>QFCE01000906.1_pt1:0-902500 | contig 1079948 bp, 956 predicted proteins | sample 5346091 | NCBI WGS metagenome assembly QFCE01 (sample SAMN09062252, study PRJNA434731) | Human gut metagenome, whole genome shotgun sequencing project. | isolation source: stool timepoint A chromium assembly | host: Homo sapiens | collected 2015
TTGCTTGAGTAGACAAATCTTACACCTCCATCATTATTGGGAGAACCTTATTTTATATACATCTACGCGGATGCAGACTCTTTGGTCCGCATCCGTGTAGTATGTAACAACTTAAAATAAAATCTTCAAAAGATTTTTGTAATTCCGTATTTTACGGAATTATTTTTTTGCCGGAGCGCAATACTCAAGCAAAATACCTACGGATTTCGGATGAACGAAAGCGATATCCATTCCGCCAGCACCGCCACGAGGAGCTTTGTCGATCATAGCAGCACCTTTTTCAATAGTGGTATCAATAGCTGCTTGAACATCATCAACGCGAACAGCGATATGTTGGATACCTTGTCCATTTTTAGCGATGTATTTGCCGATAGGGCCATCGCCATTTTCAGTGATATCAACAAGGAGCTCAAGCAAAGTTTCGCCACAGGGAATAAATACGGTTTTTACACCTTGCTCAGGAACAGCTTCTTCACCAGTGCAGCTCAAGCCAAGAACTTCAGTGTAGAATTTCTTGGAAAGATCCAGGTCTTTGCAAGCAATACCTACATGGTCAACACAAATTGTTTTAAACATTTCAAATTCCTCCTAAAAGTAATTTTGGTTGTTTTATCTTAAAACTTTACCAACAATGTCAGCGACAACAGAATACGGCTCAATTTCACGAATTTGAAGTTTTTCAACTAAAATATCAAATTCGGAAGTAGCTACAACATTCTTGTCGATATAACGGTTGACCCTGTCATTAAGCATAGCAGTAACTTCGTTTTTAATACGAGCTTTGCGTATTTTGCTCAATTGATCAGATTCAATCAAATATGCTTTGTGCTCTTCAATAGAGTCAACAACAGCTTCTATACCTTCACCCTTGCTGGCAATGGTCCGATTGATCGGAGGACGCCAGCCAACATGTTCGGGATTTAATTCCAACATCATTTCAATCTCAATGTTCAGCTTGTCCGTACCTTCACGGTCAGCTTTATTGATCGTGAAAAGGTCACCGATCTCAAGTATACCTGCTTTAATAGCCTGAATGTCATCGCCCATACCAGGAATAACAACAACCATTGTAGTATCAGCAGTTTTAACAATATCTACTTCAGATTGACCAACGCCAACAGTTTCAACAATAATAACATCAAAACCATATGCATCCATCAATTTAACAGCATCGCCCGCTTTTTGGGATAATCCACCCAAACTACCGCGAGTAGCCATGGAACGAACAAAAATGCCTTCATCGGCAGTAAGGTCCAACATTCTGATACGGTCGCCTAAAATTGCACCGCCGGAGAAAGGACTTGTAGGATCAATTGCGATAATACCAACTGTTTTACCGCGTTTACGATATTCTTTAGCAAGCTTGTCGGTCAAAGTACTTTTGCCAGCGCCCGGAGGTCCGGTTATTCCGATGACATAAGCATTACCGGTGTGGGGATAAATGGCTGTCATTATTTCAACAGCGTTATCATACTCGTTCTCTACGGCAGTAATAGCTTTCGCTAATGCTAAACGAGAATGGTTTAATACGCCTTCAACAATATTCAATGATCACACCGCCTTGTTGAGGTCCAATAAAAATTGTATTATGCAAGCCGGGACAAGCCCGGCCTGCAAAATTTTTGAGAACCTTAATTATTTTACGTTAGCGTTGATGAATTCAACAATTTTGCCAGTCGGAGTGCCAGGAGTGAATACTTCGGCAATGCCAGCAGCTTTCAAACCAGGAATGTCAGCGTCAGGAATAACGCCGCCGCCGATAACCAGAACATCAGTCAAACCTTTTTCTTTCAGCAGTTCAACTACTTTCGGGAAAAGGGTGTTGTGTGCGCCGGAAAGCAGGCTCAAAGCAACAACTTTAACGTCGTCTTGCAGAGCAGCTTCAGCGATTTGTTCCGGAGTCAGACGAATACCGGTGTAAATAACTTCAAAACCAGCGTCGCGCAATGCACGAGCTACAACTTTAGCACCGCGGTCATGGCCGTCCAGACCCGGTTTTGCTACTAAAACTCTAATATTAGACATTATTTCTTACCTCCCTATTATTGTTGGCTCTAAATTACAGAGCAGTATGAGATTGATATTCGCCGAATACTTTTCTCATTACGCCGCAGATTTCGCCTTCAGTTGCATAAGCACGTACAGCGTCAAGAATCAAAGGCATCAGGTTAACGGATTCGTCAGCACAGCCTTTTTCCAGAGCAGCTAAAGTTTCTTCAACTTTAGCATTGTCACGACGAGCTTTAAGGGCAGCAATCTTATCAGCTTGCAATTTGCCAACGGAGCCGTCAACACGCAGCAAGTTTTTCGGCGGTTCTTCTTCTTGTTGGAATTTGTTTACGCCAACAATAATACGGTCGCCTTTTTCAATGTCCATTTGCCATTTGTAAGCGGAGTCTTGGATTTCTTTTTGGATATAACCTTTAGCGATAGCTTCAGGAGCGCCGCCAATTTCGTCAATCTTTTTGATATATTCCCAAGCTTCAGCTTCGATTTTGTTAGTCAAAGCTTCAACATAGTAGGAACCACCCAACGGATCAACGGTGTCAGCCAAGCCGGATTCGTAAGCAACGATTTGTTGAGTACGGAGAGCGATGGTTACAGACTCAGTGGTCGGCAATGCCAAAGCTTCGTCTTTGGAGTTAGTGTGCAAAGATTGAGTACCACCCATTACAGCAGCAGCAGTTTGCAGAGCAACACGAACGATGTTGTTGTTCGGTTGTTGTGCAGTCAGCATGGAACCTGCAGTTTGAGTATGTACGCGGAGCATTTGAGATTTCGGTTTTTGAGCGCCGAATCTTTCTTTCATAACTTTAGCCCATACACGACGGGAAGCGCGGAATTTAGCAACTTCTTCGAGTACGTTGTTATGAGCGTTCCAGAAGAAGGACAGACGACCAGCAAAATCGTCAACGTTCATACCAGCTTTGATAGCTGCTTCAACATAAGCGATACCGTCAGCGATGGTGAAAGCGATTTCTTGAGAAGCGGTGGAACCAGCTTCACGGATATGATAACCGGAAATGGAGATGGTATTCCACAGCGGTACGTTTTTAGAGCAATATTCGAAAATATTGGTGATCAAACGCATGGAGGGTTTCGGCGGGAAAATGTAAGTTCCGCGAGCAGCATACTCTTTCAAAATATCATTTTGAATAGTACCGCGCAGTTTGTCAGCGGAAACGCCTTGTTTCTCAGCAACTGCGATGTACATGCAAAGAAGTACGGATGCAGGAGCGTTGATGGTCATGGAAGTGGAAACTTGATCCAAAGAAATTTGGTCAAATAAGATTTCCATATCAGCCAAGGAGTCGATAGCTACGCCAACTTTACCAACTTCGCCTTCAGCCATCGGATCGGTAGAATCATAACCGATTTGGGTCGGAAGGTCGAATGCGCAGGACAAGCCGCTGCCACCGTTAGCCAAGAGGTAACGATAACGTTTGTTGGATTCTTCCGCAGTGGAGAAACCAGCATACATACGCATGGTCCAGAAACGACCACGATACATAGTAGGTTGTACACCACGAGTGTAAGGATATTCACCAGGGAAGCCAAGATCCTTCTCATAGTCGAAGCCTTCGATGTCGAGAGGGGTGTAGAGCCTGTTGGGCTCAAGGTTTGCACGTTCGGGATTTTTAGCAAGTTTAGCTTCTACGCCAGCCATGTACTTGTCAAATCCAGCTTTCAGAGTTTCATTTGCCATTCTCAAATCCTCCTTAAGAATATTGTTTTTGCACAATCCGGTTTGGACTGACCGAATTATGGTGAGAGTGTCCGTCATAGACGGTGTATATGGCAAAGCCCGAAGGCCTCGTCAACAGAATTTATTTACAGATAAGCTGTAAAGTTTGCCGGCAGAACTAGCTATCTGCCGGCAAAATATTTCAGACAACAATCTCAGTCAATCGTCTTGACTAAGAATTATTTTTCCATGGTGCCGGTTTTTACGAAACGATCATGGAAGGAGAAAGCTTCATCCATAATATGCGGAGTTTGGCTATTGCCACAAGCTTCGCAAGCTCTCTTGAAGTAATCAAGAAGCAGCGGTTGATATTTCGGATTAGCAACTTTATCAATGATAACCAAAGCGCGTTCTTTTGGAGACAAACCACGAAGGTCAGCTACGCCGCGTTCGGAAACGATAACATCAACGTCATGTTCAGTATGGTCAACATGAGAGCAGAAAGGAACTACAGAACTGATAGCTCCGCCTTTTGCAAGAGATGTAGTGAAGAATACGGTCAGATAACCATTACGAGCATAGTCTCCGGAACCGCCGATACCATTCATAATCTTAGTACCGCAAATATGAGTGGAGTTAACATTACCATAGATGTCAACCTCAATAGCAGTGTTCATTGCAATGACACCGATACGACGAGCAACTTCCGGGCTGTTTGCAACTTCTTGCGGACGCAGAATGATATATTTTTTATATTTTTCTACATTGTCATAGAATTTTTTGAGGCAATCAGGGGATGGGCTCAAAGCGGTACCAGAGCAAACGCGGAGTTTGCCAGCATCGATCAAGTCGAACATACCGTCTTGAATAACTTCGGTATATACAGTCAAATCTTCAAAATCAGAGTTAACCAAACCGTTGATAACTGCGTTAGCAACAGAACCTACACCAGACTGCAGCGGCAACAGATTAGCGGGCAAACGACCTGCAGCAACTTCAGATTTAAAGAATTCAACCAAGTTTTTACCCATTTTTTGAGCATCTTCGTCGATTTCGCCCAACGGACGAACTTTATCAGTAATATCGCAGGGAACTACTGCAACGAGTCTGTCCAAATCGCAAGGAATATAAGGAGTGCCGATTACATCTTCCGGTTTTTCAACAGGAATAGCTTTACGATTCGGAGGATCCAAAGGCACATAGGAGTCATGCATGCCTTCCAATTCTACTGGTTGAGAAGTATTTACTTCAACAATAACTTTTTCAGCACATTGAACATAAGAAGAAGAATTGCCCATGGAAGTTGTAGGAATCAAACCAACCTGACCATTGCCAAGGTCAATGATTTTGCAGGCTTCGACGATAGCAACGTCTACACATCTGCGGTTTTCCATGAAACCATAGCGAGTCATTTGAGCAACATGGCTCAAATGCAGGTCAGTATATTTTACGGAACCGTTGTTGATAGCTTTACGCAGATCATTGTTAGTTTGGTAAGGCATACGACGAGCAACGATACCAGCTTGAGTCATTGCGGTATCCATTTCAGGACCTACAGAAGCACCGGTCCAAACGTTGATTTGGAAAGGAGTTTTTTTGCCTTTTTCTGCCAGAGCAATAGGCACAGCTTTAGGATAACCAGACGGAGTAAAACCACTGGTACCTACGTTGTCGCCATCCTTTACAAATTCTGCAGCTGCTTCGGCGCTCATAATTTTGCCGGCTACTGCTTCGCATACGCGATCTTTAATGTCGATCATGTTTACCTTCCTCCTTGTAAATAAAACAAATTGTGGCTAATGCCAGCGAAGTCTATTAACTTCACTAGTAAAAATACACTTAGTCGGCTAAATACCAACTATAAAAGCATAAAGTATTATTTGCCGAATAAGATTTTACCCATAAAAAAGGAGCACTTAGAAGTTTTGATTTACTAAAACAAAACATAGCCAAGTGCCAGCTTACTTCTATCCAAAGTGGCTACGCTCTGAATCGCAAACTGTCAGCAGGTAAAGCTTTCAGTTGAACTTCTTCGTTCTTCTGTCTACCAACCGCTAAAACATATCCAAGATATTTAGTTCTGCTTAATTTACTTCGACATTCCAACAAAAAATCCTTCAAAAAAAACTTTAATTGTGATTTCTTTTTGAACTTTTTGTGTCCAGCTCTATTATAACACATAAAGAAGCAGTAAATTTTAGGCAAAATCACTACTTTTTTTAGTTTTTAAACATTTTTTCTTTAAAACGCTATACTACATATGATATCAGTAAAACTGTAACATGGCAAGCATTTTCTTTACAATTTACAAAGAAACACCTCTTGAGCAAAACTACTCAAGAGGTGTTTTGTGGTATCAAATTAGTACTTTCAACGTATCTGTTGATGATAGTGCGTATGCAGTAGACTATGAGCTTTTTCTCCGAGAGGTTTACCTAACCAAGTATCATAAAGCTCTTTAATTTCCGGATTTTCATGTGATTTTCGTAACTCATTGGCACTATCACAATCAAACAACCCTTCTCTACGGGCTCTTCTAATTTCTGCATTAACGGGAATCGGTTGACCGCCGCCGCCAATACAGCCACCAGGGCAAGCCATAACTTCAATAAACTGATAATCTGCCTCACCGGCTCTGATACGCTCTAATATCTTGCGTGCAGAAGCAAGAGTATGAACAACTGCTATTTTTACAGTATTTCCTGCAATAGTCAGTTCCGCCTCGCGGGTCTGTTCCATACCCCGCACATCATTGTAATCAACAGTCTGCAAATTTTCACCTGTTAAAACATCAGCTACAGTACGCAGAGCAGCTTCCATTACGCCACCGGTAGTACCAAAAATAACAGCAGCACCTGTACCTGTACCCAGCGGAGAATCATAGCTGTCTTCAGGCAAATGTTTAAAATCCAGTCCTGCTTCCCGTATCATACGGCCAAGTTCTCTGGTAGTAATAACAACATCTACATCACGATATCCGGAAGCATTCATCTCCGGACGTGCTGCTTCCGCCTTCTTAGCAGTACACGGCATCACCGAAACGCTGACTATTTTTGCCGGATCAATACCAGCTTTTTCAGCATAATAGGTTTTAGCAATAGCGCCAAACATTTGCTGGGGTGATTTCGCAGAAGAAAGATGTGGTAACAAATCAGGATATTTAAGCTCTATCATATTTACCCAGCCAGGACTGCAGGAGGTTATCATCGGCAATACACCTCCGTTAGTCAAACGATGGAGGAACTCATGCCCTTCTTCCATAATCGTCAAATCAGCCGAAAAATTAGTATCGAATATCTTATCGAACCCTAGATTGCGCAATGCTGCAACCATTTTCCCTGTAACGATAGAACCTGGTTCCATACCCAATTCTTCACCCAAAGCCACGCGTACTGCCGGAGCTGTTTGAACTATAACAATCTTATCAGGATCATTGATAGCCGACCATACTTTTTCCGTATCATCTTTTTCCACTATAGCTCCAGTAGGACAAACACTCGCACATTGTCCACAGTAAGAACATTCTACTTTTCCAAGATCCTGTTCAAAAGCAGTAGAAACAATTGTGTCAAAGCCGCGCTCAGCAAAGCTGTAGACGCTCATTCCCTGCACATCACGACAAACACGTATACAACGTCCGCATAAAATACATTTTTCCTGATCGCGCACTAAGCAGGGGTTACTGGCGTCAATAGTATGTGCTTTACGGGCTCCGCCTTCGAATCTGATCTTGCGCAATCCCAAATCAGCAGCTATATTCTGCAGTTCACAGTCACCGCTTTTTTGGCACGCAAGGCAGTCCTTGGGATGATTGGCCAACAGCAATTCTACGACCATTCGTCTTGCTGCGCGGACTTTATCCGTATTCGTTTTCACTATCATACCTTCTGCAACAGGATAAACACAGGAGGCTACAAGCGTACGCGCTCCGGTAGCTTCTACGACACACAATCTGCAGGCCCCTTCCGGAGCAAGTTCAGAATGATAGCACAACGTAGGAATATGAATGCCGGCAGAACGCGCGGCTTCAAGAATAGTAGCATTTTTAGGGGCCTGTACAGTCTGCCCATTGATCGTTAAGGTAATCATTTCCATATCTATATAATCCTCCCTTAACCCTTAGTAATGGCCTTAAACGGACAAGCCGCCATGCAGGCACCGCATTTTATACATTTAGTTACATCGATAACATGTTTCTTTTTCACTTCTCCGGAAATGGCATTAACCGGGCACTGGCGTGCACATAACCCACAGCCTTTGCATGCATCAGTAATTTCATAATTGGCAAGCTTTTCACAGGCACCGGCAGGACAGCGTTTTTCTTTGATATGAGCTTCATATTCATGACGGAAATATTTTAAAGTACTCAATACAGGATTAGGAGCAGTTTGTCCCAATCCACATAAAGCAGTCTCTTTAATATTTCTGGCCAGTTCTTCTAACAGCTCTATATCGCCTTCTCTCCCCTGCCCTTCAGTAATACGTGTCAGGACTTCCAGCATACGCTTAGTCCCCTCACGACAGGGAGTACATTTGCCACAGGATTCAGATTGAGTAAAATTCAGGAAAAATTTTGCAACATCTACCATGCAGGTATCTTCATCCATAACTACCAATCCGCCAGAACCCATCATAGCACCTGCCGCTGTTAACGAATCATAATCTATAGACAGATCAAGCATTGATTCAGGCAGGCAGCCACCAGATGGACCGCCTATTTGAACTGCTTTAAATTTCTTACCTCCGTTAATACCACCGCCGATATCATAAATAATTTCGCGCATAGTAATACCCATAGGAACTTCGGCCAGACCTGTGTTATTTATTTTACCAGTCAGCGCAAATACTTTAGTTCCTTTTGACTTTTCAGTACCAAAACCAGCATACCAGTCAGCGCCATTAGTAATAATTGCAGCTACATTACCAAAAGTTTCAACATTATTGATATTGGTCGGCTTTCCCCAAAGTCCGGCAACTGCTGGAAATGGCGGTCTTGGCCGCGGCATACCGCGTTTCCCTTCTATTGATGCCATCAATGCAGTTTCCTCACCGCAAACGAACGCACCGGCGCCTTCCTTGATATGCAGTTTGAAGCTGAACCCTGAACCAAAAATATTTTCACCTAACAACCCCATAGCTTCAGCCTGTTCAATAGCTATGCGCAGACGTTTAATGGCCAGCGGATATTCCGCACGTACATAAATATAGCCTTCATCTGCACCTATAGCATAACCACAGACAGCCATACCTTCTAATATCTTATGCGGATCGCCTTCTAAGACGCTCCTGTCCATAAATGCACCAGGATCACCTTCATCTGCATTACAGATAACATATTTTTTATCACTTACAGACGCTTTAGCAAACTGCCATTTCATTCCTGTAGGAAATCCGCCGCCGCCACGTCCACGCAGACCTGATTTTTTGATTTCTTCAATAACATCTTCAGGACTCATGGTAGTTACAGCTTTAGCTAAAGCTTCATAACCGCCGACAGCAATATATTCTTCAATTTGTTCAGGATTGATAGCGCCGCAATTTTCTAAAACTAACCGATGCTGTTTCTTATAAAAATTTATTTCCGAATAATTAGGTATACTTTCATGAGTAAGCGGTTCATGATAAAGCAACCGTTCAACAATACGGCCCTTAAATAAATGGCTTTCAACTATTTCTTCTACATCCTCAGCTTTTACCTGGCAATAAAAAGTACCTTCAGGATACACTATAACCAGCGGACCATGTTCACAGAAACCATGGCAGCCTGTTTCTACTACCATAACCTCGTCGCTCAGGCCTTTAGCTTCAATAGCCCGACTAAAAGCAAGCTGTACTTCCTTTGAACCGGCAGATTTACATCCTGTTCCTCCGCAAATCAGGACGTGTGCTCTAATGTGCTGCATATGATTTCCCTCCAAATTTTATCAAATCAGTCTTGCATAATTTTGCCTACAACCATTTCTTCAACAATACGGCCATTGACAACATGCTCTGCAATGATCTTTTTCACGTCCTCAGGTTTTACTTTACCATAAGTAATACGAGGTTCTCCAGGACGGACAATATCTACCAGGACTTCTTTCTCACACATACCGATACAGCCCGTCTGCTGTACCTGAACATCATTAAGTTTACGCACTGCAAGCTCATTCAAAACGGCAGACATCACTTCGCGCGCGCCTGCAGCAATACCACATGTACCCATACCTATGATTATTTTAGTGCCGTCATTCTGACGAACTTTCATGTCTGCCTTTAATTTTTCACGTAGGGCCTTCAAATCTTCCAACGTTTTCATTTTATACCTCCTGCTCACACCTCAACTGCGATATTTCCTGCTTTAAATATTCTTCAAGCCATGTATAAACTTCAGGTCTGGTAAAATCTGCTTCATCACCAAGGAGAGATCTGATAACCCTCGTATCAATATCAAATCCCGATGTACCTATCTTATAGATAAACTTCAGCTCCAGATACGGCGTGCCTACCAGCAGCACTTTAATACTTGATACAATATCACCCAAAGGCGGGCGATCAATATTATCCTTTGCAAAAGCAGCTTCTACGACAGTACCTTTACCCTTACGAGATTGTATTAACAAATGTCCTCCGCATTGTTTAGTGACCATGTCCATAAAAGGTATTCCCATACCTACTTTACGTGTAGTCCGCGTAGTCACAAAGGGATCGCGAATTTTCTGCACCATTTCCTCACTCATGCCATGTCCATCATCACTGATACGAAAAACAAAAAATCCATTTTCATTCTCATTTATTTCTATTATTACATTATGAGCTCCTGCCTCTATGGAATTCTGCGCTAAATCAAGGATATGCAAAGACAATTCACGCATGATTGTTATTGATATTTAGCTAAAATAGCCGACAGTTTGTCCGGAGTCAAACGACCATGAGTATCTTCATTAACCTGCATAACCGGTGCTAAACCACAAGCGCCGATACAGGCAACAGTCTCAAGGGTAAAACGCAGATCTTCCGTAGTATGTCCGGCCTTAATTCCAAGCTCTTTTTCGATAGTCTGCAAAATTACTTTACCACCACGTACATGGCAGGCAGTTCCCTGACAAACGCGGATAATATTACGCCCGCGCGGATTAAGGTGAAACTGGGAATAAAAAGTAACAACACCATAAATTTGAGCAATGGGTGTTCCTGTACTGGCAGCAATGTACTCTAAAGCATCTTTGGGCAAATAATTGTACAGAGCCTGTACTTCCTGCAAAATCGGGATCAAAGATCCTTTTTTACCCTGATATCTAGCCAGAATAGCATCAATCTGCACCTTTTCAGGATTTTCTCCGCCGCAGCAACTGCATCTTTTGTCAACCATATTCATAGTACACTCTCCATTTCCCTAAACTTTAATGTACGAATACTACTATAGCAAAAAAAACGTATATAATCAACACTATTTATGATTTTCAAGCATGAATAGTGTATACTTTATACTTTTAGTGTAACTAATATTCAAGATCATTAATAAAATAACCCGGAAACCAACTACGCCCGTCTTTTCCTGCAAGTGCAAGTTTTAATTCTGAAATAGTCGCTTCTTCAATGGTAATTTTATTCTTGGGGCCTTCCAAAAATTCAAGCATTCTGTGAGCATCAGAATTAGTGACATAAGGTAAATTCCCAGATAATCTTTTCAATTTCAGCTGCTCCAACTCTGCTAAACTGTTACGGCTTATCTCTACTCCTTGCAAGCCCATATCATTAGGAATAAATCCCAGCTGTACAAGCAAACTATATGCCGGTCTATCTATATGGGCAGCTAAACACAGCCCGCCAATTTCGTTTACTTTTCGTACAACCTCCTGCGCAGATAGCTGCAATGGTCCTAAAAGCATTCTTTCCTCTTCTGCAACAAAATTATCATCATCATCAACGACAAATTGCGCTCCAAACCGTTCAGGAATGTTTTTGAGGCCACGCATTGAAAAATCGACTATTTTCTGCCACCGCCGCAGCTGTTTCAAATTGTCAAACAAAACCACTATATGCGCTTCTTCCCTGCATTCAACTTCCATTCCCGGGAACACCTTAATACCATAACGTTCACCAGCCTGAATCGCCGCCACAGCATTAGCCGAAGCATTATGGTCAGTAACCGCCAGCAGCTGTATACCATATTCAGCAGCCTGCATCACTATATGATGCGGCGTCATTTCGATTTCAGCACACGGGGAAAGCAAGGTATGGACATGAAAATCTCCGATAACGGTTTTCATTTTACATTCCTGATACCAAGTTCATAAAGCTTTCCAATGACATCATAAGCAGGTAAAGATGTAGCCAATATCAAAACGTCGTTCTGTTCTGCTTTTTTCAGGGTATCCTCTTCTATAGGCGCATCGCCTGCCACAATAACTGCAGACAGACCAATCAAAGAAGCTACTGCCGCTATATTCTGATGCCCCTGCATTGTCACCCAAATCATACCGGGAGCCGCCTGCCCCATAACATTACTCAAAAGATCAGAGGCATAGCCACCAATAACATCCACATCCACAGGAACCTCATGTGTCATCAGCTTTAACCCTAAAGTTTCAATAACTTCACGTACTTGCATCGCTTTCACCATCCTCCCGCAGTTCTTCTTCCGGCTCGCTGGCTATAGGTATCTGCTTTGCCAGTTCAAGCATACCATGTGCCAGGCGTTTTACACTGCTCCTTAATTTAAAAATACAGTCAATTTCATTGGCTTTCCCCTGAACGATGTCTTCCGCCAAGCATTGACAGCTTGGTGCTCCGCATGCTCCACAATCAAGCCCCGGCAAAGATCTGAGGACCTCCTCCATCTTTTCAAACTTTTTCATAGCCTCTAAAATATCGTCATCTAATTGCATCATCGGCCGCGGGATTAATTTTTTTACATAGGAAGCCGATTTGGGAAAATCCTCACATATCATACTCTGGGCCATGGTAGCCAGACGATCATCAGGTTCATTCTGCCTCATAATACTCAGCCTTAGCTTCAAATTTTTCTCAGCAACAAATTTATTCTCAGCAGTCAGCGGCCCGCCAATGCAGCCGCCACTGCAGGCAGAACACTCTACATAATCGACATCGCGCATCTTATTCAGGGAAATTTGCTCCAGCACGTCGTACACGTCATTAATACCGTGTACAGCCAGACCGTTTTCAATTCCTGCAGCTTCCAGTTCCCCACCATAACTGCCCCAACTCATACCATAAGAAGATCCAGCAGTCACCTTTTTATCCGGCTGAATCTCTCCGCCCATGATTTTTAATATTTTTCCATAAATCTCTGAAATACTTAAACTGCCGTTGATTTGTGTATGCCGGACATCAACGGACTGCCTGATATTAGCATTTTTAGAAGGGCAAGGTGCAATAAACCAGACACCTATTTCTTCAGACTTTAAGCCGGTACGCTGCATAACTTCATTTTTTACATAAATAGCCGCAGCTTCTGTTGGAGGAAGTACAGGCACTACCTGTTTGATGAGTTCCGGAAATTTGACCTGAATCAGCCTTAAAACCGCCGGACAAGTGCAGGAAATCAAAGGTTTTCTGCCACCGTTATAATTTTTCAGGTAAGCAGCTATTTCCAAAGAAATATATTCAGAAGCTACTGCTACATCAAAAATTTCATCAAACCCCAGTCTATGTAACCCTTCCCAAATAGCCGCCGCACTTGTTTCAGGCGGGAACTGCGCATATAAAGAAGGAGGAGGCAAAGCAATATTATATTTAAATTGTTCAGTTTCTTCCAGTTTATCCGTTTCCGCCACGATAGCATGATAGCCACAACGCCGTAAACACTCGCCGCAGTCAATACAACGTGCTTCTATAAGTTCTGCTTTACCATTGCGGACACGAATGGCCTCGGTCGGACAAGCTTTAACGCACGTTACACAGCCTTGGCACTGAGACCGTAAAAGGCGTATGGAATGAAAATATCCTCCAGCCATCGTATCACCCCTCTTATAAGTCTTCACTGATATGTTTGAATTTCATCTTTATATTAGTACCTGAGCCAACTGTCGATTGGATATCAAAATCATCTGAACACTTCATCATATTCGGCAGACCCATGCCGGCACCAAACCCCATTTGTCTTACATGATCCGGTGCTGTAGACCAGCCTTCCTGCATTGCCAGTTTAATGTCAGGGATTCCCGGTCCCTGATCAGCAATATATACAACCGTTTCTTCAGGAAAAATTTCAGCATCAACCTGACCACCGCCGGCATGAATGATTACATTCATCTCAGCTTCATAGGTTCCAATAGCAATACGTCTGATTATATCTGCCGGAACGCCAATTTTCTGCAGCAACCGCTTTAATCCGGCAGAAGCTTCTCCAGCCCTGTCAAAATCGTCACCGGCAACATCATAATGTATTTTTACTGATTTAGAATCACTCATTGCTCTTCCGCCTTTCTGGAACAGCCTCTCAAGCCATTACTATAAAGAATCCCGCAGGCTTCAAACAATGTATATTCTGTAGACATAATCGGGAGTTTGTTTTGGGCAGCTTCTTTCAGCATATCTTCTCCGGGCAGTTTCCCTCTTACCAAAATCACACCGCATAAATCAGTCATATCCGCTGTTCTTATAACCTGCATATTAGCCAACCCTGTGCAAAGCAGAGTTTTACATTTTGTAAAGGCTAAGACATCGCTCATAAGGTCAGACCCGCAACAGGTTTCAACCTGCCGACCAAGATATTCTTCACCTACGCATATTTTAGCGTCTAAAAGTTTTCGCACGTCATTTAAATTCATTCCGCTCCCCCTACGATTCCATATTTCCCTGAATTTATTGTAACTTGCCAAGTTTTTCCTGTAAAGCTAAATCTAAATCTTCCTCTTATGGTTATGCTTTTGTTAATTTTCTGTTAAATTCTGAACAGACCATTATTAAAATTGCAAAAAGCCAAAACAAAAGCCCCATTTGCATATTAAAATAAACATGGTCAGTCAAACCGCCCACTAAAATACCTGCAGACGCCATTAAATAACCTCTGCCAAAACCCTGAAGCCATCTGCTTTTACCAAAACGGGCCAATTCAGCAGCTTTCCAGATAATACAGAACCATAAAAGCAAGAATACTGCCAATCCATGCCAACCCAGTTCTGCCGTAATATTCAGTAATAAATTATGACAATGATACATAATGACGTCAGGATTGTTAAGATAAAAATCATATTCCGGATAAATAAACTGATATCCATACCAGCCAACACCCCACGGATGTTCTTTAATAATAAATAACGTACTTTCCAGATAGGCAAATCTAAGAGCAACAGAAGTATCTTCAGTCCCAAAAATAGAAATTATCCTATGCCATACTGCGCCACGGGCAAACCACATTCCCAAAATACCAATGCCTATGAGAGGCAATAAAGCCCGACGGCAAAAGCATACACAAAACAACAATAATCCAACAGCTAAAGCAACCCAATTCCCACGTGAATATGTGTAAAGCAAACAAAGCCCGGCTATTAAAATTCCGCTGCCAAGTACCAGCTGCCACATTTTTTCTTTACTTGTACTAAGCAATCCTGTAATCAATGAAATAACCAGTACAAGATATCCGCCCAAAATATTCGGATTGACCAGAGTGGAAATAACACGTGTTTTCAATTCCGGAAAAGCATCATTATCAACCCAGGCCTCAGTAGGTACAACCCCAGTAAAATGCTGTACAATGCCATATACCGAAACAAACAATGACATTCCCAAAAACACACTTATTATTTGCAGAGGCCTGGGCCACTCATGCCACTTGTGCAAATCCAAGTCACTAGCTGCAGATGTTTTTTTATCAACAGCATAATGCAAAATCAGCCAGACCAATAGCGCGTATTGACCGACAACATAAATAAAATTGTAGGTAGACAATACCTCATCAGCTGAATTATGCAGCGACCAATAACCAAGTAATAACAGTAACCATAATAAAATCTGTACAAAACGTGGTAAAACAGGCTTCCTTTTTTCATGGCGCCGCAAAAACGCAACAATAAAGCCACTGAAGCCAGTGACTGCCACCATTGCCGAAGAAACTTCCTGCTGCAGCGGGATAACAGCTATTGTCGCCAACAACAGCCAATATACATATTTTTCTAAATTGGCATATTTTACGGCCGCAGCAGTCATCAATGACACCCAGCTTTCGCTTTCAAAAGCATATTCTTAAAATTCCCTACCAAATAAAGGGAACCGCATACACATATTACACTGTCTGCATCAGCTCCGGTTACAGCGGCTTCATACGCAGATGCCAAACTGTTCATAGCTTCAGCCTGATTTCCAATAAGGCTGGCCAATTCTTCAGCAGATGCTGCTCTGCCACCTTCGTCTGCCTTTACCGTATAAACTGTATCCATAGGTCTGAAAAGCTTCCCTATGACGCTTTTCATATCCTTATCACCCATCATCCCAAAAACAAACGTCCTTTTCTGCTGCGGATAATATTTATCGAGAGCATTTCTTAAAGCATCTGCTCCAGCCGGGTTATGAGCTCCATCCAAAATCACGTCAGGATTTTGAGAAATACGCTCTAGTCTGCCTGGCCAAATAGTGTTAGCAACACCAATATGCAAAGCTAATTCATTGATCCTGTCATCCTGTTTGGAGACAAGTTTAGCAGCAACTACAGCTAAAGATGTATTCGCTATTTGATGTTCGCCAGGCAAATTAATATTGTAGTCAGAACTATAATACTCACCTGCATGCAAAGTAAAAGTCTGCCCCTCCATAGTGCTTTTCACTTCTGTGCCCCAAAAAGCACTGCCATAAATATACAATTTGGACTGCTTGAACATCGCGACAGCTTTAATCGGTCCCAATGCATCATCTCCATCTGCGGCCGTTACTACCGGAACATTTTCCTTAATAATTCCTGCTTTCTGCATCGCAATCCGTTCTACAGTCGCACCGCAGCGATCAGTGTGATCCAAACTGACATTAGTAATAACAGAAACTACCGGAATGATAACATTAGTTGAATCCCAAAGTCCCCCCATGCCAACTTCAATGACTGCATAATCTACATTTTCCAAAGCAAAATACATAAAAGCAGCAGCAGTCAAAACCTCAAACTGTGTCGGCTGCTCACAAATGCCCTTTGCCACCACACTGTCTGCCGCCTTTTTCACAATAGTAATCAGAACTGCAAAACTATAATCATCAATATCCTGCCCGTTGATAACAAGTCTTTCATTATACTTTACCAAATGCGGTGACGTAAATTTACCTGTTTTCAAATCAGCAGCAAGCAAAATATTCGCTATCATACTGCTGACAGAACCTTTGCCATTTGTTCCTGTAACATGAATGGTCTTTATTTTTCTTTCAGGATTCCCTAATTCCCGCAATAATCCTTCAATACGTTCCATTCCCAAACGAATGCCAAATTTCCCCAAACTATCCAGATATGCCAATGTCTCCTGATAATTCATTTTAACCTCCAATTAATTACGACAGTAAAAACACAAAAAGCGGCGCGGAGTATCCGCGCCGCTTCGGCTGTTACTTTAAAGTTGCCAAATAAGTCAGACGTTCTTTCACAGCTTCCATTTTACCGCTCAGTTCCTCTGCTTTAGCCTTTTCCTTTTCAACTACATCAGCCGGAGCCTTTGCCAAAAAGCCTGCATTATTTAGCTTACCGGTAACACGTTTGATTTCTTTATCCATACTTTCCAGTTCTTTATTAAGACGCTGGGTTTCTTTTTCTACATCGATCAATCCTGCCAGAGGCAAATATACCTCGATTCCGGCAATAACAGCGGCCATAGCATTTTCAGGCTTGCCAGCCCCAATATCATCAATTATAAGCTCATCGATACTGCCCATCAAATTGATATAATTTTTATTGGCTTCAACGATCTCACGCAGTTCTGCATTCACTAACAAAATAGCCGGCACCTTTTTGCCTGGAGCAGCATTGACTTCCGCACGCATATTACGAATAGCTTTAATGCTTTCCATAATTGCCGTCATACCAGTTTCTGCTTTATCATCAAACAATCTCTCATCAACAATAGGCCACGGTGCAATCATGATACTGTTACTTTCGTGCGGCAGACACTGATAGATTTCTTCAGTGATAAACGGCATGTACGGATGCAGTAACTTCATAGCCGATGTCAGCACCTCTGCCAGGACATGCTGTGCCGTAGCTCTTGCCTCAGGATCTTCCTTATTATAAAGCCGCGGCTTAGCCAGTTCAATGTACCAGTCACAAACTTCACTCCAGATAAAATCATAAATAAGACGCCCTGCTTCACCCAGCTCAAATCTGCCCAAAAGTTCAGTAACATCTTTAACCGTATGCTGCAGCCGCGAAAGTATCCATTGATCAGCAAGTGTATATGGAGCCTGCTTGGCTTCTGCATCATAACCTTCCATATTCATCAAAGCAAAACGTGATGCGTTCCAGATCTTATTAGCAAAATTGCGTGTTGCTTCTACGCGTTCCCAGTAAAAACGCATATCATTACCAGGAGTATTGCCTGTGATCAGCATAAACCTTAAAGTATCAGCGCCGTACTTTTCAATAACTTCCAGCGGATCGATACCATTGCCGAGTGATTTACTCATTTTACGTCCCTGGCTGTCACGCACTAAACCATGAATAAAGACTTTATCAAAAGGAATATCCTTCATAAACTCCATACCCATAATCAGCATTCTCGCAACCCAGAAGAAAATGATATCATAACCTGTCACCAAAACACTGGTTGGATAAAATTGCTTTAACAAATCTGTTTTTTCAGGCCAGCCCATAGTAGAGAACGGCCATAAAGCTGAACTGAACCATGTGTCCAAAGCATCTTCATCCTGATGTACCGCACCGCCGCATTTCGGACATTTATCAATATCAACGCGCGATGCAATAACTTCGCCGCAAGCATCACAATACCACACAGGAATCCGGTGCCCCCACCAAATCTGACGGGAAATACACCAATCACGAATGTTTTCCATCCAGCCGGTATAAGTTTTGGTAAACCGTTCTGGAACAAACTGTGTTCTGCCGTCTTCAACACAATCTACAGCCGCCTTTACCAACGGCTCCATTTTTACAAACCACTGTTTGGAAACCAACGGCTCTATTACACTGCGACAGCGCTGACAATGGCCTACAGCATGATTATGCTCTTCTATTTTTACTAAGTAACCTTTTTCCTGCAGTTCGTGTACCAGATTTTTACGACATTCATAACGTTCCTGACCTGCAAATTTGCCGGCCTCTTCAGTCATATAGCCATCCATACCGATAACTACGATACTCTCTAAATTATGACGCATACCCATTTCAAAATCATTAGGATCATGAGCAGGAGTAATTTTTACAGCACCTGTACCAAATTCTAAATCGACATAACTGTCAGCAATAATGGGGATCTGACGTTCAGTTAAGGGCAGCTGCAGCATTTTACCGACCAGATGACCATAGCGCGGATCTTCAGGATTGACTGCAACAGCAGTATCACCCAGCATCGTTTCAGGCCGTGTAGTGGCTATCGTAAGATAAGTTTCCATCTCACCAACAACAGGATAGCGGACATACCACAAATTTCCAGCATCATCTTCATGTTCAACTTCAATATCACTTAAAGCAGTATTGCAGTTAACACACCAGTTAGTAATACGGCTGCCCTGATAAATAAGCCCTTTTTCGTACAAAGAAACAAAAACCTCACGAACTGCCTGTGAACAGCCCTCATCCATCGTGAAACGTTTGCGTTCCCAGTCGCAGGAAACACCCAGGCTTTTTAACTGCTCGATGATACGGTCACCATATTTATCTTTCCATTCCCAGACACGTTTAATAAATTCTTCACGTCCCAAGTCATACCTGGTCTTTCCGTCTTCTTTTTTTAAAACTTCCTCTACTTTGATCTGAGTAGCCAACCCCGCATGATCATAACCGGGCATCCATAAAGTATTATCGCCCATCATCCTATGCCAGCGAATCAAAATATCCTGTAAAGTATTATCTAACGCATGTCCCATATGCAGCTGACCGGTAATATTCGGTGGGGGGATAACAATACTGAACGGCTTTTTATCTGCTTCTACCTCAGCATGGAAATAACGGTGTTCTTCCCAATATTTATACCATTTTTTCTCGACCGAAGCCGGATCATAAACTTTAGGAATATTGTGTTCTTCTGCCATTTTACTGCCTCCTAAAAATAAATAAAGTCCTGTTCCAAATTAAGAACAGGACGAAAAACTCCGCGGTACCACCTATTTTCCCAGACTTAAATCAAAGTTTAGTCCGGACACTTGAAACGCGTAACGTGCGCTAACGGATAAACCTACTTTGATTTCAGTCTACCGACTCACGGACGACTTCAAAGCCATAAAGCTAGGTACGTTACAGCCTGGCATACCCTCTCTGTGAGCTCTGTACTTTTACTACTTCCGGTCATCGTCATTTTAAATATAAATTTAGATAGCTATAATATTATCAATTGCCGCTTACAGTGTCAAGCATTTCTTCTCGAATCAGCTATTTGTAAAAACAAAATTCTATTATTACTCAGAAACGCCAGCCTGAGACAGCTCAGGGTTTTCAATACCTTCGATACCGCCTATGTTGCCACGCAGAACGGCCCCCGGCTCAACAACTAAACTTCCCGCTTTAATATCACCGTTTAAAACTCCAGAGGCTAAAATCTCTAAAGTGCCGCGGGCCACTATATTACCTGTAACATTCCCGGCTACAGTAACATTTTCCCCAAAAATATTCGCTTCTATCACACCGTTGGGCCCGATTAAAACATCGTTCTCCGAAACAATAATGCCTTTAAAGTGACCATCAATACGCGATGCGCCCTTAGTCTGCAAATTGCCGCACAGGATCGAATTTCTTCCAAGCAAAAACTCAAATTCTTCCAAAGGCAAGGTGCTGACTGCTACTACATCTTTTTTATTTTTCCCAAACATAGTTTTCTCCTTTTATTATCTTACTAATTCCAACGGATCTGTTGTCTGCCCGTTGACCAACACTTCAAAATGCACATGCGGCCCAGTACTATACCCGCTGCTGCCAACATAACCGATGACATCACCTTTACTTACGCTTTGCCCTGCCTGAACTGCCAATTTACTCATATGACCATAAGCTGTTTCGTAACCATAGCCATGCTGAATCCTTACATAACGGCCATAACCGGACACCCAGCCAGCCTCTTCAATAGTGCCAGACGCGCTGGCATAAACCGGAGCTCCATAGTCATTGGCAATATCAACTCCCGGATGCCAGTCATAAGAACGATTACCGAAAGGATCGCTGCGTCCGCCAAAATATGAAGTAATAGTCCCTCCATTAGTTGGCCAAAGTGTCGGCAGCGCTGCTTTGCGCTGGTTCAACTCGCGTAATCTGCCAAGTAAATCATTCAACGTAGCTTTTCTATCTTTGACCTTTTCCTGCAGCACCTTGTTCTGCGCAGCATAGATATCAACAGCTTCTACTTTAGCCGCCTGAGGTCCGCCTTGTCCAAGATACTGACTGCGGTCGATCCCGGAACGTGAAGGCTGCACTGCGCCTTCACCAAGCTCTCGCCGAACCGCCTCTTCCAGTTTGGAAAGCTCTGCCATTTCTTTTTCAATAGCTTCATTTTCCTGCAAAAGCTGACCTATTTTCTGTTCCTGAACAGCTTTTTCACTCCTGTAGGTCAACAGTTCCTGTTGATCCTGATGTGCCTTGTACAAAATATGCGAAGACTGAAAAAGAACACCTGCACCAAGTAAACAGAGCAAACCGCAAACAATACCAACCTTTTTCAACAGGCTGAGGCGAAAATGGATGCTCCTGGGTTCGTGCCCTTTATGAGGTATCAACATAATCGTATATACTGAATCAGACTCTTTTCTTTGTCTCTTTATCGGTTCCAATATTCTGCGCTCCTTTGATCCCTGACAACTTCAAACTTTTAAACTCAAACATATATTATTTTCTCACATCAGCCATAAAAATACTATACCTTTAAAAATTTTTTATATAAAAACGCTATAAAAAATTCAGTAAACATGCCATTGCCAACACATCTGCCATATTTGTGAACAATATGAAAAATAAAAACGCAGGCAAAAGCCTGCGTTTTTAAAGTAAACATCAAACTACAGCACAGTCATTACATTCTGCTGCCGATCTGGTATATCAGCAAAGCCATGCAATATGCCAAGCCTGTTTGATATAGGAGGGCAAAGAAAGTCCAATGCCAGCTGCCCATCTCGCGCCTGATCGCGCCAATAGCAGCAAAACACGGAGATGCCAGCAATGTAAAAATCATAAATGCATACGCACTGGCAGGCGTGAACATGCTTTGAATAGTGGTAATCAAAGTCGGATCTTCTTCGGTAGCTTCAGCAACTCCAGCCAAGATACCAAATGTAGAAACAACTACTTCTTTAGCTAAGAAGCCCGTAATTGCTGCGAAAGCAGTCTGCCAGCTGTCAAAGCCAAGTGGAGCAAACACAGGTGCCAGATAATGACCGATAACAGCCATCATACTGTCCTGAGCATCAACCATTTCAAACGAAAAATCAAAGGATTGCAATAACCACACCAATCCAGAGGCCAGGAAAATTATCGTGCCGGCTTTAACAATAAAACCGCGGGCACGTTCCCAAGTATGAATAAGAATATCTTTTGCCCGCGGCCAGTGATATGCAGGCAATTCCATAACAAAGTTCGCCGGTTCACCGGCAAAAGCCTTGGTTTTTTTCAACAGAATACCTGAAACTACAACCATCACTATACCCCAGAGATACATCGAAGGACCGACCCAAGACTGCTCTGGAAAAAAAGCTGCCGCAAACAGAGCAAACACCGGAAGTTTAGCATTACAAGGAATAAACGGCGTCAGCATAATCGTCAGTTTACGATCACGTTCATTTTCAATCGTACGTGCTGCCATGATACCGGGAACACTGCAGCCGGTACCGATCAACATCGGAATAAACGACTTGCCTGAAAGCCCGAATTGCCTGAAAATACGATCCATAATAAAAGCAACACGTGCCATATAGCCACAGTCTTCCAGGAAAGACAAAAATAAGAACAAAAGGCAAATCTGCGGTACAAAGCCAAGTACGGCGCCAACACCGCCAATGATTCCATCAAGTACGAGCCCTGACATAACTTCAGAAGCGCCAGCTGCTTCCAGCAAAGCACCTGCGTATTCACTGATGCCTTCAAATAATTCTTCCATCCAGCCGATAGTTTCATCGCCCAAGGTCTGGATACAAATATAATAAACAGCCCACATGATGCCTAAAAATATAGGTAATCCCAAAACACGGTTAGTTACAATACGATCTATTTTTTCTGAAACAGTATTTGCATAATCAACATTGGCACTTTTATAACAGCTGCGCAGCATTGAGTCTATTTTCTGATAACGTCCGGAAGCGATGATACTTGCCGCATCATCATCAGCCTGCTGTTCAAAACGGGTAATCAAGACCTCTAGTTTGTCAAACACACCTTGAGATAATTTCAGTTTTTCAAGCAGCTGCCCATCACGTTCCAATACCTTGACTAATTGCCAGCGGCGTTCTATATGCGGCATAGGCGCTACCATTTCGCCAATTTCCTGCAATACGCGTTCAACTTCTTCTGAAAAGCTGTTGGGGTCTTTTCTGTCACATTGTGTTTGAGCAATCTGCACCGCCCTTGCCACGAGCTGTTCCACACCTTCACCGCTGGTAGCTGTAATCGGCACAACCGGGCACCCTAACTCTTTAGAGAGCAGCTCCGTGTCCAGTACATCACCGTTAGCTCTGACAAGATCCATCATATTGAGCGCAACTACAACTTTACAGCCCATTTCCAAAAGCTGCATCGTTAAATACAGATTACGTTCCAGGTTCGATCCATCAACTATATTAACTATAACATCAGGATTTTCTTCCAAAAGATAATTACGGGTTATTACTTCCTCCGGAGAATACGGAGATAAAGAATAAATACCCGGCAGATCCATGACCTCAAAGCCATCATGTTTTTTAAGTTTGCCGCCCTTACGTTCAACGGTTACACCAGGCCAGTTTCCAACGTATTGTTTACTGCCTGTAAGATTATTAAATAGTGTGGTTTTACCGCTGTTTGGATTGCCCACTAGTGCTAATGTCTTACTCAAAATAGTCCCTCCTCGAATCAACTTTCACTAACTTTAAATCAAAATTTATTCCACCAGAATGTTCTGCGCATCTGCTTTGCGCAGCGAAAGCTCATAGCTGCGTACAGTTACTTCTAATGGATCTCCCAGTGGCGCGACTCTTCTGACGGTCACCGGTGTCCCCTTTGTCAAACCCATATCAACAATTCTGCGTTTCAAAGGTCCGGTGGCACAAACTTTTTTGATAGTTACGGTAGAACCGATAGGAACTTCTTTTAATGTCATCATACTTTTGCCCTCCTCACATTAGCTTACGCTAACTAGCCCACTTTCAAAAAGTTAGCTTTCACTAACCTCTTAAAGTTTACTACTGCTAACTTATTTTGTCAACAACAATTTATTGCTTCTGATATTTTCACAATATTTCAACAAAATTATTTACCTGTACAATGATTTTATTATCCCTTTAAACTTTTAAATTTAAAGTTTTTTCAAAAAAACAGGACAGCATGTTTTAATCTGCTGTCCTTATAATGATTGAATAATAATATTTATATTTTTTTATACAAAATACGAATGGAATTCAAAACGCAGAGTATGGAAACACCAGTGTCGGCGAAGACAGCCGCCCACATAGACGCATAGCCTGCCAACCCAGCAGCCATGATAATAATCTTAATTGCCAAAGCAAAAAATACATTCTGCCAGGCAATTCTGGTTGTTTCCTTCGCTAGGGCAATTGCCTGAGGAATAGCCTGCATTTCCGAGTTCATAAATACAACATCTGCTGCCTCAATAGCAGCATCAGCACCACTGCCCATGGCAGCGCCAACATCGGCGCCTGCTAAAACGGGAGCGTCATTTATACCATCACCGACAAACATCACTCCACCATATTGTTTGCGTAAGCGGCCCAACTCATTGAGTTTATCCTGCGGCAGAAGCTTAGCTCTTACTTCGTCAATTCCAGCAGCACGTGCCACTGCCTGTGCGCTTTCTGCCGCATCACCTGTAAGCATGGCTGTAGTTAAATTCATCTTTTTAAGGGAGGTAACAGCAGCTACTGCATCCTCTTTCAATGTATCATCAATAATTATTTGTCCTAAATACTTTCCTTCTCTGGCAACCAGCACTTCCGTACCATAATTATCTTCTTCCCTAACAGAAAAATCAATTTCAAAACGTTCTAACAATTTTTTATTGCCACACAAAATTTTTCCATCTGAAACCTCGACAACTAATCCTTCACCGGCAATTTCTTCAAATGTTTGCGGCCGTTCGAGTTTCAACTCACGTTCTTTGGCCGCATTTACTATACTTGTAGCAATCGGATGACTGGAAACAAGTTCTGCGGAGGCACAAAGCTTCAACAGCTCATCTTCTTCCATGCCACTTACCGGAACCAGCTTTTGAACAACAAAATTCCCTTTGGTCACAGTACCTGTTTTATCCATAACCACTGCTTTAACATTTTTCAGGGCTTCTATTGTAACGCCGCCCTTAAAAAGAATTCCATATTTCGAGCCGGCTCCAATGCCTGAAAAAAACGCCAAAGGCACGCTCAGCACCAGTGCACATGGGCAGCCGATAACCAGAAATGTTAAGGCTGTATAAGTCCAATATTCCCAATTTCCTGTTATAAAGCCGGGTATCACAGCAGTTAAAACAGCTACTGCCACAACAAACGGAGTATAGATACGCGCAAAACGTGTTATAAACCTGTCTAACTGTGGTTTGCTGGCAGCAGCATTTTCTACAGAGTCTAAAATTTTGGTGACCATAGATTCAGCCAGAACTTTTTCTACTCTGATTTTCAGCATCCCTGACGTATTAATACAACCAGAAATAACTTCATCGCCAAAACTGCGTTTTACCGGCACAGGTTCTCCTGTCACCGGAGAAGTATCAAGCAGGCTTTCACCTTCTATAACTACTCCATCCAAAGGAATACGATCACCGGCACGTACCAGTAAAATGTCACCAACATTGGCTTCCTCTGCCGGGATAACACGCACATCTTCCCCAATCAGCAAATTAACTACTTCCGGACGCATATCGACAGCTTCCATAATCTGACCACGACTTTTTTCAACCGCACGATGCTCAAAATATTCTCCGATACGATAAAACAGCATAACTCCAACAGCTTCTTCATATTGATTGATAGCAAAAGCACCTAAAGTAGCTACTGTCATCAGGAAGTTTTCATCAAAAACCTGTCCCTTCGTACTATTTTTTAAAGCGGTTAAAACAATCCTTCCGCCCAAGAGAATATATGCGGCAACAAGACAGTAAATATGATAAGCTTCCGGCACGAGTCCGGCAATTTCGCTGATTATAAACAAAATTCCGCCAAACACTATTTCTGCCAGTGAACGCTGTTCATCCGACATTGAAAGTATTCCACCGCTTTTTTTACGCTGATTAATATTTTCAGCCAATACCGGCTTGCCTATACGTTCAACTACTTTTACACCTGCTTCGATCGTACTGCAAATTGCCTGGACCTGTGGCAGCAATTGTGCGTGATTCTTCGCTGTCAGCCGCAGTTGTTTCGTAGCATAAGTTATCGTTGCAGCAGAAACATCCGGCAAATCATTGATAGCCTTCTCCATTTTTGCGGCACAATTGGCACAGCCCAGGTTCTCTAACAGGTATACCTTGCTTTCAAAGTTGAACGGCATCATCCCACTGCGTGGCACAACTTCTACATCCGATTCTATAGAAGCACAGATTTCACGAATGGCCGGCAGCAATACCTCGTGATTTTTGGCCGATAGACGCAGCTGTTTTGTTACAAAACTTACTGAAGCATATTCTACTCCAGGCAATTCTTTAATCTTATATTCCATTTTGGCGGCACAGTTGGCACAACCCAGATTTTTTAAAGCATAAACTCGTTTTATACAATCAGCATCAGGCATTCTGCAGATACAATTTTCCAAGCTTTCACCACAAACATCGCAATATTCCTCATGTGGATGGCAGAGCTCACATTGACAGTCATCTGCATGCCCGGGCACATGATGATCATGCCCACAGCCACAGGCTGCATCATGGTCATGGCCGCTTTCTCCTTTGTGATAATGTTCGTGTCCGCAGCCACAGGCTGAATTATCGTTATGGCCGCTTTCATCTTCGTGATGATGATCATGTCCGCAGCCCTGACTGTTATGTTCATGTAAATTTTCTAAAGCATGCTGTGTTTTGCTCATTTTCCAGCCTCCTTACTTTTACTGTAATCTTATTATAACACATGAGCAAATATTCATATATAGTTTTTTGAAAAATTTTACAAAACTTTTGAGAAAAATAATACAGGCAGCTTCCATTCATTTAATATGGAAACTGCCTGTTAAAATAGCCTTAATCTTTCTCAAAATACCTGCTTCAGTTACTGCAAATTTAGAAGGTTACCTGTAAACGATTCCAAATAATCTGAGAATCACGTCCGCTTTCTTTACCTTCCAAATCATAGTAATCCAAATTATAAACCATATTCTTGGCCAAAGTATAATTTATACCAACACCATAACCTTTAAAGCCTTCTTTAGTGAAGTATCCCCAGTCACCAGCTTTCATCGTATGAGCAATAAATGTACCTGCCCCCTGATCATAATAATTTCCCCAAAGTCCCCAGGTCCCCTGTTTGGCGGCCTTGGCACCCTTATAAGCAGCACTGATGACAAAGCCGTCCGTATCAGCACCTTTTTCAACAGCTTTATCAGAAATATCAGAATTAAGATACATCGCCCCTAAAATAAAGTCACCAAAATTATAATTTGCCCCTGCATTCCAGACCGCGTTATTAGAAATTTTCGTAAACCCGGCATCTAAATCTTCAAATCTATCATAACCGGCAGCTAAATCCAAGCGGCCGATTTTACCAGATAAACTGGCGCCATAGGCCTTATCTGCCATATAACCGGAATCTTTTTCAGTAATTTGCCCCCAATAGCCGCTAATTTTTACATTTTTACCATATGTTAACTGAATAACTTCTGCAGTATCGTCATAAAGGTTGCCATTAGCTAAAAATACTGGCGCTTTCCCTGCCATAACATTAAATCCACCCAATTTACCTGTAACATAGGCTTGATTGAGTTTGGTATCTTCATCACCGGAATCATTAGCAAGATTCTGGTCATTTTGAATACGGGCCGTATAAGTCCAGTCTTCATTTACACTGCCATTTACAAATAAACGAGTGCGCAGACGATTTTTTGCAACACTGCCTTTGTCTTTCTTAAAATCTCCGTCACGCCCTGCATATTCATAACGGATTTGTCCTGTAATCTTCACATTATCCGCTTTTTTCTCTAAAGCTGCTACGCGTACTCCCAAGCTGTCCAGTTCATCGGCAAATTCTACAGCCAGGCGGTCAACATTAGCGCCTTTAGCCATAGCTTTTGCTACAATTTGTGCCATTTCATAACGTGTCATCAGACGTTCGCCGCCAAAATTACCATCGCCATAACCATCAATAATTCCGGCTGCCGCCAGTCTGTTAACGGCATCATAAGCCCAATGCCCGGCCGGAACATCAGAAAAAGGATTAGCGGCATACACTGAAGCAGTCACTCCCAGTACCATTGCCATAGCAAGCACCAAAGTTTTTTTCATCATAATCAACTCCTAAAAAATATATATGCTAAGCACACTTTGACCGATTTTATATTTTTAAAAGCGTACTTATTTGGCTGTGTTTAAATATGAATAAATAAGTATTTATTCATCAAAAAATATTTTTATATTGCAGCACCCATTAAGACTGCTGCAATATACTAAAAAATTATTTAACAAAATGACAGGCTGCAAAATGACCTTTCTTAATTTCTTGCAATTGTGGTTTTTCGCTTCTGCAAATTTCCTGGCAATACTCGCAGCGGCTCTGAAATGGGCAACCCAGCGGCAAAGCCAATGGACTCGGAATATCGCCTTCTAACGGCTGAATTTTTTCTCCAGGTTTGAAATCCACTTTAAAGATAGATTTTATCAAAGCTTTAGTATAAGGATGGACACCATTAACAGACAAACGACCTTTTTCCAATAATTCCACTACATTACCAAGATACATGACCGCGACCTGATGGCTCATCAAATCAACCAGACCAATATCATGACAGATAAAAAGATATGTAATATCTTTTTCCCGCTGCAGCCGTACCAGCAATTCACAAATTTTTTCCTGTACAGAAACATCCAGCGCTGAAGTGGCTTCATCGCAGACAATAATCTGCGGTTCCAGAGAAAGTGCCCTGGCTATACCCAAACGCTGACGCTGACCTCCGCTCATACTATGAGGAAAACGGTCTTTGAATTCCACCGGCAGCTCCACCATTTGTAATAACTCTGCAGCTTTTGCGTCAACTTCAGAATTTTTCAGTAACCCAAAATTCAATAAAGGCTCACATAAAATATCTTTTACCCGCATTTTCGGATTAAAAGCCGCTGTAGGATCCTGAAAAACCATTTGTATTTTTCGGCGGTTCTGGCGAAGCGCTTCTCCCTCCAATTTCAAAATGTTCTGTCCTTCAAATATTACTTCGCCCTCTGTCGCCGGATGGATCTGTAAAATAGTTCTGACCAGAGTACTTTTGCCGCAGCCGCTTTCACCAATAATGCCAAGAGTCTGTCCCTTGTAAGCATTTAAATTTACTTTATCACAGGCAGTGAGAACCTTGCCGCCATCTACCTGAAACTTTTTCGTCAGATTTTTTACTTCCAATACTATTTCTGGCGGTAATGCAACTCCATCACGGTCGCAGTTACAGTTCTCATGCGGGTGTAATTTTACGTTCTCAGGCATAATAACGCTTACCTCCCACAACCGGAACAGCCGCCAGCAGTTCCTTAGTATATTCATGCTGTGGATCGCCGATAATCTCTTCCCGCAGTCCGCTCTCCACAACCATACCATTCTGCATCACAACGATTTTATTTGACATATACGAAGCTACACCCAAATTATGAGTAACTATGATCACCGCGGCATTGTATTCGTCACGAACATCAACGATCTGCCTGATGATCTGCGCCTGCGTTGTGACATCAAGCGCGCTTGTAGGCTCATCAGCCAAAAGCAGTTTCGGGCTGAAGGTCATCGCCAGAGCTATACCTACACGCTGGCGCATCCCCCCTGATAATTCGAACGGATAACTGCGCATTACATTGTCAGGATTGGGCATCCTTACATCATCAAGCATCTTAATAGCCAGATCATAAGCTTCCCGTCTGGAAATCTGCGGCGCATGAGTCAGAATATAATCAATAAACTGTTCGCCGATACGGCGAATAGGGTTGATCATATTACCGCTGTCCTGAAAAATCATAGAAATCTCAGTCCCACACATTTCACGCCATTGCTGCGGCGTATTATCCAGCAGGTTTCTGCCGTCAAAAATGATATTGCCGCCGCTTACATGTCCATTACCCGGCAAACAGCCCATAATAGCACGTATCACCGTTGTTTTACCGCTGCCGCTCTCGCCAACGATAGATAAAATCTCACCCTTTTTCAATTCTATATTGGCACCAGTTACGGTAGCCTTGCTGCCGTAACTGATATCCAAATCTGTAACTTTTAAAAGCATTACAGTGTCCCTTCTTCCCACAGATTATTTCTGGGCAGGCTTGATCTCCTTCGTCAGCCAGTAATAATCACACGGTAAAATTTCTGCATTGGCAATAGAAGTATTACTGATCATGTTTGTCTGCGGATAACCAAAAATAATCGTTGCCGCATCATCAAGAATAATTTTCTGCATATCGATTACTAATTGACGACGTTTCGCCGGGTCAAATTCTACTGCCAGCTTATCGCTCAGAGCATCATAGGCAGGATTGCTGTAACCGCTGCCGTTCTGCGGATTATTACCGTTAACATTTGTTTTCCAGTACTGATTGATAAAGACCTCGGGGTCGCCTGCCTGCAGAGTAAGAATATTGGAAATCAGCAAGTCATATTCACCTCGCACACCAATCCCGTCCAAAACATTGTAATCAACATTTTTCAGGTTAACCTTGATCCCAACCTTTTTAGCATCGGACTGGGTAGCTTCAGCAAACAAAGGCAATTCTGCGCGACCGCTGTAGAAAATAAAGTCCATCTCCAGATTTTTACCTTCTTTATCAACATAGCCATCGCCATTGGTATCTTTCCAGCCAGCCTCTTCCAACAGTTTCTTAGCACGTTCTACATTATAGGTATTAGGATCTTTTAACTGATCAAATCCATAATCGACAGAAGGCGGCATCAACGGCCCGCCAGAAGTAAATGTGTCCTTCAGTAAAACCTTACAGTAGGTTTCACGGTCCAAAGATGACAGCAACGCTTCTCGAACACGTTTATCATACATCGGCTTGCCTTCCTTAACGTTCATACGTGCCAATACGTCACGCAGGGAAGCAATAGCACTGATATTGTACTTATCTTTGTTGCTGAACAACGACATGTCGCCTGGAGCAATATTGATTGCCATATCAATCTCACCGGACTGCAGGGCCATAGCGCGTGTATTGGGATCATCAATAGTCGGGATCTCAACATGCTTAAACGGTACTTCGCCATCCCAGTAATTAGGATTAGCATCCATAACAGCTTTAGCTTTACTGTACGTATTGACCATATATGGACCGGTACAGATAGGCCCTTGCTTAGCATAATCACGGTCAGTTACACTGGTGTCAATAATAATAAAAAGCGGATCACCAAGCATTCCCGGTAATGTAGCAACAGGAGTGTGAGTTTTGATCATCAACGTCTGCCCGTCAGCACTGATATTGTCATATTCAAACATTGCTCTGGCACGGGCGGCTTTTTCAAAAGTACGTTCAATAGATTTTTTTACAGCCTCTGCAGTTACTTTGTTCCCGTTTGAAAATTTTGCTTTATCATTGATTTTAAAAGTCCAGGTAAGCTTATCGTCACTGACCTGCCAATTTTCTGCCAGCCACGGAGTAGAATTCATTTTTTCATCAAATTTTACCAGACATTCACCTAAGCCGTAACGCATAACAATCCAGCCAAAGTAGTTATCTGTTGGTTCCAGACTGTCGGCAAAATTAGTAACGCCAAATTTCAAAGTGTCTTTGGCTGCCGCAGCTTTTTTGTCATCGCCGCCACAACCGGCTGAAGCAAATGCCATCAAGCCTATCATTGCAACAGCTGCTGTAAATTTAATAGTTTTTTTCATCATACATCTCCCTTTCAAATCCTTTTTATTTTATTGACTGTATATAAAACTTTATTCAACAGCTGAACTTAATCTTCCTGACGCGGGTCAAGCACATCACGCAAACTGTCGCCCCATAGGTTAAAGACTACTACCGTCAGAAAAATAGCCAGACCGGGAAAAAACATCAGCCAGGGAGCCGTCTGCAGCTGCTGACGGCCTTCATTTAGCATCAATCCCCATTCAGGAGCCGGCGGCTGCGAACCGAAACCTAAAAATGAAAGCCCTGCCAGTTCCATCATCATAGCACCGATATCCGAAGCTGCTGTAATAATCATTAACGGTAAAATATTAGGCACGATATGTTTCCACAAAATATGTGTCGGTTTACCGCCGTTGACAACTGCCGCTTCGACAAAATCACGTTTTTTTATCTTTAATACCATACTGCGTGCCAAACGAGCGTATTTAGTCCAGGTAACGATAGTCAAAGCGATAATCGCATTGATCAGACTGCCGCCAAGGATACCGGCAATAGCAATGGCCAGTATCATCCCGGGAAAGGAAATCATCATATCAGAAATACGCATAATAACCGTATCTACCTTACCGCCAAAATAACCGGCCAGAACACCCAGCGAAGTGCCTACTGCAAAAATGACCGCTACCAACAGCAAAACACTGCTCAGAGAATAGCTGGCACCATACAAAACCCGACTGAAATTATCTCGCCCCAGCTTATCAGTTCCAAAAAGATGTTCACTCGAAGGCGGCAGATAAGCATTTTTCATCGTAGCTTCCAACGGATCATAAGGAGCTAGCAGCGGCGCCGCTAACGCAATCCCTATCAAAAGCAGCACCAAAAAACTGGAAAAGGCAAAAGCACGATTATTCTTTAATCCGTTAATAAGATTCTCCATGCTATCTACCTTCCTTTCGCAGGCGTGGATCAAGCCGGTTATAAGAAATATCAACAACTAGATTGATGACCATATACATAAGGGCGATCCATAAAACAATCCCCTGTACAAGCTGAAAGTCACGATAAATAATTGACTGGACCGCTAAATAACCAAGTCCCGGCCAGGAAAAAACGATCTCTACTACTGCCGCACCACCCAGCAGGTTGCCGAATGACAGCCCCAGCAATGTGATCAAAGGCAGCATCGCATTCGGCAATACTTCTCGCCAAAGGATATAGCTTTCACTCATGCCTCTTGCCCTGGCACCGACAACGTAATCCTGATTGAGTTCTTCCAAAACCGTCGTCCTTACCTGACGTGTATATTTGGCTGCCATAACTATACCCAACGTCGTAGCTGGCAAAATCAGAGTCTCCAGACTTACTCTGCCACCGACAATTGGCAGCCAGCCTAATTTTAAACCAAAAATCCACAATAGCATCAGCCCCATCCAAAAATTAGGGATTGAGACACCAAAAAAAGTCAGACCTCTCACAGCATAATCAAAAACACTGTTGCGTTTGACAGCAGAATAAATACCCAAAGGCAGTGAAAACACCAACATAAAAAGTGTAGAAGCCAGCGCTAATATCAATGTCGCCGGCAGTGACTGCATCAATTCTTCAACAACAGGTTTTTTAACCATATAGGAAAACCCAAAATCACCCTGTACCGCTCTTCCTAACCAATCTAAATATTGAAAAATAAAAGGCTTATCCAAACCCAATTCATGTCTCAGCGCATCAATCTCAACTTGACTGACAACAATATCCTCATTACCGGCAATCATTTGCCTGACCGGATCACCTGGCGACAGCATAACTAAAGCAAATGTTACAAAGCTGATACCCAAAAGCACCAATACGATTTGCCCGATCCTGCCCCAAATCTGTTTGTTTTTCAAAGCTTCCCATCTCCTTACAAAAAAATCTCCTGCAGCCATGAACCACGGATGCAGGAGATCATAAAATATTGTTTAAACAGGCAAGACTGCCTATTTAAGTCAAATTTCAGGAACTAGCTGCTGATCCGTCACCCGCGGATATGGCAAAAATCAAAGGCTGCGATCTGACTTACGCAATATGCGCTTACAGTGGCATGACCGTGCCGGATTTACACCGGACTTCCCTAATTTAACCTTGAGGCACCTTTGATAAAATTATTAAGTTGTATTAATATTAGCACAAACCATATACTTAGTAAACACTTTTATTTAATCTTATAAATCTTTTCTCCAAGCTTTCTCAATGAATAAAATAATATTAAAGACTGAATCCCAACAAATATTAAAAACGATATCCATAAGCCATCATTGCCAAGTAAAGGTACTAACAGTCTCTCCACAGGCCAAAATACAGCTAAAGCAATCAGCATCATATTTCTTATAGGAACCGTATAAGTAGCACCTGTAAACATTCCATAAAGAGCTAGGCCTATGCCAGCTATCAAAGGATAAATAAGAACATAATATTTGTAAGTTTCTGCTAACACAGCTACTTCCTCTAAGTCTGTAAAGCAATTTATTAAAAATGTACTGCCAAATTTAAATCCAAGCATTAACAGAAACACCAACACAAACAACCATTTATAGGTCATTTTTAAAATCTGCCAAAATAAAGCCCTGTTTTTCTGTCCCAGAGCCCTTCCTGAAAAAACAGAAGCACCATTAGCCATACCGTCGACCAAGAACGACATGATATCTTTCAGCTGAAACAGTACGGCATTCGCTGCCAGCACTACAGTTCCTAATACAGCACCGGCAGCAGCAATAATATTGTTAACTGTCAGCAGGCAAGCCGTACGAATCATTAAATTGGTATTGACCAAAAGTATTTTCGTTAGCTCCTCAGGCTCTATAACGGTTTTATAATCAAAATTTTTATAATCAAAGTTACCATAAAGATACATTAGCCAACAGCCTGCGGCAGCGCCATAGAGCTGACTTAAAAGTGTAGCCCAGGCTACTCCTTCAATATCAAAATGTAATACAAATACAAACAATACACTAAGTATCATATTCAGGACATTGCTTGAAACCTGCATAAATACAGAAGCACGTACTTTTGTCTGCCCCATCAGCCATCCTAACGACACATAATTGAACAGTACCAGCGGCGCTCCCCAAATCAAAATTTCATAGTAAGCCGAACAGAGTTCTGCTACATCCGAAGCCGGAGCAACCAATGACAGATAAGCCGTCAAAATAGGTTTTTGCAAAATTATGCAGCTGCAGCTTACTATCACAGCAATGAACAACGGTCTTAAAAAAGCCAGTAACCCTTCTTCTCTGGAACCAGAACCCAAAGCTTGAGCGGCATATCCAGAGGTACTGACACGCAGAAAACCAAAAAACCAGTAAATATTATTGAAAAGAATTGCACCTAAGGCTACAGCCGCTATATACTTAGGATCAGGAAGCTGTCCCATTACAGCAGTATTAACCGCTCCCATCAGCGGCTGTGTCATCGTTGAAAGCATAAAGGGTATTGTAATTCCCAAATATTCCCTGTCTGTCAAAACATTTGTACACACTGATATATTTCCTTCCGTCGAGATCCTCTAGTATTTTAGTTATTATTCTAAAATGTTTTTGAGTTTAATTGATAATAGGTATTGTATGAACATACTATCATATGTTATACTGATTAGCAAGAATAAAATTAAAATAATCGTATCAAAACTTACAAAATAAAACTTGATAAGCAAAGGAGTTATAAAAATGTCAGATACTATGGATATTTGCGGTTTAAAAGCAGAACGAGGGCAGAAACTGCAAACTTACATTCCTGTCCTTGACTCTAATACAAAAATACCTATCACTATCATCAACGGTCAAAATGATGGTCCTACTCTTTTAATAACAGCCGGCATCCATGGTGGCGAATATCCTGGTATCGCAGCGGCAATAGAAATATCTCAGGCTATAGAACCAGAAGTTATCTCCGGATGCCTGATTATAATACATCCCGTCAATATTCGAAGCTTTTGGGAACGCAGTGCTTTCGTTACCCCCGATGATGGTAAAAACCTCAACCGGGAATTCCCCGGCGATGTCAACGGAACACTTTCACAAAAAACAGCCTGGCTGCTCAGTCGACATTTTTTCCCTTTAGCTGATTTTTATGCTGATCTGCATAGCGGTGATATCCATGAAGAATTGTATCCATACGTATATTATCCCGGGCTGCCCAACTCTGAAATTTCTGCAAAAGCGCGCGAAGTAGCCATGGTTCTGGATATGAAATTTATGGTTCGTTCAACTGCTACAACAGGTGCCTATAATTATGCCGCCATTTCAGGTGTCCCTTCTCTCCTTATCGAACGAGGAGGAGCCGGATTATGCCGGCGTGAAGACATTGACGCCTATAAAAACGATCTTCATAATATCCTTTGTAAACTCGAACTTCTTTGCAGCCCACAGCAACAACAAAAACATACCCCTGTTGATGTCACTGACGTTATTTATCTTGAAACTGATAAGGCCGGCTGTTGGTTCTCCAGTTGCCGTTGTGGCGACAAAATAAAACAAGGTGATAAACTAGGTTACATGACTGATCTTTTCGGCAATACCATTACTGTCTATAATGCCGAACAAGATGGTATTATTCTCTATCAATGCTCTGCTCTAGCAGCTCCTAAAGGCACTATTTTAGTAACCTATGGTAAAGTTAAGAATAATTAAAATAATGTTGCTTGACAAAGCCCCAGCTAACCAATTACAATCAAAGTAATCTCTTTGCACTGCATATCGCTACAGTACAAACTGAACAGGCGGTAAACCTTTGGTTTTAGCGGCCGGGCCCATCGGGCAGCAGATTCGTAAACAAACATCTGCGGGACAGTAGTAGTTCCGCAGATGTTTTTATTATATCTGTGCCGCTGCAAGAGTAACCCCAGGGAGGTTATCCACCATGCAAGACAAAATTGCCCAGTCCGAACGTCTGGCCATGCAAGTTTCTATTAACAGTATCATCGTAAATCTAATTCTTTCAGTTGGTAAATTAGCAGCAGGGATACTGGCTAATTCTGCCGCAATGATTTCTGATGCCGTTCATTCCGCTTCCGACGTCTTCAGTACCTTTATAGTTATGGCCGGCGTCAAGATATCCAATAAAGCTTCTGATGCAGAACATCAGTACGGACACGAACGTTTGGAATGTGTCGCCGCCATCATTTTAGCGATAGTTTTAGCACTGACAGGTATTGGTATAGGTTACGCAGGTTTAGAAAAAATACTTCACGCTTCAGCCGAAGATTTGAAAATACCGGGCAGCCTTGCTTTGATCGCCGCAGTAATTTCCATTATCGTTAAAGAAGGTATGTTCTGGTACACTAAAAAAGCAGCTGCCAAAATAAATTCCAGTGCTTTAATGGCAGATGCCTGGCATCACCGCAGTGATGCATTGTCCTCAATAGGCAGCTTTATCGGTATTCTAGGCGCCCGTATTGGCTATCCTGCTTTAGATCCTCTTGCCAGTGTAGTCATTTGCCTGATGATCGTTTACGCATCATACGAAATTTTTAAAGATGCCATAGACAAGATGGTCGACCGCTCCTGTGACGAAGCCACTATCAATACGATGACAGCTCTGATAAGCGCTCAAAAAGGCGTTGACCACATAGACGTACTGCAAACCAGAAAATTTGGCTGCCGCATCTATGTAGATGTCGAAGTAAGCGCTGACGACGACCTGACTTTACTGGAAGCACATACTATCGCCGAAAATATTCATAAAGCAATTGAAAGTAATTTTTCGGAGGTAAAACATTGCATGGTCCATGTAAACCCATGCAGCGAAGTACACCATGACTAAATAAAAAAACCACCACTGTTCAAGTGATGGTTTTGGCAGGCGCACCCCTACGCCTGCCAACGAAGGAGGAGAGAAAGGATTTTCTATTCTTTTAAGAAAGCCTTGAAAACAGCAAATAAATCAGAATATATCTGCCGGACAGAGTGAAAATGTGTCCGGCATTTTTACTCTGTAGAACAATCAATATTTCGACCAGCAAGAATAAAACGACAATCATAAGAAAAGACCGTCTTCTCAAGGCGCGAAGACGGTCAAATGTTATCAGTCAAAGCGGTTCTGCCACTCTCACATAAACAGAACCTCATTGGTTAAAAACATCTCCTTCCTGTCTCTCGCAGGTCAAGCAGTGATGCTTATATAGGCTGCTGTCCGGCTTCAGGTATTACCTCGGCTTGTGCAAGGACTGACCTGTTACGGTGACGGGATCGCATCGGATTTACACCGATCGACATTTAAGTTCATAGAACACCCATATGAAATATTGATTTGTTATATTAATTATAAGCATTACTAATTATCTTGTCAACACTTTTAGTAAAAAAACTTCTAAATATTTTTTGCGTTATATATTACTAATAAGTATTATCAACAATTTTATGTTATGTGAAAATATTTGCACTTCTATCGTAATTTTTAAATACGCTTATCTTATGCTGTAAAAAGATAAGCGTATTTTTCATTAAGCGTTAATAACGTCGCCTCTGCAACCGATAATACACACTAGCTCTGGTTTTTCTTTAGTCATCTACTCTCACTTCTTTCATTCTTTTGACAGCAGAGAATCTAAAAGCAAAAGGATATTGTTGCCAATAGCAGCGTGGAATCTAATGTTATCTTTATCGTCAATGCTCCACGCAACATGCATGGCGCTAGTTTTATTCAAATATAAGCGTTTAAATTCGTCAAGCATCTGTTTTGGTAATTTGACATACAACATCATATTATATTGTTTAAATTTTTCATCAACCAGGACGTAGTGAGAGTCGAGAACTTCCAATCCATAACGTTTTTCGATTAATTCTATCAGGCCTTTAATAGCCGGGTTATCATTCATCTATATTGCCTCCTTAAAAAATGGCGCGGCCCACAGGCGGCCGCGTCTCAATGGAGAATCTAAAAATTATTTTATTTCAAAAGGCGAGCTGTCTTTAACATTAACACCGCTCAGCTCAGCAGCAGCAAATCTGTTGATAAGATCTTGAACCGCCATAGTAGCCGAAATTTTTCCAACCACTACTTCACGCTCGATCTCTTCTTTGCAGCCAATAATGGCTGGCGAACGATAAAACAGATTATGCAGATGTTCTTCAACCATGGTATATACCCAGGAAAGCGTCTGCTGTTTCCTGCGTTCAGCTAACACGCCATTTCCCCAGCCTTGTTTCATAAAGGCTTCGATAACATCATTCCACAGTTCCATAATTCCCGCTCCTGTATAAGCAGAGCAGGTATAGGCATGAGTCGTCCAGTTTTCGGTAGCCTGACGTAAAAATTGCAGGATACGTTCATACTCAGCTCTGGTAACCATTGCCCGCTGTTTATTATCACCATCGGCTTTATTGACGACGATTGCATCGGCGAGTTCCATTACGCCTTTTTTCATCCCCTGCAATTCGTCGCCAGCGCCTGTCAATACGACCAGCAGAAAAAAATCTACCATCGAACGTACGGTAGTTTCACTCTGCCCTACGCCTACGGTCTCGACTAAAATGGTGTCATAGCCAGCAGCTTCGCACAAAAGCAGTGTTTCACGGCTTTTACGAGTCAGACCACCCAAAGTTCCTCCCGAAGGAGACGGACGGATAAAAGCATTCGGTTCGCGTGAAAGCTGTTCCATACGTGTTTTATCGCCCAGGATACTGCCTTTGGTAACAGTACTGGAGGGATCGACCGCCAGTACTGCGACTTTATGTCCGCCACGACACAGGTTTGTGCCAAGAGCCTCAATAAAGGTGGATTTACCTGCACCAGGCACACCGGTGATCCCAACGCGTGTCGATTTACCAGTGTAAGGCAGCAGTTTTTGGATAACCTGCTGTGCCGTCTCAAAATGAGCGGCAGCATTACTTTCAACCAAAGTGATGGCGCGTGATAAAATTGCGCGGTCACATTTTAGGACACCTTCGACGTAATCGTCGACTTCCAGCTTACGGCGTTTGATAGCCGGAGCTACTTTGTCTTTTTTATCTACTGTCACACCTGGAGTTCCTTCATGACCGCCTGTAACACCGTACATTACCCGGCAGGCAAATTTATCGTTTTCTTCTTCAGGCACCCACGAAGGTTTATAAGTATCTGTCATGGCTTAATCCGCCAAGCGTCTGTTCAGCTCTTCCAGTACTTTTTTAGCGCAGACAGGTATAATGGTGCCGGGTCCAAAAATAGCTGCTGCACCGTGTTCGTAGAGATAATCATAGTCCTGGGCAGGAATTACGCCGCCGATAACGACCATGATATCCTCACGTCCGCGTTTTTTAAGTTCTTCTACCAGTTGCGGCATCAAGGTTTTATGACCTGCTGCCAATGAGCTCATACCAACGATATGAACATCATTATCTACTGCATCCTGCGCAGCTTCTTCCGGAGTTTGGAACAGAGGGCCGATATCTACGTCGTAGCCCATATCTGCGAAGGCGGTAGCAATAACTTTCGCCCCGCGATCATGTCCGTCTTGTCCCATTTTAGCAATATAGATACGGGGACGACGGCCTTCGCACTGTTCAAAGTCATCTGTCATCTGACGAACTTCCTTGATAACATCTTCGTCAGCAAATTCGCTGCTGTAGACGCCGGAAATTGAACGGATGATAGCTTTATGACGGCCGCAGACTTTTTCGACAGCGTCAGAAATCTCGCCTTTGGAAGCACGAGCACGAGCTGCGTTAACTGCCAGCTCCAGCAAGTTGCCTTCACCGGTTTCCATGGAATGGGTGATAGCGTCCAAACAACGGCGAACTTCATCGTTGTCACGGTTAGCACGCAATTTTTTCAGACGTTCGATCTGCGCCAAACGAACTGCAGTGTTGTCGACTTCCAGAATATCAAGCGGATCTTCTTTTTCCAGACGGTAATCGTTTACGCCGACAATTTTTTCGGCGCCGGAATCGATATGAGCCTGACGACGTGCTGCCGCTTCTTCGATACGCATTTTAGGAAGACCGGTATCAATAGCTTTGGACATACCGCCGAGCTGTTCGATTTCCTGGATATGTGCCCAGGCTTTTTGGATCAACTGATTGGTCAGTGCCTCTACATAATAGGAACCGCCCCACGGATCAATAACTTTGCAGACTTTGGTTTCGTCCTGAATGTACAATTGAGTATTACGAGCAATACGAGCCGAGAAATCTGTCGGCAACGCGATAGCTTCGTCCAAAGCGTTAGTATGCAGCGACTGGGTATGCCCCAAAGCTGCTGCCATAGCCTCGATACAGGTACGCGTAATATTGTTGAACGGATCTTGCTCTGTCAGGCTCCAGCCGGAAGTTTGCGAATGTGTACGCAAAGCCATAGATTTGGTTTTTTTCGGGCCGAAGGAATTAACGATTTTCGCCCACAGCATACGTCCTGCACGCATTTTAGCAATTTCCATAAAGTAGTTTTTACCCATTGCCCAAAAGAAGGACAAACGCGGTGCAAACTGGTCAATAGTAAGACCATGCTCAGTACCTGTACGCAGATATTCGAGACCGTCGGCTAATGTATAGCCAAGTTCGATATCAGCAGTAGCGCCTGCTTCCTGCATATGATAACCGGAAATCGAGATACTGTTGAATTTGGGCATATAAGCGGAGGTATATTCGAAAATATCACCGATGATGCGCATGGAAGCTGTAGGCGGATAGATATAGGTATTACGAACCATGAATTCTTTCAGAATGTCGTTTTGGATCGTACCTGCCATAACTGATTTGTCTACGCCCTGTTCTTCACCAGCCAGGATATAGAAGGCCAATACAGGCAGCACTGCGCCGTTCATTGTCATTGATACAGACATTTGATCCAGAGGAATGCCGGAGAAAAGAATCTCCATATCCAAAATGGAGTCAACGGCAACACCGGCTTTACCTACGTCACCGACAACGCGCGGATGATCGGAGTCATAACCGCGGTGAGTTGCAAGGTCAAATGCGATAGACAGACCTTTTTGCCCTGCCGCCAGGTTACGGCGATAGAAAGCATTTGATTCTTCTGCAGTAGAGAAGCCTGCATATTGACGTACTGTCCAGGGTTTGGTTACATACATCGTTGAATAAGGTCCACGCAAAAATGGCGGGATACCTGCCATATAATGCAGATGTTCGCAGTCTTTATAGGCATTCACATCATATAAAGGAGCTACGTTGATTTGTTCCATTGTACGGTAAAAATTTTCTTCAAAGGATTTACCGGTTTCAGTTTTTAATTTTTCCTTCCAGGCAGCAAACTCGGCGTCGCCTTGTGCGGGTGCCTGCTGAAAGGGAATTTGACTAAAATCAGGAATTCTGGACATTATCAGAACATCCCCCTTTCTTTTTGCATACGGAGCAAGGTTTCATAGCAGTTGGATTTGACGCTGATGTAATCATCCATACCTGCAGCATCACAGATTTCTTTCAGTTCTGCACTGGGAGCACCTGCCAGGAATACCTTCATTTCCGGATTTACAGCTTTGATGCCTTTCGTAACTGCTGGTGCCAGTTCCGGATAAGTAGCGTCAGTCGAGCAGACGATGGCTGCATCGGCACCGGACTCAAGCGCTGCTTTAACAGCTTCTTCGACAGTGAGGAAGCCATTATTTGTCACAACCTCAAAGGCAGCCACCTGCATGAAAGAGGTAACAAAATCGGCACGTGCTTTATGCTGCGGGATCGGTCCCATATTGGCCAGGAAAATTTTAACGTTTGCACCGGTTTTATCAACAAAATTTTCCGTACGCATACGCAGTTCTTCATAGCGTTCAGTCCAGCGATGCGGAGCAATAGCTTCAACCTTTTCGCCATTAGCGCTGCCGGTAAGAGCTGCTGAAATTTCACCCATAGTTGCTCCAGCCAATAATGCTTTTTCAGCATCAGCGATCAAAGAACCCAACTCACTGGCATCACGTTTGCCAAGGTCGCTGAGTACAGCTTCTACATAAGCATTGTCGCGTACTTTTACGTTGACTTCCAAATCAGTTTTGCGTGCTTTAAGGATTCCTGCGAAATCAACTTCAGGCACTTCCAAAAGTTCTTCAGTCATGTTCGGGTACATGTTATTGCCGACTGCACGATCTTTTCTGGTAGCAAGATTTTTAAAACGTTCTTCTAAAATAGCTTTAACCGCTGCCTGTACTTTGCCGCTTTCAAGCGCTGCCAGTAAGCCGCCGTGGCTTTCGATTTCCTGGAACTTAGCCCAGGTTTTTTCCGTAAATTCTTCTGTCAGCGGTTCAATATACCAGCTGCCGCCGGAAGGATCGATCGGCTGAATAAAGTTGAATTCATGCTGTTCCATGATCTGGATATTACGGGCAATACGGCGGGAAAATACATCACTGGGACGAATGCAATGATCGAAAGGTTTGACATACATGCCGTCCATACCGCCAACAACCGCAGAGAAGGATTGTGTTGCCGCACGCAGCAGATTTACATAAGGATCGTATTTCGTCTGGCAGAAGGTAGAAGTGCTGACATAAAGATTGATCTTTTGTGCTTCTTCATCCCCACCGCAATTTTTAACGATTTGCGCCCAAACCATTTTCAGACTGCGCAGTTTAGCAATTTCCATAAAGAAATTAGCTCCGATACTGAAATGAAAACGCAGGTGGCGACAGAAGGTGTTGACATCAATACCACGGCGTTCCATAGCGCGCATATAAGTTACAGCTGCATTCATAGCATACGCTACTTCCTGAATGTCGTTAGCACCGCCATTATGATAAACATCGGTATTGATAACTACTGTTTTAAGCTGCGGAGCATTTTTTTCAGCCCAGGCAATGCTATGTGCCATTTCGTCATAATATTCGTCCAGCGGACGAACTAATTCGCCGTCCAAAGCAAGTTCGCCAATCGGATCGACAGTAATAGCGCCATGTAATTTTTCGAGGGCCAGACCTTTTTTCTCGCAGACAGTGATTACAGCAGCCAAAAGAGCGATGTTGGAAGCGCCGGCATAAATATCGATTTCGAATTTTTCCAGATCAACACCATCCAGCAGTTTTTCCACGTCAGCTACAGTAGCCAAAGATACGCCTATATCAGCAACATCTTTTACTTCTGCCTTATCAGGATCATAGCCTTTGCGTGTCGCAGTATCTAAAACGACACTAGCAGCGGTAGTTCCTTTCAACAGCTCGTATTTAACCATTTCATTGGCTTCGGCAGGAGTTTTTCCATCACACTCCTGAGCAATAGTCCATACTTTATGGATATAACCTCCTGCATTAGCACCGCGCAGGTTGCTTTCCATGCCGGGATAGGTTTTATTGTGGGTAATCCTCTCCTGATCCTCTAATCTATAAATAGGATTCAGGGTGATACCCTCATAAGTTTTAGTGAACATACTCTTTTCAAAAGAACCGCCTTTAAGAGCAGTCACTACTTCTTGCTTCCACTCCTCATAGGACGGCGGCGTAAATTCATCGAAAGTAACCGGAGGGATAGTTCCCACTAAAGTTTCTTCCTGCTGAATCTCTGCTGTAAGGTTTTTATCTTGTTCCATATACGGCATCCTTTCATTAATTATTTTCTGTGCCGGGGTAGTAAATGTTCACCTCCTGTACTTTGCTTACTTATGTATCGCAGAATGGTTCGAGAATCTCCTACCGAAACTGCCTCTATAAGCCCCTTATCAAAAAAAGCAACCATCACAAAAAATGTGATGGTTGCTCTTGCCGCGCACCCCTACGCAGGCAATTGAGAAGAAGGTTCTTGCACAAAGAGAATTTGAGAATGGCAATAAACCCGGCAGGTTGTCCAGACCTGTCACAAATAAATATATACACTGATGGCTGACCTTATTTTCGAGGTCTAGCCATCACACTTCGACCTCAACGCGCTTACAAAAGCACAGAAAAACAGAAAACCGTTTTCTTAAAATAATATTAAGAAAAACGGTCAGAAATTCATAGCAAAAGATTCGCACTTCGTATTTACCTAAAATACGAACTCTGCAGCATCTCCTCCCCGTCTCTCGCAGGTCAATCAGCGATGTAGCTAAGGCAGTTCTTCTGACTCCGATTCATAGCTCACTTCACCTTCCCAGTATTACTACCAGTGGCATTTGAAGTTTACTCCTCGTTACAGCGGCGGGACCGCGTCGGAATTGCACCGACTTCTCTATTAAGCTCCGTAGAGCACCTTTAGCTTACAATATTCATTTGTTAGCTTAATTATATTTATTACTATTTCTTTTGTCAAGTCTTTTAATATATTTTTTCATATATTATTTTTCGCAAATAAAACAGTATCGTAGCTTACTGTTTTATTCAGTAAGCTACGATACTGCTAATCAAGACTTTTATTTTTAAAATACATAGTGATTCCCAAAGGAACGCAGATATTCAAAAACAATAACCGTACTAATTGGTAAGTAAGAATGATTGAAACATCTTCTCCCATACTCATTCCAGCCAGACACATTTCCGCAATTCCGCCGGGAGCCATTGCTAAAAAAGCGGTTACTAAAGAAAACCCATACCGTTCTGACAGGGACCAGGCAACAACAACACTGACACCAATCATCAAAACGATACCACTAAAAATATAAGGCATCAATTCCTTAGTAGCCGAAAGTTTTTTGGGATCCAGCATTACGCCCATGTATAATCCAATACTTACCTGTGCCAGCATCATAAGCAAACCAGGCACAGGCTGTAAACTTCCCCAAAAATACGACCCTGCCGCTGTTGCCAGAATCGGCCCCAGCAAACGCGGTGTTGGCACCTTTAACTTAGTCGCAACAAAAGCGCCTAAAAACGACAATGGGACAAGAATAAGCCAATGCGTACCGTCCGTTGTCTGAACAATAGCATTGTTTTGCATAACCTGAGCACCTAAACCATGGATTACCAGAAATGGTACTGCTACAATAACGCCTACCAGCCTCAGAGTCTGCATAACGACAACAACATTTGCGTCAGCCCTTGGATCATCCTCCGACATCAGCATCATTTGCGTCAGCCCGCCAGGCATAATGCCCATCACACAACTGATCAGATTAGCCGAAGTATGTCTCGCTGTCCACCAGGCAATTAAAACAGCAACAGCTACAGCTATCAGCGTGGCTTCCAGTACCCCAAAGGTCTGATGCGTCATTTTCTCCCATGTATCAGCTGTAAAATTACGGCCAATACCATACCCAGCTACAAGCAAACCCAATTCACGCCAATTCTTAGGCCAGGTAACAGGCGAACCAGCTATCTTACAGGCTACTGCAGCAAAAATGCCGCCTAAAAGATATGGTATAGGCAATTCCATTTTTAAAAATAACGTTCCTAAACAGGCTGCCATAACAAACAGCAGCAAACGATTCAACATATTTCCCTCGCTTAATAATGCCCTTCCAGTGCCGTCATGATCCGCCCTATCAATTCACTGCGCATTGTATTCTGAGTTACAGAATAGGTCATAATACGGCTGTCATCCAGTCCCAGTTCCCGTTTGAATAATGCTTTTTGAGCCATCGCTGCATTTTTCGACAATTTATCTGCTTTGGTCAAAATAACCTGAACCTGCAGTCCACAGTCCAGTAACCAGTGATAGCTTTCAATATCGCTGTCCAAAGGCTTATGCCTGATATCAATAAGCTGACAGACCAGTCCTAGATTATCAGATCCGGAAAGATATTTACTGATAAATCCTGACCATTTATCTTTGTTCGTTTTAGCTGTTTTGGCAAAACCATAACCTGGTAAATCTACTAAATAAAAATCAGCACGTTCTTCCTGCCCTTCAGTAGTGCGTTTAGCCTGCAAACCATAAAAATTTATAGTCTGTGTTTTGCCTGGAGTCGAGCTCACTCTTGCCAAGCCGTTACGTCTGCAGAGCGAATTGATCAGTGATGATTTGCCAACATTAGAACGCCCTATAAAAGCAGCCTCTATCAACGGTGGTGTCGGATATTGGTCTGCTCTGACAGCAGATGTGATATATTGGGCATGAATAATATCCCAGGTTCCTTTATTCATCTTACTCCTCCAAAGCTAATTTCAACACTTGATCCATATGATTAACAGGAATGAATTTTATTGCCGCACGCACATTGACAGGAAGTTCTTCCAGATCCTGCATATTCTGTTCTGGAAGCAGAATGGTTTTTACACCATAACGATGCGCCGCCAGCATTTTTTCTTTAATTCCTCCTACCGGAAGCACTTTGCCAGAAAGAGTGATCTCTCCAGTCATGGCAATACCCGCTTTTATGCAACGTTTAGTCAGTGCTGAAACCATAGCCGTCACCATAGTAATGCCGGCGGAAGGACCATCTTTTGGGATTGCGCCTTCCGGTAAATGAATGTGGATATCAGTAGTTTCATAAAACTTTTCATCCAAATGCAGCTCTTTAGCCCGAGAACGAATATAAGTATAACCAGCCTGAGCAGATTCTTTCATAACATCACCCAACTGCCCAGTCAATACCAGACCGCCTTTACCGTTAGTAGCCAGTACTTCTACCTTCAGTAATTCACCTCCAACACTGGTCCAGGCCAAACCTGTGCAGATACCTATTTCTGCCTTGGCAGTCAGATCGCTTTCCAGAAAAATAACCGGTCCTAAATATTTAGTCAGATTTTTTTCGGTAACTTTAGCACTTTTTACCTGTTTCGTCACAATACGATGTGCTGTTTTACGGCAGATCGCCGCTATTTTCCGTTCTAAATTACGTACACCGGCCTCACGTGTATATTCGCGTATAACATGACGCAGAGCTGTTTCTGTAATATTCAAAGTTTTTGCAGTCAAGCCATGTGCCTGACGTTCCTTCGGCAATAAATGCAATTCGCCGATTTTCACTTTCTCGTCCTCAGTGTAACTGGTAAGTTGAATCACTTCCATCCTGTCTAATAGAGCAGGAGGGATAGTTTCTACCGTATTAGCCGTTACAATCCAGAAAACATGTGACAAATCAAAAGGGAATTCAATATAATGGTCACTGAAAGTGTTGTTTTGTTCCGGGTCTAATACCTCCAGCAAAGCCGAAGCCGGATCCCCCCGAAAATCAGAAGCCATTTTATCAATCTCATCCAGAAGAAAAACAGGATTCATGCAACCGCTGGTTTGCATACCATGAATAATCCTGCCTGGCATTGCGCCGATATATGTACGACGATGACCGCGGATTTCTGCTTCATCACGAACGCCACCTAAAGAAACACGGGTAAATTTACGCTCGATCGCTCTGGCAACCGAATGTGCCAGAGAAGTTTTACCCACACCAGGAGGTCCGACTAAACATAAAATCGGTCCCTTACTTTGTTTGGTCAAAGCACGTACTGCCAAATACTCTAAAATACGTTCTTTTACTTTTTCCAAACCGTAATGGTCTTTATCCAGTACTTTAGCAGCCACTTCAAGGTCAAAATTATCTTCTGTAAACTTACCCCAGGGCAAACTTAAAAGCACATCGATATAATTGCGGATTACGGCGCTTTCAGCCATCATCGGCGGCATTTTATAAAGACGGTCAAGTTCTTTATTGATTTTTTCAACAACTTCAGCCGGCAGATCAAGCTCTGACATCTGCTTCTTATATTCGTCTATTTCGGCCTGACGTTCATCACCTTCGCCAAGTTCTTTATTAATGGCTTTCATCTGTTCACGCAGATAATATTCTTTTTGGTTCTGTTCTATCTGTTTACGCACCTGCTGTGAAATATTTTTTTCCAGACCGGCAATTTCCAGTTCTTTGCATAAATACGTATAGAGCTTATTCATACGTTCTTTAACATCAACCGCTTCTAACAGCTGCTCTTTTTCTTCGATATTTATCGACAGATAACCGGCAATCATATCCGCAACCCGTCCTGGGTCAGTTTGGTCCTTAAAGGTCAGCAGCACTTCACTGTTAACTTTTTTGCTGGCAATAATCCATTGCTCAAACGTTTCAATCAGCATCCTGCGCAGCGCTTCCACTTCATTATCTTCACTGACAACAGAATCCATCGGCAGTGCATTAGCCTGGAAATATGTATCGACAGCCGGAGCTTCGATAATAGTTTCTACTTTGGCTCGGGCTAATCCTTCTACAAGTATCCGCAAAGCTCCACTTGGCAATTTCAATAATTGTTTGATTTCCGCTATGACACCATATTTAAATAAATCCTTCTGCCCGGGTTCCATCGTTACGGCTTCCTTCTGTGATACCAGAAGTATCTGCTTATCGGAAGTCATCGCAGCTTCTACTGCATAAATGGAACGCTCCCTGCCTACATCAAGATTTATAATCATCCCTGGAAATACCAGCATTCCTCTTAAAGGAAGCAACGGCATTAAACGTGGTTTTGTTTCCATATATTACCCTCCTTTGCCAACAGTATTAACTGCAGCAAACGATATTTTAAAAGCATTTTCATTACTCAACTTTATTTTAACATAAAAAGGGGAAAAGGCTATGCCCCTTCCCCTTCTTTTTTTAATTGCTTAACTAGCAACCACCATTTTCGGTTCCATGTGTTCTCTGATTGCCGCTTCTGTAACTACACATTTTACAACGTCGATACGTGAAGGCACTTCATACATCACATTACGCATTACCTCTTCGATGATAGAACGCAGACCGCGGGCGCCGGCATTACGTTTAAGAGCTTCTTCTGCAATAGCCACTAAAGCACCGTCTTCGAATTCCAGTTCTACATTATCCATAGCCAGGAAATGCTGATATTGTTTAATCAAAGCATTTTTAGGCTCTTGCAGGATTTTGATCAAAGCGTCTTTATCCAAAGAATCCAGTGTCACAACAACAGGCAGACGACCTGCAAATTCAGGAATCAAACCGAATTTCATTAAATCTTCAGGCAAAACTTTTTTAAAGATCGTATCAGCTTTTGCTTCTTCTTTTGTTTTGATATCAGCACCAAAACCAAGATTCTTTTTGCCGATACGTGCACCGATAATATTTTCAAGTCCGGCAAAAGCACCGCCACAGATAAATAAAATATTAGTAGTATCGATCTGAATAAACTCCTGATGCGGATGTTTGCGTCCTCCTTGCGGCGGAACGCTGGCGACTGTGCCTTCCAAAATTTTCAGAAGTGCCTGCTGCACACCTTCACCTGATACATCACGTGTAATAGAAGGATTTTCTGATTTACGAGAAATCTTATCGATCTCATCAATATAAATAATGCCTCTTTGAGCACGCTCAATATCAAAATCAGCGTTCTGGATCAATTTCAGCAGGATATTTTCAACATCCTCACCTACATAACCAGCTTCTGTCAAAGCAGTAGCATCAGCGATTGCAAAAGGTACCTGCAAAATCTTTGCCAGCGTCTGTGCCAGCAAAGTTTTACCGCTGCCGGTAGGCCCCAGCATTAGAATATTTGATTTTTGCAGTTCTACTTCTTTATCCTTCGCAGGATTATTTAATTCATAGTTAATACGTTTATAGTGGTTATAAACCGCTACAGCCAAAGTTTTTTTTGCTTCTTCCTGACCAATAACATACTCGTCAAGAATATTTTTAATTTCTTTCGGCTTCGGCAGTTCGTTTACACTGACAACAGCAGCATTTGTTTCTTTCAGGTCTTCTGTCAGCATTTCATTGCAAAGTTCGATACATTCGTCGCAGATATAGACGTTATGACCGGCAATCAGCTTGCGGACCTGGCCTTCTCTTTTTCCACAGAAGGAACAAGTTATATTGCTGTCGTTCCCCTCGCCAAAGTTCATATTGTTATCTCCTTAGTATGCATCATTTCGCTTCTTCAGCTGCTACCTTACGGGTTACAACTTCATCAATAAGCCCATAAGCTTTAGCTTCTTCGCTGGTCAGGTAATAATCGCGTTCAGTATCCTGTGCGATTTTTTCTTTCGACTGACCTGTATGTTTAGCTAAAATACCATTCATCTCTTCACGGATACGCAGAATTTCGCGCGCATGAATCTCAATTTCTGTAGCTTGACCCTGAGCCCCTCCCAGCGGTTGATGAATCATCACGCGGGAATAAGGGAGCGCGTAACGTTTTCCCGGAGTTCCTGCAGCTAAAAGTACAGATGCCATACTGGCCGCCATACCCATGCAAATGGTAGAAACATCAGGTTTGATATACTGCATCGTGTCATAAATAGCCAAGCCGGCACTTACACTGCCGCCAGGACTATTGATATAAAGATGTATATCTTTATTAGGATCTTCGGATTCCAGGAAGAGCAGCTGGGCGATAACGACATTTGCCATCGCGTCGTCAATAGGGCCGGTCACAAAAACGATTCTGTCTTTCAATAAGCGGGAATAAATGTCATAAGAGCGCTCACCCCTGCTGGATTGCTCTACAACGATAGGCACATAGTTCATGTCTTACACCCCTTTTCTTTAAGGTTATATTTTTTAATAAAGTCACATCTGCCGCCGGAGCTTAAAGCGCCGGCGGCAAAATGCCATTATTTTGCGTTGTCAATAACAACGTGAGCAGCTTTGCGACGCAGAATATTTGCAAGCAAAAGTCCCATGTTACCATTGGATTTAATGATATTCTTTACTTCGTCCAGCGTAGCACCATGTTGAGCAGCAATAGCAGATAATTCAGCATCAACGTCTTCCATAGATACCTGAATGTTTTCTGCTTTGGCAATAGCATCCAGAACCAGATCAGTTTTTACGTTTTCAGCGGCAGTCGCACGCTGGTTTTCGCGGATCTTAGCCATATCCATACCAGTATACTGCATATACATTTCTAAAGTCATTTTACGGCTTTCCAGACTCATACGCATTTCGTCAACCATTTGGCTGATGCGGTCTTCGACCATAATCTCAGGAACTTCAAATTTAGCATTGGCAACAGCAGCATCAATCAATGCTTTTTCATATTCAACCTTCGCATTGTTTTCAGCATTTTGCTGCATACGTTCTTTGTACGAAGCTTTCAGTTCAGCAACAGTTTTATATTCACTGTTAGCTGCAACATATTCGTCATTCAGCTCAGGCAGCTCTTTGCGTTTTACATCTTGAACGTTAACTTTGAACACAGCTTCTTTACCAGCCAGTTCTTTAACGAAATAATCTTCAGGGAAAGTTACTTCTACATCAGTAGCATCGCCTTTTTTTAGGCCAACCAGCTGATCTTCAAAACCAGGGATAAAGGAGTTAGAACCAACTTCCAGAGGATAGCCTTTACCTTCACCGCCGCTGAAAGCTTCACCGTCTACAGTGCCGGCGAAATCAATAATTGCAAAATCACCTTTTTCAATAATTGTACCTTCTTCAGCAATTACCATTTTGGCCTGACGGCTGCGCAGTTCTTCTACTGCAGCGTCAACATCTGCATCTTCAACAACAGCTTCTTTTTTCTCTACAGACAAGCCTTTGTATTCACCCAGTTCTATTTCAGGTTTCAAAATGACTTTGATAGTCAGTTCCATATCTTTATTTTCTTCAAAAACAGATTCTTCAACTTTGGGGTCGGACACAGGAATCAGGCTCTCCTGATCAAGTGCTTTAGTATAGCAATCATTAGCAACGATTTCGAATGCTTCTTGTTTAATGGCATCTTTGCCATAGTGCATTTCAATAATGTTGCGGGGTGCTTTGCCTTTACGGAAACCGGGAATGTTTACGCTGTTAGCGATTTTGCTTATAGCTTTTTTAAAGCCTTTATTCACTTCCTCAGCGGGTAAAGTAATTTTGAGGGTTGCGTCATTCACAACTCTTTCAACAGATACGTTCATTAAAAAATCCTCCCTTAGGTTTTATATGTGTACAAAATTAACAGCTTGTTCAAGGCCAATATCAAAAGATACTGACATAAATCGCTCATAATATCATATCACAAGGATCTAAAGTTGACAAGAAGCAACAAAAAACCCGGCAGGTTTCTGCCGGGCCAATATTCAAGTGGAGCGGAAAACGAGATTCGAACTCGCGACCCCCTCCTTGGCAAGGAGGTGCTCTACCACTGAGCTATTTCCGCATTGATTAGCAACAAGATGTATTTTAGAACAGAACGCCATCTTTGTCAACATTTTTTTGAAAAATTTCTATATTTTTTTACTTTTAAAAAATTCCCAAAACTAACTGGCTGATATTTTTTGAATGATCGGAAACGCGTTTCATATTTATTAATAATTCCAGCATTACAAAGCCAGCAACCGGATCACAACGTTTTTCATTCAATCGTACGATATGATTTTTACGAATCTCTTTCTGATACTGTTTAACCTGACGGCACAATGCCCAGGCTTCTTCAGCCAGTTTCTTATCGTCTTTTTCCAAGGCTTCCAAAGCTTTACCGCTGGCTTCTAGCACCATCTGCCCTAAAGTGTGCAGCTCGGCTTTAGCCTCATCTGAAAATTTTACATTATCTTCGTAAATCATCCGTACTTTTTTCGCTAAAGTTTCACCATGGTCACCAATACGCTCAATATCGTTACAGGCATGTAAAAGACCTGTATGCCGGGCTGATAATTCCCTGCTCATCTGTGTTTCACTCATTTGCGTCAAATATTTGGTAACTTCTTCTTCCAATGCATCTATCACTGGTTCATGTTCTAAAACATAAGCGATTTTCCTGCTGTCCATGTCTTCCATTGCCGCTATGCTCAGTTCAACATTATGACGAGCCATGGTTCCCATGCGCACAACCTCTTTACCAGCCAGAGTCATAGCGATAGACGGGGTTTTAAGCATATTCACATCCAAATATATCGGTTTGCGCGAAATGACACCGTCACTGCCAGGCAGTAACCGTTCCACAAGCTTGATAAAAGGAGCAGCAAAAGGCAGAAAAATAAGTGTATTGATAATATTAAAGGCTGTATGCGCATTAGCGATCTGACGCGCTATATCATGAGCAGGTGATACTGCCAAAACAAGTTTTATGAACAATCCCATAAAGGTCACGAAAAGGATGCTGCCAATCAGATTGAACAACACATGAGCTAATGCAACACGTTTTGCCGTAACATTTGCACGCCAGGCCGCCATGATTGCTGTAATGCAGGTACCGATATTATCGCCCAGAAGTACAGGAATTGCACCCTCTAAAGGTATCAAACCCTGGCTTGCCATGGCAATCAAAATACCAATAGTAGCGGAGCTGGATTGAATAAGTACTGTCATTACAATACCTACGCCAATACCTAGAATCGGATTATGAGAAAATTTGCCAATAAAATCAACAAAGCCCTGATACTCGCGCAGGGGCAAAACAGATTGTCCCATCATACTCATGCCCAGCATCAGGATACCAAACCCAAGAAGTACCTGCCCCAGATATTTCCCACGGCGGCGTTTAGCAAGCAACTGCATTGCAAACCCTATTGCCAAAATCAAAGTAACATAATCAGTAAGTTTAAATGCAATCAACTGGGCGGTAATAGTGGTACCAATATTAGCACCCATAACAATGCCGAACGCCTGTTTCAGTGTCATCAGCCCGGCATTTACCAAACCAACAGTCATGACTGTTGTTGCACTGCTGGACTGCAAAACAGCAGTTACAGCTGCACCCAACGCTACTCCGACAATCAAAACCCCGGTCAATGCTTCCAGTATTTTCTGCAATTTTTCACCAGCAGCACGCTGCAGACCATCACCCATCAATTGCATACCATATAAAAACAATGCCAGACCACCTAGAAAGCCAAAGAAATATACCATAATTGCCCCCAGTTCTCACCTTTTTATTTTGTACTTGACTTTTATTATACTAGATTTTACAACGAGCTTACAAGAAAAAAACTTTTCCGCAGCGTCTTATTTTACTGTCCCGGCGGGACTTTTATGCAGCAACAAAAAAATCCCCATATCAAAATGATATGGGGTAAAAAATCAATATAACATTTGTATACTCAAGCAGCTCACTCTAATGCCATTTAATTCAAATGTCTGATAATCTCCATTATTTCTTCAACAGGCAGCACACTGCCGCCTGCAACAACTTTTTCATCAATAACCAAAGCTGGTAAGGCCATAACTCCGTAAGCGACTACACGCCGTAAATCATTAACACGTTCAAACTCAGCATGACATTTGAGTTTTTTAGCCGCGATGGCTGCATTTTGCAATAACAATTCGCATTGTTTCGTCATAGGCCCTAAAACCTTTATATGCATTTATATCACCTTCGCTTTTCTTAGTGCTTGGCTTACAGTTATAGGATACCAAAAGCCTTTGTCCTAAGTTGGGCTAAAAAGTGAACTGTTTGTGAATTTTCAGACAATTCATCCTACTTCGCTCAATATTGACAAATTTTACTTTATGACAGAACTTTATCAGTATGCTCCAAAATATTTTTTTCTGCTGATAAGGCTTCTTGCTCCAATGCTGCAATTCTTTCGACAAGAACTGAGCAATAATCCTGATCGTTAATCAGATTAAGATTTATTTTTACATTATAAACTGCGCTACGTACAGCTGCCCTGGCCATCAATGCCGCTACAGCAGCATCTGTAATTACGGCTGGATTACCTAATTCTGCCGCTTCTGCCGCCAAAAGTAAAACTGCCAGAGCCTTTTCACCGATTTTCAAAGGTATCTCTGCTGCCATTTTAGCAGCTTCCTGAATTTTTATTTGGCGCAGTTCTTTTTCCAAATCTGTTGCTTTCGGCATTTTATAACATTTCATAAATGCTTCAAAAACGCTGGCATCCTCTTGTACCAACTGAAGTAATTCTTTTCGCAAATATTTACTTGCGGCTGCCAACCTAATCATTTCACCTTCTACCGATAAAAATTTTTCTTTTCCCACAGTAAGATTGGCAACCATTGAAGTTAACGCCGCACCTATGGCTCCACCTAATGCAGCGGCACCTCCACCTCCTGGTACAGGTTCTTTAGATGCAAGTCTTTCTAAAAATTCATCACAGTTAAGTTTCATAAAATCGTTCATTTTAGACTCCCTGTTTTTTTATTTGTAATCGCTCATCATGAGCAGGATAGTCAACCATTTTCAAGCTTCGCAGCGCAAAAGCAAAAAAAGTCTTATCCTTACCACAATCCCTCAAATGCCGTGCATTTTGCAGGCTGTAAAAACCATCGCCGCCACTGAACATAAAATCATTACTTATGACCTTATAATATTTTTCATCCGCTAATGTGCTGCCATCAGACAAAGTAACACTGCTAATTCTCTGTCCTTCCTCCCTTCTGATATCAGCACTGATCTGCAACCCTGAAAAACGCAGCCTGCTGATATCCGGGTTGCCAATACCATGTTCCAGAACCTGCCTCAGATCACTGCCTTTTACTTCTGCTGTATATATGGTACTGTCAAAGGGAAAGATTTTCAATAAATCACGAACCGTTACCCTTCCAGACGGCAAAGTATCACGTATAGCTCCACCGTTATATAAAGCAACATCAGCCTTAAAGCCGTTTTTCAAAACATCCATAAAAAAGTCTCCGACTCTTGATTCTCCATTACGGTCATTTGTCAGCACCTGGCTATTGACAGCTAAAATCTCATTATATTTAGAATCTATGTTTTTAAATATTGGTTCCAAAAACCTTTCCATTGCATTATCCTGTACTCTCGGTAATTCGCTTAATTTATAAATACGCGAATTTGCAGAAACAACCTTCTGAGCTGCCATGGAATATAACAAATTGATTCTGCCAACTGCCTCCCCATAGCATCCGGCCTGGATTACCGGAATATCTCCATATGTCCCGCTGACACACAAATGTGAATGTCCTGTGACAACGGCATCTACTCCATGAATTTTTTGCAAAATCGGTACTATCTCCCCTGTAATACCATTGTTCTCCCCTTGACTGCTGCCAATATGTGTCAGTAGAACAATAATTTGTGCCCCTTGCCTTCTCAACTCATCAACATATACCTGTGCAATCTGTTCCGGCGGTAAAATTTTTACCTTCTGCAAATTAAACTGCGATGCTTTTTCCTTAGTTTCAACCGTAGTAAGACCCAATATACCAATTGTCAAACCATTCCTCTGCAACATTACATATGGTTTAAAAGGTTCCGCAACTCTATCACCTGCAGCCTCAACAATATTTGCTCCCAAAATAGGGAAATTTGCTGCGGCAGCCTGCCTCTTTATTACGTCCAGAGGATAGTCAAAAATATGATTGCCTGCTGTATTTGCGCTAAAACCCATCTTATTCATCGCTGTCACAACTGGCAATCCCTGATACTCATTGGCATCAATTGTTCCAGAAAACATATCACCACCGCCCAAAAGCAAGGATCCTACAGGATTTTGCTTCATCAGTTCGTTAATTACTCCTGACAAAACAGCAATTCCAGGATCAGCAGCTTCAGCACGCAGGTGCCCATGGAAATCATTCACACTGTAAATATCTATTTCGACAAAGTTTTTTTCTGCCGCATTTACGGCCGTTGCTATCAACAATAACAGTAGTGTTAACCATATCAGACTACATTTTTTCAGTCTGATCATTTTTCCACCCCCATTTTAAACTGCCTTGATTTTATTCGCCGCTGCCCAATATTTTCCCTGCTAAAAAAGCACAGGGAAAATTTCCTGTGCTTTTTATTATACTGTATTTATTTTTTTCAAATAACGACGTACCAAAACAGCCGCTGCGTAACCGTCTAAATTAACAGGCAGAACTTGCAAACCCAAAGGAAGTAAACGGCGCCAGCCCTGCGGAGGGTTTTCCTGCCAATACAATTTTCTGGCCTCTTCCGTACTGTAGCCTTCTTCTATCATTAATATCTTAATTACAGTAGTTACTTCCATCAGCATTTTTTTTATGCTGTCACAGTTAGTGCCGTTCCCCAAAATCACAGCAGCTGGAGCAGATCCTAATATTTGCGGCAGCACTTCTGGTAAAGTTTCTGTTGCCAGTACTGCAACCTTTTTTATTCTTCCATCTGCCTCTACCCATGCAAATCCAGTTTTAGCACTACCAGGATCAACGCCTAAGTACCATACTTTATTTTCCGGCATTTTCCACCTCTAAGCGCAGTAAAACCGGTCCAGAAGCGTTAATGTCACCTTTAGCATAGGCCTTAAGTATAACTTTCCCGCCATACTTAGCCATTTTCTCACCTGTTTCGACCATTGTTCCAGCATCCATATTACCAACCTTACCTGTAAGCGGGTCTGGTATGACTCCGGCAGCAACAGCTACACGGTTAATATCAGACAGAAACTCTAATATTTCACCATTCATACTGCTCTCACTTTGTTCAAGGTCTATTTCTTTACTAAAAATCAGCTCGTTATTTTTATAAATACGATTGTCCGCTGCCAATTCCAACGTACATACAGCCGGTTCTCCAGCAATAATATTAGCAACAGTCCTTACTCTGACAAAAATATTCCCCTGCGCAGCTTTAATGCGCGTCAAAGCCTCTTCAATTACCTCATTAGGCATCCATATGGCCTGCACAGGTTCTTCTGCTTCTATTCCCATACGATGCAGGGTCACTTCATTAGCCGTAGCTAAAAACAACTGCATTTGCCGACTATTTTCTTCGTCATTTAAACTGCCTTTTAAAACTCCTGCATAAACAACTTCGCCGCTTCGAAAAACAACCTGACCTTCACGAATAGCCAAAATTCCTCGCCGCAGACGTTCTGTCATCTGTTCCAGATTAGTTACTTCCCCTTCAAGAGACTGCTTAGCCTGCGACAATTCTCCTACAGCCGACTGAGCCTGCTGAAGCTGGCCTTTGGCTTCCTCATAATTCTGACGAGCAGCAACTAACTGATTCTCAATCGCCGCTTTTTCAGCCGCGCTGGCTTTTATCTGTTCATCCAAAGCCAGAATTGCCTTATTCTTTTCAGCAACATCAGCCTGAGCCTTTGCCAACGCCACAGACGCCTGATCTTTTTCTCTGTTCAAGGCCGCTAATTCATTCTGAAGCTTTTCCATTCCAAACATTGCGGTTCTGGCACTGTCAGAAGCAACAGCCATTGTTACCAAAGTAATAGAGGCGATCAAAATTCCGGTTATAACGGTCATCAACACAGAAGTATGATAGGGCCTTAAACCAAAAACAGAAAGTTTTTTCTTGCCGATCTTACTTCCCAGTTTATCACCAATAAAAGCAATCAAACCGCCAACTACTGCCAGAATTAAAATCAACCGTAATCCGAACATGAATACACCTCCTTTACTTCAAAATATATTTTTTAAATCAAGCGTTTTTCTTCTGCAGTAAAAATACACCGGCTCCCAAACAAATCAGATTGGGAATAATACATGCCAGCAGAGGATTCATCACCCCGCCTTTACCAAGACCTGTAGTAAGTGTCATTATCGCATAATAAATAAAGATTACGATAATACTGATACCAAGGCCAATAGAAGAACTTGTTCTTTGTTTCTGAGTGCCTAACGGAGCACCGATCATAGCAAAGAAAAAGCTGGCTAACGGAATCGAAATCCGCATATAGATTTCACACCACTGGCGTGCTGTCGGCTGATGCTGTCTTTCTAAAACAGAAATATATTCACGCAATTCCCTGATTGTCATTTCTTCAGGTTCTTTTTGTTCCCAGGAAATCTCTCTTGGAGTTACATCAAGCGGGATAATCTGCTCTTTAAATTTAGCAGTGCTTTTAATGCCTTCCGCTTCGTTCATTGTATAAACAGTACCATCTTCCAGACGCCAGGATCCATTTTCCCAGTAAGCTTGTTTAGCTGTTTGAATTCTCGCCAGATGAGATTTTTCAAACTCTTCGATCGTAATATTTTCCATTAAACCTTTTTCTTCATCAAAACGGCGGGCATAAGTAATTCTCTGAGTACTGCCACTCAAAGTTTTAATGATAACATGATCCTGGGTTCTCGGTTTAGTATTCTTTTTAATCTCATATTCTAAAATCCTGCCATACTGTACTTTTGCCGCCGGCACTACCTTCTCTGCCCAAACAACAGAAAACATGCTGACAAAAAAAGCTACGATCAGTACAGGTGCAACAATACGGTAATAACTGATACCCCCTGATTTCATTGCCACAATCTCGCTGCTGCCTGACAATTTACCAAATGCCATCAGCGAAGCCAGCAGCATCGACATTGGAAAGGTATAATTTACTACTTCTGGTAAACTATACATAAATAATCTGGCAATAGTTTCTCCCGAGGCCCCGTATTTAGTCATGTATTGTGTCAGCTTAAAAAGCATGGAGCTGGCAATAAAAATACTGGAAAACGAAGCGATACCAAAAATAAAAGGGTACAGCAATTCACTTAAAACATAACGATCCAGTAAGCGTAAACGCATCCCTATTCCTCCTACATGCTAAAGTTTTCGCCAAGATAATATTTACGTGCCGTTGGATCGTTAGCGATGGTTTCGCTGTCACCATGAATTAAAATTTCACCGTTGGCAAGGATATATGCTTTATCAACAATACTTAAAGTTTCTCTCACATTATGGTCTGTTATCAGGATACCAATTCCGCGCTTTGCTAAATGTGCTATCATTCCCTGGATATCTGATACAGCAATAGGATCGATTCCAGCAAAAGGTTCATCTAACAGAATAAAAGCAGGATCCGTAGCCAAAGCCCTGGCGATTTCAACACGTCTGCGCTCACCACCGGAAAGCTCTGTTCCTTTGCTTTTTCTTATGTGTTCAATACGAAATTCTTCGATTAAAGAATTCATTTTGTTCACACGTTCTTCCTCAGTCAGAACAGTCGTTTCTAAAATCGCTAAAATATTTTCTTCAACTGTCATTTTTCGAAAAATCGATGCTTCCTGCGGCAAATAACCGATGCCAGCCCTGGCCCGTTCATACATTGCCAAAGATGATATATCATCTCCATCTAAAGTAACTACACCTTCATCAGGACGTTCAATGCCTACAATCATATAAAATGTCGTAGTCTTACCGGCACCATTAGGCCCCAGTAACCCGACGACACTTCCCTGCTCTACTGTGATGCTGACCCGATTAACAACGCGCCGTCCTGAATATTCTTTTACAAGATCTTTCGTTTCTATAATCACTAGGCGACCTCCACAGGTGCTTTGGCCATTTGTAATGCCGCATTTTCATCTGCAGTTACATTTTCTTTCTTCTCCACAGGCTTAGGAACATAAACAATTTTTACATTTCCACTGGCTTCTGCCTTATTAGAGGTATTGTTCAGACGCAAGCGATTTCCTTCTACTGTATTCCCATCCTGTGTCGCTTTTGCGTTACCAATCAGTTCTATATAACCGCTATTATTTGTTTCATAAACAGCGGTATCTGCAGAAGCTGTCAAATCACGAGGCGGGCTGGAAATAGCTACACCACCGGTCGCATTTGCCACGCCAACTTTTCCATCATAAGTAATTTTCACTGCATCCAGAATGCTTCCATCAGCCATGGACAAACGTGCCCAACTACCAACAGTCTCAGCATATTCACGATTTTTATAATAATCAACACGTTCAGATGCTAAAGTTTTATCACCTTTAGTCAGACGAGCATCACCTATCGCCGAAGAATAATCTTCATTATGCATTACAAATGTATAACAAACAACATGCGAGTCATCACGATCAGCAACAACACCGCCAGTCAGCCTGCCGGATTTTGTTTTGCTGTTAAATTCAGCATTAGCAGCAGTTGCAGTACCGCCATCTTGTTTCAATACTACATTTCCCTTGGCCATACCGTCCCCAGACTGCATATCATATTCAATAGTATCAGCCTTCACACTGAAATTCGAGCCTTGAGCGCAAGCAGTCCCAAGCATGCCCACCATAAAAAATATCCCTATCATCATAACGATAGTCATTTTCAGTTTATTCATTATAATCGCCGCCTCTCTGAACTTCCGCATGCCCTTCTAATTTCAGTCTTTCAAATGCACTACTGGTAACAGCTTTGTCTCCTGTCGCCAAGGTATCATCTTTAAGCAGCCTTACATTCCCCGAAGCTGTAATAACATCTTCAGTCTGCTGCCAACGTATGCTTTCGGCAGTCAGCTTACCGCCACTGGATAGAACTGCTACCACTTTATCATTCAGTTCAAAATCCTTTGCCTCATTTTTTACTTTACCGCCGCCGGCCACAACCTCTAAAACACTGCCGTCTTCACGGTAAATTTTACCTTTAACACCTTTTAAAACAGCCTCACCGCTGCTTTTGATCTGTTCAACTTCTTCAACAGTAAATTCCCAGACTTTCTTACCGTCCACTTCTCTGGCCAAAGTACTATTCCTTACTTTAGCATTCGCCCCAGAGCTTTCTTTCTGAACTGGATTGTTGGAAGGAGCCTCACCGCCGAGCATAAGCCAGGCAATAATGACGCCTGTTATAACTATTGCACCCACGATCATCTGGAAGCCTTTATTTCTCAACATGCTCCTGCTCCTTTCCTGTAGGTGTGTATGGCGTATTCCAGCGATGCTGGAACCATAACCAGTTATCAGGATATTCCCTGATAACTTCTTCGACAATTCTGGTCATTTTTAATGTAACGCGATAGTCATCCAACTGCCTATCGCCGGTATCTTCATAGTAAATAGGATCTTTGACGATTGCCTGATGCCCATAATAACCTTCTTTACGTACAATAAAAATAGGTATAATAGGAGCTTTAAATTTCCTGGAAAAATATGCCGGTCCAGAGGGTGTAGCTGCCATTTTTCCAAAAAACGGTACAAAAATACCGTCATATCCGCCATCCTGATCTGCAATCAAGCCCAGCATGCGGCCTTTTTTCATTGCTCTGGCACAACCAAGAATTTCACTTGTACCACGAGAAAATATTTCCTGACCTACGCTTTTGCGCAGTTCGTTCATAAAATCACTGTAGACTCTATTAGGCTGTGGTTTTTCAACTGCACTTATAGGAAATCCATACAAAGATAAAGCCGCACCCAGCCATTCCCAATTATCCATATGGCAAGCCAGCATAACTACACCATGACCTTCATTCAACGCTTCCCATAACACATCCGGACGATCAAAAGTAACCAAACCACGAATATTGTCTTTATTGAGTGCTGGCATATACATTATTTCCATAAAAGTTATGCCTAATTTCACAAACAATGACTTTATCGTGCATTTAGCTTCTTCATCAGAATAACCAAGTCTTTCCTTGATAGTTTCCTCTGCACGGATCCTCTGTTTTTTTGCAATTGTATGATAAAGGTGCCCTATGCCGATACCAATGTTCACCACCAGCTTATAAGGCAGCCATGATACCAAGGTACTGATTGTTTTCAGTAAATAGTAAAGCCACATTATTGAGCGTCTCCCTGTCCCTCTTGTAAATAACTGTTTACAATTTTATCCCAGTCACCACGAGCATTTAAAATAAACTCTGTAATTTGACGCACTGCTCCGCAGCCGCCTTTTTTTTCTGCTACAAAATGACATACCTGTTTTACTTCTTCTACAGCATCTGCCGGAGCACAGGCCAGACCAACCTGTGTAAGCACTGGCAGATCATTTAGGTCATCGCCGACATAAGCCGTTTCATTTAAAGACAAATTATATTTTTGCAGCAGCTCCGCTAAAGCACTTCTTTTCTCTTTAACATTTTCACAAACTTCGACGATCCCTAATTCTCTGGCCCTTCTGCGAATAATTGGACTGCAGCGACCGGTAATAATCGCAACCTGCAGTCCGCATCTTATAGCGCAGCTGATTCCCATACCATCTTTAGCATTAAAGCTCTTGAAAAGTTCCTGCTCAGCATCAAGATAAATCGAACCGTCTGTCATAACACCATCGACATCCAACACCAGCAATTTAATTATCTGAGCTGCTTTTTCTATGTTTTTCATTATACCACACCCTGACGTACCAAGTCAGTCATATGCAATAATCCAATAACACGACGCTCCTCGTCAATAACAGGCAGCACTGTAATAGGCTTAGGACTGTTGCTTTCCATCAGATGCAGTGCCTGAGCCGCCAGTTTATCTTTAGTAATAGTTTTAGGGGCCCTGGTCATCAGTTCAGTAACAGGACGCTGCAGAAAATCAATCCCCTTACTCAGCCCACGGCGAATATCTCCATCAGTCAGAACGCCAATCATAATTTCATTATCGTCAACTACAGAAACAGCGCCAAGCCCTTTATCAGTAATTACGAATAAAGCATCCTGAACAGTTGTTGCACCATTAACAACAGGATTATCAGCACCACTATGCATGATGTCCTCAACAGTTAAGAGCAGCTTGCGTCCCAACGAACCACCAGGATGGAAAACAGCAAACTGGCTGGCAGTAAATTTACGTTTGGACAACAAGGCCAAAGCAAGCGCATCACCATAAGCTAATGCGGCAGTAGTACTAGATGTAGGAGCCAGCCCTAACGGACATGCTTCCTGCGAAACACCAACATCTAAAGTAATATCAGAATTTTTTGCTAAAGAAGACTCAGCATTCCCAACCATAGCAATCAATTTTGCCCCTATACGCCTTAAGGATGGCAGTATATGCAGTACCTCTCCCGTTTCGCCGCTATTAGACAGAGCAATCACGACATCGCTTTCGGTTACCATACCCAAATCACCGTGAATACCTTCGGCAGGATGGAGATAAAACGATGGTGTACCTGTACTGGCAAACGTAGCCGCCATTTTTCGTCCAATGATACCTGATTTACCCATACCAGTGATGACAACTCGTCCTGGACAGTCTAAAATCATAGCCACTGCTGCAGAAAAATGCTCGTCAACGCGAGGTACGAGCTCTAAAATAGCGTCAGCCTCCATTTGCAAAGTATTGCGCGCCTGCTCTAACATTTGTTCCATGCTCCAACTCCCTCTCACTTACCAGATCTAACCGCGTACTATTTTATCAATAGCCAAAACATCTGTTAAAAGTTTCTCTAACTTGTCCAAACGAACCATATTGGGTCCATCAGACAACGCTTCTTCCGGATTATCATGTACCTCAAGAAAAAGAGCGTCAATGCCTACAGCCGCAGCAGCTCTGGCCATATGAGGCACATACTGGCTTTGACCTCCGGAAGTCGTTCCCTGACCGCCTGGAATCTGAACGCTATGAGTAGCATCCATCACTACCGGATACCCCAGCTCACGCATAATTGCCAAGCTGCGCATGTCAGTAACCAAAGCATTGTAACCAAAGCTGGCACCGCGTTCAGTCAGCATAATATTATGATTACCTGCCTCCTCAGCTTTTTTCAATACATTTTTCATGTCCCAAGGTGCGAGGAACTGGCCTTTTTTAATATTAACTACACGTCCTGTTTTTGCTGCTTCGTAAACTAAATCCGTTTGACGGCAAAGAAACGCCGGTATTTGCAGAATATCTAAAACTTCAGCAGCTTTTTCCACCTGAATAGTTTCATGAATATCACTGACAACAGGCACACCTAAATCTTTTTTAATCTGTGCTAAAATCTTCAACCCTTCTTCTAATCCCGGTCCACGGAAAGAGCTGTAAGAAGAACGATTGGCTTTGTCATAGGATGCCTTGAAAACATAAGGCACGCCTAATTTATCAGCAATTTTTTTAACTTCCTTACCGATCATCAAACTGTGCTCATAACCCTCTAAAACGCAGGGGCCTGCCATCAATAGCAGCGGATGCCCCTGTCCAACTTCATAATCACCAACTTTTACAATGTTCATGTCCGACCTCCTTCTGGAATAAAACCGCTTATTTACTTAACAGCTCATTTACCGCTGCCAAATCTTCCGGAGTATCTACTCCAATACCTTGAAAATCACTTTCCAGTACTTTTATCTTATATCCGTTTTCCAAAACTCTCAACTGCTCCAAACTTTCTGTTTTTTCCAATTCAGTAGGTGCCAAAGCAGCGTATTGCAAAAGGAAATCACGTCTATAAGCATAAATACCAACATGCTTATAAACCTTATAGTGTTCAGTTTTATTACGGGGATATGGCATTAGGCTGCGCGAAAAATAAAGGGCATAACCATTATTGTCGGTAACAACTTTAACTGCCGCCGGATTATTATAATCTTCTTCCCGCATCAATACTTTCATCGTAGCCATTTTTAAATCAGATTCAGCTTCGAAAGCTTTTGCCAGCCGGTCAATAATCTCCGGCGGTATCATGGGTTCATCGCCCTGTACATTGACAATAACATCTACATCTGGAAAATTAAGAGCGACCTCTGCTAACCTGTCAGTACCACTGGGATGATCCGGAGATGTCATGATCGCTCTACCACCAAAACCATGAACCGTTTCAAAAACTTTCTCATTATCCGTGGCCACAATAACATCATCAGGCAGTTTGGCCTCACAGGCTTTCATATAGACATGTTGTATCATAGGCTTTCCTGCAATAAGTGCCAAAGGCTTTCCCGGAAGTCGTGTAGAAGCGTAACGTGCAGGTATCACACACAAAACTTTCATTACTCGTTCGTCTCCTTCTGAATGGCGTTCAGAATTGTTTTCTCAAATACTTCACGTCCTTCAGTAATTTTTATATCCATATTTAAAATATACAACGGCATTTCTCTATTAAAATAAATGAATTCCGTTGGTATTTTAACAGCGTCCTTACCAGTTGTTACCATAGCTACAACTTCTTTGCTGATGGCTCTTTCACTGATATACTGCATTTCCAGCATTCCGTAATCATGATGGTCAGGATATCGTATAGCTTCAATTATATCAATGCCGATGCAGGCCAGAGTCTGCTCAAACGATGAAGGATTGCCGATCGCAGAAAAGACCATAACTTTTTTACCCTGCAGCTCAGAAAGATCTTTCGCATTTTCATGTATGCCTTTATACCAGTCAGCAATTTCCACAAAATTTTTGGGATGATGGATACTCTCAATAATAGGAGCATCTCCGTTGTACTTATCCAAAGTATCGCGTAATTCCTGACGGCTGAACTGAGAACTTTGATCTGTTTTAGTCAGCAGGAACAAGCCCGCCCTGTCCAAATGACTCAACGGTTCGCGCAAGGTCCCGCGCGGTAGAAGACAGCCATTGCCGAACATATTAAATGTATCAACTAAAACTACGTCCAGATCACGATATAAGTGCCAATGCTGATAACCATCGTCCATGATGATAACCTCAGCATTCATTTTATCCACAGCAAACTGACCTGTTAAGGCTCTGTTTTTACCAATAATTACCGGCACACCCGGTAAGGTTTTCGCCATTAAATAAGCTTCATCACCGGCCTCATAGGCAGTCATAAAAATCTTCTTACCATCACTGACAACGCCCATCTCCTGATCCCAGTGCGAACGATAACCACGATTCAGGATCACGACACGATAACCCATATTTTTAATAATAACAGCAACTTTTTGCGCGGTAGGAGTTTTTCCTGTACCACCAACAGTAATATTCCCTATAGAAATGACACAGCAATCTAATTTTTTCTGTTTCAATAATCCGGATTTATAAAAGTCTAATTTACAGCAAACACCAAATTCATATACATAGGAAAACATCCTTAAAATCCCCAATAAAATCCAACCAAAAAATGGGGTGTTAGGACCATGTGCCAGCTGGTATAAATATTGAATCACCGCATCTCCATGGCGCAGACGCCCGCCGCCTTCATCATGCAGATTTCTGATATTTGTAGGATAGGATGCTTCAACCTTACTGTCAACAGTCGTTAATGTCAGCAGATCCTGCAGATATTCAATACTGCGTACAGCAGCACCGCGATTTTCTTTAATAACCTGCAATGATGCTGCTCCCATTTGCAAACGTCGTTCATCGTTTCCAACAATATCTAAAACTTCTTTAGTAAGCTCTGCACTGTTATTGATCATCTTGCAGGCACCGACCTTACTCAATAAAGCATATGAATCTTTAAAATTCTGCATATTTGGCCCAACTAAAATCGGTTTGGCATGCGCTGCCGGTTCCAGCACGTTATGTCCGCCATGTTTTATCAAAGAACCACCAACAAACACCACATCACCAACAGAATAAATACGACCTAATTCACCAATAGTATCTATCAGTAAAACAGGATATTTAGACCGAGCACCTTTGATTTCCAGGAGTTTTGATCTAAATCCGCTTTCCCAATGATACTGTTTCGCCAGTTTACTGATTTCATCGGCACGTCCCGGTTTGCGAGGTGCGATAACCAAACGGGCCTCAGGATAGCTTTTAATAATTTCATTAAACACATCAAATAAAACTTTTTCTTCAGTAGGATGTGTAGACCCTGCCACAATTACAGGATAAGCATTTTCAATTCCTAATTCTTTTTTATAGTTTTCCAGGTCCTCTGGTGTCACTTCCGCATAAGTCTGATCAAACTTCGTATTACCTGTAACATAAATCTTTTTGGGATCTGCGCCTAAATGACTGATATAATCAGCGTCAATACTTGACTGCATGCAGAATCTGCTGACTGTATTCAGCATATCATCCCAAATGCCATATAAATAACGATACGTTTTTACTGATTTCTCTGAAATACGGCCATTAACCATCATTACCGGAATATTTCTTTCACGAATAGCCCGCAAAAAATTAGGCCACAACTCAGTTTCTACCGGCATGAATATCCTCGGCTGAATACGTTTAACAAAAGATTCAGAAACAAACGGCATATCCAAAGGAAAATAGATAATAGCATCAGCTTCCTGAATTATCTGTTTAGCCATATTATAACCGCCTACAGTTACAGCAGAGACCAGTATTGGAGAATCAGGATATGCTTTGCGTATTTCTTTAACTAATGGACTTGTCGCAACAATTTCACCGACAGAAGCGCCATGAATCCAAATACAGTCCTTCTGAGCCACAGAAGCAATTTCTTCATCTCGCAGCCCTCCCAGACTTTGCCGCATTCTGGTAGTAAAACCTGCTTCACAGATACAACGATAAAGAAAGTAAGGCAGTACGAACAAACAGCACACGCACAAAACCAAAAAATTATAAATAATATACATTCTTTAACCTCACTTCGCTTCTTTGTTGCGATACTGAATTTTATATAAATGTGCGTACAGCCCATCTAAGGCCAAAAGCTCATCATGTGTTCCTGATTCGACTAAATTACCTTTTTCCAGCACTAAAATTTTATCTGCGTTTTTAACTGTTGATAACCTATGTGCTATAACAAAAGAAGTCCTGCCTACCATCAATCTTTCCAGTGCTTCCTGCACCACTCTTTCACTTTCTGTATCAAGAGCCGAAGTCGCTTCGTCTAAAATCAGAATCCGTGGATTTTTTAATATTGCCCGGGCAATAGCTATACGCTGCCGCTGCCCGCCGGAAAGATTAACCCCTCGGTCACCAAGCTTAGTTTCATAACCATCAGTAAGCTGCATGATAAAATCATGTGCGTTGGCCGCTTTAGCAGCGGCTTCAATCTCTTCTTTAGTCGCATCCAGACGTCCATAAAGAATATTATTATAAACAGAACCATTAAAGAGCATTGTTTCCTGCGGAACAATACCAACCTGTTCACGCAGAGAATCTAACGTAACCTCTCTGACACTGTGACCATCAATTTTGATATCACCCTTGTTTACATCATAAAAACGCGGCAGTAAATTAGCAATTGTGGATTTTCCTGCACCGGACGGACCAACGATTGCTATTACCTCACCCGGTTTTACACTGAAAGAAAGATCTGTAATTACATTGCCTTTATCATTGTATGCAAAAGAAACATTTTGAAATTCCACTTTACCACTGACTTCCGGCAATTGCTTAGCATCCCTGCTTTCTGCTATTTCTTCCGGCATGTCGATAATCATAAATACACGCTGCGCTGCAGCCAACGCCTTCTGGATATTACCAATAACTCTGGTTAAACGTTTAATAGGATTAGAAATATTTACGGCATAGGTCAAAAAAGCGACCAGGGAGCCAGCAGTAATCGTGCCATTAATAACATTATTACCGCCGTACCAGATAATCATTGTCACGCCAATTGCTGCAACAAGCTCTACAACAGGAGTCAATGTTGCCATCAATTGCGCATTTTTCATATTAGCACGAAAATTCGCTTTATTTTCTACATCAAAACGATCAACCTCGTAATCTTCCCTGACAAACGATTTGATAACTCTGGCAGAAGCCACAGACTCCTGCAGAACCGAAGTAATATCCGCAGTACATTCCTGGATTCTGCCGCCGGTTTTACGAATTTTTTTCCCAAAAAATTCCATAAACCATAAGACCACAGGGAAAGTGCAGACTGTAAAAAGCGTAAGACGCCAATCCAGATAGATCATCGCTACTACAGAACCGATCAAAATAAATCCTTCTGTAATCATCTCAATGGTATTCTCAACCATAGCTGATTGCAGCGCATTGACATCATTGGTAACATAACTCATGATCGTACCCGTTTTGTTCTTGTCATAAAAAGATACGCTGAGACGCTGTAATTTTTTAAAAACAGCCGCACGAATATCAATAATTACGCTTTGCCCAACGTAGCTCATCAAATAATTCTGACCATACCAGAACAAACCGCGTACGATGAAAATAGCTATAATGCTGGCAGCAATCCAATTCAGCATTGTGCCATTCTTATCAGCCAAAACTTCATCAATCATATCTTTGATAATCCAGGGAATATATAAATTCCCCGCTGCTGCCATAATAGTACAAACCATAGCAAAAAGCAGTCTGTGCATATATGGTTTTATATAACTCAAGATTCGTAAATATAATGTCATTGTTTCTCCTCAGCAATACGCAGAACCAATTCTGCAACTCTATGTACAGCACCGGGCTCTCCCAGACGCTCACTGACATAAGCCAGATCTTTTTTCATCTGCGTGTTCCGCTCCGGCTCCAAAAGTGCCAGAGCCTCCTGCTGCAAACGTTCCGGAGTGAATTCTTCCTGCAGCAATTCAGGTAAAATACGTTTGCCTGCAACAATATTTGGCAAGCCGATGTTAGGTATATTGATAACTCTGCGTGCAATAAAAGCGGTAATAGGCGAGGTTTTATAAACGATAACGGACCCCAATCCGCACAGCGCCGCCTCTAAAGTCACTGTTCCGCTTGTAGCCAGTGCCAAATCAGCACTGAACATCACATCGTAGTTGTCACCTTCTATTATTTTGACCGGTACTCCTGCAGCTTTTACCATATCTTCCAGCATTTTCAGAGGAATTGTTTTGGCCCGCGGCATAGTAAAATCTGTATCGGGACGTTTTTTTAAAATTAATTTTGCGGCCTGTAACATCGTTGGCAGCATTTTTTGTATTTCCATCAACCGGCTTCCCGGAAGTAATAAAATCAAATCCCTGTCAGCATTCTTTCCTGCTTTTTTCCAGGCAGCTTCTTTGCTAAGATGCGGTTTCACTATATCCACCAAAGGATGTCCAACAAATTCGGTGTCAGCCCCCGCATTTTTATAAACTTCATATTCAAACGGGAAAATGGCAGCAACTTTATTGACAATCTGAGCAACGCTCTTCGCACGGCTTTTATGCCAGGCCCAAGCAGAAGGACTGATGTAAGAAACTACAGGAATGCCTTTTGCTTTTGCAAGTTTTGCCAAACGCATATTAAACCCCGGATAATCAACAACCACCAGACAGTCCGGTTTTCTTTCTTCCATTACTTTGGCAAAAGCTTTTTTCAATTTAAACAACGCTGGTAATTTGCAAACAATCTCCGCAAACCCCATTACCCCATGTTCTTTAATATCAAATAACACTTCGCCGCCAGCTTCACGCAGGCAATCACCGCCCATACCGAAAACTTCAGTATCAGGAGCAATATTTTTTAATTCTCTTGTCACCGCAGCAGCATGAATATCTCCCGAAGCTTCTCCGGCAGAAATCAATATTCTAGCCATAAACGCTCCCTTCCAGCTATCAAAACACTTTAAAAAGTTTTCTAGTTCTTATTTTATTACACAACAATTCATTTTATATTATAACACAAAAACAGACTGAACGTATCGCTCAGCCTGCATAATTAGCAATTATTTTTCATTTATCTTGCTACAATAGTAATATTGTGAGCATCTGCCAAAGCCAGAGTTTTTTCTTTTTCTACAAGCAGCGTTCTGCCGGCCTCAATTACCAAGCCGGTCGCTCCGGCTGCTATCATTGATTCCATGGTCTTTGTGCCAATGCTTGGCATATCAAACCTGTTATCCTGCGCCGGTTTTGCCGTTTTTGCGACAATAACACCTTTGCCAAGTGTTCCCCCTCGTAAAATGCAGGCATCAGTTCCTTCAATAGCTTCAACGGCCATTAAAGCACGATCTTTTACCACCACCGTCTGCCCAATATCCAAACGACCAATTTCTTTCGCCATCGTAAAGCCAAAATCCATATCAGCCACTTCCGCTTCTGTTGGCATTCTTTGGGTCAAAACGCCAGGCGGCGGCAATAACGGCTGAATCAAAAGTGTCTGATCCATCACTTTGATGCCTTCACCTTCCAGCTCCTTGACAATAGCGTTCATGATGGTATCATCTTTACGGTCAGGTACGGAAGCCAGTATTTTTATTGCCCTAAGGTCAGGAACAACAGCTCCTGCTTTATATAAAAGCTCTTTTGTAACTTTTCCTATCATTGTCACTGTTTTTACATCATTTTTCTTCAGAGTACTGATGATCTTACCAATTTTCCCTATATGAATGTCATAATAAGCATCAACAGCCTCTGCTAACTCCGGATCTATATCAGGGACAACTCCAACAGCTATAACTCTATAACCCATAGACTTGGCTGATAAAGCTACATCCACCGGCAAACGGCCGATTCCCGACAATAAGCCTATAGTCTCCACCAGGTCACCACCTTAATCTCTGCGGGTACGAATAATACCACGTTCTACATTACGCAAAAAGCGCATCAAATGCTCAACAGGCTCGCTGCTGTCAAGCTCCTGCTCCATTGTAGCAACAGCCTCCTGTAATGGCAATCCGGATCTGTATAAAATCCGAAAAGCTTTTTTCAGCTGACTGCGTATTTCCTGAGCCATACCGGCTCTGGCCAATCCAACACTGTTCAAACCCGATACAAAGGCCGGATCACCTGCAACGATCATAAAAGGAGGCACATCCTGAGCAACACGTGCCATACCGCCAATCATAGCATTACGGCCGATCTTGCAAAACTGATGCACTGCTGATAATCCGCCGATAACAGCCCTGTCTTCAACAATAACATGTCCGGCAAGTGTTGCAACATTGGACATAATAACATTATTACCAACAATGCAATTATGTGCGACATGCGTATAAGCCATCATCAGTATATTATTACCAATAATAGTTTTATTTCCTTCACCAGTAGCTCTGTTGACGGTAGTACATTCACGAAAAACACAGCCATCACCGATAACCGTCGATGTTTTCTCGTCTTCAAATTTTAAATCCTGCGGATCAGCACCTATAGAACAACCCGGGAAAAATTTACAATTTTTACCAACTGTAGTATATTTATGAATCACCGCATGGGCTCCTATTTTACAATTGTCGCCGATGACTACTTCTTCATCGATTACAGCATAAGGGCCTATTTCAACATTTTTTCCTAAAACAGCATTGGGATGGATGATTGCTGTTTCATGGATTTTAGGCATAGGAATAACAACCGAACTCATTTCCTTCACTCCTCAATTTTAATCAAACAATTAAACAGCTTTATACTATATTATCTATATTCTGCCAAAGCTTTTACTTTTTCGCACGCTGAATTCGGTTGTTTTAACTGATTACGTACAAAAAACTTCCTATTTCATCATTTTACTGCAAATTTTAACGTTTTTTCATTTATTAAGAATTTTTTGGATCCATAATCGCAAAAGTACAATCACACTCACAGGCCACCTGACCATCAACCTTGCCTTCACAATGAATAACGCCCATATTTCCACGTATCTTTACAACTTCAGTTGTAGTAATAACCTGATCCCCCGGTACTACCTGACGACGAAAACGTACGTTATCGATCTTACCAAAGACCGCAATTTTGCCACGGTTTTCTTCCGGATACAGCATCGCCACGCCACCGACCTGAGCCATTGCCTCAATTAAGAGCACACCAGGCATAATCGGTTCACCAGGGAAATGACCTAAGAACTGCAATTCGTTCATGGTAATATTTTTGACACCGACAGCCCTTTTCATCGGTTCCAACTCTAAAATGCGATCTACCAAAAGCATTGGGTAACGATGCGGAATAATTTTTTGAATTTCAATAGCGTCTAAAGTAATCATCATTTCTCCTCCTTGATCCTATAGGCTTGAATTTGCTTTGCTAAACAAGAATTAAATGCATGTCCTGACTTCACAGCAATTATATGCCCACGAAGATGCCCTAATAAATATAAATCTCCAATCACATCTAAAATTTTATGTCTGATCAGTTCATTATCAAATCTTGTCTCTGATAAAATTTTATCATCATCAAAAATAACAACATTTTCAATACTGCCGCCAAGCCCCAGTCCCATCTGCTGCATTTGCTTAATTTCACTCATAAATCCAACAGTTCTGGCAGCAGCGATCTCCTGCAGGAACTTTTCTTCTGTCAGCTCGATATCAAAATACTGTGTCCCTAAAGCAGGATGCGCGTTAACAGATACAAAAGAAATCCTGTAACCATCATACGGTTGAATCGTGATATATTTATCATCTTCATAAACAGAAAAAGCCCTGTCAACAGCATATATTTTTCTTGGCTCCGACTGCCTTATTCTGCCCGCCTGTAAAATCAGCTCACAAAATACAGCAGCACTGCCGTCAGTTACTGGAGGTTCCGGCGCAGACATCTCAATGCGGCAATTATCAATGCCCATCATTGAAAATGCCGCCATTAAATGTTCAACTGTAAATACCTCGGTCCCATTTTCACTGACAGTAGTAGCTTTAACCGTAGAACTTACATTCTCCGCTAAAGCCTGTATTTCAGGATGCCCCGAGAGATCTGTACGTACAAAAACAATACCCGTATTCTCTTTTCCCGGCAATAATTTCATTGCAACTTCTTTTCCTGAGTGCAACCCTATGCCAGAATAAGCAATAGGAGCTGCCAATGTTTGCTGCATTATTTCTTTCAAAATTCCCTCCTGCCTTTCCCCGGTTATTTCCTGACTGCAAATCTCTCACGCCCGTCTTTCCAGCGGTCATGTACCCAAAACCACATCTCCGGATGACTGATGATCTCGTGCTCCAAAATTACAACCAGCTCCTGAGTCACATCATAAAAATCCTTTTCCCTATCCTTGCTCTTAGGCGTATAAAGCGGCGGATATATTTTAACCGTACAACCGCCCTCTTCACTATTATGAATAAAACATGGTAAAACAGGAGATCCATAAATTCGCGATAAAGCAGCAGCACCTAAAGGAATGATACTGTCTTTTCCAAAAAGTTTTAAATCAACACCGTCGTCATTAGTATCCTGATCATATAGAACGCCAAGCAGTTTTTTCTCCTTCAGTATTCTGCTGATAGCAAGCAAACCATGTTCGCCACGATTATAGGCAACCTTTTGTCCCACCATTTCACGATATTCATTAATGAAGCGATCCATATATTTATTATTCTGTTTTCTCGTTATAGAAAGCATAGGATAGCCATGCAAAGCAATCGTTGCCCCTAAAAGCTCCCAGTTGCCAAAATGACCTGTTGCAATAATGACACCTTTATTCTGTTTATAGGCTTCTTCCAAATATTCCAGGCCTTCAACATTAACAAGCTTAGTTATATTATCTTTATTTAACAAAGGGAAGCGCATTACTTCTACTACCATTCTACCAAATCTGCGCAAACTTTTCTCTGCTATCTGCTGAGCTCTTGCCTTATCTACGCCAAGACACTCCTGTATATTGGCTGCAGCCATTTGCATCCGCCATTTTGGAGTAGCAACAACCGCAATTCCGCCTAATATCGCAGCTGTTAAATTACGTAAACATTTAGGAGCCACGCACATAATCCAGCTGAAAAACTTAACCACATAATAAGCAAGCACTGCTTTTGCACCGCCTTGTTTCTTATTTTTCCAATTTAGCTACAGTTTCTTCCAGTACTTTAACCTTTTTCAGTAAATCGCCGATTTTTCTGAGATTCGCTTCCTGTTTAAGCCATTCCTTATGCGGACGTGCCGGAAATCCTGCATAAAACGAATTAGAAGGTACATTATTGGTAATACCTGTTTTTCCGCCAAAAACACAATTGTCACCAATTGTGATATGCCCAACTGTACCAACCTGTCCTGCAAACGTAACATTATCACCAACAGTCACGCTGCCGCTGATCCCCACATGGGCTACGACCAGACAATTTTTCCCTAAAACATCATTATGACCTAAATGCACAAGATTGTCTATTTTTGTTCCCGCACCAACAATAGTACTGCCTGCAGTAGCTCTGTCAATACAGGTATTATTTCCTATTTCAACTTCATCCTCTAAAACCACATTGCCAGCCTGCAGTACACTGCTGTGTCTGCCAGTCTTTTTATCTGTAATATAGCCAAAACCATCGCCGCCGATAACGCATCCTGACTGCAATACAACATTATTGCCTATAACACAATTTTCTCTTATTGTAACCTGAGGATAAAAGGTACAAGCTTTACCTATTTTAACATGCTTTCCAACATAAACATGCGGATAAATTACGCTGTCATCACCAATTTCAGCATCTTCCTCAATTACAGCAAACGGCTGTATAGCAACATTTTTACCAATTTTAGCACTTGCGGCAACAAAAGCCAAAGGACTTATGACACGTTCAACATCCTCCCTGGCACGAAAAAGCTCCAACAAGGCCGCAAAAGCTGCACGCGGATCTTTGACTCTGATTACAGGTCTATCAAGCTTGGGATCTTCCGGCGCTAAAACCATTACCCCAGCTTTACTGAGATGACAGTGTTCCACATGAGGCGGCACAGCAAAAGAAATATCCTGCGGTCCAGCCTCAACTAACCCGTTTACGCCTGTAACAATCAACTTTTGATCTTCATTTTCAAGTGTCCCCTGCAAATATTCTGCCAATTCCCTCAAAGTCTTTTCCATAACTCTGCCTCCCGCTGTTTTAAAAAGGCGGGCAGATCAACCGCCCGCCACATTTTATTTCATTTTTTCAATTACCGAATCAGTTACATCCACACCACCCTGAGGGACAGCATCTTTAATCAACACAGCTCCTAAGCCTTTTTCTTTAGCGACTGCATTTAACGCAGAATCCAGGCTTGCTTTTAATTTATTTTGCGCTTCTGATTGTACCAACTGCATTTCAGCCGTTTTATCTTCAACAATTTTTTTCTGTTCTTCCTGAGATTTGCCCTCCATCTCTTTAGTCATTTCTTCCTGCAATGCCTTTCCTTTGGTAGCAACCTCTTCTTTCACCGTTTTTACTATTTCGGCTTTGCTTTCAACAGCTTTCATATCAACCACACCAAATTCAGCATTACGCCCACTGCATCCAAAAGATATCATTGCAACTGCCACCATTAAGCCTGCCACTACTTGTTTTTTCATAATCTATCGCTCCTGTTATTTCATATTCTGCAAAGCCTTCACAACATCATCAGTAATGTCATCCGCTTTGATATTAACTTTAACACTATGAAAGACGATTGTATACTGCCGCTCGTGAGCAAGTTTTATCACATTGCTTTCAATATCGTTACGAATACCTGCTCTAAGCTTTTCATTACTTTCCTGCAGTTTATCAGCCTGCTTATCGATGGCAGCCATTGCCTTAGTCAAAGCTTCCGGAACTTTCGCCAAATCAGACTGGTCTTTTGATAATACCCCAGACATATCTCCCTGCATTTCCTGCTGCAGCTGCTCCGCATGCTGTTTTAATCTGGCCTGCGTTTCAGCCACCAAAGGCTCCATTTTAGCACCAATAATTTTATTTTTTTCTGCTAAAATCTGCTGTCTTTGCTGTTCCCGTTCAGACTGAACCTGGTTTAATTCATTTTGAACAACCTCACGTTCTGCAGGACGCATTTTTATAGCTTCCAGCCGCAATCTCAAATTTAAAATTTTTAGCTGGTACGCATCCTCCAGTTCCTTTTCCTGTTCGGCTAAAGCAGCATCAGCTTCTTTTACTGCTGCATCATAAGCATCTAAAAGTTTTTTCCGTTCTTTTGCTTCAGCAGCATACATTTGTGTCTGAAACCCGGCATCCAGAAAATTAGCTTTACTGTTTTGTTTCAGCTGCTGCAGTCTGGTTAAACCAGCAATCTGAGTTTTGGCTATTTCTGCCTGCTCCTCACGATAACGCAGTAATTTCTGCAATTCAGCTTCACCCTGTTTAAGAACAGTCTGTTTAGGATGAGCACTGAATGCCTTATCCCAATCAATAACGGCAATTTTATCCTTGCCGCCCGGATCATGACCACAGGCAGCAGTAAGTAATACGACTATCAAAATTATCGGCGTTAACCAGCGCATACTTTACCTCCTGCAGTTAAACAGAAACAAGGCCCTTTTGTAAAAAGGGCCTTGTCCGACATTATTTACCGCTTTGCAAAGCCTTGGATACCTCATCAGTAATATCGAGACCGCCGTATACAACGGTATTTTTGTCAACAACTACGGACAAACCTTTTTTATCAGCAACTTTTTTGATTGTTGTTTCAATCTTTTTCAAAACAGGATCCATTAATTCCTTTTCTTTATTGGATAACCGTTCCTGCAACTGCTGATAATAACGCTGTTTTTCAGTATCATTCATGGTTTTACTTTTTTCATCAAAATCCTTCTGGGCATTATCGATTTCCTGCTTCATACTTGTCTGTACATTCTGCAGATCAGGCACTTGAGAAAGCAGCATCTGATAATTAACAACGCCAATAGCCGATTCACTGGAAGCAGCTGATGCCACGCTGTTAACACCACTTTGGGTAAGTGTTAAAGCAAAACAGCCTAAAACAAAGATAGCTGCTACGAACAAAGATATCATTTTCACATTTTTTGGATCACGTAATTTTTGCATCATAATAAAAATCCCTGCTTTCAGTTGTAATTATACTAAATAATTATATCAGTCAAAATCTTTTCTTTCAACCTTTATCACAAATTTCCAACAATCCTGAAGTATGGTTTATCATTTGAATAAACATATTCCGCGCTCAGGAATTCGTGTATCCGGTATCTGACTCCAATTTCAGTAGTATCGCTGCCAGAAAAATATTCTGCCCGCAAACGCCATTTCGGCGTTATATCCTGTTCCAGGCGATAGACATTTTCTCCCAGCGGACTACGTCGCATATAACTGACTGTCGTTTTTCCGTGATGCAACGCATAACCGGCGGAAAAATCCCAGTCGACATCATCCAAAGTCACTCCGACCTCTCCAAAAATCTCATCCCGTTTTGATATGTATTTGCCAAAATGAGCGCGTCCGGAAATATTGTTCTCATTGCGCCCTATGTCACCGTAGCCTTCAAACCAGATTTTATATTCATCTGACTCCAGACGAATCCTTACTCCTGAATTAACTCCCGGTGTCAAAACTACGCTTGGACGCAGATTATGTCTTTTTACTTCAGGCTCTGCACTGAGTTCTGCCAGCAGTGATCTTTCCAGCTCTTCTTTATGCCTGCTGACATACATTACCGGCAGTCCCCTTAACTCCTGTGTTTTCTGTGCATAACGCTGTTTAATATTTAACAGCAGCAAATTTGGTATAGACTGAGAAACCATCTCATAATCAATACTTTGCACCAGCTGCCCTACAGGATAGACAACTACCTGTATAACGGTTCGCCTGTCTTCACGCACCACATCTACAGCAGCTCTGAATTCAGGCAGTTCAGCTTCAACCTTTTCCCTTACTAACCGGCGTAATACTCCACCGGCCCAGTCGGACGCATCTGCAGAAGAACCCTGCAAAACATCCTCCAGCTGTTTTTGTAATTCCGGCAGTTTCGACTGCAATAAAGCAGCCGTATTTTCTTCGACTCCCGAAAACTGTAAATCAACAAAAACATCATTTATCACTTCATTCCAGGGTGAAACCACCATTGTAACCTGCGTTTGTGTCCCCAGCTGCAGCATTACCTGCTCCATCTGATATCCATTCAGGACTCTATCCCCAACTTCTCCCAGAAGTCTTGTATATTCACTGCGCACAGGTTCTACTTTTTCTGTGTCCTTATCAAGCAGCAGCTGTTCAGCAACAGTCTGCATACTTGCCGACATCCGCTCTAAAAGAACCTTACTGGTAGAACCTCTGTCCAGGACATTAACGCTTACACTTTCAATAATGGCAGCATTTGCTGCCCGTGGCAGCAAACAAGCCAATAAAACTACAGCTAAAATTCTTACAATCTTCACGGCATACTACCGCCTGTTTTAGAATTGACCGCCGAAGCTGAAATGGAAACGTCCGCCCTGATCACCATAACCATAATCAAGCTTTACCGGTCCAAGAGGTGAGTTGATCCTTAAACCAACACCATAACTATATTTCAGCTCGCCCAAATCAAAGGCTGTTTCACGGTCTTTGTCCCAGGCATAGCCGCTGTCTACAAACAAAACACCCTGCACTTTTTTCACGATCGGCATTCTATATTCAACAGTGCCTTTCAGCATGCTGTTGCCTTTGAACTGGTCATCTTTATAACCACGCAACGTCTCGCTGCCGCCCATTGAAAATCTCTGGCTAAGCGGCATCCTACCAGAAGCATAACCAGCCCCAAGCTGCACGGCAATAACATTTTCTGCGCCCTGACGATAGTAATAACGATAATCAACAGAGTATTTTGTAAAGTCAAAATCACCGCCTAAACCGGCATATTCGATCGTATAGGCATTTCTTTTGCCTTCATGCGGATCATAAATATTATCGCGTGAATCATACACTCTGGCGACGCCGATACTGCGCGTTACACCAAAGTTCTTTTTCCGACGATATTCACCATCCGGTCCATCATATTTAGCCTCATAGTCACTATTATAATTCCAAGAATTCTCATAATACTGCGTGCTGTAACCATCAACAGCACCTTTGTAAATGTCGTCACGATTCTTCAACGTCAGGTAATTGCTGACATACTCGTTATTAGTCTTACGACTGAAAGTCAATTCCTGCCCACGACGTTTTTTGTCATAACGGGCAATTTCGTCGGCGTTACGGTCATAGTCTGCATATTCGTTGGTAACGTCGTACAAAGTAATTGTTGCGCTTGTTTCTTTACTGTCGATCCAAGGTTTTGTATAAGAGAACTCATAGTTCTTATTATCCGCACCGCCGAATTCCCAGCGAATATTAACTTTATCACCGGTACCACGGAAATTTTTATCACCGACTGATACCATACCGATAAATCCGTCCGCATCACTGTAGCCGGCACCGATACCAAAAGTACCGGTATTCATTTCTACAACGGAAATCTCAATCTCTACAGCATTAGGCAGCTGACCGGGGTTCAATTTGATATTAACATCTTCAAAATAGCCTAGATTATAAATACGCTGCATACTGCGGCGGGCATCCTTGGCATTAAAAGGTTCGCCTTTTTTCAGTTTCATTTCACGGATAATAACATAATCTTTAGTTTTAGTATTGCCCTTAATTTTAAAGTCTTCAACAATACCTTCATTTACGACCAACAGCAGGGTTCCGTCAGGCTGCATTCTGATATCCGCAACACGTGCTAAAATGTAACCCTCTTTATTGTATTCAGCTTCCAAACGCTGTACTTTTGCGTTTACTTCTCTGATATTGATCAGCTGATTTTTAGGAAGATCCAATAAGCTTTCAATTTTTTCTGTAGAAATCTTTGTATTTCCTTCTACTGCCAGCTGCTGATAAATAGGATTTTCCATAACATGATAAGTAACCTGCACACCTTCCGGAACCTGCTTAAATTCAGGCTGCAGATCATAGAACCATCCCATATTATAAATAGCGTATAAATCCTTACCTAAACCTTCAGACGTCAAAGTCATACCAGGTTTAGTTTTTAAAACATTAATAATCTCTTCAGTTGGAGTCACATTATTACCGCTGACCATAATTTTAGTCACCAGCTGACCAAAATACGGTGCCGCAGCCTTTTCTATTTCTGCGGGAGGACGCATTGGCGGCTCTTCTTCACGGACTGCTGTAGTATTTGTCTGCGGGGCATTGGCAACAGCTTCCTGAGCAGACTTCGCCGCATCTTCTCTGGCAGCCTCTTTTTCAGCTTCCTGTCTGCTTACAGGACGTTTGGCCTCTTCCTGCTGTTCAGCATCACCAGCTTCAGCCGGCTGTTCTTCAGTAGTGCCTTTATAGCGAGGATCGGAAATATCTTCAGATGGCTTATTATGCATATAATAAACTGTCTTTTTCCCCTTTTTACTCAGTCCGCCTTTATCTTTTCCTTTGCCTTTTTGTGCTTTCTGTGCTTTTTCAAGAGCAGCTTTGGTAACAATCTGCTCTTTCCCACCGATAGTCATAGTTTGGTTTTCAACGACATCGGCCGCACTGTTTTCCTGCGCCCAAACAGGAGTCGTCAGCAAAAGCGCTGCCAGGCTCAAAGATAAGGACCGCAACATATTTTTTCTTCTCATCCAAAAATCCTCCCTAAACTAGTTAGCATCCCGTAAAGTTCTGCGCGCTTCACGCACAAGCTGCCGCATATCTGCAGTAGGCAACTCCACACTACGCTGCTGTTCTTTTACTTGCTCTTTCGGATACTCTGACGGTATCACTACCGTTTTCTGTTCTTGTTCTGGTTTATCTGTAAAAGTCGGCACCATTTTATTGGGAGCCGCCTCTGTTTGAGGCAAATTTTTCTGCAGCTCAGTTGAAGCCATAACTGCAGCGGGATTTTGCAACTTCACCCCAGGTTCTTCTACTGTTCCAGCATATAACCAGCCACCATAGCCAGCTAATACTACGATAGCCGCAGCAAGCAAAGCTAAACGCTGTCTGGTCCAAACAGAAACCCAGCCGCGTTTTTCCCGCAAATGCTTAATTTCCGCTTCAGCCAGCATCAAATCCAATTCACCGCGCATGCCGTTGTTTTCACGGAAACTTTTTTCAGCATTTTCTAAGCTGCTCTTAACATTGCGAATATGTTCACAAATGGATTTCGCCACCGTAAAAACCCCCTTCCGCGATTTTAAAATAATAAAAGATATATATATAATCACTAATATAAAAAATTTTTCACATAGCGAATTTTCTTAATATATGCCATATATAACGATTAAAGCTTATATAAGCAATTCTTGTTTTAAATAACGCCTGTTTTCTTTTATTAGCTTTTATTTAATTCGTTCATCAATCGTGAAAGCATACCTCTAACTCTGCGTACACCTTGTTTCTGCAGCCGATAAATGTGCCCCAGGCTCACATCGATTGATGCCGCTAAATCTCCAGCGCTTTTATCTTCCAGATAAATACCTGTCAAAACCTGCTGTTCTTTTTGCGGGAGCCTTTCCATCGCCTGAGTTATCTTATCATTTAAAAAATGCCGCTCTGCCAACTCAAATGGAGTAGCTTCATTTGATACCAAACATTCAGACCAGGCAAGGCCTGCTGAATTTACTCCATCCAAAGACAACATCTGGCTGCCATATTCAGCCTGCAAAAAATCAAGCATTCTTCCTCGGATACGGTGGGAAGCAAAAATGCTGAAAGCAACACCGCGTGTATAATCAAATTTTTCAGCCGCTTCCAATAAACCCACCGTACCTTCCTGAATCAATTCCAGGGTCTGTGTTTCAGTAAGTCGGAAGGCCATTGCTATTTTAAAAACCAATGGCTGATAAGCAGTAATTATTTTCCTGTACGCGCTTTGATCACCATCAGCGCAGGCACGCCATAAATCAAGTTCTTCTTCCCGTTCCAGCAAATTGATTTTTTGTAACTCCGTTAAATATTGCTGCAGCATCTGCTTCCCTCCTTTCATTTCATTTAAAAGGTTAGCCGATATTCCAGGCCATACCAATTCTCATTATTTTCATTTAAAGAATAATTTATATTCAAATGTTTACTGATCTCATACTGACCGAATACACTATGGTGCTCATTATCCATACTGGTAGTATAACCAACCATAAAGTTATCCGTCAAATATTTACTGAATAAAACATTATATTGGTTACGTTCATCAGGTGTGAACTCACGGTTACGACGTGTATCCATTTCGATACCAGACCGCAGTTTTCCTGAATAAACCCTGAATTCATCAAGCCCCAGAGCCTCTTTAAAAATTTGTTCAACGTCACCAAATAGCGCCATTTCCAAACCGGCAGTCATTAAATTCTGTAAATCATCGCTGTCGACACCTTCACTGCCGGTAGCTTCACGCTGCAGAGTCAGCATCCGCACGATCTGATCTTTGGTCAGCGGCGGCGAGGAATTGAGCTGTAGGTCCATTTCTTCAAGCGGTCCAGAAATGCGCATTCCAATATCATAACGCTGGAACTTTGCTGTAGCCTCAAGATTCACCGTAGGCAGAACGCTTCCAGGTATAGGCCAGGCAGCAGAAGCAGAGCGAACTTTAAATTGTGTGCGCAAATAACTGATCGAACCTCGATCAGCACTGATCGTACCACTTATATTAGTATACAATGTACTGCCCTGGATATGCAATCCTCCGGCAAGCCATAAGTCATATAAATATTTATTATACAAATGGATTTTCGGTCCCAGCGTTATCTGTACATCAAGACCAATATTACTTTCGCCTTCGCCAAACTCCGGTATTGTCGGCATATTGACGAGCACGTCATCAAAGCGCACTTCACCTTTAAGCAGCGGCCGATAACTAAAGCGAGGACCTTTTCCAGGAGGAGGTGCGCTTCCTGCTTCTGGTCTCACAATGAACCTCTGCGGCGTTACTGTCAGATTGCCATTGATACGTCCTGTAAAAATATCAGAAGCTATTTCTGCGTTATCAGCAACCAGGTCAAGCTGATAAGCCTCACGTTCATTGGAGCGCAGCGCATAAGTACCGCTGCCTTTAAATGAACCCTTGCCAAGCTTGGCTGAAATATCTTTAAGCGCAACTTTATTACCTTCAAACTCTATATCTGTATGAATATTTTCAATAACAGTCTGTACATGTTTAAATTTCAAAGACCCATCAGGAATTTTTACAGCACCGTAAACCAAAGGTTCCTCAAGCGTACCTGCCAGTTTAACCTGCCCCTGCGTTTCACCTACGCCCCATTCCACCATTGGCGAAATGACCTGCAAAATACCCAGTCGCGCATTGTCCAGATTAAGCTGTACATTCATCTGCGCGTTAGGATCGCGCCGCTGTTCTTTTGATCTGAATAAATCCAGCGGTACATCACCATAGGCACTGGCCTTATAAATATCTTTATTTAACATCGCCTGCTCTATTTTCAGATTATCATTCGCAAGCGAAAGCATAGCTGTAAAGTCATCGAAGCCAATGCCGGCCACACTGCCGTTTTTCACTTCCACAGAACCGTTTCCTTCAGGATCCTTTAAGGTTCCATGCAGCTGTACGAACATATTTAGATCACCGGTAACTTCAACAGGATCTGACATAAACGCTGTTACCAACGCAGGATTAGCATCTACAGCACCGGCCTCAAGTTCCAGCTTCCCATTAGCCAGATCAACCTTACCGCCGACAGCAACGATTCCCTTATCTGTAACGTCCTTTGTTTCCATCAGTTTGACATCATCAAAATACCAAACTTTATCCTGCAAATGACCTTTAAACTTCATTTCTTCATATTTAAGATCATTAATAGAAATATCATCCACCCAGACATCAACAAAAATACCTGATCCCGGACCATGCGGATTAATTGCAATTTCGCCCTGAGCCAAACCATCTACATTATAATCAGCTTTAGCCATTTTAAGTATAGACCTGACATTACCATATATAGCCACTATATTGCCCTGCAGCAATTTTTGCTCATGGTTATAATCAAGCTCTGCAGAAAGCACACCTTTAGGAGCCTGCTTAAATGATCCCAGCAAATGATTCTTTATTCCGCCGTCACTATCCAATTTGCATTGGATATCCGTCAATTCTTCGCCGTTAATCATAATAGATTTACTGCTGACGTCACCATGGAAAAATGGTTTCGACAAAGTGCCAGTCAAGGTACCATGTGCATTTGCATATCCGTCTAAATCAACAGTATCGTCATTAATCGGTAAAGCACTGAGATCAATGTCTCTTATATCAACTTTAAAATCAAGATTTTTTTCTGCATCCATTCGGCCATTAAGCTTGGCCTCTGTTGATAATGCAACAATATCACAGTCACTGATTACTAAATTATTGGCCTGATAACTGTAGTCGGTTTCAATCTTATCTATAAGATAACCTTCAGCACTGCCGTCGGTCAGCAAAAACTTACCGCTGATATCCGGCATCGTTAAAGTCCCTTTTACAAACATTATATTATTAACGTTACCAGTAAGCTTCACTTCCGGTGCTACAACCTTGATGAAAGGTTCGGCTCTTACTCCTGCTGTCTCAACATCCAAATCAAAAACAGGCTCTTCACCCTGGAGATTGATGCTGCCGTTTAAAACACTTTCACCTTGGGCCATTGTCACCTTGTAATTTTTCAGGACAACAATGTTATCCTGCATACTCAGTCCACCATGAGCTTCTTCAATTTCCAGTCCAGCTATATTGACCTGCTTCAGTTGAGTAACACCTGTAAAATCAACCGCATCCTCAGTTCCTGAAACATCAAATTGCACTGCTGCCAGACCGCTGCCCTGCTGGCCCATAAAATCAAGAACAGGTGCAATTGGGAAATCTGTTACGGATCCCTGCAGTTTAAATTCACCTGCACTGGAAACTGTTCCTTGAGCTAACAATGCTCCTGTTTCTGTAAACGCCGAAAAATTATTAATTTTAAGGCCATTTTGGTCAGCATCAATGTCAAAATCGACTTTTTGCAGCAGCAAATTACGACAACCTAAACGCACCGTATCTGCGGCCAGGTTGACTTCAAACTTATCATCTTTGATTATGCCTTTCATAGCCATGCTGCCATCTACAGTAAAAACATCGTATGGTCTGTCATGCAGCGGCGCAGTTTTGACATTCTCTACGTCAAGTGCTGCCACTACATTTCCGCTTCCAAGATCATATTCTGCCAGAAAATCAACTCTGCCTCCGCCAAATTCAGCACGTGCAGTATTTATCTGTGCCTTGTTATCAATGATTCTAAAAGGTACAGAAAGTTTTCGAACTTCTTCATTTTTTATTTTCAGTAAGTCGGCAGTCAGTAACCCGCGCCCCTGAATGTTATCCTTGTCCTTAAAATCAAGATCCCCATTAAGCTGTGCCGTCTGTCCATCTACAGTCAGTAAAAGTTTGTCTGATTTAACGGCTTTGTCATTAAAAGCAACCTTTCCGTCAATACCTACAGGAAATTCCTCATCTCCGTAAACAGCAGCGCCTGTCAGTTTTTCCAAAACAACGGTGCCCGACATAGCGATATCTTCACCACTATTAGTCCACAAAAGATTAACATCCGCAACAGCACCCTGGAAATTTTTAACTTTTCCAAACTCTTCTGCTAAAGGAGCAAAAGCAGTTAAAGCAAAATGGTCGCTCTTTACTGTTAAACTGCCTACAGCCTTCATGTCAATCAGGCCCTTGAGTTCCAAAGCGTCTTCATCATGTAACAGTTTCGCATCAATAGCAAATTTCGGATTACCCCCACCGTCAACAGAACCATTCAAACCAAAATCCCATTCCCCATATGGAGTTTTGGTTACAATATGTCCATTTGCAATATCTAAGATTCCATAGAACGGTGTCTCATCAGAATCTGACGGTTTCAAAAAATCCTGCACGTTCCATTGCTCTGTTTTACTCAGTGTTAAATAAATAGTCGGCTTTTCCAAAGAAACTCTGTCTAAAGCTTTATTTGTATTAAAAAGAGCATGCCAAGGCGAGATATGCAGCTTAACATTTGGCAAATCAGCAATCAACTGCTGCTTCTTGTCCTTCACCTGCACATCAAATACGGACAATTCTAAGGCACCATTCCATTCTACACGGGCAATATCAATAGAACCAGTAATATAATCCTTAGCTAAATTCGACACCAAAGGCGGAATCTGAGCCAAATATCCCGGCACAATAAATTTTATGATACTGTAATATACTATGCCGACTATTGCCGCAATTCCCAGCAACCAACGAAATAGTTTATTCATGTTCTGCCTCCGCAGTAAAAGTCATAATACAACTTATTTTACTTCGACAAAAAACAAAAACCTCCTTCATTTTAATTATAAAATAAAAAATCCCGCCTGAGCGGGATTTTTTATAATTATTCTGCTGCAGTCTCTGTAGACATAGTCGGCAGATTTGTTGTGTTCGCAGCCGCAGTAACAGCTACAGGCACACCCATCGAAGTTTCCAATGCAATTTTCGAAGTATTGTAATCATACAAAGCATTGACAAAATTCGTTTTTGCCTCGGTCAGTGCAACCTGCGCGTCAATAACGTCCAGGTTAGTACCTACACCGGCCATATAACGAACCTGCGCAATATGGAAATCTTCTTCAGCCTTAGCGACCGCTACCTGTGTAGTAGAGATACGTTTTTCAGCTTCACGCAGTCCCAGATAATTGCTGCGCACTTCCAGTTCCACAGAATTTACTGTATCACGATAAGTTTCTTCTGCCTGCAGCAGTTTTTCTTCCGCCGCATGTACTTTAGACAAGGTAACGCCAGAATCAAAAATATTCATTGTCGCCCCAATGCCTACGGACCAGTTCTCTTTGTCATCACCAGGCCAGTTACTACCACTACCGCCCCAAGATTCAGTTGCAGATGCAGTAACTTTCGGCAAAAAACCGCTTTTAGCCACTTTGACAGCACCTTTAGCCGCATCTACAGCTAAACGGCTTTGCTCCAGCTCCGCACGGTTCATTGAAGCGTAATCAAGGCAATACTGCATATCATTCTCGTAAGGAGTATACTGCAGACTGTCTTTAAGTTTTAAGGTCGTATCTAAGGAAGTTCCAATAATCTTGTTCAACGAGGCTTCAGCTACATCATAATTATTAGTAGCCTGAATCAGCTGCTGCTGTGCATTAGCCAAAGAAACCTCACTGCGCAGTACATCTACCTTGGCTACAACGCCTACATCATATTGCGCCTGTACATTTTTCAGATGCTCTTCCAGCTGATTAACAGAATCCTGATAGAGGTTTTCCATATTGCCAGCCTGCAGCAGGCTGAAATAGCCGTCTGTAGCCGTCTTTTTCATTTCGATGTAAGCCTTGGTTTCACCCAAAGCATAGCTTTTGTAATTAGCCTTAGCCTGATCTATCGTTCCTGATAATTGTCCACCAGTATAAATGGGAATCGAAGCGGTAATAGAATTACTGTGAGAATTACCAAGATTTTTGCTATAACTGCTAGTAGCTGTATTCCACTGTGGATCTGCATATCCACCACGTCCAGATCTATGTTCCGCATCAATACTGATACCACGTCCGGCACGTGCTGCATTAAGTTCCGCTCTGGAACCTTTCTTTTCAGATACAGCGATCTTAATCGCCGGATTTGTTGTCAAAGCTCTTTGTACAGCATCGTCTAAATCAAGCTCCAAGGTTTCGGCAAAAACCGACTGACTGCATAATAAACTTACTGCAGCCGTAAGCACCAGCACCTTTCGGCTCTTTTTATAATTGAACATTATTTTCGTACCTCCAATCGACTGACTGGCTAGTCAGTATAAGAAAATTATATTTTTTTATAACCCAAAAGTCAAACCTTTTTTTAAAAATAACTGCGCAATCCGACATAAGTATTGTTTTTGTTGCCATTACGCACATCAGTCTGCTCACCCAGCAATGAAAGATTATCTGTCAGCTTCAACTCCCCGCCGACTTTTACTTTCGTATCGTTAAAGTCATAGACCTGACTGTACAGCTTAAAAGAATTTCCCAGTCTATAATCAAAGCCAACGCCAAATTCTCCCTGCATCGCTCCCATACTTACAGCAGCAGACCCAAAATTCTTTCCTAAGGAAAGATCGAGTTTGTTGGCATCACCAATATCATAACCGCCGATATAAACGAATGTATCCTCTTTAGGAGTAAAGGTAACTCCCAAATTGCTGCGCCAGTCACTGCCCTTGACACTGCGTGTTACATCAGCCTGCACCTTTGCCGTATCCAAAACTCCCAGCATTCTGTTAGCCTTATCACTTGCTTCTCTGGCGTTATGCAGAGTAGCTTTGATATCAGCTTCAGTCTGCGGATCTGTTGCGACCTTTTCCAATAATTCCGTGGCTTTTTCGATTCTGCCGCTGGCATTAGCAAGATTTTCAATGATTCTTGCCATATTCTGTCCAGCGCCACCCTTATTTGTCTCAACCATGATGTTTTCCATCTGGCTGGCAGCGTTATTCATTCTTACGGCCATTTCACTCATCTGCTGTACCATCAAATTTATTTCCTGCTGATTAGCTACAGCAACATCTGCCATGACCTTAGTAAAAGTGTTCATATTATTACTGATATCACGGGCATTTACAAACCCGTCACGCATCGACCGCTGTACTTCAGGATCGCCAAAAACGTTATTCAGCGCTTCTGCAATCCCCTCAACTTTTGCCAGAACTTTAGATGAAGCATTCATAAACTCATCCAGCCCTGTTCCCTGCTCACCTTCCAGCTTATCGCCGGGATGAATATATTGTCCTGTCATTTTTACAGGAGGCAGCACATCTACAAAACGCTCCCCTAAAATACCATCAGACCCCAAAGAAAAAACCGCTCCCTTAGGAATCTTGATATCTTTATTGATATCAGCCACTACATCAACACTGTCACCATTTACATTAACTTCTTTAACAGTGCCAACCTGTACGCCGGCATACCTTACTACATGTCCCGGCATCAGCCCCCCAACCTGCGGATAAGAAATCTGCAGTTTATAACCGCTGCCAGAGAAACTGAAAGCGCCTAAAAAAGTAATGATCCCTGCTAAAAGTCCGATACCGCCTAAAGTTAAAGCGCCAACTTTTACTTCGTTTGAACTCATTACTGTACCGCCTCCTCTCTGATTTCTTTACCGCGAACAAACGCGTCCACAATTTGATTATGACCATTTCTTATTTCTTCAACAGTGCCCAAAGCGACGATTTTTCCCTTATAAAGCATAGCAATCCTGTCCGCCGCATAAAAAGCTGATTCCATATCGTGAGTTACTAAAACCGATGTCACCTGCAATTGCTGCTGCGTTTTCCTGATTAAACGGCTGATATTATTTGACATGATCGGGTCCAGCCCCGCCGTGGGTTCATCATATAAAACTATTTCCGGTCTATTAGCTATAGCTCTGGCTAAACCGACTCTTTTCTTCATGCCACCTGATAACTCAGCCGGATATTGTTCTTTTGATTGAGGCAAGCCAACAAGTTCTAACATCTCATCAACGATGCCTTGAATTTCTGATTCGCTTTTATCAGTATGCTGACGCAGTCCAAAAGCAACATTTTCACCAACTGTCAAAAAATCGAATAAAGCAGAATACTGAAATACCATTCCCATCTTTTGACGCAGTTTGTTCCAGCCATCTTCATCCAGAGAACTTACCTGCTCCCCCTGAACAAAAATTTCTCCGGCAGTAGGTTGCAGCAAACCTATCATTGCGCGTAAAATAGTACTTTTACCACTGCCCGACGGACCTAAAACGGCAAGAGTCTCCCCTTGTCTGATATCCAGATCAATATTATTTATAACCACATTTTCACCAAAAGTAATATTTAATTTTTTTAAACTTATAATCGGTTCTGCCACAGGCAGTACCTCCTTTAAACATACAATAAAATTGACAAAAAGTAGTTAGTTATAAATATAAGGACTATAGATAAAACAACTGAACCAGTCGTAGCGATACCAACACCTTCAGCACCCTGTTTGGCACCCAGCCCTTTATAACAGGCTACAATAGCAATAATACCGCCAAAAACAGCACTTTTAAGCATACCGCCAACCATATCAAATGGCTCAGCAAACATTTTTATAGAATTTATATAAGTAAAAGTACTAATTCCGGCATAATAATGAGAAACCAGCCAACCGCCAATATTACCAATTGTATTAGCAAAAACAATCAGCACCGGCATCATTAAAACAATTGCCAAAAATCTTGGCACAACCAGATAAGTTGTAGGATTTGTAGCCATTACTTTCAATGCATCGATTTGCTCTGTTACTTTCATCGTGCCGATTTCCGCAGCAATGGCTGCACCAATACGACCAGCAACGACAACACCTGTCAAGACCGGTACCAGTTCGCGCCCCATCGCAATGGCTACAATACCGCCAACTGAGGAAGAAGCACCAAAACGTACAAATTCCTTCGCTGTCTGTACAGAAAAAACCATACCTGTAAAAAGTATCGTCATCATAACTATCGGCAGTGAATCAGCTCCCAGCTTCGCCATTTGTCTGACGGTTTCCTTCCCGTCAGCCTTGCTGATACGCTTAAGAGTATCCGTAAAGAGCAGCATCATCCGACCGGCATTAGCACAGCCTTCAAGCATAATCTTGCCTATGTCGTTACATATAGTCTGCAGCATTACGAAAGCTCCTTTCTCTCACAAATAAAACAATAATTGTCTATAATTCAATTTTTTACTTCAAATTCCCTGCTTTTAAATATACTTTATTTTTATGGCTTTTTTATGGCTTCTGTCAACAAATTATTTTACTACATCAATAACAATATCTGTTGTACCGTCAACAATAAAATTCATTGTAGTTTTTTGTTTCATCGGACTGCCCTCAAGCATAGACGCAAATCCGCCACCCGACTGCATTGCTGCGTTAGGTGCGCCCTGGCCGGCGGCAATATCCACAATAAGATCATTATTCTGATCAGCTTCGTTGATGCTTTTTATAAAATCATTTAAAGTTTTACGATTATCCTTCTGCTGTGCCGGCACACCCTCTTCACGCTGTTTCCTCAGCAGATTCTGAATCCATGCCAGTGAGCTGCCGCCGCGGACAGTCAGAGGCAATTTACCTTCCCGTTGCTCTTTCGGTATCTTAAACAGTACGGTCTTCGTAACTTTTGGCGCCCTGTAAGGCTGCAGCTGCACATCAATATGGACAGTATCCCCAGGTGCAGCCTCTTTTTCCCTTACTGCAGCACTGATAATCTCGGCTACTTCTGCTTTATCATCAAGAACAATATTGATATTGACTCCGTAAATATCAACTTTTTCAAATTTATTTTGTGTTAAAATCGTTCCTGCTTCCACCAATTCCTGATTGATCAGTTTGCCGATTCCTGCCGCTGCATAATACATATTTTCCCGCTGAACATTGATCGGCCCGCTGATATCACCTCTGCCATCAATACGGAAAGAAAATCTTGCTGTACCGCCGCCTTCACGATCCATAGTTTTAGCAACAGTATTATAAGCTACTGCATCCAGCATTGCCGGCAGCAAAACTTCATCATCTATAACTTCCACACGTGAGCTATTATTGATGCCTCTGGCTCCATCAGTAACAGAAACATACACTGGTACAACAGGCGGACCCTGACCGATCTTACCTGCAATTCCAGCACTGCGGTCCTGAGTGATAGTACCAATAGTTTCACCTATATTACCAACTTTATAAGCTGATTCCAAATTGGGCAGAGAAGCTAAAATCCAGGCCTTATTCATAAAATAACAGGAATCACCGCGCTGCATAAAAGGATGGCCAAATGCCAAAATTTCACCGTCATCGCCAACCCAGGTAACTGTTCCCAACGCCCCTAACTGGATATCACCACGCATTAAAGAAACACCTACGGCACTTCCTGGCTGTAAAGGCTGCGTGCTCGAAAAAGAGCCGCTGCCTCCGACACCTGTTGCTTTCAGTCCAAACGGTTCCAGCTTTTCACTCAAATAACGTACACCTGACTCTGTAAAACCGCCTGCCATCAAAGGTGTATTTTTCGGTAAAAATTCTGACGGACGCGGTGCCGGTTCATTTAAAAGATCCAGCATCCTGCCTATAGGCGTTAAAAAGCAATACTTGGGATCGGTAAAAGCTTTACCGAATGCCACCGCGCCGGCAAGTCTGCCATTAATATAGACTGGACTCCCGCTCATGCCCTGAGCAATACCACCACTGCGATCAATAACATCGCCACTGGCTTTAATCAAAATATTATGCCCCATAGCATCGTTACCAATGACACCTAAAACTTCTATATTAAATTCTTCGATAGTGTCTCCTTCTATGACGGTCTTCGCAATACCGCGCATACCCGGAACAATATCCTCTACCGGCATCAGCGGCACATTTGCACAAACCAGCGCACTGCTGAGCCACCAGATTATTAAGCTTAAAATAAATATCTGTTTTTTCATAACTCTCCATAATAGTGCAAAACCGGCGTGAGCAGAGCAGCACGCCGGTTTCAATTTTGTTCTTAATTAGCCGCTATACGCACCACAGTTTGTCCGTTGCTGATATTATCGCCCGGTTTAACCAAAACAGCAGTTACTTTTCCGGCAATATTAGCTCTGGCTGCAGGCGCAGGACCGGCAATAGTTTTGACTTTAACCAATACCTGACCTTCACTGACCTGCATTCCTACAGCAGCCAGCCCATCTGCCAAAACAACGCCATTCAAAGTAGTTTTCTGATCTACAGAAGTATCTGCGAATGCCAAAGTATAAGCTCCGCCTAAAATGCAAAGTACCGTCAGCACTGCAATAACTTTCCAGTTAATTTTTTTCATTTTTCTCACTCCTTCCAAGAGGAAGCATCGGGATTTCTGCATATCTCCCTATATTGTATTATACTATTCTAATTTAGCTTTGACAAGTCAGTTCTTCTTAGAGAATAAGCCTAAGCCTACACTGACAGCCCGTTCGTTTCCGTCAGAAGGATTATTTAAAATCTTATTATTGAGTACCATTTCACTGGACCCGCCGCCATCAAAATTAAGTGCTGATACCGCCCCTAGTTTAATCATATAACGAGCAACTTCATCTAACGTCATCCCCACAGAATTAGTACGGCGTCCATCTGCTACCAATATCACCACAGTACCGTCTTTTTTTATCCCAATAGCGGTTCTTGGAGCTCTGCCATAGGCAATATCTCCGGCAATCTGCTCACTGACAGAACGCACATTTCGTTTGCCGTCTTCTACCAGCATCGGACCTGCACCCAAAACCACTTCAGCTTTATCAGCAACAGTATCCCCTAATGTTTGCTGAACACTGGCTCTATCGCCAATCTGCAGCTGTTCCAGTATTTTGGCATTAGTTCCATGCGCGGAAACTATCACACTGTTTTTGTCTATGCGCAGGTTCCCTGCTTTACTGATTTCAGCGACCTTACCATCTTTAATACGTACCTCACAGCCAAAACTATTTGTTCGTGTCGACGGGCCAAAATAATGTGTATAAATGACGACATCCTCCGCAATACGTTCCCTGTTGATCCCTTTAACATGCAGTTTTACGCCCAATGCCGGCAGCATAACACTACCGTTATAAGCCAGATCTTTCATAATTTGCGGTTTGCCGTCAGCAATAACAAACGCACTGCGGGCCTTATCCTCCATACCAAGCCACTCGCCGTCGATTTTTAGATTACCAATAATCCAGCCGCTGGTATCGAAATATGAAGCATTGACAGCTGCTTTCGCCCCTAAAGTATTAACGGCTTTCAGCAGCCTTCCACGTCCGTTCCTGTCTATAGCTCCCGAAAACGGCAGTATTTTATAATCACTATTCGGTGCTACTTCCAAAATATGCATCTGAATCGGCAGACCTTCCATATCATCCTGCCAGAAGATATATTGCAATCCTTTGCCCTGGTTCACTGTGTTTTTAGTCACCAGGATACGGTAAATATCTAAAACAATACGGTTTGGCTGCTGCAATGCAAATACTTTATACTGCTGCTCTTTATTAAGAGACACAACCAATTTAGACGCCTTACGTCCGTCTTTTTTCAAAACCACGCTTTTAATGATTGGGTCTTTGACCTTTTCACTCATTTCTTTAGCAACAGCTGCATCAATATTCACTACTATTGATGAACCCTGTTTCTCATCCTTGTACTTAACTTTTTCATCAGTATCAAGTACAATCCTTACCCGTGTAGGGCTGCTGCTGTAACGCATTTTATTTACTGTCGCCGCCCAGGCCTGAACAGGAAGCAAAATCAAAAGTGCCGTTAATATTATTTTTAAAAAATATTTTGTCTGCAACATTCTATCCGAACCTCCTAAAAAATAATACACAGCCGCAAGGACTGTGTATTAGCACTTACAAACTACCGTTACCAACAATAGAACCGGGACGCAGTTTATTCAAATCGATTAAAGCCTTACCTGTCCCCAAAGCGACGCAGTCAAGCGGTTGTTCAGCGACATAAGTATCAATACCGGTTTCGTCCTTCAATACTTGGGAAATACCATCCAACAGCGCACCGCCGCCAGTCAGATAAATCCCCTTGTCAACTATATCCGCTGATAATTCAGGCGGACATTTTTCCAAAACTGATCTTACTGATGCAACCAGTGATGCAACAGACTCTCTCAAAGCCTTACGACCATCCTCAGACGTGACTTTGATAGTAGTCGGCAGTCCAGTCACCAGATCACGTCCGCGAACCTCCTGCTCTACCTGCCTTCCTTCAGGATGCACCGTCGCCACATTAATTTTTATCTCCTCTGCTGTACGCTCACCTATCAAAACATTATGAATGCGTTTGACATGCCTGATAATAGCTTCGTCAAAAGCATCGCCGCCAATCCGCAAGGAGGCGTCAACAACAACCCCACCCAAGCTCAATACGGCAATATCAGTAGTTCCGCCGCCGATATCGACAACCATACTGCCAGCTGCAGCTGCAATATCCAAACCTGCTCCAAGAGCAGCTGCTAGAGGCTCTTCTATCAAATATGTTTTCGAAGCCCCAGCCTGCATCGTAGCTTCTAAAACAGCACGTTTCTCAACTGAAGTTACCCCGGTAGGGATACATACCATAATACGCGGTTTACTGAAAAAACTTTTACCTGCAACTTTATTAACTACGTATTCCAGCATTTTTTGGGTAATTGTATAGTTGGCAATAACGCCTTCTTTCAAAGGACGAATGGCAACAATATTGCCGGGCGTACGTCCAATCATCTGGCGCGCCTCTTCACCTACGGCTAAAATCTTATTTTTGTCTTTATCAATTGCCACAACAGAAGGCTCATTCAAAACGATCCCCTTCCCTTTGATAAAAACCAAAATATTGGCAGTCCCCAAATCAATACCTATATCAACACTATTAAAAAACATTTTTTCACCCGCTTTTAATCATTCCCGCCGACACGTTTAATATCAGCGCCTAATCCCTGAAGTTTAGCTACTATTTCTTCATAACCGCGATCGATATGATAAATATCACAAATCTCGGTTGTCCCTTCAGCAACCAACCCAGCTAAAATCATTGCTGCCCCTGCACGTAGATCCGTTGCTCGCACCTGACAGCCTGTAAGCTTTGCCGGACCATCAACAACTGCACTGCGACCTTCGGCAGTAATACTTGCTCCCATACGGTTTAATTCCACCACGTGCATAAATCTATTTTCAAATACTGTTTCAGTGACTTTGCTGCGACCTTCGGCGATCGCCATCATTGCCATCATCTGTGCCTGCATATCTGTAGGGAAACCAGGATAAGGCAAGGTTTTTATGTCAATAGCCTTAAGCTTTTCTCCACCTACCACACGTACTCTGTCGACATCTTCTTCAACTGTTACGCCGGCTTCACGCAATTTGGCAATCAAAGGTTTCTGATGTTCTGTAAGAACATTCTCTACAACGATATCTCCGCCAGTCATAGCAGCAGCAATCATATATGTTCCAGCTTCAATACGATCAGGAATTACTGTATGATCAGCACCGTGAAGCTCTTTTACTCCTTCAATGCGGATAACATTCGTGCCTGCGCCACGGATCTTTGCTCCCATTTGATTCAGGTAGTTAGCCAGATCTACTATTTCAGGCTCTTCCGCAGGATTTTCCAAGATAGTAGTTCCTTCTGCCAAAGCGGCCGCCATCATCACATTTTCCGTAGCACCAACACTGGGGAAATCAAAGTAAATAGTAGTTCCAACTAAGCCATTCGGCGCCGTAGCTTCAATATAGCCATGTCCCTGTTCTATTTTTACGCCAAGAGCTTCAAAACCTTTTAAATGAAGATCAATCGGACGTGTACCAATCGCACAGCCGCCAGGCTGCGAAATACGCGCCTTTCCTTTACGAGCCAACAATGGACCCATGACAAGAAATGATGCTCTCATACAGCGTACCAACTCATAAGGTGCTTCACAGGAAGTTATTTCCGTACTATCTATATTCAGTACATGGGGTTCACTGGCATCGACTTTGATACCAAGGCAATTTAAAACAGCACAAATCGTACGTACATCATCAAGAGCAGGAATCTCCTCTAAACGACTTGGGGTATTTCCCAAAATCGACGCAGCAATAATAGGCAATACAGCATTTTTTGCTCCACTAGTTTTCACAGAGCCTGTCAGACGATTACCGCCTTTGACAACTAATTTCTCCACCCAGATAGCCCCCTAAAAAATTCTATATTTATACAAAACAAGTTAATTCCATAAAATAAAACTTACTGTAATATTTTATCATTTTTGATGTACTTGTACAATGACTTTTAATGGTTTTGAAAAATTTCACATTTATCACAGTTTCTTCGCAAGTTTACAGCGTCAAAGTGTTATAATATTGATTAAAGGAGATGAAAAACTATGATAAATGCAGAAATAGAAGCTCGCGAGCTTCAGAACAAGCTTTCGCACATTTGCCCTGATGCAAAGATAGACTTCAAAATCCCTACTGCCAATGAAGCAGTGATCACAATCCATAACCCTAACGGCGGTTTGCCTATCAATATTTTCAGCAATGATTTTGATCACGAATTCAAAGTAATTTACTTCAAAACGCCACGTTTTTTCCCTTCTAATCAAGACGGGATCGATGCTTTGCTTAAAGCAATTTCTGATTATATTACAGGTAAAATTGTTTATATGGACATTATCAGTACCAGTAATAATTCATATCCTCGCGATCGTTTAGTTCCTGTAAGTGAACTTCCGGAAGCTGATCTGGATAAACTTGCCCGCCTTTGTATAAACAAGAATCTGCTTAGTGAAAGCGAACTCCGCTTTGAACTGCAAGCCGGCTCCTCTATTTGTATCAATTTTTGGGATCAAAACAAAAATTTCTGTTATAAGATGCAAAACGGAAAATTAATTAAAGAATAATTTTCAAATAAAAAACTACCAATCATTTGATTGGTAGTTTTTTATTTGCTTAATCTTTGGCGATCTGCCAGGATATTATAGTAAGTTTCTTTTTCCATAATCTCCCTGCGAATGCTTTGCTTAGCACTTTCCTCAGAACATTCAGCCAAACGTTGGCGCAGAAACGCGAGATCTTGTTTCAGATGCAGCATTTTATTTCCCGAAATATCCATAATTGGATCCGACACTTCTGATCACCTTCCTTTATCAACAGAATACTATAGAAAAGTTCTTTTAGCAAGTAAAAAACCCACTGTTTTACACAGTGGGTTTTAATTTAATTGTCGTATGCGATCAACGTCCTAATTTATTGTATGCACCCAAGCGGGCAATAGCCCTTCTCAGAGAGTACTGAGCTCGGTTAACATCCAGGTTTTCGGTCTTATTTTTCAAACGCTCTTCAGCACGTTCTTTAGCCGCTTCTGCTCTGGCTTTGTCAATATCGTCAGCCATTTCAGCAATAGTCGCCAGAATAGTGCATTTATTAGCGTTCATTTCCATAAAACCACCACAAATCGCAACATAACCTTCTGTGCCATCGGCCAGACGATATTTCATCGGCGCGATGTCCAAGCTGGCAATAACAGGAATGTGGTTAGCCTCGATGCCAATACCGCCATCATTAGTGCGGAGGCCTAGGTATACAATTTCATCGGAGCTGAAAAGCAATTTATCCGGAGTGACAATTTCTAATTGCATACAATTAGCCATTATTCAGCCTTCATAGTCTCAGCTTTAGCAACGGCATCATCAATGGTACCAACCATATAGAAAGCACCTTCCGGCAAATCATCATGTTTGCCTTCCAGGATTTCTTTGAAGCCGCGGATTGTTTCTTTCAGCGGAACATATTGACCGGGAGTACCGGTAAATTGTTCAGCAACAAAGAATGCTTGGCTGAGGAATTTTTGGATTTTACGAGCACGGGCAACAGTCAGCTTGTCGTCCTCGCTCAATTCTTCCATACCAAGAATTGCGATAATATCCTGCAATTCTTTGTAACGTTGCAAAATAGCTTGTACGCCACGAGCTACATTATAGTGCTCTTCACCGATAACCAGCGGATCAAGGATACGGCTGGTGGAGTCAAGCGGGTCAACTGCCGGATAAATACCAAGCTCTGCAATTTGACGGGAAAGTACAGTGGTAGCGTCCAAATGAGCGAATGTTCCTGCAGGAGCAGGGTCAGTCAAGTCATCCGCAGGCACATATACAGCCTGTACAGAGGTAATAGATCCAGTCTTAGTGGAAGTAATACGTTCTTGCAATGCACCGATGTCATTAGCTAAAGTAGGCTGATAACCTACTGCAGACGGCATACGGCCAAGCAATGCGGATACTTCGGAACCAGCCTGGATAAAGCGGAAAATGTTATCAACAAAGAGCAGTACGTCCTGGCCGCCAACATCACGGAAATATTCCGCCATAGTCAAACCGGTCAAGCCTACACGCATACGAGCTCCAGGAGGCTCGTTCATCTGACCGTAAACAAGAGCGGTCTTATCGATAACTCCTGATTCTTTCATTTCGCACCACAAGTCGTTGCCTTCACGTGTACGTTCACCAACGCCTGCAAATACGGAATAACCACCATGAGCGGTAGCGATATTATGAATGAGCTCCATGATAATAACTGTTTTACCAACACCTGCGCCGCCAAACAGACCGATCTTCCCGCCAAGTGCATACGGAGCGATCAAGTCAACGACTTTAATGCCGGTTTCTAAAATTTTAGTTGTTGTAGCTTGTTGGTCGAAAGTCGGAGCCGGTCTATGGATAGGCCAGTAGTCGGCAGCATCAACTTTTCTCTCGTCGTGGTCAACAGTTTCACCCAATACGTTAAATATGCGGCCCAAAGTACCAGGACCAACCGGAACACTGATTGGTGCACCGGTATCAACAGCTTCCATTCCACGAACAAGACCATCGGTAGAACTCATTGCAACCGCACGGACTACATTGTAGCCGATATGCTGCATAACTTCACAGGTAAGGTGAATTTTCACTTTACCATCGTCAGTTGTACCATCGATTTTGATAGCGTTCAGGATTGCAGGCATACTTTTCGGAGGGAATTCAATGTCAACAACAGGGCCAACAACTTGTACTATTCTACCAGTATTCAAGGTTTTAGCCTCCCTACGAATTATTCTTATTGTTGTTTCAATGCTTCGGCGCCGCCGCAGATTTCGCTGAGCTCACGGGTAATAAGTGCCTGACGTGCCTTATTATAAGACAGTTCCAGATTCTTAACCAGCTTGCCGGCATTATCCGTAGCAGAAGACATCGCGGTCATTCTAGCGCCCAATTCACTGGCAGCAGATTGTACCAGTGCGGCATAAACAATAGTTTCAAGATAACGCGGTGCCAAAACCTTCAAAATTTCTTCAGCTTCGGGTAAGAAAAGGTATTCGACACTTTTCTTAGTTGCACCGGTTTCTTTTTCCGGTGGTTCTACCGGAAGGATGATATCGCTTGTCGGAATTTGCGACAGAGCGGTTTTAAATAAAGTGAAAACAATATGCAATTCATCAAACTGCATATCACCGAAACGTTCAGCCGCATCGGTAGCGATAGCCACAGCATCATTGTAACTGGGTTTATCAGAGAAGCCAAGATGCGAAGAAATAACATTATAACCACGACGCGTAAAGAAATCTCTTGCTCTGCGTCCACTGGTGATAATAACTACGTCTCCTTCAATTTCAGAAATCTCGGCAACTGCCTTTTTTAAAGCATTACTGCTATAAGCACCGGCAAGACCTTTATCAGAACATACAACCAAATAGCCGATTTTTTTGACTTCGCGTTTTTGCAGCAAAGGATGCTTTTTGGCGTCTAATCCGGCCACCATGCCCTTATCACAAACAATATTAGCCAATACTTCTTTGATCTTCAAAGCATATGGGCGGCTGGAACCTGCTTTTTCCTGCGCTTTACGCAATCGGGCGGCAGCAACCATTTTCATAGCTTTAGTGATCTGACCAATATTTTTGATGCCTTTCATGTGGCGATGAATCTCGCGTGCAGTAGCCATCAGTCAATCACCTACCTTCACTGACAATAAAGGTATCCTTGAACTCAACGATCGCTTTTTTCAAAGCTGCTTCATTTTCGTCGGTGATTTTCTTTTCGTCACGGATGGAAGCACCAATTTCAGGATGGTTTGCATCCATGAAATCAAGGAATTCACTTTCCATGCGAGTGATGTCTTTTACTGCAACATCATCTAAATAACCTTTAGTACCGAGGTAGATAGCCATAACTTGTTTTTCTACCGGCAACGGCACATACTGGCCTTGCTTCAGTATTTCAGTCAAACGTTGGCCGCGATCCAGCTGAGCTTTGGTAGCTTTATCAAGATCGGAAGCAAACTGAGCGAACGCTGCAAGCTCACGATATTGTGCCAAGTCCAAACGCAGAGTACCTGCGACGGATTTCATTGCTTTGATTTGAGCCGCGCCGCCTACACGGGATACGGACAAACCTGAGTTAATTGCCGGACGGATACCGGAATAGAATAATTCAGATTCCAGGAAGATCTGACCGTCAGTAATAGAAATTACGTTAGTAGGAATAAAGCCGCCAACGTCACCAGCCAGTGTTTCGATGATAGGCAATGCGGTGATAGAACCATTTCCAAGTTCTTTATTCAATTTAGCAGCACGTTCCAACAAACGGGAATGCAAGTAGAATACATCACCGGGATATGCTTCACGTCCTGGAGGACGGCGGAGCAGCAGGGACATAGCACGATAAGCAACAGCATGTTTAGACAAATCGTCATATACACAAAGTACATCTTTGCCCTGATCCATAAAGTATTCTGCCATTGTTACACCAGCATAAGGAGCCAGATACTGCAAAGGAGCAGAATCAGCAGCAGTAGCTGCAACGATGATAGTATAATCCATAGCGCCGTGCTGTTCCAAAGTACGAACGATACGTGCTACGTTGGAAGCCTTTTGTCCGATAGCTACATAAATGCAGATAACACCGAGGCCTTTTTGGTTAATAATAGTATCAATAGCAACAGCAGTTTTGCCTGTGCCACGGTCACCGATAATAAGTTCGCGCTGACCACGTCCGATAGGGACGAGAGCATCGATACATTTGATACCAGTTTGCAGCGGAGTATCAACAGATTCACGATCCGCAATACCATGAGCAGGAGATTCAACAGGGCGTTTTTCTGCATAAGCTATCTCGCCCTTGCCATCGATAGGAGCACCAATAGCACTGACAACACGACCCAGCAAAGCTTCGCCTACAGGAACATCCATGATATTGCCGGTACGGCGAACCAAATCGCCTTCTTTAATGAGGGTTTCGCCACCCATTAAAACGATACCAACAGAGTCAGGATTCAGATTCAGTACCATACCGGAAACATTGTTCGGCAATTCAACCAATTCGCCGGCCATAGCGTTTTTCATACCGATAACGGTAGCGATGCCGTCACCGATTTTTTCAACTATACCGACCTCTTCTAAGTTAACATCCACATTGTAATTCTCCAGCTTTTCGCTGAGAGCATCAGTCATTGCTTCTGGTTTTTCCAAAGCATAGTCATGAACGTCAATACCATTCATAACAACTTCCATTTTCTTCAGTTTACGAAGTGCGGAAGCATCATATACTTTGTCGCCAATTTGAACGATGATACCACCGAGAATAGAAGGATCAACATTTTTATTAAGGAAAATGTCGCGGCCTAACTTTTCGGTAAGAATTGCAGAAATGGATTGATACTCATCTACAGTTAATTTTTTAGCTGTAGTAACTTTTACATCTAAGAGTTCTTTAATAGAACCAAGATCAATTTTGAAGTCGGACAATTCTTGCTTAATTAAAGCAATATTTTCTTCACTCTTCATAATTGTACCAATCACCTCCGTATACCGGCTCTCATTATTACCGCCTTTCGCTAAAGGGCGGTGTTAATTTCGTCCGGCCTATTGAGCAACAAGCAAATTATTGTTTCAATACAGCATCAACAATATCGCCTGCTAATTTTTTGTCTTCTTCAGAGCCTAATTTTTGTTCAACAATCTTGCTGGCAGCAACCAGGCTAAGATTGATAACATGGGCGCGAATTTCGCTGAGAGCCTGCTTTTTCTCAAGAGCAATAGCTTCTTTAGCAGTTTTCACAATTTGATCTTGTTCTGCTTTAGTATCAGCAAGAATCTTATCGTGCGCAGTTTGCGCTGTTTTACGCGCATTGTCGATAATGGCTTGAGCTTCTTGACGTGCAGCAGCTAATTTAGCAGCATATTCTGCTTTAATGCTTTCAGCATCAGTTTTAGCAGTTTCAGCAGCAGCTAAATCGCCGGCAATTTTATTCTTGCGGTCATCCATGATCTTCATCAGGGGTTTATAAGCAAATTTCGCAAGAATGAAAACGAGAATCAAAAAGTTCAGGACCTGCGCAATAAGTGTAGCGTTAAAATTAACCAATTATAGCACGCTCCTTTTCTGGTTTTCCATTACGAAATTATTTAATGAAGGGGTTAGCAAATACGAGAACGATAGCGATAACGTAGCACAAGATAGGCATGGATTCAACCAAACCTACACAAATCAGCATAGTAGTCATCAATTTACCGGATTCTTCCGGTTGACGAGCCATAGATTCGATAGTTCTGCCGCAGAGGTGACCGTTACCAGTACCAGCGCCGTTTGCAGCGCCTAAACAAACAAGACCCGCGCCGATTAAAGATGCAGCGGTAATGATTGCGTTTTCAGTCATTTCATTCATCCTTTCAAAATAAGAAAAATTTTAGAGTTGATTAATGCTTAATGCTCATCATGAAATGCGATGGCAAAGCTGCTTAAAGCAAGCATCGTAAAAATAAAGGCCTGCAAGAAGCCGATAAACAAACTGAACATTACCCAAAGCTCCGGGATGACCCACGGAGTCAGTTGATACAAAACGATCAACAGAATTTCGCCTGCCAGGATATTACCAAATAGACGAAGGGCCATGGTCAGCGGCTTTGTGATAGCATCAAGAAGGTGGATCGGTAAAAAGCCTGGTTTCGGACTGATAAAATGTTTAAAATGTCCTATTCCCTGCTGATGCACACCAACTGCATATCCGCCAAAGGCTACCATTAAAGAAAGCGCAAAAACAGTGTTGATATCATTGGTCGGGGAAGTCCAATGTACACCGATTTGCGGCAGCATACCAAGTTCATTGCCAATGAAAATGAACATGAACAAGGTGATCATAAACGGCGCCATATACTTGCGTCCCTTCATCCCCAAAGTCTCTTCCATCAATCCGTTTAGGAAATCAATAAAAAACTCCATTCCGTTTTGCAAGCCACTTGGAACCAGCTTCGGATTTCTAGAAGCAATAAAGAACAGTAGAAACACGATCGCCATTGTAATCCATGTCATATACATGGTTTGCATATGTATTACAACTCCTGGCGCCCATTCCTGCGCAAAATAATGAATTATCTCATTTGCGTTCTCAGCTTCTTTAGCCATAGCAGCTGCTTCTGTTCCCATTCTCTCACACTCCTTTCTTCACGCCCTGCTTTTTATTGAGCTGGTACGCGATAAATATTAGATTAAATATTAAAAATATATGTATCAGCAGAAACCCCATGCATACACCAAAAACATGGTATTTCAACTTTAACATCACAATAACTAAAGCACCGGCTGTTATTCTTCTGACCCAACGAAAGCGCTTCATGGTTTTAAGCGCCGCTTCTGGCTCTCCCTGCGGCAGTGAACGCTGAATCCCCACAAACATAATCAACGTATCCAATAGCCCAACTGCACCGCCTAAAGCAAGCCCGGAAGCCAGCTCCTGATAACCCGCCATTTTCACGGCAAGAGCTACTGCAAAAGATGCAATAGCCAATCTTGTCAGAACTTTTTTATACCCCATTGTTACTAAAGGGGTGAAGTCAATCATTTTCATCAGTTTTTACTACCTCATAAAACTGTCCGGCTTCAACTAAATATAAAAACAAAATAGGCATTTTGGAAAAAATCAAGAATAAATCATAATAATTTTAATATTTTTCACAATTTTTGTCTATCTTAATTAGGACTGAATTCAGATAAAATTTTGATGTCATAACCATTTTCATGCAAAATCTTTCTGATGATCCGCTCGCAGGCCCTGCCATCACCATACGGATTAGCAGCTTCAGCCATACTTTGATAATATTTACTATCATCCAACAACAGACTTGTTTCTCTCAATACATCATCATAAGCAGTGCCAACAAGCTTTACAGTACCTGCATCAACCGCTTCAGGACGCTCCGTAGTATCACGAAGAACCAATACAGGTTTGCCAAGGGCAGGAGCTTCTTCCTGAATCCCCCCGCTGTCAGTCAGCACAATATCTACCTTCGCCATCAAATTGGCAAAAGGTTCATAATCCAATGGCTCAATCAAATGCACCTGCGCAAGCTTACCCAATTCTTCATCAACAATTTCTCTTACTTTAGGATTTTTATGGACCGGAAAAATTGCTTCAACATCAGGATGATTTTCTAAAACCTTTCGCAGAGCCTGATAAACATGCCGCATCGGTTCACCTAAATTTTCGCGGCGGTGCGTTGTAACTAAAATCAGGCGTTTTCCTCCTGCAAGAGCTTTCTGCAATCCAGAGTCCGTAAACCGGTAATCAGCTTTAACTGTAGTCTGCAACGCATCAATTACCGTATTACCAGTCACTACGATTGCCGCCGGATCAATATTTTCTTTCAGCAAATTATTCTTACTGGTAGAGGTAGGAGCAAAATGTATATCAGCAATGGCTCCGGTAAGTTTACGATTCATTTCTTCAGGATACGGAGAAAATTTGTTTCCTGTCCGCAGTCCGGCTTCTACATGCCCCACTGGAATCTGGGCATAAAAAGATGCCAAAGCCCCGACAAAGGTCGTAGTTGTATCACCATGCACCAGCACCATATCAGGCTGTGCCTCTGCCAATACGTCCTTTAATCCTGCCAAAGCCCGGCCAGTAACGTCATATAAAGTTTGTCCAGCGGTCATGATATTCAAATCATAATCCGGCTTTATTGCAAATAACTGCAGCACTTGGTCCAACATTTCGCGGTGCTGCGCCGTCACAGCTACGATTGGTTCAATAAAATCAGGGTATTTCTGCATTTCCAAAACTAACGGACACATTTTGATTGCTTCCGGACGCGTACCGAAAACTGTCATTAGCTTGATTTTTTTCACGACTTCGTCTCCCAACTATTCAATACGGTATGCAATGGATTACCAAATCAGCTTACTGAGATTAATAATTAACGATCGTTCAAAATACCTATCTTTTTCGCACCGAAAACTACGGCTGTAATAATAAGCGCTATAATTATTGCCGCATAATAACCGCCAACCTCGGTCAGCAATACTGCAGCAATACCAAGTATAGCACTGATGATATACATCAGTAAAACAGCCTGACGCTGCGTCATTCCCATTGCCAGCAGTCGATGGTGCAGGTGTCCTTTATCCGGCTGGAAAATTGGTCTGCCATTCGTGTAGCGACGTACAATAGCAAACGCAGTATCCATAATCGGCAAACCTAAAGCTATGGCTGGCACAATCAAAGCTATTGTAGCCGCACTTTTAACAGCGCCAAAAATAGAAATAGCCGCTAACATATAGCCGATAAACATACTGCCGGTATCACCCATAAAAATTGTTGCCGGATTAAAATTATAACGCATAAAACCTACAATACCGCCAGCCAAGGCAGCTGTAATTACAGCAACAGGATAAAATCCCTGCTGAATAGCTACCAGAATTACAGTTATTGATGCGATACCAGCGACTCCGGCTGCCAATCCATCCAAACCATCCATCAGATTGACAACATTGGTAAAACTGATTACCCAAAAGATCGTAAACGGTATCGACAGATACTCCAGATAAAAATACCCACCCCAGGGATTATTAAGCCATTCGATACGAATGTCAAACAACACCAATACGGCTGCGGCAGCAATCTGCCCCAGTAGCTTAACCTTTGCCGGCAGCTGATAAACATCATCAATAATGCCGACTATCAGAATCACCGTACCGCCAAGCAAAAGCGCCATTACATCCTTAGACAAATGCATGCTGCATAAAACAGCTACTACAAACCCAAGATAAATGGCCAGACCACCCAATCGCGGCATGATGCCTTTATGAACTTTTCTTCCGTCAGGCTTATCTAATGCACCTATACGAAAAGCCAATTTTTTGACATAAGGTGTCAAAAGCCAACTGGTAAAAAGAGCTATCACAAAAGCTAAAATATACACTTGCAATTATTCACCTCATAACGTTCAAAGCCGCTTATTTATACCTAAAAATTCTACATTCTTCTTATAAAGGTCATTCTTGTGTAATAGTATATCAAAAAAATACCATTTTGAACATTTTTTCTTTGATTTTTTTGTTGCGAAAGCAACATTTTCAGGAAAAAATAAATACAGCAACTGCCAATGCCTTTAAAAAGCACTGCAATGCTGTATTTATTTTAATCTTCATCGTGCAGTATCGTTACCTTCATATTGGCAGCTTTCAACATCTCCTCAGCCAATTTATCAGGATAAGGATTTGCATAAACAATCCGCTCAATACCAGCATTGATCAATATTTTAGTACAGACAACACACGGCTGATGAGTACAATACAACGTACCTCCGTTAACGGATACGCCATGATAAGCGGCCTGAACAACGGCATTCTGCTCAGCATGGATACCGCGGCATAATTCATGCATTTGTCCGGAGGGTACTTTCAATTGTTCACGCAGGCAACCTGTCACTGAGCAATGCTCAAGTTTAGAAGGCGTACCGTTATAACCGGTAGCCACTATCTGTCTGTTCTTGACGATAACAGCACCGACGCTGCGACGCAGGCAAGTGGAGCGCTTGCTTACTACCTGGGCTATCTCCATAAAATAATTGTCCCAGTCAGGTCTGTTATCATACATCAATGTGTACCAAAAATACGATCACCGGCATCGCCAAGTCCGGGAACGATATAACCATGTTCATTAAGTTTTTCATCTAAGGCGGCAGTATAAACTGGCACATCAGGATGCTCATCATTCATAACCTTTACTCCTTCAGGAGCTGCCACCAAACACATAAAACGAATATTTTTTAAACCGCGCGCCTTCAGCATCGAAATCGCAGCAGCAGCGCTGCCTCCGGTTGCCAGCATCGGATCAACCACAATCGTCACGCCATCTTTATTATCAGGAAGTTTGCAGTAATATTCAATCGGCTTTAAAGTTTCTTCATCACGATATAAACCAATAAAACCTACCCGTGCATCAGGAATCATCTTCAATACGCCTGTCAGCAATCCTAAACCAGCTCTTAAAATAGGCACAACAAAAATATCGCCGGCTACTTTATACCCTGTAGTTTTAGCTACCGGAGTGGCAACTTCAACTTCCTGCAACGGCAGATTCCTAGCCACTTCATAAGTCATAAGCATTGCTATTTCATCCAGACATTCACGAAAATCACGTGAAGAAGTATGTTCCGCACGCATTTTAGTAATTTTTTGTTTAATAAGCGGATGATCTACAACTGTAACTTGCATCATTAAAATCTCCTTCCTGAATTTAGAAGCCGGGATACATAGGATATTTAGCACATAAACCCGCTACCCTAGCTGCCGCTTCCTTATGTTTTTCCTCATTTTCAGGATTATTCAAAACTAAACCAATGATTGCGGCGACCTCACGCATATCCTCCTGTTTAAAACCGCGTGTAGTGACGGCAGCAGTACCCAACCTGATACCACTTGTAACAAAAGGACTTTCAGGATCAAACGGAATCGTATTCTTATTGCAGGTTACACCAACCTCATCTAATAAATGTTCTGCTATCTTACCAGTCAGCTTCTGACCGCGTACATCAACCAGAATCAGATGATTATCAGTACCTCCTGAAACAATACGGAAGCCTTCTTCCTGCAAAGCTTCCGCGAATACTCTGCAATTATCAAGAATATTCTGCTGATATACTTTAAATTCAGGTTTTAAAGCTTCACCAAAAGCAACTGCCTTGGCAGCAATAATATGCATCAAAGGACCACCCTGAATACCAGGGAATATTGCCTTATCAATAGCTTTAGCATACTGTTCCTTACACATAATCAGGCCGCCGCGCGGACCGCGCAGTGTTTTGTGTGTAGTTGTCGTAACGATATCCGCATAAGGAACAGGGCTGGGATGTAAACCAGCGGCTACAAGTCCGGCAATATGCGCAATATCAACCATCAGTAAAGCACCGACACTATGCACTATCTCTGACATACGTTTAAAATCTATGATTCGGGAATAGGCGCTGGCACCAGCAACGATAATTTTAGGTTTTGTTTCAGCAGCAGTTTGTGCCAAAGCATCGTAATCAATAGTCTCAGTATCATGATCAACACCATAAGGAACTACGTTATAATAACTGCCGGAAATATTTACTGGCGATCCATGTGATAAATGTCCACCCTGAGACAGATTCATTCCCATGATAGTATCACCTGGCTTCAGAAAGGCAAAATAAACAGCAGTATTTGCATTAGCGCCAGAATGTGGCTGTACGTTGACATGATCAGCACCGAATAGTTTCTTTGCACGTTCTATAGCCAGTATTTCCACTTTGTCGACATATTCACAGCCGCCATAATACCGATGTCCGGGATACCCCTCAGCATATTTATTAGTCAGAACAGTACCCATCGCCTCCATTACTGCAGGAGAAACAAAGTTTTCGGATGCGATCAATTCTATTTTATTTCTTTGCCTGCCAAGCTCCTCGCAAATAGCAGCATTAATTTCAGGATCGACAGCAGCTAATTTTTCCAGATTCATAATTACTCCCTCCAAATCAATATTTTATCTTGGGTATTTGGCACGTTCTCCACCGATTAAAGGCGGACGCGTCCATGCCGCGGTGAGCACAGCCTCGCCGATCTTAGATTCCGACAAACGTACAGGTACGGCAACTCTTTTAAGATGCATACCTATCAGCGTCTGCCCTATATCAAGGCCCGCATGAGCCGAGATTGCTTCAACTATAATGGGTTCCACAAAATTTTCATATGCTGCTGTCGCCATTGCGCCGCCTGCATGCTGTACAGGCCGCACAGTAACTTCCTGCCAGCCATACTTCTCTGCAGCATCCCTTGTCGTAACCAAAGCACGGTTCAAATGTTCACAGCACTGGATCGCTAAAAAAACTCCATGCGCCTCAGTCACCTTAATTAATGCGGCAAACATCGCCTCAGCAACTTTCATGGAGCCAGCAGTACCTATTTTATCACCAATCACTTCGCTGGTACTGCAACCAACAACTAAAACCTGCCCTGCTTTGACCGCACCTATTTGCAACAGCTCCTGTGCCGCAACTGTTACCTGTGCAGCTATTTCTGCAGTATGCATTACCGCATCGCCTCCAGGGCAGCTATTTTGTCAACACGACGTTCATGACGTCCACCTGCGAATTCACCCTGCAGCCAGGTATCTGTTATCATTTCTGCCAGTCCCACGCCAATAACGCGCTCACCCATACACAGCACATTTGCATTATTATGCTCACGGCTCATTTGGGCAGAAAATACATCGCCGCACAAAGCCGCTCTGATACCGTGAATTTTATTAGCAGCAATAGAAATACCAATACCAGTACCACAAACCAAAATACCCCGTTCGGCTTCGCCTGTATTAATAGCCTGACAGACTTTAGCCGCATAATCGGGATAATCTGTAGATTCTTCCGTATAAGTACCACAATCAAGCACTTCAATACCTTTAGCAGTCAGATACTCCCTGATATGATTTTTTAAATGGATCCCGCCATGATCACTGCCAACCGCGATTTTCATATAAGTCACCTCTAAATATTTTCTATACACTTTTTATGTTTTAAACAAATTAAATCATAATGTTATTTTAACATAAATTCAGGCAAAAGCGTACCGCTTTTTGAACAAAGCCTTCCGTTGACTACGGTCACAATTTGATAACCTGCCGCCTTACGAAGTCTGTTCATTACTGCCAGCCCCAAACCGTCTTCACTGACACCCTCAGCAAAAATCATCTGTACATTCTGTTTATCGAAACCACGCAGCAGACTATAAAGCTTTTCTGCAAGGCTTTCAATATCCTGCCCCCACGAGCTTACCAAGATATTTTCAGTTTCAGGAATATGAACAGCAATTTTTTCACTGCATAAAACACCTGTTTTAATGCCCTGAGCGGCAGTCGCCGTCACTATAGGCAGCATATTGCTGATAGCTTCACCTTCAAATAAATACATTGCTGCCTGCGGAGCATAGTGCCTATATTTCATCCCAGGTGCTTTAGGTTTAAAATCACCATTTCCTTCAAGCGCCGGATCAATCTCTACTGCTCCTAAAACTTCTTCCAACATTTCACGGGTAATTCCGCCAGGACGTAATATCATCGGTACTGCTGAAGTCGTATCTACTACAGTCGATTCGACACCAATACCACAACTGCCGCCGTCAATTACACCAGCTATTTTCCCCTGCATATCGTCCCAAACAGCAGAAGCGTCCGTAGGACTTGGTTTACCAGAAATATTCGCTGAAGGAGCTGCTATAGGGCGACCTGTCTCTTTGATAAGCCTTGCTGCTATAGGATGCGAAGGCATTCTTACACCTACTGTGTCTAACCCGGCACTGACCTCGTCAGGTATCAAATCAGACTTAGCTACGATCAAAGTCAGCGGTCCTGGCCAAAATGACTGCATCAATGCCCGGGCATTAGCAGTAAGTCCACTTGTCAGCGGCAAAATATCCTCTACTCTGGCAATATGTAAAATCAAAGGGTTGTCAACTGGGCGTCCTTTGGCTGCAAAAATTTTAGCCACAGCTGTACCATTCAGTCCGTCAGCACCCAGACCATACACAGTTTCCGTAGGAAAAGCAACTACTTCGCCTTGCCTTAATAAACAACCCGCTGCCTTTAAAATTTCTGTTTCATTATCAGCTTGTAAATTCCAGTAAATGGTCTGCATAATAAGTACCTTCTCTCGTCGCAAAAACCATACGTTCTATTTCTGCATAATCCTTACGCACTGCCGTTACTATTAGTCCAGCCTGGCGGCATAACTGACAAACCGACTGCGCCTGATCGATGCCAACTTCAAAAGCCAGCAACCCGTCCGGCTGAAGCCATATTTCACATCCGGAAACGATTCTTCTATAAAAATCAAGTCCGTCAGCCCCCCCATCCAGAGCTCCAAGGGGTTCCTTCTGCACATCGGCTGCCAGACCTGCAATAGCCGCAGCCGGAATATAAGGAGGATTTGAAACAATAATATCAAATTTTTTATTACAATCAAGCTTACTGAACAGATCAGATTCAACTAACGTCAATCTTTCACTGACACCGATATTTTCGGCATTTTCGCCAGCAACAACCAATGCAGCAGCTGAAATATCGACAGCCGTACCTCTTGACTGCGGCAAAAGATCCAACAATGATACTATAATAGCACCGCTGCCTGTACCAATGTCGAGTAAATTTTCAGCACCCGCTCCCACAGCAGCCTTAGCAACACTTTCTACCAGCAATTCCGTTTCAGGCCTCGGAACCAGTACTGCAGGAGTAACTTTAAAGCTGTGCTTCATAAAAGCTTTGGTTCCTAAAATATACGCCAATGGTTCCTGGTTAGCGCGCCGCGTAACATAACTGCGATATTCAGCCAACTCAGTATCATCCAACGGTTGATCAAAATGTACATATAAAGTTATTCTTTCGCATTTTAGAACAGCACAAAGCAGTATTTCAGCATCTAAACGCGGATTTTCGATCCCTTTATTTGCGAAATACTGCTTTGTCCATTCCAAAACCCTTGTAATCGTCCATAAGGGTTTATTTTCCATATTATTTCACCTGCTGCAGCTGCTCGCTCTGTTTGGCCGTAAGGAGCGCGTCCAGTAATTCGTCCATCTCGCCGTTGAGCACAATATCAAGTTTATGCAAAGTCAGCCCGATACGATGATCGGTCACACGACCCTGCGGATAATTATAGGTACGTATACGTTCACTGCGGTCGCCTGTGCCAACCTGGCTTTTACGATCCTGAGCCGTAGCCGCCCGCTGCTCCTCCTGCGCCTTCTCCAAAATTCTGGCACGCAGAACGCGCATGCATTTTTCACGATTTTTGAGCTGTGATTTTTCATCCTGGCATTGAGCTACGATACCTGTCGGTAAGTGCGTGATCCGCACTGCTGATTCGGTTTTATTGACATACTGGCCACCTGCACCGCCTGCACGATAAGTATCCACCCTTAAGTCGGCAGGATTGATTTCCACATCAACCTCTTCAGCCTCAGGCAGTACTGCCACCGTAACAGTAGAAGTATGCACACGTCCCTGTGACTCAGTTTCCGGTACTCTTTGAACCCTATGTACGCCGCTTTCGAATTTCATTCGGCCATAAACACCGTCACCACAGATCTGGAAAACAACTTCCTTAAAGCCTCCCAATTCAGTCGGGTTGGAATCCATAATTTCAATGCGCCAGCCCCTAGCTTCTGCATAACGGGTATACATCCTAAAAAGTACGCCTGCAAACAAAGCGGCTTCGTCACCGCCGGCACCGCCTCGTATCTCTACAATAACATCTTTATCATCGTTGGGATCAGATGGCAACAGTAAAACAGTTAACCGTTCTTCATATACAGCCAACTGCGGCTTCAGCTCTTTCAATTCATCATAAGCCATTTCTGTAAGTTCTCTGTCATCGCCAGCAGCAATTATCTCTTCCGCATCATTTTTTGCTTTTACCAAATCACGATATTCGCGGAAAACAGTTACGATATCAGTCAGCTTAGCATGAGCTTTAGTACACTTCTGCCATTCTTTTTGATCAGCGATGATATCAGGATCACTGATCTTAGCCTCTAAATCAAGATATTTATCTTCAATTGCCTGTAATTTATCCAGCATTGTTTTCTCCTGTAGATTGCTTTTCTGCCAATTCTTCAGGCGGCAGCACAGCCTTAAGCGAAGCGATTGCCACTTCAATCTGAGAGTCGTCAGGCTCACGTGTCGTTAGCTTCTGCAGACAAAGGCCCGGAAAGATAGCTGTTCTCACCCAGGCTGAATCAATGTGCGACCCGGCATAGCGAATAATCTCATAGCTTACGCCAGCAATAACCGGCATCAGAATAATCCGTGACATAATACGTTCAAACAGATTCGGCCACCCTAAAAAGGTGAAAACGAACATACTGATCAGCATTACAATCATCAGAAAATTAGTGCCGCAGCGTGGATGCAGTGTACTGAACTGACGTACATTCGCTACTTCCAGCGGTAAACCTGCCTCATAAGTATAAATCGTCTTATGCTCAGCACCATGGTACTGAAACACTCTCTGAATATCCTTCATCGAAGAAATAGCAGTTATATATCCGAGAAAAATCAGCATCCTCAATGCGCCCTCGGCTAAATTCAAAATCATGTGGTCATGAGTCCATGCATTCAAAAAGCGCATTGACCAAGTAGGAATGATAATAAACAAAACTACAGCCAAAACAATCGAAAATGCGATCGTCATAGCCATTTCCTTACTATCAAGTTGTTCGTCGTCTTCACCGGAAACCTGTGCCGAATAAGCCAGCGCCTTCATTCCGTGATATAAAGATTCACAAAGGGCGACTACGCCGCGCAGCAATGGTTTTTTCAAAAAAGGATACTTGTCTGTAATACTGTTAGCCGGCCCAACATCAATAGCAATTTCCCCATCCGGCTGCCTTACAGCTACAGCAATTTTATCCTTTCCCCTCATCATCACGCCTTCAATAACAGCTTGTCCGCCAACATTAGGTTTCTTTTCCATGACAATATCTCCCTAAAAGCTTCGGATATAAACACAGCAGAGCTTTCGCTCTGCTGTGGGTGTAATTATTTTTCTTCTACATTGTAGCGTTTGTTGAATTTTTCAATACGGCCACGAGCAGCTAAGTTACGCTGTTGGCCGGTGAAGAACGGATGACATTTAGAGCAAACGTCAACACGCAATTCCGGATTAACGCTGCCGCTCATAAAAGAATTGCCGCATGCGCAGGTTACTTTAGCTTCACCATATTTCGGATGGATGTTTTGTTTCATTCTGATTGCACCTCACTTTACTGTCTAACTATTATATGACTATACATCATAATTCTATATTAACGCTTATAAAGTATACCATAGTACCCCTAGCTATGCAAGAACTATTTTCAGAAACTTTACTTTTATCTGCTTGCACCACAACTACGGAAGGGTTATAATAAGCGCAGCAAGCATTTCAGGATGCAGCACTCTTTTTAATGTGCACGTAAATAAACAAAGTTTGAGCTATGCAGCTCTTGATCTTTTCACTTATTAAGAAAGGCAGGTTCTAAATCTTGAAAAAAACATCCTCTGAAAGCAGACTCGTCATCAGCGAAGTCATGATGCCGCATCAGGCCAATGTAGCCGGCAATATCCACGGAGGCGAGATCATCAAGCTGATGGATTCTACGGCTTATGCTACGGCACGCCGCTATGCACGTACTAATGTCGTTACAGCCAGGGTAGACGAAGTAGAATTCCACCTGCCGATTTTTATCGGCGATCTGGTTATCTGTACAGCACAGGTAGTCTATGTCGGCAATAGCTCCATGGAAATAGTCGTAATAGTAGAAGTCGAAGACCTGGAAACAGAAGGTAAAAAACGGGCTTTGACTGCATTCTTCACTATGATAGCGCTTGATAAAAAAGGCCGTCCCACCAAAGTACCAGAACTGACTCTGGAAACAGAAGAAGAAAAACGCGCCTTTGAAGAAGGACGTCTGCGCTATGAGCGCCATAAACATAAAAAATAAATCGGCCAACAAAAATAGCAGGCGCTGCACTTGTAACCACAACAGCAGAGCCTGCTATTTTTTATTCTGTATACATCTGATTCGTCAGCAGACAAAGAAAAATATTTGAAATTATACCAAATTTATTCTTTAACAGTTTCATTTGACTCTGATTTTTGCTTAGGCGGCTTTTTATTATATTCCTGCATTACAGCATCCATATCTCCCTGCAGCCACAACTCTAAAGCATCCGCCATTTTCCCCACTGCCTCCGCTACAAGCTCCTGTTCTTCAGCACCAAAGCGCTGTAAAACATGCTTAATCACAGCTTTATTATTATGGGCAGGATGCCCGATGCCAATTTTGAAACGCGGGAATTCACCTGTTCCTAAATGTTCCTGCACGGATTTAATCCCATTATGTCCACCCGCACTTCCTTTGCGGCGAACTCTGACCTGCCCTGTCGGCAAGTCAAGATCATCCTGAACCACAGCAATATCCTGCGGATCAACATTGAAAAAGTTCGCATAGGCACCTACTGCAACACCGCTCAGATTCATATATGTCGTCGGCTTTAAAAGCAGTACTTTTTCAGGTATGCGATATTCCCCGCACAGAGCATTGCGGTCATTCTTCCAAGTATTTACACCCCAGCGGCGGGCCAGTTCATCCAGCACCATAAAGCCAATATTATGACGGGTAGCTTCGTATTCTTTTCCGATATTACCCAAACCAACAATAAGTTTCATGTCATTCTCCTTTTTGCATCAGTTCATTGACGGTAACAAAATTATACCCTTCCGCACGTAGTTTGTCGATAATGACTGATACTGCCTGTATTGTTTCTTCTCTGGACGCAACGTATTTAGGACTGTCACCATCATGCAGCATAATGATAGCCCCCGGATGCATCTGTTCCATTATCCGGTCAACGATAACTGAAACTCCAGGGTTTGTCCAATCACGCGGTATCACTGACCAGTTAACTGCTGTCAGACCATTTTTCTGCAGTGTATCAATCACAGCCCAATCGCGAAACCCATGCGGCGGACGCATTAATGTGATTTTCTGTCCACTCAGCTTTTCCAAAATCCTCTTGCCTGCAGCAATATCTTTTTGCTGCTCTGCTAAACTCAATTTCAAAAAGTCACGATGCTTCAATGCATGTAAAGCAATCTCATGCCCCTGCGCAGCAATCTTCGCCACCAGTTCAGGATGCTTTTCAGCATTTTCAGCAACCATAAAAAAAGTCGCTTTGACCTGACGCTGCTCCAATATTTTTAGCAGTTCATCTGTATAAGGGGGATAAGGACCATCATCAAAAGTTAAAGCCACATTTTTACCGGCAGCGAAATTATGTATTACAGTTGTACCGTAAAAACTATAATCAGGTAAAACTGCCAGTAACAGCAGTACTCCTCCAGCAAGTATAGAGACAGCCGCCAACATGGCGGCAATTCTGCGCCTGACCATACCATACCAGCCGCACCATAAAGCACCCGTACCGATAACTGTCAGCAGTCCTATTATATAAATAAGTCGCATAACCTTCTCCTAACTTATGTTAAAGAGGCTTGCCCGCAGGGACAAGCCTCTTTAAATGCTTAAATAAACTTCTTATTTTTCAAATAACTGGCTGACAGACCAGTCGTTGAAAATACGTAATACAGTTTCTGCAAGAATAGGTGCCACCGAAAGAACCTTAATTTTCGGATGTTTCTTAGCAGGAGGTAGAGGAATAGTATTAGTAACAACCAACTCTGTAATATCTGATTGCGCAATACGGCTTAAGGCCGGATCAGTAAGAACCGGATGTGTACAGCAGGCATAAATCTCTTTGGCCCCAAATTTCTTCAAAGCCCGGGCACCTTCTGTCAAAGACCCTGCTGTATCAACCATATCATCAACTAAAATAGCAGTTTTACCTTCTACAGAACCAATCAGATTCATTACTTCGGCTACGCCCGGTTCAGGACGACGCTTATCAATAATAGCCAGACCACAGTTCAGACGTTCAGCCATATTTCTGGCACGACTGACACCGCCAAGATCAGGGGAAACCACAATCATATCGTCAAGATTTTTTTCTTTGATATATTCTGCCAAAATCGGACCGCCGGGCATATGGTCAAAAGGTATATTAAAGAAGCCTTGAATCTGAGCAGCGTGCAAATCAATAGTTACGACACGGGTAATTCCTGCCGATTCCAACAGGTCAGCCATCAACTTGGCGGTAATAGGCTCACGCCCACGGGCTTTACGGTCCTGGCGTGCATAACCGTAATAAGGTATGATTGCTGTAATATGGCTGGCAGAAGCACGTTTAAAAGCATCCGCCATAATCAAAAGTTCCATAACGTTATCATTAACGGACGGGCCACAGGTAGGTTGCACGATGAAAATATCTTTGCCGCGCACGCTTTCATTTATCATTACTTGTACTTCGCCGTTATTAAAGCGGTTGATAACGGCATCGCCAACAGTAGTACCTAAATAAGCGGCGATCTCTCGTGCCAAATCAGGATTGGCATTACCGGAAAAAATTCTGAGTTTATTCTCATCTGACAACATTGTCCCATCCCTCCAAGAATGTTTAAGGTTTAGTTAATCATTAATAGTATACAACTATTAGCTACAAATCCACAAGTACTAAAAACCGTTTTTTTATGTAAAATCAGCCGTTGCGGTATTTTGCAGCCCAGCCTTCAATATTCTTCTGTTTCGCACGGGCAATACCCAAATCATCTTCCGGTACATCCTTAGTGATCGTAGATCCTGCTCCAATATAAGCTCCGGCACCAATTGTAACAGGAGCAACCATATTGCTGTTGCAGCCGACAAACGCATTATCTTCAATAATAGTGCGATGTTTTTTCTTCCCGTCATAATTTACAGTGATACATCCACAGCCAATATTGACAGAACTGCCGATATCACTGTCACCGATATAACTGAGATGCGGCAGCTTGCTGCCAGTACCAACATGAGAATTTTTTACTTCCACAAAATTGCCGATCTTCACATTATCGCCAATAACAGTATCAGGGCGCAAATGCACATAAGGACCAATCACAACGTTATCCTGTACTTCGCAGTCGTGTCCATAAACAAATTGCAGTTCCGCAGTATTCCCGATTCTGACATTTGTCAACCGAACATTAGGACCAATCTGGCAATCTTCACCGATCTTCGTAGTCCCTTCCAACCAGGTATATGGATAAATAACAGTGTCCTGACCTATTTCAACACCTTTTTCGATAAAGGTACTGGCAGGATCCATGATCGTTACACCGTCATCCATCAGTTTATTCAGAATCCGCTGACGCATAATGTTTTCTGCTTCTGCCAATTGGCGGCGAGAATTGATGCCCATGATCATATCGCTGTCAGCAGTAGCAACACCGCCGACTTTTTTACCCATTGCGTTCAATTTTGCCAGAACATCGGTCAGATAATATTCACCCTGCGCATTATCACAAGTTAAAGTAGCAAGCACCTCAAAAAGCAACGGCGCCTCTACACAATAAATTCCTGTATTGATTTCTTTGATTGCTTTTTGTTCTAAGACAGCGTCTTTTTCTTCTACAATACCCAAAACGTTGCCGTCTGCATCGCGTATAATCCGTCCATACCCTGCTGGATCGTCCATGAAAGCAGTCAATACTGTTGCTGCGGCCTGTGACGCTACATGGCCTTCATAAAACTTTTTAAGCTCTGCTGCTTCTAATAACGGCGTATCTCCGCAAATAATCATTACCGTACCGCAAAAATCTTTTAAAACAGCTTCCGTCTGCATCACTGCATGTCCAGTACCAAGCTGTTCAGCTTGCAAAGCCATCTGTGCCTGTTCGCCAACCATTGCTTCTACCAGTTCTGCTTCATGACCCACGACCACTACCTTCCGGGCAGCCCCTGCTGCATCAGCAGCATCAAGTACATGCTGCAGCATAGGTTTTCCGCCAATTTTATGTAAAACCTTCGGCAACTTGGACTTCATTCTGGTTCCTTTGCCTGCCGCTAAAATAACCGCCACTAACTCTGACATGGATAAACCTCCGCTTCTAAAATAACAACTATAATTTTTACAGTAATTCTACTCGATAACCAGCACGACGCAAAGCCGCCACCAAAATTTCCGCATGGGCGTGATCACGTGTTTCCAGATCCATTTCTACCTGTGTCTGACCAATAGGCAGGTTACGTCCAGCATGCTCATGATAAACATAAACGATATTAGCTTTATACTCTTCGATATACGAAACAAAACGACGCAATTCGCCGGGTCTGTCAGTCAGATGTGTCAACAGCTTAATACGACGCCCCGATTTTACCAAGCCGTTTTCAATAATCCTGGAAATCATATTTACATCAATATTACCACCGCTGATAACAGCCGCAGTTTTATCCGCGTGGGGAATATTACCATGCAGCATAGCTGCCAGTCCAATAGCACCGGCACCTTCGCTGATCATCTTCGCCCGCTCCATCATGAGCAGTATCGTCGCCGCAATATCATCGTCTTTAACTACAAAAATATCATCAACATATTTTTGAATCAAGTCAAAAGTGATTTTACCAGGAGATTTTACAGCAATACCATCAGCAATCGTTTGTGCTTCCGGAGTTTCTACCCACTTGCCAGCATGCTTGGATAAATACATTGCCGGGGCACCACTAGCTTGAACGCCATACACTTTGACATGCGGCGCTACAGATTTAACCGCTGTGGCAATACCCGCCAAAAGACCTCCACCGCCAATAGGAACAACTATTGACCGTATATCCGGACATTGTTCTAAAATCTCCAGGCCAATCGTTCCCTGTCCTGCAATTACCGCCGGATCATCAAAAGCATGAACTAAAGTTGCACCTGTTTCCTTCTGCAGACGTACAGCCTCTGCAGAAGCCTCATCATAAACTCCACCCTTTAAGACAACCTCAGCGCCATAACCCTTTGTAGCTTCAACTTTCGCCAGCGGCGCTCCTTCAGGCATAACAATAGTTGCTTTAATACCAGCAGCCTGAGCTCCTAACGCCACGCCCTGCGCATGATTTCCCGCCGAAGCGGCAATAACGCCATGTGCTTGCTGTTCTTTAGTTAAGGTCTGAATACAATTTGAAGCTCCACGTACTTTAAACGATCCTGTACGCTGCATATTTTCCAACTTCAGTAGTACTTCATACCCTGCCATTTCACTAAAAATATGACTGCTTTCCAAAGGTGTTTTATGCACTACACCTGCCAATCGTTTGGAAGCAGCTTCCACATCTTTCAAAGTTACCTGATCTTTTGTCATTTTTTACATCCCCTCATAACGGACTGATATCGATCTTCCGATTTTCTATATCAATATCCTTTAAAACAAACAAAGCCGTATAATCATCAATCATTTTCTTTTCCGGCTCCTGCGTCGCAATGAAAAATGCTTTTCCTACAACTTTGGCACCAACCTCTTCCGCCAGTTCTGCCATTCCACGTGCCGTACCGCCGGCCTTCATAAAATCATCGATCACCAAAACCCTCGCGGAACTTGGTAAAGCACGTTTCGGCAAAGCCATTGTCTGAATCTGTTTGGATGAACCGCTCACATAATTAATACTTACCGTAGAACCTTCAGTAATCTGTCCAACACGTCGGGCCATAACCACCGGAATATTAAAAGCACGAGCAACAAAAACTGCCAAAGGTATACCACGAGTTTCCACAGTCATAATGTATTCCGGCTCTAAATGCCGCAGACGCTGAGCTATAATCTCCCCCAAACGCATTACCAGCTGCGGTTTAAACAGCAGATCTGTCATATAGATCATACCGCCTGACAATATTCTTTCTGGCTCAGCCAGCTGCAAAGCCAGCTCTGTTAAAAATTCCTCATTAGCTTTTTCGGAATGACATGGAATAAAACGCACTCCTCCGGCAGCGCCAGCCAAAGTTTCAACCCTACCCAAATCATAGGCTTCCAATCCGGCACGCACAGCTAAAACATCTTCACTTAAGGTCGATTTAGCAACCTCAAATTTTTTACAAAAATAAGTAAATGAAAACAATTGATACGGATGGTCCACCAGCTGCTTTGTCAAAGCAACTACACGTTCCATACGTTTGACTCGAGCCATAGCGCCCCTCTTTTCTACTTGCTATTCTTAAAATATTTTTCCAGCAGCTGCCAGTCTTCTTCTTTATCCACATCCATACCGATCTCGGGATAATGCGAAACTACAGTTTTCCCGCTAAATCCCAACAACTCTGACGCCCGCAATTCTATATCTGACAGAGTCAACCTGTGCAGCAGGAATTTAAGCACAAAACCAAAACCTAACCAACCGCACAACTCCCAAGGTTTTTTGCGGCGGGCAAAAATATCTTTGGCTTTTATTACCCCGCCGGAAATAACATCAGCATTCAACAGCATCATATTGCCGCCGGTGAATCTACCTTCAGGTAAGGTAACATAAGTACGTTCGGCACCAGGAAAAGCTTTTACACAATCAGCTTCAGGAATCACAGGATAATAAGCATCTGCTTCCACAGCCTCAGTCTGCTTCAAAAAATCCTGCACGGCCGCAGAGGTCAGCAAAGGTATATCGTCACAAACAAATAAAATTTTACTGTTTGCAGGCAATAATGCAGCTGCAGCTGCAGCTGTTTCAGGCATTGAACTGGATTCCACGGCTACAAGTTCAGCACGCTGCGGCAATACTGCCGCCTCCCATTGACTTCCATCAGCCGCAACTATGATCCTGCCGATCTGTCCGCTTTGATCCAAAGCATCAATAATATACTCTACCATCCGCCGTCCACCTAATGGAGCCAGCGCTCTTATATTAGTTCCAACGGCTTTTTGCAGCCACGGCGTTTTCCCACCGGCCAAAATAACCGCATTATACATACAACTTAACCTCTTTCGGTTTTATTCTTTATTCTTCTTTTCATTATGACTTTCAACCATGTCTTTGAGCAAAGTATGCTCGGCATTTTCCAGATGTATACGTGCAGCATTCTGTGCTCTTTCAACATCGCGGGCAGCAATACTGTCAACGAGAGCGCGATGTTCTTCCATCGTATCCGCCAAACGACCCGGATACATCATCGAACGACCGCGGATAACTGTAATCTGCTCACGCAGGTTATTAATTATATTACGCAGTCTTTCATTACGGCTGGCCTGATATAAAACATCATGGAAAGCAATATCTACTTCAACTATTTTATCCATATTATTTTCTTCAATATGCTGGCCGATTTCTACTAAAAGCCGCTGCAATGTTTCCAATTCATCATCATTAATACGTTCTGCAGCAAGACCTGCTGCCAAAACATCCAGTGAAGTACGAATTTCATAAACCTCATTGATATCTTTAATAGAAATATCTGCTACATAAGTACCGCGCCTGGGGATCATTACAACAAAGCCTTCCAGTTCTAACTTACGGATAGCTTCGCGTACAGGAGTGCGGCTGACGCCCATTTCATCGGCCAGTTGGATTTCCATTAAACGCTCACCGGGACTAAAAGTACCATCAATGATAGCCTGACGGATATTTTCACATACCAGTTCACGCAGAGGTTTGTAACTGTCTAGTTTAATCGGTCTAAGGTGCCCACTCATCTTCAGATCCTCTCCTTTTGTACAGTAGTAGTAACAGCAGTTTCCAGATCAAGCTCTGACAACTCTGTCAAAATTCTCTCAGTTATCTCTTTTTTCTCCGCCACAGCAAAAACTGTAGGCCCACTGCCTGACATTAAAGCACACGTTGCTCCTGCCGCCAGCATCTTCTGTTTAATCTCGGCAATGACCGGATGCGCAGGTATCGTAACGCTTTCCAAAACATTACCGCAACTCTCAAGCAGCAGTCCTGTCGCACTCTGCTCCAAAGCTTTTATAATACCGTCAATATCAGGTCTTTGATTGACCTTTTGCTGACGGAAATTACCATAAACCCAGCCAGTTGCTACTTCAAGCTTCGGCTTTGCCAATACCAAAAGTAGTTCAGGCGCTTCCGGCAATTCCGTTAATATTTCACCACGCCCCTCTGCCAGAGCTGTTCCACCTGTAATGCAAAAAGGAATATCAGAACCAAGCTCCGCCGCTAACTTTTCCAGCTCTGGCGCCGTCAAATCCAGTTGCCAGAGCCGGCTAAGTCCACGCATCACTGCTGCCGCATCACTACTACCGCCGGCAAGTCCGGCTGCTAAAAAAATTTTTTTGTTCAGTCTGATATGAACGTTCGGGATTTTACCACAGCAACGGGCTAAAAGCTCCGCTGCCTTCCATGCCAGATTATCAGGACCGCCGGCAAGACCACTATGATCTGTTTCAACCACAAGTCCTTCACCTTCTTCAATTTCCACTGCATCGCTCAAACCAACACTCTGCATCACCATTCGTACTTCATGGTAACCATCGGAACGCTTGCCCAGCACATCCAGTCCTAAGTTTATTTTTGCATAAGCTGTTTCATATATTTTTTCCATAATATAGCCTCGATTGTTTTCCTGTATACAATATATTTTATCTTGCTTCGCGTGTAGTCGCAAGATAATTCGAACATTTTTATAAATTTTTTCTGTTTTATTTGTGTTTTCAGTCTTTTTTTCAAAAATTTTACTTATTTCTATAACCCACAACATTGCTTTTTTTCTAAAAAGTGCTACTATGTATACAATATTCGCAAAATTTGCACAAAGGAGCTTTTTTATGCGTCAGCACTTATATCGCTATCTTATGGTCACCTTAGGCTGCGTCCTTATGGGTATTGCCATTAACGCCTTTTATATGCCCAATAAGCTCATCAGCGGTGGCATCGGCGGCGTTTCTGTTATTCTATATTATCTCATTGGTCTGCCAATGGGCATTACCAGTCTGCTTTTAAATATACCTTTATTTGTCGCTGCCTATAAATTCATGGATCGGTCCTATATTGTCAGCGCTCTGTATGGTATGCTTGTTTTTTCAGTTTCGCTTGATGCCTTCCATTTCTTAGCTGAAAAAGCGCCTTATGTCCATGACCCCATGCTGGCCTGTATTGCAGGCGGCGTTATTTATGGAATCGGTGCAGCAATGATGTACAGAGTAGGCGGCAGCAGCGGCGGCACTGATATCATCGGCGCGATTATTAACAAACATTACAGTATCAGCATTGGTACTACAGGCTTTATGTTCAATATTATTTTAATGTTTATTGGCGTTTTCTACTTTGGTTTAGAGGCAGTGCTTTATACTCTGCTTGCCTTCTTCGTTATGTTTAAAACCTGCAATGCATTTACAGATGGATTTGATTACAAGAAAAACATTATTATCATCAGTGAACATTATGAAGAAATAGGCAACGGCATAATTGAAGTAATTGGACGCGGCGTTACTTACCTTTATGCGGAAGGAGCCTACACACATCAGCAGCGTAAAGTTCTTTTAGTTGTTGCCAAACTTACACAGGTCGCAAAAATCAAACAGATCGTACGCGATATTGATCCTGGCTGCTTTATGATCATTCAAGATGCCAACGACGTTTTCGGTAAAGGGTTCACATCAAAACCATCTGCTCATAAAAAGAACAAAAAAATCTTCTGTACTGTTGACACTTTAAAACAAAAATCATAATCAACTGTTTCAATTTAACTTATTGTAAGTTTCATTCCGTTTTTTTACTACAATCGAAAACTTATTGAAGCTTTGTATACCCGCTAATAATTATGCTATTATTGGCGGGCATTTTAAATTTATATACATTTTTTGTTTATACAGGGACTTTTATAGTCCCTTTGGGACGTTTCATCGCATTCTTTTCTATCCGCTTATTAAAGACTTTTGTTTTTATAATTGTTATTTTTTTGTGAAATAATTGCACTTTTATTATTTTATGTTATAATTTATTAATAGGGTAATGCATTTTTTGATTTACAATTTTCAGACAGCTTATTTCACCGAAGCATTAAAATACATTTTCGTCTTAACTAAGGAGGACTTTATCATGACATTCAAAAAATTTTTCAACGCTTTGATTGAGACCCATTTTTATCTGATGCATTAATCAGAGTTTACTGTGCCTTTCTATAATAAAAAGCACGGCATCTTTTATACGGTGCCGTGCTTTTATTTTTATCAGCTGTATGCTAAACTGTTAAATATCTTAGATAAAAAAAGAAGGTTTAGCATGTTACAAAGCGCTTATATATCGATCATCTCCGGTGCCAGCTTATGGGGGCTTATCGCTCTTTTTTTCAAATTTTTAACCGCCTGCGGTTTCTCGCCACTGCAGATAGTTGCTCTGCGGGTATTATTTGCAGCTGTACTGATGACTGCTGTTATTTTTAAAATAGATCCTAAGTTATTAAAAATCCGCTGGCGTGACAGCTGGCTTTTTATCGGAACAGGAATTTTCAGCCTGGTCTTTTTCAACTACTGTTATTTCCGCTCTATCGAAAGCAGTTCAATCTCTATTGCAGTACTGCTTTTATATACAGCACCGGTTTTTGTAATGCTGCTTTCTATATTTTTGTTTCGCGAAAAATTTACACGCTGCAAAATGCTGGCACTTTTGTCAACTTTCTGCGGCTGTACTTTTATTACTGGTATCTTCAGCAGCAAAATGACATTGACCTTAGAAGCCTTTGGTTTCGGACTTGCCTCTGGTATCGGTTATGCCCTGTACAGTATTTTTAGTAAACTGGCATTAAGGCGTTACAACACACTTACAATTACCGCTTACACATTTTATTTTGCGGCCATCGCCGCATTACCTATGGCTGAACCATTACAGCTTTTCACCTTGCTTGCAGATTTGCGTGCTCTTATCGGTGCCATTGCCATAGCCTTGATCTGTACTGTGGCCCCATATCTGCTTTACACTCGCGGTCTTCAGGATGTAGATGCAGGTCAGGCATCTATTCTTGCTACTTTAGAACCACTGGTCGCAGCCGCTATTGGCATTTTTATTTTTGGAGAATCTCTGACAACTGCTAAAATCCTTGGCATGATCCTAATCCTATCTTCTATTTTTATCTTAAACACAGCTAAAAACAATGTAAAATAATACCATATCAATGTCTAAAAAACAGCCGGTTTAAAAGCCGGCTGTTTTTTATAAAGAGCGCGCTGCCATTGCACCAAACCAAGCACAAACAACACCCACGACAACACTGCCAATAATATTCAAACCGGCACCTGCCAGATTACCTTCTGACAGCAGCGTCAGCGATTCATAGCTAAATGAAGAAAATGTTGTCAATCCTCCCAGAAAACCAACGCACAATAATAAACGCCAATAAGGGGTCAACAAACCTTTCTCTGTAATCAGCACCATTAAAAATCCCATTGCCAGGCAGCCTGCCGCATTGACAATAAAAGTAGCCCAAGGCCAGTGGCAATGCCAGCGTATAAAAATATAATTTGTAACCAAATAACGGCTTACGGCACCAATACTGCCGCCGAGCGCCACTGCTAATAATTCCTGCATCTTTCTTCCACCTTTACAAAAAAATAAAAAGCCGATACTTCGCCTACACGGCAGAAGTCATCAGCTTATCAACTCTAAGCGGTTCAAACGACTAAAGTCATTTAGGGAGTACCCCATTCCCTTTTATTACCTTACCAGTTTTGGCATGCTCTGTCAATTCAGGTTGCCAAAAATTCACACTTAAGTTAATATTTAATCAGTAAAGGAGTGTGCTTATGTTACTTATAAGTGCTTGTTTATTAGGAGCAAAAGTAAAATACAACGGCAGCAGCAATTACTGCACACTGCTTGCCAAATATAAAGATTGTGGTCTTTTTATACCGATCTGTCCAGAATGCCTGGGACAGCTTACTATACCACGTCTACCAGCAGAAATTACAGGCGGTGATGGCAGCGACGTTCTTAACGGCACTGCTAAAGTATACGACAATGCTGGCTATAATGTTACAGAAAATTTTATCAAAGGTGCTGAAGCTGCTCTGGAAGTCGCCCGCAGAAAACAAATAAAATTTGCGGTTCTCAAAGCGCGCAGCCCTTCCTGTGGTACATGGAAAATTTATAACGGAAATTTTAACGGTACACTTATGAACGGTGATGGCGTAACCAGTGCTTTATTGAAACAAAACGGTATTACCGTTTATACCGAACTTGATTTAACTGAAGAACTGCTTAACGAACTATTGGTTAGATAATAATTATAACAAGAGATATATTTATAGTTTTATATAGATAAAACAGAAAAGCGCTCTTAAGAGCGCTTTTCTGTTTTTAAAAAGGAGAAATTTATGTACAATTCTTCCTCCGTCGTCCCAATTAACCGGGGAAGAAAGGCCAAACCATCGGAATAACGATGATGGAAACGATGAAGCAGAGGATAACTAAAGGCACACCGACTTTTACATAGTCCATAAACTTGTAACCGCCAGGTCCCAACACCAACGTACAGGGAGGAGTGCCTACCGGAGTTGCGAATGCACAGGATGCTGCTACGCCGATCGCCATCAGTACTGCTTTCGGAGACGCGCCGAGCTGCTGGGAAATCGCTACGCCTACCGGCGCCAGCAATGCTGCTGCTGCCGTATTAGACATGAACTGCGTCAAAGTACAGGAGATAATAAACAGTACTGAAGTCATAATGATCGGGGTAGGAGCACCGCCCATCAGGCTTACTGCCCACTCGGCGATCAATTTACCGGCACCGGTCTTATCCATCGCATTAGATACAGGCATCATACCTGCGAACAGGAAGATGGTTACCCAGTCGATAGAAGCATAAGCCTGTTTTTCAGTCAGACAGCCGGTCAGTACGCAAACCAGCGCACCGATGATAGCTGCCATTTCCAAACTGATGCTCTTAAGGTCAAGCGCCATAACGATGACTACGACTGCCAGAATCAAACCGGAAATGATCTGTTTTTTACTGTCATGTACAGTAGCTTCGATTTCCTGCTCGATTTCCTGATCCGCATCCAGCTCAGCTTTCGGAAGCAAATACTTGCCGATAAACATCATGTAAGCGATCGCTACAACTGTCAGAGGAATACCTATCCAGGCAAATTCGAAAAAGGAGAATGGCTCATAACCAAAAGAAGTCAGAGCACCGGAAACGATAATGTTAGGCGGTGTACCTACTAAGGTAATTATACCACCAACGCCTGCGGCGTAAGCCAAAGGCATCAACTGACGGGAAGCCGGGATCTTAGCTGCGGCGCAGATGCCAAGAACAACTGGCATCAGACAGGCTGCCGTACCTGTATTAGACAGAACGGAAGATAAACCTGCGCCGACAATCATGATACCAAACATCAAACTGTTTTCGCTGGTACCGGAGAATCTAACGATAGAAATACCGATTTTCTGTGCCAGACCAGTATGGAACATGGCAGCACCAACAACGAACATACCTGCGAAAAGTACTACTGTTGAATTAGAAAGGCCCGAAAAAACCTGTTTGGCCGGGATAAAACCCAAAAGGCCGCAGGCGATAGCGCCACTCATAGCAGTGATGGCCAAAGGAATAAGTTCAGTAATAAATAATAAAGCCACTATTGCCAGAACGATTAGACATTTTACTGCCGGTGTCATAAGACTCACCTCAATTCTCAAAATAGACTACATAAAATTTCTCCTTCGCTTTTGAAAGCTATTGCTTTCTTAACCTTTATTGTAAAGATTTTTTTCAACTTATGCCGAAGTTAATTGTTAACAAATCTGTTACAATATTGCTGATAATATTTGAATTAAATTAAACAAATGTTCAACTTTTTGTTGCTGAGGCAACATATGTTCGTAGATTAGCTACTGAAGCCATTCTCCAGCCTCATATATTCCACTTTATTTTAAAGTATATAAAAACATTTTTACGTTGTATTTTAATCACCCTGCTATTTTTATTTAAAAATTCGCTTGCATTTATTAATAAAATAAAAACGCCAATATCCGTAAAAGGATATTGGCATTTTTTTATAATTATTTTTTTAAAGCATGCAAATATTCAGCACATTCAACAGCCGCATTACGACCTTCTGCAAAAGCCCATTCCACAACACCTTGCCCACGCCGAGCATCGCCTGCTGCAAATACACCGGCACGTGAAGTATCAAAATAGCCGCTTCCTTTAGCGATCGTGCCAACAGGAGTTTTATTAAAAGCAAAAGTACTGAACACAGCAGGCTCCGGTCCTGTAAAACCAGTAGCAAGCAGCAAAAGCTGCGCCGGGATTTCTGACTCCGAGCCTTCGATCAACTGTGGTTTAGGCAAGCTGCCCGAAGCGGAGCTTATCCATTCTACCTTAGCGATGCGAACCCCTTTTACAAAGCCATTATCATCATATAAAACATCCTGAAGTATAGTGCCGTATGATAATGTAGGATCACTGCTGACCAACTCACAGAAACCGTCCTGCGTTTTTCCGGTCATCTCACATTCCCTCAGCTCCAGCTGAAGGATACTACGGGCCCCTTGGGCAAAAGCCACTGCAGCGCAGTCGATACCAGTATCTCCTCCACCTATAATCACTACATCCTTACCTGCCGTATCAGCGGGAACAGATGTGTTTTGCTCCAACATTTCCTTCGTTACATAAGTCAGAAAATCTTTAGCATAGTAAACACCTTTAGCATCATCGCGGATCATTTTCAAACGTCGCGGTGAAGTACTGCCAACACAAACAATAATCGCAGCAAATTCCTTTTGCAGATCGGCAAAAGTTACCTGCTTGCCTATTTCTGTCTGCAGACGAAATTCCACTCCTGCATCCTGCAGCGCTTCTATTTTCTGCATGACGATATTTTTAGGAAGCTTAATATTAGGTACGCCATACATCAAAAGCCCACCCGGACGATCGTCACGCTCAAAAACCGTCACTTTAAAACCTAACCGAGTCAATTCGTCAGCACTGCCTAAACCAGCAGGACCTGAACCAACGACGGCAATTTTCACCTCGCCATCTGCACGCGCCACAGAACTGGGAATAGGATTAATCATAAACGCTTTCTTTACAAGAAAATCTTCAAGCTCTCTATCTTCACCCCATAGCTTTAAACGAGGCGGTAAATCTGGCAGTGTCAAAAAAGTCTCTCTGTCAAATACTGCTTGCTTCCTCAGCATCAGCTTCACCTTCTTTTACAACCGTCGCAGAAGTTTCAATAACATCAGCTTCACTATTCAGCAAACGCATAAACTCCTCGCCGGTAATCGTTTCACGTTCCAGCAGAAAGGCTGCCAGCTCGTGTAATTTTTCTTTATTTTCTTCCAGAATCTCACGCGCTTTCTGATGAGCTTCTTTGATAATTTCCAAAACTTTGGCATCAATTTTACTGGCTGTTTCGTCAGAACAGTTCAACGAAGGATCTCCGCCAAGATAAATATTAGTCATTGTTTCGGTAGCCATCATATCGAATTCTTCCGTCATACCCAGGCGGGTAACCATCGCACGCGCCAGCTTGGTAGCCTGCTCAATATCATTGGAAGCACCGGACGTAATAGAACTGAAAATAACTTCTTCTGCAGAACGTCCACCAGTAATAGTAACGATCTTATTGAAAAGTTCTTCTTTACTCATCAATACATTATCAGTTTCAGAAACCTGCATAGTATAACCCAGGGCTCCAGATGTACGAGGGATAATCGTAATTTTATGGACAGGAGCTGATTTTTTCTGCAAAGCAGCTACCAGTGCATGTCCAATTTCGTGATAAGCAACTATTTTCTTTTCTTCCGGCGGAATTACAGCGCCTTTACGCTGATAACCGGCAATAACTACTTCAACAGATTCCTCTAGATCGCTTTGGCTTACACAGGTACGGTTCATTTTGACAGCACGCAGGGCAGCCTCATTGACAATATTCGCTAATTCAGCACCAGAAGCACCCGCAGTAGCTCTTGCTACCGTCAAATAATCAATATCATCGCAGGTTTTAATTGCCTTCGCATGCACTTTCAGAATTGCTTCACGTCCCTGTAAATCAGGCAGCTCAACAGGTATACGGCGGTCAAAACGACCTGGACGCAAAAGCGCTTTATCCAATGATTCCGGACGGTTAGTTGCAGCTAGGATCACAACACCTTTACTGCCATCAAAGCCATCCATCTCTGAAAGCAGCTGATTCAAAGTCTGCTCACGTTCATCATTGCCGCCAAATTGTCCGCTGTCACGACGCTTGCCAATAGCATCTATCTCATCAATAAATACAATACAAGGAGCTTTTTCCTGAGCCTGCTTGAACAGATCACGGACACGCGCCGCACCCATACCAACAAACATCTCAATAAATTCACTGCCGGAAATACTGAAAAACGGCACTTTCGCCTCACCTGCTACAGCTTTAGCCAGTAGAGTTTTACCTGTACCAGGAGGACCAACCAGCAAGGCACCTTTTGGCATATTGGCTCCGATAGCCTGATATTTCGCAGGATTATGTAAAAAATCCACTAATTCCATCAATGCTTCTTTAGCCTCATCCTGCCCGGCTACATCGGCAAAACTTTTACCAGTCTGTGCTTCTACATACACCTTGGCATTACTCTTGCCAAAACTCATGGCATTGCCACCACCCAGCTTGCTGCCCATATAACGCATAAAAAGCTGGCCCAATGCGAAGAATATCATGATCGGTAAGACCCAGTTCATAAAGAAATTAACAAGCGGTGAATTTTCCTTTGGAATAACCTGCGAAAATTCTACTTTGCTCTTCATTAAGCGGTTAACCAAATCAGGGTCTTCTACCCTGCCTGTTACATAAATTACTTTGTTATCACTGTCTTTCGCAAGAACAGCTATCTTATTATTAGTGATCTCTACTTTTGCAACCTTACCATCGTCTACCATCTGTAAAAAGTTACCATAGGAAATCTCTTTGACCTGCGGGCTGAAAAACGTTGGTACGATAACCGTATTGATCAGTAAAATTATTGCCAAAGCCAAAATATAATAGTAATAAAGCGGCTTTTTAGGGGGAGCTTTTTTCTCTGGCATATCCGAACCTCCAAATATGTACATATATTGTACTTACATTATTATTCTATATTAAATGATAACCGTTCTTCGATAATTAAACAAGCAAAAAATCTGTGAAAGTCGGCAATAATACTTTCTTTTTCATTAAATAAAGTATCGAAATAATTTCTAAAAATCCTAACCACTGTTCTGCCCTGATTTTCCTGTCAGGAAACAGTCCCGCAAATTTTATTCATATACCGAAAAATTTTACACTAAAAAACCACAACTTAGCCAGTGTTTCAAAAAATGTATACAAAATGCAGTGCAAGAATTATGTATACATGAACTTTTGATGTTGCCAGAAGTACTTTTTTCTTATACAATGGATACGGTCTCAACCAAAGGAGGGTTTACCATGAAAAAAATTAAAACAGTTCTAGTTGCTAACCGCGGCGAGATCGCGATCCGCGTTTTTCGTGCTTGTAATGAATTAGGCATCCGTACTGTAGCAATATACTCTAAGGAAGACACTTTATCTCTGCATCGTAACCGTGCCGATGAGGCTTATCTGGTCGGTGAAGGCAAAGGCCCCATAGACGCTTATCTTGATATTGAAGACATCATGCGTATTGCCCGAGAACACGATGTCGACGCCATCCATCCCGGCTATGGCTTTTTATCAGAAAACAGCCAACTGGCTAAACGCTGCGCTGAAGAAGGGTTCATCTTTATCGGTCCACGTCTTGAACACCTGATAATGTTCGGCGATAAGATCAATGCCCGCACGCAGGCTGAACTGGCTGGTATTCCAATGATTCCCGGTTCTACCGGCACAGTCAGCAGCGTAGAAGAAGTACGTGCTTTTGCGGGGAAACACGGTTTCCCGATCATTATCAAGGCTGTTAACGGCGGTGGCGGACGCGGCATGCGTATGGTAGCTTCCATGGACGAGCTGGATCAGGCTTACAGCCTTGCCAAATCAGAAGCACTCAAAGCCTTCGGCAGTGACGAGATCTACCTTGAAAAATATCTGCAAAACCCTAAACATATCGAAGTACAGATCATCGGCGATACCCACGGTAACATTGTACATCTGCACGAACGTGACTGTTCCGTACAGCGCCGGCATCAAAAACTGGTCGAAGTTGCTCCTGCTTTCTCTCTGCCTCAGCAGCTGCGCAGCCGTATTTGCGAAGCAGCCGTTAAATTGATGAAAAATGTTGATTATATCAGTGCTGGCACAGTTGAATTTTTAGCAACACCGGACAATAATTTCTACTTTATTGAAGTTAATCCAAGAATTCAGGTTGAACATACAGTTACCGAAGAAATCACCGGTATCGATATTGTACAAACACAAATTAAAATTGCTGAAGGCTATTCCATCCATGACCCTGAAATAGCGATCCCCGAACAAAAGGACATCATTACCCATGGCCATGCTATCCAATGCCGTATCACTACGGAGGATCCGGCCAACAATTTTATGCCAGATACCGGTAAACTGATCGCTTATCGCAGCGGCGGCGGCTTTGGCGTACGCCTGGACGGAGGTAATGCGTTTACTGGTTCCGTCATCACCCCGTACTACGATTCTCTGCTCGTTAAAGCAACCACCTGGGGACTGACACATCAAATAGCTATCAGTAAGATGCTGCGCTGTCTGAAGGAGTTCCGTATACGCGGCGTTAAAACCAATATTCTCTTTTTGGAAAATGTACTGCAGCATCCTCAATTCACTGACGGCAGCTACAGCACTAAATTTGTTGATGATAATACCGACTTGTTTATTTTCCCTAAAACACATGACCGCGGTACCAAACTGCTCAATTATATTGCCGATATCTCTATCAATGGCTATTCTAACGTAGGTGTACAGCCAAAACCGGAATTTGCCCCACTGAATATGCCCAAGCCCTTTATCGGTAAGATTCCTGATGGCAGCAAACAGGTTCTTGATGCCCATGGCCCTGCAGGATTGGCAAAATGGGTACAGGCCCAAAGTGAAGTACTAATCACTGATACCACTTTCCGCGACGCACATCAGTCATTGTTTGCGACTCGTCTGCGTACAAACGATATGATGAAAGTAGCAGCTGCTACAGCAGGAAAACTTCCAAACCTTTTCTCATTCGAATGCTGGGGCGGCGCTACCTTTGACGTTGCTTACCGTTTTCTCGACGAAAGTCCCTGGAATCGGCTGCAGCAATTCCGTATAAAAGCACCTAATATTTTACTGCAAATGCTGCTGCGCGGAGCCAATGCAGTTGGCTATACCAGCTATCCTGATAATGTCGTCAAGGAATTTATTCATCTGGCCGCCAAAAACGGTGTCGATGTTTTCCGCATCTTTGACAGCCTCAACGGACTTGATAATATGCGTCTTTCCATAGATACTGTGCGAGAATGCAATAAAGTTGCCGAAGCGGCACTGTGCTATACCGGCGATATTCTGGACCCCCGCCGGGATAAATATGATCTGAAATATTATGTGGATATGGCTAAAGAGCTGGCAGCCGCCGGTGCCAATATTATTGCAATCAAAGATATGGCTGGACTGTTAAAACCTGAGGCGTCTTACCGCCTTGTCAGTGCTCTCAAAGACGCTGTTGACCTGCCGATACATCTGCACACACATGAAGGCAGCGGCAATGCTATCTACACTTACGCCCGTGCCGTCGATGCCGGTGTTGATATTGTTGATACAGCGATGTCCGCTATGAGTTGCGGCACTTCTCAGCCCAGCGGCAGCAGCCTCTATTATGCGCTCAGCGGTCATCCGCGCCAGCCGCGTGTAGACGTCGATGCTATGAACGAACTATCCCGTTATTGGGAAACCGTACGTCCATATTATAAAGCCGCTGACCAGACCGAACTGTTTCCAAACCCGGAAGTATATGTACACGAGATGCCGGGCGGCCAATACACCAACCTTAAACAGCAGGCAACCGCTCTCGGTCTTATCGAACGTTGGGAAGAAGTCAAAGATATGTATCACCGCGTCTCAATGATGTTCGGTGATTTAATCAAGGTAACTCCTTCTTCTAAAATAGTCGGTGATATGGCTCTCTTCATGGTACAAAACGATCTCAGCGAAGAAGATATCTATGCTAAAGGTGACGTACTCGATTTCCCTGCTTCTGTAGTGGAATTTTTTGAAGGCCGTATCGGCGTTCCTTATCAAGGCTTCCCTCAAAAACTGCAGCAAATAGTTCTCAAAGGACGTAAACCTTTAGAAGGCCGTCCCGGCGATACTTTGCCGCCTGTTAATTTTGAGGAAATAAAAGCTAAACTTGCAGAACTGGAAGCACCTATTACAGAAGAAGCCGTCAGCTCTTACTGTCTCTATCCAAAAGTCTTTACTGACTGGGTCAAACGCGTACATGATTTCGGAGATGTTTCTGTACTTGATACACCAACCTTCTTCTTCGGCATGAAAATAGGCGAAGAAATCAAAGTAGAAATCGAACAAGGCAAGATGCTGGTCATTAAGCTTGTACATATCGGCGAAGCCAATGCCGATGGTATTCGTACAGTATCCTTCGAATTCAACGGTCTGCCCAGGGAAATCGATATCAAAGACAGAAATGTCAAAGCTACCAATATCAGCCGCAAAAAAGCTGATAAAGCCAATCAGGGTGAGATCGGCGCTACTTTATCAGGTTCCGTTGTTAAAGTACTGGTGGAAAAAGGACAAGCAGTAACTAAAGGCACCCCGCTTGTAGTTACCGAAGCTATGAAAATGGAAACAACTATCGCCGCCCCAATCAGCGGTATCGTAGCCCAGATCCACGTAACAGCAGGTAACCGTATCGAAAGCGGCGACTGCCTGCTGGAAATCGAATTAAAAGCTTAAATAATAACCGATTAAAGCCCCTGTTCTTATTGAACAGGGGCTTTAATCATATAACTTTTAAGTACGATTTTCCATTGCACTCATCATTGTCAAAGCTGACTTTCTTCCCGCAACACGCGGCCCGTATACTAAATACTGCACAGCTATCATCACTGCACGATTCAATTGATTCTGCCAGAACAAACCCATTGGCGTCAGCTTATAAACACCATCAGCAGCTTCCATTAAACCGTTGCGGCACCAACCAACAACCAACTCTGACAACTCTAACCCTGTAGGAAAATTACTCCGACCAGCTTTAAATTGATTCTCCACTATTTTCTAAAAATTCCTATGCCTTTTATTTATAAAACTTATCATAAAAAGCAATAAATTTTTGAATATACTCACCTGCTGCTTCCAAATCAGCTTCATCAGGATGAGTGCTGGCATCCTTCCAACGTTTTTTACTTTCTTCTGTTGGCGCGTGCGGATGACCTTCAGGCATTTTCATCATTGCTTCAATAAGCTTGGAATCTATAGCGCCGCGAACAGACAAAGTCCCTACCACTTTACAGCTGGTACTTAAATATCTGCCGGCATTAGCCAAGGCACTTACACCATGATCAGAATATGCTTCCGCTCCTAAAGTTTGAAAAAGCACAACTTTTTTGTTATCCAAAGTCTGTAAAAACTCCTGCATATCCTTATCGGGTTCACCTTTATCGACCCAATAACCAGCAAAAATAACCTTATAATCATCTACTGCCGGCACCTGCTTCACAGCAGCAAGGTCACAGCGTTCTCCTGCCACTTCATAAAATTTCTTTGCAACTTTCTCTGTATTGCCGGTTTTACTGGAATAAACAATCAAAAAATCTTTCATAAATTTTCATTCCTTTCATATTACGTTTGCTGAAATAACATTGTTCCATAAAGTTAGCCTTCGCTTACTTATGTTGTCATTATAAACCATAATTCAAAATCTTGCCAAAATAATTTTTTAGCCTTATTCCTGCAGCTTCGATGCCATATATTCTACAGCCTGAGAGTATCTAAGTCCTGGATTCAAAAGAAATAATTCATCCGGCAAATAATATACTGCATTATTTTTTACTGCCGTTATTGATTCCCAGGCAGGACTGCTCATAACGTCATTTTGCAAACGCACTTCAATATCGTTTTTATCTCCCATTGAGGTAATAAAAATTATTTCCGGGTCTTTTTCTATTAAGAATTCCAGATTATAAGGAGCTTTATCAGACATCTGTTCACCAGTTGGAGCAGTTACACTCTGAATGTCCTGGACAATATTATGTAGTTGCAATAACTTGGCAACACAGCCAGCAATACTATTTTCCTTCTCTAATGTCACATTTTGTGCGCTGCTGTGTAAAATAGCAACCCTTTTAGTATTTTTAGGAAGCTGCTTAACTGTATTCTGTACTTTTTTGTCAAGCTCTGATGCAATTTTTAGCCCTTTCTCTTTCTGACCAGTCAGTTCACCTAAAATTTTTATACTATGTTTGACATCTTCATAAGTTTTTAAATTTAAAACTACTACAGGAATACCATTTGCTTCAAAAAGTTGGATGTATTTTTCATGCATCCCCTTATAAGCGACAATCAAATCAGGCTTCAATTCTACTACTTTTTCAGTATTGATATTAAAAATAAAGCCAACAACAGCAGCATTTTTGGCAAAATCAGGAGTCCTGACAATTGTGGATTCCGCCCGTCCTACAACATTTCCATCTAAAACTTCCAAAAGTTCTAAAAAAGAAGGTGACAGAACTACGATCCTTTCAGGCTTTTTGGAAAAAGCAACCTGCCTGCCATTATCGTCCGTTATTTTCATCAACCCGCTATCTTTATGAATTTCTTTTGAAGTGCAGCCATACATAGTTACTGAAACTGCCAACAAGCACAGCATTAAAATTATTTTTTTCATATCATAACTCCATTTAAAATATCTAGCAGGCATTAAGCCCGCTAGATATTTCTACTATGTATTAAAATTTATATTCCATACCAACTCTATACAAACGTCCTAAATTTCCATCAGCATAAGCGCCAAAATTCCTATGATTACTTATGTTATCGATCCCCAAATAAATCTTGGCATCTTTAGTAAGGTGTTTTGATGCCATAATATTAGCAATAGTAAAATTCTTAGTAGAATATACAGAATTCCCCATTGTACTCTTATCTGCGTTGTGATAATAATAATTTAGATTAGAAACAATATCAAAACTGCAATCCCAGGCATAAATATTTTGCGGTTGATAAGATACACCAAAAGTTAACTGATGCTTAGCACGATCAGTTAAACGCGTTCCGCCTGTCTTATCTTTAGCATCTAAATAAGTATAACCAAAATTCATAAAAATATTTTTCCCTAATTCATGCGAACCATAAAATTCTACACCCTGTAATGTTGCCTTTGGTACATTCCGATAAGTCATAACCTGATCTCTACCAAGTCCCGGATAGCTATTGGGATCATCATCAGTAAATCTGCCTGTCCAGTATGAACTTATCAAATCCTTAACGTCATTGCGGAAAATTCCTAAATGAGCTGTAGTTTTATCTCCCCAGTCCTTCTCCACAGCTAATTCATAACTTAAAGATTTTTCCGGTTGCAAATCTGGATTACCCTCAAAAAACTGTCCTGAGCCACCCGGATTAGCAGCGTACATCTCCCAAAAATGGTACAACTCATTAACTGTAGGAGTTTTATACCCTTGACCGATAACAGCCTTCACACGTATGTCTTTAGCCGCATTATAAGTAGTTGCCAAACGGCTTGTTATTTCACTGCCAAATTTATCACTGTAATCATAACGTACAGAAGGAATAATCAACCATTTTTCATCAGGTTTAAATTCATCCTGAACATATACGGCAGTATAATTAATAGCCGCTTCATCATAAGCATTATATGCACTGCCTCCAGCTACAGGAGTACCTTTCTTCTTTAATCTGGTCCCTTCACTGTTATCCCGGCGGTACTCCAGCCCTGCCGTTAAATAATGTTTATCTCCCATATGCCATGAATCGTGACCTTCAATAACACTCAAGGTCCTTTTTACAGTATCAATCTTAGGATCTTTAACAGTTATTGTTCCAGGTTTGCCGCCCGTAAACATTTGCGTAACATCCTGACTTGTATAACGTTTATCATAAACCGATTGATAAGCTCTGATAATCCAGCTTTGCTTTTCATCATCACCTTTATAGGTCAGTGAATAATCTGTACGTTTGTTATCATTATAAATAGTAGATTTTTTATTTTGCCAGACTTCACCCGGCCTCATAACTGTTACAGATGAACTACCCTTCTGATTATCCTCTTTAATCCTGCTGAAATCGGCAGATAATTGATTTCCATTATCAAACTTATAACCTACACTTAAAGATATCGGTTGTTCCTTTCCATAAAAATTCATTTCATCTCCGCTGCCTGCTGGATCCATATAAGGCCTATTATTATTCAAGCCAGCATTTAACTTATAGGATACATTTTTTTCAACCCCCTGCAGATAAACATTAGACTTGTAGCCAGCACCTTTACCATTTTCATACCAGCCATATTCATAATTGATACTACCGGCATTTTTTTCCGGAGTTTTTGTAATTACATTGATAACCCCCGCCATAGCATCACTGCCATACAAAGCTCCGGCTGGACCTCTGATAATTTCTACACGTTCCACATCCTCCATGCGAATACGATCAACGTCCCAGGCATTAGCGGAATTATAGGAAAGTTCTCCACCCAAACGCTTACCGTCTACCATAATTAAAACATGCCTTGACTCACTGCCGCGAATACTGACATTACTGCGTCCCTGAAAATCATTAAAGACGTTTACTCCCAACGCAGAATTTAAAGCGTCACGCAACGTTTTCGCCTGTGTTTCTTCCAATTTTTTGCTGCTGACAATTTCTACAGCCGAGGGGCTTTCCTTCACGCTCATCTCCGTCCTTGTAGCAGTAATGACCATAGGGTCAAGTGTAAAACTTTCTGTAACTTCTTCAGCATGAGCAGTAACACCACTAAACAAAAAACTTGAACCAATCAGTGTAAATATCAATGACCTTTTCTTTACAAATCTTCTCACCTTTAACCACATCCATTTCCCATATTATTTCTACATTTATTCAAAAGCTTTTGCCATTGAAACAAAATAAAACGCTCTTCTGCATATAAATACAGAAAGGCGTCAAATAATTGCGCAATCCCATCAATCGCAGGAATTTTATAGCGTCAAAATCAGGCAGTTCTTCTGGCTCTGCTTCATCGCTCGTCTTGCCTTCCCAGTTTCCCAGTGACATTTTAAGACTAACTCTGCATTACAGCTGCGGGACAGCACAGGTTTTACACCTGTTTCTCTATTAAGCATTACTGCACCTGATCTTATATATTTATTGTTTTATACAACTATTTAGAATTTTACTTATTTGTTTATATAATTGTTTTGATAAATATTCCTATTATTTTTATTTTATCATCAAGTAGTCCACCCTGTCAAGCGCTCGTCCGCATCGAGCGGACGGCACCTGACGCTGCGCTTATTCAAAAGATTTATTTCTTCTGATACAAAGAAAACACCGCTTGTTTAAACAAGCGGTGTTTTACTATTATTCCTTAATATTCATCAAACATTCTTTGAATTTCCTCTGGACTTTTCGTTCTAAGCAGCGCCAATTGCAGAAGTATTCTGGCTTTCTGCGGATTAAGACTGTCCGCAGCTATAAATTTGTTATCAGTATCGTTTGCACTCCGGCTTACGATACCATTACCGACCCTCGTACTGCGTACTACAGGAATACCACTTCGAGCAATATTGATCAGGGCAGGCTTTATATTGATATGCAGATTCCCGTGACCAAAGGCTGCAATAACTATTCCCAGCGCCCCAGCCGAAACTGCCGCTCTTACTAAAATATCATCACAGTTTACGTGCAGATAGACGATATCAACTCGCGGCAGAGCAGTTACTTTACTGATATCAAACTCAGCTGCTGCCGTATGCCGACGCAGACTTGCTTTATAGAAAATAGGTTTCCCATTTTGAAAATAGCCTAAATATCCCAGTTCCCACGATTTAAATGTTTCCACATGTGTAGTATTGGTTTTAGTTGCATCACGAGCCCCATTAATTTGATCATTCATTGCAATCAATACGCCCTTACCAACCGCCTCTTGCGAACCGGCTAAAGCAACTGCATTCAGCAGATTGACAGGACCATCGGCACTCATCGCTGTTGCCGGACGCATAGCGCCAACTAAAACCACCGGTTTCTCACTTTTAACAGTTAAATTTAGAAAATATGCTGTTTCTTCCAGCGTATCTGTACCATGTGTAATAACAATACCATCGACTTCCGGCTGTTGCAGAAGTTCACTGACCCTACGGCTTAATCTCAGCCAGATATCATCAATCATATCAAAACTGCCGATATTGCAGAACTGTTCACCAGTTACATCCGCAACTTCAAGCATTTCCGGAACAGCATTTATCAAGGTCTGAATACCTATTTCACCAGCCTGATAGCCTGTCATTTCTGTATTAGAGCCTGCTTTACCGGCAATAGTTCCACCAGTTCCCAGAATTACGACTTTTGGTTTCCTCATCATTTACACCTGCCTCAATACCATTTTTCTAAAAGGATATATGAAACTATAAGTGTCAATACACAACCTACGGCCCAAACTGTCAGCATCGGACTTGCCCACAACATTTTTCATCACATCCTTTACTTTTGATCACATTTCTGTTATTCGCTGTTTCTTTTTATTAGAAGACAGTAGCCACATTACCGCAAAACTGACGATCAACCCCCAGGCACCGGCTGCCATAACGCTTTTTTCAATATTAGTAAACAGATAAACAACCATGTAAGTTGCTTCTCCTGCAATCGCTCCCCAGATAGCGGCAGTAGCATTAATACGTTCAGGCCAGATAATAGCAATCAGCATCGGTGCTAATGTAGCTGAAGCGACACCAGAAATGCCAATCCAGACCATGACTCCCATAAATTGCGGTGGATGCAGTGTCATCAAAACACAAATAATCCCAAAAACTGCCGGCAATATCTTCGTCATCATAAATGCGATCCTCTGAGCTTTTTCCTGCGGAATATTTATGATTTTACGTTTAACCAACGTTTTAATAAAAAGATCATTAGCAATACAGGTTGTCATAACCAAAAGCAGACCACAGGCTGTCGACATCAATGCCGCTACAATCGAAACCGCAAGCAGCGTGCTGATAATAGGATGAAAATAAGCTCTGACATATTCTACTACCGCATAGTCAGGCTGCTGCAGATCAGGATTCAATGCCAGCATATACAAACCGCCAAAAATTACCAACATACAGCAGAATGAGGCAACAATCCAAGTCCAGATCATTTTTTTCATATCTTTAGGATCTTTTAATGCTAAAATTTTTGTCAGCAGCTGCGGTTGTCCAGAAAAAGCAAATTCAATCAAAATAACACCGAAAACAGTAGCGTAGCTGTACATATGTAATGATTTAGGATTAATGACCGCAGTCAACAGTGGATCACGCGCAGCAATGATCGTACTGACTTCTGTAATGCCGCCCTTGAAGAAAAAGAATCCTGACAAGAAAACAATCACACCAGCAAACATCATCAAACAAGTCTGACCAATACTTGTATAAACATCCGCAAACAAACCACCTAAAGTGACATAAACAATAGTAACTACAGTTACCGCAATAACGGCAGTACTGTAATCAATATCCAAAAGGCCTGATAAAAGCGTACCGCCTGCCGATAATTGACCAGCCACATAAAACATCTGAATCATAACGATAATAGAAACCAACGCCCTCAAAAAGTCACTTTTATACATTTCTCCCAGCCAGTCCGGCAATGATAAAGCTTTAATTTTAGTGTTACTGTCACGCACACCTTTTGCAATAACGATAAACCCTAATGTAGACCCGCCAAAAATAGCTAAAAATATCCATAAAGCGGAAGCCCCCCAGGCGTAAGCGTATCCGACATACCCCAGAAAAGTAGCAGCACTAAAGAAAGAGGCGGCAAAAGCCAATCCTAATGATATCGGTCCCATACTTTCGCTGGCAACCGCAAAATCACTTAACCCTTTTATTTTTTTAGAGCCAATAAAACCCACATAAATAACAAATATCGTATAAAGAGCAAACCCAACATAAAGACACGTTTTCAAATCCATAATAAATTTCTCCTTTCGCGCTTATTAGCTACTATCCCCCTTCCATAATAGAATGGATGCATTTCTTGTATGTATAACTAAATTTTTATATAATGAACTTAATCTGATAAATTCAACCAATTTCCTAAATTTAAAATAACATAAAATGCAACTTTTAGGATAAAAATGAACTCAAGATGACAAAATCTGCAATAAGATGCATAATTTTGCCTTTATAAGGAGCAATTCATGCTGAACTTTCTTTACCAAACAATGAGTCATTTATGGTTTGGACTAGCAGTATTTTTGATTATTTTCTTTATCTGCAGCCGAACCGCGTTTTTTCAAACAACCTTATTTCAACAAAATTATTCGTTAAAAAACAAGCTACATATTATTGCGTTTTTTTCGTTGCTAGGCATCCTCAATACTTACTGGTCTTTATATGGCGAAAGCTGGCTTATCAACACCAGTTCCATCTTTATTATCGTAGCTGGTCTAGTCAGCGGTCCTTTAATCGGTTTCTGTACAAGTCTGCTCATCTCTGTTCACTATGTTTTGTTTATCCATACCAAAGCTGCTCTCGTGAGCGGCTGCTTTTTCCTAGTAGAAGGGCTACTGGCAGGACTTTTATCACACTGGTTCAAACAAAAAAAAGAACTGCTGCCTCACGCTATCGGCGTCAGTTTTATTTTCGCTTCCAGCCATATCATTTTACTCGCCTTATTTTGTTATCCCCACACATTTACACCATCAATTGAAGATTGTGCTCTCCAGGTAATGATCACGACAGCTTTAGGTACCGGTTGTTTTATCGGTCTTATCATGGACAGTTATAAACAGAAGGATATTCTTGAAGGGCTGGCGGCAAAAATTGCACTGAATGTTACTAATAGTTCAATTTCTATTTTGCAGAATGGTTTCGATCAAAATGCCGCCCAAAAAATTACGGAAAGCATCCTGCAAAACGTCAAATCCTTTGACGTTGTCTGTATTACCTCTAACTATCAGCTGCTTGGCTGCGCAGCCTGTGAACAAGAACAGCCATTTCTTGACTACCTGCAGAGAGACCTGGAAACACTGCTATCAGAAAAATTTTGCCTGAACAATAAAAAGCTTACTGTACTTACTTCTTATCAGGCTTTGCCGCTGGCAAACGATACTGCCACGATTGGTTATCTTTGTGTGGGACATATAGTTGCAGAAAAAATGACTGCCTTTGAAACAAAGCTGGCTGAAGGTATCGCAACAATGCTTTTTTCTACGCATATCGAAATCAATCAGATCAAAGAACGTACTAAACTGCTGGCCAATGCTGAAATAAAAGCTCTACAGGCACAGATCAATCCGCATTTTTTATTCAATGCCCTAAATACAATCAGCTATTATTGCAGCGTACAGCCTCAGACAGCTAAAAAACTTATCAATTATCTGGCTGATTATTACCGCCAAAACCTTGCTGATCCAAATACATTAATTTCCCTGCGGCAGGAACTGCAGCACATCAATGCCTATATTAATATTGAAATAGCACGTTTCGGCGACAAACTAAAAATAAATTATGAAATTGATGACACAGCCTTTTTTAAGGTTCCAGCCCTAATTTTACAGCCAATAATTGAAAATTCTGTCAAACATGGTCTACGGTCAAAATTAGATGGCGGCACTATCACTATAACAGTCAGCCAAGATACAGAATATTTTTTTATATCCGTGCATGACGATGGCATTGGCATTCCTGAAGTAAAACTGGCTTCGCTGCTTCTTGATATCCCTGGCCGTAAATCCATTGGCCTGACTAATATACATAAACGTCTAATGGCAATTTACGGCCCGGACAACGGTCTTCATATAGACAGCACATATGGTACAGGTACTACCGTCAGTTTTAAAATACCAAAGCAAGAGGAGGATTGAAATGCTAAAAATAGTTATCGCAGATGATGAATTTCCGTCCCGCCAAGAACTGCGAGCCTTACTGGAAACTAACAGCAATTTGGAGATCATTGCTGAATGTGAACATGGAGAGGCAGTACTTGATTATTTTTCAAACAATACTGCTGACGCTGTTTTTTTAGATATTGAAATGCCAGTATTAGACGGACTGGCCGTTGGCGAGAAACTTAAAACTTTGCCCAACCCTCCGAAAATAATTTTTTCCACAGGCTTCGATCAATTCGCAGTACGAGCCTTCGAACTTGAAGCTTTCGATTACATTCTTAAGCCCTATACTAAGACACGCCTGCAGGCAACTGTTATAAAATTGCAAAAAGTTTTGCAGAATCAATCTCAGCAGCAGTTGCCATCCCGCTGTAATTTTCCTATCAAGCTCTCTATTTGGAACAACAATAAACTTTTAGTCTTTAATCCCAAAGAAGAAATTTATCTTATCAAAACAGATACCAGTAAAAAAATACTGATCTATACCAATAAAGGTATTCTGGAATCAAACCTGCCTTTAAAAACTTTGGAAGAAAAACTACGTCCCTGCGGTTTTTTGAGAACTCACAAAAGCTATATTGTTAATATGAATAAAGTGCGCGAAATCATTCCCTGGTTCAATGACACTTATATACTGACCGTTGAAAACTGCCTGGAAAAGGAAATTCCCGTATCACGGCACTTTATTCAAAGTTTTAAAACTTTCCTCAATTTATAGCCATTTGGGTTCCCAACTCCATTCACTAAATGTTTCCTTAAATTTACAATTATTTAACTTTTTATATTCCTACTAACCTTGTAGAATTTAGTTAAAATGTTATAATGAAAATATCAAGGCAAATTATTTTAGGAGGTGTCAAGCTATGGCACGATTTACTTTACCACGTGACATTTATTATGGCTCGGGTGCAATCGACGAATTAAAAAATCTGAAAGGCTACAAAAAGGCAATGATCCTCACCGGTGGCAGTTCTATGAAACGGGGCGGTTTTTTGCAGAAGGTCGAAGATATCCTGCATGAAATCGGTGTGGAAACCCAGCTTTTCGAAGGCATCGAACCAGATCCGTCTATCGAGACCGTCTTTAAAGGTGCCGCAGCCATGCGCAAATTCCTTCCTGACGTTATCATCGCTATCGGCGGCGGTTCACCTATAGATGCGGCGAAAGCCATGTGGGTCTTTTACGAGCACCCCGAAGCAACATTTGAAGAAATCAAGAAACCTTTCAATATACCCAAACTCAGGAATAAGGCTATTTTCGTAGCAATTCCTTCTACAAGCGGTACGGCAACAGAAGTAACTGCATTCTCGGTCATTACTGATTACTCTACTAATATAAAATATCCGCTGGCAGATTTTGAAATCACGCCGGATATTGCTATTTTGGATACCGATATCCCTCTGACCATGCCGAAAACTTTGACTGCTCATACAGGTATGGATGCTTTGACCCATGCAATCGAAGCTTATGTCGCGTCTGCACGCAGCGATTTCTCTGACCCGCTGGCACTTAAAGCTATTAGTGATATTTATGACAGTTTGATTGACAGCTATTATGGTGATAAAGATGCACGAGGCAAAATGCATATTGCTCAATGCCTGGCTGGGATGGCTTTCTCGAATGCACTTTTAGGTATAGCCCACAGCCTGGCCCATAAAACCGGTGCGATGTTCGATATCCCGCACGGCTGCTGTAATGCGATCCTGCTACCGTCTGTTATCCAATATAATGCCAAAGTTTGTGCTGACAGATATGCAACTATAGCGCGTATGCTGGGACTTACCGGTAATACAGATAAACAGCTGACTGATGCACTTATCGATTCAATCAAAGAATTGAACAAAAAACTTGGTATCGCCCAAACCTATAAAGAAAACGGCGTCAGCGAAGAATTATTCAAACAACATATAGATGAAATCGCCGCCAATGCAGTATTGGATCCCTGCACTGGTTCTAATCCGAGAAAAATTGATGCTGAAGGTATGAAGAAGGTTCTGACCTGTGCTTATTACGGTGAACCCGTAACATTCTAAAATAAACAGCAAAATACCCTGCTCAGGCAGGGTATTTTTTTCTGTCAAGAATAGCCTTATATGGTATAATAGGCATAATTTTAAAATTAAGGGATGAACTTTATGGATAAAAATGAACACAGTATTTTTGCTTATGTAATGGATCAGCTAGATGAAAATGGCATCTATCAAGGAGGTGCCTTGATAGATGATCCGACTCCGTCATTACCACGGCCATTAGGAAGCGATGATGCCTATATATATACTGCCGAAATGCCGCCTGACTTGCCAGGTGCTGAAGCCGTCTGCAGTATGCTGCTGGCTTATGCTGATGAACCTTCTGCTACTGCAAAAGTGGTTCTTGAAGAAGCATTGATAAAAATTTTATGTGTCAGTGTTTGTGATCCGCTTGTAGAACTGCTGTCAGAAGACGAAGTTCCCGAACCACTGCTTGCTTTAGCCGAAGACTGGCTGTATACAGCGCATAAACGTGAGCTTGTTAAATATGCAATCGTCATCTTAGCAGTCTTTGGACTGGAGAAGCTGCGCAAAGAACATTCCGAAAACCTTTGGGATGATTTAGTCGATCTTTGCCGCTGTGAAGAATTCACTTTTTTCCTTACCTTTGCCTACCGTATCAATAATATTGCACCACAGGACGAGCTATGGGAACTTGTTCGCTCTACCAGAGGCTGGGGACGTATATTCACCCTCTATGATCTTGAATGCACTACAGAAGAAGAAGAAATTTGGCTGCTTCGGCACGGTTGTGAAATCGAAATCGATTATGCTCCGATTTGTCTGGTAGTAATGCGTAAGGGACAGTTATTACACCATTTGCATAAAGAGCAGCTGGACTATAAAACTTACCGTGGCTGTCTTTTGATCATTAATAATTTTATTATGATGCTTGACCGTTACTATATTGGAAACAGTGATCCAACTTATATTGATATCAGCGGTATCGATTCTAAGACTCTGATCAGCGAGCTTCTGCGCCATGCTGAACGATATGATAAAACTCCTGCTGACCTGATTGGAATAATAAACATTTCCATTGGACTGCAAAAGCTTATCACCGACAGTAACTGGGCAGCATTACCTTCTAACGCCAGCCACGAACTGGTAAGCCGCTGTGAAAAACTGATTTACAGCCGCGACTGGTATGAGGAAGTGCAAGCACAATTATTCAAAGAAGATGGCAGCGTAAATTACACTACTGCTGAATTTGCCTTTGAACTGGATATTGATATATGGGAACGTCTTTTCGATTATCTTAAGCAGCACCCTCTGGAAAGTGCTTTGTTTCCTTATCTTCTAGGCTTTGAAAACGATGAACGTCCCCAGAAAGTATTGACTTTTATCGAAAAAAACATCAATACCTATACACAATCAGAAACAGCGCTTTTGATCCCGCTGAAATACCTGGAAACGCACCCTGGTACCGGAGTTCCTATAGTCACAGCCGCTTTGACCTCTATTTACGATTGGCCGCGCGGCGCTGCTTCTATCATTCTTGAAGAATGGGGACACGAACAGCTTACACCAGCATTGCGGGCGGCACTTATCACAGCACGCAGACTTAGCCAGCATCCGTTGATTACTATGCGCATAGATGCCTTACTGGAAAATAAACCGTTCAGCGTTGCTACCATGCTGGAGCAGCTGAGCAATAAAAACTGACAGATTAATAATTAAAACGGTTCAGCTAAGCTGAACCGTTTTAATTCATACCGCATCATTATTTTATTGCAAACTAACATATAAAAGATACAAATTGAGTGCTGTAACAATAAATCCTACCGCATAAAGCAGACCTTTAGTAAAAGGCTTATTAGCATAAGTCCCCATTACTTTTGGTGAAGAAGTGAGCCAAATCTGCATAAATACAGTCAACGGAAGCTGCACACTAAGCAGCATCTGGCTGACGATCAATCCCCAGAAGGGATCATTGATGAAATATAAAACGATAACAGCAGGAACAAAGGTCAGCAGCAAACCAACACGTGAATGAATATCCTTCATATCGTAAGATTCACCGAACATACCTGAAAAAATAGTAACACCTGCCATACCCGCCGTTGTTGTAGAAGCAATCCCTGCAAAAAGCAGTGCTATTGCAAAAATATGTGCTGCATTCTCACCTAAAAGCGGCACCAGCAGCTCCTGAGCCTGCTGTAATTCACTGACACTAACTCCATGAACAAAAAATGTTGCAGCGGCCAGCAAAATCATGGCACTGTTGATCGCCCAGCCGATACTCATAGAAAATAAAGTATCGACAAATTCAAAACGCAGCTGTTTTTCCATCAATGCCTTATCTTCCAGGTTCCAATGCCTGCTTTGAATAATTTCAGAATGCAGAAATAAATTATGCGGCATAATTACAGCACCTAAAATACTCATTACCACCAGCATCGAGCCTGCTGGAATATTAGGCACAGTCCAGCTGACAACGGCCTGCGGCCAATCAACATGTACCATTGAAATTTCAAATAAATAAGACATGGCAATAACAGAAACAAAACCCGCTATCCATGTTTCCAAACGACTGTAGGAATTTGTCCACAACATCAGTGTGCAAACGACAGCGGTAATCACAGCACCAGCCATAATTGGAATGCCAAACAACATATTAAGTGCAATCGCCGCACCCAAAATTTCAGCTAAAGCAGTTGCCTGCGCCGCCATAATAGCAGTAACCAGAATTGGACGTGAAATACGCTTAGGTAAAAATCTTGTCGCTGCTTCCGATAAACATTCACCTGTGACGATGCCCAGATGAGCTACATTATGCTGCAGCAAAATCAACATCAGAGTTGATAACGTTACGACCCACAGCAAAGCATACCCGTAATCGGCGCCGGCCGCCAAATTAGCAGCCCAGTTTCCTGGATCGATAAATCCCACCGTTACCAAAATACCAGGTCCGATAAAACGCAAAAGTTCTTTCGCTTCTTTACTTTGCTTGTGAATCTGTGAAAGTTTATTTTTAAACACATTTAACATGCACTTCACTCCACATCAAAATTAAAATTATTATCTATTGATAATATTATAAAGCTATTTAATTGAAGAGACAAGCTACGCAAATTATATATTTTAATTATTTAGTTACGATATCATACAAAAAACCCCTCCCATATTATTATATGTGGAAGGGGTTTTAATTTTAATAAGCTTCTGACCATAAAACCAGTTCATCACCATACAGCGATTTTTTTAAATCAATAACGCGCTGGTTAGAACTGCCTCGAAAACGCAGATTGGGATTTTTTAAATCGAGCTTAAATTCGCCGTCTACTAAAACGTCTATATAAGAAAGCAACTCCTCAGTAACCGGCCAATCACATAAACGACCCGTAAGAAGATCCTGTTCAAAATCATACCCGGTATAACACCAGATCGTTTTTTCAGGATAAGCCTTACGTACCTTACGCAGCAACGGCAAAAGTGCCTGTTGATTAGACGGCTCAAAAGGCTCGCCGCCCAAAAGCGAAAGCCCGCGGATAAACCAGGGCTCCAATCCTCTGACGATTGTATCTTCCTCTGTTTCTGTAAAAGGAGCACCATAATTAAAGTCCCATGCTTCCGGGTTAAAACACCCTTTGCACTGGTGAGTGCAGCCGCTGACGAACAGCGACACACGCACTCCCGGCCCATTGGCGGTATCATGGGTCTTGATAGTAGCGTAATTCATTTATAACGCCTCCCGCTTACAGATGCAGGACGCGGGATTTGATTTCTTTAGTCTTACCCACGTTCCAGAAATTTTCACCTAAATAGCCACAAGTACGGCGAGTAACATTCATTAAAGTCTGATTTTTATTACCGCAGTTAGGGCACTCCCATTCCAAATCATCGTTTATGATAATCTCACCATCAAACCCGCACACATGGCAGTAATCTGATTTAGTATTAAATTCAGCATATTGAATATTGTCATAAATAAAGCGAACAACATCTTCCATTGCTTCCAGGTTATGGCGCATATTAGGAATTTCGACATAGGAAATAGCGCCGCCCGAAGAAATACGCTGGAACTGGCTTTCAAAATTGAATTTACTAAAGGCGTCGATATCCTCACGAACATCTACGTGGTAAGAATTAGTATAATAGCCTTTATCCGTTACATCGGCAATAGTACCAAACCGTTCTTTGTCAATACGGGCAAAACGATAGCACAATGATTCAGCAGGCGTACCATATAAGGCAAAACCTAACCCTGTTTCTTTTTTCCATTTATCACAGGCAGCACGCAGATATTTCATCACGCGCAAAGCAAATTCTTCCCCTTCAGGTGTTGTGTGGCTGACATCTTTCATTAACTTAGTCATTTCGTACAAACCAATATAACCGAGTGAAATAGTAGAATAGCCTTTTTCCAGATATTTATCAATAACTTCGCCTTTTTCCAAGCGTGCAATCGCTCCATACTGCCAATGTACAGGGCTGACGTCACTGCGAATACCCTTTAATGAGTTATGACGGCACATCAAAGCTTCATAACAAAGCTGTAAGCGTTCATCCAGCAATGGCCAGAATTTTTCTTCGTCGCCATGTGCCAAAATAGCCACCTGAGGCAAATTCAAAGATACGACACCCTGATTGAAACGGCCTTCGAATTTGTAATTACCTTCGTCATCCTTCCATGCAGCCAAAAAACTACGGCAGCCCATCGGTGCGAAAACATTTCCTTCATAATTCTCACGCATTTTTTTAGCAGAGATATAGTCAGGATATAAACGTTTAGCGCTGCATTTTACAGCCAGCTTAGTAATATAATCATACTTACCGCCCTTCAGGCAGTTATGTTCATCAAGCACATAAACCAGCTTCGGGAAAGCAGGCGTTACAAAAACGCCTTTATCATTTTTAATGCCTTCCAACCGTTGCCGCAGAATCTCTTCTACTATCATTGCATTTTCTTCCAGATATTCATCGTCCGCCTGCAGATTAAGGAAGATAGTTACAAACGGAGATTGTCCGTTTGTTGTCATCAAAGTATTAATCTGGTATTGAATTGTCTGCACACCGCTGCGCAGCTCATCCTGCAAACGTCTTTTTGTAAGGCGCTCTACAACTTCATCAGCAACACTGTCACCGACCTCAGCTTTGATCGTCAGTTTGAATTTTTCATAGCTGCGGCGCAGATATTTTCCTAAATGACGAATATCGACAGACTGCCCACCATACTGGCTGCTGGCTACTGAAGCGATGATCTGAGTCATTACTGTACAAGCCACCTGAAAACTTTTCGGGCTTTCGATCAGTTTACCGTTCATTACAGTGCCGTTATCCAGCATATCGCCAACATTGATCAGGCAACAGTTGAAAATAGGCTGTACGAAGTAATCAGCATCGTGAAAATGGATAGCGCCCTCATCATGGGCTTTAGAAATCTTTTCCGGCAGGATCAGACGGCGGGTCAAGTCCTTGGAAACCTCGCCGGCAATCAGATCGCGCTGAGTAGAAGCCATAACAGCATTTTTATTAGAGTTTTCCTCCATAACATCTTTATTACTGTTACGGATCAGAGATAAAATGGATTCATCAGTCGTGTTAGCCTTACGCACCAAAGCGCGAGTATAGCGGTAAATAATATAAGACTTGGCCAGGTTGAATTTCCCCTCGTCCATAAGCTGATGCTCTACCATATCCTGTATATCTTCAACCAAAAGACGCATGCGGTTTTTACTTTCCACATAATGAGCGATAGCTTCGATACGTTCCTGATCGATACGGTCTTCCGGTTCGACTACCTGATTGGCTTTCTGGATAGCAACTATAATCTTGCTGCTGTCAAAATCGGCAGTACTGCCATCACGTTTGATTACTTTCATAACTGACGCCTTCTTTCATAATTTCTTATCGTTAACGCCAAACAAAAATTATTATTTATGCGTAAAATTTACATTATCATCATAGCACAGCGCATTGTTAATGTAAAGCCAAAAATTACTAGATGTTGTGTTTTATTTTGCACATGCAACCATATTTGGTAGAAATATTTATTTGCCAGTACTTTAACCCTTAGTTCAGATCACTACAAATACCACCCTGAAAACATGCAAAAAAGACGGTCTGAGCCGTCTTTTTTAGGAATATGGCAAATAATAAAATAACAAACAACTTACACTACTCTCAAACTGGGGCAGCGGATACAATACAACTTTCTCAGTTTGGGTATCATTGAAGATTACACTACTCTCAAACGGGATTAGGTACAACTTCAGCTATACTTTTGTTTGAGTACCATTGAAAATTACACTACTCTCAAACCTGTACTGAACCTTTATCTCTTGAAGCAGTTTGAGTACCATTGAAGATTACACTACTCTCAAACCATGAGCGGGGACGAAATCGACGGCAGCGAGTTTGAGTACCATTGAAGATTACACTACTCTCAAACAGCAGGAAGACCCTGACGATTCTACAGATTGTTTGAGTACCATTGAAGATTACACTACTCTCAAACGACGTCGATACAAATAAGGACGCAAGTCGTAGTTTGAGTACCATTGAAGATTACACTACTCTCAAACGCGCTACAATCAAATGTCGGAGATAGTAAGGTTTGAGTACCATTGAAGATTACACTACTCTCAAACTGGCTTAATAACTGGCGGGGCTTCTTCTGCGTTTGAGTACCATTGAAGATTACACTACTCTCAAACACCCATAAATCCCTCCATGAGCTAAAAAAGTTTGAGTACCATTGAAGATTACACTACTCTCAAACAAGCATTCATTGCATATATAATCTCCATCAGTTTGAGTACCATTGAAGATTACACTACTCTCAAACATGTATCCAACCTCAAATGTACTCTTGTCGGTTTGAGTACCATTGAAGATTACACTACTCTCAAACAGCGTAGCATTTAGTGATACGGTTAACTCGGTTTGAGTACCATTGAAGATTACACTACTCTCAAACCAATCAAAAGAATAGGCGTATAGCTGTGCTGTTTGAGTACCATTGAAGATTACACTACTCTCAAACTAAGCATAATGCCTAGTGGCGCTTATATTAGTTTGAGTACCATTGAAGATTACACTACTCTCAAACATACTTATACTTCTTCTCGTTTTGCCAAAGGTTTGAGTACCATTGAAGATTACACTACTCTCAAACCATTCTTCGTAATCGCTCCTTCAACTGGGTGTTTGAGTACCATTGAAGATTACACTACTCTCAAACAAGAACAGCGAATGAAACGGCTATCGCCAGTTTGAGTACCATTGAAGATTACACTACTCTCAAACGGTGCTAGTTATGTAAGATGGTTGCCACTTGTTTGAGTACCATTGAAGATTACACTACTCTCAAACGGTTGCAGAAGTCTGAGCTATTGGATTGACGTTTGAGTACCATTGAAGATTACACTACTCTCAAACCTCAAATCTTGAAGTTTGAAGAAACCGCATCCACTACAATGCGGTAATCTTAATGGTCTTTTAAATATTATAACCCTAAAATTCACATAAGTCTTTATCCAAAATCAGAATATTTTCCAAATCTTTTAATTCATAAATTTCGCTATCGATCCTGCTTTCAAGCAAAATTACTTTGAATCTCTTATACAAAACATCTCTATAAAAATTTTTTAATTCTGTTTCCAACATATAGCTTTTTAAGTTGACAAATGCAAAACATTCTATATTACAATACTCCGTCATCACCTCCATATAGTCGATCAATTTTTCCGGTAAATATTCCTGTTCTTCTGCGAATCTTACATCAGCAGCCTTAAATATCCCTGCTATGTCTAAAGCTTCATTATATGTCAAAGCTAAAGACTGATCCTGAATTATCTCATCTAAATATACGTTGATATTTGTCAAAAGCTCGCTGGTCGTCAAATAATGCTCTGATTCCTGCGCTGTTATTAATAAGCTGCTATGCAGCTTATTAATAACCTTTTTTTGATTGACTGTTAAATTAAAAACATCTACAACAATATCCATATTTTTAGCAAAGTCCAACTTCCTTCCATCATGCGATAAAAGAAAAGGCCCTGTTCCATCATTGACCTGAGTAAATATTTCTGCAATAAACTTAGTGAATAAATGCTGGTGTTCCAATATAACAATATTGATTTTATTATTTTGTATTTCGATGGGATCAGTAAATAGCGGATGCACCAAAATCATAAGTCAATAAGCCTTTCGTCATTATCAATATACTCAGTCTGCCCACAGCCTGTAACAAATTCCATCCGTGAAAATTGTTTTTCAGTCACCAGCATCATCTGGACCAACCCTTTATTTGGCTTGTTTTTGCGTATGGATTCCATAACACTACCGGCAACAGTGTTATTTAAGGCCAGTTTAGTATAAACCGATTCCTGCATCATAATAAACCCGCTTTTCAGCAAGAATCTTCTAAATTGCCTGTATGTCTTCAGATCTTCATTTGTTAGTACCGGCAAATCAAATAAAACCATCACTCGCATAAATCTATAACTCATTTCTATAAAACCTTAGCAAACCAACGTCATCATTATTAAGGGCATCAAAAACACTTCTACAATAATACTTGATAGCATTATTCACATAATGCTGCTTCCCGTCAATATATACACTTTGGTTAAGTACTGCCAACAGCTGTAATTTTTCCTGATGTTCAAACTGCTCTAATGGCATTTTTAAAACTGTTTTATCTATTAACGGCCTGAATGGTTCCATTAAATCAGAACTCAAATTAAAATAATTAAACATATTATCATGGAACAGACCCAATTGCGTTAAATAGCCGTTAGCAACAATTTCTCTGTTAAACGCCGCCAATAAAACAGTGTAACCATAGTTTAAAGCAGCATTAATAAAACTATCTGCCGTTCTCGTAAAATCTATACCAAATATAGCATTAAAATAAACCTTGGCAGCATGCCCTTCCCTGTTAGTTGTGTCACCAGGCCGGATCTGTTGAACATAACTGTCCAGCATTGCACTTTCAGCTTTGCCCAACAGCTTCAATAAATCACGTTGCTTTCTGATTTTTTCGGCAACTATTTCGGACCATAGCAATAATTTGGTTTCCTGTCGCCATTTTATTTGATCTTTGATTTTTGCGCTGGTATCATGGCTGCCATAATAAGGAACTGCCTCACAACATGGATTACATTTTTCATCACAAAAAATGACCTTTATTTTTCGTTTGCTGAGCTCCGCAATTAAAGCTGCCGTCAAAGAAACCGCCGTATTCTCTATCATAAGCAGAGCAATTTCGCCAAGATGTATTTTAGCGGACTGTTCCCCTCTGACGACCAATGTATTAAGCCTGAGATCAAGCTTTGCCCGTGAAGAAATCACTACAATACGCCATGTCATAGCTTTAATAAATCTATCTCTTGTTCAAATAAACCTGTAGGCGACTGGTTGATAATGCTTATTTTAGGCAACTCCGAAATATTTTTTCCAAGCACTAGTATACCAGCACTTTTAGCTCCACCAATTGCTGTCAAATCACCGTTAACACTATTACATTGGAACAAATGCAAGATTTCAAACAGCGTTATTACCTGTTCTTTAATGCCCAGGTTGATAAATGTTTCTCTGCCCTTTTCCAGATTCTTTATTTGCGCGCTCAATCTTACCCTATAAACTGTATTTTGCAGTTTGTCCAGCAGTTTATCATAAAGTGCTATGTTAGTGTCTTTGTCAAACTTATCAAACACCGTTACCGGCAACTGCCCTTTTGCCTCTTTGTTGCGTTGTATATATTTGGCTATCTTTTTGATATATTTTTCATCATTAACAGCCAGCACAAGCTGTTCTGCTCCTTTATATATTAGTCGGTTACCTGTACGACCAGAAAGGTGCATTTTAAAACCATCTACTTTAAACAGTGTATTGATCTTTATTCCCGCGAGCAGTATTCTTGGTTCATGCAAAATTAAATCATCAAGGCAATACTGCAATAAAGCTGCAGGGTTGTCTTGTAACATCACAGCCTTCAAGATCGGGACATATTCAATTGTTTTTACCCGTTTGTTCTTTAATGTATGCTCTACTAAAAAGAAGTATGCGCCTGCAACTTTATCATAACCTCCATAATTTTCAATCTTGCTGATAGGATCATTCATATTGCCTTTGATCGGATGTTGCCCCTTGCCTTTTTTCAAAAGCATTTGCTTGAAAAATCCACCTTTAGCCTGGCTGGCATATCTGGTAAAAAGCACCCTGTTATTATGCATTGTCTGCTTTACAGTTGCTATGGTGCCATTATCGCCCGGTTCCCAGGCAACATTGCCGTTGCGCTCTACTTTGAAATCATACATTTTATTAAGGCTGTATTTATTATTTTTACTTTTTATAAAATTAATTGGGCTATGAGTAAACTTCGTATTATAAACATTTCCCACTACAATATTCAAATATGCGTCTTTAGCGTGATGGTAATCGTTGATCTCACGACATTTTACAAAATCATTTTGCTGTCTGAAAGCAGACACATTGCCGGCTTTAACATATACTATTTCAGTATTTTTATATTCCCTCTTTAAAATTTCTGCTACTGCTTTAGTAGACTGGCTTGTCTCAACGATTTGACGGGCAATAAATCCGGCCAATTCATCTTCTGAAAAAGGTGTATTCCTTACTAAGCGGTCATATTTTTTTTGACTGATAAATCCCCGCTCTAACAACATTTTCCATATGCCGCCGCACTTATTCCTATATTCCTGCGGCACCGGATATTGATCACCTTTAGCCCGATTAGCCCCGGCTTTCACTAAAACTCTGTTGTCAATGCTGTCATCCTTGATCTTAGACTGTGGGAAAATATGCTCAATATCATACAAAGCCCGACCGTCTGCACCAGTGCTGAACAGTTCGCCGATTTCTATTCTTTCACCTGTATACATACACCGTCCCATTTGGGTATAATACAAAAACAGCTTATCCCCGCGCAAATCACCATCCGTACGATTTTCCAGTTCTGCAAGCCAATCTCTCGTCTCACCTTTACAAGCCTTATATAAACTAATAAGACTGTTTTTGCGGGAGACAGTACGTTTTTTATTCTGCACATCACTGCGAGTCATCTCAATAAATACTTTTTTCGGCTCGTGCCCCATCACATTCTTTATTTCCTCTGCTAAAACCAGAGTTTGCCAAATACTGCGTTTTACAGCAGGAGACACATACAAATCTGCAACTGTTTCGTAAGTTAACGAACCTGTAGCTTCATGCATTGTATTATTATATGCCTGCAATTTATCCAGATATTGATATTGCCCGCTTAATAATTCCATTAAATTATTTGGAGTTTCGTACATGGCAGTTATTATGCCAAGTTCATTTGCAAAGCCCGGTATCTGACTGGTAATTTGTTCCAAAAATTCCCTGGATAACCTGCCCCAACCGGTATATTTCAGGTTAACAATTGCTTTGATCTCGTTTTCACTTAACTTATCGCCATAAAATTTATTGATTCTGTCTTTTAATAACTTTTTAGTATCCCCAAACAAAACGATCCACTTGATGATTTCTTCCACCATCTTATTATCACCGGCTTTAACGCCAATTATTTTTCTGAAATCAATCAGCGACCCCAAACTTCCTTTAAAATCGCCATCAAAACCGCTCAGGCTATCAGTCTCTCTCATATATCCGTTATTGATCATAAAATCACGAAAGTTTTTGGCTTTGACTTTCTTTTGCCGCATGAACAACTCACGATAAATATGTTGTTTTAAATCAGTTGGTAGTCTATCACCATTAACACACACATTATTAAGTTCGTTTAATACAACGAACTTGCTATATAATAACGAATCTTTTGGCAGGACATCTGCATCATGCATATAAGTGCATTTATTGGTCATGCGTCTGATAAAAGCTTCGGCGCACGCTTCCTGATCCACTACCTGCTCAAAATTCCATGGTCTGATTTTTTCATCACTGTTTTTAACGATCCAGCAATGCCCTTTTTGTCCATCAGCAATCTTATGATGATCATTAAGCGGCCCTACATAATACGGGATTCTAAAAGTCATAATCTTTACAATTTTTTTAGCTGCAGTATAGCCACTTGCATCTTTTTCGTTTAAAAAAGGCAAATAACGTTTCGCATTCTCTAATATCTTTTCTAATTCCAATAAATGCATTTGATAAGGAATTACGCCATTGTCTCTGTTTATTTGCTTGGGAGCAAAGCTTACATTAGCACATTTGCTTTTTAACTGCTCAACATCAGAATCCATGCTTTTAATCCTGTCAAGATACCCTTTTACAAATTTACAAAACTCTTCCTGAGTACATTTTCTGCTCAAAACAACTTGCTTTTTATTATTCTTTTTTGTCATACCCACATAAGCAACATAATTATTGGCAGTATTTACATCATTAAAAATTTCATTATATGCTGCATTATCATAGTATTTTTTGATCAGGCTCTTTAATAATTTTATGTCCTGTTTATGCTTCTCATATACATCAACTTTAGCAAAAGACAAGTAATCATTACCTTTTTTTATTTCAGCAAGCAGACTCCAATCAAAAATAGATTTCAACCGATCCAAACATTCTATTTTGCTTAGATCGCCAATAGTATCTAAAAGCTTATCATGTATATCCGCATAGTCCATGGTTTTAAAACATAATTTATCGATTTCCAGGTCTGTATCTTCAGCAATATCTAAAATATTTTTAATCTTTGCTGTCCCGCCACAGATTAAATTAACCATTTCTTTCTTTTGTTTTGTATCAGCCCCTAATAAATCATTCAAATATTTATTTTTGTCTTTGACGCCCAGACTGCTGTCTTTTAAAATATTCTGTACTTTATCTAAAGAATCATCGGCAAAAGCAAATTGATACTCATCTTCCAAATAATTATTAAGCGGTGAAAACGCAGCGTCAAACGAAGTAACATTTTCCATTCTCTGACCTTCAAACAAAAAATGTCCTCTGTTTTTCAAAATATGTTGCAATGCTAAATATACCAATCGGACATCAAACTTTTCTTTGCTTTCTATTAAAGTTTTACGCAGGTGGAAGATAGTTGGAAATTTCGCATGATAATCTTTATCTTTAAAATTGGCATCGTTAAACAAGGTATTCGTCTGATTATTTTTATCCTCCAGACGATACTTGCTTTCAGCCAGTCTATGAAAAAATCCCATATCTGCTTTACTTATTTCTTCTGCAAATATTTCCTGCAACAGTCTGATTCTTTGAGTTCTGCGCTGCAACCTTCTCCTTGCCGCTCTGAACGATCTGCGCTCAGCCGCAGTTTTTCCCGCTTCAAACAGTCGCGTCCCCCACATATATTTGCCGTTCAATCGTTCCAAATTATAGTTTAAATCAGTAACTGCCCAACCTACCGAATCCGTACCTATATCAAAAGCAAGATAATATTCACCAAATTGTTTTTTCATGTTGACAGCACTCCTTTTTAGTATTAATATAAAAGTAATCATTAAATACCATTGATGATTACACTACAAGTTCAAACAAAAATTTATTCAAAGCGCCTTCGGGCTCCACAGTGTGGATTTAAAAACTTGCGTATGCAAGTTTTTTTATTTTTCAATAAACATAGTAAATACTAACTATACTGATTTATTTATTCGCTATATGTTAAAAAAATCCTACCTCTTTCAAGAAACTCTATAGATTCATATTTTAACATTTAAAGAAACATCTATGCTTAATAAACATAAAAAAGACGGCCAAAGCCGTCTTTTTTATGTTTTGGCAAATTTTTATACTCTCACTAAAGTGATTTTTTGAAACTGCAAAAGGCAGCAGCAATTATACCGTCTTACCATTTTTCAGGAATCCCAGCGAATGTATCCACTACAATCATCGCCGCTGTAGCCTTAGCCACCAGGGTATCATTGTCCAGATCGCGCACTTCGATATTGATGGTTACCAATCTGTCGTCAGCGTGTGTTATCCGTGAAGTAGCGCTGATCGTCGTACCCACCGGTGCGCCTTTGATAAAATCTGTAGCAATAGTTGATGTCACTACCCTTTTACCTATCGTTGCACCTGCAATGCCTGTAGCATTATCAGCCAGCGTTGCAACCAGTCCTCCATGCGCCATACCATTAAGATTAGCATGCCGCTTAGGATCTACTTTTACTGCAACTGTAGCGCTGCCGCAAGACATATCTACGATGTAAATGCCGCACTCCTGCATAAAATTATTATGCGAATAAATTTCGCTGACCTTTGCTTTGATCTTTTCCGCTTCAACCACAGGGAGTTCCTCCTTAACGCCGTCTTATGCCAGACATTCAGCCAGGTCTGCTGCAAAATCTGCGCTTGCTTCCAGATTATCGATAAGCCCGCACAGCTTGGCCGTTTTTTCTTCGCCGTAAACAGGAGCAGCCAAAGACATAAATTTTGCAACACTTTCATCCCAGCTCATCGGATTAGGCGGATCTCCTTTCGGAAAATCTACCTGTAACTCCAATACTCGCCCATCTTTACAGCGAACGATAAGCTTTGATGCCAGTTTTGCAGCATCAGCAGCATGTACCGCCTCGATCGCAGCATCACGCATGACCTTGGTCTTCGCCATCAAGCTACGGACTTCAGCATCACCAATAACTTCCGTCAGGAAGCGATCAACACCCATATCGCCGTATTTGAGCATCCCGGCAACACAATATTGGATACTGAACTTGCAGCCATACGGATTTTCAGGTTGAGGATTATTGATCAGAAAATCAGTGATCTCATTGACTAAAATCTCTATCGCTTCAACATCATCAGGCTTCAATCCATGCTCAGTACGCAGCACCTGCATCGCATACAGCGCGGCATGAGAATGTTTACAGCAGGCATAAGGTTTGAACGAATTATTATCAATCTTATATATACCATCATTCAGCCCATCCGTCAATTTTTCCAAATGCGGCTCTGTGACCATAGCCCGGCAAAAGCCTTTTTCTCCTTCCAATATCTTTGTCGCACCAGTAAAACCAGCACGGGCCAGATATGCTGAAAGTACGCCGGCATATGAACTTTTACCGGCATGCAGAGTTTTGCTCATTGCGCCCTCTTTCAAAAATTCCCACAACCCTGCCGCCTGTGTACCAGCACTGCCAAGACATTGCAGCGTCGCAGCCGCATCAAGACCTAAAACCTTCGCTGCCGAAGCGGCAGCGCCTAAGGTACCTGCTGTACCAGTAGTATGCCAGAAGAAATAGGACTCAGGGATAACGGATTCGCCTACGCGGCCGCCAACCTCATATCCTGCTACTACAGCTGCCAACATATCTTTACCGCTTTTATGCTCCGCCTCAGCAATGGCAAATACCGGCGGTACAACTACTGTAGCCAGATGTATAATAGATGGATTATGAAGGTCATCAAAATCAAGGGAATGGGAAGCGCTTCCATTACAAAATGCAGCATTTAAAGCAGTAGTTTGTTCCGTCTGTCCAGCCAAAACTGTAGACTGTGCCTTACCCCCGCCATCCAGCAGCAACTTACGGATGATTTGGATAGGTTTTTCCTGCGAACCGCGAATACAGACTCCCAGCCAATCTAAAATACACTGCTTTGTAATCCGAACTGTTTCCGGGCTCAATTTATCATATTGTACGCTTGCCACAAAATCAGCCAATGCTTTCGTTGTCATAACAATCAACTCCGTTCTTTCACTCACAACCTGTCAGTCAGATCAGAACATGGAACCGTCCTGTCTATATTCTCCGAATATTTCTTTCATCACGCCGCATATTTCTCCCAAAGTGGCATAAGTTTTAACAGCGTCAATCAGATAAGGCATCAAATTTTCTTCGCCGGCGCAAGCTTGCTTCAGCGCAGTTAAAGCAGCATCGACGGCTTTCTGATCACGTCCGTCTTTCATCTTTTCGACTTTGGCAATCTGGCGTTCAGCAACACTAAGGTCAGCAGTCAGAACATCCTGTTCCGCCAGTTGTTTATTATCAACAAACTTATTAACACCGACAACTATAGACCGTTTAGTTTCGATATCGCGTTGATCTTCATAAGCATGAGCCGACATTTCCCCCTGCATATAGCCTTGCTCGATAGCAGCTACAGCACCGCCCATAGCATCAATTTTCTTGATATATTCATAAGCTTCTGCTTCCATCCTATCCGTCAGGGCTTCTACATAATAGGAACCTGCCAGCGGATCAATAGTATCGGTAATACCACTTTCATAAGCCAGCATCTGTTGAGTACGCAGTGCCAGAGTAGCCGACTCTTCAGTTGGCAAAGCAATCGCTTCATCATAAGCACAGCAGGCCATAGACTGAATACCGCCTAAAACGGCGGACAACGCCTGCCAGGTAATACGGGCTACGTTATTAAGCGGCTGCTGAGCAGTCAGAACACTGCCGGCAGTATGCACATGCACACGCAGCATCTGTGCTTTCGGTACTGTAGCACCATAACGTTCTTTCATAATGCGCGCCCACAAACGGCGTGCCGCACGGAATTTAGCAACTTCCTCAAACATATTAAGTCCGGCAGTAAAGATCCAGGAAATACCAGGAGCAAAATCATCTACTTTCTGTCCGGCCTTAATTGCCGCATCAATATAAGCCATCGCATTAGCAAATGCAAAAGCGATTTCCTGTACACAGGAAGCACCGGCTTCACGAATATGGTAAGCACCTACGCTGATCGTATTCCATTTTGGAATACTCTTGGAGCAATATTCAAAAGTATCGGTAATCAGCCGCATCGAAGGCCGTGGCGGGAAAATATATGTGCCACGGGCAATATATTCTTTTAAAATATCATTTTGAATGGTGCCTTTTAATTGTTCCGGCTTAACACCCTGCTGTTCGGCAACAGCAACGTACATCGCCAAAAGCACTGCAGCCGGGCCGTTAATAGTCATAGAAGTACTGACTTTATCCAAAGGAATACCTTCAAAAAGCTTTTCCATATCAGCCAGCGAATCAATAGCCACGCCAACTTTACCAACTTCACCATGCGAAAGCTCCGCATCGGAATCAAGTCCGATCTGTGTCGGCAGGTCCATAGCTACCGACAGGCCGGTTTGACCTGCTTCCAGCAAATATTTATAACGGGCATTGGTTTCCTCAGCTGTAGCAAAGCCTGCATAAGCGCGCATCGTCCACAACCGCCCACGATACATAGTCGGCTGTACGCCGCGTGTAAAAGGGTATTGTCCAGGGAACCCGCTTTTAGAGCAGTAATCAAAACCTTCTACATCCAAAGGAGTATACACGTGTTTTTCTTTAAATTCTTTTCTTTCAGGAAATTTGGCATTGGCTTTAGCAACCTTTGCTTCATAATCCGCCAGTCCCTGTTTGATTTCTTCATAATTAGTCATGTCATTGACCCCTTTCTCATTCCGCTTCGCTGTTTACAGCATAGTGCCGGTTTCATAAAATTTTTTCTGCATATCGAAACAATGTGCCAAATCAATTGGCATATGGGCGTTTTTTTGTTGTGCAAACCTCAGATATTCCAAAAGCTGCGGCCGAAATTCAGGGTGTGCGCAGTTATTTATGATAGCTTTAGCACGTTTGACGGGACTCAAACCACGGATGTCGGCCACACCCTGTTCAGTAATAAAAACCATCGTGTCATGTTCAGTATGGTCTGCATGAGTAACCATAGGTACTACACTGGAAATCGAGCCGCATTTCGCTGTAGACGGCGTTGAAAAAATCGTAAGGAAACCGTTACGCATATAATCACCGCTGCCGCCAATACCATTCATCATCGTGCAGCCCATAACATGCGTTGAATTAGCCTGCCCGTAGATATCAAATTCCAACGGCGTATTCATAGCAATAACTCCCAAACGCCTGATAACCTCGGGGTGATTACTGATATCAAGCGGTCTTAAAACAATACTCTTACGATACAAATCAGGATCTTCCTTGTACATCTCCCAAACCGAAGGCGAAGGAGTGAACGCGCAGCCGGAGGCTTTAGCTATCTTGCCCAGCTTGATCAGACGGAATACAGAATCCTGTAAAATCTCGGAATACATTTCCAGATTTTCAAATCTGGATTTGGCCAGTCCTAAAAGAACCGCATTGGCAATACTGCCGACACCGGACTGCAAGGGCAGCATTTTCTCCGGCAAACGTCCCATCTTTTGTTCATACTCTAAAAATTCCACCAAATTCTCAGCAATTTTGATGCTTGCTGCATCAGGAGCAGTCAAGTCACGCACATGATCCAGAATATCAGACTCCACGATACAATCGATACGATCGATACCGCATTCTACATAAGGTTTACCTATCCTGTCCCCCGCATGATAAATTGGAATCTCAGTTCTATTTGGCGGGATCGCCGGAATATAGATATCATGCATACCTTCCAGATTCAAAGGAATCGAAGTATTGACTTCGATAATGATTTTCTTCGCATGCTTCACAAAAATCGGCGCATTACCAACACCAGGACCTAAAATAATATTGCCTTCTGCAGTAATTGCCGTAGCTTCAATAATAGCTACATCTACATCACCAAAAAAACCATAATCTACCTGCTGTCCGAAATGGCTCAAATGTTGGTCCACATATTCAATCTTGCCTTCATTGATGCCCTTTTTCATGCTTTTGTTGGACGCGGCATAATACGGCATCCTGCCTTTTATCGCGCCAACTGCCGCCAACTCCTCTTCAATTTCCGGACCAACAGAAGCGCCACTCCAGATATTGATACGGCAGCGTTTACCTTCTTTGATAGCTTTGGCTAAAGCTATCGTTGTTTTTTTAGGATAGCCGGATGGGGTAAAACCACTGACGCCCACATTCATTCCATCAGTAATCAGCGCCGCAGCTTCTTCCGGAGTAACGATTTTGTCAAACAACTGCGGATTTCTTAATCTCGTGCTGTCTAACATTTTCATCCCTTCTTTCCCAGATTTAAATTTCTCATACACCTTTCTTCACTTTCAGTATAATTCCGGAAACTTATAACGTAAAATACCAAAAAGCAATAGAAAATATTAATTTATTTGATATGTTTAAATTTGGTTTTCGAGTTTAAAATTACACTTTTCTTTATTTCTATTCATAAAATTCAATTGATGTAATATTACTTTTATAAAAAATTCATTCTAACAACATTTGCCATTTTCATTGACAATATCTATCTTTAAACATCAAAATAATTGATATAATTTATAAGTTTTATTTATATGCTTATCTAAAGTTATAAAAATTTTTTCAGAAAAAGATAGGTTTAAGCTGCTTTATCATCTATAATGTAGTTAAACGATAAACAAACTACAGTTAGCTTAAACTTAAATCTATATTGCCAGTAACAGGAGGAGAGCAGACTATGGACATGGAATATTACCGCAATTTTATTGCCATCGTCGAAGCAGGAAGTCTTTCAGCGGCATCCAAGCGCGTACACGTTGCCCAGCCGGCCCTCAGTAATCAACTGAAGCTGCTGCAGAAAAAATTCGGCACTCAGCTAGTCAATATCCGTCGCGGCGTACATAATATAGAATTGACCAATGCCGGCTGCATTCTTTATAACAAAGCTAAATATCTCTGTTCGCTTGAAGATGATACCCAACGGGAAATATCGGACTGCGTCAACGGCTATACAGGTACTCTGCGAGTCAGCCTGTCGCCTTCGATGTCGATTTCCTTTATTCAAACTTACCTCAGCAAATTTTCCAAAGAATATCCGCAGATCAACTATGAGCTGTACGAAGTTTCCATCTTGGAACAAATCAATCAGATGCTGACCGGGAAAACGGAGATCGGCGTTGCCAATGCTCCGCTGACACAGGAAAGCCGGTTTGATACTATCTATACCAAGCAGGAGCGCCTTGTTGCAGTAATGCACAAAGACAATCCCTGGCTGCCGGCAGACGACAAAGCTCTGCTTTTGGCACATATGGAAGATATGCCCATCTGCCTGTCACGCGGCTGTTCGACTTTATTTTTAAACGTTTGTTCCGATTCCATGATCTTCCCGCAGATCCTGAGCATTAATTCTACTAAACTGTCTACAATAGCCTGGGCAAAAGAAAATGCCGGCATCGCCGTCGTACCGGCTTCACCGGGTGAAATTTTTGACAACGATCTGATTTGCAAGATCATCCGCGATGACAGACTATTCCTGAATAAAACGCTATCTATTGTTAAAGGACGTCCACTTTCCAATGTCGCCCAACTGTTTTTAAACTATTTTTCACAGCATTCCTAAGCTTCAAAAATCGTTTAAGAAGGTGAAATTATGATTACCATTACCAACAAAACCGACTGCTGCGGCTGCGGAGCCTGTGCCAGTCGCTGCGTGACCTCCTGCATCACTATGGCACCAGACGAAGAAGGCTTCAATTATCCGCTGGTCGATACTGACAAATGTATCCACTGCGGTTTGTGTGAACGCGTTTGTCCTCTGCTGCACAAACCTCAACCTCATGAGATTTTAGCTGTTATCGGCTGTAAAAATAAAAACGAAGCCGTTCGCTTTGTCAGCTCCAGCGGCGGTTTTTTCTCCCTGGCTGCCGAAAAAATCCTGGGACGTCAGGGGACAGTCTTCGGGGCGGCCTTTGACGACAACTGGCACGTTAGACATATCGCTGTCACAAGCGGCAATGCAATGAATAAATTACGCGGTTCCAAATATGTACAAAGCGATATCAGCACTACCTATCAGGACGCCGAAAAACTGCTTCAGGCAGGCCATACTGTTTTATTCAGCGGTACGCCGTGCCAGATCGGAGGCTTGAAAGGATATCTGCGTAAAGACTATGAAAGGCTTTATACCATTGACGTAGTCTGCCATGGGGTTCCCAGTCCCAAAGTCTACCAGAAACGACTGGACGAAGTCACCGAGCTTTCGTCATCACCGGTAATAAAAGTCAATTTCCGCGATAAAACTCCCGGTTGGAAACGCTTTAATATCGTTTTTCAAACTGAAAACCATATCTTTGCAACACATAAACGCCGCGGTCCATATATGCGTTTATTCCTGAATAATGTCAGTACTCGCCCTTCCTGTTCCGACTGCGCTTTTAACAATAAACACAGCCTGGCTGATCTGACGATAGCCGACTATTGGGGCGTCAATAAGCATTTCCCGCTTTTTGATGACGATAAGGGTGTTACGCTGGTCCTCGTCAATACAGAAAAAGGCGCCGGACTTTTTGCAGATTGCCAAAGCGAGCTGGAATGCCAGCAAACAGACTTTAAGCGCGGCGCCGAATACAACGCCGCTTTGTCCCAAAAAATGACACCCCATCCTTCCCGACAATTGTTCTTCGCTGAGTTGGATCACAAAAGCCTTTCTGCCTTAGCCAACGAAATATTAGGTACTGCTGAAAATTAAAACAAACTCCCTGGGCAAATATGTCCAGGGAGTTTGTTTTAATTGTAATAATCACCACAATATTTGTTTCACTTTATTATATTTTTATATTATAATTAGTTTATAAAAGTTTTCCTTCAATTATAAAGGATACGGAAGGTATTTATAATGAATTCCGAAAGAAACGTCCTCAAACTTATCAACGATATCAGTAATCTAACATTATTCGTCGTAGATCAGTCAACTCTGCAGATACTTTACTGCAATCAGACTGCTGCAAAAGCAGGTTTCAGGAGAGGTGTATTCTATCATCCTGACACTCTCAGCTTTGATGCCGTCAATTTTCATCAGGGTGATTATCAGTATTTTGCTGAAAAATCTATTTTAGGAAGCAACGTAGATGTCCGAGTGAAAAGAACTCTTTGGGACGATGAGGGCAGACAGATTCCTGCCTTAGCAATCTCTGTCACACCTCATATTTTTGCCGGCGAAGTCAAGATCAGGCACGACCATTCCAAAGATCTCCTGCAGGGCATCGATGTTCTCTTTGACGAATATGTAGTTATTGATCTTGTCGACGACCGTTATATTTCTCCGAAGCTCGGCCCTTGTGCTTCGGCATTTCCTCATGCCGGCGACTTTACTCAGGCCAATGATCTTTACGGTAAAATGCTTATCCATCCTGAAGACAGGCAGAAATTCTGGGAACTGACTTCAACAAAGAGCCTGCGTCAGAATATGCCGCAGGAAAATATGCATATCGTTGGCGAACTGCGCCGTCTTGTTGCGCCAGATAGCTTTGAATGGATTGAAACTCATCTCGTATCTACTATTGATGCTCAAACCGGGCACCTGAAAGTATTATGGTGCTACCGCAATATTGAAAAACAAAAACAATTTGAGTTGAGCCAACGCGAACAGACCGCCTGGATCGCTCAGTTAAGTGAAGAATATTATGCAGTTTACCTTGTTAATCTAAGTAATAACACTTTACGCGGCCTGCGTGTGCCAGAACAGTTCAAAAAAATCGTACATATGGAAGAATGCTATGATAAACAGTTTTCTATGTATGTAAACGAATTTGTAGACCCTAAATGGCAGCAGACACTCTTAAAAATTACCAACAGCACCTACATCATTGACCAGTTTGCCAACGATAATAACCGGATTGAGCATATTTTTAAAAATAAGCAGGGATTTTGGCTCAGTGTCAAGATCATTCCGGCACCAGGCTACTCTGACGCTTATCCTTATGCGGTACTGGCCTTTGAAGACCTGACCCAGAAAGTCGAACATTCACTCAGTGAAAAAACTGCCAAAATGGCAGTTGCGCATATGTATGCACTGGCAATCAGCGTCGATATGGAGCATCAGGGTTATAACTGTATCCATTATTCGGAAGAGATACTCTCGCTGCAAAAACGTGGCCGTTACCGTGATTTCTATGCCCAATTCCACCAACAGCTGCTGGACAGTGATAAAGCGCTTCTGTCAGGCATCTTTGATGCCAAACTTTACAGCAGACAAACCTATGCCGAAGGTGAGATGCGTATTTGGGATAAAAACAAAAAACTGCACTATTATACCTATTACAGTACCAGGATATCTACAATCGAAGGCGAAAAAATCATGCTGCTGCTGCGTAACATCGACGGTAAAAAACAGCAGGAACATGAACTTGCATTACTCAGCGCCGACAGAATGCGCCATCATAATATCGCCAATGCGCTGGCTGAAATGTACTATGCAGTCTATTATGTCGACCTGCAGGAACATAGATTTTATATTCTGCGGCTTACCGAAATCATCACTGCCAATATGCTGAAAGGATTAGAAGATCATACCGAAGCCTGGACTACCTTCGTCAATAATTTTGTTCATGTGAAATTCCGCAAACAGTTATCAGAGGCTTTTGCTTTAGAAAATATTTATACAACATTGACTCAAAACAATAAAAACTCTGTCGAAATAGAGTTGCTGCGGCGTTTTGCCAACGACAAATACGAATGGGTACGTCTGGAAGCTCAGGCCATTAAAAATACCGAAGGAACTATCACAGGCTGCGTTATCGCTTTCCGGAATATCCATACACAAAAACTGGCCTACGAAAGACAACAGCAGGCATTAAAAGCCGCCCTGCTTTCTGCCGAAAAGGCCAATACCGCCAAAAGCGCTTTTTTGTCAAATATGAGCCACGATATCCGTACTCCAATGAACGCCATCATCGGTATGACTACAATCGCGCAGCAATACCTGCACGACCCTGTTCGTATTAACAGCTGCCTCAGCAAAATCGAGCTGGCTTCCAATCATCTTTTAGAGCTCATAAATGATATCCTCGATATGTCTAAAATCGAAAGCGGCAAATTATCTCTTAAGGAATCGCCGCTCAATCTGGCTGAGCTTATTCACAATCTGATCTCACTCATCAATCCACAGTTAAAAGAACACCAGCACGAACTGCATGTAGAGACATATAATATCAGTGACGAATATCTGCTGGGGGACACTGTACGCCTTAATCAAATCTTCACTAATATCCTCAGCAATTCTATCAAATTTACGCCTCGAGGAGGAAAGCTCAAACTCGAGATCAAGCAATTAACGCTGGCGCCAACAGGATATGGACACTTTCGTTTTGTTTTCAGCGATAACGGCATTGGCATGGACCAGGAATTTCTGCCGCACCTGTTCACTCCCTTCGAACGTTCCCAAACCTCAAATACTGATAGTATTGAAGGCACAGGCCTGGGTATGGCTATCACTAAAAATATTGTTGATTTGATGGGTGGTACTATTGAAGTCACCAGTGCTGCAGGCTCTGGAACCACCTTTACAGTCACCCTGCCACTGAAGCTGGCTGACAAGCAGCCCGTCCCGGTTTCTGCCATTCATTCCGAACTGCAGGCCCTGGTCATCGACCATGATCAAACTTATGCCTCTAATATCCTGCAGCAGCTACAGCAACTGCAAATTACCGGTCAAGCAGTACACAGTCTTAAAGAAGCAAATAACAAACTAGCAGCTGCCATAAAAAAAAGCAGTGACTATACGACAGCCATCATAGTCTATAACCCACAGCTGGATCTGGAAACAATGTTAAACGGATTACGCCAACTGTCATCAACATTAAAGATAGCTTTGGCAATCACCTTTTCCGATCTCAGCCAGACCATTAAAGACTATTCTTTTGACGCACTCCTGATTCTGCCTCTGTTTGCTACTAACCTTGCACAGGTACTCAACAAAATGCATCAGACAAACACACCCAGAACACAGCATCTGCTGCCATCTGCTGCTAATGAACCTAACTGCAGCGGCAAGCGGATACTTCTTGTTGAAGACAATCCGCTCAATATGGAAATCGCCTGTGAGTTGATTGGTATGACCGGTGCCATGATAGAAGAGGCCACTGACGGTGCTGCAGCACTGACAAAAATTGCTCAGGCACCTGAAAACCATTACGATCTTGTTTTCATGGATGTGCAAATGCCTAAACTCAATGGGTACGATGCAACCAAAGCAATCCGCAAACTATCACGCAAGGATGTAAAGAGCCTACCGATCGTTGCTATGACTGCCAATGCCTTCCTGGATGACATCAAAAAAGAACGTGAAGCAGGAATGAATGCTCATATTACCAAACCGTTTCATCTGGAAGAATTATTTGCCGTCATCAGCGAATGGCTGCAATGCAAATAATTATCATAAAAAAGGCTGCCGCAATTAAAAACTGCGGCAGCCTTTCGTATTTTGTTTACATCACTTCTACTCTTTTTTGTTTCAAAACCTTCAGCAACAAAGCCAGATCCTCAATGTCGTAACCGTCATTATTTACTTCCGGTACAACATGTCCCTGTAAAACACTGCCAAGCAGCGTATCTACACTGCACTTAAAGAAATGCGCCAAACGTAGCAATACCCTCAGACTGACACTGACGCGGCCGTGCTCAAGGTTGCTCATATGCGTCTGCGAAACATCTAAACGCTGAGCAAGTTCACTTTGACTGATACCGTGTCTGATACGCATTAACCTGATATTCTTACCAATTTCCTTATAATCGGGATTCATAAAGATACCTCCTTCATCACCTGTTACTAAATAAATTTATTTTTGCGCCGATTCTGTTCCTGGCGGCAGATCGCTGATAAGTTCAGCCGGATCTACCTCAAGTGCCTGTGCGATAAGAAAAAATACTTCCAAACCGCATCTGGCAGCACCACGTTCTATTTTTGATATATAGGAACGGGTCAAACCGGCTTTAATAGACAATGCTTCCTGACTTAAACCTTTCAGTCTTCTGTAATATAAAATATTTAAGCCTATACTTCTATATTTCTCAGCAAACATGACTTTTTTCACCTTAACAATTAAACTTTTATAGATATTGGTTTTATACTTATTATCTTACAAAAAAAATGCATTTGCTGTATAAAATACAGCACATACGTGCACTATATTACTCATTTATACAAAATAAAATTATACATGCAAAGAAATTATATGTCTTTAAATATGTAAATGCACTTAAAATTAATGAATTTTATTATTTTTTATATTTCAAATATTTTGCTATTTATATGAAATAATTATATATTTTATATAAAATTACGGCTTGTTATAGCTATAGTTCTACTTATTAGTACTCACCGTACAAATAAGTGGTTTTCAGAAAAGCAATATGCGAATTACGAGTAATTAAAAACTCACACCTCGGAAGATGTGAGTTTTTAATTACTTTTCTTCGTTATTCTATTCGTCCTGATCTTCGGTATCACTATCAGAAGACATACTCAAATCAGTATCGTTACCACCAGCCAGATTATCCATCTGACTACCTTGCACATCGCCTGTATCGGAACTGCGAGAATTGCTGTCAGCTTGTTCTTCCTGACCGGCACCATCTAAAATATTCTCGAAACCAGCACTAAAACTGCTGCCAGAACCACTTGCATTCAGGCTGTCATCACTGTTATGTATTTCAATTGTTCCGACACCAATATTCGTGTTTTCACCACTTGGATTTATTATTACAGGGGTATGCAGCTCAGAAGTTACAGCAGAGCTGCTACTATGATAATTATCCTCAAATTCAGGCAGTTTAGTAATATCATGCTCATCTTCAGGCAGTTCTGGTGGATCAGGCGGTAGTGGCGGTGCCGGAAAGATATCTGCATAAGCCTTGCCAACACCTTTGTCGTTATACTTAGAAATATCGTAAGTATTGCCATCTTTATCGGTCGTCGCATAAACAGCCTTATCAGAAACAATTGCACCTGGTCCCCATCCTACTATCCCACCACAATACTGTGCATTACCGTCTGTAGCAATGACCTGCCCTAAATTCAGTGCATTCTCTACTATCCCTTCAACAGAATTACCAATAATTCCGCCTACCTGGTCCCTGCCTTGGACTGTACCTGTATTTAACACATTATCAATGCTTTTAGAAGATGTGCCTACTCCTATAATCCCACCAACACTATTACCGCTACCGCTAACAGCACCACTGTTTTCAGCCCTACTGACAGATACACATCCAATACCGGCACTGGGAGGTCCTGACATAGACACGCCGCCCCCCATACCAACAATACCGCCTACCGCTGTTCTTCCTGTTATTGTCCCTGAATTATTGGTATTCTCTAAAAGCATATCATCATCACAATAATAATATCCTAAAATTCCCCCAACACTATCTAATCCGCTAATGTTACCATTGTTGATGGCATCGACAATTATTTGTCCAGAAGCATTACAGCCAATAACACCGCCGACATAACTATAACCTTTTACTGTACCTTCATTTTTTAATTCACTGACATAGTTGGAACCTTCAGCATCATTATAACCTAGTACACCACCAATATAATAGCTTGAACCAACACTCACACCATCGGTTACAAAAACACTTCCTTTATTAAGTGCTTTGCTCACAGTTCCGTTATTTTCACCAATAGCTCCGCCTACTTCACGAGCTCCGCCTACAAAACCTCTATTTTCAATATTATATACATAACCATTTACTTTATTTTGTCCACAAATCCCGCCGACAAGTTCATTTCCCTTAATACTTCCATCATTGATACCGTCAGAGATATTCCCATTATTCTGTCCAACAATTCCTCCAACAGTACTATTGCCACTAACAGAAGCATAGTTATGGACACTATTTATAATACCTGTATTAGCTCCGGCAATACCACCTACAGCACTATTATTTCCAGCATCAATTTTTCCTTTTAGTAAAATTCCATCAATAGTACCTGTAGAAGTATTTTGTCCAGCAATACCACCTATCCCAACACCGCCGCCAGTCAAATCAATTTCTGCATCTACATTTTTAACACTTCCAGCATTATAGCCAACTATGCCCCCTGTATAACCACCCGTACTATTAATAACTTTTATCTTGCCAACTATACCATCAATCTCCCCAAGACCCTTATAATTATACCCTGTAATGCCGCCGGAATAACCGCCGCTAGTATTATTTACTGTTATATCAACTTCAGCATTCTTTATTATTCCTGCATTAATGCCAACAATACCTCCGGTATATTTACTTGTTCCTGAAACAATACCACTTACTGCAACATTTTCAATTAACCCGTTATTCTGACCTACAACTGCTCCAACAGCCTGGTATCCACTAATATTACAATTGGATAAAGTAAGATTTCTGATTACACTGCCACTTGCAGTTTGTCCGAACAACCCTTTGTAGCTTCCATTTCCACCATTTACAGTTACATTTTTTATCTCATTCTCCAGACCGTCAAAGGTTCCCTTAAACGTACTGTCAGCGCTGATGGGTATAAAACTATTAATGCTGCTAGCATCAATATCATTTTTTAAAGCATAATTGCCGCTTAGATTAGTATTAATGTCCTGCAGCTGCTCAGCATTTGTCACCCACATATAACCTTTTACACTCTGAGCTCCGCCATTGATATCAAAATTTTTATCCTTACCTGCATAACCGTTAGCATCATGAGCGGTATACCCCAACACAACGTTACCATTGGCAAAATCTCCGTTAATAACAGCATTGCTGCCGTCAAAATCATCTCCGCCCAATTTTATATTATCAGTATCTAAAACGATACGGCTGCCCTCAAAACGCAGTGTGTCTGCTTCCAGTTTACCCATATTAACAAGCTCAGCAGTTCCCGCTATCCCAAAATCACTGATACCAGCGCTGTTTTTAAAATTTTGTAAAGCTGCATCGACATCAGATAAGCTCTTAGTAGAAGCCGTCAGCGAACCAACATTTACCTGTGCCGTTTTACCAAACAAAATCCCATTGGGATTGATCAAAAAAACATGTACCCCTTGTCCATTCAAAGCGCCAAAAATCTCACTGCCCTGTCTGCCGGTAACATAATTCAAAATAGCGTTCATATTCTTAAAATTTACCGTTTCTCCAGCAGCAACATTAAAACTATCCCACTTGACCGACACATTGCCTGTACCGGTAATATCCATCTGATTACCGCTGGACGTATAACTGCCGTTACCAGTAACTACCGTCCCACCCTGTGGCAATCCCCATGCGCAATTAGAAAAAGCCAAAGTGCTAACTACTATAGCGACCGTTGTTTTCCCTAGTCTCTGCCTGTTTTTCATCTTAATCCGCTCTTTTCCGCTCACGATATTCTTAAAACAATTTGTATAACCTGAACCATAACCTGCCGTTTTTATCTTCCGCCTCACTGCGATAAGATTCACCCTTTATCTTGCGTGCATAATCCAGTCTTGCGTACAAGCTGCGATCCAAGCTATAAACTGCGCCAATACCCCAACCTGCCAGCCTACGATGCGGATCGGAGGTATCTCCGTCCTTTCGTGCCAAAACCTCACCTACATCAGCAAACAACGTCATACTCATACCTTTGACCGGAGTTTGATACCTTAATTCTGCCGTTGCCTGATAACCGCTGTCACCGCCTGCTTCACCCTGCGGATAGGCTCGCACCGCATCAGCACCCCCCAGATAAAACTGTTCACTGCTGTCTAGATTGCGGTTTGCTAGCTGTCCATGTGCAAAAATATAGAACTGTGTCACTTTGCTTAATTTACTGACATGATTAACATCAAAATTAAAGCGGCTAAAGCCGCCTTCCGTCCTGCTGAATTCATCAGCAGCCTGAGCTTCCCCGCTGCGCAGCTTTAAATTACCGGCACGTAAGACAGCACTGTAACCACTATAACTAACAGCACTTTGCAGACTTCCAGTCAGTCCAAGATGAAACACATCACTGCTTTTACGTGCCGTATAATCAAAAACACGCAGTTCATCATTCAAACGGTTATGCTCATAGCCGTAAATCAACCGTAAATTTTCGGATTTCCTGCCGCTTAAAAGCTGCGAACCATATAGGCTCACCGTTTTAGCCGTTCCTACAGCACCTGCCTGCGTAAAATAATCCCCTAAAGTATAATCCGACTCCGCGCAGCTGATACCTAAACGACCTCCCGTTCTATTAACCGCTGTTTCATAGCCTAAATTATAATTTTTCATCTTCTCATTACTAAGCATCCCGCCAATAATAAGCCTGTCCCCGCTGCGCAGCGGCTCATTAACAATGACCTGCATTCCGTAACGGTAACGTCCCGAATATTTACCGCCATAATTGTCAGTATAAACAGCGCCTTCCACAATTGGCGAGGCCCCTAAAACAATTGTTAAACTGCTGCTGCCAATCTTATCACCAGGCTCTAAAATACCTTTGGCCTGCACACCGGGCAATGCATTCAGATTATTCAGCGTCATTTCTAAAATATCACTGCGTAACTGCATACCAGCATATAAATTTTTTAAAAACCCTTCCACAAAACGATCTTCAAGACTTGTAGAATTTTTCACTCTTAACTTATCCAATACCCCAGGAAAAACCTTAATTGTCACAATACCAGCCACAATATCCTGCCGAGGTAAAAATGCAGTTGCCACAGGATATCCCTGTTTTCTGTAATAGACAGATAAAGCTTTCGTCAACTGCTGCAAATCGTTAACAGCCAAATTACGTCCACTGTATTTTCCCAAAAGTGCCTTGGGGGGGGGCAAACACTCCTCTATTCCACTAACATCAAGTTGGAATCTTTTAACATACACCATCGACTGCGATTTTTCCGCATGTTCCGAAATATCATCTTTATGTACAACGACACGCTGATTATTAAGCATATTATCAGACATCCCATTCTGCTGGACGTCACTGCTTGGAAGCTGGTTAGCAGCATAACATCCGACAGTCTGAGACAAGACATAAAGCATAATTACAACTTCTTTTTTCACCCCTGTCCATCTCCCCACTCTTCCAGTCATAATAATACCTATTATAAATTTTAGTTTCTATTTTAATCTATTATCCTACTAATGATTCAAAAAAGCAATTATTTCGAATAATAATATTAAAAATAATTAAATCATATGTATTTTATTATACATTTATTAGAATTTATATTTTAATCAAAAGACTATCAGGGATTATGTGCTGATTCTATTTATTTTAACTGCAGACTTTTCTGATTTATGCTGCAAACTTCTATTACCCGTTCCAAATCGTTTGTCAATTTCTATAATCACTTACTAAAAGCTAACAAACCACTATAAAAAAACTAATATATTTTTATACTATAAAACCATAACAAAATATAGAAAATTTCTATTATTAATGATACAATATTTATATTATAACAAATTATTTTAATCTTATTGCAGTAAAAATTAGGTAATTATGGGCGAGGTATATATATGAATACCAAGATCAAACAAACAATAGCTTTATTTTTTACAGTCATGTTATTGTTTGTTCTGGTGCTGCCACCACTATCCGCAGTCGCAGATGCAAGTCCTATTAAAGTAGGCTATTATGAGGACGGCGACTATATGTCCAAAAGTCAAAGCGGAGAATATAGCGGATATAATATTGAATATCTACAAAAAATTTCCAAACAATCAGGACTTCCTTTCGAAATGGTTGATATTGCAAGCTGGAATGCTGCATATGATATGCTGGTTAAAGGTGAAATCGATCTGCTGCCGGCAGTTTATCATTCAGAACAGCGGGCAGAGGAAATTTTCTTTTCCGGCCAACCAATGTGCAGTATTTATACTACCCTAAACGTTCGTATGAATGATCCACGCTATGATTATGAAGATTTTAAAGCTTTCCAGGGCATGAATGTCGGCATTATCCGCGGCGGAGTAGACGGCGAAAGGTTTAAAAGTTTTTGCCGTGAGCATAATCTTGTTTTAAATATTATTGATTATGACGAAACAAGTGTACTTTTAGAGGCACTTGATAATGGTACACTGGACGGTGTTGCTATTACCCACCTTGGAAAAAACAGTACTTTCCGCAGTGTAGCCCAGTTTTCTCCCAGTCCTTTATATTTTGCCGTAACCAAGACAAATCCCGAGTTACTGTCTGAAATCAACAAGGCCATGAATAATATTCTATTGGCTAATCCTGATTACAGCCGGGATTTGTATGATAAGTATCTTGCCCCAAGTGTTAACCAAAAGCCTGTTTTTACTAAAGAAGAACTCCAATATATAAAACAGGCTGCACCGATATTAGTATCTTATGACCCTTCTTTTGCACCTTTAACATACCAGAGTAAAAAAAGCGGGCAAATTACTGGCGTAACTGCAGATATTTTTGAATTTATTGCCAAAAACAGCGGTCTGCGTTTTGAATTTGAAGCACATAATCAAACTGAAGCTCTGCAACTTTTACAGCAGGGGAAAATATCTGCTTTGGCTTTATCTGACGGCGATTACCTTTGGGACGGTAGAAACAATATCAATTCCACACTTTATTATCTACGTGCACCTACCTCAATGATCACCAGATACGATTCAGATAAATTGGAAGTAATTGCTTTGCCTCAAGGGTATCAGCTTTCTGAAGCTATCAAGGCAGCAAATCCACATTATACCTTCAAATACTATCCTTCTATCGAAGACTGTCTTAACGCAGTTTTGCACAATAAAGCTGATGCTGCCTGTACAAACACTCATGTTGCTGGCGCTTATCTAAGCAGATCAGCTTACCAAGGTATGCGCACTATAACCTTAGCTCAGCCAATCAATGAAATGTGTGTAGGATTATCTGCGTCGGGCGATTCGAAGTTGTTTTCGATCATCAATAAGTGTATCCAATATCTTCCTACAGAGCAGGTAGACGCCTATCTTGTAACGCATTCTGCCAATACCAAAGAAGTCAGTATGCTGGAATTTATTGAGCAGCATCTTTGGCAGGTAGGCTGTATTGTGATACTAGTCCTGAGCATAATAATTCTGCTGATAGGCAGTAATTTAAGAAACGCTTTACGCAGTAACCGCCGTATTCAGGATCTGCTGTATAAGGATGAACTGACCGGTCTTTATAATATGAACGGATTCTATCAGAAATGGGAAGAAAATAACACTCCCTCCAAACAACAGTCTTTTGTTGTACTTTATAATGGTTTCTGGAAAAAGAAAGAAGAAAATAATACCCCCCAAAAACAGCAGTCTTTTGTTTTACTCTACAGTGATATTTGTCAGTTTAAATTTATCAACGATAACTTTGGTTTTGCTACGGGTGATCAGGTACTGCAAGCCAGCGGTAAAATATTACAGGAAATCCTGGAAGATGATGAATTCTGCGGAAGGATATCCTCCGACCATTTTGCTCTCCTGTTAAAGTATAATTGCTGGGAACACTTAGACAAACGCATGCAAAACTTTGTTAAAAAGCTGAATTGCTGGCGTAAAGCGAAAACCGATATTCCTTATAAAATTGATTTCGTATTTGGTGTTTGTCTGATTGAAAAAAATGCTACTATTGACCTTCATCAAAAACTTGATTTAGCCAATTATTCAAGACGCTACGCAAAAGATACTCCAGGCAGTTTTATTGTTTTATATGATGAAAAAATGCGTGCTCAGGCACTTTTAGCACAACAGTTGGAAAGCCGCTTAGATCAGGCTCTGCAGGAAAATGAATTTGTAGTCTATTATCAGCCCAAGGTTTCTATGAAAGATGGCTCCATTATAGGAAGCGAAGCTTTAATTCGCTGGAACCATCCTGACAAAGGTTTTCTGATGCCAGGCGTATTTATCCCTATCTTTGAGAAAAACGGTATGGTTAAAAAAGTTGACTTGTGGCTGTTTGAAGAAGTTTGTAAAACAATGCGCACTTGGTCAGAAAAAGGCTATCCGCTTTTCCCTGTTTCCTGCAATTTTTCAAGACTACATTTTCAACAAAGTGATTTCCCTGCACGAATCTGTGAAATCGCTGACCGTTGGAATGTTCCGCACCATCTTTTAGAATTGGAAATAACCGAAAGTGTCCTATTGGAAGAATCAACGACTATTGCAGAGGTTTTTCAGATACTTAAAGAAATGCAATTCAAAATAGCCATTGACGATTTCGGCTCCGGTTATTCATCTTTAGGTCAATTACAGCAACTGACTGCAGATGTTTTAAAACTAGACCGCAGCTTTGTAAGCCACGGAGTTGCAGGTATGCGTGAAAAAATAGTTGTCGGCAACGTAATCCATATGGCCGGAGAGCTTGGTATGCAGGTAATCTGTGAAGGTGTTGAAACACAGGCACAATCCATAACACTACAGGAAATTGGCTGTAAATATTCGCAGGGATTTTATTTTTACCGTCCTATGCAGCTGGAAAACTATGAACAATTACTTGTTGCAGATAACTAAAAATACTGCAAAATAATCTATTGATAATTAAAATATAAAACACCGCAGAAATCTGCGGTGTTTTATATTTCTATGCTAAGTACAATAATGCACTTATTTTAATAATTCCAACTTCTGTATAGACAAATGTAAACAAAACCTTACTAAATATCTTTCATTTCAAAAACAGTTGATAAATGATAAAATAAACATATGACAATTTCACTGATAATCTTAAATAAAATACACTTCATTTAAAAAAGTGCAAAAACCGAGGGGATGCGATAAAATGGCAACGCTGCTACAAGAGATATTGACAAACAACCATGAATTTTTGGCAAATAACAAGTGTACAAAAGAAATATCCAAATATCCGCAGAAAAAGTTTGCCCTGCTCACTTGTATGGACACCAGACTTGTTGAACTGATCAACAAAGCACTGGGCATCCACCGAGGCGATGCAAAAATAATTCAAAATGCCGGAACCTCTTTAATCGGAGAAATGGGAGAAACCGTAAAAAGTCTTTTGCTAACCATCTATGTTTTTGATATCAAAGAAATTTTCATAGTCGGACATTATGATTGCGGTGTCGCTCTGACATCATCAAAAGACATATTACATAATATGAGAAGCAGAGGCGTCTCAGAACAGCAATTAAAACTGATTGAAAAAGATTTTCAAGTTTGGCTTGATCCTTACACCGACCCCACCAAAAATGTACTTACAGTCATTAAAAAACTTAAGGCCAATCCTTTTATTCCCAATGATATACCTATCCACGGACTTATCATTGACCCCCATACGGGTAAACTTGACCTTTTGGCAGATGGCTATAAAGAGATTTAAGACAAATCGTGCTCCCTGTTTTTTAGCGTCGTCAAATTTTTAGTTTTTATAATCACTATTCTAATATATCAACGCAATATTTTGGTCATTGCCAATATTCTACAAGACACCTCTTTACTTTATCGTTACAATAGTTTTGTAATGCTTGGAGCTTATAAAACATTGTATAGAAAAGAGGCTTATTATGAATCTGCAAAATGAAAAATGTGTCATCGTCGTTGACGAAGAGCTGCCGTTAGGAATTATTGCCAATACTGCTGTGATCTTGGGGATAACCCTAGGCAAAACCATGCCTGAAGCAGTCGGTCCTGATGTAATCGATCAGACAGAAAAGAGTCATCTCGGCATTATCAAATTCCCTGTTCCTGTCTTGAAAAGCTCTGCAGAAAAACTTAAATATATCAGGGAACAACTCTATCAAGACGCTTTTCATGACCTGCTCGTTGTTGATTTTTCTGATTTAGCGCAGAGCTGTAAAACTTATGATGATTTTACTCAAAAAATGACTCAAGTACCGGAAAGCGCTTTAAAATATTTTGGTCTTGCAATCTGCGGCTCAAAAAAGAAGGTTGCTAAACTTACTGGAAGTCTGCCTTTATTACGATAATTTTATATTTTTGCCATTCAACTTTCAATGCCAACCCATTTATTTTCAAAACAAAAAATCCATGCAAACCGTAAAGTCTGCATGGATTCTACATTTTCAATTGGTGGAGACAAGCGGGATCGAACCGCTGACCTCTTGAATGCCATTCAAGCGCTCTCCCAGCTGAGCTATGCCCCCAAGACAATTAAGATTATAATAGAAAACAGCCTTACTTGTCAATATAATTGTAAAATATAACTCAAAAATATTGCAGTAGGTTAAGCACCGTGCTATAATGTATGACGCAAGCAAAGACGCCTGCCTTCCTGGGTCAAATCTGCCTTCAGGAAGGCAGATTTATTTTTTCAGGAGTGTTTGACAATGCGTTCTATCGAAACTACCGCGGCAAAGCTTTCTGTTTTCAAAATGACCTGGCCGATTTTCATTGAAATTTTGCTGCAGATGATGGTCGGCAATGTAGATCAATTCATGCTCAGTCATTATTCTCAAAAATCCGTTGCTGCCGTTGGTAACGCCAATCAAATCATCAACATCGTTATTATTGCCCTCAGCGTAATAAGTATGGCCGCAACAATCCTGATTGCCCAATACCGTGGTGCCGGTAATAAGGAAAAAGTCACGGAAGTTTGTACCGTAGCTCTTTTAACAAACTTCATTTTCGGACTTATCATCAGTTCAATTCTGTTTTGTTTCGACAACTTCTTTCTTGATCTGCTGGCCGTACCTGATGACATCCGGTCTGAAGCCGGCTTATTTCTACGCTATATCGGCTTGTTTATAGTGGTCCAGGCAGTATACATCTCTTTTATTTCTTTTTTCCGCGGTTATTCACTGCTAAAAGTAACGATGATGACTTCTATCATCATGAATGTTATCAATATTATCTGTAATGTTTTCCTTATTCATGGCTTCGGGCCCATCCCCCCTTGGGAGTATTGGGAGTGACTATTTCAACCAACAGCAGTAAAGTACTGGGTCTGCTGCTGATTCTATATTTTTTCCGCCGTTTTATCAATCTGCCCTTGTCTTTTAAATATCTTCGTCCTTTTCCCAAAAAAACTTTGCACAATATCCTCTATCTGGGTCTGCCTTCCGGCGGTGAGTCGCTTTCGTATCAGCTGTCGCAGATGGTGATTATGAAATTTGTCAATCTGATGGGTTTAGTAGTCATAACGACCAAAATATATGCCTATATCATTGCTATGTTCTCATACATTTATTCGCAGGCTCTGGCAATGGCGACACAAATCATCGTTGGTTTTCTTCTAGGCCGCGGCGACCAGGAAGCAGTCAGTCAAAGAGTCTGGCAAACTGTGCGGTTAGCGGTGCTGATCAGCGGTACCCTGACAACGCTCTTATATTTCAACAGCGACCATATCTATGGTATCTTTACTGATAACCCCGAAGTGCTGGAGTTGGGACGCCACATCTTTCTCATTGAAATTTTTCTGGAAATCGGCCGTGCCGTCAACATGGTTATGGTCATGTCACTGCAGGCTGCCGGTGACATCAAAGGTCCTGTAACAATAGGCTTACTTTCCATGTGGCTGGTTTCCGTAGCAGGTGCCTACTTTTTTGGTATCGTCCTCGATTTTGGCTTGATAGGTATCTGGATCGCTATGATGATGGATGAATGTTTAAGGGCCCTGATATTTATTTATCGCTGGCACAGTGGAGTCTGGCGTCACAAAAATCTTATTTAAAAGCAAAAAGAACGCAGATAAAATATCTGCGTTCTTTTTGCTTTTAAATTAATCTATATAGTTTTAATCTTATCAATTATTTTTAATAATAAAAATATAAATCGGTTAATTATTAAAAATTATTTATTTATTTTCAAATCACCAATTATTTATTTCTTTTAAATAAGTTATACAATGTTGATATTTCGTATCATTCATCTAAGAAATAAGTAAAATTCAGGTAAAACTTTTTGTAAAAATGAATAATTATAATAAATTTTACTTAAAAATGTTGCCGTTGCAACAGAGGAGATTTTCAAAATTTGCTATTCTGTTAACGCATTTTAAAATTTTCAAAGGAGGAATAATATGTCCCAAGCAGTAAAATGTTTAATTTTGTTGGCAGTAGTTGCTCTCTTATTCGTAACTGAACTTATTCCCTTGGCAATTACTGCAACGGCAGGCGCGATTTCCTGCGGCCTGTTAGGTTTTATTCCTGCAAAACAGGTATTCTCGGGTTTATCCGACTCTACCGTAGTCTTGTTTGCAGGTATGTTCGTCGTAGGTGCTTCCATGTTCTACACCGGTCTTGCTCAAAAAATAGGCGGTGTAGTAGTAAAAATGTGTGGCACAGGCGAGAACAGCTTGATGTTTGGCTTAATGATGGTCGGTACGGTTTTATCTTCCTGCCTGTCCAATACTGGTACTGCAGCCTGCCTGCTGCCAGTTGCGCTCGGTATTTGTGCCGCAGCTAAGATCCCCGCTTCCCGTCAACTGATGCCTCTGGCATTTGCCTGCGGTTGGGGTGGTATCATTACTATGGTAGGCACGCCGCCTAATATTATTGCAGTCGGCGCTATGACCTCTGCCGGTCTTGAACCTTTTGGCTTCTTTGAATTTGCCTGGATCGGTATTCCGGTTTCTATTGCTGGTATGCTGTACATGATGTTCGTAGGCAAATACCTGCTTCCGAAAGTAGATCTTTCCGCTGACCAGGAAATTGAACAGGAAATCGAAGCCGCTTCCACTTCTTCTACCAAACAAATCATCTCCGGCGTCATCCTTGCTTTGGTTATCATCACCATGGCTGTTGGTATCCCTGGCGTATCTTTGGAAATCGCTGCTATCACCGGCGCGCTTGTTTGCGTACTGACCGGCTGCCTGACCGAAAAACAAGCTTATGCTTCTATCGACTGGGTAACCATCTTCCTGTTCGCAGGTATGATGCCTGTTTCAGCAGCTATGGATACTACCGGCGCCGGCGCTTTGATAGCTGACTGGACCGTCGGCCTGATGGGCGGAAGTCCGTCTCCTTTAGTAGTGACCGCTATTCTGTTCATTCTGTCCTGCGGTCTGACCCAATTTATGTCCAACACTGCTTCAGCAGCTTTGCTGTGTCCGATCGGTATTGCTATTGCTAAACAGCTTGGTGCTGATCCGAAAGCAGTATTGATGGCGATTGCAGTTGCTGCTTCTTGTGCTTTTGCAACTCCGGTAGGCACTCCTCCGAATACTTTGGTACTTGGCCCCGGCGGCTACAAATTCATGGACTACGTAAAATGCGGTACCGGCCTCGTTATCGTAGCCTTTATCGTATCCCTGGTTGTAATCCCAGTTGTTTGGCCTTTCTTCCCTGCTAATTAACAGTAAAAAAAAAGACTGCTTCTTTAAGAAGCAGTCTTTTTTCTATAATTCAGTAATTCAGTCCTGTTTTCTAAAGGCTTCTGTCAAGGGCGGAATGATTTGTTTTTTACGGCTCAAAACGCCTGGCAGGTGATAGCATCCTTCCGCAGCAGCTTCGCCAAAAGCGTGAACAAGCTGTGTCTGAGGACTTCCTGCAGCTAAAAGATCTGTCGCTTCACCCAAAATATCAGTAACCATCAGCAGCGACAGGTCATAACCTTCCTGCTTACGAAATTCATTAAGAGCTTTCTGCAGTTCTCCTAACCGTTCTAAAGCCTGCTGCCGATCCATAATATTGATCTGACTGACCGTAATCCGGTGTTCGCCAAAATCGAATTCCTTAATATCATTACGCACAATATCCTGCACCGGCATCGTACCAATAGCAGAACCATGACGCAGTACTTCCATCGCAAAAGCTTCCGCATCCTTGATGCCGGCCTGCTCTGCCAAACGTTTAGCAGTATCCTGGTCAAAAAGAGTCGCAGTAGGAGAACGGAAATACAAAGTATCAGAAACTATAGCCGCAAATAGAATACCTGCCAAATCCGGCGGCAGTTCGATACCTCTGTGCCAGGTAAGGTTGGCAACGATAGTAGCAGTTGAACCTACAGGCTCCTGTCTGATAAAGATCGGCGCGCCTGTCGTCAGCCCGCCCAGCCGATGGTGGTCAATGATTTCCAGCAAATGCGCTTCTTCAATGCCTTCCACCGCCTGACTGCGTTCATTATGGTCGACTAAAATAACCTCCTGACGATCGGGAACCAGCATCATACCACGATCCATCATCCCTACATATTTACCACGCTCTAACACCGGGTAACTGACAAATTTTGCCGCCAGCATCTTTTCTCTGACATCAGAAAGTAAGTCTGTCGTTTTCAGAGTCACAAGGTTTTTCGTCATCACCAGCCTGACCTGAATGCTCTGATTGATCAGCCGGGCCGTAGTATAAGTGTCATAAGGCGTGCTGATGACAACAGCCTTATAACGCAGGGCCGTCTGCAGTACGATTGGCGTTATTTCCGTATCCCGCGTCAGAATCAAACCTGCGGCGCCGGCCTCCAGTACTGCCAGCTGCGCCTCAACTCTGTCACCGATGATAACCAGATCTCCATTTTTAATTGCCGTGCTAAGTGTTTCAGGCTCCGAAGCCCCAATTTTGATCTTACCATTAAAGGTATGTGTCAGATCACCGCAGATCAGCTGACCATCTAAAGTATGGACAATACTTCTGTAATCTGTTTCGCCGTCGTCCAGATCTTGAATTGACAGCTCATTATAATAACGTTTCGCCAGGTCGCCGACAGTAATGATGCCGACGATATTATTTTCCTGATCCAATACCGGTACGGATTTTAAACCTTCGTGCTCTACAAAAAGCCTGCCCACATCACGCAGTGACGCATCTGGCCCCACTGTCGGCGGCTGCGCCAGGCGTATATCACTTAACCGCGGATACAGATCATCTACTAATTTCGGTACCGGTACGCCAAAATGTTCCAGCACAAACTGTGTTTCCGGATTGATCTTGCCTGCACGTGCCGGAACTGCGTTCAAACCCAGCTGCTGCTTTAAATAAGCATAGGCGATGGCAGAACAGACCGAATCCGTGTCTGGATTACGGTGACCGATAACTAAAACCGTTTTTTCCATGCTTCCACCTTCTTATCCCCGTATTTCTTACTTGTCATTGTAGCACAAAATAAAACTGTCAGCAGTAAATTTTAAGCAAAGAAACCTCCCGCAGACTGCAGAAGGTTTCTTTTTTTAATATTTACTGTTATTTTCTTTACTGCGGCGACCACCCAATTCGTTCAGCAGTTCTGCCGGATTGATATTATGATATGCCAGAAGCACTAAACAATGATACCACAAGTCAGACATCTCATACAAAACCTCTTTGCCGTTATTATTCTTGGAAGCAATGATAGTTTCTGCAGCTTCTTCGCCGACCTTTTTCAAAATCTTATCCTGTCCTGACATAAACAGGTAACGGGTATAAGATTTTTCGCCGCCATGGACGCGTTTGTCCTGAATGACGCGGTACAATTCAGCCAAAATACCGTGAATACCATCCGGTTCAGGTACCGGCAGATTTCTGCCTGCACCGCTGTTCCATAATGGATAACTGAAACAGGAATAATTTCCGGTATGGCAGGCTGCACCTTTTTGTTCAACCTTTACCAGCAGACTGTCACCATCACAATCATAATCAATACTGACGACCTTCTGCACATGGCCGCTGCTAGCGCCTTTGTTCCACAGCTCCTGACGGCTGCGACTCCAAAACCAGGTATAACCGGTTTCCACAGTCTTCGCCAGTGATTCGCCGTTCATATAGGCCAGCATCAGCACGGCATTGGTTGCTGCATCCTGAATAATGGCCGGAATCAAGCCTTTTTCATCAAATTTTATTTTAGAAAAATCTACTTGCATTATAATCTCACCTCTACACCTTTAGACCGCAGGTATTCTTTGACCTGCCTGATAGTAAACTCTTTATAATGAAAGACTGATGCCGCCAAAACGGCATCGGCTTTACCTTCCGTCAAAACATCATAGAAGTGTTCCAGCTTACCTGCGCCGCCGCTGGCTATCACAGGTACCTTCACCGCTTCGGCAACTGCCCGGGTCAGTGGTATATCATAGCCGTTTTTTGTACCGTCAGCATCCATACTGGTCAGTAAAATCTCGCCGGCGCCCAATTCTGCCGCCGTTCTGACCCAGTCCAGTACATCAATTCCCGTAGGGGTACGTCCGCCATGTACATAAACTTCCCATTTATCTGTACCGCAGCGTTTTGCATCTACAGCTAAAACGATGCACTGGCTGCCAAACAGCTTTGCACCATCAGCAATCAGCTGCGGATTTTTTACTGCCGCCGTATTTACAGAAATTTTATCAGCACCTGCATTCAGAGCATTACGGATATCCTGCACCGTGCTGATCCCACCGCCAACTGTCAGCGGCATAAAAACCTGTCCCGCTGTACGGTTTATGACATCCAGCATAGACTTACGCTGCTCGACAGACGCAGTGATATCAAGAAAAACCAGCTCATCGGCAGCTTCAGTGTCATATAAGGCCGCCAGTTCAACAGGATCACCGGCATCACGCAGTTCCACAAAATTAGTGCCTTTGACTACATGCCCTTCTTTTACATCCAGACAGGGAATAATTCTTTTGGTATGCATCTCAGACCTCCTTTGCGACCTGCAGAGCCTCCCGCAGGTCAATAGCTCCGGTATAAATGGCCTTCCCTATGATGCAGCCCTCGATCCCAGAGGAGGCCCGCTGCTGCAGACGGCGTATATCTTCCAACGATGCCACACCGCCGCTGGCAATGACTTTAACACCGCAGGCTTTTGCCAAAGCGGCAGTGGCTTCTACATTCACCCCACTCAGCTTACCGTCACGGCTGATATCAGTAAAAATAATATGCTCGACCCCGATAGCAGCCATTTTTAGAGCCAACTCTACAGCATCGATACCACCGCTGACACCCCAGCCTTCGATAGCGGCTTTCCCGTCTTTAGCATCGATACCTACAACAACCTGACCAGGAAATTCCCGACAGGCTTCAGCAACCAGCTGCGGTTCCCGCACTGCTGCTGATCCAAGAATCACACGGCTGACCCCCAGTTCCAGCAATTCTGCTACAGCTGCCAGACTTCTGATTCCGCCTCCTACCTGCACTGGCATAGAAGCGTGCTCCAGGATTTTTTGGATTGCAGGCAGATTACGTCCCGCACCGGCCAAAGCACCGTCTAAATCGACGACATGTAAATATTCGGCTCCGACTGCCGACCAGCGGGCAGCCATTTCCGAAGGATCATCAGCAAAAACAGTTTCCTGGTCAAAACGACCTTCCGTCAATCTGACGCAGCGGCCGCCGCGGATATCTATAGCAGGAAAAATTATCATGGCTGCCACTCCTTAAAAGCGCGCAGCAGGCCAAGGCCTGCCCGGCTTGATTTTTCTGGATGGAACTGAAAAGCCTGTACACTGCCGCTGCCGACGGCAGCCGTTACTTCCATACCATAATCACATACGGCAGTAATGAGCTCTTGCTGCTGCGGCTCAACATGAAAGCTGTGCACAAAGTACACATATTCATCTCCTGCTTCCTGCAGCAGCGGCGAACTGCTGCGTAAACTCAGCTTGTTCCAGCCCATATGCGGTATTTTCAAAGCGGTATCCAGTCTGCGCACCTGCCCTTGAAAATAGCCCAGACCTTTCACTCCGGGAGCTTCATCACTACCTTCAAACAAAACCTGCATTCCCAGGCAGATACCTAAAAACGGTCTGCCGCTGTGCAAATATTTCTGCAGTATCGGTGCCAGACCGCTGCGCTGCAGATTAGCCATGCAATCGCCAAAAGCCCCTACTCCCGGTAAAATCAGTTTATCAGCCTGTGCAATAACTGCGGCATCACTGGAAATAACCGGGTCGCCGCCAACAACAGCGATCGCTTTATTAACACTGTGCAGGTTTCCCATCCCATAATCAACAATGACTATCTTCGAACTCATAAAGCCCCCTTGCTGCTCATCACGCCCTGAACGCGCGGATCTGCAGCTACTGCCTCTGCCAGCGCACGGGCAAAAGCTTTAAAAACCGCCTCAATAATATGATGTACATTTTTACCATACAAGACTCGAATATGCAGAGTCATGCCGCTGGCCACGGCTACGGCGCGGAAAAATTCCTCAGTCATTTCTGTATCGTAGTTACCCAAAGTTATTTTAGGAATTTCGGCTTCAAAAACCAGGTACGGCCGCCCGGAAAAATCCAGTACTACCTGTGCCAAAGCCTCATCCATTGGAATAAAACAACTGCCATAGCGGTGAATACCGCTTTTATCGCCAACAGCCGCTTTAAGAGCTTCTCCTAAAACGATGCCGCAGTCCTCAACCGTATGGTGACAGTCAACCTGCAGATCTCCCTGTGCTTTCACCTGCAAATCAAGAAAACCATGCTTGGCCAGCAGTGTCAGCATATGATCAAAAAAACCGACGCCTGTAGCGATATCCGCTTTCCCGCTGCCATCAAGCCCAATACTGACACTGACCGCAGTTTCTAAAGTTTTTCGTTCTTTAACTGCCTGCCGCATCATATTGCCTCCTCTCCGCATAAGAGCTCCAGCCGGCTGATGATTTCAGCATTTTCCAGCGGCAGGCCTACCGTGATCCGCAGGCATCCCTGCAATACAGGATGACTGGTATAATCGCGCACCAAAATTTTCTTCTCCAGCAGTTTGCGGTATAAGTACATTCCTGCCAGCATCTGCTGTGTTTTTTCACCCTGGCTGCCATATTGCTGCTCGCAGGCAGCCGCTAAACGGGCAGTCAGTTCGCCCTGCGGGCAACAGGTCAGAAAATTCGTTGCGGACGGCCAGATTTTCAAGCCCATTTGCTCCAGTTGTTCCCGCATCAGATCACGCTGCTCGATAATAGTTTCCAGTTGTTCTTTATATAAGTCTTTTTGGCGGTAAACCTCTTCCGCTACAGCTAAAGACCAGGCATTAACATGATAAGGCAGCAGTGTTTTTCCCAAAACACGCATGATACCGGCACTGCCGACAGCATAACCTACACGCAGTCCAGCCAGTCCGTAAGCTTTAGAAAAAGTACGCAAGCACATAAAATTACTGTATTTACCTGTCAGAGCCAAAGTAGAACCTGCTACCAGCTTTAATTTATTCAGCGGGCGCAGATCCTGCGGATCAACGCCGCTGCCTTTAGCAAACTCCATATAGGCTTCATCCATTACTACCGGGCAGCTGACATTTGCTAAAATCTTCTCCATTACTTCAAGCGGATTATAATTTCCCGTCGGATTGTTGGGATTGCAGACAATCAACAGCGCCGGCTGCTCTGCCCTGCAAAATTCGATGACCTTATCTGGATCGACATATCCCGTCAGCGTCAGCGAATACGGTGCGGCTATACTGTCGGCCAGCTTGGTATAAACGCCATACATAGAAAAGGACGGATACGGAAAAGCGATTTTACGTCCATTGCCGCCAAAAGCATAACAGGCCATTTGCAAAAGTTCACTGGAACCGTTGCCGATTCTGATATTGTCTGCATCCAGCGCCAGATCTTCAGCAATCAGCCCGCGCAGCGTTTCAGCCTGCATCGGCGGATATCGGTTAAAAGGAAACCCGGCCAGCTTCGCCGCCACAGCCTGCTCAATCGGCCGCGGCAGATTATAATTACTTTCGTTGGCATTGACGATAATATCGGCAGCCACATGTTCTACAGCATATTCTTCCAATTCTTCCAAGCCGGTCCTGGCATTAAATCCAGCCATCTCCTCACCTCTTTTCCATACGCACGCGGATAGCGTTAGCATGCGCCTGAAGCCCTTCCGCTTCAGCCATTTTAATAACGTCACTGCCCACAGCAGTCAAGGCGCCCTGCGTATAAGCAATGATACTTGTTTTCTTCATAAACGTCTCCACATTCAGAACTGAGTAGAAACGGGCAGTGCCGCCGGTAGGCAGAATGTGGTTCGGTCCTGCGTAATAATCGCCCAAAGGCTCCGGTGAATAAGCGCCCAAAAAGATCGCACCGGCATTACGCAGATAAGGCAGCAGAGCAAAAGGCTCTTTCGTCATAACCTCCAAATGCTCCGGTGCTGATATATTCGCCATCTCAATTACTGTTTCCATATCAGACGCAATAATGATCTTGCCATGATTTGCTAAAGACAATGCAGCGATCTCCTGCCGCGGTAAAACAGCAAGCTGCATCTCAAGCTCTGCTGCAACAGCATTGCCCAACAGCTCACTGTCCGTAACTAAAATAGCGCTGGCCAGAGGATCATGTTCCGCCTGACTCAAAAGGTCAGCTGCCAGATATTTAGGATCAGCGCCATCATCGGCTATAATCAATATTTCGCTGGGACCTGCCAGCATATCAATGTCGCAGTGCCCGTAAACAGCTTTTTTAGCCAGCGTCACAAAAATATTGCCCGGGCCGGTAATTTTTTCAACCTTTGGTACAGTTTCCGTACCAAAAGCTAACGCAGCAATGGCCTGTGCACCGCCCATTTTATAAATTTCCCTGATACCTATTAATTCAGCCGTAACCAGCACATAAGGATTTACTTTGCCATCACGTCCGGGCGGTACTGCCATCACGATCCGTGGTACTCCTGCTACTGTAGCCGGTACAGCATTCATAATCACCGAAGAAGGATAAGCCGCAGTTCCACCGGGGACGTAGATACCCACAGAGTCAACAGGAGTTACCTTCTGTCCCAGCATAGCACCGCATTCACGGTTAGTCAGCCAGGTTTTTGGCAGCTGTTCTTCGTGAAAGCTACGCACATTTGCAATAGCACGTTCTATGGCTCCTACCACTTCGGCATCAGCTGATTGTCGGGCTTCTGCAAATTCAGCCTTGCTGACCCGGATATTTTGGACACTCAAGCCTGCTTTATCTATCAGATTAGTATAATAAAGCAGCTTTCCATCACCGCCGGCCCTTACGTCAGTCACAATTCTTTCGACGACCTGGGCTGCTGTCAGCGGCGCACCAAACATAGCGGTAACACCTGCCTGTACTCCGGGGGACAGCTCACATTCATCAAAAGCTTTTTTCTGCATCAAAGCTGCTATTTCAACAGCACTCATTCCTCTGGCATCTGTTACTTGCATTGCTCTTCCTCCTCATCCAGTACCTTACGCAAATCTCGGACCAGTTTATCCAGACGGTCAAATTTCAATTTAAAGCTCACCCTGTTGGCAATCAGTCTTGCTGTCGCCGTATAGATGGAATCTACCTCCACCAATTTATTCTCTTTCAGGGTACGGCCTGTTTCCACAATATCAACGATCAGCTCCGACAATCCAACCATCGGCCCCAGTTCAATCGAGCCGTTAAGCTTGATGATCTCGGTCTGAATCCCCAGACTGCGAAAATACTCCTGGGCACAGTTCGGATATTTAGTTGCTACCCGCAGATGCGCATAATCAGTCAGCCTGGGACGCTGCATCTGCTCAGGAACTGCCAGCATCAAACGACAGCGTCCATATTTCAGATCCAGCAGCTCATATACGTCCTTGCGTTCTTCCAGCAGCACATCTTTACCAATGATCCCGATATCGGCAGCACCGTATTCTACATAGGTCGGCAAATCGACAGTTTTAGTAATTATAAAGCGCACCTTGCTATCCTCGTTACTGATAACAAGTTTGCGCGAATCTTCAGTTACGTTATCAGCACTATAGCCTACTTTATCCAGCAGCTCTACTGATCTTTGAAACAGCTTGCCCTTCGGCAGCGCTACGGTAATATAATCCATTACGGCACTTCCTTTATCAATCTTCGATATACAGCAGCGTATCGCAGGCGTTAGCACGCTGCGCGTCCACTGCTTCGCTCTGGTTAAAAGGCTCGGCAGCCAGCTTCACTGTTTTGCCGCTCCTGCGCAGACGCATACACTGCGCGATCGCCTGTGGCAGACAGCCTGCCTGCCAGGCCACCAGAACATCCCAGCTGCTGATATTGTCCAGCTGCCGGCGCCGACTCAGAATCAACATGATCCTGTCTATCCCTATAGCAAATCCTGTTGCCGGGCAGGATCTGCCAAAATTTTCCATCATTGTATCATAACGGCCGCCGCCAATGATCGGGAAACCCATATCCTCAGCGTAGCCTTCAAATAACATTCCAGTATAATAATCAAGGTCGCGCAAAAGCCCCAGATCAAAACGCAGATAACCAGCCGCACCATAGACCTCGGCCAAAGCATAGATTTCGCGCAGATCCTGCACAGCCTTGGAGCTTTTATTGTTCAAACCACAGGCTTCAACCTTATCTAAAAGTTCAAGCCCGCCATGCAGAAACGGCAGCTCTTTAAACAAATCTTTTTGTTCCGGTGACATCCTGCTGCCATCTGCCAACGCTTCCAACCGTACCACATCATGCTCGATCAGGCAGCGTTTCAGCTCCTGCGCCTGCAGTTCAGTGACCTCAGCCGCTTCAATCAGGCCATTTATAAAATCGATCTGGCCAACACTGATCACAAAATCATTTAACCCTGCTGCCTGCAGCGAAGCTACTGCTAAAGCCAGCATCTCGGCATCTGCCGAAGGTCCGGCCGCACCCATCATTTCAACACCGGCCTGATTAAACTCACACTGGCGTCCGGCCTGTGTTTCCTCATAGCGAAATAGATTCGCCAGATAAAAAAGCCGTTTTACCGCCGGTCCCTCATTGAGCCGAGTAGCTACCAAACGCGCCAAAGGAGTCGTCATGTCCGACCGCAGCAATAAAATATTATTACGACGGTCAAAAAATTTAAAACTGCTGTCTGACAGCTGACCTGCTGCGGCAAAAGTATCCAGATATTCAAAAGTCGGCGTGACCACTTCGTCATAGCCCCAGGCTTTAAAGGTAGAGGCAAGCTTATTTTCAATTATCCTTCTGGCGCCGGCTTCACCCGGAAGTACGTCCCTAGTTCCATACGGCACCTGCAAAGCTTTATTATTCAGCATTGTGCTTGTCTTCCTTTTTTAATAATGGCATTATCGAATTATAGCCGTCAGCGCCATAAACCAAACAGCGTTTAACCCGTGAGATCGTCGCCGTACTGGCGCCTGTTTTTTCTACTATCTCTTCATAAATACAGCCTGCATCAAGCATTCTGGCAACCTCCAAACGCTGCGCCATGGATTTCAGTTCGCTGATCGTGCAAATATCCTCAAAAAAGTTGGAACACTGCTCTTCACTTTTTAAGCTAAGAATCGCTTTAAATAATTGATCGGTCAAATGGTCTCTGGTTTTTGCAGCCATGATTGCCTCCTTAAATTTAGCTGGTGCTAGCACCTTTTTTCTTTTATACTTTATCACTTTATCTTGTGAAAGGCAAGGTTTTTTACAAAAATTTTAAAATTTTTATTGACAAGTGCCGATTGTAAGTGTATTATTTTGTTTAACAACTTCAAACGGTATTTCATCAAGAGTAGCCGAGGGACTGGCCCTATGAAGCTACGGCAACCATCACGACGTGAACGGTGCCAAATCCAACGGATGTAAATCCGACAGATGAAGCAGTACGAAACGCTTTCGTTACCCTTCACCTGTGTGAAGGGTTTTTTTACGATTTTAGAAAAGAAAGAGGAACGCTGTATGATCGATTTACGCAATGTGGAAAAAACCTATTACAGCAATGCAGGTGATATCCACGCTTTAAAGAAAACAAATCTGCATATCAACGCCGGAGAAATATTCGGTATCATCGGCCTCAGCGGTGCCGGTAAATCAACCCTGATCCGCTGCATCAATATGCTGGAAGTACCTACCGGCGGTCAGGTCTTTGTGGATGGACAGGAACTGACTGCAATGAACAATCAGGAACTGCGCAAAGCACGCCAAAATATCGGGATGATCTTCCAGCACTTTAATCTGCTGGCCTCCCGCACAGTTTATGATAATATCGCTTTTCCGCTGGAAATACAGGGTATTTCGCAGTCTGAAATCAAAAAGCGGGTGCAGCCGCTGCTGGAGCTGGTACAATTACAGGACCGCGGCGATTATTATCCCAGCCAGTTGTCAGGCGGTCAGAAACAACGTGTCGGTATTGCCCGTGCTCTGGCCAGCGATCCTAAAGTACTGCTGTGTGATGAAGCAACCTCGGCATTGGACCCGCAGACAACAAAATCTATTCTCGACCTGCTCAAAGATATCAATAAACGCCTGAATCTGACTATTGTCATGATCACACATCAGATGGAAGTAGTCAAAGAAGTCTGTGACAGAGTAGCTGTTATCGAAAACGGCGAGATCATTGAAGAAGGTTCCATGATCGATGTTTTCACCGATCCGCAGAAGCCCACTACCAAAGATTTCGTCAAAAGCATCAACAATGTCGAACTGCCTGCACTGCTGCAATCTTCTTCAATCAGCGCAGTCTACACCGAAGGCAGCAAACTGATCGTGCGATTATCCTTCATCGGTAACTCAGCCGGCGATCCGATCGTTTCCGGTATGGTCAAAAAATTCGATGTCGATATCAATATCATCTACGGTAATATCGACTCGCTTAAGGATATACCCTTCGGCACCCTGGTCATTGAGATTTCAGGAAGCGCCGCAGGCATCAAAAATGCTCTGCAATATCTGCATGAACAGCAGCTGAAAGTTGAGGTGATCGGTTATGTCTCCTGAAATGTTAGCTCTTTTACTTAAATCCTTTTGGGAAACCTGCTATATGGTGCTGGCTTCCACAATACTCGCCACACTCATCGGCGTACCGCTCGGCGTGATCTTAACCGTCACCCGTAAAAATCATATCCTGCCCAACGCTCCTGTAAACAGCGTTTTAGGCGCTATTGTCAACGCTACCCGCTCAACTCCCTTCATTATATTAATGGTAGCAATCATTCCTCTGACCCGTCTTTTAGTAGGCTCTTCGATAGGTACTACCGCTTCCATCGTACCTTTGACTATTTCAGCCGCACCCTTTATTGCCCGCATCATCGAATCTTCGCTGCTGGAAATCGACCACGGCGTTATCGAAGCGGCTCAGGCCATGGGCGCCAGCCCCATGCAGATTATCCGCAAGGTCCTTTTGCCGGAAGCACTGCATTCCATCGTTTTAGGTATCACCCTCGCTGTTATAGCTTTGATCGGTTATTCCGCCATGGCTGGTACATTAGGCGGCGGCGGCTTAGGCGATCTGGCGATCCGTTACGGTTATCAGCGTTTCCAAATGGACGTTATGTTGATCACTGTCGTCGTACTTATCGTTATGGTCCAATCTATCCAGTCACTCGGCGACTACTTTTCCAAAAAGCTTAATAAAAACAAACTATAAAATCATCTTATAAAGGGGAAATTATCATGAAAAAATTAGCTAAAATACTGACCGCAGCAGCTTTATGCGTAGCTGCCCTGACCACCTTCGGCTGCGGTGACGATAAAAAAGAAGCAGCAAAAGCTCCTGCCGGCGATGCACCTATCAAAATCGCAGTTACTGCAGGTCCTCATGCTGAAATTATGGACAATGTCAAAAAACTTGCTGAAAAACAAGGTCTGAAAATCGAAGTAGTTGAATTCAACGACTATGTAACTCCTAATGTAGCACTATTCCAAGGCGAAGTTTTTGCCAACAGCATGCAGCACCGCCCCTATTTAGATGCCACTCTGCAAAAAGAACCTAAATTTGACCTGGTAGAAGTTTTCAAAACCGTTAACTTCCCGATGGCCGCTTACTCCAAAACTTTGAAAAAAGGCGACGCCATTCCTGACGGCGCCACAATCGGTATTCCTAACGATCCATCCAACGGCGGCCGTGCGATTTTAGTTCTTGCCAATGCCGGGCTGATCAAAGTCAAAGATATCAAAAACGTTACTACCACCGTTGCCGATATCACCGAAAATCCACATAACTTCAAGTTCCTGGAACTGGATGCAGCTACCATTCCCCGCAGCCTGCCCGACGTTACATTTGCTGTAATCAATGCCAACTACGCTATTCCAGCAGGCCTGAACCCTACCAAAGATTCCATCATTCTGGAATCTGCTGACAATCCGTTTGTCAACATCTTCGTAACCAAGAAAACCAATGAAAACGATCCCCGGATCGCTAAACTGAAAGAAATTTACCAATCAGCTGATAATGAAAAATTCATTATGGAACACTTCCAGGGCACCATTTTACCGGCCTGGAAATAATTAAAAACTAAGCCCCCGGAATCTTAAAAATTCCGGGGGCTTTTTATTTATATTTTCTCTGATCTACAGTCAACAGCACTCAGCAGAACTTTTTGCACTGTTCAAAATACTGCGGTATAAAGCTGATAAAATTACGTGTTGTCGGCGAGTGATAATGCTTGCGCCCCCATACCACTGCCGCCGTAGTCGTCAGCTCCGGGTCGTCCATACGGACACAGGCCAGCCCTTCATGCCTGGCGATCGCTTCTGCTGATTCTGGGATAACGGCCAGTCCCAAACCGGCTTTCGCCCAGGCAATCAGATAATTACTGTCATCGCTGAGACAGAAAAAATATGCCTGAATGCCATTTTTAGCAGCAGATTGTTCCAACAGTTCCTTATAACGGCGGTGGCATAAAAGCGGCAGCCCCTGCAGCCTGCTTACATGCAGTTCAAAAGTCCCCTCCAGCTGCGGAAAAAACGCCGCATCATAGACTAATGCCAAGCGTTCAGTTGGCAGCTTATAGCTTGCAAAATAATCCTCGTCCACAGGCAAATGAACGATAGCAGTTTCAATGACCCCCTTTTCCAGCAGTTCGATCACCCGTAAACTTTCGCCGATCAACAACCGATAGGTTATTTTGGGATACAACTCTTTAAAAGCGGCAATCATCTGCGGTAATACCATCAGGCTCATCGAAGGGACAACTCCCAGTGATAAAATACCCTCCTGTCCCAGCTCACTGCTGGATAATTCACATACAGTCCGATCCGTTAAATTTAAGATCTCTTCTGCCCGATGCAGCAGCATATGGCCGGTTTCTGTCAGATGCAGACGCCGGCCTGATCTGTCGAACAGCACCACGCCCAGCTCCTGCTCAAGCTGTTTGATTTGTCTGCTTAAAGGCGGCTGCGCGATATGCAGCGCTTTGGCAGCCTCTGTAACATTGCCCAGCCGCGCTACCATTACGAAATACCGCATTTGCTGCAAATTCATAAGTATTCCTCCATTCATACTTTTTAGGTATTATAATTTCAAAAATAAGTATTTTAAGTATGATTTCATTGTTGTTATAATAATATTAAAGAAAAGAAGAACAGTCAAGTAAAGAGCAGGATGCAAAATTCAGGGAGGGATTTATATGAAAGAGAAAATTTTAATCGCTATCGACAGTTCTGATTCGTCCAGTAAAGTTCTTGCTTATGGTATCAATCTGGCCGGTAAGCTTGACGCAGAAGTAAAAGTAGTCCATGTAATCGAACCTTACAGCAAACGATCGACCATTTTGAACCAGTTAAACCCCGCTATGGTCAAACAAACCAATGAATTATATGAACTGGCCGGTCAGGAATTAATGGAAGCAGCAAAAAAACAGACAGCTGCCGCCAAAGTTCCCGTTCATTATGAAACTTTAGTTGGCAACGCCGCGCAGCAAATCCTGACCGCCGCCAAAAAATCCGAAGCTAGCATGATCCTCATCGGCAGCCGCGGCATGAACGCTGTTGCAGAATTTATCCTCGGCAGCGTCAGCTCCAAAGTTGCCATGTATGCGGAAATACCGGTCTTGATCGTTAAATAATGGATTGCTTGGGCATCTTTCCCTTATAGGCAGCGACTGAAATTTTCGCTGCAAAGCAAAATACCTGCCGTTTATCAACGGCAGGTATTTTTTATTTTGACTGATTTTTATAAACCTTCTACCCTGATTTTAAAATGCAGCAGGGCCAGCCAGCCCGCAATTGCCAAGGTGACGCAAACAGCGGTAATGATCCCCAGCCCTTCAATAAAATTGCTCCAGTTCAATGCACCCAGCATCATACCCAAGCTGCCAAAAACAGTATTCACCGCATTGATCAGCGACGAGGCAGAGCCGATATCCGTTTTCTGCTGATCCAATAATATGGCCGTACTGAAAGGCCTGGCAGCGCTTTCCATGATCGTGACCGGTAAAAAGGCTATTAAAAACCACCACGGTGAAATACTCCCTACTGTCAGCAGCGCTGCCGCTGCTACTACAGTAAAAATAAAACAGCCATAGGTAAATTGACGCGGCGATACGATCCCGATCAACTTCATATATAAAAACGGACCGACAACGGCAAAAAATGAGTTAGCAGCAAAAAAATAACTGTAGACCTGCTCACTAAGCCCAAAATACTGTACATAAACATAGGAAGATACTGCCACGTAAGCCATATAAGGTGCTGCCAGCAGTGAAAATACAGTCAGTACACCAGTAAAACCAACATTTTTACCGACAACTGCCAATCTGCCGAAGGTACTCCAAAAGCTGCCCTTATAACGGTCGCTTTCCGACAGCGTTTCTTCAAAAAAGAAGCTGGCGGCCAGATTAACAGCACCGGCGGCGATCAGGACCCCGAAGGTACCGCGCCAGCTGACAAACTGCAGCAGAAATGCGCCGATAACAGGAGCGACCATCGGCGCAATAACGGCCATAGCCTGCACCAGCGCCAAAACACGATTTTTAGTGGTGCCATAAAAAGCATCTTTGACAACCGCCATCGACACAGCAACCATGCCGCCTGCACCCAAAGCCTGCACGATTCTGTACGCTATCAGACTGTAAATACTGCCGGCAAAGGCGCACAGACCACTTGCCAGCGTATACAGAACTATTCCCAGCAGTAAAATCTTCCGGCGTCCGTATTTATCACTTACCGGCCCAAACAGCAGAATCCCCACTGCGAAAAAGAAGAAAAAACTGACCAGCGTCAAATTGACCATCAAAGGTGTCGCAGCAAATTCTGTACCTATCGTCGGCAGTGCCGGCAGATATAAATCTATCGACAACGGTACAAACATATTCATCACAGCGATCAGTACGATCAAACCCTTTGCGCCTAAATATTTCTGCTGGATTTTTGAAGCGTTTTCCGTAAGCATTATTTTTCCTCCTTTAATCTAATAAAAAAACCGGATAAGAGAATATCTCTTATCCGGCAGTAGTGCCCTCCGAGGTGTTTCCATAAAAACAAGGTTATTTTAGCATCTGTTTAAATATTTGTCAACATTTTCACTGCAGAGCATTTTAAAATATCGGCCGGCCTGTCAGCTCATATCAAAAATATTAAATTGTTCATATTTACCCCATAAATGCAGCGCCATATCTATTCGCCCGTCTGCAAGGAAGGTTACGCCCTCCGCTTCCAGCAAAGCACGTTGTTTTTCCTGCCCGCCGAAAGCATAATCAGGTGCCAGTACCCCGGTACGGTTCACGACCCTGTGACAGGGCAAATTCCGTCCAGAAGGAGCACAGCTCATGATATGCCCTACCTCACGCCCAGCCAGCGGATCACCGACCAGCGCTGCTATCTGTCCATAGGTAGCCACTTTACCGCAAGGTATCCGGGCGACTGCCTCATACACCTGCTCAGCAAATGCCGCATCTACTATCCTTTCGCCGTTATACGTAACCATAATTTTCCTCCGATTTTATTAGTATATTACAATGCCGTACCTTTTTGGGGGATAAAAAATCCAGACATATCTACGCCTTCCAGCTCCAGCAGTTTTATTTTTGTTTCAATACCGCCGGCATACCCAGTAAGACTGCCGTTTACACCAATGACCCGGTGGCAGGGAATAATAATAGAAATGGGATTATGTCCAACAGCACCGCCGACAGCCTGGCTTGACATCCGTTCCTTCTGCAGCTTCACTGCCATTTTTTTAGCAATACTACCGTAAGTTGTTACCTCTCCATAGGGGATCGTACATAAAATTTCCCAAACGCCCTGGCGAAACGCATTACCTTGTGGTGCCAGCGGCAGCTCTGCCGCATCAGGCTTCTGCCCGGAGAAATATCTGTCCAGCCACTTTTTTACAATATCGAAAAGCGGTACAGAGTCCTTTTCAATCAAAGCTTCTTTCAGCGTCCCCTGATAATACTTTTGCCCTTCCAGCCATAAGCCGACCAGATTTTTACCGCAAGCGTCACACGCAAGCGTGATCTTGCCCAGCGGCGACAGGTATACTGTTGAATAATACATGGACTTCTCCTCCTTACTCCGGCTTCCTAATTACTTAATTTTGCTTTAATTATAACACAGTATTTATTTAATGCTCACTGTTTTCTGATATGCTTGGAGAAAAGTCCTTACAGCTGCCGTTACTGAGCACCTGCTGCCGGTTTAGATTTTTCGCAAATGTCTGTTTGACCGGCAACCATCCTTATTCTATAATAAGAGGCATAGGGGAGGGTTATTATGAAAAAAATATTTATCCTGGCACTGCTGCTTTTAACGCTCTGTTGCCATGCCAGCGCGGCATCCAGTATCCAGATCGACAATGTTACCAGTAAAGAAGTAAATAATTACATCGTCAACTTCATCACAGCCAGCGGCCAAAATTATATCCTTGATTCAGCCACTGAATACGGACTTGTCTTCACGGCGACCCATGTCCGTGAAAATTTTTTAGGTATCCAGGTGGCAACGCAGCAAAGCAAACTTAACTTTACTACTATCCAGAACGGCAACAACGTCGTACTTTCAATCAGCGAAGTCGCAACGCTTTACTACAACAGCGGCGGTGTTGATGTCCAACCTGTCAACGATCCTGTTACAGAACGCTCGCTTTTAAATATGGTCAAACAATATTTTAACGGACGTTATATGTTCGGCTATACGCTGAGTAATAAAAAGGTTGACAATGGTTATGAAATACAGGCTGTAGAGCCCGGTTTTCCTGCTGAACTGGCCGGTATTAGAAAAGGCGACATTATGGTCAGCATCAACGGCCAACTGACCAAAAAAATTCCAAAAAAGAAAATTTGGACAACAGATTTTTTTAATCCCTTTTTAGGCAATCCGGTAAAATTCGTTGTTAAACGCAACGGGGTAGAGAAATCCTATACCATCACACCTAAATTTATTCCTTCTAAATATATGCTGGATAAAAAAACTGCTGAATAAAACTAAAAAACCGGACAATATGTCCGGTTTTTTAGTTTCTCTATTCTTTTATTTGAAACAAATAAAAACGGCGCCTCAAAAAATTGAAGCACCGTCTAAATGCTGGAGCTACTGACAGGATTTGAACCTGCGACCCTCTCATTACGAATGAGATGCTCTACCAGCTGAGCTACAGTAGCGATTCAGAGCATAATAAGCTCTGCCATATAGTATAACGCAACCCGGCAAGTACTGTCAATATACCCTGTTTTCAACAGCTCATTTTCTCAGCAGGATTTTAATTACCGCCCGTCGATAAACAAACCTCCGTTCCATAAAAATGGAACGGAGGCTGGGGATATTCTCAAGCAAGCTGGAGGGTTGCAACACCTTGCCGAAAATCAAAGCAACTATTTAAAAGGTCCACCTGGCACCAACATTCCACTGCCAGTCTTTCTTGAAATCACTGCCAGTGCTGCGTTCGATATCAAAATAGAAATGATTGTTTTCACTTGCCTGATAGGCAATACCTATACCATATTCAAACCAGGTATCATTGAAATCATCTTCTACTTTAAGTCTATTGCCATATTTGTCACTAAAACGGATTTCATAATCACCGCTGAATTCATGCAGCAAATTGGCTTTGACATAGAAATTAGTTTTTTTGTTGATATCACGCCCTAAATTGAACCCGACGCGTCCTAAAATACTGCTGATACCGCTTTGCTCGACTTGAGCGTCACCTGTGCTGTAATTACTTCCGCCCAGATAACCAATAGTCATCTGTGCCTGCGGTTCAATATACCAGCCATTTTTACTCAGACTGTTTTTTCTGCCGTATTCAGCGCTCAAAGAAATACCTGTATTATCAAAATCGCCTGTTATCCTTTTAGCATTGCTGTCGAAAACTTCAAAATCATTGTCCATATGGTTTATTTTAGCCACTACGTCAAGATAATGTCCTTTATTGCCAAGCTGTGTTACATAGAAATTGATAGCCTTATTCTTATTATCACCATCGCCGCTTCTGTAACTGCTGCTGCCGTCAGTATAGCTGAAGGACACACCACCGTAACGCGTATACTTATCTGTCTGTTTCATTTTCTGGTCATATCCCAGCTCGTACATGGTATATTTATTTTCAAATTTAAATTTACCCTCGCGCCCTATCTTGCTGCCTTGGACTCTGACCCAGGCTCCCTGCGCTGTGTCGCCATTATGGCGCAGATCACCCATCCGCTCCAGCAGCGTTCCGCTGTCGCGCCAGGTATGATACGCTAACGCTCCTGCCGCTACAGCAGTTTCTACGGTTGTAGTTGGCTTATCACCAGGGTTCAACGTGTTAATGCTTTTCAAATACCAATGTGTGTAAAGATCATTGCTGTTATTAAGCGTATCAAGTTCATAACGCTGCCAGTATAAAGTACCTTCGCCGTCTTCGGCAGTAAATACTCCGTTACCTCCGTTGACACTTGCCAAAACAGTACCATGCGCATCAGCACCAAGCGTAGGATCACCTTCGCGCGCATTGATTTCTTTTAATGATAAAACATGGTTACCGGTAAAAGTGTCAGTTACAATCAGTTTATCGCTTTGATGCGCTACGCTGCCGTCGATATCCAGAATGATCTTGCCTCCGTTACCACTTAAATGATCGACAGTCAATGTGCTGAAGCCTTGATTATCGGAAGTCATATCAATAACAGAATTCTGATTTATCATATGCGTTACCGTCGAATCACCGGTCACATTCCAGACACTGTCAGTAAGTCCCAAAGAAATATTACCATCACCGGCATCAGTTTTCCCAGTAAATATAGAATCTTGTTCCATCAGCAAATCAATAATGCCATCGGTTCCCGTTTTCATATCGCCTTCGATGAAATATTTACCGCCGCTGGCAACAGTAGTACCGCCGTTCAGATTAGACGTAATCGCCCCAGACTTGGCATATAAGGCATACCCATCATCGGAATTTACCAAAATAGCGGTATCTCCCTGCAATTCCACGCTGGCTCCGGCACCACTGTGATTAGTATAAATACCATAAGCGCTGTCACCCTCAACTGAAATCTGTACTTTATCGGCTAAAGTAACAGTACCCTGATCTGCAGCGTATACACCAGTCACATTATCACCATCAACAGTGATCTGCGCCTTTGCGCCCACAGCGGTTTTACCCATCGTCGCATAGATACCCATAGCATCATTACCACTTACTGCCAGTAAAAGGTCCTCTCCGGTATTGATCTTACTGCCTTCAAAACCGCTTTGCGCCGTAGCCATCAATCCGATAGCTCCATCACCATTAACTTCTATCTGTGTGGAATCACCTAAAGTAATCTCGGCGTTTGTGTGCTGTGCTACCACGCCACGCGAATTTTTACCGTCTGCACTTATCACAGCGTTATCAGCAACATCTATAACAGCACCCCACCATGCATAAACGCCCGCTGCATTCTCGCCCTGTGCTTCTATAAGCGCACTTTCACCAATTTTGATCTCAGCATCTGCATAATTGCCTCTCACAGCATTAGCTCCCTTACCGACTGCGGAAATTAACGCATCTGCACCCATTTCTACATAACCAGCAGTAGCAGAAAGCGCCTTGGCACCTTCACCTTCAGCTTCAACGATACTGTTGCCGCCAATATATATCTCGCCGCCGTTTTCATCACCCAGTACTGCTGTTGTATTATTGCCAACAGCTTTGATGATAGCCCGCTCCAGGATGATCTTCCCTGTGCTGACTGCCTGCAGGCCCATGCTGTCTTCTCCGAAAATATTAATCTGTGCCAGACCATCAACATTGACCGTCGCACCGGAACTTGCTTCAATCCCCCATGAACCGTTATTGCTGGGAACTGTTTCCGTGCCTATAGTTACATTTACATTTTCAGTAAAGTCAATTATGGTATTTTCACCACCAGCACTGACTCCCATCACCGCATCACCCTTGGCTATAATCTGAGCGTCAGCGCCAAATTCAACTTTTGCGCCTTTGCCGTCCCAGGCTTCCGCCCGAACTGCATTACTGGAATCGCCCTCAACAATGATTTGAGCATTTTTACCAAACGCTGCCGACATCCCATCATAACCACTGGCCCCTACTAAAACCCCATCAGAGTCGGAACCATTTATATGTATTTTGGCATTATCTCCTACAACCAGTCTCGCATCTTCACCAGCTACCCGTAGCCCATTGGCATAAGAAGTATTGACAATAGACAAATCAAGATTATCGCCGAAGGAAATCTCGCCGCCGTCCCCAATGATCTCAGCTCCGCCGTCAAAACCATCCACACGGATAACGGCGCCATTGCCTATAACTATTTTGCCACCGGCATCAGTAACAGACAGCGCACTGCCGATAACTTCATCAGTTCCGGTATAGTTATAATTTATCTTAACATCGTCACCGATCTCAATAACACCATTTTCACTCATGACCTGGATAAGATTTGACTGATAATCAGTATCGGCATTACCTGTAATTGTCGCATTGTCACCAATTTCTATTTTGCCGGAATTGCCATCAGCCCAAAGCAACAAGGCCTGGGCATTCATGCCTTCCGCCGTGATCTGCGCATTATTGCCTACTTTAATCAGCGCATCATCTGCACTGACGCATAACGCTTTTGCATCTTCACCGGATACACTGATAACTGCATCATCGCCGAAATTTATCACAGCGTCTGCTGCATATACCCGGGCGCCATAACTGTCGTTACCTGTTATGACCACGCTGGCATTACTGCCAAACTCAATACTGCTCCCCTCTCCTCCAGCATATACACCTTCGCTGTATTCACCAGAAGCCTCAATATAAGTATTATTTCCGAAAACACCTTTCGATCCGGCACCGCCAAAAGAAACGCCCGTACTGTCTTCACCGGAAACGATTACTACTGTATCATCGCCGAATTCTGCCGTGCTGTTTTCTGCTTCAACATGAATTCCATCAGCATTATAACCATGTGCTTCTATTTGTGCACCATCGCCAAAAGTTATTTTACTGACGTTACCATCATATTGGTTTTGAAGATAAACTCCATAAGCAAAATCGCCTGTTACTTTAATTTCTGCTTGATCCTTAAAGCTTACTTCACCGGACCGTTCGATAAAAACACCAATACTGGCATGACCATCCGAATTGATGACAGCACCGTTATCAAAAGTAATACTGGAACCAGAGGCGGCACCTAAATGCACTGTATAAGCATTATCACCGCTTGTAGTCAGAATAGCATCCGCGCCAAAAATCGCTTGTGAATCGTTCCCTCCAACACGTACGGCATTACTGACAGCAGTTATTTTTGCGTCAGCGCCAAATTCAATACTGGAATTTTCAGACCATACAGACGCACCATAATTATAGTCTCCTTGAAGAACTATTTCCGCCGACTCTCCGAATTTGATGTGCGAATTATCTGCACTGGTTTCAACACCGACAGCAGCATTGCCTGTCATTTCGATTCCAGCACCATCACCAAATTCGATTTTAGAATTTTCTCCGTTTGTCTGGACCCCATAAGCTGAATCTCCATCTACAGTTATTTTTGCATCATTACCCAACGTAACGTTTGCATTCTGAGCTGCTGCAACAGCTGTAGAACCGTTTCCTGTCATTTCGATTTCATAATTATCGCCGACAGTTACCGTCGTGCCGGCTCCGGCATTGATCGGAGCATCTGCCGCATTAGCTGAAAACGGCATACTTAAAACTGCTAAAGTCACCACCATCTGCAAATATTTTTGTCTGCTCATTTTTATCCCCCTTGATTTGACATAATTATATTTATATTCATTGGAATACAAATCATCTGAATAACTGCTGCCTGATGTTTATAAAAAACTTCATTTATCTATCCTGCAGTGTAGCATTGCGACTGCAGCTATGAAGAGCTAATCTCTCCAGTTTTCTTTCATTCCTGATAGTTGCAATTTTATAATTTAAGATAATTTATTAACCTTAATATTTAATAGTATTCTTATAGTTTATTTTTAACATAATACCATATTTGTCCCCCCCCGCAAGACATTTTTGTTGTAATTGCATACGCTTGTCTGAAAGTCTTGCAACTGGTACCAATCTGACTTTAACCAAGCTCAAAAATAAAGCGCCGTTTTTCAACGGCGCATAAAAAAAGTTACCCGTTTTGCTTAAAAAAACAAAACGGGTAACCGGGGAGTTATTCAAACGGAATATTTTATACTCCGCCTAAATATCCATATTCAGTTATAAGTTTCTTTAACAACAAATTTTAATTTGCGTCTGCCAGCAACCTTTTAATCGTCATTTTCTTTAAACTTTTTTCCAGTTCTTCCTGCAGCTTGCAGTAAAACCCGCGGACCGGACAATTTTCAGTAGCATAACGGCTGCAGAATTTATCCTCTTCCAGACAACGGTTAACCCTCATTGTCGGTTCCATGATATTGAGGATATCCAATAAAGTGATATCATCTATTTTCTGTGCCAGCGAAAAGCCGCCCTGCGCTCCTACCAGTCTTTCAATGATTCCAGCCTCTACCAGCTTATGAGTTATTTTCAGTACATAATTTTTCGGAATCCCCATCGCGGCTCCGATTTCTTTTGATGTAGTGATCTCTTTTTTGATTGCCAAATACAAAACTATTCTTATGGCATAGTCAGTAGTAACGTTCAGCTGCATACTTTCCCTCCGCAAATGACCCTTTAAATTATCAATAACAATTATTTTTAGCGGTTTCCTATTTTTCAATACTCTTGTTGCTTTATTATACTTTATCAAATGTTACTTGGCAATAGCTTTAATTAAAAATCCTTAAAACATAAAAAAAGACCCGGAATAAATTCCGGGTCTGGCATTTAAATTTTTTTAATCGCCTCTACGACTTTAGAATAATTTGCTTCAGCCTGAGCGAACAGCCCGTCCAAATCTTCATACTGATCATTACGGCAGTCCTGACACATTCTGGAAAAAATCTCATATAGTTTAATAAGACCAAGATTTCCACTGACGCCTTTCAGCGTATGCGCTACAGGCAGTACCTCATTATAATGTTTATCAGCGATGAGTGTACGCAGTTTATTCATATTTTCGTCGTCAACAAATTTTCTCAGAAACTTTATCATCAGCATTTCATTATTCATAAAACGTCTTAAAGTTTCTTCGACATTAACGCCGGCACCTTCTAATTCTGTTTGAACAAATTTATCCATAACTTCCGTCCACCTTTTCACTACAGCTTTTACTGATATTTATATTATAACATAAAGGTTTTGGAAATGCAGGTTTAAAAAGCTTTGCTCAGATTTTATTTTTCGGTTTGCGGCCTCTGGTTTTTTTCACTCCGTCCAGACTGTTTTTCTTAACAACCTTGGCCAGTTCAGTAATCAGATGCAGCTCATGGGCGTCGCAGCCCTGCAATAATTCTGCCAGCTCATTTTGGAAAATCTTCTCGCTGCGGTGAATATTATCACAGAGGAGCTCGTCTACGGAAACATCCAGAACATTAGCCAGATGAATAATCGTAGGCAGGCCTAATTTAGTATTTCCTGTTTCAATATTACTGATATGCGGTGTAGACAGACCGGTCACTTCTGCGATATAGCCTTGGGTAACGCCTTTACGCGCACGGGCAGCTTTGATTCTGACCCCAATAGCTTTGTAATCAATGTTCATTTCTTCACAACTCCTTTTAATTTAATCTGCATTTACGAAATTGCAGATACAGCAGGCAATAGTTTTTTTAATATCTAAGAATACATTCGCAGAATTTATTATAACTTAAACCTCAGGCTAAAGCAATACTTTCTTGCATAAAAATATTTGTAATCGTTTTTAAATATAGGCATAAGTTATAAAAATACAAATTAAATTGATATTTAAACTATTGTCTTTAAGCTGGAAGAAGTGGTACCGTTAAGCTGCCTTCAGGCATCAGAATAATATTATAGTCATTGCCAATTACTTTTTCGGCTTCAGCCAGAGCTTCTTCCACGGTAGGCACTGCTTCGAACAGCATATCATGCGCCAGCTCTTTGTCCAGTGACGAAACTAAAATAAACTTTGCTTTTTTGGTAAGACGTGTTACCGCGAAAGCTTTATTGGCACCGATCTCAAAATGTTTTTCCAAGTCGGCTTTGATAGCGTCTGCCGTTCCCAAACGTTTGCAGGTTTCTTCCAGCACCTTCGAACCGCTGCCTTCTTCACATTCGCCGATAATGATCACTACCCCGCCTTCACGCACAGCACACCAGGCATTATCCATTGTTTTCTGCAGCTGATATACATTGATATCCTTGGGATAACCGCCGCAGCTGGCGATAACCAGATCTGCCGCCTGCGGGATCTCGACACCGTAGACCTGATCGACGAATTTGCAGGCTTCCTGATGTGCTTTTACATAATCACCGGCAAAAATCTTCAAAAATTCATGCTGAGCATTCAGGATAGCATTAAAAAGAAATACGGAATGGTTTTTGGCAAACATGGCCACACCTTCCATTTGGTCTTCATAAACAGGATTGCCGACAGTTTTACCCAGACCTGCATTAGGATCCAGCATAAAGCTGTGGTTGACACGTACGGTTTCCATAGCTGCAACACCCGGCAGAATGGCTTTCCGTCCGCCGCCGTAACCACTGAAATAATGATGTACGATCGTTCCAGTCATAATAACGTGATCTACATGACAGATATACTTATTGAGCCAGACCGGCGTACCGCGGGAGGTATCACCGAAATACTCAAAATCCTCACTGACCTTGGCATCACTGTTATACATTTTTAAACGCCCTGCCACCTCTGCACCGACGGCTTCGACCATTTCTTCATGAGTCATATTACGATGCGTGCCTAAGGCAAAAACGATATGCATATCCTCGTCCTTGATACCCAGCTTATTCATTTCGTTGACCAGAATGGGCATAAAGACAAAACTGTTGGCCACACGTGTCGGATCGTTGCAGATAAAGGCAATCTTCTGTCCCGGTTTGACCAGTTCGTTGATTGGCACACTGCCGATAGGATGATAGACGGCATCTAAAATCGCCGCTTTGACATCCTCCAGCAATGGCATTTTGGCCACTGTGACCTCTTTGATAACACGGTCGGACTCAAGAGAAAACTCTTTACTGCCATGACCATATTTATAGGAATAATGACTTATGCTCATACAATCAACTCCTTTATTTTTGTTAACTCTATTGTACCATAGACTATGACAAATAAAAAAGGACGGAAAGCTCCGTCCATGTATTTTTTTAATTTATTTTTTAGGCAGTGACAATAAAACCACGGTTAAAATAATACAGGTCATCCCGACCAGATCCTCCAGCGTCAGAGGCGTTTTCAGCCACAGCACTACGGCAATGATCGAAGCTAAAGGTTCGGCACAGGAAATAAGACTGGCTTTAGTAGCGCCTACTACTTTTAAGCCCACTAAAAAAACACTGTAACTCAGTACCGTAGCCCCCAGGATCAGATAGACCATAGCAGCGACTGCCGCACCATCCCAATGGCCGCTGGGCTCAAAAGGATTGATGAAGATACAGAGAAATCCGCCTGATAAAAACTGGCCCCAGCCGATGATCAAAGTCGTCGAATATTTTTGCAGCAGCCGAAACGGCATAACTGTATAAAACGCCAGGGAAATAGCAGAAATTATCCCAATGGTCAGCGCCGCCGGCGACAATACCACCGAATCCAGGCTGCCGTGAGTAGCGATCAGAAAAACTCCGGCCAGAGCAAAAAAAATACCGACGAACTCACGCCCTTCCGGCAGGCAGCGGTTTTTCCAGGACATCCACAGCATGACAAAGATCGGCGCCGTATATTGCAGCACTGTAGCAGTAGCCGCATTGCACAGTGAGATCGTGTAATAAAAACCAAACTGTGCCCCTAACAATCCCAGAAAAGAAAATGCCAGCAGATCTTTACGATCTTCTTTATCCTGCAGCACTGCCCAGATATTCTCGCCGCGACACAGCAGATAGCCTAAAAAGACCACGCCGGCAATGATCTGTCTTACCGCGATAAGCCAGGGAGCGCCTACATCATAAAATTGAAATAAAAACTGGCCGGCAACGCCGCCCAGTCCCCAGGCTGCTGCTGCCAGCAGAATGAATATCACGCCCAGGCGAAATGAAAGCTGCATAAACTGCACTCCTTTAAATATCAATAGATTTCATTGTACGCCAGCGGCGGGATTTAGTCAATAAAAAACCGTACCGGCTTTAAATACTGGTACGGTTCGTTATTTTTTATTAAATGATCGCCATAAAATAACACAGAGAACAGAATAATATTGTTAATGTTATCATGATCGGATCGGCGATCGAAGTACGGTAATTTTCCGGATTATATTTGGGACTGTTTCGCAAAGGCTTGGCATCCAAAAATTCCATTGGGTTATGACTCAGCTCCATGGATTTTTCATATAATACCTCCCAGGTATTGCCAAGCGCCCGGCTTACTGCACAGCACAGATAAGACAGCCCGGTCACGATGCCCGCAAAAGGCTTCCGGTAAAACCAGTCCGTATCCAGTGATAAAGCTGTATGCGGCGCCATTTTTGGCAGATACATCATAAACGGCAGCATCGCCATTCCCAGCATTTCTATAGACTGAGTAATATGGTCGACCGTAAAGGGGTGGTATGGTTCCATCGTAAAGGGCAGATACCTGTACAAAAGCTCGGGATAAACGCCGTATAACACGCACAGAGTCGCGCCGATACCCATGGCTACATACATATTCTTCGGAACTTCACGTTTGATGACCACGCCGTTGTCAGGCGCCAGGAAGATGAAGTAGATCATCTTGAGGGCGATGGATAAAAACGTACCGACACCAGCCAGCTGCAGCAGCAGCTCAACAGAACCGTAATGGGCAGCAGCGGCGGCGCTGATCGTGATGGATTTACTGATGAAGCCGTTGAACAGCGGCACACCGGAAATCGAAAGGGCAGCGATCACAAAGCACCAGAACGTAAACGGCATCTTTTTAGCAAGACCGCCCAGCTGGTTGATTTTGCGGATACCAGTCGCATAAATGATCGCGCCGGCACACATAAAGAGCAGTGACTTATAAAGGATATGGCTGAAAGCATGCGCTGTTGCGCCGTTCAGCGCCATAGCCGTTCCCAATCCTACGCCGGCGACCATAAAGCCGACCTGGCTGACGATGTGGTAAGAAAGCAGACGCCGCATATCATTTTCCATGATCGCATAGCAGGCTCCGTATAAAGCCATCAGCACACCGAACCAGATCAGGAAGTCAGTGCCTGCAAAAATGCGGATCAGACAATAAACAGCGACTTTAGTAGTGAACGAACTCAGAAAAACGCTGCCGGTGACCGTACCTTCGGGGTAAGCGTCAACCAGCCAGGCGTGCAGCGGCACTACGGCCGCATTGATGGAAATGCCGAGACAGATCAGCCAAAAGGCAGTATCCCATGGTCCCTGTGCCAGCGGCATAACTAAATAATCTCCGGCGCTGACCTTTAAGAAAATACCGGCCAGCAGCAGATTGCCGCCGAACATATGCACTAATAAATACCGATAACCAGCCTGCCGCGAAGCAGGAGTTTTTTTACACCAGATAAGAAACAGCGAAGTAGCCGCCATCAGCTCCGAAAAGAAGATCAGAGTCAGCCAGTCCTGGGCTAAAGTTACGCCCAGCGCGCTGCCGGCATAAGTCATCGAACAGAAGGCTTCCATCCTGTTACTGTTATGGCAGGCATAGATACCGCCGATAGCCGCCATCATACAGAAAATCAGGGCGAAAATCCAGCTGAGCGCGTCTACATGGAGATAATGCAGCGTGATCCCGTTGATAAAGGGCAGCGTCGCATTCGTGCCCGGCGCCAGCGTCAGCACCGCGCCTAATCCCAAAAGCGGGCCTGCCGCAAGCACCGGCCGGCGCAGACTTTTAGGAACAAACAATGCTATCAATCCGACAGCGATCAGGATAAAACCGGGGTGCAGATTACTCATCGTCATCGTCACCTCCGTCATCATAATAATCTTCCGGACGCTGCAGCAGCGGCGTCATAACTATTTTAGCTACAAAAATCAACAGCCAGCAGCCTGCAAAACCAAACAGCAGATTAAAACCCGGGGTAGTGTTCCACCATTCGTGATAATGAGGATGAGCGAAGAAAAACTCCAGGACAGCGGCAAGCACCGCTACTATAAGAACCAGCTTATACAAAGCAGTTTTCGTCAGCTTCATCACCAGCCACCTCCAGTCCAGCCCTGGCAGATACTATCTGCTGCCTGCGAAGCCATTGCGTAGAAATTCGGGGATATTTCCGGCATCACGCCTAAAACAAGCGCCAGAATCGTTGTGAAACAGATCGGCAGCAGCATTCTGTAGCTGACCTCACCATAAGTACGGAATTGTTCCTGCGGATCCCTTTTAAAATACGCCATTTGACAGACCGGCATCAAATAAGTAAGTGCCAGCATCGCGCTTGCAATCAGTACTGCAACATATAAGGGCTTGCCGGACTGCAAAGCGCCCAGCGCCAGGTTCCACTTACTGATAAAGCCGACCAGAAACGGCATCCCGGCAATACCCAGCGAGGCGATCGTAAAGCAGCACATCGTGATCGGCATCTTTTTGCCGATACCGTACATCTCACTGATATTACTGCGATGCGTCCTGACAATAATAACACCGGCACACATAAAGAGCGTGATCTTCATGACCGCATGGGCCACCAGATGCAGATACGCGCCTTTGATACTGAGCGGCGACAGCAGCGCCGCGCCTAAAACGATATAAGAAAGCTGCCCGATCGTCGAAAAGGCCAGCCGCCGTTTCAGATTATCCTGCTGAATAGCGATCAGCGAGGAAATGATGATACTGCCGGCCGCAAACCAGGCCAGGATATCAGCAGTCCCAATATCCGCCAAAAGCTTAGGCCCGAAAACGAAGCCGATGATACGCAGGACAGCGAAAACACCGGTCTTAACAACTGCCACCGCATGCAGCAGGGCGCTGACAGGCGTCGGGGCGATCATCGCTGCCGGCAGCCAGCCATGCAGCGGCATGACAGCTGCTTTTACCGATCCGGCCAGGATCATGATCAGGAAGATGAGCTGCAGCTGCCAGGTAGGCGCCATATCCGTTGTTAAAAAACCGCCTGCCTTGAAATCCATCGTACCGGAAATGCAGTAAACTGCCACCAGTCCGGCCAAAAACAGCTGCCCGGAAATCAAAGTGTAGATCAGATATTTACGGCTGGCCAGCAGAGCTTCTTCGTTGCGCTTATGCAAGACCAGCGGATAACTGGCGATCGTCAGAAGCTCGTAAAAGAAGAAGAAGGTCAGCAGATTAGAAGCCATAGCAATGCCCATAACCGAGCTCATACAGATAGCAAAAGCGGCAAAATAGCCTGTTTGCTCATGTTCATTGTTACAGCGCATATAACCAATGGAATAGAAGTTGATCGGTATCCATAAAAGCGCAGCCAGACAGGCAAAGAGAATACCGGCGCTGTCGGCACGCAGGGTAAAGCCGATCGTATCAGTGATCTGGAACAGGGTCCATTCATAGGTCACACCCGCCAGAACGCCCGGTACCATAGATATGATCAAGCCGAATTTAATAAATGAAGCAATAACGCTCCAGCTTTCGCGGACATTAGGATATCTGCGGCTGAAAGAGATCAGCACCGCCGCGAGGAAGGAAACGCCTACTGCCAAGAAGGGTCTGCAATCCATGATCGTCATCTCAGAAACACCTCCGGCAGTCCAGATTTGAGAATATCGTCAACAATATCCACGCTGTAAAAGCCCAGGACTAAAATCCCGATACCGGCACACAAAATCGGGATCGCCATCTCAGGCGGCAGGCCCAGCTTGCCTTCATGCCTGTTGATTTCTGTCAGCGACGCCTCGTGCTGAACAAACATCTGCTCAAGAATACGGAAGAAATAAACTGCGTTCAGCAAGCTGCTGATAACAAGAACAACGATATAGAAATACTGCCCGCCCTGATAAGCTCCCAGCATCAGATACCATTTACTGAAAAAGCCTGCCGTCGGCGGGATACCGACCATCGACAAAGCCGCCAGAATAACGGTGATCGTGCTTAAAGTCATTTTTTTATTCAGACCGCCTAAACGGTACAGATTGATTTCGCCGAAACGGTACTGGATACCGCCGATAACAAGAAACAGCGCGCTTTTCATAAAAGCGTGGTTGATGATATGCAGTACGGCGCCGATAAAACCATACATATTGCCGATCGCCAGACCGATAGCAATGTAACCGATCTGCGCCACACTGGAATAAGCCAGCATCCGGCGGAAGTCGTACTGGGCCAGCGCCATGATCGAACCGATCAGCACGCCGCCGATGCCAAGAATGCCTAAAACTGTTAAGGCCGTGCTGATGATCGGATTATTGACACCGAAAATATAAAAGAAGAAACGAATGATTGCGTAAGCTGGAACCTTGCTCATCACGCCGGCAATAAAGGCCGCCGAACCGGGATGGGCAAAGTTGTAAGCGTCCGGCTGCCAGCCGTGCAGCGGGAACAGTGCCATTTTGATACCGAAACCGATAAACAGACATGCAACCGCTAAAGCGAACGGCGGCGAACTGAGATAAGGCATGATCCTTTCGCCCAGATCAGCCATATTCAAAGTACCGGTCATCGCATACAGATAAGCAACAGAAATCAGATACAGGGAAGCGCCGATCGTACCGATCAGCATATAACGAAAAGCTGCCAGCATGGATTTTTTACCGCCCATGGCGATGAGCCCGTAACCGGACAGGGACATGACCTCTAAATAAACGTACAGATTGAACATATCACCGGTGATGACCATACCGCACAGGCCCACCGTCAAAAGTCCGTACAAAGTATAATAACCGCCGATATGCAGCCAGTCTTCCTTGCGCATAAAGGGCTTGCTGTACACAGCAACCATCAGCGAAATGAAGGTTATCAAAACCGCCATCACCGCGCTCAGCGGATCGATCACAAACTCAATGCCCAAAGGCGGTTCCCAGTTGCCCATCCAGTAGTGGATCGCTTCGCCGCTGGTCAGAGTTTGATGCAGTACCTGCAGCGAGCAGGCCAGCGAACCGGCGATCGAGCCGATGACCAGCCAGGAACCGAGATTCTTATTGAACTTGCTGAATAAGAGGCAGAGCAGAGCCGCCGTCAGAGGCAGCAGCACGATCAGTACAGGACAATGCTGGATCATTTGCTGGCCCTCCTTATAACCTCTACTTCTTCAACGGAGCCGTAAACTTCTTTGATCCGCATCAGCAAAGCAATGGCCACACCCGTTGTACCCAGACTGACGACGATCGCCGTCAGCATCAGACAGTGGGGCAGCGGATTGATATAGGAAGCGGCATTCGGTACATTTGGGTCAAAAATAGGAATCATACCGCCTTCTTTCTGCGCCAGGCACAGATAAAAGAAAATTACAGCCACCTGCATGACATTCATTGCCATCAGCTTTTTCATATAATTTTTACTCAGAACCATACCATATACACCCAGAAAGAATAAGATCATGACCAGTGTATAGATCCCCTTGGTCTGCAAAAACTCATTTAGCGCTCCCATTTTCGTCCCCCCTTTCCACAACAGCATCCAGAATATTGATGATCGTCATCATAACGCAGATCGTTACCCCGATCTCAATAAACAAAATCCCCAAAGCATGTAATTCGTTGGTATGTTCTGCTTTAAACGGCAGATAACTGTAATCCAGGAAATTGCCGCCGTTAAGCATTGCCAGCCAGCCGGTAGCCGCATAGATGAAGGTCCCGACGCCGGCCAGGACCAGCGAATTTTTTACCGAGATATTGAACGAAGCGTGATCGCCCATGATCAGCCTGGATAAAACCACGCCGATCGACAGCAATGCTCCCGCCTGGAAGCCGCCGCCGGGTCCGGCCTCGCCGAAAATTAAAACATAGACGCCGTAGATCAAAGTAAAAGGTACGATAATCCGGAACGCCGTATCAAGGACTATGCCGCCGAAAGGTTTTTTCATGCGTCTTCATCCTCCTTTTCCGGTCTGCGGCCCATCGTGCTGCTGCTCAGCAGCATTACTACTGTCAGGCCGGCCAGAAACATCACCGTAGTTTCCCACATCGTATCAAAGCCTCTATAGTCGGCCAGAAGCCCGGTAACGATATTGGGCGACCCGGTATCCTGCACGCTGCGCTCGATGTAAACAGGCGTAACATGCTGGTTCGGCGCTGAATTGACATCACCGATAAACGGCAGATATGTCACAAAGGAACAGAACATCCCCGTAATTACTGCCAGTAAAACCGTTACTAAACCGCGCATTATTTACACCACCTGTCTATTTTCTTCAGCGAGGCTACGAAATAGATCGTTGAGATCGTGCCGATAACGGCCTCTGTAAAGGCTACGTCAGGCGCGCCCATCATCAGATACAGCAGTACGGCACAGAAACTGAAAGCGCTGTAAATAACTGCCGCACACAAAATATCTTTACAGAAAATGACGCTGATCGTCGTTACAATAAGAAACACCAATAATATCGCTTCAATGAGGTAGATCTGCATGATTCTTCTCCTCCTTTGCATCCTCTTCCAGGGTCCAGACATGATGCCCCGATTTATAAGCTGCTTTACTGAGGATGTGGGTACCGATCGGATTGCCCAGAAAAATCAACAGGAAAATCATGATCATTTTCAATGAAGTGAGCGTGAGCCCCTCATAAATGACCAGACCCATGAACGACAGCATGACCCCCAGCGTCTCGCTGTTGCCGGAAGCATGCAGCCGGCAGTAAAAATCGGGCAGGCGCAGCATACCAATAGCAGAAGCCAGCAGAAAAAATGCTCCGCCGGCTAAAAAAAGTCCGGCAATAAATTCACGCAAAGTGATATCCGCTATCATACGTCCTTACCTCCCAGATATTTCGCTATGATCACTGAACCGACAAAACCGATCAGTGCGTAAGACATTGCAATATCCACATACATTTCCGGACGTCCGTCCAGATAACCGAACAGAATGATCAACAGGATCGTATCGGCACCGGTAACGCCCAGGCCATTCATACGGTCATATACTGTCGGGCCCTGATAAATACGCTGCAGCATCATACCAATGACACAAACGACTGCAACCATGATTGCAACAATAATTATATGCATGCGTTACTCTCCCTTCAGTACCGTAAAATCAAATTCTTCTCCGAAAAGCTCTGCTACTTTCCGCGGCATAGCTCCGGCCAACAGTCCTTCCGCCGCGCCTTCCGTCAAAGCATGTACTTCATAGATCCCCTCAGGTGTGACATTCATCGTTACTGTTCCCGGCGTCAGCGTAATGGAATTTGCCAGCAGCACCTTCGCCATCGGGTTATCCGACCTGAACACGAAACGGATCACCTTCGGGTCGATCCTGAGCTCCGGCCGTACCGTCGCTTTGACAACATCGATATTCGCCAGCACTAGCTCTTTCAAAAGCCACATACTGTAGCATAAAAATGCAATCGGCGAAACACCAAGTGCAAAATATTTTTTGGTGCCGTCGGCATTGGGCAAAAGCAGCAGCGGGTAACAGATCCAGGCAACCACCGCGCTGGTGATAAGTCCGTACACGACAAATTTAACTGCAAAATCTCCTGACAGCGCCAGCCAGAAAACAAACATCAGTATCCCCAGGGAAAATAAATGCGTCAGCGGAGACCCCACTATCGTCCGATCTTTTAAAACACTCTCTTTCTCCACAGCAACCACCCTTCTTTTCACAGCAAACTTATTTCAAGCAATACAAATACCGCTTCCACGTCTTTGTGAAACCGGTAGGCAAAGTCTCTATACAATTCTGCATAGATAGCGACAGTTTCAAGACGGGTCGAAATATCCCGATGTCGTTTTTTGCTTCGTCCTCAGCCCTTCGTACGGCTGATTAGGTTGCAAAGCATCGGAAACAGAATCTCCTGAGACACTGGTCTGCTAATTAGTTTTACAGCATCCCTGGCAAAAGCAAAATCTTGCCCTTATTCTATGTTTTTATTTTTATTTTATATTAGACAAAAATCGCAGAATTCCTGCTATTTTTCAGCAAATTTGCTCAAATAGCAGGAATTTTTTCTAATTGCGACGAATCGCTTATAATTTTATTTCTTTAAAAAGGCATTTCCCCTGCGGCAGCACTCTGCCGGCGATCCGCGCGCCGCGTTCCACATCAGCGGTAAAGCAGACCTCCAAAGTACCTGCTCCTTCAGAGCGCAGAAGCCCCTCTGCAGCCAGAACCGTCTTCGTATCCTGCGCGGTAGCGTCCGCCGGGTCGATCACAGTCACCTCACTGCCAAACTCGCTTTCGATCTCTTTTTGGATAAAAGGATAATGCGTACAGGACAAAATCAGCGTGTCGATGCCGGCCGCCTTCAGCGGCGCCGCATATTCGGCAACAGCAGCCCTGACCTCGGCGCCGTCAAACTGCTCGCCTTCGATCAGCGGCACAAACTTCGGGCAGGCCTGAGGATAGACATCCGCACCGTCATCAGCTGCCAGGATCGCGGCCTTATGCGCACCGCTGTTGATCGTAAATTCAGTGGCAAACACGCCGATCTTTTTCCTGCTACTGGCGGCAAGTACCAGCTGCGCGCCTTTCGACATCCCCACGATCTCAAAAGCATGGCTGCCTTTAAGTGTGTCCACACCCAGAACAGTCAGCGTGTTGCAGGCAATAACTACCAGCTTTACCCCGCGGCCGTCAAGATAATCAATGATCTCACCTACAAACCGGCGTACTTCAGCTTCACTGCGGGGTCCGTACGGCGTACGCGCCGTATCGCCCACATAAATAAAATCCTCCTGCGGCAGCGCCGCCTGCAGACATTTTAAGACCGACAAACCGCCGACGCCTGAATCCAAAACTCCGATAGGTGCATTTTTCTGCATAATTATCCCTCCAACCCCATTGTTTCCACGCATAAAATTTCACTGAGCTTTATTTATATTATATGCTTTTTTTCATAAAATAGCACACTATATCTGCAAATAATTCTGTGTTACAATAAGAGGGCAACAAGCTAATCAAATCACACTGAAAAGGATGTGCTGCATTTGACCGTCTCTCCTGTCAATTACCATAGCTGGCGCCGCTTTTGGGCACGGATGTTCGATTATTTCCTGATCGGTTTTTTATTTTTGCTTCTGAGCCGTAATTCTATCTTCGCGCTCAACAATATCTTTCTTTACTCGGCGCTGCAGCTGATCGTCGTCATCAGCGCTGAAGCCTTTATGCTGGCCCGCACAGGCACTACCGCCGGCAAAAGCTTTCTGGGACTGCGTGTAGTTTCACCGTCTGCGCCGCTGGATTTCAATTTAGCCTGGAAACGTACCTTCTGGGCCTATGTCAAAGGGCTGTGGCTGGGCATCCCGATCATGATGTTCGTCCCCGCCTGGTTTGCGCGGCAGGTGCTGCGTGACAGCGGCTCGACGATCTGGGATCAGGCCTGCGGCACCCATATCGAAGCAGAACCGGTCGGACGGCTGCGCTACATACTGTTCGCAATCGTCTTTTTTATGCTCTTTGCCGCAATCGGCAATTATGAAGTCTTCCTGCAGCAAATAGCACAGGGACAATAACCAAAAGGTTATTGTCCCTGTTTTTCATCTGCATTTGCAATTAATTACTTCGCTGTCAGGCCGCCGTCCACGGGAATGATACTGCCCGTCATAAAACTGTTGAACGGCGACAGCACCGAGCAGATCACATGCGCGATCTCCAGCGGCTCCCCGACCCGTTCCAGCGGATAGGCCTGCTCCACATCCTCCAGCGTATAACTGCCGTCCGCCTGCTGCAGCTGTTTACCCAGCATCGGCGTCGCCACATCGCCCGGGCAGATACAGTTGACCCGTACCCGCGGCGCCAGATCCAAGGCCAGCGCTTTCGTAAACGCTACGACAGCGCCCTTGGACGCGCAGTACAGCGGACAGCCATAATTGCCATTGATCCCCGCGTCGGAAGCAATGTTCACGATGCTCGCCCCCTCTGCCGCCAGCAGAGGCAGCAAGGTCTGCGTCAAAAAAATCGTTCCTTTGACATTAGTGTCCATGATCGAAAAAAAATCATATTCGGTCACCTTCTCCAAACGGCGTTCCTGATAGATCCCCGCCGCATTGACGATCAGATCAATATTTTCACGCTGCTCGCGCACGTTCTGCGCCGCACTGCGGCAGGCTTCCAGATCTTTAACGTCGCCCTGCACATAATGCACTTTGCCATAAGCGCTCAGCGTGACCGCCGCTTCCGTACCCTTTTCGGCATCACGTCCCAGCAGCCACACCTCGGCGCCGTCTTTCAGCAGCAGCTCGGCCACAGCCTTGCCGATGCCCGACGTACCGCCGCTGATAAAGGCGACCTTGCCTTCACAACCATAGTTCATTAATCTGTACTTCCTTTCTTCAGAGCCGGCGGCAGCTGCAGCACTACGCTGGTCGCCTCGCCGGGTATACTTGTCATTGTCAGTCCTATACCGTGACGTTCGCTGATCTGCTTCGAGATCGCCAGCCCCAGACCGCTGCCGCTCTTATTCGTTTCACCCCGCGTTTTATAAAAACGGTCGAACACATGGGGCAGCTCTTCCTGCTTCACGCCGCAGCCGTGGTCAGTTACCGTCAGCCTGCTGCCGAGCAGAGTAACTTCGATTTTACTCTGTTCCGGCGAAAATTTGATGCTGTTGTCCAAAAAGATCAGCAGCATCTGCCGCAGCCGTCCATAATCGCCTTCAATGATATAGACAGGCGTGTCCAAGGACAGTTGGATAGTAATATTTTTCTGCTGTCCCAGCCGCTGGCTGCTGCGCACTACGTCCTGTACCACATCGCATAAATTCACAGGTTCCTTTTCGATCGGGAAATCCGTATTCTGCAGCCGTGACAGATCCAGCAGATCGTTGATCAGCCGCTGCAGGAACAAAGTTTCCGCCAGCATCTGCCGGTGGTAATCCTCGACCTCCTGCGGCTCGGTGACTATCCTGTCACACAGCGCTTCCAGCGAACCGCGGATGACCGTCACCGGCGTCCGCAGCTCATGGGAAATATTTGCGATAAAATCACGCCGCAGCTGCTCCAGCTTTTTACTGGCCTGATCTGCTTCCAGCAGTCTTTCGCCCAGTCCGTCCAGCGTTTGGGCCAGCTGCCCGATCTCATCCTTCTGGTCGATATTGCAGCGCTCCGTATAATCATGCTCCGACATCTTTTCAGCGACCAGCCGCATCTTATTGAGTGGTTTGGTAAACTTCCACGAAAAAAGCATACTCAGGACAAACACCAGGACCATCGCCACGACGCACGATAAAATCAGGATCCTGATCCCCTCCCAGGCAGCTTCGCGCATGCCCTGCACTGGCGAATGCAGCAGCACCACAGCTCTGACTTTGCCGCCGGCATCGCTGACAGGCACGCCTACCGTGACCACCAGCTCGCCCAGTACGGGATTGATCTCCTCCATGACAAAGTTCTGTCCGGTAAAGCCCTGTTCCACCGCTCTTTTGATTTCCGGCGACAGAGCGTTATAGTCAAAATCACTGGCAGGTTCGGCTATATCCTCCTGCTGACGCATCAGCATCCGCTTATGTCCGTGCATCATCCCGTGCTGTTCGGGCAGCGCGCCGGCGTCCTCACGGTGCATTTTGACATTTTTATTCTCATCGACCACCCACACGTTTTCCATCGTGATATTGTCGATATAACGGATGAAACGGCTGCTGCCGATACCGCCGTAACGGTTCTGCAGCCGCGACATATTATCCTGCAGTACCTCGGCGATCTTCGTTGCCCGCACCTGCATCTCTTTCTTTTTCAGATCCAGCGTATGCTTGCCGAAAAAATGCATAAAGGTGCCGCCCACGACCAAAGCAAAAATCAGCAGTACCGCTGCAAAATACAGCGTCAGCTTCCAGGCGATTTTATTGCGCATGCTCTTTCTCCTCGAAACGGTAGCCTACGCCCCAAATGGTCTTGATCTCCCACTCCTCGTGTTCAAACTTATCCACCTTGGCCCGCAGGCGCTTGATATGTGAATCCACAGTCCGGCTGTCGCCGAAATAATCATAACCCCAGATACTGTCCAGCAGGTTCTCACGCGAAAACACCTTACTGCTGTTTTTAGCCAAAGTCCACAGCAGCTCTACTTCCTTTTTCGTCAGCGTTACGTCCGCGCCGCCGATCGTGACCAGATATTTGTCCAGATCGATCACAAGATTGCTGACGCTGTACAGATTCTGCTGCTCGGCTTCGCGCGGCTGGACCCGGCGCAGGATAGCGCGGACACGTGCCATGACCTCGCCTGCTGAAAAAGGTTTCAGGATATAATCATCAGCGCCGATATCCAGCCCCATGATCCGTTCAAAATCTTCACCGCGGGCCGTGACCATAATGATCGGCACCATCGACCGGCGGCGCAGCTCACGGCAGACCTCGAAACCGTCCAGCTTCGGCATCATCACGTCCAGTAGTACCACGTCGATATTTTTTTCATGCTGCTCAAACAGCTCCAGTGCCTGCTGTCCATCCAGAGCCACCAACGGCTCGAAACCCTCTTTGCGGGCATAATTTGCTAAAATAGAAGTTATCTGCTGATTATCGTCAGCAATCAAAATTTTATTCATCGCTGCACCTCGTAAATGTATTATTACCATTATATACTTATTTTGGCGTACGGGGATAAATTATTCTCCGCACAGCTCAGCTCCCTGTAAGTATATTATAAGGTCCGCACTTGTCTGCAATCAATATAACACAAAGATGTGTCAAAAAAATGTTTATCCGCAAAATTTATCTGCGGGCATAGCAAAACCCTCGCCGCCTTATGGCAGCGAGGGTTGCAGTTTATCCGTTCAGTTTCAGGCAATGTAGGATTTGAGCATCCACAGCAGTTTTTGATATTCCCCTAAATAATCATTGAACTGGTCCGCAGTCACACCGTCGCCGGCAGCATCTGCCAGCTCCACGATCTCTTTGGTATCCCTGATCCAGTATTCCACATCGGCGATCAGCCCCTGCACAGTTTCTTCCGAAGAAATCGGCTTATCTGCCAGTTCCTTGATCGTCGCCAGCGCCAAAGCCTCTTTCATATTGGCGACCGGCGCCTGACCAACTGCCAGCAGCCGTTCAGCTACCGCGTCGATGATCTCGGCAGTCCGGTCATACAGCTCCTCCAGCTTTGCATGCAGAGTGAAGAAGCTGCGCCCCTTCACATACCAGTGTAGATTATGGAGCTTGATATAAGCGACTTCCTGATTGGCAAGATAAAGATTCATTTTTTCATATAATTTTTTAGACATGATAGATTCCTCCTCAAGATTTATAAATTCTGTTATTTTCAGTATCGGCTAGATAATCAGCCGTTTTGGACCTGCTCGTAATTAGCCGCTACCGCTTTCCAGTCGATAACATTGTAGAAAGCCTGCACATAATCGGCGCGCAGATTTTTATATTTCAGGTAGTAAGCGTGTTCCCAGACATCGATGCCCAGGATCGGCACGAAACTGCTGCCTTCGATGATCGGGTTGTCCTGGTTCGGGCTGGCAGACAGCAGCAGTTTGCCGCCGGCAGCCGCAGACAGCCAGGCCCAACCTGAACCGAACTGCCCTAACGCCAGCGCGCTGAGCTGTTCCTTAAAAGCGGCAAAGCCGCCGAATTCTCTGGTCAGTGCCTGCGCCAGCGCGCCTTCCGGTTCACCGCCGCCGTCAGGACTGATAGTCGAAAAATACAGGTTGTGGTTATAATAACCGCCGCCGTTGTTTCTGATAGCTTTACGCAGACCGCTGTCAGCGATACTGTCCAGGTTTGCCAGCAGCTCGGTGATGTCCCGTCCTGCCACGCCGGCTTTTTCGGCTGCGTCATTCAGGTTTTTAGTATACGCCGCATGATGCTTGGAATAATGTGTTTCCATCGTCAATGCGTCGATATGCGGTTCTAATGCCTCATAAGCATAAGGCAGCTGATATTGTTTATACATATAGATCCTCCTTTGGCCAAAAGCTTTGGCTCATCGCAGTTTATTTTCGTTTTGGTTAGCTCTGGCTAACCTTTGATTTGATTATACACTACTCTCTTTATAAAAACAAGTCTAAATTGATTTTAATTATCAATTACTTTATTTACATAATTCAAAAATATTTTCCATTGACCCGTAAAGCCTGCTGCCAGGCGCAGCTGCTTCTGGAAAAATGCATGGAAAAATCTTTAAGCATTCCTTGAAAAGAGCTAAATTGCTTTCTTCCTGCCAAACATGCTAAAATAAAAATGTCAGAAAAAAGTCTGTAAATCGTCATAATTTTGACATAAGTTTACTCTACAATAAGCATACAAGGTCAAACGAACCTCAAATCACAATCTTAAAGGAGATGTTGTTATGATAAAAACTTCCTGGAAAAAATCCCTTGTTATCGCCGGTGTCCTCACCGCCCTGTGTGCTTCCGCTGCTTTTGCGGCCGAGCAGGCCGATACCAAACCCAGCATGCGCGAGCGTGTCGGCACGATCCTGCACCACGACGAAGGCGACAATTATCCCGACCGTCCCTACCATATGGAACGCGGCCGTCACTGGGGCGGCCCCATGCACCCCGGCCCGCAGCTGACTGACGAGCAGGTCAAGGAACGTGAAGCCAGACGCGCCGAATGGGAAAAACTGCCGCCCGAACAGCGCAAAAAAGCTCATGAAGAAGAACGTGCTAAATGGCGTGAAGAACGCATGAAAAATATGACGCCCGAAGAAAAAGAACGCTTTGAACAACGTGAAAAACAGCGTGAAGAATGGCGTAAAATGACTCCTGAAGAACGCCAGAAAGCCCGTGAAGAAGCACGCGCCAAATGGGACAGCATGAGTGATGCCGAAAAAGACGCTGCCCGCGAGCATTTCCGCAGCTATTACCATGCAGGCGGCGGCCATTACTATGAAGGCCACCGCAAATACCGCCACCATAAAGGTGAATACCGCGGCGAGCACAGAGGCGGCTATTATGGCGACGGCCGCACCGAATGCCCTAATTCCAACTGCCCCTGGTAAATATCAAAAACTTACGTAAAAATTCTTTCCTCACATCAAAAAGCCTGCGTTTCTAATGAAACGCAGGCTTTTTATCTATATTCCGCTTTATTCCTTTTCCTCATAGACCGTATAGCCGTTCTTGCCTTTGTCCTTTGTCTGATACAAAGCCTTATCTGCTTTTTCATACAGCTTGGCAAAGCTTCTGCCATGCTGCGGCGCTAAAGCTATCCCTACGCTGACAGACATTTTCCAGCAGCTGCCGCTGTCCTCACAGATAGTGTCAAGCTTCTGGCACAGGCGGGCCGCTTTGCGGCGGGCGCCTTCCTCATCCGATATCGTCCCGAAAACCACGAACTCGTCACCGCCGATACGGCCGATGATATCGTCCTCACGGCAGAATTTTTTCAGCCGTTCCACGAACTCCCGGATACAATAATCGCCGAAAATATGGCCGTGCAGATCATTGGCCTGCTTAAAATTATCAATATCGATGATAAAAAAGCTGTAGCTGCCCTGCAGCTTGCCGCACAAAACCCCGTCGATGATCCTTTCCGTCGCCTTTTTCGTATAAACGCCGGTCATCTCATCTGTGGAAGCCTTTCTTTGTGTTTCCAGCTCCTTGCGTTTCTCCTCGTCGATATTTTTACGGTAAGTAAACATATGCACTGACTTATCAGCTTCCGAATAAAAAATATAAGCATCGATCCGCATCCAGAAATAATCGCTGCCGTTTTCTGTGATCATAAATTCATACTGCAGATAATTATTGCCGGCCTTAAAGTGCCGCATCACATTTTCGATACTGAACGTCGCCACATAGCCGGCCCGGTATTCTTCCAGCAGCTGCCTGTCGGCCACAGCCTGCAGAAATTCCTCATAGGGCAGGTCTTTAGCACCCATCGCCTCAAAATACAGCTCGGTCTTTTTGCTGGCTGCCCTGTTTTTAGTGATGTTCAATTCATAAATATTATCGTAGATCTGCTCGGTCGCTTCCTTGAACAGCTCCTGCCGTTCTTCCAGCAGCTTCGTCATCCGCACGTTGAACTTTCTGATCACCGAAGTGATAGTCAGAATGATCAGCAGGATCACCACAGAAATCAAAACTACCGTTTCCAGCATCTTTTCATTCAGCTCGGCCAGTAAGGCGCCGGTATCCTGCTTTACCAGCAGATACCACGACAGATCGGGGATATAGCGGACGACCAGATAGCTTTTTTCGTTATTCTGCACATCGCCCGGCATCCAGATATCCCAGTTGGTCCTGCCGTTTTTCCATTCCAGGATCTCGCTGCGGATATCTTCGCTGTCATTGACCTTGAACCAGTCCGCCGTCTGATGACCGTTATAAAGGCTGGAAACTTCGATCTCGCCTTTTTCATTGATCAGATATGTCGCAACGTCGTATTCCTTTTCATATTCCTGCAGCAGGCCTTTGATATAATCGACATTCACGCCGACGCCCACTACACCGATCACCCGGCCGGACGCATCCCTGATCCTGCAGTTTACAAACAGAGTGATCTTATTGGCCGCACCAGCAACTTCATCATTATCGATATTAAGGCTGTATTCTTCGCCGCTTTGCAGAAAATTATAATACCAGACGTTTTCATCCTCGCCCCGGACAAGATTGCGGTCCAGACCGTTGAAATTATAATAATTATTGGTGGACGCCGAAACCAGGAACACCGAATCATAGGCATACTTATTTTTATAGGTATCCAGATACTTCCTGATCGTTTCCTGGTAACCGGCCTCCTGATAACGGCTGCCCTCTTCCTCCAGCAGCTTGATCAGCAGGCTGTCATGCGCCATCGTCTGCGAGATATTCACCGGCTTGGTCAGCATCGTCGACAAACGGTAATAAATACCTTCCGAGGCCAGCGAGGAGACCTGTTTGATCTTCACCAGTGAAGCATTATAATTAGCGCGGTAGCTCAAAGTCGCGATCAGGGCGAAACCAACCAGCAAAATCACACTGACGAGTAAATTAGTTTTTAATAAGATATTATTTTTCATTGCCAGCTGCCTTCTATTTTCCGTTATTATCTATAATAAATACAATCATTATATTAAGTTACTATTTTTATTATATTCTAAAAGATTTTTACTGGCAATCTTTAAATTGTAATATTAAATAAATACTTGTTTTTGGTGAACGCTTTTTCCGGCTCATACTTTCCCAAACCTTGTGCCGCCAGCGCCCGCACAAAAAATCCCACCGCCATGCAGCAGTGGGAGCGACAGACCCTTTTCAGACCGTAGAGAACAACGGCCAGTACCTGATGAACAAATAACCGACGACTGTGATCAGTAGTACGCTGCACAGCGACAGCAGCAGCCCGTTTTTAAACAGCTCGGCCGGGTCCAGCCCATAGCTGACCGGGATAGCCCTGATCGATACCGGCAGCACATAGGCGCTGTTGAAGGCGACGATCGCCACGAACAAATACGGGATCGGGTTCAGCCCCAGCGCCTGCGCAATACTCTGCACTACAGGCACGGCAATGGCGGCCGCCGCCGTATTGCTGGAAATCTCGGTCAGCACCGTCGAAAACAGCGTAAAAGCAAACACCGTTTCCAGACCGCCAGTCAGCGGCAGCAGCGTGATCGCCTCAGCCATTTTCAGGGCCGCGCCGGTTTCCGTCACCAGACTGCCCAAAGCCAGGCCGCCGGCAAATAAAAACAGCATGCCCCACATAACGCCCTTTTCCGCAAATTCCCAGGTCAGCAGAGCCTTGCCGTCCTCATCCTCGAAGGTGAAGGCCAGCAGCCCCATGATCAGAAAGACATACGCAGGCTTCAGCGACGGCAGCCACCCGGCGTACAGCGGCCGGATAAAAGCCAGCAGCGTCGCCGCAGCAAACAGCACCAGGCTGATTTTTTCGCCCAGCCGGATCGTGCCCAGCTGCGCGTACATTTCCTTAAAATATTCGCTGGTACCAGCCAAGCGCTTTACCGGCACCGGCAAATGGAACAGGAAAAACAGATTCAGCAGCAGGACCAGTACCAAAAGCGGCAGAAAACGAACCACCCAGTCGATATACATAAATTCCTGTCCTGTCAGCTTTTCCAGATAGCTGATCGCCACCAGGTTCGCCGCCCCGCCCAAAGGCGAGCCGAAGCCGCCGATGCCCGCGCCCCAGACGATCGCCAGCAGGATCGGCACTGCCAGCTTACTGTTTTTGATGTTTTCCTCGCCAATAAACTGCAGCATGGATACCGCTACCGGTACCAGGATCGTACAGACGACCACATTCGGCAGAAAGATGGACAGTACCGTCGCTACCAGCAGCCAGACTGCTATCTGCTGCCGCAGTGACGTGCCGATACAGCACAGGGTCTTGATCGCCAGCCGCTTGTCGAGTCCCGTCGTCGCCCAGGTCAGGCAGACCAGATCAGCGCCGAACAGCAGCACGATGATCTCAGAAAAATACTGACTGATAACGTGCTGCATCGGGATCAGGTCAAACAATGCGTTGACACCGATCGGCACGAACGCCGTCACCGAAATATTGACCGGCCGCAATATCCACCACAGCGCCATCCAGACCGTCGTCCCCAGCGCCGCAGCCGCTTTGAAGCCAAAGAACCATTCCAGCAGCAGTATCGTCAAGCCGAAGCTTAGCGGTCCCAGCAATACCGCTACGCTGTGCAGGCGGCGCTTGCGTTTACTTCCGTACATAACCCCATCCCCTTCTTGCTCTCAAACTATTTTTATTGTAGAATGGTGGTATAAAAAAGTAAAATACTATTTCTTTGTTATTATAATAAGAATTTCTTATATTTTTTAGAGGTGAGCTATGGATTTTGAATTTTACCGTAATTTTATCACCGTCGCCGAAACAGGCAACCTGACCACAGCTTCCAAAAAACTGGCCCTGGCCCAGCCGGCCCTCAGCGCCCAGATCAAAACACTGGAGCACTATTACGGCGCCAAGCTGATCCAGACTGCGCGCGGCAAACGCCAGCTGACCCTGACCGAAGCCGGGGAAGCCTTTCTGGGCAAGGCCCGCCAGATCTGCCGCACCGAAGAAACCATCCTTTTAGATATGCAGAGCTTCAATAAAAAAGCTTCCGGCACACTGCGCTTCAGCGTTTCGCCTGCCAAAAGCACCTTTTTCATCAACACCTATCTGCGTCCCTTTGCGGCCGCCTATCCAGAAATCTGCTTCCAGTTCCGGGAAGAAGCCGTCAGCGCCCAGACCAGACATATTGCGGAAAACAGCAGTGATTTTGCCTTTGCCAACGCGCCGCTGCCGTCACCGCAGCTGTTTGCCGCCCACAAAACGCAGAAAGAATATTTTTACGCCGTTTACAGTCCGCAGGCAAACTGCGGCCTTGACCCACAGCAGCCGCTGACGCCGAAACAATTACAGAATATCCCTGTCTGCTGTAACTTCGGCTGCTACAGCCTGCTGCGCAAAGCCTGCCTCAAGCACGGCTTCATGCCCAAGATCCGCTTTATCGCCACCACCAATACTGCCGCACTCGCTTTCGTGCAGGACGGCAGCGGCATCGCCATCGTTTCCGCCGGCGGCAGGGACGACTTCCCCCAAGGGTTGCTGCTGCAACAGCTGGCTGATGATGAACTGTATTTTGAGCAGACGCTGTTCTGGTCCAAAAAAGATCGGTTAAGCGCCACCGCCCAGCTGTTTTTGGACTTTTACCTGGCGGCAGCCAAGACTGACCGTCACTGATCATCAGGATCTGCGCATAAAAAAGCCTTTATGACAAAGTCATAAAGGCTTTTATTATTACGATTTACAGCTCGTACCCAAACAGGATACCCTTACCGCCGGCTTTTTTCACCTTGTACATGGCCTGATCAGCTTTGAGCAGCAGCTCCTCCGCCGTCCTCCCGTCCTCGGGATAACGCGCCACGCCGATACTGACATTGCAGAACACCTCGCCCCTTTTCAGCCGCCAGGACTGGGCAAACCGCCGATGGATAAAGCTGGCCAGATTCCGGATATTAGCTTCCGTTTTATCGCCGTCGATGATCGCGATGAACTCATCGCCGCCGTTGCGGTAAATAGCGTCATGCAGCAGCGGGATACCGGAAAAGAACTGTCCCAGCTGCACTAAGAACTCGTCCCCCGCTTCGTGACCAAAGGTATCGTTGATCTTTTTAAAGCCGTCGATGTCAAAAAACAGCAGATAACCTTCGCCGCCCTCCTGCGTTTTGTCGATCCGGCGCTCGCACTCCTTCACCAGCATCCGGCGATTCGGCAGGTTCGTCAGCGAATCATAATTGGCCAGATACTCGACCAAAGCTTCGTTGCGCTTATTGTCAGTGATATCGGCACTGCTCACTACATGGGCCAGTCTGCCGTCCACCCAGCGGAACGCCGCGCTGAACACCCTGAACCAGGAACCGTCGAAAGGCCGCTGATAATCCCAGGAATAGATCTTAGTCGGTTCACCGTTCTCATCGATCAGCTTTTGCTGCGGGCAGAAAGCACAAGGCCCGTTTTGACCCGGGAACAGCACCTCCCAGCACTTGCGCCCCAAAAACTGCGAAATACCGCCGTACGGGGCCGCCATAGAACGGTTGGCATATAAAATATCATGGGTATGGAAATCGTTGACATAAATATCTATACCCGTATTATCCAAAATGCTTTCCAGCGAATTTTTGGCAAAAGTCAGCTTGTTCTGATAGACCCGCACCCCGATATACCGGCCAAACATCGACAGCACTGTCTTCAGCAGCTGCTGCGTGCCAGCCGGCGGCACCGGCCGGGCCGACTGCTGTACAAATACCAGCAGCCCGTAGATCTGCAGCGTTTCATCGACTACTGAAGCTACTACCAGCGACTGCGCCGCAAACAGCTCCAGCAAAGCATTCTCAGCCGCACTGTTCTTTTGTCCACCCTCCAGCCAGACAAAGGTTTCCTGAGCCAGATAGCTGCGGTAAGCAGCGTCGACCGCGTCGATCGGAAAGCTGCCCCGCAAAGGCAGTTCCTTACGCAGACAGCGTTCTTTCAGATGCAGATGGTTGTACTGGTCCAATTCATAGATCAGCCCGCCGTCAAAATCAAAAGCAGAACAGAGCTCCGCCAGAGCCCTGTCGATGACTCCGGTATCCACCTGCTTGCCGCCAAGTAATTCAGCTAAAGATAAAACGAGAGTATCACCCGATTGTACCATTGCAGCCACCTTCTATCCATACATTTAAAATAGTTCGATATTATTATATACTTTGCTGATTTTATTCTATCATATTTATTATTTTTATCAACTGTAATTTATATTCTTTTAAGCAATAAAATTATTATGTTTCTCAAACAAAAGCACGCTGCAAGGAGCAGATCCTCACAGCGTGCTTTTTCTATTTTAGAACCGCAGCCGTACGCCGGCGTTCAACTGCCAGCTGTTGCCTGCCGCGCCGCCAAAGCACCGTTCAGCACTGGCGTAGCCGTCCCAAAGTTTGTCGATCGGCGCGGTGACTCCCAGTACAAACTCGCCCCAGCTGCCTCCGTAATCCTGCCGATAGCTAGCACCATCACCGTGCAGGCCCACCTCGCCGTCAAATTCATGCACGCCGGACAGGGTGACGTAATAATGAGTGCCGTTACGCAGCTTGCGGCCGACACCAATGCCCAGACGTCCGCACAAACTGACGGCGCTGTCCTGTGCTACCTGCATCCCGTTGCTGGCAGTATAATCGGCGCTGCCCAGCCTGAACCAGCTCACTTCCGCCTGCGGCTGCCAATACCAGCCGTCGGCAAGCATCATGCGGCAGCCGTATTCCGCTGTCACTCCCAAGGTGCTGGCGTCAAAACTGGCTTTCTGGTAATGACGGCTCAAATCAGTAGTATGATAATCCAGATCAGCCTTGCCGTAATGCAGCACTAAATCGTAATAATGCCCCTGCGCTCCCTGCCAGGTCTTGTACAGGGCAAAGTCGTAGGCTCTGCCCGAACCGCCGCCGCGCGCCAAATCGACATCACTGTCCGCATAGCTGAAAGCGCCGCCGATACGTCCCGTACCGCCGTTTTCTGCAAAGGCCCGGTCATAACCACCCTGCACGCCTTTGTAATCTGTTTTAATATTGTCATAGCTGTCATTTTGAGCACTGCCGTTGTAAACACGCGCCCAAATACCACTTTCACTGCCGTCCCGCAGCTCGCCCAAACGTTCCTGCAGATGCTTGCTGACGGCAGTACCCAGCTGCAACGCGCTATAAACCGCATTGCCGGCGGAGCGGATATTGGTGCTGGGCGCCACCTTCAGACCTGTGATTTTGGCGCCCTCCACAATAGGCATATAGGCATGGGCACCGCTTTCAGTCATAACACCGTAAACAGCGACGTTTTCAGCACCATCGCCCGTAAGTACCGTGTGCTGCCCCAGATAAGTGCCGTAGCCTTTTTGTGTGGCCGGATCATAACCTATCTGTATGCCAAGGGAAGCGCTTTCGCCCTTGACCCCGTCAATTTTGATTGAATCGCCCGTATTATTGGCAATATCGCTGTTGATGCGGGCGATACCTTCCTGCCCCGTGAATTCCTTGATCTCCATAGACCGCCAAGCGCTGCCCCTTGCAGGATCATCCCAGGTCAAATCCAGCAGGCCGCCGTTTTGCAAAGTCAGCGTTTTGATGGAATTTACGGTAGTCTGATAGTCGTTGCTGCTGACCTTGCCGCTTTCATATTCACTTCTGTCAAAAAAACTGCCGTTGCGATTATCATAAACCGGCCGCCAGACTGCGCCGTCACTTACGGTTAAATTAACGGTGCCCTCAGTACTAGAAGTACTACTACCGCTGCGCTGGGCTATCGTCACTACGTTGCCCTGTAAAAATGACCCTTCCTGCGCCAGCGTAAGGTTAATTGTCCCCTTCCCTGCAGCGTAGACGTCACCTGTCAGCTGCACCGCGTGCTTGCCGTCAGTATTGATATCAATCTGCGAGGTTGGATTCCCCGTAGTATTAGTTGTATCGGTGACGGCACGAAGGCTGTACGCATAGGCTTGGCTGGCCGCGCCGTTCAGCGTGCCGCCGGTCGCCTGCGCCTGGATAACAGCATCGCCCTTTAGCTCAATCTTCCCGCCGTTATAAGTGCTCAGCCCGAACGCCATAACCGTTGCATTATTAGTATTACTCCCGTCCTTGCCGCTGGCCGTTCCGCCCAGCGCCTGCACATGGATAACAGCATCGCCCTGCAGCTCGATTTTGCCTTTAGCTCCGCTGGCATAAACCCCATATGCTCTGGTACGCGCACTGGCCCCACTTCCTACGCTGACGGCCGTGCCGCCCTGTGCCAGCAGGTTGACCGCCGTGGTGCCCGTAACCTTGATTTCCCCGCCAAAGGCCGCCAAACCGCGACCTGTAGCATCGGTTTTGGCGGCAGCGGCCTTGCCTTGTTCTTTTGCTTCGGCAGTGCCGCTCACTGCCTGCACCAGGACGACGGCGTCACCGTCGATATTTACCTTGCCTTCTTGATTGGCCCAAATGGCGCGGGCATCCGCATCCGCGCCGACCCCCGGACTAGTATTACTGACCTTGCAGCTTGCAGTACCGCCGTAAGCCCGCGCAGCAACAGTAACAGTGCCGCCGGTGCTATCTATCAACGCGTTTGTGCCTTCAGCCCTGATTCCGTAGGCCCAGCCATTGGCAATAGCGGTTGCCCTAAGTTCGGTCACAACAGTGGTTGTGCCGCCCCGGGCCTCCGCAACAACGTTCAGGGCACCTGTGTGTGTCAGCTGGTCGTTCTGAGCATCCAGATTAATGCCATAAGCAAAGGCGGAACCATTTGCCGTTTCATCGTTGTAACTAGAACTTAACGTAGCTGTGCCGCCCCAGCTCTTGGACACGATCTCCAGCGAGCCCCTGCTGGTCAAAGTGCCGCCTGTGCACAGACTAAGTCCATAAGCATAGGCCTCTGCCTCCGGTTCACTACCCGGAGCCGTGCCGCCCCAGGCCAGGGAGTTGGCCCGGATCAGGCTGCCCTGGATAGTCGCGGAACGGCCGTAAGAGGCTACATCGTAGCCAAGGCCATAAGCATAGGCGCCGCTTTTTTCCCCCGTTGTCTTTCCCCTATTATCTGCAACAGTATCCAGGCTTTCGCCGTTTTTAACGTTATAAACCTCTCCATCATTAAACTTATGGCCATACTTCTTCATATCGGCATCTCTAGCAGCCTGCGCAGGCGTCAGCCAAAGCAGGCAGCAGCCCGCACACGCCAAAGCCACGGCCCGGCGCAGCTGCTCCCGCCTCTTTAAGCATCGATGTCCCCCCCAGATGTACTATTTTGTAACCTTCTGCTTTGCATGATTTTGCGCTCCTCTCTTACTCTTATTGTCTAACTGCTGGCCTGTAAACTCAGTGTTTCCTGATTTCCGCCATTTTCTAATCAAAAGCAACACTTTTACAGTAATATTTATATGTAATATTTTATAATATAATATTAATACATTGAGACTGTATTGTAAATATAAAAATACATTTATGATATAAATAAAAGCAGCCGTTCCCTTTCTAAGGCAGCAGCTGCTTGCAGGATGATTTTAAATTTTCAGCCGGGCATCATTTCCAGAACGGATAGGTGCTCAGGACCACGACCAGCCCCAGCACGATAAAATCGGCGGCTCCCAGCGGCTCGCGCGGCATATTTTTATAAGTATTGCTGCCGAAACCCTTCAGCTCCATACTCAGCGCCAGCGTTTCGGACTTGGCCACCGCCCGCATGACCAGCGGTCTGATGACCACGACATACGAAAGCAGGCGTTTCACGCAGTTGCCCCGGTTGGAATAACCGCGGCAGGACTGAGCATCCAGCGTGATCTCGCTGTCAGCCAGGAAATTAGGCACGAAACGCAGCGCCGTCGTCAGCATAAAAGCATATTCACAGGGCAGGTGGAAACGGTCCACCAGCGTCTGGGCAATATCCTGGATACGCGTCGCCGCCAGCATACACAAAAACGCCATCGTCATGACCAGCATCCGCAGGCCGCCCGTCAGCGCCACCTCCAGCGGCGAACCGAACAGCAGCTGGAACAGGATCATCAGCCCGGTGAACACCGCCAAACCGCCGATCGCCGCCATCGTCATGCGGTCGCGCTTGATCGACAGCAGTAAAGCCAGCTCAAAAACCAGGATCGTCGCCACCGCCTTGACTGGCAGGATAAAGACCCACGCCGTCACAGCAACAGTGACAATGATTTGAGTAAACGCACTGATCCGCATCAGTCCTCAGCTCCTTTCCGCACCAACAGGCGGCAGAACTCCTCGGGTGTCGCCGCCGTAAAACCCAGACTGCCCGCTAAAGCAGCCGCCGTCGGCCGGCGCAGGCCCCATTCCTCCACAGCATACGCACCGCCGAACAGCTCCGTCGGCGTACCGTCATACACCAGGTCGCCGTCCTTCAGGACAATGGCCCGCTTCGCATAACGGCGCACCACGTCCATATCATGCGAGATCAACACGATCGTGATCCCCTTTTCTTCGTTCAGCGTCTGCAAATACTGCATCATCCGCTCCTTCTCGATCGCATCCTGACCGTTGGTGATCTCGTCTAAGATCAAAGTACGCGGATTGAGCGCCAGCGCCGACGCCACACCCAAACGCCGCTTCTGCCCAAAGGACAGCAGACGCGGATACGCGCCCGCCAGCTCGGCCAGCCCTGTAGCCGCCAAAGCTGCCTCCACCTGCTTTTTGATCGTTTCTGCCGTCAGCTTTTTAGCCCTCGGCCCATACGCCACTTCATCAAAAACCGTATCTTCCAAAATCTGCAGATCCGGGTTCTGGAATACATAACCGATCTTGTCAGCCAGGTCGGCCGGCTCATAATTGACAATATCCTCGCCGTCTACCAGCACCTGCCCGCTGCGGGGATGCAGAAGCGCCATGAACAAACGGCTCAGCGTCGTCTTGCCGCTGCCGTTATGGCCCAAAAGCGCCACAAACTCGCCGTCACCGATCGTGCAGGCGATATCGTTCAGTACCGGCAGACCCCTGCGGTAAGCAAAATTGACCTCTTTAGCCTCCAGCATCAGGCGTTCCCCCCTTCAAAACCAAGCATCTGTAACTCCGCAGCCGCCTCTGCCTCAGTCTGCCACTCGCCCAAAGTAATACCGAAACGGCGCTCGACGCCCAGCTTCACCTGCCATAACGCAGGTACCAGCGGACGCAGCTCCTCGTCCTCATACATCGTCCGCGCTGCAGCAGCAAAGGTATCAGCCGTTACCAGCTGCCCCTCCTTCAGCACTACCATGTCCGTCACATAAGGCAGCAGATAGTCCACCCGGTGCTCAACTACGATGATCGTCGTGCCGTAACGCTGATGGATCGCATATAACAGCTCATACAGCGAATGGGCCCCGTCCGGGTCCATCGCCGATACCGGCTCATCCAGCACAATGATCTCGGGATGCACCGCCAAAGTAGCCGCCAGCAGCAAACGCTGGCGCTGCCCGCCCGACAGCTCGTCCAGCTGATAGCTTTCGCGCCCCGGCAGCCCCACGTCCTCCAAAGCCTTACGGGTACGCTCCGCCACCTCCTCCGGCGCAAAACCGTGATTCAGCAAACTGAAAGCAACTTCCTCGCCCGCGGTCAGCGAAACCAGCTGGCTTTCGTAATCCTCCAGCATCAGCCCCACGCGCATCGCGATATCCGACACCCGGCGGCCTTTAGTCGATTCGCCCAGCACCTGCACATCACCGCTGTAACGTCCGCCCATATAAAAAGGCACGATGCCCGTCATCGCCTTGCACAAAGTAGTTTTGCCCGCGCCGCTGGGGCCGGCCACCACAGTGAACGAACCCTTTTTGATCTCCAGGTCGATATCCTGCAGCACCAGCTCCGATTTATTATAAGCAAAATAAAAATTTTCCAGCCTGATAACGCTCTCCATCATTCATCGTCCTCCTGCACAAAAAACAGCTTCCGCACCGGCCCGAACAGCAAAAAGGTGATCATGCCGTTCAGCGCGCCCACGATCGCCACCACCGGCAGCATGGCATACAGCCAGACATGCAGCGGCAAGCCCAGAACGATCTTTAAAATGAAAGTAAACACACCGCCGCTGGCCATAGTTGCCAAAAATCCCGTCACCAGGGGGCGCAGCTTCCACTTGCCCAAACCGCAGCGCAGCATTGCCTTGACCAGGATGCAGCAGGTGATCGCCCCCGAAAGCTCGCTGGCGATATTGCCCAGCGGAAAAGCCGACTTCGACGACGGCACCAGCGTGATGCCCGCAATAAAACCGATGCCCACAGCCTGCGACAGCGTCGGATTCGTCAGATTGATAACGATAGAATACATGGCGATCGTCCAGTTCGGCGTCACGCCGCCCACATTAGGGCTGACCGTATGCAGGATGATACCGATAGCAAACAGCATCGCCGTGATCGCTACCCAGCGGTAGCCGTCCTGCATTGGTTTAACTTCGATCAGGTCCACCAACGGCAGCCTGGTATTTTTTTCTTTATCCATAATATAAGCCTCCTTCAAATCGGGCAATAAAAAAAGCCCTTCATCCCCATGTAGGGACGAAAGACACAACTTTCGCGGTACCACCCTGCTTGACTGAATAATCAGTCCGCTCGCTAAGATACGGGCCATGGCCGATATCCCCTTCCCTGGTAACGGGCGAAGCATCCCGACGGCGTCTACCCCCTTGCGGGCTCAAGCCGTATCTTAAAGGTCCATTCACCCTGCCGCCAAACGCCGGACTTGCACTGTCACCGGCTCGCTGAGGTCCGCTTGGCAAAGCTACTAATCCTCATCATCGATCAAATACTTATGAAATTACTTTAAAGTGTAGCACCAGCGGCAAAAGTTGTCAATAAGCGCGCGTGTATACATAGCGGCAAGCCCCAAAAGCTAAAAATATACTTGTAATTTTGCGCCGGCAGGAGTAAGATATTTTATGTAGTGGGGACGTAGCTCAGCTGGGAGAGCGTACGGTTCGCATCCGTAAGGTCGAGAGTTCGATCCTCTTCGTCTCCACCATTATATTGAAAAAATTAAAGGCCATATGTAGATTGTATCTACGTAAGGCCTTTTTTATATTTACAATGATATTCTATTGTTCAATTTTCCCTCTTTTAGCTATTGTACTCAATATATACCTTCATTATGTAAAAGTAGTCCACAGGACAAACTTTTTATCAGTGGCAATTATTGCAAAATCAAACCATTTTCTTTAATATTGCAGCTAAAACATAATAAGCGTATTTATAAACTTCACTTGAAGCCTGATTTGGTGATACTTCACCGTGCATTAACGAACAGCGAAGCAAATATAGTACCTCAACAACTCCTCTGCTTACTTTTGACCGTTCTTCAATAAATATTGGTTTATTATTCTCATCTCTTTCTATTACACTTTCTATTGAATACGGTCTTATATCATCATAAAATGCTTTGCATTGCCCTTGCTTTTCCGCAGATAGTTTTTTGAAATCCGGATGTACTTCAATTTCTGAAAATGTGTATGACGATTGTTCAAGCTGAAAATGTATCGAAGCCAGATTGCCTTTTCTATGAATTAATATTGTCACTTTATCTTGAGTACGTTTAATGGAATAGTGAGTTCTGTTATAATCTTCGTCGCATTCATTTTTCGGATTAGGAATTGCAATATCCGAAAATGAAATCTGTTGTCTATCACCACCTCTTTCCTGGGTAACAATCGAAGCGTTAATTAGGGCCTCTTGGAGTCTGTCCAGATTTTTTCTGAATGATAACGCGGTAGGCGAAGTAGCACTTTTGTCTAGCAGTGTTTCTATGTAATCTTTGAATTGATTATTAGTAGTTTTGATTTTATCAATCACTTTTCGGTCCTGTCGATCTTTATATTGTGAACGATACCAAGAGTTAAATGCAATCCATGCCTTTAAGAATGCAGAATAGTAATCTACATTAATATCAATCTCATCAATCCATTCTTTATAGCTTGGCATTAACACTCAACTCCTTTCTCTTTCAGCCATTCCATAGCCTTTTCTTCTCCTTCTTCAATGGCAACTTCAACTGCTCGTTTTGCATATTCAAGCAATTCTTCTGACCGCTGGCGCAAGACAAAGGATTCTTGTACCTTACTTGAAATCTGTTTTTGGGTTACGATATCAAGCACTGGGATGAGCACCTTCTCTATTTCAGACGGTTTCCAATGCTGTATGATTGCTCCGCTTGAATCCCTTTCGGCTTGTAGCTGAACAACTTTTGAATTTAATACAAGAGTTAAATAATCGGGCAGTACTTCATCAGGATTCTTTACCATCAGATGTAGCAATGCACCAGAAGTGATAACCTTCATATCACGCTCAACTTTATAAGCAATACCTACACTACCATCCTTCGAAAAAAGAATCGTATCTTTGCATGGGAATAAAGTTGTAGCATCTGGTACGATATCTCGTGATAGCTTTATTTCTGGATTTCTTATTTTGTATTTAGTAACATCACTTACTCGTACAAAAGGTATGCCTTCATCGCAATATGCGTCACTACCGGGTTCTATTGACTTTTGGATAGTAGTTATACCGTCTTTGCCACTTAGCGGATGAGTTATCTGCTTCCTAAGGGAAGCAAATAACTCATCATACTTTGCTTGATAATATTCTGCATCCAAACGGCCACTTGTTGCAAAGCTTTCTGAAAATTTTTTTAAAGAAACGGCCTGCTTTAAGGAAGTAAAATCTCCAATACAAAGTGTAGATATCAAAAGATGTTCTGCTTCTGAATATATTGTTTTGGCAATATTCTCTTGATCAAATGCAGTAGCAACAATATTTTTTAAGTTATCTTTAAATTCATCTTGAAATTCTGGAATAACTATTTGTTCCATATCTTCAAGAATTAACCCCATCTGTACTGCGCCTCGAGTAAATTTCTTGATTTGATTTTGTCCATATTTACAACGTAAAAATAATGCAATAACATCGGAATCAGCTATTTTTTTAGGTCTCAAAATGGCCAACTTACAGCTACATGTTGCCTGAGCTGATGAAGACACAGTTGCAAGGGAACCTATTGTTCCAACAATAGAAAGCAATACATCCCCTTTTTTCAAATGCGAACGCCACATATATGGCTGATTGAAAGATTTTTCATCAATGCATATCGGAGAATTATTTTCAATAAAATACGATTTCACATCCTGCCCACGGTAATATGGAATACCATTACTTACGAAACTGTTACTTATCGACATATGATTTCCATCGGATACATCTACATATTTGGTCAAAGGATAGTGTTGCATTTTGTGAATTAGGCTCAGAACATCAAAAGATTCTTTTTGATAAAATTCAGCATCAATGCGAAGAGTTCTTTCTAATGAAGATTGCAGAACCTCGCTACATTCCAGCCCATCCATCAAAGCCTTATATCTAACTTCGCTGAAAGGTTCAACAGATGGGCTCATTGAAAAAAACTTAAACCTTCCTTTTTAGCAAATTCAACAAAGGCTTCTGCAATTCCGTCTTGCGTCATACCGTCATGATTATAAAGGTCGTGTTCAACAATAAAGTGATTGTGATGATCGAGAAGAATTTCTCCGTTTCCATCTTTAACATAAATTTTCTCGCCAGAGTTGTCTTTGCTTGGTTTTTGCATAGTAGCAAAGAAAATAGGGTAGTCCTCTTTTTGGGGACACAGCTTGTCATCCCACTTTTGCACAAACAAAACTGAGGTCTTTGTTCCAGTATGAGGTTTGAAAACATTTCCATGCAAGCCAACAACAGCAAGAATGCGGCATCGCTCGGCAATAAAATCACGAATATATTTATCGCTAGAATTGTTGAATCTTCCTTGAGGAAGAACAACAGCCATTCTGCCGCCTGGTTTCAAGAAATTAAGATTTCTTTCAATAAACAAAATATCTCTACCGACTTTTTTCTGCCATTTTCCTTTGTCATTTTTTGCAAGCTCATAGTGGGAAAGAATTGTTTGCTCTTTAATATCACCTGCAAAAGGAGGATTTGCCATAACCAAATCAAAATGAAATTTGCTAAAATCGCTGCTGCCTTTGGGTTGCAGCTTTTTCAGTTTCTTGAATCCTTCATTATAGGTATCATTCCAATCTTCTTGTTTGGTTACCTCATTCCAGCGAGAGTAATCTAGTGTATTTAGATGCAGGACATTGGTTTGGCCATCACCTGCAATCAAATTCAAGGTGCGAGCCACACGAACAGTTTTTTCATCAAAGTCAATCGCAAATACATTATCACGAACGAAATCTCTTTCATCAGCAGTTCTCTCGGATGCAGTAAAATCTTCGCCTGGTTCCAATCCTTTAGATAAGCGAATTTCTTTCCATACTTTAAAAATACTGTGAACGGTAAAACCAGAGCTACCACAAGCGGTATCAATAATTTTATCGTTAACTGTCGGATTCATCATTTTAACACACATATCGATGACATAACGGGGCGTAAAGTATTGACCTTTTTCACCTTTCTGTGCTTTGCTCATCAAATATTCAAAGGCATCATCCACAACATCAAGGTTGTTATTAAACAGCTTAATATCCTGCAATGTAGAAACGCAAACTGCAAGATGTGAAGGAGAGAGTAAAATTTTGCTTTCGTCAGAAAATACGCCTTCCCATTTCTTTTTGGCATCATCAAACAAGCCTTGAATTTTTTCTTTCAACTCAAAGTCAGTATCGCCACTATTGCGAAATTTCAAGTAGGCGGTTTTATCGTTGGCACAAATCAACTCATCATACAATTTTGTAAATATGAGTTTGAAGATTTCTTCAAATGAATCAACGCCAGCACTCGCCAGCACTTCATCTTCCATTTCTTTAATAAGATTGCGGAGTGAGCGTTTCTCTTTGCTGATTTTGTCACGAGCCCTCAAATCCTCATAAGTAAACTTCTCACTTAAAATGTCAGATAGTTTCTGCCCTACTTTTGGAATATCGCTAATCATCTCAAAGAAGTTAGGGTCTTTACGATTATAGCAGGATACCTGCTCGCCGTTTGTCCAAACACCGATAGGCGCACCCGTAGCGTTACAGTATGATTTGAGCTGCTCTTTCCCATCTATGAGTTTAGGCTTTTTAAGTTCAACAATAATATATGGTACCGTAGGACGGTCCTTGTCCATGATAGTTATATCCGCACGCTTAATTTCACGACCGAAGTGAATAGGTGTTTCAAGCTGAATGCGAGACGAAGGATAGCCATAGTCGTACATTAGCTTATAGATATATAATTGACGAACTGCTTCTTCTGGTGTGAGCTTAATTTCTTTTTCACGAACAAAGCATTTAATATATGGAACTTCTGCACCTTTTACTGTTTTTAGAAATATAGCAGATTCAACAGCTGTTACAGCAGATTCATCAAACAATGTATCATCATAGGAAGTGTTTTTAAAAAGTTCGTTTAATTTCATCATATGTCTGCACCTTCATTCTTGAGTTTTTTATATCGCTCGTAAGAGATTATCACATTTTGCGGTTTATTTTGTTTTTGCACAATAAGCACCTTATCCTTATCTGCAACATCTTTGAAAATTCTTGATGCCTGCCCTTTCAAAAAAGGGGTAACCGATTCATAATCTGGAATTTTTGATTTTTTATGTGTCAATCAACTACGCCCCCTTTTCGATAATATTTTTATCAATTATAGCACAAAATCATTATTTTTATCAAATTATTTATTTAAATAAAAGTAATGACTTTTAAAATATTCGCAGACTTCTTGCTTTTGTTGGAAGAATTGGTATTGTTCATTTTATCCTCGTTATATATTAGTGTTACTATAGTATAAACTCTATAGTTCTTGAAATTTTTACAATAAGTTATGATTAAATTACAATATTACCGAAAGAAAAGATAATTATTATTACATTGATTCTTAAATGTATTTCCATAAAAGATATACTACCTTATTGATCGGTCAGCCTATTGTAAAGTTTGTCAATTTGCAAGATAACATAAAAAACAAGGTCCCAACCAGTTACGGTTAGCACCTTGTTTTCATCCCTTGCAAATGCACCTATGATACTTCTTCCCCTTCCTCTCATACCTTAGCAGTGCTTCCTGCGCTATTTCTTCGGGTGTTTTCGGGGTAGCTTTCAAATTATAAGAGCCTTGCAGCTGCAAGGCTCTTTTTTGGGTGTTGGCGGTAGTTGCATTGCTGCTCGTTTCGACAGCAGTGCTTATTGGGGCATTTGCTCCATTATTTTCGTTTTCCTCCCGTCCTTGTTCTGCGGCGTTATTATTTGCTCGCTGATCTTGCTGCAAACTCCCTTCGTCTTTTGCTCGCCATTCATCCTGCAGTCTGCGTTCCCTCCTTATGCCCTGCGCTTCACGCAGGGCTTTTTCCATATTATAGAAGTTCGGTTCGCGGCGGCGGGCAGTCATAATAGTCACGGCAATATTCCATTCGGCATCGTCCGTCTCGCAGAATCGTTCTGCCCAGCCATCAATAAACCTGGCCCGCTCATCTTCGTTTCTAAACCGCAGCTTCAGCCTGTTATATTCAAACAGTTTTACCATCCGCCGTATCTGTTCATAAGGTCTCTCCATTTTTCAGCACATCCTTCGCAATATTTTCAGCCTCTGATTGGCTTATATGGTCAGGCGCACTTACGAGTTTCTCTGTCCAGGCGGCGGCAAACGCATTTCCCAGTCAGATCACCCTGTCCGGCAGTGCCATAACAGCCCGCCGGCCTGCGCCTGATGATCCATATCCCAGCTTATCTACATCAGCAGTTCTTCCGCTTCCCGCTGTTTTTCGGCCTGCTGCGCTGCAAGCAGCAGCTGCCGCAGCTTAGTAAGTCCTTTTTTGATCGTTTTGCTGATCGCCGCCGGACTGACGCCAAACCTCTGTGCCAGTTCGCCGTTGCTCCAGCCTTCCAGAAAATGCAGTTCGATCAATTCTTCCTGTTTGGGCGAAAGCTGTACCAGCAGTTCCTGCACTTCCGCAAAATCCTGCTGCAGTTGCTGCTGTTCAAAATAAGTACGCGTCGTCTGCGCCGCATCTGCCGTCAGCACTTCCTCTGCAAATTCACAGCCGCTTTCTATTTCATAAGGGCAGGTCATTTCTTCATCCTTATGCCGGCGTTTCCATTCACTGCTGAGCGCCGTATACGACTTACTGACGATAAAAGCCGGCAGCTTCTCGAAATCCTGCCGCTGTCCCCACTTTTCCAGCGCTTTTACTACGGCAACCCTTTCGATCTGCTCGCCATCCTCGGCAAAACCTTTGTAAGCGCTGGTATGTGCTATTTTACGCAGTTTGATATCAAAAGCCTGCAAAATCACCCCCAGCATTTTTTTATTGCCCTGCTGCGCTAAAGCCACTATTTCGGCCCATTTATCACACTCCGCTGTTTCTGTGCAAGTAACTGTCATCAATACATCCCCTTATCTCACCCTGCTGCGGTGATCTTATTATTCAACACCTCTACTGCCAGCTCCCGCGCCGTCAGGCTGTCCAGACAGTCTATACAAATAATGAGCCCATCCAGCTCGATATACAAATCACCGGCGCCAACAGCCTCATTACACAATTCACAGCTGTACACGGCTTTCTCCAGGCTCTGCGGAGGTTCCAGCCACGCATTTTCGATCATTGTAAAATGATCCACTAGTCACACCTTGTGCCTGAACTGCGGCGTGACGTTAAACTGCGCTTAAGCGCCCTGCGGAACAAAGCGCTGCAGTTGATATGCTCGTCCTGTGCCTGCTTGCGCAGACCATAAGGCAAAACGATACGCAGCTCTACTAAAGCATCGTCCTTTTTCGGCGGTTTCACCGTTCTGACAGGCTGCGGCTCAACTGGTCGTACAGTCTCTGTCTGGCAGTGTTTTCCCTGCAGTAAGGGGCATTTCAGCGCCAAATACAAAAGACGGGCACTCAGCACATCGCCGCCCGTCTTTTTAGATTTTTGTTGTGAAGCTAAAGAATCATTCATGTTTTTTACCTGCTTTCGCTGAATTTAGGGTGTAAGTATCAATACTAACGCAGATCAGTAATACAAAACCATTATTAACACTTAAAACTTCCAAGTCAAAATCATAAGTATGTACGAAGGATTTACAGATTTTAATGATTTAAAAGCTTTAAGAGATGCTAAAGGTCTTTAAGATTTTAAAGATTCGGTATGCTTACTGCGTCAGTAATAATATCCCCTACTCTTATATGGCTTTTTACAAGGTCATTTTTAACCCCCTTTACATAAATAATTTTTATCCGCTGCTTGGAAGAGCAAATTTTACACTTTTTAAATTTTTCTTGCCGGCAGGTTAAAAAACAGGGCCTAAAAAGCCATATAAGAGTGAGAGGGTGCCACAGCACATCAAAATGCTGAACGGAGTACGTTAAAATAATGGCCTGCTCTCCAAACTCACAGGAAAGGAGCATCACCATGCAAATATCATCAGCACCGCTGCTGACAGCAACCAAGCTCGCCGAACTTGTCGCCCTGGGACACAACCGCATCTCGCAGATCTATCTGCACTGGACCGCCGGGCGTTACGGCCAGCTTTACGACGACTACCATTTCAATATCGACGCCGACGGCAGTATTTACCAGACCTGCACGCAGCTCACCGAGCTTAAAAGCCATACGTGGCACCGCAATACCGGCGCTATCGGTATCGCTCTCTGCTGCGCCTGCGGCGCGCTGCCCCATAACGGCAGGGATACTGAGTTCGGCAAGTTTCCGCCCACTCCCCAGCAGATCGACGCCGCAGGTAAATTAGTCGCCAAGCTGGCCCAGGGGCTCAATATCCCGATCGACCGCTGGAACATCCTTACTCACTGCGAAGCCGCGCTTATCGACGGCTACGGACCGTACAGCGGCGATGCCGAAACCCGCTGGGACTTATGGTATCTGCGCGATTCACCCGGCGACATAACTATGAAGCCCGGCGGGCAAGTCATCAGGGGCAAGGCCCTGTGGTATGCAAAAAGCAGCCCCCTTGTTTAAAAGGGCTGCTTTTTAAAGAACACGATGTTTTCTTTTAATGTTTTCTTCAATCTTTTTTAGCTTTTTTTAGCTTTTTTAGACTTTCTTGAAAGAAAGTCAGCAAAGAACTTTCAGCGCGGTTAAGATTTGGATTGCGCTTTAAAACCCTCTGTATCGTACGTTTTACTGCCATAGCCGCAAATATTGATAATATCAGGCGGTCAATACTCTGCTTATGAAATCCATAGCTGAATAGTACGGCACAAGGGTTTTGAGCGCACATTGTGGCACATTCCGTTGTGTACGCTGTGAGCTGTAAGCGCTGGAGGGACTGTTTGAGGCATTGACGATCAGCAGCTAAAGCTTTTCTCTGTACTGCAATGCCGAGTTGCCCGGAAGCCGGACAGCGAGCAAAGTTAAACAGGAATTGTCACAGTGCGCAAAGTTCTTTCCGAAGATTTCTTTCAAGAAAGCTTCATAAAGAAAACTAAAAAGTATTTTCACAAATGTAACCTGAGGTTACAAACACAAAAAACAAAACCAAATTATGAAAGGAGCTGAAAATATGACTGTCAGCAAAAATCCTACTTCCCTCAAACTTTCCATGGACGTAGAAAACGGCACCAACGCCCTGGGCGCCATGCAAACCAAAAGCACCTCTGTCGGCAGTGTCCGCCTGGATGCCGAAGCCGCCAAATGCCTCGCAGTTACCGAAGCCATCGGCGAGCTTATGAGCCACGCCGTCGTTAACGTCTACGTTACCGAAAAAGCCGAACTCGACAAAGCAGAATAAACCCCACCTGCAAACAAAAATCTAATGTAAAGGAGAACAAACATGGAAAAAACTTTAGAACTCATCTTCACCAAAAGCGACGGCGCTAAAAAGACTTTGAGCATCGCCGACCCTCGTGAAGACGTTACCTTAGCCGAAGCGCAGGTAGCAGCTGCCAAGATCATCGAAGCAGGCGTGCTGACCAGCGGCGGCCTGGGGCTGAATGAATTCGTTGAAGCCCGCATCAAGGTCGTTACCGTTACCGTGCTGGCATAACGACTATGGATACCAAAGAGATCTTCAGCGCTGTCGGCAACTTCGGGTTCCCGATGGTGCTGAGCTGGTATCTGCTGCTGCGTATGGAGCAGCGGCTGGATAAGCTGACCAGCTGCCTGAACGAGCTGAGCCGGGCCATCATCAGCAAACACAGAGAACTGTAAAATAAACAGAGAAACTAGGTACGACATCAATAGCAAATACACAAAGCTCCTGCACTGGTTACGCCTTTTGGCTTACATCATAAGCAGAAAATAACAAACCAAATCAGCGATATGAAACTTACTTCATATCGCTGATTTTTTATATTGCTGAGCTTATTACTGTCGATTGCAACTAATTACAGAGAGGTTCACAGAAACAGCTCCCTATCCAGTCGTTATTTCTGCGGGCTTTCGGCAGTCCTGTTCTATGCTGCGCTGTCACTCGCACGTAACAGTGCCTCAATGTCTAGAAACTGCATCTCAACCCGGCGTTGACTTGCCATTTTTTCTGGAAGGTCCCGCCGAATGAACGCGCTATGCCAAAATACAAATTATTCTGCTTTCCTAACATCACATCTCCGCCAAGATCAACTTCATACCACGTATCTTTCATACTTTGTGATTCCACTAACTGTACATTATTACTGTCAGTCATATTTATATCGTAACTGCCTCCGAACTCATGCAGCCAGCTTCCACGTACATATATATTTCCGCCATTAGCAAAAGCACGCCCCAACGCAATACCGATTCCACAGCTGGCACTGTTAACACCGTCAGTCTGAACACGTACTCCATTATCCGTGCTGTAACCGGCTCCATTTAACCGCCCTAATGTTATTTCCAGCTGCGGATCAAGGTACCAGCCATACTCATCTAACAATATCCGTTTCCCATAAACAGCATCTAAAGAAATACCATTGTTTCTTAATTTACTGCCAACATGCTCTCCTGTCAGCGTCCTGCTGGCAACATTATTTTCCATATGATTGACCTTTAGATTCAAGTCAAGATAATGACCAGATAACAAACGCCTTACACCATAAAGATTCAGCCCCAGATCTTGGTAATCACCAGTACCGCTGGCATAGTTCCCTTTTCCTTCTGTATATAAAACAGCCGCTCCCAACAGCCAGTTACCCTTACTATCATTGGTAACCTGACGGTCAAATCCAATCGCATAGGTATTATACTGGCTTTCGAAATAGTTTCTGCCTCTGTAAGCATCCTCTCCACGTTGCAGCTGCACCCAAATGCCGCCATTATCTATTTGCTCGTGAAGCAATCGTTCTGCGTTCTTCATTATACCCATACCGCTGCGGACTTCTGGCGCTCTATGCATTTTAGTCAGCCGCTGACGCACTATTGTATTGTTACGCCATCCATAATATATATGTGAACCGGCTGAACAAGCGCTTTTGACTGTGGTACTTGTATTATTTGCTTTATCTTCAACATCACCAGTTCCCAAACCAACTATCTTCCATTCATTTCTCCCACCTACAGTAATTTTAGTCAGCTGTGCCTGATAGTTATATAAAGCGCCTTCCATAATGCCACTGGTCAAATTGAAATTTCCCACCGGGGCATCAATTATTTTCTGCTCGAATTGTTTTCCAGACAGCGCCGAAGCTTCCGGATCATAGGTCAGTAGTTTGTAGTTACCCGCACCTGATGCATTAGAAATCGTTAAACGATCGCTTTCCCCCTTATTTAAATCTGTATTGATAATAAAAGTCCCGCTATCGCCATGCAGCCGGTCGATCTTCAGCTCTTGAAATGACCAGTCATTATGATACAAATCAACGATACCATTTTTTAACGTTAAATTACTTACTTCACTGCTATTTTTCAATGCATCTACTGCACTGTCACCGCATTCTACCCTGTCCAGCACCTGCCAGACAGCTCCATCTGCCAATGTCAGATTTATACTCCCGCCATCTGTTAAGCTGGCACCCCGCAGATAAGAATCCCGATTCAGCAAATGCAGATTGATAGCTGAATTTTCCATATAACTTGCCAAATCACCTGTGATCCTGATCTTGTTTTCAGCATTTCCTGCTACATTGATATTAACCGACCCACCTGCAGCAACAACAGCATTATAATATCGTTCCACATCTGCTGTTAGGCTTGAGCTATCACCAATATTCTCGATCAGCAGATCTCCATTGACATTGATAACACCATTTCCCTCTGCTGCCAAAGCATACACATCTGCCTCTGATTTACCTATAGCATCCAAATTACGGATAACCGTACTGCCGTTAAGATTTATGGTAGCAGTCTGTTCCCGTTTATTATTGCCCGTATCCCCATACGTTGCTAAAACACCATAAGTAAAAGCAACTCCTGATTTGGATGTTGATTTAATATTTTCCAAAATTATTTTATCATTATTGTCCGTGCCAACAGTAATTAAAACATCAGCATCTTTGCTGCGTTCATCACTATCATTACCGTCGCAACTCCAACTGTCACTGTAAATACCTGCTGCAAAAGTCTGCCCTGCGCTGTCTGATATGCTTTCAGCCTGGAGTGAATTGATGATAAAATCATTACGGACTATGATCTCACTGCCATTATTAGCTTTCAGTCCATAATGCCAAAGATTAGCAGAACCATAACTGCAGACAGAATCAGATATCTTCAGAGAGCCATTGATATGCAGAGTATTCTTACCTCCCATCAGCGAGATGATCCTGCCATCATTATTATTTTGTATTTTATTGCTTATTTCCAAATCACCGTTGATCGTTATCGCCGCTTCAGCATAATTTGCCTTCTGATTATTAGAGCCAACATCGATCACACCCCAAGGAGAGGTACTATCCAGTTTTAACTCTCCAGCATTTTCAATATTAATAATATAATTCTTAGGACTGCCAGAAGTATTGGAATTATTGAAACTTATCAATTCATCACCAGTACTTACTATTCCCTCATGAAAATTATACTCACCCGGAGCCGTCACAGTCTTGGCATAGATAAAATCCGATGCATTTACTGCTACAGGCAAACTTAACCCACATACTACTCCCAAAACAACTTTCTTATTAAGCCCTTTGCTCAACATCATAACACCCTTTCTCATCTTACAAGTTTTATATTTTCAAAGCCGCTGATTTAATACTGCAACTCATCTTCCACTTTAAAATCACTTACAGTCCCTACAGACAGCTTTTGCCTTACACAGTTCCATCCAAACTGTAAAACTCATAACCATCTCATTAAAAACAAACAATAATTGCATCTTTCTTTTATTCGAAATCAAAAATATTCGTTACGATAATATTACCAAGTATTATAGCACTTCTGTACCCCCCCGCAAGACACTTACTTTGAACATGTGTAAAACGCCTGCGAGTCTTGCCCGGCGCATTACGCCAGCGGCTTTACAACTATCAGCGTCTGCGCGTTTTTTATGGTTCTGTTACTTTTGCGTTTCGCCTAACCGCCGCGATCATTGCCGGAGTACAGCCCCTGTAAATCATACTAAAAATACAAAAAACGCCTGCTGTTGAGGCAGACGCTGCAAAACAATAAAAACATCCTTTATTCAAATAATAGAAATAACAACTCATCTTTAAACGGGTTTAAGTATTTTTCTGTAAAATATATACTTGTAAGTTTTTTATAGATTATATAAAAAAACTGCCTTTTCAGACAGTTTTCTTACCATACGCAATAATACTCTCAATATTAAATTGGAAATAATTCGCAATCAAAAATCGCTATTATATCCTTCCATGCATCCAACTGGCAATTTCATCAGCTTTGCTTTGAGAAACTATCCCTTTATCAATATAACTTCTTAAAATTGCCACTAAGCTTGAGAAATCATTTTCCGTAAATTTCCTGTGAGCCTCAATAGCATACACTTCATCACAAAAAACCTTGCCTATCGCTTCATCAGATTGCCCAGAATCAAATAGTCTAATCAGATCATTTACCCATCCCTGAGCAATTTCACTTCTGCCAGTAGAGGTGATCCCTCCTCCGCTACCATCCACAGCATCTCTGTGGATAGCATAATCAAGCGCATAAGTCATAGAATCGCGATAAGTAACTCCGTGGCTATGCAAAAATACTGAGCCACGGATAACAGCGCCTGGAATAACATGTTCCCATTCTCCTCTGCTATCCAATAAATCGCTGGCAGAACCTCCCTCCTTATAAATTTTTACACGACCACACCTTTCACCATGGTCACAATTTGGATCAGTACAAATAATACACATAACCAATACCTCCTTATATTTTAATCTGCTTTTAGAATAACATTAACCTGATTTACAATGGTGGAAAATGCCGCCTTCCGCAAAATAATAATTTAAATACTCAGACAAAAAAAGAGCAAACCAAAATGGTTTGCTCTTTTTTTATGATAAACTTGCTGTCTGCCGGACTTATTTTTCTTCTATGCCCTTCAGCATTTTTATGACCCGCACAACTTCGTCGATCGTGATCTCGCTGTGCTTTTTTTCGTCGTTTTTTTCTGCGCCTCTGACCAGATAATCCAAGCTTACCTGCAGGATATCACAGACCCGGCACAGCATCTGCAAAGTGATCCCGCTGCGGCCATGCTCGATATTACTCAGGTGTGTCTGCGAAATACCCAGTTTAGAGGCGCATTCAGTCTGTGAAACCGCCAGCTTCAGCCGCATGATCCTGATCCTGGTGCCGATCTCTTTATAATCGATGCTGTTATCAAATGCTTTTCTGCCCATCTGCTATTCAGCTTTCGCTGTATCTTCAGCCAAAATCTGTTCTACACGATAGGAAACGGTTTTCTGTCTGGCGGCTGCGGCCTGGGCAGCCAGCTCCTGCTCGCGTTGTTTGTCTTCTATCACTTTACGGGCTTTTGATTCCGAGCTTCTGCCAAAGCGGAAGGTAGCGCCGACATTAGCTGCCTTCTCACTGCCGCTGATCGAAAAACCCACGCTCAAAAGTACGTCTTTATTAGGGTTGTGGAACAGACCTGCCGCAATAGCGCTTTCACCGCTGTAAGTACCTGCCGCCATCGAGAATTGAGTCGGGGCATCCGGGTCATATTCCAGCGGATGCAGGCCGGCCATAGCGACTGCCAAAGCTCCGACTTTATCAATGCGTCCATCCAGCTCGTCGATGCGGTTGCTTAAGCCGTCGATCCGCCCGTCTAAACGCTGTACTTCCTGGATGCGTTCTGTCCGTTCGGTAGTGATTGCCTGCGTATTTTTTTCTACAGCCTCTTTGCTGGCAATTCCTTCGGCAACCGTGATATCTTTACCAGCTTCGTTTTTCAAATGCAGCTTACCTGTTTCAGCATCATAAACAGCGTCAGCCACATCTGCTTCTTTACGCAGTTCAGCTTCTTCTTTTACTTTATTATCCACATAATCAGTCCCGGCAACCTTAATATCTACCTTTTCCTTATCATTGGTAATGCTGTTCTCACCGTCAAAATTATGTTCTTTCTTTTCTGCTGTGATCGTTACTGTTCCATCATCATTTTTATTATATGATATTGTGGTTTCATTATCGACATAGGTATCTTCGTCAGTTGCCAGGTCTTCGTAAAACTGCTCTTTCGAACCTTCATAACCACCGGCTACAGCACTTTCATAAGCGCTTTCGCCATCCTTACCATCTACGCCGTCCTTACCGGCAGCGCCCTGCTCTCCTTTGTCGCCTTTATCGCCTTTATTACCCTTTTCGCCTTTCAATTCTCCGTTCTCGATTTTATCATTGACATCCTTAACTGCATCAGCCAATTTTTTATCATTTTCTACCAATTTATCTTTTATTTCCGCAATCTGCCCTACTGTCAAGTCACCGGCACTCTCACCACAATCAGCATCGTTCCAATGCCCGCCCCAACCAAAATCTTTGTGTAATATTTCCGGGTCATCTATTTTGACACCACCTATGGTCTCAGTCTTATTCGTCGGTATCCTAGAATCACTCTGGATAATGAACCCTTTGCCTGCAGCCGCATAGCTTTTTAAACAAAAGTCCCCCCCATATGTACTCCGCCCATTATCAGGCTCAAAACGACCGCCTTTACTAAAACCTTATTCATCCTTTTCATATTCTTTTACCCCCTTGAGATTTATTTAGCATCTTTCTAAAACATGCTAAATTTCACCGTATTTATTCAACATCCAGTAAAAAAATCCTGCTCTCTTTTTGCATATTTAAGCAATTACAAGGGACGAATTAGCCATTTTATGTATATTAATATCATATTTTATAATATTAATTCATTTTATTTCTTCATCTGCCAGCATTTCTATTTTTTATGTTTATTTCTTATTTATATTATTTTCGATTATTTGCTTTTATTTCCTAACTTGAGAAATCAGAAAAAATTTTTATACATTTTACTTTTTTAAATGCCAACTCAACAGCAAACAGTATTCTTATTACAAATATAACAACTTTCAGCACACTCTGGCCGCCGTACCCGAACCGCAGCTGTCAAATAAAAATAAGACCGGAAAATCCGGTCTTATTTTACTGTCCGCTTCTTGCTCAAAACACAGTATATTTTATTTCTTTTTCAATAACAGTGCCTGTTTCAGGGTTGAATTTCATTTCGCCCCGTACCTCCGGCGTGTAAAAATCTGCTTCATATTCATAAAGCCCGTCACCGCGGTCTAATTCTACTTTAGTAAAAACAGCATTCGGGAATTCCTTCCGGACCAGATTTTGCACATCATTTACTGAAAGGACGATTTTAGGGCTGCCTAAAGCGGTCTGCGCTTCCATTTTAAACTCTCTTACCTTGCCGCCGTTTCTTAAAACTTCTATTTCATAGGCGGTATTGGTTTTATTATCATAGAATTTAACGTCATAATGAGGCACGAATTCAAAGCTTTCGTCCTTAGTCACCAGATGTGTGCTGCCTGCCGGTACCCATTGAGCAGCAATGCTGCGCGCCTGTTCCGCATTGATGAGTTCGGCAGCTAAAGCTGTAACTGTGATCGCCAAGGTGCAGAGAGCTGCTGCCAGCATAGCTATAGATTTTCTTTTCATATCCTTTACCTCCTTAACGGCCGTTACGTCGCCGGCCTTTGCTTTGTCTTTATTTTATAACGCCAAGATTAAAACCAGATTAAAAGCCGCATTACCTGTCAAGGCCTGCTGCGGCTGCCTTTTGAACCTAAAACATATAAACAGCGCCACTCTGTTCAAAAGATGATTTCCAGTAAATTTTTTTGAAATTTTAAAGCTGTTTCATTGTTTTTTGTTGACTGCTTTTATGCAGATCATCAGCCGTGCTGTGCTGCTCCTATCCTCAGAATAAAACCCCTGTCTGCTAAGCAGACAGGGGTTTTGCTGTTAGTTTACTTTTGCTTTCAGTTCTTCGATTTCCCGGCTTTGTTCTTCCAGCTTAGCCAGCAGCAGTTTGATTTTTTCATCCTGCGCTGCCAAAGAGCTGTCTACCTCTTTACGGGTATAAACTATATCTCGTGCTTCTGCCTTACGGTCTCTAGAGCGGTCCAGCGCAAAGTTGACGCCGAAGTTGCCCATTTTGCTGCCGCCTTCAGAAACACCCAGTCCCAGTGAGAACATTACTTTTTCATTAGGGGCGTAGAAGCCGCCGACTGCTAATGCGCTTTTACCGCCGTAACCGCCGTAAGCCATGGCCAGCTCGCCCTTGTTACCGTCCTGGAAGCGAGGATGCAGCCCTGCCATCGCTGCTGACAGCGCGCCGACCGTATCGATCTCGTCACCCAGCTTATTGATATCTCTGTGGATATTGCCTATATCCTGCTGTACTGCATACAGCTGACTGCCGTTGATGGCGTCCATCGAGGTGGCGCTGACTTCGCCCGCCGCTACATTGCCGATCGTGGTGCCATTGCTGCCTTCCAGCGTGATTTTGTTTTTATTGATAGTGCCGCCGCTGTCCACATCGTATTTGATAGCGCTGTCAGAAACAGTTTTCAGCTGGTCTTCGGTCGCCGCCTGGCCGCTGGTGATATTATCTGCGTCCCAGGCAGTATTGGTCAGACCGCCGATCGTGCCTGCACCGCCGTCGATAGTGATCTTATCGGCCGTAATAACGCCGTTGGTACCATTCATATTGATATTACCGGTACTGATCGTACCGTTATTGCCGTCGATAGTGACTTTATTGGCGCCGCTGCCGATCTCGACTACTTCATTCAGCTTCAGCTCGTGATCGATGCCGCCGCTGTCATTAGTGGTTTTTGTGACGATAAAGTTACTGTCGCCTGTCGATACCGAGCTTTGCTGCGCGGCCAGTTCGACTGCTTCCGCCGCCGTATCGTAGATCGCTTTCAGCTGGTCTTCCGTTGCCGCCTGCCCGCTGGTGATATTATCCGGGTCCCAGGTAGTATTGGTCAGGCCGTTGATCGTGCCTGCATCATCTTTATTGATCGTCACACCGCCGGCAGTTATCGAACCGTCGCTGCCGTCGATGACCACATTGCCGTTACCGACTTCGATCTTACCGTCGCCGGTGCCGTCTACTTTGACGCCAGTACCGATCTCCAGCTCATCAGCCAGCTTCACTTCGTAATCGGTGCCGCCGCTGCTGTTGGTAGTTGACGTAACGACGACATTGCTGTCGCCTGCCGAAACAGTAGCCTGCTCGGCCGCTTTCTGCGCTACTTCATACAGCTGGCTGCCGTTGACGGCATCGGTAGAAGTGGCGCTGACCTGCCCTGCCGCTACGTTTTGGATCTGACGGGTCGCCCCGGAGCTGCCTACGCTGACAACGCCCACAACATCGCTGACGCCGGCCCATTTAGTATAGCTGCTGTTGCCCGTAACGCTGTTGATCGCCGTCGCTGTAGAATTATTTCCCAAAGCTACACTGTCTTTTAAGCTGATACTGATATTATTTCCCAGCGCCGCCGAATTTTCTGCACCGGAGCTGATCGTATTGTTATTGCCGATAGCAGTGCTGTTTTCAGCGGCAACTTCATTAGCAGTGCCGACTGCGGTACTGCTGCTGCCGGAAACAGTATTTCCCGTTCCGAAAACATTGCTCTTGGAACCGCTGGCAATATTATTATAGCCAAAAGCATTGGCATTATCGCCGCTGGCAGTATTACTGAAACCAAAAGCGCTGGACGCCAGGCCGCCTGCAGTATTACCGTAACCAAAAGCACTGGCATTTTCATTCGTAGCCGTATTATTATAGCCGATCGTACTGGAACCTACGCCGCCGGCTGTATTATTGTAGCCAACTGCACTGGCAGCCAGAGCATTAGCATTATTGCCATAGCCGACAGCGCTGGCATTCTCACTTGCCGCTTTATTCCTGAAACCAACTGCGCTGGACGCCAGGCCGCTTGCCTCATTGCTATAGCCAAAAGCACTGGCATAGTCCACTTTAGCAACATTGCTGAAACCAAAAGCACTGGACGCTACACCGCCGGCAGTATTGCCATAACCGACAGCGCTGGCATTTTCATTGGCCGCTTTATTCCTGAAACCGAGCGCGCTGGACGCCAGGCCGCTCGCCTCGTTGACATAACCAAAAGCGCTGGCATTTTCGGCGCTGGCAGTATTGCTCCAGCCAAAAGCACTGGATGCCAGGCCCCCGGCAGTATTGAAATAACCAAAAGCACTGCTGGAATTAGCGGAAGCTGTATTATTGACACCGGCAACAGTGGAATCAGAAGCACTGCCACTGGAAAAAACGGGCGCCGCCTGCACATTACTCGCATACAGGCCTGAAAAAATAAAGACACCGCTGCTTAAAAAAATCATAATTTTTTTCTCTAACTGAACTTTTCGGGATTTAGACAATTCCCCACCTCTTTTCCTTAAATAGTTACTTGCTTTGTATAGTATGCTGAAACAATAAATCTGCCCCGCATCTATTTTTTATAAAGCTGTTCTGTTTTTTAGGCTGACCTCTGCTTTCTCCATCGCCTTTTCATTCGTAATAATTTAAGTAATTTTAGTTTAATTAATTTATAAACCTTAATACTTAATATTATTTATATGGATTATTTTTGCCATATTAACATATTTTCTTTGTACCTTGCAAGATATTTTTATTACAATTAAGCACTTTTTTATAATTCTTATAATTTTTATAACTGTTACATTTAAAATTTCAAAAAATGATCCCTTATCTGCCGCTGTGGCAAAGGGATCATTTTTTGAAATCAGATGAGCAGCAGCAAGCTTTCTGCTGAAAATATCGCTGCTGCTTTCTATTTAAATGCTGTGAAACGGGCAAAACTGTACTGTTACTGCTGTTGTTCGCCTATGGGCTGAAAGGAAAACGCCCCTAGATCGTTCTGCTTATCGAAAACGAATATAAACAGCAGAGCTTTCTCCTTACTGTATTTAGCCAGATAAGCCAGGCGGTCGCCGTCAGCATACCGCTGATAGGCCAGAAACCTGTTTTCGCGCTGCTCGCCATAGCTGCGGCGCAGATTATTTTTCACACTGCCGAAAGTTTTTTCATCCAGCTCTGTTTGCAGCTTCGCTGACATCAGCTGGCGTATGCCGGTATATTCCATCCCGTTCTGACCGTTTAAGGCGGCAAATACCTTAACTACTGCCTGCTGCTGTTTGTTCAGGTCAGCGCCGTCGCTGGCCAGGCAAACGCTGGTCATCGCCAGACTTATGACCAGACATAAGATAAAGCTCCAGATCTTTTTCATACTTACTGCTCCTCTGCTCAGAAAGTTTGCCCCAGCCTTGCAGGCCGGGGCAAGTATAGTATTTTCTGTATTTACTTTTCTACCTGTGCTCGCAGGTATTCGATTTCACGGCTTTGTTTTTCCATTTCTCTGCTTTGTTCTTCGACCTTGGCCAGCAGCAGCTGGATCTTTTCATCCTGCGCCGCTAAAGAATTATCTACTTCTTTACGGGTATAGATGATATCTCTCGGTTCTGCCTTGCGGTCTCTAGAGCGGTCCAGTGCAAAATTGACGCCGAAGTTGCCCATTTTACTGCCGCCTTCGGAAATGCCCAGCCCCAGTGAGAACATTACTTTTTCGTTGGGGGCGTAGAAGCCGCCGACTGCTAATGCGCTTTTGCCGCCGTAGCCGCCGTAGGCCATGGCCAGCTCGCCCTTGTTACCGTCCTGGAAGCGCGGATGCAGGCCTGCCATCGCTGCTGACAGCGCGCCGACCGTATCGATCTCGTCGCCCAGCTTGGTGATATCCTGATTGATATTATTGATGTCCTGCTTGACCTGATACAGCTGGCTGCCATTGACGGCGTCCATCGAGGTAGCGCTGACTTCGCCTGCCGCTACATTGCCGATCGTAGTGCCGCTGCTGCCTTCCAGCGTGATTTTACCGGTGTTGATATTACCGCCGCTGTCCACGTCATATTTGACTGCGGTATCATAAACGGTTTTCAGCTGATCTTCCGACGCAGCCTGCCCAGAAACGTAATTATCTGCGTCCCAGGTAGTATTGGTCAGACCGCCGATCGTGCCGGAACCGCCGTCGATAGTGATCTTATCGGCAGTTATCATGCCGTTGGTGCCGTTCATATTGATATTACCGGTGCTGACAGTGCCATTTGTACCGTCGATAGTGACTTTATTGGCACCGCTGCCGATCTCAACGACATCATTCAATTTCAGTTCGTGATGGTCGCCGCCGTCAGCGTTAGTGCTTTTTTCGATCAGGATATTGTTGTCGACAGCTTCCATAGTTGTATGCTTAGCTGCCAGCTCGGCCGCTTCCGCAGCTTTATCATGGATCGCTTTCAGCTGGTCTTCAGTCGCTGCCTGCCCGGATACATAATTGTCCGGGTCCCAGGTAGTATTGGTCAGGCCGTTGATCGTGCCTGCATCATCTTTATTGATCGTCACGCCGCCGGCAGTTATCGAGCCGTCACTGCCGTCGATGACCACATTGCCGTTACCGACATCTATCTTGCCATCGCCGGTGCCGTCGACATTGACGCCCGTACCGATCTGCAGTTCGTCAGCCAGCTTCACTTCATAATCAGTGCCGCCGCTGCTGTTCGTGGTAGGCGTAACAACGACGTTGCTGTCGCCGGCCGAAACAGTAGCCTGCTGCGCTGCTTTCTGCGCTACTTCATACAGCTGGCTGCCGTTAACGGCATCGGTAGAAGTGGCGCTGACCTGCCCGGCCGCTACATTTTGGATCTGACGGGTCGCCCCGGAACTGCCTACGCTGACAACACCCACGACATCGCTGACACCGGCCCATTTAGTATAGCTGCTGTTGCCCGTAACGCTGTTGATCGCCGTCACTGCGGAATTACTGCCCAAAGCTACGCTGTTAGCCAGCGAGATACTGGTATCGTTACCAAGCGCGAAGGAATTATCAGCGCCGGTGCTGATCGTATTGCCGTTGCCGACAGCGGAACTGGCATTGGCAGCAATATTATTGCCATAGCCAAAAGCATGAGACGAATTGCCGCCCACATTATTAAAAAGGCCTACCGCCGTTGAATAATCGCCGCTGACAGCGTTATCATAACCCAGAACATTGGAAACGTAGCCGCTGATATTATTGCTGTGGCCAAAAGCGCTGGCAAATTCAGCAGTCACCTCGTTATTGTTGCCGAAGGCACTGGAGGCGTAACCGCTGACTCTGTTGCCTGCGCCGACAGCGTTAGTGTATTCTTCTGATGCTGTATTTTCATTGCCGATAGCGTTGGATTTGACGCCGCTGGCTGTATTTTTATAGCCTACGGCGCTGGCATAACTGCCGGAAGATGTATTCATACTGCCGATAGCGTTGCCGACATAGCCCGAGGCCACATTGCCATAACCAAAAGCACTGGCATAATTAGCAGACGCGTTATTGCTGGCGCCCACAGCACTGCCAAGATAGCCGGCCGTTGTGTTCTGATAACCCAGAGCACTGGCAAAGGAACCCGAAGCGTTATTGTTGACGCCGAAAGCGCTGGAGGAAGAACCCAACGCCTTGTTCAAAGCACCGAAAGCATTGGCATATTCGTTGCTCACTTCGTTAGAACGACCCACGGCGCTGGCCGAAACCGCGCTGGCCGTAGCCTTGTTCTGATAGCCGATCGCCGAAGAAGCAAAAGCCTGCGTCTGGTTGTTATAACCGATAGCGTTAGTATAATTGCCGCTGGCGGTATTATTATAGCCAAAAGCATTACTGACCTCACCGCTGACGGTATTATTCGAACCTACCGCCGCACTGCGAATATTGCTGACTGTATTATCTGTACCGAAAGCGCTGGCGAAATTGCCGCTGATGTTATTATTGTAGCCAGATGCGATGCCATGCTCGCCGCTGACGATATTGCCATAGCCGAAAGCACTGGCATAACTGGCATTGGCTTCGTTATGTACACCGTAAGCATTAGCATAGGCTCCGGAGGCCACATTCGAGGTGCCGATGGCGTTAGCCAGATAGTTGGATGCCGTATTGTCATAACCAACCGCTGAAGCAAAATTGCCTGTCGCCACGTTTTTCACACCCAGCGCACTGCCCGCATAGGCCTTAGCCTCATTTTCATGCCCGAAAGCGCTGGCATAACGCTCCGTCGCTTTGTTCTGCGCACCGAAGGCCTGGGAATCCTGACCCGTAGCTTCGTTTAAATAACCGAAAGCCTGAGCATTATGGCCGCTGGCAGTATTGCTGATACCGACAGCGCCTGCCGAGATCCCCGAAGCCGTATTCTTGTTGCCCAGCGCCGTAGCATCGTTAGCTGTAATATTGTTGCCAAGGCCGATCGCGCTGGAATTCTCACCGATAGCATAGTTATCATTGCCGATCGCAGTAGAATACATCGCCATTGCCTGATTATTATTACCGATCGCACTGCCGCCGGTAGCGATCACCTGATTATTGCGGCCCATTGCTACGGCCTCTGCCGCCGAAATGGTATTGGTAAAACCAAACGCCACTGATTCATTGCCGCTGACATTATTCAAATAACCAAAGGCGCTCGTACCGATACCATCCGCCAGATTGCCGGTACCGAAAGCATTGGAATTATCCGAATTCGCCTTATTGGCAGTACCAAAAGCGTTACTGTCCAAGCCATTGGCCACATTATCCTTACCAATAGCATTAGACCCGACGCCATTAGTGATATTGCCGCTGCCGATCGCGTTCGATTCATTGGCATAAGTGTTGTTTTTACTGCCGATGGCATTGGAATCCTCGGCCAGAGCCTGGTTATTCGCGCCGATCGCGTTGCTGTTATCAGAAATAGCATGATTGTTATAACCTACAGCATTAGTATTCTCACCGCTGGCGTTGTTATTTACGCCGGCAACAGTCGAATTGGTCCCTGTCCCATCCGCAAAAACAGCCGCGGCATAAACGTCGCCTGCACAAAATCCTGAGATCGCAAACAAACCGCTGCTCAGAAAAACCATGATTTTTTTCTCTAACTGGTACCTTTTGGATTTAGACAACTGTCTCACTCCTTCATCATCAATTTTTACTACAAATTTCTACCCGTTATCGCGCAGGGGCAGCAGGCGTGTCACAGCCTGACTTCTACTGAAAATGGTTGCCCTGGCTTTTGTCTTTCCCGCTCCTTTCTGTAAATTTTTCACGCCGATTGCAAGACCCCGATTATACATAAAGGGTTGTTTGGAAATAATATTTTAAACAAAGGAAGCATCTGTGCTCCCTGTCTAAAAACTTTCATCAAAGCTGCAGCTTTAAACCGCAGCGCTCATTTGGGTTTGCCGCTCTGCTTTTTTAGCAAAGCGGCACCTGTGGGGAAATATTTTCAAGCAAGGCGGAGGGTCGCAACGCCTTGGTGAAAACCTTACTTGTCATGTCTACTTTCGCAATATTTTAATTAATTCTTGTTTTGATAATTTCTTATTCCTAATACTTAATAATATCTATATAGTTTATTTTTGATATAATACCATATTTGTCCCCCCCGCAAGACATTTTTGTTATAAGTGAATACGCCTGTCTGAAAGTCTTGCAACTGGTACCCGAACTGCAAAAAACCGCCTGCCCCGGCAGACGGTTTTGTTATTTGAATTATTTACTTGCCAGCCTTGTACAACAGCCTCTTTTCTTTGCTTCTAAAAATAAATAAAAAAACACCGTATGCAATCACACATACGGTGTCCCAGAACTTTTATTCTCTTTTTCAATGCTTCTGCAGCTGTTTATTTATTTCACGCACCAGCGTCGCTAAATTTAAAGGCTTGGCTAAATGGCTGTTCATACCTGCCTTTTTCGCTTCGATGATATCTTCGGCAAAAGCATCGGCCGTCATCGCCACGATCGGCACGGTTCTGGCATCGGACTTAGCAGAAGCGCGGATCTTCTGCGTGGCTTCATAGCCGTTCATCACAGGCATCTGCACATCCATCAGCAGCAGATCATAATAGCCGGCCGGCGCCGCCGCAAATTTTGCCGCGCCTTCTGCACCGTCACAGGCACTTTCTACCACAGCGCCGGCAGATTCCAGCATTTCCACCGCTATCTCACGGTTCAAGGCGTTATCTTCCACTAATAAAAAGCGTTTACCGCTGAAATCAGTTTTACTCTTTTGTTCATCGGCAGCTGCTTGACCTAAAACATATCTCTGTAACGCCCGGCACAAAGTCGACATAAAAACAGGCTTCGTCATAAAACCGTTGACACCCGCATGACGCGCCTTCGTTTCAACATCGGCCGAATCATATGCTGAAATCAAAATGATTGGCAGCGGTTCGCTGATAGCGCGGCGAATGATCGCCGCCGTTTCCACTCCGTCCTGATCCGGCATCCTGCAGTCCAATATCACCGCGTCGTAAGGCTCACCCGCCTGATGCGCCGCCAGGACCTTCTGCATCGCCCGCTGTCCACACGTTTCCCAGTCCGAACGAATGCCAATCTGCCGTAAAAGCTCCGTCGTATGCTCACAGACGATCACATCATCGTCGACTACGATGATCTTCAAATCGGGAAACTTAAAATTGCCCAATTCCAGTTCACTGATCTGCAGCGGCAGGCTGATCGTAAATTCAGTACCAGTACCAACCTCGCTGCTGACCTCGATCGTCCCGCCCATCAAATCGACGATTTTCTTCGAGATCGCCATCCCCAGACCACTGCCTTCTGTTTTATCGATCCGGCTGTCTTTTTCGCGGGTGAAGGGTTTAAAAATATCCCTCAAAAACTCCGGCTTGATTCCGATTCCGGTATCCCTGACTGTAAATTTGAACCAGGCTTTGGCCGCATTTTCTGACGCCGTTTCTTCGATATCGAAACTGACGGTACCGCCCGGCGGCGTAAACTTGGAAGCGTTGGAAAGCACATTGATCAGTACCTGCCGCAGACGCAGCGAATCGCAGCACAGCTGCTCGTGCCTGATATGCCGCAGGCGCACGTCAAACTGCTGCTGCCTGGCCTTGACACTGCTCTGCATGATCGAAACGATAGTATCCATCACCTCCGGCAGCTCGATCACTTCTTCCGCCAGAGTCATTTTTCCGCTTTCTATCTTCGACATATCCAGCACATCATTGATCAGGCCCAGAAGATGCTGACTCGAAAGCGAGATTTTCCGCAGACAATCCTGTACCTTTTCCGGAGTGTCGATATGCGCGGAGGCAATATCTGTCATCCCCATAATAGCGTTCATCGGCGTCCTGATATCATGCGACATCCGGGAAAGAAAATCAGATTTTTCACGGTTAGCGACTTCTGCCGCCTGCAGTGCCGCCTGCAGCTCCTGTGAACGTTTTTCCAGCTGCTGCTGCAGTTCCTTTTGTTCAACGGCTTCAGTAACATCAATAAAGGTAGCGTAAATGACCGGGATATCGTTAACCTTTTGGTCGCTGAACATACCGCTGACTTTGATCCAGGAGCAGCTTCCATCTTTACGCGGCATCCTGCAGATACATTCATAACCACTTTTCCCTTTCAGCAATGCCTGTTCAACTACCATCGCCATTTTTTCATACTCTTCCGGGTACTGCTCAAAATATTTGCGGCAGCTGTTATGATAGATTGCTTCATACTCTTGCTTTGTGTATAAAGTCTGCGAGTAAAAATAATCATTAGCCCAGACTACCGTAAAATTTTCGTCCATCAAGTGCTTACTGACACTAACGTTCATTGCACTCATCAGCATATTGTAATCATAGACCGTCTGCTCACTGCTTTGTTCGTTCAATTTAAGGCCGTAACTGTCAGCGTTCATGCTTTCACTTCTCTCATTATTTTAAATTTCTGCAAATCCTCTCATCAATTTAAGTTTTACAATTATCTTATTTAATATTTTCTAAATTATTCGTTATCTAATTAATATTGTAGTTAACTGATTTTAAAAAAGCAATATTCTTGCAATATTATTTTTTGATATCGTATAGTTTTACCCCCCCACAGGACAATCATACTGATTTACTTACTCGTTATTTTTAAGCTTCCCCATATTGGTGAATATATGTAAGCACTGCAAAAATATCATTCAACAAATCCTGCAAACTATTCTATTCCTGTCATATATACCAGCAGACCAACAATATAATAAAAAACACCGCACAAAATGTACGGTGTTTTAGTGTTTTATAATTTATTTTTGGGATTCGGCCGCTGTTTAAAGCAGTGATAACTGCAGTAATACTGCCGCCGGCGTCCGGCCAGTGCCGTATAGACATGATAGGTTTTATTGCAGGAAAATTCCTTGCCGCAGATCGGACATACCTCCAGCAGACTTTTTAAAGGACCGCTGGAACTGCTCCCGCCACCCGTTATTTCATTGCCGATAACATCATCTTCATTTTTCATAACAGCTGCTCCCATCCTGCTTATTTTTTTAATTGCATCCCGTTTATTTTTTGTATTACCAGTTATACTTTTTATTATATAATTAATAAATTTATATAATTTTTCAGCACGGTTTATTATAATACATCAAATCAATTCCTGCAAGATTTTTGCCGTATAATTTATATTTTATTTTCCAAGCCTGACTTATGACGTCTTCCGGCCTTTTTTACATACAGCCTGCTGCAGATAAAAGAAGTAAACGGGATCGTAAACAGGATGCCAAAGCTGCCGATAACGGCCTGCAGGATCTCTACGACCACCATTTCCTTGTTCAGCAGATACAGCAGCGAATGGTTATAGGCAAAGAACAGCAAAACTATCGTCAGTGAACCGCCGATATATGCCAGGATCAGCGTATTGGACATCATGCCCAGGATATCGCGGCCGATATTATTGCCGGCCTGCAGCAGCATTTTCCTCGTAGGTTCAGCAGTAGTAGCCGCCAGCTCGTTCAGCGCCGAAGCGATATCCATCGCCACATCCATGATCGCTCCCAAAGCGCCGATAATGATCGCGCTGAATATGATCGCTTTCAGATCGACCGGGTCAGCAGGATTCAAAAACAGCAGGTACATGGAATCCTCGTCTACCAGCCCCGTAAGCTGCAAAAAACTGTCTGCAGACGCACTGATAAGCGCCGCAATGACAAGTCCGCCGATACAGCCCAAAATAGTCGCGATCGTTTTTCTGCTGATGCCATTCACCAGCAGCAGATTAGTCACGACAATAAAAGCACAGGTCAGGATCGTCCAGCAGTAAACGTTCTTGCCCGACAGTATCGCCGGCACAAAAACCGCAAAGATTGACAGGCAGCAAAAAATCAGAGAGATCAAAGTATTTACGCCCTGCATCCGTCCAAAAGCGATAATACTTAAAGCAAAAACAGCAAACAGCCACATCAGTACATTACTGCGCAGATGCTCGGCATAACTCCATTCCCCCTGACTGCTCTGTCCCGGCAGCAGCAGCACCTTATCGCCAACGGCTACATCGCGCCCAACCGCAAAACTGCCGGCTTTATTCTGCGCAGCCGTCACTTTGACGCCTTCCTGCCTTCCTGACAATAATTCGGCTTCAAATCTTATCTGCTCAAATTTAGCCCCGGCTGCTGCCGGTAAAAGCTTCACTACCCTTGCCTCAACAACGTCAGTAGGCGATTTCTCTTTAAAAAAGCTTAAACCCTGCACAGCAAAATAATGCCCCGCCGCAAGATACAGCACAGCCAGAACGATAGTAACGATATAAACAAATTTATTTTTCAAGGTACGACCTCCAAAATTTATTTAAAATAAATTTTGGCAGTTCTCAATTATCAAGACGCACTTTCAGCCCGATCAGCGTCAGCCTTGCCAGACTGGCAGGCAAAGCCCTGCTTCCAACACTTTCAGCCGGAGCTGACAGACTCAGCAGCAATGGCAGCAGCGCCGGCAGAACATAATTAAGACAACTGCCGATAACGCTGATCGTCAGACACACCGGACAAGCTGTTCCGCTGCAGTCATGTCCGTGACTGGCCTCTACATATAGAGGGGCCCAGACTGCGCCGACAGCAATAACCAGTATCAGCAGTAAAGCTGTTATCGATTTATAATTACTTTGTTTTAAAGTCATGGCGCTCACTCTCAAAACAAGATTTTTCTGTTACTCTATTTATTAATATACCACAAAAATTTCCGCTGACTTGTGAACTTTTCACTACTGCTCACAGTACAGCCCAGCTACTTCAGACAGTAATAAAAAACAGGCCAGCCTTCTAAAAGCTGACCTGTTTTTTATTCATGCCTGCTATCAGGCATTTTCATAATATCTGATCACTTTTATGCGCCGCATTCTTTTATCATTAGCTTTGACCGGCGCTTCATCACACTCCGGATCGACCAGATCCTCCAACCTGCACCCGAAAATACTGCGCAGCTTCAATAGCAGTTTCAAACTGCCGGGGACTCTGCCATTTTCAATATTGCTCAGGTGGGTCTGCGTTATATCCAGCATTTCCGCCAAAGCTGTTTGCTGAATGCCCTGTTTTACTCTTCTGACTTTGATTTCATTGCCTATTTTTTTCAAATCGATACTTTGCATATTCGTCCCACCACTTTCTTTAAAATCTTTTTGCTTAGCTTTAATCAAGGTAACGAATGACCCTGACTCTCTTTTTCCTGGGTTTGTTTTCATCTTCCAGACAAAGCAGTTCGTCGATCGTACAGCCTAAAATATTTTTCAGCTGCAGCAGCAGTTCCAGGCTAAGCATAGCGCGGCCAACTTCGACGTTGCTCATATGTGTCTGCGAGATCCCTAATTTTTCTGCCATCGCTGTCTGCGAGATCAGTTTCTGCATCCTTCTTACTTTGATATTCATCCCTATTTTTTTTCTGTCTAAAGTTTCCATTTTCCACTCCTTACTGTGTACGTATGCATATAGCTTCCTTTAAAAAAATATATCCTGCATTTCTACACGTTTTTCTATTTCAAATTTCATCATAATTGCAAACTGTACACCAACATTTTTAATCTTTAATTATTTTGCCAATTAAATTAAGTATAGTTTATTGTTTTTATTATAGCATTTATTAAAAACCAGCACAATATCTTATATAAAAATGTTGCTCCAAGCCGTTTCTAATCACATATTAAACTTTTTCATATTTTTAGCAGAAGTAATTTTGTATTAATTAATAAAATTATATTTTTTATTCGTTTACATTTGTTATTTCATTCTTTAATAAAAATAAAGTATTTTTAAATTATATCTAATCGTTTTTTCAAATAACTAAATTTACTATATGTTTTACTATAAATGTTTATGTTATAATTTACTTGTAATATTTTCGAAGGGATATTGGCGATGTTAAGCAAAAATACGCTATTTGAATTTCTTTATCAAAATTTACACGACCAGATCACCTGCGGCCATCTGAAACCTGGCGATACTCTGCCTTCCATGCCGCAGCTTGCAGCCATTTATAATGTCGGCATCCGTACCGTCAAAGATGTTTTGGCCAGATTAAAAACAGAAGGCCTGATCCAAACGACAGAACGCAAACCGGCACGTGTCATTTACCGGGCTGAAAAAAACAGTGCTTCTCAAAGCTATGCTGTTGGTCTGCTGCGGCGTCAGGAGTCGCTGACAGAAGTTTATCAAACCATGGGGCTCATTTTACCGTCCATTTTTCATTTTTCTGCCGCACACTGCGATATCAAAAAGCTGCCCTCCTATCAGAAGCTGCTCAAAAAAAATAACTGTCAGGATACTGCAGCGCTCGATGCCGCTTTTTCAGCTCTGCTGAACGAACTGCTGCGCAGCTCCAACAATCTGCTCTATAACGATCTGTATAACAGTCTGAAAACTTATTCTAAGGTTACTTTAGCGGCACCTAAAAATATGCTGTTTAAGTATGATCCGGAAACCTTCCGGCTGCTGCTGGCTGCTTTACAGAGTAATGATTACCAGCTTGTCAATAAGCGTTTCAATGATATTTATCTCAGCTTTTCTATTTCAGTCAACAAATATATCCGGAAAGTATACAAAAAATACCAACAGGCAGAGATTCCAGAACCTGTTTATGATTATAACTGGAGCGCTGAAAAAGGACGCGACCATTACTATACCCAGATCGCCCGTGACCTGATCGATAAGATCGCCGCCAGCATCTATGAGCCCGGTACACTTTTACCTTATGAAGCTGTGCTGGCCAGAAACTACAAAGTCTCTATTTCCACGATCCGCAAATCGCTGGCTCTGCTCAACGAGATCGGCTTCGCAGAAACCATCAATACCAAGGGCACTATTGTCAGACTGCCGCCTACCTTCATCACCGCTAATTGTATGCAGAACGAGCGTTACAAAAAAGATACGCTGATCTATCTCAGCGCTTTGCAGCTAATGTCAGTTATTATCAAGCCTGTCGCTGTGGCTGCAGCCGGCAGGATCGATCCCCAGACACAGAAAGCCTGGCGGTCAGAATTTGGTCAGCCAGGTAAAGTACCCCTGGCCTTAATAGTCAATTCCCTGATCGAACTTACGGAGCTGCAGCCGCTGCGGGCGATACTGCAGGAAACCAATAAACTGTTGCACTGGGGTTATTATCTGGCTTTTCACCGCCAGAATCTTGCAGGAACGACGGATACTCTTTGCAAATATACATGGCAGGCTTATTTACACCTGGAAGCACGGGATATTGAAGGTTTCAGCACTTATCTGGCAATTTGTTTTTCCTATATCCTTGAAACGATCCGTGATTTTATTATACAGCATGGCCTGCAGGAAGCCGCAAAGCTTGCAACACCTTACAAGATACCCGATTTAAATATCAAATAAAAAAATAGACCTGCCATAGGGCAGGTCTATTTTTGGGGAATATCTTCAAACAAGGCGGAGAGGGTTGCAATCTACCTTGCCGAAAATCGACTTCACAAATTTTAAATATTGCAATATTTAAATTCGCAATATTTTAATTTATGTTATTATAGCACATTCCCCTTTTTTTAAAAATAGTTTTTCAGAAATTTATTTTTAAATCAAAAAGCAGCTTCTCCATTATTAAGATGAGAAGCTGCTTTTACATTTTTCCAGGAATATTCCCTGCTGTTCTCACAGCATATTTTCATCAAATACGACAAAAACATTTTTGCCTTTTCCCTTGGCTTTATACAAAGCGCTGTCCGCTTTCTGATACAGGTCGTCAAAAGCAGCGCCGTCGTCAGATTCACAGAACACCATCCCGATACTGCAGGATATCTTCAGTCCTTCTTTTGCCGCGCCTTTAGTGTACAGACTGCAGATCTGCCCGGCTTTCACCAGGGCATTTTCCATACTGGTGATATCACACATCAGCACCGCAAATTCATCGCCGCCGATACGGCCCAGCAGATCCGAGCTGCGGAAGCTGCGCTCAAGATTGGCAGTAAGCTCACACAGCACCGTATCACCGAAGGCATGTCCCCTGCTGTCGTTAACATTTTTAAAATCATCAATATCCAGCAGGAAAAAGGCATGCTGCCGTTTCGAGCTGTCAGCTAAAACCTCATTGACATATTTTTCAAAAACAGCCCGGTTATAAATACCCGTCAAAGGATCACGCTCAGCCTTATGCTGCATCCGTGCAAATTTATTCTGCGTATCGTTGATATCCAGAACATTACCTAAAACACGCTTGATCTGCCGCTTATCATCAAATACCACCGCCATATAAAAACGATACCAGTGATAATCGCCATCAGAAGTATGCAGGCGCCCCTGAAAAACTGTCCTGCCGGCCCTTTGCAATTCTGTCAGAGCCTTCTGCACGGCACTGCTGTCTTCCTCATGAAAATACTTATTTAAACTGCTGCTATTCTTTTCCGCAATAGTATCAGTAATAAAGCCGCCCAATTTTTCCAGTATCTGTTTTTCGGTATTATGCCCGGCCGCACCTTCACCGGTATTTTTAACGATCAGAAATTTACATGCTTTCAGATCAAATTCAAACATGCAGCCTTCCATCAAGCCCGCCGTCAGCCGCAGACCCTCTATCTCCGCGTTGATCTGTTTTAAACGGTCTTTTTCGATCTGCCGCCAGATATAGATGATAACGAGAAAGCACAGACAAATGAGCAGGAAATATTTTCCCATCGTATCCCGAGCGATCTTATTCAGCATCTGCTGATCTGCCAGCAGATTGGTTCCCGAAACGATCTGGAAAGTGTACCAGTCGTTAACTTCTACAGGCGCAAAGACTACATACTGTGTCTCGCCAAAGATATCAGTATAATAGAAAGCGCCGCTTTCTTTATTGGCAATAGCTTTTTCCAGGTCTTGCTCCGTCATCGAGCAGCCAATGGCTTCCTGCTCCAGGAATTTAAAGAAATTTCCCTGCTTGCCATTGCCGATGCCCATAATCACATCGCCCTTTTCATCTGCGATCATCGTAATACGGTCCTGCTGCATATTCAGCACCGCCAGCAGCGTTTTCGTCGCATTGTCAAGATCATAGGCTTCATGGACAACGCCGATGACCTCTTCATCCTTATACAGTGGCTTAGCCAGAATAACTACTTTTCTGCCGCTGGACGGCAAAACGACCGGCCCTTCAACAACTTCTTCTCCCTCTAAGGCCCTTTTATAATAATCCTGATCCAGGATATCGATTTCCTCGCCATTGCTCATCAGGGTTTTCTGACCACGATAAGTAAGTCCAACAGTCGAAAAATGCCCTGTGTTGGAAACTGTACTCAAAAGATTGACCAAATTATCCTTCTGCCCTTCATATCGAGGAGCGTTTCTCAGCACGATATCCAGTAATTCATTCTGCCGCTGGATCTCGGTATGCAGAATAACTTTGGTATGATGGGCTGCGTCCAGCAAATAATCGTAAGTCTGGCGTTCCAGAATGTCCTTTTGACTGGCACTGAAATTGAATGCAAAAGAAACCGCCAGGATCAAAACTGAGATTATAGTTATGACGATCAGCTCACGATGCAGTTTTCCCCACATAAAGCTACCTCTTTCTATTTTTTACAAACGCTCTCTGAATTCTACAAAATAAAACAATTAGGTTATCCGCTATTAATTATAACCTATTTTTTATATTATAGCATTTTTACTTTTAGCAAATAAATACTTTTATCTTTATTTTTTAAGCCCGGCCACTGTTTTTTACTGCCGCCGAAAAAAAGCAAAACACCGCTTTCTGTAAAAGCGGTGTTTTGCCTGTAGGAAGCTATATATGAGATGTAATTGCCGTTAAGGCTTAAACATGGCTGTTGGAAACTTCAACAGTTTTGTTCATAACGTTGGTAAAGAATGTAACCGGCACCATAGTCTTGCCATTTACTAAAATCGGAGCGTTGTCCAAAGTAATGGTTTGGCCATTGCGTACATATTGGTTGCTGCCAATAGTCATAAAATAGGTCTGATCACCTTTTTCCATCGAAACATTTTGCATACCGGCATCCCAGAATACCTGGTAGTCCATTTTTTCCATCAGCGGACGCAGGGGCAGGTATACTGTATCTTCTTGAACCATGATGGCTTCATCAGGAGTTAATACCAGCTCTTGTTGATCCATAACGATGGTTCCTGCACCAAGATGGACTTTGATATCGGCACTGTTGGCTTTAGCGATAGACCAGCCAAAAATGCCTACCAATAATAAGCAGACCACTACGATTACAGATTTTTTCATTTTCATTGACCTCTTTCCTTTCCTGCTGAGCAGGTTTTGTTTACGATTTTTATTATATACACTTTTTCATCTGTGTGAAGTTTTCAATATTTAAATATCAACTAGAAAAAAATTACAGTTTGCTTACAAAAATACTTTTTCCGCCCTTTTTACAGGTCTGAATGGCACATTTTAAAGCCCTTAACCCCCCTGAAACAGTAGAAGTAAATAAAAAAACGACCTTTGTAAGCGCAGTACCTGCAAAGGTCGTTTTTGAGTATAAAAATTTTTTAATCCAAAGACTTGACGATCACCAGAACAGGAAACGCCGCATCGGGCAGATCGCTATGAGCACCGCCGCAGACCTTTTCTTCATAAGCGTCCCGGTCCAGCAAATCAAAATCTACAATAATATCGTCACTGTAATATTCCTGAGCCGGCTCAATATCTTCTTTGCGGATACCCTGCCAGTCAGCTTTCGGCACTTTTGCCGCAAAAAATTCCAAAGTCGATGATTTAGCATGATAAATCTGGATCGCGTCTTCTGCGGTATACAACATAAGTTTCAACTCCTGTCTTTTCAAGATCAACGGCGCGCTGCCAATGAATGACAGCATCGCTTGTTGTTATTATCACTATATCACAGAAAGCAGCGACAGTCAAAAATCTTAATAATAATTATTAGTTGCATTATTTTCTAAAATATGATTACTAAAAAGCGGTACTGCCGCCATATCAGGACAGTACCGCAAGTCAGCTTTATTTATTATGCCTCGATCGGCTCGTCCTGCAGGGCTTCATAGCCTTCCTCGCCAGTACGTATCTTAACGACGTTCTCTACATCATAGATAAAAATTTTACCGTCGCCATACTTACCGGTATAAAGCACTTTTTTCGCAGCTGCCACCACCGCAGCCACAGGAATAGCCGAAACAACAAGTTCTACTTTGACCTTGGGCAGCAGATGCACGCTTACTTCCGCACCGCGGTAATATTCGGTATTGCCTTTCTGCAGCCCGTAACCCAAAACCTTCGTTACCGTCATACCGGTAATACCAAGTTTATCCAAAGCTTCCTTCAAGATCTCAAAACGCAGCTGCGAAGTAATGATCACGATCTTCGTCATTTTCGGTCTGCCTGCTGCCGGCAGAGCGGCAGTAACGTGAGTAACGGCAGCACCAGCCTCTGCTGCTTCTTGAGCAGTCACAGCACCATGGAAATCTTCTGCTGCCGGCATAAAATCGGCATAAGAGCTGGCCAGACCATGCTCTTCCATATCCAGCCCGGCGATTTCCTCACGCGTGCTGACCCGCAGTCCGATAGTTTTATCGAGGATTTGAAAAATCAGCGTCATCACGATACCGATATACGCCGCTACCGCTGCAACTCCTGTCGCCTGAATGATCAGCAGCTCACTGCCGCCGCCGTACAGCAGACCGCCGTCTACTGCAAAAACACCAACCAGCAGCGTGCCCAGCGCACCACAGACTCCATGTACCGAAATTGCGCCGACAGGATCGTCGATTCTGGCAATCTGGTCAAAAAATTCTACTGCAAAAACGATCACAAGCCCGGCAATGATACCGATCACAAAAGCTCCCGGAACACTGACTGCGTCACAGCCAGCAGTAATAGCGACCAATCCTGCCAGCGCGCCGTTCAAGGTCATCGATACATCAGGCTTGCCGTAACGCAGCCAGGTCAGGAACATCGTTGCCGTCGCGGCAGAGGCAGCGGCCATATTAGTAGTAACAAAGATCCTGCCCATTGATGTCAGGACATCGTCACCGGTCGCGCAAACTGTAGAGCCGCCGTTAAAGCCAAACCAGCCGAACCAGAGAATGAATACGCCCAAAGCGCCCAGCGTCAGGCTGTGTCCCGGTATGGCATTCACACTGCCGTCAGCATTATATTTCCCAATCCGCGGCCCGAGTATCTTGGCACCGACAAGCGCTGCTGCACCACCAACCATATGGACCGCCGTAGAACCGGCAAAATCATGAAAGCCCATTTCTCCAAGCCAGCCGCCGCCCCAGATCCAATGCCCCGAAATCGGATAAATGACCGCACTGATCAAAATACTGTAGATGCAGTAAACAGAAAACTTCGTCCGTTCGGCCATAGCGCCTGATACAATAGTCGCCGCCGTAGCACAGAAAACAGTTTGAAAGATAAAAAAGGCCCAGGACGGATAAGACGCCCCATAATCGTTTTGTACAAAAAAATCAGGCGCACCGATCAAACCGCCGATATCCGTGCCAAACATCAGGCCAAAGCCAATGATCCAAAAAACGATACTGCCCAGACACAGATCCATAAAATTTTTCATCACGATATTGCCGGCATTTTTAGCTCTGGTAAAACCGGTCTCGACCATGGCAAAGCCCGGCTGCATAAAAAATACCATAAACGCGCCGATCAGTACCCACATCGTATCCGCTGCTGCGTATTTTTCCATCATCATAGTCCCCCCACATCCAATCATTTTAGCTCTATTTATAAAAAAGAAGCGTATCCTCAGCGGATACGCTTCTTCGCGTTGTCAGCTTCCCCTGGGCGTCCTTTAATTGTTGACGCCGTAAAGCAGCTTGCCGTAGGTCGGATACGGCAGATAGTCTTCACCGATCAGCTCTTCGGCAGCATCAGCATATCTGCGCAGGAGCTCCATTTCTTTTAAAACCGTGTCATGATAATAGTTGGCCTCAGCTTTCATATCGACGCATTTTTCAGCACCTTTCAGGGCTTTGGCCAGCTTTTCACCGCTGTTATACATTTTAGCGGTCAACTCGGAAATCTTCGCCGCCAGATCAGCTTCAAAGCAGTTTTTGATCCCCAAGTCCTTTTTGGCCGCAGCATTGCCCAGCAGGTCATTAGTATAAGCCGCTGCCGCCGGCAGGATATCCTTATACAGCATATCCAGCATCGTCAATGCTTCGATATTGATCGTTTTGGCATATTTTTCCAGCATGATCTCCACCCGGGAACGCACCTCGGCCGCTGTAAAAATACCGTGTTTAACAAACAATTCGATATTTTTTTCCGCTTCCATATAAGGCAGCGCTTCCGGTGTGGATTTAAGATTAAGAAGCCCCCTCGATTTGGCCTCTTCTACCCATGCGTCCGTATAACCGTCACCGTTGAACACGATACGTTTATGCTTGACGATGGTTTCTTTGATCAATTTCTTCATGGCAGCATCTTTATCGGCTGCTTTTTCTAATTTGTCTGCGAATTGATTCAAAGCTTCGGCAACGATAGTATTGAGAACGATATTAGGCCCGGCGATAGAAAACTCGCTGCCCAGCATTCTGAACTCGAACTTGTTGCCGGTGAAAGCGAACGGAGACGTACGGTTTCTGTCCGTATTATCCTTGGTCAGTGCCGGGATAACATCGCCGCTCAATTTCAATAACGCCGCCGCGTCAGGATTGTACTGCTTCCCTTTTTCGATAGCTTCCAGAATATTGGTCAGCTCCGTCCCCAGGAAAACAGATACTATCGCAGGAGGCGCTTCGTTCGCGCCGAGACGATGATCGTTACCGGCGCTGGCTACACTTACGCGCAGCAGATCCTGATATTCATCAACAGCTTTGATGATAGCTGCGAGAAACAGTAAGAAACGGGTATTTTTATGTGGTTCTTTACCGGGATTCAGTAAATTATCGCCTTCAGTAGTCGCAATAGACCAGTTATTATGCTTACCGCTGCCATTAACGCCAGCAAAGGGTTTCTCGTGCAGCAGGCATACCAGTCCGTGACGCAGGGCAACGCGCTTCATAAATTCCATTGTCAGCTGATTATGATCAGAAGCTACGTTAGTAGTAGTAAAAATAGGTGCCAGCTCATGCTGGGCCGGAGCAACTTCGTTATGCTCCGTTTTAGCAAGCACGCCCAGCTTCCACAGCTCCTCATCCAGCTCCTTCATAAAAGCCAGGACGCGCGGCTTGATGATGCCAAAATAATGGTCTTCCATCTCCTGCCCTTTCGGAACCTTGGCTCCGAACAGTGTACGCCCCGTATATACCAGATCCTTACGCTGCTCCCACATCTCCTTATCGACGAGGAAATATTCCTGCTCCGGCCCGACAGTAGTCACAACCTTCTCGGTCGCCTGCCCGAACAGCGCCAGTATACGTCTGGCAGCCTGGTCGACACAGCACATCGAGCGCAGCAGCGGCGCTTTTTTATCCAATACTTCGCCGGTATAGGAGCAAAACGCAGTCGGGATGCATAAACAGCCATCCTTGATAAACGCATAAGAGGTAGGGTCCCAAGCAGTGTAGCCGCGGGCTTCAAAAGTAGCGCGCAGACCGCCCGAAGGAAAGCTGGAAGCATCAGGCTCGCCCTGGATCAGTTCTTTCCCGGAGAAATCCATAATAACGCGGCCGTCTGCCGTCGGAGCGATAAAGCTTTCATGCTTTTCGGCAGTAATACCGGTCATCGGCTGGAACCAATGGGTAAAATGGGTCGCGCCATGTTCCAGCGCCCAGTCTTTCATCGCATTGGCGATGATGTTGGCAATCGGCAGATCCAGCGCTTCGCCTTTTAAGACAGCGTTTTTGAAAGTCTTGTAGGTAGCCGTTGGCAAACGGTCTTTCATAACCGTTTCATTAAATACCAGGCTGCCAAACATTTTCGGTACATTGCTCATAATTTTCTCCCCCTCACTGAAACTAAACAGAATAAAACAAAAAGCAACGGCGAACTCAGGCCTTGGCCCGCAACTTCGCTGTTGCTTATGCTGTGATTATAAATCACTTTTCAGGATTTGTAAAGAGTTTTAGCAAATATTTTTCCATATTTTTATTTAAATGTTCGGATTTTTAGCATAAAAACGCCTTTTTTTACTATTTTTTATATTAAATGTTCCGAAAAATCATTGACAATGAAAAGCAAACAAGCTAAACTAACAATGTAAAAAATCCATCTAACAATATCAACACTTGCGATTTAGCAGGCGACGAGTGCCTTACATTCGCCGGCTCTACTAATAAATTTATTTAAAAGAAAGCAGGTTACAGACAATGGCAAAAATGTTGTATGAAGGCAAAGCCAAAAAAGTTTTTGAAACCGAGAACCCCAATGAAGTAATCATCTATTATAAAGATGACGCTACCGCCATGAACGGCCTCAAAAAAGGCACTATCGCAGATAAAGGCATTATGAATAATACGATCACCAGCTTTTTCTTTGACCTGCTTGCCAAGCACGGCATCCCCCATCATCAGATCAAAAAGCTCAGCGATCGTGAAGCGCTGTGTAAAAAAGTCAGTATCATCCCCATGGAAGTAGTTACCCGTAACATCGCCGCCGGCAGCCTGGCCAAAAAAATGGGCGTCGAAGAAGGCTATGTTATGAAACGCCCTATCGTAGAATTTTACTATAAAAACGACGACCTTGGCGATCCGATGATCAACGCTGATTATGCCGAAGCTTTTGGTTTGGCAACCGATGCACAGGTTGCAGAAATCAAAGCCTGCGCCCTGAAGATCAACGAAATCTTAAAAGCCTTTCTGGCTGAACGTAAAGTACGCCTGATCGACTTCAAAATGGAATTTGGCGTCGATGCAGACGGAAAAGTGATCCTCGCCGACGAGATCACACCTGATACCAGCCGCTTATGGGACTGGGATACTAACGAAAAACTCGACAAAGACCGTTTCCGCCGTGATATGGGCAGCGTCGAAGAAGCCTATCAGGAAATCATCAAAAGACTGACAGGGAAATAATTAGCATATCACAAAATAAAAAGCCGACTGCGAGGTCGGCTTTTTTGTTATATAATTATGATAAAATTAATGCCGCCTGACGAAAGCGAGGTATCTGCCATGGAAAAACAAACCTTGATCGCTCATTGCCTTACTTATCCTAATGCTGTCGAAGATTATCCCTTTGCCGATAACGATCTCACTATTATGCGCCATCCATCCGGTGGTAAATGGTTTGCCTGTATTATGCATCTTCAAGGCAAGCTCTGCATAAATCTGAAATGTGATCCTGTCAGATCCGAATTTCTGCGCCGTACTTACAAAGGCGTTTACCCGGCCTGGCATATGAACAAAGAACATTGGAACACCGTCGAAGTAAACAGTGTGCCCAAAGGCGAATTATTTGCCATGATCGCCCACAGCTTTGAACTGACCGCGCCCAAAATACCAAAAGCGAAGCCCATGAGAAAAACAGAGAAATAAAAAAGCACCGCCTGAAAGCGGTGCTTTTTTATTTCTCTTCTGTTCAGATTTCAATACTGCTTAGAAACTCCAGCGAGCACCCACATTCCACTGCCAAGGAGTTTTAATATCATCGCCAAATGTTTTAACTACATCAGCATAAACATAACTGTTGTCCGTAGTTTTGAAGTTGAAGCCCAGGCCTGCTTCATACCAGGTGCCGCCAATATCCTGACTGTAGCTGTTGCTGATACTATTCAGGTTCAGATAAGTATCGGCATTACCTGCAAATTCATGCAGCAATGAAGCTTTGGCATAAATGCTGCCTTTATCGCTGATAGTTTTACCCATTTCAAAGCCCACTCGTCCAACGCAGCTCTCCAGTGTATCCTGGTTGACTTTGATACCGTTATTAGTAGTATAATCCTCACCGCCGATACGCATCAATGTCAGCTGAGCCTGCGGCGTTACATACCAGCCGTTATCGAGGCGCCTACCTTCATACCATATTCACCGCTCAAAGAAGTTCCCCAAGCATCATAATCTCCATGAGTATGCCCTGCTGCCGCATAATTATCGTATTCGTTGGATAAACGACCCTGTTTTAAAACAATATCAGTATAATGTCCTCTGTCACCCAGCCAGGTTCCATAAAGTGACAGGGAGGTGCTCTTGTTTTCACCTTTACCGCTATCGTAAGTAGTTTTTCCGTCGTTATGGCTTATTGCCGCACCATAATGCCAGCTGCCAAAAGCTTTATCATAGCCCAATTGGAAGAAATTATACTGATTTTTATAAGCGCCGCTGTATTCAAATTCACCGCGGCTCATACGTGCCCAAATGCCTTGGTCTCCCTTGCTGTTACGCAATTCTCCTAACCGCTGGCTCAGCGTGCTGTCCTCCTGCCGCCATGAAACGATCGCAACACTGGCAATATTGCGCATAGAAGTCATAGTAGAACTTTCCTTATTTTGTTTGACGCTGTCAACCTTGACCGTACTGCCGCTGGCAGCAGTATCCAGATCAGCGCTTACCGAACCCTTTAACAAACCTTCTGCTACATTAGCCGTAGCTGTAAGACCAGTATTAGTACCTTCCGCAACACTAATATTTTTAGCTAAACCCCCTAAATCATCAGCCACATTGTTAAGATCGTCGGCGGTGATACCAGTGTAATTAATTGTAAGTTTAGGACCGGCCACCGCTTTGGCTTTGAGATCGATTTTATTTACAGCATCAGATTCTATCGTACCAATTGATAATTTGGCGGTTTTTAAATCGGAGCTCGTTAACATATTTACAGTGCCTCCACTGCCATTAATGTCACCAAGTTTAACTTCCTGCCCCTCACCGCCATTCACATTAATAATACCATCGTTAAAATTTAGTTTATTAACAAAGCTGTTCTCATCAGTATTCCATTGTGCACCGTTGGCAAGTCCTAAGGTCATGCCGCCAACCTCTTTTTTCCCGTCTGGCGGATAAGGATTACCGTTAACAAAGATATTGCCGTTAAAGACAGAGTCTTGTGTTGTTAAATTTAAATCAACAATTGCATCTACCGATGTTCCTGATGTCGGTTGGTCATAGTTAAAATTAATATCTCCGTTGATTTTAACTGTGCCCTTGCCATCTTTATTGATCTCTGTTGTTGCACCGCCGCGAGTGCTCAAAAAAGTTCCTGACTCTACTGTTAAATTACCGTTAATAATTACTTTAGCACCGCTATAATTAACAATGCCGATATTATTATATTCCCCTGCGGTTGGCACTTTATTACCAGAAGTTACGTTAATATATGTGTTATCAGCATCTATTTTCACAGTGGACGGATTGCCATCATTTACAGTCTTATTATTTTGTGCCCAAATACCAACAGCTAATCCTTCCGCCGAATTTGCTTCAATACTTACATTTTCACCTTTGACATTAATAATGCCCGGTTCAACCTCACTGTTGTTCGTTGAACGTATTGCATTCAGCCCCAGAGCATCTTTTTTCGCGTCAACCTTCACCGTGACATTTTTAGTTGTATCATCACCAAGGTTTAATGTCCCGCCATTTATAACATGCTTGTCTTTATCAGTGAAAGCCCCCGCATATACTGCTCTTGCTTCACCTTCCGTATTAGTAACCGATATGTTTATATTTTCTGATGCCGCATTCAAAACGGCTTTATCCCCAACAAAAATTCCATATACACATTGCGTTTCACTGCGTTTAATATCTGCAGCAGTAAAATCTGCTTTCTTATCGCCCTCGCCGTGGTATATAAATTCCGCATTTGGCTTCACAGTAAGAGTATCGTAATCAACAATTGAATCAGCCGCTAAAGCTGTTCCTACCGGCAAAGCTAATACTAATCCCAGTGTTATTTTTAGTGCCAAATTTTTCTTAGTTTTACCCAACATTTTCTACACCTTCTTCAATAAATTTCAACACAGGCAAAATGATTCAATATCTGTCCATACACCCTAAAATTCAGCACCATCCCCTTTTCTTGATTATTTAAGATCAAATAAAAATTTCTGACATAGGTCTTGAATTTCCGGATACAAAACAGCCGTTTTATTTAATATTTTTTAATTATTTTGTATCTCTTATGATATATTACCACATCTGTACCCCCCCGCAAGACATTTACGTTGGTGTATTTCAAACTTTTTATGGTCTTGCACAAATTTTCGATTCAATTGTTATCAAAACACACAAAAAAACTTAAAGAGCCTGTTGTCTGTAAAATACAGACAACAGGCCCTGATAGCATTGAGCTCTATTTAATTATCCAACTTTCAAGTACCACTTCACGGTTTTAGTTATATACTCTTAGTCCAGTTTAACTGCGGTTCCGGAAACGCTGACCATCAGCATACCGTTAGTTTCGCCCAGCACTTCATAGTCCACATCGACACCGACTACGGCATCGGCGCCCAATTTAGCGGCGCGTTCAGACATTTCCGCCAGCGCTTTTTCACGTGCTTCCTGCAGTTCCTTTTCATAGGTCCCGCTGCGGCCACCGATCATATCCGTAATGCTGGAAAACATATCCTTGATAAAATTGACGCCGGAAACTACTTCCCCAAAAACAATACCTTTATAAGCAACGATTTTTCTGCCTTCTACAGCAGGTGTGGTCGTAACAATCATACTGTCAGCTCCTTTTATTTTACTGTTACCAGTTCATACGCGCGTGTTCCCATACCCAGCTTTTCGGCATGAGCAAGACAGGACTTCCATTCAGATTCCGGTGTCAGGTTATGGAAATGATCATGTCCCTGACAGCCTTCCGGATCAGCTTTTAAATGATCGTCCAGCAGTGAGTTCGCCATAACCGGCGCTGCGTTGACCAGATCGGCACAGGCCTGATCCAGTGCCACCGGATCAAAAGATGCCAGCATACCGATATTAGGCACTACAGGTGCGTCATTTTCCGCATGACAATCACAGTAAGGAGATACGTCAACGATCAGGCTGATATGAAAATGCGGCCTGCCGTGCAAAATAGCCCAGGCATATTCCGCCATCTTTTTATTGAGCGCTTCCATGCTGGAACCATCAGCGGGCGGCTTCACCGCGTCCATCGGACAGGCACCGATACAACGTCCGCAGCCAACACATTTATCCAGATCGATATGCGCTTTTTTATTTTCGATGATCGGCGCACCATGCGCACAGATCCGCACGCAGGCACCGCAGCCGATACATTTGCGTTCACTGATATGCGGTTTGCCGTCATGGTGCATTTCCATTTTGCCGGCACGAGAACCGCCGCCCATACCGATATTTTTAATAGCGCCGCCGAAACCAGTAGCTTCGTGACCTTTAAAATGGTTCAGGGAAATCACGATATCCGCATCCATCAATGCTTTGCCTATTTTCGCCTCTTGCACCAATTCGCCGCCCGGCACAGTTACATAAGCTTCGTCAGTACCCTTCAAGCCGTCGGCAATAATAATGTGACAGCCTGTTGAAAAAGGACTGAAACCATTTTCGTAAGCAGCTGTAATATGCTCCAGCGCATGCTTACGACGACCTACATATAAAGTGTTGCAGTCTGTCAGAAACGGACGTCCTCCTTGTGCGGCAACGGTATCAACAACTACTTTGGCATAATTTGGGCGCAGAAAAGAAAGATTGCCCGGTTCGCCGAAGTGGATCTTGATCGCCGCAAATTTATTCTGAAAATCAATATCTCCGATCCCGGCTGCTTCGATCAGCTTACCCAGCTTCTGCGGTAAACTCAACCCGCCATATCTGGTACGCATATCCGAAAAATAAACTTTTGCCTTCGTCATATTCCATTCCTCCCTTATAACAATCCCGGTAAATTCAGGTCGCTGCTGTCGATAACAGGCCGGCCCAGCGCACGTGACGGCACAAAACTGCCGTGGCAGTCACTGCCGCCGCTGACAAGAAGCTGATGCTGACGGCAATAAGTGAGCAGTGCCGCAGTATCTTCCCTGCTGTGTCCCGAATGGTAACATTCAAACCCGTCAAAATCCTCCTTCGCCAATTCCAGCAGTGTCGCTGCCAGCCCCGGCCCATGAAAACTGCTGGCTGCATGCGCGCATAAAGCTACGCCGCCGGCAGCATGGATGGCATCCACAACTTCTTTGATCGAAGGAAAAACCGGAAAACCAAGATCATGTTCTTTGGTAAAAATTCTGCTGAAAAAATCATTGACATCGCCGCAGAGCCCTTTATCCTGCAAGAAAGCCAGGGCTTTCCAGCCTCCGCGTCTTCTATCATAATCATACCGCAAAAACTCTTCAAAATCCAGCGGCCAGCCTCGTTCGATCAACATTTTTATGCTTTCATCATCCTTGCTGTTCAAAAGCCGCTCATTATGCTCCAATAAATCCAGCAGCCGTTTGTTTGTGACATCGATACCATAACCCAGGATATGAAAACAGAAATCGTCTTTCGTCGAACAGATCTCCGCACCGGGAATAAATTTTAATCCTGCTGCGACGGCCAGCTCATGTGTCGCCGCCACATTGGCCACGCTGTCATGATCGGTAACAGCAATAGCTCCCAGCCCTGCTGCAAGCGCCGCTGCAACGACTTCCGGCGGAGTCCAGGTACCGTCAGAAGCGGTACTGTGGATATGCAGATCAACTTGCATCCGTCTGCTCCTCCTTCCTGCAGCGGCAGATCTTGCATTCTGCCGTCAGGTTCTCCTGTGCCTGCGGTTTCTGATAAAAACGTCTGCCAAATAAACAGCTCAAAATAAACATACAGGTACCAGTCAGTACAATAGTGCCGCCCGGCGCTAAATTAGCATAATAAGATAAGGTCAGTCCGCCTGAAACGATAACGAGCCCATAAGCAATACCGCCGTAAATCGTCCCGGCAAAGCTGCGTGCCGTCTGCAGTGCGCAGGCTACCGGTATCACCATCATAGCGGAAACCAGCAGCAGGCCTACGATACGCATCGAAAGCGCAACTGTCAGCGCCGTCAGCACCGCCAGCCACATATTGAGTCGGTCAGCAGGCAAGCCTGCCACCCGTGCCGATGTTTCATCAAAGGTCAGATACTGCAGCGGCCGGTAAAAAAGCACCACAAAAATACAGGCAAAAATCCCCAGGCCGGCCACTATCCATAAATCGCTGCTGCTGATCGTCATCAGACTGCCGAATAAAATACTGCTTAAATTAAAACCGCCCATACGGTTCATACTTGTAAAAACAACTGCCAGCCCGATACCACTGTAAAAGAAAATTGCTAAAATCATCTCTGAAAAGGCCGCCAGCCTGGTCCGTACCCATTCTATCACGAGCGCCCCAAGCACAGTGACCGCTGCTGCGCTCAAAACGGGCTGCCAGCCCATCAGCGCTCCGCCCGCTACACCGGCGAAGGCGATATGTCCCAGGCCGTCACCGATCATCGACTGCCGCCGCAGCACTAAAAAACTGCCGATCAACGGGCAGATCACTGCCACGATCAAACCGGCCAGCCAGGCGCGCTGCATAAATTCTGTTTCAAACATTTCCAACATATAAGTACCTTCTATCTGTAAAAGTAACCGTGCTTATGACGATGCACCAGCGCCTGCTGTACGTCGCCCCAGAAGCAGACATCGTGGTCAAGGCACAAAGCATTATGCGCCACTTCGGCTGCCAGCTCCAAATCATGCGACACCATCACGATCGTCACACCCAGCTCACGGTTGATATCCCTAAGCATTCTGTACAGTTCGATCTTCGCATCCGGATCGACTCCGGTAGCCGGCTCGTCCAAAAGCAGCAGTTCAGGCTGCCGCACCATAGCGCGTGCCAAAAAGACACGCTGCTGCTGACCGCCTGATAACTCACCTATTTTACGATGCGCAAGCTCTTGAAGATAAAACCGTTCCAGCATCGTTTCTACTCTGGCTTTGCCAGCCCGGGAAATTTTCTGAAACATACTGCTGCCACACAAAAGGCCCAGCCCGATAACCTCTTTGACACTGATTGGGAAATCGCGATGCTGTTTAGCAGGATTCTGCGGTACATAACCGATTTTTTCCCAGGCCTCGAATTGCGGCAGCGGCGTTCCGTACAGCTCTATCTCGCCGGAAGTCGGCTGCAGAATGCCTGCTAAAAGACGCAGCAGCGTACTTTTCCCTGCCCCGTTAGGGCCAATAACGGCAACAAAATCTCCCTGGGCAATCTCCACCGAAAGATCGTGCAGAATCCAGCCTTCGCCATAATTATAGCCTAATTTGTTTATTTTAATGATATTTTCCATAGATCCACCGTTTATTTAACGCCCAATGCCAACTCCAGATTGTCGATATTACGCGTCATGATTTTTAAATAATCGTCGCCGTTGTTTCTGCCTGCTTCACTCAAACCTTCCAGCGGATCAAGCACCAGCGTTTCAGCTCCGGAGGCTTCCGCAACAGTTTGAGCGATCCTGGGACTGACAAGAGTTTCAAAGAAAACATATTTTACCTGATTGTCTTTGATCGTACTGATCAGATTTTTCAAATCAGCCGGAGTTGGTTCCGCATCAGGAGAAATACCCATGATCGCTACCTGCTGCAGACCATAATCTTCAGCCAGATGACCAAAGGCGGCATGAGTCGTGACAAACAGCTTTTGCGGTGCTTTAGCCGCCAGCTCTGTCAAACGCTGATCAAGCTGCAGCAGTTTTTCCTGATAGGCTTCGCTGTTCTTTTTATAAACAGCAGCATGTTCAGGATCAGCCTGCACCAAAGCAGCCGTTATTGCAGCAACTTCCAATACAGCTTTTCTCGGACTCAGCCAGACATGCGGATCTACATGAGTAGCTTTTTCGTCAAACAGCCCTTTGCCGGCCTCCACACTGGCTACCTGCTTGTCCTTTACAGCTTCTAAAGCAGGCCGGGCCCAGTTCTCGACCCCGCCGTTATAAACAAAAAGCCTGGCATTGCCTAATTTTGTTAAATCCTTGGCTGTCGGTTCCCAATCATGCGGTTCCACACCGTCAGCGATCAATGTATCGACCTGCAGCAGATCTCCGCCGATTTGTCTGGTAAAATCAGCCATAGGATAAAAGCTTGCCACTACCGGCAGCTTGCCGGTAGCCTGTTTTTGTTCACTGCCGCAGCCGACTGCCGCCAGTAAAATCATACCCAATATTACAACTAAAAACTTCTTCATTCTTACCTCCTACAAATTACCGCAGCTAAAATTTATTATTAAGCAGTAAGCCGCTTCACTTCTCCCCGGTGAGCCCTTGCCAGAACGCACCAACCTTATTTTTACTCTTTATCACCTCTTTCCTCAGACTGCTCAGTTATCACAATCTTCACAATAACCATATAAAATGCTGTGCTGCAGGCTTAAATTAAATTTATGCTTATGCAGTACATGCTCTGAAAACATATCTAAGTGCTCACAGCTCAGAGGAATGACTTTTCTGCATTTCAGGCACACCAGCTTCCCTCTTAAATCAGCCTGCGGACAGGGTAGACGCCAATACTGCGTTCCCGATCCATCAACCGGCTGGATTTTAATGACAGATCCTTCCAAAGCCTGCCGCTCCAGAAAACGGTACACCGTCGTCTGACCGATGTCGATCTGCAATTTTTGCAGGCTGCTCAGCAAATCTTTGACAGTTAAAAAATTATGTTTATCCTCTAAAAAATATTGCAGCATCGCTTCCTGCTGAGCTGTTTTATAAGGATTACGTTTTTTCATAAAGCACTTCCTAATTTGAAATTGAAATTCATATTCACATCTTACTCTGATTTAAAAACCTTGTCAAGCACACAGTCAATTACCTGCAATTTAAAGAAGCTCTATAATCACCTGCCAAAATAGAGTATAATACTGTTAACAAACATCTTTTTTAAGGAGGATTTTGCCATGCTTACTAAATTACCCGCCCAAAATAAAATCGCCGCGTTCGATATCGACGCTCAAAATACCTTTACTCCTGTCTGTCCGGACGAACTTCCGGTTGCCGAAGGCGACCAGATCGTTGAGGAACTGAATGCCCAGGCAGCTCTAGCATCGCTGCGTATCGGCTCGCGTGACGCCCATTCCCCTCAGGCAGTCTGGATCGCAGGTAACGGACATCCTGTGCTCAGTCCCGTCAGCGGCTACCCCGATGTCGATGTATACTGGCCGGCTCATGCCATTGTTGGGACCAAAGGTTTTGAATTTATTACTGGTCTTGCTCCTAAGAACTACGACTTTCAGGTCTACAAAGGTATTGAAATCGACAAACATCCCTATGGGGCCTGTTACCATGATTTAGCCAACACACTTTCTACCGGCGCGATCGAGTATCTGCGTGAACATGGCATCACTACAGTGATCTGCGGCGGCCTGGCTACTGACTACTGCGTAAAAAATACTGTTTTGCAATTACGTGCCGCAGGTTTCGAGGTCATCCTGAACCTTGCTGCCTGCCGCGGAATCGCTCCCGATACAGTTGCGGCGGCACTCGAAGAAATGCGTACCCACGACGTCACGATTGTCGAAAATACCGCAGAATTAAAGAAAATGCTGTAAGCACACAAACAAAAAGGACGAGCATGTGCTCGTCCTTTTTTCATTATTATAGTTATTCTTTTTTCCACACCTCAATACCACGCTGGCTTGGCAAGATCGCCGGATCGAACTCCGGCTCTACGATACCGGCACGTTTTTGATCCATATAATCATGCAAAGCAATATAAGCATACTTGCCTAAAATCGCGATCGCCACTAAATTCGTTATCGCCATCAGCGCCATAAACAGATCGGCCAGATCCCATACCAGGGCAACTTTAGCCACACTGCCAAACAGTACCATACCCACTACGAAAACACGGAACAACATCAGCGTCATATAATTTTTACTGATAAACCCGATGTTGATCTCACCATAATAATAATTGCCTACAATAGAACTGAACGCAAACAGGCAGATCATTCCTGCCAGAAAACTCGGCGCCCATGGTCCTAAATGCTGTGACAAGGATTGCTGCACCAATTCGATACCGGTCAGCTTACCTTCAGTATAACCATCAGACAACAGCACGATAAAAGCTGAAGCCGAGCATACCAGTAAAGTATCAACAAAAACGCCAAAAGCCTGGATCAGGCCCTGTTTTACGGGATGCGAAGCACTGGCAGTAGCAGCAGCATTCGGCACACTGCCCATACCAGCCTCGTTTGAGAACAGGCCGCGCTTGATACCGGTCATCAGCGCCGCACCCATACCGCCGCCGGCAACAGCCTGCAGATCAAAGGCCGAACTGAAGATAGCGTTGAAAACCTGCGGCAGTTTCTCTATATTCATCAAGGTCACGCCTAAAGCTATTAAAAGATACAGACCGGCCATAATCGGCACCATCCATTCAGCGACCTTCGCAATACGCGCCACGCCGCCAAAAATGACAATACCGGTCAAAGCGGCAATTATACAGCCCATCACGAAACGATCCAGTCCAAAGGCAGCCTGCAGGGAAATTGTGATCGTATTCGCCTGTACCGAATTAAAAATCAAACCGAAGGTCACACTGATCAAAACGGCAAACAAGGCCGCCATTGGTTTGTTGCCCAGTACGTTCTTAATATAATAAGCAGGTCCGCCGCGGTAACCGCCGCCTTCACGCGGAACTTTGTAAATTTGAGCCAGCGTGCTTTCAATAAAGCCCGTAGCCGAACCTAAAATGGCGATGATCCACATCCAGAAAATCGCTCCGGGACCACCGCTGACGATAGCGATCGCAATGCCGGCAATATTACCAACACCAACACGGGAAGCAGTGCTGACACAAAATGCCTGGAAGGAAGAAATATGGTTATGTTCAGTCTTCTGCCCAACGCCTTCCTTTAAAAGACGTACCATTTCCTTCAGGCAGCGCACCTGTACAAATCGTGTCCGCAATGAAAACCAGATCCCCAAACCCACCAGCATCACAATCAGAACATATGACCATAAAATATCATTGGTAAAAGCAACAAAACTCTCTAAAAACTCCATTTTCTCTCTCCTTCATAATCAGACCTGTTATTACTTTTCTCTCTCGGCAGGTACCTCTACATATTCGCTGCCGACCTGTTCCAGCTGCGTTGCCGTATTAAGCGCCTCAGTCAGCCACCGCTCCGCCTCATCCTGCTGCTCTTGTTTCATATACAGCAAAATCCTGGCCTGCTGACCATATTCTACCGACGCCACTGTAAAAAGCTGCTGCTGATAGATAATATTCAGAAGTTTTCCTGCGTCCGCCGCGTCCGCACTTAAAGCAAAAGTACCCATTAAAATCTTCCGTGCCAGGCCGCAGCTTTGAACAGCTTTGGACACGCTGCCAGTATACGCGCGTACTAACCCGCCTGCACCAAGCTTGATCCCGCCGAAATACCTTGTCACTACCGCTGCAACGCCGCTCAGCTGATTTTTCCGCAGCACTTCAAGCATTGGCAGTCCTGCCGTTCCTGACGGTTCGCCGTCATCACTCGATCTTTGCGCCAGCTCATCAATAATATAAGCAGAACAATTATGCGTAGCATCCCAAAACTCTTTTTTTACAGCCTTGATGAAATCCTGCGCTTCTGTTTCACTGCTTACTTTTTTCAACGTGCAGATGAACCGCGATTTCTCAATAACTGTTTCGTCACGGTAATCGGTCCTGATAGTATACAATGCTTTTACTCCTTTTCCAATACGCTGTTTTTATTATAGCATAAGGCAATATTTACCGAAACTTTATCTTTAGCCTTTTAACTTTAAAATTTTTTTGTTATAATATTTGGAAGTATTAATAAAAATATGCAAACCTCTGCTGTTTTCCGCAGACAAAAATCTACACCATAAGGTGTTGATCTGATATATTTTATTTTTATTCAAGGGAAAGAGGTTTTACACAATGAAAACGTTTTGTCATCTGATAGGCAAATACTTTGGTATCATCGCCGTTGTATTTCTTATCCTGGGCATGACCGTACCCGACAGCTTTAAATGGGTAGTCGGTAATATCGGCGGCATCCCGGTTTTGAGTACCTTATTGGGCGTTATTATGTTCGGTATGGGCACCACACTCAATCTCCGTGATTTTGCTTTAGTTTTAAAGCGGCCTGTCGATGTTTTTGTCGGTGTCTGCGCCCAGTATCTTATCATGCCTTCGCTGGCTTTTTTACTGGCTATGGCCTTTAATTTAGACCCGGCTCTAACTGCTGGCGTAGTTTTAGTTGGAACCTGCCCTGGCGGAACTTCCTCCAACGTCATTACCTTCATGTCCAAAGGCGACTTGGCCTTATCTGTAACTATGACCAGTGTTTCCACACTGCTTTCACCGATTCTTACTCCGCTCATCACCTATCAGCTTATCGGACAGAAAATCGCTTTTGACCCGCTGGGAATGTTCTGGAGCATCATTCAAATCGTTATTATACCGATCTGTCTTGGTCTGGCTGTTAAAGCGCTGCTGCCTAAACTTGCTGAACAGGCTACCGATTATCTGCCTGCTGTTTCGGCTATCGCTATCTCCCTGATCATTGCCGGCGTTATCGCCGTCAGCCGTGATAACATCGTCAAAACCTCCGGTATCATTCTGCTGGTCGTCATCTGCCACAACTGCCTGGGTTATCTGTTAGGCTTTATTTTAGCCCGGATCACCGGCATGAGCTGGAAAAAAGCCATTGCGCTTTCAGTTGAAGTAGGTATGCAGAATTCCGGTCTGGCTACAGGCCTGGCTAAAACTCATTTTACTTCCATGCCTATGGCTACCGTTCCTGGAGCTATTTTCTCAGCTTGGCATAATATATCAGGCGCACTGCTGGCCTGGATCTTTGTCAACTTCCTCAATCCCAAATATGCTCCTGCCGAAGAAGAAGAATCCGTATCATCTCAAGCTTAATATTACAGAGAGATAAAAATTAAGCAAGCGTCCGTTTCTTAAAAGAAGCGGACGCTTTTTTTATCCGAATAAACACTGCTTCTCAAACCACCGGCAACAGTGTATAATTCATTTTAGTAATATTTTTAAAATTTCCAGCAAAAATATCTGTTTAAACTGATATTTATAAAGGAGTTGCTACATTGTCCGAACTTGCTCCTCTTATCGAAGACCTTGCTTTTATCCTTGTACTTGCCGGTATAGTTACCATTTTCTGCAAAAAATTCAATCAGCCTTTGGTTTTAGGCTATATTTTGGCAGGCTTCTTTGCCAGCCCGCATTTTAACCTGCTGCCGAATGTAGTCGATACAGCCAATATTACAGTCTGGTCGGACATCGGCGTTATTTTTATTTTGTTCAGCCTGGGACTTGATTTCAATTTTGCCAAAATCAAAAGTATCGGCGGCACAGCGCTGATCGCCGCTGTCACAGAACTGGCAGGCATCACGCTGCTTGGCTATGCCTGTGCCAGACTGCTTGGCTGGCAGCCTATTGACAGTCTCTTTGCCGGAGCTATGCTTACCATGTCTTCTACAGCAGTCGTCAGTAAAACCTTTGAAGAGCTGGGACTCTTGAAAGAACGCTTCACGCAATTTACCTTCGGTATCCTGGTATTGGAAGATATTTCCGGTATCATTATGATGGTCATGCTCTCAACCATCGCCGCGGCAGGCGCTGCCATTTCCGGTACAGAAATGCTCGGCAGTATCGGCGAGCTGGCCTTTTTTCTCATTATCTGCTTTGTCTGCGGTATTTTCTTCCTGCCTACCTTCTTCCGCAAAGTCAGCCGCTATCTGACTTCCGAAACACTGCTCATTTTTTCGCTGGGTCTTTGCCTGAGCATGGTAGTCCTGGCAACTAAAATGGGTTTTTCGTCGGCATTAGGCGCCTTCCTTATGGGTTCACTGCTTTCCGGTACGGCTTTTACAGAAACCACAAAAAAACTTTTGACGCCGGTCAAAGATCTTTTTTCCGGGATCTTTTTCGTTTCTGTCGGAATGATGGTAGACCCCGCTCTGATCATTAAATATGCGCTGCCGATCGCTGTACTTACAGCAGCTTTGATCATCGGCAAAACTATTTTTTCATCACTGGGCGTCCTTCTGGCAGGCAAAGACCTACAGACAGCGCTGCGCTGCGGCTTCAGTTTGACGCAGCTGGGTGAAATAACCTTTATCGTAGCCTCTATCGGCGCTGCCCTCAAAGTCACCAGCGATTTTTTATATCCTGTTTTCGTAGCTGTTTCAGTTATCAGTATTTTTCTTACGCCTTCAATCCTGCGCCACGCCGATAAAGTATCCTGCTGGCTTCTGCGTAATCTTCCCGCAAGACTGCTGCGGATTTTACCCCAGCCTGATGAAGCTCCCGCCAGCGACGAGCAGCGCAGTGCCTGGAAAGAACTGCTGCAGAGTTACTTTACCCGCCTCACAGTTTTCTGTGTAATTCTCAGCTTCCTTGCCTATCTGGGACAAAGTAAGCTGCTTCCATATTGCCACAGGCTTTTTGACGGCTATACAGCTGATATTATTGCCGCAGTTATCCTGCTGTTGTGTATGGGGCCATTTTTAATGGCGGTCATGTTCCAGAGGGTTGCACATACAGACCTTATAGCAAGTCTGTGGTTCCAAAAACCCGCTAATCATCTGCCCATTTTTCTTCTGCTTTTTATTAAGATCGCTGTTGGTTTGTTTTTTATCCTGTCCGTATTTACAAGTATACTGGGTTTCAGCAAATTTATAGCGTTTGCTGCAGCCTGCATTCTGGCAAAATTCATCTATTCCTCAGAGTATTTCGTGGAACGCTATTTACAGATCGAGGCTCAGTTTATGATTAACCTGAATGCCAAAACTCTGGCAGCACAGAAAAAACACGCCGCCAACCATCCTGCCTGGCTCGATGAACAGCTGCATGTCAAACGCTACCGTGTAGCAGCGACTTCACTCTGCGGCGGTAAAAGCCTCAAAGAACTTAATCTGCACCGCCGTTATAATGTTTTCGTGCTTGAAATCCAAAACGGCAGCCAGATCCTGCCTATCCCCAGCGGCAGTGCCGCTATCTATGCCGGCTCTCAGCTGCTTTTAACAGGTACGCCCAGACAGCTGCAGAATTTTGAACTGGCAATCCAATCCTATGATATGCAGATTCTGCCGCTGGCTACTGATAACCAGCAGACACTGCACCAGTTTTTAGCTGATCCAAAGCATGGCGGCACATCCTACTTCTGTTACGCGATGCCGATCGACAGGCATTCGCCGCTCTGCGGCTCCACTCTCAAAAAAAGTTCTTACCTCGGCAAGGTCAATTGTCTGGCTTTAGGTTTGGAACGTGGTAATTATACGCATCTCAATCCTGATGCCTCCTTTGTCTTTCAAAAAGGCGACATCCTCTGGATCATTGGTACTCAGGAAATGATGAACCAGCTTTTTATCAGCGAAACCATTTAAAAAGACAGCAGAGAAAATTCTCTGCTGTCTTTTACTGTTTTTTCTGCGCTTTATCTTCATACATCTTCATATCGACACGTTCCAAAAACTCTTCAAGGGTTTCTTGTCCGTCATAAGCCGCCACGCCGCAGCTGATTGCTATACTGTACTCACTGTGCCCCTTTTTAAAACGGTGACCTGTAATCGTTTCCGACATTTCCAGGCAAAGCCTTTCCACATAGTCTTTATCACTGAAAGGGCAGGCCAGTAAAAACTCATCGCCGCCGATCCTGGCTGCCCAGCCGCTGCACTGCTCATTAAGCGCATTTATTTTGTCAACTACATAAAGAATGACCTCATCGCCGCATAAATGCCCAAACCTGTCATTGACACTTTTAAAATGGTCGATATCAATCAGCGCCAGCGTCAGCTTTAACTGTTCTTTCTGAACAGCAAACATTTCCTGCAGCAGATTGTTGGCATGGCCTTTACTATAAAGGCCCGTAAAACTGTCACGGGCCGCAAGTTCACTGTAACTGCTGATTAGTTCCCGCAGCTCACTGCTGTCTTCGCTGGTAGCATCATAAACGCTGAAAGAATTTGTCACATCGCGTCCCAGCTCCAGCACATATTCTTTACCATCTTGCTCCCAGGGCGTACTAAGGATCAAAATACTTTTATCTCCCAGATATTCCATTTTCATGATTTGCTTTTTCTGCTGAACAGCCCTTTCGGATGAACAATTCGGACAGGGCTTACTGCGATTCCACAGCTCATAACATTTGCGGCAGGGCTCACACATCTTGCCGTCATTATAATCGTGGACTAAGTGTGTCCTCATATCCACGAAGCGGTAAACATCAAATAATTTATCTATAGTTAAATTCCTTGCAAGCTCCTGATCGATTGCATCTATCGGATATATATTTTCTTCCAGTTCTATACTATCCATACCCTTTAAAGCCATTCAATTCTCACTTTCATATTTTTTATTAATTACTTATTGTTTTACAATTATAACAAATATAAATTGCCTTGGCAACGATTACTCGCTGCATTTGTACATATGCTATAATAAACATATATCATTAATTAGAGGTCACATATTATGGATATAAAACAATTGATACACACACTGCAGCACACACACCAGCTGCAGCCGGAACAAATGCAGACCTTGCTCACAGCCGCTTTCAGCGACGCTGTCATCCGTGCAGAACTGGCTCAGGCTGCACAGCAAACTGCTCAGGCTGTTTTCGGCAATAAAATCTATATTCGCGGGTTGATCGAATTCACCAATTACTGCAGAAATGACTGTTATTACTGCGGAATACGACGCAGCAACACAGAAGCTGTTCGTTACCGCCTGACCGAAGAACAAATCCTTTCCTGCTGTGAGCAGGGTTACGCCTTGGGCTTTAGGACCTTTGTTCTGCAGGGTGGCGAAGATCTTATCTACAGCGACACAGATCTGGCAGCTATCATCAGCGCCATAAAACAGGCTTATCCTGACTGTGCCGTTACACTTTCCATTGGCGAACGCAGCCGTGAAGCCTATCAGCTTTGGAAAAAAGCAGGCGCAGACCGTTATCTGCTGCGCCACGAAACAGCAGATAGCGAACATTATGCACGACTGCACCCGGCAGAACTCAAACTGAGTAACCGCAAACGCTGCCTGCGCGATCTCAAAGAACTGGGTTATCAGGTCGGCACTGGCTTTATGGTAGGCTCGCCCTGGCAAACAATGGCTAATCTGCTCGAAGACCTGGCCTTTATCCGTGAACTGCAGCCGCAGATGATTGGTATCGGTCCCTTCATTCCCCACCATGCTACACCCTTTAAAAATTATCCCGCAGGAACGCTGGAACAGACCTTAACACTGCTGTCCGTCCTGCGCCTGATGTTTCCCAAGGTATTACTGCCTGCGACAACGGCTCTCGGCACCATCGTTCCCAACGGACGTGAGCTTGGTATTTTAGCAGGTGCCAATGTTGTAATGCCCAATCTTTCCCCGGCAGATGTCCGCCAAAATTATCTTCTTTATGATAATAAACTCTGTAGCGGAGCAGAAGCCGCCGAAGCCAAGAATGACCTCGCCGCACGGCTGCATTCTATCGGCTATGAAATAGCCGAAGGCCGCGGTGATTATAAGGAGTCCTGACAATGCTAGCAAAAGATCAAGTCATAAATACCTACCGTGCGCTCAATAACTGGCGCAGCTTCCGTTTGAAGCTGTTTATTGAAGGTATCATAATCGGTATCCTTTCAGGGCTGATCATCAGCTTTTTCCGCTGGTCCCTGCATCTGGTAGAAACTAACCGTGAACATATTTACACCTTTCTTAAAAACACAGACTGGTATTGGACCGCTTTTTGGTTCATCGCTTTAGCTGTAATAGCCTTCACTTTAGACAGACTGACAAAATATGAACCTCTGGCTGCCGGCAGCGGTATCCCTCAGGTCAAAGGCGCTATTTTAGGCTTCATTAAAATGCGCTGGCTGCGAATCCTCTGGGTCAAACTGCTCGCAGGCATCATCGGCATCGGAGCTGGTCTTTCCCTGGGGCGGGAAGGGCCTTCGATCCAGCTCGGCGCCGTAACGGCACAGGGACTCAGCCGCCTGCTGAAACGTACCCGGCTCGAAGAACGTTACCTGCTTACAAGCGGCGCCAGTGCCGGCTTGGCAGCAGCCTTCAACGCTCCGTTAGCGGGCGTTATTTTTGCTTTAGAAGAACTGCACCGCAATTTTTCCGTCGTCGTCCTGCTGCCAGCCATGGCTGCCGCAATGACTGCAACGGTTATTTCACGTTTCTTCTTTGGTAACGACACTATTTTTGATTTTTTCGGTCTGCCTTTCCTGCCGCTGGAATATTATGGCTATGTGGCCCTTTTAAGCCTGGTCGTAGGTTTGGCAGGCGTAGTTTTTAACGCCGGACTTTTAAATATTCCCCGTTTCTACAAACTTTTCCCTACTCCGTTCAGCAAAATAGTCTTCGCATTATTCTGCGCCGGTATTTTAGGTTTTGTTTATCCGCAGGTGCTGGGCGGCGGCAACGAATTGATCAACAATATTGCCAAAACACCTTACACTCTGCAGGCTTTACTGTTGCTGCTGGCAGGTAAATTCATCTTTACAATGCTCAGCTACGGCAGCGGTGTCCCCGGCGGCTTCTTTCTGCCTATGCTTGTCATTGGAGCACTCACAGGCAGTGTCATCAGCAATATCATGATCGCTTTAGGGCTTCTTGACCCCTTTTTTTACTCCAATATCATCGTCATCTCTATGGCGGCTTTCTTTTCCGCCTCGGTACGGGCTCCGATCACCGGTATCATCCTTATTATGGAAATGACCGGCTCCTTCCAGCATATGCTGGTTTTGTCCATTGCCTCAATCGTGGCCTTTATTGCCGCCGAGCTGTGCAGCAGCAAACCGATCTATGAAGAACTGCTGGCACGCAGTCTGCAGTCCGCCAATAAAAATGACGGCAGTCACTGTGAAAGACAGCGGAACGTCATTGAACTGGCAGTCTGCAGCGGCAGTCCTATCGACGGACGTCTGATCAAAGAAATCAACTGGCCTGAGCATACACTGCTCGTGGACGTCAAGCGCGGCGAAAGCGACCTGATACCTATAGGTGACACAAGATTGCGGGCAGGCGACTTCCTTTATGTCCTCACCGACGATACATTAGCCAAAGATCTTCGTAAAATGGCCGAGGGTGAGTAATCTTATTCTTTTATATTGCGAAATTTTACTGATAACTTATCAGTTTTCCCTTGTCAAATAGTTGTTTTTTAGATATAATGTAAAGCACATTCTGTTTCTTATCAGGATGGCAAACTTGCACTTATCTATAATTTGAGGAGGGGTTCCCACATGGACAAAGTTAAGGAAACCTTAAATAAGGTTCCGCTCTCCGGATATATTGTTTTGGTTATCGCCATTGCAATTTTCTCCGGTCTGTTTGCAAATGCCGGTCATGGTCTGAATATTTTCGACTTTGACACATTAAACGGTAAATTCGGTACAATGAAAAGCGCTAAAGCAACATTCTCAGGTCAAGGCGGCAGCGGTGCACGCGACGGCTTCCTGTTTGCTTTCGGTTTGGCTCCCGGCGTTATGCTGGCAATGGGCCTCATTGAAGTAGTTGAACATTACGGCGGTCTTAAAGCAGCTCAAAAGCTGATGACTCCGATTCTGCGTCCGATCCTTGGTATTCCTGGTATCTGCGGTATCGCGCTCGTTTCTTCACTGCAAAGCACTGACGCCGGCGCAGGTATGACCAGACAATTACATTTGGAAAAACAGATCACTGATAATGAACTTTTGATTTTCAGTGCTTTCCAGTTTACAGCAGGCGGCCTGATCACCAATTATCTTTCTTCCGGTTCCGCACTGTTTGGATTCTTGACAGTACCTATTTCCATACCTCTGGCAGTACTGTTTGTTATGAAAATTTTCGGCGCTAATATGATGCGCGCCTATGTAAAAATATTCTGCAAGGAGGCCGCATAAGCATGAGTGAAGAAAAAATCAACCACGCTCCCGAAGACGCTGCAGCTGCGGCAGAGGCGGAACTTAACGCAAAATTAGCAAAACCTTCCTTAATGGATATCTTCGTTCGCGGTGCCCGCAAAGGCTGGAACATCGCTATTGATAATATTATCCCTAACGTTTTGATGGCTTATGTCTGCATCAAAATCTTAAACGTTACCGGACTCCTGACTCTGGCAGGTAAATTCTTCGCTCCTGTTATGGCCATCTGGGGTCTTCCCGGCGAAGCAATCATGGTACTGTTCAGTGCGCTCATGTCCATGGGCGGCGCTGTTGGTGTCTGCATGGCGCTTTATAACGACGGCGGTATCGATGAACGCTCGATTACCATCGTTATCCCCGCTATCTACCTCTTGGGTTCCAAGATCCAATATCTGGGCCGTTTGCTGGGTACTGCCGGCGTTCCTTCCAGACATTATCCGATCCTGCTCAGCATTTCTTTCCTGAATGCTGGTATCGCCATGTTCATCATGAAAATTTTGACCATGTAAAGCAGTCGTCAGTTTATACTGAAATTAAAACTCCATTCCAGTTATACTGGAATGGAGTTTTTTATTTAGAAACAACTATTTTCGCAATAAAGAAATCTCTTTTCCGTTGTAAATACAACTTACTTTAAACTGTAATTATAATATCATAAACATGAAAGAAGTATTTGTCTGCTCTGCCGTTATGGCAGCAACCACAATAACGGAGAAGGAAATCTCCATAATTATAAGGAGTGATATTATGGAACCGAAAATGTTTTGTTTTCAATGTCAGGAAACAGCCGGCAATAAAGGCTGTATGTTTGGAGGTGTCTGCGGTAAAAAACCTGAAACCGCTAATCTGCAGGACCTGCTGATTTATGTGACCAAGGGACTTTCCGAAATAACAACCCGCCTGCGCTCTGAAGGCAAAGAAATCCCAGCAGCCATCGACCGGCTGATCACTACTAACCTGTTCATGACCATCACTAACGCTAATTTTGACGATGACCGTTTTATCGACAGAATCAATGAAACTCTATCCAGCCGTGACGAACTGTTTGAACAGCTCCATGACGATACAGGACTGAGCGATGCCGCTTCTTGGCAATATCGTACCGCAGAAGAAAGGACCTTAAAAGCTGACAAGGTGGGAGTACTGGACACCGGGAATGAAGACTTACGCAGTCTGCGTGAGCTGACCCTCTACGGCTTAAAGGGTATGGCTGCTTACAACAAACACGCTAACGTTCTGGGTTACGCCGATACAGCTATCGATGCCTTTTTGCAGAAAGCTTTAGCAAAAACCTTAGATGACAGTCTGAGTACCGATGACCTGACATCCCTTGTCCTGGAAACAGGCAGCTTCGGCGTCAAAGTTATGGCACTGCTTGATACTGCCAACACTTCGACCTATGGCAACCCTGAGATCACAAAAGTTGAGCTTGGTGTCAGAAACAATCCCGCGATTCTTATTTCCGGACACGACCTGCGTGATTTAGAAATGCTGCTGGAACAGACTGCTAATACAGGCGTCGACGTTTATACCCATTCTGAAATGCTGCCGGCACATTATTATCCGGCTTTCAAGAAATATCCTCATTTTGCAGGCAACTACGGCAACGCCTGGTGGAAACAAAAAGAAGAATTCGAAGCCTTCAATGGTCCGATCCTTCTGACTACCAATTGTCTAGTGCCGCCCAAAGAGAGCTACAAATATCGTATCTACACTACAGGCTCGGTAGGTTTTTCCGGCTGTAAACATATTGATGGAGAAATCGGGGAAATAAAAGATTTCTCTGCTATCATTGAACACGCTAAAAAGTGCCCTCCTCCCACACAGCTGGAAAGCGGCGAACTTGTAGGAGGGTTTGCACATCACCAGGTCCTCGCTCTGGCAGATAAAGTCGTTGACGCAGTCAAAAGCGGAGCCATCAAAAAATTTGTTGTTATGGCAGGCTGTGACGGACGCAGCCCGGCACGTAATTACTATACAGATTTCGCGAAAGCTCTGCCACAGGATACTGTTATCCTGACTGCCGGCTGTGCCAAATATAAATATAATAAGCTGCCGCTCGGCGATATCGGCGGCATCCCCCGTGTTTTAGACGCAGGTCAATGCAACGACTCCTATTCGCTGGCGCTGATCGCACTCAAGCTGAAAGAAGTTTTTGGCTTGAATGATATCAACCAGCTGCCTATTGTTTACAATATCGCCTGGTATGAACAAAAGGCCGTTATCGTTCTTCTGGCACTGCTTTCCCTGGGCGTTAAAAATATTCATCTCGGCCCTACTCTGCCGGCCTTCCTGTCACCAAATGTTGCCAATGTCTTGATCGAAAACTTTGGTATTGCCGGAATCACTGATGTAGATACTGACCTGGAAATATTTTTTGGTAAAAATTAAACCTGCATAAAAAAGACGAGTCCGTCAGGACTCGTCTTTTTGCTTATAATTCATCCAGTTCCATAATACAGCTGGCCAAAAGCAGCGCTCTTTCAGTTAATGTAGCTACCTCTATATACTCACTGTCGCTGTGAGCCCCGGCGCCGCAGGGTCCTACACCGCACAGAGTGGGTGCACCTGTCATGGCCGGCCAGGCCGCGTCAGAAGCGCCGCCAACATATTGCTGGCCCGGTTTTGCCAACCCGAGCTTTTCAGCCTGACTGGCATAGTGTTCGTACAGCCTCTGCACTCCGGGTGTAGTTTCAAATGGCATAAATTTAATCACATTGCCAGTTACCGTAGTCTTAGTATGAGGAACATAATTCGTTTCTACAATCCGCTGCACATCGGCAATAGACTTTTCTGCTTCGACAATAGTTTTAAAGCGCACATCAACCTCGCCAACGGCCTTATCAGCAACAATATTAGCCATAGTACCGCCGCTGACAACACCAACATTATATGTAGTCCCAACAGCAAAATTATTGAGAGCATGGATAGCTACTGTTTTCTGTGCCAGTTCCAAAATCGCACTGGCGCCTTTTTCAGGTTCATTCCCCGCATGTGAAGCGATCCCCTCTACTACCAGCGTTGGCCTGGTCGTTCCCTTCCGGCCCGTAACGACGCTGCCGTCAACGCGTCCAAATTCCAGATTAAAAACAGCATCCTTCCCTGCGCCCGCTTTTTTGAACTGTGCCACCGCATCAGTAAAAGGATGTGACATTTCTTCATCACCGCACAGTAAAACGGTCATATCCGTCTCCTGCCAGCCATTCTCCAGCAAGGCCCTGATTACATATAAAGCCATAACCAGCCCGCCTTTCATATCCAGTACGCCTGGGCCGTAAGCCCGTCCGTTTTCAACCTTGAATGGGCGAACCGCCGCTGTACCTTGATTGAACACCGTATCCATATGCCCTGAAAACAGTACCTGCTTTTTACCGGGCTGCGCTTTCCTAGCAAGCAGCTGTACAGGAGCACCATCAGTTTCCAGATATTCTACAGTAAATCCCAGCACTTCTAAGAACGCTCCTATTCTCTGTGCCACCGCATTTATACCGGCCAAAGCATCTGCTCCTGAATCAATATTCACCAATTCTTCCAGTAATTGCAGCATCCCCTGCTCTGATCCTCTGATCTGATCTAAAATTTTCGTTTTCATCAAAACTCTCCTCTGCATAAATACAAGTATAATTCTTATATTATTCGCTTACTATGCTTTTTTTCCTGCTTTTTGCTCATAAAAAATCATATTTTCAGAAAATTTATAAATGAATTCCAAAATAAAAAACAGTATGAGATTTAATCCCATACTGTTTTTTTATGCTTAACCGCTTATTACTGCATTTCATCCAGATGCATGATACACATCGCCAGGAGCTGCGCTCTTTCAGTCATCGACGGCACGAATAAATACTCATTATTACTATGAGCACCTACAGCCTGCGGACCCATCCCGCATAAAGTCGGCGCACCGACCATGGCCGTCCAGGCAGAATCAGCACTGCCGCCGACATATAAAGCTCCCGGGACTGGCAGCCCCAGCTTTTCAGCCTGTTTAGACAAATGATCATACAGCTTTTGTACGCCGTCAGTAGTTTCCAGCGGCATAAACTCGATCCTGTTTTCTGTTACAGTAGTTGTTGTATTGGTCACATAAGTTTTTGCCGCTATTGCTTCCACACTTTTTATTGCTTTTTCAGCTTCTTCAGCTGTTTTAAATCTGATATCGACACGTGCCTCTGCGCGATCGGCGACAATATTTGCCAGGCTCCCGCCATTAAAAACGCCTACGTTATAGGTAGTTCCGACTTCTAAATCAGTTAACGCATGTAAAGCAATAGTTTTATGGCAAAGTTCTAAAACAGCGCTGGCGCCTTTTTCAGGTTCGTTTCCGGCATGGGCAGCGATACCTTTTACAGTCAGCACCGGGCGAATAACGCCTTTACGCCCGATAACTACACTGCCGTCTGCGCGTCCTGGTTCCATATTGAAAACAGCATCTTTGCCCAGACCTTCTTTTTTAAACCATTCTACAGCATCTGTCAATGGGTGCGCCGGTTCTTCATCTCCGCAGAAGAAAAGCGTCAGGTCAGTATCATCCCAGCCATTATCCAGCAATGCCTTAACTGTATAAAGTGAAATCGCTATCCCTGCCTTCATATCCATAACACCGGGACCATAAGCCTTGCCATCTTCGATCCTGAACGGTCTGGCAGCCGCCGTCCCCTTAGGAAAAACCGTATCCATATGTCCCATCAGCATAACTTTTTTCTTGCCCGGACGCGGACGTTTAGCAAGTACATGTGTAGGCGCATTCGGTGTTTCGATATACTGCACCTCAAACCCATACGGCGTTAAAAAGTCGCCTATGATATGAGCAACCTCATCAATCCCCTCCAAAGCATCATAGCCTGAATCGATATTAACGATCTGCGCCAAAGTATCCAGCATGGCAGTTTCTGATTTTTTGATCTGTTCTAAAATTTTATTTTCCATTTTTCTGCTCCTGTTTTCAATAATATCTTTATCTTATTCGCTCTTCTTCCGCTTTTTCCTGCCAATAGCAATACTTATAAAATACAGCGTAGCGGCTGAGGTTTCCCTGTCAGTGATTTCGCACCGCCTGCCGTTACCAGATACGTATTCTCTGTACCGACCATACCGATTCCCGGTAAAGCTATCTTAGGCTCGACAGCAAAAACCATACCCGCCTCCAGCTTCCCTTTGAAACCGTTTGCCAGCGCAGGAGATTCGTCCATCACCAACCCGATACTGTGTCCTAAAAATTTGCCGCCGTTCATAAACCCGTTTTCATACTGTGGATCAAACTGTTCCATTACCTGCCGGTAGATATTTTCGATCACCATGCCCGGCTGCAGCAGCGATGCTGTCAGTTCTTCCAGAAAAACACAGTGCTCATAAGCAGCCCTGATTTTATCACTGAAAGGATCCTGATCTAAATCTCCATAATAATACACCACTGTTTTATCAGTATGATAACCATCCACACCGCAGGGTATATCCAGATATACTAAACGCCCAGCCTGCAGCTTACGAAAAGCAGAGCCGATCGACTGTACAGCGACACAAGTGCCGCCTGTACCGCCGGGGCCGTCAAAAGCTGTTTTCACCAGACCGCTTTTCCCAAAAGAAGCCAGACCCACAACATCCTCACCTAAAGGCAAATTAAAACGCGCTACCCCGTGCGAACCTCGACGCAGCATTTCTGCATACAGGTTGACTGCCAGTTCTGCCTCGCTCACACCTTGAACAATAAACCGCGGCGCCAGTTCATCTAAAACATTGCGATGAATAGAACCTGATTTTCTCATCAGTGCCAGTTCATAAGGGCTTTTTATCAGTCGCAGCTCACTTATCACACTGTCCATCCCTGCCTCAGAGGCAAAAGGCAAATATTTATACAACAGCTGCTGCCATTCCAGCGTCGCTGTTTTATTTTCCAAGTATACCTTAGCAGGCAGCGGCTGATAAAACTCAGCCAAAGTACGAAAACTTTTCATCGGACGGATATCCTGCAGCAACGATTCATTGCAGGCACGTTCATAACTGCGCCTGACCCATAAAATCTCGTCCTGCGGCCTGATTACCAGTACACCGTCCTGCATTGTACCTGCAAAATAATACATATTGACTTTATGGTTGACGATGGCTATTTCCCAGCCGGGAAATTCTCTGTCCATAACGGCTCTGAATTTATTCAGGCGTGCCTGCAGCTCATCAGCAGGTACGCGCCGCAGCTGCTCTGTCATCATGATCTCATGCTCTAAAATAGTCATTGTTTCACTCCTTTAAAAAAGTATTTTCTATTATCTTACCATAAATAATGAAACAGGGCCGATATTAAATATCAGCCCTGTTTCCCCTCATTCAGCCTATATATTTTTAAATAATCCTGTAAAATCAAAAGTGGCAAAGTAATCTGCCGGAGTCTCCGCACGGCGAATCAATTCCGTACTGCCGTCCTCCTTCAGCAGCACTTCCGCACTGCGCAGTTTACCATTATAATTGTAGCCCATGGCAAAACCATGTGCTCCCGCATCATGAATAAAGAGCAGATCGCCGATATTGATTTCCGGCAGCATCCTGTCGATAGCAAATTTGTCGTTATTCTCGCACAAACCGCCGGTAATATCATATTTATGATCGCAGGGCGCATCCTCCTTACCCATTACGGTAATGTGATGATAGGACCCGTACATGGCTGGACGCATCAGATTAGCAGCGCAGGCATCCAGTCCGATATACTCTTTATAGGTATGTTTAACGTGGATGGCTTTAGCAACAAGCGCCCCATAGGGAGCCAGCATATAACGGCCCATCTCTGTAAAAATTTTTACGTCTCCCATTCCTGCAGGCACCAGGATATCCTCAAAAGCCTGACGTACGCCTTCGCCGATAACCATAATATCATTGCCCTCCTGATCGGGACGATAAGGAATACCGACACCGCCGGACAGATTGATGAACTCAATATGCGCTCCTGTCTCTTCCTTCAATTCCACAGCGACCTGGAACAATATCCGTGCCAGTTCCGGATAATAATCATTAGTCACAGTATTGCTGGCCAGAAAAGCGTGCATTCCAAAATGTTTAACACCCTTGCTTAAAAGAATTTTATAAGCTTCTGTCATCTGCTCTCTGGTCATACCATATTTGGCGTCACCGGGATTATCCATAATATTGTTGGCAATGGCAAAATGCCCGCCTGGATTGTAACGGCAGCTGACCGTATCCGGGATATCAGCAACTTTTTCCAGAAAGTCGATATGAGTGATATCATCCAGATTGATAGTGACATTCAATTGCCTTGCCAGCTGAAAATCTTCTGCCGGCGTTGCATTGGACGAAAACATAATTTCATCGCCTTTAAAACCAACGGCATCGGCCATCTGCAGTTCCGTATACGAAGAACAATCCGCACCGCAGCCTTCCTCATGCAATATTTTCAATATTGCCGGGTTAGGGGTAGCTTTAACGGCAAAATATTCTTTAAAGCCCTGATTCCAGGCAAACGCCTTATTCACACGACGCGCAGTTTCACGGATAGCCGCTTCATCATATAAATAAAACGGCGTTGCATACTGTGCGGCGATCTCATCTAATTTTTCTTTACTTACAAAGGGTTTTTTACTCATTCTTTCTCACCTTTCTCTGCTTCAGGAAGCAATTCTATCAATTTTATTTCATTTTTCAAAGCATCCTTAAATAAATCTACCAGATTCTGTTTGCTGGAATATAAACAGGTTGAATTACTGCCATCAGCCAGATCTCCTGTCAAAACCTCCTGTGAATCGGCGATCAGACGGATCTGGCTATTGGGTTTATGCGCATAATAAATAATCGCACCCTCCAAAACAAAAGGCCTGCCGGTGATAATGACCACCTTTAATCCCCGGCCTACCACCTCAGTCAATTCACCACGTAAAGCTTCGATAGCCGAATCTGTTGCCGAAACATAAATACGGGCTTTAGCCTTAACAATCGTATTTTTGAGCTTATTGATGATTTCGGTCGCTCCCTTGATCGTAATATAACCATCAACGCTTTGTGACGTACTGGGAAGCTCACGCAGTAATTCTTCTTTCAGTTCCTGCAGTCTTCTTACCCTGTTTTCGCAAAACTCATCCAAGGGCACCGGCGTATATCTTGTAGCCTTATCCTCAAGCACATAAGCAGCGCCTTTTTCTACCAGACCTGCCAGCGCCGTATAAGTATTAGATCTGGAAATACCTGTCAGCTTTGTCGCTTCATAACCTGTCAGCCGTCCTTCTGCCAGCAGGGTCAAATACAGCGTAGCTTCCTGTCTGGTCAGATTAAAATAAGTAAGTTTTTCAATAATATCCATATTCCACCTTCATTGTTCCTACATAAGAACACTATAAGTGATTTTTCTAAGTTTGTCAAGGCTAACTTATATTTTTCATATATTTATGAAAAATAACAAAATTCGTCAGCTATCAAAATCGTAGTTATCGCTTCAATATTTTACGATAAATTGATAAATTCAGCAGAAAATTATTTTTATAATTAAAATTTATTATCTTGTATTTTAAATTCAAATATTATAAGATTATATAAATAGTATTTATAATTCAAATTATTCTAATTTTTTAAATCTTTTTCGGAGTTGATTCCCCCATGAAAAATTTAGGCAAAATAAGCGTTATCGTTTTATTTTTGTTATCGATATTCGTAGGCAGCTTTACTGTTTACTCAATCAGCAAAGTACAATCCTACGGAACACTCATCAATTACCTGGGCATTGTCCGAGGCGCAACCCAGCGGCTCGTCAAGCTTGAGCTGCAGCAGCAGCCTCACGATGAGCTTATAGCTTATATCGACGATATCATTTATGACCTTAAAAACACCGACGGTAAATACGGTTTGGAAAAAATTCCCAATGTTGATTATCAGCAGCAGTTTTCCGCCCTCAATACACTATGGCATCGGGTAAAAAGCAATATTTACGCCGTGCGCCAAAACCCTGCCAATTCACCACTGCTGCTGCAGTCCAGCGAAGTACATTTTGAGATCGCCAATAATACTGTTTTCGCTGCTGATAACTATACTACTTCCAAAAGTCACCAGCTGACACTTCTTTCTGCTTTAATGCTGGCAGGCATCATTATCATGTGGATCGCCTTATTTATGGTGTACCTGCGTAAATTATATTCACTGGAAAGCAGCAACAAAACACTTTATGATATAACGACAAAAGACCCGCTTACCGGTGCTTATAATTTTGAAACATTTAAGAAAAAAGCTCAGAAACTACTCACACAAACGACTAAAAAATATTCGCTGAGCTATGTTGATTTTGCTGATTTTAAATATATCAACGATGTTTTCGGGTATAAATACGGCGATGAGATCCTTATCAATTATGCCGCTACCATTAGTAACGAACTGCGTACAGGAGAAGTGCTGGGGCGTGTTTCCGCCGATAATTTCGTTATCCTGCGTTACTATAATGAGAAAAACGACATTATGGTCCGGCAGCAGCAGGTCGATATCAAAATAACAGAATTCATGCATGATATGTACGGTGGTCAGGCAGTTTCTGTCCAATGCGGTATCTGCTATCTGGAGGACCTGGCAGAGGATCTGCAGATAGAAGGTATTTTAGACCGTGCAAATTATGCGCGTAAAACTGTAAAAACAGGACTTAACAGAAAATATGCTGTTTATGATGAAAGTATCCGTAAACAGCTGCGTTATGAAAAATCCATCGAAAACCGCATGCTGAAATCACTGGAAAATGAAGAATTCCTCGTTTACTTTCAGCCCAAGGTCGACTTGCAGACAGGTCTGGCAACACAGGCCGAAGCGCTGGTACGCTGGCAGACAGATGAAGGACTGATCATTCCGCCTGATAAATTCATTCCCATCTTTGAAAAGAAATATCTTATCTCATCACTTGACCAGTATGTATTTAAAAAGGTATGCGCTTTTATCAGACGGCGCCTCGATGCTGGCCTTCCTGTAAATACAATCTCCGTCAATGTTTCCCGACTGCAATTTTACAATTCAGATTTTGTAAAAACATATGAAGATATCAAAAACAAATTCCGTATCCCTGATCACCTTTTAGAAATAGAAATTACAGAATCAATCGCCTTTGATAATGTGACCTTTCTCGAAAAAACAGTCAGTGAACTGAAAAGTAAAGGTTTTTTGATTTCTATTGATGATTTCGGTACCGGGTTCTCTTCTTTAAGCCTTTTGAAAAATATTCCTATTGATGTGCTCAAAATCGATCAAAGCTTTTTCAGAGAAAGTATCCACAAAGAAAAAGACAACATCGTTATTAAAGGTATTATCGATCTCGTCAATAAATTAAGCATCCGAACTGTCGCCGAAGGTATCGAAACTGCCGAACAGGTAGCCTTCCTTAAATCTGTCAACTGCAATATGATCCAGGGGTATTTTTTCTACAGACCGCTGCCTGAGGATAAATTTGAGGCAATATTGAACAAAGAATACGCAGTCAAAGAAACAGCTCCTGCAGCTGACTCAAAAGTTTTAGCTGCGGAAAACTGGACTTTGCAAAATAATTAACAATCTGTTTTCTCATATAAAAATAGCCTGTGCATTTAAATGCACAGGCTATTTTGCGTAAACAAAGCCAAAACATATTTTTATAACGACAGCAGCTGCGCCTTTAATAACGCTTTCTAAAAATACGATGCAGCGTAATACAAAAAAATAACCAGGTCGCTCCAGCTGCATAACCGGCTAAAATATCCGTCGGATAATGCACCCCCAGATAAACACGGCTCAGGCCGATAAGCAGGATATAAATGCCGGCTGCCGCCATCAATCCCCAGCGCAGCGGTTTACTTCGCAAGCCTAATCCTGCAAAATATGCCAGGATGCCATAAAAACAAATCGCTCCCATAGCGTGACCGCTGGGAAAACTGTAACCACTTTCAGCAATCACAGGGAAAATATCTGGCCTTACACGTTCAAAAATGCGTTTCAGTACCTGATTTAAAATACCACCACCGCATAAACAGACTAGATAAAGATACAGCCTGTCTTTTTGCCTGCTGTATAAATACCAGCAGCAGACAAGCGCACTTGCCAGAAGATAAAAAGTACTGGACCCGCTTGCCGTAACGAGCATTACCTCTGCTGTCAGCGGCGGTGTAACAAACTGCTGTACATAAGCAATAAACTGCAGCTCCAGCTGTTGCAATGCCGGCTTAATAAAAGTATGCTCAGCTATTTCTACCAGCACTTCCATCAGCACGATACTGATAACCAAAGTAACCAGCAAATACAAATAAGGGCGCCGTAAAGCCATACGTACAATGGCGTCCCGCAGATTACTCATTGCTGCCTCACTTTCCTAACCGTTCAGTTATATATATTTCAGACTTCAGCTAAAGTCTTTAAAGTTTTTTCCAGTACTTTTACTGCCTGAGTAACAGACTGAAAATCACTGCTCTCTTCTTTGGAATGGCTGACACCATTTATACTTGGTACAAAAATCATTCCTGTAGGTACGCCGCTTGCTGCAAAAATCTGTGCGTCATGTCCTGCCCAGCTGGGCATGGCCTGAAAACTGACACCGCACTCAGCCGCAGACTGCTCAATAACTTTCCTGACTGACTCTGACAACGGTACAGCAGCCACATGAAAATCATTCTCCTTTGTAATCACGACACCGCTTTTACTCGCCGTCCGCTCTAGTAAACTCATGATCTTTGCACGAACCTCTGCTAAAACCCTATCGTCAGCAGCCCTTGTTTCAATAGCAAGCTGCACTTTTCCAGGCACGATGTTCACAGCATTGGGAGCGACATTCAACTGACCCACGGTAGCTACGAACCTGTCATCAGCTTCAGCAAGCTCCTTGACTCCTAAAATGACTTCCGCTGCCGCAGCCAAAGCATCTCTGCGGCGCCTCATGCTAGTAGTCCCGGCATGGTTAGCTTCTCCATGTAAAGTCAGGAATAATCTATCGTAGCCTACAATAGCAGTCACCGCCCCGCAGGTCAGGCCACGTTCCTCCAAATCAGCGCCCTGTTCGATATGCAGTTCTACAAAAGCCGCCAGATCCTGAAACCCTACTGCGGCATCCTGCAACGCGCTATGCGGCAGTCCGGCTGCCTGCAGACATTCGGCCAGGGAGCCGCCTGTCAAATGCACGATAGACTCCGGCTGCTGTTTTTTAAATTCGCCGCCGCGTACACGTACGCCAAAACAAGCCATACCAAAAGCTGTGCACTCTTCTTCGATCGTCGCAATTACCCGTACTGTTCGTTTCGGGCGATAGCCCTCTTCCTGCCAGCTGCGCACACATTCCAGTGCTGCAACGATACCCAAAGCTCCGTCAAAATTTCCGCCTGCCGGTACGGTATCGAGGTGTGAACCGCTCATGACGGCAGTCAGTTCAGGCTCTCGTCCCACATAAGTCCCAATCAGATTCCCAATCGGGTCTACCTCTGCCAGCATGCCCGACTCCAGCATTTCCCGCTGCAAAAAAGCCTGCGCCGCCAAATACTCTGCCGTATAGGAAAGACGCGTCGTCCCACCCTGCGGTAATGTTCCGTAAGCAGCCAAAGCAGCTATAGTTTTCTTAATCCGCTCATATTGTACCGCCATAAAAATCTCTCACTTTAAAAATAGTCAGCCAGCTCTGAAGCGTGATCCAAAATAATGTCAGGCTTGATGCTGCCATGCTCCACGTCAGCTAAAGTTGCCTCGCCGGTCAGAACCAGTATTGATAAAACACCGTTATTGAGCCCAAAAGCAATATCTGTCGATAAACGGTCGCCAACCATGGCAATTTCTTCCCGTTTATAGCCTGTCCTGGCTGTAATAACATCGATCATATAGTGATAGGGCTTGCCTAAAATCTGCTGCGGGGCCTTCCCTGTAGCAGTTTTAATCAGCTCGATCATGGCCCCGCAATCGGGAATAAATTCTCCGCCTTCGATCGGGCAGCGTACATCCGGGTGCGTTGCTACATAAGGCACGCCCCTGTCGATAAGTCTGCAGGCAATAGTCAGTGTTTCGTAATTCAAAGACATATCAAACCCAACCACAACGAAATCAGTACCTTCTTCCAGTGTCGTCGTTATGGTAAAGCCTGCCTCACGAATAGTTTTCTTCAGCTGTTCCGTCCCTAAAACAAATAATCTGGCCGCCGGCCGAAGCTGCTGCATATAATAAACAAAAGCATCCGAGGATATCAAAACATTATCACGAGTTACCTGTATCCCCATCCGCCCCATTTTTTCCACATAATGCTCGTGTCCTTTGGAGGAATTATTAGTTACCAGATAAAAATCACGTTCTGCGGCACGTAATTTCTGAAAAAATACATCCATCCCCGGGATTAATGTATTGCCTAAATTAATCGTACCATCCATATCAAACAAAAAACACTTGATATTTTTAAGTTTTGCACATTGTTTTTGATCAGTCATGCCAAGCTCCTATAATTCATAATCATATGTTTATTATATAGTATTTTACTGTTGAGGTAAAATTTTTCCCGCTTTATTTAGACTTTATTTTTTAAAGTTACTTGTTTTTTTATTCTTTTAGTGTTAAACTAAAATAAGAACAGTAAAGGAGCGTGTTTAACTTATGAAAAAATATGACGCATTGATCATCGGCTTTGGCAAAGGTGGAAAAACACTGGCAGCTGCCCTCGGCAAAAAAGGAATCAAAACAGCTGTTATTGAAAAATCTCCGCTGATGTACGGCGGTACCTGCATAAACATCGGCTGTATTCCTACAAAAAAACTCATCCATACTGCAGCTGACGCTAAAAAAAATCAGCAGGCAGATTATTCTGAAAAAAATAATTTTTATGCTGCTGCCATTCGTGAAAAAAATACTTTAACTGCGCTTTTGCGTCAGAAAAACTATGATAATGTCGCTGCAGCTGCAGATATTTATACCGGTGCCGCCCGTTTTCAGACTGACCATACGGTAGAAGTCCAGTTGCCGGACGGAAAAATATCTTTATACGGCGAAAAAATTTTTATAAATTCCGGTTCTGAACCCGTCATTCCTCCGATTACAGGCTTACAGCTGAGCAAGCGTGTTTATACCAGTACTACTTTAATGGAACTCAGCACCCTGCCACAAAGACTGGTTATCATCGGCGGCGGCTATATCGGTCTGGAATTTGCCGCCATGTATGCTAATTATGGCTCCATGGTCACTGTTCTGGAATACGGCAATACCTTCATCCCGCGTGAAGACCGCGATATCGCCAATGTTATCCAAACACGTTTGGAAGAGCTGGGCGTTCGATTTATCTTTAATGCACAGGTCGATGAAATAACCGACGAAAACGAATTGACTACTGTCAGCTATCTTGAGCGCAACAGCGGTATGTCCGTTAAAATTCCAGCTGACGCTGTATTGGTAGCCACAGGACGCAAAGCAAGCACAGCAAGCCTTAATCTTGAAGCCGCCGGCGTTGCCGTAAATGAACGCGGCGAAATCATCGTCAATGAATTACTGCAGACAACCGTCCCTCATATCTGGGCGCTTGGTGACGTTAAAGGCGGACTGCAGTTCACTTACATCTCCCTGGATGACTTCCGCATTATTAAAGAGCAGCTTTTCGGTCAAAACGACCGTACAACAGCTAACCGGCCGCCTGTCGCCTATTCCGTTTTTCTAGACCCTACCTTTGCACGCGTCGGCCTCAGTGAAGCAGAAGCACTGCTGTCCGGCCATAAGATCAAAGTTGCCAAAATCGCAGAAGCAGCCAGTCCCAGGGCTCGCCTGTTTGGCAGCACTTCCGGTTACCTGAAGGCTATTGTTGATGCTGAAAGCAACAAAATCCTCGGTGCGGCATTTTTCTGCAGCGAAGCCTCGGAAATCATCAATATCGTCCAACTGGCAATGAAGGCCGACCTGGATTATACCGTTCTGCGGGATAATATTTATACACATCCTTCTATGAGCGAATTTTTAAATGATTTGTTTTCAACTTTAGATTAAAGGAGTATTTTTATGAGTCAGCAATATCCCTTTCAATGTAATATCGCTCAAGCACTCAATATTATCGGCGACAAATGGTCTCTGCTCATTCTGCATGGTATTATGAGCGGACACCAGACCTATAAAGAGATTTACAACAGCCTGGAAGGCCAGATTGCCAGCAATCTGCTTTCCAGCCGCCTGAAAGCGCTTGAAGCCGACGGACTGATCAGCAGCGATTTATACCAGAAGCATCCGCCCCGCTACCGTTATACACTTACACCTGCTGGCGAGGATTTGAATATCGTTTTTAACAGCCTGGTGCTTTGGGGTGAAAAACATCTTACTACCTGCTATAAACGCCTGATCCATAAAAGCTGTAATCATACTGTAGAAACACATTACTATTGTCCCCATTGCCAGCAAACTGTTGCTGAAGATCAATTAGCAGTAGTTGCCGCCGAAGAAAAGGAGCATCAGCATGAGTAAATGGAGTATCTTCGCACTTTGCATCATTGCAGCAGTCGGGCTTTGGTTCTACAACAACGGCGCCTGTCCTTTACAGGCTATGAGCCCCAGCAGCAATACTGCTTCATCAGGAAGCTATCAGCAAATAACTGCGTCTCAGATCAAAGAACGTCTTGATAAAGGTGATAAAATTACTGTTATTGATGTTCGCACCCCTGACGAATATGCAGCCGGGCATATTCCCGGCAGTCTTTTGATTCCTTTTGATGAAATCAAAGTAAAATCCGATCAGTTGCCGCAGAATAAAAATACTGAAATAGTGGTATACTGCCGCAGCGGCAGACGCAGTGCAATCGCTGCAGATACCCTGATTTCATTAGGCTATGCAAAAATTTATGACTTAGGAGCAGTCAGCTCCTGGACCTATGGTTTGGAAAAATAAGTAAAGTAAAAGGCGGGTTCATTAAGAACCCGCCTTTTATTTTACTTTATTTAACTGAGCAGCAGTCTGTCACTGTCCAGCATATCACCGCTGGCCTGCTCAAACATCTTCAAAAGATCAGGAATCGTCAAACGCGACTTTTCTTCACCTTCGACATCAATAATTACCCGTCCGTTATGCAGCATGATCAGCCTGTTGCCGCAGCGCAAAGCGTCACGCATATTATGAGTAATCATCAGCGTCGTCAAATGATCCCTGTTAACGATCCGTTCCGTCAAAGCCAGAACTTTAGCAGCTGTTTTCGGATCCAGGGCTGCCGTATGTTCATCTAACAACAGCAGCTTTGGTTTGATCAGCGTTGCCATCAGCAGCGTTAACGCCTGCCTCTGGCCGCCGGAAAGCAGCCCGACTTTAGCAGTCATTCTGTTTTCCAGACCCAGATCCAGCTCCTGCAGCAATTCGCTGAACCAAGTCTGATTATCGCTGTCCAAGCCCCATTTTAATCCAGGCGTTTTACCCCGTCTGGCGGCAATAGCAAGATTTTCTTCGATCATCATCCCCGCAGCAGTACCCATCATCGGATCCTGGAAGACACGCCCAATATATTTGGCCCGTTTATGTTCCGGCGTTTTTGTAATATCATTACCGTCAATAATGATCTTTCCACTGTCGATTGGAAAAACTCCGGCAATAGAATTCATCAAAGTCGACTTACCGGCGCCATTACCGCCGATGACCGTTACAAAATCACCCGGTTTCAAATGCAGCGATAAACCCTGCAGAGCTTTTTTCTCATTGATTGTTCCTGCAAAAAATGTCTTACAGATATTTTCAACACGCAGCATTTATTTCACCGCCTTTCGCAGACCAAGCTTACTTTTAATAAGCGGCAGCGACAACGCAAACGCTACCAGAATAGCTGTAAACAGTTTCAGATCGTTTGGCGGCATTCCCATCTGCAGTACAGCGGCAATAACCAGACGATAAACGATAGAGCCCAGCACAACGCTGATGATGCAGTTTTTAAAGCTGCGGGTACCAAACAGTACCTCACCGATAATGACTGAAGCCAGACCGATAACGATCGTGCCTGTACCCATGCCGACGTCGGCAAAACCATTATTCTGTGCTACTAAAGCACCGCTCAAAGCTACCAGGGCATTACTTATCAGCAGCCCGAGAATGATCGTAAAATTAGTATCCACGCCCTGCGCCCTGATCATCTGCGGGTTAAAGCCTGTAGCACGAATAGCCGCTCCTATTTCCGTACCAAAAAACCAATAAATCAAACCTCCGATCAAAAGTGAGCTGACGATACCCACACACAATACAGCCTGAGCATTACTGAAACCACCAATATCACGCATAATGGAAAATACTGTATCTACACGCAGCAGCGACAAGTTAGCCTTACCCATTACACGCAGATTGACAGAATATAAAGCGATCATCGTCAAAATGCCGGCCAGCAGAGCCGGTATTTTGAGCTTAGTATGTAAAAGTCCGGTCGCAACGCCAGCCAGCATACCAGCCAGCATCGCCGCACCAAAAGCCAGCCACGGAGAATATCCGCCAGCTAGTAAAGAAGCTGCTACAGCAGCTCCCAGCGGAAAACTTCCTTCCACCGTCAAATCAGCAATATCCAAAACTCTGTAAGTTATATATACGCCCAGTGCCATGATCGCCCATAAAAGTCCCTGTGCTATCGTTGGCATCAATAAGTCTATCATCTATCTTCCTCCTGTGATATATCCGTAAAAACGGGTCTCTCCTCTGAAACAAGGAGAAACCCGCGCTTGTTTATTTAGAGCTTTCTGCTGCCTTCAGCAGATCTTCGGGAATCTTAATACCGATTTTTTCAGCATTTTCCTTGTTGATAATGACCTTAAAAGATTTCTGCAGCTGGATAGGCATTGTCTGGGGTTTAGTCTTGCCGCTCAGAATATCGCCGGCCATTTCACCTGTTTGTTCGCCCAACTGATAATAATCGATCGCCAGAGTAGCTACGCCTCCGGCCATGACCATCCCGCCCTCGCCGCAAACTACGGCCAGTTTAGCCGGCTCAGTTACCTGGGCCAGTGTCGGCATTGCCGAAGCCAGCACATTATCTGTCGGCACGTAAACAGCATCTACTTTGCCGACCAGACTTTGAGCAGCCTGCTGGATGTCATTGACATTAGATACAGTCGCTTCCTCTACCTGCACGCCCTTCTCTGCCGCATATTTTTTCAGCAGCTCCGCCTGCAGCTGTGAATTGACTTCACTGGAACAATAGATCGTACCAATAGTTTTAGCACCAGGCACTAACTTAAGCAGCAGTTCCAGCTGCTCTTTTATCGGATTCATATCGCTGGTCCCTGTAACATTACCTTTAGGTTCACTGTTGGAAGCAACCAGCTTTGCTGCCTCATAATCTGTAACCGCTGTTGCTACAATAGGAATATCCTTGGTAGCATTGGCCATCGTCTGGGCCGCTGGAGTAGCGATAGCGCATATCAGGTCTACTTTATTGCTGACAAAACGCTGTGCGATATTCTGCAGGTTAGACTGATCTGCCTGCGCATTCTGCCGATCATATTTTACATTTTCATTCTCTTTAAAGCCTTTAGCTGCCATTCCCGCTATAAAGCCTTTATTGGCAGCATCCAAAGCATCATGTTCAACTAGTTGGACAATACCTACATTTACTACTTTCTTACTGTTATCGGCAGCCTTTTTTTCGCCGCCGCAGCCCGCTAAAAGTCCTAAAGACAAAGTCAGGGCAATGCCTGCTGCTAAAGCACGCATTTTTTTGTTCATAATAACCATCCTTCCATTCTACAGTATCACTTTTGATCCTTGACGAACACATATAAGGATAGAATAATTCTATCATTTATTATCACAAAACACAAACAAAACAATAAAAACAGGGCTGTTTCGTAACAAACCAGCCCTGTTTTGTATTTTATTTTACGATCTCAGCCTTAGCCAAAATATCCTGCGGAATCGTAATCCCATTGCGTTTGGCAGTAGTCTCGTTCACTACGACCTTAAACTCTTTCTGCATCTGGACAGGCATTGTCTGAGGTTTGCCCTTACCGCTCAGGATCTCAGCAGCCATCACGCCGGTCTGTTCACCAAGTTTATAATAATCAATACCTAAAGTAGCCAGACCTCCAGCCCGTACCGGATCACTTTCGCCGCAAATAACAGGCAGCCGGGCTTCATCTGTTACTGCTACCAAAGTCGGCATTGACGAAGCCATCACATTGTCGGTCGGAACATAAACCGCATCGACTTTACCAACCAGACTATGCGCAGCCTGCTGGATATCATTAACTGTAGAAACCGTAGCTTCGATAACATTGATGCCTTTATCACCTGCCAGCTTTTTCAAAACATCGACCTGCAGCTGTGAATTGACTTCGCTGGAACTGTACACGGTTCCAATATTTTTTGTCTGCGGCGCTATCTTCAAAAGCAGCTCCAACTGCTGGTCAATCGGATTCATATCACTGGTTCCCGTAACATTGCCTTTCGGCTCGTTATTAGAAGCAGCCAGCTTTGCTACCTCATAATCGGTAACCGCCGTCGCTACAATGGGTATATCTTTCGTAGCATTAGCCATCGTCTGAGCCGTCGGCGTAGCGATAGCACAAATCAGATCCACCTTATTGCTGACAAAACGCTGTGCGATATTCTGCAGATTAGACTGATCAGCCTGTGCGTTCTGCCGGTCATATTTTACATTTTCATTTTCTTTAAAGCCTTTAGACGCCATACCTGCCACAAAGCCTTTATTGGCGGCATCCAATGCACCATGTTCTACCAGCTGGGCAATACCAACCGTTACCATTTTTTTACTGTCGTCAGCCTTCTTTTCGCCGCCGCAGCCAGCTAAAGCTCCTACTGCCAGCAGCAGAGCTACACCTGCAGCTAAACTGCGTAAATTCTTTCTGTTCATTACTACCATCCTTCCATTCTACAAAATTCTACTTACAGCCTGGCAATTCCAAACTGAGATTATCGTTATTCTAACATCAATTATCAGAAAAATCAAACTTATAAGCTATTAGTTCTGCCGCTTTTTCTGCGCAGCAGCAGCCGGCGTTCAACCTTCCCTATCAGCAGCTCGTGAAAAGGAAGCCGCGCCAGTATTTCCATACTCCCAAGACTCAATACCAGCATCAAAACGAACAGCAGCGGATAAAAAGTCAGCATCGAAGGCGTTATCTGCAGCAAAGGCAGCAGATACTCGGTACACAGATACATAAAAAAGATATGGATAAGAAAAATACCGAACGAATAATTGCCCAAATACAGCACAAACCGCTTTTGCAGGGTATTTTTTCTATCAATATCCTCAGAATGATAAAACAGCATCGCTATCAAAATCGTATATAAAAACATATTGAGCGGAAAACAAATAAACTCCAAAATATAATAGGTCTTCCAATAGTACTTTTCCAACCAGCATACGGTAACTAAAGGAATAAAAATGATCAGCAGCCAAACCAAAAATTTCCGGCTCCTGCCGATCCACTCTAAAAATTCTTTTTTATAATAGTAGGCCGCCATTCCCAGCGAAAAATAAACAAGATAACGCAGAAACATTGTCCCCATAAGCAGGTAGCTGATCCAAACAGTCTCAAACTGAATATTATTCAACACCTTCCAAGAGATCTGCAAAACAGCTGCCGCAGCAAAATAGTATTTCAGCCAGCCTGACTCACGGCATTTAGTAAAAATCCTGATTAAAAACGGATACACCAGATAGAACCCGATCAGCGCCCTGAAAAATCCCAAATGCACCGCAGCACTTCCCGTCAGCATATCAACGACTATTTCACCCAGCGTATATGTATGACCGTCAAAAACAAAAGCAGTTACTATATAGAGGGTAGAAAACAACAAATAAGGCGACAATACCGACAGCAGCATCTTCTTAAAAAAAGCAGCGCTGTAAATGTAAGCGTGCTTATTACGTCCTGTAAACAAATAACCCGCTATCGCCATAAACAGCGGCACTGCAAACAATGACAGCACCTCCAGCAGCATTGAAGAAAGTGCTACCATATTTTCACTGCCACCGCTGCTGAAAAACCAGCTTGTGTGCATCAAAATAACACCTAAAACAACAAATCCCCGTAAAATCAAAACTGTATTGCTTTTCTGCATTTTCCTGCCAGCTTTCTTTACTGTTGTGATAATTATTCAAAAACAGTATAAACTCAAAAACAAGATTTGTTAAGCCCCACAGCATTCTCGAACACAAAATGTTCAAAAATAATACGCCTGTCCGGTACAAAAGCGCCGGACAGGCGTAAAAACATTTATATCATTTCTCCAAAATTTTACGCGCAGTGCTTTCCGTTACCAGCAGATGCGTAAATAAACCTGTTTTCAGAGCTCCTGTTATGGCATTCGGCGCAGCACCAAGTGCTAAACCGATAATTTTGGGACAATGCCGCAAAGTTCCTAACGGAATCCTGACAGCAAAATCATTTTCGCCACTGATAAATTCGCCCCGCTCATTATAATAATAGGACAAAAAGCTGCCGACTGCCCGCTGACGTTTCAAACTGTCACCAAAACGTGTCGCCGTTGCTTCATCAGGAACACTGGGAAAATCTCTGATCTCAACAAGAGCAGCATCCAGTTTCTGCCACATAGCGTCAAGTTCCAAATAAGCTTCAGTCGTTTCAAACTGCTGCCGTTCTTCCAAACTGTCCGGAAAAGCCGGTACAGCAAGACGATAAGCATGCCTGCCGCAAGCTGAGGCCAGCGTTTCTGCCAGTTCGTCCACACGGTAACCTTTATTGGGGATATGTGCCTTGCCGATCAGCGGCAGCACAGCACCAGGCTGCCGACGGTTACATTGCTGCGTCAGCAGACTGATGCTTTCGCCCAACAGATACCCCCATCCCAATCCTAAATTACGTTCATACAAAAGCTCACCGGACAGATAATCCGCAGCCGCTTTAAGATTTTCTTCCATTGAGTCCTGTACCGGCAGAACCATACCTCCATGCAGGGCATACCTTGTTTGCAGTGCCTCTAACAAAGCAGCATCGCCTTCTGTCGAACTGCGGATCTCGATATGTACGATCCCTGCTTCGCGCGCACGCGTCAACATCTTACTCACTAACGGCCTGGAAACTCCGATTCGCTTAGCGACCTGATCCTGCGTCAGCCCCTGTTCATAATAGAGCCGGGCCACGTTGACAAGATCAGTTCGTTCTTTGCCGCTCAGCAATTTATTTCACTTCCATCAATTCCATTAAAATACCGTCCTTCATAATAAAAGCAAGGCGGGTATTTTCATCGGCAAACCAGGGCTCAACAACAACAGTATTTGCTTTTACCTGTTCATCCAGGTCGTCTACCTTATAAGCAACATGGACCATAGTCTGCAGTTCTTTCGGCAAAGGTGTATCTTTCTCAAAACACAGGTATTCAATATTGAATTCATTAGTTTCAGGAGCTACGATATATGTCTTGATAGCTTCGGCATAAACAGCGCCTTCCATGATTTTATCAGTGGGTACTCCCACATGCATAAACTGTTTCATCATTTCACGTCCTTCATCAATGTTTGATAAGCCTTATACGCAGCTTCAGGTTTGACATTTTCGTGCACAACCATACGAATCGCCTGCAGCATAGCACTCGGACATTCTGCCTGCAAAACATTGCGCCCCATATCAACACCGGCTGCGCCTTCATTAACAGCACGGTAAGCCATATCCAAAGCTTCCGGTTCCGGAACTTTTTTACCACCGGCAATGACGATTGGGACCGGACAGGCAGCAGTGATCTGCTCAAAATTTTCACAGTAATAGGTCTTGATGATATGTGCTCCCTGTTCAGCCAAAAGCCTTGTCGCTAAAGCAAAATAACGCGTGGTACGTTCCATCTCTTTACCAACGGCGACGACACCTAATACGGGAATACCATAACGTTCACCTTTATTGATATAGTAAGAAAGATTGTGCAGGGAAGCAATTTCAGAAGCAGAACCGATAAAGCACTGTACGGCCATACAGGAAGCGTTCATGCGCAGAGCTTCCTCAATATCGGTACCAATGACACCCATACTCATATCGTCTTTCAAAACAGAGCTGTCTGCACTGCAGCGCAAAGCAATCGCCTTGCGGTTATCGGCTGGAATACAGGTTCTCAGCGCGCCACGAGTCGCCATCAGACAATCAGCATGATCCATCAGCGGCGGAATGACCAGATCCAGTCTTTCCAGACCAGCTGTACTGCCCATGATATAACCATGATCGAACGCCAGCATGATTGTGCGCCCGTCAGCCGCAAAAATCTGTGACAGACGTGCCTTCATACCCCAGCCGGCATTCTCATGACCTTTTACATGAAAGTGCTGGGCGGGCGGCTTGATGCCGATACCATAATCTTTAGCAATAATATTACCGTCTTTATCTGCCATTTTTATCTCCTTAAAAATATTACTTTAGTTTTTATAATACGGGGTGCGGCAGGGTGCATTCCAATATTTGAGCAGTTCATCATCCATACGGGCAATAAAGAGCTGGAATCCGGCCATTTCCTGTACTGTCAGCACTTCACCAACAATATTGGCAACAACTTCAATACCCTTTTCTGCCAGATAATGACAGCATTTACGGAAAACGATCAGTTGTTCCATCAGCGTAGTAGCGCCAACGCCGTTAACGATAACCAAAAGTTTTTCACCTTTTTTGATATCCAAATCTCTCAGAAGGGCATCTATCATAATAGCTGCAGTTTCATCAGCAGTTTTCATTTCAGTCAAGCCACCGCCGCCTTCACCATGCTGCCCCATGCCGATTTCCATTTTACCTTCTTCGATCTGAGCAATGACCATATCCGTAGCCGGATGAGTAGCGCCTTTAGCTGCAACAGCGATCGTAGCCATATTGTCAGCAAATTTCTGTGCAACAGCGGCCACCTCTTCCAAAGACTTACCTGCAGCAGCTGCTGCGCCGGCAATTTTATACAACGGCACACAACCGACTAACCCGCGGCGATCGTCAGCATTACTGCGCGGAGCATTGGCTATATCTTCCTGCGTAACAACTTTTATTACGTTCAATCCCAGTTTTTTAACCTGTTTCATTGTCAGATTACCGGTCAGCATATCGCCGGCATGATTCAAAACAACAAACAAAACACCGTGGCCTTTATCTGCCATTTTGATTGCTTCTATACAGGCCTGCGGGCCAGGAGCGGCGAAAACATTACCAGCCACGGAAATATCTACCATACCTTCGCCGACAAAACCGCTGATAGCAGGCTCATGGCCGGTACCACCCAAAGTGACGATCGTAACGCGGTCAGCATCTTTCAATTTATTATTTACAACCAGGTTGCCATCTTCAAGATGGATGATATCCTTATTGGCAAGAGCCAGACCTTCCAGTAATTCACTGGTCAGATTTTCGGGATCGTTAATAAATTTTTTCATGCTTTTCAACCTCCAAAATTTTATTTGTTTCCGCACCTGCGGAAAATTAAGCCTTTTATAAGGCCTGCGCCATACCGTTGAATAAAATAGCTATGGATACAGCACCGGGATCTTTAGTACCGATACTGCGCTCACCCATATTTTTAGCGCGGCCGAATCTGGCAACCATAGTACTGGTCTGTTCCGCACCAGCGTCAGCAGCTGCAGCCGCAGCTGTCATGATTTCTTTTAAGCTTCCTTGTGTTTCAATAATGGCATCGATAGCCGGATACAGCGCATCGACCATAGTCTTATCACCGGGCTTTGCTTTGGAAATATCCATAAAATCTTCTTTGGCCTGCGTAAACATTTTCCGCAGCTCTAAATCAGTCAGTTCAGCCTGATCGTCGATTCCTTCGGCCATCCCTGTAAACACCGTACCCCAAAGCGGTCCGGCGCTGCCGCCGTTGATACCCATAAAAGCGTCGCCCAGCTCATCCAGCAAGACCCTCATCGTATCAATAGTAGTATCTTCTGTTTTTTCTTTCATCACATCAGCCATTCTGCCAATAGTGATTCCGTGATCACCGTCGCCAGCCACACTGTCAAGCTCACATAAATATTTACTGTTAGCTTTCAGCTCTGTACCAGCACGATTCAGCATTTTTCTAAGTAAAGGCAAAGTCAGCATTTCCGATCACCTCACAAATGTATTTACCGTAATTTTAACATTTGTCAGAACATTTGTAAATTAATTTTCAGACAATTTGCGACATTTTCACATTATAACTTCTGGTAGAATTTGTAATTTTATAAAGCTTTTATCAGGCATTATTGTAAACGATTAAACAAGCAGTGTTAGCCGCACTATATACTTTAAAAGTATAAACTAAAATTATTATCATTTTTATTCCTGAAAATTTATGTAAGGGGACTTTTTTATGTCCGTTGACTCTGTCAAACAAAAGAATATATCAAAGACATTGACGCTCTGGAATTTTTTTACAATCGGGTTCGGTGCGATCATCGGTACCGGCTGGATTTTTTTAGTCGGCGAATGGATCATCATCAGCGGAGGACCCATTCCGGCCATGCTGGCATTTTTACTGGGGGCGCTGCTTTTACTGCCTATCGGAGCTGTATTCGGAGAGCTTACAAGCGCTCTGCCTATTGACGGCGGGGTAATAGAATATGTTGACCGCACCTACGGTAAAACAGTATCTTTTATTACAGGCTGGCTGCTGCTGCTAAGTAATATTATCATGTGTCCATGGGAAACGATTGCTGTCTCCACCCTTTTTGGCACCCTGTTCGGAGATATGTTTCCCTGGCTGCGTTCAATCAGGCTCTACAGCATTTTAGGTGCCGATGTATACCTTTTCCCAGTACTGATAGCGCTTTGCCTTTCAGGATTTATCATCAGACAAAATCTGCACGGCCCAAAAGCAGCAGCTAAAGCCCAGTCTTTCCTGACTAAAGCGCTGCTCGCAGGATTACTGCTGGCCATTATCAGTGCTTTTGACAAAGGCAGTCTTGCAAACTGGCAGCCGCTTTTTCTTCCGGTCAATGAGTCGACAGCACATACTCAGGCCACCTCTCTCTGGACCGGTATTTTTGCCCTGCTTACAGTAACGCCTTTTTTCTATACCGGGTTTGACACTATCCCGCAGCAGGCAGAAGAAGCTGCTCAGGGCTTAGACTGGCACAAATTCGGCAGAATTATCAGCCTTGCACTTTTATCTGCAGCTACCTTTTACATTATCTGCATAGCAGCTTTCAGCAGTCTCATCCCCTGGACAAGTTTTGTCAAACAGCCTTTGGCAGCTCTTGCCTGTCTTAAGCACATCAATTTTAATTTATACTTTCTCATGCTCTGCATAACTGTTTTGGGAGCGTTGGGTCCTATGAACTCCTTTTATGCCTCATCCTCCAGGATTTTACTGGCTATGGCCCGAAAAAAACAACTGCCTGCAGCCTTCAGCCCCTCCGACCACTCTCAGGCTATTGCCAAATCTACACATATTCTGCTCAGCACAAGTATCGTTCTCGCCCCTTTCCTGGGAAGCAATATGCTGCTGCCTCTGACAAATGTTGCTGCCCTGACCTTCATGTTCTCCTGTATGATAGTCAGTCTGGCCTGTTATAAAATGCGCAACAGCGAAGCAAATCTATACCGCCCCTACAAAGTCCCTGGCGGCAAAGCGGGTATCAGTGCTGCATGCTGCGTCAGTTTTCTCATTATTGCTGCCATGCTACTGCCCGGCACCTCTGCTTCGCTGAGTAAAACTGAATACCTGGTGCTGACAGGATGGACTGCTTTGGGGCTGCTAGTTAAAAGCCTACATCTTTATAAAAAAAATAAGGACTGCCGTTAAAACGGCAGTCCTTATTTTTTCCCCCAGAGTAATGACAACATAACCGAAACACTAAAAACATTATCAGAATGGCTGACTGAAAATTCACCATTATATTTTTCAACAATCTTTCTGATATTAAACAGGCCTATACCACAATAACGCTCATCAATCTTCACTGTTCTGTAAATATTATTCTGTTTTTTCACTTCACCAGTAAACGAATTAGCGATATCAATGAACAGATAATCTTTTTTGATATTGACGTTAAGAACAATAAATTTTTTCCTGCCCGGTTCTACGATTCTTTCACATGCCTCCACGGCATTATCAATCAAATTTCCAAAAAGAATACACAGATCCACGTCAGCGATATTTAACGAAGGCGGTATAATTATACTGCATTTTAAATTTATACCACGGTTTTCCAAATTAGCCAAACCATTACTGAGAATGGAATCAATAACTATATTCCCACTGTAAATAATGCCCTGCAAGCCTTTATTACAGGTATAAAGTTCCTTAATATATTCCTTAGCTTCTTTAGCATGACCACTGTCCAAAAGCGCATATAGACAGCTAATATGATTTTTGATATCATGCCGCAGACTCTGTAATTCACGCTGTGATATATCCAATCGTTCATAATGACGGCGCTGCAGTGACAGCAATTCTTCCATTACCGATGACTTTTCTCCGGACATATCCAAAAGAATATTTTTTTCCAGAAGGTAGAAAAGACTGATTGATGCAGAAAACAAAAGTACTGAAGTATAAATATAAAAGACCTGTATCCCCGCGGCAGATCCAAACCCAATATTTTTATGGGAAATAATGATGACTGAAATCATCACAGTCAGTGGAAACAGATATGAAATTACAGCATAAAGTAAATTTTGCTTATTCAGCCTCAACTCGCGAATACAAATCGTACCCCATAAACTCAAAACAAACAGTATACATGCCATCATCTGCGACCAGGGATCCATAACAATGCGATAATTAATCAGCTCCCGCGGCAAAGTCTGTTCACCCCAGGCCAAGGCAATACCTGTCATAGCCGTTTTACATGCATAATTCATAATAACAAACAGTAAGGCAATAGTAATCTTATTCTGTAAAGAATCAGAAAAGAAAACAACAGCAATAATTGTAGCAAAGAAAAAATAATAAGCAGCCGTCGAAAACATGGGACTTTCATTTACATAAGAAAACATCTGGAAAGTAAAATAAAATATCACCCCCAGCCAATAATACCTCTGTCTTACTGAATTACGAGTCAAATAAGTATTGAAAAGACGATATCCGATCCACGTCTCAGCCGCAGATAAAATCACATAAGCGATCCATTTCAGCATAATATCCATATCAAATATTTTCCTTCATATAGGATAGGAACTGCTGCCGCAATTCTTTGCTGCGATGCCTGCTAAGCGGCAATTCCTCTCCATTTTCTAAAGTAACAGTATCTTTAAAAATATTACGTATATGTTTTAGATTAACAACATAACTTTTATGAATCCTGAAAAAACTCTGTTCACTCAGTGACTCCTCCACCTCACTGATTTTCCCCGTAAAAGTTGTTTTTCCCCCCAGATGGCGAACCGATAAAGTGCGCATATTAGATTCGAAATAATAAATATCAGTAGTTTTTATTTTAAACAATCCTTTTTCATTGGTAAAACTGAAATATTTATTCTGTAACCTGGCTATTGATGTCAAAATAGTCCGTACTTCCTGTAAAAAATAAGCTTTATCTACTGGCTTCAAAATATAACGATAGGCATTTACCTGATAACCATCCATCGCATATTCAACAGTTCCCGTTACGATTAAAATCGGCACTTCGCTGTCATATTTCCTGATCAACCTTGCTGTTTCAATACCATTTAATGGCTTCATCAGCATGTCCAATATGATGATATCAAATTTACGCCCCCGTTCATACTGGTGTACCAGTTCCCGTCCGTTCAAAAAAGGCACACTTTCCAGCTGTAATCCCGATCTTTTGATCTCTGATAAATAACCGGTCAATATTTCTACAGCCTGCCATTCATCATCGCACAAAGCAATATAAAACATCTTCTCACCTCCGTTCCTAACTGGTAATTATATTTTTATTATAACATCTGCATCTTGAACTAATCGCTACGATTATGACACTGGAAGTGCCGATTTTGCTGCTATAAAATTTAACCCGTACCTGATATTACATCGAATATATCAATTATGAAATTTTTGTCGTAACACGATTTACTTTAAGCTATAGTAAAGCTGTACAAAGTTACTACCCTTCTCTAAATTGTTCGAATATTTAGACATCGTTTCATGTTTCTCATTATCTTCACTCAAAGGAGGGCTTTTACATGTCAGCATCAAACCAAAAAGGCAGTATGCAAAAAACACTGTCACTCTGGAATTTTTTTACAATCGGTTTCGGAGCTATTATCGGAACCGGCTGGGTTTTGATGGTAGGCGACTGGATGATCATTGGCGGAGGTCCTGTAGCAGCTATGATCGCCTTTATTATTGGAGCTGTATTTCTACTGCCTATCGGAGCTGTATTCGGAGAACTTACTGCAGCAATCCCTATTTCCGGCGGCATCGTTGAATATGTAGACCGTACTTATGGAAATACCATGTCCTATATTACCGGCTGGTTCTTGGCTTTAGGCAATGCAATCCTCTGTCCATGGGAAGCAATTGCTATTTCAACGCTCGTTTCAGATATGTTCGGAGATTTATTTCCAATCCTCCGTTCAATTAAGCTCTATTCAATTATGGGCGCTGATGTCTACCTGCTTCCCACTGTTATTGCTCTGAGTTTTGCTGTTTATGTAATCATCCAAAATTTTCGTGGTGCTTCCGCAGCGGCAAGCCTACAGGCATTTCTTACTAAAGCCCTGCTCTGTGGAATGATTCTTGCTATGGGTATCTCACTTGTTAAAGGCGGCCCTGAGAACATCCAACCAATTTTTGCAAGTGTTGAAGGTGCAGCTTCATCAACTTCAGCTTCAACTATGTTTGCCGGTATCATCTCGGTTCTTGTTATGACACCATTCTTTTACGCAGGTTTCGACACTATTCCTCAACAGGCAGAAGAAGCCGCTGAAGGTCTCGACTGGAACAAATTTGGGCGTGTTATCAGTCTAGCACTGCTAGCCTCCGGCGGTTTTTATATGGTCTGCATCTATTCCTTTGGCAGTATCATACCCTGGACTGATTTTGTAAAAAGTTCTGTTCCTGCTTTAGCTTGTTTGAAAACAATAAATATTTTTTTGTATATCGCAATGCTCTGCATTGCCACAATCGGGCCTATGGGTCCCATGAATTCTTTTTATGGTGCTACAAGCCGTATTATGCTTGCTATGGGACGTAAAGGCCAACTGCCCAGATCTTTTGCTGAAGTAAACCCTGTTTCAGGAACTCCCAAAACAGCTAATATTCTCTTAGCCGTTTTAACTGTTATCGGCCCATTTCTAGGAAAAAAGATGTTAGTACCACTGACTAATGTCTCAGCTCTGGCTTTTATTTTCGCCTGTACTATGGTCAGTTTCTCCTGTTACAAAATGCGCCTTACAGAACCTGATCTTCCCAGACCTTATAAAGTACCAGGCGGAAAATTTGGCATCTCACTGGCCTGTCTTGCAGGATCACTGATCGTACTTCTGATGATAGTTCCCGGAAGCCCCGCTACACTAAATGCCGTAGAATGGAGTATCGTTTTGGGATGGCTGGCTATAGGCCTGATTATAAAAACTTTGCACCGAAATAAAACCTCTGGATCTACAACAATTCCGATATCCATAGATGACACACAGATTCATAAATAACTTTAATTAAAAACCATATTCACAAAAAATAATCAAGGGGGTATTTATCATGAAAAAAATCGCTTTAGTTGGAGGTTATCTCATTGATGGCACCGGTAGAGAACCACTTGTAAACTCATTAGTCTTGGTCGAAGGCAAAAAAATAACCTATGCCGGACCTGCCAAGCAAATCTCTCCTGAATATGAACAGATCGATATTAATGGCAAAACTATCATGCCAGGACTTATTGATACGCACTTGCACTTTTCCGGTAACTTGACCGATGACGATACCGAGTGGGTTTTAGAAGATCGCGTTCAAAAAACGGTAGTAGCTGTACAACAGGCCCACGAATGTTTGGAAAATGGTTTGACTACAGTCGGAGAAATCTCTTATTCAGGCCTTGCAATCCGAAATATGGTAGAAAAAGGTGTTATGCAGGGACCACGTGTCGTCGGTACAGGATTAGGCTTCTGCCGTACCTGCGGCCACGGAGATTCTCATAAACTTCCTATTTGGTATAATGAACAATCTCATCCATGGGCTGAACGTGTAGACGGCCCCTGGGAACTGCGTAAAGCTGTCCGCAAAAGACTGCGTGAAAATCCTGACGCTATCAAAATATGGTCTACCGGCGGCGGCATTTGGCGCTGGGATCAAAAATTAGACCAGCATTATACCTTTGAAGAAATCAAGGCTGTCGTTGACGAATGCAATATGGTCGGTATCCCAGTCTGGTCTCACGCCGAAGGTTACGGTGGCGCCCTTGATTCTGCAAAAGCCGGAGTTCATCTGATTATCCATGGACAGACCTTAAATGATGAATGTCTTGATATCATGGCTGAAAAAGGGATTTACTTCTGCCCAACAATCCAATTCCTTAACGAATGGTTCAAAACATACGCGCCGCCATACATCCCAGAGGTACACGATCAGTATTCCGGAGCAACTGTTGCAGAAAAAGAACTGAACCGTGTTTACGCCAATCTGCGTAAAGCAAAATCCAAAGGCATAGGGTTAACCATTGGCTCTGATAGCTTCTGTTCCAGCCTTACACCTTACGGGACCACTGCTATCGGCGAAATGTATTCTTTCGTAGAAAAAGCCGGCATTTCAGAAATGGATACTATCGTGGCAGCAACAAAAGTAGGTGCTGAAATGCTGAAGGTCGATAAAATAACCGGTACTTTAGAAGTCGATAAGTTTGCTGATATCCTTGTCCTAGATGGCAATCCTTTAGAAAACATACGCGCTGTTGCAGTTAACAATATGAAAATTATCATGAAAGAAGGTACAATCATAAAACAATAACCTTCTGCAGCTACTTGGGTAACATTATCATCCTCCTACATAAGTTTCTCAAGCAAACGGAAGGGAATTTCCCTTCCGTTTGCTGCTTTACAGTAAAAAAGTCTGCCGCATGAGCGACAGACTTTCATAAAAAAATATTTTCTTATACAGTGCCTTCTTCCAAAATTCCCAGCTTACGGCGCCAGTAACGTGAATACACCGCCCCAGCAGGATTATTTGCTAAAACCCTGTCCTTAGTAATTATACTGGAAACCGGCACTTTGGATTCCATGGTAAAAAGCATATCGTGACCTACGCAAAGCCCTACGATAAAATTCAATTCTGTACCGCCTTCATTCAGCAGGCGGGCCTGCACTTTAGGATTGCACATAGCTTCACGCTGTCCGGGTTTGATTTTTTCCAGTTCCAGCAGATCTTTATCGACGGAACAGACTTTGCAGCATACCGATTGAACATCCAGCCCTTCCTTCTTAAAATACTGGGCACAAAAATGAGCTTCATTGGCTAAACCGATGCAAAAGGCTATCCCGACTTTTTTTACACCCATCTCTTTAGCGAAAAATACGCTTTCTTCCAACCGTGTCATTTTCAAATAATTGCGGCTCTCTGTCGCAGACGACGCTCGCATCATTTTTTTATCTTCGTCGGTATAATACTCGCTGATTTCTTCATGAGTCAGACGAGTACAGTTCTGACCGCTGGTATAACATTTGTGATGAGGGCAAAAAGCACAGTTCATAAGTCATTCCTCCTATCATAGGCTGATGTTTATCTGTAAGTATTCGCCGCTCAAACAGCAAATCCTTTTTCTAATTTTAATATAGCAAGCAACAGCTCTGATTTCCTGCTCTGCAACACTCTTTTAACTGGAAATAAATCCTAATTTATGATATTATAGTTGTTGTATTTTTCAACATTTATCCTTACGTAAAATCTATTTTTATAAGCAGGTAAACATGCAGCAGAATTCTTTTTCTTATCCGGCCATGCTGGACTTAAAAAATAAAAAATGTGTCATTATCGGCGGTGGTAAAGTAGCCGTCCGTAAAGCGCTGCCATTGATCGAAGCAGGTGCGGACCTGACTGTAATCGCACCTGCGGCTGATCCGCAGCTGTTGACTTTATCAAAGACCGGACTGCTGCAGCTGGAACTGCGCGCTTATGCAGACAACGATCTCATTGATGCTTTTGTAACGATTGCAGCAACCGACGATTTTCATATCAACAGAAAAATCGCTGCTGCTGCACCCTGTCTCTGTAATGTTGTTACAGAACCGTCATTAGGTAACTTCAGTGTGCCTTCAACCGTAAAAAACGGGGCTTTGACATTTACTCTGTCTACCGGAGGTATGCCCGCTTTGACACGGGTACTGTCACAGGACCTTAGGGCATATTATGGCTCTGATTTTGCCGAATTCAACGAATTCTTACAACAGCTTCGACGAGAACTGAAAACAATAGCTACTACACCTGAAAAGCGTACTGCTTTCTGGCGTCAGACTTTAAACCAATCCGTCATCGGCCTGCTTCATGCAGGTAAGCTTGACCAAGCAAAGGAGATCATTACTGATGCAGCTAATCGTTTTAGGCTTGAATCACAAAACAGCCCCCGTTGAGATCCGTGAACGTTTCAATTTTTCACAGGATAGAACGGTTCGTGTGCTGCGCCGGCTGCGCAATAACGACAACCTCAACGAAGCAGTTTTACTTTCAACCTGCAACCGTACTGAACTTTATATGGTGCTGGAAGATCCTGCTGCCGGATTACATTTTATCCGTACTTTGCTGCGCCATCTGGCAGGCGAACAATATAAACCCGACTATTTCTATAATCTGACCGGCATTAATTGCGTCCGTCATCTGTTTAAAGTCGCTTCCAGCCTTGACTCACTCATCATCGGGGAAGGCCAGATCCTGAGCCAGATTAAAAATGCATATCATCTGTCCCGCAGCTGCGGTATGACAGACACTTTGTTCAACACCTTATTTAATCGTGCTATCGCCGTCGGCAAGCGTGTACGTACAGAAACAAAGATCGCCTACAGTTCTGTTTCTGTTTCTTCCGCCGCGGTAGATCTGGCTATCGACGTTGTCGGCGATCTGACTAAAGCCAATATTTTAGTATTGGGTGCCGGCAGAATGAGTGAACTGACCGCCCGCCATTTGATTGATAAAGGCGCTAAAACTATCTTTGTCAGTAACCGTAATCTGTCTCACGCTCAAGAACTGGCAGAAAAATTTAACGGTACTGCGATCCCGTATAACGAATTTATGCATCAGGCGATAACCTCTGATATCATTATCACTTCTACAGGAGCGCCTCACTATGTGATAACAGAACAGGGTGTACGCGATATTATTCCTAAACGCAGCGGCAAACCGCTTATTTTAGTTGATATTGCCGTTCCCCGTGACGTTGATCCTCTGGTTGGAGATATAGAAGGCGTTACCCTGTATAATATCGACGATCTGGAAGGAGTTGTCGATATGAATAAGAATTTCCGATCTTCTGAAGCCAAGGTGGCTGAAGCAATTATTGACGAAGAAATAACGGCACTGAAAGAACGGCTGCGCTATCTGACGATGCGGCCTGTAATGGTGCAGCTGCATGAAAAAATGAATTTTCTGCGGCAGAAGGTTTTAAAACGGGCATTTGCCAAACTGCCAAATCTTACTGATAAAGAACGCCGTATCATCGATATCATGACTCAGCGCCTGGAACACAAATTCCTGCGCGAACCAATGACAGCTATGAACAGTGCTGCCGGAACGGCAGATGAAGAACGTTACAGAGATATGATCTGCGAGTTATTTTTACTCAACGATTCGGGAGAGGACTATATAGGTGATGAAAACAAATTTGATTATTGGGACTAGACAGAGCCTGCTGGCTCTGTGGCAAAGCAATCATATTGCCGACCTTCTGCGCAGGCAATATCCAGAATGTACTGTAACTTTAAAAAAAATCATTACCAAGGGAGACCGTATCCTTGATGTGCCGCTGGCCAAAATCGGCGGCAAGGGACTTTTTACCAAGGAACTGGAAACTGCTCTTCTAGAAGGTGAGATCGATCTTGCCGTCCACAGTCTGAAAGATATGCCTACTGTTCTGCCGGAAGGCCTGTGCCTGACAGCGGTTACCAAGCGGGCTAATGCCGGCGACGCTTTTGTCAGCAATAAATATGCTTCTATCGAAACACTGCCGCAGGGAGCAGTTATGGGTACTTCCAGTCTGCGCCGCAAATCCCAGCTTTTGGCAGCACGCCCGGATCTGAAAATCGTAGATTTACGAGGCAACGTCGATACGCGTCTGCGGAAGCTTGACGAAGGCCAAATGGATGCTATAATCCTTGCTGCGGCAGGACTGACTCGTCTCGGATATACCGATCGGATCAGAGAAATAATCCCCCATAATTTCTGCTTACCCGCAGTTGGACAAGGTGCTTTAGCAATCGAATGCCGCACCGATAATACAGAAGTAAGAGCTATGCTTAATTTTTTAAATGACCAGCCTACCAAACAGGCTACTGATGCCGAACGTGCTTTTTTAGGGCTCATTGAGGGCGGCTGCCAGGTCCCTATTGGTGTACATGCTGTCACTGAAGGAGATGCTGTATCTATTGAAGCAATCATCGCATCTCTGGACGGAAGCACTGTTTTACGCGATACGATCAGAGGCCAGGCTGTAAACGCTGCAGAACTTGGAAAAGAACTTGGCAATAAAATGTTAGATCAGGGCGGCCGTGCAATCCTCGCCGAGATCATGTAAGGAGAGAAATTAATGACAAAACAGGGAAAAGTTTACTTGATCGGTGCAGGCCCCGGTGATCCCGGTCTGCTTTCAATCAAAGCCATGGAATGTTTGCAAACAGCCGACGCTGTCGTTTACGACCGTTTGGCAGATCCGAGAATTTTAGCTTATGCTAAAGACGACGCAGAAATGGTCTATGTCGGTAAAGCTTCTGCCAACCATACAATGCGTCAGCCAGATATCAATAAACTGCTGGTAAAGCTGGCAGCCGAAGGTAAGACTGTTGCCCGCCTCAAAGGCGGTGATCCTTTTGTTTTCGGACGCGGCGGTGAAGAAGCTATTGAACTTTTAGAAGCCGGACTGCCATTTGAATTCGTTCCCGGCGTAACTTCTGCCATCGCAGTTGCCGAATACGCAGGCATTCCTGTCACCCATCGTCACGTAGCCACTTCCTTTGCAGTCATTACCGGCCACGAAGACCCTACCAAAGGCGAATCAACTATTAACTGGAGCGGTCTTGCTACCGCTGTTGATACTTTAGTTTTCCTGATGGGTGTCGAAAATCTTACTAATATTACAAAAAATCTCATCGCCAACGGGCGCAGCGCCGATACTCCGGCAGCAGTCATTCGCTGGGGCACCAAACCGGAACAGCGCACTCTGATCACTACTGTCGGTACTGCTGCTGCCGACGTTGCCGCGGCAAATCTGAAACCGCCGGCAATTTTTATCGTCGGCAATGTTGTCAAACTGCGCGAGCAGCTGCAGTGGTTCGATAACAAACCTCTCTTTGGCAAAACAATCGTAGTAACCAGAGCCCGCGCGCAGGCCAGTGCTTTGACCAGACAGCTGGAAGCCGCTGGTGCTCGTGTAATCGAGGCGCCGGCAATCAAAATCATCCCCCCGGAAGATTATACCCCGCTGGATAAAGCAATCGAAAACATCAAAACCTACAAATGGCTGATCCTGACCAGTGCTAACGGCGTTACCTCTTTCTTCAATCGCCTTGATAATGCCGGATTAGATTCCCGTTCCCTGTCTGACATCAAAATAGCCGCTATCGGCAGTGAAACGGCGAAAGCTTTAAAAAACTATGGCATCTCCGCCGATTTAGTGCCCCCAGCCTTCAAAGCTGAAGAACTGGCCGAAACCCTGTCAGCAGAAGTGCAAGTTGGTGATAAAATCCTGCTGGCACGCGCTAAAGTAGCCCGTGAAGTATTACCGGAAAGCCTGCGTGCTTTAGGAGCCAGCGTTGATGTTGTAACTGCCTATGAAACTGTTACCGCTCTGAATAACAAAGAAGAATTGCTGACTGCTCTGCAAAACGGAGAAGTTGATCTTGTTACTTTTACCAGTTCCTCAACTGTTACTAATCTTTTGGCATCCTTAGGCGATCAAAGAGAACTTATCAATAATATTCCAGCAGCGGCTATTGGCCCTGTTACCGCCGAAACCTGCCGCCAAAATAATCTTGAACCTGACATCATAGCTGAAACATTTACTATTGCAGGTTTGACAGACGCTATTCAAAGATATTATAAGGAGTGATCAGTATGGGCTTTCCTATTTACCGTCCCCGCCGCCTGCGCGCTACAGAAAACCTGCGCAGCATGATCCGCGAGACTGAACTTTCCGTTAAAGACCTCATTTATCCGTTATTCGTCGTCCCGGGCACCGGTGTAAAAAATGAAATTGAATCGCTGCCGGGCAATTACCATTGGTCCTTAGACCGTTTACCGGAAGTTTTACAGGAAATCAGCGAACTTGGAATTCCTGCCGTTATACTGTTTGGTATCCCCTCTTATAAAAATGCTGTCGGCAGCAGCGCCTGGGATGCAGAAGAACCTGTACAGCAGGCCTGCCGCCTGATCAAAAACACTTATCCCGAACTGGTAGTCGTCACCGATGCCTGCCTGTGTGAATATACAGAACATGGCCATTGCGGCGTTCTGGAAAACGGCTGTACTGTCAACAATGATGAAACGTTGCCGCTTTTAGCTAAAATCGCAGTTTCCCACGCTCAAGCTGGCGCTGATGTCATTGCGCCATCCAATATGATGGACGGTTATGTCAAAGTTATGCGTGAAGCCTTAGACGAAGCAGGTTTCAACAATGTGTCCCTGATGGCTTATTCAGCTAAATACGCTTCAGCCTATTATGGTCCTTTCCGCGCTGCAGCCGATTCCACTCCCTCTGCAGGCGACCGCAAAGGCTATCAGATGGATCCCGGCAACAGTGACGAAGCTCTGCGTGAAGTGGCTCTTGATATCGAGGAAGGCGCAGATATCGTTATGGTAAAACCCGCTTTGGCTTTTATGGATATCATCAGCCGTGTCAAAGAAACATTTAACCGCCCTTTATGCGTTTATAATGTCAGCGGTGAATACGCTATGGTCAAAGCAGCAGCAGCAAAAGGCTGGATCGATGAACAGCGTATCGTTATGGAAACGATGCTCGGTTTTAAACGTGCCGGCGCCAAAATGATCATCACCTATCATGCTCTCGACGTAGCCAAATGGCTGCTGGGCAAATAAGGAGGCCGCATATGGATCACAGCAAATCTCAGGCAGCTTTTACCGAAGCCAAACAATACATTCCCGGCGGCGTCAACAGCCCCGTTCGTTCCTTCCGCAGTGTTGGCGGTGTTCCGCCTGTCATTGCCAAAGGCAGCGGCAGCAAACTCACCGACATCGACGGCAACGAATATATCGATTATGTACTTTCTTACGGTCCTTTACTTTTAGGGCATGCACACCCGCAGGTCACCGAAGCCATCCAAACTGCAGCCGCCAAAGGCTCATCCTATGGCGCGCCGACCCTGGCTGAAACAGAGCTTGCCAAACTTCTCTGCACACTTGTCCCTTCTATGGAAATGGTACGTATGGTCAACAGCGGAACAGAAGCTACCATGAGTGCTCTGCGTTTAGCACGCGCTTATACAGGACGTGAAAGCATAGTTAAATTTATAGGCTGTTATCATGGCCATCACGACAGCCTGCTGGTCAAAGCCGGCAGCGGCGCAGCTACTTTAGGCGTTCCTGACAGCCCCGGTGTTCCTAAAGGCGTTGCCGCCAATACCATCACTGTTCCTTTTAACGACCGGGCTGCCCTGGAAGCTGCTTTTGCTGCTAAAGGCAGCGATATTGCCGCCATTATCATAGAGCCAACTCCCGGCAACATGGGACTGGTATTACCGCAGGACGGCTATCTGGAATTCATTCGCTCCATCACAAAAAAATATGGAACACTGCTTATCTGTGATGAAGTCATGTCTGGCTTCCGCAGCAGTGAAAAATCTTCTCAGGGCCTCTACGGCATTGATCCTGATATCACCTGTCTGGGCAAAGTTATCGGCGGCGGGCTGCCGGTAGCCGCTTACGGCGGTAAACGCCAGATCATGGAACAGGTTGCTCCTGTTGGCCCCATGTATCAGGCCGGCACTTTGAGCGGCAACCCTCTGGCTATGGCAGCCGGTATCGCCAACCTTACCTACATGCGCGGACACAATGTCTGCAGCCAGCTGGAAAGCATGACAGCCATCCTGACCGGAGGCCTTGCTAAAGCCGCTGCCAAGGCAGGAGTGCCTGTACAGGTGCACCGTCTTGGTTCTATGTTTACTGTTTTCTTTACTGATCAGGAAGTTTATGACTATGACAGCGCCTGCACAAGCGATTTAGATGCGTTCCGCATTTATTTCCATAGTATGCTGGAACAGGGCATTTATCTTCCTCCATCTCAATTTGAGACCAATTTCTTATCCCTGGCCCATACGCCTGAAGATATCGAAAAAACATTGCAGGCAGCTAAAATAGCTTTTAGCGCAGTTGCTGCTGCGAAAAAATAAAGTAAAAAACAAAAACGTCATAACCTCAAGGTTATGACGTTTTATTTTTGATTATTTTTGTTCTTGTTTTTGAACTTCTACCGGAACAAAAATAATCTCCGTCAGCTTGCTCTCTTTATTAAAGCCATAAATCACACGTACCAGCTGCTGTTTACTGTAGCTTCCCAGATAAGTCAACCGGTCACCCTGATCACCCTGATCAAAACGCTCATAAGCAACAAATTTCATTTCCTTCATTGTCCCTAAAGTATCTTTGACCTGCTTTTGCAAAGCAGCAAAAGCTTTTACATCCATTTTTTGCTTCAGTTCGGGGCTAAAACCCGCTGCAGCACCTGCATAACCGCTGTCGTCCGCAACAGTCAATGCCGCTACAAACTTATCAACTATTTTCTGCTGTTTATTTAAATCATTACCGTCTCCGGCAGCAAAACATACCGCGGCCATTGCCACTGTTAAAACTACAGTTACCAGCATTACTAATTTTTTCATATAAGTCATCCTCTCATCACTGCAGGTCTTTATCAAAAATTGCCTGCTTACTATATCTTAATTATAACCGATTCAATGTTATCGTCAATGTTTTTATCTTACTGAGCATTCAGCCATTGCTGGATAATAACGCTTTTCTGACCCGCAGTCCAGCTAAGGTCATCAACCGCCAGTTCTAAATCACCGATCATCATTTTCCGCCCGTCATCATGGGCATAATCACTGACACGCCACAAAAGCGGATAACCCTTAGAGGCCAGTAAATCCTTTGAATGTTCTGACAGCAAATAGTCCATAAAAGACTGTGCTTCTGCTAAATTTGCCCCTTGGAGAATAGCAGCACCGGTAATACAGTTTTTATTACCGTCTTTGACTAAAGTTGCGAACAGATCGCGATTTTGCCTTTCCAACTGCAATGCTGTGGAAAGTGAAACTACCGCGATCGTTTTTCTGCCGCTGCGAACCGCTTCAATAGCCTCCCATTCACTGGCCGTATATAAAGGCAGCTGGCTGTTAAAAGAAGCCGCATACTCCATAGCTTTAGCTTCGCTGCGCAGCTGCCAGATAGAAGTTATCATGCCATAACTCCGACCGCCGTTTTTAAAATCAGCCAGCGCTGTTTCTTCCCAAAGCTCCGGTTTCAGCAATTCATCCCATGTCTCAGGAGCATAAAGCCCCAACTCACGCAGTCGGTCACGATTAGTCAAAAATCCTATATAATCGACATAAAGACCTGTCCAGCGCCACTGATTCTCACGCATTTCAGCAGGTACTTTATAGGCCTCCCTCGGCCTGTAGCTGCGCAGCATTTTCTGCTCTCCTGCCAGATAATATTCTTCAGGCGTACCGCCAAGCCAGACATCGAATTTTCCCTCTCTCAGAAAATTAAGCCGTTCATCCAAATTCCCTGCCGGCAAATGTCTGACTTCAACTTTCACATTCTGCTGTTTGGCAAAATCTTCCGCTAAAATATCTGTCATTGTTTCATTCAGGCTGCTGCAGATCTTGATACTTTTCTGTTCTTCTTTGATGTTACTGCTACAACCGCTGCAGAGAAACACAATTGACAGCACTGTTACCAGAATTACTTTCATAGTTCGACCGCCTTTTATGGTAATAAATTAATTATACCACAAGGGTACGTATTCTCACTAGGCTCGAAAATACCTCGCCAAGTTTTCATACAGTACCACAAGGGTACGCATTACCGCGAAAAATCACTATCATTGATCAAAATTCCCGTACAGCTGCTAATTTGAACTTAATTATTGACATCAGTGCTTTTTTTCAGTATAATTTATACGTTAGCTTAAGCTAACTGTTTGGGGTTGCCCGCTTCCAAACTTTTACACTTATCAACTTAACGCTCACTCGATACTGTGCTTAACAGCTCTCACGCACAGTTTTTTATTTTTCTCGAGTTAGCTTAAGCTAACTTTTTTCAATACACTTCAAATCACATTAACAAATTACTTTACAAATACTCAAAATAGCCTCTGCTGTTATAGTTCAATGTGTTATAATTGATTATAGTTGATTTTTATTCGTCATTTTTATATTTCTACCGGCTGCAGCAGCAGTAGGTACATTTATCTGCGAGGTCTGCCATATGCCAGAACGTTTATTAAAATACTACCGCCCTTACCGGAAAACATTGTTTTTTGCTTTGCTCGGATCCGTTATCACATCCGCCCTTGATTTATGTTTTCCGCTCTTTATGCGCTATATACTGGGCGATGTACTGCCCGAAGGCAATCTTTTCCTCTTAGGGCAGGCTACGATCGTCTTGCTTTTTTTATACCTGATTAATTTTATAATCAGTTATCAAGTCTCAAGACACGGCCGCCTAATGGGTGCAAAAATAGAACAGGATATGCGCAGTGACCTTTTTCAGCATGTCCAATCAATGTCTTTCCGTTATTTTGACAACATCCGTATCGGCCAGCTGATTTCCCGTATTGTCAGCGATATTGCCGAGATCCGTGAGCTTGTTTTTCTTGGTCCTAATTACCTGCTGGTCTGTACTATAACCATGCTTGGTACTCTGGGAATACTTATTTATCTTAACTGGCCTTTAGCGTTACTGGTCAATCTGCTGCTGTTAGGAAAAGCTTATGAATCAGTTGCTACCAATCATGCACTGAAACAATCAGGGCGTATGATCCGCGAACAGGTCGGTAATCTTACAGCACAGACAAATGAAAGTCTGAATGCCATACGCCTAGTTAAATCCTTCAACAATGAAGAATGGGAAGAAAAACGCCTTGATAAAAACGGACAGGCTCTTTTACAGGCACGTAAAACATCGTTCGACCTTTTATCACGCCTGAACAGCAACGCTGTATTGTTTTCCAATGTCACTAATCTTGTTATCATTGTCGTAGGCGGCGCCATGATCGCATATGGTAAAATGCAGATCAGCGATCTGGTCGCCTTTTTACTGTATGTATCAATCTTTATCCGCCCCATCCTGCGCCTGACCGCACTAGCAGAATCCTATCAGAAAGGTATGGCCGGTTACCAGCGCTTTTGCCAGCTGATGGATACCCCTTCTGAAAATACAGATCTTCCCGGCGCATTCGACTGTGGTACTTTAAAAGGCTCTATTTCCTTTAAAAATGTCAGCTTTGGCTACGATCCCGGCAAACCTGTTATTCAAAATTTTGATTTTGATATCGCTGCCGGTGAAGTTATCGCTTTTGTCGGCACTACAGGTGTTGGTAAAAGCACGATCTGCAACCTGCTGCCGCGTTTCTATGAACTTCAGCAGGGCGTTATCACCATTGACGGAATGGATATCCGCAATGTGACCTTAAAATCACTGCGCCGTAATATCGGCATAGTTCAGCAGGATATCTTCCTTTTCTCTGACTCTGTACGTGAAAATATCGCTTACGGCAACCCTCATGCCAGTATGGAAGAAATCATCACCGCTGCCAGATTGGCCGAAGCTGATGCTTTTATCAATCAGCTGCCGGATGGTTATGACAGCCAGCTTGGTGAACGCGGTGTTAAATTGTCCGGAGGCCAAAAACAGAGGATTGCCATTGCCCGTGTTTTTCTCAAAAATCCGCCCATCCTGATTTTAGACGAAGCGACTTCTTCCCTGGATAATGAAACGGAAAACCTTATCCAGGAATCACTGATGCAGCTGTCACGTAACCGCACGACCCTGATCGTAGCCCATCGCCTGGCAACGATCCGTCATGCCGACCGTATCGTTGTCCTCACCCCCAACGGTATCAGCGAACATGGTTCTCATGACGATCTGATGGCTTTGCAGGGAGAATATTACAAGCTTTATATGGCACAGTTCAGTAAAAGCCCGCTAAATTAAAAATAAAACCCTCGGATGAAAACATCCGAGGGTTTCTTTTTTCATATAAACAGCTTTTTAATTATTCGCGGTCAAAGATCATTACTTTTTCAAAATCAAGATATACCTTTTCTCCGTCGGCAAATTCTTTCAAGTCTGCCCCTTTGACGATAACGCGTACATCATGATCACCGACGGTAACACGGTAATCAACAGCATCACCTAAATAGAAGCGATGCGTCAATGTCCCTTCAAGCATACCACCGCCGCGGCTCATCGTAATATTCTCAGGACGTACAGCGATGGTAGCACTGCCGGAAACACCCGAAGTATTGGGGAAAGAAGCTGTAGTACCTTGCAGGTATACTCTGTCATCCGATACTTCACCCTGCATAAAATTGACCAACCCGATAAAATCAGCAACCATTTTGTTGGCAGGATTGGTATAAATTTCATGCGGAGCACCGATCTGCTGCACTACGCCTTTACTCATAACAACTACGCGGTCGCTCATTGCCATGGCTTCACCCTGATCATGGGTTACATAAACAACTGTAATACCAAGTGCTTTTTGAATCGACAGGATCTCAAAACGCATGCTTTCACGCAGTTTAGCATCCAGATTGGATAACGGTTCGTCTAACAGCAGCAAACCTGGCTGCGCAACCAAAGCACGAGCCAAAGCGACACGCTGCTGCTGACCGCCGGACAGCTGATGCGGATAACGGTGGCCATATTCGCCTAAATGCACGAGCTCCAGCATTTCATTTACTCTTTTCAAACGTTCCTCTTTGGGAACCTTTTGGATTTTCAGCGGATAAGCCACATTTTCAACAACCGTCATATGCGGCCAAACTGCATATGACTGGAATACCATACCGATATCGCGATTTTCCGGAGGAACAAATTTATTCTGCGACGAAGAACTGACGCAGTGGTCACCGATATAGATCTCGCCTTCTGTAGCTTTTTCAAAGCCTGCGATCATTCTCAGGGAAGTTGTTTTACCACAGCCGGAAGGACCGAGGATAGAAACGAATTCGCCGTCTTCAACCGTCAGGTTGAAATCATTAACAGCCGTTACAGGCCCGAAACGTTTAAATACATGTTCAATACGTACTTGTGCCAATTTATTCCACTCCTTCTTTAAATTCCCACATTGCCTTTGGTCAGTTTGTTAAGGATCAGGTTACCAACCAAAACGATAGTCAAAATGATTACTGATAATACAGAAGCATTTTGTGTATCTGCATAAGTTTGCAGCTCGTACAGCAAAACACCGATAGTTTTAGTTTCTGCACCGTACAGAAGGAGCGACATCGTCAGCTCGTAGAAAGACGGCATAAAGATCAGGAACCAACCGGCGATGATGGACGGAGCGATCAACGGCATAATAATATCTTTACAGGTTCTGATCCAGCTGGCACCTGAATTTAATGCTGCTTCTTCAAGAGAAACGTGCACCTGACTCAAGGAAGCCGCTATTGTCCGCACAGACATGGTCATATATTTGACCAGATAGCTGACGACCAGAATCCACATCGACGAATAAAGATTGAGACCGAAATTACCGGAGAAGGTGATAACCAGAGCCAGGGCGATAACGATACTCGGAGTAGAACCGCCGATAACGGTCAGCAGATCCGGGAAGCTACGTCCTTTGACTTTTGTTTTAACGGCCAGATAAGCAATGAACACTGAAAGTATCGTACCAATAGTGGCGGCGATTACGCCATACACGACCGAATTCCAGATACTCTCCATATACTGACTGCTGGTAATAACAGGCTCCCATGCATCAAAGCCGATATTCGACCAGGTAACTCCGCGCGACATACTCTTTAAAAGTGATGTCAGCAATATAGAACCTAATGGTAAAATTACTGCAATAAACGCATATAGACCTACACCACAGAAAGCAGGCCATTTCCATTTGCCAAGCTCTACGATATTAGGACGGGTACTCTTACCGCTGATCGTTGTATAATCCTTGCGGCCCAGCATCCAGGTCATAAAGAACAGTAAGAAGTTGGCAAGGAACATCAAAGATGCTGCTAAAGCCGTGGCATCACGGATACCCTCATCATTACCCATGTAAATATAGGTGACGATACGGGTAGTCATAACCTCGATATTACCAGGCATACCAACAATGGCAGGAATACCGAAGCAGGAACCGGCAGCAATGAAAACCAACAGACCGCCTGCTAAAATACTTGGTGCCATCAAAGGCAAAGTAACATCGACCAGGGTACGCAGAGGGGAAGCTCCGGAAACACGTGCCGCTTCTTCGAGCGTCGGATCCATTTTTTCCATTGCCCGGGAAATGGTAATAAAAGCAAAAGGCGAATAAAACAGGGTCAATACCCAAGCCAGACCGCCCATAGTATAAATATCAAATGGAGATTGCTGCAGTTGCAGAATCCACTTAAAAATCGAATTCAAATAACCGACGCTAGGATTTAAAAGCTGTACCCAGGCAATCGCACCAACATAAGGAGGGATCATATAGCTGGCAACCAGTAAAGTCCGGTATGTTTTTTTACCGGGCATATCGGTGCGGCCAACAAGCCAGGCCAGCGGGAACGTAATAATAACACTGGCTACCATAACTAAAAGCGATAGCTGCACAGTATTGGACAAAGCACGCCAGTTAACATCCTGACTGTAAACATCAGCATAATTGCCGAAATTGATGGCTCCATTAACCATAATACTGTCATAAAGCAGTATTCCCATCGGGAAAACCACAAAATATAATAATAAAATAACGGAAACAGCAATAACTATGAATTTACTATTAAATCTAGGTAAAGACCCCACTATGGCTCCTTTCCCCGGCTTTGAGACCGGTGAAAAATCATTTACAGGATTTTCCTGCAAAGAAATTGGAAAACAGGGATCGTCAAAAACGACCCCTGATCCCTTAAAAATTGTTACTCAACAAATTTTAATAAGAACTATTCCATAACTCTTACGCGGAAAGCCTCTTTGATTTGAGCATTTTCTTTGGAAAGTTTTTCCCAGTTTACTTTAATAGCTTTATCAGAGAAAGTTTTCAGAGCAGGAGCGCCTTTAGGCGGCTCTACGTCACCGCGTACAGAGTGCATCCAGCCTTGAACAACTGCCTGCTGACCATCTTTAGACAACCACCAGTCAACCAGAGCTTTAGCACCTTCGGGGTTTTTGGTTGCTTTAAAAATAGCGATCGGAGACGGGATGATGATAACGCCGTCTTCAGGATAGGAAACTTTCAAAGGCTCATTTTTAGTATTAGCCAATTTGAGGACGTTTTCTTCCAAAATCATTGCAGCAGCATATTCGCCGGTCAGCAATTTGTTCTGAATAGCAGAGTTGCCTTCTTCAACGCGAATATCATTAGCTTTCAATTGGTCGAAATATTCCCAGCCATATTTATCGGCCAAAGCGCCAACCGCTACATAAGCAGTACCGGAAAGCATTGGGTTCGGCATAGCGATTTTGCCTTTCCATTTCGGATCGGTCAGATCTTTCCAGGATTTCGGAGCATCTTCGGGTTTCAGTTTATCAGAGTTATAAGCAATGATCATGTTGCAGACACGAACAGAGGACCAAGCACCGTTCTTGTCTTTATCAGTGATGACATCTTTCAGGTTCGGGGAAACATAATCAAGCAGCAAACCTTGATCCTGCAAAGTCAGGTAGTAGGAAGGATCAGCAACCATCAGAACGTCAGTACCGATTTTGTTGGCTTTGATCTCGCCGGTAATTTTAGTGATTACTTTTTCAGTACCGCCCTGGAACCAGGTAACTTTCATATCAGGGAATGCTTTAGCTACATTAGGTTTACACATTTTATCGATGATATCAGGATAAATAGAGGTATAAACCATAACGTCGCCTTTAGGACCGCCTTTAGAATCTGCAGCTTTCTTATCGTCGCTGCCGCCGCAGCCGGCAACTGCTACTGATAATGCCAGAACTGCTGCTGCACTGCACAACCATTTTGCTTTTTTCATTAAACATCCACTCCTTTGTGTTGTCATACTACCCTTAAAGTTCGCCCGGCTTTGTAAAATTCCTGCTTACATTAGAAAAAAAGTTTTACAAAAAATTAAAATTTATGTCACATTTACGCCTTATTTAAAAAACATTCCATTGCCAATCGACAATACGGCACTTTTGACCCTATGGGATTTTTTGTGTCCCGCAATTATACGGCTACTAAAAAATTTAATTCCCACGCCGGCACATACGGATGTTTACGCAGATAAACCTTATATTCAGGCACTAACTGCCACATAAACAATGGCAGCAGGAAAATATCCGCATCGTGATGATAAGCGGCAATAAATAATTTAGGTTTATTACGTTTTATCTGCTCCTTTCCCCCTTTCAAAGCCTCCATCTCAGCGCCTTCCACATCCATTTTGATGTAGGTTACACGCTCATCTTCAAGCAGTGTATCAATATCGACAGCCTGCACTATGTGACGCTGGCCTGTCAGCAACGTTGACTGACGGCCGCCGCTGTCAGAAAAAGACAGTTCTGCCGTTTCTTTCCAAATGGCTCTTTCAAAAATTTTGATATCAGACAAACCACTTGCCTCTACATAAGCAGATAATTTTTTATAATTACGCCTATCCGGCTCTGCCGCAAAAATCCGATTATATTTATTATTAGTCAGCTGTAAAAATTCCCTGATCGTATCACCATTATAGGCACCTAGATCAGCATACGTTTCTTCTTCGCTCCAACTGAAAATACTCTGCAGATCTTTTAGCCGCTCCGTCTCACTTTGCCATAAATAATGCAGTTTACCGCTCAGCTTATAATTCAGTGATGCTGCAAACACGTCTCGGGACCAATCATCAGCCAAATTGTCATATACCTGCTGCAATTCCTGCTGATGCTGCTGCAGCCAGTCAAACGAAACTGTTTCATCTCCGGGAAACAGCGGCAAATGCGGCGCTACTGTTTCATGCATTGTGCTCAGCTCCTGAAAGCGGTTTAAAACTGCAGGCGACTCTGAGGCAAAGGCAATAACAATCAGAAAATCACCCAGCCGATCTTTAACTGCGGTATAAGTCTCGACCATATGACCACGAAAAACCTGCCCGCGAACAAATTCATCACTGGCAAAAATACCGGCGACCTTTATTTGCATCCTGTCACACAAGTCAATAATCTGGTCGGCACCGTTACCCATTCCATATAAAACAACAGGCTTGTCAGTCAGCTGCAAAATCTGCCAAACGTCCTGTTTTTCCTTAATAAAATCCAACATTTACGCCGCTCCCTTCTCTACAACTTTATTGTACACGAAACTTTACCTGCCGTCATACTTTTATTGCGTTAACTTTTACCATTCTTATGGTTGACATACCACCATCAAGTTTTATATACTATTATCGTAAACTTAATTTCAGTTTATAGTTAACCATAATTAAGGTGATCTTTATGTCTACTTTTAAAATTCGTGAAATCAGTGAAATTGCCTTATTGGCAGCATTTATCGCCGTCAGCGGGGCTTTTAAGCTTCCCAGCTTTATTCCAGGAAGTGAATTTCAACTCTCCGCTCCTATTGCTGTAGCGATCTGCGGTGTTTTTGGCATCAAAAAATATCTGCTTGCAGGTATTCTGGCCTCTGCCGGCGGTTTACTCCTGGGTACGCAAACTATTTTCAACGTCCTTATTGCAATGCTTTTTCGAATAGTCGTTGCCTTATTATATGCAGTTTTAGGAAAAACCAAAATCTTCTACCTGTTATCAGGACCTGTCGCTTCCTCCGCAGCACGTCTTGCACTCAGTCTTTTTATTGGTAAGGCAGTCTACCCTCTGTTGGCAGCAGCTCTTCCTGGAATGATTTTCACAGCATTAACATCCGGGTTATTTGCTTCTGTTTTAGAGAAAACATTAACCCTGACAAAACGCGTTTACGAACGTTCTTGACCGCTACTTTTTCTATGCCTGAAGTCAAAACTTCAGGCATTTTTTATCCTGCTCTAACTATACTTGCCCAGACCTTTTTATAATGTTAAAATAGTACTGATAATATTTGCCGGAATATTCTTACTGCTCACTAATTTTCACCGGCTGTGTTTTATTACACGATCAATCAAACGGCACTATTGCCAACGGAGGACTTGTTATGATTTTGCAAGAATCTGGAGAAAACTATTTGGAAACCATTCTGATGCTGCAGCAGCAAAACGGCAGTGTCCGTTCTATCGACATTGCAACGCATATGAATTTTACCAAAGCCAGCGTCAGCAGGGCTATGAGTATTTTAAAACGCGAAAATTACATTCTGATGGAAGCGGACGGCAACATCATTCTGACTGAAACAGGGCTCGCTAAAGCAAACGCTGTTTTGGAAAGACATCTGCTGTTGACGCGCTTTTTACGCGAAAATCTTGGCGTATCCGAAGAAACAGCTGAAAAAGATGCCTGCCGGATCGAACATGTTATCAGCCCCGAAACCTTTACCGGGATAAAAAAACTGATCAAAAACTCTTAACAATTCAAAGGAGCTGTTTTAACAATGATGAAAAAATTACTTCTTTTGCTTACTGTTGCCATCGCAATGCTGGCATTGCCGCTGGCCGCTCATGCAGACAAAACGAAATGGACGAATCCCAATTACGATTTTAATAAACTTCACCGCATCAATTTGGTTTCCATAAGTGTAGTCGATCCTGTCGGCAGCAATTTTACTGTTGACGATATGGCGACCGAAAAAATAATAAGTGCTTTACAAAAAGCTTTAACTAAAAAAGATTATGTTTTTGATACAAGCATCGAATCAAATCTTTCAATTACCAAAGAAGATGCTTCCCAACTGACCAAAGATGCTTTAAGCGGCACTTATACAGATATATCGACCAAAATAGCGCCTGCTCCAACTGCTGATCTGAAAATAATCGCCCATAAATTTGGTTACAACAGACGGGTCATCCCCGCTCACGAAGAACCGCGTACCAGATATTACAAAGAAAAGGTCAAAGACAATAAAGGAAACTGGATCGAACGGGATGCAGAACGAACTGTTTATGAATATGTTCCGGCCAGCACTGTATATGACGGCTACGTTGATGTAGCTTTTCATCTTTTTGACCCTGCTACAGGAAAAATAATTTTCAGTCTGCGCGATACACGCAGCCGTACAGCAGACAGTGATACAACAAATATGTGGCAGCGCATGGCCAATGCTTTCGTTCAGGATCTTGATAAAGCTGCAAAAAAATAACTCTGCAAATTTCTAAACACCCTTTAAATAATTAAAGGGTGTTTATTCTTGTATACCTCTGTATCTTAATGATATTTTTTCCTAATTTGCTTGACACTCTATTCAAAGATGTTATAATTTAGTATATCAAACTGAATACGGTAATGCAGGTTCCGTCAGGAATAACAGAGAAGACCGGTTAAAAGCCGGCGCGGTCCCGCCGCTGTAAGATGGAGCAACGCCTATAGAACCACTGGAATATTCCGGGAAGGAAGGCCGAGCCATGAAGTCAAGCCAGAAGAACTACCTGCATCGCGATCTTAGTGACCTGCGAAGGACGGGGAAAGATCATGGGTCTAACCATGTTTTATCACCATCCCTAATATTTATGGATGGTTTTTTTATTACCTATTCAGAAAATAATCAGAGGAAAGAGGAATAATTTATGAAAAAACTGCTTTCAATGTTAGTTATGGCTTCAATGATGGTTTTTGCACTGGGAACTATGGGCGCTTCTGCCGCTGCTAAAGCACCGAAAAACGACAAGGCTGTCGTAGTAGTCAGCTTCGGTTCGACCTTCGACGACACCCGTACGAAAGATATCGGCGGTATCGAAGAAGCTGTTGCCAAAGCTTTCCCGAACCGTGATTTTAAACGTGCTTTTACTTCCTACATCATCATGGAACGATTGGAAAAAAATAAAGGCATCAAAGTCAACGATTTGCCTGCAACCTTAAAAGAACTGAAAAAAGCCGGTTATAAAGACATTCTCGTACAACCGACTCATTTGCTGCACGGCGAAGAATATGAGCATAAAGTCCTGACCACCGTTGATAAATTCAAAGGTGATTTTGACCGCATCGTTGTCAGCGATCCTCTGATGGTAGGTAAAAACGATTTCGCTATCGCTGCTTCCGCTGTTGCGACTCAATTCCCGACTCTTGGCAAAGGTGAAGGCGTTGTCTTGATGGGTCACGGTTCTCCCCGTGATAACAACCAATCCTTTGGCAACACCTACAAAATGCTGCAGGAAACCTTTGATAAAATGGGTTTACCGGTAGTAGTTGGCACTGTTGAAGAAGTGGATACTCCTAACGTGGACGAAGTTCTGGAACAAATCAAAGCACGCGGTTACAAAACTGTGCATATGTTCCCGCTGATGATCGTTGCAGGCGACCATGCCAACAACGATATGTACGGCGATGAAGAAGATTCCTGGAAATCCATGATCGAAAAAATGGGCGTTAAAACTGTAGGTCACCTGCAGGGTATCGGCCGCAATGCCGCAGTACAGGCTATTTATGTACAGCATGCAGTTGCTGCTGAAGCCGGTGTCCAAAGATAAATAATTACTGTTAGTCCAAAGGACGTTCTTCTAAGGAAGAACGTCCTTTTATGTTCTGGAAATCAGTACAAAAATATTACAGCGTTTTTATTTTAATAAAATTTTCTGTAAATTTGTTACCCTTTGTTGCTGCTGCTCTTGCTTTATGAGATATTAGAATGCTATACTTTAGTCATTGAAAGACATTATATATGAAGAAAGGGTGTTGCACCAATGGGTTTAGTAATCTCTGCTCTTGTTACTTTTTGGGTCGGCTTTCTGATCTACAAAAAGTACAAACCTCAACCGGTCTTATTCTTAGGCGGTATGATCTTAATGTATATTGCCGCAATTTTCGGTTACGGTACTATCTTACCGGCCAAAGCCGCTACAGGCTCTACTTTCTTTGATGCTTTTGAATTTATTCGCGCTACCATGAGTTCTAATGCCGGCAAGCTCGGTATGAACATTATGGCAGTTGGCGCTTTTGCCCGCTATATGGACAAAATCGGAGCTTCCCGTTCTTTAGTTCGTCTGACTATCCGTCCTTTACTGGCTTTAAAATCACCTTATATCGTTTTATCCGGCACCTGGGTTGTCGGTATGCTGATCGGTCTGTGCATCAACAGTGCATCTGGTCTGGCCATGCTGCTGATGGTCACCATGTTCCCGATTCTGATCGGACTTGGTGTCAGCCGTCTGTCTGCTACGGCTGCTGTTGCTACTACGCTCTGCTTCGACTGGAGCCCCAGTGATACCGGCACCATCCTTTCTGCTGAAACCGCCGGCTTGAACCCGGTAGTTTACTGGACTGACTACCAGGTACCGATCGTTTTGGTTGCTTTCGTTGTTGTCGGTACACTGCACTATTTCACTCAAAAATATATGGATAAACGCGACGGACATGTCGTCCAGCCGATGGAAGTTGAAAAACCTGCTGAAGATGATCCGGCTGACAGCGCGCCGCTCTGGTATGCGGTTCTGCCGGTTATTCCGCTGGCTTTGATTCTCTCCTTCAGCCCTCTGTGGATCACCTCAATCAAAATGAACATCGTTATGGCTATGTTCATTGGACTTTTTATTGGCGCCTGCTGCGAATACATGCGCTGGCATGACGGCAAAAAAGTTCTCGGCGACATCCAGACCTTCTTTGACGGTTTAGGAATGCAGATGGCTAACGTTATCACCTTGATCGTAGCCGGTCAGACTTTTGCTCAGGGCCTTCTGTCCATGGGTACTATCAATGCGCTGATCTCCGGCAGTCAGGGCTTTGGCTTTGGCCCGATGGCTATGATGCTCGTTATGGTCGCTATCATCACATTCTCCGCTATCGTTATGGGCAGCGGCAACGCTCCGTTCTTTGCCTTTGCGGCTCTAACACCTGCTGTTGCAGCCCATACAGGTCTGCACCCGGTACTGATGCTCCTGCCGATGCATTTTGCGGCTTCTATTGCCCGCAACTGTTCGCCGATCACAGCAGTTATCGTTGTATCCTCCGGCATGGGCGGCGTTTCTCCGTTCGACCTGGTAAAACGTACCGCTATACCAATGGCCGGCGCAATGCTTGTTAATATCGGTATGACCTTCTTCTACTACTACAGAGGGTAATTGAAATTTTGATAAAACAGAATAGCTGCCTGCGGGCGGCTATTCTTATTTTAGAAAGGATGTGTAAATCATGTTCATCTGCGACTGTCACTGCGACACACTTACCGAGCTTTACAAAAAAGGCACTTCCCTGTATGACAACGATCAGCACTTCGACATTAAACGTCAGATAGAGCTGGGCGGCGGTCTGCAGTTTTGCGCTATTTTTGTCCCGACCCACGAATTCCGTTACTACGGCGGACTGCGTTATACGCTTTCCCTCCTCGACAAATATAAGCAGGAGCTTAAAGCACTGCAGGAGAAAGGCATCGACGTACTTCCTGTTTTAACTAAAGCCGATGCTGCCGACGTGCTCAACCACAAAGCAGCAACTCTGCTGGCTATCGAAGAAGGCGGCGCTATCGACGGCAGTCTGGAAGCTCTGCGCATGCTCTATGAGCTTGGCGTGCGCGCTATGACGCTGACCTGGAGTAACCGTAACGATATTGCCGACGGCGTCAACGAAGAATGCAGCGGCGGCGGTCTGACCACCTTTGGACGTCAGGTAGTTGCAGAAATGAACCGTCTGGGCATGCTGGTAGATGTTTCCCATATTGCTACAGCGGGCTTCTGGGATGTTATCGAAACTTCTACCAAACCGATCATTGCTACCCATTCCAATGCCAAAACACTTTGCAGTCATCCCCGTAATCTCAATGACGACCAGATCAAAGCAATCAATGCCAATGACGGCCTGATCGGTATCACCTTTGCCGGACAGTTCCTGGAAGAAGATTATAACAATGCCTGCATCGACAGTGTGTACCGCCATATCGATTATATGCTGAACCTTTTGGGCAATGACGACCACGTCGGTTTCGGCAGCGACTTCGACGGTATCAGTCACCCGCCTTATAATATCCATGGCGTACAGGATTACAAACCGCTGATAGAATACCTGCAAAGCAAAAACTACAGCGACAGTACCATTGAAAAAATCACCCACAAAAACGTGTTGAACCTGCTCGGCAAAGTATTATAACAACATAAATAACAAAAGAGCTTCTGCAAATGCAGAAGCTCTTTTAATTTCATCTAAATATGCAATCAGAAAGAATATAGCCTAATATCCATATCATGCAACATAGATTCGCAGCGCTGATGATCTTTATGTGGCAGCAGTCCTATAACATAACTGTCACTGTTGATATCAATACAAACAAGGTCATAACGAAAATTGCTGATATAAACTGCAACCAGAGTAAAGACCCGTTCCGGCTCCAAACACTCGGCATCCTCGCCATCGTCAAGAAAACTTAGATCCATTTCGATATCAAGGCTGACACCCAGCTTTTTAGCTATTACCCGTAGTCCATGCAGGATATCGTCCTGATCCTCTTTCCAGTCGAACTCACGCATATAATCATGTTCGATCAAAGCGTCGATCATGGCAAACAAACAGATATCTTACTTGGTTGTATCATTAGATAAACTACGATAATGTGCATCCTGTCCGGCCAGATACTCTTCCGAATGTTCCACATAATAACTTATCTGTCTGACAATGGACTCGTCTCACCGCAGGAAAGCAGCCTCCCCGCTTCAGGAAACACGTCTTCATTAACAGGAAGTGGCTCCTGTGGCTTCTTACCAAAAAGCTTTTGTATGATAATTTATAAGTAATCCATTACAACACCTCTCCCCAGAAACCTTACTAAATTCAGTTTAATCTATCTAATTTTTATCAAATTACGTGAAATTATTATTTTTCGACTACAATTTATGTTATAATTTCATTTAAGAAAGATAGAGGTTTTAGCATGAGTGAAATAATGAAACCTGAACCCTGGGTGAGCACTAAAGAAATTGCCGTCCATATGGGTGTCACAGTAGAAACTGTTCGCAAATGGATTAAGCTCGAAAAAATACCTTGTCATCGTATTGGAAAACTATGGAAGTTCCAAGTTAGCGAAGTTGACGAATGGGTAAAAAGCGGAAAAGCCGTAGAATAATCAAATACAATGTTGAATGAGAGTCTGCGTGACTCAAAACAACTAATGGAGGAATACACAATGACAAGTGCAGCACAAAGAGCTGAATTGCAATCTAAAATCTGGAAAATAGCGAACGACGTTCGTGGTTCTGTAGATGGATGGGATTTCAAACAATATGTTTTAGGAACGCTTTTTTATCGTTTTATCAGCGAGAACTTTTCTAATTACATTGAGGGCGGAGACGACAGCGTTAACTATGCAGAGCTTTCCGACGATATCATAACCAAAGAAATCAAAGAGGACGCAATCAAAACAAAAGGCTATTTTATTTATCCCAGTCAGTTGTTTACTAACATCGCTAAAAATGCAAATACAAATGAAAGCTTAAATACCGATTTAGCAGCTATATTTTCAGCGATTGAAAGTTCAGCTAACGGTTATCCGTCTGAACTGGATATCAAAGGTTTGTTTGCCGACTTTGATACAACAAGCAACAGACTCGGCAATACTGTAAAAGATAAAAACAGCCGTTTAGCTGCTGTCATTAAAGGCGTTGCAGAGCTTAATTTTGGCGATTTTGAAAATAGTAATATTGATTTGTTTGGTGATGCATATGAGTATTTAATCTCTAATTATGCTGCCAACGCAGGCAAATCTGGAGGAGAATTTTTTACACCGCAGAGTGTTTCTAAACTGATTGCCAAAATAGCAATACACAAGCAAACAACAATCAATAAGATTTACGACCCCGCTGCCGGTTCAGGTTCTTTGTTATTGCAGGCAAAAAAACAATTTGACGCGCATATTATTGAAGATGGTTTTTTTGGTCAAGAAATCAACCATACAACCTACAACCTGGCTCGTATGAATATGTTTTTACATAATGTAAACTATGACAAGTTCAATATCGCGCTGGGAAATACGCTTATAGATCCTCAGTTTAGAGATGAGAAACCTTTTGATGCCATTGTATCAAACCCCCCGTATTCAATTAACTGGATTGGCAGCGATGACCCAACTCTTATAAACGATGACCGCTTTGCTCCGGCAGGTGTGCTGGCACCAAAATCTAAGGCTGACTTTGCCTTCGTGCTTCATGCACTAAGTTACCTTTCCGGGAAAGGACGTGCCGCTATCGTTTGTTTCCCAGGTATATTTTACCGTAGCGGCGCTGAGAAAAAAATCCGCAAATATTTGATTGATAATAACTTTGTGGAAACAGTTATTTCTCTTGCACCAAATCTTTTTTACGGTACTTCTATCGCTGTTAACATCTTGGTGCTTTCAAAACATAAAAGCGATACTAAAACACAGTTTATAGATGCAAGCGGAGAAGATTTTTTCAAAAAAGAAACTAATAACAACGTTTTGACAGAAGAACACATTGAAAAAATAATGGAATTGTTTGACAGAAAAGAAGATATAGACTACATTTCAAAATCTGTAGATAATGATGATATTGCTAAAGGTGACTATAACCTTTCGGTAAGCTCTTATGTGGAGGCGAAAGATACACGGGAAGTTATTGATATCAATGTATTGAATGCTCAAATAAAAGAAACCGTAAAAAATATAGATACGCTTCGAACTGAAATAGATAAAATTATTGCAGAAATCGAGGTGTAATAAATGAGTAAACTAGATAAACTTATAAATGAGTTTTGCCCTGATGGGGTAAAATATGAACCTCTAGGTAAATTAGGCAAGTTTTATGGGGGAATTACTGGGAAATCAAAAGAAGACTTTTATGATGGGAATGCTAAGTTCATTACTTATAAAAATGTTTATTCTAATCCGTCATTAGAAATAGAAATTGAAGATAAAGTTAAGATATCTGAGAACGAAAATCAACGCACATTAGAATATGGTGATGTTATATTCACAGGTTCTTCTGAAACGCCTGACGAATGCGGCATATCATCAGTTTTAACTACGCCGACAAATGAAAAATTGTATCTAAATAGCTTTTGCTTTATTTTCAGATTTGATGATGTTTCAATTATGTTGCCATCTTTTTCAAAACACTTATTTCGTTCAAATAAATTACGGTATCAAATTGGTAAGACCGCCAGTGGCGTTACTCGTTTTAATGTTTCAAAAAAACTTATGGCTAATGTAGTAATCCCTCTTCCGCCAATACACGTTCAAGAAGAAATTGTCCGCATACTGGACAATTTCACGGAGCTTACAGCGGAGCTTACAGCGAGGAAGAAACAGTATGAGTATTATAGGGATAGTTTATTGTTACAGAACAACAACATTTCTATGGTCCCATTAAAAACAGTGGTAAAGAGAAGCTGTTCTGGAGGAACTCCTACAAAAGGAAATAGTTCATATTACGATAACGGGGATGTTCCTTGGTTACGCACTCAAGATGTAAGGTTTAATGAAGTATATGAAATAGATAGTTTTATAACAAAAGAAGCCGTTGAAAAAACATCTGCTAAATGGATCCCCTCTAACTGTGTTGTTGTCGCCATTTCAGGAGCAACAGCTGGACGATGTGCAATCAATAAAATACCTACAACCACCAATCAGCATTGTCTCAATTTAGAAATTGATCAATCAAAAGCTCTGTATAAATATGTTTTCTATTGTGTTTGTAGCCAATATGAGGAATTGCTTTCAAAAAAACAAGGTGCAAGAGGCGATTTAAACTCCTCATTAGTACTGGGTATTGATATCCCTATTCCATACCCAAATGACTCCGCCAAATCGCTCGCCGAACAACAACGCATCGTTGGTATCCTAGACCGTTTTGATACTATTTGCAACGATATCTCAACCGGTCTACCTGCCGAAATTGAGGCACGCCAAAAGCAATATGAATATTACCGTGATAAACTTTTAACTTTTAAAGAAAAGTTGAGCTAGAGGTGTCAATATGGGGAAAAATTTAAATGAAATAGCGCAACAATTAAAAGATGCTAAGCATATAACAAAAGCGAAAAAAGCGAGTGAAAAGGATGTAAAGATTCAATTGATTTATGCCTTTAATGGAACGGGGAAAACGAGACTTTCAAGAGAATTTAAAGCTTTAGTCGACCCCAAAAGCGATATAGAGGTAGAAGAAACATCCTTAGCTAGCCAAAAAATCCTTTATTATAATGCCTTTACAGAGGATTTGTTTTATTGGGATAATGATTTGCAAAATGACATTGATCCCAAGTTAAAAATACACCCAAATGTTTTTACAAAGTGGGTTTTTGAAGACCAAGGACAAGACAGTAATATAATTGATATTTTTCAGCACTACACCGATGAAAAACTAACACCACATTTCAACTCGCAATACACTTTTAAAAATGATGCGGGTAAAGATATAACAATAAATGCGTTTTCAGAAGTGACCTTTTCTTATGAACGTGGCAATGATGAAGATAATCAACATATAAAGATATCTAAAGGTGAAGAAAGTTGTTTTATTTGGAGCATTTTTTATTCTTTGCTTGACCAAATAGTACATGTATTAAATATACCTGAAGAAAATGACCGGGAAACAAATCAGTTTGATAAGTTGGAATATGTATTTATAGATGACCCCGTAAGTTCGTTGGATGATAATCATTTAATTGAATTAGCCGTAAATTTAGCGCAATTAATTAAACAGAGTGAATCTGACTTAAAATTTGTTATTACAACACATAATCCTTTGTTTTATAATGTACTCCATAACGAGTTCAAGCAAGGAACATTCAAAAAGTTTTTTCTAAAAAAAGACGGGGACGCCCAATTTGATTTAGTACCTCAAAATAACGATTCACCTTTTTCTTATCATCTTTTCTTGAAACTAGAGATTGAAAAAGCAATTAAGTCAGGTCAGTTAAAAAAGTATCACTTTAATTTTCTTAGAAACATTTTAGAAAAAACCTCAACATTTTTAGGCTACGGCAGTTGGAATGAAATTTTACCAAAGACTAATGATGGAACCACAAAATCATATGAAAGTAGAATTATTAATATTTCAAGCCATTCAAAACATTCAGGTGAAGAGATTTCTGAATTAACAGATGATGACAAACGTGTTTTAGCATATTTATTAAATCAAATCAAGGCAAATCACCAATTTAAATGACCTCATATGAAAAGTACAATTTAGGAGGCTTAAAATGTGCGACTATAACACCATTGCGGAATCAAACAACTTTATAGTTTTAGATAAATACACAAAATACTCAGTTATACATGAAACAGCATCTGTTTATCAAACTGAGTCATCCCTTGAGAGAGAATTTATACAAGACCTAATCAATCAAGGATATGAGTATCTCCCAAAACTCACTACGCCTAATGCAATGCTTGAAAATGCTCGTGCCCAATTACAAATACTGAACAATGTAGAGTTTAGTTCTTCAGAATGGACACGATTTTGCGAAGAATATTTAGATAATCCAAGTGACAATCATATCGATAAAACCCGTAAAATCCATAATGATTACATTTATGACTTTGTTTTTGATGACGGACATATACAAAATATTTACTTAGTGGATAAAAAGAATCTATCAAGAAATAAAATGCAGGTAGTTTCTCAATTTGAACAAACAGGTACTCATGCAAATCGATATGATGTTACGATTTTGGTAAATGGGCTACCTTTGGTTCAGGTCGAACTAAAAAAACGTGGAATCGCCATTAAAGAAGCCTTTAATCAAATAAATAGATATAGCAAAGAGAGTTTTAATGCAGAAAACTCTCTGTTTAAGTATTTGCAAATTTTTGTTATATCAAATGGTACCGACAGCCGCTACTTTGCAAACACTACTAAACGTGATAAAAACAGTTTTGATTTTACAATGAACTGGGCAAGAGCAGATAATACTCTAATTAAGGATTTAAAGGATTTTACAGCTACTTTCTTTCAAAAAAACACATTGCTTAATATTTTGCTGCATTATTCAGTCTTTGATACCAGCAATAACTTGTTAATTATGCGCCCTTATCAAATCGCAGCAACAGAAAGAATTTTGTGGAAAATTAACAGCTCATACCAAGCAAAAAAATGGAGCACCAACGAAAGTGGTGGATATATTTGGCATACAACCGGATCAGGCAAAACCTTGACTAGTTTTAAAGCTGCCCGCTTAGCGACTGAACTTGATTTTATAGATAAAGTGTTTTTTGTTGTAGATAGAAAAGATTTGGACTATCAGACGATGAAAGAATATCAGCGTTTTTCACCTGATAGCGTGAACAGTTCTGAGAACACCGCCGGGCTAAAACGCAATATTGAAAAAGATGATAATAAAATTATTGTTACGACTATTCAAAAGCTGAATAATCTTATTAAAACCGAAGCTGATTTGTCTATTTACAATAAACAAGTAGTTTTTATTTTTGACGAGGCTCATCGTTCACAGTTTGGAGAGGCACAAAAAAACATTCATAAAAAGTTTAAGCAATATTATCAATTTGGCTTTACAGGAACACCAATCTTCCCTGAAAATGCCCTTGGTGCTGAAACAACTGCTTCAGTATTTGGACGAGAACTACACTCCTATGTTATCACTGATGCTATCAGAGACGAAAAAGTGCTTAAATTCAAAGTGGATTATAACGATGTTCGCCCTAAATTCAAATCAATCGAAATGGAACAGGATGAGAAAAAGCTCACTGCCGCCGAAACAAAAGAGGCCTTGCTTCATCCTGAAAGAATCAAAGAAATTTCTCAATATATTCTTAATAACTTCAGAATAAAGACCCATCGCTCTCATATTGGCGCAAAAGGATTTAATGCAATGTTTGCTGTAAGCAATGTTGACGCTGCAAAGCTATATTACGAATCATTAAATAACTTGCAAAAGGATAGCGAAAGACCTTTGAAAATTGCAACTATTTTTTCTTTTGCGGCGAACGAGGAGCAAAATGCGGTCGGTGAAATTATTGATGAAACATTTGAACCATCAGCAATGGATAGCAGTGCCAAAGAGTTCCTAACCCATGCCATAAATAATTATAATTCTATCTTTAAAACCAGTTATGGTGTGGAAAGTAAGGAATTCCAAAATTATTATCGTGACCTTGCAAACCGGGTAAGAAAGCAAGAAGTCGATCTGTTGATTGTAGTCGGTATGTTTTTAACTGGGTTCGATGCACCGACATTGAACACACTATTCGTAGATAAAAACCTTCGCTACCATGGTTTAATGCAAGCATTTTCGAGAACCAATCGTATTTATGATGCTACCAAAACATTTGGTAATATTGTTACTTTTAGAAATCTGGAGCAAGCGACAATTGATGCCATTACTCTTTTTGGAGATAAAAACACTAAAAATGTAGTGCTTGAAAAAAGCTATAAGGAACATATGGAAGGGTTTACCGATATTTCTACAGGCGAGGCACGCCGTGGATATGTAGACGTAGTAAAAGAATTAAACGCACGCTTTCCTGATGTTGATAATATTGTTACTGAAAAGGATAAAAAAGATTTTGCAAAGCTGTTTGGTGAATATTTGCGAGTTGAAAACATACTGCAAAACTATGATGAGTTTACCAATTTAAAAGCCCTGCAATCAATTGATATACACGATACGAAAGCTCTGGAAGAATTTAAAGCAACTCATTATATGAGTGATGAAGATTTAGAAGCTATAGAAGGAATCGATATCCTTGATGAAAGAATAATTCAAGATTATCGTTCTACGTATAACGATATCCGAGATTGGCTTCGTCGAGAAAAAGCAGGGAAAGATAAGGAAAGTGATTCAATCGATTGGGATGATGTTGTATTTGAAGTAGATTTATTGAAATCACAAGAAATAAACTTGGATTATATTCTTGAGCTGATTTTTGAAAAAAATAAAAAAGTAAAAGACAAAGAAATTCTGGTTGAAGAGATACGTCGTATCATTCGTTCCAGCATAGGAAATCGCGCAAAAGAAAGCTTGGTAGTAGATTTTATTAACCAAACTGATTTAGACGATATTCAAGATAAAGCAAGCATTATTGATTCCTTCTTCTCATTTGCTCAAACTGAGCAAAAAAGAGAAGCAGAAGAATTAATTAATACTGAAAAACTTAACCAAGATGCTGCCAAACGGTACATCCTTGCTTCATTAAAAAAAGAATATGCTAGCGAAAACGGAACGGAACTAAATGAAGTTCTTCCTAAAATGAGTCCTCTTCATCCTACATATTTAACGAAAAAACAGACTGTTTTTCAAAAAATAGCTGCCTTTGTGGAGAAATTTAAAGGCGTGGGTGGAACAATATAGGTTTAAAACATAAGAACAACAGTCCAAAGACAATTTATATATAAAGCATATGACACGCACTGCACGGGTATATATCACCCGTGCATTTTGCTTGTCAATCGCAGAATTTTTTTATTTCTTGACGTTAAGGCCTAAAATAAAAAACCCTCGGAAATCCTTGTTTATAAAAGATTTCCGAGGAAAGCAAGTTTTATTCCCACTCGATAGTTGCATTCGGTTTGGATGACAGATCGTAGCAAACGCGGTTGACGTTTTTTACTTCTGCCAAGATCCTGTACGTTATCCTGTGCAGGACAGGCCAATTAAACTCTTCGTTAGTTATGCTCATGAAATCAGCTTTTAACCGCTTTCAACCGTTCGATATAAGTCAATAGAATTCCCTTTTTCATCTTTCCAGACAATCCAACCATTATTAGCTCCACCTAAAACAATCCATCCAGCGGTTGATGGTGAATTACATGTAACATCATCTAATAAAATATTATTTTCTATTGGTGCATTTTTTCTACTTTCAGGCATCCAGCCATTTTTTACAGGTGCACAGATGCTGTCTTTTAATACAATAAATATCCCATCTTCAACTTTCATCTTTGCTTCGACTTTTCCAAACCCTTTTTTATTTTCTGAAAGATAATAATATCCATCTGGTATTCTTGCCCAATCCGCTTTTACTGCTCGCTCTTTTGTAGCTTCATCAAAAATTTCTTCTTTTGATACTGTTTCAGGATAGACCTGTTTTCCATCAAAAGATGATAAAAGTTGAACGACTAAGTCTATATCTAAGGCAAATAATTCTGTGTTTGGCACTCTACTTTTGCTGAAAATATCATCTAATAGTGTTTCTTTTTCACTATAATCATCAACTTCTATAGCAAATCTTCTTTTCAAACCGACAACATTGGAATATCCGTGCCTTTCAAGATTATACATTCTTGATTCAAAATTATCAGTTCCTGTTTTACCTATCTTAATAAGACCAGGCACAACAGTTGTCATAACATAAATTATTCCTCTCATCATAAACCCCTCCTAATTCTTAGGGTCTGTATAATTATTCCCACTCGATAGTGGCGTTTGATTTGGGCGACAGATCATAGCAGACAATGTACACAAATACCTCTGTATTTATTACTTACATCTATAGGCGATAATGGTAACTTTACCTTTTCCGGGATACTTTTTTATTTCATATTTTCTGGGGAATGCTTCTATTAGCTTCGGCAATTTAATAAACCCGAAAGTTCGCACATCAAAATCCGGTTTTACTCTTTTTATAAATTGTCCGGCTGAACTAACATTTACATAGCCTTCATCATCCTGGTACTTGTCAGATGCTATTTTTAATAAATTATGTATTACACTTATATCTTCTTTCGTAGAATCGACTGTAGCAGTTTCCAAGCATTCCTCTTCTATCTCTATTGCTTTTTCACTGCTTTCAGTTTTAGACTTTGCTGCTTTTATATTTTCGCCAAGGTTCTCCAGAAAAATAAATTCATCACAACTGTTTCTAAAAGCTTCCGGTGTTTTCTTTTCACCAACACCCATCACATATACTCCGGATTCATGCAAATTTATTGCCAAGGGAGTATAATCACTGTCGCTGGCAACGATAACAAATGCATCATAAATCCCTTTATGCAGCAAATTCATTGTATCGATTACCAACGCCATATCAGTTGTATTTTTACCAGAAACATAGTCAAACTGCTGCTCCGCTTTTATCGCTAAACGTTTCAGCTCATTTTCCCAGTTTTTTAATGTATCTTTTCTCCAATTACCATACGCTCTTTTTACAACGATACGGCCATGTGTAGATATTTCCTGTATAACATCCTCCAACTTTGCCAACTGAGTGTTATCTGCATCAATTAAAAGCGCGATTCTTTGCAAATTCTCCATAAACCCCTCCTTAACATTCTCAATATTCTTATAAGTAAATAACCATAAATCAGCTACTTATTCCCACTCGATAGTGGCGTTCGGTTTAGGCGACAAATCATAGCAGACGCGGTTGACGTTTTTGACTTCAGCCAAGATCCTGTTGGTGATTTTGTGCAGGATCGGCCAGTCCAGTTCTTCGACGGTAGCAGTCATAGCATCAACGGTATTGATCGCACGGATGATCACCGGATACTCGAAGGTTCTGGCGTTATCACGTACGCCGACAGATTTGAAATCAGGTACAACGGTAAAATACTGCCATACTTTTTTATCTAATCCGGCATTGGCGAATTCTTCACGCAAAATAGCGTCAGCTTCACGCACTGCTTCCAGACGCTCTTTAGTTATAGCGCCCAGACATCTTACCCCAAGTCCCGGTCCGGGGAACGGCTGACGGTAAACCATACTGTGCGGCAAGCCCAGTTCGATACCGCAGGCACGCACTTCGTCTTTAAACAGCTGATACAACGGTTCAACCAGCTTGAACTGCAGATCTTCGGGCAGTCCGCCGACATTATGATGGCTTTTAACGCTCTTGGCTGTTTTAGTGCCGGATTCTACTACGTCAGGATAAATAGTACCCTGTCCCAGGAATTCGATACCGTCCAGTTTACGCGCTTCTTCTTCAAAAACACGGATAAATTCGGCGCCAATGATTTTCCTTTTTGCTTCCGGATCAGCTACGCCAGCCAGTTTAGAGAGGAAACGTTCGCTGGCATCAACATAGACAAGATTAGCTTTCAGTTCATCTCTGAAAACTCTGACGACACTTTCAGACTCATCTTTACGCATCAGACCATGGTTAACATGCACGCAGGTCAGCTGCGAGCCGATAGCTTTGATCAAAAGCGCTGCTACAACAGAAGAATCGACACCGCCGGACAAAGCCAGCAGAACTTTTTTATCGCCGACCTGTTTTTTGATCAGTTCGATCTGATCATTGATGAAATTTTTCATATTCCAGTTGGCTGTGGCATGACACTCATCAAAAACAAATTTTTTGAGCACTTCCAGCATGGCTGTATGTTCCGGCCAGGCAGGCAGATTTTCTACTTTAGCCAAAGTATGGCCGACAGACATTACCGGCACTCCAAACTGATAAACGGCTGCTTCCACGTCGATTGGCTGACCGTCGATAATATTGTTTTCTCCCCCGTTGATGATGATACCTTTAATATTAGGCAGCGCTTTCAGTTCTGCTGCTGTGATATCATGTGGTTTGATCTCGCTGTAAACACCCAGTTCCCTTACGGCGCGAGCCACCATTGTGTTTTCGTGGCTGCCCAAATCTAAAATTACGATCATATCCTGCTGCATATCCATTCTCCTATCTGCAATAAAATTTTACACCAGCTTAGATATATTAATTGTAACATATTTAACGCCTGCTTCTCCACTAAATTATTGCAGAAAACTTAACTAAATTCATCTTGTGTCTGCATAAAATAAAACCGTACTGTTTTAGATCACAGGTACGGTTTTATTTGTTATCTAATATTTCATGCCCTCCTTACCATTCTCTGGGTATCTCATTAAAATGTTCGGCGATGAACATAGTTGTCGTAATAGCAGCCAGTAGATTATTCTGTTCGTCTGTCATTTCAGCCATAATGACCATAGTTGTCTGCCCATGGTGTTTGACCTGGCTTTTAACGATCGCCGTCCCCGTACCTGGCAGATTGCTGATAAAATTGATATTGAAGCTCAATGTCTGCACAACCTCGCCGACACTGGCTCCGGTAATGCCCATAACTGCATCGGCTAATGCCGCCAAAGCACCGCCGTGCACACCCAGCCAGTGATTGGTATGGATGTCAAAATCTATCGGCATCTTTACCGTCGCACCGCCGCAGTGGATCTCATCGATCTCTATCTTCAGCAAATTCATAAACGCGCTGCTGCTCCAGATCTGTTTGATATGGGCAGCTACATCTGTTACTGTGTTCATTCAATCACCTCTTACTTATATATACATATTAACCAGCATCATATACAACGGTACGACAACAATACCTAAAAGCACCGTTAAAAAGCTTAAAGTCGCCGCATAAGCAGAATCCGCGCCATAAGTTTTAGCTACAATCGCCATCTGTGTCATCGCCGGCATGGTCGCCTGCATAGTAAAAACCTGTGCTGAAAGCGTCGTTACAGGCAGAAACGGTATCAGAACCAAAACACATACTGGACAAACCAGAAAACGTCCGGCAACGCCTAGCAGCAGATCTTTATCGAAACCGATTTCTCCCAACGGGATCTTACTCATCTCAATGCCAATAAAAACCAACGATAAAGGCGTCGTCAAATTACCTATATATTGGAAGCTGTTCATCAAAAAAGACGGCAGCCTGCAGTCCAGCAAGACTAAAATGATACCGACAATGAAGCCGGCCAGTGGCGGAGAAAAAATTTTCTTCAGTGCTGCCGGAGAAAAAAACGCTGGTTTATTCTTTGTATCACTCATGGTATCCTGCACAATATTATGTACACCAAGTGTCCAGAAAAAGGTTGTATTGACCATATAATAAAGCATTACTGCCGGGATACTTTTTTCACCAAACAGAGCCAGGTTGACCGGCAGACCAATAAACATGGTATTAGCAATAAAAAAATTAGTACAGAAAATGCCGCGCCGTTCTTTTTTTATTTTAAAAACGTGAGCAGCTATTGTACCGACACCAAAAGCCAGCAGCATGGAACATATCGGCAGCAGCAGATCAGGCGCCATGGCAACCAGTTTATTATGATCAAAATTTTTACTGATACTGACGATCATATAAAGAGGCAATGACACAGCAGTTACCAGCCTGGCGATCAATGCGCTGCTGTACTCGTCAAACCAGCCGCGTCTGCTTAACACAAAACCGATACCAATAATAAAAACTATACTGAAAATACCTTCCAGTGCTTTCAAAACAAATTCCATACCGCACCTCTTTTCTGGTTGTAACAGCAAAATAAGGCCCTTTTAGCGGGCCTTATTTTGCTTGATGGAGGAATGGCATAATCACACCTTCTATGCCGGAAGCAGTAAACATCTATCTAATCTTTCCCCTGCGACCTGTCCTAAATAATCGCAACGGGGAATTCCTTGTTTTCAACTAAATATAACGCAGCCGTAACAGACAACAGATCGGCACTGCCGCCGGGACTGATCCGTTCATTCCTGAAAAGTTCTTCACTTTCTGCCAGCAGCCGGCGTCCAGAATCAGTAAAAATACTTCCCTGCCCCAAAATATCTCTGGCACGCTGCTGTACAAACGGCAGCTTCGCATAACCGCCGCGCCAGATGACATTAGAATCCTGCACAACCGTCATTAAATGAACCAGAGCATGAACCAAAGCATCGTTCAGTCCAGCGCCTTTGGCAAACGCTTCCTTTAAGCCGGGCAACCCGTTCTGTCGTACACTGGGAAATCCTGCTTCCACTTCGCCGCGTATGCCCGTGATACCATAAGCCTGATATAATCTTTCTCCTGCCGTCAAAGGTCGGTCTGCCTGCAGTCCAGCCAACTCATTCTCTGTCAGCCCCTGCGTCATTTCTGCCACGATAGAGCACAATGCTTTACTGTCCAGACCTTTATTCAGGGCAGCCCCTGCGGCAGCAGCCAATAGCCCACCGGCAAATAAAATGCCTCTTTGGGTATTGACTCCTTTCGTCACGCGCAGCAGCTCCTGCTCCGCACTGACGCCGTAACGTCTTACCTTTCCAAATAACTCCTGATAATTTCCATTATGCTTCATCCCTAAAATCTGTAAATCACTGAAAGCTTTTGCCAAAACCGCAGAACCGGCAGCAAAAGTCAAAATACTCATATCTGTATGAGCACCGCTGCCATGACGGGTGACTAAGCCTGGTTTGGGATGGACGCAAACCTCCATAAAAACCGCCTGCGTCAAAAACATACTCATTTGCCGTAAAGTTTCAGATTTAGCAGAAAGCTGGCGGGCTGATATCTCGACTACTATTTCTTTAAACGGACTTTGCTCATTTAATTTTTTAGCTTGTGGATCATACATCGCTGCACCTGCTTTCTGCCGGGATCATCATTTAACCAAAAATAGCTTTTGTTGCAAAATACAGAATTGACGGGAATACCAGACAGCCGAAACCGGTATAGAATGTAGCTGTCATTGCCGCATACGGAACCAGTTTGGGATCGACTGCGGCCATACCGGCAGCCGTACCGGAAGTAGTACCCATCAAGCCTCCAAAGATCATGGCGGACTGAGGATTATCAAGTCCGACAAATTTAGCTACAAATGGAGTTAAAACCATAACTAAAACTGATTTAACTACGCCGGCTGCGATGCTGATGGCTATAACCTCTGAAGACGCTCCCAGCGAAGCGCCAGTAACAGGACCTACAATAAAGGTTGCCACACCGGCGCCGATGGTTACCAGACTGATAGAATCAGTGTAACCGAAAGCATAAGCCACGCCCACACCTGCGACCCAGGAAGTCAATAAACCAAAAATAAGTGAAAGCACACCGACAAGACCAACTTTTTTGATTTCACGCAGATCAGCACCAAACGCTGTAGAAACGATGGCAAAATCACGGAACATAGCGCCGCCCATCACGCCAACGCCGGCAAACATCGGAATACTTGCCAAACCTTTATGACCTCCGCCGACTACACCGCCGATATATGCCAGAATCAGACCGAAGAAGATCGCAATTGCGGAGCCATGGATACGGCCCTTAGTCAAACCGCCGATTTTATAGGCAATCCAGGTCGTAATCCCAATAATAATAAAAGCTGCAACCAAACCATTTTTGGTAATAAGTTTTACGAACATTGCTGCGAAGTCCATATAAAACGCCTCCCATTCTTTTTATGACTATGCACCAAATTTTCTTAAAATAGGAATAAAGGCAAACCCAAGGACAACGCCCAATATCCCTCCTAATACAGCAACTGTACCGCCGTGCAATGCAGCGACGACATCCTGAATGGAACTCATAGCCACAACGATGGGAATATACATGGCACTCCAGAACGCGATACCCTCCTGACCCTTTTTATCAAGCCAGCCTGCATCAATACCTTTGTTTGTCAAAACAATGAGCAACAGCATGGCAAAACCTACACCGCCGACATTAGCTTTAACCCCCAGAAGCGCGCCTAAAATATCGCCAATGTAATTACCTGTTAAAAAACAAAATGCTAATAACGCAACACCATAAATAATCATGAGATTACACCACCTTAGTACAATTTTTTATTATCGCTCCCCACTCAAGGGGAGCGAAACAACTAAAGGCAACGGTAAAAATTTACTTATTCAACTACGGCGATAACCTGGCCGGCACTGACGCGGTCGCCGGACTGCACTTTATATTCTTTGACTACTCCGGCTACCGGGGAAGGTACCAGCTGTTTCATTTTCATTGCTTCCATTACTATCAGTACGTCTTTTACTTCAACGCTGTCGCCTACTTGTTTTTCAAAGCGAACGATTTTACCGGGTACGCGGGATTTAATTTCCATGATTCGACATCTCCTTAAATTTTAGTCTGCTCTTATTCGACTACGGCAATGACCTGGCCGGCACTGACGCGGTCGCCGGGCTGCACTTTATATTCTTTGACTACTCCGGCTACCGGGGAAGGTACCAGCTGTTTCATTTTCATTGCTTCCATTACTATCAGTACGTCTTTTACTTCAACGCTGTCGCCTACTTGTTTTTCAAAACGAACGATTTTACCGGGTACGCGAGATTTAATTTCCATGATTTATGCCTCCTGTGACAGTATTTCCACAACTGTCTTTTTCTTTAATATTTGTACATCCTGTAAACTCTTGCCTAAAACTGTCTGTGTCGGCTGAAATAATTCAGCCGCCTTAATACCATAGCCATTAATAAGCTCCGTTTCCAGATCAATATCTACCTGAAACTTCTTTCCAATGGCCTGCAGTTCTGTATATACCTCCTGCAGCTGCTGCAAAGACAATCCCGTTATCAACAGATCAAGATCAGATTCGCTGTTGGTAAAAGGTAAACCGGTAGCTATTTCCAACCCGGCCGAACCTAAAATTCCCAGTTTCAGCCGCCTCTCTGCCGCATAGCTGCATGCCGCCTGCGCCGCTGCCAGACAATTCGTAGATACTTTAAATTCAGCTGCCGCAAGCTCATAAGGCCGTTTCAATTTAACTGCTTCGCCTACCTCCAGCTCTGCTGTCAGGCGTAAACGCCGTCCCTCACATAGCTGCGGATGCACAAAGCCCAACGGTATCACGTCTGCCGAAAGTACTTCCGCACGTCTAACTATTCCGGGAATAACGCTGTCAGCGCGGAAAATATCCGCCGCTAAAAATGCCTTTTCCCCTGTCAGCTCGTTTAAAAATACTTGTTTCAGCCTTGCCCTGCCGATACTGCTCGGATAAACCAGGTCATGCCTTTTTAACTGCGTTTTGTCCATACGGGATCCGCCTTACTGTTTTGCTGATAATCAAGCTGCGCCTGTACCATAGTGTCGAAAAATTCCGTCTGTACCGGCCCGGTGATTGTAATAGAAGGTATTTCAATTCCTGATATAGGATCGCCCCGCAGTTCCAATATTGTTTGTTCGGCATTGACCTGTACTTCAGGACTGACCTTGACGATCCGGCCTTTAATCCTCAAAATACTGCGGGCCACCCTGTTTAAGGTAACGGCTGAGGCCAGAGTAGTAGCTTTTACGATCACTTCATACTCCGGATAAGTCCGTTCCCGGCGGTAAGTAATGATCTTACCGGCCTTATTACAGACATGTCCCGACTCTGAACACGGAAAACTGTCACCCATCGGCAGGCCGCCTGCTATCAGCTCATAATATTGTTGTCCGCCCCTGACGGCCGCCGGTGTCAGTTCGATATCGTCCCTGACAGGGATACCGTCCATAGCCAGCCAGCCTATTTCCTGGCAGCCGTATAAATCATGTACTTCCGCCTGCAGAAGTTCCTGCGCCACCGGCAGCAACTCCAGATCCAGAGGCGTACCGGCAGTCAACAGCTTTACTCCTTTAGGCAGATCTTCAGCAACGCCCATATTTTTAGCATCTGTCAGTGCCGCCCGTAAAAACGCAGACTCACCCACCACAGCTGCAGGCCTCTCTTTATATAGCGCTGCCAGAAAGGCATCACGGCTGGAGCGCACTAAAAACGACCATTCCAAACCAAAATCTTTTAAAGCCTGCCCTGAAAAAACATTTACCAGCGGCGGATAAGTAACAAGCAGCTTATCGCCGCGCTTTAGTCCAGCGCGCTCTAAGATCCTGACCGAAGCTCTGATGCGTGCCGGCAATTCAGCATAAGTAACTCCGACGATATTTTGAAAAGCCGATGTTCCCGTTGTAAAGGTAAGATAAGCAAGATTCAAAGGCGTATGAACATCTTCGATCACATGAGCCGCCGTCGGCCCGGCAATGCCTTTATCCGCCAAAGTACGCTTCGGCATCTCCTCCAGTTTGGGAGCAGAACCGAAATCTTCGACCAGCAGGCTTATTTCCTGAAGCAAGCTGTTCATCTGCAATCTCCTTACGCGTTGATATATTTATCGGCAACTGCAGTAAATTCTGCATTGACCTTGGCAATAGCTTCCATTCTATGTGTCCGTCCGCCCCGCTCATTGCCTAGAATACCTCTGCCCCAGGGACCGAGCAGTTCGCCTTTCCCTTCAGCCTTTAATTTAGTAACCTCATCGATATGCCGGATAATTACTTCCCGCATATCTTCTACCTGATTGACAATTTCCTGTACGCCGCCCAGTTTGTAGAAGAAATCTACACCGGCTGCAAAAACAGGATTGCTGGTAGAAAGCTCTTCCAACCGTTCGATATCCATTTTCGTGATCCTGGCAATGGAGGTCAGCGGCATAACATGGATCATGGTGCCGAAATCTTTGGAAAGGGCCAGAATATGGTCGGCCTGCAAACCATGGCACAGGAAAGCTCCGGAAATTGCGCGGCCAATGACCATGGCCACGATTGGATGTCCTGCTTTGCGTGCTTCGGCTAAAGCCAGCTGATAACCGCCTGTGGATTTATTCATACCGGCGATTTCTTCCATTTTGCCGGGACCGTTACCAGGAGTATCAACTATCAAAACGATAGCGCGTTTCTCAGGCAGCGGTTTATCCTTGTCGGCTTCCATAGTCCGATAAACTGCCGTTGCCATCTTATAACCTTCCTCAAGTCCGATGACACCGCCGAAAACAACAGGAAATCTGTCGTTAAACGCCATCGCATCATTAGCGATGATCGTAGTCGGTTTGCCGTTCAGCTTAGCAGTACCGACAACAGACCCGGGGCCATAATCAGGATCGAAGCTGTAACCGTCAATGATATTTTCCTGGAAGGAATCTTTATCGATGATCATATCAATAGCATCGCGTCCGCGACCTATCATAGTGTTGTCCAATTCTTCCATGTTCATATTCCTCCTTTTCCTTAACTGCGTACTCTGCGTTTTACTACTTTAAGGAATTCCGCTGTCGTCATCTCAGGCAAAGCTGACGGATCTTCATTACCGAAATATTTCCACAGATCCATCGAATCCTTCGGCTGCATATCTCCAACAAGCTTCACCAGCTCCTGCTGTTCCTGTACCAGCTTCAGAGAACCGATACGGCGCATTTTTTCGATCTCATCCATTGGTATCTCAGCCACTTCAGCCAGAGTTTTGTGGAACTCACCGATTTTATCTTCAACAAGATAGTTGCAATCCTGAATGATATATTTATGTTTGGCACCGGTTGTCCGGTAAACCAAAGCCTTGTTGGAAGCGTCAAATTCGTCTTTGCCCATTTCCTGTTCAATTACTTCCGGGCCAGTCAGGCCAATACGCCCTTCTTCATTCATCACAATGACGTCGGTAGCTGCAGCTACAAAGCCCATACCGCCAAAGCAGCCGACTTTACTGCCAACTACCGCTACTACCGGAACGATACCGCGGCAGTCCTGGAAGGCATCCATTACTTCGGCATGGGCCAGAAGTCCGGCATTGGCTTCGTGCAGACGTACGCCGCCGGTTTCAAAAGAAACCGCGACCAGCGGACGTCTTGCAGCATATTCTTCAGGGTATTTAGCTTTAATGTCAGCAGCCGCCTTCAATGCCAGGCGAATAGTTGCGACCATTTTACCGCCATTGACCTCGCCAATAGCGCCGCCAATAAATTTCCCTTCCATTGATACTACAAAAACAGGATGCTTGCCCAGCAAACCAACGCCGCAGACAGTACCGTCATCAAATTCCACAGCAGTCCCAAGTACCGGCAGATGCGGGCTGCAATAACGATCCAGCGGATTTAAAAACTCCGTAAAGGTCCCTTTGTCGACCATGCCCAAAGCACGTTCACGGGCATTAGCGTCAAAGAAGCTGCTGTTTTCAAGTTCAGTCCAGTTTTTCATAATTATTCAGCCTCCTTTGCAGTAGCTTCTGCCAGTGCCTGGCGTAATCTCATATAAACAACGATCGGGGTGGCGTTATCATCGTTGATCTCGATACTTACATTGCCAACACCTGTATCAGTTACAAATTTTCCGAGCATTTTTTCCCAAACCGCATCAAAGCCTTTAACAGGAGTAACTACTTTGGCTTTAACGCCGCCGTTCAAAGCTTTCTTTTCCATAAGTACTTCCAAATCGCCGGAACCGGTTACACCAAGATGCGACCATTCCTTAGCGATTTCCTGTGTTGCAGCAGATTTAAATTCAAATTCCAAAACCTGTAATGCCACGTTAATCTCCTCCTCTTACCAGTTTCTGAATTTAGCAGGCGGATTATACAGACCTTTAGACCAAACGACCAGGTCATGTACGTTTTTAGCCGCCAGCATGGAACGGTTAGCTCTGCTCATATCAATACCAAGATCATCGGCAGTCTTGATCACGCCAAGATCACGCAGACGCAGGGTCTCTTTAGGATCAGCCTTCATACCGACTTCGGTAAAGCCTGCGATACCGCGGATAGCGGCAGTACGTTCTTCCATATTTCTGCATTTATGCAGGTATGCGATACCTTCCTCGGTAATGATATGAGTCAGGTCATCGCCGTAGATCATAACCGGTTCAATCGGCAGATTAGCGTTTTTAGCCAAAGCAAAAGCATCCAGTTCCTCTACGAAGCCAGGCGCCAGTTTTTCACGGAAGGTTTCGGCCAATTGTACGACCAGGCGTTTGCCGCGGTGTACAGGTCCCCACATTGCTTCTTTAATGCCATATTCTTCACCGCATTTAAGCCATGCTTCGGAAGAATGACGACGGCCTTTCGGGTCGCAGCCCATATTTGGAGCGCCGCCGAAGCCTGCCACACGGTTAGCCGTAGCTGTAGAACTGTTGCCATAAGGATCGATCTGCAGTGTGCCGCCGATAAACATATCAATAGCATAATGTCCTGCCGTCTGAGAAAAAGCACGGTTTGAACGCATCGAACCATCCGGCCCGACAAAGAAAATATCACTGCGGGCAGCTACATACTCATCCATGCCCAATTCACCGCCGAAGCAGTGGATCGATTCGACCCAACCGCTTTCAATAGCCGGGATCATCGAAGGATGCGGATTCAAAATAAAGTTGGTGCAGATCTTGCCTTTCAATCCCAGCTCCTCACCATAAGTCGGTAACAGCAGCTCGATTGCAGCCGTATCAAAACCGATACCATGATTCAGGCTTTTAATACCATACTCGCCATAGATACCTTTGATCGCCATCATGCCCTTTAAAACCTGAGCATCAGTAATCAGTGCCGGATCACGTGTAAAGAGCGGTTCGATGTAAAACGGTTTCGGAGATTGAATAACATAATCGACCCAATCACCGGGGATATCAACGCGCGGCAGCTCGTCTACGATCTCGTTGACCTGCGCAATAACGATACCCTGACGGAATTTAGTCGCTTCTACGATCGCCGGAGTATCCTCAGTGCTGAAACCGGTAAACAGATTGCCATGGCGATCAGCCTTCGTTGCCGCAATCAATGCGACACGCGGAGTCAAATCAACAAAATAACGTCCATACAGTTCCAAATAAGTATGGATAGCTCCCAGCTCCAATTTGCCTTCTTTTAAAAATTCGGCGATTCGGCCTGCCTGCGGGCCGGAAAAGGACATATCCAGCTTTTTGGCGATACCTTTTTCAAAAACATCCAGATGTTCAGGCAAGGTCAAAACAGACTGTACCATGTGCAGATCATGCACCTTGCCAGGATCGACCTGGCAGAGTGCTTTCGCCAGAAAATCAGCCTGCTTCTGGTTGTTGCCCTCGATGTTGACCTTATCGCCGGGTTTAATAACAGCCTCCAGTAAAGCGACTGCATCTTTGGCATCAACGATTTTTCCTTCTTTTACGTAAGGGGCAGCTGAGACAGCTCTTGCCGCAGCATCTTTCTTTAAAGAATCCCACTCACGCGTAATACCTTTAAGCTCCATTACATTCTCTCCTTTCTTATTACAAAACTGCTTCATATATACCGAACCCGGATAAAAAAAGAGAGAACAAAGCACAGCTGCAAACTGCGCCTTCATTCTCTCATTCGCCACTATTTACTTTCACCCGGATCTATATATGCATGACTCCCAAACCGGCCCGCTCATGATTAGTCATATAATGCAGCGCCGATTTACCGAACAATGCCACTGCCAGCCAGCCACTGCCACGTACGACAGCTATTTTCAGCGCCAGGCTGGCGCTGGAAGAAACGCTGACTAAAATACCTTTTTTAGCTTCCTCCGTGGCGTGAATCAAAGCGTGAATATCATTAGCCGTCTTTTCAATGATTCCAGAATTGAGACTGGCTCCAATTACGGCCCTGTTCACCTTTTCGTGAAAATCATCATAAGAAGTTTTACCGCCGACCTCTGTTACCACAAATTTATGGCCGGCTTCAGTCAATGCTCTTTTGGCCGTTTCTTCGTCTTTCAATGTGCGTGTGAGCGCCAGCAGCATTGCCGCTACGCCTACACTTTTAATACTTTCGCCCAATAAAAATGCTTCCATCTCTCAATCCCTCCCTTTACTGCAACCTCAGCAGCTGCGGATGCTTATTTCACCAAAATCGAAGCTTTCGATTTTTCCCGCAGCATTTCGTACAAGCAAACTCCCATAATCATCCATGTCTTCCGCCATTCCGGAATAAATCTCTGTATCATTGTCCCTTACTATAACCTTATGACCCAGTGTACAGCTGTAGTCCAGCCAGTCCTGCCTGATCAAAGCAAAACCGCAGCAGTGCCAGTGAGAGTAAAGCAGATCGAATTCATCCAGAAGCGCCTTGAGGACCTGTTCATGCTCGTATTCGATGCCCGTTGCCAGATAAAGAGAAGTGGCTGTAGCTTCTAGCTGGGCTCCGAAATCTTCAGAAGACATATTTATGTTGATACCAATGCCAACAACGGCGTACTCGATACTGCCATCAGCAGCCAGTGCCATTTCTGCTAAAATACCGCAGACTTTTTTACCGTCCAGCATGATATCGTTGGGCCATTTTATAGAAAAATTTTTATCAGTCAGTACCTGCAGAGCTTTCACCACTGCAACGGCTGTCAGCAGCGTTATTTGGGCGCAGTATTCGGCAGCGATCGTTGGTCTGAGGATCATGGAAAACCACAATCCCTTCCCCTCCGGTGATTCCCATTTCCGCCGCATTCGTCCTCGTCCGGCAGTCTGCCTTGCGGCAATAACAATTGTACCTTCTGCTGCCCCCTGCTTTGCAAGCTCCAGCGCTTTCAGATTAGTAGAATCCAACTGCTCATAATAATATATTTTATTGTGCAGTATCTTCTTTATTTCTACCATCTTTATTGCCCCGTCTCAAATCTTATTTAACCAGGTGGATCGTCGAAATAAACACGCCGCAGGCAATTGCTGAAACGATAACGCCGCCGATATTAGCACCCATTGCCACCGGCATGATTACAGCAAACGGATCTTCATCCTCCGCTATATGCTGAGCGATTTTAGCAGTAGTCGGCACGCAGGAAATACCGGCAATCCCAACAACCGGATTGAAATTTCCTTTTTTGAATTTATAAACTACCCAACCGCCTAAAAGTCCTACAGCACCCGATACTGCCAAAGCTACCACACCAAGAATGATCAGCGGTGCAACTTTCGGATTGAGCAGGGTAGAGGCTTCGCATAACGTGCCAAGCAAAAGACCCAGCATCAAAGTAGCCGCATAAAGGATAACGTTTTCCAGCAGATCCTGATACGGAACGATTTCAGCTTCTTTGATCGTCATACCCAGGAAGAAGGACATGATCAACGGCGCCGCCATCGGCAGTAAAATACATAACAAAGCACAGCATACTAAAATAAAAATAAATTTTTTGGTTTTCGGAATTTCAGGAGCATCAAAAATGATATCGATACCACGATATTTTTTCGGCACCAGCATTTTTACTAATGTCGGATAGCCTGCATAAGTCAGGCTTAAATAAAGATAAGCAATAACGGAGATCGGAACAAACAGTTCCGGAGCCAGCATCAAGGAAGTAAACAGAACCATCGGCCCATCAGCACCGCCGATCGAAGCTACAGCAGCAGCTTCCGGTGGAGTCAATCCAAGATTCACACCCAGAATAAGCGTAACAAAGGTACCTGCTTCGGCAAAAATAGCAATAATGATGGAAGTCCACGGATTAGCCAAAATAAAACCAATTTCACACATAGCCCCAATGCCCATAAAAACCAGACAGGCTACCAGACTGTTGCTGAAGGTCAAATTATAGATCGGCTGTAAAAAATTGATCTGCATGATATTCATCAATGCGCCCGGTTCTGAAACGAGCGGATCCAAAAACAAAGTGCCAAGCTTACCGCCGTCTAAAAAAAGTACGCCGCAGTTGATACAAATCATACCAACACCCATCGGTACCATGATCAAAGGCTCTAAAGTTCTCTTAAAGCCCAGATAAGCCAGAGCAAAACCGAAAATTATCATAAAAATACGCGCACAGGCGATTACAGGATCTTGCACAAATAAACTGGCAATACCAGGAAACAATGTTGCGACCAGACTCATTTCCATCGTTATTCCATCCCTTCTCCATTAGAATTATTATTGCCCATCAATTTATTGAGCAATACCACTACGCCAATCATAAACAACGAAATAGCTGCAGTGAACAAGTAAGAAAATCCTGCATACGCATAAACATTCATTGCTTCAAACCCCTTTCAAACTTTTCTTTCCTGGCGTATCAACTGTCGGTTTCCGGATAACCAAATTATGGTAAAAAAAATAGAGAAACAGAATCATCTCCATCTCTCTTTCACCACTTTGCAATTGCCAATCAGGAAAATTAATGCCAAACACTCGCACACTCACAAGACTTTATCCTAACCGGTTTTTACCGGTGCCTTGTCCGTCATTGAAACATGCTTAAAAATAAAAAGACGAAGTAATAGAATCACTATCACTCCGTCACCACTATGCAGTTGTAATAAACTATTTTGAAAACTCTCAAATACTCTCTTGGTAAAGCTCTCATATTCTCTACGCTTTTATAATAACACAAAAAATCGATTTGTCAATTATTTGTTAAATATTTTCAAACTTTTCTATATATGCATAATGCCAAAACCCATGCGTTTATGATTAGTGATATAATGCGCCGCTGAATCTCCATAAAAAGTTACGGCAATCCATCCATTTCCTCTTACAATCGCAACCTTACACGAAATATTGGCCTGAAGCAGGTTCTGGGAATAACCAGATTTTGCATCAGCTGCTGCATGTAATACCGCATGTATCTCCTGCGCAGTTTTTGAAATAACACTACAGTTGAGACAGGCTCCAATAATTGACCGTGTCATTTTTTCTCTAAATTCGCTTTTAGATGCATCGCCGCCAAGTTCCGTAACAGCAAATTTGTAACCTTGTTTCTGTAACAGCTCTTTTAAAGCATTTTCATCGGCCAGTGATGTCGTCATTGCTAACAAAATTGATGCAGCCTCGGTACAATTCAGCATACCCGTCAAAATATCATGTTGCTCCTTCATCTCTGCACTCTCTCTTTCTACTTTTCAAGTACGATTATTATAACATGTACCCCCCCACATCACAAATTTCTGTTCCAAAAAAACAAAGAACTTTGCGTTTACACCAATTTTAAGCATAAACGCAAAGTTTTTTAATTATTAGTTATCGTTTTCCATTTAACTGCAAATTCCGCTCAGTTATCAAAAAATCTGCGCAGTTCCTCATTATCCTTCGTCAGTCCCAAAGCCAGCATCAGCTTTATTCTGGCTTTCTGTCCTGTTAATTCCCCGCCCAGAATGATCTTACTTGCTTCCATTGACCTGGCGCTGCCAAAATAACTGTACGCCGGAACTACACGCCCCGTATGAACACGTGAAGCCAAAACTACAGGAATATCCCTGCTCCGCACATATTCGATACCTTCCTTAACTGCCGGCGGCACATTCCCGCAGCCTAAAGCTTCAACTACCAATCCCTGTACCGGCTTTTCCGCCAGCATTTTAAATAAATACGCATCCATCCCCGCATAGGTTTTCAGCAAACAGACATCTTCTGCCAGCACTGCCGGACAGATTTTTTCAAGATTCAGCGGCTGACGTCGAAAAACCACTCTGTCAAAATAAATATGCCCTATAGGACCCCAGCCCGGCGAATGAAATGTAGCACAGGACGTAGTATGCGTTTTGGTAACTTCTGCAGCGGCATGTATCTCATCGTTAAAAATAAGTAATGCGCCTTTGCCCAAGGCTTCATCGCTGGTAGCGACCATTACTGCCGCCAGGATATTTGCCGGTCCGTCCGGTCCTGTTTCTGAAGCGCCGCGCATGGCTCCTGTAAGACAGACAGGCTTGTTCGTTTTTACTGCCAAACCTAACATATAAGCTGTTTCTTCCAGTGTATCTGTCCCGTGGGTCACAACAATGCCGCTGACGTCTTCCCGCTCTGCATACCGATCAGCCATTTTTGCCAAATCAAACATCATCTGCGGTGTTATGTGACCGCTGGGCACATTGGAAAATTCAACTACCTCCACTTCGGCAATCTCCCGCAGAGCCGGGACGGCTTCGATCAAATCATCACCACTGACAGCGGGGATCAGGCCCTGCGTCACAGGATCATATTTCATGGCAATAGTACCGCCTGTAGTCATTACAACAACTTTTTTCATGCTCGCACCTTCCTTGCATCATTATTTACTTCATCATAACATATCAGCCGCCGGCAGACAATTTCCTGCCACCCAAATTCCCGCTGGCATTACAAATGGTGTATAATATTTATATCATTGATTACGAGGTGTCATGTATGATAGTAAGCGGTATCAGCCTGGTTTTGGAAGGCGGCGGTATGCGGGGCATGTTTTCCGCCGGAGTTTTTGAAGCATTCATGCAGAAAGAACTTATTTTCCCGCATATTGTCGGCGTTTCTGCAGGTGCCTGCAATATTGTTTCCTATATGTCACAGCAGCCGCTGCGTACCAGACGTGTCATTCAAAATTATGTTGGTGATAAACGTTACTGCAGCCTGAGCAACTGGCTCAGGACCCGTTCACTTTTTGGTTTTGACTTCATTCTCAAAGAACTGCCGCAGAATCTGCTGCCTTTTGACTATGAAGCTTTTCGTAAATATCCCGGACAGCTTTATGTCGGCACGACCGATGTTATCACAGGCAAGCCTGTCTGGTATACCCAGAGCGATATGGATAAAGATTTTCTGCCGCTGCGCGCATCCGCTTCATTGCCCTTTTTTGCTCCTGTCGTCACCATCGGCGGCCATAAATTATTAGACGGAGCTATAGTAGAGCCCATACCTATCAGCAAATCCATTGCTGACGGTTATCAGAAATTCGTTATCGTACTTACCCGTAATGCCGGTTACCGTAAAAAACACCCGGTACCGCAATATCTGCTGCGCCTCGTCTATAAACACTATCCTAAATTATGGGAAACCATGGCCAGACGTCCTGACCTATATAATGACCAGCTTGCTTTTGCCGAACAACTGGAACAGGACGGCAAGGCCGTTATCATCCGTCCAACCGTACCTTTAAAGATCGGCAGACTGGACCAGAAACCGCAGCAGCTTTTAAAGCTGCACGATCACGGTATCGAATGCGGATTAGCAAAATTTCACGAAATCATGCAGCTTTATCGTAAGTAATAAAGGAGGAACCATGCGTTTTTTACATACTTCCGACTGGCACCTGGGCCGTATTTTTCACGGCTTACATATGACCGACGATCAGGCTATAGTACTGGAAGAATTAATCGCCCTGGTCAAAGAAAGTAATGTTGACGCCGTCCTGATCGCCGGCGACATTTATGACCGCGCCGTACCGCCGACACAGGCAGTGACCCTACTGGACGAGGTTCTGCGCCGTTTAGTCCAGGAGGCCAGCAAAAATGTCATTATGATCGCCGGCAATCACGATAATGCCGACCGTCTCGGCTTCGGTCAAAGCCTGTTATCTCAGAACAAGCTTTATATCACCGGGCCAGTCAGCCCTTCTACCCAGCCCGTTGTATTATATGATACCTACGGGCCAGTTTATTTTGCACCGCTGACTTATGGCGAGCCCCTGGCAGCGTCCGAACTGCTCCGGCAGCCTTTAAAAACACACGAAGATGTTGTTCGCTGGCAGATAAGCAACCAGTTAAGACAGATCCCTGATACAGCGCGTAAGGTTGCGCTGGCGCATGTCTTTCTGACAGGAGCGCAGGAATCTCCGGACAGCGAACGCCCTTTGGCTATCGGCGGAGCAACCACCGTAGGCATCGACTGCTTTGCCCCGTTTAATTATGCGGCTTTAGGACATCTGCACGCCTGCCAGAACGGCAGCAGCAAGGTACGTTACAGCGGTTCCCTGCTCAAATATTCTTTTAATGAAGTCCAGCAGTCCAAGGGCGTACATATTATCGATATGGCCGCAGACGGCAGTATTACTGTTGAAACAGTACAGCTCAAGCCTCGCCGGGAACTGGCCTGTCTGCACGGCAGTTTTTCTGAATTAGTCAGCAAGCCGCAGCCGGAATTGTATGATTGTTATCTGCAGGTAACTCTGACTGACGAACAGCCGATACTGGACGCAAAATACCGGCTGGAACAGGTCTACCCCAATATCCTGCATTTAGAATACGCACGGCTGCATACTGGCCGCTATGCGGACACTGCCGCAGTAAATCATAAAAAGCTTGGTACCTCCGAGCTTTTTGAAGCTTTTTTTACACAAGTCAACAATCGTCAGCTCACCGAAAGCGAAAAATCCCTTTTATCGGACATTATTAACAGCGAAGTGCAGACAGAAAGGCAGGCCTGACCATGAAACCATTACAACTTACCATGCGGGCCTTTGGTGCTTACGCCGGTGAGCAAATTATTGACTTCACGCTTTTAGGAGATAAAAACTTTTTCCTGATCCACGGACCGACCGGTTCCGGTAAAACTACTATTTTAGATGCGATCAGCTTCGCTTTATACGGCAGCGCCAGCGGCGATCTGCGCGAAAGTAAAAACCTGCGCAGCGACTACGCTCCCGCCGAACAAAAAACCGAAGTAGAATTTACCTTTAAAAGCGGGGAATATATCTATCAGGTACTGAGATCTCCCGAGCAGGAATTAAAAAAGCAACGCGGCGAGGGCACTCGAAAGGTACCGGCAGCCGCCGCCCTTTTTAAAATCCTTACTGACGGCAGCAAGGAACCGCTGGCCGCAAAAAGTGACGAAGTGACCAGAAAAATTACAGAACTTATTGGGTTTAAAGCGGAACAGTTCCGTCAAATAGTTTTGTTGCCCCAAGGAGAATTCCGACGGTTTCTGATCGCTGAATCGAAAGACCGCAAGGCGATTCTGGAAACGATCTTCAAAACCGAGCTGTACCGGCGTATCGAAGCACTGCTGGCAGAATGCAGCACTGCTATCGACAACGATTATAAAGCACTTAAGCAACAACAACAGTTTATTTTGAACAGCACCGAATGTGAAAACAACGACCAGCTTCTTGCTGACATACAAATATTTCTGCAGCGGCAAAAGGAAGAAACGGCTGCACTGCAGACTGCTTCCGCACAGCTTGCAGCAGCAAAACTGCAATTGCAGCAGGCTCAGGAGCTGCATAATGCTTTTGCGGAAGAAACGGCTGCACGAACGGCTTTCTTAACTTTGACAGAACAGCGCAGCGCTGTTGAAACTGCAAAAACTGAAGCAGCACAGGCTGATAAAGCCGCACTGCTGGAAGAAATTTACAACTCTACCCTGCGCGCACATAAACACAACCAGGAATGTCTGTCAGCCGAACAAAGCGCTCATCAGGCAACAGCAGCGGCGCAAGCAGCGCTGCAGAAACTGCACCAAAAGCTTTCAGAACAATTACAACAGCTTGACGGTCAAAGTATCAAGGATACTGCGAACCTGGATAAAGCGCTGGAGCTTTTGAACCAGCGGATCCTGCAGCTCCACAGCGAAGCCGCTAAATTATCCGGTGTCACTTCTGAATTAGAACGTCTGGCCGCGGCTCTCGTTGACAATGAACCGTGTCCTGTCTGCGGAGCTTTGCAGCATCCGCACCCGGCTACAATAACTGCGGCCCAGAAATCTGAGCTGCAGTTGAAAACACAGACGATTACCAGACAGGTCCAGAGCTTACAGCTGCTGCAGCAAAGCTATCAGCAGGCTCAGCTGCATCTGGCAGGCTGCGAAGCTACTCTGAAAGCAAACCAGGCGGCTTCTGTAAATGCTGCCAAAGAATTCAGCGCTCTGCGCGAACATTTTAAAGAACGCCTGGACGCTTCAGACTTTGAATCACAGACAGCCTTTCTTGCCGCTTTGCGTACTGAAAGTACGCGAAAACAACTGCAGCAGACCATCGCCGCCTATGAACAAAATCTGGCCGCAGCAACAGACCGCCTGCAACGCGCTCAAAATGCCGTCAACGGTAAGACCGAGCCAGAACTCAGTGCCTGCAAAGCAGCGGAACAGCAGGCAGACGCTCTCTACCGTCAGCTGACAACTCAAACGGCAGTAACCGCCAAAGAGCTTTCTGATCTGCAAAAAGCACAGCTCCAGCTGCAGGAATTGGAAAAAAAGATGGGCACTTTACAGGATGCCTATCAAACAGCGGCCTCTCTGGCAGAAACCGCAAGAGGCAATAATCCCTCACGACTTACCTTTTCCGCATTTGTTTTGCAGGCTATTTTAGACGACGTACTGCAGGCCGCCAATCTACGTTTAACCTCTATGAGCCGTGGACGTTACAGTTTATCACGTACCGGTGATGTTCTGGATGCCAGAAGGGAAAACGGTTTAAACATTGAAGTTACCGACAGCTTTACAGGCGTTGCCCGTCCTGTCAAAACACTTAGCGGCGGAGAACTGTTTCTGGCTTCACTCTCGCTGGCCTTAGGGCTTTCCGATGTAGTACAGGCCTATGCGGGAGGTATCCGCCTTGATACCATTCTGGTCGATGAAGGTTTTGGTACGCTTGACTCCGAAGCCCTGGATATGGCTATCCGCACGCTTACCGATCTGCAGAAAGGCGGGCGTCTGGTAGGAATCATTTCCCACGTCAGCGAGCTGCGCGAACGCATTTCAGCCCGATTGGAAGTAATCCCCGGCCAACGTGGCAGTACTGCTGTTTTTCACGTCTAACATAACAAAAACCTCCGCAGGCAAATGCTTACGGAGGTTTTTTATTAACCTATTTCGCGTTCTTTTTCTGTTCCGCGCACATTAACAGGGCGGTTATTTTCATCTACCATAACTACCTTTGGTTCAAAACCTGCCGCCTCTTCAGGCGTCATCAGCGCATAAGCGATAATGATTACTGTATCACCCACTACGACCTTGCGTGCCGCAGCGCCATTAAGGCAAATCACACCGCTGCCGCGTTCCCCTGCAATAACATAGGTTTCCAGGCGGCTGCCATTATTATTATCAACGATCTGTACCCGCTCGCCCGGCATAATGCCGGAAAGTTCCAACAGCTCGGAATCAATGGTAATACTGCCCATATATTCTAGACAGGCTTCTGTCACCGTAGCACGGTGGATTTTTCCATGAAACATATTCAAAAGCATTTATTCAACCTCCAAAATCACATTATCGATCAGCCGCGTAGTCCCAAAACGCACTGCTACTGCCAATAGGCACGAACCGGTAATATCACCTGCAACAGGTTTCAGATCGGGCAGCTCATAAATTTCTACATAGTCAATCTCACTCAACGGCTCTGAACCGATCAGCTTGGCAGTTTCAGCTGCAATTCTACTGCTGTCACGCTCACCCTGCTTAAAAAGTTCTTCCGCATAACGCAGGCTTTTTGATAAAATCAAACCGGCTGTGCGTTCTTCCTGGCTCAAATAAGTATTACGCGAACTTTTAGCCAAGCCGTCAGCCTCACGTACGATCGGCATAATCCGCAGCTGAACGTTAAAAAACAGATCTTTGACCATTCGTTTGATAACCTGTACCTGCTGCGCGTCCTTCTGCCCAAAATACGCCCTGTCAGGCTGTGCCAGATTGAACAGCTTGCTGACAACAGTAGTCACGCCACGAAAATGTATGGGACGGCTGCGGCCGCATAAAACCTTTGTAATATCACCTGTTACCTCTACCCAGGTCATATCGGCACTGGGATACATTTCTTTAGCCGCAGGGGCAAAAACGATATCGGCCCCCATTTTCCCTGCCAATATACAATCTGCTTCCAAAGTGCGCGGATAGGCTTCCAGATCCTCCCCCGGCCCAAACTGTGTCGGATTGACAAAAACACTGACTATCACCAGCTCATTCTCTTTACGTGCGGCAGTAATGAGTGAACCATGCCCTTCATGCAGAGCCCCCATAGTCGGTACCAGACCGATGCTTTTACCCGCTGCCTTTGCTAAAGCTACCTCTTCCTGTAAATCTGCTGTCGTTTGGCAAAGTTTCATTTTAAAGCTTCCTCTCAATATAATTTCTCTAAAACTTCATCATCTATTTTAAACGTATGCTCCGGCGCAGGAAAACTGCGCTCCTTAACTTCCCTGATGTATTGCTGCACTGCGCTGACAATACTTCCGTGCAGATCGCTGTATTTTTTGGCAAATTTCGGACAGAACCCGTCCGAAAATCCCAGCAGATCATTACAGACCAGTACCTGCCCATCACAGGAATTTCCGGCGCCGATACCAATAGTTGCCGCTGTTTTCAGTTCAGCAGTCACCTTTGCAGCCAAAGCAGCCGGCACACATTCCAGCACAATAGCAAAAGCTCCTGCTGCCTCTAACGCTTTAGCATCATCCAGCAATTTCTGCGCTGCGGCTACATCCTTGCCCTGCACTTTAAAGCCGCCCATTTGATTGACAGACTGCGGCGTCAGACCAATGTGTCCGACCACGGGAATGCCTGCGGCAACCATTTTTTGTACCAGTTCACAGATTTCACTGCCGCCTTCCAGTTTTACTGCCGTGCAGCCAGTTTCCTTTAAAAAGCGGGCCGCATTATAAAGACCGTCAGCAATGCTGGCCTGATAACTCATAAAAGGCATGTCAGCGACAACCAGTGCCGGCCCGCAGGCGCGCATCACTGCTTTGGTGTGATGAAGCATCTCTTCCATCGTTACGGGCACAGTAGAACCGTAACCCAACATCACATTACCAACAGAATCACCTACCAGAATCATCTCAACACCGGCTTCATTAACATTACGGGCCATCGCAACGTCGTATGCTGTAACCATCGTTATCGGTTCACCCTGCTGTTTCATTGCTTTGATAGTCGATGTGGTTATTACTTTTTTATTCATGGTTTTACTCCTTTACTGTCAAGCTTTCAATAGTTCTTGTAAACTTTTTGCTTTCGCTTCATCGATACTGCCGTTTTCACTCGCCAGACGCACAGTCTGAAGTGCCAGTTCCCGATAAACCAGCTGCAGTTCCTCCGGCAGAATTTTCAGATGTCCTGCTACAGTGCCTGCATCACCGCGGGCAATCGGCCCGGTCAATGCCTTGCGGGCCAACGGAGTCTGATGCAGATTACTGACAGTCCCATCCAGCAGCGGCAGCAAAAACTGCAAAGCCCTTGCCTTGTCAGGTGTCCAGCGTTCAAACAGTTGCTGTGCTATCGCAGTTATTGTCACAAGATAATTAGAACAAAAACAAGCAGCCGCATGATAGGCACTGCGCTCCGCTTCAGGAACTCTGAATGGATATGCCTGAAGCGCTTCGGCCAGATACCAGGCAGCTTGCTGTGCTTCATTATCACCATCAACAGCCATGCCGATATCTTTAAATCTGGCGCTGCCTCCGGCAAAGCTCTGCAATGGATGCAGACTGCCGCAGTGGATCCCCAAAGCAGAAAGCGCCGCCAAAGGGTCCAAACCCAAAGAACCGCTGCAATGCAGGCACACCTTCTTTGACAGAATATCCCTACGCCCGGCAGTACCGACTTCCGCAGCCAGTGTTTCAGCTGCTGCTGCGATCTGCCCGTCCGAAACTGCCAGCAAAACTACATCAGCAGCCGCCAGCACCTCTGCCCCGACTGAAGTAATCTGAAAGTCACCCATGCCCGCCAGCCTCGCACAACTTTCCGGCGATCGGCCCGCTTTGACGCTGACTACCTGTAAAGCAGCAGTTACTGCACAGGCTTTCAAAAAAGCACTGCCAACCTTACCCAGCCCAATGATGCCTATTTTCATGGTTCCCTCCCTTTCTTCGCTTGAGAGCATAACCAAGGCAGTAAAATAAAAAACGCACTCCCGCCGGGAGCGCGCAAAAATACTTATAAAAAGGCCTTGTTATTGCGTCTCGTCCCGGTCATTACTGATCCAAGCGATTAATGACTGATTTTAAATTAAGACCTGCGGCTTATGGTACAGCTCACAAAGATACTGCCCGGCCATTTACGGTCACCGCTATAATAGCACAAGCACTCCGACCTTGACAAGCGTTTTTTACCTTACTTTACAAAAAAACCTTTCTTTCGGTCCCTGCCTGTATATTTTGTAAAAAGCACCGTGGAAACACAGCGTACTCATGATATCACCCACTTTAAAATTCCTGTTGTTTTTCATTCTTTCATGCTATACTGAAAGAAAAAAGGAGGTCTTTGTTATGCCCTACGTAAATATTAAAATCACCCGTGAAGGCAACGTGACACCAGAGCAAAAACAAGCCCTGATAGAAGGTGCTACCAATCTGCTGCACGACGTGCTCGGTAAAAACAAAAAGACTACTGTTGTCGTTATCGATGAAGTCGATACTGATAATTGGGGCATCGGAGGCATTTCTGTTACCGAGATCCGGAAAAGAAACAACTAAAAGCACTATTTTAACGCCGTTATCATTTAGATAACGGCGTTTTTTATATTTCTTTATTTTATTCATTTGCAGACTAACATTAGTCTGCATTTTAATTTCTAATTTTTCAGTTTTATTCTTAATATTTTAAATATAGCCGACTTTTTATCAGCTATTGTAATTTCAAATTACACAGAGTAATACCCTGCGCTTTCTTCTAAAAACACAGTATTATTTCCTTTTCCAAGATTAACCTGTATAGATATATAATCTATAAATACTTGACACAGTACATTTTCACAAAATATAATTATTTTAACTTAAAGAATTTAAAATTCTTTATTGCAATAATTATTTTATTATTTTTATCTTCTATTGTTTTATTCTTAAGGAGGACCCAATTATGTACAGCAACAAGAAACGTCAAGCAATACTTTTGGCGCTCCTTGCAGCGCACTGCACCTTTTACGGAACTAACGTAATGGCTGCGCCGGTACCTGTTACAGACGGCAAATACACTGCAGATGGCACAGACACTTATGATCCTATCACACATACCGATACTATCAACAGTATCAAAGTTTCTAATGGCGCTCAGGTTTCTGTCACCGCCGGTGCAACAACCGTCAACGGTGTAAACAGCAGCGAATCCCTCACCGCCAGCAGCGGCGGTCAGCTTACTGTTAATGGCAGTTTAAATGCCACGGTCGGTTTAGGCGATACCTATTCTACAGGAGTAGGTTATTCTGGAATTGTTGCTAACGGCAGCGGCAGTAAAATAATCCTCAGCGGTACCGATAATTCTATTACCTCCAAATCCACAAACTATAAAAATTCTGAATCAGCATTTTTTGCTTACAACAATGGTGAAATACATGTAACCGGTGACACGACAACTGTCAAAGTAAGTCAGAGCCGCATTGTAGCCGCTCAGGATGGAGCTTCTATAACTTTTTCCAATGGTAAAAGCGGTGACCAGTCAGCCTTATTTAAAGCAGCAAGCAGCAGTCAGCGCTGGATGGTAGTTGCCAACGGGACAGGGAGAATCAATTTTGACCGAGTGGAAATAGACGGAACCGGCTACAGCAATGGCAGAATGTTCTTAGCCAACGGCGATCCTGCTAAAGACATTAACGAACAGGCTAAAATAACTTTTCTTGGAGGCAGCTTCAATAGAAATGACGGTGCCGGCAGACCAGGAGCTACGGCACTGGAAACAGGCAATTTCGGGCAGATAGAAGTACTTGGCTATGAGGGCGGTGAGCTTGATATCCGTACAGGAGGCAATCACGAATCCGGTATTATCGCCATTGGCGGCGGCAGAATAGATATCAACAGTACTCAAAGCAGTAATTTCAAAACTACTATCGAAACCAGCGGGCGCAATCATCAACATGGTATTGTTATCGGTACTCTGGCTGCAACAAATCCAGCTGCAGAAAAACATCTGGGAAGTAAATACGGATCATCGGAGGTCAACCTCTATGGTACTGCAGATATAAAAGTAGATCATGAAAAAGCTTATGGCATCAAAATAGCAGGAGATGGGGCTGGATTCAATATGTTTGCTGTCGATGGACAGCTTGAACGCAGTAAGATCCACGCCAGCTCCACAGCCGTAAAATATTCTTCAGCTCTGGGCAACTCCACTGATAAGACCGGTAATAATATGACTGCCGGTAAGCAAATCATCCATTTGGAAAATACTGATATCACTAATGACGGAGTTGCCAGCACCAGTGACAGTGACGGTGTCTATACCGGCCACCTGATACAGATAGGTTCACATGGCCAGGAAATAACCACTGACGGGCATCAACGTGCCAGCAATCCTGGCGGTACTAATTACAGTGACATTATCAATGTCGCGGATGCAGTCAAGGACGCTACTTTAAACTTGGTAAACAGTACAGCAACCGCTCATGATTCCAGTAATAAAGACTTGATCCATATTACCTATGGCGGTCAAACGACAACTAATCCGGATCTTGTTGCCAGTAATATTACTGTCAATACTTCTAAAAACACTGTTCTGAACGGTGCTATTTTTACAGATTATACAATAGACAGTACCGGTAAAAGCAGCAGGCTTGATCTTGCTCTGACGGATAACAGTACCTGGAATATGACCCAAAACGCTTCTGCAAAAAATTTATGGCAGGGATCTGAAGCAGAAGGCAACTTTGTTACTGATCTGTCCCTGAATAATTCAGTTATTAAATTTGGTCATCTGGACTGGAACAACGATAATGAGCTTCTCGAAGCTCAAAAGGCTGAAAATTTCAAAAATTTATATGTGGCGGGAAACTACAGCGGCGACAATGGCCAGCTGCATATGAATGTCGTCTTGGGCAAAGACGATTCTGCAACTGATAAAATGATCGTCGGCGGTGACACTTCAGGCACAACCTATATCAATTTTAAAAATATCGGTGGTAGTGGCGCACAGACCGCTCAGGGTATCAAGGTCATTGAAGTTCTCGGGAATTCTGATGGTAATTTCATCAAGTCTAATCCCCTGGTCGGTGGCTTATATGAATATTCACTCGTCAAAGGCGGTAATCAAGGTACTGAAAGTGATTGGTACTTAACATCCTATGCGCCTACTACTGCCCCTGTCTATCGTCCTGAAACAGGTTCATATCTGGGAAACATGGCCTTAGCCGGTTCTATGTTCGATCTCCGCCTTTATGATCGTGAAACGCATCTGCAGCATCAAAACAATCAGGAAGATGGCCCTAATATCTGGATCATAAACAGCTATACCCGTACGAAACAGGATTTCAGCAACGATCAGATCCACGGTAATGCCAATCTATACAAACTGCGCATGGGCACTGATCTTTATAATGAAGTCAGTGATAAAGGTGAACAGCAGCTGTTCGGCATAATGGCAGCTTATGGCAATGGCAGCCAGACGACTTCAGCCAGTTTCGCCAACCGTGATTCCAAAGGTTCTGTCGATGGATTTTTATTAGGTGTCTATGGCAGCTGGTTTGAAAACGCACATGACAGAAGCGGCTGGTATGCTGATACCTGGTTCCAATATGGCTGGTTTGATAACGAAGTCAATGGTGCCGGACTAAGCAAAGAAAGCTATGATACCAACGGCTGGGGACTTTCGGCAGAAATCGGTAAATCCATAAATTACAAAGAAACAGATCGGCGTACTTATTCTTGGCAGCCTAAGCTTCAGCTTACCTATACCAAGCTTAATAATGATACGTATACTGAAAATAATGGCAGTACTATCGCTTTTGGCAATGAAGCCAATCTTCAAACACGTTTGGGACTGCGTTGGTTAAGTGAACAGAATACAGCTTCGACAAAAAAAGATTCTTTCTTTGCCGAGGTAAACTGGCTCCATAATTCTAATAATTACACTATTTCTTCTCTTGGTGACAGTATTTCTCAAGACGGCAACAAAAATCTTGGCGAACTTCGTCTCGGTTATGAAAAAGAATTCAATAAAGACTGGTTCATCTCTGCTGATCTCAGCGGACGTTTTGGCAGTAATTCTTACAGTTCTTTCCAAGGCATGCTGTCTTTGGAGTATCTATTCTAAAAAGAAAAACTCCCGGAAAACCGGGAGTTTTTCTTTTTAGACGTTTATACCAGCATGCTGTTTATATGAATCCTCCAGCAGCCGGATGAAATAATGATAACTCGCAAAGAGAAATAACGACGAACCCAGCCAGGCAATCGGACTGGCGTAACAAATGCCGCTGTAACCAAAATATTCGGTCAGATATACTGCGGCAGAAGTGCGCAGTATCAGCTCTACGATACCGCTGAACATAGGTATCATCGCAATACCCATACCCTGTACGGCATTACGATAGATAAAAATCTGACTGAGGAAAAAATAAAACGGCACGCTGAGATGCAGATACTGCTGCGCCTGCGATAAAACCTGTTCATTAGCTTCGCTGATAAAAATACTGATCATTTCCCGGCCGAAGAAATACATAATAATAGCGGCAAATAAACTAAAACACAGAGCCAGCAACGAACATTTTTTTACACCTTCGCGGATCCTGTCAAACCGATGAGCGCCAAAATTCTGCGCGCTGAAAACCGCCATCGACAAGCCAAAAGAAATCATCGGCTGCAGGGCCAGCTGTTCGATCCGCATTGCGGAAGTGAAAGCTGCGATCGTAGTCGGACCGAACTTATTACAAACAGCCTGAATGAAAATCATACCAAGCCCCAACACTGAAAACTGCACCGCCATTGGCAGGCCCATACGCAGATGCTCCCAGGCAAAATTCCAGTCAAAATGCCAGTCCTGCTTTTGCAGACGCAGGATCGGAAATTTTTTGACAATATAAACAATACACAGCAGCGCGGAAAAGCCCTGCGCAATAACCAACGCTATTGCTGAACCAGGCACGCCCCAGCCGAACTGAATAATAAACAGCAGCGCCAGAAAAATATTCAGGATCGTTGCGATAATCAAAAAATATAACGGTGTTTTACTGTCGCCCAGAGAACGCAAAATGCCTGCCAGAAGATTATATCCCATCATGGCGATAATACCATGACTGATGATCAAAACATAACTTTTAGCATCTTCAAACAGCTCCTCAGGAACGTTCATCGCCGCTAAAGCCGGATCAAGGGCAAATGTTGCTATAAGCATCATTATCAAAACAAAAAACAAACTCAGCATCGTGCTCATCGCCACACTGCGGCGCACACCGTCAAGATCACCGGCTCCGTACCGCTGGCCCGTAACCACCGTGAACCCATTAGACAAACCCATCGTCAGCACAACCAGCATCATGAACAGAGGCGCTGTAGCCCCAACTGCCGCCAGTGCGTTGACCCCTATCGTCCGTCCTACAATGATGATATCTGCTATATTATATAATTGCTGAAAGACATTACCGATCAAAAGCGGTACCATAAAAGGAAGGATCAGCTTCAGCGGATCTCCCTCTGTCATATTCCTTACCATAAAAACACCACCCAACCATTTCCTGACTGATCAGTCAGAGCTTAATTTTAACATTTATTTCAAATATTTGCAATTCATCTTCAGGATGAATTCACAAATAAATCAAATCTCTTTTTTTACTGATTCAAATATCTTAACAAGACAAATTTTTTTCTGTCAATTCACTGCCTCTTCAAACAATAAAAAAGGACGCCGCAGCGTCCTTTTTATTTATTTCAGTATCCTTTTACCACTTCATTACGCAGCTTGCCGATACCCTCGATCTCTACGACAACTTCATCTCCAGGCAGCATTGGACCGCAACCCATAGGCGTACCGGTCAGAATCAGATCGCCGGCATCCAGTGTCATACTTTGCGAAATATAGCTTAATATCTCATAGGGATTATATACCATGTCGCTGGTGCGCCCATTCTGCTTAAGCTGTCCGTTCAAATACAATTTGATCGACAGATCCGTAGGATCAAGATCAGTTTCCAGCCAGGGCCCCAATGGGCAAAAAGTATCAAAAGATTTACTGCGCAGCCACTGTACGTCCGACAACTGCAGATCCCGTGCTGTAACATCATTAGCGCAGGTATACCCTAAAATATAATCCGGCACATCTTCCGGAGCTACGTCTTTCATCCGCTTTTTGATAACAACGCCTAACTCAGCCTCATAAACTACCTCATGGCTCTGACGCGGATAAATGATTTTGCCGTCGTTACCGATAACAGTATGCGCAGCTTTAGTAAAAAGCGCAGGCTCCTTAGGTACGTCCACATGAAATTCTCTTGCATGGTCACGATAATTGAAACCGACACAAATAATCTGCTTCGGCACACATGGAGCCAGAAGTTTAGCGCCAGCCAAAGGAAAAACCTCATCTGTCATCCGCCAATAAGTATCAATACTGCCATAGACAGCGCGGATCACATCACCGTCGATAAAACCAATCCTGGCACGGCCCTGTTCTTCAAAACGTACGCATCTCATAAATTTTAACTCCTCATCTTCCGCATCTTGCGTTCTCTAAAATATACAGGCTCCAGGCCTGCCTCATCTGCTAAACTAAGCGCTTCTCTCATGCGGCGCCCTACATGCTCTTTATAATGGGCATCGCTGCCGATCACCGCATATTTACCTCCCAGCTGTGCATAACGTCTGTACACCGCCAGTAATGCAGCCATAGCTCCAGCATCATCCAACCGGCGGGTATTGATCTCCAGTGGTTTTTCTTTTGCTATCAGCAGCTTAAAAACCTGATCAAAAAGTTCCGGCGCTTCTCCCAGAATCAGTTCTTTATCTGCGTAAGGCATATACCGGCACATATAATCAATATGGGCAAAAGCGTCAAAATTATTATGCCGCTCCAAATTAGCCAGTGTATCTATCAGAAATTCACGTACAGCTTCAACTTTTGCCAGCCCTTCATAACAGCGTTCTTCATACAGATCGCGGCCATTAATGCAATGCATGGATGCCAGCACATAGTCAAAGGGATATTTCCCAGCCAAAGCTTCATCTGCAGCTGTTGTCTGCTTCTGCATTCCGATCTCGATTCCCAAAAGTACTTTGTCACTGCGATAAGAGCCAAACCGTTCAAAATATTCGTCTACATCAAACATAAATGCACTCGGATTCGTCGGGTAATCATCGTCCCAGTGCTCAGTGATAACGATGCCAATATTCTGCTGCTTTGCCGCAGCGACGGCCTCGGCAATTTTCATATGACTATCGCAGGAATAATCACAATGCATATGTGTGTCAAAAATCATATTCTGGCCATCCTTTCGTAGTTTATATTGTATCAAATAGGCTTGAAAAAGCAACTAGAAAAACTATTTAAAACTATTTTTCACAATATTTAACCGGTATTAAAAAACTCCTTAACAGAATTTTTTCTGTTAAGGAGTTTTTTATCAACGTTTTTTAAAATCAATCATTTTACCATTTAAATCGAATTCTGCGCTGTATGCTTCTCTGTCGCTCTCTGCGTCCATCATGACGGTCCAATCGCCTTTCCAAAAACGATACACTAACGATTCTTTGACTTTTACATCTTTTTTATCACTTACTTTTTCCTGGAAAGCTTTATACATCTCAGGAATTTTGTCCATATTTAATGCTTGCAAAGCGATCAGATTATCTTCCATATTACCGCTGCCGGTAATCTTTACAGCAGATGGGCCGCTCCAGCTCCCGTTGCGGTATTCATAATGATCGACATCTTCTTTGGTGCCTGGTTTAAGGATATTGATAGAAATAAAATTACCACCATAATCTTTTCCTGAAACAATCGTAATATCCTGAAATACCTTAAGCTCCTGTCCTTTTAAACCATCTTTATTCTGCAGCTCGCCCATAATTTTCCCGATAGCGCCGGGCTCAGTGAAAACACTTTTACTGCTGCCGCCACCACAGGCAGTCATGAGCATTGCAAAAATCAACATGGAAATAACTAACAATAATTTTTTCATTAGAATCGCTCCTTTAACCGAGTTCGTCTGAATATTTACAAATAACTGTTAAAGTTTCTCAATCATTTGTAAATATCATCAGATGGATAATTTGCAATTATTATAGCATACTTTTATCTGCACTTCAAAAATATTTCCAGTTCATAAACATTTGTGAAAATTTATAACGTGATATAAATAAAACTCTTTTGGACCGCTTATTAAAACCGTCCAAAAGAGTCTGCAAATCAAACGTTAAAACGAAATTCGACTACGTCGCCATCCTGCATCACGTATTCCTTACCTTCAAGCCGAACCAGCCCTTTATCGCGGGCAGCCGCTTTACTCCCACACTCAACCAGATCATTATAGGAAACGATTTCCGCACGGATAAAGCCGCGTTCGAAATCTGTATGGATCTTGCCTGCTGCCTGCGGCGCTTTAGTTCCACGTACGATCGTCCAGGCACGTACTTCTATTTCGCCGGCAGTAATATAGGTCATCAGCCCTAAAAGTTTAAATCCGGCTTTGATCAGGCGGTCAAGCCCTGCTTCTTCTAATCCGGCCATCGCCAAAAATTCCTGCGCTTCTTCATCCGGCAGTTCGGCGATCTCCGATTCCATCTTCGCCGATACGGTAATCACTTCTGCACCCTCACCGGCCGCATACTTTACAACAGCCTGCACATGCGGATTGGCAGATGCGTCGGCAACTTCTTCTTCACTGACATTGGCTACATATAAAACAGGCTTCATAGTCAAAAGATGCAGTTCTTTCAAAAATTCCAGCTCATCTTCAGTCAGCCCCAGACGGCGTGCCGGCACTGCCTCGCTGAGTCCTGCCAAGACTTTATCCAGAACAGCCTTTTCGATTGGCACCTTTTTATCACCAGTCTTTAAAAGCTTAACCAGTCTTTCCTGGCGTTTTTCAACCGATTCCATATCTGCCAGACACAGCTCTGTATTGATGATCTCAATGTCACGCAGAGGATCGATACTGCCCTCGACATGAGTAATATTTCCATCTTCAAAGCAACGTACGACCTGTGCAACGGCATCAACCTCACGGATATGCGCCAAAAATTTGTTACCCAGGCCTTCACCCTTAGACGCGCCTTTAACAAGCCCGGCTATATCTACAAAGCGCATTGCCGCAGGTACGATTTTTTTTGCTTTGACCATTTCTCCCAAAACAGACAAACGTTTATCAGGCACATCAACAACACCTACATTAGGTTCTATAGTACAAAAAGGATAGTTGGCAGCCTCTGCTCCCGCTTTGGTAATAGCATTGAACAGGGTGCTTTTGCCGACATTAGGCAAACCGACTATCCCTACTTCTAAATTGGTACTCACTCTGATCGCTCCTCATCTATTAGTAATACTTTATTTTACCTCAAAGACCGTTTTTATGCAATATCATTACTGCGGAGGGGATTATGCCATTGCTTTTATTAGTTGTTTTCAGCCCATATTTATTTATATTTCTACAGTATATATTTTTGCAGTAAATTATTAAAATCTCATTTAAAGATATTTAATTACATTATTTTATGTTATAATAATAATATATTTTAGCTTGTTTGTATAAACAAGTATGAAAAGGAGCTGTTTATATGATGGAAACGATTCAGGAAATCCTTAATTTTTCAGTCGGTAAACTGACTGTTGGCAACATTATTTCCGCACTTGTCATTTTTCTTGTCTGCCACGCAGTAATCAAAGCATTGATGGGTCCAATAGAAAGACTGCTGGATAAACTGAACGTAGATTTGACGCTGCGCGGTTTTCTACGCACTGTTATCAGAGTAGTGCTCAATTTTGTCGCTGTATGCATCGTTGCTGAAAGTATCGGTATTCCTATTGCTTCACTGCTGGCCGTTTTAGGTATGTTGGGTTTAGCTGTTTCACTTTCTGTACAGGGCGCTTTATCCAATCTTTCCAATGGTATCATGCTGCTGATCACCAAACCATTCAAAGCAGGCGATTATATTGCCGCAGCTGGTATCGAAGGTACAGTTAAAGAAATTTCCATGCTCTGCACCAAAATCATCACTGTCGACAACAAAGATATTTTCGTACCGAACAGTGAGATCGCCGGCGGAAAAATCACTAACTTTTCCTCGGAACCGGTACGCCGCGTCGATATTGTGATCCGCGCCGGCTATAATAACGATATTGCCACTGTAAAAAAAGCTCTGACCGAGGCAGTTGCAGCTACGAACAAGACTCTGAATGATCCCGCGCCCTTTATCAGGCTTTCCGGTTATAAAGAATATGCCGTAGAATATACGATCCGTGTTTGGGCCCAGGGCTCCGATTACTGGAATGTATATTTTGACCTGCTGGAAAACATCAGCAAAGCTTATGCCGCTAATGGCGTCAAAGGCGCTGTTCCAGGTATGAATATCTATATGCAGGAAGATAAATAAAAAATAAAAGAGCACTTCTGTTTAGAAGTGCTCTTTTATTTTATTCAGGAGTTATTTTTCTGCATATTTAATGCGCAGCTCTGCTATGCTCAGCAATACCGTCAGTACTGCCGGAAAAAACAGCACCACCAGCAAATCAACCATCAGGTTCACTTCCTATCACGGATACCGCTTTATTTATGTACGTTAGTATGCAGACAGATTCTGTATTTACGCCAGCAGGCAAAGGTTAATACACCCAATACTGCTAAACTCAAACAAGCATTAAAGGTTGCGGCTGTCATTTATCTTCACCTCTCTCTTTCATAACCATATAATACCGCTGCCCCAGCGGCAGGTAAATGTCAGGAACCGTAAAAATAGCCCTGACCAGCATAAAAAAGCTGTAAATATTACCCGGGCAATAAATGATCTGTTTCCGATCAATTACCCTCGGCTTACCGGCCTTCTCTTTTGCAGTCTGACAGATTATAGTATAATTAAATTAATAAAAGCAAAGGGGATTTTGCCATGACTAAGCCGACAACAGCACGTACCTGCATTGTGGAAGCTTTTCTGCAGCTGTGCCAGACCCTGCCCTGCGACAAAATAACCGTTTCACAGCTTACAAAAAAAGCCGGTTACAACCGCAGTACTTTTTACGCCTATTTCAATAATACAGATGATCTGCTGAAACAATTAGAAAATGAATTATTTCAGCTTGTCGACACTTTTCTGCCGCATGGCCTTCGTATTTTTCGCACAGGTATGCCAACAGCAGAAGAACGCCTGTTGTCACAAAGATTTTTTAAAAGCAATGCCCGTATTTTGTCAATGCTCCTAGGCCAGAACGGCGATCCTCGTTTTGTCTATAAAATGAAAAACCATATTCGGAAAGTACTGATCCAAAACCTGCAGCTAACTACTCAGCAGATAACACCGCAGCTGCAGCTGTTGATAGAATTTATCATCAATGGTCATCTGCAGGTATTGGTCTATTGCTACGAGCATGACAGTCCGCTTTCACCGCTCGATTTCTGGCTCAAACTACGCAGCTTTATCGACCAGCCCGCCCTGCTGGCTGCAATGACTGCAAAATCCGACAAAAGCCCCTGATTTGTTGATTGCCAAGAGGCTGCTCTTCTTCTATTATTAAATTAAGAAAGCACTCAAAGGAGCCGTATGATGAAGAAAAAATTTTTAATCATGATAGCAGTAATAACAGCGGTAATAAGCTGCCTGTGGTTTTTCTTGAAACCTGCTGCAAAAGATCCTACGCTGGTAACACTATATGGGAATGTAGATATCCGTCAATTTGATATTGGCTTTCAGGTTCCGGGACAAATCACCAAAATGTATTTTGAAGAAGGAGATACAATACGGGAAGGCAGCCTAGTCGCAGAGATCGACGCGGCAGATTACAAGCTGCAGGAGGCCAAGTCGGAAAGTGAAGTAGCCAAGGCCTATGCAGCAATGGTCCAGGCGCAGTCAGTCTATGATAAATATACTGTTTTATATGGCACAGGCGCTATTTCCAAGCTGGATTTTGAAACTGTGGAAAACACCTTGAAGGAAGCGCGCTCAGCTTATAATGCATCCGTAACCGCAAAAGATCTTTTAGCCAGGCAAAGTGATTACTCCAAACTTTATGCACTGGAAGAAGGCATCGTTACCGCACGTTTAGTTGAGCCTGGTACGATCATTCAAAAAGGAACGGCCGTCTATACTTTATCCAAGCCGCGCCCGATCTGGGTCAGAGCCTATATCAATGAAACAGATCTGGGCAATATTTACGATGGTATGCCGGCACAGATTATTACCGACAGTACTGATCCGCAGACAGGCGCCAGGAAAACGTATCAGGGTCATATCGGTTATATTTCCCCTGTCAGCGAATTTACGCCCAAAAGCGTACAGACAACCGATCTGCGTACAGATCTAGTCTACATGATCCGTGTTTATGCCGATAACCCGGATAAATTTCTGCGTCAGGGAATGCCCACGACTGTTTTGATCGATTTGAAGGATACCCGGGGTAAGTAAAATGGATACGGTAGTAATAAATAATATTACTAAAAAATTTGAACATACGACTGCTATAGACGATTTGACGCTTACCATACCTACAGGACAAATGACAGGTATCGTAGGTGCCGATGCCGCGGGTAAAACCACGCTTCTGCGTATCATAATCGGGCTTTTGTGTGCCGATTCGGGAACCGTTACGACCCTTGGCTATGATCCGGCCCGGCAAAAAAAAGAACTTATCGCTCAAATAGGTTATATGCCTCAAAAATTTGGACTGTACGAAGACTTGAGCGTACGTGAAAACCTGGAATTCTATGCAGATTTGAAATCAGTCGATAAAAATTTTGACGAACTTTTGGACTTTACCGGTCTGCGGCCCTTTCAAAAACGACTGGCCGGTAATTTATCCGGCGGTATGAAGCAGAAGCTTGGCTTAGCCTGCGCGCTTTTAGGAGACCCTAAATTCCTGGTCTTAGATGAGCCTTCTGTTGGTGTAGATCCCATCTCACGCCGCGATTTAATGCGTCTGGTACGGGCGACGATCAAAGAAGATACCACCGTAATCTGGTCTACGGCTTATCTGGACGAAGCTAACAGTTTTGACAATACCGTCGTTATCGATAAGGGAAAAGTCATCTTTCATGGTCCGCCGGAAACACTGGCTGCCACTTCTGCTGATTTTGAACGCGAAGTTATCCGCCTGATGGGCGGCTATGAAGAAAAAAAATCACAGATCGCAGCCCATTATATTTATCGGGAAAGCACTGTAGAATATCCCGTGGAAGCTTTAAACCTCTTAAAAATGTACGGTAACTTTGCCGCTGTAAAAAATAACACCTTTCACATCAAAAAAGGTGAAATTTTTGGTTTGCTGGGCCCTAATGGTGCCGGCAAATCTACCTCCTTTAAAATGATGTGCGGCCTGGCCCGGCCAACAGACGGTACTGCAAAAATCATGGGGGTAGATATCAGGAAAAATCCTACTTTAGCCCGCTCCTATCTAGGCTATATGGCGCAGAAATTTTCATTATACGGCAATATGTCAGTCCGCGAAAATCTGGAATTCTTCGCCGGTATTTACGGTATTCCCCTGGCAAAAATCAAAGAACGTGTCGGCAGCATCGCGTCTTATTTTGGTTTGACTGTCTATTTTGACCAGCTGTCAGAAAAACTGCCTTTGGGCATCAAACAGCGCTTATCTTTAGCCTGCGCGCTCATCCATAATCCGCCGATCTTATTTCTGGACGAAGCCACCTCCGGCGTAGACGTGGTCACCCGCAAAGAATTTTGGTGTCATCTGCGCGCCCTGGCAAAAAAAGGCGTCACGATTTTGATTACTACTCATTTTATGGATGAAGCGGAATATTGTGATAACATCAGTTTATTTTATCAGGGCGAAACTATAGCCGTCGGCACTCCGGCAGCTTTAAAAGCGCAGGCTGCTGCTGCGACGATGGAAGAAGCCTTTATTACGCTTATTAACCGCAAAGATGCAGAAAGCGGACGGCTATGAGAATTTTATGGGCTTTTATCAAAAAAGAATTCCTGCAGATCTTTCGCGATCCCAGCAGTATTTTGATTGCTTTTATCTTGCCGACGCTGCTGTCTTTGATTTATATGTATGGCATCAATGTCGACTCCGTCAATATCAATCTGGGCCTTAAGCTGGATGACGCCAACCCCAGAGTAGTTTCTCTGGCCAGGTCTTTCAGTAATAATCAGTATATCAGAACGAAGGTCTACGATGACAAGGACGCCATGTACAGCGATATCGTCAATTCCAAACTTCAGGGAGCCGTGATCGTGCCTAACGATTTTACTGTCACTCTTAACAATGGCCGCACTGCACAGATCCTGGTCATTACCGACGGCAGCGAAACCAACACTGCCAACTATGTCCAAAGCTATGCCAGCGGCGTTATTTATCAGTGGCTGGAAACGACCGGCTACAGTAAGCAACAGGTAAGTCTGATAGATCCACAGCTGCGGATCTGGTATAACGAGAAGCTTGACAGCCATTATTTTATTTTGCCCGGTTCTCTGGCTGTAACCCTAAGTCTGGTCGGTATCCTTTTAACAGCGCTTGTCGTAGCCAGGGAATGGGAACGGGGTACAATGGAAGCTTTGTTAAGCACCAGGCTCAGCAGATTGCATTTTGTAGCCGGAAAATATTTTTCCTACTATATTTTGGGCATCTGCTCGCTTTTGTTTAACGTGTTTTTATGCATCGCTATTTTTGATCTGCCCTTCCGCGGTTCTTATATCATACTATTTTTGGTGGGCAGCCTGTTTTTGCTGACCTGTATGGGCATCGGCTTACTGGTATCCACGATTTTTAAAAATCAATTTCTGGCCTGCCAGATCTCTTTAGTCATGGGTTTTTTACCGGCACTGCTCCTTTCCGGGCTGATGTTTCCGATTTCATCCATGCCTGCTTTTTTCAGATATTTAACAGCAGTTTTACCGCAGCGTTATTTTGTGTCGTTTATTGAAAGTGAGTTTTTAGCAGGAACTATCAGTGATATAGTTCTGATCAACACCGTTTATTTAAGCTGTCTGTGCCTTGTGTTGTTATTTTTAGTTTATAAAAATACGTTAGTGAGGTTGGAAAAATGACAACACGATTATTGACGCTGATCATTAAAGAATTTAAAGCAATCTGGAAAGATCCCCGCAGCAGAATGATCGTTACCATCATGCCTATTATTCAGCTTATTGTTTTCGCCAACGCTGTAACAATGGAAGTAAAAAATATTGATATGTTAGTGCTGGATAACAGCCGCAGCTACTATTCCCGCGAGCTGATCAGCCATTTTGCAAATTCGCCCTGGTTCAACTCTGTAGCGGTTGTTGACACGCCTGAACAGCTCAAACAAAGCATTGATATCCAAAAAGCAAGCCTGGCTCTGGAAATACCTCCTGATTTTGCCGTATCTATAAAAAACAAGACCGGCGCCAGCGTGCAGCTGATAACAGACGGCAGGCAGACAAATTCCGCTTCAATCATCGGCAGCTATGCTACACAGATCATCCAAAGCTATGCCAAAGAATTATCCGGCAGCGAGCCACGCTTGGAAATAGTCACCAGAAACTGGTTCAATGTCAACCTTGATTATAAGTATTACTCACTCGTTTCCCTGATGGCTATGCTCTCGATGGTCATCGTGCTTTTACTGACATCGCTGTCTATTGCCCGGGAAAAAGAAGTCGGTACTTTTGACCAGCTCATTGTCAGCCCTCTGTCTTCTACCGAGATCCTCATCGGCAAAGCCGTACCGGCCCAGCTCTTAGCCTGGCTTCTGACAATGGTGATGCTTGCTATTTCAGTACACTTTTTTGATTTTCCTTTGGTTGGTTCGCTTGCAGTTTTTTTAGCAGCTGACTTTGTCGCTCTTTTAGCTTTAGTCGGTGTCGGTCTGTTTATTTCATCCTTATGCAGAACGCAGCAGCAGGCTATTTTAGGTGTCTTTACCTTTCAGATGCCTGCCGTATTGTTATCAGGATTTATCTCGCCTATTGATAATATGCCGGTCATACTGCAATACCTCACTTACCTTAATCCGCTGCGTTTCTTTCTGGTCATTGCCAAAGGCGTACTGCTGAAAAATATGGATATGTATCATGTGCTGATAAATTTGATACCGCTGGCCTTAATAGCTGTTTTAACACTAAGTATTGCCGGCTGGACCTTTAAAAGTAAACTGGAATAAAATCATCAAATTCCGGAAACTGTTACTATCACACCGGAACAGAGCTTTGTACTCTTTGCCCTGCAACGTCACTTCAACCTTTATAAAAAAACAAGCCCTCCGTTTCATCAGAAACAGGGGGCTTGTTTTTCAACCGTTTTCATTCATATCTGCTGATTTCGACCAGATTGTTATCAGGGTCACGCACATAAAGGCTCTGCATTTTCCCTAAAGCACCATTACGCTCGACGATACCAACTTCAACCGCGATACCATGCTTTGCCAGCTCCTGATAAACAATGGGCAGTTCCGTTACCGTCAGCAGACAAATATCCAGACTGCCGTAAGCCACATTTCCGGCCGCCGGCAAAAATTCCGCAGGACAACGATGAACATTGATCTTCTGCATACCGAAGCGAAATGCATAATGGTCGTCCTGGCACAACAGTTCCATCCCCAGGACATCACGATAGAACCAGACGCAGAGTTCAAAATTACTCGTTGTCAAAACCAAATGATCTAAAGCTGTAATCTGCATTTTGCGCCGCTCTCTTTCAATATTTTTAATTAAAAAGCTCTGCCTCACAGCAGAGCTTTTTGCTATTTTACTGATCGGCCGCAGAAACCACAGCTTTTACAGCTTTAATGAACTTAGGCCTGGCAATCATTACAAAATGACCGCAGCCCCTGCATTTTAAACCAAAATCCATTCCTGTACGGGTAATTTCCCATTCAAAGGACCCGCAGGGATGAGCTTTTTTCATCCGCACTACATCGCCGACATTGAACTTAGCGTCCAACATAGCTTATTCTACACCCTTCACCGTACTGATATCCGTTACATCGTAACCGGCTTCACGGATCTGCTCAATAATATCCATACCATGCTGCGAAAGGTCAGCGCGAATAGTCAGCTCCGTAGTATCGGCATCATTACGCTTGGTTACAACAGAAATGATATTGATGCCCTGATCGCGGAACATACCGCCGATATCGGCAATAACGCCGACCTTATCAGTAACATCGATCGTGATACGAGTGCAGCTTTTAGCAATGCCCATGATGGTAACGAAAGCGCGGAAAATATCGCTGTCCGTAATAATGCCGCACAGCCTGTTATCTTCATTCACAACAGGCAGAGCGTTGATCTTATGTTTATACAATATATAGGCTACATCCTCAATTGCACTGTTATCACGCACAGTAATCACATCGCGGGTCATTACGTCGCGTACCTTCAGGCGTGACAGCAGATAATTAGCTTCATAACGTGATAAAGTACTGGCATCAGAAGGTGAAGTGCGCCCAACGTCGCCATCAGTGATAATGCCCATCACTCTTTTGATATCATCTACAACCGGAATACGGCGAAAAGCACTGCTCTTCATCAGTTCCCGGGCTTCCAGCATGCTTTTGTCTTCTGAAATCGTTAATACGTTAGGTGTCATAAAGTCTTTAACTAGCATTGTAAACACGCTCCTTTTCCGGCATCAGCCGCCCAAATAAGCCTTACGCACAGCTTCACTGCTGGCTAATTCCTGTGCTGTACCTGCCAAAGCGATGCGGCCGGTTTCCAATACATAAGCTTTATCGGCAATTGATAAAGCCATATTGGCATTTTGTTCTACCAAAAGCACCGTTGTACCGCTCTCGTTTATTTCTTTTATTATATTAAAAATTTCTTTAACAAGCAATGGTGCCAGACCCATTGAGGGTTCATCCAGCAGCAAAAGTCTCGGCCTGCTCATCAAAGCCCGTCCCATAGCCAGCATTTGCTGCTCACCGCCGGAAAGCGTTCCTGAAATCTGGTCCTTACGTTCCAGCAGTCTAGGGAATTTTTTAAAAACGTCTTCCAGATCGCGGGCAATACCATCCTTATCATTACGCAGGTATGCACCCAGTTCCAGGTTTTCCATGACCGACATATTTGCAAAAACATGCCTTCCTTCCGGAACCTGACATAGGCCCATACCCACAATTTTATGTGCCGGTACGCCGACGATATTTTTATCTTCAAACAAGATCGTGCCGTTTTTCGGTTTCATCAGCCCGGAAATAGTCCTCAGCGTTGTGCTTTTGCCGGCGCCGTTAGACCCTACCAGAGTTACGATCTCACCTTTCGGTACCTCGATACTGATGCCCTTGATAGCGTGGATAGCACCATAATATACATCGATATTGTCTACCTTTAACATCAGGACACCTCCTCGCCCAAGTATGCTTCGATAACGCGTTTATTATTTTTGATTTCATCAGGCGTGCCGCTGGCAATACAAAAACCATATTCCAGAACATATATCCGCTCGCAGACCCCCATAACCAAACCCATATCATGTTCGATCAGCAAAATCGACAAGCTGAATTTATCTCTGATCCAGCGGATCATTTCCATCAGCTCTTTAGTTTCCTGTGGATTCATACCTGCAGCCGGTTCATCCAAAAGCAGCAGCTTCGGTTCCGTGGCCAGTGCGCGGGCAATCTCCAGCCGTCTCTGTTCACCATAGGGAAGATTTTTTGCTGTTTCATAAGCTTTATCTTCCAGCTTAAAGATTTTTAAAAGCTCCAGGGCTTTTTTGGTAATTTCATCCTCTTCGCTGAAATAACGGCCAACCCGGGCAATCGCCTCGCCTAAAGTATATTTGACATGCATATTATAAGCAATTTTGACATTGTCGATAACCGAAAGCTCAGAAAAAAGTCTGATATTCTGGAAAGTACGCGCCATTCCCAGCTGCGTTACCTGATACGATTTTTTACCACTGGTTCGCGTACCGTTGAACATTATCTCGCCTTCAGTAGGTGTATAAACACCGGTAATCATATTAAAAGCCGTAGTTTTTCCGGCTCCGTTGGGACCGATCAGCCCAATCAGCTCACCTGCTTTGATTTCCATGGAAAAGTTGGAGACAGCACGCAAGCCGCCGAAAACCATCGAAATATCATTTACTTTCAGCAGTGCTTCCATCTTTGCCACCTCCTAAATGAAACATTTTCAAGCTGAGCTCCTTATTACCGAACAGTCCCTGCGGACGGCGCAGCATCAGTACGATCAGAGTAATCGAGTAAATTATCATCCGCCATTCAGGATATTCTGCCAGATAAGCAGAAATAAAAGTCAGCAGCACAGCGCCGGTAATAGCGCCTGTCATCGAGCCCAGGCCGCCTAAAACGACCATGGTCAGAATATCGAAAGAACGCATGAAAGTAAAGGATGCCGGATGTGCAATATAAAAGTAATGCGAGAACAATACGCCTGCAGTGCCGGCAAAAGCAGCCCCCAGCGTAAACGCCATAACTTTGTATTTCGTAGTGTCGATACCCATAGTATCAGCAGCGATCTCATTCTCGCGAATTGCCAGACAACAGCGTCCTGGCGCTGAATTCTTGAAATTTTTAATAAAGAAAATGATGAAGATCATAATCCAGAAAACCCAGGGGAAATTGGTCAAACGGGGTATGCCCATCAGTCCGGAAGCACCGCCCACATAATCGATATTCAGGATACAGATACGAATGATCTCACCTAAACCAAGTGTCGCGATCGCCAGATAATCGCCATTCAGACGTAATGTCGGCAGACCGATCAAAAATCCCAAAAAGCCGGCAGCAACTGTGCCCGCTATCAATGCCAGCTCATATGAAAAACCAAGCTTGACCGTAACGATAGCGCCGGTATAAGCACCAACCGCCAAAAAGCCCGCATGTCCGATAGAAAACTGGCCTGTGTAACCATTGATCAGGTTCAAGCTGACTGAAAGAATAATATTAATACAAATCAGAACGATATTCAGTTCCCAGAAAGGTCCGATGATCTCTGCCATCATCAATCCCTGCATAACAGCAAAAAGTACAGCGCAGGCTACCAATGTCAGCAAATCTTTTTTTCTCAATGCATTCATAGCTCTCACCTACACTTTCTCACGTACATTTTTGCCCAATATACCGGCAGGTTTATAGAGCAAAATAAGGATCAGGATAGCAAATGCCGCAGCATCGCGGAAGGTTGAAGAAAAGAAACCGCTGACCATCGCCTCAACAACGCCCAGGATAATCCCTCCCAGCATAGCGCCGGGAATAATGCCAATACCGCCGAGAACTGCGGCAACGAAAGCCTTGATGCCAGGCACCATGCCCATCAGAGGATCGATAGAGTTATAATAGATACCTACCAAAACACCGCCGGCTGCTGCCAAAGCAGAACCTAAAGCAAAAGTCATGGAAATAACACGGTCAATATTAATACCCATCAAACGGGCGGCATCAGCATCAAAAGATACTGCACGCATCGCTTTGCCCGCTTTGGTGTTTTGTACAATGTAAGTCAGTACGGCCATCAAAATCAGCGCACTGATCAGGATAACGATCTGCTGGCTGTTTACTACCAACGGTCCAAAATGATAAATAGTCGCTTCAAACACAGCCGGGAACGTACGCGGCTGCGGCGTTGCAATAAGGATCATACTGTATTCCAGAAAGAAAGATACACCGATTGCCGTAATTAAGATTGCGATTCTTGGAGCATTACGCATCGGCCTATAAGCCACGCGTTCAATAATAATACCGGCTAATGCGGCACAGGCCATAGAAAAGAGTATAGCCGGAATAAAAGAAAAGCCAAACATTGTAGTTGCTATAAAGCCGAAATACGCACCCAACATGTAAATATCGCCATGAGCGAAGTTGATAAGCTTGATGATACCATAGATCATCGTGTATCCCAATGCTACCAGCGCATAAATACTGCCCAACGAAATGCCGTTAATAAGCTGTTGGACAAATTGCTGCATAAAGGAACCCATGTCCATAATTCCCGTCCTCCTGATCTCGTGGATTAAACGCAATGAGGCTGTGGTAATACCACAGCCCGCACCATTGCAAAAATTAATTGTGGATTTTTATCAAGGATTGATTTTTGTCCTGAAGGTTTGAGCGCCGTCTTTATGTTCGATAATTACAGCACTTTTAACCGGATTATGCTGCGCGTCAAAGGTTACGGTACCTGATACGCCCTGGAAACCGTTGATCTTGGCCATAGACTGAGCGATTTTCACCGGATCGGTATCGCCTGCATTTTTGATTGCCTCGGCAACCAGCAAAGCAGAGTCATAAGCAAGCGCTGCAAAAACGTCTGGTTTTACTTTATAAGCCTTTTCATACTCGCTGACAAACGCTTTATTCAAAGCAGAATCGTCATCAGGAGAATAAAGGCTTGAGAAATAAGTATTATTGAGTGCCGCCTTACCTGCTATTTCAGGCAGTTTAGCGCTGTCCCAGCCATCGCCGCCGGCCATGGGGATCTCGATACCCATCTCACGGCCCTGCTTAACGATCATACCAACTTCCTGATAATAGCCGGGAACATACAGAATATCCGGAGCCGCAGCTTTGATTTTAGTCAAAGTAGCTTTAAAATCGGTATCCTTTTGCAGATAGGATTCTTCAGCCACAACAGTGCCGCCGTTCTTGATAAAGTTCTCTTTAAAGAACGCCGCCAGACCTTTGGCATAGTCAGAAGAATTATCGATAAGGATCGCTGCTTTTGTTGCCTGTAAATCATTTTTAGCAAAGTTTGCCATAACAGTACCCTGGAACGGATCAATAAAGCAAGCGCGGAAATTATATTCTTTTGTTTTTCCTGTCGCCGGATCAACTGTAACGTTAGGGTTGGTAGCCATAGGAGCAATATCCAGCACTTTACTGCCGTTATTGATCGCGCCTGCGGCTATCGTAGCCGAGGAAAGGTTTGGGCCGATAACGGCAACAACCTTGTCCTGAGAGACCAGCTTCTGCATGGCATTGGTAGCTTCTGCTGCTTCGGACTTGTTATCCGCCACAACAAGCTCCAGTTTTTTGCCATTAATGCCACCTTTGTCATTAATGTTTTTGAAAGCCAGCTCAATAGCATTTTTCGAAGAAATACCAAAACTGGCACTGCCGCCGGTCATCTCAAGATTACCGCCGACCTTGATGGTATCGCCGCCGGCCGGTTTTTTATCGCCGCCGCAGCCGCTGAGCATAGCTGCTAAAGCTACGCTTGCTACCATTACTGAGAATACCTTGGTAACTTTTTTCATTGTTTTTCCCCCTCTGATGAAAACTGCAAAATATATTTAATCTGGTGCGTTTAAAACACGCCGGACTAAAAAACATCTAAAAAACAATGGGTCTACCTGGGTTCTATATTATATATTCTTTTGCAAATAGTTTTTTTATCTGAATTACAGCGTGATTTTTTCTTTGAAGGTCTGAACGCCGTCTTTTAATTCAATAATAATGGCGCTGGTGATCGGGTTATGATCTGCGTCATAAGTCAATTTACCACTGGCAACAGACAAGTCTTTAGTCGCAGCAATAGCCGCAGCCAATTTAGTACCGTCAGTAGTTCCTGCACGTTTAATAGCGTCAGCTAAAATCAGACCGGCATTATAACCCTGCATACAGAAAACATCAGGCTCTTTATTATACATAGCTTTATAACCGGCGATGAATTTTTGTACGGAAGGCTCTTTATCCTGTGCGGAATAAGCGCTGGAGAAATAGGTATTGTTCAAAGCTTCGGGACCGCCGATTTCAACAAGCTTCGGACTATCCCAGCCATCGCATCCCAAAAGCGGAACATTCAACCCCAATTCACGTGTTTGTTTAATGATTTTAGCAACTTCTTCATAATACCCGGGAATATAGATTGCTTCCGGATTAGTGGATTTGATTTTCGTCAGGGCAGATTTAAAATCAAGGTCTTTAGCAAGAAAAGCTTCTTTAGCGACGATCTTGCCGCCTTTTTCTTCCATAGTTTTAGTAAATACTTCAGCTAAGCCTTTGGAATAATCACTGGAAGCATCATACAAAATCGCTACATTTTTTACTTTCAGGTTTTTATCAGCAAATTCTGCCATAACACGTCCCTGGAAGGGATCGATAAAGCAGGAACGGAACACAAATTCTTTTACTTTTCCATTTTCGACAGTAATGTTCGGCGCCGTTGCACAAGGTGCAATCAAAGGCACTTTATTAGCAGTAGTGATAGGTGTGGAAGCAGCTACACAACCGCTGGTTGCCGGTCCGACAACAGCTATTACCTTATCCTGAGTGACGAGTTTGGTAACCGAGTTACCTGCTTCAGAAGGTTCCGACTTGTTATCGCTTTCCACGATACGCAATTTTTTACCATCAATACCGCCGGCTTTATTTACTTCATCAAAAGCCATTTTTAAGCCTGAAAGAGTAGACTTGCCGTAATTGGCGACATTACCGGTCAGCTCAAAGCTTGCACCTACTACGATTTCGTTGCTGTTTGCAGCCTCTTTCTTTTTGTCTCCGCCGCCGCAGCCTGCTGTCAGCGAAGCAAATACCATCGCTGCCAAAGCAGCACTGGCAACTTTTTTCCAGGTTTTCATTTGTTCTTTCCCCTTTTCCTATAATAGTATAAATTGGTTACTTCTATGCAGCAGCCGACGCTGTTCCCCTCTTAACAGTATTTTCCTGGCAAAGCTACGTTTGTAACTATCTGCTCACAATTATAAATAATTTTTCACACTTTTGTCAACTCTTTTTTTGTAAATCCATACAAAAAACAAATAATTTACCTTACGATTTTGTATTTTTTGGACTTTTTTTATTTTAATCCGTATCCAAGATACTTTTTTCCATTCAGCATAGACTGTATACAAAATTCATGGAAATGGCTTGGCAGCTTTTCTTGATATGATGTATAATATCCTTGTATGTTAATCGATTACAGATAGGAGCTCCTATGCATTATATACCCTTACTTTTTTTATGTGCGAAAGTTTTTTCCTTCATATATCACCGGGAGCTGGCTTTATTCCTGCATAACTTCCGGGCCATAGTCGAAGCGCGCAGAAGTACCAAAAAGGTACATGTTGTTTTTATTGATAAAACCACTATTTTTTTTCTGATTTATTTTCTCATTGATATTCTTTTCTTATTCTACTGTATCTGGCTCATTACCGGTGACAGCTGGGAACCCGGATGTATGCTGTTATTTCTTTCTGCTTTGGAGTCTTATGGTGTCCAGGGACGTATTGCCGGTGCCTATGAAGTAAGTCCACAGGGATTTATTTATGCTAAAATCTGGTTTAAGTACCTGATGAGCGCGCAAATAATGTTCATCCTTCTGCAGCTGTTCCACGGAAATATGTAGTGCGTAGAACTGCTCATCTTTTTCTACAAAAATAAGAATTACCAATATATATATATAAACATTATAAAAGCGATTTCTAAATTATTAGGAATCGCTTTTTTATTTCCTCCAAATAAATAACAGCTATTATAACCTCTTTTTAGTTTTGCGGTCTTGTGGGGGGGGCAAATGTGCTAAAACATTTGTTCGGAGGCGATTTTATTGCATATAATGATAAAAAACAAATTATTACTTATGAAAAATATTTTCACCAAACAATTTAGGCACTTTTTTCTTATTTTATTTGCAGTCCTGCTAATCCTACAGCTGCTTGGCAGCGGAACTTTTATTATTACCAAAACAAAGCAGCTGTTATTCACCGTATTTATTACGAGCTGCCTTACATCAATATTCTCCTATTCCAGAATTTATTTTTACAATTATTTATTAGCTCTGCTGCCGCTTTTATCACTGCTATTTTGTAAAACCGCAGCCGGCGAAGTTATAACTTCCGTCAATATAGCTTATTATTCTATATTTTCACTTTCATTTACCAATATCATTTTTTTTCTGTATTATTACAGTACCGCATATAAAACTCTACGACTTCTTTCTCCAGTAGTACTGTTACTCCAAATCTGTACGTTTCTTCTTTCAACAGCAGTTTGGGGTTATTATACTTCCAGCCAAAGTTTCCCCACTGCCACAACAATTCTTGCACTATTACAAACCAATGTTTCTGAAAGTTACGAATATCTGCAAACAAACTTTACTGGGCAGACTTTATTATTATTTCTTTTTCTTGTTCTTGTTTATCTGGTGTTTTCTCTGCTTTTACACTTGCGTCTTAAAAGCTGCCGCATAAATAATATGCCTCCAGTAGCGATTGCTGTATTTGTGCTTCTTAACCTGCTGACAGTATATAAAAGTTCTATGACTCCTGATAATTTTTTTACCAATACATTACGGGAGACAAGAAATGCTTTGGCTCAATATGATAATTTTTCTGCCCAAAAAAACGCCCGTCAAAAAATACTTGGGTCTTTAAAATCCCTTCCCAAAAACGCTGCAGGTGTCTACGTTCTGGTTATAGGCGAATCGCAAAATAAAGGCCACATGTCTGCTTACGGTTATCACCGGCCTACGACACCATGGCTTCAATCAATCAAAAACCAGCATGGCTTTCTGCTTTTTGATAACGCCTATTCCTGTCACAGTCATACTGTTCCCGTTCTGACTTATGCTCTAACAGCTAAAAATCAGTATAATACTCTGCCTCTGGAACAGGCAGCATCTATTATAGAAATTGCTCAGGCAGCAGACTTTCATACTGTATGGATAAGCAATCAGGTAAAATACGGCGCTTGGGATACTCCGGTTTCCGTAATTGCTGATCAGTCACAAACACAATACTGGTTAAACGGACATCTGGGAGAAACTACTCAAACTACTCATTTCGACTTGAGTCTGGTAGATGTTTTAAAAAAACTGCCGGTATTCGACAAAGCCCTGATAGTTGTGCATCTGATGGGTAATCATGGTTCTTACGAAGAACGTTATCCGCATGCGTTTAATCGCTGGACGGGAAAATCTCATATTGATAAGTATGATAACAGTATTCTTTACAACGATTTTGTCATGAAGCAGCTTTTTAGTACGGTAAAAGATCTGCCAAACTTTCAGGGGATGATTTATTTTTCAGATCATGCCGATGATGTTGATGCAGGTCTTGGTCACGACGCTTCCAGATTTACTTTCGATATGGCACGCATTCCATTGTATATGTATTTCTCTGATAACTATATTCAAAAATACCCGCATACTATGGCTATTTTAAAGAAGCATACGTCAGCCTATTTTACTAATGACCTTATTTTTGATACGCTTATCAATATCATGCAGATTCCTTTTCCTGTTTTGGAAGAAACAAACTCGCTGGCAGATAAAAATTATAAAAACACAAGCACAAATTTAAAAACTTTATATGGCAAAAAAAGTCTTAGTGAAGATCCATTTGCTGATTAAGGTCAACACAGAAAAAACGCCCACAAATCGCTTGTGAGCGTTTTTCCTTTATGATGCAGTCCATTCTATTCGTTTTTGATTTCGCCAGCCTTACAGGCCGTTTAAAACGATGCTTTTTTTGTCTGTTTTATCACTTTTGCTGTAATACTTCCTGTTCTTCTTTGGAAAGTACATACTGGGATTTTCCAGCTATAACCGGTTTGGCATAACAGCGATTTTCTTCTCTGCCATAAATGCTTGAAAGCACCACACCATTATTTTCTTCATCAACCAGAGCTACAGAATAACTTAAATCACTTCCTGTATTATCAAAAGCATTATATCTTAACACGCGTAAATTCTGCACACAACTTTTTAACCGCAGCCGCAGATCATCACGGCTCTTTTCCAAAGCTGTTATTTTGGCTTCCGCACTGCGCACATCTTCCAGCGTCTGAGTAAGTACTTCGTCCAAATCCATAGTTGTGCCTTTAGTAAAATAATCATACTTCCACTGTAATTTTCTCAGCTTACTATTCATATTTACCAGCATCACCAGCAAAAATACTATCAAGACCAGTAGTACCGCTATTATAAACAGCAGATTATTGCCCAAAATTTGATTGATCTGTTCCATTGTTCTTCCTTCTCCCTTTATAAAAGACCTGAAACTGCAACGATGATCCCGGCCCAAAGCACTGCCGGCAACAGATTAGAAATACGAATCTGCACCACTTTCAGCATATTGACACCGATCGCCATAATCAGCATACCGCCCGTAGCAGTTACTTCATTTAAAATACTGGTAGTTAAGACCGGTTCCAGTACCCCGGCCAGCAAAGTCAAAGTACCCTGATATAACAGTACGCTTACTGCTGACAAAGCGACGCCGATACCAAGATTGGCCGTCAGTATAATCGCAATGATACCATCCAAAGTCGATTTAGCGAATAAGATCGTTGTATCACCTTTTAATCCATCCTGCAAACTGCCGATAATCGCCATTGCGCCTACACAATAAATCAGGCTGGCAGCAACAAAACCTTCTCCAATAGCTTTGGCCGCTCCGGCATCATGTCCGCCAATCAGCTTACTGCCGATCCAATCTCCAAATCTTTGCAGCTTCGTATCGATATCGATACCTTCGCCAACGATAGCACCTAAAACAATACTGAAAATGACAATCATGATATTTTCACTTTTAAAAGCCATCTGTACACCTATAACAATGATACACAGTGCCACACCCTGCATGATGCTTTCCTGCCATTTTTCCGGCAGTCCGCGGCGCAGCAATAATCCTGCGCCCGCTCCGGCTAAAATCGCTCCGGAGTTAACCAGCGTTCCCAAACCGACCATAATTCCCCTCCCGGTAAGCGCTGCTCGTGCCAGATCCTTTGCACTTACTTCATTCTTTCACCAATGCAGCAACACTTTATTTTAAACAGACAGCCAGGGCTTCTTCCTTTTTAATGTCTGCTGCGCCGGTCTGTTCAGCAAATCATATATCCGCTCCAGATCCTCAGGGGAATAATATTCTATTTCTATTTTGCCTTTTTTTTCATCCTTGGGCACAACTTTGACCTTTGTTCCTAATAATTCTACCAACCTGTTTTGAAAATCGCTGGTAAAAACATCTCCTGCCGCGGCTGCCTTTCCTTTTTTATTGTTTGCTTTTTCCTCAGCAACAATTACCGCTTCTTCAGTAACTTTGAATCTGCGCCCAGTTTTCAGCTCTTTGACAACGTCTTCCACTGTCCGTGAACTCCAGCCTTTTTCAATAATGGCCGCAGCAACTTCAAGCTGCTGCTTTTCATTATCCAAAGAAAGCAGCGGTTTTACCTGCCCCATCGTCAATGTTTCACGTGAAACATATTCTCTGATCTGCTGCGGTAAATTTAACAGCCGCAGCAGATTAGCAACAGCAGTACGGCTGCGGCCAACTTTTTTCGCAGCATCTTCCTGTGTCAGCTTGCATTCGGTCATCAGCCGTTTGATGCCTTCTGCTTCTTCCAGCGGATTAAGATCATGACGCTGAATATTTTCTACCAAAGCAATTTCCATCATCGTTGCATCATCATAATCACGAATAATAACCGGAACAGTTTTCAGCTTGGCTTCCTTGGAAGCACGCCAGCGACGCTCTCCGGCAACGATCTCATATTTACGTCCGTGTTTACGTACTACCAACGGCTGAATTACTCCATGCAGCTTGATAGATTCAACTAATTCTGCCAGTTTCGCTGCATCAAAAACCTGCCGCGGCTGATGTGGATTAGGAACAATATCTTTCAGAAGCAGCTCCTTCTTTTCTTCGTCACTACGTACCGGTTCTACCGCTGTATTGACCGGATCGGCTGCATCACCAAAAATTGCACCCAGACCTTTGCCTAAACCTTTTTTATTCATCACCGATTACCTCCCGTGCCAGCTCCTGGTAAACCATCGCACCCTTGGATTTTGGGTCGTAGACAATGACCGGCTGTCCATGGCTGGGAGCTTCACTCAAGCGTACGTTGCGCGGGATAATAGTATTGTACATTTTCGTTTCAAAATATTTTTTTACTTCATCGACAACGTCGGCCGATAAATTGGTCCGCGCGTCATACATCGTCATCACTACGCCCTCCAGCTTTAAAGCCGGATTAAGATTTCTCTGCACTAATTTTATCGTATTCATCAGCTGACTGACACCCTCCAGGGCGTAAAATTCGCACTGAATAGGGATCAGCACCGAACTGGCAGCCGTCAGTGCGTTGATAGTCAGCAGTCCTAAAGACGGAGGGCAGTCGATCAGCACATAATCATAGTCGTGCTTAACACGTTCCAATGAGCTTTTCAGGCGGCCTTCTCTGTTCATCAGACTTACCAGTTCGATCTCGGCTCCTGCCAGCTGGATCGTCGCCGGCAGTACGTCCAAATTATCATAGGAACTATGGATGATCAATTCTTTCATCGGCACATCATCGATCAACGTATCATAAATACACTTTTTGATATCGCGCTTATCAAACCCCAACCCGCTGGTAGAATTACCCTGCGGATCAGAATCTATCAATAATACTTTGCGTCCCTTCTGTGCCAGACACGCCGCCAAATTGACAGTAGTCGTAGTTTTACCGACGCCGCCTTTCTGATTGGCAATAGCGATAACCTTAACCAAAATCTTCACCTCACCCTTAATATCTTCAAAATAAATTATTTGAATTTCATCTGTTTCCCATTTTATCACAAATTAAGTGTTTCACCTATAGCAAAAACTAAAATTCACTTACTTTCTTTCAAATCATCGTCTTTTACGCAGCTTCTTCAAGGCAATGTTTCACGTGAAACATTGCTGCAACATTCTTTGCAGCCAAAACTTCCTCCAACTTTGCTTCTATTACCATTGCTTTGAGTTTTTATCAACATAACCCACAGTTTTATCCACATATTTAATGAAATTTGCTTTTACTAAAACTTCATCAAAATCTGTTTTTTATTTTACAGGCTTTTTTCCATTAAAATATGCGGACAAAATTCATCCAAATATGCCTCACCAATTTCCCGGTAGCCTAAAGTCTGGTAAAAGCCGCTGGCACGACATTGAGCGGACAAACTGATCCGCTTACCGCCAACTCTGCGTGCTTCCTGTTCCAGTGCCAGCATGATCTGTGCCCCTAAATTTCTGCCACGGAACTCCGGCAAAACAGCCACCCTACCAATAATAAAATCCCCCGACCGCTCTCCCGGAAGTAACCTTCCTGTCGCCACAGCACTCCCTTCCATAAATAGTACTGCATGCGGAACCATTTCGTCATATTCATCAAATTCATTTTTAAAACCTTGTTCTTCCATAAAAACTTTTTCTCTGATAGTTTTTGCTTCTGTACACAAAAAATTATAAATTTTTACCATTTGTCTGCTCCCTTCAAAAAAAGTGTCCAAATCTACACCTTTCAAAAACAAGGCGTGACTTAGAACACCCAATCATTTTCTTCATCCGCTGATAAAGAATTTACATCCTGTATTTATAATTGCCGTAATATAACCTGAGTATACTGCTATTTCAGACCTGCATTCTGTCGCTGCTGTAATAATTGTTCTTGATAAACAGCTATTTTAGCCTGCAGATTTTCACTGTACTGTTGCCATTTATGTACTTCTTCAGCTACATAAACCTGATGTTTCAGCAAAAGCTCCAACCGCTCGGCAATAGTACCGTCCCCATTATAACGCAGCTGTGCATATCTCTTTATATCACGCAGCAGCATCCCTGTCGCTTTTAATTTACATAAAAACTGTACCCATTCCCTATCTTCGGCCAGATAATTGCGACAGCCATTTTGACCACGTTTAACAAACAACAGGCCCTTTTTTTCATAATATCTCAAAGTATAAGCACTGATCCCAGTTAATTCCGCAAATGCACCGATTTTCATTTTTTATCCTTAATCCTTGACTTAGAGTATAGTCTAAAATTTATACTTTCATTGTAATCATTTTGGAGGTGAATGTAAATGTCTGATAATTATTTTAAAACAGGTTTAGAAAATTTAAAGAAAATCGATGGGACTGCAGGCAGTAACGTCATCGAAAATCTCAGTGATATTGCTCCTGATTTGGCCCGCTATATCATTGAATTTGCTTTTGGCCAGATTTACGAACGTCCCGGGCTCAGTCTGCAGGAACGAGAACTGCTGACGCTGTCCAGCCTTTTGACTGCAGGCGGCTGCGAAGCCCAGCTGCAGGTACATATCAACGCAGCATTACATGTTGGCATAAAAGAAGAAAAAATTATCGAAGCATTTCTGCACTGCATACCTTATACGGGTTTCCCTAAAGTCCTCAATGCTGTTGCCGTAGCCGGACAGATATTCTCTGGCAAATAAATTTGCAGTAATCGACTGTACTGCTTATACTTAAAGTATCATTAATATTTTAAGGAGCAATTATATGCAATTACAGATTCTACCACAAACCTTTGCTGTGTGCCAGATTCAGGATACTTCTCAAATAAACTGGCAGATGCCGCTGTTTTTTTTTAGTAAAACTGCTGAAGAATTGTCCCTGGTCTGCCCTGAAACCGACCTTCCTGCAGCAGTTCTGCAATGTGAACGAGGCTGGCGGGCTTTAAAGATCTGCGGCGTACTTGATTTTGCTTTAGTCGGTATCCTCGCTAAAATTTCCAGTCTGCTGGCAAATGCCGGTATCAGTATTTTTGCCGTTTCAACCTATAATACTGACTATATCCTTATCAAAGAATCCCATCTGCAGAAGGCTGCTGCTGCATTAAGAACCAACGGCTATCAGATAACAGCATAAAAGCAAAAAGCGATGTTTCAAATGAAACATCGCTTTTTATTATATGTACAGCTTATCATTACAACTATAGATCTCATAACACAGCTTACTTTTTAAGCCTACGATCGTTCTTCAAAAAACGTTCTAAATACACCATATCTTTAAGCTGTATGCCATTTTCAAAAATCGGCTGAGGATAATTATCTGTAAAAAAATTTTTTATCACATGGCTTCTTGTAAAACCACAGGCTTGATAAAAATTCAGCGTTTCAAAAACATCACCTGTTCCGACCAGCATTCTTGTTCCCAAGCGGCTATACAAGCGGCACATTTCTGTCATTAAAAAACGTCCATAACCACGACGTTGTTCCTGCGGCCATACCGCCAGGTTTTTGACTTCAAACACATCCTCTTTTTCCTGGGTCACGACCACTGTCGCCTTCAGATCTCCCTTATATAAAGCAAACAGATCTCCTCTCTTCAGATAACGATCCAGCATTTTCTCGTCTTCGTCCCCCAGCAGTAATAATTGTAAAAAATCTTTTTTTGCTTCCAGTTCCAGCATTATTACAGTTCCGTTCGATGCTGTCTTCAGCCATTTATCACGATCCAGCGTATAAAGAAAATGCGGCATTTCCTGACCTCGGTAAATTTTCACAAAATTACACATTACCTTCATACCAAGTCCTTCTGCAATGTGCTGCGAAGCAAAATTATTCGTCCTGACCTGCGCCGTAAGCGTTTGCAGCTGCAGTTTACGAAAAGCATATTGACACAAAGCCTCAGTTCCTTCTCCTGCATAGCCTTGTCCCCAATATTTTTTGTTCAGAATATATCCTATTCCAATATATTGCTTACCTTCTGCCACTTCTTTCAGTATCCCCATCACCCCAATAAGACTGCCATCATTTTTTTTACGAACTGCCCAGTAGCTGTAACCATCACTGCTATAACGGCGAAGATTTTCATTCAGCCAGGCCTGTGATTCTATTTTAGTAAAGCCATGTTCCCAGGCATACATGATCTCAGTATCACCAAGCAATATTTCCAGCTCTGGCAAATCAGCCTGTGTCAATTGAAAAAATTCCAGCCGTTCAGTTATTAAAAACGGCAGTATACATTTATCTCTCACCTGCCAACCACTCCATTTCTATTATTTCCCATTGTTCTCCTAAAAATTCGACATTGTACAGCGGAAAAATCACCTTCACACCATCAACAGCTTTAAAGCCTCCACGCTTGTAGCAGTTTACCGCCTGTAAATTATTGGTGAATACTCCTAAAGTTAAACGCTGCATGCCCAAAATCTCCTGTACGTACTTTTTTATCAAACGCAATAAAGCCTGTCCGCAACCATTACCTCTATATTGTGGTGCCAAAAGAACAAATCCTAAATGAATGCTCCGCTGCAGGTAATCCGCACATCTCAATAGTATATGTCCTGCCGGCGACCCATTTTCTGCCAGGACTGTCATAGGCCATGCTGTCTGCTCATCAGCCATCACTTCCGCATAGGCAATTATCTGATCTGCCGTTAATGGATATGTAAATTTTCCCGCACTCCAAAAATAAAATTCCCGTTCATCAATAATCCATGAAGGCATACAGGCAGCATCACTGTTTTTAAAAGGACGTAATTTAAACATTTTCCACCTTCATCTTTCAGTTTTTATGTTCGTACTTATTATTTATTCGGCTTGCGTTTAAGATATAATAACTTTTTCAGATCGGCTTCAATCTGCCAACAAAGTTTCTGATAAATTTCAAATATCGGCATCCCTAATAAAGCGCTTAACTCTTTCTGCGACAATGCCTTTTCCAGCATAAATTCTCTCCTATAAACAGCAGCCTTTATTTTAATTCTTTGGCCATAGTTATTGTTCTGGCAGCAAAACCATAATGTTCATAAAACCGCTCCGCTTCAGTATTTCCACAAACAACTTTCAGTTCCAGTAGCTTCAAAGGCAGACGCTCAAGTCGTTCAAGCATCCATTGCATCAGCATCTTTCCCGCCCCCTGCCCACGCAGCTCCTGCCTGATATAAAGATAGTCAATACTGCCGCAGACATCAGTATGCGAAAAAACACAGAAACCTTTCCACCCATGATCAACAGCCAGAACTGCTGCGACAGTTTTGCCTGCGCTGATTCCCCGCTTCAGAGTCCAGATCTTTTCATCTGCACAAACCAGCGGATACAGCCCCCGGAAATTTAAAGCTGTCTGATTATGGTAATCTGCCAGCTCCAATAGTAAAGGTTTCAACGCACCAACTGTTTCCACCGGCAGCATTTCTATTTTTAACATCATCTATCCACCTTCCAGCTTTATCTCACACAGGCACGCACAAATTTTTCCGGCACATTCATTCTTACAGCAGCAGCTTCTATCGTCATGCCGCTGTCAAGAAACCTTCTGCAGACAGACTTTATATTTTCACCCACCTCCAAGATATGAAAATCCGGGTCATAAAAACGAATTACTCTTTGCCCCCAGCTATATTGCTGTACTGGATGTACATAAAAGATCCCTTTTATTGCTGCCAGCTTTTTTAAAAAATCATCGAATTTATCTTCTTCAAAATAAAGTTCAGCAGCATTGCCGCCAAAACTGATACTTTGAAGATCCTTACTGATAAATTCACACCAGCTTTCTTGAGTCTGTAACGCTACTCCGCCTGTTAAAGTAACATTCGCACCCAGATCCATAGTAACTCTCAGTCCTAAAACTTCTTTATAAAATTTGACTGACCTTTCCATATTTTTTACAACCAGAAGTGCTGCCTGAAATTTCATTATGATCTACCTGCCTTCTTTATATTTTTAACCATCTTTCGCAGATATATACCTGAGATGCAAAACAGGAAACGGGTTGCCTTGTCCATCCAACTCAGACCGCAAATATTTTTTAAAACCTTGTTTCTGATAAAAACAATAGGCCTGCGGATTTTGTTCATTAACGTCGACTTCCGTCACTCCAAGCCCGCTGACAGCATGGCGCAGCAGCTTCGAACCAAATCCCTGCCCACGTTCACTGCTTGCGACAAATAACATTTCCAGCTTTATTCCGTCAATGCCCATGAAACCCTTATAACAGCTATCTTCAGCCTTAATAGCCCATAATTCAGGAATAGATTCCAAATTCTGGTATACCAACGGCCGCAGCGCTTTAATATCGCTCTCCCTCAAAAAATCATGTGTATGACGCACCGAATCTTCCCAAATAAGTATTAATGTTTCCAGCAAATTTCGTTCTCGTCTTACAATTTTTATTATTTCCATCTTTCTTTCCTTCACTATTTCCAAATATGAGTAAAAAGAGGATGTTTCACGTGAAACATCCTCTTCATAATGCTTCTGCACTTATAAACATTTAACTGCGGCGCACCATCTCAGAGGTTATTTCCTTCAATGTAAACGCACCGCACATCGCCATAGTATCTTTCAGTTCAGCAGCCAGTTTTTCGATATATACTTTGACACCCTCTTTCCCTCCGCCAAAAACAGCAGTAACAAAAGGACGGGCAATAACAACAGCATCAGCTCCCAAGGCCAGCGCTTTAAAAATATCAACACCACTGCGAATGCCGCCGTCAACAATAATACGCATCTTCCCGCCTACTGCCGCCGCTATCTCCGGCAATACTTCTGCCGTTGCGGCACACTGATCCAGGACACGTCCGCCGTGGTTAGAAACAATGATCGCCTGCGCTCCCGCCTGCTGCGCTTTTAACGCTGCTTTCGCCGTCATAATACCTTTTACAATAAATGGTACACCTGCCTGCTGCGCAATTTCTGCCAGTTCAGAAACGGATTTGCTGCCGGCCGGCGGCATCATATTATGTAAAAACGGTAATCCAGCAGCATCAATATCCATAGCTACGGCAAAAGCGCCAGACTCCTTTACCAGGGCCAGCTTTTCTTTAATCGTTTCCAGATTCCATGGTTTGACAGTAGGTATACCCTGCCCGTCAACAGCTTTGATAGCCTGCGTCGCCGTTGCCATGACACTGCTGTCCAGACCGTCGCCTGTAAAAGCGGCAATACCATTTTCCGCACAGGCTGAAACCAGGACTTCATTATAAGTAACGTCACTATAAGCGTTACTGTAATGCATTGCTATTGCTCCTACAGGACCGGCAAAAAAAGGATAGCTGAAGTGCTTGCCAAACAGCTCCAAACCTGTATCTATCTGTTTTTTCTCACAAATAGTATCCATATTGACACGGATCTCCTGCCATTTCTGATAATTGCGGATAGCAGTATCTCCTATACCTTTCGCCCCTGGTCCTGGCATCGTATTTCTGCAGGCTACACCATTGCATATGGGACAAGCCTTACATTTAGTACCGATTTTTGTCCGCGCCGTTTCTAAAACCTCATTATAATCCATGGAATTGACCCTCCCTTATTCTCCTGTCACCTTGTTTCTATTTTACTACATTAGCTGGATTTGTACAGAACTATTCTTAAAAATACATAGAGAAAAGCAGTGATCTTTACAGACCACTGCTTCAGTAGGCTTAAAACAAACGCGGCTCTTTTGGTTTTTTAGTATTACGGATTCTTAAAGTCACCAGCACGTCACCGCCGTCAACATCCTGCTCCATTGATACGGGAATGCCAACATCTTTTATCGTAGAAACTATTTGCTTGATGCTGTTAAGATAGATACGCACATCATTAACGATCACCAGACGCTTTTTCTTCGGAGTAACTTCGCCTTCATCTGTATCCAAATATTTTTTTACATATTCTTCTGTCTGACGTACACTGAAATTATTCTTTACAATCGTTTCTACAATCTGCAGCTGTTCTGCCTCTGTCGGCAGCTTAAGCAAAACTCTGGCATGCCTTTCTGTTAAGGCATTTTTGCGCAGAGACTCGCGTACAGGCTGCGGCAAACGCAATAAACGCAGCTTATTGGCAATAGTCGATTGTTTTTTACCAACCCGAGCCGCCATAGAATCCTGCGTCAGATGGAATTCGTTCATCAGCATTTCGTAGCCTTCGGCTTCTTCCAAATAATGCAGATCCTCCCGCTGCAGATTTTCGATCAAAGCTATCTCTGCAATCTGCTGTTGAGTATAATCACTGATAATAACAGGAATTTCACTCAAAGCTGCCATTTTGGAAGCACGCAGACGCCTCTCGCCGGCGATAAGCAGATAATTACCGCTGCCATCTTCCATGGGTGCTACCAAAAGCGGCTGCAAAACACCATATTGGGCAATAGATGCCGCCAGATCCTGTAAACCATCTTCATCAAATGTTTTACGCGGCTGGTAAGGATTCGGTATAACTTTAGCTAAAGGCACCCGTACTACCTCGATTGCTTTACTGCTATGCTTGGTACCCATTTCCGCACGTCCTGCTTCTAAAACAGAAAATCCATCATCAACTGTCATAAACTTAACCTCCACTATTTATTCCAGGGGTTGTTTGTCCGGCAAACCAGCTTTACGCGGATATGCCTTGGGAGTAGTTTTTATTTTGGCTATTTTCACAATAGCACGACCATCATTCAACCCAGGAAGCTTTACGGCGTCGGCACTTACCAGGCGCCCGCCCAAAATTTGCAGCGCTTTATCAGCAGCAGCTATCTCTTCCTGATATTTGCTGCCTTTTAGTGCAATAAAGCTGCCGTCTGTTTTTACTAACGGCAGGCAATATTCTGCCAAAACACTCAGTCTGGCAACTGCTCTTGCCGTCACCAGATCATACTTTTCACGATGCCTGGGATCTCTGCCGGCATCCTCGGCCCGTAAATGCACACAGCGAATACCTTTTAGTCCTAATTCAATAATAACCGTTTCCAAAAATTTCAGCCGTTTAGCCAAGGAATCAATCAAAGTTACTTTTAAAGAAGGGCAGTATATTTTCAGGGGGATACCAGGAAATCCTGCCCCTGTACCAACATCAGCTAAAGTTTTTTCACCGAACAGCTTCTCATCAAATGCCAGCAGAGAATCAATCATATGTTTAACGGCTACTTCTTCAGGCTCGGTTATCGCCGTCAGATTCATCACTTTATTCGTCTCCACAAGCAGTTCATAATAAGCACTGAATTGTTCCAGCTGCTGTGCTGTAAAGCTCAGTCCCGCTTCTTTCCCTTTCAACTGCATTATTTCAGCAAACGTCATGATTCATATTCCTTCCTGCGCATTACTTCCAACGCTATCATCAACACGCTGACGTCAGCCGGAGAAACGCCGGAAATGCGTGAAGCCTGACCGATTGAAGCAGGCTTCACTTTCGCCAGCTTCTCTGCTGCTTCGGAAGACAGCTCTTTGATACTCAAATAATCGATATCAGCCGGTATTTTTTTATTTTCCAGCTTCAATGCTTTTTCCACTTCCTGTTTTTGCTTATTGATGTAACCTTCATACTTGGCAAAAATCTCTACCTGCTCGGCAACTACTTCCGGCAGCTCCGGCACTTCAAAAGCCTGCTGTAATTTTTCATAAGTCATTTCACTGCGGCGCAGCAGATCCAGCAGTGACATCCCCGAACGAATCGGCGCTGTTCCCAGCTCTGCCAATTTGGCAAGCACTTCCGCATTAGGAGGTAAATGTGTACTGCTCAAATTCTGCAATGTCCGTTCAAGCAAACTGCGTTTTGCAGTAAAAGCTTCGTAACGAACATCGTTTACCAGACCAACCGCTCTGCCTTTTTCCGTTAACCGAAGGTCAGCATTATCCTGACGCAGCAGCAGCCGGTATTCAGCACGCGAAGTCATCATGCGGTAAGGCTCATTCGTTCCTTTTGTAACCAGATCATCAATCAAAACACCTAAATAGCCTTCGCTGCGGCTTAAAATAAGCGGCTCTTTACTCCTTATTTTCTGCATGGCATTAACGCCGGCAAGAAGCCCCTGCGCGGCGGCTTCTTCATACCCACTGGTACCGTTCGCCTGACCGGCAGAAAAAAGTCCGCTGATAGCTTTATGTTCTAACGTCCGCTGCAATTGCAGCGGATCAAGACAATCATAATCAATAGCATAACCGGCGCGCATCATCCGGCAATTTTCCAAACCGGGTATAGTCTGCATAAACTGCAGCTGAACATGTGCTGGCAAAGACGATGACATTCCCTGCACATACATTTCATTTGTACGTAACCCTTCCGGTTCCACAAATAACTGATGCCGTTCCTTATCGGCAAAACGTACGATTTTAGCTTCAATAGAAGGACAATAGCGTGGACCGACGCCTTCGATCATACCATTGAACATACCTGACAAATGCAGATTATCACGAATGATCTTATGAGTATCAGCATTGGTATAAGTCAGCCAGCAGGGAATCTGCTTTCTCTCCGTAATCGTACTCATAAAAGAAAAATTACGTACCTGTTCATCGCCATATTGAGCTTCCATTCTGCTGTAATTCAGGCTGCGGGCATCGATTCTCGCCGGCGTACCCGTTTTAAAACGCATCAGCTCTACTCCATGCTCTAATAAAGAAAACGACAGTTTATTGGCTGAGCGCAATCCGTTAGGTCCTGATTCATAATTTACCTGACCATAAACAATACGCCCGCGCAGATAAGTGCCGGTAGCTAAAATGACGCACTTCGCTTCAAAAACTTCGCCCGTTTCAGCCTCTACACCAACTACAGCTCCATTTTCAACTAATAATCTGTCGATCATCAATTGTTTAACATCCAGATTTTCCTGGTTTTCCACAACCTGCTTCATCAAAGTATGATAAAAAGGCTTATCAGCCTGAGCTCTTAACGCATGGACAGCATAACCTTTACCTGTATTTAAAAGCCGCATCTGAATACAGGCTTCATCAGCAGTTAGACCCATCTGACCGCCTAAAGCATCAATCTCACGCACTAAATGACCCTTAGCCGGTCCGCCGACAGAAGGGTTACAGGGCATCAAAGCAATATTATCCAAAGACAAAGTAGCAAGAAGAGTCCTGCCGCCAAGGCGTGCAGCCGCCAGGGCCGCTTCTACTCCGGCATGACCTGCACCGATAACGACGACATCATAATTATCAGTAATATACATTTTGTCACCTACAACCTAAACTCTTATTTCCCAACACAGAATTTTGAAAAAATCTCATTGATGATTTCATCCTGAAGAGTATCACCTGTAATCAAACCCATAGCATCGATCGCTTTATGCAGATCAATGACCAGACAATCATATGGCAGCATCGATGCCGCTGCTCTGATTGCTTCTTCTACACTTAACAAAGCTTCACGCAGCAGATTCTCGTGACGTGTATTTTGTACATAAGCACCACCAGATATAGCATGCTCTGAACCATAAACATAACTTTGCAGCCAGGCAGTAAACTGTTCCAGCCCACCGCCGGTTTTTGCAGATAAAAGCAGTACTCTATCTTTACCAAAGCGTTTCTGTAAAGCTGTTAAATCATTTACCTGCGGTCGATCACCTTTATTTACTATTATAACACAGGGCTTACCTGCAACTGCATTTAAAATTTCTTCATCTTCTTCGTTTAAAGGCTGAGATCCATCCAAAACTACTACAGCCAATTCTGCTTTGTCAAGACGTTCCTTACTCCTGGCAACCCCTATCTTCTCAACATAATCTTCTGTCTGCCTGATGCCGGCAGTATCAACTAATACCAATGGCACACTGCCAAGCAATAACTGTTCTTCAATTACATCGCGCGTAGTTCCGGCATATTCTGAAACAATAGCCCTTTCCTCACTGAGCAGAGCATTTAAAAGACTTGATTTGCCTACGTTAGGACGACCGACAATTACTGTCTGCAGACCTTCGCGTAATATTTTACCGGTATGAGCATGTTTAAGCAGATATTCCAGTTCCTGTTTGACCCTTTCCATACCTTCACTGACAGTATTAAAAGTTATTTCCTCAATATCTTCTTCCGGATAATCAATAACTGCTTCCAGATTTACTACAATATCTAATAAATTACGGCGCAGACCTTTGATTTTTTTAGATAGTTGGCCATCCTGTTGACGTACTGCCATTTTTAAAGAAGCTTCACTGCGTGATTTAATAATATCCATAACTGCTTCCGCCTGGATCAGATCTATACGTCCGTTTAAAAAAGCTCTCTTTGTAAACTCGCCCGGTTCAGCCGGACGAGCGCCCATTTTATAGGTTAGACCCAGGATAGTTTTTAACGATTGTAAACCGCCATGACTTTGTATTTCCACTACATCTTCTGCAGTATAGGAATGTGGTCCCTGCATATAAACAGCAAGCACCTCGTCTATTTTACTATTTTCTTCATCAACTACATGACCATAAACAAGCAGATGCGGTGTATGTTCGGTCAATCTTTTACCCGAAGCTGATCGAAACAGCTTATCACCTATCGCAGCAGCCTCAGTACCACTGATGCGTATTATTCCTACCGCGCCTTCACCTAAAGCCGTAATAACGGCGCTGATTGTTTCGTTAGTTTCAGAAACTGTATGTTTCTTTGCCATAATTACTCTCCAATAGAGAAACCCAGTAAAATAAATTACTGGGTCTCAGACACAAATTATTTTTTTAATTCGATTACTACCTTACGATAAGGTTCTTCACCTTCGCTTAAAGTGGTAATGCGGCGATCATTCTGTAACGCCATATGAATAATCTTTCTTTCATGAGGGTTCATCGGTTCAAGAACTACTCTTTCACCGTTACGTTTAACTTTATCAGCAAGACGTACAGCCAAACGGCTCAATGTTTCTATTCTCCGCTCACGGTAATCTTCAACATCGATAATAATACGAATTCTTTCACTGGAATTTTTATTAGCCACAAGATTAGTCAGATATTGCAGAGCATCCAAAGTCTGTCCGTGTTTGCCGATCAGTATCCCCATATCTGGACCATGTAATTTTAAAGTAACAGTACTATCAGCTTTATTAACGAATTTTTCCATAACCACTTCAATTTTCATGGAATGGAATATTTTCTGTAAAAATTCCTTACCGGCCCGGACTGCTTCTTCATCAACTACAAATTCTTTTTTTACTGCTGCTTCTGTATCTGTGTCTACAGCAGTATTTTTATATTCTTCTTTACCGGCCTGAACGTCAGCTTTAATATTATCTAAAGCTTCTTCAACAACATCGCCGATTTTAGCAGCAGCATCTTTTAAAGTAACACGAATTTTAGCTTTTTTAGAAAATAAACCAAATAAACCGTTTTTCGCTTCTTCAATAACTTCGATATTTACTTTATCCCGAGTAGTTTTTAACTCATTCAAAGCCTGTTCTAAAGCTTCATCAACATTTTTTCCTGTTTTTTCTAGGAAACCCATCTTTTTCGCCTCCTGTAGCAATTATTTTACAGTAGCCTTATTCATCAGTGCCTGCTGACCGATCTGCATCAGGTTCATAACAACCCAGTAAAGCACCAGACCAGCTGGGAAGCTAAAACTGATATAGCCGATAAAAAGCGGCATAAAATACAGCATCATCTTATTTTGTGCTGAAGAAGTATCCGGCATAGTCTGTTTTGACTGCACAAAAGTAGTCAAAGCTGATAAAACCGGCAGTATATACATCGGATCCGGATTAGAGATACTTTGAATCCATAAAAAATTAGCCGGTCCAACATAATGAAAATCACGAATACCATAGAAAATACCGATCATAATCGGCATTTGTACTAATAACGGCAGACAGCCAGCTAAAGGATTGACATTTTCCTGTTTATAAAGGTTTGCCAGTTCCATATTCAAACGTTGTTTATCGTTCTTGTATTTTTCCTGGATAGCTTTCATTTTAGGCTGCATAGCCATCATTGCTTTTGTTGATTCGATTTGTTTTTTTGTTAAAGGATACAACAGTATTTTAACAATAATCGTCATAATGATAATTGCAAGGCCATAATTAGGTAAACCTACAGTAGCAGTCATATTATAAAGTACCGTAATAACCTGCTGAACAATATTACTGAGAAAGTCCAAGATATCACTCCTTAGAGGTTAGTGTATATATTTACTACTTTAATTTGCATTATCAAGTTGTTAACTAACAGGGTCATAACCGCCCGGATGAAAAGGATGACATTTTACTATCCTTTTAACTGCCAGCCAGCCGCCCTTTAAAGCGCCTTTTTTTCGGATAGCTTCAATGGCGTACTGAGAGCATGTAGGATAAAACCTGCATGTAGGCGGAAATAACGGTGAAATAAATAACTGATAAAAACGGATACAAACAATCATCAATGTTTTCACAGAAATTCACCTTACTTCAATAAAACGGCTCTTTTAGCTAAACGCATAAATACTCGATCATAAGTTTTTAAATCTGCAGCAGCCAGTTTTTTACGAGCTACCCAAATAAGCTGTATATTCGTCAGCAATTCCGATTTATGATGACGAAATACTTCTCTCATCATTCTTTTGACACGATTACGTACTACGGCGTTACCAATTTTTTTACCGACAGCAAAACCAATCTTAGGACCTTCTGCGTCTAAAGGTAAAACATAAAGTACAGATAAACTGTCAACGACAGAACGTCCGGTAGTATACACCAATTGAAAACCGGCTTTAGACTTGATTCGATTTTTTTTAGGAAAAGTGAACTTTTTTCTTGGTTCCAAATTCTTGCACCTGCCCGCATGGAAAAAATAGGCCACTCTCGCGGCCTATTTTTATGATATTATGCAGACAATTTCTTTCTGCCTCTAGCACGTCTTCTTTTGAGAACTTGACGACCGCCCAAAGTTTTCATTCTTTCTCTAAAACCATGGGTTCTTTTTCTTCTAAGGTTGTTAGGTTGAAAAGTACGTTTCATGAAATCTTACCTCCTTACCACTCACTAGTTTTATCAAATTCTATATTGATTTGAATTGATAGCTACAGAAATTATATTAGAAACGACTTAAAGTGTCAAGAATAAAGCAGTTAGTTAAAGAAATTTTTATTATTTTCTATCCTTCAAAATTTTCTTCTCAATTAAAAATTGCTAATAACTCTTAATTTTGATAGAATATAGTGATAGTAATAATAGTCTTACTATGTCATTTTTTATATTTTACAGCGACAGAAAACCGACTGTAGGATTTTTTATAAGCCTTGCTATTATTTTTTGTCTCAAATCATTATTTCAACGCCTTACAAGCCGTTTATGAGTAGCCACAGGAAGGATGTATTTTATGAGCTCGTACGATTTAGCAGAGGTTTGGGTAAAATTCCTGGAAAAATTCCATGAATCTACCAGTGAAAATGTTTATAATGCCTGGATCAAACCTTTGATTCCCTTAGAAATAACAGATACCTACTTAAAAGTAGGCGCCAAAAATAATTTTACAAAAAAATGGCTTGAAGAAACGTATACTACAGTCATTGAAGGTATGCTTGCCAGTATTACCGGCACAAACCTGCAGTTTAAAATTGAAAACCTTGATTTGAAAACTGAAGAACTCCCTATAAATTCAGCAGAAACTACTCCAATACAAACTGAAAACAGGTCTCTGCTTCCTGAGGCAGTTCTGCCGCCTGTAAAAAACAGTTTTACCCAGCAAGATCTTTTTGAAGATGATATCCAAAGCAACCTTAACCCAAAATATATCTTTGAAACTTTCGTTATCGGCAATTCCAACAGGTTTGCTTATGCAGCAGCTCAAGCTGTAGCTTCAAATCCTGCTAAAGCCTATAATCCACTTTTTATTTATGGCGGTGTCGGTCTAGGTAAAACACACTTGATGCATGCGATTGGCAATCAGATAAAAATGAATGATTCCAAAATGAAAATTTTATACATCTCAAGTGAAAAATTTACCAATGAAATAATTAATTCTATTCAAAATAAAAATACAGATGCTTTCAGAAAAAAATATCGTAATATCGATTGCTTAATTATCGACGATATTCAATTTTTAAAAAATAAAGAAATGACACAGGAAGAATTCTTTCATACTTTCAACACCTTATACGAAGCTAACAAACAGATTATCATATCCAGCGACCGTCTTCCGCGTGAAATCGAAACGCTGGAAGACCGATTGCGTTCACGTTTTGAATCAGGACTTCTCGCAGATATTCAATCTCCAGATCTGGAAACAAGGATCGCTATTTTGAGAAAAAAAGCAGAATCAGAAAACATCTCTATTCCTCATGATGTTATTTCTCTTGTTGCATCCAGCATTGACACCAATATACGTGAAATAGAAGGCGCTTATACAAAAATAGTAGCCTATGCTTCATTGATGGGAAGTCCGATAACTATAGATCTGGCAAAAAAAATACTTGACGCTATGGGAACCAGCACTAAAAACAAACAAATTACTTTTGACGATATCATTCAGGTTACATCTGATTATTTCAAAATCAAAAAAGAAGAATTTTTTACAAAAAAACGTACTCAAAATATTGCTTATCCAAGACAGATAGCAATGTATCTGTGCCGTGAAATGGCTGATTTTTCTTATCCCCGAATTGGTGAGTTTTTTGGAGGCCGCGATCACACTACTGTTATCCATGCATATGAAAAAATCGTAAAAAAGATCAAAGAAGATCCTAATTGTGAAAAAACTATTACTTACCTTGTAGATAAATTAAAACAATAACTTTCAAAATTCTACCATTATATAATACTTATCTACAGTTTCTGTGGATAAGTTGCGTTATTTCTGTGGATAAATAGTTAATAAAAAGCATCACACAAAAAACTGTTGATAATGTTAATAAATTTTCCCAATTATCCACACTTATATCAACAAGTTTCATAAAAGCTTTTATCAGTGTTTTTAGGCTGTTTCCACATATTCACACTCCCTACTACGACGTCTACTAAGATTTTAAATTAATATAGCAATAATAAAAAAGATGGAGGTCTGTATAACATGATTTTTACCTGTAAAACAACTAACCTTAACAAAGCAATCCAAACAGTTCAAAGAGCTATTTCTTCCAAACCTAGTACTCCTATCTTTTCCGGAATCCATTTAATTGCAGATAATAACATTTTAGAGATCCAGGCAATGGATCTGAATATGGCTATAGCTTGCAGTATAGAAGCGGAAATACAGGAAAAAGGAGAAATAGTTGTTTCAGCAAAGCATTTTTCAGAATTGATGCGTAAGCTTCCTGGCGAAAATGTTACCATCGTAAAAAATAAAGAAGAAAAAACTATCAATGTTCAATCCGATAAATCTGATTTTCAGCTCTTACTGATGAATGAAGATGATTATCCAAAATTTCCAGAATTTAATGCTGATAAACAAATAGTTTTAGAAGATGAAAAAATCAAGGAACTTATTAAAAAAACTATTTTTGCCTGCTCTACAGACGAAGCAAGACCTTTGTTCACAGGTATTTTAGTGGAACTCCAGGATGGTAAGATAACTTTTGTAGGTACTAATACTCACCGTTTATCAATCAAAACTATGGAACAGGAAAGCAGCGAAGCTATGTCAATGATTATTCCTTCCAGAGTTTTAAGTGAAATTGCTCGTAATTTAACAAGTGAGTTACCTCAGGAAGTAAAACTTTCTTTATTAAATAATCAAATCATGGTACAGATCGATAAAGTGGTAATTGTTTCCCGCTTAATCGAAGGAAAATTCCCTGATTATCGTAGAGTTATTCCTCCTGCTTTTAACATTAAAACTCTATTCAATGTTAAAGAACTGGCCGGAGCTGTAGAACGCGTTGCTTTATTTTCCAGTGATGGTGATTACAGTATTATCAAAGTAAGTGTCGGAAATAATGAAATCGTTGTAAGCTCAAGCAGTCCAGACGTTGGTAAGGGACGTGAAGTAATCGAATGTCAAACTCAGGGCGAAACGATCAATGTAGCTTTTAATTCTAAATATATCATTGATATTTTAAAAAATCTTACTGATGAACAGGCTACGATGGAGTTAAATACTTCTCTGAGTCCTGTTTGCATTAAACCGATTGCTGAAAGTAATTATATTTATATCGTTACTCCTGTCAGAGTCGTATTTTAAGCGAGAAGGTAAAAAATGGAAAAAATAACTGTCGGTATCACTACTGAATTTATTACGATCTCTAATCTTTTGAAATATGCAGGAGTTTTAGAGACCGGAGGACAGGCGCATGAGGCTATTGAAGCGGGAGTAGTTACGTTGAATGGTGTTATAGTTACGGAAAAACGCAAGAAAGTTTTTCCGCAGGATACTGTTGTTTTAGATCAGCAAGTAGAAATAAAAGTTATAACGGAATAATTTATGAAAGTAAAAAGAATCTATGCAGTTAACTTTAGAAATTATAAAGAATGCTGTTTGGAAATTACTTCAATGGTCAATATCTTTTATGGGCAAAATGCTCAGGGAAAAACAAATCTTTTAGAAGCGATGTTTTATGCTGCCTTTGGAATGTCACATCGTACTGCCCAGGAAGATGATATGCAGCGTCTGGATACAAATCAGTTAGCTGTTGGTATTAATTTTGAAGATTTACATGGGGTAAATGATGTTAAAATAAAAAGACAGCAGCTCGATGGTAAGAATAAAAAAGAATTGTTTTTGAACGATGTAAAGGTTCGGCCCAAGGAACATTACGGAACTTTAAATATGGTGATGTTTTCACCTGAGGATCTGCAGCTTATCAAAGGTGAGCCCGCTTTACGCAGACGTTTTTTTGATATGCAGATCTCACAGACTGATAAAGCTTATTATGATCTGTTGATAAAATATAATCGTATTTTACAGCAGCGCAACAGGCTTCTTAAAGATATCCGTGATAATAATGCCAGTATTGAGCTTTTATTGACCTGGGATCAGGAATTTGTGCTGACTGCGGCCAGAATAGCTGTAAAAAGGCTGGCCGCTTTGCAGAAATTAAAAAATATAGCTAAAGATATTTATGCTGCTTTAACTGGTGAATTAGAAACATTAACTGTTTTTTATGAACTTAAAGCTAATAATGGCGAGCTTCTTTATCCTGATGAAGCTATCTGTTGGGAAGATTTCTATCGCAGTAGGCTGTTTGAACGGCGGCAGGTAGATATTTTAAGAGGCAGTACTGGCATAGGACCCCATCGTGATGATCTGTTATTTAAAGTAAATGACAGAATTTTGAAAGCTTTTGGTTCACAGGGGCAGCAGCGCAGTGCTGCTTTAGCCTTAAAACTGGCACAGCTTGAATATGTCCGCCAGGAAATAGATGAGTTTCCTGTATTACTGTTGGATGATGTAATGAGTGAACTTGATGATCAAAGACGTTGTCAGCTATTAAAATTTATTGATGGTAAAGTTCAAACTTTTATTACGGTAAACGATAAAGCTTTGATTCCGGATTTGAGCGGAAATGCGTATTTCAGGATTATTGAAGGCAGAATCGCAGAGGGATAAAAATGGAAGGTATAGAAAGAGTCCTTTTAAAAATGCTTCCTAATCAGGAAGGTCGTAATAAATATTTTATTTTTTCTATGCAGAGTAAATGGGAACAGATCTGTGGTGCTAACGTAGCTAAGCATTCAAAACCAGTACGTTTGGAACGCAAAGTTTTATATATAAATACGGATAGCTCTGTTTGGGCTAATCATCTTTTGATGATGAAACAGCAGTTTATTAATAATATCAATCGTGTTATGACTAATGACCCTGTCAAGGATATAAAATTTTTCACAGGCTCTATTGAAAATTTTTTGCAGCTTCCGAAAGAAGAACAGGAAGTGAAATTAAATTTTAAACCTTTGACGGAATCAGAGAAAATTTTTATTAGACAAGCACTGGTAAATATTAATAATCAGGAATTGCAGAAAAAGCTTGCTCATTTCAGGAAAGTTTGTCTGCAAAGAAAAAAAGCATTACTTATCGAAAACAATGATATGAAATGTAAATATTGTGGTGCTGCGTTAATTGAAAAAAATGATCTTTGCCGCGTCTGCCAGCGTTATGAAAAAGAGAAATTGAGAACAGAAATAGTATCTATTTTGACATCTGAACCTTGGATGAATTACAATGACTGTCAAAAATATGTCAAATGTGATAAAATGTTATTCGATAGTGTAAAAAATTCTTTGAAACAGTATTATTATGCTAAGGTTTATAATAATCAGTCTGATATCAGAGAAGAAATGACGGCTGTGATGTTAAAAACAGGGATGCAGCCTGATAAAATCAGTGAACAGCTTGCACAAAATATTATTAAAGGATTGCGGAGGAAATATTAATATGTATCTGCATCTTGGTGCCGACTGCATGATAAAAAATACGGATATTATAGCTATTTTTAATATTCGTGATCAACAGTCGGAAATTTATGATAATTATATTTCTGTGAATAAGGATAAATATAAAATTATTGATTTATCGGAAAATGGTGAGTGTTCAAGCTGTATTTTAACAACTGATACTTTGTATTTATCGGGAATTTCCGCTCTGACTTTAAAACGAAGGGCTGAAGAAGATTTTGGCAGTGATGCCATTTATAAAAGTTTTTAATCGTTGAAGGAAAGTATTAAATATACTTGAATTATAGGAATGTGGAGGTTACTATGTCTAATTTGGAAGAAGCAACTGAGGTTAAGGGACAATATGGTGCCGGACAGATTCAGGTCCTGGAAGGTCTGGAAGCTGTACGTAAAAGACCAAGTATGTATATTGGCAGTATTTCTGCCCGTGGTTTGCATCATTTGGTGTATGAAACAGTTGATAATAGTATAGACGAAGCCTTAGCAGGTTATTGCGATGCTATCGATGTGACTATCCATAGCGATAATAGCATTACTGTACGTGATAATGGTCGTGGTATTCCTGTAGAAATGCATAAAGTTGGCAAGCCTGCTGTAGAAGTAGTTATGACTATTCTGCATGCCGGCGGCAAGTTTGGTGATGGAGGCTACAAGGTTTCCGGAGGTCTGCATGGCGTAGGTGTATCCTGTGTTAATGCGCTTAGCGAGCATATGGAGGTTGAGGTACGTCGTAGCGGTAAAATTTATGGAATTGAGTTTTCCCGTGGTAAAACAGTTGTGCCGCTTTATGAAAAGGGTACTACTGAAGAAACAGGTACTACTGTACATTTTAAACCTGATCCGACGATTTTTACGGAACTTATCTACAGTTATGAAACCCTGCGTTTAAGAATACGTGAACTGGCTTTTTTAAATAAAGGCATCCGTATTAATCTCAATGATGAACGTACTGGAAAACAGGAAAGCTTTCATTACGAAGGCGGTATCATTGAATTTGTAAAGTATGTAAATGAAAATAAGGATAAGCTCCATGATGATCCTATCTACATCGAAGGTATCAAAGATACTAATATTGTTGAAGTAGCTCTGCAGTACTGCGATACTTATACTGAAAATCTATTTACTTTTGTAAATAATATCAATACTGAAGAAGGCGGCACACATTTAAGCGGTTTTAAACAGGCAATGACGCGTACTATCAATGATTATGCCCGTAAAATCGGTGCTTTGAAAGACGGAGAAGAAAACCTCAGCGGTGATGATGTCCGTGAAGGTATGACTGCAGTTATCAGTATTAAGATTCAGGAGCCTCAGTTTGAAGGTCAGACTAAAACTAAGCTTGGAAACAGTGAAATTCGTCCGATCGTTGATAATCTAGTCAGCGAAGGTTTAGGAGAATTTTTTGAAGAAAATCCTGTTATTGCCAAGAGGATTGTAGAAAAATCAATTCTTTCCGCCAGGGCACGTATGGCAGCACGTAAAGCACGTGAATTAACAAGGCGTAAAAGCGCTTTGGAAATCAGCAGCCTGCCTGGTAAATTAGCCGATTGCCAGAGCAAGGATGCTTCAGAAACAGAGATTTATCTTGTCGAAGGTGATTCTGCAGGCGGCAGTGCCAAACAGGGACGTGATCGTCGTTTTCAGGCTATTCTGCCTTTGCGCGGCAAGATTTTGAATGTTGAAAAAGCAAGATTAGATAAAATTTTAAGCAGTGACGAAATCAGAAATATGATTACTGCCTTTGGCTGTGGTATTGGTGAAGATTTTGATCTGGAAAAAGCGCGTTACGGTAAAATTATTATCATGACAGATGCCGATGTCGACGGAGCTCATATCAGAACTCTGCTGTTGACTTTCTTTTATCGTTATATGCAGCCTTTGATCAAAGAAGGACATGTATTTATCGCTCAGCCGCCTTTATATCTGGTCCGTAAAGGTCAGAAGCATTTATATGCTTACAGCGATGATGAACTGCAGACTGTTTTGGATGAAGTTGGTCGTGACAGTAATCCCTATATCCAGCGTTATAAAGGTTTAGGTGAAATGAATCCGGAGCAGTTATGGGAAACAACTATGAATCCTGACGGAAGAACGATTTTACAGGTACATTTGGAGGATGCTGCTGAAGCAGACGCAATTTTCTCCATATTGATGGGTGATAAAGTAGAACCAAGGCGTCAATTTATTGAGGCTAATGCCGGTAAAGTAAGAAATCTGGACCTGTAATTACGGAGGTCATTATGAAAATCAAAAAAAATCTTTCTGATGAAGAAATGTTTAAAGGCTATGTAGAAAAAGAAAGCTTTGAAAATGCTTTTGATGCTGATGAAAAAATAGTTTCTTCTAAAATGAAAAATAAAGCCGCAGCAGCGAAAGAATTATTATTACCTGCTGAAGCTCAAGAAAAATTAAATCAGTATTTGCTGGAAATAAGCATGGATTGGTTTAAAAATGGTAATGGTGACGTTGTCTGGAAAATTTATAAGGAACAGGGACAAATCATAATTAAACCTGCACCTGCTAAAAAGAAGGATTTAAGGTAATGGAGAATTGGAAGCTACTTTTGCCTCAGGGAGAGCTGGAAATAAAAACTTCCAGGCATGGTTCTTCTACAGCTTTATTATTGGCCGGAGGTAGAAAGCCTGCGTCCGAATGGCTGGTGCAAATAGCTGCATCTAAAGATATTTACTGCGCTGATAAAGGGATCGAATGCTGCTGTGAAAATAATTTAAAACCTGTTTGGTTATGCGGCGATGCTGATAGTGCGGCAAAAGACTGCTGGGAAAAAGCACAGCTTTCGGGAGTAAAAATACTTCTGCATGATCCTCTGAAAGATGATACAGACTTACAGCTTTTACTGGCAGCTATGCCGGAAGCTGTAAATATTGTTGCCAGCGGTATTTGGGGCGGCAGATTTGATCATCTGTACAGTAATGTTTTTTCTTTGCTGAATTATAAAATTCAACGTGATGTACAGGTTGTTATGGCTGATGAACAAGAAATTTTATTACTACTCCAAAAGGATGAAAGTTTGATTTTCAAACCTTTCAGTCCTGAAAATATAGAAGCTTTGTCGTTGCTGCCATTAACAGATTGCAATGAAGTTACTTTGCAGGGCGTTCAATGGAATTTGGAGTATGCGCCACTGCTTTCAGCTCATCCTTATGCTATCAGTAATATGGTTGAACAGGAAAAAGTGGTTTTTACTTGTAATCAGGGTCGCGTAGGTTTTTATCTTAAATATAAACTTTAAGCTTGGTGATGGGTGAGGGGAAAATTTTGGAAATTTTAGATCCAAGTACGATTGCTTTTTTATTGTTAGCAGGATTTATAGCCGCATTTATCGATTCAACTGTTGGCGGAGGCGGTTTAATTTCTACGCCGGCATTACTGGCCCTAGGGTTGCCTGTAAATTTTGCTTTGGGAACTAATAAGCTGGCTGCTTCTATGGGCGGTTTGATGAGTGTTTTTTCTTTTTGGCGTGCGGGAAAGATCAATCAAAAGGTTGCCATAAGTCTGATGCCGCTTTCTTTTCTCGGATCGGCTTTAGGTGCTTATGTAGTTTATCTTCTGCCGGAACAGCTGATGAAAAATGTGATCGTTGTCCTTTTAGTCGCAGTTGCTGTTTACACCTACCGTCGTAAAGACTGGGGCGATGTATCGGCAGTTAAACAATTGGGATTGGCAGCTTTGCTTGGGTCTGTAGTAATGGCCTTTGGTATTGGCTTTTATGATGGTTTTTTTGGTCCTGGAACAGGTTCGTTCCTGATTTTTGGATTTTTATTTTTGGGTTATGATTTTGTAACGGCAGCCGGTAATGCTAAGGCCCTGAATTTTGCCAGTGGTATCGGAGCGCTGTTGTCTTTTACTTTAAGTGGTTCAGTTTTGTGGACTTATGGTCTTTTGATGGGCTTTGCCATGGTGATAGGTGCTTATTTTGGTTCCCGTATGGCTATCAGACATGGTGCTTCTTATGTTAAACCGCTTTATTTGATTGTAACCACACTTTTAATAGGCAAGCAGGTTTATGAATTGTTGTTTAAGTAATTATGAGATGTTGAGGTGATATTGTGGATTTAGAGACAGGTACTGGTAAAGTTTTACCGGTCTACATTGAAGAAGAAATGCAAAAATCCTATATCGATTACGCAATGAGCGTTATCGTGCAGCGTGCTTTGCCTGATGTACGTGACGGTTTAAAACCGGTACACCGTAGAATTTTATATGCAATGCAGGAAGCCGGTATGGCATCCAACAAGCCTTATAAAAAATCTGCCCGTATCGTTGGTGAAGTTCTCGGTAAATATCATCCTCACGGTGATACTTCCGTTTATGATGCCATAGTACGTTTGGCACAGAATTTTTCGACACGCTATCTGATGGTAGACGGTCATGGCAACTTCGGCAGTGTCGACGGTGACTCGGCTGCTGCTATGCGTTATACGGAAGTGCGTATGGCCAAGGTTGCTGAAGTTATGCTGGAAGATATTGAAAAAGAAACTGTTGATTTTGTGCCTAACTATGATGAATCGCTGAAAGAACCAAGCGTTTTACCGGCGAAGGTACCTGCTCTTCTCATTAATGGCAGTGCCGGCATCGCTGTAGGCATGGCCACCAATATCCCGCCGCATAATCTGAGTGAAGTAGTTGACGGATTGATTATGCTGATCGACAATTCTGATATAGAAATACCGGAATTGATGACAGCAATCAAGGGTCCTGATTTTCCTACCGGAGCTACGATCCTTGGTACCGAAGGCATCCGCAGCGCTTATACTACCGGCCGTGGTATAGTAAAAATCCGCGCACAGGCAGAAATAGAACCCATGCAGAAGGGCAAGCACCGCATCGTTGTTACGGAAATTCCTTATCAGGTCAATAAAGCCCGTCTGATCGAAAGTATTGCTCAATTAGTTAAAGACGGTGTGATCGAAGGCATTACTGATTTGCGTGATGAATCTGACCGCCGTGGTATGCGTATCGTTGTCGAATTAAGAAATGACGTTGTTCCTGATGTTATTTTAAATCAATTATATAAACATACCAAATTACAGGATTCTTTCGGTATTATCATGCTGGCTTTGGTTGACGGGCATCCTCGGGTTTTAAATCTGAAAGAAATCCTTGTCCACTATCTTAACCATCAAAAAGAAGTTATCACCCGTCGTACAAGATATGAATTAGGTAAAGCCAAAGATCGCGCTCATATCTTGGAAGGTTTGAAAATTGCCCTAGATAATCTGGATGCAGTTATCAATACTATCCGCAGCAGTGCTAATGCAGATATTGCTAAAACTGCGTTAGTAGAAAAATTTACTTTAAGCCTGCGTCAGGCTCAGGCTATTTTGGATATGCGTCTGCAGCGTTTAACGGGTTTGGAACGTAAAAAAATCGACGATGAATATATCGACGTTATGGAAACGATTGATTGGTTGGAGAGCGTTTTGGCAGATGAGCAAAAAGTCCTCAATATTATTAAAGAAGATCTGTTGGAAATGAAAAAGAAATTCGGCGACGCACGTCGTACGATTCTTTCACATGATACTTCTTCCATGGATATGGAAGATCTGATCGCTGAAGAAGATATTGTCATAACGATCAGCCATCAGGGTTATATCAAACGTCAGACTCTTGATAATTTCCGTAATCAAAAACGCGGCGGTGTCGGCAAAACCGGTGGCAGCGGTAAGAAAAATGACGATTGTGCAGAGCATTTGTTCCTGTCGACAACTCATCATAATATTCTTTTCTTTACCAATAAAGGTCGTGTTTATCGGCAAAAAGGCTATGAAATTCCCGAAGCTGGACGTACAGCTAAGGGAACGGCGATTATCAATCTGCTGCCTATTGAGCAGGGAGAAAAGATTACAGCAGTTATCCCGGTGAAAGAGTTTAAGACAGAGCAGTATATGTTTATGGCTACAGATAAAGGGACAGTCAAAAAGACCAATCTAGAAGATTTTAACAGTGCACGTAAGGTTGGATTGATTGCTATTACTCTGGATGAAAATGAACAGCTTATTGGTGTAGAATTGACTGATGGCAATTCAGAAATCATTCTGGCTACCAGAAACGGTATTGCGATCCGTTTTGATGAACAGGATGTGCGTCCCATGGGACGTACTGCTCACGGTGTACGCGGTATTCAGCTGAATTATGGTGATGAAGTTGTTGCTATGGACAGCGTGACCAGTGAAAACAGTGAAGTATTGACTGCGACTGAGCAGGGACTTGGTAAACGCACCTCTGTCAGCGAGTATCGCAAACAGACTCGTGGTGGTAAGGGCGTAATAAATATCAAAGTAAATGAAAAGACCGGCATTGTGATTGGAATGAAGGTTATTACTCCGGGGCAGGAGATTATGATGATCACTGCTGCCGGCATCATTATCCGTATTGACGTCGAAGGCATTTCCCAATTTGGACGTAATGCTCAAGGCGTTAAACTGATGACATTGAATGATGATGATAAAGTAGTTTCTTTGGCTGCCGTTCAGCAGGCTGAAGATGACGTTACAGAAGAAGTAATAACAGATGATGTGCAGACGGAAACAGTCGATGTTTCTGATGAGATCATAGAAACATCCCAGGCTACAGAAGAATAAAAAAAAGCCCTGCTCAGCAGGGCTTTTTCTTTTTTGTATAAATTTTACCAGCCGATACCGATACCGCCGCGATGTCGCCGGCCGATACCGATACCGATACCAACATTTACACCGTCATCATAAACAGTGCTGCCGCGGGGGATTTTCATAAACCAGAACTTATGAATATTTGCCTTTATGTTTTCAGCGCCGGCATCAGAATCATCTTTACCACCCATATAACGGCTGTTATCATAAAGACGGCCTGATTTTTCCAGATCCTTTACTACATCAAAAGCTAGGGTGAAAGTCTGCTCACTGGCTGTCAGTAAATAAAGCACTTTGTTAGTAGGAAGATTTTTTAACAGTTCTTTACGGACTGCTTTTTTATCTTTAAAATCGGGATAGACCTTGTAAGCATCTTCGTCTATCTTAACATAAGCAGCCGGATTATCATCAGCCTGCAAAAGCTCATCGACTTGCTGTTGGCTCAGAATTTTATCTGAGGCGGCAGAAGCTTTTTCCTCAGCCCAGGTTACAGCAGTAAAAAATGTCAGACAAAGCATGATAGTTAAGGTCAGATAAAGAATACGTTTCATTAGTTATCACCTGCTTTTCTTTTTAATTTTATTCTAATTTAATCGAATGAAGCTGTCAATTTTTTAAGAGAGACGATTGAAAACTATTTGTAAAAATTAAAGAAAATATGTTAAAATATACATATAGCTAAATTTTAGAAATGAGGTAACTATGAAAAGAATATTTTCTGCCGGCAGAGGGCTGGCTTTTATAGTTTTTATGACGGTTTTTTTGTTTACTGGCTGTGGGCAGAGTGCTGAACCTAAATCGGAAGTAAAAAATCCGACATTGCATGATGCGGCTGTAAAAATGGTTGCCGGTATGAGTTTAGAAGAAAAAATCGGACAAATGCTGCTGATCGGTATTGATGGTACGGAAATAGACGAGGGTGCGTTGAGCATGCTGCGAGATTATCATGTTGGCGGCGTGATTTTATTTGACCGCAATATGAATAATAAATATCAGGTTACAGGACTGAATGCTAACCTGCAGCGACTGAATAAAGAATATAATAAATTACAGCTTTATTTATGTGTTGACCAGGAAGGCGGGATGGTTGCCAGAATGAAGCAGGGGTTGACCGTTGTTCCTGCAGCAGCCAGAATAGCTGAACAGGGCACTCCTGAAGATGCACGTCGCTGGGCTTACCAGACAGCTATGGAATTGGAAACGATTGGTTTCAATGTAAATTTTGCTCCTGTTTTAGATATTGGTATTCCTTATGGAAGATCTTATGGGCACGATGCTGCGTCCGTGAGCAAGTTTACCGAAGCAGCCTGCCGTGGTTATGATCAGGCAGGAATTATTTACAGCTTGAAACATTTCCCCGGTATGGGAAAAAGTGAGGTCGATCCGCATACAGAACAATATCGGATTACAGCTTCTAAAGAGATTTTATTGCAGGAAGACACAATACCATTTAAAAATATTATCCAAAATTTTGACAACCAGGATTTTATGGTTATGGTAGGGCATTTGATTTATACAGGACTGGATACATTGCCGGCCAGTGTTTCACCTCAGGTAATCAATAATTTTCTGCGTAATGAGCTTGGTTTTCAGGGTATCGTCATTACAGATGATATGGAAATGGGAGCTTTAACAAGTATGTATGGTTTTCGTGAAATGGGGGTTGCAGCAGTTCAGGCCGGAGTTGATGTTTTGCTGGTTTGTCATAATTATGAACATCAGCAGCAGGTTTATCAGGGTGTACTGGAAGCTGTAAAAACAAATAAATTGACAACAGCCGCTATTGATGCAGCAGCTGTAAGAATAGTGGAAAATAAAATGATTAAGTTATTAGATGCAGGCAAACAACAGGAATTGTTGCAGGACTTGCAGAAAGAGGCGCAGTAAAAGGAGTCGGAAGTGGGAAAAAACTTAGGAAAAATTATATTTTTAAATGCTGTAGGTTTAACAATATTTTTTAGCTGGTATTTACCTGCTGAACATGGTTTTTGGTTTACATTGGATAAAAGCATTTTCTATTACTTTAATGAACAGCTTCAACCTGAAAGCTCTTTTACGTATTTTGTCGGTCTGACTAATGTACGTCATTTCGATATAATTTCTTTAATGGCTATGTTGGCATTATATGGTTATTATTATTCTAAACAGGATCATTTAGGTAAACGAAAAATGTGGTTTATCGGTGTCACGATGCTGTTTTTTGCGGTAATATTAAATCAGCTGGGGCATTTGATTCCTGTACAGCGATGCAGTCCGACAGGATTTTTTGAAAATATTCATCGTGTCAGTAAAATGCTGGTTTTTAAAGCTAAGGATTATTCTGGCGACAGTTTTCCAGGCGATCATGGTCTGATGCTGATGATTTATGCCGGTTTCATGCTGAGATATTTTGGCAAAAAAGCTTTTGCCGTCAGCTGCATTATTTTAATAATTTTTATGCTGCCGCGTATTATGGCCGGAGCGCACTGGTTTACAGATATTGCTGTAGGTTCTTTAAGTATTTCTTTGGTTGGTTTGAGTTGGGTTTTACTGACGCCGGTGAGTGATAAATGTATAGATTTTTTAAATAAAATTTTTCCGGATAAAGCTGTAAAATAATTTTTAAAATATCCTGTCAAATTTGACAGGATATTTTTTTAGTGATAGGGACTTTAAAAGTCCCGTGGGTGACAAAAAATGAAATTTTTCTTGTAAAAACTATAAAGTAAGTTCTTTTTTTGTAAAGAATGTGATAAAATTACTAAGTATAACTTAGAATTTTTGTTTAGGATGTGAAATGATGGAATTTTTCAAAACAGCGGATGTCGTTGTTATCGGCGGCGGTATTGTTGGTACTGCAATTCTGCGTGAGTTGTCGAAGTATGATTTAAAATGCGTGCTTGTTGAAAAAGAACCGGACCTTGCTGCAGGTACTACGAAAGCTAACAGTGCTATTTTACATGCTGGTTTTGACGCGCCGACAGGCAGTTTAAAAGCAGTTACTAATGTACGCGGCAATAAATTATATCATGAGCTGCAAAAAGAATTAGGTCTGGATATTGAATGGACAGGTTCTCTTGTTGCTGCTACCAGTGAAGAAGAAATGCAGACTTTACAGGAATTATTGGAACGCGGTCAGAAAAACGGCGTTGAAGGCCTGCGTATTTTAAATAGAGAAGAAGTTTTAGCCAAAGAAAAAAATCTGACAACAGTTGTTGGTGCTTTATGGGCGCCGTCGGCAGGCGTTTGCTGGCCTTTTGCCATGGCTGTGGCTTTTGCGCAATGTGCAGTGCAGAATGGCGCTGAAGTAGTTACGGACTGCCGTGTAACTGGATTTATTAAGGAAGCTGGCAGAATTACGGCTGTAGAAACTTCAAAAGGTTTGATCAAGGCTGCTTGTGTTATAAATGCCGGTGGTGTTTATGCAGATGGTATCGCTCGTTTGGCTGGCGATGAAAGCTTCACTATTCATCCGCGCCGCGGCGAATATATTCTTTTTGATAAAACTGCTGCAGCCAGTTTGGTTAAAGGCGTTGTTTTCCCAACACCTAATAAAAAGTCTAAAGGTATACTGATCTGTACGACTACGCATGGCAATACATTTATCGGTCCTAATGCACAGGATATGGAGAATAAGGAAGATACTGCCGTTACTCTGACAGGGATGGACGAAATTATGAATTCTGCCAGAAAACTGATTCCAAATTTGCCGATGGGTGCTTCGATTACTGAATTTGCAGGGCTGCGTGCAGTTTCCGGCAGCGGAGATTTTGTCATCGGCGCTTCACCTGTAGCAGGTTTGTTTAATGCTGCAGGGATGCAATCGCCTGGACTGACAGCTGCTCCGGCAGTAGCCGAAATGATTGTTGAAGCTGTGTTGGCATATTTTCCGGCCGCTGTAAAAGCTGATTTTAAAGCTGCTTTACCGCAAAATCCTCTTTTTCATAGATTGTCACATGAGGAGCAGGCAAAGCTTATTGAAAAAAATAGATTGTATGGCCGTGTTATCTGTCGTTGTGAAACGGTCACGGAAGCGGAGATTATCGCTGCTATCAAAGCGCCCTGCGGAGCTAAAACAGTTGACGGTGTTAAACGCCGTACGCGTGCCGGTATGGGACGCTGTCAGGGCGGTTTCTGCGGTCCGCGCGTTACCCAGATCCTGGCACGGGAACTGGGTATACCCGTACCGGAAGTTTTGAAAGAACGTGCTGATTCTCATTTGTTTTATGAAAAAAACTCTGCAGATGAGGGGGAAGCATAAAAATGAAAAATTTATATGACGTAATTATTGTCGGCGGTGGTCCGGCTGGACTTTCTGCTGCTTATAGCGCTTGGCAGAATGGTGCTAAAAGTATTTTGGTTATTGAGCGTGACCGGGAATTAGGCGGCATTCTGCAGCAGTGCATTCATAATGGTTTTGGCTTGCATCATTTTAAAGAAGAGCTGACTGGACCTGGATATGCTTATCGTTGCATTGAAATGATCAAAGATAAACCGGAAATAGAAACCTTGGTTGATACGATGGTTTTGGAAGTTTTGCAGGACAAAACGGTAATTGCAGTCAGCCCTGAACATGGACTGCTGAAAATTGCAGGCAGAACCGTTATTCTGACTATGGGCTGCCGCGAACGTACACGCGGTGCGATCAGAATTCCGGGTGAACGGCCGGCAGGTGTTTTTACTGCCGGAGCGGCGCAGCGGATGGTCAATATGGAAGGTTATCTGCCTGGACATAAAATAGTAATTTTAGGCAGCGGTGATATTGGATTAATCATGGCGAGGAGAATGAGCCTGGAGGGCTGTAAAGTGCAGGCCGTTTTGGAAATCTGCCCGTTTTCCAATGGTTTGACCCGTAATATAGTGCAGTGTCTTGATGATTATGATATTCCTTTGTATCTTTCCCATACTATCACAAAGATCCACGGACGTGATCGCGTTACCGGTGTAACTGTAGCAAAGGTCAACGAAAAAATGCAGCCGATTGCCGGGACTGAATTTGATATTGAATGTGATACTTTACTGCTTTCTGTCGGCTTGATTCCGGAAAATGAACTATCGCGCAGTTTGGATTTAGAGATGCATCCGCTGACCAGCGGCCCTATCGTAGACCAACGCCGCCGTACCAGTCTTCCTGGTTTTTATGCTGCCGGCAATGTTGTACATGTACACGACCTAGTAGATTTTGTTTCGGAAGAAGCGGAAATAGCAGGTAAATTTGCAGCGTTAGATGCGCAGGGAAAATTGGATGGCGACTTGCGTACAGTAAATGTGATTGCCTCGAACGGAGTACGTACATGTGTACCGCAAAGACTGTCTCTGCCCGAAAATGGTGAAAAAGCACGTTTATTTATGCGTGTTGCCAATCCGGAACGTAAAGTAAAATTAGAAGTAAAGAGCGGCGAAAATGTCATTTTGACAAAAATGCTGCCTGTTGCCAAGCCAAGTGAAATGATTGCTGTCGATATTCCAGCAGAAAAGACAGCGCTTATCGGAGAAACTTTGACTGTGGCATTGAACAAGGAGGCATAAAAATGGCTGTAGAAACTCGTATAATGAACTGTATCATGTGCCCTTTGGGTTGTGAGATGACTGTTACTATAGAAGACGGTGCGGTAACAAGTGTTACCGGTAATACCTGCCCCCGTGGTCCTAAATATGCCCATGATGAAGTAGTTGCCCCCAAGCGGATGCTGACAAGTACCGTACAGGTAAAAGGAGGACTTTTACCATTATTGCCCGTCGTATCTAATACTACACTGCCTAAAGAACGTATTTTGGATTGTGCTGCGGCATTGCGCCAAATAGCCGTAAAGGCTCCGGTGACTGAAGGCCAGATTATTGTAGAAAATATTCTGGGATTGGGAGTAGATATTATTGCCAGCCGTTCGATGGAGGCACATCGGGAATAATAGTTTGGATTAAGTTGTTCGAATCCGGTTTTGCTGTAGAAGGCAAAGCCGGATTTTTATTTTTAGTGTGGCAGGATTTGTAAATTCAGTAAAAGGTAAACTATTATAGAAGCGTTTTTGGACGGCGGACAATGCAATAAACAGTTATTTTTTTGAAAAAATAACTGGGGAATGGCTTGCAGTCAAGCGGGAGACGTTGCCAACGCTGCCTGGTGTATCATGCAAAAATATAAAAAATGTTACAAAAAAGGTGTTGACAGAAGTAACGGGGAATGCTATTATATACAAGTCGCCGAAATGCGGCGGCAGGCAGAACCTTGAAAACTGAACAATAACCAAAAACGAATGTGCGGGCGAGCGTTTCTTGAAAGAGGAGCGTTTGCCAAGTCAAAAAATAATTTCTTAACAACAAATCGAAAGAGCCAATCGGCTTTCTCAATAAAACTTTATTGGAGAGTTTGATCCTGGCTCAGGACGAACGCTGGCGGCGTGCCTAACACATGCAAGTCGAACGGAGAATTTTATTTCGGTAGAATTCTTAGTGGCGAACGGGTGAGTAACGCGTAGGCAACCTACCCTTTAGACGGGGACAACATTCCGAAAGGAGTGCTAATACCGGATGTGATCATCGTGCCGCATGGCAGGATGAAGAAAGATGGCCTCTACAAGTAAGCTATCGCTAAAGGATGGGCCTGCGTCTGATTAGCTAGTTGGTAGTGTAACGGACTACCAAGGCGATGATCAGTAGCCGGTCTGAGAGGATGAACGGCCACATTGGGACTGAGACACGGCCCAAACTCCTACGGGAGGCAGCAGTGGGGAATCTTCCGCAATGGACGAAAGTCTGACGGAGCAACGCCGCGTGAGTGATGAAGGATTTCGGTCTGTAAAGCTCTGTTGTTTATGACGAACGTGCAGTGTGTGAACAATGCATTGCAATGACGGTAGTAAACGAGGAAGCCACGGCTAACTACGTGCCAGCAGCCGCGGTAATACGTAGGTGGCGAGCGTTGTCCGGAATTATTGGGCGTAAAGAGCATGTAGGCGGCTTAATAAGTCGAGCGTGAAAATGCGGGGCTCAACCCCGTATGGCGCTGGAAACTGTTAGGCTTGAGTGCAGGAGAGGAAAGGGGAATTCCCAGTGTAGCGGTGAAATGCGTAGATATTGGGAGGAACACCAGTGGCGAAGGCGCCTTTCTGGACTGTGTCTGACGCTGAGATGCGAAAGCCAGGGTAGCGAACGGGATTAGATACCCCGGTAGTCCTGGCCGTAAACGATGGGTACTAGGTGTAGGAGGTATCGACCCCTTCTGTGCCGGAGTTAACGCAATAAGTACCCCGCCTGGGGAGTACGGCCGCAAGGTTGAAACTCAAAGGAATTGACGGGGGCCCGCACAAGCGGTGGAGTATGTGGTTTAATTCGACGCAACGCGAAGAACCTTACCAAGGCTTGACATTGATTGAACGCTCTAGAGATAGAGATTTCCCTTCGGGGACAAGAAAACAGGTGGTGCATGGCTGTCGTCAGCTCGTGTCGTGAGATGTTGGGTTAAGTCCCGCAACGAGCGCAACCCCTATCCTATGTTACCAGCAAGTAAAGTTGGGGACTCATGGGAGACTGCCAGGGACAACCTGGAGGAAGGCGGGGATGACGTCAAGTCATCATGCCCCTTATGTCTTGGGCTACACACGTACTACAATGGTCGGAAACAGAGGGAAGCGAAGCCGCGAGGCAGAGCAAACCCCAGAAACCCGATCTCAGTTCGGATCGCAGGCTGCAACCCGCCTGCGTGAAGTCGGAATCGCTAGTAATCGCAGGTCAGCATACTGCGGTGAATACGTTCCCGGGCCTTGTACACACCGCCCGTCACACCACGAAAGTTGGTAACACCCGAAGCCGGTGAGGTAACCTATTAGGAGCCAGCCGTCTAAGGTGGGGCCGATGATTGGGGTGAAGTCGTAACAAGGTAGCCGTATCGGAAGGTGCGGCTGGATCACCTCCTTTCTATGGAGACATGAGGTAGTAAGATATCTCGTAGACTTCAAGTCGACGCACATTCGTTGGTTAATGTTTAGTTTTGAAGGCTTAGCCTTCTTTTTTGAACCTTGAAAACCATATAGAAGAGACAAACAGTTTATTACGAAAATGATGAGTGAGTAGTAATAGACACAAACCTCTAATCAAAATGCTATATTTGATGAGAGTTAACGAGAAAAGTCTAGGAACGTAAGTTTCTTAGCAGCTGAAAAGTCAAGCTACTAAGGGCATACGGTGGATGCCTAGGCGCCAAGAGCCGAAGAAGGACGCGGTAAGCTGCGAAAAGCCACGGGGAACTGCAAGCAAGTATTGATCCGTGGATATCCGAATGGGGAAACCCGGCCATCGTCATGGATGGTCACCCGCAAGGGAGGGAACCTGGGGAACTGAAACATCTAAGTACCCGGAGGAAGAGAAATCAAACGAGATGCCCACAGTAGCGGCGAGCGAAGAGGGCAGAGCCCAAACCGAGAAGCTCCGGCTTTTCGGGGTTGAGGACCGGCAGAATCGAAGTCAGGCCTAGTCGAATTACCTGGAAAGGTAAGCGAGAGAGGGTAAAAGCCCCGTAGACGAAAGGCAGAGCAGAGAGGCCGAGATCCAGAGTACCACGAAGCACGAGGAATTTTGTGGGAAGCAGGGGGGACCACCCTCCAAGGCTAAAAACTACTTGGCGACCGATAGCGCATAGTACCGTGAGGGAAAGGTGAAAAGAACCCCGGGAGGGGAGTGAAATAGTACCTGAAACCGTATGTCTACAAGCAGTCGAAGCGAAAGCGACGGCGTGCCTATTGAAGAATGAACCAACGAGTTATCTGCACTAGCGAGGTTAAGTGGAAGACACGGAGCCGCAGCGAAAGCGAGTCTTAAGAGGGCGCTAGTTAGTGTAGGTAGACCCGAAACCGCAGTGATCTACCCATGTCCAGGTTGAAGCGCAGGTAAAATTGCGTGGAGGACCGAACCGGTGAGCGTTGAAAAGCTTTCGGATGAGATGTGGGTAGGGGTGAAATTCCAATCGAACGCGGAGATAGCTGGTTCTCCCCGAAATAGCTTTAGGGCTAGCCTGAGGTAGTAAGTATAGGCGGTAGAGCACTGATCGGGCTAGGGGCCGTAAAGGTTACCGAACCCTGTCAAACTCCGAATGGATATACTGTAGAGCCTTGGAGTCAGACTACGAGTGATAAGATCCGTGGTCAAAAGGGAAACAGCCCAGACCACCAGCTAAGGTCCCCAATGTCGTACTAAGTGGAAAAGGATGTGGGGTTTCATAAACAACCAGGATGTTGGCTCAGAAGCAGCCACCATTTAAAGAGTGCGTAATAGCTCACTGGTCGAGAGACCCTGCGCCGAAGATTCCCGGGGCTAAAGTACGAAACCGAAGCTGTGGCTGTATACGTAAAGTATACGGGGTAGGGGAGCGTTCCCATAGGGTAGAAGTCGAACTGGAAGGTTCGGTGGACTTGTGGGAAGTGAGAATGTTGGTATGAGTAGCGAAAAGAAAGGTGAGAATCCTTTCCACCGAAAGCATAAGGATTCCTGAGCAACGATCGTCGTCTCAGGGTAAGTCGGGACCTAATCCGAGGCAGAGAGCGTAGGAGATGGACAACTGGTTGATATTCCAGTACCGGTAGTAATTGTTTGAGCAATGGAGTGACACAGAAGGGCAGGCAAGCATGCGAATGGAAGAGCATGTGTAAGCGTGTAGGGTGGTGCATAGGCAAATCCGTGCACTGAAAGCCTGAGGCGTGATGCGGAGTGAGCAGAGATGCGAGCGAAGTTGTTGACCCCACACTGTCGAGAAAAGCTTCTAGTGAGAGAGCTACCGCCCGTACCGTAAACCGACACAGGTATGCGGGGAGAGAATCCTAAGGTGCGCGGGAGAACCCTCGTTAAGGAACTCGGCAAAATGTACCCGTAACTTCGGGATAAGGGTAGCCACTGTTGTGAAGTCCCATGCGGATGGAGCATAGAGTGGTCGCAGAGAAGAGGCCCAAGCGACTGTTTACCATAAACACAGGTGCCTGCTAAAGCGAAAGCTGACGTATAGGTGCTGACACCTGCCCAGTGCCGGAAGGTTAAGGAAGGATGTTCGGATTAGTCCAAAGCATTCGACTGAAGCCCCGGTGAACGGCGGCCGTAACTATAACGGTCCTAAGGTAGCGAAATTCCTTGTCGGGTAAGTTCCGACCCGCACGAAAGGTGTAACGATTTGGGCACTGTCTCAACGAGGGACCCGGTGAAATTGAAATACCTGTGAAGATGCAGGTTACCCGCGACTGGACAGAAAGACCCCATGGAGCTTTACTGTAACCTGACATTGGGTTTTGATACATTACGTACAGGATAGGTGGGAGGCATGGAAAGCTGGACGCTAGTCTGGCTGGAGCCGACGTTGGGATACCACCCTTGATGTATTGAAATTCTAACCGCGAGAGTAACGAAATCCGGGACAGTGTCAGGCGGGCAGTTTGACTGGGGCGGTCGCCTCCGAAAGAGTAACGGAGGCGCCCAAAGGTTCCCTCAGCGCGGCCGGAAATCGCGCGAAGAGTGTAAAGGCAGAAGGGAGCTTGACTGCGAGTCAAACACGACGAGCAGGTACGAAAGTAGGGCTTAGTGATCCGGTGGTACCGAGTGGAAGGGCCATCGCTCAACGGATAAAAGCTACCCTGGGGATAACAGGCTAATCTCTCCCAAGAGTCCATATCGACGGGGAGGTTTGGCACCTCGATGTCGGCTCATCACATCCTGGGGCTGAAGTCGGTCCCAAGGGTTGGGCTGTTCGCCCATTAAAGTGGTACGTGAGCTGGGTTCAGAACGTCGTGAGACAGTTCGGTCCCTATCCATCGCGGGCGCAAGAGATTTGAAGGGGGCTGCTCCTAGTACGAGAGGACCGGAGTGGACGAACCGCTGGTGTACCAATTATCCCGCCAGGGGTACAGTTGGGTAGCTACGTTCGGAAAGGATAAACGCTGAAAGCATCTAAGCGTGAAACCAGCCTTAAGATGAGATCTCTCATAGAGCAATCTAGTAAGACACCTTAAAGAAGATGAGGTTGATAGGTCGGGAGTGTAAGTACAGCAATGTATTGAGCGGACCGATACTAATATGTCGAGGGCTTGACTTAAGTGAAACCCTGACAGAGGCAAGCGCAAGCGAAGCCAATGGCAGGAAAGGTTGAACTTATATCGAAAAAGCGACCTAAGGGGAGCGTTTTCGATGAAAGTGAATCGCCGAAAAGAAGTAAAAACACACAGCGAACTCAAAAGTTTGTACTCTTCTATATAGTTTTGAAGGCTTAAAGACCTTCTGAAACAATCCGGTGGCGATAGCTAAGGGGATCCACCTGTTCTCATCCCGAACACAGTAGTTAAGCCCTTAAACGTCGAAAGTACTTGGCTGGAAGCGGCCTGGGAGGATAGAAAGCTGCCGGTTAAAAAATAACCATACCATACGGTATGGTTATTTTTTTATGTTAGGTAAATACAATCCGGCCAGACATTGCCCTAGGACACATGGCAGGCAAAACCGGAAGTTGCATGCCTGTGTACTTATGAAGTAAAATATCGATTCTTATAATGAATAACCGCTTTAAGTAAATTTTTCTTAAAAACACTACTAAAAGGAGTATTTATGTTACAATATACTTATCGCTCTGAAAGGACATGTTATGCAAAAGAAAAATTTTTTACCTATTTTAGCATTAGCAGTAGGTCATTTGGTGACTGACTTACAGGCTGGTGCTTTACCAATAGTATTGCCACACCTTAAAGAATTATTTACATTGAGTTATTCGCAGCTGGCAGCTATAGTTTTGACGCAGAATATTACGTCGTCGGTTATTCAGCCGGTATTTGGTTATATTACGGATAAGCGATCTATGCCTGTCCTGCTGCCTTTTTGCGCTGCTATGGCAGGTGCGGGGTTTGCCGCCATAGGCTGGGTTTCCAGTTATACTTTAATTTTATTGACCGTTATTATAATCGGTATAGCCAGTGCGACTTATCATCCTCAGGCTTCAAAAACTGTTAATTTTTTAAGCGATGAAAACAGTAAAGCCAAAAATATGGGCATTTTTTCTCTGGGAGGCAATGCCGGTATGGCCGTCGGCTCCATTTTGATGACTTTTCTCATTGGACTGCAGGATGGCATCCATAATACGATGTATTTTATTCTGCCAGGGCTGCTTGTTTTTGGGTTAATGATGAAATATATGCCAGATTACAAACGTGTTAATGCGGAGCATAGTTTGAAAAAAGCTGCAGTACAAATTAAAGCTGCTTCAGAAAAGCTCTCTTATACAGGAATGTTTATACTGCTGTTTTTTATCTTTATGAGGTCTACTATCCATACGGGATTATCTACGTATCTGCCGTTATTTTTTATGAAATTTCGTGGCAGTGAAGCAATTTTTGCCAGCGCTTTGGTGTCGGCATTTTTATTGGGTGGTGTAGCAGGAACTTATACGGGTGCAGTGCTCAGTGACCGTTTAGGAGCCCGCAGGATTATTTTAGGATCGATTATACTAAGTATTCCAACGATATGGCTGATCAGCCATGCAGGAACGGAAATTGGCGCAATGCTGGCTGTTGTGGCTTCTGGTTTTTTTATCATCGGGTCGTTTGCTACAACTATCGTTTTAGCGCAGACGATGCTGCCTGATAACGTTGGGATGGCAGCAGGTCTTACTATTGGTTTCAGCGTCGGTATGGGTGGTTTTGGCGTTACTATTTTAGGATTTATTGCCGATAATTTTGGTTTACCGCTGGTAATGCAGATCGTTACCTGGCTGCCGGTAGCTGCGGCGATCATTGCCCTGAAAATTCCAATTCCGGCAAGTTTAAGAAAATAATTATTGGCAGATAGATGGAGGAACAATGGAAAGCACTTTCAGACAGGGAATAATTTATAGCTTGACCGCTTATTTACTATGGGGAATTTTGCCTATTTATTGGAAAACTTTAGGCGTAGTACAGGCTTTTGAGATTTTATCAAATCGTTTTATCTGGTCCTGTGTTTTTGTATGGATATTGATCATCGCTTCCGGCAGAGTAAAAAGTTTTTTAGCAGAAACTCAGGATATTTTTACAAATCCTAAACAGGCTCTGGCAATGCTGGCTGCGGCAATTACGATCAGTTTCAACTGGGGGTTGTTTATTTGGGCTGTCAATGACGGCAGAATAGTAGAAACCAGTATGGGCTATTATATCAATCCTTTAGTGAGCATTGTTTTTGGTGTTTTCTTTTTGAAAGAACGTTTGGATAACTGGCAAATGGCAGCAGTTATCTGCGCTGTGATCGGTGTTGGTACAATGGTTTGGAACCTGGGCCAGCTGCCTTGGGTTTCTGTATCATTAGCTGTTTCTTTTGCTTTATACGGCTTGATCAAGAAATGTTTATCGGTAACGACAATGACGAGTATTATGCTGGAAACACTGCTTATAACGCCGCTGGCTTTGGCTTATGAATATTATTTGAGCCTGCATGGAACCAGTGCTTATCAAACAGCAGAAACCAGTACGTTGATAATGCTGGCCTGTGCCGGTGTAGTGACGGCTACGCCGTTATTGTTTTTTACGGCAGGGGCAAAGCTTTTACCGTTAAAAATAATTGGATTTTTACAGTATATTGCTCCAACAATCAGTTTGCTGATAGGCGTTTTTATGTACGGAGAAAACTTCACATCCGTACATATGGTCGCTTTTGGTTGGATATGGTTTGGTCTGTTTTTATTTACTATAGCACAGATAAAACGGCGGTAAAAATTGAGTTAAGCAGCAGTTAAATTAAAAAAAACTGCTGCTTTTTTATTTTCAGAAAATTTAGGCTGAAGAAAGAAGGCTTTAAATATACACTTGTAAAAGCTTTTGTCAGTGTCAAGAAGCGCTTAAATAAAACTTTTAATCAAACGATTAAAAGTTGCCCTTGACAGTGCACTTTGAACACAAAGTATAGACTTCAGCATCTGTATGAGCCAATAAACAAACTAGATATTGTGTTGTGGAAAAATGGGGAAAGTTTTCTGAAAGTTATCCACAGAATGTTGATAAAATGTGTATAACTTAAGGGTGATATGGTATAACTTGGAAAATTTAGGGGAAAAAAAGATTGAAACTGTGTATAATATGTAATTTATACACAGAATGCTGTGGAAAACTATGTGGATATTGTTGATAAATGGAGAGGATTTTGCTTTTTTGACACATATATTTTGTATCCGCCTTAGGTGGATAAATTAAAAGTACTGTCGATAAGCATAATTTATAGTTTGGCGAACAAAGGTTTAAATAGCGTTTAGTTATTTTCCGGGTTTTACTTGCGTAAAAGGCGCAGATTGTGGATAATATTAGAAGGAAGATAACTGAGATTTTTGGAGGATGAAAAATGGCTATTAAACAAGCACTGGCAGTAAAAACAATGGAGGCTGCGGCAGGCGGCAAGGTTGTGTCAGCCTCTATGAGCGAAGTCACTAACGGCTGGGTCGCACTGGTTATAAAGGTTGCTGATAAAAAATTAGTCTGTGTTACACAGGGGGAATGTCCTTTGACAGCGATGTGGGCTGTCGAAAATTCCTGTGAACAGGATGGTTTGCATGTGGATATTATGTCTTTGAATGCAAATAATGCGGCAGTTATCCGTCGTTTTGTAAAATGGGCAGCGCCCAGTGCCTGCGGCACTAAAGGTACGAGTATCGGTTTCAGTGACTGGCTGGGAGCTGCAGGCGGATGCATTGCGCCGCTGTTTGCTAAAAAGCAGGTAAAGCCTGTCCTTGCAGAATATTCAGCTGCTGACAGCGTGCTCTTAAAACGCAATTTTCTGGAAGCTGTAGATGCTGCAACCTGGGGAGTTTTTGAAACAGGTTATAAAGAAGGCTATGGTGCCAATGCTGAAGGGTTGAAAAGTGAAGAAGATATTGTAAAGGCATTATTATACGGCTATAGCATGATTGGCCTGGACTGCAGCGATAAAATAAATCTGCAGATCGAAAAAATGTCAGATGCAGAGGTAGAGAAGCGTTATAATGATTTTCCGCAGGAATTTCGTGATGCGATGCAGGGCTCATATTTGGAAGCAAATTTTCAGGTAGGAAGTGAAGTTATTCATTTTGAGCCTGAACAGCTGCGGCGTATCGTTTTGGAATATGGTGAAGCTATTATGCACGCACAGTTCATTTATAATTCTTATCTTAAAAATACTCCCTGGGAAATAGATTTTGAGCTGCTGATATCTAAAGAGGGTAAATTACTTTCTCCACAGGAGCATTACCTGATTGCTAATGAATTGCAACGTAACGGCATTAAATTTGCGGCTTTAGGGCTCAATACTCTGGATGAGGCGCAGCTGCTGCAGGAAATGCTGCAGACCCATGCCGCTATTGCTGATACTTTTGGCTACAGACTGAGTTTTTTACATGCTGATTTGACCTTAAAAGATTTGGGAGCAGTAGCTAAAACCCTGAAAGGGAAAGTGCATTTTAAGCTCAGCAGCGTATTGTGGCTGGCAGCCTGGGAAACGGTGCTGAAGCTGGCACCGCAGTTGGCCTGTCAAATGCGGGATTATGCCGGGTTAGCAGAAACAGACGCTCTGATACCACAGACTGAGACAGGAAAAGCTTACGCATTAAGTTATAAAACTTTGCTGGCTCCGGAAGCAGGTAATTTTGCAGATCAGGTCAAAGAAGTTTTAGCAGTTAATCATGCCGCATATAGTGAACGAATTTCTGTTTTGGTAGGCAATTATTTAAGAACATTGTAAACATTGGAACAAATATAAGAATTTTTGAAAAAAGTGTTGACAAGTGCTGTTAAAAGTGGCATAATATGACCAATCTTAATATTGTATTGTAAAAGTGATGATTGGGAAGAAAGACAAGATGTAAAGTCACAGAGAGCCGATGGTTGGTGGAAATCGGCACGGAGCGCTTGTTGAGTAAATCACCCATGAACTCGTCAGCGAAAGCAGAAGTAAGTAGCATGATGCGTACCAGATGCGTTAATTCTGAGCCGGTTGATGGACTGGTGCGAAGTTATAAATTAGGGTGGTACCGCGTATTTTATACGCCCCTGCAAAAGCAGGGGCGTTTTTTATTTGTTCCTAACGCACTGCTTTCCATCAAAATCATACGAGGGAGGAAATCAAAATGTCGGGAAAATTATTTTTAAAGGCTAAAAATGAGGAGACTTTACTGCCGAGAGTGCTGCGGGTATTGTCAAAACAAGGTGTGGACGTGCAGGAACTCAATATGAAGGTTCAGTCTGACGGAATGGAACTGGAAATTGTTTTGAATACTGAAAGTGATGTTGCGCAAATGGCGAAGCTGCTGGCAAAACAGGTCGCGGTGGTTTCCGTAAATACCTTGATGCTGCAGGAACAAGCTGCAGTCTGAAAGTGCTGATTTTGGGAGGAAAGCGAAGAATGAAGTTATCTGGTGCGCAAGCTATTATTAAAGTTTTGTTGGAACAGGGAGTAGATACTGTTTTCGGTTATCCGGGCGGTCAGGTAATTCCCTTGTATAATGCGTTATATGACGCGCCGCTGCGTAATGTACTGACGGCGCATGAACAGGGAGCCATCCATGCTGCTGACGGTTATGCACGTGCCAGCGGCAGAACGGGGGTTTGTATAGCTACCTCCGGCCCCGGTGCGACCAATATCGTTACGGGACTGGCTACAGCTTATTTAGATTCCGTACCGCTGGTAGCGATTACGGGACAGGTTTCTGTTGCAAATTTAGGCAGAGACTCTTTTCAGGAAATAGATATTGTCGGTGTGACATTGCCGATAACGAAATATAATATTTTGGTGCGTAAGCCTGAGGATTTGCTGCCGGCGCTGCGGCAGGCATTTTACCTGGCACAGGAAGGTCGTCCGGGACCGGTGCTGGTGGATGTTCCCAGCAATCTGCAGGTCGGAGATGTGGAGTGGATGGAAGCGGAGCCACTGACGCCGCCTGTTATGGAAACGGCCAGAGAAGAGATATTGGAAGCCGCAGCAGTTACTATTACTAATGCCAGACAGCCGGTATTTCTGGTAGGCGGCGGCGCTGTTCACAGTGGTGCTGCGGAAGAGGTGCTGCGTTTTGCCAGAAAAACAGGGATGCCCGTCGTCAATACGCTGATGGGGATTGGGGTTTTTCCGGGAAGCGACCGGCAATGCCTGGGGCTGACAGGTATGCACGGACACATTGCAGCCAATATGGCAGTTGCTAATGCCGATGTACTTATCGTAGCGGGAAGCCGTTTCAGTGAACGAGTCACAGGTGACCGTAATCGTTATGTTGGTAAAAAAACGATTATCCAATTGGATATTGATCCTTCTGAAGTAGATAAGAATGTTATGACAGCGCTGCCTTTAGTCGGAGATATGAAAGAGAACCTCAACAAGCTGAGTGAACGGGTGAAAAAACTTGATATAGAACATTGGTGGCATACGATCAAAGCCTGGGATGCGACAGAAAACCGTGAGGCACAGTCCGGCGAAAGATTGACAGCGCCCTGGCTGATGAAAGAATTGACGCGCAGCTTTAAAGGTGAAGATACGGTATTTGTTACTGACGTCGGGCAAAATCAGATGTGGGCAGCCTTGCATCTGGAAGTAGACGCGCCGCGGCATCATTTGACCAGCGGCGGCTGCGGAACGATGGGATTTGGTCTGCCGGCAGCCTTGGGAGCTAAAATTGCCCTGCCTGAGTCGCAGGTTGTACATATCTGCGGCGACGGAGGCTTTAAAATGACCGGTATGGAAATTTATACATCGATGCGTGAAAGCGCTCCTTTTATTACTGTTGTCATCAATAACAGTTGTTTGGGTATGGTTCGTCAATGGCAGCAGGTTTTTTATGATAAACGTTACTCTTCTACTATTCTGACGCCGTTTAATTTTGTTGGTTTTGCTAAAGCCTGCGGCGCAGACGGTGCGACAGTAACTACTTGTGCTGAGTTTACCGCCGCATTGGCAAAAGCGCGTAAACAAGGAAAAAATTTCCTGATCGAAGCGGTAGTAGAACAAAGTGATCTGGTTGAACCAATGGTAGCTCCCGGCGCGGTGCTTGACGATTTTGTCAAAACTGACGCCTGATAAAAAGGGCCTTATGAGGGAAAAAATAAAGCTTCGGCGCTAAATAAGACAAGCCGTAAATAAGGGAAAGAGTCGTAGAAAACAGCCGAAGGAAATAACCGTCATGCTTTTTAGTATGACGGTTATTTTTAGTAAACTACCCTTGCAATTTACTGGGACTAATGGTATAATACATAAGCTTGTATATAGTAATATATACTTCCCCTGCTCCCATTAGGGGGCCAAAGTCCAAAGGAGGAGGTGATTTCGTGAATAACTACGAAGTCATGTACATCGTAAAACCCGTTGAAGAGGAAGCTTTTGAAGCTCTTGTTGCTAAATTTGACAACCTCATCAACAATAACGGTGGTACTGTAGAAAAAACCGATCGTTGGGGCAAGAAACGTCTTGCTTATGAAATCGACGATATCGCAGAAGGTTTGTATGTTCTCGTAACTTTCAGTGCAGAACCTAAAACAGTCAAAGAACTTGACCGCGTTATGAAGATTACCGATGAAATTTTGCGTCACATGATTATCAGAAAAGGTGAGTAACCAGGAGGGTAACTAGTATGAACAAAGTTATTTTAATGGGCCGCTTAACTCGTGATCCTGAGGTTCGTTATACTCAGACAGGCAAAGTTGTATGCCAGTTCACTTTAGCGGTAGACAGACCTTTTGCTAATCAGGAAGGCCAAAGAGAAGCTGATTTTATTGCTATCGTTGTATGGGGTAAAATCGCTGAATTATGCGGGAATAGTCTTACAAAAGGTCAAAGGGCTCTTGTAGACGGTCGTTTGCAGATTCGCAGCTATGATGCTAAAGATGGTACGAAACGCTGGGTGACAGAAGTTATTGCCAACAGCGTAGAATTCATTGAACGTAAAGCAACTGGCAGCGGAGCTCCGGTTCAGTCCGGCGATGCAGGTCCGAAGAGCGAGATGGAATCTTTTGGTTCCGCAGTTCCTTTTGATGAAGAGATCCCATTCTAAATAGGGAGGTTATGCGAATGAAACGTGAAAGAGGCAGAAGAACCAGAAGAAAAGTATGCAGCTTCTGTGTTGATAAAGTTGAAGAAATCGATTATAAGGACGTTGCTAAGCTGCGCCGTTATATTACTGAACGCGGCAAAATTTTGCCCCGTCGTATTTCCGGTAACTGTGCTAAACATCAACGCCAAATGACTACTGCTATCAAACGCGCACGTAACGTAGCTCTGCTGCCATTTACCTGCGAATAATATTAGCTTTTAGTTATGAAATTAAGCACCCTGTACTTGTTACAGGGTGCTTTTTGTATATTTTTGTGCAGATATTGACGGCTGGGCAAGTTGTTGCTATAATGTAGCTTGAAGTTAGCGATAGCTAACCAGAGTGGCTGATGATTTTTTATAATAAAGGAGATGTAAACGTGGCAACAAGAAGAGGACCGAGATTTAAAGAGTGCCGTAGATTCGGCATCAATGTGTGTGGTCATCCCAAAGCTTTGGATAGATTGGGAACAACTGTAAAACGCAGTAAAAAAATGTCAGAATATGGTAAACAACTTTTAGAAAAACAAAAAATAAAAGCTTATTATGGCATTTTTGAACGTCAATTACTGAGATACTATAAAGCTGCAAGTAAAAGTAAGGCACGTACGGCAGACGCTTTATTCTGCACACTGGAATGCCGTTTAGACAACCTGGTTTACCGTATCGGTTTTGCAAATTCTATTCGTCTGGCACGCCAGCAGGTAACGCACCGTCATATTCTGGTCAATGGTAAAAATGTCAATATCCCGTCTTATATCTGTAAGGCAGGCGATGTGATCAGTTTGAAAGAAAATTCGCGCAGTAACGAGCTTTTTAAAAGTAATTTCCTGGAACGTGAAAGCTTTGCTTTGCCGTATATCAGTAAGGATAAAGAAAGCTTCAGCGGTACTCTGGTTCGTCTGCCTCTGCGGGAAGAGATTCCTATTCAGATCGAAGACCAGCTCGTTGTAGAATATTTCTCACGTTGATCTAGCATGAAAAATTATGAATGTTATAATGAACTGACCTATTGGGATAAATTTCTTTCAGAAAAGCGTTTGGCGACAGTCGGGTTTTGTGAAGACAATACGCAGGAAACGGTGATTGTTAACGCAAGTATCATCGCTGCTGAAATGCAGATTTTCAGCAGTCAATGGCTGTGCCTGCCGAATTGTTATGCCGTGCTTGGCTTTTTGCAGTATGTGTATTTTCCTACAGTTTTTTATCATAGCATGTATGGAAATAATGAATTAAAAATGCCTCTGGTAAGTACGGGGGCTTTATGTGACTATATTGCCGGCCGCGATGTTAAAAATAAAGCTGCTATGCTGGAACTGTTACAAAAGCTGCAGCAGCTGTGGCAACTGCCCGAAGGTGAATGCCTGCAGCAGCTTCAGGATATCTGTACTGCTTTCAATTCACATAGGCTGGATACAACTGCGGTAGCACAGATCCTGCTGTTTGAAGAGGTGCCACAGGTTTTTGAATATATAAAGCAGCAGATCTGGTGCGAAGAAGTTTTTTATGAGGATTTTGGCTGTTCCTACAGCTGGCTGGAAAAGCTGTGTCAAAGCTTTACTAATGGTTCCTTTTTCCGTTATCGGCTGCTGCATTTTTTAAATGACCGTGTCGGTTGTTTAGCAGGTTAAAAGAACAATTTTATAATTTTTACGAAACGTCCCGCACTACCAAGTGCAGGACGTTTCTTTTATGGCGCGATGCCGCAGATTTAGAAAAAAGTTGTATTCTGAGAAGGAATGACTTATGATACTTGCAAGGAAGCTTTAATGTGAAAGTAAATACAGCTTGTAGGAGTATTGGTTTCGTGAAAAGTTATGGAGGGAAAGTAAAAAAGTTACAGACTGATTTTTTGAAAATAATGGAGGTATATGATGCAGCTGACTGTGTTGGTAGATAACAATACTCTGATTGACCGTTATTATTTAGGTGAGCCGGGCGTAGCCTATTATCTGGAAGATGGTGATGTCAGAATTTTATTTGATGTGGGTTATTCGGATATATTTCTTAGAAACGCCCAGGCGTTGGGGATTGATTTGAGCCGCTTACAGCAGGTAGTGCTTTCACATGGGCATAATGATCATACACGGGGTTTGCTATGGCTGAGCGAGCAGGAATATTTTTCTGAACTGCAGCTGCTGGCGCATCCGGAGGCTCTGAAGCCGAAGCAGTTTGCCGGCGAAGCTATAGGCGCCCCTTTTACAGCACAGCAGCTGCAGGAAAAGTGCAGGCTGCGGCTTAGTAAAGAACCGGTATGGTTAACAAAACGGCTAGTTTTTTTAGGCGAGATCCCAACACTGAATGATTTTGAACAGCGGCATGGGTTTGGCAGTGCTGAGGATCCTGTAGATTTAGTACTTGATGATACGGCTTTAGTTTACCGAGGCTCAGAAGGATTATTTGTGATTACAGGCTGTTCGCACAGCGGGATCTGCAATATCATTGAATATGCTAAAAAGGTTTGCGGTGAAGCTAAGGTTCAGGGGGTTATCGGCGGCTGGCATTTATTTAAGGTCGACGACCGTCTGGAAAAAACGATCGCCTATTTACAGAAGCATAATATCCGGGAGCTGTATCCGTGCCACTGCTGTTCCTTTCAAGCGAAAGCGGCAGTACATGCACAGATACCTGTTAAAGAAATTGGTGTTGGTAAGGTTATTGAGATAAACTGAAAAATACCTCGGGATTTTTCCCGAGGTATTTTTATTTATTTTCAGCTATAGTCTTTTATTAGAACAGAATAAACAGTAATCGCAGAACGGCAAATTTTTACAACTTTTTTACAGCGGGGAGGGTTCTTTTGACAGCGGCTTTACGCAAGGTAGTAGTACAATAAGTCATCATCAGTAGTAAGGTGATTTGCAAGTGGTGTTTTTGTACAAGGAGGGAAAATGATGATGGAAATGCTGCCCTTGACTGAGTTATGGCTCAGTTCGCTTTTAGCAGTAGGTATTTTATTTTATCTGATTTATGCATTATTGAAACCGGAGGATTTTTAAAATGACAAAAGACATTATGCTATTTGTGCTGTTTTTAGCCGTATTATTGCTGTGCGCCTGGCCGCTTGGTAAATATATGGCGCGAGTTTTTAATTACGAAAAAACCTGTGGTGAAAGATTTTTTGCACCTTTGGAAAATATTTTTTATAAAATGGCTAAAGTTGACCCGCGCGCAGAAATGCCGTGGAAGGAATACTGCCTGAATCTCATTATTTTTAATGCTTTAGGTATGTTATCACTTTTTGTTTTGCAGCTGACGCAGGCTTTTTTACCGCTCAATCCGCAGCAGTTGCCCAACGTCGAAACCTGGCATCTTGCTTTTAATACGGCTGCCAGCTTTATGACCAATACTAACTGGCAGGCTTATAGCGGCGAAACGACTTTAAGTTATTTGACACAAATGCTGGGCTTGACTGTACAAAACTTCTTGTCGGCGGCAACAGGAGCTGCTGTCGCAATTGCTCTGATCCGTGGTCTGGTGCGTAAAAATACTGGTGAGTTAGGCAATTTTTGGGCAGATATAATCAGATGTACGACCAGAATACTGCTGCCGATTTGTGTTGTAGCAACATTGCTGCTGGTTTCTCAGGGTGTTATCCAAAACCTTAATCCTTATGTCGATGTACAAACCGTCGAAGGGGCACAGCAGACTATTGCTATGGGACCGGTTGCTTCTCAGGAAGCGATTAAGGAGCTGGGTACCAATGGCGGCGGTTTTTTTAATGCCAATTCTTCTCATCCGTTTGAAAATCCGACTCCCTGGAGCAATTTCCTGGAAATGTTTTTGATTTTAGTGATCCCTACAGGTTTATTATTTACTTTTGGTGAGATGTGTAAAGATAAAAAACAAGGCTATGCTGTTTTGGCATCCATGCTGCTGCTTTTTGTTTTGATGCTGGGGGTTTGCTATGCTTCTGAAAAATATGGTAATCCGATAGTTGCTGCGCAGGGCATCAGCGGCGATACTGCTATGGAGGGCAAAGAAGTCCGTTTTGGTATCGGCAGCAGCAGTTTGTTTGCAACGGTTACCACAGCTGCGTCCTGCGGTGCAGTAAACTCGATGCATGACAGCTACACCGGTACCGGCGGATTAGTGCCTATGCTGCAGATGATGCTGGGAGAAGTTGTTCTGGGCGGTGTCGGCGCCGGATTTTACGGTATGATGCTGTATGTATTTATCACAGTTTTCATTGTTGGCCTGATGGTAGGACGTACACCTGAATATCTGGGGAAAAAGATTGAAGCAAAAGAAGTTGTTTTGACAATTGCCGGACTTTTGATTCCGGCTGCCACTATTTTAACGATGTCGGCTGTATCCTGTCTTACGGAAGCCGGTCAGGCCGGGATATCCAACCCCGGGCCGCATGGTCTCAGTGAAATCTTATACGGTTTCGCTTCCGGTGTTGGCAATAACGGCAGTGCTTTTGCCGGTTTGGGCGCCAATAGCCTGTGGTACAATGTTTTGATCGGTTTGGCAATGCTAATCGGTCGCTTTGCCGTTATTGTGCCTGTTTTGGCCATTGCAGGCAATATGGCAACCAAAAAAATCGCTCCTGCCAATGCCGGTACTTTTAATACGGGCAGCAGTCTTTTTGCCGTGCTTTTGGCCGGTGTTGTTTTGATCGTCGGCGCGTTGACTTTTTTACCGGCCCTGGCCCTGGGACCGATCGTAGATCAATTGTTTATGCTGCAGGGCAAGGTATTTTAAGGAGGATCTGAGATGAAAAGAGATAGACAACAGCAAGAGATTTTGGGCGAGGCCGTGCGTAATGCGTTCCTGAAGCTCGATCCTCGTATCCAATGGAAGAATCCTGTTATGTTCATAGTTTTTCTGGGCGCGATTTTAGTAGCAGTTCTGGCTGTACGTGCTTTTATGGCAGGCAATACACAGGAAGGCTGGTTTGACCTGCATATAGATTTATGGCTGTGGTTTACGGTTCTGTTTGCCAATTTTGCCGAAGCCGTAGCCGAAGGCCGCGGCAAAGCGCAGGCAGAAAGTCTGCGTAAAGCCCGCAAATCTCTGCAGGCAAAGAAAATCAAAGCTGATGGCAGTTTTGAAATCGTCGGTTCCGAAGCTATCCGCAAGGGTGATATAGTTTTGGTTGAAGCTGGCGATACCATTCCCAACGACGGCGAAGTAATCGAAGGCATGGCATCGGTGGATGAAAGCGCTGTTACCGGTGAATCAGCGCCTGTTATCCGCGAATCAGGCGGTGATAAATCTTCTGTAACCGGCGGCACTAAGGTGTTATCCGACTGGATTAAAGTCAGGGTGACTACTAATCCCGGCGAAACCTTTCTCGATCGGATGATCGGGCTGGTTGAAGGTGCTAAACGTCAGAAAACCCCGAATGAGATCGCCTTGACGCTTCTTTTGGTTGGTTTGACGATCATCTTTTTGTTTGCAGTAGTAACTTTGGAACCGTTTGCGATTTATTCCGGTACGGTTATTTCTGTAACGGCACTGGTTGCGCTGCTGGTTTGCCTGATTCCTACAACGATCGGCGGTTTGCTGTCAGCGATAGGTATTGCCGGAATGGATCGGCTTTTGGGACGTAATGTCCTGGCAATGAGCGGCCGTGCTGTAGAAGCAGCCGGTGACGTAAATGTGCTGCTGCTTGATAAAACGGGCACGATTACCCTGGGCAACAGGATGGCGACGGAATTTATTCCTGCTGCTGGCATTACTGCGGGAGAACTGGCCGATGCGGCACAGCTGGCTTCTTTGGCTGATGAAACTCCGGAAGGGCGTAGTATCGTTGTCCTGGCTAAAGAAAAATATGGCCTGCGTGAGCGTGATCTTACACATTTACAGGCAGAATTCATTCCTTTTACCGCCCAGACCAGAATGAGCGGTATTGATATCGTCGATGCCAGAATACGTAAGGGATCGATGGAAGCCATGCAGAACTATGTCAGCGAACTGGGTGGGGCTTTTCCTGCTGAAGTCCGCAGTGCCTGTGAAAATATTGCGCATCAGGGCGGTACACCTTTAGTAGTTGCCAAAGATAAACAGGTCCTGGGTGTTATTTATCTGAAGGATATCGTCAAAGGCGGTATTAAAGAACGTTTCAGTGAATTGAGGAAAATGGGCATCAAAACGATCATGATCACTGGTGATAACCAGTTGACAGCGGCAGCGATTGCTGCCGAAGCCGGTGTGGATGATTTTCTGGCTGAAGCAACGCCGGAAGCGAAATTGAAAATGATCCGTTCCTATCAGCAGCAGGGAATGCTGGTAGCAATGACAGGTGACGGTACTAATGATGCGCCGGCACTGGCTCAGGCAGATGTGGGCGTTGCAATGAACAGCGGTACACAGGCGGCTAAGGAAGCGGGCAATATGGTCGATCTTGATTCCAATCCAACGAAATTGATCGAAGTTGTGGAGATCGGTAAACAACTTTTGATGACACGCGGTTCCCTGACAACTTTCAGTATTGCTAATGATATTGCCAAATATTTTGCGATTATCCCGGCTTTGTTTGCCGCAACTTATGCACCGTTGGAAGTGCTCAATATCATGCAGCTGCATTCACCGCAGAGCGCTATTTTAAGCGCCGTGATTTTCAATGCGCTGATCATCATCGCGCTGATACCGCTGGCGATGAAAGGCGTAGCCTATAAACCGCTGGGAGCTTCTAAAATACTGCAGAGAAATCTGCTGATCTATGGTGTTGGCGGTATCATCGTACCGTTTATTGGCATCAAGATCATTGATGTGCTTTTAGTTGCTTTAGGCTTGGCTTAAGAAAGAATGAGGTGGAAATATGGGCGCGATAATAAGATCGTTAGTAATGGTTGTAACCTTGAGTATTTTTACCGGGCTGGTTTATCCGCTGGCCATGACAGGCTTGGCGCAAGTGGTATTTCCCAGCCGGGCTAATGGTAGTATAATAATAAAAGACGGAGTTCCGGTAGGATCGGCTCTGATCGGTCAGGCGTTCACAGATGCCCGCTACTTCAGCAGCCGCCCTTCTGCAGGCGGTAATGACGCTGCCAATTCAGGCGGCACTAACTATGGCGGTACCAGCGCTAAACTGCAGCAGCAGGTCGGCGAGCTGGCAGAGTCTGTACGTGCGGCCAATGGCTGGACATCTGATCAAGAAGTGCCCAGCGTACTGGTAACAAATTCCAGCAGTGGTTTGGATCCGCACCTGACGCCGGCAGCTGCTTATTGCCAGGTCGAACGTATTGCCAAAGTACGTGGTCTGGAAATCAGACAGGTACGCGATCTGGTTTCAGAACATATTGAAAATGCTGATTTGGGAGTTGTCGGAGAGGACAGAGTCAATGTTTTAAAATTGAATCTGGCGCTTGATAATTTACAACAGAATCAATAAAAGTTAGGGCTGCATTCAGGCAGCCCTATTTGACTATCTTGCGAAGGAGAAGGTTATGGAACTGACAGAGAAACCTCAAAGTGGACATGAATATGCTGAAACGCTGCTGGCTGCTGCCAATAAAGAACAGCGCGGCAAGCTGACTGTTTTTTTAGGTGCTGCTGCCGGTGTTGGTAAAACCTGTAGCATGCTGCAGGAAGCACATGCCCGTCTGCGGGAGGGGACTGACGTTGTACTAGGCCTGGTGCTTACGCACGGGCGCAAAGAGACAGCAGCGCTTTTGGAAGGTTTACCGCGTATCCCCGAGCAGGAAATAGAATATCATGGCAAGATGCTGCAGGAAATGGATCTGGATGCTATTCTCAGACGCCGTCCGCAGCTGGTAGTCGTTGATGAACTGGCGCACAGTAATGTGCCTGGTTCGCGCCATCAGCGGCGGTATCAGGATGTAGAAGAACTTTTGGCTGCCGGTATCGACGTTTATACTGCTGTCAATATCCAGCATATCGAAAGCCTGAATGACGTTGTTGCGCAAATTACCGGGAGTATTGTTCGTGAGACTGTACCGGATGCGTTTTTTGAGCTGGCAGATGATATCAGATTGATCGATATTCCGCCCAAAGAATTACTGCAGCGTTTGAAGGAAGGCAAGGTTTATCGTCCGCAGCAGGCCCAGCAGGCATTGCGGGGCTTTTTCAGACAGGGCAATATCAGCGCGCTGCGTGAGCTGGCTTTAAGATTTACGGCCCGGCATGTTGATCAGGATATGCTGGCCTATATGCGCCTGCATAAAATAGAAGGTCCCTGGCCGGCTTCCGGCAAGGTCATGGTTTGCGTCAGCGCCAGTCCCTTTTCAGCACAGCTGATCAGAGCGGCGCAGCGTTTAGCTCAGGGACTGCACGCAGAATTTTTGGCTGTGCATATCGAAACACCGGAAAGACGATTTCCTCATGGTGATAAAGAACGGGAAAGGCTTTGGCGTAACCTGAATCTGGCTAAAGAGCTGGGAGGTCAGATCCTGACTACTGCCGGTACGGATTTTGTGGAAACGGTTCTGCAGATCGCTGTCAGAGAAAATGTTACCGCGATCGTGGTCGGGAAATCAGGGCCGCGCCGCTGGTATGAGATAGGCCGAAAAACCTTGGTTGACAGATTGATTGACAGGAGCGGGTTTATCCATGTTTATGTCATCCAGGGGCGGGAAGAGGAAGAAAAGTCTCCTGTCATCACTACGGCAGTACCGCAGCAGCAGGCCGGCTGGCGCCAGTATGTAGGGGCGCTGGCGGCAGTTGTCATTACTACTGGGCTTTGCTATGTTTTCCGCGGTCAGCTGGAGCTGGTCAATATATCCTTACTGTATTTGCTGCCGGTATTGTTGACAGCAGCCTGGTGGGGCAGAAGTACGGCCTATGTAACAGCGGTCTTTTGTGTTTTAGGTTTTGACTTTTTATTTTTGGAACCGATTTTTACTTTTACTATTTATGATATCAGATATCTGTGGAGCTTTCTGATCTTTGGACTGGTAGCATTTTTAGTCGGTGGAAAGACAGAATCGCTGAGGCGGGAATTGGAAAGTACCAGACGCCGTGAAAGCAATGTCAACAGTCTATACCGTTTCAGCAGCCGTATTGCCGCAGTCGATGACGCAGTGACGATCATGGAAGAATTTGTCAGTCATGTGGGACGAGAGCTGCAGCGGACAGTGCTGATTTTATTGCCTGAAAGTAAAGTACTGCGGCTGCAGGCCTGTTATGCTGTACAGCAGGAGGATGCGGCCGCGGAGTTTCAGCTGCCGCCGTCAGAATATGCTGTAGCAGCTTGGGTGCAGGAACACGGACAGGCCGCCGGACGTTCTACTGATACTTTACCCGGTGCTGAAAATCTTTTTTTACCGCTGATGAATGGAGAAAAAGTTATCGGTGTTGTTGGCATCGCTATCGATACACGGAAGTTATCGCCGGAGGAAAGGGCTGTACTGGGCGCGTGGGTAAGCCTGCTGGCGATCGCTTTGGTGCGGGCCGGGCTGAGCAGCGAAGCAAAACAGGCCGCAATGCTGCGTGAGGCAGATAAATTACGTACAGCGCTTTTTAATTCTGTTTCCCACGAACTGCGAACGCCTTTAGCGGCTATCATGGCTTCGGTATATACCTTAAATGATAAAGCTGTTGCTTATGGTGAGAAACAGCGGCGGCAGCTTCTGGAAACCATTGCCGATGCCTCTAAAAGGATGGAACGGATCATCGGCAACCTTTTAGATACCGCCCGTCTGGAAAGCGGGATGCTGCAGCTGAAGCTGGACTGGTGCGATCTGGAGGATGTTGTCAGCGGTGCGCTGCGGCGCAGCAAGGAACATACGCAGAGCTATAAGATCAAAGTAGAGATAGCAGACGATCTGCCGCTGATTTATGCCGATGCGGCCTTACTTGAGCACGTAGTGTTGAATTTACTGGATAATGCGGTAAAATATTCAGTAGAAGGCAGTGAGATCGAAATACAGACCTGTCTTGACGATAGCGAAGTGATCGTTATGGTCAAAGATCGGGGGCTGGGGGTGACGGCCAAAGATTTACCGCATTTGTTCGATAAATTTTACAGGGCCAGACAAACGGAGAAAATCAGCGGCACCGGTTTGGGGCTGGCGATCTGCAAAGGCATTGTCGATGCCCACCGCGGCAGGATCTGGGCTAAACAGCGCACTGGTGGCGGCAGTATTTTTGCTTTTGCCTTGCCTGTAACATTGCCGGAAGAAAAGGCTGGTGAAAAAAATGACTGAAAATACATTGCGCGTTTTAATTATTGATGATGAACCCGCAATCAGAAAGCTTTTAAAAATATCAATGCAGGCCTACGGCTATGAGCTGGGTGAAGCTGCTACAGGGCAGGACGGGCTGTTAATGGCGGCCTCCTTCAGGCCGGATATTATTTTGGTTGACCTGGGGCTGCCTGATATGGACGGTAAAGCAGTTGTGAAAGCTCTGAGGGAATGGTCGGAAACGCCGATCATTGTCTTGACGGCGCGTGAGCAGGAACAGGAAAAAATTGCCGCCTTAGATGTCGGAGCTGACGACTATGTGACCAAACCCTTTGGTATGGGTGAGCTGATGGCCAGAATGAGAGTCTGTCTGCGCCGGGCCGGCAATAAAGAAGGAGAACCGATACTGACCTGCGGCGGTTTGCAGCTCAATCTTCTGGAGCACAGGGTAGTAGTGGAAGGTCGTGAAGTAAAGCTGACGCCGACAGAGTATGAGCTGCTTAAGGTGATGCTTAAATATGCCGGACGCGTGCTGACGCATAAACAGCTGCTGAAAGCTGTCTGGGGTAATGAATATGATACGGATACCCATTATATCAGGATCTATATGCGGCAGCTGCGGCGCAAAATAGAACCTGATCCGGCGCAGCCTAAATATCTGATCACCGAAGCGGGGATTGGTTACAGGTTGCTGGGCGGCGAATAAATTTCAGATAGAAAAAAGGACTATTTCGTTAAGAAATAGTCCTTTTGTTTTAATTATTCTATTCTTGTTCAAAATAATTGTTCGATAAAGCCCGGCGGCAGTACTCCAAAAAGATCTGCCAGCATGTACATGGAGAAAAACAGCGTAACTGTAAATGCTACGGTATAGGCAATTTCTTTTTTTGCAGCGTTGGCATAAACACCGCGGATAGAACAGAAAAAGATCAAAGTCCAAATGATTTTAGCCGTCATAATTTAGCTCCTTTAGTTTTCAAAAGTTCCCTTGACAATGGCCTGCCCCTCATCTACCATCAGGCGGCCCCTGGCAAAAACTTTGTTTAAGGTCAGGTCGTCGTTCCAAACGATCAGGTCCGCGTCTTTACCTACGGCAATACGGCCTTTGTCTTCAAGCTTCAGGGCATCGGCAACATTGCAGGTTATCAGCTGTAATGCTTTGTCAAAGGGCAATACGCCGGCTTTGACGATACTCAGCATTTCTTCGTATAGATAACGTGGCGCAGCGGCAGTCAGCCCGATCAGTTCATTGTTTTCGTTAAATTTAGGCATGCTGCCGTTACCATCGCTGCTCAAGGTCAGACGTTCCAAAGGTACGCCTGCGTCTAAAGCCTGTTTAACAGCCTGAGGCACAGGGATAGCACTGCCTGTCATGCCACAGGTCAGATCAATAATACCGCCCTGCAGTGCGAATTGGATAGTCTGTTTGTAAAGCATGGGATTTCGGTTGACATGGGTAGGACGGAACACACTGATCGGCAGCTCTGTAGTTTCAAGGATCTCAAGAACCGGTTCCAGACCGCGTTTACCGTCGCCCATATGGATGTGCAGCACGCCGGCTTTGCCGCTCAGCATACCGCCGATACGGGCTTCTGCTGCCAGGCTGGCATAAGCCTGTGTGCTGGGCATAGACGAACGGTGATCGCTCATTGCGACCTTGCCGCCCAATATTTTGTCAATCAAAACGATGTCACTGCGCAGAGTGCCGGTGATATGCCCGCTGTCAGCAGGATAGGCTCCGGAATAGATCCAGGTGGAAATACCCTCTTCTTCCAGGCCACGGGCTTTCGCCAGCAGATTTTCCATACTGCGGGTCACGCCGTCGGTGCCAAGCAGCCCGATTACTGTCGTAGTACCTGCCGTTGTCAGCTGTGACAGCTGGATTTCAGGTACGCGGGTAGCAAAGCTGCCTTCGCCGCCGCCGCCCGTAATATGAATATGCTGGTCAATAAAACCGGTAGTAACTTTAGCCCCGCTGACGTCAATAACGGTGCAGTCAAAAGGCAGCTCGCCGATTGACGGAGCCATATGAACGATTTTACGTCCGGCCAGCAGGAGATCCTGGCAGCCTGTATCGGCAGGAGCGTAAATATGAGCATTTTTTATGAGTGTAAACATAGCTACCTCCATCAATATATAAATTAACTATTATCAATTCGCTTTAGCTGCTTATAATTCCTGCTGCCAACCAAGATTTTCTGCAGTGAAAGTAAAAAAAACTGTCGTTTTTGACATCGGGGATAAGCAGACTCTGGCTGGATGATGTAAATAATGCTGCACTTACCCCTTGCGAATACATGTTTCTTATTTGAACATATTATAAATATGTGATTTATAATTAATAGCAGACTAATAAAATATATTATTTTAAAAAATAATATTTACTTTCTGAAGAATATATGGTTAAATTCAAATGAGAATAGAATTTAGGAGCGTCCGAAAGTGAAAAGACAAACAGGCTTTACTTTAGTTGAATTGGTGATTGTTATCGCAGTGCTGGGAATTTTAGCAGGTCTGGCGATTCCATATTTTATGGAAGCCCGCGAGGAAGCGGCGAAAAAGGAATGTCTGGCTAACCGGACGCAGATCATGCGGATGTTCCACGCTCAGCAGGCGTCGAACTACAACGGGACACTGGTGGGATTTCTGGCAGAAGTTGTAAAAGAACCTAACGATAATAAATATTTTAATTTTGTCCCTAAATGTGCCGATAATGGCACTTACAGCGTCAGTAATGAAAAAGTAGTCTGTTCTATTGCTGAGCATAATGAAGCTAATGTCAGCGATGATGCCAGTGTTATAGATAATATTACGAATGACTTTCAAGAATTTCTTGATAAGTACGGCGCTATGACAGATCAGCAACTGAAGGATCTGGGCTGGTGGCCAACTTATGCCTCTGGTGTATTAGTAAAGACCAATGATGGTTTTAGAGAAGCTTATTATAAAGAAAAAGGAAAATGGCCCAGCGGAGTAGATTTAAATGGCAATACGATTTATTTTAAATTCCATTTAACTGCAGATGGCAGTTTTCTGACCTATGCAAATGGTAATGGCGATTTTAAAAATAGTGGAGATTGGGGTACTAATTATATATACGATTCTGCAGCTAAAAAATGGTATTATAGTCCCCAAGGGACGAATTTAGGTGGTATTTCCAACAGTGTTGACAAAGGTGGGAAAACGGAAGCGCAGATAATTGATAAAATAAAAAACGAAGGCTGGGAAGAAGTCACCCTGACAGGCAACACTTTCAGCAAATAACATAATTTGATAAATTAAACGATAAAATTCAGCGCTGAAGCGCTGAGTTTTTATTTATATCTGGATATTGATTTAAAACAAAAACACCCTTCTTTATTAAAAGAAGGGTGTTGCTCTTTGATGGTGCCTCAGCACAGAATCGAACTGTGGACACAAGGATTTTCAGTCCTTTGCTCTACCAACTGAGCTACCGAGGCAAAATGGCGACCCGGATGGGACTCGAACCCACGACCTCCGCCGTGACAGGGCGGCATTCTAACCAACTGAACCACCGGGCCATTGGTGGGGCTACATAAAACTTCTACCAAAATAAAAAATGGTGGGCGCTGACGGGATCGAACCGCCGACATTCTGCTTGTAAGGCAGACGCTCTCCCAGCTGAGCTAAGCGCCCGAATGGTGACCGGTAGGGGAATCGAACCCCTGATACCGCCGTGAAAGGGCGGTGTCTTAACCGCTTGACCAACCGGCCAAATTTTGGTGACCCATGTAGGCCTCGAACCTACGACACCCTGATTAAGAGTCAGGTGCTCTACCAACTGAGCTAATGGGCCGTCGTAATGTTGCTTATATAGAATACACGAAAATGGAAAGTTTGGCAAGAGTTTTTTCGCTGTTTTTCTAATTTTTCCTAAAATCGCAGGAAGCTGTTTTAAAAAAACGGTAAAATTGTGTATACATGTGGAAAGGATTGACGCTGACGTGTTAAAGAAGGTAAAATAAAAACAGTTAGCTTGTTGAACTAAATGAAGGCTTCCCCTAAAAATTTTTTGGAGGATTAAAACATGAAATATGATATCGCAATTATCGGCGGCGGTCCGGCGGGCCTGTCGGCGGCTATTACTGCCAGCAGTAAAGGACGGAAGGTAGTGGTGTTTGAGGCTCACGGTTTCAGTCCCCGTCTGCGCAGTGTCGAGCTTATCACAGATTATATGGGCTGTCCCGATATTTCCGGCAATGAGCTGATGGACAGGTTCATCGAGCATGCACGCCATATCGGTGCGGAGATTATCGAAGAAAAAATAGTTTCATTAAAAGAGAAAGCCGGTTATTTTGAACTGGGTACGCCTAACAGCCAGTATAATGCCGATACGGTAATTCTTGCTACGGGTATTTCCCGTTCCAGCCTGCTGCCGGGCGAAAAAGAATTTTTAGGCCGCGGCGTAAGCTATTGCGCCAAAGTCGACGGCGCCGAATACAAAGGTAAGCGCGTTGCTGCGATCGCCACTGTTCCTGATGCGATGGAAGAAATAGAATATCTGGCTGATATCTGCAGTGAAGTAATTTTTATTCCCCGTTTTCAGGGCTTCGTAGCTCCAAAACGCAAAAATGTAACGGTGATTCTGGATCAGCCGACTGATATTACCGGTACCGACAGAGTAACCGGGTTGCATACCACTGGTGAATTTTTCAGTGTCCAGGCAGTCTTTATGTTCCGTGCTTCTGATCCGCTCAACAGCTTTTTGCCGGGTCTGCAGATGCGCGGCCGTTCTGTTCTTGTCGACGACCAGGCTGAAACAAGCATCGAAGGCGTTTTCGCCGGTGGCGACTGCACCGGTCAGCCCTGGCAGGTCAATCGTGCGGCCGGTCAGGCTCAGAAAGCCGCTATCAGCGCGATCAATTATCTGGCCAAACGTGACGGTTTGATTGAAACTTTTAAAGAATACAGCTGATTTTAAACTGAATAACAGTGATTTTACGGGCACGCCGATGTTCTTCGGCGTGTTCTCTTTCATATTATGGTAAATTGTGCTAAAATAAAGTTTACGAAGTAATTCAACATTTGGAGGAATGAATAATGTTAGATATGAAATTTGTTAGGGAAAATCCTGAATTGGTTATGGACGCTATGCGTAAGCGTAACGCCAATGTGAACCTTGACGAATTTTTGGAATTGGAAAAGAAACGCCGTGAATTGACCCTGCAGGTCGAGGCTCTTAAAAGCCAGCGCAACGCAGCTTCTCAGGAAATCGGCAAAATGAAAAAAGCCGGTGAGAATGCAGATGCGCAGATGGCCGAGGTCCGTGCCCTGGGTGATAAGATCGCGGAAGATGATAAAGAGCTGAAGGATATCGAAGCCAGATTAAAAGAAATTCTGATGACGATTCCGAATATGCCGGCAGCAGATACACCTGTTGGCAGCAGTGATGCCGATAATCCGGTAGTGCGTACCTGGCGCGAACCGGCTAAATTTGCTTTTGAGCCTCAGGCTCATTGGGATATCGGCGAAAAATTGAATATCCTCGATGTTGAACGTGCCGGCAAGGTTTCCGGCGCCCGCTTTACTTTTTACCGCGGACTCGGTTCCCGGCTGGAACGTTCCGTAATCAATTTCTTTCTGGATATCCATACCGGTGAAAACGGCTATACGGAATTTTTCCCGCCGTTCATCGTCAATAAAGACAGTATGCAGGGAACAGGCCAGCTTCCTAAATTTGCTGAAGATATGTTCAAACTGGAGGGGCTGGATTATTACCTGATCCCTACTGCCGAAGTTCCGATCACGAATCTGCACCGTGACGAAATTTTAAGCGGCGACGATCTGCCGCTGTATTATACTGCCTACAGCGCCTGCTTCCGCGCTGAAGCAGGCAGTGCCGGCCGCGATACCCGCGGTCTGATCCGTCAGCATCAGTTTAATAAAGTAGAACTGGTAAAATTCACCAAGCCGGAAGATTCCTGGGACGAATTGGAAAAACTGACGGCTAATGCCGAAAAGGTGCTGCAATTATTGGAACTGCCGTATCGTGTCGTGCGTCTTTGCACAGGTGATATTGGGTTCAGCTCTGCTGCAACTTATGATTTGGAAGTGTGGCTGCCGGCGGCTAACTGCTATCGTGAAATTTCTTCCTGCTCCAATTTCCTTGATTTCCAGGCTCGCCGCGCTAACATCCGTTTCCGCCGCGACACTAAATCCAAACCGGAATTCGTACATACCCTGAATGGTTCAGGTGTGGCGGTAGGACGTACTGTTGCCGCTATTCTCGAGAATTACCAGCAGGCAGACGGCAGCGTTATCGTGCCGAAAGTCCTGCGGCCTTATATGGGCTGCGACGTTATCGAAGCACCTAAAAAATAAGTAGTTTTTGCAAACCCCTGCTTTTAATAAGCGGGGGTTTTCCATATTTAGGTATTTTGTGTTGTCAAATCAGCATAGATTACTATATTTAGTAGTGACTTATTTAGTAAAAAAATATTAAAAATCCTAAAAAACCAGTAAAATTTTAGTAAAAACAGACGTTAAGCGTGATTATCACGGTTTTGCCTGAAACTCCTCAAATTTTTTCAATTTCTTTCATTTTCCTATTGTACTTTCAGTAATTTGTGGTAAAATCATATGAGTAAAATCAATGCTAAAGCAAGGGGAGAGTGGATATGAAGAAGGACATCTTTTTTCAACTTAGTCAAAATGCTGCAGAAAGGCTGGCAGAGCGCTTTGGAACGCCGCTGCTGGTACTTTCTTTAGAACAAATAGAAAAGAACTATCGCTTTTTGAAAAAGCACTTGCCGCGTGTGCAGCTTTACTATGCGATCAAGGCCAATCCGCATCAGCGGATCTTGGAACTGCTGCGTGACCTGGGTTCCTGCTTTGACGTTGCTTCTGACGGCGAGATCAGAACTCTGGCAGCAATGGGGATTGAGGGCGAGCGTCTGATTTACGCCAATCCTATCAAAACCGGCGGCGGTCTGCAGGCCTGCTGTGACGTCGGTGTACATAAAATGACTTTTGACAGCGAAAGTGAAATCGTAAAAATGGCACAGGGCTGCCCCGGTGCTACGGTGCTTCTGCGTATCCGTATCGACAATTCTTCCGCACATGTAGATTTGAATAAAAAATTCGGCGTAGGCCGCGAACGCGCAGTAGAACTACTGCAGGCAGCACAGGCTGCCGGTCTTGACGCCGCCGGCGTTTGTTTCCATGTCGGCAGCCAGACGATGAGCGCCGATCCATATCTGAATGCGCTTGATCTGGCCCGCGAGATTTTTGAAGAAGCTGCCGCTGCAGGGATGCAGCTGCGGATCTTAGATATTGGCGGCGGATTTCCGATTCCCGAACCCAAGGTGCGTTTTAATTTAAAAGAAATGCTTAAACAGATCAACGCCCGTCTGGACGAAGATTTTCCCAATGTAGAGATCTGGGCGGAACCGGGACGTTTTATGTGCGGTACGGCTGTCAACCTTATTACCAGCGTCATCGGTGTTACTGAACGCGGCGGTCAGCCCTGGTATTTCCTTGATGATGGTTTATACGGAACTTTTTCCGGCGTTATTTTTGACCAGTGGGACTTTAAGCTGATCAGCTTTAAAGAAGGAGAAGAAGTGGAAGCCACTTTTGCCGGTCCCAGCTGTGATTCGCTGGATATCATGTTCCGCGGCAAACTGACTGTGCGCCAGGAGGTAGGCGATCTGCTGCTGGTTCCTTCCTGCGGCGCTTATACTTCGGCTTCGGCGACGACCTTCAACGGTTTCAGTAAAGCCAATTTTATCGTTTGGGAAGATTTAAAAGACGAAATCGAGCCGCAGCCGCAGGCTGCTATGGTTGGCTGAACAACAGAATATCTTTGCTCCGGCTGTTTGCAGCCGGAGTATTTTTATTGCGGTGAGCAGGCGGTTGCAGCGGTAGTTTGACGAAGCGTTACAATTGCTTGTAACGCCTTGCTGCTTGTGATAAAATGTAAAGATAACATGGATAAGTGTTTGTATTTATCGTGGAGGCTTTCTTTTGCAGGCAGATCAGAAAAAAATGCCGCTTGTAGCGGCTATGCTCAAATATAAAAAAGAACAGGTCTATCCTTTCCACACGCCGGGACATAAAGGCGGCCGCGGAATGGAACCGCTTCTGGCTGGCGAGCTGGGAGCAGGCGCATTGCAGATGGACGTTTCGCTGATGGCGGAGCTGGATGACATCCATTGTCCTGAAGGCTGTCTTGCCGCAGCGCAGACCCTGGCCGCACAGCTTTACGGCAGCGACCGCTGTTTTTTTGCTGTTAACGGTACGACGCAGGCCATTCAGGCAATGCTGATGACTGCTGTCAAACCGGGCGGTAAAGTTCTTATTCCCCGCAATGCTCACCGCAGTGTTGCCGGAGGGCTGCTTTTAGGTGATCTGGAGCCGGTATACGTATTACCGCAGTTTGATGCGGTTTTTGGTATCAACACGCAGGTCACTGCCGGGCAGATCGAAGAAGCTCTGCAAAAAGATCCTTCTATTAAAGCAGTGTTTCTGACCAGCCCTAATTATTACGGTCAGGCTGCTGATATTAAAACGATTGCTCAAATAGCCCATAAATATGGTGCTGCACTATTGGTAGATGAAGCGCACGGCCCGCATCTTGGTTTCAGCGAATTATTGCCGCCTTCGTCTATGGAGTGCGGTGCGGATGCCTGCGCGCAAAGCACGCATAAAATTTTGGGTGCTATGACGCAATGCTCGATGCTGCATGTGCAGGGCCGGCGCCTTGATTTAAAGCGGGCTGCTGATGTTATGAGTCTGCTGACGACAACCAGCCCCAATTATCTGCTGATGGCGTCTCTGGACGCGGCGCGTTTCCAGCTGGCGACAGGCGGCTGGCAGATGGCGGCACAGGCTGTGGCTGCGGCAGACAGATTGCGGCGGCTTTTACAGACCTTCAAGGGGCTGAAGCTGCTGACGGCTGATTGTGCCGGCAGTAACGGTATTGCCGGGTTTGACAGCACCAAGGTGACGGTCAATGTAGCCGCCTGGGGTTATACAGGTATTGAAGCCGGTGAAAAACTGCGGCAGGCAGGTGTTGCCGTAGAACTGACAGATGCCGATAACGTGTTATTTTTAGTTACCTATAGCGACGGCGGCGCTGATTATGATGCCGTACTCGCTGTGATACAACAGGTTTTTACCGAACTGGAAAAAAACAAAAAAACGCCGCGCCGTTTGACGGTCAGCCCACAGCTTCCTGCACCGCAGCAGGTGATGTCTTTACGGCAGGCCTTCGACAGCGCGAAGACCAGCATACCTCTGTGCCGTGCGGCCGGAAAAATCTGTGCCGAGCAGGTAAGCTTTTATCCGCCCGGCATACCGGTACTTTTGCCGGGGGAGCTGATTACGGAAGCGATCATCGCTTACTGTGAAAATATGAAAAACTTGAACCTGCCGGTCAGCGGACCCGCTGACGGCAGCTTGAGGGAAATACGAGTGGTGTTTTGATGAACAAAGGGTATTTTATCACATTGGAAGGCCCCGACGGCAGCGGCAAAAGCACGCAGCTGGAGCTGATCGCAGAGTATCTGAGGCAGAACGGACGAGAAGTTGTCTGCACCCGTGAACCGGGAGGCAGCGAAGCTGCTGAACGCCTGCGTCAGCTGGTGCTTGACCCGCAGCTGGCCATAGACGCGCGTACAGAAACTTTGCTGTATCTGGCAGCACGTGCTGATCATTTAGATAAGGTCGTGCGTCCGGCGTTAGCGTCCGGAAAAATCGTGCTTTGTGACCGTTTCAGCGATTCGACACTGGTTTACCAGGGCTTTGTTCGCGGTCTGCCGCTGCAGGAGCTGCTGCAGCTGAACACTTTTGCAACGGGCGGGCTGGAACCAGATTTGACGCTGCTGCTGGACGGAGATCCTCTGCTGCTTGCAGGTCGCAGGTCGCAGCGCGGTGTGACTGACCGTTTTGAAAACGAAGGACTTGCTTTTCAGCTCAAGGTAAGACAGGGATTTGTCGAACTCAGTAAGGCCTATCCACAGCGGATCAGGGTCATTGATGCTTTGCAGGAACAGGAAAGCGTACGCGGCTGTCTGATCAGCGAGTTGGAGGCTTTACTTAAAGAGTAAGCGAGGAAAGGATGCCTATGTGGGACGATATTCTGGGACATGAACAGAATAAGGAATTTTTAGCCAGGCTGCTGCAGCCGGGTAACAGGCCGCATGCACTGCTTTTTTACGGCCCGGAAGGTATTGGTAAAAAGCAGCTGGCCTTGCGTTTTGCTAAAACATTCCTGTGCCAGAAGCCGGACGAACATCCCTGCGGCAGGTGCGAATCCTGCCGTCTGATCAATCTGGCAGAGCACAGCTTTGCCCATCCTGATTTTATTCTGGTGGAGCAGGAAGCTCCCGGGAAAGACCTGAAAATAGAACAGATCAAGGAAATGAGCAGGCAGGCCGCCTTTGCGCCTGCGCTTTCAAGCCATAAGGTATGCGTCATCGACGCTGCTGACAGGATGACGGTAGAAGCGGCGAACAGCCTTTTAAAGCTGCTCGAAGAGCCGCCGCCAAACTGGATGTTTATTCTGGTTGCGTCGCGGCTGGAACGCCTGTTGCCGACGATCCTTTCGCGGGTCATTCAATTACGCTTTGACCAGATACCCCTGGCACTGACACAGGAGGCTTTGAACAGGCTCGGGCTGGAACGCCCGGAACTGCTGGCCCGCCTGGCAGGCGGTTCGCTTGGCGCTGCTGTCAATTTGGCTGCTGCAGATGCCGTCAGCTACCGCGATCAGGCTTTGGAATTTCTGGAAGCCCTGCCGCTGGCGCAGCCCATGCGGTATGTAGCTTCGCAGCCATGGCTCGAAAGCTATGACAAACAGGGCGGTTTATTATTTACGGAAATGCTGCTGTTTTTAGCCCGGGACGTTTTGCTTTGGCAAAACGGACTGGAGGAACAGATTTATAACTGTGACTGCACAGATAGATTACGGCGTTTGGCTGCCTCATGGCCCGCTTCGCATTTGAAGCAGGCGGCGGACATCGCCCAGCAAGCATATCAGGCCATCGAAAGCAATGCCGGCGCCAAGCTGGTTTTGGAAACGGTGGTACTTAAAACAGACATACTTCGGAAGGAGGAGAGATAGTGCCAACAGTTGTAGGTATAAGATTCAAAAAAGCAGGTAAAATATATTATTTTGATCCCGCTCTCAGCAGCGTAGCCCAGGGGGATCATGCCATTGTCGAAACTGCCCGCGGGGTAGAATACGGCGAAGTAGTAGTAGGGCCGCGCGAGGTCAGCGACAGTGAGGTGGTTTCGCCTTTGAAACCGGTGCTGCGCAAAGCTACTGATGAAGATGCCCAGAAAGTCGAAGAAAATATCGTACGCGAGAAAGAAGCTTTCAATATCTGCCTGCGTAAGATCACTAATCACGATCTGCCGATGCGTCTGATCGATGTGGAATTTACTTTTGACGTCAATAAAATCATATTTTATTTCACAGCCGAAGGGCGTATAGATTTCCGCGAGCTGGTCAAAGACCTGGCCGCTGTGTTTCGTACCCGGATCGAGCTGCGCCAGATCGGCGTGCGCGATGAAGCAAAAATGCTGGGTGGGATCGGCAGCTGCGGCAGGCCGTTGTGCTGCTCTACTTTTTTAGGTGACTTTGAACCGGTATCGATCAGAATGGCTAAAGATCAGAATCTGTCGCTGAATCCGGCGAAGATTTCGGGTATCTGCGGTCGTCTGATGTGCTGCCTGAAATATGAAAACCATATGTACTGCTGCAAAGAAGGCGGCTGTAAACGTAACTGCGGCAACGACCGTGTCGAGATCCCAAAATTGGGCTCGCTGGTAGTAACGCCGCTGGGAGAAGGCAAAGTAACAGGCATCAACCGCGCTATGCGTACGGCCTCCGTGCAGCTGACGCCCGATAATGTTATCCAGGTAGAATGGGACGAGATCGTTGATGCTTCCAAGGCCGATCCGATCTGAAATGAGTAAAGCTACAGAACGCTGCGATTCCCTGCCCGGCTGTAATTATGCGATCTGGCAGGACTCGGAAGAATTTTGTTTTACGACGGATGCTGTTTTTCTGGCAGCTTTCCCGCATTTGGTCAGGCAGGCCCGTGTTTTGGAACTTGGCGCCGGTACAGGGGCCATCAGCCTGCTGCTGGCAGCACGCGGTGCGGCTCAAGTAGTAGGCGTTGACTGTAATCCTCATGTAGTAGAGCTGATGCGCCGCAGCATTGCGGCTAACGGGCTGGAGGAATGTGTCAGTGCCGAGCTGGCCGATCTGCGGGAGCTGAAAGCGCTTTATCGTTCGGAAAGTTTCGATCTGATCGCCGCTAATCCGCCCTACCGCAACAGCGGTAAGGTTCGACGGGTAGCTACTGCGGCCTGCCATGAACTGACGGCAACGCTGGAGGATTTCTTCCGCGCCGCTGCCTATCTGGTCAAATATCGAGGGCGTTTTGCCATTGTGCAGCTGCCCGAACGGTTTACAGAATGTATGGAACTGGCGCTTAAATATGGTCTGCAGCCGAAAAAACTGCAATGGGTACATGCCTTTGCGGATAAGCCCGCCTGGATCTTTCTCATGGAAATGGTCAAAGGCGGCAGTTACGGACTGGAGGTTTTGCCGCCGCTTATTATGTATAATGAGGACGGCAGCCACAGCAAACAGACTTTGGAGTATTACGGTATGGCGGAGGAGGCAGAATAATGGCAGGAATTTTATATTTGTGCGCAACGCCGATCGGCAATCTGGAAGATATGACGCCCAGGGCGCAGAGAATGCTGGCCGAGGCTGATATTATCGCTGCCGAAGACACCCGTCATACACTGCAGTTATTGAACCGTTTCAATATCAAGGGACGGCTGGTACGCTATGATGAGCACAGCAAAGAACGGCAGGGAGCTTATCTGCTGGACGAACTGCTGTCCGGAAAAAATATCGCTTTAGTCAGTGACGCCGGGTTTCCCGGTATCGCTGATCCGGGCGAACAACTGGCCAGACTGGCGATTGATGCCGGCGTGCAGGTAGTGCCTGTACCTGGTGCCAACGCCGCGTTATGCGCGCTCATTGCTTCAGGTCTGCCTGCCTCGCCGTTTTTTTTCGGCGGATTTCTGCCCAAGAGCAAAAAAAACAGGCGGCAGCAGCTGGAAGAATGGCAGTATCTGCCGGCTACGATTATTTTGTACGAAGCGCCGCACAGGATCGAACAGGTGCTGCGGGAAGTGCTGGAGGTCTGGGGGGACAGACAACTGGCAGCAGCGCGTGAGCTGACCAAGCTGCATGAGGAGTTTTTCCGGGGCACGGTCAGTCAGTGCCTGACCTGGCTGCATGAAAATAAGCCCCGCGGTGAATTCTGCCTGGTCATCGCCAGAGGCCTGGAACAGCCGCAGCCTGCGCAGGAAGCAAAGGATCCGCTGGCGCAGGTACAGGAACTGTTGGCTCGCGGCGTCGATAAAAAAACGGCGCTGGCGCAGGTTGCTAAAGCAAATAAGATTCCCAAACGGGAATTATATAATAAATTAATTTCAGAAGAAGAAGGGATCAACATATGACAAAACCAACGTTTTATATCACCACCCCGATCTATTATCCCAGCGATAAACTGCATATCGGTCATGCTTACTGTACGACTATCGCCGATACCGTGGCCCGTTATCATCGTGCCAAGGGCGAAGACGTCTTTTTTCTGACCGGCAGTGACGAGCATGGTCTGAAGATTCAGCGTAAAGCTACGGAGATGGGTGTTACCCCGATACAATATGTTGACGAGATCATCGCAAATTTCAAACTTTTATGGCAGCGCCTCAATATCACCAATAACGATTTTATTCGTACCAGCGAAGAACGCCATCATAAGGTTGTGCAAAGTATTTTGCAGAAAATCTTTGAACAGGGCGATATTTATAAAAAGAATTATGAAGGCTGGTACTGTGTACCCTGCGAATCCTACTGGCTGGAGCGTCAGCTGGTCGACGGCAAATGCCCCGACTGCGGCCGTCCGGTAGAGCGTATGGAAGAAGAAAGCTATTTCTTTAAGCTTTCCAAATATCAGGACCGTCTGCTGGAATATATCGAAACTCATCCCGACTTCATTCAGCCTGTGGCACGCCGCAACGAGATGATCAACTTCATCAAACAGGGACTGGAAGATCTGAGCATCACCCGCACCACTTTCGACTGGGGCATCCCTGTGCCTTTTGACAACAAACACGTTGTCTATGTCTGGTTTGACGCGCTGCTCAACTATTTTACTGGTATCGGTTACGGCAGTGATCCGGAAAAATTCAATAAATACTGGCCTGCTAACCTGCATCTGGTCGGCAAGGAGATCGTGCGTTTCCATACTATCATCTGGCCGATCATGCTGATGGCTATGGGTGAAGAACTGCCGAAACAGGTTTACGGACATGGCTGGCTGGTAGTTGAAGGCGACAAAATGTCCAAATCCAAGGGCAATGTCATTGATCCTCTGGCGCTGATCGACGAATTTGGCGCCGATGCTATCCGTTATTTCCTGCTGCGCGAGATCAACCTCGGCAGTGACGGCAATTTTTCGCGCGACGCGCTGATCACCCGCATCAACGCTGATCTGGCCAATGACCTTGGCAACCTGCTGCACCGTACGGTCAGCATGATCGAAAAATATCACGGCGGCGTGATCCATAAAACCGCCTGCAGTGATCCTCTTGATGACGAGCTGATCGCCCTGGTCAATGAAACTGTTGCGAAATATCAGGACGCTATGGACCATATGGAAATCAACACGGCGATCAAAGCTCTGTGGGCGCTTATCAGCCGTGCCAATAAATACATTGATGAAACAGGCCCCTGGCTGCTGGCAAAAGATCCCGCCAAAGCAGTGCGTCTGGAAACAGTTATGTATAATCTGGCAGAGGTATTGCGCATCGTCGCTATCCTTACAAGTCCTTATATTCCTTCTACCAGTCCCAAGATCTATACCCAGCTGGGCCTCACTGCTCCCGAGCAGTTCCTGCTGGCCGATACCGCCTGGGGCGGGCTGCCTGACGGCACCAAAGTGCAGAAGGGTGAGCCGCTGTATCCGCGTATCGAGATCACTGAAAGCGGAGAAACTGTTATCGCCGCTACCAAAAAGGCTGCTCCGGCCGCTAAACAAGCAGTTAAGGCCGAAGTAAAAGCTGAGGCCAAAACGGAAAGCAAAGCCGCGGCAACAGAAGAAATAACTATCGATGATTTTATGAAGATAGATCTGCGCGTAGCTACCATTACCGCAGCAGAGCGCGTACCTAAAACCGATAAGCTGATGAAGCTTGAGGTCAGGATCGGCGAAGAAGAACGTACCATCGTTTCCGGGATCGCGCAGCATTATACTGCCGAAGAGCTGATCGGCCGCAATGTTATCGTGATCGCCAACCTGAAAGCTGCAAAACTGCGTGGGATCGAATCCCGCGGGATGCTGCTGGCCGCCTCTGACGGAGAAGGTAAGCTGGTGCTGGCTGATGCCCCCGATATCGCTTCCGGGAGCAAGGTGAAATAAGATGTCACGTACAGGACTATTCGATTCCCATGCCCATATGGACTCGGACTATTTTACCGATGACCGCGACGCGCTGCTTACACAGCTGCAGGAAGAACTGGACGGGATCATCAATCCCGGCTGTGATGAGATCACGTCGGGTTTCGCTGTAAGTTTAGCTGAAAAATATGATTTTATGTATGCCGCTGTGGGCTGGCATCCTGAAGACCTTGAGGGTATTTTGGATAACAGCTATCTTGACGAGCTGGCAGCCTGGGCCGTCCACCCCAAGGTAGTAGCCATCGGCGAGATCGGCCTCGACTATTACTGGAAGGGCAACGAGCCGAAGGATGTGCAGAAGCGCCGTCTTTTAGAACAGCTCGATCTGGCCAAACAGTTCGACCTGCCGGTGATCATTCACGACCGCGATGCGCACGGCGATATCCTGGAGATCTTCCAAAAAGAAGTCACAGGTGTGCGGGCAGTGTTCCACTGCTATTCCGGCTCACTGGAAATGGCGAAGGAACTGCTTAAGCGAGGATTTTATCTTGGGTTTGGCGGCACCTCTACTTATAAAAATGCCGCAAAAGTGCGCGAGGTCCTGCAGTATGTGCCGGATGACTTGCTGCTGTTTGAAACAGATTCACCTTATCTGACGCCGGTGCCTTATCGCGGCAAGCGTAATCAGCCGGGTTATACCGAGCTGGTGGCACGCAATGCGGCCGAAGTGCGCGGCACGACCTTTGAAGCGCTGGCAGCGCAGACTACTAAAAATGTCAAAACTCTTTTTAATAAAATAAAATAAAATACAAACTGCCTGTTTGTTTTTCGCAAACAGGCAGTTTGTATTTTAAGGCTGTTATTTTCCAGAAGTCAAAACAAGTATCTGTGTCCACAGTAGTTTTTACGTTTTTGTTTTTTGTGCAAAAGCTTATGTGTGTTTAAGGGCGACAGTTTGACAGAAAATTTTTCTTTATGGTAAAATTATACGTCTTTAAAAGGAGGTACAATTTATGCCTAATAGAAAATCATTATATAGAGCAATGGAAATTTTGCCGCTGCTGTTAGTGGTAGTTTTAGTTTTCAGCGCTATTTGTCTGGCTAACAGCAAAGAAATAGTTTTGCGTTACGACGGGCAGGAAAAAGTAGTGACCACTATTCTTGAAGATCCCCGTTCTATTTTGGAAGAGTCCGGCGTCAAGGTCGGCAAAGAAGACCGGATACTGATATCTCCGGCAAATGCCGAAAAAAAGACCAGGGAAGTTATTGAGCTGAAACGAGCTCTGCCTGTAACGATCGAAAAATATGGCGTCAGCAAAAAATTCTATACCGGTAAAGCAACTGTCGGCGAGGCGCTGGATGCCCTGGCGATCAATTATGAAGGCAAAACAGTCTATCCTGCTGTTGATACGCCGATCACTTCCGACATGGAGATCCATATTTTAGGGCGTTTTGATGAGCTGCATGAAGAAGAGCAGCCGATCGAGCCGCCTGTGGAGTTTGTTGATAATCTGGAAAAGCCGTATGGTGAGAATAAGGTGCTGGAACCGGGCGTACCCGGCAAGATGAAGGTGACCAGAAAAACTACGCTTAAAGACGGCCTGTTCCAAACTCATATCATCAGCAAGACAGTGCTGGAAGAGCCTAGACGTGAGCTGGTAGAGCGCGGCATGGCCCGTTCTATCGAAACTTCGCGCGGGCGGATGCGTTATAATAAAGTTATGACCATGGAAATCACCGCCTATACCTTGGGTGAGGGCAGCGGTACCGGACGAACTTCGATAGGACTGGTGCCTTACGAAGGTATCGTGGCCGTTGACCCGCGGGTTATCCCGTATTATACTAAACTGTATATCCCCGGTTATGGCATTGCCATGGCCGGCGATACCGGCGGCGCTATCCGCGGCAATCGGCTGGACGTGTTTATGCACGACTGGCACAGAGCCATTCAATGGGGACGCCGTACCTTAGACGTATATATCTTAGAGTAACGGAGGCGCGGACTTGCTGAAAGAAGTTCTCGTAGTAGAAGGAAAAATGGATACAGTGGCGATCAAACGCGCCCTGGAAGCCGATACCATCGAAACAGGCGGTTTTACCTTAGCGCCATATACCCTGCGGCAGATCGAAGCCGCATATAAAAAGCGGGGCATCATTATCCTAACTGACCCGGACGGTGCCGGCGAACGTATCCGCCGCTTTCTGACGCAGCGCTTTCCCGAAGCGGGGCAGGCCTTTGTACCTAAAGCGGATGCTACGGCGCACAATGATGTGGGCATCGAGCAGGCTCAGCCTGAGGCGATCCTGGCAGCGCTGAGTAAGGTGCGCCACCATGAATATAAGCCTGACAGCGAATTTACCAGCCAAGACCTGTGGCAGAACGATCTGGCCGGAACAGGCAGTGCGGCGTATCGCCGTGATAAAATGGGCGCTTTGCTGGGCATCGGCTACGGCAACGCCAAAAGGTTTTTAGAGCGGCTCAACAGCTATGGGGTCACCCGCAGCGAATTTGACGAGGCGCTTGCGCAGTTAGGAGAACAGCATGGATAAACCGATCATTGCCAGACGCGAAGTCACCAATCATATATTGCACACCTTTAAATTAAAAGCGGATAAAAGACTGGGACAGAACTTCCTGATCGACGAAGAAGTCGTACGCAGGATCGTTGCTGCTGCAGAACTGTCTGAGGATGACACGGTTTTAGAGGTCGGCCCCGGTATAGGCACTTTGACTCAGGGACTGGCGCAGAGCGGCGCCAGGGTCGTAGCAGTCGAGCTGGATAAAAGGCTGCTGCCGGTGTTGGCAAAAACACTGGAAGGCTACGATAATGTGCGTATAGAAAACGGCGATATCCTGGAAGTCGATATCAAAAATATTGTTGGCGCGCCGACCTTTAAGGTGGCGGCTAACCTGCCTTATTATATTACCACGCCGATCATTTTCAATCTGCTGGAACAGCGCCTGCCTATGGAACGGCTGGTTGCCATGGTGCAGAAGGAAGTAGCCGAGCGGATGGTCGCGAAGCCCGGCGGCAAAGATTACGGCGCTTTGTCAGTTTCGATCCAATATTATACCGAGCCGGAGATAGCCTTTATCGTACCGCCGGAATCCTTTATCCCGGCGCCCAATGTCGACAGTGCCGTCATTGTCTGCAAACGACGCACCGTGCCTCCGGTCGAGGTCTGCGATGAAAAACTGTTCTTCAAAGTCGTAAAGGCGGCTTTTTCCGTACGCCGTAAAATGCTCAGTAACGCTCTCAAAAATATGGGCATCAGCAGCGTACAGGCTGCGGCATGGTTGGAACGTGCCGGTATCGACCCCAAGCGCCGGGGCGAAACGCTGTCGCTGGCAGATTTTGCCAGCCTGACCAACTGCTTTAAAGAAGTGCTGGCAGAAACAGAGCAGTAAAAATAATCAAAGGAAAAATGCCTATGAAAAAGATCGCTGTTTTAAGATGTCTGCGTACCAGTAATAACTGTACTGGCAGCGGCTGTCTTAAAGCATTCAATAATAAAACCAACGCTTTTGCCGTTTATGAGGCAGAGGAAACAGAACTGGCCGCTTTTTTGAACTGCAGCGGCTGCGGTGATGTACAGATGCCCAATAACGAGGAAGGTCTGCGCAAAAAGCTGGATCGCCTTGTTACTATCGGCGTTGAAGCCGTGCATTTGAGCGGCTGTACCAAAAAGAAGGACGCACAGGGAGAAAAACATGAATGCCCGGTGATCACCAAAACTGCCGAATACCTGGAGCAGCAGGGGATTACTGTTGTCAGAGGCACACATCACTAAAAATAAAAAGCTAAAAAGCATCGACAAATTTTGTCGATGCTTTTTTATTTTTATCTATGAAATTACGGCGATTAGTTGAGCCGGTCAGCCGTCCTGCTTCAGCAGCAGCCGCAGCTTATCCAGCCCTTTGAGCCGGTGCTTGGTGACGTTGCGTACACTGCAGCCCAGCAGGCGGGCTGCTTCTTTCGGTTTCTGTTCGCGCAAAAACAACAGCTCGATAACCTGCTGCTGTTCGGCAGTCAGCCGTTTTAAAGCCTGCCGTACTTCCAGTGACAGCAGCAGTTGGGCAATATCGTCCGGCAGCACCTGCTGCAACCCGGCCTCATCCAGAAGGGCGGTGCCTTCCTCGCTGTCAGTATTGACGGCGATCTCGTTTTCCCAGATCCGGCCCTGCTTCTGCATGGCGTCGAACAAAGCGAAATGTACTCTGCAGCGCGCGTAACCGGGCCAGTTTACATAATCAGTACCACTGTATTTGAGTACCAGCTCGATAAAAGCCAGCACAGCGATGCCTTCCGCATCTTTCCCCAGTGAATTATAAAACATCTCGCGCCGTGCTTCGCTGCTGAGCAGGGGCTTAAAATCACTGCACAGCTTCAGTAGAGCACCGTTGTCGCCTGCCTGCGCCGCAGTTATCAAAAGCTGCAGTGCCTGGGCAGCCGCGCTGCTTGTATTGGTATCTGTCAAAATAGCTATTTATATCAGTTCTTCCCATAATTTTATGACGGCGGGCCGTACTGTAAAGCGTTATGCATAACAGGGCTCAGTATGCGCCTTTGTATTTGTTTTGTAAACAACCTTTGGGGTAGGCTATAAGAAATACAACCCATAGGGTTATTTTGCTTTGCTGCTTTTGCGGTTAAAATTTTTCACAGTCAAAACTTTTAGCTGAGGTGCAAAATGAGCAAGCATACTTATAATAACATCGGCCGCAAATTATACCAGCTGCGGCTGGAGCTGGGGCTGACCCAAAACGACGTGGCCGAACGCTGTAATATGTCGGTCAATTATTACGGCCGTATCGAACGGGAGGAATGCAACTGCAGCGTTAATCTGCTGGATAAAATATTGCAGGTGTTGGGAAAAGAAATAGATTTTAAGTAAACAGTACTGCTGTAGCTGCGGCTTTTTTACAAGCCGCAGTTTTTTTCGGTCTGTTTCAGCGCGGCATGCTTTTGGTTGTTGGGAGGCAGCAATATTATAACTGCGCAGACGCCGACAGTTTTAAAGCCGCTGGCGTAATGCGCCTGGCAAGACTCGCAGACATTTTACACAAACAAACAGTTTTTGTCTTGCGTACAAACGTGCTATAATGACTGTAATTATTACAATAGATAAAGGTTTTGATGTTAAACAAAAGAAAAACATTTTAGTTTCGATATTTTAAAATAAAATACTAATGTTTTTGAGGGCTGAGGTGAAGTATGTACGATGAAAGCTGCCTGCCGCGTATCGGCAGTAATATCCGCCTGCTGCGCGGTGCCTGTCAGTTCAACCAGCAGCAGTTTGCCGAACGTATCGGTATCAGTCAGACCCATCTGAGCAATATCGAGCATAACAATGTGCAGGTCAGTTTAAAGCTGCTGGTGCGCAGCGCCAATGTTCTGGGCTGCAGCCTGGAAACACTGCTGGACAGAAAAGCGGCGGCTGAATGGGCACAGGCACATGATGCCGAGGCTGACGAACAGGCGGCGGGTGCAGAAAGTGAGCGGGTTACTGAAACTGCAGCCGCAGAAACTGACGAACAGGAGCAGTACTCGCTGGAGGAAGTGCGCCTGCTGCTGAAGCTGCTGCAGCTGAGTAAGGGCCGCTGAAGGCATTTTTACAGCTTGGATAAAGACTGACAATACCAGCTCCGCAGTAATAACTGCGAGGATATAAACAAGTTTTTCTAAGGGGGCGTCGCAAGAGAACAAAAAGCAGCAAAGACCGAAAAAGACTGAACTGGTAAAGAAAGGAGGAGCAAAGTGGCAGAACAAATACATATCGGTTTTGGGATCGACAAAAACTTCGGCAGATTCGCCGGGATCACCATCACCTCGCTGGTACATAACAATATCAGTCACGATTTGGTTGTACATATCGTCTATGACGAATTACTGCCGGAGGATAGGGAGCGGCTACTAAAGACGGAACAGTTGTACCGTAACCTGACACTGCACTTTTACCAGATCACCAGCACTGAGGGGATGACCTTTGTCGTACCGCCGGGTCATATCACCCAGGCCATGTATTACCGCTATCTGTTTGCCGAAATGCTGCCGCCCGAGATAACAAAAATCCTCTATCTTGACGCCGACATCATCTGCAAGGGCGATATCCTGCCGTTGTGGCAGACCGATCTGCAGGGCAGAGTTTTGGGAGCTGTGCGTGACTGGGGCGAAGAAAAAAGCTGCGGACGTATCGGTTTGAAGAATGGCCGCTATTTTAATTCCGGCGTGCTGTTGATGGATCTTACTAAGTGGCGTCAGCAGCAGTTGACACAGAAGCTGTTTCAGTGGCTGGAACAGGTTGGTGATACAAAAATACTGTGGGGCGACCAGGATGCGCTCAACGGTGTTATTGATGGCGATTTTGTAGAGCTGCCCAAAAAATATAACTGCATCATCATCAATAATACTTTGCTGAAAGCTGACCCGGAAGACGTTATCGTGCATTATATCGACTATATCAAGCCGTGGCACATCTACTGCCTGGACAGTGAGGAGAAAAAATTGTACTGGCGCTATGTCCAAAAGTCACTGTGGGACGATCTGCAGCCGCTGGACGGGCATACAGTGGATACAACGGTAATGACGGCGCGGGTACTGTATAAAGAAGGCAGCTATGAAAAAGCGGTTTCGTATTACGAGGCGTTACTTAAGTACTTTTTAAAAGATAAGTATACTTAAGTGTTATTTAAAATGTTATTGAGTTGGATAAAAAAGCGGAAAGAAGGATGTAAAAAATGAGCAGGGAACAAAAATTAAGCAAAAAAATCGCCCATACTTTGCTGGCGATGTCGATTGTATATTCTGGTGGGATGAATGTGCTTTGTAATACGGCTTTTGCTGCCGGTAAGGGTGCTGACGGTGCAGATAAAAAAGAAAATGTGAAGGTGACTGACAGTTTTTATACAGATACCTACACCGGCAATAATGGTGCTGACGGCGCTGTAACTAGCGAGCGTACAGGCGATAGCGGCGGCAACGGCGGCAAAACTATCATAGAGCTCACCGGCTCTGAAAATGTATCTAATAATATCAGTTTTACTGCCACCGGCGGGAAGGGCGGTATTGGACAACGGGCTACAAAAGGTAGTGGTAAAGGATATGGCGGCAATGGCGGCGCCGGCGGTGCTGCAGCCGTCGATTTAACTGTTACTGGCGCTGACGTTATACATCAGAATGTGTCTTTAACTGCTACCGGCGGTGCTGGCGCGGTTTCCGGCACGGGCAACGAAAGTGCTCACACCTCGATAATGTCAGATGAAACAGGCAGCAACGGTGGTGACGGCGGCAGGGCCGAGGCCAGTATCACGGTTAGCGGCCAAAAATATACAGCAGCTGACGTTACCTTGAGTGCGACTGGCGGTGACGGCGGGAATAGCAATGACATAACCAATGGCGCTGATGGTAATAGATTAGTTGCTGACGCTGAGGGGAATGTTGCTGAAATCGGTGGTGGCGGTGCCGGTGGCGCTGCCTCCGCGGCAGGCTTTGTGCTGGAGGGCAGCAGTCTGACCCAAACCGTTACTGCTGCTGATGTGGTAATAACTGCGGCCGGTGGCAAGGGTGGAAATAATACGAGCGACTCCAGTTATAATGCCGGTGCCACTGGCGGTATCGGCGGCGCTGCCGCAGCGTATGGTATTAAAATAGCAGCATTGCTGCCGCAGGAGGTCGCTTTTACTGCCAGCAGTATTAGTGTATCTGCGACCGGCGGAGCGGGTGGTGCTACAAATTCCTCAGTAGATCTAAATGTAGAGGCAGCTAATACAGGTGGAACGGCTGAAGCCTGTGGTATTTTTAATACTGACAGTGCAGTAAAGGCCAGTGTCAATGGTGATATTACAGTAACTGCTACAGGAGGCGCTGCCGGCAATGGCGGCAATGCCAGTACTAACAACTATTCTAATCCTATAGTAGCCCGTAACGGCGCTGACGGTGCTGTGGGTACTGCAAGCGGAGTGCGGAACATTAATGGACACAGTTTGATTACGGTGGATAGTCTTGTTGTTCAAGCAACCGGTGGTGTTGGAGGAAATGGTGGTAATGGCGGCAGGACTGATAGTCCTGCTTATAAAAATGGCGGCGATGGCGGCAATGGCGGCAATGCCTATGCCTATGGCGTGCAGGGTAGTGGCGGCACAACAGAGCTTGCTGTCGATAAAATAGCTGTTACTGCAACCGGGGCTGCGGGCGGCAGCGGTGGTACTGAAACAGGTGGTGGCAGCGCTGGCGCTGCGGGCACAATCAGCGCCGCAGCCAAAGCCTACGGCATTTATGCGGAAAGTGGCGCGGTTGTCAATTTAAGCGCGAAAACCCCCAGCGGCACGATCAAGATCGGCGCTAAGGCAGATAATGCGACAAGCGCAGAAGCATATGCAGTGTATGCCGATAACGCAACAGTACTGTTCCACGACAAGGCCGAGCTGAATACCAGTGACGGAGCTTTGACAACGGACAGTAGTGTACTGACATCTTTGAACAATGCCACCCTTGGCTTTGGCGGCACAGCTGCCAACAGAACTGTTACCGGCGGCACCCTGCAGCTGGCAGGCAGCAATACCTTCAGGGTCAATACTGACCTGGCGGCAGGAACTGCTGACAAATTTACCTTCGACAGCCTGGCAGCAGGCAGCAGCACTGATAAACAGTACATCACTGTCGGTTATGACGCGGCCCTTGACCCCTACAAAGAAGGTAGCATTGGAGCCAACGGCGGCACACCGATAGACGTTTTGGAAATAACCAATTTGAACGGACAGGAGTTAAGTAATTTCACAGGTGGGACAATCACATTGGACAGCGTACTGTACCAATATAATAGTACGACTAACGTTCAGGTTGATGGTAGTGGTAAAAAAGTGCAGATCACCGGCGTTACTATTACTAAAAGTCTCTCTGCGACTGAAAGTGTTAAAACAGCCAGCGACGCGCAGATGGCAATGGGCAGTATGTGGCGTATCGAAGGCAACAACCTGATGAAACGCATGGGCGAGCTGCGTAGTGATAAAGAAGCGGCTAAGGGCGGCGTCTGGGCCCGTTACTACCGGGGCGAGCTGAGTGCCGACAGTGCTTATGACCGTAGTTTCAGCCAGGATTATACGGCCTTCCAGGGCGGTATCGACAAAGTGCAGGACTACAAAGGCGGCAAGCTCTATACAGGTATCGCCGTCAACCGCATCGACAGCAACGCCGGTTATACGGCAGGCAGCGGCGACTTGAGCAGTACCGGTGTAGGCGTATACGCCAGCTGGCTGGGCAGCAAAGGCCATTATCTGGACGTTATCGCCCGCGGCAGCAAGCTGACTAACGATTTTAAATTTGTCGATTCAAGTAATAATGCCGCCAAAGCCGATTACGATACCTGGGCTTACGGCATCAGCGCCGAATACGGCTACAGACAAAACCTGAACGCAGGCTGGTTCGTAGAACCGCAGGCCGAACTGAGCCTGGGCCATATCGGCAGCGCCGATTACACGATGTCTAACGGCGGCAGGATAGAAAACGACGGCGTTGACAGCGCTGTAACGCGCGTAGGTATTTTGGGCGGTAAAGAGTTTACGATCGGCGGGCGGCCGAGCAATGCCTATGTCAAAGCATCAGTATTGCACGACTTCGGCGGCAACGGCGGTGCGACCGGCTACTACGGCAATGACAGCCGAGCCTTGCAGACAGGCGACCTGACCGGCACCTGGTACGAGATCGGACTGGGAGCTAACCTGGGCATTGCCAAAAACAGCAATTTGTATTTTGACGCCTTAAAAACCTTTGGCGGCGATCTGCGTACCGACTGGCAGTTCAACGCCGGATTGAGATTCACGTTCTAAGTGACGGCTTACTTATGCAAATGCTGCGACTGAACAGGGAGCAATATTTGGAATCAGCTATGTAATTAGTGGCAGGCGGAGCTGGTTAGATGTAAATGTAAAAAGGACGTGTCTGAATTTTAGTTCAGACACGTCCTTTATTGTTTATTTCCTCACCCGCAGGCTCTGCGCGGTGAAGGTAACTAACGGTATATAATTTTGTTTTTCAGCATAGGGAAAGACGAACAGTCCGTCAAAGGCTTTCTGATTGCGTTCGCTGTGGGTAAGTACAGCCATGCAATGCTGTCCGTCGGCCGTACAGCTGAGATAAAGATATTGCACGATCAGGTTTTCTGCTGTCCGGCCGCTGCCAGCATCCACTATTTTGACGTTGGTGATCTGCTTGGGCAGCTCCAGCGGCGCCGGGTCAGTATTGTAAGTATAACGCGGGGCTGGGATATATTCGTATTCTTCGTTCGGTCCTAATGGCGGCAGCGGTATCTCGCTTCTGTTTTTGAGCGCTTCGCTGAAGATCCGGTTTTTAACAGGATCATTTTCTGTGGCGGCAAAGGTCATCAAAACAGTGTTGCTTTGGGCCCGCATCAGCATGGGACCTGCAGCAGACAGTCCGGCGAGGGTATCAGTACCGAAATCCTTGGGCAGCGACAGGCTGTAATAAGGATCGCCGTTATAGGAATAATAATAAAAGTCCTGCGGCCAGATCACGCGCAGCGGTTTTTCTTCAGGGACCGGAGGTTTGATTTTTTTGATCACCGGTTTGGTTGGTTCCGGCTGCATATCAGCAGGCGGAGTTTTGATATCCGCATCGGCAGAGGAGGTAGCATTGGACGCAGTATCAGCCGGTGTTTTGGCGTTCGGCTGTGCTTTAGCCGTAGCTGCTGCCAGCCTCTGGGCCTGTGTCTGCGGTGTGATGCTGATGCCTTCAGGCGGATGTCCGTTACTGTTATCAGCTTCTGTATGGACAGAAGGAGCCTTATTTTTGATTTTAGCGTTGCCTGGGTCAGCGGCCCAAACAGGGATTATTTCAGCGAGCAGTGCTGCTGTGACGATAGCAGCGAGAAAGAATTTCATGTTTCTTACTCCTTCAGCGGCGCGGCGATAATACCGCCGCCGACTACGTAATCGCCGTCGTAAAATACTACGGCTTGACCTGGGGTGATGGCTCTTTGCAGTTCGTCAAAGGTAACTTTGATCTTACCGTCCGCCAGCGGCTCGATAACTGCCGGTACGTCTTTCTGCCGGTAACGGGTCTTGGCGGTGACGCGCAGGGGCGCCTCCAGCTTATCGATCGCGATCAGGTTACAGTTTTCGGCAAGCAGAGCTTTCTGGAACAAAGCATCATTAGGGCCTAAAATAACTGTGTTGCTGGCAATGTCTTTATCAATAACATAAAGCGGGTATTCATAAGCAATGCCCAAACCTTTACGCTGGCCGATAGTGTAGTGGATCAGTCCCTGGTGCGTTCCCAGCACCTGACCGTTTTGGTGGATGAATTTACCGGGGCGCGGTTTATTTTTGGTAATGCGTTCGATAAAAGCGGTGTAGTCGCCGTCGGGGACAAAGCAGATATCCTGGCTGTCCGGCTTATGAGCCGTTATCAGGCCGCGGTTTTCGCTCATCCGGCGGATCTCGGGTTTGGTAATATCTGCCAGCGGCAGCAGGATATGCGCCAGCTGCTGTTGAGTCAGGTTAAAAAGCATATAGCTCTGGTCTTTGGCGTGGTCATCGCCGCGGGCCAGCAGCCAGCGGTTTCTGTCAGCGTCGAAAATGATGCGGGCATAGTGACCGGTAGCCAGATATTCACAGTCCATCAACCGGGCGCGATCGAGCAGTTCGCCGAATTTGATGTGTTTATTGCAGTCTACGCAGGGGTTTGGCGTACGGCCGGATTCGTATTCGCTGATAAAGCGGTCGATGACGCAGCGCCTGAAGCAGGGACTGAAATTAAAGACATAGTGGGGAATGCCCAGCTTGTGTGCAACCAGTTTGGCGTCTTCAACGTCGCTTAGTGAGCAGCAGGCACTGTCCTGCTCCAGTCCCAGATCCTCGTTGGAGAACATACGCAGCGTGGCTCCGGTTACATCGTAGCCCTGCTGCTGCAGGAGCATAGCCGCGGCAGAGCTGTCAACGCCGCCGCTCATGGCGACTAAAACTTTTTTCTTCATAATTTATTATAAAACCTCGTTCGTTCAGGCATCAAAGGAAGCGCAGGCTTCGTTGATAGCGGCTTCGTCTTCGCGCATAGCCAGAATAGTCTTTTCGATCAGCTCATCGACGGTCCAGCCCAGGTTTGCAGCGCCCTTTTCAATAACGTCGCGCGAGCAGCCGGCAGCGAATTTTTTATCTTTGTATTTTTTCTTGACTGATTTCAGTTCCAGGTCCATAACGCTTTTGGAAGGGCGCATAATGGCAACGGCGCCGATCAGTCCCGAAAGCTCGTCGATAGCGAACAGCACCTTTTCCATCTGGTGCTGCGGTTCGATATCGTTTTGCGCCAGGCCGTAGCCGTGGCTGGCGGTAGCGCGGATCAATCTTTCGTCCAGTCCGTGTTCGCGCATGATTTCCTGTGATTTGAGACAGTGTTCAGCAGGATAAACTTCAAAATCCAGATCATGCAGCAGGCCGACCTGAGCCCAGAAGTCTGCTTCGTCGGCATAGCCCAGTTCTTTGGCGAAGTATTTCATGATGCCTTCTACCGTCAGTGCGTGCCGCAGGTGAAAAGGTTCCTTATTATATTTTGTCAGCAGCTCCCAGGCTTCACGGCGGGTTAAATCAGCCATGAAAATCAATCCTTCCGTTTATGCGTATTGACGCGTATTTAATAAAATAATTATACCATAAAGACACGTATGAACACTAGGCTCGAAACTACATCGCCAAGGGTTCAAACAGTACCATAAAACAAGCGCAGAGGTGTACTCTGCGCTTGTTTGTCAGGAGAGGGTAAAGTTGATTCAGTCGCCGATAAAGCCCGGGGTGGACAGGTAACGTTCACCGGTGTCGGGAAGCATGACGACGATTTTTTTTCCGGAGTTTTCGGGTCGCTGCGCCAGAAGCGTAGCGGCATAGGCCGCAGCACCGGAGGAAATGCCGACCAGCAGGCCTTCATTTTTCGCCAGCTCGCGGCTGGTGCTGAAAGCATCTGCCGCGTCGATAGCGATAACTTCATCGACAACGCTGCGGTCAAAGTTTTTGGGGATAAAGTTGGCGCCGATGCCCTGGATCTTGTGCGGGCCGGCCTTACCGCCGGACAGCAGGGGAGAATCGCTGGGTTCGACGGCGACGATCTTGACACGCGGATTTTTTTCTTTCAGGTAAGCGCCAGCACCGCTGACAGTACCGCCTGTGCCTACGCCGGCAACGAAAATGTCGACTTCGCCGTCGGTATCGCGCCAGATTTCGGGGCCGGTGGTTGCTTTATGGATGGCCGGATTGGCCGGATTAACAAATTGTCCGGGGATAAAAGCATTGGGTATTTCTGCTGCCAGTTCTTCTGCTTTGTCGATGGCACCCTGCATACCCAAAGAACCGGGTGTAAGCACCAGCTCGGCTCCATAAGCCTTCAGCAGGTTGCGCCGTTCAACAGACATGCTTTCAGGCATGGTCAGGATCGTGCGGTAACCGCGTGCTGAGGCTACGCTGGCCAGGCCGATACCTGTATTACCGCTGGTCGGTTCGATGATGACCGAATCTTTTTGCAGCAGTCCCCGGGCTTCGGCGGCGTCGATCATCGCCATGGCGATACGGTCTTTGGCGCTGCCGGCCGGGTTAAAATATTCCAGCTTGGCGATGATAGTCGCCTGCGGAGCAAATTTCCTGTTATAGTTGGTCAGCTCTAAGAGCGGGGTGTTGCCGATCAAGTCGGTCAGGCTACGGTAAATTTTAGTCATGATATCAAAACCTTTCTTTAATAAATTATGCTGCAAGCGGTAATTTACTTACAACATCGGCATTTCTGCCGCTGCTGTTCCACTAAGTCAGCCAAGGTGATGTTATCGACTACTTTATTAACGGCGTCTTTTATTTCACGCCATACTTCCATGGTTACACATTCGTCTGCACGGGTGCAGGCTTCCTTGCTGTCGTCTACGCAGGCTACCGGGGCCAGATTACCTTCCAGCAGCCGCAGTATTTCGCCTACAGTATATTCCTGCGGCTCTTTGGCAAGCATATAGCCGCCCTGTGCGCCGCGGGCGCTTTTGACAAGTCCGGCGCGGCTCAGCTGGGTAATGATCTGTTCCAGATATTTGTCGGAAATATCCTGCCGCTGGGAGATATTTTTAATGGGGATGAAGCTGCCGGTATGATTGTAAGCCAGGTCAAGCATCAGCCGCAAAGCATAACGTCCTTTGGTAGAGATTTTCATAAGCACACGTCCTTTCAAAAGCTTGACATTATTTTACTACTAGTTTACTAGGAATTCAATAGCTGAACAAAAAATTTTTTCCTACACAAAAAATTCACAAAATAATCTTGACAAAAATACTGGGAATTACTATACTGAAAGTGTAATCATACTAAACAAGTAGGAATTAAGAAAGGACGGATCGCAATGCGGGAAGTTTATTTAGATAATGCGGCCACGACTAAGGTCAGACCGGAAATAGCAGAGGCTATGGCAAAGGCTATGGTAGAAAATTATGGAAACCCTTCCAGTATATATAAGGCAGCACAGCGTGCGGCAACAGCTATTGCCGCTGCCCGTCAGCAGGTTGCGGATCTGATCGGCGCGTCGCCGAAGGAAATCATTTTTACAGGCGGCGGCAGTGAGGGTGATAATATGCTTATTAAAGGCGCGGCTCATGCCAATGTCAAGAAGGGACGGCACATTATCACTACGCAGGTCGAGCATCACGCTGTACTGCATACCTGTGAAGAACTGGCGAAGGAAGGCTTTGAGATCACCTACCTGCCGGTAGACGAATTCGGCAGGGTTACAGCGGCCCAGGTAGAGGCCGCCTTACGCGACGATACGATCCTTGTTTCGGTGATGTATGCCAATAATGAGATCGGTACGATAATGCCGATCAGAGAGATCGGCGCAGTCTGCCGCGCACATAAGGTGCTGCTGCATACTGACGCAGTACAGGCGGCAGGTCATATCCCTATTGATGTTACCAGCGACAATATCGATCTTTTAACATTGACGGCGCATAAATTTCATGGACCAAAGGGCGTAGGCGCGGTGTATATCCGTCAGGGTGTGCGTGTACCGGCGCTGATCGTCGGCGGTGGGCAGGAAAAAGGCCTGCGTGCCGGCACTGAAAATACGGCCGGGATCATCGGTATGGGGCTGGCAGCTGCTTATGCGAAAGAAAATATGGAAGCCAATGCCGAAAAAACACGTGCTTTGCGTGACAAATTGATCGAAGGGATTTTGGCAAAGATCCCTGAAGTAAGGTTAAACGGACATCCTACTGACCGACTGCCGAATAATGTAAATGTCAGCATCAGATATATTGAAGGCGAAGGCCTGCTGCTGCTGCTTGACCATATGGGTATCGCGGCTTCCAGCGGCAGTGCCTGCACTTCCGGGTCTCTGGACCCGTCGCATGTTCTGCTGGCTATCGGACTGCCGCATGAGATCGCGCATGGTTCGCTGCGTCTGACCTTGTCGGAAGAAAACAGCAGTGCCGATGTCGATTATGTTTTGGAGCAATTACCGTTGATCGTTGAAAAATTAAGGGCGATGTCGCCTCTTTACCACAAGTAAGAAAGCAGGTGTAGTTTATGGCATACAGTGAAAAAGTAATGGATCATTTTATGAATCCCCGTAATGTGGGTGTGATGCCCGATGCCGACGGCGTCGGCGAGGTAGGCAATGCCAAATGCGGCGATATCATGAAGATTTTTATTAAAGTCAAAGACAATATCATTACCGATATCAGTTTCCAGACTTTTGGCTGCGGTGCGGCTATCGCTACCAGCAGTATGGCAACAGAGCTTGCTAAAGGCAAGTCTGTCGAGGAAGCGCTGGAACTGACTAATCTGGCGGTAGCTGAAGCACTTGACGGACTGCCGCCGATCAAGATGCATTGTTCCAACCTGGCAGCTGACGGCTTGCGTGCCGCGATTTATGACTATAAGGTCAAAAACGGTATGTCGACCGAAGGTATTGAAGTGTGCAGCGGCTGCTGTCACGACTGCGGTCACTGACAGCTGTTTTACTGTTAAGATTTTTCATCTCCAACCCCTCCTTTTATTCACATTAGTTTTACAGAAAAGCCGATGGTTAGCACCATCGGCTTTTTTGTGGTAAAATAGGAAGTATAAATTATAAAATCAATAATTTACCGTCGGAGGATGAAACAATGGCAGCAATCGATATTGAAAAAGAGTTTAAGCATTATCTGGAGATCTTTACCCATGACGAGGAACTGGGAAAGATTTTGGCAAAGGTATCTTTTCAGGAATTGTTCAACGATAAATTTTTAACGGAAAACAGTAAATATACCTCGATGGACGATCTGATCTGGCGCAGCGGCTTCGGTATCATGAATCTGCTGGAGGTAGAACAGGTGAACCAGGATAAATGGAACGAATATATTGCCAGGAATACTGAATGTAAAACCTGGCATGAATTCGGCAAACTGGCCATGATCGACTGGATGAAGCATAAATTGGAAGAAGCGAAACAGGCCAAAAACTGATTTGAGCGGCACCGAGGCGAAGGCTTCGGTGTTTTTTATTTTTAAGGAAGTGATTTTATGGCAGCGATCTTACATGCACTGCAGGGGATTTTGACTATCGTTATTATGATAGCTACCGGTTTTTATCTGTCCCGTAAGGGCTGGTTTTCTGAAAGCTTCAGCTCGGCTGTGGCCCAGCTGGTGACCAAGGTCTGCCTGCCTACCTATATGATCGTCAATCTGACGGTCAATTTCAGCCACGATCAGCTGATCGAGATGAGCGGCGGTCTGCCGGTACCGATCATTTCCATGGCATTGGGCTATTTTATCGGCCATGCGGCAGCACGGCTGCTGAAGGTGCGGCGTGACCGGGTCGGCGTGTTCTGTACTGTCTTTTTTGTTTCCAACACTATTTTCATCGGCCTGCCGATGACGCTGGCTTTGTTCGGTGAAGAAGGTATTCCTTATGTCATGCTGTATTATATGGTCAATACTACGATGTTCTGGGTCGTAGCAGTGCACGATATGGCGTCTGATGCCGGTGTGGCGGCACCGTGGCTCAGCAGAAAGACTCTGAAAGTGGTTCTGAACCCGCCGCTGTTAGGTTTTTTGGCAGGAATTATTTTAGTAATGCTTGATTGGCGTCTGCCGATGCCGATCGAAGCTTCTTTTCGTTATCTGGGCGGAATGACGACGCCGCTGGCCATGCTGTTTATCGGTATCGCGATCAGTAAAGCGTCCTGGAGCGAGATCAAATTTGACAGAGAGCTGACGGCGGCAATGGTGGGAAGGTTTGTGATCTGTCCGCTGTGCGTTATGGTCTGTCTGCCGTTTTTTGCGCTGCCGAAATTGATGAGCGATGTATTTGTTATGCAGGCGGCTATGCCGGCGATGACGAACACTTCTATTGTAGCTAAGGTTTATGGCGGCGATTACAAGTATGCGGCGATGCTGACGGTGGTCAGTACACTGCTGGCAGTAATAACGACGCCGTTTTATATGTGGGTGCTGCGTGGTTAGATCTGTTCGCCTGATTGCAGAAACGTTCGCCTTAAAACTCTAAAATACGAACAAATTTTTAGAAAAACTCTTGACAAACAAAACAGTTCGGTTTATTATATGTTTAACGAACAGATGTTTTGAAAGGTCGTGGAGTTATGAAGAAGTTGTTTGTATTAATGCTGATGACCACTATTTTATATACAGGCTATAATTTTTTACAGGAGGATACTGTTTATCATTACGAACAGATCACTGTACATACAGGCGATACCATGTGGGCTATCGCTGACCGCTGGGCCGATCAGGACGAAGATGTACGCGAAGTCATTTACCGTATCTGCGAAACCAATGCGCTGGCGAATACTAACCTGAAACCGGGACAGAAGCTTTTAGTACCGGTCAGGGTGCAGTTTGTCGATCAGCTGATGGTGGCAGAGGCCGGCGATATCAAAGGCTGATAATTACGGCGCCGGCGTAGGAAACTGATTCAAAAGTAAATAATATGCGTTAGGGCGCAGTAAAAAAGACGTGCCTGCCTTTTGGCAGACGCGTCTTTGTGTTTTTTATACTGTTTTATCTGGCCATCCGGTAAATATTTTCCATATCGGCAGCGTTCAGGGTGACGAAGCCGCCGATCGTTCTTCTGCCCATAAAGCTGCATTTGTGTGCCAGCTCTTTGATTTGGGTGTCGGTGAGTTCGATTTCCATGTCGCTGATCGAGGTAGGCATACCAATGGAACGGAAAAAGTCTTCCATGGCAGCGATTCCTTCAAGCGCTGTTTTTTCGTCATTGCCGAAGCTGTAGGGAACATTCAGTACGTTAACTGCCAGTTGCGCGAAACGGCAGGGGTTTTGTTTGAGCACATAGCGGGCCCAGCTGCCCCAGATCGCTGCAAGGCCTGCGCCGTGAGCAATATCGAACATACCGCCCAATTCATGCTCCAGCTGGTGGGAAGCCCAGTCGCCCTGACTGCGGTCGCCGGTGATGTCATTATGGGAAAGCGTGCCTGCCCACATGATCTCGGCGCGGACGTCATAGTCGGCAGGCTTCTGTAAAGCCAGTCGGGCATTACGCATGACGTTGCGCAGCAGAGCTTCGGCCATGCCGTCAGTGAGGGACAGAGAGGTGACGCCGGGTTTGGTAAAGTAACGTTCTAAAGTATGGACGATGATGTCAGTACAGCCGCTGGCTGTTTGGTAGGGCGGCAGAGTGCAGGTCAGCTCGGGATTTAAAATGGCAAATTTACAGTAGGCATAGGGCGACTGCAGTCCGCGTTTCAGCCAGCCGTCTTCATTGGTAATGACTGACGCATTGCTCATTTCACTGCCGGCCGCGGCAATAGTAAGGACGGCACCGATAGGGGCGCAGGCCTGCGGCGCTTTGCCGCTGTAGTAGTCCCAGACGTCGCCGGGATTGGTGATGCCATAACCAATGGCTTTGGCACTGTCGATGACGCTGCCGCCGCCTACAGCGAGAATAAAATCAACTTTTTCCCGCCTGCAGATTTCAATACCTTCATAAACCTTGCTTAAACGAGGATTGGGCACAACGCCGCCCAGGGTCACATAGTGCAGTCCTGCTTCCTGCAGTGCGCCGCAGACACGATCAAGCAGACCGGATTTTTTGGCACTGCTGCCTCCGAAGTGTACCAGGACCTTGCTTGCTCCTTGTGTTTTGCAGAGTTCACCAACCTCGGCTTCGGTATTTTTACCGAAAAGTATTTTTGTAGGTGCGTAATATTTAAACTGTTCCATAATAACAGCTCCTTTGCTGCGGCAAATGCTGCCGCTGTAAAATCTTCTTAAACCTATCGTATCGCAAAACAGGCAGTTTGTAAAATGCAGAAGTTTCATAAAATTATCGGAAGGAGAAATATTTTGTGATTTCTTGGTGAACAATTTGCAAAAGAGCAAGAGTTTTGTTTGTTGATGTCGAATTGAAACGATAAATCTGAAATGATTCAGGCAGAGGAGGTAATATTATGCAGGGAAAAAAATGGATCGCCGCGGCACTGGTCTGCGGATTTTTACTGGGACAGGGAACGGCTCCGGCGCAGGCCGGTATTTTGGGTACCGTAGTTAAAGGCGGCGCTGTATCGTTATTGGTCAGCCAGTTTGCCGACCAGCTGAACAGCGCTATCAATACTTTGACGGCAAAATATCCTATCTCCAGCGATTACGCTACCAAGGTAGTGCCGATTATTACCGTGGGTGACGGAAGTTATGCCGGCGCTGCTCAGGTATCGGGACCGAAGGAGCAGGTAGATAAATGTCAGGCTGCTTTGCAGCTGGAGGCTTCCTTCTTTAAAAGCTTCCGTGCGAAAGCGCTGATCCCGGTCGATAAGGTCGCTATCAGCGGTATCAACCGCGTGCAGGGTGTGGGCGTATCGGCCCAGATCGATGTAAAGATCTAACAGCTTAAAACAATTTAAAAAGTGCAAGTCCGCAGGCTGATGTATGTCAGCCTGCGGACTTTTTTTATTTGCACGGGTATTTTAAGGGTCATGCTTTAACAAACCTTTAAAGAAAGGCGAAATTCTTTACAAGAACTTAAAGCCTTCTTAATTCAAAGCAAAGAAAGCTTTGTTATTATGACAGTGTTTCCAGATGCAAGCAAAATTTCAGTACTTGTGAAAAAGGAGAGAAGGAAATGAAATCAAGAAAATTATTCAAGGTCTGCGCCCTGTTGATGCTGGCAGTAATGAGCTGTTTGCTGTTCAGCGGCTGCGGCGGTCAGTCTGAGCAAAAGAAATTTGTGATCACTTATCTGCCGAATGAATCGACAGATAAAAATGCCGATGCCAGAAAAGGTATGGCGGGCGATTTGAGCAAGGTTTTGGGAATGGAGGTCACAGAGCTGGTATCTAACGATTATAATGCGGTGATTGAGGCTATGCGTACCGGTAAAGCCGATATGGCTTATTTTGGACCGTTAAGCTTCTGCCTGGCTTATGAACGTGCAGGTGCAGAACCGATCGGGATGATTGCCAAGGATAAAGATAAAAAGAACGCGACTTATAAGTCTGTTCTGGTTACGAGCAGCAAGAATACTGATATCAATAGTATCCAGGATATCAAAGGGAAAACGATGGCGTTCGTTGACCCGAATTCCACTTCCGGCAATCTGATCCCTTCAGCGGCGATTATGAAAGCATTTCCCGGTGAGAAGCTTTCGATGGATGATCTGCATACTAATGGCAAATTTTTCCAGGCAGTCAGCTTTTCCGGCAAGCATCAAGCAGGTCTGGCGGCTGTAGTCAAGGGTGATGTGCAGGTAGCTCCTATCTCTGATGCAATCCTGGCGGCTGAGATCAATGCGGGACGTGTCAGCAAAGATGACGTTAAAATTATTTTCGCTTCTGATCCGATCCCGTCCGAACCGATGGCTCTGCGCAGGGATCTGCCGGCAGAAGTGAAGGAAAAGGTAAAAAACTTTATCCTGAGCTATGACAATGCCGCTTACTACAAAGGGGTAATGGGTGCAGAGGATAAGCGTTTCGTAGAATGCAGTATTGAAGATTACAAAGGTATCATTGATCTGAACAAAGCCCTGAGCAGCAGTAAATAAGTTGGAGCAGAGGCCGGCGCTGTCCGGCCTTTTTTATAGGAGGAAGCATGAGCACGGTTTTAAAAATGGAGCATATCGAGAAAGTTTATGGCAATCAGGTCCGCGCTTTGCATGATATCAGTCTGGAGGTCAGCGCCGGAGAATTTGTCGCTGTTATCGGTCCTTCCGGATCGGGCAAGTCCACCCTGCTGAGAACGGTTAATCAGCTGGTAGTCCCCAGCGGAGGTCATGTATACATCGACGGCGAGGAAGTTACCGGTGCGTCCGGCAAAAAGCTGCGGCTGCTGCGGCGTAAAGTCGGGATGATCTTTCAGCATTATAATCTTGTGCAGCGGCTGTCGGTAATGCAGAACGTGCTGCATGGGCGCTTGGGTTATATGTCGGCGTTGGACGGGATGCTTGGTAATTATACGGAAGAGGACAAACGTAAGGCGATTGACTTGCTGCAGGAAATCGAGATGGGCGATCGTTTATATAACCGTGCCAGTGATCTTTCGGGCGGTCAGAAACAGCGCGTAGGTATTGCCAGGGCGATTATGCAGGAACCGAAGCTGCTTCTTTGTGACGAACCGATCGCTTCACTGGACCCTAATGCGTCTAAAATCATTATGGACCTGATCTATCAGATGACGCAGCGCCGTAATATTGCCTGTATCGTCAATCTGCATCAGCTGGATGTGGCCATGCGTTATGCTACGCGCATCATCGGTCTGGCAAAAGGAGAAATGATTTTTGACGGAACCCCGCAGCAGCTGAATAATGCAGTGATAGAGAAAATTTATAATACTTCGATGGAAAATCTGATCATTAAGCAGGGTGAAAATTATGCCTGAAAAAATAAGTATAATGAATCCCCGTGAAAAACAGGTTTATACCTGGTTTTTAGTGGTCGTGCTGGTTTTGTTCTGCCTGGCGACTTATATTTCCCGTTTTAATCCGCTGGAAGTGCTTTGGGAACAGGGAGAATTCTGGAAATTTCTGTTTCAGGATTTCCTGCCGCCACGCTTCAATGCTTCGCCGGTAGTAGTAGAATCGATTCTGGTAACTTTTGCGTTGGCGGTTTCGTCCAGCTTCGTTGCGGCAGTGTTTGCTTTTCTTTTCGCTGTGTTCGGCAGCACTTCTTTATCACCCTGGAAGGGACTGGCCAGAACGATCCGGGGGTTTGCCGCTTTTCTGAGGAATATCCCGACACTGGTCTGGGCTTTTATTCTTTTTTCGTCACTGGGTATTGGTACCGGGGTTGGTTTTATTGCTTTGCTGATTTCGACCTTTGCTTTTATGACAAGAGCGTTTATTGAAGTGATCGACGAGGTATCCTGTGATGCAATGGAAGGGCTGACGGCCTGCGGCGGTACGTTTTGGCAGAAGGTCTGTCAGGGTATCGTACCGACCTGCCTGACACAGTTTATCGCCTGGTTCCTGTACTGCATCGAACTTAATATACGCGCGTCGACTATTGTGGGAATGGTAGGCGGCGGGGGGATCGGGCTGGTGCTGTTTTCCTATATCAAGTCGTTTAATTATGCCGGTGCGGCAGGAATTATTCTGGTTATTGCGGCGATGGTCATTATGGTGGAATTTTTAACTAATTATCTGCGAAGAAAGGTGTTGACATAAAATGGAGCAGACTTTTGTACAGGCGAGGGTGCAGTGTCTTGAGTTCAGTAACGGCAGGATCCGTGTTGCCCGTAGTGGGCAGGATAGTGAGCTGCGCTGGTTTTTAGCAGCTGTAACAGTCGTTTCGATAGTGGCGTTATATTATCTGCAGTTGGATTGGCTGAAGCTTATTTCCAGGCTGCCTGACCTGGGGAAGACCTTTGGTTTGCTGGCGCTGCTGGATTTTCACGATTTTGGGCTGACGCTGGAGGCCTTTTCCCAGACGGTGGCAATAACTGTGCTGGCAACTATTTACAGCGTTCTGCTGGGATTGGTATTAGCTGCCTTTGGTGCCCGTAACCTGATGAAAAATAAATTTGTGACGTATGCTCTGAGCGCGTTCTTTACGTTTCTGCGTGCCGTACCGACACCGGTTTGGGTATTGCTGGCGCTGGTTTGTCTGGGGTTGGGGCCTGCTGCGGGCATCGTAGGACTGTGTGTGCATGCCACAGCTTTTTTTGCCAGGGCTTTTACGCAAAGCTTTGAAGATGTGCCTGAGGAAGTGATCGAGGCGCTTGAGGCAACAGGAGCCAGTAAGCTGCATATTTTTTTGTCGGCGATACTGCCTGCGGCAGCTTCGCAGATCATGGCCTGGACTGGTCTGCGTTTTGAAATAAATTTTTCTGAATCAGCGATCCTGGGGATGATCGGTGCCGGCGGAATCGGCTTTGCGATTGCGAATAATATCCAGGGCTATCAGTTTGGGGCCGCAGGGCTGGCGATCGTACTGGTTTTTGTATTTGCCTATTGCGTGGAGCTGGTTTTTACAACAATCAAGAAAAACTATATCTGACAGATAAAGGGTGATGTTATGGAGAAAAAAGAGTTGTTCCGTATTATGGCGGCCGCCGATGGCAGTATGCTGCGTGAGCTGGCTCAGCCGCTGGCTGAAAAATATGGTGTCAGCGTTGTGAAGGCGCCTGCTAAAACACTGGCGATGATCAAGCTGCGTGAGCCGGTAAAAAACAGCCTGTTTTATCTGGGTGAGGCGCTGGTGTGCGATACAGTTGTGGAACTGGGCGGCACTAAAGGGACAGCTGTTGTGCTGGGTGATGATTTTGACAAAGTCAGCTCCATGGCGGTGATCGACGCTGCTTTTAACAGGCAGGTCAGCGAACTGGATGAACTGAAGACAGTGCTGCAGCGGCTGTCTATGCGGCAGCAGCGGGAACAGGAACTGGAAAACGGATTGTATGCCAAAACGATGGTTGATTTTCAGACTATGGATCAGGAGTAAAGATAATGCAGAAAGCTTATGAATTTGATTTTGTATATGACACTCAGGCTGCTTTTCGTCTGCTGCTGGAAGCGCTGAGCAATCCGGGACGCGTCGTTGAGCTGGGACCTCTGGCCCGGAAGCTGGGTGGAGCTTATGCCATGCCGCTGACTGTGGCGGCAGTGCTTTTGGACAATGAGGTCAGTTTTGCAGTCTGCGGTTCTCCTGCGCTGGCAGAGAAAATTACTGAGCTGACCCTGGCTAAAACGGCTGCTGTGAGTAAAGCGGATTATATCTTTGTGACGGAGAATGCGGATTGGCAGGAAGCAGTACAGGCTGCTAAGTGCGGTACACTGCGCGATCCTCATAAAAGCGCGACTGTCATTTTGTGCACAGCGGATCTGCAGGCAGGCAAGCTGCAGCGGATCAGCGGGCCCGGGATCAAGGCTGTCCAGGAAATCATTATGTGCCCGGAACTGCAGGCGGCTTTGGGGAAACGTGATGAGCAGGAATATGAGTATCCGCTGGGCCTTGATTTTTTTGTGCTGGATCAGCGGGGCTGCCTGATGGGTATACCACGTAAAACAAGAATAGAAAGCAGGTGAACAGATGGCTTATGTGGCAGTTTCCGGCGGTCAGGAAGCAATAGAGGAAAGCATCAGGCTGCTGCATTGTATGCGCGGCAGTACTTTTAAAGAGCTGGAAGTAGAAGCGATAGAAAAAAAGCTGGGCCTTTTAGTGGACCGGGTAATGAGCGAGTCTGGCTTATATGCGCCGGCTTATGCGGCACTGGCTTTGAAACAGGCGGAAGGCAGTATCGAAGAAGCAGTGTTTTTGCTGCGGGCTTATCGTTCGACTTTGAGCCGCAATTATTATACCCTGCCGGCCAGCGGGACAGAGATGCGCGCTGTCCGCAGGATCTCGGCAGCCTTTAAGGATATTCAGGGCGGACAGATTCTGGGAGCGACCTATGATTATACACATCGGTTGATTGAATTTAAACAGCCGTCGGCAGTGGAATTATGCGCCCGGCGTCAGTGCTGCCTTAAAGAGGCGAAGCCTGTGCCGGTAGTAAAGCTGCCACGGGTTTCGGAGTATCTGAAGGCAGAGGGATTGATCGACAGCTGTGAGATCGATGATATGGAACCTGTGGATGTAACGAAGAATGTTCTGGAATTCCCTGCTGACAGAAGCGCGCGTCTGCAGACTCTGACCCGGGCTGACGGGGGCTTTATCGGCGGACTGGCGTATAGTTCGATCCGTGGTTATGGCGCCGTACATCCAACTGTAGGTGAACTGCGCTGCGGCTATGTGGAGCTGGAAGTACCATATTTGTTTGACGAGACGGAAAGCATCTGCATCGGTGAAATTTTGCTGACGGAAGTAGAGGGCTTTATTCCTGAGGATGACGATAAGAAACTGAAATTGGCAGTAGGCTACGGCGCAGTTTTGGGGCGGAACGAAAACAAGGCGATCTCGATGGCGGTGCTGGACGCTTCCTTGGAAACAGAAGGGCCTACTCCTGCACAGGATGAAGAATTTGTACTGCTGCATGGTGATTCGCTGGAGATGAACGGCTTTATTTCTCATTTGAAGCTGCCGCATTACGTTACCTTCCAGTCTAAGCTGGACAGCGTACGCAAGACCAGAAAGGAGCCGGAGCATGAATCCTGAATATAATTTTGCTTTCCTGGACGAAGGTTCTAAACGGGAAATCAGGCGCAGTATTTTAAAGGCGGTGGCTGTACCCGGTTATCAGGTGCCGTTCGGCTCGCGCGAACTTCCGATAGGGCGCGGCTGGGGGACGGGAGGCATTCAGCTCACTTTGTCGCTGATCGGCCCGCGTGATGTTTTGAAGGTTATCGATCAGGGCAGCGACGATAGTGTCAACGCTGTCAATATCAAGAAATTTATCAATTTGTGCAGCGATGTGGCGACTACTACAGACAGTACGGAAGCAACCCTGATCCAGACGCGTCATCGTATACCCGAGGAACCGCTGCGTAATGACCAGCTGCTGGTTTTTCAGGTGCCTTTGCCGGAACCGCTGCGGGTGATAGAACCAAGCGAGGAAGCAACGAAGCTGATGCATGCAGAAGCAGATTACACGGGCATTTGGCTGCAGCTTTATGAAAGCATTATGAAATATGGCAAGGTCACGATTGCTACGGAATATCCGGTTACTGTTGAGGACAGATATGTTATGAACCCCAGTCCGATCCCGAAATATGACAATCCCAGACTGCATGAGTCGGAATGTCTGTATTTATTCGGAGCAGGGCGCGAGAAGAAAATTTATGCGATCCCGCCTCATACAAAGGTCGTGTCGCTGGCGTTTGACGATGTGCCTTTTGAGATCGAACATATGGAAGGCCGCCGCTGCCGTTTATGTGGAGCGGAAAATGTTTATTTTGACGAGATTATCGACAGAGAGACAGGCGCTGTCAGCTATCAGTGCTCGGATACAGGTTACTGCTCTAAACGAAGGCTGCGCAAGGAGGCGGACTGCTGATGCGTACTAAAGAGGAATATTATGAAGATACATTAAAAAACAGGGCCTTGCTGGAGAGCCAGGAGGTGCTGGACTGCAGTTGTCCTTACAGCCGCTGCGAATGGCACGGGAAGTGCCGCGAATGTGTAGCGCTGCATCGTTATCACGCTGAGCATCTGCCCTGTTGCCTGCAGCCGCTGCTGAGGGAGAAGATCACGGTGCTGGCGGGGTGCTGTGAAATGGAAACCACTTCCAGAGTCAAAGAATCTGAGAAATTCCGTGAATATGTAAAAGAACAGGATGCTGTGCGCGGAAAGGGGCGGCAGATATGATGAATAAAGAAGAGGCCGTTTTACAGGTGCGCGATCTGCTGCTGCGTTATGGCAACGGCTGCGAGTGCTGCCGCAGCCGGCAGCCGCTGGAAAAGAACCGCTGTCCCCGCTGCGGTACTGTCTGGGCTGTACGCAATGTATCCTTTGACGTTTATCCCGGAGAAGTATTAGGCATTGTCGGTGAATCAGGCTCAGGAAAATCCAGCGTGATGAAAAGTCTGTATTTCGATCATGAAGTAACAGGAGGAAGTGCCTTTCTGAAGCAGTATCAGGATGGAAAGGTCAATATTTTCGGCGCCAGTTCACAGCAGCGCCGGTATATCAAAAATCATCTGATGGGGATGGTTTATCAGAATCCTCTGCTGGGTCTGCGTATGGATTATTCATCTGCTGCCAATGTTGCTGAAAAGATCATTGCCGCCGGCAACCGTAATGTAGCTTTTATGGACGGCAGAACAGTGGAGCTTTTGGAAGCGGTGGAGATACTGACTTCCAGGCGTGCGGAACCGCCCAGAAATTTTTCGGGCGGTATGCAGCAGCGGGTACAGATCTCCAAGGCGCTGGCCAATAATCCGGGGCTGCTGCTTTTGGATGAGGTCACCACCGGGCTGGATCTTTCGGTACAGGCCAAGGTTTTAGACCTGATAAGGAAAATACGCAGCCGTTATAATATTTCGATCATTCTGGTCTCGCATGATCTGGCAGTGATCAGGATGCTGGCAGACAGGACGATGGTCATGCTGGATGGCCAGGTAGTGGAAAGCGGTCTTACCGATCAGATTTTAGAGGATCCGCAGCATGCTTATACACAGCAGCTGGTACACTCATTGCTCTAACAGCGGCGCTGCCGCGGGAAAGGACGACTATGAAAACAGCTATTTATAATGGTAAACTGATCACACCTGCCGAGGTGTTGGAAAATAAAGTGCTGGTGTTGGAAAATGACCGTATTATCGATATTCTTGCAGAGGACGTTATCGATCTGGGGCAATATGATGAAAAAATCGATGCGCACGGAAGGTATGTCTGTCCAGGTTTTATCGATACTCATTCTGACAAGATCGAACAGATCATTCAGCCGCGTCCTACCAGTGTGATGGATTTCGAGATGGGACTGAAGGAGATCGAGCGGCAGTTGATCAATCAGGGGATCACAACGATCTACCATTCGATATCACTCTACCAGGACGATTATTTTGGGGCTTCGGAGCTGCGCTATAAGAAAAATGTGCTGAAGCTGGCTGAGCTGATCAATAATATCCACGAGCGTCATCACCTTATTCATCATCGTCTGCATTTGCGGATCGAGATCGATAATCTGGAAGCGTTTGATATCGTCAGCAAAATGCTGCGGGAAAAAACAGTGCATGAGATATCGTTTATGGACCATACGCCCGGGCAGGGGCAGTACCGCAATATCGAGACTTACCGCAAAACTATTACCGCTTATCACGGCGAAACTGTAACAACGCTGGGGTTTGAGGGCGTGCTGGAACATCATAAAAACAAACGGACCCTGAGCTTTGAACAGCTGCATGAGCTGGCGGAACTGGCCAGGGCTAACGGAATCCCCGCAGCGTCACATGATGACGATACTGCTGCCAAGCTGCAGGTAAATAAGGAGCTGGGCGTTGCTATCAGTGAATTTCCAATTACGATCGACGTTGCCAGGCAAGCACAGCAGTTAGGTTTGGCTACAGTGGTCGGAGCCCCTAATATTCTGCTGGGCGGTTCACATACCGGCAATCTATCTGCGGCAGAAGCGGTCAAGGAAGGCTGCGCCGATATTCTCTGCTCCGACTATTATCCTGCGGCAATGCTGCACAGTATTTTCATTATGCATAAGCAGCACGGCGTGCCGCTGCCGGAAATCGTCAATAAGCTGACGCTGAACCCGGCCAGAGCGATGTGTATCGATAACGATTATGGCTCGTTGGCGGTGGGAAAAAAGGCCGATCTGCTGATTATCAAGATTTTAGACGGTTATCCTGTTATTACTCACGCTTTGGTTGACGGCAAGGTTATTTCACAGTTGGAATACAGGGTTTAGGAGGAGTTATGGAGATACTTGCCATTGAAGGGCTGACGAAAAATTTTTATCTGCATAATTTGGGCAAAACTATCAAGAGCTGCCGCGATATCGGTTTCACGCTGCATGAGGGTGAATTTATCGGTATAGTGGGGCGTTCCGGCGCCGGTAAGTCGAGCATTCTTAAATGTATCAACCGTACCTATCTGCCGCTGCAGGGTACGATCGTTTATAACAGTCAGGCTTTTGGGCCTATTGATCTGGCTCAGGCCGACGAACGGAAGATGCTGCAGCTGCGCCGCTATGAAATCGGTTATGTGGCTCAGTTTCTGAATGTGATGCCGCGTACGACGGCAAAAGAGCATGTTATGTCGGCACTGCTGGAAATCGGCGTCGCCGCCGGCGAGGCCGAGCGCCGTGCTAAGGAAATGCTGGATTATTTTCGTTTGCAGGAGGAATTGTGGGATATTTATCCGCAGACCTTTTCCGGAGGTGAAAGGCTGCGTTTGAATCTGGCGCACGCTATGGTCAAACGGCCGCGGCTGATGCTGCTGGACGAACCAACGGCGTCTCTGGATAATAAGACTAAAGTTTTAGTAAAGGATATTCTGCAGCAGTTAAAAGAAGAAAAGACCAGTATGCTGGGAATTTTTCATGATCTGGAATTTATGGAAGGCGTTTGTGATAAGGTCTTCAATATGTCCGAAGGGAGTTTTGCCTGATGCGCGGTGATCTGCACTTACATTCTGCATATTCTGACGGCAGCGCTACGGTGATTGAACTGATCCAGCAGGCGGTGAGCAAGGGGCTGACCCATATCGCCATTACCGACCATGACCGGGTGCCGCGATGCGGTGATATTCCGCCGGTCACTGCTTTGAAGGTGATGCCTGGAATCGAGATTTCGGCCTATGATTTTCAAAAGCAGCGAAAGGCGCATGTTTTAGGTTATGCCATGCGTGACACGAGATCAGTAACGGCCTTCTGCCGTCCGCTGCTGGAACGCAGGCAGGCTAATAGCCTGCGTCAGATCGCCCTTCTGGCAGAGCATGGTTTTCGTATCCGTCCTCAGAATTTTGTGAAACGGGCCGGACACGTTATTTACAAACAGCATCTTATGGAATATTTGGTGGCGACGGAGCAGGTTGAAGAAATGTTTGGCACTTTTTATCATGAAACATTTAAAAACGGCGGTTATTGTGATTTCGATATTGAGTACCTGGATGCTGCTGCTGCCGTGCGTGTGATTACAGAAGCCGGAGGATTGGCAGTATTGGCCCATCCGGGGCAGCAGCAAAATCTTGAGCTTGTGCCTGAACTGGTCGGGTATGGCTTAAAGGGTATTGAGCTGGAACACCGTAAAAATACAGAGGCTGATAAAGAAGCTATCAGACAGATGGCTGGTCAATATGGTTTATTTCTTACCGGCGGCAGCGATTACCACGGCACACTGGAGGATGGCAGCAGTGAGCTTGGTTCCTGCCTGGCGACGGAAAACGCGCTGCGGATAATATTTAATAATAACAGTGATAAATAAAAAGAACGCATTATCCAATGCGTTCTTTTTATCATTTATGCTGTTGTTTACGTTCTTTACGTTTGGCACGCTTTTCTTCTTCTTCTTTTTTTGCGGCCGCACGTTTTTGATAATCCAGATAGAAAAAATACAGGCAAGCCGGTACGCCGACTGCGAAAAAACCTATCCAGCGGTTGCCTAAAAAATATTCTGTCGCCATACCGGCGGCAAAGGTTGCGAGAACTACATAAAGCATAGCGTTGCTCCTTTATAGTTTAAATAAATTTAAAAGCTTTTCACTGACGATGATATTGTTATGGGGCACTTTCTGCCAGCTGAACAACGGAAGCAGTTCTTTGGCACTGACTGGTTCAGGTGCCGGCAGCAGTCCGGCCAGGAAGGCAAGGAGGCCGATGAGCGGCTGAGGACTGACAAAATGCTGACGGAGAAAGCCGAGATCCAGATCACGGTCGCGTTTGGAAAGACGTCTGCCATCTGCAGCCATCAGCAGTGGTACATGAATAAAAGCCGGTGGGGTAAAGCCCAGCAGCTGGTACAGATAAAGCTGCTGCGGTGTGGAACTGAGCAGGTCGCAGCCGCGGACAATTTCCGTGATGCCCATCAGGGCATCGTCGACGACCACTGCCAGTTGATAGGCGTAAACACCGTCGCTGCGCCGCAGGATGATATCGCCGCATTCAGCAGCCAGGTTCTGCGTATACGGACCATAATGTCCGTCGATAAAGCTGACAGCAGTATCAGGAAGCCGCAGCCGCTGTGCCGGGTCTTTGGTGCAGGCTTTGGCAGCAGTCTGTTCGGCTGTCAAATGGCGGCAGGTACCGGCGTATAGAATGCGTCCGTCACTTAGATGCGGTGCCTGGGCGGCGTGCAGCTCAGCCCGGTTGCAAAAGCAGGGGTAAGTCAGTCCCAGTTTTTGCAGCTGTGCAAAATAGGCGGCATAGATGTCAAAACGGCGGCTTTGATAATAGGGTGCATCTTTTCCGCCGGCGCTGCCTCCGGTATCCCATTCCAGGCCCAGCCAGTGCAGATCATCTTCTAAAAGCATGTCGCTGCCGGCAGGGCAGCGGGGCTTGTCAAGGTCTTCGATACGCAGTGTGATGGTTCCGCCCTGTTTTTTTGCTGACAGCCAGGCCAGCAGGGCGCAGAAAACATTGCCGAGGTGCATTCTGCCGCTGGGCGTAGGGGCAAAGCGCCCGCAGACGGCTTTTGCCATAAACCGACCGCTCCTTTCAGACTTTTTTATTATTGTATCACGGAGCGGGAGACAAAAAAAGGTTTGCTATAAAATAAACAGCACCTGCTGCTGAACAGGTGCTGTGAAAGTTTATTTAAAGAAAGGCCAGACGATAGGGATAACGATCATGGAAACGATAAAACTTACGAAAATCAAAGGAGTGCCAACTTTAACATAATCCATGAAACGATAGCCGCCAGGTCCTAAAACCAGTGTGTTAGGCGGTGTACCGACAGGAGTGGCATAGGCGCAGGCGATGCCGATGGTGATCGACATGACGACGGCGTGAGGTGAAGCGCCTATCTGTTGGGCAATAGCAACTCCGATGGGGCAGAGTAATGTTGCTGTTGCTGTGTTGGACATAAATTGTGTCAAAAAGCTGGATACTAAAAATAACAATGCGGCTACGAATAAGGGTGAAGGCGTGCCGCCGAGCAGATCGACGCAGAATTTAGCCAGCAGTTTGCCGGCACCGGTTTTATCCATGGCGGATGAAACGGAGATCATACCGGCGAACAGGAAGATTGAAACCCAGTCGATGCTGGCATATGCTTGCTTTTCAGTCAGGCAGCCGGTCAATACGGCGACGAGCGCGCCGATAACAGCCGCCATTTCCAGGGTAATGAATTTCAGGTTCAAAGCCATAACGATGACTACGCCTAAAAGGATCAGACCGGAAATAAGCTGTTTTTGAGGATTGTCATTACTGACGTCGAATTCCTGTTCGATTTCTATATCGGCGGCCGCATTGACTTTAGGCAGAAAACGGTAGCCGATGAACATCATGTACAGGGTGCCGGCGATAGCGATAGGAATACCGACCCAGGCAAATTCAAAAAAGCCAAAAGGCCTGAAGCCTGCTTCGACTAAAGCGTTGGAGGCGATCAGGTTCGGCGGTGTGCCGATAATAGTGAAGATGCCTCCGAAAGCGATGCCGAATGCCAGCGGCAGCAGCTGCCTGGAAGCCGGAAGCCTGGCAGCGGAGCAGATGCCCAGTACAACAGGCATCAGGCAGGCCGTCGTGCCGGTATTAGACAAAAAACCTGACAGGACAGCGCCGATGATCATGATACCCAGCATCAGGCTTTTTTCGCTGGTACCGAATACCGAGACTACTTTTTTCCCGATGTTCTGCGCCAGCCCGGTATGGAACATTGCTGCACCGACGACGAACATGCCGGCAAATAGGAGTACTGAAGAATTGGAAAGGCCGGAAAAGACGGCTTTGGGTGTGATGAAGCCTAACAGGCCGCAGGCAACGGCGCCGCCGATCGATGTGACGGCAAGCGGGATCAGTTCGGTAATGAAAAGTAAAGCAATAACAGCAAGCAGTAATAAAAATTGTACGTCCGGGGTCATGATTATCAACTCCTTCTCTCCAGAAAATAACAGTCTTGCTGAAGCTGGCAATAGACAGTACAGCAGGACAATTTATGGGTAAAAAATACCGCAAAGATAATGTGCCGCTTAAAGGTGTATGAGGTTACCTGTTAAAGGACATTATTTTGCGGTTTACAAACGAAGCTATTTTATTTTCAAAGGATGTACAGCTGACTATAAAGGAATATTTCCGTGACGTTTCGCAGGGCGGGTCTCGCGTTTGCTCTGCAGCATTTGCAGGGCGTTGATGACAGTGGGACGGGTGTTCTGCGGTTCGATGACCAGATCGACCATACCTCGCATCGCAGCCTGATATGGTGTGGCAAAGTTGTCGATGTATTCCTCAGTTTTGGCTTTTACATCAGGGTCGTTTTTGAAAATGATATTAGCTGCACCGGCAGGACCCATTACTGCTACCTCCGCAGTTGGCCAGGCTATGACCTGATCGGCACGGAGGTCCTGTGAGCACATGGCGATGTATGAACCGCCGTAGGCTTTACGGGTAATGACTGTGATCTTGGGTACAGTAGCTTCGGAATAAGCATACAGCATTTTGGCTCCGTGGCGGATAATACCGCCGTATTCCTGATTACAGCCCGGCAGGAACCCGGGAACATCTACCAGATTCAGCAGGGGGATATTGAAGGCATCGCAGAAACGGATAAAGCGTGCCGCTTTATCAGAGGCGTTGATATCAAGGCAGCCTGCCATGATTTTAGGCTGGTTGGCAATGATCCCAACAGTCTGTCCGTCCATACGGGCAAAACAGGTGATGATATTTGCAGCCCAGTATTGTTGTGATTCATAAAATTCGCCGTTGTCAACAATTGATGTGATAACGGTTTTCATATCGTAGGCCTGATTGGAATTGTCCGGCAGCAGGGTATTCAGTCTGGCGTCGATACGCTGTAGGGCATCTCCTGTGTCGACGACAGGCGCCGCTTCCAGATTATTTGAAGGCAGAAAGCTGAGAAGATAACGGATCTGCCGCAGACAGTCGCTATCATTTTCAGCGGCAAAATGCGCTACGCCGGAAGTACCGTTATGGGTCATGGCGCCGCCTAATTGTTCCTGGGTCACATCTTCGCCGGTGACGGCTTTAACAACTGCTGGGCCGGTGATGAACATTTTAGAGGTATTTCTGACCATATAAATAAAGTCTGTCAGTGCCGGACTGTAGACTGCGCCGCCGGCTGAAGGTCCCATAATGGCCGAGATCTGCGGGATTACTCCCGAGGCCAGAGTATTATTGAAAAAAATCTTGCCATAGCCGGACATGGCATCGACAGCTTCCTGAATACGTGCTCCGCCGGAATCGTTAAGTCCGACAAGCGGCGCACCCATTTTCAGAGCCAGGCGCTGGACTTTGACGATTTTTGCGGCGTGCATTTCGCCTAAGGAACCGCCTTCGACTGTAAAATCCTGGGCAAAAACGTAGACCAGACGGCCGGAGACAGTACCATAGCCGGTTGTGACTCCTTCGCCGGGCAGCGCCTTTTGGGACTGGCCGAAATCAGTACAGCGGTGTTTGACGAAACGGTCTAATTCAACAAAGGAGTTTTCGTCCAGCAGTGAGGCGATCCTTTCCCGTGCTGTCATTTTACCGGCTGCGTGCTGTTTGGCGATACGTTTTTCCCCGCCTGCCGCTAAAACTACAGCTGTTTTCTGCAGCATTTTTTCTATTTTTACCTGGGTTGACAAGGGAAACACCTCCTGAATGGTTGGCTGTTAAAGCCAGTGTGATTTAAGAGAACTGTTTTACCGGCTGCGGTCAGTGGGTATTGGCGTTTATAAAATCGACGATATTACCGGTAGGAGTACCTGGAGTAAAGACTTCGGCCACACCGGCGGCTTTTAAGCCGGGAATATCAGTATCAGGGATAACGCCGCCGCCGATAACCAGTACATCGTTTAAACCTTTGGCCCGCATTAATTCGACCACTTTCGGGAACAGGGTGTTATGTGCTCCGGAAAGCAGGCTCAGGGCGACGACCTTGACATCATCCTGCAGAGCTGCTTCAGCGATTTGTTCCGGGGTCAGTCTGATCCCGGTATAAATAACTTCAAAGCCTGCGTCACGTAAGGCGCGGGCGACGACTTTGGCGCCGCGGTCATGTCCGTCAAGGCCTGGTTTAGCTACTAAAACACGAATTTTCATTTACAACACTCCTCAATAAAATATAGTTTTTTGATTTAAGCGGCAATAAATATCTGCCTGAGTTTATTTAACCTAATTATATAAGCTGGATATTTGTTTGAAAAATATGGATGTTTGTTAGGTGAACGGGTCGAAATTGATAAGTAACAATAAAAAATAAATGGTTAAAGGGTCGGATGATTATAAAAACTGTCTAAAACCATTCAGAGGGCAGCCTGATAGATATTCTATCCAGTAAAGTTGGTTGTTTTTATATATCCAGATATCAAAAAATATTATAATTGGATAATATTTTAATGAAAATTTACAAATAGCGGCTTTGTGATATTTTAGTAACATTGCAGGATAAGTTGATGCAAAAGCGAATTATAACAGCAGGAACAATCGCAAAGAGGTGATACCATGACCGAAGAAAAAGAATTACAGCCTGTCGATATAGAGTGGGAAGCTGAAAAAATCTGCCGCTGGGGAGCAGCCCGTGCCGGTGTGATTGTAGTTGCGCCTTTGGTGGGAACAATGGCTTTGATGGCTAACGAGGTCTATATGATTATGCGCCTGGGCGAGCTGCGCGGAGTAAAGCTGGAAGAAAGTGCTGTTTTGGGACTTTTGACTTCACTGGGGGCGACTTTTGTCGGTCAGACACTGGTAACGTTGATTCCAATAGCGCCGATCCAGGTGCCGGTAGGTGTATCGGTGACTTATGCTGTAGGCAAGGCCGCTAATGCCTGGATTAAGGCCGGGCGTCCCGAAGATATTGCTGAATTCCGGGAAGTTTATGAAAGCGCCCGTAAAGAGGGAATGAAGCACAGTGAAGATTTTGAAAAAATGGATTGCAAAGACACGCCTTTGGGCGATGAAAGCAAACGTTTTGAATTGCGTGAGCTGAAGGAAGCTTTGCGAAACAAATCAGGAAATTTGTTTTCTAAAATAGAAAAACATGCTGATCGGGCGGAAACGGTTTTATCAGAAAAAATCGCGACGGTCAGTGAAAGACTGCGGCCGTTGAAAGATAAGGGGCAGCTGTGGTTCTCGGCGCAGAAATGGGAGCAGCTGAGCAAGGGCGGTCTGGTAGTCCCTTATGATGAAATCGTGGATTATGTGCGTCAAAGCCTGGCCGGCAGCGAATTTACATTACAGTCTCTGGCTTATGCCGAGCCTGATCTGCTGCGGCTGGAGCTGCAGCATACAACGCACGGCACTTTGGAGCTGCTGCTGCAGGTCGAGGTGTTTAATGTCGATGCCGAATCTGCTTTTACAAGGCTGAAGCTGGTCGATTTTGCTGTCGCAGACAATGATTTTGCGCAGCTGGTAGTGGAGCTGATGGGGAGCAAGCTGATCATGGCTATCGTAGATCTGGTGATCGACAGGGTGGATATCGATGCGGATAGTGTTACGACCAAGTATGAGCAGGGCAGTATCAGTGTCGATTTTACGGCTGCGCTGCAGCAAAGCAGGCTGCAGCAGAAAAAAGTCCTGGATCGTTCACTGTTTGATGTAGTACATTTGGTTGAGCTGGTGCCTCAGGCCGATGGCGTTCTGGTAAAAGCTAAAACTGAATGGAAATAAAACCGTTTTATAAGGTGACGCTGCTTTGGGCAGCGCCACTTATTTTTTGCGTTTTTGCCGTTTTCGGTGTAGAATATACATACCTAGCTATATATATGTATGTATAGCTACGAAGGAGGAAATTAAGTGATTCGTAAAACTTCTGCCATGGTAGAAGCGGGCATTTTGGCCGCTATCGCCATAGTTTTTGCTATTATCAGCATGTATGTGCCGGTCATCGGCAGCTTTATCAATTTTTTATGGCCCCTGCCTATCGCTATCTGCGGTATGCGCAACGGACTGCGCTGGAGCGTTATGACGCTGATAGTAGCTGATATTGCCGTAGCAGTTCTGATCAGCCCGCTGCATGCTTTTTCGCTGCTGGCTGCTTTTGGTTTAGTGGGGCTGACCTTGGGCGAGTGTATGCGCCGCGGGTATAAGCCTTTCAAGCTGATGCTGATCAGCTCGGTGGCCTGCCTGATTTCTATCGGTGCCAGTTTTTTGATTGCGCTGTATATCATGGGTATCCAGCCGGTCGATATGATGTTTACTTCATTGGAAGAGGCTGCCCGTGAGAGCGTAGGCTATTACCAGTCCATGGGAATGAGCCAGACCGAGATCGACGCAGCCGTTAAAAGCAATGCCGAGATGCTTCGGATGATGCGACTGATCATGCCGGGAGCTTTTTTCCTGTGCGCTCCTATTATTGCCTTTGTCAATTATCTGGCCGCACGTAAAATTTTGAGTAAGCTGGGAGCTGCTTTTGAGGAGTTTCCTCCTTTTACGCAATGGAACGTACCTGGCTGGATGCTGTGGCCTTATGGTATTTCGCTGCTGATGGTTTCCTATTATGTTCAGTATCCGGAAAGCCTGATGTACCATATCTCAGTTAATCTGCAGGTGATAACCAGTGTTTTCTTTGTATTGCAGGGTATTGCTTTGATCTATTGGTGGCTGGAAAAAAACAATAAACCGAAATGGTGGGGAACTGTATCGGTGGCACTGTTGTTTTTTGTCCAGATATTTTCTCAGATTATTGTGTTTGTGGGCGCGTTTGACCTGGTATTTGATTTCCGTAATCTCAGCGGGAAAAGGACTTCCAAGCGCGCATAGAGATGAGGCGAGTATATGTTTAACAAAATTTGGGATTCGCGCAGTGATATCATACCGCTGATACTGATCGTTTTTCTGACGTTCATTATCGGTTTTTACGAACCGTTATGGATACCGGTATGTATTCTGCTGATCGGCCTGTTGTATTATTACAACAAAAAAAGTCTGCGCAGTAAGGAAGTACGCTTTAACAGCTATCTGGATACGGTAGTGCGTAATATTGAGCGTACTAATCATCATGCCGTTCAGAATCTGGATATCGGGATGGCTGTTTTTGCCAAAGACGGTAAACTGCAGTGGAAAAATGAGCTGTTCAGTAAATATGTGGGTACTAAAAATCTGGAGGGCAAACGTCCGGAAGATGTTCTGCCGCTGCCGGCCAATGCGTTCGACACGCTGAGCGTGAAGGACGGCGAACGCCTGATCCAGATCGAGGACCGCTACTATAATTTGAAGCATTGCCGGGTGCAGACATCGGAAAAAGGTGAGAAAAAAGGCACGGGCCTGATGGTTTATCTGAGCGACGTGACTGATTTTGAGCTGCTGCGCCAGAAATATGATAATGAGAAGCTGTGTCTGGCCTACGTCAGGTTTGATAATTATGAAGACGTGATGAAGGGTATGAGCGAAACGACCCGCGCCAATATCAGCGGCGAGGTCAATGAAGTACTGAGCAAGTGGGCCGAGGAAGAAAACGGCTTTATCAGCCGTTCTAATAAAGAATTGTGTCTGATTGGTTTTAATCAGGCGGTCCTGCGTGATTTAATGGAGCAGAAATTCCCCGTTTTAGACAGTGTACGTGAGATCCATGTCGGCAATAAGATCACTCCGACAGTGAGCATTGGTATTGCCTGCGAAGGCGACAATCTGGAAGAACTGAGCCAGAACGCAGTCAAAGCATTGGATCTGGCGCTGGGGCGCGGAGGCGACCAGGTGGTCGTAGCCGTAGACGGCGGGACACAGTTCTTTGGCGGCACGACTACCGTAACTGCTAAAAGTACACGTGTGCGCGCACGTATCGTAGCGCATACGATCCATGAACAGATCATTGCCGCAGATAAGGTTTTCGTTATGGGGCATATGATGGAGGACTTTGATTCGATCGGCAGTGCTATCGGTGTAGCGAAAATGGCGCTGTCACTGCAGAAGGAAACTTATATCGTTGTCAGCGGCGAAACTGACGCACTGGATAAGATCAAGGAAATGCTGCAGCGTGATGAACTGAAGCTGATCCAGGATGATGAACAGTACCTGGAACTGATGCTGGAAGGACCGGAGGCAATGGCCCATATTACGCCCGGCAGCCTGCTGTTTCTGGTCGACCATCACCGGCCGATGCTGTGCGCAAGCAAAGAGGTTATGGAAGCGATCCCGAAACGGATCATTATCGACCATCATCGCCGGGCGGAAGACGCCATCAAAGAAACGGTGCTGCAATATATGGAACCGTCTTCTTCCTCGACCAGCGAACTGGTGACGGAGCTTGTAGGCTATTTTAATGACCGTCTGGAATTTACTAAAGGCGAAGCGACCGCGCTTTATGCGGGCATCGTTGTCGATACGAAAAATTTTGCCGTACAGACCGGTGAGCGCACCTTTGAAGCGGCAGCTTTACTGCGCCGCAGCGGGGCTGACCCGACTGTGGTAAGGCAGCTGTTCAAGGACGATATGGAAACCTTCCAGATCCGTTCGCGGCTGATTGCCGAAGCAGAAAGCCCGGAACCGGGACTGATCGTTTCCGTTTATGAACAGGCTCCCAAAGAAGCGAAATCATCAGTCATAGCGGCTCAGACTGCCGACACGATGGTTGCCATCAGCGGTATTTATGTCAGTGTCGTTATTGTGGAATATGTTGACGGTTCGCTGGGCATCAGTGCCCGCAGCGACGGTACGGTCAACGTACAGATCATTATGGAAGAGCTGGGCGGCGGCGGTCATCAGACTGTGGCCGGCGTACAGCTTGACAATAAGAGGGCTGTGGATATCATGCCGCAGATCATCTCTTTGGCAAAAAAACAGTTAGAGGAGATTGATAACAATGAAAGTGATCTTACTGCAAGATATTAAAAGTTTAGGTAAAAAAGGCGATATCGTAGAAACGGCCGAAGGTTATGGCCGCAACTATCTGCTGCCTCGCAAATTAGCGAAAGAAGCCAGTGCGGCTAATTTAAATCAGGCCAAGCAGGATCAGGCCAATGCTGCCCGTCGTGCCGCACAGAAGAAAGATGAAGCTACCGTTCTGGCAGCTCAGATCGAAAAAGTGACCGTTACCTTGAAGGTACGTGTCGGTGATAATGGGAAAATGTTCGGCTCGGTTGCGTCTAAAGACGTGGCGGAAGCATTGATCGAACAGACCAAGCTGGATATCGACCGCCGGAAGATAGAACTGAAAACACCTGTTAAGGGTTTAGGCAATTATACAGCTGTAGCTAAACTGCACCCTGAGATTGCTGCGGAATTTGCCGTAGTAGTTGAAGCGGAATAAGCGAAAGACAGGGAAGGTTATGCAGGACAGAGTACCACCGCAAAATATAGAAGCCGAGCAGTCAGTGCTGGGCGCGATGCTGATCGAGAAAGAAGCTATCCCCAAGGTCATGGAGATCCTGCGGGATACTGATTTTTACCGTGAGGCGCACCGCGTCATTTTTAACGCTATGCTGGAGCTTTACAATAAGAACGAAGCTGTGGATATGATCACGGTGACGGAGATTCTGAAGCGTGACAACAAGCTGGAGGATGTGGGCGGTATCGCTTATGTCACTTCGCTGGCTAATGCTGTGCCGACTGCGGCCAACGTAACCTATCATGCGAGCATTATTGAAGAAAAATCGATTCTGCGTCAGCTGGTTTCCGTATCGACGCAGATCGCTTCGATGGGTTATGAGGCTAATGATGATGTGAAAAACATCATCGACAGTGCTGAAAGCAAGATTCTGGAGATTTCCAACCGGAAGAAGACAGCTGATTTTACGCCGATCAATGAGATCGTTCTTGATTCTTTTAAGAGTATCGAAGCGCTGATGGGCAATAAGAATGGTCTTACCGGACTGCCTACAGGCTTTGAAGATCTTGATAATCTGACCTCCGGCCTGCATGGCAGTGATTTTATCATCCTTGCGGCCCGTCCTTCCATGGGTAAAACTGCTTTTGCGCTCAATGTGGTACAGAATGTGGCGATCCGAGCTGCCAAAAAGGTTGGCGGAGCTCCGAAAACAGTTGCTTTTTTCAGCCTGGAAATGAGCAAGGAGCAGCTTGTACAGCGTATGCTCTGCGCCGAAGCCAACATTGATTCGCAGCGGCTGCGTATCGGCGAGCTGCGTGATGAAGATTGGGCGATGCTCATCAATACGGCAGATACGCTTTCCAGTGCTAATATCTATATCGACGATACAGCAGGTATCACTGCCATGGATATGAGGTCGCGCGCCCGCCGGCTGAAAGCCGAACACGGTCTTGATCTGATCGTAGTCGATTATCTGCAGCTGATGCAGGGCAGCGGTAAAAAGAACAACAGCGGTGACCGGCAGCAGGAGGTTTCAGAGATCTCACGTTCGTTGAAAGCGCTGGCCCGTGAGCTTGATGTTCCGGTCATTGCTTTATCGCAGCTGAGCCGCAGCGTCGAAGCGCGTCAGGTCAAACGTCCGATGCTGTCTGACCTGCGTGAGTCTGGTTCTTTGGAGCAGGATGCGGATATCGTAGCCTTTTTATATCGTGAAGATTACTATAATCCGGAAACGGAGAATAAAAATATTACCGAACTGATCATCGCTAAGCACCGTAACGGCCCTGTCGATACGGTCAATCTGTTCTTCCACAAACAATATACCAAATTTGTGGGACTCAGTAAGCGTAAGGAGTAAACTCAGACCTGTGAGCAGATGAGAAGGAGGCGGCGCGTGGAAATATGGATGGAGCAGCTGATGGCTTTTTTGCAGAAGCATTGGCAGTTTACTATCATCGGCTGCGGCCTGCTGATTTTTATCGGCGCGCTTTTAAACTGGCGTTGGGTCTGCGAATTTGACCACAGGCGGGTGCGCCCGTTTGCCTTTGATACGCTGGTGTATGATTTTTTCGGTGATCAGGGGTACCGTTTTCTGATGGGTATCAGTGGACTGGTCATTATTTTGTGTGGTCTGGTATTTTTATTTTTGTCATAAATAATGGAGCGCTTTAAAGAGAAACAGCGTGAACGCCTGTGATAACAGGTTTTCACGCTGTTGTTTATTTTACGAATGTTTTAAATAAATTTGCAAAAAATGTTCAGTAGTCTTGCAGTGAAGAACTGAAAATGTTATGATATGAGAGGATAAAAAAGTTTATTTATAAGAGAGGAAGAACGCAAGCAGGCCTTCTTCCTATTCTTATTGCAAAAAACACCGATTTTACGGGGGGAAACAAAAAAATGATCGAACGTTATACTCATCCCGAGATGGGTCATATCTGGACTTTGGAAAACGAATTCCGAACAATGCTGCAGGTAGAAATTCTGGCCTGCGAGGCGATGAACAAACTGGGCATCGTTCCTGATGACGCATTGCAGGATATTCAGACTAAAGCTGATTTCCGCATCGAACGCATCAAAGAAATCGAAGCTGTCACCAACCATGACATCATTGCTTTTCTGACCAATGTGGCCGAATATGTGGGCGACGCTTCCAAATACATCCATAAAGGCCTGACTTCCAGCGATGTTAAGGACACCGCTTTGGGCGTGATGATGAAACAGTCTGCCGACCTTTTACTGAGTCATCTGGAAAAATTCCATGCTGTGCTGAAACGCCGTGCCGCTGAACACAAGCATACGATTATGATCGGCCGTACTCATGGCATCCATGCCGAGCCGATGACATTCGGGCTGAAGTTTGCGCTGTGGATGGATGAGACAGAGCGCAATATCGAACGGTTGAAGCAGGCGCGTGATTTTATTGCGGTCGGTAAGCTTTCGGGCGCAGTCGGCACTTACTCCAATATTGACCCGTTTATTGAAGAATATGTTTGTGAAAAATTAGGTATCAAGGCTGCCCGTCTGGCTACCCAGGTCATCCAGCGCGACCGCCATGCCGATTTTCTGACTACTTTGGCGATCATTGGTTCCTCTCTTGATAAAATGGCTACGGAAATCCGTAATCTGCAGCGTACGGACATTCGTGAAGCTGAAGAATATTTTGCTCCCGGGCAAAAAGGCTCCTCGGCGATGCCGCATAAACGTAATCCCATTACCTGCGAAAAAATCTCCGGTATGGCACGTTTGCTGAGAGGGTATGCCGTTGCTGCGCTGGAAGACGTCGCCTTGTGGCACGAACGCGATATTTCCCACTCTTCTGTGGAACGTGTGATTTTACCGGATGCTACTATCGCGCTGGATCATATGCTGCGTAAATTTACCGGTATCGTCGACAAGCTGCTGGTTTATCCGGAAGCGATGATGGCGAACCTGAACAAAACCGGCGGCCTGATCTTCAGCCAGAATCTGCTGATCGCACTGGTCAGCAAGGGCGTGCTGCGTGAAGACGCTTATAAATGGGTGCAGCGCAACGCTATGGCCCGCTGGCTTGAAGGCGCTGATTTTAAGACCAACGTGGAAATGGATGCGGATATCCAGAAATATCTCTCCAAAGAAGAAATCGAAGCCTGCTTCGATCCCAAACCCATGCTGCGTCATGTAGATTTGATTATGTCCCGCTTCGGATTATGATTTAGATAAGGAGATGCTCACATGTCATCTGTTGTAGTTATTGGTGCCCAATGGGGCGATGAAGGTAAAGGTAAGATTGTTGATTATTTGGCACAGAAAGCCGATGCCGTCGTACGTTATTCCGGCGGTTCCAACGCAGGTCATACGGTAGTCGTCAATGACGTTTCCTATAAACTGCGTCTGCTTCCCTCCGGTGTTTTGTACAGTGATAAGACTAATGTGCTGGGTAACGGCGTCGTTATCAACCCCAGCGTAGTTCTGCATGAAATTGCTGATATGAAGGCTAAAGGCATCAGCTGCGACAATCTGGTCATTTCTGACCGTGCGCATGTAGTGCTGCCTTACCATGCCCGTCTGGATGAACTGCAGGAAGCAGCTTTGGGCTGTAATAAGATCGGTACGACCAAAGGCGGTATTGGCCCCTGCTATATGGATAAGGTTGCCCGTACCGGCATCCGCATCTGTGATTTGATGGAACCCGATACTTTTGCAGAAAAGCTGAAAATCAACCTGGAAGCCAAAAATGCCATTATTACTAAAATTTATGGCGGCGAACCTTTTGATTATGAAACTATGCTGCAGGAATTTTTGGCTTATGCCGAAGAGCTGCGGCCGTATATTGCCGATACCGGCGTAGTTTTAGACGAAATTTTCAGCGAGGGTAAAAACGTGCTGTTTGAAGGCGCGCAGGCTACTTTCCTTGATATCGATCATGGTACTTATCCGTATGTTACCAGCTCGAACCCGACTGCTGGCAATGCCAGCACCGGCAGCGGCATCGGCCCCCGTTATATCGACCATGTGGTGGGCGTAGTCAAGGCTTATACGACACGCGTCGGCGAAGGTCCCTTTGTTACTGAGCTGCTTGATACTGACGGACCCGGGCATCAGATCCGTGAAACAGGCCATGAATACGGTACCGTTACCGGACGTCCCCGCCGCTGTGGCTGGCTTGATGCTTTCATGCTCAAATATTCCGCACGTCTGAACAGCCTGGACTGCTTGGCAGTGACCCGTTTGGATATTCTCGATAAAATGCCGAAGATCAAAATGTGCGTCGGCTACAAGATCGACGGACAGGAAATCAAACAGATTCCTGCCAGCCTGAACGTTCTGGCAAAGGTTGAACCGGTTTTTGAAGAGTTTGAAGGCTGGCTGACTGATATTACGTCTATCCGCACCTTTGACGAGCTGCCTGTTCAGGCTAAAACTTATCTGAACCGTCTGAGTGAGGTTGCCGGTGTCGAACTGGGTATTGTTTCCGTAGGTCCGGAACGTGAACAGACTATCGTACTGAAAAAATTGCTGTAAATCAAAAATTTAAACCGTCAGATTTTTTCTGACGGTTTTTATATTTTTGAAAATTATTTCTTGACAGAACAGTGAAAGGTAGTTATAATTATATCGTTGTCAAGTTGGCTTGAAACTTGATAACTATGTGATCCACTAGCTCAGTCGGTAGAGCACCTGACTTTTAATCAGGGTGTCCCGCGTTCGAGTCGCGGGTGGATCACCATTTTTTTGTCTGGATGTTTGCCTGATGAAATAAAATCCCGCTTCTTATGACAGAAGCGGGATTTTTTGTTTATGCGGGCCTAAAGTAAAGCCTGCCGCAGTTTTTGCACCAGTACTGCTGGTTTTGGGCAGGTCATCAGGCTGCTCATCAGACAGGCGCCGGCGGCGCCTGTTTTTTTGATCTGTCCGATATTGGCAGGCGTGATCCCGCCGATAGCGTAGACGGGCAGGGATGTAGCGGCGCAGACGGCGCTGAGAAAATCAAGACCGCGTCCGGGCAGCCCCTGCTTGCAGTTTGTAGCAAAGATATGCCCGGCTATTAAATAATCGGCGCCCAAGTCAGCGGCACGTACCGCTTCGTCAGCATGGTGGATGGAAACGCCCAGGCATTGTACCTGTGCCCGCAGCTGAGGCTGGCATAGGAGCTGCTGATAGCTTACCTGCAGTCCATACGTATCAAGCCGGCGGCAGATGTCCTGATAAGTATGCAGGATCAGCGGCAGCTGATGTGTCCGGCAGATTTTCTGCACCTGTGAGGCCTGCCGATAATATTCCTGCGGCGGTAATTCTTTGGCACGGAAAATAAGAGCGTCGATTTCAGAAGCAGCTAAAAGCTGGAGCTGCGTCCAAAAATTTTCAGGACAGGAAGCTTGGTCGGTAACGGCGATCAGCTTAAACATAGACATAATCACTCATGACCGGCTGCAGTCCTCGGTTCGTCAGCATTGCGCAGATTTCACGGACGGTACGGCTATCGTCGATCAGGAACTGTTTGTCGCCTTTGCTCTGCTGGCTGTGACCGCCGATGCCAACTTCAACGCCGGCAGAAATTTTAGTTGCGGCAAGTCCGACTACGTTATCGCGGAAACGGGCGCATTCACGGGAGGAAATAGTGAGGGAGGCAAAGGGCATAAAGATGCGGTAGGCGCAGATGATCTGCAGCAGCTGCCGCTCATGGACGTCTTTGGGATTGATCTGCTCATTGTTGATGATGGGGCGCAGGCGCGGACAGGAAAAAGCGATCTCGGCCTGAGGGTATTTACGTTGGAGCAGATAAGCATGCAGACCTGTTGCCAAAGCGTCACGGCGAAAATCATCCAGTCCCAGCAGAGCGGCAAAGCCAACTCCGCGCATTCCGCCCTGTAAAGCTCGTTCCTGTGCATTAAAACGATAGGGGAAAATACGTTTACGTCCGCCCAGATGCAGCTGACCGTATTTATCAGGGGCGTAGGTTTCCTGGAAAACGGTGACGAAGTCAGCTCCGCATTGATGCAGATAGGCATAATCATTGCTGTCCATGGGGTAAACCTCCAGACCGACAACACGAAAATATTTGCGGGCCAGCCGGCAGGCTGCACCAATATACTGTACGTCGCTCATAGTCGGGCTTTCCCCGGTCAGGATCAGGATTTCTTCCAGCCCCTGAGCGGCAATAGCCTGCATTTCCGTTTCTATTTCAGCGGCAGTAAGCTTGGCGCGTTTGATATTGTTGTAGCAGTTAAAGCCGCAGTAGATGCAGTGATTTTCGCAGTAGTTGGCGATATAAAGCGGGGTGAACAGATTGACGGCATTACCGAAATGTTTACGTGTTTCTGCCTGTGCCCTTTGTGCCAGCTGTTCCAGAAATGGTGCTGCGGCCGGCGCGAGCAGTGCGGCGAATGCTTCAGGCGTCAGGTGATCCTGAAGCAGGGCCTGTTTCACGTCGTCCGCCGTATAAACAGTTTCGTCGTAAGCTGCACGGGCGGCCAGCACCTGTTCCATAATAGCTGACGAGGTTATTTCCATATCCGGCTGATAAGCCATCGGATCGGTATGCTGATCGATTTTCATATTCATATCACCTGTCTTCCAAAAAGCCTGTCAGAGGCGATGAAGCAGCCGCACCCTGCTCTAAAACACGTCCCGGTCCGGCTAAGTAAGCGGCACGCCCTGCTTCAACAGCCTGCTTGAAGGCTGCAGCCATCAGAGGGATATCGCCGGCTGTAGCGATGGCGGTATTGGCCATGACGGCAGCGGCACCCATTTCCATGGCTTCACAGGCCTGGGAGGGGCGGCCAATCCCGGCGTCGATGATAACAGGCAGTGCTATCTCATCAATAATGATCTTGATAAAATCGCGGGTTGCCAGCCCTTTGTTGGAACCGATCGGCGCTCCCAGGGGCATGATCGAGGCTGCGCCTGCGTCACGCAGATCTCGGGCGGTGTTAAGGTCGGGATACATATAAGGCATGACGATAAAGCCTTCTTTAGCGAGGATTTCCGTTGCCCTGATCGTTGCCTGATTGTCCGGCAGCAGATATTTAGAATCACGGATGATCTCCAGTTTGATAAAATCGCCGCAGCCGCAGGCACGGGCCAGCCTGGCTATGCGTATTGCTTCTTCAGCAGTACGGGCGCCTGAGGTGTTGGGCAGCAGTGTGATGCCTGAGGGAATAAAATCGAGGATATTGTCCTGCTGCGATTGAGCGCGCCGCAGCGCTAAGGTGATGATTTGCGCCCCGGCCTGTTCGGCAGCGGCTTTGATCAGCGGAAGCGAATATTTGCCGCTGCCAAGAATAAAGCGGGAGCTGAAGCTGTAGCCGCCTAAAATAAGTTTATCTTCTTGCATCGTAGTTTAAAATTCTCCTTTTGTTTAAGGTGTGGTGAAGCCCAGCGCCAGTCTCATGACCATGGTCGCCGCATGGGCGGCGCAGACGCTGACGCGCGGGGCCAGCAGGCCGCCGTCCGCGGCAATATCGGCAGTACCGTCGCCGCACAGGTAGAAACGGTTTAGCCTGCGGCAGGTAGTAATAGCATTGGCGCTGCCAGCGCCCGCCATGCCGGAACAAACGATCAGTTTTGCCTGCGGCAGCCGCTGCAGGACGGTTTCTGTCAGCATGGCCTTTTGTTCAGGGTCGTCAAAAGCTTCGCAGATGATATTACAGCCGGCAAAAATTTCCGGGATATTCTGCGGCGTGAGCTTTAGAAAGTGCGGCTCGTAGCATAAATAGGGATTGATCTGCAGCAGCTGTTCTGTCAAGGCTTCGGGTTTAGGTCTGCCGATGTCACAGAGTCGGTAGCTTTGCCGGTTGAGATTACTGATCTCGACCCGATCGCAGTCGGCGAGGGTCAGGTGTCCGATGCCAAGGCGCGTCAGCTGGACGGCAATGTTGGAGCCCAGCCCGCCTAAACCGGCGATACCGACACTGGCGGTGTACAAATGCTGCTGGCGTTCCTGTCCGTGCCGTTCAACCAGTGCTGCTGAAAGCTGTTGCCTGGTGATTTGTTTAGTCATTTTTAACCTCCGCCCACAAACTGTACAACTTCGATGGTATCACTGTCGGCGAGCTGCACTTTGCTGAAATCGCTGCGGCAGATGATTTTACCGTTGAGTTCGACGGCGACGCGGGCAACGTCAAAACCCTGCTGCGCCAATAATTGCGACAAGGTGCTGCCTGCAGCGGTGCTGATTGGTTGACCGTTGATTTGCATAGGGAACCCTCCTTGAAGAAAAATAAAAAAAGGCGCCACAAAAAGCTACACCCGTGGTGGTGTACCCCTTTGTGACGCCTTACGGCTTCACTCTTTTTTTAGCATAGCATCGCAGGTCAATACTGTCAAGAGCTTGGCAGATACTAAAACCATGCTTTTTTTAATTGCAGCAGTGCCGGTCGGATGTCGTTTTCCTGAATACCGACAAAAGAAATCAGGATCTCTGGTAAATTACCGTTGCTGTCGTAAACCGGCAGGATCCGGACGCCGTTTTCCAGTGCCAGTTCGGACAGGGTATCGGCAGTTTGCTGCGTGACGACAGCCAGGCGCAGATGCAGACCGGATTCATAGGCTCGTACAATGACTCTGCTGCCGAAGATTTCCGTTAAAGCTTGCCGCAGCAGTGTGTTTTTATTACTGTAGAGCCTGCGCAGTCGTTTAACGTGGCGGCGCAGTGCGCCGGTGGCAATAAAGTCGGCCAGTGCCAGCTGTTCGATCGTAGAAGACGTTTGGTTATAAAGGTGTCCCAGCTGGCGGTAACGGTCTAACAGCAGCGGCGGCAATACCATGTAAGAAATACGCAGGGAAGGCAGCAGCAGCCGCGAAAAAGAACCAAGATAGATAACTGTGCGGCCATCACTCATGCCCTGCAGTGAGGATACCGGCCGGCCGAAATAACGGAACTCGCCGTTATAGTCATCTTCCAGCAGATAGGTCTGCTGCTGCGTTGCCCAGCGCAGCAGGTTCAGTCTTTGCTGCGGCGAGAGCGAGCGGCCTTTATAGGGATTGGAAGGGCTGACGTAAAGCAGCCTGGGCAGGGAAGTCTCTAACTGGTCGGTACTGAAATGACGTACCTGCCAGCCATGCGAAGTAAAAAGCCGCTCTGCCTGGGCAAAGCCTGGTGCTTCCAAAGCAATACTGGTGATATCAGGCTGTAGAATGTCGATCAGGATCTGCAGCAGGCTTTGCACACCGGCGCCGATCACGATCTGTTCGGGGCTGCAGATAACGCCGCGGGCCACCGAGCTGTATTTGGCCAGTGTACGGCGCAGTTCTGTTTCACCCTGCGGCTCGCCATAGCCGGAAAGCAGGTGTTTATTTTTTAAGGCACGGTTCAGATAGCGCCGCCAAAGCTCGGAGGGAAAAGAAGCGGGATCGATATAATTATTGGCAAAGTTATAACGTACGGCAGGCGGTTCGATACTTTGTGTCACAGGCGCGTCGCTGTGCTTTCTCAGGCCTGACAGTGCTGCTGCAAAATAACCGCGCTTAGGTTCGTTTTGCAGATAACCGTCGGCAACCAGCTGATTGTAAGCGTTTTCGACAGTCGTGCGGCTTATCTGCAGCGCTGCTGAGAGCCTGCGTACAGACGGAAGTCTGTCGCCGGCTGCGATCTGGTCATTGTAGAGCTGGTTTTTGATAGAGTCAATGATCTGGGTATATAAAGGCGTGTCGGTCTGTTTGTCAAGTTTAAGATTAGTCAAAAGCATAAAACTGTCCCCTTTAAAAAAATAGTTTCTGGCTATTTATTGCTGTACAGAATTATTGTATCATAAAAACTGTCGTTAACGAAAGCAAGTTTTTAGGAGGAATAAAGATGACAGATAGACAAATTTTAAATCGTAATTTAGCACAGATGCTCAAAGGCGGCGTAATCATGGATGTCACCAATGCCCAAGAGGCTGAAATTGCCGAAGCTGCAGGCGCAGTAGCTGTTATGGCGTTGGAACGTGTGCCTTCTGATATTCGCAGGGATGGCGGCGTTGCCAGAATGAGCGACCCGAAGCTTATTAAAGAGATCAAAAGCGCCGTATCGATTCCGGTAATGGCCAAGGTCAGGATCGGTCACATTGTGGAAGCGGAGATTTTGGAGGCGCTGGGAATAGATTATATCGATGAAAGTGAAGTTCTGACACCGGCCGATGATTTATATCATCTCGACAAGCATGCTTTTAAGATCCCTTTTGTCTGCGGTGCCCGCAATCTGGGCGAAGCACTGCGCCGTATCGGTGAGGGAGCGGCAATGATCCGCACGAAGGGAGAGGCTGGTACCGGCAATGTGGTAGAAGCAGTGCGGCATATGCGGACGATGATGGAACAGATAAGATTGCTGCAGAATCTGCCGCGGGAGGAATGGATGAGCTTTGCCAAAGAACAGGGAGCGCCGTATGAACTGGTGGCAGAAGTCGCTGCGGGCGGCAGGCTGCCGGTAGTTAATTTTGCTGCCGGCGGTATCGCTACGCCTGCAGATGCGGCCCTGATGATGAAGCTTGGCAGCGAAGGTGTTTTTGTCGGGTCAGGTATTTTCCGCAGCGGCGATCCGGCTAAGCGCGCCAAGGCGATCGTGCTTGCGACCAGCTATTATAACGATCCTAAAATCGTAGCCGAAGTATCAGAAGATCTGGGCGAGGCTATGAGCGGTATCGATATCAAAACTATACCGGCAGAACAAACCTTTGCGGAGCGTGGCTGGTAATGCAGAGTGTAGGCGTACTGGCACTGCAGGGGTCATTTTCTGAGCATCTGACTAAACTGGCGCAGCTGACGGAGGTTTTGCCGGTTGCCGTAAAAACGGCTGCTGATTTAGAGCAGGTGGACAGATTGATCCTTCCCGGTGGTGAAAGCACTGCTATCAGCAGACTTTTACAGCGAACGGGACTGTCTGAGCTTTTAAAACGGAGGGTGAAAGAGGGGCTGCCTGTCTGGGGGACCTGTGCGGGGCTGATTCTGCTGGCAAAAAATATTGTCGGTGAACAGCCGCATTTAGGGGTGATGGATATTACCGTGCGTCGTAACGCGTATGGCAGTCAGCTCGACAGTTTCAGCTGCAGGCAGTTGCTGCCTGCTTTGGGGGCAGAACCGCTGCCACTTGTATTTATCAGAGCTCCGTGGATAGAAAAGGTTGGCGAACAGACAGAAATTTTGGGGGAGTATGCAGGGCATATCATAGCTGCCCGGCAAGGAAAGCTGCTGGCGACCAGTTTTCACCCGGAATTGACAGACAGCGATGCTGTCTATCGTTATTTTCTGCAGCTGTAAAAATAAAAAAAACGGAGTCTGCACAGCAGGCTCCGTTTTTATGTGCGGAATGCTTAAACCTTATGTTTGACATGATCCAGCGCCTGGGCAAACAGCGTCAGGACGTGTTCGTCGTCCAGCGAATAAATGACTTCTTTGCCGGACTTGGAAAACTTGACCAGCTGAGCATGGCGCAGCTGCCGCAGCTGATGAGAAATAGCGGAATGGGTCATATCCAGCATTTCGGCGATATTACTGACGCACATATCCTCGTGGGACAGCAGTTCTAAAATTTTAATGCGGGTCGGGTCACCTAAAACCTTGAATATTTCCGCCATCGGCTGTACATATTTATCGGCCAGCTGAGGGTGGATTCTGGCGCTGTGTCCGCAGGAATCGCAGATCACAGTATTGTTAGTTTTATTTTCGCTCATGTTGGGGCTCATCCTTTCTTATCAGCGCGGTAGCCCTTTGTGAAAAAGAACAGCAGCGTCGCATAATAAATAAAACCGCCGGCTTCGGTACGGGTAATCAGCCAGAAGGGAAACAGCGTAAAAGCTGCGATGATAAACAGCACGTAGGGCGCGCATTGCAGCAGCGGCGGCCGACTGGCCAGAGTGCGCCAGCTGATGACGCTGTAGCGTGAGGCGAAAATACCGAAAAGGAAGCCGCTCAGGCAATATAAAATTTGTGAAAGCATGGTATCAATATTCATAAATTTGATTTATTTCCTTTATTAGCAAAAAGATTTGGCAGAGCGTAAGCAAGGATACCGCTTTTAATGATCAGTCCGGCGATGATGCTGCCGCCGACAGTGCTGATCAGGAACGGCGGGATAAAGAACCAGGCTGCTGCCGCGCTGTTCAAGAAGAAACGGGCGATGACCCAGGCAGTCAGTCCGCCTAAAATACCGGTGCCGAAAATCTCGCCGGCCATAGCCGCTTTGACAGAGCCGAACCTGCTATAGCAAAGTCCGGCCAGACAGGCACCGATCATACTGCCGGGAAAAGCCAGCAATGATCCGGTACCGAACATATTGCGCAGGCAGGAAATGACAAAGGCCACTGCTGTCGCATAGCCGGGGCCTAAAATCACCGCTCCCAGCACGTTGATGGCATGCTGCACGGGAAAGCATTTGGAAATGCCGGCCGGTATATAAATAAGATGCGCGCTCAGGGTGCCGATGGCAACCAGCAGCGCCGCTAAAGTTAGTTTATGGATCTTCATGTAATGACACCTCTTCAGACAACTTCTATAACTTATTATAGCATTTCACAGCAAATAAATTAAAGGGAAACAGTAAAAAATGTAGAATATTATAAAGTATATTTTCAGAGGATATTTTGCAGTTAAAATATTGGGGGTCAGAAGAATGAAGGTTTTGACCGGTATCAAGGTGATAGATTTTTCTAAATGGCTGCCGGGACAGTACTGCGGTATGGTATTGGGAGATTTCGGCGCCGATGTTATCAAAGTGGAAACGCCTGCAGGCGACGATACACGCAGATTTTTTCCGGAAGCGCTGCCAGGTATGAGCTATTGGCATTTGGCGCTTAACCGTAATAAACGCGGCATTACGGCCGATATAAAAACTGAAGGCGGACGTAAGCTTTTATTACGTCTTCTGTCAGAAGCAGATGTATTTTTAGAAGGCTTCCGGCCGGGGTATCTGGCGCATTATGGCTTGGATTACGCAACTGTCAGGGAAATCAACCCACAGCTGGTCTATTGTTCGATCACCGGCTTTGGGCAGACTGGCAGTTACCGTCATAAACCGGCCCATGACCTGAATGTGATCGGACTTGCAGGTCTGAATTCACTGGATGACGTTGGCAGTGCCTGCGTTTCAGAGGTACAGATTGCGGCGCTGGGCAGCAGTATGAACGCTGTCAGCGGCATTCTGCTGGCTTTGCTGGCGCGCGAACGTACCGGGGAAGGTCAGGCTGTAGATATCAATTTATATAATACTTCACTGAGTCTGCAGACAACCGGCATCAGCAGCTTGTGGGGCTGTAAGGCTACAGGTTGTCAGCCTTTCGGGCGCACGGCACATTATTATAATATTTACCGGACGCAGGACGGCCGTTATTTGAGCGTGGGGACGATCGAATCTAAATTCTGGCGGCGTTTGTGCGAAATCCTGGGTTGTGAAGAGCTGATCGAGCGTCAGTATGATTTTGAACATGGTAATGAGCTTCAGGAGCGTTTGGCAGCAGTATTCCAGACCAAAACGCAGGCCGAATGGCTGGCGTTGATCGGTGAGGAAGAATTCTGCGTGACGCCGGTCTGTTCGCTGGAGGAAGCCTTAAACAGCGAGCTGACACAGCAGTCAGAAATGCTGGCGCAAAAACAGGAGGATATCGGCACTTTGCAGTATGTCAAACCGGCGATCCGTTTGTCGGATATGCCGGGCAGCATCGAACGCCGGGCGCCGCTTTTAGGAGAACATACGGCTGATGTGCTGACTGAACTGGGTTATACGGAGCCGGAGATTATGAAGTTGAAAGAAACTGGTGCGATTTGACAGTTTACGTTAAAACAAGGGGTGTGAAAAGATGAAACGCTTTATTTTAGCAATAGTCTTTGTATTCTGCTGTAGCCTGGGGATGACGCCGCCGGCAGAAGCGGGGTTGATCAGCAAGGAACAGGAAATAGAGATGGGCCGTCAGACGGCGATGCAGCTGGAAGCTAAATACGGTGTCGTGCAGGATTATGCCTTGCAGGAACGTGTCAACCGGATCGGTCAGAGCCTGGTCAAGGTCAGCGAACGCCAGGATCTGGAATACAGCTTTAAGGTGCTGAACAGTGACGAAGTAAATGCGCTGGCCTGCCCCGGCGGTTTCATTTATGTATTCAAGGGACTGATCGATTATATGCCGTCCGATGCAGAATTAGCTGGCGTATTAGGCCACGAGATCACACACGTTGTCAAAAAGCATACTGTGCATCAAATAGAAAAACAGCTTTTAACGACTTTGGCTTTTGCTATCGTTACCAAAGGTGATTTAGGCATAGCGGGACTGGCGACGCAGGCTTTAGCGGCCGGTTACAGCCGTACCGACGAACGCGGCGCAGATAAGGGCGGTTTTAATCTGTGTGTAGCAGCCGGTTACAATCCTTACAGTGTCGTGCTGACGATCAACAAGCTGGAAGACCTGGCGAAGGAACAGGGTAATCCAGGCTATGGTATTTTTTCGAGCCATCCCGAGCCGGAAGAACGTTTGAAACGTGTTATGAAGCAGATCAAAGCGCTTAAAGTACATCCGGAAATAACTCTTAACGAAGATAATACAGCCAGAGTGCATGAAGGTGACTGGGGGTTTAATATCACGCAGACTGTCGGTAATGACCGCCCGGAATATCGCGCTTATATGCTTGCCGGCGGTTTATACTGCGTGCGTGAACGTGATAAGGGCCATATCGATCCATATCGCTTTATCGTCTATGATAACGGCGGCAGTGCCACTATTTACTATGATGACATCGAGATCCTCACTGTTTACAATCAGGATGCGTATGCGGGCGGCTTCGGCAGTGCCGGCAGCTATGCGGCGGCCTGTACCGAGCTGCTGCGCCAGTGGGTGCCGGTTGCGAATGCCAACGATACGGCAGTGCAGTCCAAGAGTAAAGATAAAAAGAAATAACTGAAAATTTATTGCCTCTTCTTAATTAATTAAGAAGAGGCAATTTTTATACATATTTTTCTAAGTATTTTTAAAATATATGATAGTTATTATTTATAAACTAAAGAAAATATGTGATATAATAAATATGGAATTTTATGAGTAAAGGACGGCTGTGAAGATGAATGGCATAAAACAGTTCCGCAAAAATAAACAGGGATTTTTACTGGTCGATGCTATGATCGGGGTTTTGGTAGTAGCTATCGGCCTGGCTGCATTAGCGGCTTTATATACTTATGGTATCGGTGTGATGGTATCGGCGGACAGACAGGAAAAGGCTGTACAGATAGCATCGGAGAAAATTGAACTGTTAAAGGCAGCCGATGGGCACAGCAGCAGTGATATCAGAGAAATAGTTGAATCTATCAATAAAGAAGGTAATAATACAGTTACCCAGGACGGCATTGAGTACCAGATTAATGCTCGCGGCGGTGATGGAAGCCTGGGAAATAATTATCCGGGTGAGAGCGAATTGTATTTGGTCAGGGTAGAAGTGAAGTGGACAGATCCCAAGCCGCAGGTCTTGGATCTGCAGACATATATCCGTACAAAAGATTGATTTAAAGGAGCGGAGGCATGAAGAAGCAGTCCGGATTTACATTAATAGAATTAGTGGTAGCAATGGCAGTATTGGGGCTGATCATGGGGGCAATGGTACATTTGTTTGGCAGCAGTGTTACCAGTCTGCATGTAGGCGCCAGGCAGGAAGTCGTTTATGAAGAGGCGCGTTTGCTGATGAACGAACTGAAAACTACGCTGCGTTATGCAGATAAGGACAGTATTGATCCGGAGCAGCCGACGGTCAGCACAAGTAAATTTTCCTATAAAGGTAATCTTTGGGACAGGCATATGGATATTGCTCAAGGAACCAATAAAGAATATAAAGTGACTGTCGAGTGGAAAGATGATACAAAAAAACAATTGCAGGTAACGCGGGAAGATATTACTGACGGCAGTAAAAAAATAACTGTTTTTCCAAATGACAGCAATAATAGTATTTTCGAGGGTAAATTTCCTGTTACTTCTGAAACGCTTACTTTAAATGACGGTAATACAGTGATCATGTATAAGATCGCTTTGCCGCTGCAGTATGAATTTAATGGGCAAATGAAAACACAGACCTTGGAAACTAAAGTTGTGCCGAGTGAAGAAGAAGTAACAGAAACACCTGAAGAAAAAATGCTTAAAGAATATACAAGCTTAGTAAGTATTTGGCATAAGCTAAAAAATGGAGAAGTTTTAACAAGTTCAGAAAGAAATTCGTTAGACGATTTTAAGAAATTTTTTGGAACAAGTAATGATTCACTTTGGCAATTGGGTAATAATGATAAAATAAGAGAGTATTTATTAAGTGAAAAATATGGTGGAGCCTGGTTTAGCGTAAATATAAATGGCAAAACAGTCTATATGAATCCATATGGATATGGTGATACAAATGTTCCCATTACTGTAGATAATGTTTTTCTTATTGGCTATACCGACCCGGATAAAACAACCGGATGGAATGTAAATTATGTTTATAATCCGGAAAATAAGAAATGGTATCACTTAATTAAAAATGGTGGTGTATCGGTCAGTTTGCCATTTAATAAAGTAAAAGATTTGATTAATGGATCTGGATGGGAAATCGTTGGTAGAAGTTAATTTGATTATGAGGTGACGAAATGAAAGATCAACGCGGGTCGGTAACTGTCATATCTTTGGCAATGCTGTTGTTTTTAATGGTTGTTGCCGTAGCCTGGCTGCCGATGATGACAATGGAAAAAACGGCTGCTGCGTCTGATTATCGGGAACAGCAGGCTTGGAATGCCGCCGAAGCCGGCTATAAAAGAGCTGTGGCTGCGTTATCAAACAAAAATAATGACTGGCGATGGCTTACACCGGAAGAATATATTCGAGATAGTGATAGTGCGAATTTTGCGCATTTGAGTATAGATGGTAATAAAGTTGACCAAGATGAAATTTGGTACGCTGTTAGTATTATGGGAAATAATGCTGATATAGTTTCGGGATATATTCCTGGAGAAGATGTTGTTTACCAGATCACTGCTGTCGGTTCCTGTCAGGGCGTTCGTAAGGTTATCCGTAAAACGTATGTTTTAGGTGATGACGAGAGTTCTGGCGGTGGTGACAGCGGCGGTGAGGAAACACTGGAATTACCAGGTCTGGTACAGGCTGGCGGTACTGTGACCATAACCAATAACCAGGCAGGAGAATTAAACGGCGATTTATATGGTTCAGGTTTTTTTGATTCCAGCGGAAACCAATTTAGTAGTGGACATACTCAGGGAACATATCCAAATACATTGAAGACACATATCCCTGAAAGTGTTTTTCAAAAAAGTAGTTATAAAGATTTGAATACTATGTTAAGAACAGATCAATGGAATTGGATTTTTAATTTGGAAGCAGGTAAGAATTATATTTGGGATTTAAAAAGTGATGTTGCCTGGAATGTTGGTAATTATGTTGGTAATGAGTGTACAATAAATGCTGAAGAATCATCGGGGAAGGTTATTTTTATTGATAATAGTACTGAGTACCTTAAGGGAAATATAATAGGGCCAAGCCAAGGAAAACCGGTAACATTTATTTTTACAAAAACTATCAAAATAAATGCTAAGATTACTGGAAATGTGAGAATATTTACTTCTGCTGATTTTACTTTTGATAATCAGGCAGCAACAGGATTGATTATGTTTATGTCCAACGGAAAAATGGAAATAATTGGTTCTATAAATAAAGGATTTTTGTCATCTGACAAAAATATAATAATTGCCAACCAGGCTTTCTATGGGCAGGCTCAAGTTAAAGGAAATTTCGAAACTAAAGGTACAATTCATTACAGTGATGCTGTTTTAAAGGCTCCTGGTTTTACAGTTCCCAAGGGTATGAATTAAATAACGCATAAAGAGGTAAACAGTATCGCCGCTCTATAATAGCAGCGATACTGTTTTTTTGAATTTTAGTAGCGTTATATATATTAGTTTAGTGAAGAATTGGCGTAGTATAGATTAAACAAATGTTTACAAAAAACTTGATATATTGTTATTTTATAATGCAAATGATATAATAATTAAAGAATAACAAATAATATATGCTTTTAACCTCGATTTATAATTTATATCAAAAGGCGGCGAGGTGAATTTTGTGCAGAAACAACGTGGTTCGGTAACTGTTATAGCTGTAGTAATGCTTTTGTTTTTAATGATTATAGCGATAGCCTGGCTGCCGATGATGACAATGGAAAAAACGGCTGCCTCATCAGATTATCGGGAGCAGCAGGCGTGGTATGCTGCTGAAGCCGGATATAAGCGTGCAATAGCTGCTCTTAATGATGGGAGTAGTGAATGGAATAATTGGTTAAGTAAAATCGCAGAAATAAAGTCTGGGGATTTTTATTTAAATAGCCTTGATAACCAAAAAGCAGATAAGCAGGGAGTCTGGTATGCAACTGCGATTACGGAGATCAAAGATGACAATGAAGTGGATGTTACTATACCAGGCGATAAGGCCAACTATATAATTACATCAGTCGGCTCCTGCCAGGGTATACGCAAAGTTATGCGAAAAACCTATATTTTTGGTGATGACGGAGGGACTGGCGGTGGTGACAGCGTGGGAGAAGAAGTTTTGGAATTACCTGGCTTGGTACAGGCCGGAGGTACGGTCACAGTAGTACAAGACCAAAAGGATTTTAATATTGACGATATAGATACTAGGTTTCTGGGTAAATTATATGGATCTGGTTTTTACAACGTGAAAAATAATAATTCATTTACGAATGAATGGACTGACAGTGTTAACAGGCCGACTCTAAAAACAAGACTTCCGGAGAGAATTTTTGATATAAGTAAATATCCCAAAATGCCTACTATGCCTGATATGACATGGCCTTCTACAATTAAGACAGCAAAGAATACAGATTATTATTGGGATTTGTCTAATTTAGTAGATGAGAGTGATCCTTATAATATAAAAAGAGTTAAAGTTGTAGATGCAGGGAACTCTGCCGGTAGAATAATTTTTATAGACAATCAAAATTACAATAATGGAATCCAATTAAATCAAATCAACGGTCCTGAAAGTGATTTGCCTGTAACTTTTATTTTCAGCGCGCTTAAACCAGTAGTTTTAACTGGAACGATTACAGGTAACGTACGGATGTTTTTTGCCGGCGATTTTCAGTTTGGCATGGGGACTGAGACCGTTGCCTATAATGGCTTGACGATGTTCATGTCTAATGGTGATATGAACATATGCGGCAGTATTTGGAGTGATAAAAATAATCCGGGTGGAGGATTTTTATCTTCTGATAAAGATATTACGATAGTTGAAAGTGCTTCGTTTAAAGGTCAGATTCAGTGCAGGGGCAATTTTAAGACAAGTGGTCTGATACAGTTTAATGATAGTGTGCTCAAAGCTCCTGGTTTTACCGTTCCCAAAGGTATGAAATAAAAAACGCATAAAGAAGTAAACAGTACCGCTGCTATTATATAGCAGCGGTACTGTTTTTTTTTGTATGGTCTTGACAGGTTTTATATTTGTTTAATAAAAGATTATTAAATATAGCCTAAATAAATATTTATTAAAATAGGTACAATATATTGTGATTTTATAATACAAATGATATAATAAATTAAAAAATATCAAATGATTTATATTATAGGTTTTAATTTATAACATATACAAAAAGGGCAATGAGGTGAAATGTGTGCAGAAACAACGTGGTTCGGTAACTGTTATAGCTATAGTAATGCTGTTGTTTTTGATGGTAGTGGCCATAGCCTGGCTGCCGATGATGACAATAGAAAAAACGGCTGCCTCATCAGATTATCGGGAGCAGCAGGCATGGTATGCTGCTGAAGCCGGATATAAAAAAGCTGTTGCAGCTTTAGATAATAAAAACAGCAACTGGACATGGCTGACACCGGAAAACTATATACAAGGCAGTGACAGCGTCAGCTTTGGACATTTAAGTATAGACGGCAGTAAGGTGGATAAGGATAGCGTCTGGTATGCGGTGGGAATTACTGAAAATAATGTTGATCTGGCATCTGACTATACTCCTGAGGACAGCGGTGCTTATCAAATAACATCAGTAGGAGCTTGCCAGGGGATTCGCAAGGTTATCCGTAAAATTCATACGTTGGGTGATAATGGCGGTACCGGAGGCGGAGAAGAACCGGAGCAGCCGCCAGATGCCTATATAAATGACAGCTTTATTACTTCAAGCGGAGCATTGATTATTAATGACGATGTAGATTATGATCCCAATAATAAGGTATATTACAGTGGATATTTTGGTGACTATACAGTGGGCGGGCAGGTAATCAATAAGGAGTTTGTGACAGAGCCTAAATATAAAAGTGCTGCATCGCCGGAAGTTTTTGAAAAAACTACTTATCCGGAGCTTCAGTCTACAGGTGCGACTGAAGACAGGCCTTTAAGTAACTGGAATATTACCAACGGGCAATATTGGGCCGCTAAAGCCAGTTTTGCGGGAACGAAGATAAGTGTTGCCAATAATACTGTTTTATTGATCGGTGAACAGATGGGTATTGGCTATATGCTGTATAAAAATTTTTTAACTATGGATAACGTAGAAATCACTGTTCCGAAAGGAAAAACTTTAGAATTTATTATTTGTGACTATGGTAATATCAAAGATTATAATAATGTAGTTTTAAACAATATTACGATCAAGGGCGGCGGGCAGGTAAGCTTTATTTCCGGTGGTTCGATAGCTGCCAATTCGATTAAGTCGGTAGACAACAGCAGGATACTTTTCATTGCCAATAAAAATTTGAATATGTCAGACCCTTTTATCAATGCAGATAAACAGCTTGACGGCGGCTGTTTCCTTTCTTCGGCAGGTAATATGCAAATGCTGGTCAGCGGAAATGTGACAGCTACCTTTTATGGACAGATGCAGTCTGCAGGTCTTATTGGTATTGGCGGGCAAAGCGGTAGTACAGGAAAACTTGTTCTGCGCTTTAATAAAATAGGCGAAAAATTGAAAATGCCGAATATGTATTATTTAAGGGCTGCATAAGGAAATGGACTGGTAAAAGTCGTCAACAGTGGTAAAAAAGTTTAAACGGATGTAAGAGTAAAGAAAAATATGGTGTGTAAAATCAAACAGCCCCTGTTTCCTAAAGGAAACAGGGGCTGTTTTTGTTGAGGGAAGTAGATGATGTATAAAGGTAGTGGGTAAGGTGCTTATTATTTGTTGAAATAACGTTTCAGGAGGCCTTCGAAAGCTTTGCCGTGGCGAGCTTCGTCTTTTGCCATTTCATGCACGGTGTCATGGATAGCATCCAGGCCTGCTGCTTTAGCGCGGCTGGCCAGATCGAATTTACCTGCGGTAGCGCCGTTTTCGGCTTCTACACGCATTTCCAGATTCTTTTGAGTGGAGTCGGTAACGACTTCGCCTAAAAGTTCAGCGAATTTAGCTGCATGCTCAGCTTCTTCAAAAGCTGCTTTTTCCCAGTACATGCCGATTTCAGGATAACCTTCACGATGAGCAACACGGCTCATTGCCAGGTACATGCCAACTTCGGTGCATTCGCCGGTAAAATTAGCGCGCAGATCCATTTTAATGTCTTCTGCGACGTCTTTTGCTATACCTACGATATGTTCTGCAGCCCAGGTACGGTCGCCGCACATTTCGGTGAATTTGGATGCAGGAGCTTTACATTGCGGGCAGTACTCAGGAGCTGCTTCGCCTTCATAAACATAACCACAGATTTGACATACGAATTTTTTCATTCTTCATTCCTCCAAGTGCTATAAAATTTATTTTTTTGTGAGCAGAACTTACGCAGATGTAAGTTTTCAATGTAATTATAATAGCACAGCTTTTGACAGTTGTCAATAATAATTATCCGTTAGTATTATAGAAAAATAAGGCCGGGAATTTTTGCTTCCAGGCCTTATTTTGAGGTTTATTTAGTTAGATGATTAATAGATGCAGGTCAGAATTTGACGGTGATACCCATATTAACGCCTTTGGTTTTGACGTCGCTGCCGCCGGGAGCAGAATCTTTGAATTTGTTGTCATAGTACGACAGATTCAGCTCTACATTGGATACCAGAGTACGGCTCAGGCCGATTTCATAGCTGTTAAGCTTGTTGCCCACGCCCGCTCTGCCCCATAAAGTACAGAGAAAAGGCAATTCGACACGTCCCTGGACACCGACTTGGCCGGAACTGCGGCTGCGGCTGTCGCCGTGCAGTTTGACGTCACTGTCGACATAACCTGCGTAAACATCAAGTACTGGCAGAACTTTGTACATCAGGTTGAGCTGCTGGGCTTCGACCTTGTTACTGCCGCTGTTTTTGTATTGATTCCATTTGTAGTTGATAGCGGTATTGCTGCCAAGGCCTACGGTGATACCGGCATAGGGAGATGTTTTTTTGCTGCCGACGCTGTGTCCTTCATAAGTATTGCTGGTAGGGACGTTAAGCCCCAGATCAACAGCTACTTTGCCCGCGTTATAGTTTTTGAGCGGAGAAGCAGCGCAAACGGTGGTGATTCCTAAAGCCAGTGCTAAGCTTAAAATTAATGTCTTTTTCATTCCTTTATACCTTCCTTACTAAAACACTCAAGCGAGTCAGTTCTGGATTTTACCGTCAACGCCTTTGACGAACCAGTCCATACTCAAAAGTTCCTTATCGGTCAGAGTAGTGCCTGCAGGAACTTTCTCGGCACCGCTTTGATCATACAGCGGGCCGGTGAAAACTTTTTGTTTGCCGGCAATGATATCTGCTTTGGCAGCATCAGCCAGTTTTTTTGTTTCATCGCTGACTGCGGGTCCGTAGGGAGCGATGTCGACTACTTTATCTTTCATGGAACCCCAGTAAGCGCCGGATTTCCAGGTACCGTTGTTAACCTGTTTGATGGTTTCTTCATAATACGGTCCCCAGTTCCAGATCGCGGAGGTCAAGGATGCTTTAGGAGCATTGGCAGACATATCGACATTGTAGCCGATGCCATATTTGCCGCGTTCTTCAGCTGCCTGCTGCGGACCGGGGGTATTTTGATGCTGAGCGATGATATCGGCACCGGCATCGATCAGTGTGATAGCAGCCTGTTTTTCAGTAGCTGGATTATACCAGGTATTGGTCCAGAGGACTTTGACCTGTACGTCAGGGTTGACGCTTTGCGCGCCCAGGGTAAAGGCATTGATGCCGCGGATTACTTCCGGGATCGGGAATGCTGCTACATAACCAATAACGTTGGATTTTGTTTCTTTACCGGCAACGATACCTGTGACATAGCGGGCTTCGTACATACGGCCGAAGTAGTTGCCTACGTTGGGGGCTGTTTTGAAGCCGGAGCAGTGCAGGAAGGTAATGTCGGGGTATTTTTTCGCGACGTTGATCGTCGGGTCCATATAACCAAAGCTGGTGGTGAAGATAACTTTGTTGCCTTGGGAAGCTAGTTGTGTAATTACACGTTCGGAATCGGCACCTTCAGGAACTGATTCGATGTAACTTGCTTGAACGTTGGGCATGTTTTTCTCAACATACTGACGCCCCAGTTCATGTGCCATAGAGTAGCCGCCGTCTTTGGCGGAGCTGACATAAACGAAGGCAACTTTGGTTTTGTCGCCTGCAGCCTTAGGGTCAGCTTTCTTTTCACCGCCGCAGCTGGCAAGTAACGCACCGCAGGCCAGCAGACCAACCAGAGCGATGGACAGGATTTTCTTCATGCAAATGACCTCCTTGATAAATTATTTCTAACTTTAATTGTAACAATGGCCGGGCAATAAAGCAATATTTTGTGAAATAAAACCGAAAAAGCTTGTCAAAAAGTGGCTTTAAGGTGATAATTATAATGTATGAGTATGTGTAATTGTAAAATTTGACAAGGCGGGTAATCATGAGCGATACCGAAAAGAGTGCTAGCAGTAATAATAAATTTTTAAAAGGTACACTGATTTTGACGGTTTCCAGTATCGTCGTCAAGGTCATCGGTTCGCTGAATTGGATCATTTTGTCGCGCGTACTGGGCGGCGAAGGGATCGGCCTTTACCAGATGGGGTTTCCGATCTATCTGATGGCAATAACGTTGTCATCGGCAGGGATACCGGTCGCAATTTCGATTATTACGGCTGAAAAGCTGGCGCAGAAGGATTTTCTGGGAGCCAAACGGGTTTTTAATGTTTCTCTGCGGTTATTGTTCGTTACAGGCCTGGTTTTTGCATCGGCACTTTTTTTCGGCGCTCATTGGCTGATCGATAATCACTGGATCCGTGATAGCCGCGCTTATTACTCTATTATTGCTTTGGCTCCGGCCGTATTTTTTGTTACATTTTTGGCCAGTTTCCGCGGTTATCTGCAGGGCTGGCAGATCATGACGCCAACGGCGGCTTCCGAGATAGTAGAGCAGCTGATGCGTGTTGTGACGATGATCGTTTTTGCGAATATGTTTATGCCGCATGGTTTGGCTTATGCGGCTGGCGGCGCCAGTATGGGCGCCGGAGTCGGCGCCTTCTGTGCGCTTTTGGTTTTGATGTGGTTCTATGGACGGCTCAAACAGAAGCTGAAAGCGGATCTGCAGCAGCAGAATCCACTGGCTACGAGAGAGTCGGCGCGGGCCATCATCAGCCGCCTGCTGCGGCTGGCGCTGCCTGTTTCCATGTCCAGCCTGATGCTGCCGGTTGTGGCGAACCTTGATCTTTTGATCGTGCCGCAGCGGTTGGAAGCGGCTGGTTTTCATATCAGTCAGGCGACAGAGTTTTTCGGTTATCTGACAGGTATGGCTGTGCCGTTGATCAATTTAGCGACTATCTTCACGGCGGCTATGACGATCAGCCTGGTACCGGCGATTTCTGAATCGCGGGCACTGAATGATGTTTTCGGCATCAGGGCCAAAACCAGGACGGCCTTCAGAGTCGCTTTGATCATTACCTGTCCCTGTTTTGTAGGTATGTATTTTCTGGCTGAAAAAATAGCGGCGCTGATTTATAATGCGCCTGGCGCTGCCGATGCTATCCAAACTATGAGCGTAGGTATCTTGCTGTTGGGTCTGCATCAGATCAGTACAGGAATTCTGCAGGGGCTGGGTCGGACTTCGATCCCGGTCATCAATATGATTTTAGCGGCTGCGGTCAAGGTGTTTTTAAGCTGGACGCTGACGGCGATACCGACTTTGGGTATCAAAGGTGCGGCAATGGCTACGGTAGTGGATTTTGGCCTGGCAGCAGTTTTAAATATGATTTTTATTTACAAATATACAGGTTTTGCTTTATCCTTCAGCGGTGTATTTAAGCCTGCTGTGTCAGCTGCAGCTATGGGAGCGGCTGTTTATGGCGTTATCACGCTGGCGGCAAGCTGGGGAGCCTGGGCGATTTTAGCGGCTATTGCCGTGGCTGTGCCTGTTTACGGCGGCGTATTGCTGGCAGTGGGCGGTATGGGTAAGGATGATCTGGAAAGTCTGCCTTTTATTGGGCACAGGCTGTTGGCAGCAGGTCAGAAGTTAGGGTATTTTAGATAAGAGGTTAAAATATGGAAGAGAAAGATTTACAGAAACAGCAAGAATATACCTTTACAGTACCTCGGGCGGAAGGGCAGAAAGTTTACCATTTTGGCGCCCGGCGGTTTAAATTGCTGGCCGGCGCTGTATTGATATGTACTGTCTGTATGGTGGGCGCGCTTGGTTATATGGGTTATAATTTTTATCAGTTCCGTCAGGAACGGACTGATTTTTTAGAATATCAGGCTAAAAAAGGCGAGTTGGAAGCACAGCTGCAAAGCCTGCTGGCGGATAACGAAAAAATGCTGCGTGATATGTCTGAAATCACGACATTGGAAACTAAACTGCGCCGGGCATTGATTCGTGACACTGACAGTACTAAGCTGGGCAGTGATTTGAGCAGCGCGTCAGGCGAAACGGCAACGGCAGGCAATGCTCCTCGTTACTTGGGACAGGGAGGTCCTGCTGAGTTGGGCGTGAAGGAAATGGCGGCAGTACTGACGGCTCAGAATAAAAATATGGCGCAGCAGATCGATGAGAAGAAAACTTCGATGAGTGAACTGCTTTCGGAGCTGGAAGGGCGCAATAATAAACGCTCGGTCTTTCCTGATCTGTGGCCGACCAAAGGTGGTACGATCAGCTCTCCCTACGGTGGACGTACGGGACCGATCGGTGGCGGTTACGACTGGCATCCCGGGGTTGACATTGCTGTTGAATTCGGTGAGCCGGTTTACGCCAGTGCGATGGGAACGGTAGAGGTTGCCGGTTGGAACGGCGGTTATGGACGCTATGTACGTATCGATCACGGCAATGGTTATGAAACTGCTTACGGGCATATGAGCGGGATTGCCGTTGCGCCCGGTCAAAGCGTGCGTAAGGGTGAGATTATCGGCTTTGTCGGCAGCAGCGGATATAGTACCGGACCGCATGTGCATTTTGAGGTTTTTGTCGATGGGCAGAACGTTGACCCGATGTATATGCTGAAAATCGGCCAGCGGCTGAATAAATAGCAGTAAAGAAAGGCATTGTTTCCTTGGGGAAATAATGCCTTTCTATGTTTAAGGACAGATAAAGCTTGCCTGAGAGCATAAAAATACTTTATGATAGAAAGAAAAGGACAGAACAGGCAGATGCAGTTGACCAGGATAAAAGGAGGCAGAGGCAATGGAATTGCGGATACTGAGGTATTTTCTGGCAGTGGCACGTGAGGAGAATATCACAAAAGCGGCTGAGCTGCTGCATATCACGCAGCCGACATTGAGCCGACAGCTGGCACAGTTAGAGGAAGATGTGGGAGTAACGCTGTTTTCGCGCGGCGCGCGTAAGGTGACGTTGACTGACGAAGGAATGCTGCTGCGCCGGCGGGCCGAGGAGATCGTTGATCTGGCAGATAAAACGGAAAAAGAACTGACAGAACGCGACGAGCTGATCAACGGCGTAGTATCGGTGGGCTGCGGCGAGTTGGCTTCCGTACAGGTCATTGCTGAAATGTTCCGGGCTTTTAAAGAAAAGTATCCTGCTGTAACTTACGAATTATATGCCGGTAATGCGGATTATACTAATGAACGTATCGAAAAAGGTCTGTCAGATATTGCTTTGTTTCTGGAACCTGTGGATATTGACAGGTATGATTTTATCCGTCTGGGGGTCAAAGAACGCTGGGCCGTGCTGCTGCCTGCCGAAGATCCGCTGGTGCAAAAGGGCTTTGTTACGGCGGCAGATCTGGTGGGGAAGGAGCTGCTTTTTCCAGCACGGCTGAAAGTGCAAAATGAGCTGGTCAGCTGGTTTGGTGATTATTTTCCGCAGGTCAGGGTTCCGTATACCTGCAATATGAGTACGAATGCTTCGATAATGGTACGGAACGGGCTGGGATATGCTTTTCATATTGAGGGTTCACGGCCTTTTTTGGACCGCTCACAGGTCTGTTCGCTGCCGCTGTATCCTGAACTTGCTGCTACTACAGTGCTGGCCTGGAAAAAACGACAGCCTTTCAGTGTAACGACGACGAAATTTATTGAGTTTGCCAAAAATTTTGTGAAAACATATAACAATAGGGAACAGTGAAGATAAAAGCAATAGCAGACAGTTGCAGCTGAATCAGAGGCTGTGGTCAGAAAGTGTAAGTGCAGATCACCAGAAGTGATTGCGCTTGCACTTTTTTTATTTGTACAGTCGTGGAAAATCAATGCCTAAAAGGCATTGATGGATATGAGAAATAGGTATTATACATATAAGAAAGAATAATTTATAATGAAAGTGATCCGGGAACACGTGTTATGGAAAAGTTTAAAGAGAGAATTTTTAGTGGGGCTGAGTAGCTATGGAAAAGATGCAGAAATGTACGCAGGAGAATTTACAGCAGCTGCTGCAGTCGGCAGAACAGCGGCCGGAGCGGTTAAAAGCAGCTTTAAATATCATTGAGCACAGCGATAATACAGAGGAACAGAAAATCAAGCTGCTGAAAAATCTGCGCTTTTATCTGCTGGATGATATCCATTTTAAACAACAGCTGCTGGATAATGTAGATTACAGTATTTATCAGCTCAGGCATAATCACTGTGAGGAGGAGTAAAAATGACGATTCGGGAAATTGCCGCAAAAACCAATATGTCAACTGATACTTTAAGATATTATGAAAGGATCGGGCTGCTGCCTCCGGTGCCACGGAATGCGGCCGGGATCCGCAATTATGATGAGTATTTTGTAAATTTTATCAATTTTATCAAAAAGCTGAAAGCCAGCGGGATGTCATTGGAACATATCATTGATTATATTCGGCTGGCAGAAATGGGTGATGCTACGATACAGGAGCGTAAAAAGCTGCTGGCAGAGGCTCGTGAAACGCTGCTTGATAAAATCAACAGTTTGCAGTTGGTTGCGGAACTGGCAGATTATCAGCTGAGAAATTATGAGAATTTGTTACAGCCGGAAACATATGCTTTATTAAACAGGCATCCGGCTTCGAAAGCACTAGCAATCTGATCCAGAAGTTGATAAACAAATGATTTATTATGAGGAGGAAAATAATATGAAATTTTGGCAGAGATTCAACAAAAACACTTTTAGAGGAATAGCTGCGGCTCTGGTTGTGGCTGCTGCGGTCATGGGCGGTACAGATGCAGCTTTGGCAGCCGGTGAGCCTGTAACAGAGGAACAGACAAAGATAATCAGCGCGTCGCTGCTGCAGGCAGGTGGTACAGTATTTCCTATCGGTAATGATAATGCGGCTTATGCCAGATATTTTACCGGACAGAGCTTTCTTTTTCCCATGGCTAACGATACTGTAAGTGTGTCTAACGTGACTTTTGCTCCGTCCTGTATCAATAACTGGCATACTCACAGCGGTTCGTGTCAGGTCCTGGTCGGGGTATCAGGCCGTGGATATTATCAGATCTGGGGACAGGATCCGGTAGAAATGAAAGCCGGTGAAAGTGTGACGATCCCGGAAGGGACTAAACACTGGCATGGCGCTGCCGGCAACAGCTGGTTCCAGCATCTGTCGATTATGAGCAAGGGTGCAGGTACTACCTGGCTGGAGCCTGTTGACCAGAATGTTTACAGTCAGCTTAAATAAATATACGAAAATGAGTTAAGCATAGTACAGTAATAAAAAACTCAGACTTTCATAATTTATGGAAGTCTGAGTTTTTGCAGTTATATATAATTCAGCAACGAAAAATAAACAGTGATCAGCCTAATTTACGTTCTACCATTTTAACGAGGACCGCAGTACCGCTGGGCAGAGCTTCTTTGTTCAGCTGCATATCCTGATGATGCAGGCCCGGAGCTGCAGCTGCGCCGACACCGAAGTAAGCAGCTTTGATATGGGGATATTTATTAACAAAGTAGTGGAAATCCTCACCGCCGGGGTTAACGAGTTCTTTCGCAAGTTTTTCTTCGCCTACTACCTCGACGATACATTCTGCAACTTCTGCAGTCAGTTCGTCATCGTATTCAGCAGCGGGGATCACACCGCCGGGAGTAGTGACTTCGGCAGTAGCCCCAAGAGCAGCGGCAGCATTGGTAACTGCACGGCGCAGTTTTTCCAGCAGTTCGGTCATAGCTTCGTTGGTTTGTGCGCGGGCATCGACGATCATTTCAACTTTATCAGGAATGATATTGGGGGCTACGCCGCCGCCTTTGATGCCGGTAACTTTACAGGACCAGGGAATGATAGGATTGATTTTAATAGCCGTAATCGCATTGATAGCGACAGCGGCTGCCTCGATTGCGTTGACACCCAGGTGCGGACGTGCGCCGTGACTGGATAAACCGTTGATAACGACGTTAACGAAGGTGCTGGAAGCATGGCGCACTGCTGGCGACATTTCGCCGTAGGCAATGTCCTGTACAGGACGGATGTGCAGACCAAGAGCGATATCGACGTCTTCAATTACGCCGGCATCAATAACTGCCAAAGCGCCTTTTAAGGTTTCTTCACCCTGTTGGAACAGGATGCGCAGGGTGCCGCGTTTAACCTTGCCTACCAGCTCGGAGGCAGCGGCTAAAAGCATGGCGGAATGGGCGTCGTGGCCGCAGGCATGAATATTTTTCTTTTCGCCGTCGATCAGAAAGGGCAGTGCGTCCATATCGGCACGCAGCATCATTACAGGTCCGGGCTCTGAGCCTTTGATTTCGCCGATAACGCCGGTGCCGCCGATGTTACGGGTAACTTTGTAGCCCATTGCTTCTAATTTATCTGCCAGATAGGCAGAGGTTTTAAACTCTTCAAAACCAAGTTCAGGAATTTGATGTAAGTCGTCATAAATATTACGCGGATCTAATTTGTTCATAATGCATCGTTCCTTTGTTTTCAAAAATTAAAGCGGGCTTTAAAAACGCTTTAAAATAATTATAGCATCAACATGCCTAAGAAGCAAAAAAGGCACAGCAAAAGCTGTGCCTTTAAATATAAAGATTTATTTACCGAGGATGATTGAAGTCAGAGTGATGGGATCGACATATTTGCCGTCTTTATAGACGCGCATGTTACCGCTGGCGATTTCGTCGATCAGAATTACTTCGTCGTTGTTGTAACCAAATTCAAATTTGATATCGTATAGATCCAGACCCATTTTTGCCAGGTCTGCAGCAACGATTTTAGTGATTTTAAGGGTTTGTTCCTTCATACTGTCGAACATTTCATGGCTCATGATGCCGAGAGCCGCTAAACCTTCGGAAGTGATCAGAGGATCGCCTTTAGCATCGTCTTTTAAAGTAGCTTCAACGTAGCCGCCTTCGAGAACAGTGCCGTCAGCAATGTAGTCACCGTAACGACGGATGAAACTACCGGTTGCTTTCAAGCGGCAGATGACTTCAAGGCCTTTACCGAATACTTTAGCAGGCAGGACTTCCATAGTGGCGTTATCGATATCTGCGGTGACATAGTGGGTTTTTACACCTTCTTTTTTGAGGATCTCGAAAAAGTGGATCGAAGTTTCAAGATTTGCTTTGCCGATACCTTCGATAGTCAGACCGACGGTATTCTCACCGGGATCAAAAACACCGTCTTTGCCGGTGCAGTCATCTTTGAATTTTAAGAGTACATTGCCGTTTTCCAGGGAATATACTGTTTTAGTTTTGCCTTCGTAAATTTTCTCCATTGGTAACAACCCTTTCACTTTTTAAAGTATTGGAACTGTTCTAATATTATATAATATTTGTCCTTGCAGTTGCAATAGAAGAAAATGTGAATTTTCTTTAATTTGACAGGCAATAGCTAATGTGATATTTTGAAGTCAAAGAAAACAGACAGGCGGTGGCAATAATGATCAATATTTCGATACCTGCGATCTGGATCGCATTTTTTGGAGCCTTGTTTGGGGCGATGCTGGGTGTGGCTTTGTCCTTCTGGATCATTAAGAGAGAGGTACAGCGGGAAGTAAGACGGATCGAAAACGAATATAAATTTCTTTTGGTACAGGGGCTGGTCGGCGGTGTGATGAAATACTTTTTTAAAGACGAAGAAACAACGGTCTGTAAAGAAGATGCAAAACAATCGGCAGAACAGTGATTATAATAAAACAGACCTCGGACATAAATATGCCGAGGTCTGTTTTATTATGGGAAGGGCTTAACAGATTTATGAATTTTAACAAAATAAATGCTTGTAATATTGATAATATGGAATAAATTAATTAATAAATTCAAATAGGAGATAGCACACAGTTGAAATTAACAAAAATGTTTTGTATGATGTATTTAAGCAGTAATACAAAATAATTTAAGGAAGTGAATCGAATGAAATTGAAAAATGTTTTTTCATTACTGGCAGCTTTAGTAGTTTTATGTGTAGGCGCTATGGCTGTGGCGGCTCCTGCTCCCAGTCAGCTTGGGCAAAGCAGGGCGGCGATCGAAGTTGCTAAAGCAGAAATTCCGGCAAACTGTAATCTGATTGGTTATACAACTAAAGGTGATGAAAGCCGTATTACTTTTCAAGACCCTGACACTTTGGAATATTATTATGTGAAGGTTGCAACGGCTACTTCCAAAATCAAAGAGATAGAAGTCAAGGGTGCAACATTTGTCAAAGGCAGCACTATTATCAACAAAACTCCGGCAGATATCGAGCGCTTTGTTATGGCTGAATACCCGGATTCCCGCAATATTGTTGTAACTATGGACAAAGAAGGCAATAATTCCTACTATGAAGCCGAATTTACTACCCTTAAATTTAAGGGGGAATTAAAGTTTAATCCTGCCACCGGCGTTATTTTTGAGCGTGAGCTGGATTATTATTGAGGATTCAGGTATCATGGAATAAAAACAGGCCCTGTATGCAGGGCCTGTTTTTTTAGTGTTAACTGTTCAGCAATAAGTGCGCCAAAGATAACTGAGCGGCATTACGATAAATAAAGCCGGCAGCGTATTGGCGACACGGAAGTCTTTCAATTCACAGATACGAAAGCCGGTAATAATAGCTAAAATGCCACCGCAGGCCATAAAATCACCAATCATCAGAGGATCTGTAAGCGGCATGATGAAGCCGGCACTCCAAAAGAGGATGCTGAAAAAAAGAAACTGGGGGATTGCGATACAGGCGATCATAGGACCCATATGAGCAGCAAAAGCAAATGCTGCAAAAATGTCCATAACAGATTTTGTTAAAAGAACAGTGCTGTCGCCATTTACGCCTTCACCAATCGCGCCGAGAATTCCTGTACTGCCGGTACAGAACAGCATCAGCAGGCCGACGAAACGGCTGATATAAGCATCATTATCTGCTGCCGCAGTATTGGTGATACGTTCGATAAGTGTTTTAAGCCTAAGCGAAGCGAAATTGATCTGGTCTTCGATTCGAAGTGCTTCGCCGATGATAGTACCCAAGATCAGAGCTAATGTAACTGCCGGCATAGATTTTATATTTTGCAGCAGAATGATGCCGATGATGATGGAGCAGTAACCGAATAACCCATAAAGCGATTCACGCATTTTGACTGGCAGCAGTCTTCCGAAAAAACTGCCGAGCAGGCCGCCGATAAGTACGCAGGCTGAATTGACGATGATTCCAATAGACATTTTTTTACCTCCTTGCAAAAAATCGCATCATTATAACATTTCGTTTGCAACAATGCAAATCGTAGTTAAGGTAAATAAAAAAGCCGCAGAACTAAGTTCTGCGGCAAAATATTTTATGGAGCGGGAGACGAGATTCGAACTCGCGACACGCGGCTTGGGAAGCCGCTGCTCTACCACTGAGCTACACCCGCATGATTACTAAAATATTATAGCACAACCCCAGAACCATTGCAACTGTGAAGGTTCTGGGGTTGTTTTAATAAAGCTGATTATTGACATAGTTATATTAAAAGCAACTTTGTCATCATTTATCAAAGTCATAGCTGACATCTTTAATAGTTTTGGAAACGGTGACCCTGTTTAAACCTGATAATAAAGCAATCTGTTCGTGTGTCAGATAAAAATTGCCTAAGTTGTGGTGCGCCAGTTTTAACGAATATTCAATACGTTCTTTACTGGTATCAAAAACGAGATTGGTCAAATGATTGATGATACGGTAAAAACGGGAAGATAAATGATGGATAATGATTATGTTGAGAGACAAATGTTTTTGGATTAAAGTATCAAAAATAGTTTTTGAAACCAGACAGCCTGAAACATCTGTCAATGGCAGGATTAAAATATGATCTTGAGGAGATTCTGCGTTAAAGTTTAAAATTCCTAACAAATCGCCGGGCCTTAAAATATCAACACCAATTTGTTTACCTTGATTATTTTGACGAATTGTCATGAAACTGCCTGATTCGATGATAAGAATCTGTTTATTATTAAAATAAAAGAGTTGTTCTTCTTTGGCATTTAAATTAAACCATATTCTGTTTTTGAATATTTCCTCTCTGACTTCGGTAGAAAGCTTTGTACAAAACTTATTGGTACAATTTTGACAGGTAGATTGGAATTTTTTCATAAGAATCGCTTCCTTTCTGTCCTTATATTAACTATAACATTGAGAAAAATATAATTCTATATGTTTTGGAGCAGATAATAAATTTGTAGCATAGGCTACAAACAGTATGTAATGTTAATGACAGAATTTTTATAAACAATTGATTATACTGAAATCAGAAAGGAGGACAGTTAATATAAGCAAAATGGAAGGAGGTTCTTTATATGGATAATGAGTTTTTGCAAACTATAGTAGCATTACTACCATTTGTTATTTTACTGCTGGGCTTTTTAGTTTTTAAGATGAATGCTTTACGTTTGAGCCTTTATGTATGGCTTTTGGAAATCTTTGCAGTTGTTGTATTTTTTCATATGCCAGTACAAAAAACGTTGACCGCGTCTGTATGGGGGAATATAACCATTTGGAATGGATTTCTTGTTTTGTGGACGGGACAGATTTTTGGACAATGTTTTAGAAGTACAGGTGCTTTGAATATGCTGTTGAATACCTTAGATCAGGTTTTGCCAAGTAAAACGGGAAAAGCTGTGACATTATGTTCAGTAGTAGGAGGTTATTTAGGAGCCTTCAATGGGTTTGCCACTTACCCTGTTACTATACCAGGACTGGTCAGACAGGGTATTGACGGTTTTCGTGCGGCTGTTGGCTATTTGGTTTATTTTTCCTGGAGTATAGCGTTCGTAAGTTTGTTTATTGCTGCTACAATTGCCAGCAGCGTTACAAAATTACCTATTGAAGGAATCGTCCAGACTATGGGTTTATTGACACTGCCGATGATAATTGTTTCTGTAGTAGGTTTTTTTAAGATTCTTGATTTTGATTTAAAAAACAGTGATAACCGCAATATAGCCTGTTTAACTATAGCAGCAAATATGTCTGCTGTTATTCTGTTTACTCAGATATTTCCTCGATTATATATTTTGACTTTGATTGCTGCGGCAACATTAAGTTTTTTATTTTTATGGCTGTACAGTAAAAAAGGTGCGACTTACAGCAATACTTCCAATGATAAGGAGATTATTTCTAAAAAGTTAGCGTTTAAAGCTTTCTTACCATTGATCGTTGGTTCTATTATCGTAATAATATTTTCTTATCCGTTGAAAGCTATTATGGCTAAAACTGCATTTAAATTGTCGTTATGGGGATATGCACCTGTCAGTATTAATTTGATCAATACTCCTGGTACATATATTTTGATTACGGCTTTACTGTGTTATGTTTTTGCGATAAAGAAAACCAGTACCTTTACAGCAGATTTTATTATTGCTTCTAAAAGAGGACTGCCCTCGTTGATCACCTTATTTTTAGGAGGGGCAATGGTAAATCTTATGCTGGATACAGGACAGATTACATTACTTGCACGCCATATGACGCAATGGGGCAGTTCGGTTTATGGTCTGTTGTTGTCTGGATTGGGCTTTTTGGCAGGGATGGCTTTTGGACAGGGCATACCGGCTTGTGCGATGTTTTCGAAAATGCAGATGGCATCTTCTGAAATGTTGCATGTGAATGCTTCTGTTTTAGTCGGACTGGCTGCGATGGTTACGATGGGGCCGGCAAATCCGTTGAAGCCATCATTGCTGCAATTTACGTCTTCTTTAGCGAATATTACCAATAGAGATAGCGATATGTTTAATCTGGCTTTTAAATGGCAATTAATACAGTTGTTTATTATTTGTGTAATGTCCCTGTTTATTATTTGATGATTGAAAGGAGTTGAGTTTATAATGGCATTTTATGATTTAAGAGATTTTTTGGAGAGCTGCCGCAAGGAAAATGATTTGATTGAGGTAGATCGGTATGTTGACGTTAATTTAGAAATGGGCAAGGCCTTGAAAAAAAGCTATGCAAATAATGGACCGGTAATTATTTTCAGGAATAACGGTACTGATTATCCAGCAGTAGGAGGAGTTTTTGGTAATAGAAAAAAAGCATTGAGAGCTTTGAATGCACAAAATAATACGGTACTTCCCTGGTTTGCAGAAACAATTGACAGACCAATAGCACCTGTTATGGTAAAAAGTGCTCCGTGTCAGGAGATTATTATTGAAGGTGAAGATGTTGATCTTGGAAAATTTCCTATTCCGAAATTTTCTGAGTTGGATGGAGGGCCATATTTAACTGCTGGTATCAGTATTTCCAAAGATCCTGAAACTGGAATTGCTGATCTTGGACATTACAGGTTTCAAGCTATAGGTAAAGATTATTTTGGTTTTATGGCGCAGCCGTTTCACAGACTTGGGAAAAACTGTAATAAAGCAAAAGCTTTAGGTATGAAAAAATTTGAGATGGCATTGGTTGTTGGGACTGATCCTGTCCTTGCATATACCTGTCAGGTCCAGAATGTCCCTGATACTACGGATGATTGGAGTTTAGCTGGGGCCCTCCGGGGACAACCGGTAGAACTGGTAAAATGCAGGACTATTGACGTTGAGGTTCCTGCTACAGCAGAATTTGTTTTTGAATTGGAGATTGATTTTGAAACTGAGGTCAGTGAGGGTCCTTTGGGTGAATATACTGGATATATGACGCCTGCCAGCGAAAGACCTATCGCAAGGGTAAAAGCTATAACTCATCGTAAAGATCCCTATTTTCAGGTGCTTCTTACAGGAAAGCCTGTTACGGAAAACCATATTTTAAAAAACATTCCTTTAGAAGCATCGTTCTATAATGCGATGAAAAAACAATTCCCTACTATTACTGATGTGGCGGTAACTCCATCTGGTGGAGTTCAGTTGTATGCTGTAATCGCAATGAAGCAAAGATATGCCAATGAGGCTCGGCACGTAATTTTATCAGCAATGTCCAGTAATGTAAGACCTAAATGGATTGTGGTTGTTGATCCTGACATTAATGTTCATGATTCTGCTGAAGTAGAATGGGCTTTGTCATTTCGCGTAGACCCTGGAAGAGATGTTATTTTGGTAAATAACGTTCCTTCTGCACCATTAGATCCTTCTTCACACGGCGATAGTTTACAGGAAAAAACGAACTCTACCATTGGTATAGATGCGACAATGCCTTTTGGTAAATTATATGCTACTGTTGCCGAAGTTGCCGGATGGGAAGATTATTCTTTTCCTGAAATAAGTAGTGAAAGATAATTGACGCTAAAAACAGGTCGGCAGCAATTTCTACTGCTGACCTGTTCTGTTTAGAAAGAAGGTGCTGTATGAAGTGGAATAATTTATCTCTGCACAAAATAAAATGGATATGTTCATTTATCGTTGTTTTGTTGCCATTTTTCTGCTCTATCAGCAATATTTTTCAGAAATATTTAGCCGTGACTTTATGGGCGATTATGATGTGGATGTTTGAATTGCTTCCAGAGGAAATTGTTGCAATAATGCTCCCGGGCCTGTATATACTGTTTGATATAACAAATTATGCAACTGCATTTTCTGCATGGACAACCAGTACTCCCTGGATAACTTTGGGAGGTTTGATGATAGGTGGGATGATTGTAAAATCTGGCTTGGTATTACGCATAGCTTATAGTCACTGCTTTTGACCAAAGGAAGTTTAAAAGGGATTGTTTGGGGGATAGTACTTACATGCACGATTTTTACGCCATTAATACCTTCTATTATGGCTAAGGTTGCTTTATTGGTACCAGTTGTCATAGGTATTTGCAAGGTGCTGAAGGTTAAGGCAAAAAGTGCGACAGCATCAGCTTTGATGCTGGTAGTGTTTTTCGCTTTATGGTCCCCTAAAATGGCGTTTATGACAGCATCTACTGACAGTATACTGACGGCGGGGATTTTAGAGCAATACCTGGGGGTGAAAATAACATGGTTAGCTTGGGCTAAGGATATGTTTATTCCGGGGATATTATGGATGCTGGTATCAATACCTTTAATTTATATTCTGAGACCACAGCATTTGAATTTAAATAAAGAATATTTAGAACTTGAATATAGAAAATTGGGAAAGATAACTATCGATGAAAAAAAGACTGTGACATTGATCACGGCATTACTGATATTATTGATTTTTTCTTCGTGGCATAAATTGCCTGAAGGAGTACTTATGTTGGGAATAGGGTGCTTGGGCTTTTTTCCTGGGATAGGGCTGCTCAAATCAGATGACTTCAGCAAAATACAATTTAAAGTAGTATTTTTTTTAGCTGGAGCTGTAACTATTGGAGCTGTTGCATCTAGTATCGGCATTACAGAAAGTGTAATAAATTTTGTGCAACCGTATTTTGAACAAATGAACAGCTACGAGCTGGTAATGAGCATCTATATTTTTTCTATATTAGCTAATTTTTTACTTAATCCACTGGCATTAATTGCAACTTTGATGATCCCTATAGCTAATTTATGCAGTAATTTAGGATATTCCGCTACTATAGGCGGATATTCTATGATCATGGGATTTAACCAGGCATTGTTTCCTTATGAGATAGCACCGTTAATGCTAGTATATGGATTTGGTTATCTGAAGCTTACGCATCTAATCAAAGTTATGGTGTTCAGAATTGTAGCAGGTATTATATTTATGACAGTTGTTACATATCCTTACTGGCTGTACATAGGTTTATTGGATAAATGAGGAGAGTGAGATTATGAGGCTGGTGATAGGTATTTCGGGTGCCAGCGGTGTTTGGCTTGGTTATAAGCTGCTGCAAATTTTAAAAAGTTACACTGATATAGAAACGCATTTGGTAATAACAGAAGGTGCTATAAAAAATTTTGCATTGGAAACTACGCTGGATATTGCTGAGGTTTTAAAGTTAGCGGATTTTTCTTATGCCAATAATAACTTGGGAGCACTTATTGCAAGTGGATCATTTACTACAGATGGAATGGTAATTGTCCCTTGCAGCATGAAAACTTTAGCCGGTATCGTCCATGGCTATGCTGAAAATTTGCTGCTGCGGAGTGCGGATGTGTGTTTAAAAGAACATCGTAAGGTAGTATTAGTTCCAAGAGAAATGCCTCTGGGCAAGATTCATCTGCAAAATCTAGTTAAGGCAGCAGAACTTAATTGTGTTATTATACCGCCGCTGTTAACCTTTTATAATCAAGACATTACTGTTGAACAGCAGATAAATCACATATTAGGTAAAATTTTAATGCAATTTGGACTTAACTATGAGAAATTCATTCCTTGGAAGGGGTGTGAATAAAGTGGTTATAAAATGTGGCTACGGTAGCGGGAAATATAGAATTATCAGTAACTGTTTTTTATGTGGGGAGGATTTAAATGTTTCTGTAGTTGGTGGAAGTAAAGGTCATATAGGGGCATGTGCAATAGCGTTTCTTTTAGGAAAAAATATAGAAGCAAACCTTACCGTCATAGACAGGCATAAAGAAGGGGCGTTAGCTGAGGATACAGCTAAGAAATTAACTTCTTTATTCTCTTGTGTTGCTACAGTAAGTGTTGGGATACATATTGATAATGCAGAGAAGGAAGAAATTAAATTATTGGTAAGAAACTTTGAACAATGCATAAAAATTCTTATAAAAAAGCTGAGAAAGATAATTTAGGGAGGGATAAAAATGAAAAAAATCAGAATAGGTATTTTAGCAGTCTTGTTGACGGGAATTACTGGATTAGCAGCAGCGAATAATCCGTTTACGGATGTTCCTGAAGGACATTGGGCTTATAATTCCATTAATAAGCTTGTTGATGCTGGTATTATTGAAGGTTATAATAATGGACATTATGGCGGTGATAGACTGATTACACGCTATGAAATGGCACAGATTGTTGCTAAAGCGATGGCAAAAGGGGCAGATGTAGACCGACTGGCTGCTGAATTTGCAGAAGAACTTGATAATTTAGGCATTCGTGTGAGTAATCTGGAGGAACAGTCTGATAATGTAAAAATCACAGGTGAGATCAGGATTGCTGATTATGCTTTCAAAAATAGCAAAAGTAGAAGTCATGATGAACTGCGGACGCGATTATTCATAAACGGAAAGATCAATGATCAGTGGGAATATGGCGCAATGTTGGAAAACACGCAGAATTTTAGGAACGATAGTGGTGATGAAAATACTTTATTTAAACGTGCTTACGTGCAGGGAAACTTAAATGGCGTAAAGATAACAGCAGGCCGACAGTTTTTTAAGTCTGGTTATGGCTTCTATGCGGTCGCTACTAATATCAAAGCATTGAAAGTAGATGTCGGAAACGTTTTGAAAGCCAGTGCTTTTGTAGGCCAGTTTGCCAATATGGTTACGACTAAGGAAAGCAATGAGAAATTATACGGCCTTCATTTAGCTTATCCTGTAAATAAAAAAATATTTGCACAGGCGGCTTACTATCACCCAGAAGCAATTTATGACGGGAATACAGTTGCTTACCAAAAAAATGATGTTTATACAGTAGGGTTAGGGTATAAATTTGATAAGAGTACTATTTTGTATGCGGAATATTTAAAAGCAGATAAACCTGTATTACCTGAACAGGGTTACAGTAAAGCTGGTTGGGCGGCAAGATTGGATTATAAAGGCGCAAAATATAATAATCCAGGCTCATGGGGAACTTATGTGGCTTATTATGATCAGCCGGCAGCTACTATTTATGATCATACAAGCGAGATGGATGTTAATAAAATGTATGATACGAGAACAAATAGGGAGTTGGTAACTGGTTATGCAGGTATAAAGGGATATGAAATAGGGGTCAATTATACTGTTGCTCGTAATGTTATGGCGGCTTTTAACTATTTTGACTACCAGGGTGCTGATAATAATAATATTAAGGATAGAATGATGTGGACACAGTTATATTATATTTTTTGATTTAAAGTATGATAGGAAAAGGCTCTTCGCGATTATTGCGAAGAGCCTTTTTTATAAAAACAACAAAGTAGTTTTTGGATATTTATGGATTTTGCTGTTCAAAGTCAATGTTTTTCTGCTGCAGACGCTTTTTCACACTGTCAGATAATATGTAGGCTATAACCGAAGCAACAGGCACGCTGACGATGATGCCTAAAACACCGTAAAGACTGCCGCCGACAGTAATTGCTGCCAAAACCCAGATCTCGGATAAACCAACAGATTTGCCGACGATTTTAGGATAAAGGATATCGCCTTCGATACGCTGCAGTACGAAGAAGAAAAGAATAAACAGCCAGATTTTGCCGGGGGCGGCGAGCCCAATAAGAATAAGACCTAAAAGGGCGCTGATGATAGTGCCGATGATCGGGATAATAGCCAGAAAGCCAACGATGACCGAAATTGACAGAGCATAGGGCAGCCCTAAAAGCAGCATCCCGGCGAGGCATAATAATCCCAGGCAGAAAGCTTCGAGCAGCTGACCGCCGATGTAACCGGAGAAAATAGTATGAGCGGCACTGCCTAGATCAAGCAGGTAAGCCGCGCGTTTACCGCTGCAGAATGCTAAAATCATATTACGGGTTTGCCGGGAGATTGTTTCTTTATTCAGCAACAGGTAAACCGCAAAAACGACGCCGATAACAATATTGCTGACCAGTGAGATCAGGGATGTCGTGATATTTAATGTATTATAGAATAAAGTTGTTTTATTATTTTCCCAGTAGCTGTCTACAGCACGCAGCAGTTCTGACCATTGCGATTGCAGGTAATCCAGTGTGTCAGGCGAAAGGGCAAGTTCGGACCATCTTTCTTTTAGGGAGACGGTCAGTTCGGCAGATGCTTTAGGCAGTGTTTTTACGATCATATTAAAGCTTTGGTGCAGATCGGGGCCAATTTTGAGCCCGCCGATCAGAACGATGCCAATAATAAGAGTCAGGGTGAAGATCAGACAGACCGGACGTTTGATTTTTTGGGGCCAGTCTGAAGAAAAGCGTGCAAACAGTTTTTGCCAGAGGCGTTCGATATGCACCAAAGGAACATTGACGATAAATGCCAGGCAGCCGCCGATGATAAAAGGCATGATTAAATTGCAGAAGAAGCCGAGCAGGGCCAGCGCCGCTTCATAGCGCCAGAGGGCCCAGATAAAGATAATGACTGCCAGCAGCGGCAGGAATCGTTGACGTTCCATTGTTTTTGCTCCCGTATAATATTTATAAACTGCTTTTATTTTATCACATAACCGGCAGGCTATAAAGGGCATTTGTCTTAGTATTGTGAACATTTGGCAAAGTTTCGAACCTGGTGAGAATACATACCCTTGTGGTATCGTTTGAACACTTGGCGAGGTGTTTTCGAGCCTGGTGAGAATACATACCCTTGTGGTATCGTTTGAACACTTGGCGAGGTGTTTTCGAGCCTAGTGAGAATACATACCCTTGTGGTATAATAGCACTACGAGTTTAAAAAAGTTGGTGAAAAAATGATAGTTATCAGCAAAGCGATTTTGCATATTATGGATTTTAATTCAGGGGCTACCATCTATTCTGGTGCAGAGCTGGATATGGGCGCGCCTGGTACTTATGATTTTCTGGCGGGGCATATCGATAAATTATTCAAGGACGCGTCGGCTAAAACGGGTCAGTTCCTGCCTGAGAGCATTTTCAGTCAAACGGCATCAAATTATTTGGATGAGCATATCACTTTCTCTGATTTCAGCGCCGGCATCTGCAAGGATCTGGATACCTGCCTTACAGATGCTGGTGAGACAGATATAGTCGATGTCGTAGTTTGCGATTTTACGATCGAAACGGAGCGTTATTTGGGAGTGATGCTTTATGGCAGCCGGCCCGCTTATACCCATCAGGTAGTCAACGATGGCACTGCCGTACGCAATGAGATCATTCGCCACTATGCAATCCTGCCTAATCCGGTGCAGAAGGTCAATACCTTTGCTTTAGTTAATGTTGCCAGCGGCGAGCTGCGTTTTGCTGATAAAAAACGCAGTATAGGCGGAGAAGATGTCTATATTTTGCCGCAGCGTATTCTGCAGTGCAGCACTAATACCTCAACGAGGGAAACAGTGAAGCTGGTAACGGAAATGGCAGGACAGATCGCTGAAAACTACGGGTACAGCAGCACAGAAGCCGTTGCTAAGGTCAAAAGCTATCTGGCGGAAACAGCTGAAACTGACAGTAAACTGGAAACAGCAGCGTTGGTAAAAGAGGTGTTTTCTGATTCAGAGGTTCTGCAGCAGGAGCTGCAAAAAGGCCTGGAAGAAGCGAAGCTTCCTGAGCAGGTACCGGTTGATAAAAATTATGCTCTGCGCATGAGTAAGTCAATGAAGATCAAAACCGATACTGGGATCGAGATCATCGTGCCGGCTGAATGCCTGGAAAATAACGATTATATCGAATTTGTCAGCAACCCTGATGGAAAGATTTCTATTTCTATAAAAAATATAGGTAAAATCTTGAACAGATAAAAAAACCAGTCCATATGGACTGGTTTTTCTTATAACAGTTATGCTTTGGTTTCTGTTTTTTCAGTTTCAGCAGGAGTATCCACAACCTCAGCAGTTTCTGCTTTGGTTTCGTCGATTGTCTCTGTCAGAGGAGCAGCTTCTTCTTCAACGGGTTCCGGTTCATGGACCGGCATTTTACCGCCGCATTCGCCGCAGAATTTTGAGTTGAGCGTCACCTGAGCGCCACAGGATGGGCAGGATGTTTTCGGTTCTTCTCCGGCAAAGGCAGTTGCTTTGATTTTGGCAATAGCGACTTTGTGTTCATCGATTTTGGTCAAAGCTTCACTGATAGCAGTACAGTGTTCCTTGAATTCTTCAGGTATTTCTTCGCCTGCTTCAAATTTAGCCCACAGGATCTCACCGATTTTTTTGTGGGTATCGCTGATTTTACTGCGTTCTTTATTGACTTGAGAGTTCAGGCGCTGGATTTCGAGGGCAGCTTCTGCTTTCTCACCAAGAGTTTTAGTGAGTTCTTCAGTTTTTTCAGCGGCGGATTTAACTATTTCGCCAAGTTTGTTTAAAAGTGCCATGATATTTGCCTCCTGATACATAAATTTTTGTTGTTCATATTTATTATAGCATAGAAAGCGTGCAGATAATATATTTACGATAATATTGAAGCCCGGTTTTTAAATAAAAAAATTCTTAGGATACTTTCTTAAATACCTGTAATCGTGATACAATGCAAAGAGAGTCAGCAAGAAAAGAGATGAGCAGAATGAAAATAAAAATCGATGTTTTTGGTTTGAAAAAATGGTACAAGCAGCTGCTTGACGAAAATTTTTATAAATTTTTGATCTCACTGGGTCTTTTGGCCAGCGCGCCCGTGATCGCCAGTGTATTATTTGATTATATAGTTATTTACGGCAATGGCCGCTTCAAGGCAGGTCTGCTGTTGGGCATCGTTCTGCTGCTGCTGTTCTTGTTATTGAGTTTTATCAGTATTGCGATCTGGGCGGCAATCAACAGCAATACTACGGGTCAGCGGCGTATGATGCTTATTATCAGCGCCTATCTGATGATTTGGCTGGCCTTCGGCAATTTATATTATTTTTTCAGCGACACCGAAAATTTTGTGGCTACTAATACGACCAGTGTCGAAGGATTGGTGAAGGAGTGGGACGGCGATATGCATGTTACTGAACTGCAGGAAAGTACAGTTTTGCGTAATGTTCCGCATTTTTGGGAGTTGGTGCCGCATAAGGACAGTGGCGGCAACGAACAATTGCTGCCGCGTACTGTTAATCGTCTGAATGGATATCTTGATTGCCTGTATTTCAGCGGCGTCAGTATCTTGACTATCGGTTACGGTGATATTGTGCCGGAGTCGCGGTTTTTAAAAATGCTGGTTTTGCTGGAGGGTTTTTTAGGGCAGTTTATTAATGTTGTGGCGATTGGTTTGTGGCTGTCAGGTGTTAAGGGCAGCGACGATCTGAAAAAACAATAATTACAGCTGGTGAAAGAAGGCAAAAAAAGTGCATAAATTTTTGTGTTGTTTACTGTCCGGGTTGCTGGCTGTTGCTGCGGTCTGCCTGCCGATCGGAAGTTCGGTGGCCGCAGAGCAGCAGATATCGAGAACCGGCATTACTATTCCAGAGGATACCGTGCTGCAGTTAGAGCTGATGAATTTTCTGGAAAGTAAGAGAAATAAAGTCGGCGATACTGTTTCTGTAAAATTATTGGAAGCTGTCAGTGTTGCTGATGAGGTCATCATTCCTAAAGGAACTGTTTTGGAAGGGTACCTGAAAAAAGTGCAGAAAGGCAAGCTGCTGTCACAAAAGGGCGTGATCAGGATGCGGCTTAAAGATTATTATCTGCCCAATGGTTATCTGCTCAGATTGAATAATGAGGAAATAAAATTTTCAGGAGATATGAATTATACTTCGCTGGCGGCAGGTGTGGCTGTTCCTTTTGCAGGTCTGGCTTTTAAAGGCAAAAATGTCAGCTGTAAACCGGGGATGCAGTTTAAGTACAAACTGGCGCATGATGTGGCGGTAGAGCGTTATTGATATCAGAATCGATGAAAAAGTAAAACCTTCAGTACAGAGCGTTAAGTTTCTGTGCTGAAGGTTTTATTATTATGTTTTATTTGGAAGTTTTATTTTTTCAGGCTGATGCTGACTTCCATTGCTGCCTTTAGTTCTTCCAGTTTGTTTTCCAGCATGATGGTGACAGTACCGTTATCAATGGCTGTGATAGTACCGGGGAAAGTTTTTTTGAGTACAGCGGCCTCGGCAATTACTTCCTGACCTGTTTTTAAAGCTGCGGCCTGCTGCGGCTGCATTTTCAGATTTACCTGGCATTGTTCGGTTGCGCGGATAGTCAGGATATGTTGTCCCTGAGCAGCTGTATCTCCGCTGCTTAGCAGTTTTTCCGTCACTATGCCGGTACAGGGGCTCTGGGCTTCGTTGGCCTGCTGTTTTTGCAGCAGCTGTTGATAATGCTGTTGTGCCTGTAGTGCTGCTTGCTTTTGCTGTTCGATAGCTTCGGGTGAAGCTTTGGCTGTCAAACGTGTCTGATGCGCTTTGGCGGCTTCCAGGTTGGCTTCTGCTGCCGCCAGTGCTGCCTGTGCCTGTTCCACTTTGATCCTGGCGATAGCGTTTTGAGCGTAAAGAGAGGCCATTTTTTGATAGTTCTGCTCCGCCGCCTGATAAGAGCTCTCGGCACTCTGCAGTGAATAATCAGCAGCGGCTATGGCCTGTTCACCGCTTCCGCTTTCCAGGTTAGTAAGCTCAGCATCTGCGCGGGCCGCTTCGGTAGCAGCGTCTTCAACAGCGGCGTCAAGCTCCGGCTGTTCAATTGCAAATAAAGGCTGCCCTTTACCGATACGTTCGCCAGATTCAAGGATCAGTCCTAAGATTTTTCCGGCGGCAGGCGCTGTTATTTTATAAGCTGGGATATCGACACTGCCGCTGCCGATAACAGTGGGCAGGGTAGCAGCCGGTTTACCGCAGCCGGCCACAAGCAGCAGGCTGCAGAATAAAAGCAGTAATTTTTTCATGTAAAAACTTCCTTCGTTATCTGATATCATCTTTTACTATATCATAAGCTGAAACTTAGTAAAAGTGAAGGATCGGTGAATTCAATGCAGATATTGTTTCAGGAACGGTAATGTTTTTGCGGCAACAGCACCGGTCAGCAATCCGAAAGGCAATGATAAAAGGAGCAGTAACGGCAGCAGGGAGAATAAAGCGGAACTTTGCATTATCAGGGAAGCAGTCAGGATCTGACCTGTATTATGTGCGGCAGCCCCCAGGATGCCGATACCATAGGGTGAAAAAAGCTGACGGCGCCGTCCTGCTTCCATCAGCAGCAGGCTTAAAAGCGTTCCTCCAAGGCCGATAAGAAAACCAGGTGTAAAAAGGCCTGTGCTCAAAAGTCCGACCAGAAGAACGCGGGCAGTCAAAAAAAGCCCGGTCAGGCGCAGACCGAACAAATATAAACATAAAATAGTAATAGTATTGGCCAGTCCCGGACGAATTGCGCCCAATTGGACAGGCAGGGGCAGCAGGTTTTCGCCCAGACGCAGCAAAACTGCCAGCGCTGCCAGCAGTGCCAGGACAAGCATGGTTTTAGTTGTCGTATCAGTGGAGGAGCGCATCAGGAGAGTCTCCTTCTTTGGAAGTTATTATTTCAATAATAACGCCTTCGGGAATGCAGACGATAGAACCGCTGCCGGTAATTGGGCCCTGCTTTTCGCAGAGCTTATCAGGGCAGGGGGCCTCGCTGACGCGAAGGCTGCTGTTTGCTTTGGTGATCGTCAGGCTGCCATGTTCAGTTGGCAAAAGATACTGATCGGGAAAATCACGCAGTGTTTGCTGCAGGATAAGCTCGTGGTGCCGGGTGATGCGTACAACGGCATTGCTGTCCGCAGCAGTCCTGCCTGAATACCAGAACCCGCACAGTGCTGCTGTGATGATGACTAAACAAAGCAGATAATCATTACGGCGCATAATCATATTCCTTTGGCAGGCTGCCAGGTTTGCTGCAGATTTTCGGAGACGAAAATACTGCCGTCATTTTCGACAATGACTACGGCCAAATCTTTGGCAGCAGTAAGCCTGTTTTTGATTTCCGTTGTTGGCAGTAAAAAGAACAGTGTAGAATGATAATCAGCGTCCAGCGCCGATGGCGCGATTACTGTTACAGATTGATGCAGACGGGACGGCTGCCCTGTTTGCGGATCTAAAATATGATGGTAGCGAATGCCGTTCAGTTCGTAGTACCGCTGATAATCTCCGGAAGTTGCGGCGGACTGGCCGTCATGGAGCATCACCGTACCTAAAAAGGCTTCAGGATCACGGGGGTGCTGGATGGCAACGCGCCAGGGCATGTTGCCGGGTTTATTACCAATTGCTTTAATATTACCGCCGGCGTTGATCAGGGCGCAGGTAATACCAGAATGTTTTTTCAGCGTTGCCGCCGCCGCGTCAACGGCATAACCTTTAGCGACAGAACCCAGGTCAAGTTTGACGTCAGGATCATTGTAGCTTAGTGTTTGTGCGGCAGCGTCAAAATGATATTTGTCTTTACCTGTATGGCGTAAGGATTCCTGTAGTTTTTCCGGAGCGGGCAGTCTGTTCTGGCTGCGGGCCAGCTGCCAGAGGTCAACGACAGGAGCGATGGCAATATCGAGCTGCGCATCCGGTTGATGGTCCAGATAGTCCAGCAGTCCGGCAAGCTGTGGAGCCAGCGTAACCGGGGCCGCTGCAGCTTTGCTGTTGGCTTCGTATAAGGAACCGGGGCCGCCGTCGTTAAAACGGTCCGTGACCCGGGCTGTTTTTTGGAAGGTCTGCATCGCGTCGTCTATAGCCAAGCGGGCTTCTCCGGGTTTATCGCTGTAGGCGTCTATTTTGACGAAGGTATCCATAGAAAAGCGGGTGTCGGTGACTTTGAGCTGTTCTTCTTCGCCGCAGCCGCTGATGCTGAATGTTAAAAGCAGTATCAGAAAGAGCAGATATTTTTTGCAGTAACTTTTCATTGTTTCTGGCCGCAGCTTTCTCCGAGCGGGCAGGATGTGCAGTTGCTTTTTTTATTCGTAGCAACGGTGCCGTGCTCGTGTTCGGTAGTAATGGGATCTAATTTATGCAGGCAATGACGCGGACATTTCTGAACACAAAGGCCGCATTCTATACATTTACTGTGGTCGATAACCGGCAGACTGCCGTTGGCATCTTCGCGCATGGTAATGGCCTGCACGGGGCAGACTTTTGCGCACATGCCGCAGCTGATGCAGGAAACGCTGCAGTCTACCATAGCGGCTTTCCCTTTGTCGCGGTTATTGCATTTTAGATGTATCTTAGTGCTGGCGCTGGTAATATACAATACCATCTGCGGGCATTGCCGCGCGCAGATACCGCAGCCGCTGCATTTACCATAGTCGATAACAGGCAGACCGTTTTCGCTCATGGAAATGGCATGAAAGGGACACATTTTTACGCAGGAACCAAAACCAAGACAGCCAAAGTTACACTTGCCCGGTCCGCCGTAGTATTTGGCTACCAGGTGGCAGTCTTTGATGCCGGTATAATTGTACAGCTTGGGCGCATTTTCTTTGCAGCCGTTGCAGGCGACGCGGGCGACCTTACGCAGGTCGGGCGATAAAGGTATATCGCCGGTAAAGCCCATGATGCGCGCTATTTTCTTTTTAGAATCAGGCGAGCAGGCCAAACAGGGTGAAACACCGTCGCGTCCGGCAACGATGGCTTCAGCCAGTCCGCCGCAGCCGGGATAACCGCAGGAGCCGCAGTTGGCGCCTGGCAGCAGATTGGTGATCTCTTCGATACGGGGATCGGTATGTACGGCCAGCTTGCGGCCTGCCACAGCGAGAATAGCGCCGAACATGCCGCCCAGGCCTGCTACTAAAGCAACAGATTTCCACATGGTGTTCTCCTTTTAGTGTATGCCGGAAAAGCCCATGATAGCGATCGACATACAGCTGGCCGTGATCAGGGCAAGGGGCAGGTTTTTCATACATTCCGGAGCGTCGCTGTCTTCCAGCCGTTCGCGGATGCAGGAAAATAGTACCAAAGCCAGAGTATAACCGACAGCGGTGCTGACAGCGTTAAGCAGACTTTGCCAGAGCGTATAGTTTTTTTGGATATTGATAAGGGCAACGCCTAAAATAGCACAGTTAGTAGTTATGAGCGGCAGAAATACGCCCATGCTTTTATGCAGTGCCGGCAGCATTTTCTTGATGAACATTTCTACCAGCTGCACTAAAGACGCGATCGCCAGAATAAAGACGATGGTCTTTAAATAGGTCAGGTCATAGGGAGCCAGGAACAGATAATAAACCAGCCAGGAGATCAGTGAAGCCAGTACCATAACGAAGGCAACGGCAGCGCTCATCCCCAGCGCGTTACGCAGGCTTTTGGAAACACCCAGAAAGGAACAGATGCCCAGGAATTGTGATAAAACGATATTGGAAATAAAAACTGCAGAAAAGATAATGGCGAAATTACTGTCCATGGTTTACCTCCCGCCTGGCTTTGATATAGTTGAGTGCCCCAAACAGCAGCCCCATGGTCAGAAAGGCGCCGGCAGGCAGGATCAGCAGCAGTACGGGCTGCGTTCCAGGCAGTGCTACGGCATGGCCGAGCAGGGTACCGGCTCCGAAAAATTCACGGCAGGCGCCGATAGCGCTGAGAGCAAGCGTAAAGCCGATACCCATACCGACAGCGTCCTGAAAGGAAAGCCACAGGCCGTTTTTAGAAGCGAAAGCTTCGGCCCGTCCTAGAATGATACAGTTAACGACGATCAGCGGAATAAAAATACCTAAAGATTCGTAGATCGCCGGTACATAAGCATTCATCAGCATTTCGGTCACGGTAACCAGAGAGGCGATGACGACGATATAGGCTGGTATCCTGATGTTGGCGGGGATAAATTTTTTCAGTGCGGAAATAATCAGGTTAGAACCGATCAGAACCGCAGTAAAAGCCGCGCCCATGCCAAGAGCATTAGTTAAAGAAGAAGTGGTCGCCAGGGCCGGGCAGACGCCTAAAAGCTGAACAAAAAGCGGATTTTCCCTGATAATACCTTTTGTAAATTCTGGCAGCATGGTTACACTCCTTTCCCTGCGGCGGCTTTGCTCGCGCCGAAATGTTCCTGATAATGTCTGCGGGCAGAATTGATGCCTTTGACAACTGCTTTGGAGGTGATGGTCGAAGCAGTAATAGCCTGGATCTCCTGCGGTTGGGAAGCATTTTTGCTGACAGTCAGATCATGGCTGAGATCCTTACCCAAAAATTGGTCTATAAAAGCCGGTTCTGTACATTTTGCTCCCAGACCGGGAGTTTCATTTTGCTGCAGGATTTTTACACCGCTGATGCGGGCGCTGGGATATTCGATACCCAGCATGATAACTACTTTACCGCTGTAGCCGTCCGGATTGACTGTGTAGATATAGCCGTTGGTCTGGCCGTCTGTTTCAGAACGTTTGACAGCGACGATATGCTTTCCTGCTGCCGGTTCATCAGTGAGCTGACCGGCGTCTGGCAGTACTTGCTTATAACCTTCGCGGACAGCGTCTGCTTTGCGGGCTTCGATCAAAGGTGCTGTCTGGTCGTGGGCAGTACCAACGCAGGCTGCGGCAATACCGCAGATAACGAGCAGGATAGCCGCCAGCCGCAGAATATCTTTACTCATGGCGGGCACCTCCTCCGAAGGGGACGTTAGTTACATAACGGTCAATCAAAGGAGTGACCATATTCATGATCAGGATCGAATAGCAGACGCCTTCTACATAACCGCCGCGCAGGCGGATCAATGCTGTAAGGATGCCAAGACCGAGTGCGTAGATCAGCCGGCCTTTTTTGGTGATCGGGCTGGTGACCCAGTCAGTAGCCATAAAAAAGGCGCCGATGATCAGCCCGCCGGAAAGCAGATGATAAATGGCAAACCAGGTCGGATATTCGCGCAGCCAGCCGTAAATAGCAGTAATAACGACAACCGTGCCGATATAGCCAGCAGGGATACGCCAGTCGATGTGTCCTCGCCAGAGCAGATAAATTCCGCCTAAAAGCAGCGCCGGGACACATGTTTCACCTAAGGAACCGCCGACATTACCCCAAAACAGTGCGCTCAGTGAGGGCAGGTCGACATTAAGCCCGCGCTGCCAGGCGCTTTCGGCCAGGCGCAGAGCTGCCAGCGGTGTAGCGGTGCTGACAGCGTCGGTATAAGGTGTGGCTTTAGTAACTGCTTCTGCGGCGGCAGTGTTCCAGGGCATGGTCCAGGTCGTCATCTGTGCCGGGAAGGAAGCGAGCAGGATGGCGCGGCCTAAGTGGGCAGGGTTAAAGATATTGCTGCCCAAGCCGCCAAAGACCTGCTTACCGATAACGACAGCACAGAAGCTGCCGAAGGCGGCCAGACCCAGTGATAATTCGGGCGGCAGGCAAAATGCCAGCAGCAGGCCGGTTAAAAGGGCGCTGCCGTCACCGACGGTAATCGGCCTCTGCATGAGCTTTTGACATAACGCTTCGCAGATGACAGCCGAGAGGCAGCAGGTAAGGATAACGCTGAGCGCCGGCCAGCCGAAAAAGTAAACAGCGGCGACCAGAGCTGGCAGAAGTGATAGTAAAACATCGCGCATAGCGGCGCTGATAGTACTGCCGCAATGGATATATGGCGATGACGATATAATGACTAAAGGCGCAGGAGCTTTGACCGGTTCCATAAGAGTCTTCCTTTCTATACGTGCACAAGATACTTATTTTTTATAGTAAGGGTTATGACCGCCGAAGCCGTCAGTAAGGATAAACTGTTTGCCCATGCGGATATACTGGACAAGGGGGATATGGGCTGGACAGTTATAGGCGCAGGAGCCGCATTCGATACAGGTACCAACGTGGCCGGCCAAAGCTGCCGGCCAATCACGACGTTTGACTGCTTTGAAAAGCTGGGTCGGTTCTAAAAACATCGGACAGGTATCGACACATTTTCCGCAGCGAACACAGGGATTTTCAGGCGGCAGCTTGGCCAGTTCAGACTGGTGATCAAAAAGCAGCAGCCCGCCAGTGCCCTTGAGAACAGGAAAATCAAGCGAATGCAGGGAAAAGCCCATCATCGGACCGCCGGAAATGATGCGGGCCGGATCGTTTTTCAGGCCCTGGGCACCCTGTTCGACAAGGTGGCTGTAAAGTGTCCCGATGCGGACACGATAATTACCCGGTTTGTGAACGGCGTTGCCGCTGACAGTGACGATACGCTCATAACAGGGCAGGTCGTCTTTAACTGCCAGAGCCGCCTGCATTGCAGTGGCTACATTATCGACGATTACGCCAACAGCCGAGGGAAGGGCTCTCTCAGGGACAACGCGGCCGGTAACGGCATAGATCAGATGGCGTTCGCTGCCCTGAGGATATTTTTCGGGACAGACAACGACGCTGATATTAGGATCGTCAGCAGTAAGCTGATTAAAAAGCTCGATAGCCCGTGGTTTATTATCTTCGATGGCAATGATGCCTTTGTTGGCTAAAGATGCTTTCAGGAAATATTTCAGGCCGCGAATTACTTCATCGGCATGTTCGATAAGAATCCGGTAGTCGGCGGTAATAAAGGGTTCACATTCGATACCGTTTAGGATAACTGTGTCAATGATGCGGCCGCTGCTCTGCGGCGCGTATTTGACATGTGTCGGGAAGGTTGCGCCGCCCATACCGACGATCCCTTTTTCTGCCAGAAGCTGTCTGATCTCATCAGGCGGAAGTACCAGGCCGCTTTCACGCGGTGTGATCGTGGGGTCGAGCGTGTCCTGGCCGTCATTTTTGATGACCATACATGCCGCGACGGTGCCGTTGGGAAGAAAGCGTCTTTCGCTGCCAACGACCATGCCGCTGACACTGGCATGGATATTGCTGCTGACTACTCCCTGGGCTTCGGCGATCTTTTGTCCAAGATATACCTTTTCGCCAGGCTGTACCAATGGTTTGGCAGGAGCTCCGATATGCATCGAGAGCGGCAGCACGACTTTCTCGGGTGCGGGGATAGCCTCGATCGGCAGTTCCGCAGTTAAATTTTTAGCAGCATCGATATGAGTGCCGCCTATAAAGGTATGCAGACGGGAAAACATGTTGTCACCTCGTTAAAAACAAATAGTGTATACTAATAAAGATTTAACATATATTATAAGGCGTAACTGCAGAAATAGCAATTGTTTCAGCAACATTTTCAAGTAATATTGCCAGGTATCAGAAAAATAGTAAAGAATGTAATAAAATGCAAGTCAACTATATTTGTTGTAAATACAATGCAGAGAAAAACGATTGTCTACAAAAAATGTGAAGTACCTGAAAAAAGTGCATTTTTCCTGATAATACACTGAATATTTGCTATAAATTTAACAAAAAAAGCAGATTTATTTTACACTTTAGCCATATTTTCTCAAAAAATTCACGAAAAACTACTGCGGAATACTGTAAAATAAGTTATAATAGGTATCGTAAAGTGTATTATAAGTTGCTTATTACGAACTTAAAATCGCTTTACTGTAATCCTGGCAGTCATCAAGTTGAGTATTTTTGATACTGCCGGTACAATTTAGGATACCGGGAGGTATACATGTTTTTTGACTCTTATGACACTCCTGTCTTCCGTCCGCCCAGTGAAGCCCGCAGTTTTATCCTGCGTGTGACCCGCGGCTGCGCCCATAACAAATGTACTTACTGTAATATGTACAGAGGCGTGCCGTTTCAGGTACTGACTGAGGAAGAGGTCGCCAGACAGATCGAGGCTGCTGCCGTTCACGGCAGAAATTCGGTTCGCAGAGTGTTTTTAGCCGATGGTGACGCTTTGGTACTGTCGACGCCGCGTCTTTTAAAAATTTTAGACGCGTTATATAAAACTTTTCCGAAGCTCCAGAGGGTAGCGGCTTATTCCGCTCCAAAGGATATCCTGCGCAAATCGCATGAAGAGCTGGTCGAGCTGCGCGAAGCAGGTTTAAAGCTGCTTTATTACGGCATGGAGACAGGTGATGACATTACCTTGCAGGCCGTGAAGAAAGGCGTCAGCGGCGAAGAGGCTGTTGAAGCAGGCCGGAAGGTTATTGCGGCAGGCATGAAGCTGTCGATGATGATTATTCTGGGCCTGGCGGGCAAACCAGGCAGCAAGCGCCATGCGGCGGAAACTGCCAAAGCGATCAATGCTATCAAGCCGACGATGCTGAGCGCGTTGTGTTTGATGCTGTACCGCGGCAGCGAGCTGCTGGATCAGTTTGAACGCGGAGAATTTGAACCGCTGCCACCACAGGGTTTAATGGAAGAATTGTATAGTATTTTAGCTGCTGTCGAACTGCCGGAAGATCATCCGTGCATTTTCCGCAGTAACCATGTTTCTAATTATGTTCAGCTGGCAGGGACCCTGCCGAAAGACAAGGAGAGGCTGCTGGGCGAGATTGCCTGGAGCGCTTCCGAATTGGGTAAGATCAAGGACTGGGACGTTTATAACAATACGAGATATTGAGTGTGCAAGGAAGGGGATCGATGGTAATGAGGAAAATGACCGCATTGCTGACCTTTGTGCTGATAATCTGTCTGCTGCCTGCCGCAGCTTTTGCCAAAACCTTTAAAGAGGGTGACAAGGACTGGAAAATCATGGTCACTCAGCAGAAGCTGAAAACTTTGGGATATGCTACTGACCGTACCGACGGTAAGTTCAGTAAAGCAACTGCCAACAGTTTGAAAAACTTTCAGAAAAAGCATAAACTGAAAGCGAATGGACGCCTGGACGATAAAACCTATAAAAAGGTCACATGGGAAGCCTTTAAAAAGGAAGGAATTACCAATGTCAAGGGCAGGGATGTCGTGAAAACGGCTTCTAAATATAAAGGTACTCCTTATAAATTTGGAGGGACAACGCCTAAAGGCTTTGACTGCTCGGCCTATGTGCAGTATGTTTTTGGCAAGCACAGGGCGCAGCTGCCGCGTACTGCGGATGTGCAGGTCTTAGAGGGTGTTTTTGTCCTTAAAAACCAGCTGAAGGAAGGCGATCTGGTCTTTTTCTCGACTTATGAGCCGGGCGCATCTCATGTTGGAATTTATGCCGGAAAAGGCATGTTCTGGAATGCATCGACGTCTCGCGGCGTAGTACTCGATTCACTGGACAATACTTATTGGAAATCCCATTATTATGGGGCGCGCCGTATTCTTGTCGATAACGGTGAAGTGTAATATTCAACAGGTGCTTTTATGATATTTGATGAAATCGAGGAGGGGTCTGAATAATGATCCGTGAAAAACGTAACAAGGAAAAACTGGCTTCCTATTATCGTAAGTTTATGGAAGATGGTGTCATCGATCCGAACGTCCATCCCTGGGTGGCTGAGTCCTGGCAGCGCTGCCGGTCGATGAAACTGCCCCATGAAACGATGCCTAAGCTCAATAAACTGAGCCGTGAGGAGATCGTTGAACATCAGAAGACCCATGAGTTTATCGTAAAGTATGTCGACGGTTTGTATGAACAAAGCAAACAGCATTTCAATATTCATAATCTGAGCATGCTGCTGATCGATGAAGACGGTTATGTGATCAAAAATTATGCACTGCCCTTTTTTCAGAGAGTGATCGAAGATATCCAGGGGATGCGCGTACTGGAAGAGGACGTAGGTACCTCGAGCATCAGTATTGCGCGTGAGCATAATGTACCGTTTTTAATGTTTGGCCCGGAAATGTGGATCAAAGACAGTCATTCCGGCGATGCCTGCAGTGCGCCGATCTGTGTCAACGGTAAGATCCGCTATATTATTTCCTTCTTTTCGCTGGATCAGAACGATCTGCCTTATGACCTGCTGCTGTCGCTGCTTTTGACGATGAAATATTCTATCGAACAGCATCTTTCCATGCTGGAATACTGGAGCATTTATCAGCTGATGATGAATGAACTGCCGGTGGCCGTGTACTGGATCGGTCAGGACGAGCAGCTGAAATACTGTAATAACAATGCGCAAAAGCGTCTGGATGGCAAAAAGAACCTGGAAGACGTCTTTTTGAATTATGAGCATATTCCCATCAAAAAAGCCCTGCAGGGTGTACCAACGCATCGTCGTGAGATCACCTGGATCACGCAGGACCGTACCTATGAAGATATTACTACAGTCATGCCGATCAAAGTTGGCAGTGAGGTCGAAAGCGCTTTGGTGATGTCGATGTCGATCGAAGATCTGAAAACTACGATTGCCCATGCTACCGGCTATAGCTCCCGCTACAGTCTGTACAGCATGGTGGGCGAGACCAGTGAATTTTTGGCTTTGCAGCATAAGGCTTCGCGTATTGCCCGCAGCGATAATAATATCCTGCTTCAGGGCGAGCCGGGGACCGGCAAGCAGCGTTTGGCCCATGGTATCCACCAGGCCAGTCCGCGTGCGGCTGCGCCGTTGATCGTTGTGAAGTGTTCGAATGCGCCGATCGAGGCGTTGGAAGAAGAATTTTTCGGCAGTGTAGACGGTGACCGTCAGCCAATGGCCGGTAAACTGGAGCTGGCACTGGGTGGTACGCTCTTCCTGGATGAAGTCGAAAAGCTGCCTGTGGAAATGGGCGATAAGCTGGCTGATGCCTTGAAAAATGGTTTGGTAAACCGTGAAACCGGTATTCGCAAGAAGTTAAACGTGCGTGTGATCGCCGCCTGCGATTCTAATTTAAAACGCTTGTCTGATAAGGGACTTTTCTCAAAAGCCTTATATGAGCTGGTATTGGATACGACAATGCGTGTTCCGCCTCTGCGCGAGCGCGTGAAAGATATTGAGGTCATCGCTTCCCATATTCTGGCTGAAATGTCGGCGCAGCATAATCTGCCGCCGAAACGTTTGTCGCCGGAAGCGCTGAATCTTTTGACAAGCTGCAGCTGGCCCGGTAATATCAAACAGCTGCAGGGAGTTATCGAGCAGGCATTCTTCCATACTCCCGGAGCGATCATCGAATCCGATAATATCAAGCTTCCTGGTGACCGGACGCTTGAGAAATCCTGGAAATATGATAAAGACGCTTTTATTGCGGCCTGGAAATCTGCCGGCGGTAATATCAGTAAACTGGCAGGAATGCTTGATGTCAGCCGTGTTACCCTGTACCGTTATTTGAAAAAATATGGACTGGGACCTAAAGTCGGCAAAGAGGATTAATAAAAATTCGAAAAATAAATAAAAAACAGAGTGCATTTGCACTCTGTTTTTTATTTTTGCAGTATTTAAAATAGTTATAAAGGCGCGCAGAGGAGACTGGACAATATCTTTTTTTAAATAACCAGGTTAAATTTAAGAAAAAAGAAAGTTTATGAAGTACAGTTTTATTGCCAAGTAAAATTTGAGCGATTATAATAAAGCCAACTTAAGTATGAAAGCAGGTGTTGACAATGTTCAAGAACAAATTAGCGGCCGTTATTATGGCTGTTTTCACAGCCATAACATTTTCTGTTGCGGCTCAAACGGCCGAAGCCAAACCGGTACGGCCAGCTCCGGGACAAGTACTGGTTCCGCCGCAGGTACGTGAAACTGCAGAACTGCAGAAGATCAGTAAACGTTTTGATATTGATGCGTCTGTTCTGCAGACGGAGTTTGACCGAGGCTGGGGTTTTAAAGAGCTGCGCCACGCTGCTCTGCTGTCACTGGCTTCCGGGAAAAATATCAATGAGATCCTGCGTCTGAAAGAGAACAACAGCTGGCCGAGGGTAGAATATTTAACGGGTATCACGCCCAACGATATTAAAGCGGCACGTGATAGAAATGATGCCCGTTATTTTGCCGCTGCACTTGGCTTGAAAGAAAAGGACATCCTTCCTTACCTGCGTCAGAATTACGCGCTGAATGATGTGCTGCATGCCGCACTGCTGGCACAAGCTTCTGGCAGCACGGCAGAGAGCATTTTGGCTGCTCATCGTCCGCCGACGCATGACTGGAGTTATGTGGCTTATGAATTGGATGTCAGTCGTGAAAAGTTAGATGCGATCAGGGAAAAAATAGCCAGCGTAAAATGAATTTATTGTTAAAATAGGAAAAGTCTGCTGCTGCCGCGGCAGGCTTTTTTTATTTGTACAGGGTATTGGCAGCAGGTGTGAAAGGTTTTTCTGGTTACAATACAATGGTAATTTTTTATAAAAATGATGATTAGAACTCTATTATGTTATATAATATAAATTGGATTTGTATTTAGATTTTACAAAGGCGGGTCAGTATGAGACTAAGAAAAAAACCATGGATCGAAGAAGCAATGCAGGATTTAAAAGGTGAATATGTTTTGATGCATGATTTGGAAAATTATAAAGGACGCTGGCAGGAACTGTTTCCCGGTAAGCGTTTATGTCTGGAGATTGGCTGCGGCAAAGGCCGCTTTATTATCGGGATGGCGGAGCTGCATCCGGAAAAGGCTTTTATTGGTGTGGAAACGCAACACGATATTGCTTATTATCCCGGTAAAACTGCCAAAGAAAATAAGATGGATAATATCAAGGTCATCTGCGCTAATGCAGAGCATATGGAGGACTGGTTCGAGCCGGGCGAGATCAAAGAATTATATTTGAATTTCAGCGATCCGTGGCCGAAAGCGCGTCACGCTAAACGCCGGCTGACGCATCGTAATTTCTTGGCGAAATATCAAAGACTTTTAGGAAAAGGCGGACACCTGCGTTTTAAAACGGATAACAGAGCGCTGTTCGATTTTTCAGTTGAGGAATTTAAGGAATTTGGCCTGGAGATCATTGCGTTGAGCTATGATCTGCATAACTCAGATTATGATAATGAAGTGCAGACGGAATATGAGCGTAAATTCAGCTCTTTGGGGACACCGATAAATTTTTGTGAAGTGGTATTTTAAGAGAGGCTGTTATGAAGAAACGATTTTTGATCTGGGATAATCCCAAGGATGCGATCATCAGCCTGACTTTACTGCTGATGCTCGTGGGCTGTATCAATGTGTTCAGCGCTAGCTTTGTCGAAGCGCGGGATATGTTTGAGGATGGTTATTATTATCTGAAGCGGTACTTGATTTTTGGCGCAGCCGGACTGATGCTGATGCTGTGGCTGGGATTTCGTGCGCCTTCGTATAAAACGTGGCTCAACGATTTTTGGCTGAAAGCCATCTATTTTGGTGTCGGCAGCCTGCTGCTTTTAGTAGATCTGATCGGTACGACTAATAAGGGTGCTCAGCGCTGGTTGTATGTGGGCGGAATTTCTATTCAGCCTTCAGAGCTGGCGAAGATTGCCGTGATCCTTCTGGGGGCAGCTCTGCTTGGTGAAATGCTGCGTAAGCGTCAGTCGATCAGTCTGCTGAATAAGGATACCGTCTGGCCTTTTGTGGGGACGGTGATCTACGGCATTCTGGTTTTGAAACAGCCGGATATGGGTACGGCGGCTATTATCGTAGCGTTGATGGTGGGTCTGTATATTTTGGCAGGTCTGCGTCTGCGTGAGGTAGTAGGCCTGTTGGGGATTTTAGGCGCAGTGGCGGTGGCAGGGGCGATCATGGCCCCTTATCGGCTGCAGCGTGTTAAAGTATGGCTGGACCCGTGGAGCGATGAGGCTAATACGGGCTATCAGATGGTACAGTCGCTGATGTCGATCGGCAGCGGCGGTCTAACAGGTTTGCCGTGGGGGCAGGGCAGCGGCAAGTTCTTTTATCTGCCTGAGGCGCATACAGATTTTGCATTTGCTATCTTTTGTCAGGAATGGGGACTGCTGGGTGCGGCGATCCTGATTTCGGTGTTTCTGTTACTGGCTGCGGCATTTTTCCGTATTGCTATGAATACTAAAGATGAACGGGGCTTTATTCTTGTTTCCGGCGTCAGCCTGCTTATCGTGGGACAGGCGGTTGCCAATATGGCAATGGTGTGCGGGCTGCTGCCTGTAATCGGCGTGCCTTTGTCCTTTATCAGTTATGGCGGCACTTCGATGCTGATAACTCTGGCTTCGATCGGACTGGTGCTTTCAGTTTATCGTGACGAGTGTAAACGTGAAAAGCTGGAGCGGCTGTCGCCCGATACACGCAGGACGCAGATGCGTGTCGTTTCACCCGCTGAGGGGAGGTGGCAGCGCTGATGAAGAAGTTTTCGCTGCAAAACGGTAAAAAACGTTTTGCCATTATCGGCCTGCTGATCTTTTTTGGTTTTGGAACGGTGTTTCTGCGGCTGATCTGGCTGCAGGTCATTCAAAACGAAGAGCTGGCCAGACGTGCTGCCAATCAGGTTACCGGCAAGGTAACTAAATATTCGCCGCGCGGAGCCATTTTGGACTGCAACGGCGAGGAGCTGGCAGTCAGCATTATGTCTAAATCTCTGTATGTCGACCCGGTCGAGATGCAGGATAACCCGACGAAAAAGGGCGAGAAGCCGGAACGTGACGTCAAGCGGCTGGCCGCTGATTTGCTGGCCGGAGTGCTGCAGATGAAAGCAGACGAATTATATTCTGATTTTACAACAGAAGCACGCTTCATCTGGCTCAAACGAACGATGGAGCCTAAAGAAGCGGCAGAAGTAGAACGGATCATTCGTGAGAATAAGCTGCCGGGGCTGCATTTTTTAGAAGAAAGTAAACGCTATTATACAAAAAAATCAATGGCGGCTCAGGTGCTGGGTTTTGTCGGTACGGATGATAACGGTCTCAGCGGTATCGAGCTGGCTTTGGACTCGGTAGTCAAGGGTGCGGAAACACAGCAGCAGGAGGTCGTCGATGCGCTGGGGCGCCCCATGGGTGACAGCGGTTTCAATAAAGCCAGGCCGCAGAAGATGGCTTCAGTCTATCTGACCCTGGACAGCAAGATCCAGTTTGTGCTGGAGGATGCGCTGGATAAGGCGATGAAGGATACGAAAGCCGCCAGTGCGGCGGTCATCTTGATGGACCCGAATACGGGCGCGATTCTGGGCATGGCCAATCGGCCCAGTTTTGACCCTAATACTTTTTATAAATATCCGGCTACCAGCTGGACTAATCGCGCGGTTTCGACTATTTACGAACCGGGCTCGGTTTTCAAGCCGATTGTGGGCGTGATGGGACTGACGGAAAAAATTATTACGCCGACCACGATGATCAATGATACGGGCAGTATTCAGATAGCCGACCGTACGATACGCAATTGGGACGGGGAAGGCATGGGACTGGTACCGTTTCAGGATGTTATAAAATTTTCGATCAATACGGGTATGGTACAGCTGGGGATGCAGCTGGGAGCACAGCGGATGATCGATTACAGCAAGAAGTTCGGTTTCGGCAGTGTGACCGGTATAGAGCTGCCGGGTGAAGAAGAGGGTATCCTTTATAATCCGGATCATATGTATCAGCCGGATATTGCAACCATGTCTATCGGTCAGGGCATTGCCGTAACGCCGCTGCAGATGCTGCGTGCGATCTGCGCTATTGCTAACGGCGGCGAGCTTTTGCAGCCGTATATCATCGATAAGATCGTGATGCCGGATGGACGCGTTCTGCGCCAGGGGCAGAAAAAAGTGGTGCGCCGGGTGATGAGTGAGGAAGTTGCCGCACAGATGCGCGGAATGATGGAGCAGGTTGTCGCCGCCGGTGGTGGTAAAGCAGCAGGGATCAAAGGCTACCGTATTGCCGGTAAGACCGGTACCGCCGAAAAGCTTGCGGAAACAGGCGGTTATGCAGCCGGTAAATATATTGCTTCTTTCGTGGGCTTTGTACCTGCTGATAAGCCGCAGTATGCGATGCTGATCATGCTGGATACGCCGCAGGGAGCTTTTTACGGTTCGCAGGTTTCGGCGCCGGTATTCCGCGATACATTGCAGCAGATCCTTGTAGCTAAGGGCATTCAGCCCAGCAGCAGTGAAGGACTGCCGTCATTTGAGCAGCATGTACGGAATAATCCCGCTGTTAATTCGACAGTGCCGCCTCCGGCTAAGATTCCGCAGATGGAGATACTGGCAGACGGTAAGATCAAACTGCCTGATTTCAGCGGGCTGGATATGCGGCAGACGGCTGAACTGATCCAGCAGGGACGTCTGGTACTGGTGCCGCATGGCAGCGGTCGGGCGCGGAAGCAGTCGCAGCCTCCGGGAACAGTAGTTGCCGAAGGTACGAAGCTGGAAATCTGGTTTGAATAAAAACATTTAAATGTATACATTAGGTTGCTGTCAGAGCAGCAGGAAAAAATCTGTCGGCACAGAAGATATACAAGATGGTTCACAGGTATAAGTGAAGAGGAGGGCGTTTATTTATGTTATCAGATATTGAAATTGCTCAGCAGGCCAAGATGCTGCCGATCACGGAGGTTGCCGCTAAGCTCGGCATCGGCGAAGAAGACATTGAAATGTATGGCCGTTACAAGGCTAAATTATCTATGGATCTGATCCGCCGCATGGAAGATAAACCGGCAGGCAAGCTGGTTTTGGTAACGGCTATTACGCCTACGCCGGCAGGCGAAGGCAAGTCGACTACTACCGTAGGACTGGCCCAGGGCCTGGCCAAAATTGATAAAAGCGTTATCGTAGCTTTGCGCGAACCTTCTCTGGGACCCTGCATGGGCGTTAAGGGCGGCGCAGCCGGCGGCGGTTATTCTCAGGTGGTGCCGATGGAAGATATCAACCTGCATTTTACAGGTGATTTCCATGCGATCACATCTGCACACATGCTGCTTTCGGCAATGGTAGATAACCATGTGCAGCAGGGCAATGCTTTGAATATCGACCCGCGCCGGATCGTTTGGAAACGTGTTGTTGATATGAATGACCGCGAGCTGCGTAATATTGTTGTCGGACTGGGAGGCAAAGCGCATGGCGTACCGCGTCAGGACGGTTTTGATATTACCGTTGCTTCTGAGGTCATGGCTATTTTGTGCCTGGCCAGCAGTCTGCACGATCTAAAAGAACGTTTAAGCAAGATCATTGTTGCTTATGATTATAACGGCAAACCGGTTACCGCAGGGCAGATCAGAGCCCACGGCGCTATGGCTGCCCTTTTGAAAGATGCTGTGAAGCCTAATCTTGTGCAGACACTGGAAAATGTGCCGGCGATTATTCACGGTGGCCCGTTTGCCAATATCGCCCACGGCTGCAACAGCGTGATGGCAACTAAGACGGCTATGAAGCTGGCTGATTATACGATTACAGAAGCAGGCTTCGGCGCTGATCTGGGCGCTGAAAAATTCTTTGACATCAAATGCCGTTATGCCGGGTTGAAGCCGGATGCTGTTGTGCTGGTTGCTACAGTGCGCGCATTGAAGATGCATGGCGGGGTGCCTAAGACGGACTTGACTGCGCCGAATGTGGACGCTGTGAAAAAAGGTATCGTCAATCTGGAAAAACACATTGAAAATATTAAAAAATTCGGTCTGCCTCTGGTAGTAGCCATCAATATTTTTGCTCAGGATACACCGGAAGAGCTGGAAGCTGTACGTGCCCATTGTGCTGCACATGGCGTCAATGTTGCATTGTCCGATGTTTTTGCCAAAGGCGGCGCCGGCGGCGTGGAGCTGGCTAAGGAGGTTGTTGCGCTGGCAGAAAGCGGCAAGGCTGATTTTGCTCCTATCTATGCTTCCGAGCTGACCTTAAAGGAAAAAATCGCAACTGTGGCGCGTGAGATTTACGGTGCCGGCGATGTAGTTTATGCTAAAGAAGCAGAAACTGCTTTGAAGGATTTTGAAAGTCTGGGTTATGGCAATCTGCCGATCTGTATGGCTAAGACCCAGTATTCGTTTTCGGATGATCCGACGTTGCTTGGTCGTCCCAGCGGTTTTACCATGACGATCAAAAACTGCAGGATCTCTGCCGGCGCAGGCTTCGTAGTCGTGCTGACAGGTGATATCATGACGATGCCCGGCCTGCCGAAGGTGCCGGCAGCAGAGAAAATCGATGTCAGTGATGACGGCGTCATCAGCGGCTTGTTTTAAGGGGAGTTGTAGCAATGGAAACTTTGTTGATGAAGGGCAAGCCCGTTGCCGATGCATATAGAGAAACTGTTTCAGCCAAGATCACAGCCGCAAAGGAAAAAGGGATCAAAGTTACTCTGGCGATCATTGTGGTGGGAGAGGACCCTGCTTCGCATGTTTATAAAGACCGTCTGGTAAAACTGGTAGAAAGTCTTGGCGGTGAAGCCAAGGTGCTGGCAATGCCGGAAACAGCAACACAGGAAGAAGTTATTGCCGCTATCAAAAAACTTAATCATAACCGCTATGTTACCGGTATCCTGCCGATGATGCCGATGCCGAAGCATATCGACGGCGATGCTGTCGGTGCCGCTATCACTATGAGCAAAGACGTGGACTGTTTAAACCCTAAAAGCGTCGGAGAAGTCTTTTTAGGGCGCAGCCGCTGGGCACCGTGCACTCCGCGGGCCTGTATGGCGACTCTGTCTCATTACGGTATTGAGTTAAAGGGGAAAAACGTCGTTGTTGTCGGGCGCAGTAATGTAGTTGGCAAGCCTGTGGCGCTGCTGCTCCTGCAGGAGCATGCTACGGTCACTGTCTGCCATTCCCGGACCAGGGATATTGCGGATGTGCTGCGCGGTGCTGATGTCATCGTTGCCGCTGTGGGTGTACCGGCTTTCATTAAACCTGAAATGGTCAAAGAAGGCGTCGTGATCGTCGATGTTGGTATCAATGCTGTCGAAGGCGGTCTGGTAGGTGACGTTGACCCTGCCGTCAGCGCTAAAGCCAGCGCTTTTACGCCTGTTCCAGGCGGTATTGGCATCGTCAGCAATATGATGGTCATGGATATGTTAAGCAGAAATTTATAAGGCGAGGTAAGTAAGACCGTGAGAAGATTTGTATGGCTGCTTTTACTGATCGTTTTTGTAGCTTTTATTTTTTATAATTCTTCTATGCCGGCGGCAGAATCACACCGGGCCAGTGAACTGGTCGGCTCGATTCTGACCGGTATGGGGAAATGGTTCGGCATTGATGTACCGCAGCAGAACCTGGATTATAATATCCGCAAGCTGGCACATTTTTTGGAGTTTGCTATCCTGGGCGTGATCCTGTGCAATGTTTACGCGGCGTTCGGTGTCAGTCATCGTACAGCGACAGGGTATATTTTGTTTTTAGGTTTGGCAGCAGCCGTTAGCGATGAATATATCCAGCTGCATGCTCCGGGACGCAGTGCCTTGGTTACGGACGTGATCCTGGATTTTTCAGGGGTCTTTTTTATCTGGCTGACACGTGAGGTCTGGAGCTGGGCCAAGCGGTAGTCAAAATGCAAAAACACTGTTACGTATATACGTAACAGTGTTTTTTGTTATTTGATATAAGCTGCCAGAGTTTCATAGAGCTTCTGCGGGTCGATAGGTTTGGCAATATGGGCGTTCATACCAGCTGACAGCGCATTTTTAATATCTTCGGCAAAAGCGTTGGCAGTCATGGCAATAATAGGGATTGTTGCTGACTGTGGATGTGTACTGCTGCGGATAGCCTGGGCGGCTTCGTAGCCGTTCATGACAGGCATCTGGATATCCATCAGGATAGCATCGAAGCTGCCCTTTGCAGATCCAGTGAAAAGCTCTGTGCACTGCAGTCCGTTTTCAACGATCGTGACTGCCGCACCCGTTTTTTCCAAAATCAGTTCGGCGACCTTTTGATTGATCGGATGATCTTCTGCCAGCAGAAGCGATTTCCCTGAAAAATCAAAATCAGCACTGCCAAAAGTGTGCGTTGGTTTTTCAACAGGATGTTCAGCTTCAGTATCGAAGTGCAGCGGCAGTGTAACAGTAAAAGTCGTACCTTCACCCTGCCTGCTGGTTACGGAAATCGTACCGCCTTTATAATCGACGATATTTTTGACGATGGCAAGTCCCAGTCCGGAACCTTCGATATGCTTGCTGATGACGTCGCTGCTGCGGAAAAAAGGATCGAATAGATGCTGCAGGCTTTCGCTGTCGATACCGATACCGGTATCGCTGATCGTAAATTTATACCAGCCGAGCCGCTCATTGTCTGAAGGGAGCTCGCAGGCGCTGAAGGTAACAGTGCCACCCGGAGGTGTGAATTTACAGGCGTTGCTGACAAGGTTATCCCAGATCCGCTGCAGCTGTGCGGTATCACCGATACAATTGCAGTGAAGAAGTTCTGCGTTATGCAGGAAGTTAAGGCTGTTTTTATCCATCAACAGCTGGTAACGGCTGCAGAATCTGTCTATTTCGACGGACAAGTTGAACGAGGTACGCGCCAGTTTCAGTTTGCCTTTTTCGATGCGGCTCATATCCAGAATGTCATTGATCAGCGTCAGCAGATGTGACGAAGAGCTTTTGATAATATCGAGATATTCGCTGAGATGCTGCCGGTTATCCAGATCGTCCAGGGCCAGATCCGTCATACCGATGATCGCGTTCATGGGCGTGCGGATGTCGTGGCTCATAGCGGAGAGAAAATCTGTTTTGGCGCGGTTGGCTTCCTGAGCCAGATCCAAGGCATTTTGCAGTACGGATCTGGAATTTTTTTCGGCGCTGATGATATCAGTAACATCACATCGGACAAGACAAATCGTATGATGACCTTCGTCGCCCCAAAGGACGTTGATCTGTTTGTTCTTTTCGCTGCCGTCATTAGCAAGATACGGCAGCGTAAATTCGTAACCCTGCGGTTTCTCTGCCAGCCTGCTGAGGATGACCGGCAAAGAAAATTTTTCTGCCGCAGTTTCATCCGCTGCCAGTTTAGTATAAGGAAGGCTGAGCTTGTGCAGTGCTCTGTTAAAGTCCGCGCATTTATAGGGTGAAAGATTTTGCAGTACAGATTTGCGGGTATACATTGTAAATTCTTTTGTCACCAGATTGATGATGCTGAGCTGCTCAAAGGTATAGGCCAGCGTATTCAGCAGCGCTCGCTGTTCCCGTACGTAGTCTGTGATATCGGCTCGGGCCATACCAACTTTATTCAGCCGCTGATCGATCAGGAATACGATCATATTTTTAGTATAGATATGTCCTTGTTCATCCTTCAGTGAATAATGGAAGGAGTAGGAATTTTCGTGATACAGCCGCCGCTGCATATTGGCGGGATCAAACATTTCCATACAAAATTCCCGATCTTTGGGGACAGTGAAGGTCTGCAGGAAGGCGACGATATTTTTGCTGTAGCTTCCCTGTTCAGGCGGCATTAGATTCGCTTTGCTGTTTGTGAAAAAAAGCTGATAGCTATCGCTGTTGAAATCACAGGTAGCGATAAAATCATAATGGGCGTGCGCCAGATGCATCGATATCTGGTCGTTGATCTTAAATTGTGTCAGATCGAGCACGGAAAGTACGCCGATCGTGTGGCCGTTATCCGGTGATTCTATCATATTGATGACACATTTAAGGTAATGACCGCTGTTATCATGAGGCATACGGATAAAGCATTCTAGTTCCTGACTGTTGATGCCCTGAGCAAATTTTTCCAGCAGCGGGGCATTGAGGAAGGTATTAAGGAAGTGCTGTCGTTCTTCCGGGCTTTCGATAAGAGTGGCCAGCCCCTTGAAAAAGTTCTGGCGCTCGAAACCAAATTTTTGCAGGGGATCGATACCTGTTTTGTCGTAAATACGCAGGATCCTGTTGGCGGTTATATCGCAGTAACCGCTGAGAATCTCGTTAGAAAGCGGATAGTTCTGCTGACGAAGTAAAAGATCATTGTATTTTTGGCGCAGCTTGTTCTGCGCTTCTATTTCTTTTGTGATATCACTGTAAACTGCATAAATAAGCGGTATTTCGTTTGGGCTTAAAATGAGTGAAGAATTGTTTTTGATCCAGATATAACTGCCGTCTTTTTTGCGCAGCCGGTAGATACTTTCGCAGGTATCAAGGTGCTTCTTGAGATGCTGATTCAATCGGCCAATGATATAGTCAAGGTCGTCCGGATGGACGCCAGCTGTGGCATCGTTTTTGTAAAGCGCGTAAGCTTCGTCAGTGGACATACCTGTCATGGCGGCGAAACCCTCGGAAATATATTCGGGGAGCATTTGTTTTTTTGCCATATCAAAACGGATGACTGCAATGCCGCCAGGAAGATTCTGGACAAGGGTTTGATAAAACTGTTCCAGTTGCTCGGTTTTGCGCGAACTGGTTATTTTATCGGTAATGTCGTTAATAAAAAGCGTGTAAGCAGGCAGACCGTTCCATTCAAGTTCTTTGGCACGGATCTCGTAGCTTTTGCCGTTTGCGAAGGTAAGCTCCTGTGGTTTTTCAATATTTTTGATCATTGATAAAGGGCAGAAGGTACAGGGAGTCTGTTTGTCGTGCAGGGCGGTGTAGCATTTTTTACCCCAGGCATTGTTTTTACCTGTTAAAAAAAGTTCTACGTTTTCATTGTAATACAGCAGGTCATGGTTCTTTTTATCAATGACATAGATACCCTGGGCCGCTTCGTTGCTGATCTGCTGGAATAGTTTGGCTTCATCGGACATACCGGTAAAAACGGCATAAAAGATGCCGTTGATAGCTTTGCCATTCAGATGGACCCATTCCAGTACCTGATCTTTTCGGGTGATACGATAAGAAAGATCAAGAGTGTCACTGCTGATGAACATATGCTGGAAAGCATCGTAGACCCGCTGATAGTCTTCTTTAAAAACCATACTCCAGGGATTGGCCGCATAATGCTGCAGATCAGCTGCGTCACTGCAGCCGAAAAGTTTAGCAACACCATCGGAACAAAACAGACGCCGGGGATTTTGCATATCATTAAAATCATAGGCAGCAATGCCGCCGGGAATAGAATTGATGACGTGTGCCAGCTCTTCTCGGGCCTGTTTGAAGGCGGAAATATTGTGGAATACACATTGCAGAAGGGGATGTCCGCCGTCTTCGCCTATTTTCCGGGCGTGAACATTGACCCAGACGATGTGTCCGTCGCGATGCTGTTTGCGGAATTCAAAGCTTGCCGATTTTCCGGCTTCCAGTACCTGGCGTATCTTCCGAATGACCATAGCGGCATCTTCCTGATAGATAAGATCAGCAGCATCCTGTTTTATGAGCAGGTCATATTCATCGCGGCTATAGCCGGAAAGAGCGGGTACGCCGTCAGAATAGTAAACCGTTTCAAAGATGTCGGAAACTTTATAGATTGCGACGCCGCCGGGAATAGCGTTAATGATATCCTGGGCATTTAGTTTTTTGTCAAAGCGTTTCATTGCAGATCCTCCCCCTGATAAACAGGACGATAATAAATAATTTTTTATATTAAAATTATAACATTTTTTAAATGAATATAAAAATAAAAAGTTAAATATATTAATCAAGAAAAATATAAAACCTGGATTATTGTTATTTTTGATAACAGCAATCCAGGTTTTATATGTTGTGTGTGAAAATTAAAATAAAGCCAGCCGGGATTTTAAACTATTTTGATGCCCAGCAGTCTGGCAATGTCAGCGGATTGCAGTAAATTGATCTGCATGCCCCGCAGTTCTTTAAAAGTTTCTGAAACAGTAATGCCATCGATTTTGCAGTCTGAAAAATCAAGGTCTTTAAGAGGTGTTTTAAAGAAGTCGGCACCGCTGAAAACTGAAGCTGCTAAAGTAAGTTTCTTCAGGCGTACTTCAGCCCAGAAGGACTCTTTGAAAGAGCAGTTGCTGACGGCAAAGTTTTCCCATTGTGATTTGGAGAAATTGGCGTATGCAAAGGAACTGTCACACAAGGTCAATTCCTTGCAGCAACTTTGTGAGAAATCGGCACCGTTGCCGCGGCTGTCGGTGATAGTTACTTGTTTCCAAAAGCTTTCGCTGAAATTACAGTTGGAAAAATCACAGTTTTTTACAGCGACTGACAAAAAGCGTGATTGTGAGAAATCACAGCGTGTAAAGCGGCATTTGCTGAACTGGACATTGTGAAAAATGATTTTGCTGAGGTCTTCATTATTCAGAGTTTCATCATGGAAAGACATATCGGAGATACGTCCGTCGTCTTCGCTGCGGGATGCAGCAAGTTGTTGGGTTAACATGTTTTTACCTCGTAATGTTGATGTGTATATTACTACTATAACACATAAGGGGGCGGAATGCGCAAAAATCCCCGGCATTATTAATAATGCCGGGGATTACAGCAGCTTATTTGATCAGATCCATACCAACCTGCAATGCCTGTTTATTTTTTTCTTCAGTGCCTTTCGGTACGCGGTTCAAAACAGCTTTTACCAGCGATTCTTCACTGACGATGCCGGTCAGCTTCACCAAAGCTCCCAGCGCGATGATGTTGGCAAAAAGCGCTTTGCCAAGCACTTCTTTGGCGCTGTGGGTGATCGGCAGCTCGTAGACCTTGCCGCCGAAGTCCGGCACGTCGCTGACGAAAAGACTGTCGGTGATCATAACGCTGCCTGCCGTCAGGTCGTGTGAATATTTGGTAGCCGCTTCCTGGCTCATTGCCAGCAGCAGGTTCGGGTCGGTCACTTTCGGGAAGTGGATCGCTTCGTCAGAGATAATGACCTCTGCTTTAGAGGCGCCGCCTCTGGCTTCCGGGCCATAAGACTGGGACTGGATCGCCAGCTTGCCGTCTAAAAGCGCCGCCTCTGCCAGAATGATGCCGGCTGTGATCAGGCCCTGGCCGCCGGTACCGGATAAACGTAATTCCTGTTTCATGATTATTTACCTCCCTGCGCTCTGGCGATCAGCTCGTCGTAGGCTGCTGTATATTCCTGTCTGCCTTCAACCTGATACAGTACGCCGATCGGGAATTTGCCCGCTTTTTGTTCTTCGGTCATTTTATCCCAGGCTGCCAGCGGTACTGCGTGGTCGCGCTGCCATTTCATCATGTCGGCGGGACCGCCCATTTTATTCTGGCGTCCGTAGGAGATGGGGCAGGCAGTAACAGCTTCGATCAGGCTGAAGCCTTTGTGTTCGATACCCTTGGCGATCAGGTCGGCCAGGATCTGGGCATGGAAAGTGGTGCCGCGGGCAACAAAGGTAGCGCCGGCCGCTTTGACCAGCTCGGCTACGTTGAAGTCCTGTTCGATCGTCGCATAAGGAGCTGTCGTCGCTTTGGAGCCTGTCGGTGTCAAAGGCGAATACTGGCCGCCGGTCATACCGTAAATACTGTTGTTGTAAAGTACGACGGTCATATCGATGTTGCGGCGGGCAGCGTGGATCAGGTGGTTGCCGCCGATCGCTGTAGCGTCGCCGTCGCCGGTAACGACGATGACAGTCAGGCCGGGGTCAGCCAGTTTAACGCCGGTCGCTACCGGCAAAGCGCGTCCATGTGCGGAATGGACTGTATTGAAATCTAAATAGCCGGAGGCACGGCTGCTGCAGCCGATGCCGGAAATAACTGCGACTTTGTCTTTATCAAGGTCAAGCTTGGCAACTGCCTTGACGATGGTGCCGGTAACGACACCGTTGCCGCAGCCGGGGCACCAGATATGAGGCAGGCGGCCCGGACGGAAATATTTATCGATCATTGCTTCCATGTTCATAATCAAATCTCCTCTCCTTCTTAGGCCATGGCCTTTTTGATCTCAGCCAGCAGCTGAGCGGGGGTAGCCGGTTCGTTGTCGTATTTTGCGTACAGCGCAACCGGTACCTGTCCTGCGACGACGCGCTCTACTTCCAGTACATACTGTCCGTAGTTGAGCTCGTGCACCAAAATACCTTTGACCTTGGAGGCCAGTTCTTTGATCTGCCTGTCAGCCAGCGGCCAGATCGTGATCGGGCGCATCAGGCCGACCTTGAGACCTTCCCTGCGTGCCATATCGACAGCTTCGTAAGCGGTGCGGGCACCGCCGCCGAAGGCGATAACTGCATATTCGGCATCTTCCATCTGGTAGTTTTCTACCTGGACGATGTCGTCAAGATTGTTGTAAAGTTTGTCATGCTGACGGTTGGTAGCGGCTAAAGTAGCAGCCGGTGTACCTTTCGGGAAACCGGTCTCGTCGTGTACCAGACCGGTGACGTGCCAGCGGTAGCCGCTGCCGAAAGCGGGCATGGCGGGTACAAGGCTGTCGTCAGTAGCGTAGGCTTTAAATTCTTCGGGGCTGCATTCAGGCTGTTTACGTTCTGCCTGCGGAATCTCGCTGTAATCGTCCGGCAGTTCGATCTTCTCGCGCATATGGCCGATAACTTCGTCCATCAGCAGTACAACGGGAACACGGTATTTTTCGCTGAGAGCGTAAGCGCGCAGCGTCAGTTCAAAGCATTCAGGCACGCTGGCCGGGGTCAGGGCAATGAGCCAGTGATCGCCGTGCGTGCCCCAGCGGGCCTGCATCAGGTCGCCCTGGGAAGGAGAGGTAGGCTGGCCGGTAGACGGGCCTACGCGCTGCACGTTGACGATGACCAAAGGAATCTCGGCCATGCAGGCATAACCGATCAGCTCCTGTTTTAAAGAAAAGCCGGGTCCGCTGGTCGCGGTCATAACTTTTTTGCCGGTCAGCGCTGCGCCGATAATAGCGCCCATGGAAGCGATCTCGTCTTCCATCTGGATGAATTTACCGCCGACGAGAGGCAGGCGTTCAGCCAAAGATTCAGCAACTTCGGTAGAGGGTGTGATAGGGTAGCCGCCGAAAAATTTTACACCGGCAGCGATGGCGCCTTCGACCACTGCCTGGTTGCCTTGTAACAAAAGGATTTTGGACATGATTTCAACTCCTCCGTTTTACTTTTCTACAAAAATCGCAAAGTCAGGGCAGCGTGTTTCGCACTGGCCGCATTGGATACATTTATCCTCGGCGACCACCTCTACTTTTTCGATCTCGCTGATTGCCAAAACCTGTTTGGGGCAAAATGCTACGCAGATTCCGCAGCCTTTGCAGCGATTTGTATGGACCTTCAGACTCATAATCGCGACCTCCTTCTTTCTCAAAAACTATCCGCCTTAAGCGGAACAAAAATAATTAGAAAAAATAAATAATAGTTTTCTGTGATTTCAACTCTATTATATAGGAAAGCATCGGCGATATAAAGCCCTAAAATTGTGAAAAAATAAAATAGCAAAATTTTTTGATGAAACAAAGTGAAGTTTGGAAAGATAAATTTGTAAAGTTTGTCTAAAAAACTTATAATAATATATAATAATGGAGAAATAGAAATATTTATTGAAAGGAAGTTTGATTTATGCGCGAAATAGACAAAACCTTACCTAAAGATCAGAGAATATTGCTGGCAGCAGAGGAAGTTTTCAGCCGCCGCGGCTATGTGCAGGCGACTTTAGACGAGATCATTGCGCTTGCGGATACAGGTAAGGGCACGGTCTATAAATATTTCGGCAATAAGGATAACTTATTTTATACACTTGTCGCCAGTAAGATAGAGCCTTTCCTGCAATGCCTGCAGGAGGTGGTTGCTTCAGGTAAAAGCACCAGCGAAAAAATCAGAAGCTATATGCTGGCGCTGCTGCCGTTTCTGCGGGATAATAAGGATCTGTATCGGATTTTATGGTATGAGGTGAGCGGCAATCAGCGCGGCTTTCATCCGGTATTTTTAAACGATGGTTCCTGGGAAATGAGTTCTTTGTACGGTGATACTCTGTCTGAAGATGAATATAACCGTATCCTGCGGTACCGCAATCTGATCAGGGAGCAGGTCTTATGTCTGGTGACGATCATCAGCGAAGGTATGGAGACTGGCTTTATGAAGCAGGGGCTGCCTACAATCACGGCTCACCATTTATTCGGCGGGGTAACGATGTCGGTGCTGCACTATGTGGGTCAGCCTGAATTTACCGATGCTGAACTGGCGGATCTGATCGTCGACAGGTTTTTGTACGGGCATGCTGTAAGATAACCTTGGCTTTGGCCGCGGAAGGGTGAGAAAGCTTGGAAAAGAAGCTTTTATTAGAACAATTCAACAAAGATTTTGCCGCGATGCAGCGTGGTATGATGATGCAGTTTGATAAGCTGCCGCTGCCAGTATATGTATTGAGGGTAGAGGCCGATGCAAGCGGACTGCCTCAGGATTTTATCTTTGTTTATGCCAACAGCGCCTGTGCCTCTTTTTTGGGTATCGACGGTAAAAATTATCTTTTGGGAATGTCTTTCAGCGATATTTGGGGCGATAACGGCGCCAAATGGCTGAATATCTATACGAAAACAGCGTTGGAAGGTCTGACCCAAAATATCGAGGATTATAACGAAAATTTAAAAAAATATCTGTCGGTCGACTGCTATCAGCCGATGTACGGCTACTGCGGCTGTTTTATGCGCGACGTTACCCAGCGCCGGGATATGGAACGGCAGCTGTACGAGGAAAAAGAACGTTACCGGGTCGCGATGGAATCCAGTATAGATCTGCTGTTTGAATATGATATCAGATTACAGGTGATGCATTCCTGGAGCAATATAGCTTCTGAAAATTCTCCGGAAAAAACACGGCGCAGTTATATCCCGGATTATCTTTCCGTGGTCATAAAAGAAAATCTTGTCGATCCATCGGATCGGGAGGCTTGGCTGGGACTGTTGCGCGGTGAACGCAGCGAAGAAGCCCTGGAAATCAGGATGCGCCGTTATATTGACGAACAGGTAGATAACAAGTGGTATTTAGTGCAGGCAACGACTGTTTATGAACAGGGACTGCCGGTACGCGTTGTGGGTACGATGCGCGATATCGACGCCTGGAAACGGATGCAGCAGGAAAAGCAGCTGGTCGAAAGCCTTAATTATGAGATCAATCACGTGCTGGGCGATATTTATTATGCAGTAGTGCATTTTGATCTGGACGCAGGTACTTATCATTTTGTTGAGCTGACCGGGCAAAAATGCGTGGACTATCCGTATAACGGCACTTGTGAGGAATTTCTGGCCTATACCAGAGATGTAGTACCGCGCGAGGACTGGCATAAATTCAGGCAGCGTTTTAATTTACGGGAGATGCGTCGGGTTTTGACTAAAACCGGTGATAAGCTGGAAATGGAGCTGCGTCGCAAAAACGGCGGGGTCTATAAATGGATCAGTCTGATGGTTTCATATCTGCCGGATTACAGCGGTTCGAAAAAACAACAGGCGGTCCTGGTGGCGCGTTTTATTGATGATGAGCGCCGCCGTGAGATGGAACAGCAGCAGGAATTGAAGGAAGCTTTGGTGGCGGCGCATACTGCTAATGAGGCGAAAAGCGCTTTTTTGTCGCAGATGAGCCATGATATCCGTACGCCCATGAATGCGATCATCGGAATGACGACTATCGCCAGGCAGAATATTGAGAATAAAGTCAAAACGCTGGACTGTCTTAATAAAATTGGCAGCAGCTCCGCCCATTTGCTGGAGCTGATCAACAGTATTTTAAGTATGTCGAAGATCGAAAGCGGTAAAGTTATTTTAACAGATGATGAGCTGAGCCTGCCGCAGCTGCTGGAGGATGTACTAAATATCATCCGCCCGATGGCCGGTAAAAAAATGCAAAATCTGCGGCTGGAGCTTGAAGAGCTGAAACATGCGGAGGTTATGACTGACAGTACGCATCTCAAGCAGATTTTGCTTAATGTTTTAGGTAATGCGGTCAAATATACTCCGGAAGGTGGAGAAATCGTTTTGGGGCTGCAGGAGCTTTCCGCAGTGATCCCGCAGCGTTCGCAGTATGTTTTTACTGTCAGCGATAACGGTCCGGGGCTGTCGGAAGAACTGCTGCCGAAAATTTTTGATATGTTTGAACGCGGTGAAGACAGCCGTACAAGTAAAATCGAGGGGACGGGACTGGGGCTGGCAATCTGCAAGAACCTGACAAATTTGATGGCCGGCACTATCGAAGCCGCCAACAGGCCGGAAGGCGGCGCAAAGTTTACCTTAACGCTGCCGCTGCGCTGGCTGGGCGATGATGCAGTAAAACCGCTGCCGGCAGTAAAGCCTGCGGGCAGGAGCGATTTTTCGGGACATCGGGTACTGATAGTTGAAGATAATGACCTGAATATGGAGATCGCTCTGGAGTTTCTGCAAAGCCTGGGGTTAGTCTGCGAGGGTGCTGAAAATGGCCGGCGGGCAGTGGAAATGTTTAATGCATCTGCGCCCGGTCATTATGAAATGATATTGATGGATGTGCGGATGCCTGTTATGAACGGTTATGAAGCAACCAGGGAGATTCGCAGGCTGGCGCGTGAAGATGCGCGGCAGATACCAATTGTGGCAATGACGGCTGACGCATTTTCTTCAGATATCAAGATGGCGCTCAATGCCGGGATGAACGAGCATCTGAGCAAGCCGGTCAGTATCGAACGGCTGCAGGAAGTACTGGGACAATGGCTGTAACGGCAGGAGAAGCGGTACTGATGTTCTTATTAAAGTAAAACACCCAACGCATAGCGTTGGGTGTTTTTTTATGTCATAATAAAAAGTCTGCAAAATCCTGCGGAGCAGAAACGATTTGTCTGACACCGGCGGCACTCAGTTCGCCCGGGGAACTGTAGCCGTAGCCTGCGCCGATGATGGCGATTTTATTTTGCTGTGCGCCGATAGCGTCGTGCTCGCGGTCGCCCAGCATAACGGCGGCGTTCTTATCAGCAGCGGTAAGGTGCAGCCGCTGCAGCACTTCGCTGATCACGTCGGCTTTGGTTGGCAGCTCGCCGTTGAACCCGGGGCCTGCTATTGTTGAGAAGTGAGCGGCGAGGCCAAAGTGTTCCAGGATTTTTTCTGCGTAAAGCTGCGGCTTGCTGGTGGCTACGGCAAGGGTCTTGCCTGCCTGCCGCAGGTTTTGCAGTAATTCGGGAATACCGTCGTAGACGGAGTTTTCGTACATACCTACGCGTGCGAAGCGCTCGCGGTAATATTCAAGGGCCGTATTTGCTTCTGCGGCAGTCATGCCGCAGATTTTCTGGAAGGATTCTGTCAGCGGCGGGCCGATAAATGGCAGCAGCTCGCGGTCGGGGCAGGTGCCTTTGCCGCATTTTTCCAGGGCATACTGTACGCAGCGGATGATGCCGGGTGCCGAGTCGGTAAGGGTGCCGTCAAGGTCGAAAAGGATATATTTATACATTGCCTGCTCCTTTGAGTGTATTATGATAGTTTGATTTTGTGTTCACATTATACCGCAAGGGCATGTATGATTGCTAAATTCGAAAAAACCTCATTAAGCAATCAAACGATACCGCAAGGGCATATGTTCTCACTAGGCTCGAAAATATATTTGCCGACTTCGTCGGAAAAGGAAACCCACGACGCTCATTATACAATCGCGTCTTTTGGCTAAGTTCGCAATTTCGTTTATTCACTTCGTGACTAAACGGTGCTCACTTAACTGTTCACATTATAACATAAATTAAATGCTGAAGAAAACTGCGGCTGATATTGCTTAACCGTTGCCGGCGGCAGTGTTATAATAAAAATATAAATTTTATTGACGAGGGGTTTTTAAGATGACAGAAAAATTGTATGAACAGGATTCGATGCTGAAAAGTTGCCTGGCAACGGTGCTGAGCTGTGCAGAAGATAAACGCGGGTATGCCGTGGTTCTGGACAGGACGGTATTTTTTCCGGAGGGCGGCGGTCAGCTGAGTGACCGCGGAACGCTGGGCGGCGTGAAGATGACTTATGCTGCGCAGCGCGGCAGCGAAGTAGTGCATTATTGTGAGCGGCCTTTGCCGGTTGGGGCACAGGTCGAAGCGGTGCTGGACTGGCAGGCCCGGCTGGACCATATGCAGCAGCATGCCGGCGAGCATATTCTTTCGCATGCGGTCTGGAAGCTGTTCGGAGCTAATAATATTGGTTTTCATATGGGCGAACGTTTGGTGACTATTGACCTGGATAAAGAATTGACAGTGGCTGAGCTGGAGCAGGCCGAGGATTATGCCAACAGCCAGATCTGGGAGGATAAGCCGATCACGGTCAGTTATTTGCCGCATACGGAGCTGTCAGCGCTAGTGATGCGTAAGAAAAATGAAAAGCTGACAGGCACGCTGAGGATCGTGACGGTGGCAGACGGGGATATTTGTACCTGCTGCGGTACGCATCCGTTACGTACAGGTATAATCGGTCTGATCCGGATCAATCGTTTTGATAAACATAAGGATGGGATCAGAGTAGAGTTTTTATGCGGGCGCTGGGCACTGGAAGACGCACGCCGCAAAAATGAATACGTCTGGCAGGCCGGGCGCCTGCTTTCCATGAAGCCGGAGGGCGTACCGCAGGGACTGAGGAAGCTGCAGGAAGAAGTAACGGAACTGAATGAACGGTTAAAAGCACAGTCTGCCAAATTATATGAATTTTTAGCGCCGCAGCTTTTAGCGCAGGCTGCTGTCGATGAGGGCGGCATTAAATATGTCGCGGCGGCACAGGAGGATTGCAGCGCCGCCGATGCCAGACTGCTGCTGAATAAACTGCTGGCAGACGGGCGTACTGTAGCTGCGGTCGTGTACAGGTCCGGTGAGCGGATCAATTTCGTTTTGGGAAGCGGGGAACAGACGCAGGCTGATTGCCGCAGTCTTTGCAGAAAGGCAGGCGAGCTGTTTGGCGGCAGGGGCGGCGGGTCGCAGCATTTTGCTCAGGGCGGCGGAGCATACAGCGATGACTGGAGGCAGAAGGTACTGCAGCTGCAGCAATTATTGAAGGAATAGTGATCTTTTATTTATAAAAAGAAGTTTTTATTGTGTAAAATACAAAAAAATAATATAATAGAACATATAGAATTGTGATGATTATGAATTTTACAGTTGCTTGCAATCTGTGATATAAGTAACCGCAAAAGGAGGCAAACAGGCTTGGAGAGGCAGAAAGATAAAATACTGATAGTCGATGACGTTGAGCTTAACCGGGCGATCCTGTGTGAGCTTTTTGCCGGTGACTATGAAATACTGGAAGCAGATAACGGTAAAACGGCTGTAGATCTGATGGAGCAGTATCACGAGGAAATAGCGATCGTGCTGATGGATATCGTGATGCCGATCATGGACGGGTTGGAAGCTCTGGAAATTATGAACGGCAAAGGCCTGACTGAGAAAACGCCTATTTTTCTGATCACGGCCGAATCGTCCAACGATGCTATTTCCAAAGGCTTTCGTCTGGGTGTGGTTGATGTCGTTTTAAAACCGTTCAACCCAGATAATATTTGCCAGCGCGTTAATAATATCATCGAATTGTACCGTTATCGTTATAAACTGGAAAAGCTAGTCCAGGAACAGATGACGAAAATCGAAAAGCAGAATGAACAGCTGCGTAATTTCAACGTGGCTATGATCGATACCCTGAGTACGATCGTTGAATTCCGCGACTGCGAATCAGGACAGCATGTCCAGCGTATCCGTCAGCTGACCAAGATCATGCTGAAGGAGCTGGGACGGCAGAATGCCGAATATAAAATGAGCGATAAGACCATCGAGGATATTTCGATGGCGGCGGCACTGCATGACATAGGCAAGATCGCGATCCCGGACTATATACTGAATAAACCCGGTCGGCTGACGGCAGAAGAATTTGCAATTATGAAGGAGCATACGCTGTACGGCTGTGAGATTCTGGAAAGTATCGACAGTCTGAAGCAGAATAAAGAGCAGTACCGCTATCATTACAATATTTGCCGCTGGCACCATGAGAAATGGGACGGCAGCGGTTATCCTGACGGACTGATCGGCAAAGAGATACCTATTTATGCGCAGATCGTGTCGCTGGCCGACTGTTATGACGCTTTGACCAGTGTCCGCTGTTATAAAGGTGCTTTTACCCATGAAGAATCGGTGCAAATGATTGAAAAAGGCGAATGCGGCGCATTCAGCCCCGATCTTCTGCAGTGCTTTCTGAAAATCGCTCCGGGACTGCCGGAAATTTTACAGTCAGACGACGGGCTGCCGGCGGTAGTGTATCACTATCAGCATCCCAATACCGAGAAATTCAGCGGTAAAAAATGCTATAGCTGTGATATGGATAAAAACAGCCGCGTTGCGCGTTTGCTGGAAATAGAACGCGAAAAACAGAAGGCGCTGTTTGCCATGAGCGGCGATATAATTTTTGACTATGATCTTGAAAAAGACCTGATCATTTTCTCGGATGAATATAAAAATATTTTTGGCGGTGAATGTGTTGTTACAAACGCAAAAGAGGCCATTTACAGCAGTATGCCTATTTTACAGGAGGATCTGCAGCTGCTGGCGGAGCTGACCAAGGCATTGACAGAAGAGAACAGCGGTTATGTTAAAGATGTCCGGCTGATCAATAAGTTCGGCGAAGAAAAATGGTACAGGATCCATATAAATTCTATCTGGGATAAAGAAAATTATGGCGTCATGCTCAGTATCGTGGGCAGGATGGTCAGTATCGATAAAATGAAACGTGAGATCGGACTTTGGAAAAGGCAGGCTGAGAGTGATGCTTTGACCAAGCTTGGCAACAGGGCTTATGGCGAGCGCCTGCTGCAGCAGATGCTCTGCGAACCGCAGAAGGAAAAGGCTGCGGTCATGTTCCTGGATGTTGATAATTTTAAGATGGTCAACGACAGGCATGGACATTTGTTCGGTGACGAGGTTCTCTGCCGGATCGCCAATGAGATCAGCAAGCAGTTCCGGATCGACGACATCGTCTGCCGCATCGGCGGCGATGAGTTTCTGATCATTATGCGTAACATTAAGGATAGCCGTCTGCCGCTGATGAAAGCGGATGAGCTGAGAGCAGGCATCGAAAAACTGGGACTTGAAGCTGATGTCCAGGTGCCGCTGTCGATATCCGTAGGCGTATCGTTTTATCCCGTAGATGGTACAGATGATGCAGTGCTTTTATATAAAGCAGATAAGGCTTTGTATGAGGCGAAAAAGCGTGGCAAAAATAATTGTGTCATTTACAGTAAAGAGCTGGAAAATGAACCGTTCATGTCGCAGATAACCGCTGCGGAAAGCGAATAAAAATGACCCGTACGATAAAATCCGTACGGGTCATTTTGTTTATAAGCTTGTCTTAAAGTGCTTTGATCATGCTGCAGAGTCTGTCGACCTGAGTTGGGTCTGTGGCCCAGCTGGTGCAGATACGGGCGGCGATCCTGCCGTCGTCCATGTATTCCCAGGGTGCAAGGGCAAACTGTTTACTCAGTTCGTCGTACATTGCCTGCGGGAAAATGATGAACTGCTGGTTTGTTGTGGAATCGGTCACAAAGCCCAGGCCGCGTTCCTGGACAGCTGCTTTGATCTGCAGAGCCAGTTCAACGCCGTGCCGGCAGATCTTATAATAAAGTCCGTCTGTAAAAAGCGTTTCAAATTGCAGGCCCAGGAGGCGTCCTTTGGCCAGTACGGCGCCGCCCTGCTTCATGATCGTGCGGAAATCGTCTTTTAGAGCCGGATTGATGATAACTGCCGCTTCGCCGAAAAGCGCGCCGCATTTGGTGCCGCCGATGCAGAAGACATCGCAGTTGTTTGTGATATCCGCCAGTGTCAGGTCATTGTCAGGAGCTGTCAGGCCGTAGCCCAGACGGGCCCCGTCGATAAAAAGATAAAGTCCGTAATGCCGGCAGACGGCATACAGCGCTTCCAGCTCTTCTTTGTGGTACAGGGAACCGATCTCTGTCGGCTGTGAGATATAGACCATTTTGGGCTGGACCAGATGTTCGCGGCTGGGGTCGCCTAAATACAGCTCGTGCTGCTGTCTGATCATGGCAGCTGTGATTTTGCCGTCAGATGTCGGCAGGTCGATTACCTTATGGCCGGTTCGTTCGATCGCGCCGGCTTCGTGCGTGTTGATATGGCTCTGTACAGTACCGTAAACGCCGTGGAAGGGGCGCAGTGCTGCGCAGATGATCGTCAGGTTGGTTTGCGTGCCGCCTGTCATAAAATGTACGTCGATATCGCTGCGGCCGCATTCTTTTTTGATCAGCAAGGCTGCTGTTTCACAGTATGGGTCGATCCCGTAACCGCCGGTCTGTTCAAAATTAGTTGCTGCCAGTGCTTCCAGTATTTCAGGAGTGCAGCCTTCTGTGTAGTCGCTGGTAAAATAATACATATCGCGCCACTTCCTTTACTTGTTTTTCCGTTTGGCCAGCCAGCCTTTAAGGTGTGTTTCGTAAAAAATCGGCAGCAGGGAGAAAATAATGATGCCCAGCGTAACATGGGAAAAATTGTTTTTGACCCAGGGCATATTGCCGAACAGATAACCGCCGCCGACGAATAAAAAGACCCAGGTCACAGCACCGGTCACATTATAGATAGCAAAAGTACGGTAATGCATACTGCCGATGCCGGCTACGAAAGGCGCCAGCGTACGGACGATAGGGGCAAAGCGAGCCAGGAAGATCGCTTTATGGCCATGTTTGGCATAAAAGGCTTCAGCCTTCTGGATATGCTGTGGTTTGATGAGTTTCGGATAATTCCGCAGGATCCGGTGCCCGAATTCTTCGCCGATCATGTAATTGCAGGCATCACCTAAAATTGCGGAAACCAGAAAGATGATCACGAGCGTCGTCAGGTCAAGGCCGCCTGCTGTAGCTGCCAGGGCGCCGCAGGCAAAAAGCAGTGAATCGCCGGGCAGAAAGGGAGTCACAACAAGTCCGGTCTCGCAGAAAACGATCGTAAAGAGGATCGCGTAGATCCAGTGACCGTATTGCTCCATGACGAGAGGCAGGTAGCGGTCAAAGTGCAGGATGTAATCGAAAAAATTAGAATAAAGTGCTTCCATTGTCAGAGGTTACTTCCTTTCGCAAAAAACTAAGTTTATTTTATCATAAAATACCTGAATTTGATATGAGAAAATTAGATGGATATGGTATAATGACAATATCGTAAAGCGACGGGAATTTAAGCTGCAGGTGCGGCAATGATCTCGCCTGATGCTGACCTGCAGTCACAAACAGCCTGCTCTTACATTTTATAGCATGCAGGAAGCAGGGCACGTCTGTGATAATGGTTATAGTTCTTTATGGAAGAGGAGTGAAGTTATGACAACTGATTTATGCTGGTGCGGCAGCGGCAAAGCTTATGCCGACTGTCACAGCGAAATAGACGCTAAAATCGAATTGTACCGCAAGGCCGGTCACGAAGTGCCTGACCGGGAGATGATCAAAACTCCGGAACAGATCGCAGGTATTCGAGAGGCCTGTAAGATCAATACGGCAGTTTTGGACGAAGTAGAAAAAAATATCAAAACAGGCATGACAACGGAAGAGATCAATACTATCGTACACGAATATACCGTTAGTCATGGTGCGATCCCGGCACCGCTCAATTTCTGCGGATTTCCTAAAAGTGTCTGTACCTCGATCAACGATCAGGTTTGCCACGGAATACCGTCGGCACAGGACGTTTTGAAAAGCGGCGATATCGTTAATGTCGATGTTTCAACTATTTATAACGGCTACTATGCCGATGCTTCCAGAATGTTTATGATCGGCAAAGTCGATAAAAAGAAACAGGATCTGGTAGCGATCACTAAAGAGTGCCTGCGCCGCGGGCTTGAGGCAGCACAGCCGTGGAGCTTTGTCGGCGATATCGGCGCAGCCGTGTCCGGTTTTGCTCATAAGCATGGTTATTCTGTCGTCACCGAATTCGGCGGTCATGGTGTGGGTATCGATTTCCATGAGGAACCTTTCATCTGCCATGTTGGCAAACGCAAGACAGGAATGCTGCTGGTGCCGGGCATGATCTTTACGATCGAGCCGATGATCAATACCGGGAAGCGCGAGGTTTATGTTGATGCCGGCAATGACTGGACTGTTTATACTCAGGACGGCGGCATGAGTGCTCAGTGGGAATATACGGTGCTGATTACGGAAACCGGCAACGAAGTGCTGACTTATTGAGGTAGTGCTGTTTAAAAATAAAAACGCTCAGGGCTTAGGCTCTGAGCGTTTTCTTTTTAGTTAAGTGTTTTAAGGACGCGGGTGATCGCAGCAAATAACTCTTCAGGAACGATGGGTTTACTGACATGGTCGTTCATGCCGCTGGCGTAAGCGCGCCTGATATCTTCTGTAAAAGCATCTGCCGAAAGCGAGATGATCGGGATCGTCTGTGCCTGCGGGTGCGTACTGCTGCGGATCGCCTGCGTTGTCTGATAACCGTCCAGGACCGGCATCTGAATATCCATCAGGATCAGAGCATAGGTGCCGGGGGCGCTGTTTGTAAACAGTTCCAGTGCTTCTTTGCCGTTGACGGCGCAGTCGCTGCTGATGCCGCGGCTTTTTAAAAGCTCCAGACACAGCTCCTGATTGAGAGGATTATCTTCAGCCAGCAGCAGATGCAGACCATGCAGGTTTTGTTCAGCCGTTGTGCTGTCTTTTTCAGCAAGTTCTTCGGCGTAAGGCAGTGTCAGCTGTACGGTGAACGTACTGCCTTTCCCTTTGGCACTGTTGACGCTGATGCTGCCGCCCATCAATTCAACTAAATATTTGACGATAGAAAGTCCAAGGCCGCTGCCGCCGTATTTTCTGGCGGTGCTGCCGTCTTCCTGCTCAAAAGGCTGGAAGACCTGAGCGAGCATTTGTTCCGACATACCGCAGCCGGTATCTGTAACGACCATTGTCAGGACAGTCTGATCAGCGCTGTCGGCCTGATGCTGAGTGATGTCAAGCGTGATCTGTCCGCCTGCGGCAGTGAATTTGACGGCGTTTGACAGCAGATTGCTTAAAATCTGCTGCAGACGCAGGCTGTCGCCGAGCAGGATATCGTGTTTGAAGGCTTCGCTGTTCAGGCTGAAACTGATATTTTTTTCGCGGCATTGGATGCTGTAAAGGCCCTGGAGTTCACGCAGTACTTGAGAAAGTTTAAAGGGAGAATTGTCCAGCTTGAGTTTTTGGTTTTCGATCGCGGACATATCGAGAACATCGTTGACGATACCTAAAAGCAGCTCTGACGAATAGCTGATTTTCTGCAGATATTCAGTGCTGCGGCTTTGTTTTTCCGGCTGCAGGGCCAGTCTGGTAAAGCCCAGGATGGCGTTGAGCGGCGTGCGGATTTCGTGGCTCATTCGCGACAGAAAGCTGCTTTTAGCTTCACTGGCGGCCAGCGCCTGTTTGGCAGCAGTTTCCAGCTCCAGATTTTTAGCTTCCAGCAGTTCCAGATATTTTTGCCGCTGCAAAGTGAAATAAAGCCAAATGACCAGCATGACCAGTAAAGCGGCGATCAGATAGTCGTATTTATAGGCCAGATCAGACAGCGAAGGCCGGTAAGGCGACTGTACGGTTTCATACATCACTATGTTATCCAGCGTTTTTGGATTCAGCGTGTCGATACATTTGTTGAAAATAGTCAGCAGCTGGCTGCCGTCGGCATTATTAGCTGCTGCCAGACAGAGATTATCGGGAAAATTAAATAAAGATAAAATCTTTAAATCGGTAAAGCGGGGATTTTGCAGATGATAGCTGATGATATGGTTGTTCTGCAGAGCAATGTCGGCCTCGCCGTCCGCTACTGCCAGCAGGCAGTCTCTGGTATTGGCTTTATTGATAATGGAAAAATGGGGATAGGTATTTAAAATAAGATTTTTATAGGCAATATAATTAAAGGGCAAAGCCACCTTCTGCGGTTTGGTGATGTCGATAAAATTATTTTTATTGGCGACAGCCATAACGCGTCCCTGAAAGAAAGGCTTAGAAAGCCGGATCGAGATGTTGTTTCGGTAAGGCTCGTAATCCGTGATCCCGACGATCAGGTCAAAACCTTTTTTCTGCAGGCTCTGGTCCAGACGGGCACCGGCCGGCAGCAGCTTTAAAATGACCTGGGCACCGGATAAGCGTTCCAGCTCTTTGGCTATTCCGGGCAGGATACCTGCCGGCAGATTAGTGTCGGAGCTGAGTGCTGAAAGCGGTTCGTCGTTAGGGAGAAAACCGATGGTGATAGGCCCGCGGTGCGCCAGGAAGTCTCGTTCTTTTTTGGTAAGCAGCGGCTGCGTCAGCAGGGAGCTTTGTTCGTAATAGGCGGCATAAGTCGTATTTTCAAATTCAGGCGTATTGGCGTGAATGTTCATCAAAGCATCGTTTAGACGCTGCAGGACGGCTTTATTGCCTTTAGTCGTAATAAAATAGATCGGGTCGGCCTGAAAGCGGGCCACTAACCGCAGATCTTTATATAAAGGCATGCTGCCGGTAACTACAGCATCGACCTGTTTATTTTGTAGCGCTTCGACCATAGCTTTGCTGGAATCAAAAAGTACAGGCTGATAGGTAAATGTATTTTTACGGGCAACATCGCTTAAAATTTCGGTCTGGAAGTTACCCTTGAGAACGCCGATCCGCAGACCGTTGAAGCTCTGGTAATCGTTATAGTAAACTTCGTTATCGTCATTGCGCACGTACATGACCATGTATTCGACGCCGCTGGGCAGCGAGGCAAATTCATAGCTGGCGGCACGCTCAGGCGTGTACTGGGCCATGCCTAAAAGATCAAGCTCGCCTTTGGCTAAAAGCTCCAGACATTCCTGCCAGGTGGCATAAACATATTCATAACGCCAGCCGGTATAGTGCGAGATTTCGTTGAGATATGCAACGCCGTATCCGTCGACGGTCCCGGCTGCGGTTTTTTCGATAAAACCGGGGCTGTCGGTGTAGCCGACCCTGATGGGATGAGGGCGCATGCCAGTGGCAGCGACGCTGAAAGGGTAAAGCAGCAAGAACAGGCAGCAGCAGAAAACGAGCAGATTTTTGTTCTTTTGGAAAATTGAGCACAGTGGATCCATTAAGAAACCAGCTTTCCCAGGTTATGGTTTGTTGATACCTGTTGTTTTAAAGAATAAAACATTATATATATTTATTATATAATATTAATTTTAATAAAACAAATACCAACAAAGTCAAATGATAAAAGCGGTATAAATAAGGTGTTGTATAAAAGGATAAAACCCAAATCAAAGGAGGTTTTTAAGAGCGCCAGAAAAGAAGGAGAGAGAAAAACAAGAAAAAGAGAGAGCAAGAAAAGAATCGTCACACCTTTAGTCAGCGACGGCACTTGAAAGCGGAACTGAGGCCGGGATCTTTGGCACGGTTCCGTTTTTTTGCAGCGGCTGCGACTACAGGGCTGAAAGGTCGTGAAAAAATGATCGTTGTCAATCCGCAAACTGTTACAAACCGTGAGCTGGCTGCTTTGGCCATGCAGGCTAAGGGCAGGATCAGCAGGCTTTATCTGCACTGGACGGCAGGTCACTACGAAGATGTTTATGATGATTATCACCTGAACATCGGCCCCGGCGGTGAGATGTATCTGACTTGCAAAACATTTACAGAAGTGAAGGAGCATACCTGGCACCGTAATACGGGCAGTATCGGCATCGCGCTGTGCTGCGCTTCCGAGGCGCAGGCCTGCAGCGGCCGGGATACTGATTTTGGCGGCGAGCCGCCGACAGTAGTGCAGATAGAAACACTGGCTAAAGCCGTTGCGGTATTGACGGCCTGTCTGGAGTTGGAGATCAATGTCCTGACAGTGACGACTCATTGCGAAGCGGCCTTGTTTGACGGTTACGGACCGCACAGCGGCGATCCGCAGCTGCGCTGGGATCTGTGGTATCTGCCTGACCTGCCGCTGGACAGCGTTCTGAAACCGGGAGGGTATGTTATCCGTGGTAAAGCCCTGTGGTATCTCAGCGAAATTTTAAGACAAAGGAGGTGAAAGAAATGGCGATCACTAAAACTGTTACCAAACAGACCCTGACACTGAATGTCGAAGACGGCGTTAACAGTCAGGGGGCTGCAAAAACTAAAGGTCATAATTATGCCGGCGTACGTCCGGAAGCAGAACCTGCTGCTATCATGCAGGCTGCTGCTGCTCTTGGCACTCTTATCAGTCATGAACTGATGGGCGTTGTTGTGACTGAAAAAGCCGAGCTTGCTCAATAAAAGCGGGCACAGGTACAGAACGTATATTTATTAGAAAGGAGCTGGAATGAATGGAAAAAGTTTTACAATTGGTATTTAAAAAAGCCGATGGCAGCAAAAAAGTCTTCAGCGTGACCGATCCCCGCGATGATGTTACTGCTGACGAAGCAAAAACAGCGATGGAGACAGTCATTGCTGCCGATATTTTTGCAGCGGACGGTATCGGTCTGACTGAAGCTGTTGAAGCCCGTGTGCGCACTACGGAAGTCAATGTTTTAGCATAAGATGGATATGGAAACGCTGCTGCCACAGGTCGCTAATTATGGTTTCCCAATGGTCCTGTCGTGGTATCTGCTGGTGCGCATGGAAGGCAGACTGGACAGACTGACGGACAGTATCAACAGCCTGGCCCGCAGTATTGCGGCCGGAAAAACAGCATAAAAAAAGACGCAGCTCAGGCTGCGTCTTTTTATTTTATATCATTGTTTACCAAGCGTCGATACCGCGCCCGTCAGCCAGCGGATCGGGCCCGTAGCTGTTAGGACCGATCGTGCCGCGAAAGAACATCAGGTAGACAGCAAAGAAAAAGCTGATCAGCGGAATGAAGGCCAGCAATACCATGAGCGAGCCGTGGTCAAGGTCATGCAGACGTCTGACGTACAGCGACAGGCAGCTGAGCGCGGCGATAAAGGTCAAAGCAAAGGCCAGTATCTGGAACATCGTTCCGTCTGGCGCAAACAGACTGCCGATCAGATAGCCCAGACACCAGATGATAGCATTACGCAGTAAAAAGCGCAGGATATAGGGCTTACGGTTCAGGCGGCCGTCAAAACTGAAAAACATTTCCTGGAAATCCATAAAGATTCCTCCTTTTATATAACGTCAGATAAATACAAATATCACTGTTGCTGTCTTAATGATAACACAGACAGCAGCTTAAGTCGGATTATTTTAATTACTTTTCTGACGCCAAAAGTTATGGAATTTATCGGCCAGCTGTTTTTGACTCAGCTGTTCCGGCCACAGCTCCTGATTGGGAGCATTGCGCATAGCGGCGGCCAGATGGTCGTAGACTTCATGGCTGAGCTTTTCCAGTTCGCGGATATGCTCTTTGATATCCTGGCGCTTGGTATGACCGTCGTAAGGGCAGGGATTACGCAGAGGCTGCAGGTCAAGCTGCCTGACCATGTCGATGATTTCTGCTTCGCGGTAATACAGCAGCGGCCTCAGTACGGTCAGACCTGTTCTGGACAGTGGTGTGACCGGTAAAAAGGTACGCAGCTGACCGGAGGTGAGCACGTTCATCAAAAAGGTCTCTACGGCATCATCGTGGTGGTGGGCCAGGGCCACTTTGTTAAAACCAAGCTCCAGTGCCGTACGGTTGGTAGCGGCACGGCGGAAATAAGCACAGGTGAAGCAGGGCGTATTGCCTTTATTCTGCCAGGCAGAGTTGACATCGACCTTTTCGCTGTAATGTTTCAGACCATAGTATCCGCAGAAAGCTTCCAGCTCTGCTTTGGGAAAAGCAGGTGAGAACATTGCGTCAACAGTATAACAGGCCAATTCAAACGGCACAGGGGCATACTTTTGGATCTCGGCCAGTGCGGCAGTCAGAAACATACTGTCCTTCCCGCCGGAAAGTCCGATCAGGATCCTGTCACCTGCCTGCAGCATATCAAATTCGATTACAGCCCGCCAGAGCTTGCTTAAAAGCTCAGCAGGAACGAAGGGTGTACGGCTCATGGAGATTCTCCTTCAGTGCTGGTATATGATGTTGTTATTATACCACAAGGGTATGTATGAGTGCTAAATTCGTAAAAACTTCATTAAGCATTCAAACGATACCACAAGGGTATGTGCCCTCACCAGGTTCGATAAGGGTGTTTAGTAGTGCAAATAAAAAAAGCCTGCTCAAAAAGAGCAGGCTTTTATGGTTTAGATTAAGCTACGCGAACGTTAGCAGCGCGCATTCTGCGGCTGTTTTTCGGATCAGCTTCTGTATCAAATGTTACAGGTTGACCTTCTTCAAGAGTTTTGAAGCCGTCGCTTACGATAGCGGAAAAATGTACAAATACATCTTCGCTGCCGTCAGCAGGAGTAATGAAACCAAAGCCTTTATCAGAGTTAAACCATTTTACAGTACCGTTCATCATAACGAGTACCTCCTAAATTTTATTATATTCACAGACCACACGCAAAAAACTCACATATTTTTGTAACTCATTCAATAGCAAATGACTTACAAAAATATGTGAGCACAATTTGTATATTCGGAATACTTCTATATATTATCATGGCAGAAACAGGAAGTCAAGCTTTTGTTAAAATATATTTTTGAAAATTTACAGTGCTGTTTTCAGGCAGCGCTGATGTGTCTGAATGTCTGAAACATAAGGAAGCAGAAACTCTGCTCTGATTTTGCAAAAAAAGAAAAAAATAATGTAATTATTCAAAAAAGAGGATAAATTATTTAAAAATATGTTTTTGAATATTGAAAACCCTGTATTTAAATTGGCATTTACGGTACAATATAACTATAATAAATAATTGTGCTGACGAATAATCGTAATCTTTAAAGGGGTAGAAGCGATGCAGAAAAAATCCGAAGCTTTTCCTAAAAAAATATATTTGAAGCCGGCTTTGGAAGAACGTCTGGCTCAGATTTTGGCAGTGCCGCTGACAGTTGCGGCTGCCCCTTTCGGTTATGGTAAAACGACTGCTGTGAAAAAAGTGCTGCTTTCTCTTTCTGTAGATATGCTGTGGGATACCTGTTATACAGGAGCGGAAGCGGCTTTTTGGCGTTGCTTTGTCAAATCGCTGCAGACTGCTGGTGTAGATACTGCTTCGCTGACCTGGCAGGAACTGCCGCGTAATGCGGCGACCCGTCAGCGGGTTATCGAAGTGCTGCAGGCATCGAAATTGAAAAAAACGGTTGTTTTCGTCTGGAACAATTATCATCTGCTGGGCAGCGAGGACTGTGATAAGCTGCTGCTGGCGCTGGCGAAAGCTGATCTGCCCAACTGGCATTTTGTGCTGCTGACACAGCGGCCGCCGGATTTCAGTTTGGATGAGCTGGTCCTGAAAGGTGAGTGTCTGTATCTGCAGCCGAAGGATTTTGCTTTTGAAGTGAGTGATATTATTGTTTATTATCGTAAAAACGGGATAGTTTTAGAACGTCGTGCCGCCGAAAATCTGCTGGCTGCTACAGAAGGCTGGGTCAGCGCCCTATATCTGTATCTGCGGCAGTACCACAACGGGCAGAGCCCGCAAACAGGCGAAGAACTGCTGCGGCTGGTACAGGCCGTGGCTTATAATTCCTGCAGCGAAGCGGAAAAAACACTTTTAACAGAGCTGTCTATTTTAAATGAGGATTTTAGTGGCCGCCAGGCTGCTTATATAACGGAAAATGATGCGGCGCCAGCTCTGCTGGAAAATCTGGCGCTCAGACATGGCTTTATCAGTTATGAGCTGCTGAAAGGACAATACCATATCCATAATGCATTCAAAGTCTATCTGCAGCGTCTGGGAGCAGAACTGCCGGATACAGAACGGCGTCGTTTGTGCCGGCGCAGTGGTCAGTGGTATGAGCTGCAGAACGATTTTCTGACAGCCTTTTGCTACTATCATACAGCCGGCGATTATGACAAGATGCTGACCGTTTTTGAAAAAGACCGCGGCTGCAGCTTTGAGAACAATTATAAAAATAAAATTATGGCTTATTTTGGCGAAGCGCCTGAAACGATCAGGCAAAAGCATATCAAAGCGGGCTTGATTTATGCGCTGTGGCTGTTTTTGAGCGGGGAAAACGAACGGCTGCAGCAGGAAATCAGGAAGCTGCGGAAATATATTGGGCAGCTGGAGGACAGACAGGAACGGGAGCAGTGTCTGGGCGAGCTGGAGTTTTTGCTGGGTGAGACCCAGTATAATGATGTGGAAGCCATGGCGGCTTATTTTAAAAAGTCGCTGCAGCTGCTGCGGCAGCCGGTACGCTTTTTCTCGCCGCAGACTATCTGGGGCGGCGGTGCCAATTCTATTTTGTTTATGTTTTACCGTCAGGCCGGTACGCTGCAGAAAACCCTGGATGTTTTTCCGCAGGCTATGGCATATTATTACCGTCTGGTGCAGAATCACGGTGCCGGTTCTGAATATGTACTGGCATCGGAAGCGTATTTTCAGCGCGGTTATTGGGAAAAAGCGTTTATTTTGGCAACGGAAGCACTGAATGTTTCACGGCGCAACGAACAGGTCAGCGTAGAGCTGTGTGCTGAATTTATTGCTCTGCGTATCAGTATAGCTTTAGGTAATAAAAAACGTGTCCATGAGATCAGCAGACGGCTGGATGCTCTGCAGACGGCAGTGCAGGAGCATTTATACCGCAAAACTATCGAAGCCAGCCGCGCCTGGATCGATCTGCAGCTGGGGGACAAGGGCAAACTGCTCGTTAGCTGGCTGCAGAAGGGTGATTTTCAGAAATCGGGTCTGCTTTATTCAGCCTGGGGCTGTTTATATATCGTTTATGGACGCTATTTACTGCTGCAGAAGGACTATCTGCCGCTTTTGGGGCAGCTGCGTGAATTTGAAGCGGCGGCGCGGAGTTTTAATAATTTTTTACTGAGTATTTATGCTGCGGTCTACAGTGCTGCGGCACAGGACGGTCTGCAGCATGAAAACGAAGCTTTGAGCGAATTGAACCGGGCACTGGTGCTGGCGGCTGCAGACGGGATCGTGATGCCTTTTGTGGAAAATTTTGACGTGCTGGAACCGCTGCTCAAAAAAGCAGCACAGCAAAACAGCGGTGAACCGGAGCTGCTGGCAAAGATATTGGAGCTGGGTGCAGTATATCAGGAAAATTTAAAAAATATCAAGCACAAAGCTTCGTATATCATGGGCGGCAAAACTTTGACTGCCAGGGAGGCCGAGATCGCAAACTTTGTTGTGCAGGGCAGGACTAATGCGGAAATTGCCGCGGAAATGTTTATTGCCGAGATAACAGTGAAAAAGGCTTTGCAGGGGATCTACCGCAAATTAGGCGTCGATACGCGTCTGGAGCTGGTAATGGCCCTGAATGCCGATATGTAAAAATTTAGCTGATGTATTTTGAAAAATTAAAAACAGTTATTGCTATAGTAAAACACCACCCAATTTATTGGGTGGTGTTTTACTTTTTAGGGGTAAATATATAGCTGACAAAGCAGTTGTTTAAAATGCTGCAAATATTGACGTGACAAAAAATATCGATTATCTTTTAATCACAAAAAGATAATAAATATAAATACAAATAAATATTAAGAATTGAAAAAGTGGTAGAGTGAAATATTCCTGATACTTTATAAAAGGACGTTTTAGTCAGGATAAATTTTAAGTGAACAGAGGCAAAATTTGTAGTATAGCGATCCCTGCCGTTACAAAATGTGTCGTGGGCAGTCATCACTTGCAGATTTTCCCAGTTATTGAGGGTTGGTTTTATAAGCAAGGAGGAAACAAAATGAAAAGAATGAAGGTGACAGGCAAAGAACTGGCTCTTTTATGCGGGATGGCGGCGTTGGGGACGCTGACCTTCCCGCTGGTGGCCGCAGCAAGAACAGTAGACAGTGTTACTGCCACTGCTGGCAGTACGGCAGAAATCGTTTACAGTGGTGAGACACTGACGGTGACAAACGGCGTAGAGTCCATTGGTAATAACGCCACCGGTATCCGCGCCGTCGATGATACTGAGGTTGCTATCGGCAAGGATATCTATGTGCATGGTGCCAACAGCCAGTATAACAATTCTTATGGCGTTTACGGTGACAGCGGCGTCCAGGTCAAGGTTGGGACAGATATCGTTGTCGAATCAGATGCCGGTGCCGAACGGGTACGCGGAATTTACATCGATGGCGGTTATGGCAGCAGCATTTCGTCAACGCCCGATATCCAGGTAGGCGGCAATATTTCTGCCAGCGGTATCAATACGATCGGGATCTATGTCAGCGGCAAAAATGCCAACATCAAAGTAGACGGCAATGTGACCGCTTCTAACCGCAATGCTACCGGCATCACCACCGGAGGGACCAGTAAAATCTATGTAGGCGGCGATGTGATTTCGTCCTATGATAATAATGGCACACTGTCTTATGGTATTTCCGTTGGAGCCGGTAACGATTCCTATGTAGAGGTGGCAGGCAATATCGTCGCTTCCGACAAACTGACCTCCGGAGTCAGGATGGGTGGCAGCGGTACAAATAAACAGATCAAAGTGGGCAAGTCGGTCGTTGCCGGTGGTGAATCGTCCAAGGGCATCGACACGAACGGTGACGGTGTGAGCGCTTATGTGGCAGGCGATGTTACAGCGAACGGTAAAAGCTCGCTGGGCATTATCGTGCAAAACGATGCGCAGGTAACAGTAGATGGTAATCTGAAGGCCAGCGGCGAAGGTGCTAAAGGCGTAGAACTGCGTGACGGCAGTTCGGTAACTGTTGGTAAAAATATCGAAGTCAGCGGCACTGAAGCTATTGGCATCAATGTTGACCGTTGGAACGTGAGCGGCAGCGGCATTGAAATAAATGTGGGCGGCAGCTTTATCGTCAGCGGTGACGACAGCTATGGAATTTATACGGGTACTACGAAGAATACTGCCTTAAAGGTGAATATTACTGACGATCTGGTAGTTTCAAGTACTAACAGCAGTACACAGTCCGTGGGTATCTTTTCGGCTTATATGCCACTGGAAGCCGTTATCGGCGGCAAGGTGGCTGTTTCGGGGACGGGCGTTTATGGTATTTATGGTGATGTCGGCTCGGATATCGGCGTTGCAGGTAACGTAGAAGTTACAGGTGCGGGATCGCTGGGTATCCAGGTGCTTGGCGGTTCGAAAGTGCAGGCAGGCGGCATTGTGACCGGCAGTGCTGCAGCTGACAGCATTGGCGTGGATGCAAGTAACAGCAGTGTGACCATCGTTGGTGCTTCTTCTATTGAAGGTACTGGCAGCACAGGGGTCCTGCTGCGTAAAAACGATGCTGCTTTGACCATGAGCGGGCTGATGACAGTGAATGGCGCCAACGCTATCGGTATCGATATCAAAACCAGCGGTATAAAAGCCGCTTTAGATGGTCCCGGAAGCGTACAGGTCAGCGGCACTGATGCTGTAGGCATCAAGCTGGGAAGCGGTACGGAAACTACTATTGACAGTTGGAACCTGAACGTGGCGGACAGCAATGCCGGAGCAGGCATTGAACTGGGTAATAACAGCAAGCTGGAACTGAAAAATGTTGCTTCGCAGGCAGCGGCTGATGGAGTGCTGCTGCGAGCTGCAGGTACGGCTACTGTGAATGTCGATGGCAGCAGTCATCTGGTCGGCGACGTACTGCATGACGGGACAGTAAGCGGTACTTTGGCACTGGCATTTGCTGAAGGCAGCAGTCTGACCGGCAAAGTCAATGAGCAGGGCGCAGGCGTTATAAATCTGGAGATGGATAACGCAGTTTGGAAGCTGAGTGGCGACAGTAGCCTGCAACAGCTGACATTAAATAACGGAGCGGCTGTGCATTTGACACACAGCGGCGGTTACCATACCCTGACGGCACAGGAACTTCACGGAAGCGGCGGTTTGTTTAAGCTGGATGTGGATGTACGCAGTCTGGAAAGCGATAAACTGGCCATTACTGATGCCAGCAGCGGCAGCCATGTATTGGATATTTACCAGAAGGACGCTTATGAGCCGTCCGCTGGCAGTACAGAAGGGCATGGACTGGTATTGGGCAGTGTTACCGGCACGGCTGATTTTACGGCTAAAGACCGCGAAGGCAGCCTGTTTTACAAGCATTATGAGTTGGGCAGCAAAGCCAGTGAAACAGCAGGCTACGACACTGACTGGTATTTAGATAAGATCATCAGCGTTGATCCCGGCGATAAAACAACGACGACTGTAAAAACTATTATGGGCGCTGCAGCGCTTAACTACCATACCTGGCGCACTGACAACGATCAGCTGATGCAGCGGCTGGGCGACCTGCGCCAGAGCGGTGATGGTGAGAACGGAGTCTGGCTACGCCTCAAAGGCACTAAGATCAGCCGGGACGGCAGATTCAGCTTCGAGAATAAATATACTACCTATGAGCTGGGCTACGACAAGGTGCTGCGGCAAACTGATGATTATACCCGCTATGGCGGCGTGGCCTTCAGCTATGGCGACGGCAGCAGCAGTTATGCTGGTGGCAGTGGCTCTAACCATAATAAAGCCATTGGATTATATGGTACGCAAATCAACAAAAAGGGACATTATTTGGACTTGGTGCTCAAATACTCCGATATGGATAATGATTTTAGCGTTCTGGATACAGAAGGGAAAAAAATCAGCGGCGATTACGATAACAAGGGACTTGCTTTCAACGCCGAATATGGGCGGAAAAACGCTTTGCAGCGCGGCTGGTATATCGAGCCGAAGGCGCAGCTGACGCTGGGCTATCTGGATGGCGGCAGTTATTTTACCAGTAACAGGGTCAAGATAGAGCAAAGCCATATCAAAAGCGTGCTGGGGCGGGTAGGCTTCCAGCTGGGCAGGGATATCGATGCCAAAACCAATATCTATATCAAAGCTGATCTGCTGCACGAATTCGGCGGCGGTTACGATGTGAAGATGACGGCGGCCAATGGCGACGGTCTGTACCAGTCAGCCGATTTTGACGATACATGGGTTGAATACGGTATCGGCGCTGCGATCAGGACTGGTCACAACAACCACCTCTATTTTGATGTGGAACGTACCGCCGGCAGCGACTTTAAAAAAGACTGGCAGTGGAATATCGGCGCCCGTTGGGAATTCTAACTAAATATTCGCAGTCAAAAAATACTCCGCTGCGGCGGAGTATTTTTTATGAAAGAAGAACCTGTTTTGTGATAAAATGCTGTTATAACAATAAGGATCGGGGTAAAGGTTATGCAACGTGCTTATTATGAAAGTTCTTTACAAGATTTTTTACAACAAGATGAAAATTTAATATTAGGTATTTTAGCTCGTAATAATGAATACACACTAGAAGATTTACAACGTAATGCTTGGTTAGCAGAAATCAGAATTCTGAAAAGTCAATTAGCAGTTTTGAAAACAGGCCATATAATTTTTGAATATACAATACCAAGAATTGGTGAAAGAATAGATGTAGTATATTTAAAAGATGGATTGGTATTTTCATTAGAATTTAAGGTGGGAGAGAAAAATTATTCTCGATATGCTATTGATCAAGTGACAGATTATGTTTTAGATTTAAAAAATTTTCATAAAGCAAGTCACAATAGGATTCTCGTACCAATTTTAGTTTCTACCGAAGCAATGGAAAGAACCAATAATTTTTGGGAGCTAAGGTTGGGGATTCTTAATGTGTTATTTTGCAATAAAAGCAATATAGCAGCAGTAATTACAGCTGTTTTGCAACAGTACAACGACATAGAATTAAATTCTAATGAGTGGATAGAATCTGCATATATGCCAACACCAACTATTATAGAAGCGGCACAGGCGCTATATCGTAACCACAGCGTTGAGGATATTGCGCGAAATGATGCAAAGGCGGTTAACCTACAGCAGACAGCTGAAGCCGTTAATGAAATTATTGAAGTGAGTAAGCAGAAACATACTAAAGCTATTTGTTTTATAACTGGAGTTCCAGGAGCCGGTAAAACTTTAGCTGGGCTTAATATTGCCAATGAACGTCATAATTTTGCTGAAGAAGAACATGCGGTATTTCTTTCGGGAAATAAACCATTAGTGGATGTTTTGCGTGAAGCTTTAATACGTGATGAAAGTTCTAGAAAAAATATTTCTAAGCAAGAGGCGACAAAAAAGGTGTTACCTTTTATTCAAATGATTCATCATTTTCGTGATGCTGAGATAATGACTCAAGATCCACCAAATGAAAAAGTTGTTATTTTTGACGAAGCGCAGCGAGCTTGGACTCAAGAAAAGTTAGCTGAGTTTATGAAGCGAAAAAAAGGTGTAGCTGACTTTACAATGTCTGAGCCAGAATTTTTAGTTGGTGTTATGGATAGACATGAGGATTGGGCTGTTATTGTTTGCCTTGTTGGTGGAGGGCAAGAAATTAATACTGGTGAAGCTGGTTTGTCTGCGTGGTTTGATGCATTATCAACAAAGTTTCCTGAATGGGAAGTTTATGTGTCTGATAAAATTACTGATAGCGAGTATGTGCAAAATAAACCATTGGTAGAGAGATTGGCAACACTAAATTATCATATTGTTACAGCTTTACATTTGGCAGTTCCACTACGCTCGTTTCGATCAGAGAATGTTGCAGGTTTTGTAAAAGCATTATTGGATATTGATGTTAAATGTGCTCAAATGCTTTATGCAGAAATAAGCGAAAAATATCCTATATTTTTAACAAGAAATTTGCAAAAAGCTAAAGAATGGGTGCGAAGTAGGTCAGAAGGCACAGAACGCTATGGTTTAATAGCTAGTTCAGGGGCTAAAAGATTACGTAGCTGTGGAATTTGGGTACAGAGTAAAATAGATGCTAAGCATTGGTTTTTAGATGATAAGTATGACGTTCGGTCGTCGTATGCCTTAGAAGAAGTAGCGACAGAATTTGATATTCAAGGGCTAGAAGTAGATTGGAGTATTGTTGCTTGGGATGCTGATTTGAGGTTTGTCAAAGACCATTTTGAATATTTTAAGTTCATTGGTGCTGGTTGGCAAAGAATAAATAAAATAGAGAATCAGCAATATTTAAAAAATACTTATCGTGTTCTACTAACACGTTCGCGTCAGGGTTTTATTATTTTTATTCCTGAGGGTGATGCGTATGATGAAACTAGGAAGAATGACTATTATGATGAAACATACAAATATTTACAAAAGATAGGATTGAATGAGTTATGATTTTGGTATCGGCGGCGATTATTCGCAATACAGCAGGAGAAATACTGATTTGCCAGCGCGGTGCAGGCGGCAGCTGCGCATTTTTATGGGAGTTTCCGGGCGGTAAGCAGGAAGCGGGTGAAACAGCTGCAGACTGCTTAGTACGTGAATGCCGGGAAGAGCTGGGGATAGAGATAGATATTGTGGCTCTGCTTGAGCAAACCAGTTACACCTATCCGGATAATAAAATAGGGCTTTCCTTTTTTGCCGCCAAAATAACCGGCGGTGTGCCGCAAAAAAGCGTACATCAGAAAATTTTATGGGTACGGCCGGCAGAACTGCTGCAGTATCAGTTTTGTCCTGCCGATACAGAAATAGTCAGCAGGCTGGCACAAGGAGAATAAAGTAAAAGCACTGGATTTATTTTCAGTGCTTATTTATTTTCTTGGCTGCGGCGAATAAAATAGCAGGAAAAAGTGAATCAGAAGCGAATAATATTAAAGTTACGATAAAATAAAAAGATGCGGCACAGGCAGTGCCGAATAGACGGAGGAACCAATGACAGAGACCTTAGCAGGCCTTAATCCAGAACAGGCCGAAGCAGTACAGACAACCAACGGACCCATGCTGATCATGGCAGGTGCCGGCAGCGGCAAGACCAAGGTGCTTACTTGCCGGATCGCACATTTGCTGCAGCAGGGCGTACGTCCTTACCGTATTTTAGCAATTACGTTTACCAATAAAGCGGCCGCCGAAATGCGCGAGCGCGTCGATAAAATGGCGGGAGCTGCGGCTAAAGATGTCTGGCTGTTTACCTTCCATGCTTTCTGTGCCCGTTTTTTGCGGATGGAAATAACTAAATTAGGCGGTTATGGCAGTAATTTTGCTATCTATGACAGCAGCGACAGCCAGAACCTGATTAAACAGATTTTAAAAGAACTGAATCTGGATGAAAAGCGTTTTCAGCCGGCAGGTATCGCGTCGCGTATTTCCAATGCCAAAAACCAGCTGCAGAGCGTCAGTGATTTCAGTAAAGCTGCTTCGGATTTTTACAATCAGAAAGTGGCGGAGATATATGAACGTTATCAGAATAAACTGCTGGTCAATAACGCGGTGGATTTTGACGATCTGCTGGTACTGTCGATACGGCTGCTGCAGGAAAGCGAAGAAGTGCGCGCCAAGTATCAGGAGCGTTTTGATTATCTGCTGGTAGACGAATATCAGGATACCAACCATGCCCAATATCTTTTAACCAAGCTTCTGGCGGCCAGACATCGTAATATCTGTGTCGTGGGCGATGCCGACCAGAGCATTTACGGCTGGCGCGGTGCTGATATCCAGAACATTCTGGATTTTGAAAAGGATTATCCCGAAGCCAAAATCATCAAGCTGGAACAGAATTACCGCAGTACGCAGGTTATTTTGGATGCTGCGAATGCTGTTATTGAAAATAATACAGGCCGCAAACCTAAAAATTTGTGGACGGATAATGATAATGGTGTGGCGATCACTTATTTTCAGGCTATCGACGAACGCGACGAGGCCCGTTTTGTGATCGAAAAACTGCAGGAGCTGCAGGGCCAGCAGAATATGAAGCTGGGCGAGATGGCAGTCTTGTACCGCACGAATACGCAGTCGCGTATTTTTGAGGAAATGCTTATCAAAAGCGGGATCACCTATAATATGGTCGGAGGACTTAAATTCTACGACCGTAAGGAGATCAAGGATATCATCGCTTATCTGCGCGTGATTTTTAACCCGGCAGATTCGCTGAGTCTGCTGCGGATCATCAATGTGCCGCGCCGCGGTATCGGCGATGCAACGCTGGCCAAGCTGCAGGCCCATGCCGCTGAAAATGGGATGTCGTTGTTTGACGTGGTATCGAATGCCGCGCAGGTCGAAGGACTGAGCATCCGTTTCGTCAGCAAGCTGGATGAACTGGCGGCTATCATTTTTGATTTGATGAATCAGGCTGATAACCTTCCGGTAGAGGAACTGATCGAACAGGTGCTGAATAAGACCGGTTATATGGAAGAACTGCGGAATGAGCATACAGCGCAGGCGCAGAGCCGCATTGACAACCTGATGGAATTGATGTCTGTCGGGCAGGAATTTGCCAAGACGGAAGAAGAGAATAATCTGGAAAATTTCCTGGGGCATGTGGCGCTGGTGTCGGATATCGATGATGCCGAGCTGGGTGAGGACGCTATTACGCTGATGACACTGCATTCTTCGAAGGGTCTGGAATTCCCAATCGTCTTTTTGGCCGGCATGGAGGAAGGTATTTTCCCACATGCGCGGACGCTGATGGATGAGGAAGAAGTGGAAGAAGAACGCCGCTTGTGTTATGTTGGCATTACCCGTGCAGAGAAACAGCTCTTTTTGAGTAATGCAAAGATGCGGACTATTTATGGGCATACGGTGTCCTACCCGCCGTCACGGTTTTTACAGGAAGTGCCGCGTAATCTGGTTACGGTCTTCAAACGTCCGGCTTTAGAACGCAGGACGATCAATATGGTAGAAGCAAAACCGCAGAAACGCAGCCGTGATACGAACTGGTTCCTGGGCGGGCAGGAAAGCTTTATTCCCAAGCAGGCAATGAGCACTGCGGGAGCTGCTGCCGGCGGCAGTTTTAAGGCCGGCGATAAGGTGAGCCATGCTAAATGGGGCGTGGGGACAGTCGTCAGTGTTACATCGTCGCAGGATGGGCAGGAAGTGAAAATCGCGTTTGCCGGTGCCGGTATCCGCAGCCTGCTGACCAAGTATGCAGTATTGAAGAAGCTGTAATTAAATAGTGTTTGGGTGGCAAAGTGCCGTACCATATATAGAATAGTAAAATTAAATTTGACACTCTGATTTTTGAAACAATGAGACTAAAGCCTGAAAAACAGAAGCCGCCGAAGGGCAGCACAATAAAGGAGGCAGTCATGGAACTGGAACGCGCACAGGCTAAAAACGAGGCCGAACATTTGCGGGCAGAGATCCGCCATCACGAATTTTTATATTATGTGCTGGATGCACCTGAGATCACCGACGCAGAATATGACCGGATGCTGGTGCGCCTGCGTGAGCTGGAAGCGGCCTGGCCTGACGATGTGCCTGCCGATTCGCCGACGCGCCGTGTAGGCGGGAAGGTGAATCCCGAATTTACTGAGGTCAGACATCTGACGCCGCTTTTGAGTCTGGGCAATGCTTTTTCGGATGCAGAGCTGGTAGCTTTTGATCAGCGTGTGCGCAGCGGTCTGCCGGAAGGCAGCGCTGTAGAATATGTTATGGAGCCGAAAATCGACGGACTGGCCTGCAGCCTGATTTATGAAAATGGACGTTTGGTAAGGGCGGCAACGCGCGGTGACGGTGTGACCGGCGAAAATGTAACAGCCAATGTACGCACGATCCGGTCGATCCCTTTGGTGCTGAATATGAAAAACGGCGCCGCGCCGCCGGAGCTTTTAGATGTGCGCGGTGAAATCTATATGCCAAGGCATGCTTTTATGCAGCTGAACGAACAGCGCCTGGAGGCCGGCGAGAGCGAATTTGCCAATCCGCGTAATGCGGCTGCCGGCAGTCTGCGTCAGCTGGACCCTAACGTAACGGCGCAGCGGTCGTTAAGCTTTTTTGCTTATGCCGTAGGCGAAGGAGCCAGGGACAAGCATGCCGATTCTTTGGCGATGCTGGCTGATTATGGCTTTAAGGTCAGTGAAAATTACCGTATCGTAAAAAGTATCGATGAGGCAATAGAATATATCAGGGACTTTGACTCCCGGCGTAAAAGTCTGGCTTATGATACTGACGGCGCAGTACTTAAAGTCAACGCTGTTTATCAGCAGGATATTTTAGGTGCGACAGGCAAGGACCCACGCTGGGCGATCGCTTTTAAATTTCCGCCTGAGCAGGCTGAAACCAGGCTGGAGGATATCGTGATCCAGGTTGGGCGCACAGGCGTGCTGACGCCGACGGCGGTACTGACGCCGGTAAGGCTGTCGGGCAGTACGGTAAGCAGGGCCACGCTGCACAATGAAGATTTTATTAAAGCGAAGGATATCAGGATCGGCGATACGGTGGTCATCAATAAAGCCGGTGAGATCATCCCGGAGGTGCTGCATGTCGTGCTGGGCAAACGGCCGGAAGATACGAAGCCTTATGCGATGCCGCAGGAATGTCCGGAGTGCGGCTGGGCTGTTGAACGTAAAGACGGTGAGGCAGCTTTGCGCTGCACTAATCCGCATTGCCCGGCTTTGGGACGCGAAGGGCTGATCCATTTTGCTTCTAAAGGAGCAATGGATATCGAAGGCTGCGGACCGGCGGTGATCAATCAGCTGCTGGATGCAGAACTGATCCGCGACGTCAGCGACCTGTATCTGCTGACTAAAGAACAGCTGGTAGTGCTGGATAGAATGGGTGAAAAATCGGCGGAAAATTTAGTGAAGGCTATTGCCGCCAGCAAGGAGCAGAGCTTCGACCGGCTGCTTTTCGGCCTGGGCATCCGTCACGTCGGGGCCAAGGTGGCTAGGCTGCTGGCAGTGCATTTTGGTACGGTCGAGAATTTGCTGGCTGCCGATGCAGAGCAGATCGCCGCTATCGACGATATCGGACCGAAGATAGCTGAAAGTGTCGTTACTTATTTGGCGTCGCCGTCGAACCGCGACTTGCTCACCCGTCTGAAAGAGCTGGGTCTGAATATGGAAATGCAGGTTCAGGCTGTCAGCGAAGAGCATCCCTTTTATGGCAAAACTATGGTCTTTACAGGTACGATGCCGACTTTGGGACGTGCTGAAGCACAGACTATGGCGCAGGACGTGGGCGCTAAGGTCAGCGGCAGCGTCAGTAAAAAAACGGACTATGTCGTTGCCGGTGCCGAAGCAGGCAGTAAGCTGACGAAGGCGGAACAGCTGGGTGTGACTGTTATCGACGAAGCCGAATTTTTGCGCTTGCTAAGCGGTGCAGCTGAAGTATCGGGGACAGCGACAAAGGAACAGAAGCTTTTTTAAAAAAATATATAGAAAAACAAACGACTGCATAATAAAAATTATGCAGTCGTTTGGCGTTTATGAAGCTAAAATTTTTATTTGTCCAGATAAGCGGCTGTGATCTCGCCGGTGTAGTAGGTGTGCCAATCCTTATCGGCATACCATCTGTCGGCCAGGGCCTTATCAAAATTTTCCGGTGCCATTTCGCGTTTTTCCACGATGCGGCATTCCAGATGCAGCCCGGCGCCTTTGATGACGGGCACTTTAACGGTCTGCCCTTCAGCAGGGGTGATTTCTGCCGCGGCGAATTTATCCATGTCACGTCCTGATTTGCTGCCGCATAGTCCCAGTGCTTTACTGAAAGCGGCTGTCAGCGGAAAACTGACGGTAAATTCGTTATGGGCTTCGATCAGCTCGTGCGTATAGCGTGAGTGACGTACCATTACGGTAAAAACAGGTTTGCCCCAAATATTGCCCAGCGCTCCCCAGCCAATCGTCATCGTATTGTGTCTGCCGCCTGCGGCAGTAGTAAGAAAAGCACCCTTCGCCAAAACCTTTAAAATAGTTTCCGCATGGTCGAAAGCGTTGATATTTTGCATAGCTGTCACACTCCTTCTACTATTATTATAATCGCTTTTGTGTGACAATGCTGTAAATTTGGCGAAAACAGGCATTGAAGCCAGGTGAAAATATTCAAATAGAGATCGATTGACAGTGCAAAAGAAATAAATTAAACAAGGCGGGTTTATTTTTTTGCCGCGGCAGTTGCTGAAGCAAAGCGGTATATGATGGATATTATAGAAGTATAGGACAATTTGTGATATAATATATCCGATTTATTGCATATAATGAAGAACATTTATCATAGGAAGGTGAAAAAATGAAGGTCACGACCAAAGATGTAGAATACATCGCACAGCTTTCCCGTTTGACTATTCCTGAGGGTGAAATGGAAAAATTCACGGAACAGTTCAATCAGATCCTCAATTATGCCGATATTTTGCAGAAGCTTGATACCGCAGGCATCGAGCCGACTCCGTACGTGCTGCCGATCAGCAACGCGTTTCGTGAGGACGTAGCTCTGCCCGGCGTTACTCAGGAAGAAGCGCTGAAAAATGCTCCGGCAGTCCATAACGGCGGCTTTAAAGTGCCCCGCGTTATCGAATAAGAGAGGGAGGAACTACTGTGGATCTTTACAAGAGCACTGCTCATGAATTGCATGATAAACTCGTTAATAAAGAAATCAGCTCCGTGGAACTGACTAAAGCTCTGTATGAGCGCATCGACGCTGTCGAGGATCAGGTCAAAGCCTATGTGACGCTGGATAAAGAAAATGCTTTGGCACAGGCGGCCAAGGTTGACGCCATGATCGCCGCCGGTGAAAAAATCACTCCGCTGGCCGGCATCCCCGGCGCTATCAAAGATAATATCTGCACTAAAGGTCTTTTGACGACCTGTTCGTCCAAAATGCTGGCTAACGTTGTGCCGATTTATGATGCGCATGTTATAAAAAAACTTCGCGCCGAAGAAACTATTTTCCTCGGCAAAACAAATATGGACGAATTTGCGATGGGTTCTACTACTGAATCGTCTTATTTCCAGGCTACTCATAATCCCTGGAACCTGGACCGCGTACCCGGAGGCTCCTCCGGCGGCAGTGCCGCTGCTATCGCGGCCGGCGAAGCTATCTGGACTCTGGGTTCAGATACCGGCGGTTCTATTCGTCAGCCTGCTTCTTTTAACGGCTGTGTCGGTATCAAACCGACCTATGGCCGTGTTTCCCGTTACGGCTGCGTGGCTTTTGCGTCTTCGCTCGACCAGATCGGGCCGATCACCCGCGATGTTACCGATGCCGCTACAGTGCTCAATACTATCTGCGGCAAGGACGAGCATGATTCTACTTCGCTGCCGGTGGAAGTGCCTGACTTTACCAAAGCTCTGCGTCAGGACGTTAAAGGCCTGCGTATCGGTCTGCCGAAAGAATATTACGGCGAAGGCCTGGACCCCAAAGTCCATGCCGAACTGAAAAAAGCAATCGCTCAATACGAAGCCATGGGCGCTGAGATCGTTGAGATTTCCCTGCCTCATACCGAATATGCGGTCATTACCTATTACATCATTGCTCCGGCGGAGGCTTCCGCCAATCTGGCCCGTTATGACGGCGTCCGGTACGGTTTCCGTGCGGCTAATGCCACCAGCGCGCCCGAAATGACTACGCTCAGCCGTACAGAAGGCTTCGGCGCGGAAGTAAAACGCCGTATCATGCTGGGAACTTATGTTTTGAGCAGCGGCTATTACGATGCTTACTATAAAAAAGCCATGCAGGTGCGCACGCTTATCCGCCGCGACTTTGACAGCGCTTTTGAAAAATGTGACGTTATCCTGGCGCCGACCTCACCGGTCGTTGCTTATCCTATCGACGGCAAAATGGACCCTTTGTCCATCTATATGCTCGACGTTTACACCATTCCGGTCAATATGGCGGGCCTGCCGGGTATTTCCGTACCCTGCGGCTTCGCGGACGGTATGCCTGTGGGCATGCAGCTGATCGGCAAACCGCTGGACGAAGAAACCGTGCTGCGTGCAGCCTATACCTTTGAACAAGCCAACGAATACCACAAGGTACTGGCACCGTTAGGAGGTAACAAATAATGAAAAAATATACTACTGTTATCGGTCTGGAAGTCCATGCCGAGCTCAAAACAAATTCTAAAGCGTTCTGCTCCTGCTCGACTGAGTTCGGCGGCGAGCCTAACACCCATGTCTGCCCGGTCTGCCTGGGTATGCCCGGCGCTTTGCCTGTGCTCAACAAACAGGTGGTGGAATTTGCGATCCGTGCGGGACTGGCTCTGAACTGCGATATCCAGAAATTCAATAAATTCGACCGTAAAAACTATTTTTATCCCGATCTGTCAAAAAACTATCAGATCTCTCAATTCGATCAGCCTATTTGCCTGGGCGGCCATATCGACATTGAAGTGGAAGGCGGGAAAAAACGTATCGGCGTGACCCGTATCCATATGGAAGAAGATGCCGGGAAGCTGAACCACAGCGGCGCTACGATCAGTACCTCCGACTCGTCGGCAGTAGACTACAACCGTGCCGGCGTACCTCTGATCGAGATTGTCTCCGAGCCTGATATGCGCAGCTCCGAAGAAGCCCGCGCCTACCTGGAACAATTAAAAGCTATTTTGGAATATACTGATGTCTGCGACTGCAAAATGCAGGAAGGCAGTCTGCGCTGTGATGCCAATATCTCTGTCATGCCGGAAGGCGCTGCCGAGTTCGGTACCCGCGCCGAGATCAAAAACCTTAACTCCTTCCGCGCTCTGGTGCGCGCGATCGAGTACGAAGTCGAGCGGCAGATCGACCTTGTTGAAAGCGGCGGCCATGTTGTGCAGGAGACCCGTACCTGGGATGACGCGCAGGGCATGACCTTGTCCATGCGCAGCAAAGAAGAAGCGCATGACTACCGTTATTTCCCGGAACCTGATCTGGTGCCGGTAGAATTAGACGACGCCTGGATCGAACGCGTTAAAAATGAACTGCCAGAGCTTCCTGCTCAGCGTCAGCAGCGGTTGATGACAGAAAATGGCCTGCCTGCTTATGATGCAGGATTGATCGTTGCCACCAAAGCTATGGCCGACTACTTTGATGCTGCCTGCAAAAATGCAGGTGATGACAAAGCTGTAGCCAATTGGCTTTTGGGCGACGTTTCCGCCTATCTCAACAACGAAGGCATCGAAATCGACGCTTTCCCGATCAAACCGGAAAACCTGGGCGAAATGGTTGCCCTGATTAAAGGCGGCGTGTTGTCCAGCAAGCTTGCTAAAAAAGTGTTTGCCGAAATGCTAAAAGCCGACAAATCTCCGAAAGTCCTCGTTAAAGAGCTGGGCTTGGAGCAGGTCAGCGACGAGGGCGCTATTGCCGCTATCGTTGATGAAGTACTGGCCGAAAATCCGCAGTCTATTGCCGACTTTAAAGCCGGAAAAGACCGTGCTATCGGCTTCCTGGTCGGTCAGGTCATGAAAAAATCCCGCGGCAAAGCTAACCCGGGTATGGTCAATAAATTATTAGTAGAAAAAATGCAGTAACGGCTGCTGATTTTAAATCCTGTAAATGGGGGTGTCGCAATGAATAAACCGTTTGTTTTTGTTGGTTCAGGCTTGGGCTATTTGTGGTTGCTCATTTGGACGACTGTCGTTTCTATTATTACTGTGGGCTTGTTTTTCCCATGGGCTTATTCAGCGCAGCAGCGCTGGATCTGTGCTAATACCTACGTTGAAGGCAGGCGGCTGCGTTTCGACGGCACCGGGCTGGGGTTCTTTTTTCAATGGCTGGTCATTATGCTTCTGACTGCTGTTACTTTTGGCATTTATGCTCCCTGGGGCTATTGCCAGTTTAAACGCTGGGAGACCCGTAATACAGTTTTTGATGATTGAAAGCAACTGCCTGCTGTAATAAAACAATAAACAAAAGCTCCGTCTTTTTGACGGAGCTTTTTTGTCGTTCTGATTTATTTATATTTACTAGAAAAATATTTAAAAATACAAATAAATATGCTTGTAGATATATAGAAAGTATGATATTCTTTTAATAAGTAAAAGAATATTAAATAATATAAAACGGCAAAACTGTCGAAAGGCAGTGACGCAAAGCTATAGGGTCTAAACCTTTACGGAATGACAGCCAGCTGCACTTAGCAGAGACGTGATCCGGAAGGGGTCAGCTGTCTCTGTTTTTATTTTGTCAAAAAGAGCGGCAGAAAGGGCCGTGCAGCATTGGCAGCAGCTTGGGCGCCTGGCAAAACGTCAGGGCAAAGCGCAGAAGGACAACGGCTATTAAAAATCCTTGTGTCTTGTGGGGGGGTACTAAAGTGCTATAATATATTTAAAGCACTTTTACAATAATTAAAAAAGTTGTTTAAAAATGGTGCAGGATTTTGAATATAGTGGTTAAAGTGGTCAAAATTTGGAAAGGGGATTTGATGATGAGATCCAAAAGCTTGGCAAAAAATAAGGATTTACAAAGGAAAGTACTGTGCTCGCTGCTTGCAGCAGGCGTAATGTCCGTTTGTATATCCGGGGGGGACGTTTGGGCGGCCGGAAATGATTTAGCAGCGCAGGGTGTAAGCAAGACTTATTCAAGCACAGATGTAGTTGGTGTACTGAAAGTCATCGGTGGCTGGGATAGCTATAAAGATAATGTGGGGATGCTTGATCATTCTGGGCAAACTACAAGTGTTACTATCAGCAGTGGTACTTTTGATGAACTTATTGGTGGCAATCATATTAAGCAACCCGGCAGTGAAATTTATAATGTTACTATTGGTGATACGTCTGTACAATTAGATGGCGGAGAAGTTCAATATGTCATTGGTGGCAGCAAAGCCAATAATTCTGACGATACTACTTTGACTACGGGTAATACAAATGTACTGATCAATAAGGGTACAGTCAAAGGTATGGTTATTGGCGGCAGCTACATTAAAGCTACCGGTAATCCGAGAGGGGGCACTCCTGCAGTAACAACTGCTGCTACTGGGGCTACTAATGTCGTAATCTCCGGCGGTACTGTAAAAGGCAATGTTTATGCCGGCAGTGTGGCTGACAATTATAGCAGTAAACAGACCGATGCTAAACCGGCTTTGCATGTAACTGATAAAAATACCAGCCTTAATATCAGTGGTGGAGCCTTTAATGGTAAAAAAGTTTATGGCGGCGGCAGTGCTGTAGGAGAAGGCAGTACATCTGTTGCAGGCGACACCAGTGTTATTATCACTGCAGCTGGTACAGATATTGACTGCGTTTATGGCGGCGGGTATGCTGAAAAAGGCGGGAAAGTAACGGCAGGTAATACCCATATAGTTATTGATATTGAGAGCAACGGTGCGGGCGTTGAGGATATTTTTGGAGGCAACTCTGTTTATGCTTATCCCGGTGGTGTCAATGCTCAGGGTATTGTCGGCGATACTTTGATCGAGTACAAGAATGGTACTTCGCGCGGTATGCTTTTTGGCGGCAGTGAAATTATGGGATACAGCGCAAAAACCAATGACGAAAGCAAAATAGAAACTGGTAATACCAAAGTCATGGTGACCGGAGGAACTTTAACAGAAGCTGTTTTGGGCGGAAGTAAGGTTCGTCTTACAGGGGATCAAGGCAATAAAGTTTCGTCGATAGGTCAAGACACTAATATCACAGTCAGTGGTGATACGACCAGTGTGAAAGGGTTGGTTGGCGGAGATTTAGTACAGGTACTGAACAAAAATTATAGCAGTGATGTGCGTATTGCTGAAGGCAAGGTAAACAATACTAATATCATAATCAACGGCGGGACGATTAACAGTTTGTATGTTGATTCCAGCGCCAGTATCCAAATCGGTGACGTAAATTTTAAGGGCGCCATTATAGGCGGTGGTGTCGCTACAGGCGGAACTGATGATAATAAACATGCTGAGTCCAGAGTGGATACTACTAATGTTGTTATCAATGCGGGCACTATCAACGGGGATATTTATGGCGGCGGTCTGAGCACTGCTACTTTAAGGAGCGGCAATGAAGCTGATGGTGGCAGCAGCTTAGTAAACTCTGCAAATGTAACGATCAAGGGCGGTACTGTCAACGGAGATATTTATGGCGGTGGAGCGGCAGTTGGAGCCGGTGTTTATACGGGTGGCAGCAGCAGTGTAGAAAATTCCGCAGTAAATATTACAGGCGGTACGATCAACGGGTATGTGTATGGCGGCGGTTTGAATGCCTCTGTAAAAGGTGATTTGCAAGTTACCTTAAATAATGTTTATACAGGCAAATATGATAAAAAAACAGGAGCATTTGGAGCTTCATTTATAACTGGAGAAAAGCTGCATATTATAGATGGAAATGTAACAATTGAAGTCAGTGATTCTCATTTATATGCAGATATACGCGGCGGCAGTGACAATGAAGGCAGTGACAACATTTCCGAGATGGGGAACAGTAAGGTAGTTGTGAGTAATTCACAGTTAAATGGCAACGATGCACAAGGAGGTATTTATCCAGGCAGGATTTTTGGTGCAGGTTATGTTCAGGGGAAGAATGATGTTACAGATCATAAATCTGCAGAAGTGATTCTAAATAACGTTGCTGGTATCACTTATGATAAAGTAACCGGAAATGCTGTTTATGAACCGGGGGCTCGTATTTATGGTGGTGGGCAGGTTTACAATGCGACTAAATCACTTTTGAATGTTGGCAGTACTAAAGTAATAATTAACGGCGCAGCAACTGCTTTGGAGGAAGTTTATGGCGGGAGCATTATTTCGGGAACTGTTAAGAAAGAGGATTTGAGTGTTGCGGTTACCGAAAAAACTGATGTTGTTGTTAATGATGGATTGATTGCCAGTATGTTAGTAGGCGGTAATAATACGAACTGGTTTGGAACATCTGTTATTGGTTCTGTAGCCGCTGATGGCAAGTACGATTATAATGGCAAAAAATATAATGGTGGCAGTACTGAGGTTGAGCTGAATGGCGGCGGCAGTGATACCTTATCTGTAGTCGGAGGAAGTTTAAGCGATTATTCCAGTTACAGTGACCAAGGCAGTAAACGTGAATCTATGGTTTTTGGTACGACTACTGTTAATGTCAACGGTGGAAAAATGTATGAAGTTGTTGGCGGCGGTTATGCTTATTATTCTGCCGAGAGTGTGGATGAAAGTAAGCTGAACGATGCTGCTCCTTTAAGCAATGTAGTTGGTGCTACAACAGTAAATATTTCAGGTGGGACGATTTTAGATAATGTTTATGGCGGTGGTTACGCATACAGCAATCAAAAGCTAATGGCTTCGCAGGCAAATATTACTGGGGATGTTAATGTCAATATCAGCGGCGGCACGATTACAGGTGCTGTTTATGCTGGTGGCGGTGCGATAGGTGATAATACTCAGGCTAATGTCAGTGGTAAAGCTACGGTCAATATCAGCGGCGGAACCATAACCGGTGGCGTTTATGGACATGGGTACACTAAAGGTGCTGATGCATCAGCGACAGTGGGTTCATCAGGATTGAATATCAAAGATTACGCTGGTACAATTAAAGAAATTAGCGGATTTGATGCTGTTGACATTGTAGATAGTACATTGACAACAGCTTTGCGGGCAAGTTCTAAGGGTACAGTCGTTATTTTGAGTGGAGCAGGAAGTTCTTTACAAGGAACGTTAACAGCTGATAATGCTGAATTGAATTTAGGCGGCGCTGATGACGTATATAATGTTGGCAAGCTGATTACTGAAAACAGTGGTACGATCACCGTCAGCGGCGGTACTTTGAATATTGATAATCTAAGCGATATTAATAAATTTGATTTAGCTGATAATTCACTGATTGTCACTGGTAAAGGCATACTGCAGGGAACTTCTGGCAATCTGTTTGATAAAAATGGAACTGTTGCTGTAAAAAGTGCTGTTGATGTTAAAGTATTGTTCAATGGCGGTAAACTGGCTATCAGCGACGCCAGCTATACTCTGGCAGACAGCAAGGTATACAGTGAGGCTTTGGGAAAGGTTGATGACAGCGGTGCAGGAGCTAAAGCCAAAACCACGATCGTTATGACCGGTACACTGCAGGATCAGCCTGTAGACAACAAGGCTACTGTAGACGATCTGGCGCCGACAGGTGCCGTCCATACCAATGTCACTGGTACGGTAAGCACTGGCACCTTGAACGTAGGTGACGGCACTTCCTCTGAAGGCGCGACGGGTGTCAATAATGACCTGGGCGTCAAAGACCTGGATTTCAGCACTAACAGTGGCAGCGGCACTGTAAATGCCAACGTCACTATCAGCAATGATACCGGGCTGACACTGGTCGGCGACGGCAGCAGTGAACTGCTGAAAGGCACCGGTAACTCCAATAATACTGTAACGGTAGGCAGTGGCAGTGCCGGTACCCTGACCCTTGGCAATGCGGCGGCGGAAAGCAGCGGCGGCACCTTGAACGCAGCTGTAACCCTGCAGGCCGACAGCCAGATGAATGTAGAAGCAGGCAGCTTTACAGTCGGTAAGATCACAGCCGCAGAAGGAACGGTAGCCGTCAACGCAGGTGCGAACCTGACAACGACGCAAGATTTTACAGTCGGCGATGCCAGTAGTAATAAATCGGGTACGATAGACGCTGCCGGATCGATAACAGCCGGCAAAGTGGATTTGCAGCAGGGGACAGTAGCCGTTACCGGCTCTTTAACGGCAAATGAGCTTAGCGTCGGCGATTCGTCCAACAGCAAAGAAGGCGCAGTCACTGCAGCCGGTACAGTGGACGTCGACACCTTGAACCTGAACAAAGGCAAGGTTGAAGTTACAGGTTCGTTAACAGCAAAAACATTGACCGTAGTGGACAGTGATGCTAAGATAGCCGTCGGCGCGGCTGACAGTGCCGGCACGCTGACCGCTGAAGACGTAAAGCTTGGCGGCGCCAGCCTCATGTTGGACCCGGCCTGGGAAGACAGCAGTACGATTCAGACAGCATCTAAAGCAGGGCTGAAATTTAACAGCAGCCAGATTGACGGAAAACTGACCGTAGGACAAAATTCAGTTTTGAGTCTGGGCACTGCGGATACCGCGAAAGCGGAAGCCGCCTTTACCGATACCGGATTGACCTGGGGGAAAAATGACATCACCGCTGCTTTGTATATCGATTACGAGCAGACCATGGACAGTACGAAAGGCGGTATCAAAGTAGACGGCAGCCTGACTCATGCAAGCGACAACAAAGATCTTGCTGCGGCCAACACCGCAACTTTCGCAGCCGGCTCGCTGCTGATGGTCGCCGGTGACGCCGCACTGACGACTGACGGAGCATTAAAAGCAGGCAGCACGGTTAACGCACAAAATAATGGCAATAGTAATAATGATGCGGCGACTTTAAAAGTTGATTCCGGCGCCAAACTTTATATCGCCGATGCGCAGGCCGATAAACAATATACCATCGTCAGCGGCTTTACGAACAGCGGTAGCGCTGTTACAGACGGCGGCTGGAACGGTACGAACCTGCTGTTGAACAAACTGGTCAAGGGCAGCGGCAGCTATAGTAACGGCAGCTTTACCGTCAGCACGCAGAAAGTCAAAGCCAGCACTGCCTTGCCGGGCGTAGCTCTGCCGAATATTCTTGATGCAATGAGCTCTCAAACCGATTCGACTTATGCGGGTATCAAATATCTGAGCAATGCGATCAGCGGCCTTAATAGTAATGCGCAGACGCTTGCGGCAGTCAACTCCTTCGCCCAGGGAGCAGAAAACAGCGGCGCTACCCGCACGGGTGCTTTAGCAGCCATGGATCTGGGGACGGCGGCGCAGGAACATCTGTCCTTAGCCAAGGCGGCTGCTGAACAGAGCGGCGGCTTCGGCAAAGCTGCTGTTGATACTGCTGACAACGGCAGTATCTGGGCACAATATATCCACAACAAGGACAAAGTCGATAACATGGGCGGCGTCAGCTATGACGGACAATACAACGGTGTTATCATCGGCGGCGATTTTGCAGACCGTGGCAAATACAGCAGCGGCATGGCTTTCAGCTACGGCAGCGGCGACAGCACCGGCAGCGCCTCTAAAAATGAATTTGACTTCTGGGGCCTCAGCTACTATGGCGGTATCCAAAACGGCGATACCAATCTGATTTTCGATGTCGGTTACAGCAAAACCAGCAGTGACGTCAAAGGCGTAATCAAGGCCGAGCCTGACACGCAGGTCATCAGTATGGGCATCAAAGGTGAAAAACTTATCAGCAATGGACATGGAACGAGCTATGTACCGTATGCGGGCCTGCGTTATATGAATATTGATACGGACAGCTATAACGGCAGTATCGACGGGAAGACGGCCGCTCATTACAGTACCGATAAAGCTGATTTGTGGTTGTTGCCGGTAGGCATCAGCATCAGCCATGAAAGCGTTACTGCCGGCGGCTGGAAAGTGCGTCCGACAGCCGATATCGCTTATGTTTGGACTTTAGGTGATAAAAATACTGCGATGGATATTACCGTTCCGGGTGTAAATGCGACCGACAGACTTGGCTATGATATCATGGACAGCGGTTTCTTTGTCGGCAAACTGGGACTGGAGGCTGAAAAAGGTGATTGGACTTATGGCTTAGGCTATGCCTGCCAGAAAGGCAGTCATGCTCAAAACAGTAAATTTATGCTCAATGTAACTTACAGCTTCTAAAAAAACAACTTTTTCAAAATCTCTTTTTCCTGTTCACCTTTTTGTGTCCCTGTGTGGAAAGCCTGCCTTTTATCGGCAGGCTTTCTGCTTTTGCTGCGGACGTTTATTTGTAGATGCCGGGTCATATTTTATATTCGCATGATTTATGGTAAAATAAAGATACAATCCAATGGCTTGAACGTACGGTTTCTTGCATGCTGAGAACCGTTTTTTTTATTTGGAGCTTGCCTGTTATGTTTTGAAAGAAGGAAAAGTAAATTGGGATCAGTCCATAATCAGCATTTTAAGCCGCGGCTGGCGATGTTTGCCGTGGGGATATTTTTAATGACTTTTGGTATCGCGCTGTCCTGTAAGGCCGACTTGGGCACATCGCCGATTTCCAGTGTGCCGTGGGTTATGAGTATGTTTTTACCTTTTAGTTTGGGTGATATTACGATCATGATGAACATTGTTATGATCCTGGCGCAGCCGCTCATTCTGAGGGCGCTTTATGTAAGGGAGCTGGTGGGCCAGCTGCTGACGACGCTGGCTTTTGGCTGCAGCATTGATTTTTCGATGGGTCTGTTGGACTGGTTTATACCGGGCAGTGCGCTGGAACAATGGCTTGCTTGCCTTTTAAGTATTGTTGTCTTGGCTTTGGGTGTTTTTCTGGAGGTGCGCGCTAAAATCTTTTTAGTTGCGGGCGAAGGTGTGGTCAGTGTACTGGCGTTTGTTACTCAAAAAAAGTTCAGCCTGATCAAAAATTGTTTCGATATATCGCTGGTCACTTTAGCGATTATTATTTCCTGGGTGGAATTCGGTACATTACAAGGAGTTGGAGCCGGTACAGTAGTGGCCGCAGTTTTAGTAGGGCGGTTTGTACATTTGTATGAAAGCAGGCTGAGCTTTTTCGATCGCTGGAAAGTAGAAGCTTAAGTGGCTGCAGCTTGATTTTCCTGTAAAATATTTTAAATTTTTGGTTTCAAAATATTTGTCTTATCTGTAAAAAATATTTTAAGTGCTTGCCAAAAAAGCAGGAACGTAGTACAATGTGGTTAGCGAAAGCTAACCTGAGCAAATTTAAATTTATGGTGCAATAAAGCGTCTGCGGCAGAAGCCGTAATGGCGCAGCGTGAACGAAAGCAGGTGTAAAAATGGCTGATTATATTATTGGCGGTATTTTAGTGGCTCTGGCAATTTTGGCACTGCGCAGCGTCTTCAAAAAAACATCTTCCGGCGGTTGTGCCGGCTGCAGCGGCTGTAATGGCTGCGGACCCAGCTGTCACGGACAGGATCAGGAAACTGCCTCCAAATAAGCGGTGGAATGGCAGACGCCTGCGGCGTCGAAGCCTTGCAGATTATTGACAAATCATTTTAAAAAGCATATAATTTGACCATAAGGTCATTGGATTTTGTATCAGCCGCAGGCGCACGCAGACGTACGTGTCCTGCGTTTTTTTGTGAAGGTGGGTTTAGTTTTATGTATCATATCGACCGGGGCGCGTGGGCCGAGATCAATCTTGATGCCGTGGCGCATAACGTGCAGATCGCCAAAAGCAATCTTGATCCCCATACTAAGCTGTGTGCCGTTGTCAAGGCTGATGCTTACGGACATGGCGCGGTAGCGGTAGCCCGCGAAGCCGAAAAGAATGGCGCTGATTTTCTGGCCGTAGCGCTGCTGCAGGAAGGTCTTGAGCTGCGTGAAGCAGGTATCAGGCTGCCTATTTTAGTGCTGGGTTCGCTGCAGCCGGGAGCTGCCAATGTTGTAGTGCAGTTTGATATCAGTCACGCCGTTTTTGACGAAGAACGTTTATATGCCCTTAACGAAGCGGCTGTTAAATTGAATAAAAAAGCCAGGATCCATATCGCTATTGATACCGGTATGCATCGGATCGGCGTACATGTTCGCGATGCGGGTGAATTTGCGGCTAAGGCCGCGGCGCTGCCTGGCATTGAGATCGAAGGAGTGTTCTCGCATTTTGCAACGGCAGATGCTGATGACAAAGCCTATGCCGCGCATCAGTTTGAACGCTTCCAGGAAGCGCTGAAGCTGATCAGGGAGAAGGGTATCAGGGTACCGCTGGCACATATCGCCAACAGTGCCGCTTTGACAGAACTGCGTGAATATCAGATGGATATGGTGCGTCAGGGTATTACTTTGTATGGTTTGCATCCTGCGCATATGAGCGATTGTTATAAAGATTTTGAGCCTGTCATGACGGTCAAATCGACGGTAAGCTTTGTCAAAAGCCTGCCTGCCGGTGCGACTATCGGTTATGGGCGTACTTATACATTGAGCCGTCCCAGTGTTATTGCCACGGTGCCGGTCGGTTATGCCGACGGCGTCAACAGACGTCTTTCCAACGTGGGCTATATGCTGGTTGGCGGCGGCAGGGCTCCTATCGTGGGCCGCGTGTGTATGGATCAGGTGATGCTTGATGTTACCGACCTGCCTCCGGTCAAAGTGGGCGACGAAGTCACCGTTTTCGGCGGCAAAGATTTGCCGATGGAACTGGTTGCGCAGTGGGCAGGTACTATCTGCTACGAGCTGGTCTGCAGCGTCAGTCCGCGGATGCCGCGCCGTTATGTGCGCAACGAAAAGTGAGTCTGCTTTAAAAACGCTTTCCCTTATTTATGGCTGCTTTTGGCTTCGGCCGGGCAGCCGCTTTTTTATTTGCAAAGGCTGTAAAAGCATGAGGGCGTTATTTTTATTTAGGCCGCTGCGGCGGCAATATGCTACAATAATAATATAAGAATCAGTAAGGAGTGTGACTTGACTATGAACGAACAGGAATGGCAGGCGTGTGTGAACCATGTGGCCGGCGGTGAATATCCGGTCCCCCGCGGTATGATCAGCAACTATAACGACTGGCGCTGCCGCTCGACGGTGGGGCGCGCTTTATATTGGATGGATGAGGTAGAAGCCGCGATGCATGTCCTGGCAACGATACTTGATGTGGAGCCTGATATGGATGATGCACCGGAAATGGGCCTCAGCGAAGCTGAACATAAAGTGCTGTGCCTGCGGGATATAGCTGAAATCGTTTGGAAGTTGGCCCATAATGAGGATGCCGCTTTGAATTATCTGGATCAGGCCTATGCATTGAGCCGGGCCTATAAACATCCCTTCCGCAGCGCTTCCCGCGGCGATATGTTTTATCGCCGGCTGGCGATCCTGCGTGAGGTAGGCAAAGAAGAGCAGGCTGTACAGGAAGCGGAAAAGATGCTGGAGCTGGAAGCTGGAAACGACGGTATCAATCCTTACCGTTATTTTGCCTATAAATTTTTAGCTGAGCATGAACATAATAATGGTGATGACGAAAAAGCGGCACAGCTGTTTGCGGAGGCTTTCAGGTATTATCCGGTCAGTGAAGCCGGTGAGCGTGATCTGGCCAAAGCGGCAGCGGCTGAAACAGCTGCCGACCGTTATAAGGCTTATGTATTTTGCAGCACGATTCAATACAAGCCCTGGGAAGAATTACCGCCTGCCATCATCAGGCGCGATCTGTGACGGAGGTTGCAGTATGAAAAAAGTAGTGTTATTAAGCGGCGGTATCGACAGCACCACCTGTCTGGCGCAGGCTGTGCAGGTCTGCGGTGCGGAAAATGTCACGGCGCTGTGTGTTTTTTACGGGCAGAAGCACAGCAGGGAAATGGCAGCAGCCCGTAAGGTTGCGGCTTATTATGGTGTACGTTTACTGGAGCAGGATATTGCCGGCATCATGTCCTATAGTAATTGCTCACTGCTGGCTGCCAGCAGTGAAGCCATCGAACATAAAAGCTACGCGCAGCAGCTGGCTGAGCATGGCGAAGGTACGGTAGCGACTTATGTACCGTTTCGCAATGGCCTTTTGATCAGCGCTGCTGCCGCTATTGCCATTTCATTGGGAGCTGATGCGATCTGTTATGGCGCTCATGCTGACGATGCGGCTGGACGGGCTTATCCGGATTGTACGCCGGAGTTTTATGCGGCTATGGATACTGCCATTTATGAAGGCAGCGGTAAATTGTGTCATCTGGAAGCACCGCTGCTGAATAAAAATAAAGCGCAGATAGTGGAGCTGGGACTGAATTTGGGTGCTCCTTATCAATATACCTGGTCGTGCTATGAAGGCGGCGACAGGCCGTGCGGCGAATGCGGCACCTGCATCGACAGGGCCAATGCCTTTAAGGTCAACGGCGTGGACGACCCTGCTTTATAAGTAAAAACACACCCTTTTTAAAGGGTGTGTTTTTGTTTTACAGTACTTTTTCATAACAGTAAAACTGGTGCTCCATTTTACGGAACTGGATTTCACCGCAGAAATGATAGCCGTGCTTTAGAAACAGCTGCTGAGCTTTTTCGTTCAGGGCGTAGGTATCTGTTTTTAAATAACGCAGTCCCAGGCTGAGAGCGAGCGTTTCAGCCTGCTGCAGCAATTCAGAGCCGGTACCGCGGCCGCGCAGGGCCGGGTCAACTGCCATGCGATGCAGGACCAGGGCTTTTTCCGCCAAAGTCCAGCTGGCATCAGCATAAACAGCTGGTTCGGTCTGATTGATGCAGATCAGGCCGCAGATCTGTCTTTCAACTTCTGATACAAAAAGATCGCCTTGGGTGATGTCTGCGGCAAAATCCTGTTCAGTTGGATAAACCTCGTCCCACTGGTAGTTGCCGTAAGCGTGCATTTCCCTGACCGTAGCCTGCACGATAGCCATGATCCGTGTTAAATCCTGCATAGTTGCCAAACGCAGCATCATTGCACCTCGATTCTTTGTTTTTGACCCTTTGTTTTTTGCCAGTGTGTTTCCAGATTGGCACACATTTTTTTGAACAGCCTGTTCAATTCTTTGCGTTCTGATGCTGTAAAATTTTGCAGACACAACTGCAGGCTGGTGTTTTCTTCAGTGATGATTTGATCGTAGAGCAGGAGAGCTTTTTCTGTTGGGAAAAGCTGACAGTGCCGCTGGTCTTCGCTGCTGCGCTGCCTGTTTATATAACCGGCAGCGGTCAATTTTTGGACAGCTTTGGCAGTCGTAGATTTATCGACTTTTAATAAGAGCGATAAATCGTTTTGATTGATACCCGTATTTTCGCAGATCCGGGTCAGAAAAATAAACTGTCCCCGCTGCAGCGCCAGTTCCTTAAAATGCAGATCGTGAAGATAGTGGATCGTGCGCGCCAGCGTGCCGATGTCACGCAGTAGGTCATTATGCAGTTTTGTCATAATATTCACCGCCATATTAGTTGAACTTTCAACTAATATTATGACGTAAAAGGTTGAAAAATGCAAGCTAAATATATTATAAAAAATAATTTAATTGTTGGATTAAAACTTTCTCCACAATAAAAAGCAAAAGCTGTTAAAATATTGTTATTAATATTGGAAAATTTTGTTAATTGTGAGGTGTCTGTTTTGTTTTTAAAGAAACATTTTACGATAATAGGGTTGGCCTGTGTTTTGTCTGTGCCGACTGTCGATGCGGGGGCCGAAGGCTTTGCGATCAACGAGTGGTCAGCTGAAGGCGTGGCTATGGGCGGAGCGCGAATGTTTGCTGAGAATGACGCCGCCAATATTGCCTACAATCCGGCGTCGATCACCAAAGTGCGGGGCGAAGCTTTTAAACAGAGTGCGGTTTATATCAGCCCGCATGGCAAATATAAGGCTTATGACGATCAGGGAGTGTCTATTGATGAAGGTAAAAACGTCGTACATGCCGGTTGGGCTCCCGGCAATTACTATGTCAAACAGCTCAACGACAAAGACTGGATTGGTATAGGGTTGTTCAGCCGTTTCGGCATGATCTCAGAATTTGAACGGGATTCTAAAGTTGCATCTAATGCCTTTTTCTCTCGCTTGAACGGCGCCAGCCTGACGCCGACCTATGCCCGCAAGTTTGATAACAAGTGGAGTGCGGCCGTGGGGGCGGAAGTCAATTATGTGGGTCTGGAACTGCAAAAAAATATCAATGGCAAAAATTTATCTCCATATTTAGGAGATATTGCTACACAAACCAAAGGAGAAAGCTGGGCCCTGGGCTGGAATGCGGCTGCCAATTATGCTTTTGATTCTAAAAATGAGATCGGACTGGTTTACCGCAGCAAAGTGACCCATACTATGGATGCAGATTTTAAGGCTTATGGTATACCAGCTGCTTTAGGTGGAGATCATTTTACTAAAGCACATGGTAAAGTTACTTTGCCGGACAGCTGGGCTATTGGTTACAACCATAAATTCGATGACCGGACCAGGATAGAACTGAACGGCACTTATACCAAATGGAGTACCTATGATGCTTTGAATATTACTTTTGATGAGTCTATTTTAGGAGTTGTTCCTGGCAGTTATAGTCAGAAAAACTGGAGCAACGGCTGGCGTTATGCTTTGGGCGTAGAACATAAACTGAGCGATAAATATACCATCATGGGCGGTTATGCCTATGATGAATCGGTAATACCTTTTGACGGCGCCGATTTTATCGTGCCGACCGGTGCCCGCCGCACCTACAGTCTGGGCTTTCAGTACCACGATAAAAAACAGACACTTGCCATGACCTTGGGCTTTATCGATATTGATGGGTTGAGTATCAAAGGACATATGGGTGATACTTATGATACCGCCCGCAGCCATGATAACTATGCTAAAGTTGTCGGTATCAGCTATCAGCGTAATTTCTGATATAAACAGCTAAGCAAAAACCTCTGCGTTGACAGAGCTTTTTGTAACAGCAGTTCAGAAAATAAAAGAAGTTGCATTGTAAATTTGATTTAATGTAAAATTTCAGCATTGTATAATCAAGCTGAAAGGGTGAGAGAAATGACAAAACGTTTGCTGATTTTAATTATGGCATTGCTTTTGGTCTGCGCTTCTTGTTTAGCTGATGAGCAGGTTGTAGTGGATTCTTTTAAAGTGCATGTGCAGGATATTATGCAGCCTGTTCTCGCTACCTATAAAAAAGATGCTGTCCACATACGTTATTTTGATCCCTCTAAACATGGACTGCAGGGTTCAGGACATTGGTTCAAGGTGCGGAATCTGGAACCTGTTTATTCTTTGGATGTTAAAAAAAATGATTCTGTCATGTACCCTTATATAGGCATACTTGATGTTGAGCGATACACTGAAATATTTACAGGCAGTTATCCTACCAAAGAAGAAGCCTCCAAAGCAGAGAAATCATATCTTTCTAATGCTATGCAGCACTGGCGCTTTTACTATGGCTATCAGAAGGGTAAATGGGAGAAAACAAAAGTTGAATTTTACAGAGATACTGAAAAAAGATTTATGAGTGATAAAATAACGATAACAGAATATGATGTTTTTGCAAATCGTTAGAATAAAGGTGTGTATTTGCTCTTTATAGCTAATGGAGCTGGTACGGATAGTTGATGATAATAGCAGGAATGAAAAGACGCTCTTACGGGTGTCTTTTTTTATTAGCAGATAAAAACACAATAATTTTGCTTATAAGTACGAACAAAAAACGAACAAAAGGAAATGGACGAAAAATAAAAAAATCCGGGCTGAAAAAAATCAGAGCTATACTGAGGAATGACAAAGAAACCTGCTTGTCAAGCAAAATAGGCGCCTATATCAGACTTTAAAAGTATGAGAAACAGCTTTTTGATATTAAAATGATAGTTGACAATGTTCGAGTTGGAAGAATATAATTGTATCATAAAACGAACAAAAGTTTGTGTATAAAACGCCTGCGGTCACCGTATCAATGTAAGAAAAAAGATGTCAACGGGCGGTCGTAAAGGAAGGGAAGCAAAGATGTATATTGTAGAATTTATTTTTTTTGGCGGTTCCAGGCTTTTTCGAGAAACACTTACAAGTGTTGACGAGGTCGAGCAGTTTTTAAGAGGCTTTGACGAGCTGGAACAAAAACTTATTTATATCAATATCATCAGGAAAATTACATCATGAAAGAAGCAGAGTTTACAAAAGATGAGTTTTTACAAATGAACAGTGCTGCTGACAGAAGGGTTTATTTTTTATGCCCTTTTGATTCTAAAAATTCTATTTTATTCTAAAAACAGAGGTGGGAAGATGGATGAACAGGAACAACGCATCGAAGTGCATGCGTATTTTGTCAGGTTTAAGAGTGAATGCTATTATGCCTTGATAGTTGGGAAAAAGAGTGAAGCGCAGCAGTGGTTTGCAAAATATGCCGATACGTCGACCTTCTTGAATACGCAGAAAATGCGGGAACAAAATGTACGCAATGCCAGAGGCAACCGGTTGATCGGCAGTGAGACAGTGATTATAGATCTGCAGTTTTGCTGTTATTACGGCATAACTGCAAAACGAAAGGAGTTTTGATATGGCCAGATATACGATAGAAGATATTATCAGCGCTGTGCAGGCAGGCGAAGTGACAGAACAGCAGGCGGCAGGAGATCTGAGCAGGTTAGGCAAGTATCAGGAAAGCTCGCAGAGCAGTAAGGAAACAAAACTGAAAATGAAACTGACATTCATCGATTTGAGTATCGCTTCCAATAAAAATAATCCTGAAGCTGTTTTGCTGGAACGGGAAAGGCTGACGGAGCTGCTTGAACTGTGGCAGAGAATGGAAACTGCGCTGACAGCAAGACAGCTGGAAATATTGAAGGTCTATCTGCAATGCGGCAAAAACACTATGGCCGCTGCCCGCAGTCTTGGCATCAGCCAGCCGGTGATTTTTAAAACCATCAAAAGCGTGCGTCAGAAACTGCAAAATAGATTTGGTATCAGGCTGAAAGCTTTTAAAGAGATTTTGCTGCTGCCGCAAATCGCTCAGGAAGCGCAGAAAGCGCTGGGAGTGGGGCAGCCTTTCGAACAGGAAATGAAGCTGGCTGTCGGCAGTTCATGGCAGACCAGATTCGGGCGAAAGGTTTTTAAGACACAAACTGCCTGTCATATGCCCGAATATCTGCATAATACCAACTCGGATTCAGTTTGTACACTTTGCGGCAAAAAATGCAGCCGCCGCGAGATGCGTACCGAAAGACCGTTGCTGCAGCCCTGGAAAAAAGACCGGCTCGAACAGATCATTGCTGCCAACAGAGTAAGCTGAGAAGTATAAGTTGAAAAATATTTTTGATAACAGGGTATAAAAAACAGCTAAAGTTCATATATAGGTGAAGGATGAAATAATAACTGGACCTGTTTGCGCAAACACAGGCTTTGGATGAGCTTTTGATAACAGCAAAATATAAAATTGCTGTCGAAGGTCTTTGCGGTCAGTGTGCCTGGATTGGGTGGGACGGCATGCCGCTTATAACTGACCGCAGTCAGCCGGAACCGGTGCGGGAATCTGCTGCCCGGGCCGGCATTGATATCTATCAATCAACATGAGTAAAAAATAGAAATATCGGTATCGATGAAGTTTACCATAATCTAAAAATTACAGCCGGCGCGCTGTAAAAGCTTAAAGGAGGTGCTTGATGCGCAATAGTTTTGATTTATTGAACGATATTTTTGACTGGTGCGTCGCCGATGAAGAAATAATGAGAATGCTGAGTGTTACGGATAACACAAATACAGACGTATTAAAGAATAAGTTAAGGCTTGAATGTCAGGCGGACGAAGCGGTAACTGCCGCAGAAGTCCCCTTTATCGCTTACTATTTTACACGCGCTGAAAAGCTGGAGTATAACTGGCTGGTCAATAAAGGCGAGCTTTATGTAGACATCTATACTGATACCCTGTTAAATGCCGGATTGCTGTCCAAACGTTTTCGGCAGCTTCTGTCAGGGCATGACGAGATCCTGCTCAGTTCAGAAGGTCAGCAGAGCATTAGTGCTGACGGTGTTTGCAAATATAGATTGATTTATAACCCGTTGATTGACGGAAAATAAAAATTAAGGATGGTGTTTATTAATGGCAAAAATTGATACAAAAAATTTAGTTCTGCACGGTGTTGGGGAAGCATTCCTGCTTTCCGGCGACGGCAAGGTTTCTGCAAAGCTGGGTTCTCTGCAGGATATGACTATCGAAGTGACTGCGACTATGGAAGATGTATTTGGCGGCGACGGCTTGTTTCCCATTTACAACTACATCAAGGAAAAGTCTGCCAGCTTCAAATTTAAAAATGCCTGCTTTGACCTGAATGTGGTAGCCGCATCTCAGGGCGAAGCAGTGGCTGAAGGCGCTTTTGCTTTTGGCAGTGAAGACATTGTTGTCAAAGCCAGCGATAATAAATTACTGGTAGACTCCGGTGTGGAAGTTGAATCTGTGATAGCTGTCGTAGACGGCGTTGGTCTGGCCCGCGTTGAAGGTTCTCCCACTGGTACGAAAACCTTTGCTGTGACCAGTGCTGGCGTGTTGGATTTCAGCTCTGACCTTACTGCCGGTACTCAGGTGCATATCGATTATGTCTATACTGTGACTGACGGTTCTACTGTCGATGTCAAAACCACTTCCGTACCTGGTTATGTGGAACTGCGGCACACCAGCCAGCCGACCGAGCTGCCGAACGGCCGCAAAGCAGTGCTGACGACCCGCGTTTACAAAGCCCGCTGCGAAGGCGGTCTTACTCTCAGCTATGCACGCGGTGAAGCGACTGCTCCTGAGCTGAACTTCAAATCTGTTGATCCGCTGCGCGGTGACAAAAAATTCGTATCTTACTCTGTAAGCTACGTCGACTAAAAACTTTACCAAAGGGAGTGCTTAAACAGCACTTCCTTTATTTTTTTAGATGAAAGAGGATGACAATGACAGAAATCAAAGACCCTTTTACAGCCTATGAAGATGTGGAATGCCGTGATGGCATTACCCGCAGGATCTATCCTGCCAAATTAAAACATAAAGATCAAATCAGAAAACTTACACCGCTGTTTAACGACTTTGCCATTATCGACAATATTTTCAGCTTTGATACCACTGCTGAAAACGGCGGCGTTGACTATACAGATACTGCCTGGAACGCTATGCTTGATATTTTGGTGCTGGCGTTTGACGAGAAATATAAGAGGGAACAAATCGAAGAATTTTTAGATCTGGCGCTGGCCCGGCAGGTATTTGAAGTTTTCTATGACATTTCCAGCTTAAAAAAAAAGAATCTGACGACGACGACGGCGTAACAGAATGGAATCAGCTGTATGCCTCCATCATTCAAAACACGTCCATGACCATGCGTGATGTGATGGAGCTGTCGATACCGCAGCTGGAATATGTTTTAGCTGGCTGCAAAAAGAATAACGAAGAGATGCAGGCACAGGATTCATCGACCTATTCCGGTGCCGATGCAATCCAGTATTTGATCGATTCCGGTCAGATCGAGTAAAAGGAGGTGCATGAATGAACATAGATAAATTAGAAACTGACGGCAAGATCAGCAAAGTGAAACTCCTGCACGATTGCGCAGGTACGCTGCGTACTGCCGCAGCATTAAAAAACAGTCTTGATAAAAGCGCTGCAAGCGTGACAAAAAAGCATCAGGCACTGCAAAATGCACAGCAGCAGGATTTGCAGGGCACAAATGTAACGGCGACATTGTTTAATTATCAAAAGGCGTTGGCTGCCGCTGAGCGGCAGGCAGGTGTTTTATATAAAGAAGTGCAAAAAAACAACAATAATGATAACGGCGCATTGCTCGACAGCCTGCGTAAGACAGTGCAGGGTTACCAGCAGCTGCACAGAGAAGCAGAGCTTTTACAGGAAGCCTTTGGTTTAAATAACAGTGCTGCCAATATTGATTTTAACGACGTAGATTATTTTATTGCCAAATTACGCTGCGGAGCTGAGGAGGCAGGACAGCAGGAGCTGTTTACGTTGCTTTTTGGCGATCTGCCAGCAAAGCTGCAGGCGTTGTCAGAAATTGACTTAGGCGGCAATAAAATTACGCCGCAGATAGCTGATAAAGATACTGACGCCATGTATCTTCTGGCAGCAGATTTTCTTAATATTATGTCTGCATATGAAAAAGCTGTGCAGGAAACATTTGCTGTTGCTGATCTGTGGCGGCAGTATTATCAGGACGAAGAAACAGTCAAAGCGCTGGTGCGTGCATCGCTCAAGCTTGCTCATGTTGGCGAAATGGAACTTAAAGCTGCCGCTACGGCGTTGGCATCTGTTCTACGCCAGTATGCAGCAAAATTGCTTTCGGCTTATGATGCCGAACAAACTGCTAATGAAATAATCGACATTTGGGGCAAATTGAGTGCTGAATATGGTATGACAGCGCAGCAGCTTGCTGAAGCAAATGAACAGGCAGGCGGCATTGCTTACCGCTCTGGGATAGACTTTTCGTATTTGCAGGCGCTGTTGGTGGCCTTCATGGAATGTTCTCAGAAGCAAGGTGAAGAAGCCGGCCGTTATTTGCGGGTGCTGCTGTTGTGGATGGGAACGGCTGATGCAGCAATGCAGATGAATAAACTAGGCGTTGACTGTTATTGCTTGGATGCACAGGGACAAAAACAATTACGCCGCTTGCAGGAGGTGATTTTAGAAGCAGCGCAGAAGCAAGCTGCTGACAAAGAGGGCGAAAAACTTTTGCCTGATATTGCTGCCGGCTGTTTTGATGCTGCCAATTTGGGAGCGTTGTTTGGCGGGTATGACTCTTTGCAGAGAAAAATGCAGACGGCATTTAGCGCGCAGGGTTTTTCAGTAGTGCAGTATAAAAAATCTGCAGCTAAGATAGAACAAAAATTACTGGCCTTGAAGCAGCAAGGTGACAAGCTGCTGGAAAAGCTGCAGCAAAGCAACACCACCGCAGCACAAAAACTGATGCTTGTACTGACAGAGCTGTTAAAGGGATTGAAAAACTTACAGCCGGAATTTGTAGCGGCCTTTCAAGGCGGTACGGAACTGCTGTTGTTATTCAAAACTATCCTGACTCTTGCCGAAGCAGAGCTGGCAGCAGACAGGCAAGGCATTGGTGCAGTCGTAGCATTGCAGGCCGGGAAAGTGAGGGGATCAGTATGGCAGTACCATTGCTGATAGCGTTAAAAACTATTGCAGAAATTGGAGCCGCAGTTCAAGCAGTGAACGGTGCTTATAATTTTTTTGAAGACAAAGTAAAGGATGTAGATAAATCACAAATTATACTGGAAACAGTACGTCGCCAAATGGCTCAATATCAGGCTGAAATGGAAAAACAGGCCCGAATTATGAAAGAGCGTAAAGTTTTTTTAGAAGCCGAGGGGCGGGATACGAGTTCAGTGGCCTATGTAAATGCCAAAACCGATTATGATAATGCCAAAAACAAATATTTTGCGACAGAAGCGCAACTGGCCAAACTTAGAAATCAGGAAGCGAACCTGCTAGCACAGCTTAGTCATAGAGAACAGAGTAATAATTATATGCCGCAGCCGTCAGCAGATTTTGGGCAAGGCTATGGCGGCGGTTATGGCATGCTGGCAGGCGCGCAAGCGGTTGATTACAATAAAATGGTTTCCGAAAACAAAAACTTTGCCGAGAGAAACCGATTGATGTATGAGGCTAAGCCAATTGATGAGCAATATATTGCCGATATGAAAAAAATAATCGACGAAGAAAATGAGTTTGGTACAACTATCGAAAAGCAGGCTGAGAAAATAGATCTTTACAATAGACGGTTGAGTGAACTGGCAGGAGAAAAAACAAAGCTGCAGGATTTCATGAAAAACTTACAGGATGATTTTGACAGTGAAATAGTAAAAAATTCTGAATTGATGTCAGCGATCGGCTATGATACCAGTGCTGCTGATGATGTCAAAGCCGCGCGCATTGCTGCTAATAAAGAGACCATCAGTTCTGTTAAGGAACTGAGCAGTCTTTTAAGTTTAATGGCCGAAATTGAAAACAAGATAAAAAATCTGGATGAGGAACAGCGTAGTGTACAGCAAAATCTAAAGTCCATGTATGTTTCTAAAAAACCGGAAGATATTTATGCGCAAAAGATGCTTACCATGCAGAACGAATACGCAATCAAAGCAAAGGCGCTGGGAACTCCTTTGAATTCGGATGAACAGCGACGGGCCACTGTGGCTCAGATTGAATATCTGAAGCAGGTCATGATCGAGCAGGAACAGCAAATTTATAACTGGGAAAAAGAACTTCAAAGTGACAAAGCTAAAAATGATATGGCAGAATATCATCGGATCAAAAATTTGTTAGACGCTGAAAAAGTTTTACGTGCTGAACATGCAGGACAAATGCGAGACCTTGAATATCAAAAGAATGCGCAGATCCGCGAGGGGTTGGCAGGCATTGCTGTGGACTTCTTTATTCAGGGTAATACACTGCGATCCATTTGGTCTAATTTATGGAAAGATCTGGCGCGTGAAGCCATCCAACGTTTATTTAAAGTCAAAGCCGAAGCCTCATTGTTAGGATTAGTATTGGGACTATTTGGCGGAAAAGAAAAACTTCCGGCAGCTATAGGTGTGACAACCTCGGGAATAACAAACGGCGGTTCTATAACGGTTGGGGGGATAACTGTTCTCAGCAATGCAAACATGATATCCGATGCGGTTATATCATCTAATGCTATAGGTACAATGCACAGCGGCGGCAATGTTATGTCTGGACGTATCGGTGTCGTGCCAGCGCTCAAAGACGACGAAGTACTGCGCACCCTGCAGGTGGGTGAGGAAGTCAACAGTATTCGTGACCGCCGCAGCAACGAAATTTTGGCAACTGTTGCCATGCGGGCGATGGATAATACAGCCAAAGCGCCGACACAGGTCATTATTACGGCGCTCGATTCCCGCAGCTTTGCCGAATACCTGAACGAAAACTCAGATATTTTGCAGGCCGTACTGTCTAAAAACAACGCTATGGGACGCAGGGCCTGACGGCAGGTGCAAAATGGAAAAACAGGATCTCAAAAAGTTTGTCGGTCTGCCCTATAAATTTCTGGGCGTCGATTATCATGGTGTCGATTGTATCGGCCTGTGCCAGCTGTTCTATCAGGAACACGGCATTGATCTGGAATGGCGCGACGGCCGACCGATCGCCAAAGACTGGTATGTGCACGAACCATATCGACTGGCGCGGTTTATGCATAAGCACTTTACACGCGTCAAAAATGTCGATGCCATGCAGTACGGCGATATAGTTTTATATGAAATCAACGGCGAAGGCCATACCGGCGTCTATGTCGGTGAACATAAGGTGCTGACGATCTTACAGCAATTCCAAAGATCTATGATCGTCAGGCTCAGGCAAAACAACCTCTTTTTTAAAAGTGGTTACAGAAAGAAGGTGACAGCTTGAAAACATTTACTTTTACACCCAAAAGCGAAGTAAAACGCAGTGTCCAGTATCTGGACAGGACTATAGAATTTGAATCGGGAGCCTTTCAGGTACAGGAAATTGGCATAAATCCGATCATTACCTTTCAAATGACCTTTGAAAGCATGGCTGCCGAAATGGCGTCATTAGAAGCATTTTACATGGAACACCGCAAGTCGAAGCGGTTTTATTTTAATTATAATGGGGAGCAGTTTGTCTGCCAGTTTACCAGCGACTATGCACCCACTGATACCTGGGGATTTGATGAGCGCGGACGCATTATCGGCAAGATTTCTGTAGAGCTGACATTGAGGGTGGTCAATTTATGAAAATTCTACCTATCAGCATGGCAGCAGCCAAAGAGCAGTCCAGCTCTTTTTTTATTGAACTCTATGTGCTGCATCTAAAAACAGGCATCATCCGTATCTGCAACTGTGATGAGGTCATAACCTTTGGCGGTTGTGATTATTATCCTGTTCCGGTGCAGCGTGGCACGATCAAATCTTCAGTTGACGCTAAGATCGACAACGTGGAATTGAAAATAGCCGATACTGATAGCAGCAAAATAACAGCGCTGCTGGAAGGTTTTGATTTTCGCGGTCGTTATGTCGAAATCTTCCGTATTCAGTACCCGGAAAGTCTGGAAGACGAAGAAATAGCTATGACAGTTTTTTATGGCTATCTTGATACACCAACCTATAGCAATGGCGAATTTACGGTTACAGTAAAAGCTGCCTTTCCCAATAACAAGGTTCCCAGCAGGATCACGCAGTATTTTTGTAATGCAGCGTTTGGTGACGAACAGTGCGGTATGGACAAAGACTTACGGAAGGTTGATGTCGAACCGCTGCTCTCACTGCCCAATAAAATCAAACTCGATGCTGCAGATATTGCCGAAGGCTACTATAAAAACGGACTTATTACGATCGGTTACGAAACCAAACTGATCAAAGATAATTTTATTGATAATAATGACGGTAATCACTATGTCGTGACGCAGTATCCGTTTTTAGGAGCTATTTTAGATACGGCGACCCTACAACGCAACTGCGATAAAACTCCGGAGATGTGCGAAAATTATGGCAATCGTCAGCATTACAGCGGCTTTCTGGCAGTGCCGAAAGAATTCAGGTTAAGTTAATATTATTGCGCGGGCAATAAAAAAGAGAGCCATTAGGCTCTCTTTCGTTATTCCATGGCGATGACTTCCTTCCATTCGTCTAATACTGGTTTAGGAAGAGTATATTCAGTATATTTCACCTGTATTTTGTCTGTTGTATAGATTGGGATTTGAAAATCTAGAGAATCAGCTTTTTTTATTGCATTGACAATATTAGATGAAAGGGATAATGATAATCTCCAACGTTCTCCGTGGTCATTTATATGAGGAAAGATGTAATATATTTCATTGATGTCGTTGTTTACTTTCATTTTTACAGGCTCTAAATCCACATATAATTCCTTTGAAACAAATCTAGTTTTAAAAATAATAATGTACAAAGGGTCTGTTTTGGGTACATTTAATTTTTTGAATGAAATTTCTTTTGGCATATTTTCACTAAATGAAAATACATCTTTTTCAAAAATACTCATCGTAATATTCGTTTCGTCAAAATCATTTTTTTGCTGGATAATTTCGGCATAAGAAAGATTATTGATAAATAACATCACAAATAATATTGTTAAAAATTTTTTCATAAAATCAACTCCTAAAAGAAAGTAGGTGAGAGGTTGGGTAAAGGTAAAAAAACAGGCAAAATATTATTTTCTGTTGCGGGATTTGCATTAGGTGCGGCTAATCCAGCTTGGTTTGGTATTGATAAAGCAATGAAAGGAGCTTGGTTTGCAGCTGGTATGTACGGTATGTCAATCGCTTCAACGATTTGGTCGGTAACACAAAAACCAAACGCCTTCGGCAACCTTGAGGGTGACTGCAATCAGGACGACTACAGTAAGTTCAGCACTACCACCAACGACATCTCGCAGGATGCAGTTATTCCTGTAATCTATGGTACTAGAAAATGGGGCGGTTTGCAAGTATGGCATAACCCCTATAACGGCGAAAGATATCTGCAGAAGGATGTTGGCAACCAAACTCATCAGGCAACATTTTTAACGACGGTCATCAAGAAGATCAAAAATGTATATCACAAAATAAAAGAACTGAGTTCGATACAATATCGAACTCAGTTCTTTTTTACAGCATAAAATTATTTGATATTATTCCATTGCGATGACTTGCTTCCATTCGGCAAGAACTGGTTGAGGTAACTCAATATGATAGTAAGATTCAATTATAGATGAGCGTTCCATGAATACAGGAATTTGGAAAGTAATTTTTTGTGTATTAGCAAAACTATTTATTATTTTAGCATCTAACAAAATTGTTGCTTGAGTAGTAAGGTCTGATAGTGTGGAGATAGTTGTGGGGCAAGAATAAAGGATGCCATCATCAATTTTTATTTTTATATCTTCAAAATTGCTCAACATTTTACTAACATCATTATTATTTTTTATAGAGATATAGTATGTAGTATTTTCTGGTCTGATTAATTTTCTAAATATAAAAAATTTAGGAAACTGAACTTTTGTTTTTTCACTGAGGCTATAAATACATTTCATGTTATCAAATGAATTAGTAAATTCTTTGATTTCTGCATTTGCGGTACTAGTGAAAAAAATACAAAAGCAAAAAAATAACACTTTTTTTAACACAAAATCAACTCCTAAAAGAAAGTAGGTTAAAATTTGGGTAAAGGTAAAAAAACAGGTAAGATATTATTTACTGTTGCAGGTTTTGCCTTAGGTGCAACTGTAGGTATTAATAGTAACTGGTGGGGAAAGGGATTAAAATGGTTTGTTGGTGGCATCTATGGTGCCAGTATCGCTTCCACCTTATGGTCAGTAACACAAAAACCAAATGCCTTCGGCAACCTTGACGGTGACTACAGTCAGGATGATTACAGCAAGTTCAGCACTACAACCAACGACATCTCACAGGATGCAGTTATTCCTGTAATCTATGGTACTAGAAAATGGGGCGGTTTGCAAGTATGGCATAACCCCTATAACGGCGAAAGATATCTGCAGAAATATGTTGGCGACCAAACTCATCAGGCAACATTTTTAACGGCGGTTATTGAAAAAATCGGGCATATACTTTGTAAATTAAAAGAACTGAGTCCGATACAATATCGAACTCAGTCCTTGTTTGCAGCATAAAATGATATTGGTTTATTCCATTGCGATGACTTGCTTCCATTCGTCAAGGATAGATGTTGGAATAGTGTATTCTACGTATTTAATTTGAGTTTTGTCTCTTGTAAATACAGGTATTTGAAGTTGAATGCTGTTTGCATTTGGGATTTCTTTGACAATATTAATTGAAAAAGGAATAGAGATTCTTGTTCTTTTTCCATAGTCATCTAAAGAGAAATTTTGGTAATAAACTTTAGAGATATCGTTATTGATTTTAATTTTGGCAGGTTCAATATTGACATATAAATCTTTCAATGTATATGGATTTTTCATAAATAAGACATAAGATTTATCGGTAGAGTCATTGTTTAGTTTTCTCAAAACAATTTCAGTAGGCATATCGTTGCTTAAATTAATGTTTTCTTTTTGAAACACACTCATTACGATATTAGAGTCATCAAAATCATTTTTTTGGTGAATAATTTCAGCGGATAAAATATTATTAATAAGGAGAAGCGTAAATAAGATTGGTAAAGTTTTTTTCATAAAATCAACTCCTAAAAGAAAGTAGGTGAAAATTTGGGTAAAGGTAAAAAAGTTGGTAAAATAGCATTTATGGTGGCTGGTTTTGCTTTTGGTGCTGCAAATACTGCAATGTTTGGATTAAAGGCTTCTCAGACTTTTGCGGCTGGTATGTACGGTATGTCAATCGCTTCAACGATTTGGTCTGTAGTAGCTAAACCAAATGCCTTCGGCAACCTTGACGGTGACTACAGTCAGGATGATTACAGTAAGTTCAGCACTACAACCAACGACATCTCACAGGATGCAGTTATTCCTGTAATCTATGGTACTAGAAAATGGGGCGGTTTGCAAGTATGGCATAACCCCTATAACGGCGAAAGATATCTGCAGAAGGATGTCATTATTTGTGAGGGCGGTATCAAGGGCGTGTATAACGTCTGTGCCAACGAAGAACTTATAAAAAATGATACTAATATCAGTATCTATAATATCCAGCATCAGGATGCGGCAGTCTATCGCAGTGGCAATACTTTATATCTCAAGGCTGGCGGCAAGACAAATACATATGCGCTGAAGGATGTGGAGAGCCAGGATCAGCAGGCGGCGCTTTTGTCGACAGTTATCGAAAAGATCAGGAACGAGTGCGGCAATGGCTGGAAGATAGACGGCGCAGTTGATGACAGAACCAGCAAAGGCATCAACGCTAAAAATATGCAGTTTAGTTCGTCTAAGCCTGTGGGCTGCTATTGCGATCCGGCAGATCCGGCTCGCAGTAATATGGTAGTGCTGGATAATCGAGGCTATGCGATCGGCAGCTTTGCTTTTAACGATTGTGTTGCTCCCGATAATTTTAATGACGTAGGCGGTTACACTAACACTGCCTGGATCAGGGCTGACCTGGTGGCAAGCGGCAGGCTGAGCGGCGGCAACCCGACAGTCAACTGCATCGTGCAGGGGCAGCTGGTCAAGGTTTGGAACGGTTCTGGCTGGGTCAGGGAATACAGCGAAAACCCGGCATGGATCATCAGAGATTTTTTGACAAATAAAAGATATGGCACAGGGCACTGGATTTCAGAAACTATGATCGACGACGACAGTTTTAAGGACGTAGCGGCCTATTGTGATGAAAAAGTGGAATATCTGGATGCCGAGGGCGTGAAACAGAAAGCTCCGCGTTATAAACTGAATATTATTTTAGATTCGCAGAAAACACCGATCGAACAGCTGAGTTCCATGCTGGCGGTTGGTGGTTTATTTTTGACGCTGAACAGGCAGATCGCACTGCGGGTGGAGAAGGAAGAAACTCCCTGCTATGCTTTTGACGATACAACGATTATCAAAGACAGTCTGTCTATCACGCAGACTTCGCTGGAAGAAACGCCGAACCGTTATAAGATCGGTTATTTTGATCCGTCGCAGAACTGGACGGAGATCAAGGTCGTAGTCGAAGATCTGGAAGCGCAGCTGGAGCAGGATGGCCGTATTATTGAAAAAACGATCACGCTGGCGGGATGTACTTCGCAGAATCAGGCGCTGCGTGTAGCCAGGTTGTATCGTGATTTGAACAAGACCTGTTCGATATCGGTTTCGTTCAGTGTGGCGACGCAGGGCATGAGTTTGGAATGCGGCGACGTTATTACGGTTTCTTACGGCGGTATTTTCAGTAAAATGCCGTTTCGTATCACGGAGATCGATGAAACTAATGCCGGTACTTATCAGCTGACCTGCAGGCAGTATAATCCGTCGATTTATAATGACGAGCTGGGTGCGCCGATCGTGATGCCGGATTATACTAATTCCAAGCCGCCTTATACTACTACGCCGCCTTCGGTAACGGGGCTGACCGTGGAAGAAAACAGCTGGACCAGTGCAGAAGGCATTTTGCAGATGGGTATGGATATTACGTGGGACGATATGTATTATGCATATCTGGATCACTATTCAGTCAGTTTATCGCGGGACGGCAAGAGTTATAAAACGTACTCGTCGACCTTTGATACCAGTGCGACGCTGACAGGTTTGCAGCAGGGGTCTTATTGGGTGTCGGTGCAGGCGGTCAGTCGTGACGGTGTGAAGGGTGCGCCGGCGATCAAGCTGGCAGAGATAACAGGTAAAGACAGGCCGCCGCCGGATGTTGCTTTGCTGGATGCGGAATTGCTGCCGGATGGTACGCGTCGCTTTTGGTGGAATTTTGATTATCCGAAGGTCAATGATATTGCAGGCTTTAAAATCAAGTATACGCAGGGCAGCAATCCGCAGTGGCAGACGGCTTTTGAGCTGCACAGCGGCGTCATTACGTCGCAGCCTTTTGAAACGCAGGCACTGCGCCAGGGCGTGCACACTGTTATGATCAAGGCAGTGGATAACGGCGGTAACGAGAGCGTCAATGCGGCATATGCTGTTTTGAATCTGGGCGACCCGCTGGAAGAAAATGTGCTTTGGAAGGTCGACTTGGCCGAAAATAACTGGGAAAAAGTTGAGCATGACGGTGTTGTGGAAAACGGTGTACTGAAAGGTAAATCGATCAATGACGAGCTGCTGGTGCTGTCGCATCTGCAGCCGCTGGCTGGCGGGCAGCTGTGGCTTGAGTATGGTTTGAATTCGCCATCTACAGTCAAATATTGTCTTGGAAGCGGCAGTTTAGCCTGGTCAAAACCACAGGAAATGGCCTGGGGAGAGGCTTTGAATAGTTACTGGCGCTTCAGCGGTATTTTTAAACCGTATACCGGTAAAATAGTTATCAACGCGACAGATTCACTCCATTTGGAGGTTCATTCATTGCCTGAAGCTGATGCCAGAGCGGAGATCGCAAAGCTGAACGCAATTATCGACGTTCCGGACAGGGTGGAGAATTTCAGTAATCTGCTGATTCCGGCGGAAGGTCTGACGCTGCCGATCAAAACACCGTATTATTACACGACTTCAGTGCGGATCAATGCTATTCAGAGTGTGGTATCGGTGGCAAATGTAAAAATTATCACACGCAACCCGTGCAAGATTCAGATCATCGATGCGGAAGGAAAGCCGATAGAAGCAGTTTGTGATTTGACCTGGCAGGGATTTAGAAGGGAGCTGGTATAAAATGCAAATACCTAAATTTATAAAAGACATAAAAAAATACTTTATGTATGAAGGTTCTGCGACACCGACAACACAGGACGATCTGCAGGCCTATATGAAGAATGAACACGAAACATTGGAATGCCTTGTGGATGGCTTATGGCAGCCGGAAACAGAATATCAGGAAGGTCATATAGTAAGAAGCCCGAATATGCCGAAAGGTATTGAGGCAAAAGTAAAGGCTGGCGGTTATTCAGCAACGAACGAACCTGACTGGAAGGTCAGTGCAACTGAAATTAATGATGGTTCGGTTGTGTGGGAGAAAATTGCCCGCTTTAATGATATAGAAGTTACAGGTGACGTTACTGGTACTGGTGTAGTTGATAATAACGGTAAGCTTGAGTTAAACCTTGATTTACCTGATAAAGTAACAGCAGGAACAGTTGGCGATACTACAGAGGCTGATCTCGGTAGCGGCGCTACGTTTACTGTTCCCTATCTTACTGTAGATAAAAAAGGTAGAGTTACTGATTATGATAAACGTAATTTAACGTTACCTATAAGTAGTGGTTTTAGCAGTGATTCAAATATAAATATTACTGGTAGTACTCAAGAATATAAAGAAATTAATGCTGGTACTGGGTCAAGTGGAAATGTTACTGATAGTATATCAGGTTCAGGTAATGTTACACACTATTGTTTTAGAACATACACAGGTATTACTGAAGGTACGAAATCTTTAAAAAACTTACTCCAAGAGTTGGTTAATAAAAGTCATACTCATACAATTCATGGAGCGAAATGTAACTGTAATTGTAATTGCACCTGTGACTGCGACTAGGGAGAATTTAAAATATGAAATTTTTGAAAAGGGACACAAAAACATTGTTTATTATATTAGGTAATAGTTGCAATATGAACTGCAGTTATTGTATTCAACATTCGTCAGTAAATACACAAATAAAAAATATTATTAACCCAGATATTTATGATTTTATATGTGAAACAGCTTATGAGAATAAAGAACATAAATTAAGAATAGTTTTTTATGGCGGTGAGCCCCTTTTATATTTTGAAAATATTAAAGAGATAGTGGGTGAACTCAATCGGCGCCATAGTGTACAATTTGAATATCACATTATCTCTAATGGAAAAGCTATAACAGATAATATAGTGAAATTTTTTAACGAAAATAATTTTGGCGTAGCTATTAGTTGGGATGGTTGTTATACAATTGATACAAGAGGATATGACGTTTTTGCTGAAAAGGAGAAAAGAAACAGAATTTTAAAAATCCAAAATTTATGTTTAACAGGTGTTGTTTCAGGAAAAGCGTATCCAAAACAAATTTTAGAGTTTTTCCAAGAAATCTCAAATGAATATTACGGTATACATGGCTATCATGTGAAAGTGAATTTAGATGAGTTAATTCCTGCAGAATCAATGGATAAAGGTTTGCTGGATATCGATTTCGACAGGGTTGAAAAGGAAATGAGTGAAATAGTAAGTGAGCTTGATGAATACGTTAATAACGTTGATTATTTTAATTTTAATGACAGTTGCAAATTATATTATTTGAGAAGCATTATGGATAAAATTTCTCAGGATGAAGATAGATGGCGGGGACATGCCAGTTATTGTGGAAATGGACTTTCAATTTTGAATATGGATCTACAGGGTAATTTATATCCATGTCATAATGTAGCGAAGAATATAGGAACAATTTATGATCAGCTTTTTGATGTTATTATGAATAATTTAGCTACAGACAACACATATAAAAATCACCAAGCTTGTAAAAACTGCGAGGGCTTTGGTACTTGTAGAAGCGGTTGTAAGTTAGTAGAAAATAAAAATGGTAAGTCAACCTATTGTATGTTAAAAAAGGCTATGGTTATCCCCATTATTAATTATGTCAAAAAAATAAATAATTCTATAGAAAGAAGTAATGGAAGATGATAATTAAAGGAAAAATACTTACTGAGCAAGGAATGGTTTCAATAGAGTTTTTAGAAGTTGGCATGAAAATTATAGATAAAAATAATAGATTAGTAGAAGTTTTGAGTATAAAAAAAGATCGTTCTAAAATTAATTTGGTTTTTGGAAATGGTGCTGTTTTTTCAGTTGATTCAATTTTTAATACGATATATGGAAAAGATACTTTTGAAAATGTATCACGAAATAAAACCATGTTTATGAAAGACATAAATTCAGTGATTCATGAATACAAGTTTCAGGTACAGCAATATGAAACTTATGGATATAGTATTTTACTGAAAAATAAGTGTGATGTGTTTGTAGACGATATAAATATTGAGATTGCAGGTGATAAATAATGTTTTCTGTGTATTATAATAATATGGTTGCTATACCTGATTTGGAAAAGGAATCTGTTAGTGAGAATGATATGCCATGCATAGTGGATAAACTTGATTTCAAGATAATTAATGATACTGTAACTGCAAAATATAGAAAAGAAAAACTTGAATTTTTAAAAGATAAAATTTCAGATAAAACGAAGTCGGATGAAAATGAAGATAATTTTAGTATTGTTGAATTTGATTGTATTCAAAAATTAGAATCGTATACATCTTATGCACTTTGTGTAAAAAACGATGGGATTACTTATGCTAAACAATTTCAAAAAGGTTATTTAGCGTCTTGCGTATGGATAAATTTAAATCGGTTGGGAGTAGCTACGAAACAAGATTATGCTACAATGATACATTTATATGGATACAAAACATTAGCAAGATTGGATACAGGTGTGATTTCAAATGATGTGAAAGACATAATTTTGAATATTTGTGTCTGTACAAAAGAGAATATCTTGATTGAGTCTGATTTGGAATATACTATTAATCCTATTAGCATATTGGATGGGATTTTTCCACGCAGGCTGTTATGGGATGACTATGCATTGGTTGTAAATGATAAAGAATATCATGCCGATAATTTTGGTGAACTTATTTATGGGAATACTCTTACACCCATAATTTGTGAAGATGGAAAAGATTATATCGAATTTACTGTGAAAAAATATCAAAGTTTATTTAAGCAAGCATTGACGAGAGATGTTGATAATGAAGAAGTTTTAATTGAATGTACTGCTGGTCTGTGTAATCCAACGAGAATAAGATTAAAAAATGGAATAGGTACATTTAGAATTTATCCATTTGGCTATATAGGATATGCAAAAATAAAATTAGGCCGTAAATGGTATACTGTTTGGAATGATTATTGTTTTAATTTAGGATTACAGTCATGACGAAAATAATAATTTATTTGGGCAGTAAATGTAATTTGAATTGTCCGTACTGTCATAGGGAAAGCAGTGAAAAAGAAGAGCATATTTCAGATGAACTTATTAATTTTTTAAAACAAGGTGAATATTCTATTGTTTTTAAAGGTGGAGAACCTACTTTATATATGGATGATATAAAAAAGGTTGTTGATAATGTAAAAGCAGCTGAGTTCACTGTTCATACAAATGGTGTTTTATTGAATCAATATATGAGTTATTTTCAGGAACATAATTTTAAAATTCTAATATCTTACGATGGTAATGATATTAGAAAGTTTGAGCCATTTGCTTTTTTGATGGGTTATCGAAACATTGGCGTATCGTGTACTCTTAGTCATAAAAATATAAATATAGAAAAAATATTAGATGATTTTGGCAGATACAGCTTGTTTACAGGTTCGTATCTATTTTTTTATCCACATTTTGTACATTATACAAACAAAGATAACCAAGAATATGCTTTAACTGATTCAGAGTATGATAGCGTGTTTGAACAGTATAAAAAGTGTCTGAACAATTATCTTTCGGATATTGTTAGATTTAAAATCATTAACAAAAGATATGAAGGATTATTTAAGGGCCTTAGGTATGTATTACATAACGATTATCAATATGGTGAAACATTTTGTGCAAATAGTCGCTGCCTAAGGGTAGATACAAATGGAAATCGTTTTAATTGTCTTTATATTAGGAATACTATATTACAAGATGATTGGCTTGAATGTCAGCAAAATTTGATTGATAGAGAGTTTCCTCTTTGTAAAATATGTTCTGTTTACGATATGTGTGGTGCTGGGTGTGTAAAATCTTTATATCATGACAGAGAATGCAGGTTTTATAAAAAAATGTATTCATGGTTTAAAGAGTGGTACAGAAAAAATTATTTAATCCTTGAAGGGGCGAAAGATGAAAAAAGATCTTTGTGATTTAATCCGTATAATCCAGACTTACAGAGAAATAACTGAATTTCATGTATATTGCAGAAAAGTAATGGACAGATTTGGATATTGGGATGTTAAAAAACTTCATGAAATTCCACGTTATACAGATAATACTTTGGAGAACTATTCTTTGGAACGGGCAAAGAATCTTGGATATAAAAATATTTTGTGGTCAGGTGGTATTGACTCTACATTTATCATATGTGCATATATAAAAGCAAAAGTTCCATTTTCTGTTGTTTGTGATGATCGCAGTATTAGAGACGGGACTATGTTTTATGAATGGATGTTAAAACAGGGTATTAATATCATAAAATTTGGCGATATTTGCGATGTTTATAAGTTTGAAGATCTGCTACATGGTGATGTAGCAGATCTTCTTTTTTCTCCTGACGAAAAGAGAAGAACAACTTTGTCGGATGCTATTTCTTTTTATGAGAATATGAATACTATTCCTGATAGGGATAGACTATATAACCAGGTATTAGAATACGGTAAACTTTTGGATAAACCGGTAGATAGTAATGATCATATTATTCGTTTGATTAATTTCGGTAGTATGTATTTTCATGGCAGGGATGAACTGTATTATATGATATTTCCGGTACATAAACTTGTTTCATTTTTTGACACTGCTGAATTTAATAATATTGCCTTCACCCAGTATTGGGATAGAACAATATTAGATGATAAACCTGAAATGCACAGATTTATTTGTGATGTAACTCAAGATGAAAGAATGATGTGGGGTGTTTATAGATCGCCAACAAGATTAGTTCCTAGATTAGAAAGAACCCCCAGTAATTTTAAAAGGTGGGAATAGAATGAAATATTTTTTTAAATGGACGGAAGGTAGTATATTTAAATATACTACGTCTATCGCGTCATCTTGGATATGGGCGCCAGCAATATTTATAAGTTCTCAGCAGGCATATGCAAACGGTCTGGCTGGTTTTTTGATGTTTTTTTTACCTAATTTTTTTACTTTGATGTTATTTGGATATGTTGCAAGCTATGTAAGGCAAAGGATTGAAGGCTACACAGTGATGGATGCACTGAAGTCAAGTCCTGTTTATCAGCAATATACTCATTTAGCAATATATATTCTTATTGTTTTATGTTCATCGTGTACGCAAATAATTGGAATGCAAATGTTATTAAATGTGTTCATAAAAGATAAGATGTTGATAGCTATAGGGTTATCGGTATTTGCAGTACTATTAGTCTGGAAGCATGGGTTGAAGACTTCAATTATAACTGATGCTTATAAATATGTGATTATGTTGATATGTGCAGTGGTATTGCTTGCAAATGTTAAAGGTGAAATAAATTTTGGTGGGGTTTCTGCTCAATCAAGTTGGGATATGTTTAAATCCTTTGGTGCAATTACGGCTTTAGGATTACTCTCTGGGGTATATTCAGATATGACGTTGTGGCAGAGAGCATTTTCTATTCCTAGGGAGAATGTAAAAAAATGTTTTATAGGAGCAAGTTATGGTTTTGCTATAATTCCGTTTATTTTTGGTATAATTGGTTTTTGTTGTGGCGGTAATGGTGATATGTGGTCTTTACCTGTACAGTATTCTTCTGGTGTTTTAAATATTGTATTAATAATTTGTGTTACTTCAACTTTGATGGCTACATTAGATTCAAATTTATGTGCGATGGCTGCTATACCCTGCAAGATGTTTGGGAAAAAAATGATATGGGGAAAGATAGCAATGAGTATAGTACTATTAGTTGCATGTATATTGACTAGTACAGAATTATTTAGTTTAACGTATATGTTTCTGGCCTACAATACATTAAGAGCATGTATTGCCATTCCAACATTGCTTATCATATTCGATTATTATGATAAGAAAAGATTGTTTATGGCAACAGTAACTGCTATTTTTGTTGCACTTACAGGTTATCTTTTAACAACAAATTGGATATTCACAGTACTCGGTTTTATTATTCCGGTTGCTGGATTTAAACGTAAGCAGTAAATTTTTAAGTAGTTTGACATGGTATAAAGTATCAATAAGTTTTATATGAAATAAAAAGAAGGTGTATAAATGGAGGTAATTTTACAGATTATTACTGGCGTTGTGGTAACCTTTCTTTCGGCGGTAGTCCTTAGGATGCAGGATGAGGCGAAAAAGGTGCAGCAGCAGCGCGAAGCGGAGACTAAAAAACGTGACGATGATTTCCTGGCGATCAAAGAAGGTTTGTGTTCCCTTCTTAATGACCGTATCGATCAGGCGCACGAAAGATATACCATGCAGGGCTATATGCCGGTAGAAAAGCGTTATAAATTTCACCGTATTTATAACGCTTACCACGCATTGGGCGGCAATGGCATTTGCACCGATCTGATGAAAAAACTGGAAAAGCTGCCGACAAGCCCGCAGGGAGAAATGCAGTGATGTGGCGTAGTTTTGTCGGATGTTTTTTGAGCGGGATGCAGGTAGTAAGCGATAAACTTAATATTTATAATGTCAGGCAGATGCACATGATCAATTTCGTGTGCATTTATTTATGCCTGCTTTTTACGTTGTTTTTAATTGGTTGGGTTTATCAATGGCTGTTCTTTAATATATTAGATTTAGACATGCTGTTAAAAGGGGTCAATGTATTGGGATCAGCTGGTATTTTGGCGCTGCTGCGGTATGTTACCGATAAAGTAGCTGCTGCTAAAATCATGATCGACCGCAATAATAACGGTATCCCTGATGAAGCAGAAACAACTGACGTAAGATGTAAAGAAGGTGAGAATAATGTATGTAAGTAAACACTGGAGCGTGAGTGAATGGGATTGCTGGCGCAGAAATAAAAATGTTTATGCCTGGGATGACGAAATGGGACGGCTGTGCACTAATGACAGTAAAACAGAAAAATTGTTCAGAATTCTGGATAGTCTGCGTGAATGTGATCCGGATTGGGTCATTAACACTACTAAATATCATACAGAATACGGCACCAGCTTTAAATCCGGTTTCCGAACGGTAGATGATGGCGTCAATACTGCCTGCGGCGGTGCTGTAGGCAGTTATCATACCAGAGGCTGTGCCGCCGATATTCATGTCGCAGGTAAAGATTATACGGCCGAACAACTGCTGACGATGGTACTGACTGCTGCTGGTTGGCATGGTATCGATGGCTCTGAATTAGGCATTGGCTGTTATGGCAACTGGCTGCATCTGGATACTCGCGGTTATAGCAGCAGATGGTGAGGAGTATGATTTATTTATTAAAACAGTTTTGCGGCAATAAATATGTGCAGTATTTATTACTTTGTCTGCTGGTATTTATGGTTGGCTTTGTTTGCTGTTATCAAAAATATGTACCTGCTTATAAGCAGCAACTGGCAGTGTTGACAGCGACTGTTAAGGACTATCGGGAGCGTTCTGTTTTTATTGCAGCAGTAAAAAATAGTGAGCAGCAGTCAATCACTTATGTGCCGAAGGTAAATGGTGAAAAAACTGATGTTGAAATAACTGATGCGGAAAATAAGATAATAGTTAAATACAATGGGCAGGAAACTGTATTTCAGCCACAGCTGGAAGAAACACAAAAGTTTGAGCAGGGCAAGCTCGTTATCGACAGATCGCAGCAGACTGTGCTGGATATGACGGAAGCTTTTAATAAAGCTGTAGCGGCTGAGGCGAAAAGCAAAAACAGGCAGCGTCTTGGTAAAGTTGATTTCGGGACTTTATATAATATTGACAATGGCGATGCTTATGCAGGAATAAGATATAATGCAAAAATGTTTGATATAGGTGCTTATCATGGCGTAGGGAATAGCGATGTGATAATCGGTATACATGGTAAATTTTAGGGGCTGGGTCTTAGGATCCAGCCCCATTTTTTTATTTTCCGGTCTAAATAAAAAAGCAGGCAGCGGTTAAGCTGCTTGCTTTAGGGTCTATTCCGTTTTTTTCTCCGACAGTTTATCTGCGGCATATTTGGCGTGCGCCATCAGGATATAGGGAATAGCTTCTTCACTCTTTGTCCAGGCTTTGATTTCTGCGGGCAGAAGATAGTTGAGATCATCTTCCTGTTCAACGATTTTTATAAAAAAGTCGCGCGGTTTTCCGTATGCCTGCATTATTTTAGAGATAAATTTTTCGGTAGGCTTAATGGCGTTGGCTGTTTCATAATAAAAATAATTAGAAGGGGCAACGCCTATTTTTGCCGCCGCTTCGGCCTGGTTCAGTCCGGCTTCCAAACGGCAATTTAATAGTTGTTCAGCGAGATATTTTACATCTATGCGGGCTTTTGTTTTTGCTGCTGCCATTTAGATTCCTCCAATTGATCTGATTCTTGTTTCTCTATATTATAGCAAGTTTAACTGTGGGAAATCAAGAAAATATAGAAAATACCGAATTCGTAAGATGACTGAGTTTAAAAGTAGGAAGATAAATTTGGATCATATGTCGTTTTTGACTATCCAACTTCATTTGGTATATAATGGAAGCGGTTATTTATCTGCCGTTTGACGGATTATCAAAGAAGCGAGGCGAACCTCATGGCAGTGATTTTTTATTTGAGTGGTACAGGTAACAGCCTGTATGCCGCTAAAAGTATCGCGCAGGAACTGGAGCAGTGCCGGCTGGAAGGCATTACCGGTTATTTAAAAGCGCCTTACGAGGTGCAGGACGAAGTTGTCGGTATCGTCTGCCCTGTTTATTGTATGGCGCTGCCACCTGTAGTGGAGGCTTTTCTGCAGCAGGTGAAAATGGTGCCTCAGTATATCTTTTTAGTAGTGACTATGGGCGCGATGTCCGGACAGGCACTGGGTCAGGGGAAAGAGCTTTTAAAGCAGCGTGAGCTGCGGTTATCATATGGCGCTCAGGTGGCGCTGCCTGATAACAGTATTGTCTTTCCTTCGCCGCAGGCACGTCAGGAGAAGCTGCTGCGCAACGCTCCGGCTGAATTGGGATTGATCGCCCGTAATATCAAAAATAAGTATGATAATTATCAGCATCTGGATCGTGGTTTTTTGTGGAAGTATGGCGGTACAGCTGCCGGTATGTGGGTGCTGGATAAGATCAAGCAGTTCGGTAAGCTGAGCTGCGCTGATGATAAATGTGTCGGCTGCGGCATTTGTGCCGAGGTCTGCCCCGCGGGCAATATAACTATGGCAGCTGGTAAGCCTGCTTTTGGCAGCGAGTGTGTGCATTGCTTCGGCTGTGCGCACTGGTGTCCGCAGAATGCTATCAGCCTGGGACGTTTAAAACCCGATCAGAAAACTCGGTATAAGCACCCGGAGATTACGCCTGCCGAGCTGGCAGTACAGAAGGAAAGGAAAGATGAAATATGAAAATTTACGCTCCCGTAACGGAAGCAGTGCTGGACGCTTTAAAGACTATCGTCGGCGCTGAATACGTTTTGACCGAGCCTGAAAAATTAGAGCAGTATCAGACTGACGAAGAAACTGATCCGCGCAAGTTCCATCTGCCGGAGGCGGTTGTTCTGCCGAAGGACGCGCAGGAGATCGCGGCTGTTATCAAGCTGGCCAATACATATGATGTGCCGGTCACTGTCCGCAGCGGCGGCACCAGTCTGGCTGGCGGCGCTATTCCTGTATGCGGCGGTATTGTCCTTTTAATGGAACGGTTGAACAAGATCATCGAGCTGAATGCCGAAGGCATGTATATGGAGGTTGAAGCCGGTGTGCGTACTGTCGATATTCAAAAATATGCCAATGAGGCTGGTTTTCTGTATGCAGGCGACCCCTGCAGCGCTGAAAGCTGTCTGATCGGCGGTAACATCGCCACTAATGCCGGCGGCAATAAAGCGGTGCGTTACGGTGTGACCCGTGACCAGGTTTACGCTGTCGAGGTCGTAACACCGACCGGTGAGATCGTAGAGCTGGGAGCACGTTTAAAGAAAAAATCGACCGGGTACTGCCTGGAACAGCTGATCATGGGCAGTGAGGGAACGCTGGGCATTATCACTAAGGCGGCGCTTAAGCTGCAGCCGATCCCGCCTTACAGATTTGATCTGCTGGCTGTGTTCGGCGATCCGGAGCAGGCCTTGGACGTAGTGCCGAAAATCATGCAGGCCGGCATTAATCCGACCAGTGTGGAGTATATGGATAATTCCTATGTGCGCGGTACGGCCGACTATCTGGAGTTTAAGGGAGCCCCTCATTATGAGAACGGCATTTATGTTATCATCACAGTGGAGACTTTCAGCGAGGACGAGCTGGATCTGAAAATGGAGCAGCTGGATGAGTTGTGCAGTGCTGCCGGCGCTGTCGATGTGCTGGAAGCCGATGAACGTATTTGGGATATGCGCCGCAACTGTCAGGAGTCTGTACGTCTGATCAGTCTGGTTTCCCTGACGGACGACGTGGTAGTTCCTGTTAATGAGATCGCCGGTACGATCAAGTTTATTATGAAAATAGGCGAAAAATATCCTTTCCCGGTCAAAATCAACGCGCATATCGGCGACGGGAATCTGCATATCGTTTTATGCAAATGCGAATTGAGCGACGAAGAATGGGAAAACAAAGTGGAAGCTTTCCATAAAGAGGTTTATACTTATGCTTACAGCATCGGCGGGCGTCTGGCCGGCGAGCATGGTATCGGCGCAAAAAAACTCAGAGAAATGGAAACATATACCCCGGCCGGTGAGCTGGCGATCATGCGCACGATCAAGGCGGCGATGGACCCGCAGCTGATTTTGAACCCGGGCAAGATCTTTGATCTGTAAGTTATTGAACTGCAGCGGCAGTATGCTGCGGAAAAGATAAAATCTTATTTTGTAGGACAGTAGAAAGGAATGGAAGTTATGAGTAAATACGAACCGGTCAGCGCAGAAGTGGTAGCAGCTCTGCAAACGGCTTTGGGCGCGGAGTATGTAAGGACCGATGCCGAAACCCTTGAAAAGTACAAAACTGACGAGGAAACTGATCCCCGTTATCATCATCTGCCGGAGGTCGTAGTTTGGCCTGGCAGCACAGAAGAAGTTGCGGCGGTCATGAAAATCGCCAATCAATATAATGTGCCGGTAACACCCCGCAGTGCAGGGACCAGTGTTTCCTGCGGGGCGATCCCTGTTTATGGCGGTATCGTTCTGCTGTTGGAACGGATGGACAAAATCGAAGAGCTGAATACTGAAGGTATGTATATGGTTGTCGAGGCTGGCGCGCGTACAGTAGAAATTCAGGAAAAAGCCAATGCGGCCGGATTCCTCTATGCAGGCGACCCCTGCAGCGCTGACAGCTGTCTGATCGGCGGTAATATTGCCACTAATGCAGGCGGTAATAAGGCTGTACGTTACGGCACTACTCGCGATCAGGTCTATGCGATTGAAGCAGTTACGCCTACCGGCGATATCGTTAATGTGGGCGCACGGCTGAAGAAAAAATCGACGGGCTATTGCCTGGAACAGCTGATCATGGGCAGTGAAGGTACTTTGGGCATTATTACTAAAGCCACTTTAAAGTTGCTGCCGCTGTGTCCGTATAAACTGGATCTGCTGGCGATCTTTACCGATTTGGATAAAGCTGTCGGTTTAGTGCCGAACCTGATCAAAGCGGGGTTGAATCCGACGAGCGTGGAGTTTATGGATAATGCGTTTGTACGCAGCTCCAGCGATTACTGCGAATTGAAGCTGCCTCATTATGAAGACGGTTTTTATGTTATTGTGACGGTAGAGACCTTTAATGAAGATGAGCTGGAAAGCAAAATGGAACAGCTGGACGAGATCTGCAGTGCCAGCGGCGCTACTGATGTTTTAGAGGCTGATGACCGTGTGTGGAAGCTCCGTCGCAACTGTCTGGAATCTACGCGCGTTTTGAGTCTGGTCAGCACTTCTGATGATCTTGTCGTACCAGTCGATCAAATCGCTAACTGTATCCGCCATCTGACCAAGGTTGCGGAAAATTACAACTTTAAACTCTTTACGCTGGCTCATGCCGGCGACGGCAATCTGCATTTCCAGATTTTGAAAGGCGAGATGAGCGACGAGCAGTGGGAAGATGAAGTAAGCCGTTTCCATGCTGAAGCTTATCCTTATGTTTACAGTCTGGGCGGTCGTCTTTCCGGCGAGCATGGCATCGGAGCTAAGAAGGTCGAAGCCATGGAAAAATATACGGAGCCGGTAGAAATGAAAATGATGAAAGAAATCAAGCGTGCGCTTGATCCTAAAAATATTCTTAACCCGGGTAAGGTATTCAACGCCTGAAAACTGATAAAACCATCTGTACTTTAAGTACAGATGGTTTTTGCGTATTTGAGGTTCAATATAATTTTAAAATATTAATACCATTTTTTACGTTGTAATTTTTTAAGCGTAAAGATAGCAATCAATGCCATAACGCCAAGGCAGAGCGGATAGCCCCATTGGGATTTCAGTTCCGGCATATACTGGAAATTCATGGCAAAAATACTGCTGATACAAATCAGCGGCAGGAAAATGACTGCCACTGTAGTCAGCGTAGCCTGAATATCAGCGCTGCGTTCAGCAGCGGCATTGACGCAAAGCCGCTCCAGAGAAGTCAGTAATTCTTCGGCGACCGATAAGGTAAGTACGGCGCCTTCCAGTTTGATCGTCAAAAGTTCGGGGGCATTATCGCTGCCGATAACTAAAGGCGGGTCCTGACGCAAGGCGCGGCTGACGATGCGGCGCATCGGATAGACCGCCTGTTTGGCAGTGACCAGGCTGCGGCGCAGACGCAGCAGTTCTTTGGGATCCGGATGTTCATCCTGTTCGCTGTAAGCTGCAGACAGAAGCTGCAGCCGTTCTTCCAGATAATTGATGACCTCGCAGTTGTCGTCAAGGATCTTGCCTAAAATCAGGGTCAAAGCCTGCGGGATCGTATTATTCGGCTTCTGCAGGGTTGTTACCAGCGTACGCGCATTTTTTAAACGGTCACAGCGGCCATGCTGCAGAGAAAGTAGCCTGTTGGCGCTGGCGGCGAAACAAATATTATTATAAACGGCATTGCCGCTTTCGTTTAGCTGCAGGTGGCGGCAGACGAGGATTCTGTTGTTGCCGTCGCGGAATAAACGCGGCTGCTGTTTTTTATTTTCTAAAATGTTTTGAGTAGCGGGACTCAGTTTGAAGGAGCGGGCGACGGTCATTACCTGATCGTGCGAGCCGAATAATGACATATCAAGCCAGATAGCACCTTCTTCCGGAATTGCTAAAAGCTCTTCTGTAAGTTCATCGGCAGAAATATAGGCGTTTTCCTGGCCGTCAAGTATCAGCAAAGTGCGCGCGCTGCTTTGAACTTCTGTTTTTTTCTGAGCAAAGAGTGCGGCTGTGTCGATTTTTTGCTTTAACATCGCATTAGCTCCTTTTGTATAAATTCAAATTTCTGTATATATTTTAACCTGTTCAAAGTCAACTTACAATAATAAGGCAGGATTTTTTTTATAAATGGCGAAATATAACTATTTAAATAGGATGAAAAAAGATTGTCGGCAGGAACTGCCGGCGTTGTCGACGCAAGCTATTTTTAGATAAAGAGGAGCAATGAACGACATGTTTACAAGAGTTTTGTTAGCAATGGATCTTACGCCTAAGTCAGAAATACTGCTGCCGTGCCTGTACAGTCTGTGCCCCGATACAAATACAGAAATTATTCTAGCTTATGTATTCGATGAAGAAGAGGACGCAGATCCTTACAGTAGCAGTTATAAAAAGGTTTACAGCAAGCTGCAGGGGTATGCCAACGAGCTGATGCGCAACGGTTATGAAGCAGTAAGTATCGAAATGCCCTGGGGCGAGGTATTTGAAGAAATAACCCGCGTCGGCGACGATAAAGAAGTAGATCTGACTTTAGTGGCTTCGCATGGAAAGGGCTTTTTTAGAAGTGCCTTGCTGGGCAGTACGACCTTTGATCTTGCCAGATCTTCGAAGCGGCCATTGTTTGTTGCCAAAACCGACGGTGACAGCGACAATATTGCCGATGATGATATGTTGCGTAAATTGATGATACCGACCGATTTTTCTAAGAAATCTTTAGTGGCGCTCAATTTGATCCGCAGCCTGCGTGAGCATGTAGCGGAAGTGGTGTTCGTACATGTAGTGGAACGCAGCCGCAATCAGAGCGATCTTGAGAGCAAGCTGCTGAATGCCGAATCGCGGATGGAAGAACTGGTGGCCGAGATGAAACTTTTTGGGATCAAGGCTTCTTATCTGGTCGATAAAGGGGCGGCGTCTAAAAAAATCTGCCGTTGGGCGGAAGAAGAAAATGTGTCGATGATCGCGATGACTAAAACCGGTGCCGGCCTGGTCAAAGGTCTGGTAATGGGGGCAACAGCTCAGAACGTTACGCTTAATTCCGAGCGCTCACTGCTGCTGCTGCCTGCTGATGAAGTAAGTAATGATTAATAGAGAAGTGAAAAAAATTTTACATAATCTTGATGGAAACTCTTGACATATCTTCCGGAAATCAGTATACTGTTACTTGCGGCTGGATTAAGCCAGCCGCAAGTTTATTTTTAAGCGGTAAACAATAGCATAATCCCTGATTTTTTCAACCTGGAGAGATGACCGAGCGGTTGAAGGTGCACGCCTGGAAAGCGTGTGTACGGGAAACCGTACCGAGGGTTCGAATCCCTCTCTCTCCGCCACTTAAAAAAAGTTTGCCGCGGTCAGCGGCTTTTTGTTTTTCTGTAGGACCGCAGGCGGCGGGTCCTGCGCAATAGGAGTCTGTGAACCGTGTCAGGTCCGGAAGGAAGCAGCACTAAGCGGATCCTCTTATGTGCCGCAGGGGTGCCTGCGTCTGTGGCCCTACAGGGAAACAACTGAGATTAAACCGGCTGTTTATGACAGCCGGTTTTTTGTATTTTTATATTATTGATGCAAAAGTGTCCCTTAAATTTTTCACAAAATTGGATATAAGTGAAGCCATTGCCCGAAGAAGCAAAGCGCCGCATGGGCAATAAAGGGCGAACTTACCCAGAAGCAGCGACGGAAAAAGGAGCTGCGCGGGTTGCCGCTACCGGCGAAGCCGGCAGGCAGTAACTGCAAAAGTGTCCCTTAAATTTTTCACAAAATTGGATATGTACTTATATCCGTAAATTTTATATAATAAGTAGATAAGAAACTCAGAGGCTTAATGACGGGAAAGGAGGCAGAAAATGGCTTATGTAGCACTATACCGGCGCTGGCGGCCACAGGGCTTCGATGCCCTTGTAGGTCAGGACGCAGTGAGGATCGCATTGAGCAATGCTTTGACGACAGGACGGATTGCGCATGCGTATTTATTTGCCGGTCCAAGAGGTACAGGCAAGACCAGTACGGCGAAGATTCTGGCGAAAGCTCTGAATTGTGAGCAGGGGCCTACTGCTAATCCCTGTAACGAGTGCGCCAACTGCCAGCGGATCAATGACGGCAGCAGTATGGATGTGTTTGAGATCGACGCTGCCTCTAACCGCGGTATCGATGAGATCCGTGACCTGCGTGAAAAAGTCATGTTTGCGCCTGTCAACGGGTGTTATAAAGTATATATTATCGATGAAGTGCATATGCTGACGACAGAAGCTTTTAACGCGCTGCTGAAAACGTTGGAAGAGCCGCCGGCGCATATCGTGTTTATTTTGGCGACGACAGAGCCGCATAAGATACCGGCAACGATCCATTCCCGCTGTCAGCGTTTTGATTTTAAACGTGTGACTAATGAGGATATTGCCAAACGTCTGCGCGAGGTTGCTGACGGCAGCGAAATCAGAGCGGATGACGAAGCCTTGAAACTGATTGCGATTCAGTCGGACGGAGGTATGCGTGATGCGCTGAGCCTGTTGGATCAGTGCGGCGTGATGGCCGATACTGTAACTGCCGAAACGGTACGGAACGTTTTAGGTATCGTGGGGCGTGAAGCGCTGCGTGAGCTGGTGCGTGCGATCGGCAGGCAGGACTTGTCAGCTGCTTTGCAGCTGCTGAACCGTTTGGCTGAGCAGGGCAAGGATGTGCGTCAGATCCTGACAGAGCTGGCCGAGTATCTGCGGGCGGTGCTGCTCTATAAAGCATCGCCCGGATACCACGAAATTTATTTGACGGATACGGAAGAAGCTATTTCCGAGCTGGCTCCGTTATTTGGCAGTGATCGCCTGATGGCGGCTGAAGAACGTCTGCATCAGGCCATGGGTGAATTGCGGTTCAGTGCGCGGGGCAGGATTACTGCGGAATTATGTCTGTTTGATCTGTGCCGTATTGAGGGCAGTACTATTGCCGCACTGATGGCCCGCGTAGAGCAGCTGGAGCATCAGGTACGCAGTGGTGTGCCTTTGGGTGCTGCAAACAGCAGGACTCAGATTAAGCCTGAACCCGAAGAAAAACAGGCAGCGACGGTTGCTGCTCCTGCAGCGTCCCGGGTAAAAAAAGCGCCGGCAGTAAGTGCCGTTCAGGCACCAGCGGCGGAACCCGAGCCTGCTGCTGCGGCAGAAGCTGAAACAGAGCCGAAACCTGTTTCTGAGGAAGCAGCTGCTGCGACGACACTGGAATACAGCGGTGACTGGACCGAAGGCGAAGATCTGTGGAACCAGGCTTTGGAGATCCTTAAGAATGAGAAAAAACAGTCTATGGTGGCCTGTGCCGCCGGCGGTTATGTTACAGGGTATGAAAACGGCGTTTTGACCGTTGGTTTCAAAAATAAATTCATGTGCGTCAGGATGAACGATCCTGATTATAAGAAAGCTTTTGAAGAAGTGCTGCTGAGGCTGGCACGGCAAAGTGTACGGTTGGAATGCATCACTGCCGCCAAGCCTGCCGCTGCCAAACCTAAAGCTGCTCCAAAACAGCCGCCGGCGGAAGATGTTGAACCGGCTGTGAAGGCTGCGCTGGACGCTTTTGGCGGCACACTGCAAAAATTATAAATCAAATTTCTGCCGCAAGGCATCATTACGAGGAGGAACAATAATGTTTAACGGTGGTATGGGAAATATGCAGGGCATGATGAAAAAAGTACAGAAATTACAGGCTGATATGGCAAAAATGCAGGAAGAATTAAAGCTGCGTACAATCGAAACTACAGTAGGCGGCGGTGCTGTCACCGTAGTTGTCAGCGGTAAAAAAGAAGTTGTCAGCGTTAAGATCGATCCCAGCGCAGTAGACCCGGAAGATGTAGAAATGCTGGAAGACCTTTTGGTAGCGGCAGTTAACGAAGGTATGCGCAAGATCGACGAAATGACTGAAGCTGAAATGGGCAAACTGACCGGCGGGATGAAAATGCCGGGCATGTTCTGAAAATGGCCAGAATGATCCGGCCGATGGCCAATGTGCATGAACAGCTGCGGCGCCTGCCCGGTATTGGTTCCAAAACCGCTCTGCGCCTGGCGTATCATATTATCGATATGCCGGAAGAAGAGGTGCGCCGTCTGGCAGAAACACTGCTGGAGGCCAAGCGGCAGATCCGTTTGTGTGATATTTGTTATAATCTTACTGATGCCGAGACCTGTGAGGTTTGCGGCAATGCAGGACGCGACCACAGTGTAGTCTGCGTTGTGGAACAGCCGCAGGATGTAATGGCGATGGAACGCAGCCGCGGTTATAACGGTGTTTACCATGTGCTGCACGGCGTTTTGTCACCGCTTGACGGTATCGGTCCTGATAATCTGCGTGTAAAAGAGCTGTTGCGGCGTCTGCAGGGTGATACGGTCAGGGAAGTTATCATCGCTACCAATTCTGACGTGGAAGGCGAGGCTACTGCTGCCTATCTGGCGCAGCTGCTGAAGCCTGTCGGTATCGTTATCAGCCGTATAGCCCATGGCCTGCCTGTTGGCGGTGATTTGGAATATGCTGACGAGCTGACTTTATCACGTGCTTTGGAAAACAGGCATAGAATGTAAGAAAGAAGGAGCTATAGCATGCAGGAAATAGAAAGTGCTGTCCGCGATCTGGGCGGTTCGGCCATGCAGGGCATTGACCATGCTGTAAAAGGGCTCAATTCGGGTACTCTGGAAGGAACGCTGCCGTTTATTATCGGCGTACTGATTTTAGTCGTCGTTGTAAAATGTTTTTCACTGCCGTTTCGTCTCATCTGGAATGGTATCTGTGGTGCGGTAGCTTTGTGGTTTATAAATCTTATAGGTGGATTTTTGGGTTTCGGACTCAAAATCACCGTTATCAAAGCGCTGATTGCGGGGTTCTTTGGAATACCTGGCTGTTTGGCGGTTATTTTATGGGAGCTTTACGCCAGGTAAAGCTTCAGGCAGGAGGTAAGTTATGAATATGCTGCATAAAGCCATGACCATTGCCGGCAGCGACGCCAGCGGCGGTGCAGGTATGGAGGCTGATTTAAAAACATTCCAGGAGCTGGATGTTTACGGAATGACGGCGCTGACCGTTATCGTAGCCCAAAATCCTCATAAAGACTGGGATCACGAAATTTTCCCGATCGGTTTGGACGTTGTGGAAAAACAAATCGAAACGATTGTCGCCGGTATCGGTATCGATGCTATGAAAACGGGGATGCTGGGCAGTGCCGAGCTGGTTGAGCTAGTGGCCCGTACTATAGACCGTTTCAAGCTGTGCAATGTCGTTATTGATCCGGTCATGGTCTGCAAGGGTGTGGATGTGATCATGGTACCGGAAGCAGCCGCCGCTATCAAAACTGTTTTGATGCAGCGGGCTGACGTAGTAACGCCTAATACGATCGAAGCAGCCTATCTTGCCGATATGGAAAAGGTGGAAACGCTGGACGAGATCAAGGAAGCTGCCGGACGGATCAAGGAGCTGGGAGCAGGCTATGTCGTAATCAAAAGCGGTTCCCGCAATGACAGCAGGGAAGCTGTTGACGTGCTTTATGACGGCAGGGAATTTACGATTGCCAGTGCTCCTAAAATCGAGCCCTGCTATAATCATGGAGCTGGCTGTACTTATTCGGCAGCGATTACAGCGGGACTGGCCAATGGACTGAGCGTGCGCGAAGCTGTGGAACTGGCGAAAAAATTTGTAGCGGCCGCACTGCGCGGTTCTTTCAAGCTGAATGAATATTCAGGTGCGACAAACCATTGTGCATACCGTTTGGAGAATAATAAATAATTTCAGGATATGCTAAAGTTTTTGGATAAAACTAAAAACTTTAGCATATTTTTTTTGAAAAAACTGCGGTTTGGGCAACGATTTTGCAGAAATACTGTATACATGAAGAAAGAAGGCAGGATTTTTATTATTTTTGCCTAATTATTGTAGACGTAATTTTAATATTTTATTATGCGCAAGGGGGATATTTTGATGAATTTGTCAACAAAAATTCTGATCGGTCTTGGTCTTGGTATCATTGCCGGTCTGGAACTGGGTGCGGAAGGTGTAGATTTCGCCAAAACATGGATCGGACCTTTTGGTACTATCTTTATGAATATGATCAAAATGATCATCGTTCCTTTGGTTTTCTCGTCTCTCGTCATTGGTGTCTGCAGTTTGGGGGATATCAAAAAGATAGGCCGTATCGGCGGCAAAACTATGGCTTATTATTTGGGAACTACGGCATTTGCGATTGTACTTGGTATATTTTTAGGTACGGTTTTAGAACCGGGCGCCGGCGTGAATATGCCTGGTGAAGGCGTTAAAGCTGCGGCTAAAGCCGCGCCGCCTATCATGCAGGTAATTATTGACATTTTCCCGACTAATGCGATGGAAGCGATGCTTAAAGCCAACATGCTGCAGATCATCGTTTTCAGTCTGTTCATGGGTATCGGCATCACTGCAGTCGGTGATCGGGCCAAGGCTCTGTACAATGTTTTTGACGGTCTGGCAGAGGTCAGCTATAAAATCGTCGGTTTTATCATGAATGTGGCGCCGATCGGTGTTTTCGGTTTGATCACTCCGGTCGTTGCAGCTAACGGACCGGCTGTACTGCTGCCGCTTTTGAAGGTTGTTATCGCTGTTTATCTCGGCTGCTTCCTGCATGCGGTCATCGTTTATGGCGGTCTGCTTAAATTCGTCGGCAAGATCAGCCCGATCAAGTTCTTCAAAGCAATTTTACCGGCACAGGTGCTTTCGTTTACCAGCTGTTCCTCCGGCGGCACATTGCCTGTCAGCATGCAATGCATCCAAAAGCTGGGTGTTTCGAAAGACATTTCCAGTTTTGTACTGCCTTTGGGCGCTACGATCAATATGGATGGCACTGCTGTTTATCAGGGAGTCTGCGCACTCTTCATTGCGCAGATCTATGGGGTCGATCTTACGACCGGGCAGTATCTGACTATTGTTCTTACTGGTACGCTGGCTTCGATCGGCACTGCCGGTGTTCCGGGGGCAGGCTTTATCATGCTGACGATGATATTGACGGCGATCGGCTTGCCGCTTGAGGGTTCCGCTCTGATCGCAGGTATCGACCGTATCCTTGATATGCCGCGGACCTGCGTTAATGTTACTGGTGACGCTACCGTTGCTTATCTGGTTGATAAAAGCGAAAAGTCGAACATCGAAGAACCGCTTTATTAAAATAAGACAAGACTCCTTGACGGATGGGTTTAGACCCGTCCGTCTTTTATATTTCAAGAATAATTCACAACAGGCGGCAGGAAATTTGCTGTGGACGCAGAAGGGATATAGGAGAAATGGGGTTATTGTATGGAAAAAACAGCTGAACTTATAAAACAGATCACAGAACGACTCAACCGCCGTCCTGCCCGGATCGATAAAGCTGACCGTTTGTGGGATGCTGCCGTTTTAGTGCCGTTGATAGACACCAAGCAGGGTCCGGCAGTTCTTTTTGAAGTACGGGCCGCCGGTTTGGGGTGGCAGCCGGGCGATGTATGTTTTCCGGGCGGACGCTATGAGTGCGGCGATGACAGCTTTGCCAAAACTGCTGTGCGCGAAACCTGTGAAGAGCTGGGTATTACTGAAGACAAAATAGAATTGTGCGGTGAACTGGATTACTTGGTGACACATATGGGACCTATTATTCATCCTTTTGTTGGCAGGCTGGCCAACGAAGTAAAGCTGGACTGCAACAGCGATGAGGTAGCTGAGATTTTTACGGTGCCGCTGAATTTTTTATTGCTTTCTGAGCCGCGCGTTGCTCATATGGAACTGGCAAACCGCGCAACTGCAGATTTTCCTTTTGATCTGCTGCCGCGCCATCCGCACGACTGGTATAAGCGGAAGGGGTATAATATCTATTTTTACGAATATCAGGGGCATGTTATCTGGGGGCTTACAGCTCGGATACTGCATGGATTTATTAAACGGTTTCATAAAGAACTGCAGGCTAATATTTTGTAATTGGGTGTGGGAAAGGAAGAAAAGGATTGAAAAAATTAATTTTGCTGATCGTAGCGGCAATCGCTGTCGCCAGTTATTTGGTATATGCTTATATGAACGGCGATCCGATGTTTGGGACGCTGGCTAAAACTATGGATGACCTGCCGCGCAATGAACGGCTGGGCTCTAAACGCAATATCGTAGTATTAGGCGTAGACGGCAGGGAAAAGGACGATGATCCTGGTCGCAGCGACACGTTATTTGTCGTAATGTTCGACCCTAAAAGTAAAAATGTTTCGCTGCTGTCGATTCCGCGTGATACCAGGGTGCGGATCCCCGGGCATGGCTGGGATAAAATCAACCATGCTTATGCGTTCGGCGGACACAAGCTGACGCAGCAGACAACGGAAGAGCTTTTGGGCATTCAGGTCAATAATTATGTAATGGTCGATTTCAGTGGTTTTGAAAGTTTGGTCGATGCGATCGGCGGCATTGATATTGATGTGGAAAAGGATATGTATTATTATGATGACTGGGATGATTTTCTGATCGATCTTCCGGCAGGGCAACAGCATCTGGATGGCAAAAAAGCGATCCAGTATGTGCGCTATCGTGATGAGGAAGGCGATATTGGCCGTATTAAGCGTCAGCAGAAGTTTATGATGGCGGTTTACGAAAAGATTGCTTCGGCACAGATTTTAACTAAGATGCCGGGGCTGGTTTCGGAAATTATGAAAATGGTCAAAACTGACCTGCCCGTTTCAGATATGCTGGCGATGGGCGGCGCTTTACACGGAATGATGAAAGAACAGGGCGGTCTGCAGATGGCTACAGTTCCAGGTACGCCTGAATATATTGATGAGATCAGCTACTGGATTCCCGATATTACTGACCTGCGCGAGCAGATGGTAGATATGCAGGGCGCGCAGATGACGGAACGTTATCGTCAGGGTGCTGAAAAAATGGAAGCAGAGTATAAACGCAACCTGATTACAGCTCAGGAAAAAGAAAAACAGAAAGCTGCAGAAGAGAAAATCAAAGCAGATGAACAAACAGAAAAGAAAATAAAAGAGGATACGAAAGAGAAGAATAAAGAAAAAGCTGATGCCGAAAAGAAAGCTAAGGCTAAAAAATCTAAGTCAGGCGAAGAACTGGGACCGGCAGAGAAAGACGGGCAGCAGTTAACAGAGCCGCCTAAGGCTGTGAAACCGCCTGCTAAGGAAAGCAGCCGCAATACGGTATCTGTCAAGGTCGTTGACTGCAGCGGCAAAGGAGCAGGCAGTGATGCCGCAGCAAGACTGGCAGCAATGGGCTTTGAGGTTATCGACGGCGGCAGTGATCCTGAACGTGATCAGACTACGGTAGTATCTACGACTAGCAACGGACGTGTGGTCAGCAGGCTGTCGGCTGTACCGTTCCCGTACACTCTGAGGATTCTGCGGGCTGATGATGCGTCTTATGACGCGGTGATTTTTATCGGTAAAGATTATCAATAAACCTTTGTCCAATGCAGGTAAATTCTCTTTGCACAAATTTTCTGAAAAAGGCAGAAAACTGCTATTGCATATTGTATACAAAAATGCTATACTAGGAGTATCAAAACAGCCCCTCATTTGGCCCTTCTCGTAAGGGCTTTTTTTTTACCCTTTTTTAAGTCTGCTAAAAAATTGAAGTCGTTTACAGTATTTGCAATGCTGTTTTGAAGTTGAGCTTCAACAAAAGTGCAGGCAGTGGTGGAAAAAGCAGGATTATACTTTGTTTTTTTACAAAAATGGCTAAAAAGGCCTGCTAATTGTGCTATAAGTGGAAATAGAGCTGGAAATATGATAAAATATATACATATTGTAAAGGCGTCTGCCTGGAATAAGAGCATGTACGTTAATTTGATTAAGGGAGGATGCGCAGTGAGAAATGATATCCATATCGTTTTGGACAGTATTGCTGTTGCAGAAGAAACACCCTTGCGGGACGATCCCCGTTGCCATGTGGTCCCCCTGCTGGTAAGACATGGAGATACCGAATGGGTGGACGGAGAAAAAAGCTTGCAGGAAATGTTTGCCATGGTGGAAGCAAGCGGGCAGCTGCCTAAAACTTCGCAGCCGGCCATCGGCAGATTTCTTGATGTATTTACAGAATTAGCCGCAGACGGTAAAAAAGTGATTGCGATCATGTTAGACGGTGTTTTGAGCGGTACTGTTCAGACAGCACGCTTAGCAGCCCGGCAGGTCATGAGTGAAATTCCCGGGTCTGATATCCGTGTCTTTGACAGTCTTACAGCAGCCTGTCCAATCAGCGGAATGGCAATGGAAGTACTCGCTTATGCTGAAACCGGCGCAACGATGGACGAGCTGGAGGAGTATCTGAAGGGCCTGATCGAGCGGACGGAAACGTATTTTTCCGTCAATACTTTAGATTATCTGCAGAAAGGCGGCCGTATAGGCGCCGTAGGCGCTTTAGTAGGCAATATTCTGGGCATACGTCCGATTGTGCACATCGATACCGCCGGCGAACTGGTCGTTGTCGATAAATGCCGTACCCGCAAGAAAGTATTGCAGCGCATGGTCGAGCTTGCCGCTGCGAATGCTCCTATAGAAGCTGTGTATGTGGCGAATGCTGAAGCTGAGGAAGACGCTGAAACTTTGCGCAAGGCAATGCTTGAATTGTTTCCCGGACTGCCTGTTCTGGTAACCGGGATCGGAACTGTTCTGGCAGCACATTTAGGACCCGGTGTTATTGGCCTTTTTGTGCGGCGGCAGCGCTGAAGAAAGGTGCAGACTTGATATGACAAGTAAACAAGAGGCGATTATCAGCGGCGAACAAATAAAAAATATGCTGTTGGGCGCTTATAAAAGTTTTGAAAAAAACTATCAATATATTAATGATTTGAATGTTTTTCCGGTGCCGGACGGCGATACCGGCACTAATATGATGCATACGATGGCAGCAGTGGCCCGTGAGATCAGTCAGCTGCAGAATGCGACTGTTTCCGAAGTAGGGACTATGGCAGCCCGCAGTGCGATCATGGGGGCGCGCGGTAATTCCGGCGTGATCCTGTCGCAGTTGCTGCGTGGCCTGGGAAAAGGCCTGGCCGGCAAAAAACGAGCTACCAGCAACGAGGTGGGCAAAGCTTTTCAGTTTGGTATTTTGTATGCTTACCGGGCGGTATCAAAGCCTGTTGAAGGAACGATCCTTACTGTGGCGCGTGCTATTGCCAAAGGTGCGTATCATGCTGTGCGTCAGGGTGAAGATTTTGAAGATGTTTTATGCGAGGCGTTGGAGAGCGGAAAAAAAGAACTGGCTCGTACGCCGGAACTGCTGCCGGCGCTGAAAGCGGCTGGAGTAGTTGATGCCGGCGGTCAGGGCTTGATCGTTTTCCTGGAAGGCTGTCTGGCGGGTTTCCGAGGCGAAGACGCAGGTGAGCTGCATCTGCCGCCGTCAAAGCCATCCTTTGCCAATTTTATCGAGATGGAAGTAGATTTGGAAAATCCTTATTGTACAGAATTTATCGTTAAGGAAGCTGAAGTCAAAGAGGACGTTGTACGCAGTACTCTTCAGCCTTTGGGTAATTCGTTGATTGTAGCTGTTGTCGGCGATATCGTCAAAGTGCATATCCATACCAAAGCTCCCGGGCTGGTTCTGCAGCACGGCTTGAGCTGGGGCTCTCTGCACGATATCAAGATCGACAATATGGCCGAGCAGCATCAGCATCGCGTTGTCGGTGCGCAGACGGAGAAGCACGGTCTGGCTGTACTGTCGGTGGCGGCCGGGAACGGTATTGCCAGCATCATGCATCAGCTCGGTGCAGCTGAGATCATCAGCGGGGGGCAGAGCATGAATCCGCCGGTAGAGGCGTTTATTAAAGTTATTGAAAAGGGCTCGGCGGAGCAGTACATTATTTTACCGAACAATAAAAATATTATTCTGGCGGCGGAGCAGGTCAAAAAATTATTGGGAGCAGCGCAGGTAGATTATGTGCCGACAACAAATCTGGCGCAGGGTCTGGCGGCACTGCTGCATTTTGACGCAGCTAAAACACTGCAGGAAAACAGCGCTGTGATGCGACGTGAGGCTAAGGAAGCCCACAGTGCTGCTGTCAGTATTGCTGTGCGTGACAGCGTTGTTAACGGGATAACTGTAAAAAAAGGGCAGTACATTGGTTTGCTGGAAGATAAGATCGTTTATGCCGGAGCAACTCTGGAAGAAGTCACGGCGGAAACTGTCAAGCTGGCCGGCAGCGACTGGGAATTGATCAGCCTTTATTATGGCAGTGATCTGACACAGTCTGAAGCTGATAAAATCGCCGCAGAGCTTGAAGCTCTGGACGGCGGTTGGGAAGTTACAGTTTTTGACGGAGGTCAGCCGCTTTATCCGCTGCTGCTGTCGTTAGAATAAAAAATAGTGATCAGCAGGCCCTGCCGTGCGCGGGGCTTGTTTTATATTATGGGAATGAGGGGAAGCAATGCAGGAGATCATGATCGCGATCGTTTTGGGGATCGCCGTAGGTTGCAGTGACCTTTTAAATTATAATGTGAAAAAATGGCTCAGCCGGTTTTCTACAGTCAGTCTGTTTATCATGCTGTTGTGTCTGGGTGCTAAGATCGGCTGTGATGCAGAGCTTTTGGGCAAACTAGACCAGTTGGGCGGCAAATCTCTGGTCATGGCAGTTTTTATCATTGGCGGCAGCGTGCTGATGCTGTGGCTGGTGCTGAAGCTTTTTGCAAAAACGGCAGCCCGGGCGGAAGGGAGCGATGAATAATGGTTTATGCTATTTTTACATTTATCGCTTTAGGAATCGCCGGCGGATATTTCTTTTTGGGATTGGAACATAAAGACCTGCTGGACGAGATTTTGATGTCGGCTTTGTATTTTATGGTTTTTGTTGCCGGTATCGAAATCGGCGGAAACAGGCATATTATAAAAAAAATCTGCAATCCGCAGAGTATTCTGCTGGCAGTTGCCATTCCAACGGCTGTAACTATCGGCAGTTTAGGCGGTGCGGCTCTTTCAGCCTTCGTGACCGGGATGGAAATGCGGGACGCGCTGCTTGTCGGCAGTGCTTTAGGCTGGTACAGCCTTTCCTCTGTAGTTATCAGTACGCTGTACAGTGTTGAGATCGGGACGATCGCCTTTTTAGCTAATATGCTGCGTGAAGTCCTGGCATTTTTAGCCATACCGCTGTTGGTAAAAATCAATAAATTCCTGGCTTTGGCGCCATCAGGAGCTGCGACTATGGATTCCGGTCTGCCGGTGGTTATCAAATATACCAATATCCATGTCGGGCTATTCGCCTTTATCAACGGCCTGCTGCTGACGCTGCTGGTACCGGTGCTGCTTTCAGTACTGATGCCTGGTCAGTAAAAAAGAAATCCCGCGCTTGTTTAAAACAAGCGCGGGATTATTGTTTTTAGTAGAAAAATTCGTTGTTTTTGTAAATGTCTTTTATCGGCGCCAGCTTCTGGGCGATCAGGGCCTGAGCCTGCTGAGGCAGTGAGCGGGCCTGCTGAGGGCAGATAGTAGTGCAGCGCAGGCACAGGATACATTTTTGGGGGTCAGTTGTGTGCGGCTGCCCGCTGGGGATAGCCTGAGTTGGGCAGGTGGCCGAGCAAATACCACAGCGGATACAGGAATCGCTGACCTGAGGTACGACGGGCATAGGCTGCCAGTCTTTATAAGGACGATTGCCGGGGATATTTGTCAGCGCTGGCGCCTCTGTTAACGGCTTAGCGGAGATTTTTTTGGCAAAGTCAGTTAATTGTGCCAGATCGTCAGCATCAGGCCGGCCGGCGGCGACACTGCGCAGCATCGAATGTTCGGACAGTACGGCTGCTGCGGCGATCACACGGAAGGATTGACTGGTCAGACTATCGCTCAGCTCCAGCAAGGCATCTTCGTAGGCGCGGTTGCCATAAGCTGCTACAGCAATGGCGCTGGTATTCTGACCGTGCAGAGCGGTCAGCTGCTGCAGTGCAAAAGCTGGAACTCTGCCGCCGAAAACCGGTACGGCGATAACGATGATATCATCAGCAGCGAAAGTATACTGTGCCAAAGCAGGTAAAGACAAATCTATTTCTGTAAATCCGTCTGTATCAGCTAGAGCACTGGTAAGTGCCAGGGCTGCTTTTTTGGTACCGCCTGTAGGACTGAAATAAGCTGTATATATTTTTGCTGGTTTGCCGGTTATTGCTGTCATAAGACCGCCTCCTTCAGGGTTATGCTTCTGATTTTATTATGAGGCTTACAGTCTGGGCTGTCAACAAGCCGTCTTACCGCAGGATCTGGAGATATTTGTTTTCAAAGTCATTTAAAGGCAGAGGTTTACTGAATAAATAGCCCTGCACCTCATTGCAGCGCAATTCCTTTAAAATATCCAACTGTTCCAGTGTTTCCACGCCTTCGGCAATCAATTTGATACCGAGATCAGAACAAATGACAGCCAGAGAACGGATAAGGATACGTGCCTTTTGGTTTTGTGCCAGTGTTTTTACCAAACTGCGGTCTAATTTTAAAATATCGAAATTGATAGTAGTGAACAGCGAAAGACTGGCGTTGCGAACGCCGAAGTCATCAATGGAAATAGAGAAACCATATTCCTTCAGTTTTTCCAAAGCCTGGCTGAAAACAAGCTGATTATCGACTTCGGCAGTTTCGGTGACTTCCAGTTCCAGCAGGCTGATGTCGATATTATGCTTGGTGATAAGAGCTAATAGCTGATCGGCCAGGAAATGGTAAGACAGAGTGCTGCGTGAAAGATTGATAGAAACGGGTTTGACCCGCATTTTTCTTTCTTTCCAGATATTGATCTGCTTACAGACTTCTTCAAAAACATAAAGATCCAGCATTTTTATCAGTCTCGCTTCTTCCAGGATCGGAATAAAATTATTGGGGGCAATGATTTCTCCGGCCTGATTTATATAACGGATCAAAGCTTCAGAACCGATAAATTCCTCTGTATCCAAAGAAATTTTAGGCTGGAAATAAATGCAGAACTGTCCGGCTGTCAGTGCTTCCTGCAGAGCGCTGTAATTGGCCAGATTGAGGATATCATCTAAATTATGCCGATAGCGGCTTGTTTTTTCTTTGCCATAATAAAATTTTTTCTTATCCGTATACATAGCGCTGTCAGCCTGCTGCAGCAGGCTGTTTAAATCGCTGGGGGATTTGACCCAGCAGCTGCCTGTAGCGATGGAGAAGGGCAAGTTAGTTTTTTCACAGAAAATATTACGCAGCAGGTTAAATTTTTCATAAAAATCGGTTTCTGTCAGATCATAGGTAATGATAACAAACTCATCACCGCCGATGCGGAAAAGTTCGTCGGATTTAAAAAGGTTGAAGACTTTGGCTACAGTTGTTATAAGGATTTTATCACCCTGGTGATGGCCGTAAAAATCATTGATTTCCTTCATACCGTTGATATCGATATAAATAATGCCGGCAGAAGCATATTGTCCCGGCCTGAACTGACTGAGCACGTCCATAAAAGCGTTTCTGTTCAGCGCGTTCGTCAGCAGATCGTGGTAGCTGAGGCGATGCAGCATATCGACATGATTCCGATGTCTGATCGCATAGGAAAGAAAAATGGACATGGAAAGCAGCAAATAAGAAGAGTTTTTGATTTTTTCACTGTCGTAATTATCGATGCCGATATAGCCTGCCAGCTTGTTATCCAAAAAAATAGGCGCAGCGATCAAAGAGGTGATTTCCTGGGCGTGCAGCGTGGCATAAGCCGCCGTATTAGTCTTTTGCAGCTGTTCGACATCGTCGATGATGATACAGTCGTTTTTTTCAAAAAACGGCAGCCAGTCGGAAATCAATGACAGATCGAGCTGCTGCAGTTTCTCCAGCTGCGGCGAGATCCCGGGAGCTGTCCATTCATGTGTGTTGTTCATCAACTCGTCTTTGATTTCAAAAACATAAGCACGGTCAGAAACTAGAAATTCGCCGATCTGGGTCAAGACAGCATTGATCGTCTGATCGAGGTCATCGACGGCGTAAAGCATTCGGACACAGTTGGTAATTAAGGTCTGGACATCAAGCATATTTTTCAGTTCCTGCTTTTGCAGTTCGCGTTCTGTTATATCAAAAGCTATTTCCATGCGTGCAGTTTTGCCGCGCCATTGGATTATTTTATCCTTGAGTAAAAAGTGTCTGCCGATAGAGGGATTTGTGAATTCCCAGGTATAAAAATTATCATCGCACAGTCTGTCGTTGGTACAGAATTCGCAGGGTGAAGTTTTACCCTGTAAAACTTCATAGCATTTTTTGTGCTTGTAGTTTTCCAGATGCAGTGTCTGGCAGCCGGTCTGATTGACGAACAGCAGCTCGTAGGTTTCTGGATCGGAAACATAAACAAGTTCCGATATTTCATTTAACAGACTGAGGGTATTGATATCTCTTTTCATGTTTATCACCTAAATATTATTGATTGTTATTTAAAAATATTATATCATAAAAATAAAAGTATACATATTTTTATATTTATTAATATTGTGATGAAAATATAATTTGTAACAATAAAAAACAGACGTCTTTTAAGACGTCTGTTTAAATTATATTTAGACGGTAGTTTTTTTTGCCTGTTTTAAGCTCAGGCCGATACGGTTACGTTGTTCGTCGATGCTGATGATGACCGGCTCGATCACCTCGCCGACGCTGATAACGTCCAGAGGGTGGTGAAACCGACTGTTGGATAATTCGCTGCGGTGAATCAGACCGCTGGTTTTTAGGCCGATATCTACGAAAACTCCGAAATCAACAACATTTTGGACTGTTCCTTTGACAACGCTGCCGATCTCCAAATCGCTCAGTTTTGCTACCTTTTTGCGTGTCAGCGGTGCCGGAGCATCTTCGCGCGGATCGCGCCCCGGCCGGGCCAGGGCTTCCAGGATATCAGTTACAGTCGGCAGGCCGGCGTTCAGTTTGACGGCAATTGCAGAGGCGTCGGCTTTAGCTGCCGCTTCCTGAACAGCGATGTCATTACAGTGTTTCAGGTCAAAGCCAAGCTCTGCCAGGATCTGCTCTGCTAAGGTATAGCTTTCAGGGTGGACGGAGGTATTGTCTAAAGGATTTTTAGCCTGGGCGATACGCAGAAAGCCTGCACATTGAGTAAAGGCTGCCGGACCAAGACGGGCAACTTTTAAAAGTTCCTTACGGCTGGTAAAGGCACCGTTATCGTCACGGTAGGCAATAATATTTTTGGCGACGGTGCCGGAAATGCCTGCTACGTATGAAAGCAGAGCGGGAGAAGCTGTATTCAGCTCGACGCCGACGTGGTTGACGCAGGACTCGACAACAGTACCTAAGGTCGCAGTGAGTTCCTTTTGATTGACATCATGCTGATATTGACCAACACCAATAGCCTTGGGCTCTATTTTGACAAGCTCTGCCAGAGGGTCCTGTACACGGCGGGCAATGGATACCGCTCCGCGCAGGGAAACGTCCAGATCGGGCAGCTCTTCGCGGGCCAGCTTGGAGGCAGAATAAACAGAAGCGCCTGCTTCGCTGACGATCAGGTAAGCAATATCAAGATGGTATTTTTCGATCATTTGGGCCGTAAACTCCTCTGTTTCAAAAGAAGCAGTTCCGTTGCCGATAGCTACCAGGGTCACTTTATGCCTGGTCACCAGATCCATAAAGCCGGCTTCCGCTTGTTCACGCTGATGCTGGCTGCCGGTGATATACAGCGTATTGATCGCCAGTGTACGTCCGTTGGGATCAATAACGGCTGCTTTACAGCCGGTGCGGTAACCGGGATCGAGACCTAAAACAGTATGCCCGGCAATAGGCTGCTGCAGCAGCAGCTGCCGCAGGTTGGCGGCAAAGACAGAAATAGCCTGTTTTTCTGCTTTTTCCGTCAGTTCATTACGCAGTTCTCGCTCCAGCGAGGGAAACAGCAGCCTTTTGTAGCTGTCGGCAACAGCATTTGTATAAAGCTCGTTCCAAACTGTGTGCGGCTGGATTTTCAGTTTTTGAGCCAGTTTAGTCAGCATGGCATCCGCAGGATAATTTAGGGTGAGCTTCAGACAGTTTTTGCTTTCACCGCGGTTCAAGGCTAAAATGCGGTGCGGCGGCAACTGACGTACCGGTTCGGAATATTCTTTATACATCAGGTAATCCTGCCCTTCGGTTTCATCAACTGTCAGCGTTGAAGCAAGTTCGGCACCTTTCCAAAGTTCTTTGCGGATCAGTTCGCGGATATCGGCGCGGTCGGAAATATTTTCGGCAACTATGTCGGAGGCCCCGGCCCAGGCTTCGGAAACAGAGTTGACACCTTTTTCAGGATCTACATGCAGGCTGGCCATCTTGTCTAAGGTCATTAGCGGCTGGGATTGAGCCATGATCAGTTCTGCCAAAGGCTCCAGTCCGCGTTCACGGGCTATCTGTGCCCGGGTACGTTTTTTAGGACGGTAAGGCAGATAAAGATCTTCCAGCTCCTGCATTTTGACAGCAGCTTTGATCTGGCTTTCAAGTTCAGGGGTCAGTTTTTCCTGTGAAGTTATTGATTCCAGTATTTCCTGACGGCGTTCTTCCAGATTACGCAGATATTGAGCACGTTCGCTGATCATACGGATTTGTTCTTCGTCCAGCGATCCGGTCACTTCCTTGCGGTAGCGGGCGATAAAAGGGATAGTATTACCGCTGTCCAGCAGTTCTAGAGTTGCGGCTGCCTGCTGCGGTCTGACCGACAGTTCGCCGGCAATTATTTGTTCAATGGTCATGGGTCTACCTCTTTCTTGTGTATAATAATTATAAAATTCGCTTTTAATTGCCAAAATCCTTGTGGAAGGTTTGTGAAATATGTTTAAACAGCTGCAATTAAATGATATTAAATATTGACAGGAAAGTTTTTCTTTATTATAATTTAGTAAATAATAGATAAAGATTATCTAAAACTAAACAGGCAATAAATGCCGGACAAAAAACATTTCAACCAAGGAGGTAAATCATGTTAAACAACCAAGAACTGACCGCCCTGCTGCGTCAAAACGGTTATAAAGTCACTCCGCAAAGATTGGCAGTTTATGAAGCGCTGGCTAATACCAAGCAGCATCCCAGTGCTGAAATGCTGTTCGGTACCCTGCAGCCTAAATATCCTTCCATGAGTTTTGCTACGGTTTATAAGACCGTCGAGATTCTCAATAAACTGGGCCTGATCCAGATCATCAATACCGGCGAGGACAGTTTCCGCTATGATGCTGATATCAGCGAGCACAGCCATGTGCAGTGTACTGTCTGCGGCCGTGTCGATGATGTACCGGCTCTCAATGACCGGTCTCTGGTCGTAAAGGTGGAAGAAGCAAGCGGTTACAGTATCGACAAACACCAATTTTATTTCTTTGGCGTTTGTGAGAAGTGCCGTAAAAAACACTGAAATTAGAGAAATGTTTATGTTGCCCCGACTGTACAGTCGGGGCTTTTTTATTAAGAACACAGAGTTTTTATTGTATGATAATATAGAATATTGTTAGTGTATAATTACAATGAACAGCTATAATTAAAATTATGGCTCTGTTTTTATAAAAATTTACTTTTTTGTCAAAGCAGAAAGTATAAAGTTTTGATATAATATATAGAAGCAAAAATCATTATAGAAGATGAGGAGGAGTCGGGGATGACGATTGCGAAGCATCTTGAACATACTTTATTAAAACCTGAGGCAACTGTCGAGGATATTATGCAGCTTTGCAGCGAAGCCCGGAAATACGGGCTCTTTGGCGTTTGTGTGAATCCGTGTTATGTGGGGCTGGCCAGACATCTGCTGAGCGATACGAACGTCAAGGTTGTGACAGTAGTAGGGTTCCCGCTGGGAGCTACATTTTCTGAGGTCAAGGCTCTGGAGACAAAAATGGCGGTCGAAGCGCACGCTGATGAAATAGATATGGTCATGAACGTATCGGCATTTAAGACCGGTGATTATGCTGCTGTAGTCAGTGATATCCGCAGCGTAGTCGAGGCGGCCAGTCCGTTTCCGGTCAAGGTGATCATTGAAGCCTGCCTGCTGACAGACGCTGAAAAGTGTACTGCCTGTCGTTTAGTAGCCGAAGGCGGTGCGGCGTTTGTCAAGACCAGTACGGGTTTTAACAAGGGCGGCGCTACTGTCGATGACGTAAAGCTGCTGGCAGCCGAAGCAGAAAAGTATGGTCTCAAAGTCAAAGCCGCCGGAGGTATCCGTGACGCGGAAGCTGCGCAGGCTATGCTGGCTGCAGGAGCTGAACGTATTGGAACCAGTGCCGGGCACAAAATTGCGGCAGGCGAAGCATGAGCAGTGAGTTTGAAATCACGATCCTGGCCAGCGGCAGTAAAGGCAATGCCGCGGTGATACGTGCCGGAGAGCAGGCTTTTCTGGTAGATGTCGGCATCAGCTGCCGCCAGCTGACGGAACGTCTGCATCAGGCAGGCATGAAGCCTGAAGATTTGACGGGCGTACTGTTGACACATGAGCATAACGATCATGTAAAGGGACTGCCTGTTTTTTGCCGTAAATACCGTCTGCCGGTGTTTGCCAATGAAAGGACCTGGCAGTATATGCCGAAAAAAAGTGAAATGGAACGCAGCTGCTGCCGCTTACTGCCCAAAAAACTGAGCAGCGGCAGTTTGGAAATAATCCCTTTTGCCGTCCCGCATGACGCAGCCTCTACAGTAGGCTATGTTTTTAAAAGCGGCGGCAGTAAATGTACATATCTCACCGACGTAGGCTTTGTGACAGACGAGGTGCGTCAGAATATAGCTGATGCTGACGTAGTGGTGCTGGAAGCCAACCACGATGAAGATATGCTGAAAAATGGCAGTTATCCGCAGATACTCAAGCAGAGGATTCTGGGAACACGCGGGCATTTATCCAATGTTTCGGCAGCCTGGCTGCTGGCGCATATGGAGCGCCTGCCGGAAGAGGTTTTTCTGGCGCATCTGAGCCAGGAAAACAATTTGCCTTCCCTGGCCCTGCAAACGGTGCGGGGTATTCTGGACGCTAACGAAGTTGGAGCGGATACAAAAATTTATATCACATCGCAGGAAAACATAGTAAAAAATTATGATTGAGGAGTGTTGAGATGGAGAGAAGCTTTATGAAAAAAACCATGAATATCTTTTTCTGTGCTCTGCTGGGAGCTGCTGTACTTATAGGCGGCTGCAGTGATAACAATAAGGCTGAGGCAGTAAAGGAACAGAAAACTGCTGCTGCGGCACAGAAAGATGCCAGCCTTTCCGGTGCCCGTAACACGCCGATCGTAGCGGCGGCTAAAAAAGTAGGTCCGGCAGTAGTGGGCATCACTAATAAAGCCTATGTGCGCGATATTTTTAATCGAGTGCAGCTGACGGAACGCGGCACAGGTTCCGGCGTTATTTATGACAAGTCCGGTCTGATCGCGACTAATAACCATGTTGTAGAAGGCGCTTCAGAAATCATCGTCAGCCTGACGGACGGACGCAGTGTCAAAGGTAAGGTATTGGGGGCCGATGCGGCAACTGATCTTGCCGTAGTAAAGATCGACGAAAACAATCTTCCTGTTGCCGATTTCGGTGATTCCTCAACTTTACAGGTCGGTGAACCCGCTATTGCTATTGGTAATCCGCTGGGGCTGGAGTTCCGCGGCAGTGTCACAGCCGGTGTAATCAGCGCTTTGAACCGTTCCATCCAGTTAGGGGAACGTAAATTTGACCTGATCCAGACTGATGCGGCGATCAATCCCGGCAATTCCGGCGGTGCGCTGGTCAATGCGGAAGGGGAGGTCGTAGGTATCAATTCTGCGAAGATCGCTGTTTCCGGTGTCGAAGGCATCGGGTTTGCTATACCCATCAATTCGGCCAAACCGATTTTGGATGAACTGGCTAAAAAAGGTCGTGTAGTGCGTCCGTATATTGGCGCCAGCCTGGTCGATAAGGATATTGCCAACCGGTACGGTTTTGATATCGACCTGCATGACGGTATTTTTGTTATGAAGGTTTGGGAAGGCAGTCCTTCGGCTAAAGCCGGCCTGCGTCCCGGCGATATCATTCTCAAGTTCAACGGTGAGAAGATCGATAAAGTAGTAGAGCTGCGCGGCAAGCTGGCTGAGCTGAAAGTCGGCGACAGTGTGGATGTTGTTGTTCTGCGCGGCGGCGCTGAAGAAACGATCCACATGACACTGGAAGAGATTCCTGAGGAAAACCGTTAAATGAAGATCACCATTGCCTGTGTGGGTAAGATCAAGGAAAAGTATCTGACGGCGGGGATCGAAGAATTTACAAAACGGCTGCAGCCGTTTTGTAAATTGGAAACGATCGCTATTGGAGAAGAGAGAATGCCGGAAGATCCATCACCGGCCTTAAAAGAACAGGTGCTGGGCAGAGAAACAGAACGTTTGCTGGCAGTGCTCCCGGAAAATTCGTATGTGATTTTACTGGATGTTAGTGGCAAGGCCGTAAGTTCACCGGAGCTGGCCGCCAAAATAGAGAAGCTGGCCTTAGCGGGCAGCAGCCATATCACCTTTGTGATCGGCGGTGCTTTTGGTTATACGGATGCATTGCGGCATCGGGCTGATGAGCGTATTTCTTTTTCCAAAATGACTTTTACCCATCAAATGATCCGTCTGCTGCTGGTAGAGCAGATTTACCGTGCGTTTAAAATCAGCCGCGGCGAAAAATATCACTGGTAAGTAAACAGCCCTGATAATTTATCAGGGCTGTTTTTTGATAAAAAATAAAAAGTTTTATTTGACATAGAGCAAACTCTAAGGTTTATGATACAATTAAGAAAGAATGATTTGATGCTTGGAGGGATACTATGCGAAGCTGCAAGAAATATCTGCTGCTGCTGGGTCTGCTGTTGATGGCTGCGGTCGGAGGCTGTGGCGGGATCGGGTATGAAGAAACGGATGAAAATAAGCCGGTTACGATTAAAGGACCGGAAGGCTTGCCTACTAATCCTAAAATACTGATTGCTTATTTTTCACATACTGGGAATACAGAACTGGCCGCCTGGCAGATACAGGCTGCGGTCGGGGGACAGCTGTTTGCTATTCAGACTGAGGTGCCTTATCCGCAGGATAAAAGTGAATGCGGTAAAATAGCTAAACAGGAACTTGCAGGTAATGAACGGCCTCCTCTGGCGGCGGATTTAGCCGATATTTCCCAGTATGATACGATTTTCATCGGTTATCCTGTCTGGTATGGAACAACGCCTATGGCCGTGCGTACTTTTTTAGAAGCGCATGATTTTTCAGGTAAAGTGCTCGTACCGTTTTGTACCAGTAAAAAAAGCGGTATCGAAAAGAGCCTGGATGCTATAGCCGCAAGCTGCCCGCAGGCGTATATAACAAAAGGACTGGCTTTGCAGGATATCGGGACCGGGAAGATGCAGCGACTGATCAGCAGCTGGCTGGAAGGTGTACGCGGCGAAATAGATACGTTTGGTAAAAAGCGGACGGCACAATGATTTGCAGATAAATAAAATACCTGTGCTGACTTTTAAAGTCAGCACAGGTATTCTTTTACATATAATGCTTATCAGGCATTGGCGGGGATGATCTGATTGATGCAGGCGATGGCGTTCAGCGTACGTGGAAAACCAATATAGGGCAGGCACTGGGTAACTGCGTCCAGCATCAGTTCTTTATCGTTGCCGACATTGAGATTGGCCTGTACATGGGCTTTGACCTGAGGTTCCGCACCGCCGATAGTGCTGATAGCGCATAAGGTGATCAATTCCCGCATTTGCAGATCAAGGCCGTTTCTGGTGTAGGTATCGCCAAAGCAGAACTCTGAAAGATAATTGGCTATATGTTTTTGATTAGCCGGCGAGTTTTTGTGCATGGCGGCAATGTGTTCTGTTCCGAAAATCTCACCCTGTACTTTAAAGCCGTCGTCAAAACGGGTGGCTTCGGTAACAGTACTCTGGTTTGCCAGCGGCATTTTAATGCCCTGTTTTTTAAAAACTTTATTGGTGATTTCCAAAGCGCCGACCGTTTTGGGAAAGCCCACATAGGGAGCGCACTGATAAAGTGTTTCTTTTATTTCTACCGGGGTAGCGCCGGCTTTCAGTGCGGCCTGCACTTGTGCAGGCAGGCTGTCTAAAGTCTGGCTGGCGGTAAGTGCGGTGATCGTCAGCAGTTCACGTTGTTTGTCGGTCAGCTTACCACGGGAATAAACGTCGCCGTAAATGAAATTGTCCATGGTCTGAGCAAAATCCGGGTCGGTGGCGGCAAGTTTGTTTTTGGCGCTGCCGAAAAGATGCGCCTGTTTTTGCTGTGCTGTTTCAATCCTGTTTTTTGAAGCGGCACACACGCTCATTTTGCCAATTGTAAAGGTCATCCCCCCCAGCAGCAGGGATGTCATCAGGAACATGGAAATAAAGTTTTTCATAGGTCTGCCTCCTCTTGTTTTTGATTTTGTAACGGATGGTTTTTCTGATAAATGTCAGTACGGTAGTTTTCTATTTTGATATCTATTCTGGCTAAGGTTTGCTGGATAAATTCCAATTTTTCCTGCAGCACTTCCCGCTGCAGTTCTAAAATATCCTTACGGGCTTCCAGCGATGTGTCGCCGAGCTGTGACAAGGCGACATATTCTATCAAAGTTTCCGGGGAGAGACCGGCTGACCGCATGGTTTTTATAAATTCTATCCAGCAGAGGTCTTTGGAAGTGTATTCCCGGGTCCCGCCTTTATTACGGGCGACAGGTGGGATAAGCCCGATCCGTTCGTAATAACGCAGAGTATTGGGTGTCAGCGAAGTCAGTTTGCCTGCTTCGGTAATATTCATAAAAATCACCTCCTGTAACTTTTAAATTCATTCTAGCGTTTGGAGTTAACTTCAAGTCAAGCGTTTTCTGAAAAAAATTAGCCGGCCTGTTCGATATAGATCAGTGTATAATAGAAACAAGTGAAGCTTTAAGCAGTTTATCAAAAAGAGGAGGGATGACGAATGATTATCAGTGCCAGCCGGCGAACTGATATTCCTGCTTTTTATTGGGAATGGTTCCAAAAGCGGCTGCAGGAACAGTATGTACTGGTACGCAATCCTCTGAATCTTCATCAGGTAAGCAGGATCAGCCTGCGGCCGGAGGTCGTGGATGGGTTGGTTTTCTGGACAAAAAATCCAGAACCGATGCTTAAGCAGCTGTCAGTTCTGGATGCGTATGCTTATTATTTTCAATTTACGCTCAATGCGTATGCTGCTGACGTAGAAGCAGCTTTACCGCCATTGGCGGTGAGGATAGAGATATTTCGGCAGCTGGCGCAGAAGATAGGTGCGGAAAGAATGATCTGGCGCTATGACCCGATCCTGTTAAGTGCACGCTATGACCTGCAGTATCACGCAGCGGTTTTTGAGGAACTGGCAGCGCAGCTGGCCGGCAGTACGAAAAAATGTATTATCAGTTTCCTTGATTATTATCCTAAGATCAAGGCAGGTCTGCATCAGGCAGGGCTGAGAGGCCTGAGTGAGGACGAGCAGCGGCGGCTTGCGGCTGTATTGTCCCAAACAGCCCGGCAATATGGTCTGCAGTTGGAAACCTGTGCGGAAGCTATAGAATTAGCTGATCTGGGGATTGGGCATGCCAGTTGCATCGACGCAGAGCTGATTGGCCGTGTGAGCAGGTGCCGCCTTGATACAGTCAAAGATAAAAATCAGCGCGGTGAATGCGGCTGTGCCGCCAGTATCGATATCGGCGCCTATAACACCTGTCTGCATGGCTGCATTTATTGTTATGCTAATGACAGCCGCAGACAGCTGCAGCAGATCACGGCTGGAAATAGCAGTTCGCCGCTGCTGTGCAGTGAGCTGGAGCCTGCGGATAAGGTTACGGAAAGAAACTTGCGGGCGCTGCGGTCACTGCAGGCAGAGCTTTTTTAAATATCGGTTTTGTTGTCAGACAGCCGGTATTAATTTTTTGAAAAAGCTGCTTGACTTGGAGTTAACTCCATTGGATATGATACAGATAAGGAACGGAAGTTCCGGCATTTTAGTTATGAGTGGGCGCAATAAAAAACAGGTGATTTGGCGGTTCTGCAGCAGTGCGGACTGCGTTTTCAGCTACAACGGATTTGAGCGCAGAACGATGTGAGAATGTGATAGAAAAGGAGTGTGTTGAGAATGTCGGAAGAAAAATTAAGCGTGTTTCCCATGGGTGAAAAAAATGATGCCTATGCCCGGTATTTTGTGGGGCAGAGCTATTTGAAGATGCTGACAACAGAAGGAGTGGTTATTGGCAATGTTACTTTTGAGCCCGGCTGTCGCAATAATTGGCATATCCATCATCAAGGCGGGCAGATACTGCTTGTCACAGGCGGACGAGGTTATTATCAGGAGTGGGGGAAACCGGCCCGGGAGCTGAACGCTGGTGATGTGGTTAATATCCCGCCTGAAGTGAAACACTGGCATGGAGCGGCTCCTGACAGCTGGTTTGCACACCTTGCAGTCGAAGTGCCCGCCGCGGGGGTGTCCAATGAGTGGCTGGAACCGGTAACAGATGCAGAATATGGAAATTTGAAATAAAGGAGCAAAAATAATGCTTGGTAAATTTGTTTATTCCAATCCTACCAAATTGTATTTTGGTGAAAATTCATTAGAAAATCTGCCGCAGGAATTGGCATGCTATGGTAAAAATGTCATGCTGGTATATGGAGGCGGTTCGATTAAGAAAAACGGTATTTATGAAAACGTGGTCAAGCTTTTGAGGGACGGGGGCAAAACAGTTTTTGAGGATGCAGGTGTAATGCCTAATCCCACACTGGAAAAATTATATGAAGGCTGCAGGATAGCCAAAGAAAACAAGGTCGATTTGATTCTGGCAGTCGGCGGCGGTTCTGTTTGTGATTATGCCAAGGCTGTTTCAGTTTCAGCTTACTGCGAAACTGATCCATGGGAAAAATATTATCTGCGGATGGAAGCGGTGGATAATAAGATTATCCCGGTTGGCTGTGTTCTGACTATGGTTGGCACAGGTTCGGAGATGAACGGCGGTTCAGTTATTACCAATCATGCGGCTAAAGCTAAAATCGGGCGGGTGTTTGGTGATAATGTGTTCCCCAGATTTTCGATACTTGATCCGACGTATACTTTTACGCTGCCGCGTTATCAAATGGTTGCCGGATTTTTTGATATCATGTCGCATATTTTGGAACAGTATTTTTCCGGAACTGACGACAATACTTCCGACTATCTTATGGAAGGCTTGCTGCGTTCGCTGATCCACAGTTCCAGGATCGCTGTGCAAAGCCCTGAAGATTATGAAGCGAGAAGCAATATTATGTGGATCGCTACATGGGCCTTGAATACTCTGGTAGCTAAAGGAAAGTCGACAGACTGGATGGTGCATATGATCGGTCAGTCGATCGGCGCTTACACTGACGCTACGCACGGAATGACTCTGGCCGCTGTGTCGCTGCCTTATTACAGGCACATCATGCCGTACGGACTGGCGAAATTCAAACGCTTTGCCATCAATGTATGGGATGTGCGTCCTGAGGGGAAAACTGATGAACAGATAGCTCAGGCAGGCCTTGCGGCGATGGAAAGCTATATGAGGGAGCTGGGACTTGTACTTAACGGCAGGGAACTTGGCGTCGATGAAACGATGGTTGACGGGATCGCTCAGGGTTCGTTCATTCTTGAGGGCGGTTATAAAGTACTGACTAAAGAAGAGATTGTTGAGATATTGAAGGAAACGCTGAAAGCCTAAAAAACAGAGCTTGCATTTATGCAAGCTCTGTTTTTTAGGGCAGGCGTTCCAGTTTGATAGTGAAATCATTATCGAAAGCGGCCAGTTTTTCAATACCGCTTTCAACAGTACCAAGTTCAATGAGGCTGTTGGCATAACTGTAATCACGGTAAAAAAATGCCAGATTACCCCAAGGTGCATAATAAGCAAAACTGCCTGTTTGAGGATCAAAACCGGCAGGAGCGCCCTGTGTGTCCAGGCGCCGCGGCAGATAAGCTACCTTTTCGGTATTATTAAAATCTTTGCAGGTCAGTTCCAGTGGCAGCAGGCTCAAAAAATCCTCTGCAGCTCTGGTGCCATTGAGTTTGACGATAAGCTCGTCTTGGTTGGCGAGTGTCAGCCTGATGCGTTGGACTGCGTCTGTTGGAGCAGTCTGAGCTGCGTTAGTTGTTGTCTGGTCGATTTTGGCATTGGTGCCGGACGTGCTGCTGCAGGCAGCCATAGTAAAGCTCAGTAATAAAGTAAGCGTCAGGGCCAGAGTTTTCAGCATGGTATTTCCTCCGTTTCTCTGTTTGTAAGTTGCAAATAGATAGGGTCTGCCGTTGCTTATACGGCTTCTATATGTGAGTTTATATGCTGGAGTCTGCTCCAGGTCAAGCGTTGTTTGTAGATTTTTTGCAAACTGCTTGACTGTGAGTCAACTCCAGCCCTTACAATGAAAGCAATACAGGAAAGGAGCGGTAAAAATGGTTAAGGATTTTAAACGCTGGACGACGCAGCTTGCGGCGACGGTTTTGTATAATGGGCGTGGTGCCGCCAATCTGCTGGGGGCCGATATGACCTGGAAAAATGTTTGTCTGCCCGGAGTTAATTGCGGCTATTGCCGCTATGCAGAAGCCGGATGTCCCTTGGGGCTGACGCAGCATACCCTGACAGGTTTTACTTTACCTTTGGGCTGGCGGGTTTGGGGGCTGATCATCTTGTGCGCTCTGTTTTTGGGACGGATGATCTGTGGCTGGCTGTGTCCGTTTGGCTGGGCGCAGGAGCTTTTAGACAAGCTGCCGATGTTGAAGCTGTCTAAAAATAAAATTACGTACTATTTAAGTTATTTTAAATATGTGGTTCTGCTGCTGTTTGCCTGCGATCTGTATTTCTTTGATCTGCATGGTCTGGACTGGCGTTGGATCATTGGACTTTTGGCTGCTGCGGCGCTGTTTATCTATCGGCCTTTTTGTCGTTTTTTCTGTCCGTTGGGAGCTTTTTACAGCCTGTTTAACAGGATCGCCGTTTTTGGCATGCAGGTAGATTCGCGTAAATGTACCGCCTGCCAGCGCTGCGTACGCAGTTGCTTGATGGATTGTAAACGGGTAGGCGACAGGGAATGTATTGTCTGCGGTAAATGCAGACAGTCCTGCCCGACCGAAGCCATTTCTCTGGGCTGCAAATATTAAAGAAGAAATAAAATAACCTGCCGTATGCAGGTTATTTTGTGTTTTTTCTACATCAACAGTCCGGCACAGCCGGCTAAAAGCATCAAGGGAATAGCGCTCAGGTTACGGTAGTAATGCAGATAAAAAAGCAAAGCCGTCAGCAATGTCGGCCAGAATTTGAAATAGGTCAGCAGATTTTCCATTGCGGCGGTTCCGGCTGCGGGGAAAAATGTTATCCGCATAAAAAAGAAAACTGCGGTCAGCATCAAGGCGATAACTGAAGGCCGCAATCCATTGAGGATACCTTGTACAGCCAGCGAAGAGTTGAACTTTTGGAGAGAACGGGCAACGATGGCGACAAGAATGAAAGATGGCAGGCTGACGCTGAAAGTAGCTACAAAAGAACCAAGCAGGGCATGCCAGAATTCAGGACCGCAGACCCTGGCCCCTACATATGTAGCCGTATTGACAGCGATAGGGCCGGGGGTGATCTGAGAAATAGTGATGATCCGTGCATATTCAGCTGCGGGGATCCAGCCGCGTCCGACGACTTCCTGCTGAATGATACTGATCATTGCCAGACCGCCGCCGAAAGAAAAAAGACCGATTTTGAAAAAGACAGTGAATAATTCCCAATAAAGCATCATTTTGTATCACTTCCCAGATATTTAGTGGCGCAGTAACCAAGCGCTGAGGCCAGCAGAACGATTATGGCAATGTCGAGACTGAAAAAATAGATCCCAAGCAGTGAAAAGGCCAGAATGAACCAGCCAAAATTGTTTTTGATGGAATAGGGAATCAGTTTCAGAGTTGCTGCGATCAATAAAGCTGTGATAGCAGAATTGATACCGTCAAAAAATTTCAATATATTGGGGTACTGGTCAAAACCACTGGAGGTGAAAGCCGTGACGATGACGAAAATAATGACGAAAGAAGGCAGGACGACGCCGATAGTTGCTACCAGTGATCCTTTAAGTCCCCCCAGCCTGTAGCCAAGAAAGGTAGAAGCATTGACGGCAATAACGCCGGGCAAAGACTGCGAGAGCGCAAGAACGTCAGTAATGTCTTCATCCCTGATCCATTTTTGTTTTTCAACAAATTCGTCATGGATCAGCGGTATCATTGCCGGCCCGCCGCCGATCGTGAACAGGCCGATCTTAACAAAAACAAGAAACATATGAAGATAACGCGGGCGCGAAGTATCCATAATAACCGCCTCTTTTCAGTCTGATAAATGGTGTTATTTTTATTATCGGTTATCTGCTCCAGTATTACAAGTCTGGTTGGAACAGGCAGCGGTACCGGCTGTGGCAAATAAAACCAGATATAGTATGGAAAGTAAAATGAATACCAGATGTAGATAAAATGTACTGATAGTTATGACGTTAACGAATAGGCAGAGTCTAAAACGGCATAAAATAACCCCTCCGCAGCTGTAGCGAAGGGGTTATGGTCAAATCAGAGATGTTTCTTTTCGATCAGCACGCCTACTGAAGTACGCCATTTCAAAATACCAGCGATGATGAGGCTGACAACGAAGCAGGCGGAGAAGAAATACAGGGTAATTGAATAGCTGTTGGTCGTTTCACGGATCCAGGACAGCAGCAGAGGCCCGGCAATACCAGCCATGCCCCAGGCAGTCAGGATCTTGCCGTGGATGGCGCTGAGTTCTTTCGTGCCGAACAGATCGCTGAGGAAGGCGGGCATACAGGAGAAGCCGCCGCCGTAGCAGGAAATGATGACGAAGACAATCAGCTGGAAGATGAAGGCACTGCTTGTTTCTGCAAGTGCGTAGAAGGCAAAGATCTGGATCAGGAAGAAGACTACATAAACTGTACTGCGCCCGAGATAGTCGGAAATAGTAGACCAGAAAATGCGTCCCAGACCGTTGATCAGACCGATGATACCGACCATGGAGGCGGCTGCCATCGGTGTCATTTTTACTACTTCCTGTGCCATCGGTGAAGCTACTGCTAAAAGTCCGATACCGCAGGTAATATTGGTGAAAAAAATCCACCACAGTGCGTAAAATTGCCAGGTTTTGCGTGCTTCTTTGGCTGTGAACTGAGTATCCGGGAGGATACTTTTGACGTTAATGCCGGACGGCCCGCCATTGCTTGCTTTAGGTGGTTCAAGATATAAGGCGGAGGCGGCCATGATAACCATGTACACGCAGCCGAGAATGATAAAGTTCTGTACCAGTCCGTATTTGGCAACCAGGATCTGCATCAGCGGACCTGCGATCAGGCTGGCAAAACCGAAGCCCATGATAGCAAGACCGGTGGCAAAGCCGCGGTTGTTGGGAAACCATTTGACCAGCGTCGAAACAGGGGTGATATAACCGGTCCCAAGACCGATACCGCCGATAACGCCGTAAAAAAGATATAAGAGCGGCAGACTGTTGAGATGCAGTGCCAGCGCTGTACCGAACATACCCAGACCAAAGAAGCAGGTCGAGGTGAGGCCGCTTTTACGCGGGCCGTATTTTTCAACGTAATCGCCCAAAAATCCCGCTGACAGTCCGAGAAATAAAATTGCGATCGAAAAAGTCCAGGTCGTTTCTTTCAGGGTAAAACCCATAGCCTGCATAATAGGCTTTGTCAGTACGCTCCAGGCGTAAACACTGCCGATGCAGATATGGATGCCGATAGCCGACAGAGCAATGAGCCATCTGTTTTTCATAGGTAAACATCTCCTTTTCACACTAGAAAAAATCCGAGAGGGCCAAAGCCGGAAAATAAAAAAACCATCCGGGATCAGTTCTCTCTGCCCAGACGGTCGGCTGTTTCTATGGCATCGCAGTACACGTGGTTGATTCCACTTTATCCGTCAGTCCTGCGAGGTCTATTTGATTTATGTTCTCATTATAGCAAGAATTACGATAATGTCAAGCAAGGAAAAATAAAAAAACAGCAGTATAAAAACAGAACCTGCCCAGCTTGTTTACTCTTACCCTTAAATAACGTATAATAAAAATTAATATAAAGATGTGGTTTATTTTATAAAAATGCGGGAGGGAATACCATGTATTTAGCTGATGAACACAAGATTTGGGTTTGTAAAGGCGAGGATAAGATCTGCATGCTGCCGAAAATGGCAAACCGTCACGGTCTGATCGCCGGGGCAACGGGTACGGGCAAGACCGTTACTTTAAAGGTGCTGGCAGAATCCTTCAGCGAGATGGGCGTGCCGGTATTCCTGGCCGATATCAAAGGCGACGTTTCCGGTATGTGCAAGGCTGGTGAAAGCAGTGAAGGGTTTCAGAAACGTCTGCATAAATTAGGCATAGAAAATTTTGAGTTCAAAGGCTTTCCTGTACGTTTTTTTGATGTTTTCGGTAAAAAAGGGCATCCTGTCCGGACGACTATTTCCGAGATGGGGCCGGATCTGCTGAGTCGGCTTTTGGAATTGAATACCACGCAGAGCGGTATTATGACGATCATTTTCAAGATTGCCGATGATCAGGGACTGCTGCTGCTGGATCTTAAGGATCTGCGTTCGATGGTGCAGTACGTCGGTGATAATGCGGCTCAGTTCAAAACTGCCTATGGCAATGTGTCGGCTCAGAGTGTCGGCGCGATCCAGCGGGCTCTGCTGCGCCTGGAAGAACAGGGCGGAGATGTGTTTTTCGGCGAGCCGGCACTGGACATCAGGGACTGGCTGGCAGTGGCAGATGACGGACGCGGTTATATCAATCTTCTGCATTGCGTAGAGCTGTTTCAGACTCCGCTGTTATATTCTACATTTTTATTATGGATGCTGTCGGAGTTGTATGACCTGCTGCCGGAAGCAGGCGATCCGGAAAAACCTAAAATCGTCTTTTTCTTTGATGAAGCGCATCTGATTTTCAAAGACGCGCCGAAATCTCTGCTCGATAAAGTTGAACAGATCGTGCGTTTGATCCGTTCCAAAGGCGTCGGCATTTATTTTATCACCCAGCAGCCTTCTGATATTCCCGATACTGTTTTGTCACAGCTGGGAAACAAGCTGCAGCATGCGCTGCGAGCTTACACACCTAAAGACCAGAAGGGGCTGAAGGCTGCGGCGCAGGCCTTTAGAGCCAATCCTGGTTTTGACGCGGCAAAAGTGCTACCGGAGCTTGGCACCGGCGAAGTGCTGGTATCACTATTGGATGCTGACGGAGTGCCGACAATGGTGGAGCGTGCTTATGTCATGCCGCCGCGCAGCTATCTTGGCGTAGCTGACGACACGCTGCGCAACCAGCTGATAGCCTCCAGCCCGCTGTATAGTAAATATGCTGAAGCTGTAGACCGTGAGTCTGCTTATGAGATTTTGAGCGTCAAAGCCCAGCAGGATGCGGAAGCAGCAGCCAGGGCACAGGAAGAAGCGGCGCTGCAGAAAGAGCTGCGCAGCCGCAGCGCGGCTTCTAAAAAAGAACCGCCTACGGTCGCTGAAAAGCTGATCAGCAAAACGATGACGCGAATGGAAAATAAAGCTGTAGACACTATAGTACGCGGTATTTTTAATCAAATGAAAAAATGGTTTTAAAGGTGCTTGAAATGAAAAAGATTTTTGCAGCATTACTGGCTGTATTATTTATAACCGGTGCTGTGCTTGGCTGCGGCAAAACGCCTCAGACAGAGCTGAATCAGGCTAAACAGCAGGCTGCAGAGCAGGTGGCCAAAACCGCCAAAAGTGGACTGGCGCAGCTGCAGGGCAAGCAGGCGCAGTTCAAAGTCGAAGAAGGGCGCGCTTATACCGGTAAGGCTGAGGTAGCTTTGTATATCCATACCTTTCATAAATTGCCGGGAAATTTTATTACTAAACGTGAAGCCGAGCGCCTGGGCTGGAAGCATAAGGGAACGCTGAATGAAGTGGCGCCAGGTAAAAGTATAGGCGGCGACAGGTATGGCAACTACGAAGGATTACTGCCGCAGAAATCAGGACGCAGCTGGAAAGAATGCGATATTGATTACAAAACCGGTAACAGGAATGCTAAACGTCTGGTGTATTCTAATGACGGACTGATCTATTATACGGACGATCATTATAAAAGCTTTGAAAAATTGTATTAAGGAGGCGGCTGATGAAAACAGTAACTTTGGCACTGGCCAGGATGCAGTCGATCAGGCAGCTGCATAAATATCTGCGTGCGGAGCTTGAGCTGCCGGATTATTACGGTGAAAATCTGGACGCATTGTATGATTGTTTGACGGAAGTCTGCGAGCCTGTTATACTAAAAATACCGCAGGCGGTAGCCGCAGGTTCAGAATTAGGTTGGTATGGCGCAAGACTGCTTACAGTTGTACAGGATGCCGCCGCTGCAAATCCTAATCTTCAAGTAGAGCTTATTTAAAATATATGCAGTCTGCTCAAGCGGCAGGCTGCTTTTATTCTGTTTTACAGAGGGTGAAAAGAATGATTTTAAGTGTAGAGAAGCTGTCGCACAGCTATGGCGTCAGAACTTTGTTTAAAGATGTAACTTTTAATATTGAAATGGGCGATAAAATCGGTATTATCGGCGTCAACGGCACCGGTAAAAGCACGCTGCTGCGCGATATTGCACGCGGTGAAGCCGGTGACGGCGGCCGGATTACGGCAAATGGCAGCTGCGTGATCGAATATCTGCCGCAGAATCCTGATCATGATCCACAGGCAACGGTATTGGAACAGGTATTTCAGGGCGATTCGCCGCAGCTGGAATTACTGCGGCGTTATGAACGGGCGGCAGCGCTGGCGGCTGCTGATCCTGAGAACAGTGCGTTACAGAGCAGGCTGCTGGAACTGCAGCAGCAAATGGACAGCGCATATGCCTGGCAGCTGGAGAGCGAAGCTAAAGCGGTGCTTGATCAGCTGGGGATCAGTGATTTTAATCAGCCGATGGCGGAACTTTCCGGCGGGCAGCGCAAGCGTGTAGCACTGGCCGGAGTTTTGGTGCGTCCTTCCGATCTTCTGATTTTGGACGAACCTACCAACCATATGGATAATGAAACTGTGGCCTGGCTGGAACAGCTGCTTTTGAAGCGAAAAGGCGCTCTGCTGATGGTGACCCATGACCGGTATTTTTTTGACAGAGTGGTCAACCGGACATTGGAATTAGATGGCGGGCAATGCTATTTATATACAGGAAATTACAGCCTTTTTTTACAAAAGCGTGAAGAAAGACGCCAGTCGGAAGCTGCTGCTGCTCAGCGGCTGCGCAATGTTTACCGGCGTGAACTGGCCTGGATCAGCCGCGGTGCGGAAGCACGGCGGACAAAAAGCAGGGAACGCATCGAACGTTTTAACGAGCTGGAGCAGGAAGTGAAAAATATTTCTGCATCGGGAGAACTGGAAATGTCATCTGCCGGCAGCCGATTGGGGAAAACTGTGGTCGAGTGCGAGCATCTGGGACTTGACTACAACGGTGTGACCTATATCAAAGATTTCAGCTATATCCTGCTGCGTAATGACCGCGTGGGTATTGTTGGCCCTAACGGCAGCGGCAAAACGACGCTGATGGATATTCTGGCGGGAAAATTAGTGCCTGACCGTGGCAATGTTCAGATCGGACAGACGGTCAGGATCGGTTATTTTTCTCAGCACAGCGAATTTCCGGACAGCGAATTTCCGGACAGCGAACAGCGCGTGCTGGAATATATCCGCGATGTGAGCGATCACATCGAAACAAACGATGGGACAAGGATTACTGCCGCACAGATGCTGGAACGGTTTTTATTTCCTTCCGAGCTGCAGTGGGTGCCGGTCAATAAACTGTCCGGCGGAGAAAAACGGCGGCTGTATCTGCTGCGGGTTCTGATGGGTGCTCCCAACGTCTTGCTTCTGGATGAGCCGACCAACGATCTTGACATCCCGACGCTGTCGGTGCTGGAGGATTATCTGGACAGTTTTAATGGAGCTGTCATCGCAGTTTCGCATGACCGTTACTTTTTAGACCGGTTTGCCGGCAAAATTTTTGCCTTTATGGGTAATGGTGAGATCAGGCAGTTTATCGGCGATTACAGCAAATATGAAGCAGCGGCGGCCGAAAGCAAAGCAATGCTTGCAGGCGGTGCTAAAACCGGTACCGGCAAGGAGCGTATAGAAGCCGTTAAAAGCCAGTCTAAACAAATCAAGATGACTTATAAGGAAAAACTGGAATTTGAGCAGATAGAAACAATGATCGCCGGTGTGGAAGCCGAGCTGAAAATGCTGACGCTGGAAGTCAATAGCGCCGGCAGTGATTTTGTGAAGCTGGGCGAGCTTACCGCGCAGCAGCAGGATGCCGAGCAGCGTTTAGAACAGCTTGTGGAACGCTGGGCCTATCTTACGGAACTGGCGGAGGCGAGCGGTGTTTTCTGAGCTGCCTTAAAATAGAAAGGGATAAATATGTTAGTAGACGAAAATTTTAAACAACGCCTGCGGCGGCTTTTTTCAGTGATGATCCCGATTTTGATTACTCAGACGGCGATCATGGCTATGAATTTTTTTGATTCTTCAATGTCTGGTCATGCAGGTGCGGTCGATTTGGCGGGCACTTCGATCGGCGGTAATATCTGGATGCCGATTTTTGTTGGCACTAATGGAGTTTTATTAGGCGCGATGCCTATAGTTGCTCATCTGTTAGGCGCTGATAAGCGCGATAATATTGGTAAGGTCATTCGGCATACGATTTTTTTGGCGATAGCTTTTTCGGCAGTTATCATTTTAATGGGCGTTTTATTTTTAGATACCCTGCTGACACATCTGCATTTGGAACCGCAGGTGCATTATATTGCCAAGATGTATATGGCGGCGGTGGCCGTAGGTGTGATACCGTTTTTTATGTCAACCTCGCTGCGCGCTCTGATAGATACTTTAGGACATACAGGTATCACAATGAAGATTTATTTGCTGGCGCTGCCGGTAAATGCCTTTTTAAACTACTGTTTTATTTTTGGAAAACTGGGAATGCCGCGTTTGGGCGGGGTTGGCGCCGGTGTGGCGACTGGTATTACCTACTGGCTGGAATTTGCTATTTTTGTCTGGATCGTGCATAAGCTGCCGGCTTTTGAGCATTTCCGGATTTTTAAAGACCGTTTCCATTTAGATATCAAACAGCTGCGTGAAAATCTCAGCATCGGTGTGCCGATTGGTCTGGCAATGTTTATGGAGGCCAGTATTTTTGGTGTAGTTGCACTGTTCATTGCCAAGTTCGGTACAGTCATCATTGCGGCGCATCAGGCAGCGTTGGGCTTTACTTCATTGCTTTATATGGTGCCGCTCAGTTTTTCAATGGCGCTGACGATTTTAGTTGGGGTCGAAGCAGGTGCCAAACGTTTTGAGGAAGCGCAGAAATTCAGTCGTATGGGCATTGCTCTCAATATGGCCATCGCGATTTTTCTGGCGGTGCTGGTTTACACTAACAGACCTTATATAGCCATGCTCTACACTACTGACCCTGTCATTATTGAAAAAGTAGTCGGCTTTTTGTTTTATGCAATCTTTTTTCAGTTGTTTGATGCGACGGCAGCGCCGATCCAGGGAATCCTGCGCGGGTATAAAGATGTTAAGGCAACCTTCTATTCCGGTTTTTTTGCCTATTGGGTGGTTTGTCTGCCCTTGGGCTGTTTCTTGGATTTTGTAATGGAGCATGGTCCTGCCGCATATTGGCAGAGCCTGGATATAGGCTTGTTTTTCTCGGCGGTTTTCTTAACGCTGCGGATGTTCTGGCTGCAGAAAAAGCTGGCACGTGAACAAATATAAAAACCGCAATAAATAAAAACTCCGGCTGTTTAGAAGCCGGAGTTTTGTGTTTAAGTGTACATCTGTTTAAAAAAAATAAATAGCAAAATAACGCCGTAGAATACTTAGCCCCTTTGGGGCTAAATTTTTTTGCTTAAATAAATCCTGACCTCTTGTGTATTTGCAAAGTATACAAGGGGTATTTTTTTGCATTGCTGACGGCGCAGGCGGGCAGCAGGAGGACAGTGACCGCGTGCAGAGCATTGCCCGCTGATGGTTGTTGTATAAGTGTCGGGGAGTGGCAAAACGGAAGATACTAATAAATATCCGTTTGTATGTCTTGTGGGGGGGCACAAACATGCTATAATAATGACAATTATTGCTATAGGAAATAAAAACACTGTTTTAAGAAAAGAAAATCAAATGAAAACCAAATAATCTATCCGAAAAGCAGTAAAATTTGATCTTCAAAATAATGAGAAAGGTGGAGGTAAACGATGTACGATGCAGATTGTCTGGAAAAAATCGGCGCCAATGTCAAGTTCCTGCGCACGATTCGCAAGCTGCGCCAGCAGGATGTGGCGCAAACGCTTGGCATCAGTCAGACCCATCTGAGCAATATGGAATGCGGCCGCGTCAAGTTCAGCTTGAAACAGCTGCTGCGTCTGGCCAATCTTTTTGACTGCCAGCTGGAATGTTTTTTTGACCCCCGGCAGGCGGCCAACGTAGCAGTCGGCGGGACCGGGCAGGATAAGCGGTATACCCAAAGTGATATGGAGCTGCTGCTGACACTGGTTAAAAAAAGCGGTCAGCCGTAACGCTTCCAGCTTTAGACAAATAAGCGGTACTGTTGTGTAAAAGTTAGACTGATAGAAAACAAAACGAACAGGAAGACATGACTATGACGGAAATAAAATCAGCCAGTGACGAAGAAATGGCATACTCTGCCAAAGGCAACAGCTATGGTAACAACGGCGGCCTGCCCCAGCAGGGACAGGCACCTCAGGCAGCGCCAAAACCCTATATGACCTTCGCCGCAGGCCAGGTGCAGCAGCCAAGCGGTATTGCAGGTATCAGCTTCGACTTTAACTACGGCGCCCGCGTCACCGTGCCCCAGGGCGAGTACAGGGTTCGGTTTATTGACCGCAAAGCCTGCCTTACTGTCTACGACGCACCTGCCAGCGGCGTTTTGGTTGCCAGCAGCAAAAAGTATTTTATCGATTTTCGTATTGAAGTATACGAAAAAGATAAAATGATCTTTGCCCACGACCTGGATCTGCGCAGCCAAAAAGTGCTGTTAAAATTCCCGGTCGGGATATTGGGAGATATTCTGGCCTGGTTCCCCTATGCGGAAGCCTTCCGCCAAAAGCACGGCTGCCAGCTTTACTGCGCCATGGACGAAGAACTGGCAGAGCTGTTTAAACCAGCCTATCCTAAGATACACTTTCTCAAACCGGAAGAACGGCCTGAAGGGCTGTACGCCAGCTACTATATGGGCATCTTCTTTCCCTGCGACGACAGGCTGCACCAGCCGTCAGATTTTCGCATCCGCGGCCTGCACCAAAACGCCGCCATGATCCTGGGGCTGGACGAAGGCGGTGAACCGACCCAGCTTAGCGTTAAGCTTTTGCCCAAAGACAAAACACGTAAAATAGCAGAACCATACGTCTGCATCGCCGCCCAGTCCAGCAGCCAGGCCAAATACTGGAACAACGGCAGCGGCTGGCTAAACGTGGTCAAACACCTTAAAGCCAAAGGCTACAGGGTGCTGTGCATCGACCGCGAAAACGTCTACGGCATGAAAAGCCGCTTTAACATCATCCCCTACGGGGCAGAAGACTTTACCGGCAAGCTGCCCCTGTCAGAACGTATCGACCTTTTATACCATGCCGACTTCTTCATCGGCCTGTCCAGCGGTCTTAGCTGGGTAGCCAACGGCGTAGGCATACCTGTCGTACTCATCAGCGGCTTTACCCTGCCGTTTAACGAATTTGCCACACCCTACCGGGTCATAAACTACCACGTCTGCAACGGTTGCTGGAACGATACCCAGGTAGTATTCGACCACAAAGACTTTGAATGGTGCCCACGCCTTAAAGGCACCGACCGCCAGTTTGAATGCAGCCGCTACATAACCCCCGAAGCGGTAAACAAAGTTATAGACAAACTGATGGCAGACTACCAGCTGGATCCGCTGGCACCAAAACAGCCGGCTCCAGATAAAGCAGCGTCAGCAGAAGCTGAGTCCATAGCAAGTGCAGCAATAAATAAAACCACTGCCGCTAAAACAACAGGTAAAGCAAAAAAAGCGCGGATAAGAAAATGAACCTTGCCTCTTGCAGTAAAAAACATAAGGAGAAGTAAAAATGCCAGAAAAATTTAACATAGTACGTCAATGCCGGCATGGACTGATGGTCTTTAACAGGCACGACCAGTTTATCGGCAAAGCGCTGAAGGTCTACGGCGAATATTCAGAAGGTGAATACGACGTTTTTAGCCAGGTAGTAAAACCCGGCGACACAGTTATCGAAGCCGGGGCCAATCTGGGCGCGCATACACTGGGACTGGCGCAGCTGGCAGGGCCGAATGGCAGGGTCTATGCCTTTGAGCCCCAGCGGCTGATGTTCCAGACACTGCTGGGCAATGCGGCGCTCAACAGCCTGACCAATATCTACGGCTTCCAAAAAGCCCTTAGCAACGCACCAGGTAAGCTGCTGGTACCACTGCAGGACTGCGAAAAAGAAGTGAACTGGGGCGGTCTGGCCTTGGGCAGCTGCAGCGAAGGTGAAGAAGTAGAGGTTATCACCATCGATAGTCTTAAGCTGTCGGCCTGCGACTTTATCAAAGTAGACGTAGAAGGCATGGAACTGCCCGTACTACAGGGCGCGGCAGAAAACCTTCGTAAATATCGGCCGATCCTGTATGTAGAAAACGACCGTGCAGAAAAGTCGCAGGAATTGGTGGAATGGATAAAACAGCAGGGCTACGAATTGTACTGGCACAAACCGACCATGTATAACCCCAATAATTATGAAGGCGTGAAGGAAAATATTTTTACGATAAAGCAGCAGACAGAAAAAGGCTGGATCGAAAGCAATTATATATCGCTAAATATGCTGTGCCTGCCCATAGAAGCTGGCATAGCTATGGAAGGCTTTGAAAAAGTACAGTAAGAGTTTTACTCCAAAATAAAGTTAAGAGAGAAGGAAAGAAGATGAGAAAACATAAAAATTTAAATAAACAGGAGTTAATGATCAGGCAGGACATTCCGTGTGTACATCTGGGGGGGAAGTTTGTGCCTTTGGAATCTAGGGTAAAATCACTGCTGGGGGAAAAACGCAAAAAACGGGCAGAAAAAGTTCTGGCGACAGTAGTTATGGGCATGAACCTTGTCAATGTCACAGCTCCGGTGGCAGCACTGGCCGCGGCTGGGAAAACGGTGCCTGCCCCAGTCCAGCCCCTGCGTAGCGATGCTGCGCCTTTGGATTACGCCGTGCTGCCCCAGCTGGCAGACGTAGTGGACAGGGCCATATTTGCCCGTGCCGAAGCCACTGATTATAGCGGCAATGCCAGCGTAGCCACTATGGTGAAGGGCGATACGCAGACTATAACCTCTGGACAAAACGGTATTGTAAGTGTTATGAGTGGTGACGTAAACGGCGCTGGTCTGCAGACGATATCAAGCGGCGGGACCGGCACAGTCAGTAAAATGGATGGAGGCGGCACGCAGTTTGTATCTAGCGGCGGCATTGGCACGGTAATTGATATGAACGGTGGCTATCAAACTGTCTACGAAGGTGGCACAGGTAAGGTGGAGACTATGGACGGTCTTCAGTACATCTCCGGCGGTGTTGGCTCAGTAGGAACTATGAATGGTAACGCTGGGCAGTTTATCTACTCTGGCGGCACAGGTATGATAAACGAGCTTAACAGCTACCAGCAATATGTGAACGAAGGCTGTACAGGTATAATCAACATCATGAACACTACCGGTACACAGTGGATCTCGGCCAATGCTGTCGGTACGGTGGTCACATTGAAATCGGGGACGCAGTTGGTTGATGATGGCGGCACCGGTACGATTATTACTCTTGACAACCATGATGGCGCCGGCGGGCAGATCGTTTACTCCAATGCCATCGGTACGATCGTTACTATGCTGGACGGCGAGCAGTATGTATTCAAGGGCGGCAGCGCCACGGTAGTCGATATGAGCGGCGGAACACAGATCGTTAGAGTTAGTGGTAATGGCATGATAGAGACTTTAAACGGTGGTGAGCAGAATATCATGGGGGGAGGCACAGGTCTGGTCAGTACAATGAACAGTGGCAGTCAGGTTATAAGCAGTAGCGGTACTGGTACAGTCGACACTCTGAACGGCGGCACGCAAACTGTTGCCGGCGGTGGCAACGGCACAGTGAGTACTATGCTCGGTGGTACGCAGGTTGTTTCCAGCAGTGGTAAGGGTACGGTAAACGCCTTGAACGGCGGTACACAAATCGTTTCAGTCGGCGGCACGTCACTGGATACTGTTTTGAACAGCGGCGGAACTGTCTATCTGGGCAGCGGCGGCAATATATCTAATATTACCTATAGCGGCGGTATGCAGATCATCGACAATATCACTTCCGGTTATGATAATATGACGCTTGGCAGCGGCGGCACCAACGTGACCATGGGCATTATAAGCGGAGCACAGATGAGCGGGACGATCATTAACAGCGGCGGCGAGCAGCTTATTCTTAATGGTGGTACAGCCCTTGATACAGAGCTTAACGGCGGTATTATGCAGATGAGCAGCGGCGGTATAGTCAGTGGGGTGACCATGACAGGCGGTAGTATGGTTTTAGAAAACATTGATGGCGGCAGTTTCAATATCAATGGCACGCTGACGGCAAATAATGCAGTTATCGACATGACTGACAGCAGTGTGACACGCGCGGGAACACCGGCCTATGAAAGCCTGACCATAGATACGCTTAGCGGCAGCGGCACCACCTTTATTCTGGATACCGATCTGGCAGGTGAAGCCAACAGCGATAAAGTTATCATTACCCATGCTGATGTCGGTACTCACTATGTACAGATCAAAGACTTGAGCAAGTTAAACAATATTGAAGTAACAGGGGAACATAAGCAGCTTTTGATAACCGATGCCAGCGGCAAACTGACCTTTGTGGGTAAAGAATTCAATGCCGGAGGACTGTGGGACGTTGACCCCACACTGTCTAAAGGTGATGCTCTGGGGCTTTCGGCCAACGACTGGTATTTGACAAATATGGTCAAAACAGTCAATAATGATACGAGCGTGCTTTTGGATGCTGCCGATAACAGCTATGCTATGTGGCGCAATACCAACGACAGTCTGCGCAGTCGTTTGGGAGCACTGGCAAGCGGCAGAGAGCAGGCAGACGGCGTTTGGGCGAGGACGCAGGCAGGGCGCTTCAGCGGCTCAGGCTACGAAGGACGCTACAACCTTTATCAGTTGGGATTTGAGAAGCAGTTCAAGGGCGGAAGTATCTATGGCGGCGCTATCGACTACGGCGATGGCAGCGGCAGCTACGCCCCCGGCAGCAGCAAAGATAATCTGAGATCCTTTAGCCTTTATGGCATCTGGACAACAGGCAGCGGCGCATATACCAATGTTACGGCCCGTGTAGGCAACTTCTCGACCGATTTGGAATCCTACGGCGACTACCCGGATAAAGCCAGATACAAGCAGCACGCCTACAGTCTTAGTGTGGAATACGGCAAACGCTTTGATTTTGAAGCAGGTTTCTTTGTTGAGCCACAGGCACAATTTACCCTTGGCAGGCTGGCCGGTATCGACTACACCACCGACAGAGGCGTCAATGGCCGTATCGACGGCATGAACAGCGCCATCGGCCGTATCGGCTTCGTCATGGGACAGAAGATAGAAAATGGCAGCGATATCTACCTGAAAGCCGACCTGCTGCACGAATTTGCCGGTGAGCGCGACCTGCAGCTGACCTCGGATGCAGGCGGAACCAATGATATATTGACCAAGCACAACGACTACGGCGATACATGGTTCGAGCTGGGGCTGGGCGGCAACGTCAGGATCAGCAGGACGGGCAACTTCTATGGCGAAGTGACGCGCGGCTTCGGCGGCGACATCAACAAAAAGTGGAGCGTCAACGCTGGGCTAAGGTTCACGTTCTAAGTGAGCGTCGCTTTGCTGCGAGCAGTAAAATAAATCCGAATAAATATTAAAACACTGCTGTGAACCAAAGTTCACAGCAGTGTTTTAATATGTTTTGTAATTGTTTGGAATTTATTTTTCATTGACGATCAGCGCCATAGCCAACAGGTCATCTTGACCAATATTTTCGATGCTGTGGCTTTCGCCTTCGGGGCAGAAAACAACTGCGCCTGCAGTCAGCGTGTTTTCAGTGCCGTTGTCATTATATAAGGCCGTACCCTGCAGGATATAAATAGTTTCGCTGGTGCCTTCATGTTTGTGGTAACCGAGTGAACAGCCGGGTTTAAGAATTACGCGCGCATAAGCGGCTATTTTGCCGCAGTAAACCTTTTCATCGACGATGTGCTCCATAATAGTATTGCCTTTACCGCCGGCCCGGCGTTCAAAAATATCGGTTTTTCTTTCAGTGACGATCATCACAAGCCCCTCTTTCGTTATAAAATACTGCTGTTGAAATAAGATTCGCAGCTGTAAGGAAAATTCCTGCAAAAAATTTCAAAAAAAATCAATTTACCTCTTTACAAATTTAGCATACTAAAGTATAATCAAAAGCGTAGTAAGAAAACAACACCTTAGAGGGGGATGGATGATGAAGAAATTTTTACTTTTGGCTATGACGCTGCTGATGGCTTTGTCTTTGGTTGCAGGCTGCGGCAGTGACAGTCCTAAAAAAATGGTGATAGGTCTTGATGACAATTTTGCGCCGATGGGCTTCCGTAATGAAAAGAACGAGATCGTCGGTTATGATATCGACCTCGCTAAAGAAGCCTGCAAGCGTGCTGGTATGGAAGTAGAATTTAAACCGATCGACTGGGCTTCCAAGGAAGCAGAGATCAAGGGTAAGCGTATCGATGCGATCTGGAACTGCTTTACAGTCAACCCGGAGCGTCAGGAAGCTTATACGCTCTCCAAGCCCTATATGGTAAATGCTCAGCTGGTAGTTGTTCCTAAAGGGTCTGAGATTACTAAAATTGCTGATTTGAAGGGTAAAGTTCTTGCAGTACAGGATGACAGTACCGGGTCTTATATTCTTGACAGAAATAATGAACTGAGGACTTCCCTGAAAGATTACAGAAAATATCCTGACTTTGCTGCTGTTTATATGGATATGGACGCCGGCCGTATCGATGCCATGGTAGTTGACGCTGTTCTGGCTCGTTATTATATGGTCAAACATCCTGATAAATATGTAGCTTTGGAAGAAAATCTGGGCGACGAAGTCGTAGCGGTTGCCTTCCGTAAGGATGATAAAGAATACAGTGAGAAAATCAACAAGGCACTGGATGAAATGAAAAAAGACGGCACCATGAAAAAGATTTCTGAACAATGGATGGGTGTTGACATCACTAAATATTAATAAGCTCCGGGCCGATGGCATGAGCTGTCGGCCCTTTTACTCTACTTATTTTTAATGCAGATACGGAGACTCATAATGGATTATATTATTTCCATCCTGCCGCAGATGTGGCTGGGAACGATCGAAACTTTAAAATTGTTTTTTATTACTATTGTTTTGTCAATACCTTTAGGTATACTGCTGGCTCTGGCGAGGGTTTCGTCACTTGGCAGTCTGCGCAGTGCCGTTGGTGTCTATGTCTGGCTGCTGCGCGGTACGCCGCTGATGCTGCAGCTTTTATTCGTTTATTACGGACTTCCATTTATTCCCGGTATCGGGATCAGGATGGATGATTTTCAGGCGGCTATTTTTGCGTTTGTACTTAATTATGCCGCTTATTTCTGCGAAATTTTCCGCGCCGGTATCCAGGCTATTCCTAAAGGCCAGTATGAAGCGGCCCGTACTTTGGGTATGAATTATGTACAGACCATGCGCCGTATTATTCTGCCGCAGGTTTTTCGCATTATCCTGCCGCCTGTCAGCAATGAGACGATAACTCTGGTTAAAGATACTTCTTTGATTTATGTTTTGGCAATGAATGATCTGCTGCGGACGACACGTAATCTGGTGCAGCGTGATTTCAGTATTACTCCGTTTCTTGTAGCCGGTGTTTTTTATCTGCTGATGACGCTGGTTTTGACCTACGGATTTGACAAACTGGAAAAAAGATTTTCGAAGTACGATTGATGGGAGTAAGCCATGAAAAAAATCGAAGCACGTAATATTCATAAAAGTTTTCAGGAACTGAACGTTTTGCAGGGTATAGATCTTGATGTCGAAGAAGGCGAAGTCATTGCCGTCATCGGTCCCAGCGGCAGCGGTAAAAGTACTTTGCTGCGCTGTTTGAACAAGCTGGAAACTATCAACAGGGGCACGATCATTATTGACGGTGAGCTGCTTGCTGATACCAGCAGCACAGGTGAGGTGGTATATGCACCCGGTGACGAAAGCCGCCGAATTGCCTGTAAAATGGGAATGGTGTTTCAGCAGTTTAACTTGTTTCCGCATATGACAGTGCTGCAGAATTTGATTGAAGCACCGGTGCAGGTGCAGAAGCGCGACCGTGCCCAAGTAATCGAAGAAGCAAAAATACTTTTAGGCAAGGTTGGCTTGTCCGAAAAAGCGGATGTTTATCCGCGGAAGCTCTCCGGCGGTCAGCAGCAGCGTGTAGCTATCGCCCGCGCTTTAGCGATGAAGCCGTCGATCATGCTTTTCGATGAGCCGACATCTTCGCTGGATCCTGAATTGACAGGGGAGGTTCTGCGTACCATGCGTGAACTGGCTGAAGAAAAAATGACGATGGTTGTAGTGACTCATGAAATGGGTTTTGCCCGCGAAGTAGCGACTAAAGTTATTTTTATGGCTGATGGCAGAGTACAGGAACAGGGCAGGCCTGAGGATATTTTTACTAATCCGAAAAATGAACGTTTGCAGGCTTTTTTGCAAACTGTGTTAAAATAAAAACAGCGCCCTGAGGCGCTGTTTTCGTTATCAATGAGTCAGAAGGATGAATGATGAGGGGAGAGCTGCGAAATGAAAAGCAAGAATATCAATCAGCTTGTATTGGCCGGGGTACTGTGTGGTATCGGTATCGTTGTGCCGATGTTGATGCCTAAAATAGTGATCGGGCCGATGTCGTTTACGCTGGCTAGCCATGTGGCTATTTTTATTGCGATGTTCATATCGCCGAAGCTGGCCGCAGTAGTTTGCTTGGGAACGACGCTGGGATTTTTTATGACGACGCCTGTAATTATTGCTCTGAGGGCTGCCAGCCATATCTGTTTTGCCCTGCTTGGGGCTGTGCTGATCAGAAAAATACCGGAAATTATTGAAAAGCCATTGCCAAGCACTGTGTTTAATGGTGGGCTGGCCTTTGTACATGCTCTGGCTGAGGTTGCCGTCGTTTCACCTTTCTTTCTGGCCGGCAGCATTTTCAAACCGGAACAGCTTGCCGACGGTTATGTTATGAGCGTACTTGTTCTGGTAGGGGTTGGTACATTTTTACATTCGCTGATCGATTATACTGTTTCGATCATGCTGTGGAAGCCTGTACGTGCTGCATTGCCTTCGCTGGCCGAGCTGCGTGAATAACGGCAGTAAAGGTGAATGAGATGAAAAAATAAATAAAAGCACCGGCCGCCATCGGTGCTTTTATTTATTTTAGGAATTGACTAATACGGCAGAAAGTATACAATTAAAAGCAGGTTATAGAGAAAAGGGGCTTTTAAGTGGAAAATCGCGAGTATATAAAAACAGGTTCGCAGGTTTACTGGCGAACGCTGTTTATTATTTTTTTAGGAAGTATGGCGGCTTTTGGTGCCGAGTACTGTGTGCAGCCGATTATACCGGTTATTGCTTCCAGCTTTGGGCTCAATGCAGTACAGGGGAGTCTGGCAGTATCTTTAGGATTGGTGGGGATGTCAGCAGCAATGCTGCTGATTGCCGGTTTGGCACCGCGTTTTGACCGTAAACTGGCAACTGCTGTCGGCTTGATAGGAGCTGCAATACTGACTATTATGATAGGCTTCAGCGGCAGTTTTGAAGCTATTCTGGGGATGCGTCTGATACAGGGATTGCTTTTAGCTGCATTTCCTTCGTTGATAATTGCTTACATCAATGAGGAATTTGAGCCGTTTAACGTCGGTACTGTAATTGGGATCTATATCAGCGGAACAACAGTGGGAGGCCTGTTTGGACGGCTTGTGGTCAGCGCGATTACTGATTTTGTTTCCTGGCGCATGGGGCTGATTGTGATCGGCATTTTATATCTTGCTGTCGGTATTGCTTTTTTTATGCTGCTGCCTAAACCGAAATATCAGCGGCAGCGCCAGTCAGGCGGACTGCAGCTGATAAAAACCTTTCATACCGCTCTGGCAAATAAGAAATTATTATGGATTTACCTGGTTGCATTTTTGATTATGGGTTCTTTTGTTGCTGTTTTTAACTTTATTTCCTATGTCTTACTGGCACCGCCTTATTCATTAAGCCAGACTGTAGTAGGGCTGCTGTTTGTAGTCTATTTGTTTGGAACCTTCAGCTCTACCTATATGGGCAGATTATCAGATCAGCATGGTAACGGGCGCGTACTTATTCTGGGCCTTTTGATAATGCTGACCGGCGGGCTTCTGACTTTACTGCAGCCGCTTGTATTTAAATTTATAGGTCTGGCTATATTTACTTTTGGGATGCTGGGTTCACATTCCGTAGCCTGCGGCTGGGTAGGAAAACTTAATCAGGGCGATAAAGCGCAGTCATCGTCGATGTATATGTTTTTCTATTATGCCGGTGCAAGCTCACTGGGTACTTTAGGCGGCGTATTTTTGGAAAGCTATGGCTGGAGCGGTGTTATCGGCATGGTTGCTGCTGCGGTTATCATTTGCCTCCTTGTAGTAGTCAGGCTGGAACTGGCGGTAAGACAGCATTTATTGTGGCATCACTAATAAAATAGAGAAAGTCAAAAACAGCAGGTGGTAAAGGTTTGCCGCCTGTTGTTTTTTTATGTACAGACAGAAAAGCAGTAAAATTTGAAAATAATTCACTTGACCTGGAGTGCGCTCAAGGTTGTATAGTTATGTCAGGAGCAGTGGAAAGACAACAAAGTAAAGGAGCGGAGTAAAGATGAAAGTAATATTGGTTAACGGCAGCCCCCATGAAAAAGGCTGCACATATACGGCGCTGGCAGAAGTTGCGTCTGCATTGGAACAGGAGGGCATCGAAACAGATATTTTCTGGATCGGTACTAAAGCTATTACGGGCTGTATTGCCTGTCACGGCTGTGCCAAAACTGGCCGCTGCGTTTTTCATGACAAGGTCAATGAATTTTTGGAGCTGGCATCTGCTTATGACGGCTATATTTTTGGTTCGCCTGTACATTGGGCTGCAGCCGGAGGAGCGATAACTTCTTTTATGGACAGAGTTTTTTATACTGCCGTTTGTTCAGGTCAGAAAACTTTTTACCTGAAGCCGGCGGCTGCGGTGGTATCTGCCCGCCGTGCGGGAACGACGGCAGCCTTTGAACAGCTGAATAAATATTTTATGCTGATGCAGATGCCTGTCGTAGCTTCGCAATATTGGAATATGGTACATGGCGTCAATGCTGAAGAAGTAAAACAGGATTTGGAAGGCTTACAGACGATGCGTACGCTGGGCAGAAATATGGCTTTTTTACTGCGGTGCAAAGAAGCCGGTTTGCAGGCTGGTGTAGCATTACCACAGCAGGAAACGCCAGTTTTTACTAATTTTATTCGCAGCTGAAGCATTTGTTTAAAGCTTTAGCTGCAGGTAAACAAAAAACTCCCGCATTGCGGGAGTTTTTTGTTAAAAAATAATTCAGCGCTTAGACTGTAATTTAGCAATAAATTTAGCTTTGTCAATAATGAAGCGCTCGTGGGTACCGTTGCCGATCGGTCCATGATCATCGCAGGCGCCTACCTTAAAGGTAAGCTTGCGTCCTTCAACGGCTATCAGTTTGGCTGTAGCAATAATTTTTTTCCCAAGCAGCGTGGCGGCTTCATGAGTGGTATCCATTTTGATGCCGACGCTGCTGGTAGAGGAGTCAAGGCATGGAAGGATCGCGTTGCAGGCGGCCTGCTCCATCAGGGCTATCATGGCCGGAGTAGCAAAAACATCAAGATCGCCGCTGCCCATAACTGCTGCAACATTGGTGGTGTCAACGATTGCTTCGGCTCGTCCTTGAAGACCGGGTCGTAGTTCAACTTTCATTTGTTAAACCTGCCTTTCTGGGAATTAATATTTTATATACTGCTTACATATTAACCTGATTTTTAGCATTGTGCAAGTGGGTTTTTATTTAGTATAATAAAGAATATACTGCTGCTGGAAAAGTGGATCGGATCAGGCAACGGTAATTTTAGCGGCTTGAAGCCGCGGCGGGGAGCGAAAGCTATGCTTTTTTATGAAATAATCAACGATCATCCGGCAGAAGACCCGGCTCTGATCTGTCAAGATAAAATGCTGACTTATGGTGAAGTGCGTGAGGAAGTTGCTTTATGGGCGGCGCATCTGCAGAGCAGCGGCGTATGTAAAGGCGATAAAGTCGGCCTGTTCAGCAAAAACTGCAATGAATTTGTGATCGCTTATTTGGCGATCATTAAAGCCGGCGGCGTTGTTGTTCCATTTAATTTTCAACTGGCGGCGCCGGAGGTGGCCTATATCGTTCAGGATGCAGGTATGCGCGTAATGGTGACGCGGCAAAAGCTGGAATTAGATGCCGCATTGCAGGAATGTGGCTGTGGCCCGCTCAAGCAGCTGGATTTCGAGGATATGCGTCAGCCTGTTGACAGGAGTTATGAAGATATAGCGATGGACGATAATGATAATTGTACGATCATTTATACCAGCGGTACGACAGGGCATCCTAAAGGAGCAATGCTGTCACATCGTAATTTGGTTGCCAACGCGAAAGATTTTACGCAGAGGGTGTTGATGTATTCTTCTGATAAGACCTTGTGTGTGCTGCCGATGTATCATTGTTTTGCCTGGACTGTTTCCGTAGCATGTCCTTTATTGCATGGCTGCTGCATAGTTGTACAGGAAAATTATACTTTAGCTGAAGCACTGCGGTTGATCCAAAGGTATGAAATAACACAGTTTGCCGGCGTACCGACGATGATCCAGATGTTTGAAAAGGGTGCCGACAGCGGGCAGCTGGCATCAGTACGCTTTTTTATCAGTGGTGGTGCTTCCTTACCGCAAAAGCTGGCAAAAGATTTTAAGAAAAAATTTGGAAAGCCCGTACAGGAGGGCTATGGCCTGTCAGAGGCTTCGCCGGTCTGTACTGTTAATCCGGCTGAAAAAATCAAGGTCGGATCAATTGGACCGCAGCTGCCGAATGTAAGAGTTGAGATCCGTGATGAGGATGACAGACGGGTTGCCAGCGGCACGGTAGGCGAGCTGTGCGTCCGGGGGGACAATGTGATGTTGGGATATCTGAATCGCCCGGAAGAAACGGCTGCAGCTTTACGCGGCGGCTGGCTGCATACAGGTGATTTGGCATATCAGGATGAAGAAGGTTATATTTTTATCGTTGACAGGCTCAAGGATATGATTATTACAGGCGGGGAAAATGTTTATCCGCGTGAGGTCGAGGAAGCGTTGTATCATCATCCGGCAGTGCAGGAAAACGCTGTAGTAGGTGTGCCGGATAAGCTGCGCGGTCAGGCGGTCTGTGCTTATCTGGTATTGAAGGAGGGCGTGGCGGCGACAAAACCGCAGCTGCGGCGCTTTTTAATGGAGCGTCTTGCCGGTTACAAGGTACCAAAATATTTTTTCTTCTGCGCGCAGCTGCCTAAAAATGGTACAGGTAAGGTTATGAAGACAGCTTTGCGTGAAAATGCTATTGAAGATTTAGTTAATCGTCAGAATTAAGACAGGCGGTGTAAAATGCAAGTAGAATTGCGAAAGAAATATTTAGATTTACTGGATACGCTGCGCAGTTACGGCAGCGTTGCCGTGGCTTTTTCAGGAGGCGTCGACTCTTCGCTGTTATTGTATGCCGCACGCGAGGCTTTGGGTGATAACGTACTGGCGGTGACGGTAAGGACGCCAAGTTATCCGGGACACGAAGCGAGGGACGCGGCACAGCTGCTGCGCGAACTGAAAATACCGCATTTTGAAATCGGAGTCGATCAGCTTGCTGTTCCGGGATTTGCAGAGAATGGTCCGGAACGTTGTTATTATTGTAAACGTGCCTTATTTGAAACCGTTGTGGAGATGGCTGGGATGTATCATTGCAGCTGCGTCGCAGATGGTTCCAATATAGATGACGAAGGTGATTACCGCCCCGGGATGAAAGCGATAGCAGAGCTGGGGATCAAAAGTCCTTTTCGGGAAGTGGGACTTACTAAAGAAGAAGTACGGCTGCTGTCAAGGGAGTTTGAGCTTTTTACCTGGAATAAGCCTTCCTATGCCTGCCTGGCCTCACGTATACCTTATGGTGAAGTTATTACTGCAGAAAAACTGCAGATGATAGAAGCAGCAGAGCAGATTTTGCTGGATCTTGGTTTTGCCGAAATGCGTGTACGCTGTCACGGCAAATTGGCGCGCATTGAAGTTGCTGAGTCCGTTATTGAAAAAATTGCGCAGCCGCAGCTGCGCCGGAAGATCGTGGAAGCTTTCAGGAAGGCAGGGTTCCTGTATGTAAGTTTAGATCTGGAAGGGTTCCGCAGCGGCAGTATGAATGATACATTGACAGATAAGTGATTCTGAAAAACACTTCGGCCCCTTACCTCCAGCGGGTAAGGGGCCGTTTCCAAGGGATTACCGCCTTCACAAGACGGGAATATGTATATTAACTGATCATTTTACGATCACTACGGGGCATTCTGCATATTGCGAAATCTTCATGCTCACGCTGCCCATCAGCAGTTCGGCCAGCATACCCATACCTCTGTTGCCGAGCACGATCATATCAGCTTCGGCAGTTTTGGCATATTCCAAAATCCTCTCAGCCGGGTCGATATCAACGATCAGACGATAGGATGCGGTAGTGCAGCCCAGCTTATCCAAAATACCTTTAGCGATATCAAGCGGAGTCGGATCCGGTTCTTTGGCTGCCATTTCAGCTTCTTCAATAGCATTTTTAGGTTTTCTTGGCGGAACTTTAGTGTAGTCGTAAGGTACAATAACATTGACTACCATAATTTCGCTGCCAAACGGTTTGCCGATGCCGGCTGCAAACTCCAGTGCACGCAGCGCAGTTTCGGAACCATCGAACGGTACAAGAATCTTTTTCATCATGGTAAATCCCTCCTTAAAACATCCGCGCCTATAGATCAGATCGGAAATGTTACAGGCGGTAGTGGTAACACTCCGCAAAAGTCAGGTTAAAATTTAGATGATTTTCAGATGACATCTTGTTTTCTTTTTGTATATACTTACTTCTACAAACGGATCAAAAATCCTGCTGCGTGAGCTGTTGAAACCAGTAAAATTTTTGCGAAAAATATTACAGAAAATGCTGGTTTTCAGGTTTCTTTCTGCAGATAAAAAAGCACTGACGTATTTAATAACGGCAGTGCTTTTTGTTATTTGTTAAGGGGCCGGGAATATTATTTTAAGAGCCCGTTGGTTGTAGTAATAACTTCGGGGGCACGTTCAAAAAGAAATTCGCCGTCGCGGACGGAACAGGCAACGGAAACGCGATTGCAGACTGCTTCAAATTCGCCTTTGGCATTGAGAACGATAAAGTTGGCCGGTTTGCCGGCTTCGATACCGTATTGATCGAGAATATTCAGGGTACGGGCGCCGTTGACTGTAATCAGGTCGAGGGAGTTGCTGATTTCTTCGATACTCATCATTTGCGCGATGTGTATACCGGCGTCAAGAATATTCATCAGATTACCGTTGCCGACAGGATACCAGGGATCGCTCATGGAATCCTGCGCAAAGCAGACGTTGATGCCGGCTTCGTTCAATTCCTTGACACGCGTCAGGCCGCGGCGTTTGGGGTAGTTGTCAAAACGTCCCTGCAGATGGATGTTTTCGGTAGGGCAGGAAATAAAATTGACTTTGGAAAGCCCCAGTAATTTGAACAGCTTATAAGTATAGGCATTGTTGTAAGAATGCATGGCACAGGTATGGCTGGCAGTGGCTTTTTCGGCGATGCCGCTGCGCAGTGCTTCGGCGGCCAGGACTTCGATAAAGCGGGACTGGTCGTCGTCAGTTTCATCGCAGTGGATATCGACCATTTTGTCGTATTTTACTGCCAGTTCGAAAGCTTTCTGGACGCTTTTAACGCCGTCTTCACGTGTATATTCAAAATGGGGGATGGCCCCGACCAGGTCAGCGCCCATAGTGAGAGCTTCTTCAACTAATTTATCACCGCCCTGATAAGCATACATCCCTTCCTGCGGGAAGGCGATGATCTGCAGGGTGCAGGTATCTTTGACTTCTTCGCGCAGCTCCAGCATGGCCTGCAGGGCTGTAAGCTTGGGATCAGTCACGTCGACATGGGTACGGATATATTGCACGCCGGTAAGGATCTCCTGTTTCATGGCCTGACGGGCGCGTTCTTTGATTTCTTCTTTGGTCAGCCTGCCTTTTGTTTCAGACCAGCGCTGGATGCCTTCAAATAAAGAACCGGTTTTGTTGGCTGCCGCCGGATTAAGTGCAGTGAAAACGTAATCAAGATGAATGTGGGGATCGACATAAGGCGGTACGGCGAGTTTGCCTTCAAGATCTACGACCTTCTCAGCTGTTACTTTTGCGGCAAGATCGGGGCCTATCTCTTTAAATTTACCATCAGTTATATAAATGTCCTGCAGGCCGTTCTGGCCTTTTAATTTGGCGTTGGTGAATAATATGCTTTTCATTATAAAGTCTCCTTTACAAACTTAATGTTGTGGCGGAGGAGCTTCGTAACGAAAACTCTTGTCGCAATCAGTATAGCAAGTCGAAATATAAAAAGCACTGTATGAATGATACAAAAAGAGCAGTACTGACTTGTGCAAAAAATGCACTTGCAGGCTGGAATGTTTTTGGCCTTTTTGTACGTTGTGTACAAGGCTGAAGCGGGGGTATACTGAAAGCACAGTAAAGCTAGCTGCTGCACAAAAATAAACGGCCCGGGGACAGGACGAAAACTCTTAGTCAAGTAAGTTCCTAATTAAATGCGGCACTGCCGCAGGTCCTCACAACTTTTTTTCTTAAAAGAACAAAGCAACAAGGAAAAATGCAGGTAAACGACATTAAAATATGGATATTAAAGGAGCGATAAATCATGATCAGAATGAACGAAATGACCTGGATGGAATTTAAAGCGAAAATCGACGAAGGAGCGATCACTATTCTGCCTATCGGCGCCTGCGAACAGCATGGCCCCCATCTGCCGCTGTGTGTAGATACGGTTCTGGCTAACGGCTTTGCCGAAAGACTGGCGCAGCGTGTTGGCGGTATGGTAGCGCCGGCAATCAACTATGGTTATAAATCTAAACCTCTTTCCGGCGGCGGCCCCCTGTTCCCGGGAACTGTTGATTTGAACGGTGATACTCTTGTCCGTTTGACCTATGATGTTCTGGAAGAGCTTATTAAAGACGGCGTGAAAAAAATCATGGTGCTTAGCTGTCACTTTGAAAATGAAGCTTTTGTCTGCGAAGCAGTCGACCTGATAGCTCAAAAATATGGCGAACAGGCCAAGATTTTGATCGCTAACTGGTGGGACCCGATGCCGGCAGAGATCATCGATAAAGTGTTTGACGAAGTACCGTTCCCGGGCTGGGCTTTTGAGCACGCAGCTGTTACGGAAACATCTCTGATGATGGCTTTCGCCCCTGAATTGGTACATGAAGAAAGAATGGTAGATACCCAGGGAGCGACTCCCTGTCCGTATCATATCTATCCTGTGCCTAAAGATGCGGTTCCGCCTACCGGCGTACTTGCTCCGGCGCGTTCTTCTTCAGCTGCCCGCGGACAGCTTATCATTGACAGTGTTTTAGATGAATTGGTAAAAATCTGCGATAAAGAATTTTAATTCCGGTTTAGACAAAGCGGCGGATCTGCCGCTTTGTCTTCCATAAAGGAGAATTATCATGGCTAATACAAGTACCAGGGGTATTTTACTGACGATGCTGTCGGCTGTTACCTTCGGGTTTGCCTTTACTCTAGGGCCGATGACCTATGGCGAGGCTGGCAGCAATCCGGTGACCCTGACCTTTTTGCGTAATTTTTTGAGCTTACCGGTGCTTTTGGCGATTCTTTGGTATCAGGGCATATCTTTACAGGTCAGCGCCAAAGAATTGTGGAGCCTGACTATTTTAGGCGGTATCGGTAATGCTGTGACTACGCTGATGTTGTTTATTGCCTTTTCATTGATCGACGTAGGCGTAGCAACAACGATCCACTTTATTTATCCTGTTTTTGTGACTATCGGCTGCGTACTTTTTTATAAAGAACGGCTGGGACTGCAGAAATTTATTGCTCTGCTGATCGCTACTGCCGGGATTGCCTGCTTTTTTCTGGGTGTGGATATGAGCGCTGGTTTCAGCGGCGGGACTTTTCTGGGGCTGTTTTTAGCGGTCGCTTCCGGCGTTACGTATGCTTTTTATATCATTTATATGGATAAAAGCGGTTTGAAAAATCAGCCTGTTTTTAAAATTTCTTTTTATGTAGCACTGATGTCTTCGATAGCTATGGGGATCTTTGGCATAGGAACAGGTGAATTGACTTTGACGACTCTGACGCCGCAGGCCTGGTTTATTTCCACTGTGTTTGCATTGCTGTGTACGGTGGTAGCTCTCTCGCTGCTGCAGATAGGCATCAAGCATGTCGGTGCTTCTACTGCCGCTATTTTGACTACCTTCGAGCCTATTACCAGCATTATCTGCGGCGTACTGCTTTTGGGAGAAACAGTGACTACGATCAAGATCGTTGCCTGTGCCCTGATTATGACGGGCGTAGTTACACTGTCACTGGCAAAACAAAAAAAGCCTCCGGAAGAGGCAGTTACCGTTCCGGAAGGCTGATAAATTTGAGTAAACCTACAAATCCTCCTGTAAATAAAAATTTTGGTTTGGCTGTCTTGCAGTAAATCAACTTGGCGTTGATCAAGGCAGCATTGCTTTAAAGCTGAACTCGTTGAAAAACGGTGCAGCTTTTTTTTTGCATAAAGAGCTTTGTGCGATCTGAAAACACAAAACTTGATTAGGGGGGGACATGTGCTATGATGGTAAAAAGAATAAATTAAAAGTAGAAGGATAGAAAAATTGTTAAGAGTTGTAGTTATCTGCTTGCAGGCAATAGCCTTTGCCGTGGATGGTGATGATGCGCACCTGCTGGTCCTGTTTAAGGTTCAGCTTACGACGCAGCTTGCTTAGATGCATTTGCAGGCCGCGGCTGGTGTGACGCAGTTCACTGGTGCTCCATAGCTTGTTGTACATTTCTTCAGTGCTGACTGTTTGGTTGACGTTTTGGGCCAGCAGCAGGAGGAGGTTATATTCGCTGGGAGTAAGGTGTACGATCTCGTTATTGAGCATGACACGGTTACTTTTAGTGTAGATTTTGATGTTGCCTACGTCGATGGTGTTGTGCAGCTCGTTTAAAGGCGGACGGTAGCAGTTTTTGAGCACAGAAAGAAGTCTGTAATAAAATTCTTTACTGCCACAGGGCAGTCTGATAAAGGTGACGGCACCATTTTGATAGGCAGCAACGGCAACAGTTTCGCAAGTCATGGCCGAGACGGCAAAAAGCGGCACGGCTTTGCTTAAAGGCTCAAATTGCCTTATTTCTGCTGCGTCAGAAGTGGTTACTTCTACTATCAGCGCTGCAGGCTGGAGAAGCTGAAGCTGTTGCCGGGCTTCATTGCAGCTTTCGATAAAAACAGATTCGATGTCAAAAAGTCTGCTGTAAGCCAATAAACCATGAAATAATGCTTTATTTTTTTGATTGCAAAAAACAAGAGTTTTGAGCATGATGGCAACATATCCTTTCTACTGAAGGTTATATTATAACAGATAAATAAAACACTAAACTTCATATAGAAATAATATCATTTACAATATGCAGAACACAAGTGCTAATTTGCAAATCCATATGTAAACAAAATATTTACAAAAAAGAAAAATATTTTTATTATAATGATAAGCAAGAAATAAACTGTTTGGTGGGGTTATAAACTTAGTAAAATTAAATGGGGAGCGGTGATCATGAACGGGAAATATTTATCGCAGGCAGTAAAAATACTGGTTTTAGTAAGTTTGGCAGGCGTGTCGGTTACTGCGGAAGCAAATCCGCCCAGCAGACCGCCCAGCGGCTATAATGATGCTGGCGTGCAGCTGAACCGCACCAGAGAGTATATTGAAAGAGAACAGATCGCCAGAAGAATACAGGAAGAACGCAACAAACAGCAGAGCGAGGTTGAGGCAGAAAAAGGCAGTGAGCAGGGTGAAGCAAGCGGAAGCGTGCTGTTCCTTCTGCAAAAGGTAGTTATTGACGATTCACAGGTGCTGAGTCAGGCTGAAATAGCGTCAGTGACAGACAAATATGTGGGACACGAGGTTTCACTGCAAAAGCTGAATACGCTGGTTAGTGAATTAAACAAGTTATACGAGGATAAGGGCTACCTGACATGCAGAGCAGTTTTACCGCCGCAGACGATCAAAGAAGGGATCGTCCACATCAATCTGGTAGAGGGGCGTACCGGCCAGCTGATCATGGATGGCAATAAATCTACTAACAGCAGGTATATTCAAAACCGGCTGCATTTGCACAAAGACAGGATAGACAATGTACACGAGCTTAACAAAGACCTGCTGCGCTTTAACAGCACCAACGATGTGCAGCTGCGCATTTTTATGCAGGCAGGCGAGGAAGCTGGTACTACTGATTATGTTATAACTGCCTATGAGCCCAGGCAACACAATTTTACAGTTTATACAGATAATGCCGGCAGTGACAGCAGCGGTTTGTGGCGTGCAGGGATGTTTTATACTAATAAAAGCCTGACAGGTAACAGGGATACGCTGATGGTGAGCGGGATCTTTTCGGAGGGCACAAAATCGGGCAGCTTTGCCTATAATACTCCGGTAGGGCGCAGCGGGACCAAATTAGGGGTACAGTACAGTGCCAACAGTGTGCATATTATCGACGGTGACCTGGAGCCGATGAACGTACGCGGCAATTCTAATTCGTACGGCGTGTCGCTGACGCAGCCACTGATAGTAACAGAGCATTTAAAAAGCGATGTGGCACTGGAATACAGTCGTCAAAGCTCGAAAACGGATTTTTTAGGTATCCATTGGGTTGATGATACCATAAGCGGCTATACCGCATCGTTTAGTATGATGAATTACGGTAAAAGCTCGGTGATTTTTCAAAAACATGGTTACAGGATAGGTGATTGGGAAAACATCGACGGGCAGAACAAGGATTTTGGCAAATACCAGTTCAATGGACTGTACCAAAAGGTTTACAGCGGTGGGCAGATGCTGACGGGACGGCTGGACGGACAGTGGAGCAGTACCAGTTATCTGCCGTCTGCCGAGCAGTTTTATATCGGAGGAGCCTACAGTGTACGCGGCTATAAGGAAAGTTTGTTGGGCGGTGACCACGGTGTGGCGGTGAGCCTGGAATATTCGGTGCCGATAGCTAAAGCGGTATCGGCCTTTACCTTTATTGATTACGGCAGCGTTTATGGTGACAGTGCTTTTGAAGATCATATACTGATGAGTACGGGTATTGGCGTTAAGGCGACGCTGGCACAGAATTTTTACAGCAGTTTGACGTTGGGCGTACCATTACGCCGGGAGCTGAACGGCAGCGAGGCTGGTAAAACACGTCTGCATTTTATGTTTAACGGGCAGTTTTAGAAGGGGGCAAGACCATGAGCACACAAAGAAGGATCAGGCGCAGCAATGAGAAATTGAAAACAAAACAGGTAGAGACCGCAGTTGAAAAGCGCCCTAAGCTGGCGCAGCGGATCATTTCTGCCGTTACTGCCATGGGTATTTTTGCTAATCCTCTTGTGGCATCGGCACAGATAATTTCCGGTGCTGAGTTTACAAATGTTACGACTAATGGCAGTGTTATCGACATAGAGACAAAAAAAATCATCGACAGAACCGGCGTCAATGTTTTTCAGCAATTTGGCTTGAATGCCAATCAGATCGCCAACATGTATTTTGGTAGTAAAGACAGCAATAACCAGGCCGATAATCTGGTCAATTTTGTTAACAGCCACATCGACATCAACGGTACGGTGAACGCTGTCAAAAACAATAAGATCGGCGGCAATTTGTACTTTTTGAGTAAGGACGGCATGGCTGTAGGCAGCAGCGGCGTTATCAATACTGGCGCACTGCATGTGATGACGCCGACGGCGGCGCAGATGACGGCTATGCAGAACGTGTTGTCGGCAGGCAGCAACGATGCGCAGAAAGCGCAGCTGGAGCTGCTGCGCAATTCGCCGGCACAGATACCGCTGAACCCCAGCGGCACGATAACTGTTTTGGGTAAGATCAATGCTACGAATAAGATCGACCTGCGGGCGGCGAATATCCTGGTAGGCATTGATGGCAATAAGAATATCAATAAGGCGGCAGCCCTGAATACCGGCGTGGTAGATTTTACTGATCTGGTAAATATACAGGGCAGCAGCGGCGCTGTGCAATCGGGTCTGACGGGCGCTTTGACGGCGACTATGGACACCGGCAGCGGCGATATTATTTTGAAAGCGTCTGCCGATGCCGGTACTAAAAGCATTGCCGACGGTGCCCCCGGCTTTATCAAGGATAAGCTGGACGGGCTGGCTGACGAGGTCACCTACAGGGAGATAACTGCCTCGGTGCAGAACTATGGCACGATAGCGGCAGCCGGAGGCGTGGATATTTCGGCTACGGCGCAGAATGTTAAACGTACCGAGACTGGTGCAGAAGAAGCAGGCAGTCTGGCGCAGGTAACGGCAACAGTTGATTTGGCGGCAGGCAGCGTGAGCGGCGTTAAAGACGTTACGGTGCAGGCGGTAGCTAAAAATGAATATGTGGACGAAGACGGGCTGGTGCATAAAGCAGCAGTACTGGGGCTTGGCGCAGCGACACCCATTACAGGTGACGTTGCTTTTGCGGTGCTGGAAACAGAGGCTGCTGTCAATATCGGGCAGGAAGCGGCTGTAAGCAGCAGTGGCGGTGATGTGGCCATTACTGCGGAAAGCACTACTTTAGCGGCAACGCAGGCATCGGCTACCGGTTATAAGTTTGCCAGCAAGGGCGGGCAAAAAGGCACCTATGTGCCGGCCGGGGCAGTTACATATACCGAAGCGTCCAATAAGGCCGTAGTTAATGTGGATGGCAAGGTAAATGCACAGGGTGATGTGGAAGTTAAGGCTAAGGCTGACCTGAAAATAGATGCGACAGATAACCTGGCGGTGAAGGGCGAAAATGCCAACCAGATCGTTGTCGGAGTTTTGGTTACTAACGGTGATAACACGGCGCAGGTAAATATCAATAAAAATCAGACGGCCGGCTACGAAAAGGCTCTGACGGCTGGCGGTGATATCGTGATTGGGGGCGAAGCTGTAAATGACCTTAATTCTGAATTGAATGTTGCTGGTGCAGATGCTTCGGCACTGGTAACAGCCGTAAATGTGACCACCTATAACAGCAGGGCCGGGGTCAATGTAGACCGTTCACTGGAGGCGGGTAATGACCTTAGCGTCAGCGCGGATAACACCTTTACCAAAAATACTGTCATCAGCAGCAATAAGATAGGCTCGGGCAAATACATGGCGAAGGCCATGGAGACCTTGAACAAGGTGGGTGCTAACGATGCCCTGAAAGCTGTGGGCGGTAAGGTGAAGGATGCCCTTTTTAAGAGCGATGGCGAGGGCGGCGCAGACGGTATGACCTATGAAGGCATCAAGCTGGCCGATTTTTTGAAGGCAGGCGCGACGGTGGCCGTGGTCAACGAAAATAATACTGCTGCGGTCAATATCGGTTCTGAAGCCGGCTTGACGGCTCAGGAAGGCCAGTTGACCCTGGATGCCAGGATGCAGATGGACGATATCCATATGGTGGCCAGCGGCGCCAGCAATTCCTATACTAAGGAGCATGGCGGCGGGCTTGTAGGCAATGCGACAGTAATGGTGACTAACCTTGAGGATACGGCTACTGTGACCGTTGCTGACCGTAGCGAAATCAATGCGCAGCCGGCGGCCCTTACAGGTAAAAAAGGTGTGGCTGTCAATAGCCGCGTGCTGGTTGATTATAACCGGGTGCAGAAGATGCTTGATGATGTCAAGCGTGCGGCAGCTGATATCAAAGCTGGTTTCAGCGGGCTGGGAGGCAGCATCAGCAGCGACTGGGAAGCTTTGCTGAAGGCTGTAACAGATAAGGCCGACGCTTTGGAAGCGGCTTTAGGAACTTTTACTGCTGATGAGACGCTGCTTACCAGCGACGATGGGATACTGAAGGCGACCAATCCTTTCAGCGCAGCTACGGAACTGCTTAGTGCGCTGGATACATTGAATGAACAGATCGCTGCGGCAGAGAAGGATCCGGCGCAGCAGACGACGGCAGCCAAGCTGAAACAGGCAGTTTCGGGCTTGTCTGATATCGTGGTCAATTCCATAGCTTTTGCCGATCCTAACAGCTATGCTAATTTTGCAGCTGTATCTAACGCTAAAGGCGACGATGGCGGCGGCAGCGGCACGGGTACGGCGGCAACTATTGCCGGTACTGTGATGATAACCAATGTGGACCATGGCAGCAAGGTGCTGCTGGGTAATAATGTACAAATAAATTCTGAAGGTACAGTTGATGTTGGGGCTGAGAATCTGATGAAGGATGTTAGCCTGGCAGGAGTAACTGCGGCCATTTTTAATAACGCCGGCGGCAACAGCTCAGTAGGTGCAACGGTTAATATAGCTGATTTTGATACCAATACGGTGGTGGCTGTGGGTGAAGGCTCGCATATCACCGGCGGCGAGATCAATATCGCAGGCACAAACACTATCGACCATGTGGCCGTAGCAGCAAGCGCAGGTAAAGGAGCCTCTGGTGAGGCAGGCGCTTCGGGCGTTACTTTGAACGGTATGGTGTCGGTGATAAGCGGCGACAGCAAGGTGCTGACGATAGTTGACGATGAGGCTTCGCTGACGGCACAGAAAAACGGTTCCGGTGCTGCTGAGACCAGTGGTAAGGTAACAGTTAAGGGTTTGAACGATACAAGTCTGGTGAATGTGGCAGGCGGCCTTTCGATGACCCATTCCAACGGTGCTGTTGGTATTGGCGTGGCCGTGAATGATTTTGCGGTACATAATATTGCCGGTATCGGCGATGTCAAGGGCTTCAGCGATGAGGTTTTTGGCGCTGACAATGATGAAATGAGCGGTGATGAAGGTTATACAACTGCTTATACGGCTACCGGTGCTGTTAAAAAAGCGGCTTCGGTGCAGGCTTATGGTCTGGACGTAGCTGCTGTTACTGACGGCACAATCAATACTGTCAGTGCGGCGGGCAGCGTTTCCAGCAACGACAGCTCAGGCAAAGAAGGTTTTTTTGACAAGCTGGGTAATAAAATGAACAGTCTTACTGATAAGGTACTGGGTGAAAATGGCCTGGTAGGTAAGGCCGGTTCGATCTTTGCCGATAAGGTGAACGGCGATGGCAGCTCATCTTCGGCTGTCGACGATGCTTTTAATGTAAATGGTACGGGGCAGGGCGGCGGCCAGCTGAATATCAACCGTGATAATCAGGGCGGCAGCCAGGGATTTATGCCGGAATTCAGCATTTCTGGTTCTGGCAGCGTGTCAGTAAACAGCCTTAGCAACGAGACTAAGGCCGTTGTAGATAATGCCGTTATCAGCCTGAATGATGGCGATATGAGCGTTACTGCCCGGGACAATGCTTTTGTTGGGGCCTACAGCGGTGCAGCGGCCCTGGTTTGGAAGTCCAGTGGCGAAAATGGTGCCAAAGGAAAGAGTGCGGCTCTGGCCGGTGCGGCAGCTGTTAACGATATCGACAATACTATCAGCGCCATCGTTGCCAACAGTACGATTAACGACGCGGGCAAGCTTGATGTTTTAGGCTTGAGCGGCGGCACTACTATTGCGGCTGGTTTGGGACTGGAAATATCTAAAAATGAGGGCGGCAGCGGCACCGGCGGAGCGGCAGTTTCTGTCAATCTGATCGACCATACCGTCAATGCCCTGATGGAGGACAATACTGTTACTAAGGCGCAGTCAATTGATGTGACAGGCTACCAAAGTGATGTGCAGGTGACAGGCGGGCTGCAAGTGGCGGCGGGCAATCAGGGTACGGCCGTGGGTGCTTCCGTTGCTGTGGCTTCTTTAAACAATACTATCAATGCCGGGATCAAGGGAACAGGTAAAAACGGTCTGGCCTATACTGATGTGGGCAATGTTGAAGTGCATGCTTTAAGTGCGTTGACAGCAGTTACAGCGGCTGTTTCGGCCGGTGCTACCAAAACCAGCAAAAGCGACGGTACCAGCGTTAATATTCAGGGTGCCGGTGTTTATAACAGCGTCAATAATACTGCTAATGCATATATTGATGGGGCCAATATCGCAACAACAGCTGCTGGCTCGGTGCGAGTGCGGGCGATGGATACAAATAAACAGGATGCGGCTGTTTATCAGGAGCTGCTGACACGGGGGGCCAGTGATAAAGCGGCAGAACTTGCCAGAACCAGCTCCATTATCGATACAAAGGGTAATTCCTATTATGACGGGCTGGATACGGCCATGACTGATGACGGCAGCGGCGATGGTACGCTTGACCTTGATACGATAGGTAAAAACGGCAGTACTATCGTTACTGCGGCGGCCGGTGTGGCCGTTACTAACGGCGATGCGGCAGTAGGCGCGTCGGTAGCTATCAGCGATATCGATAATAAGTTCACTGCTAAAATAACTGATTCTGAGATCACTGCTGCCGATGTTGAGGCGCAGGCCAATTCGGATACCTTACTGGTAGGCGTAGCTGGCGGTGTAGGTGTAGGCAATAAGATTGGCGGCGTAGGCAGCGCGTCCTGGCAGAATATTGATAATACAGCTGCGGCAACGATCAGCGGCTCAACGATCAAGGCGCAGTCGGTAAGCGGCAGGGCTGTGAATACAGCGAAGATGATAAATGTAGCCGGGCAGATAGCCGGAGGCAAGAGTGCTTTGGGCGCGGGGCTGGGCTACAGTGGCCTGAGTAATGTGACAGGTGCTTATTTGCACGACAATCTTATTGATAAAAGAATCATTGATACTGATGGTGTAATAGTAAATGCCAATGCTGCCAACGGTAATAAAATGTATACGATCGGGGCCAGCGTCGCTGCGGCAACAGAGAATGCGGCAATAACTGGCACTGTGGTTTTAACACGTGCTGATGGCAAGACAGATGCCCTGATCAGTGATTCGGAAATAACCAATGCTAAGGCAGTGGGCGCAGCAGCTGCTGATACTACTTATACTTATACGGTAATGGGCAATGTAGCAGCCGGAGCGAAAGCAGGCGTTGGTGCAGGTGTTGCTTATACTGATATTGGCGGTTCCAGCGGCGATGCAGCTAAGGCCGGTCAGGTGACCAATGCAGGTATCAAGGGAACGCAGATCGAGTCTGCGGCTGCCGATGCGGCAGTTAGTGTCAGCGCAGTTGATTCTTCTAAAATTTTGAACGTGGCTGTGGGCGTAGGCGGCGCAGGTAAGGTCGCCGTACAGGGCGCTGCTTCGACGGCCCTCGTCAACAAGCAGACGCAGGCCGTACTTGAAGCGACGGACATCGATAAAGATGATGACAATGCAGCCAGGGCTGATGTTACTGTAAAAGCTCAATCTGACAGCAAGATATTCAATACTGCTGTTGTGGCTGCCGGTGCAGGTACAGCAGCAGTAGGCGCAGGCGTTGCCGTAAACAGGATCGTGCAGCAGACCGGCGCAGAGGTGCAGGGCGGCACAATGAATCTGCAGGAACTGGATATACGCGCTGTAGCTGCTCCGAAGATCGAAACGATAGGCGTAGGCGGGGCAGTTGGCGGTAATGTAGGCGTCAGCGGTTCGGTCGCTGTCAATATGATAGCAAACGATGTTACGGCCCATATCGGTTCGGGTGCTGTAATAGCAGCTAACGGCAGTGTAGGGGTAGTTGCGCAAAGCGATGAACAGATCTCCAACTATGCGGGAACGCTTAGCGGCGGTGGTACTGCCGCTGTGGGTGTATCTACCAGTGTCAACCAGATTTCGGGCACTACCGGGGCCTTTATTGGCGACGAAGGTGAAAGCACTGTTAAAACCAGTGTTACGGCCAAGGGCAATGGCAGCGGCATAAAAACTGACAGCACAGTGAAAGACGATCAGATTCATGATACGCTGATCGACAAAGATACTATTGCAATGGGCTCGCAGATTGAGCGTACTGCTGCGGTACAAAAGGGCATCGTAGTTGATGCTTCTTCGACCCGCGACCTTAAATCCTTCCTTGTTAACGCTTCTGGCGGCATGTATGCCGGTGTGGCAGCCACAGTCAATGTCAATCTTATTGAAGGCGCTACTGATGCGAAAATCAGCAATGCCATACTGAACGGCGGCATTGCCGGCAGCGGCAGCAGGGCAGATGTCAGTGTTCGTGCCGGTGATTACACTAACAGTGCCGGCTTTGTAGGTTCCCTGGGCATCGGTGTCGAAGGCGCAGGTATAGGAGCCGGATCGGATACCAATACGGTGAGCCGCGACGTTACAGCGCAGGTTGCTGACAGTGATATCAAGGCGCAGGCTTTGAAGGTGGCGGCAGAAGGTAAGCAGGGCATATCGTCGTTTACGGTGGGCATGGGAGCAGCCGGCGTGGGTGCCGGTGTAGCCGGTGTTGTGACTGTCAGTAAAATGGACAACACAACTAAAGCCGTTTTAACGGGTGCTACAGCTGATGTCACGACGCTCGACGTCGAGGCTAACCATCTGGCGCGCACTAATGCAGGCAATATTTCGACCGGCGGTGCAGGTGTAGGCGCCGGGATCGGCTTATCCGTAGGTGTTCTGCAGGACGATTCGGTCACAGAAGCCGAGGTCAGCGGCAGTACTGTTAACAGCAGCGGCAACCAAAGTATTACGGCGACCAATAAAACAGTTGCCAATCCTGCCATTGCGGCAACAGGTGTGGCCGGAGCCGGAGCAGGCGTAGCTGGGGCGGTATCTGTAAATAATATCAACAGCAAGGTCAAAACCAATATTACCAATGCAGCTTTGACAGCGGCCAATGGCTCCATTGCTGTGGCAGCCAAAAACACTGTTGCTATAGATGCTTATACGGGCGGTATCGCCGCAGGTGCAGTCGGTGTGGGTGCCAGCGTCACCGTTAATACGATCGACAGCACTGTGCAGAGTAATGTGACGAATAGTAACCTGACAGCGCAAAAGGATATCACTGTAACGGCAGAAGAACTCCGCGACATCAGCCAGCTGGCTACTAATGCAGCAGCAGGTGGAGCAGCGGTTGGCGGCAATATACTTATCACCAATGTAGGTAAGGCTTTAAATGATGCCGATGAAAACGAACAAGCGGCCCGTGAACAGATCGAAGCAGCTAATGCTGCTTACGGAGATACGGATATGCTGAGCTTTGCCCGCGATCTGGGCGCGTTGGAAAAAGGCTCGATCGAGGCTGATGCCAATACGGTAAGTGTAGGCGCGGGCTTCGGCGGCGGCAGGGATTCGCAGATCTCGGTGAATATCAAAGACGGCAGCATGACGGCGCAGGGCAATCTTGCGGCTACAGCTAAGGAAACCGGTGATATAACCATGACCGGAGGCAGCGGCGCAGTGGGTTCTGCAGCAGTCAATGCCGGCGTAGGTATACTGAACGTACACCGCAATCTGGCGGTGAAGATCGAGGACGCTATGCTCACCGGTGCAGAAATCAAAGTGGGCAGCGATATCAACGGTGCGACACAATTGAATATGTATCAGGGCAGCGGCGGCATATTGGGCGTCAATGCGGCTTACGGACGCGTCAGCACGGAAGGAGGCAGCGATGTTAAGATCAGCGGCAGTAGTTTAACTGCGACTAAAAATGACGTAGCTGTGACAGCTAATGACAGCAGTAGTACTTCGATCGAAGCTGTTGGTATCTCGGGCGGCGCAGTCGCCTTAGGGGTAATCGTGGCGCAGGCTGAAAATACCAGCAATATCGGTATTACAGTGGATAAAAGCAGTTTGAAGGCTGAGAAAAACGTCGATATTAGTGCCGAACGCAAAGCCAGAGATGCAAATGGTAAGGAAAAAGATTATTCCCTGTCGGTAAATGCGATAGCCGGCAGCGGCGGACTGGTATTTGCCGGGGCTGGTGTCAGTGCCCAGGCTACTGAGAATGGTACGGTCAAGATAGACGTGACCAGCCAAAACAGTCTGACAGCAGGCAAAAATATCAACATTACAGCACTCAACGCGCCTGCCGTTAAAGCGGTTACTGGTGCGATCAGCGGCAGTATGCTGGCTTCTGCAGCTGTAACTGTGGCACAGGCTAACATTGGGACCAGTTCCAAAGGTTTGCAGACCAGTGTAACTATTGGTGATAATAATATTTTGACAGCGGGCAGTGAAGCTGAACCCGGGGCGATTAACGTCAAGGCTGAAGCTAATGCCAGGCAGTATGTTGATATGCAGGCGCTGAGTATCAGTGCCTCGCCATTCCCTGGCGGAGCGGCCCAGATCAACAGTGGCGGCAGCTCTATTTACAGCAAAGTGTCTGTGAATGCTGGCAACAATATCTACCGGGGATACGCGTTAGGTGACGATAATTATGAAGCTGCCGATCTGCGGCTGGAGGCCAATAACAGCGTGGTGCAACAGGTAAAGGCCAGCGGCATCAGTGTTGGTACAGCATTCGCTACGGGGACTAACCTTGCCGCTACTCTGGTTGATTTAACGACTGAGGCTATAGCAGCAGGGAGCAAGTCCGGTAGCCATATAAATGATTTGGCAGTCAGTGCGAAAAGTTATGCCGATATTAACAGCGAGGCCAACGGTTATGGCGGTGCGCTGGTTGATATCAGTCCTTATGCCGCTAAGGTGGAAAATGAGTATCGTGCCGATACAGATGCCAGAGTAAGCGGTAACTGGGATACTGATGGTGCCGTTACTGTGAGCGCGCTCAATGGCAGTACTGTTGAGCTGCATTCCGATGCGGTGCGTGCTGCTGTGATAGGCGGCAGCGGCGTCTGGCTGAAAAACGCTATCAGTAATGATGCCAATACAACTGTCAGCAGTGCGACGATCAGCAGTGATGGTACGCAGACTTATACGGCTCAAAATAATGTTGATTATACTGGAAAAATAGATGCCAGTGGCTACGGTGGTCTGAATATCAATGCGTCAAATCTCGAAGATGATTTTGTTTTCAATGCGGGAGTAAATATAGACGAAAGTACTTTGACAGGCATCGGTGCCAAGGGGGCAATTACTGCGCAGGCTTTGACACAGGGGACCATCGACAGCACCAACAGTTTAAAATCAGCAGGGGTAATTCCTGTATCTCTGGCATTCAGCAAACATGATATAGCTTATAATAACGATATCACGGTCAATGGTTCCATATTGAAAACGGCGAAAAAGGACCAGGATATTACATTAGCGGCCAGCGATGATACTGAAGTCAGGCTGGAGACTATCGCCGATACACAGGGTGGAGCGATCGGAGCTGCCTCTGCCAAGGCTGAAAACAGTCTGCAGCGCAGCAATAAGCTGAAAGTCGCCGGTAATTCTTATCTGGAAAGTACTAATGATGTTAACCTGTATGCAGGTTCTAACAGCGGCGGTATCAATTCTTCGCTGGATCTGGAAGTTTTGGCAGATGCTTATAATAAAACGGCATTGCCGGTTTATACTGATCCCAGCGTTAAAAACACAATGGCCCAAAGTAACCAGGTTATGATTGCCGGCGGCAGCACTGTCGGCAGCGTACGTCATGTGAATGTCAAGGCTGGCAAAGGTAAGACTACAGTCACTGAGTCTGCCCATGAATATAACATTTATACAGGAACAGGCGGTAGTGGTTCCGTAGCTTCCACTGCGCTTGGAGAGAATATCAAAAGCGAAACTGCTGACAATTATGCTGATATCAGCGGTGTTGTTAAATCTGGTATCCATAATAAGCTGCAAGTCGATATCGGTGGCGCTACGAAGACGACTGCTCCGACATATGACGAGAATGGTAATCTGCTTACTTCTGGTGGTGTCAGCTACGAAGGTATCACGATCACGATCGGTGAAGGTTCAGACTGGTTTGATGCAGAAGAGCTTACTCCGGCTGCTATCGTTATAATTAACGGACTGTTTGACCGTTATAAGGAAGTCAGCGGGCTGATGCAGGATTATCTGCAAGGGTCAGATGAATATAATGCTTATAAAAATGAATTGAGCAGTATCGTTCTGGAAATGAGAAACGCAGGCATGGTGGCGTTGGACCAAAACGGCAATCAGACTGATATCCCTGTTGATCAGATCAATGTTGCGGCTATCAAACTGCCGGATATAGTGGTTTCAGGCGGTAATATTAATATCGAAGCCGATAAGCTGCAGGGTACCGGCAGTATGACGGCACAGGGTGCGCCGCAGCTGACTATCAATAACAGCAGTGACCTGTATCTTGCTGTCGGAGATTTGACGATCAAAGATGCAGGCGGGCAGTTGAAATTTAACGAATCTGATTTGAAAAGTACCAGCAGCGGCAACAACTTTACTGGGACAACAAAAGCCGATGGTTTAGGTACTGATGCGCCAACGATCACAGTTAACAGCAATTCGTCTTCGGCATTTGCTGATAATCCGTCACCGCAGGCAGATATCGGTATTTTCGGCGATATTACCAATACGGCCGGCGACATCAAAGTCAATAATGATAATTACAATGTACTGGTACAGGGGAATATCAGCGGGCGCAATATCACATTATCCGCCGTCAACGGGTCGGTAACCCAGACCAGCAGCGAAGGACTGATAAATATCGGCGGCGATCCTGTAACACGTTATCAATTCAGCGACGCTGTAGCGAAAAAAATCCAGAATTACCTCTATCAGAAGGGCAGCAATGTTACCTATACCTTTAACAGCTATGAAGAGTATAAAAATTGGCTGATCAACACGGTTGGCATTGATGCTGCTGAATTGAATTATACCGTGGACGAGAGTGCGGGCATTGTAGCTGGTGATAATGTCTATATCAGCGGTTTGAATGTCAATATCGGCGGCCTGGTACAAAGCGGCTACGGCAGCTATTCAACGGAACTGTCTGCTGCTGACGCGAGTAAAGTGGCAGCATTAGACGCCGGTTGGGCAGCAAACCAACGTCTTTTGAGTGATAACGAGGTCATGAGCAATGAAGCTTACTGCATCAACGGCGGTGGCAAGGTCTGGAACAGCACGACTAAGGTTTGGGATTATGAGGTGAAGGTTTATTATAATCCTTCTACCAAACAGCTGCTGACTGACAGCATCACTCCTAACGGCGGTAAGATCTATATTACCGGCAAAATCTCCAGTACAGGCAACGGCAGGCTGATGGCGATGGATGGCGCTGCTGATATCAGTATCAATACGGCTCAGATCGACCGTGCAGTGAAAGTTAATACTATTACGAACAATGATATCAGCGGGCTGATCAGTATTACCGATAAAAACACCAATCTGGTCACGGAATATATGAACGGTCAGCAGCGCAGTTACGCAGTTGGAACAGCAACAGTCAATTTGCCTGCTTGGACTGCGGGAGCAGATACTTATACGTATACGCCTAAGAACGGACTGCAGTATCAATGGACCGGCGGTGTTTCTGGTGAAACTACGAAAAAGTACAGCTACAGCGAAAAATTCCTCTTCTGGGGCCTTTTGGATTATGGTAATACCGGCGAGTTTGTGGCAGGTCTAAACCGTGACGGAAAAACATATACTTATACTACTTCGTCCGGCAGCGGCCAGAGTCTGGCAACCGGATCAGTCATTACTACTGGTAATCTGAGCAATCAGTTTAAGATCAGTTCCAATTATTATAATACTGGAACAGAACAATATTCTGAAGTGACGGCCGATAAGCGGTATGACGGTACCGCCGGTAAGATCTTTGGCTATGGCACTACCTATTATTACTGGACCGGCAAGCAGGGTACGGCTAACTCATCGACCTCCAGCCTGAAGGCTGATTATGGTATCGATATCGGCTTCCTGGGTAACGGTCAAGGCAGTGGCAATATCAATGTTACCAGCAATCAGGACATGGTTTTGGTCGGTAATATCAGCAATGCTGCTGTTATCGATAATAGTGGCGACAGTAATTACAAAGGACTGGGGAACGTGACTTTAACCAGTAATCATGGATCAGTTACGTCGCTGGGCAACGCAAAAATCAATTCTGACGATGTCGTGGTCCGGGCTGATACAGGGATTCAGGTCAATCATGCGGCTATCGGCAGCAAAGCTACAGTTGATGCAGCAACGAATGATGGTAATATCAACTTCTTGTCTGACCGGGGCGATTTAAACATCGTCCGGATGGTGACCGGCGGCAGCAGAGCTATTAATGCCGAGACCGGTAACATTTATCTGCAGGCAGAAGGCAGTATTTTTGACACCGCCGGCGGCAGTTATGCAATTAAGGGACAGCGCATCGATTTGCTGAGCCGGACCGGAACTATAGGCACTAAAGGCCAGAGCCTGAGGGTTCTGGGCGGCAGCGAGTTGTTCAGCGGTGACAGTATGACATCCAGTGTTAATGCAACAGCGCAGGGTGATATTGTTTTAACTCAGACGTCTGGCAATATGCGCTTAGGTACGATCGAAAGTGCTAATGGTGATGCGGTATTGACCGTAGCTGACGGCAGTTTTGTTGATGCTTATAATGAAGACAGCGTTGGTTTGTCGGACAGCGCCGCTAAAGTTGACAGATGGCTGGAAAACGGCCTTATCAGCAGTGCTGATGCCGATGACAGCAGTAGTCAAGCTGCAGAAGATGCCAAAGCGGAACGGCTTGCAGGTCTTGATTCCAGAGCGGAGGCTTTGGCTGGCGGTGAAGCAGGTAAAATTCAGGCTTATAAAGATGCAGCTCAGGCTTATGCCGATGATGGTGATTTGCAGACAGCTAAGGCGGTTTATATCGAAGCAATGCAAAAGGCTGACGGTATCAGCGATGCGACAGAAAAGAATGAGGCGATAACTGATGCCTATACTGCATATCAGCAGGCACAGGAGAATTATTTTGCCAACACCAGCTATAGCTCGGATGAACAAAATCTAGTCGCGTCTTATGCGGAGGTTAGCAGCAGCGGTAATTATGGCTGGAGTAAGAACCAGCTGCTGTATGCGATCCAGGAGAGTGTTATCAACAGCAAGCCCGGACAGGTACAAACGGTTGCCAAAGCCAATGTTACGGCGAATAATATCACACTCACTGCAGCTAATGGCGGTATCGGTGTCGATGCGGCGGACAGGGTCATCAACTACACTGATCTGGGTCAACTGGAAAACCTGCAGTTGCTGGCATCGGCTAAAGCCGGTGATCTGACCTGGAATGCGGAAGCAAATACCGTGACTTTCAGGCAGCAGCGGGCCATCAATCTCCAAACCAGAGATCAGGGTGAGATCCATGCTACCGGCCGTGATAATGTTTATTTGGCCGGGACTAAGGATACCGTCTTTAATATTAGCGGTATCGAAACCCAAAATGATATTAAGCTGATGAGTGATAATGGCGTGCATATGATCGGTACTGGCCTGCTACAAGGTAAGAATCTGATTATTTACGGCGGCAATGGCAGTATCGGCAGTGAAGATAAGCATATTGAAACTAAGCTTTCCGGCACTCTTGACGCTAATAGCGCCAAGTCTGTCTATCTGACGCAGAAGGAAGGTGTGTTAACGATCCAGGCTGTGTCGGCAGGTGAAGAGGTAGCGATTACTGCTGCTGACGGAATGCAGATGTCTACCGAAGAAGGCAAGGATATGGGTTATATCAGTGCTGGAACACAGATAAGTTTGGCTTCGGAGAAAGGCGATATCGGTATAGCAGATAATGGTGTCCGTATCCTCAATAACGGCGCTGTCATCAACGCTGATGGTAAGAATATTAATCTGGCCGGTAAGGAAAGTGGAAGTCTGGTGCTGGGTAATATCAATGCCGAAGGTGCATTTACATTGAACAGTGCCGGTAATGTGAGTCTGGGCCGAGCACAGGTTGAAAATTCTGAGGGACAGGTTGTTATACCTGCAGTTATGGGTCAGGTAACGGCTCAGGACAGCGGCGTCATCAACGCGGTCAATATCGCGTTGGATCATGGTGGTATAACTGTTAATGATACTGAAGGGCAATTGCTGTTGCAGGCGACAGGTAATATTACTCAAAATGCGGCTGCAGACGGTATTAGGGTTAAATCGCTGACAGCTGTTATCGGCGGCGGGCAAAGCCTGCTGAGCCAAAATAACGAAATCAGTAATTTCTCAGCTCAAAGTATCGGGCAGGATAACAGCATCAATGGTGGGGTAGAATTTGTTAGCAATGCAGCTGCTGGACTAACGGTACAACTGAATAACTTACAGGTCAAAGAGGGAAATGTAAGTATCAGCAATATCGCTGCTGGCGGCGCTATGGTGATTAAGGGCGGTATAAATGCTGCTGTTGGTAATATCGAGTTTAGTGGCAAAGGTGATCTGTCTACTGAAGGTGTGCTGCAAGCAGCAGAGGACATCAAAATGACTGCCTCTGGCAGTATTATCAATCATGATAATGTGACTGCCGGTGCGATGCTCGACATGCAGGCAGGTAAGGATATCACCAATAATAGCACGGTCGAGGCCGGAGAGGCCCTGACGATGACCGCTGAGGGTAGTATCGCTAATAAGGATACAATAAATGCCGGCGGCGTTGTAATGCTGCAGGCGCAGACCGATATCAGTAACAGCGCGGCTGTTACCAGTGGCACGGGTTTTGGCATAAGTATGACTGCAGTTACGGGCGGTATTGCCAATAAAGGCAGTGTAATTTCCGGGGCAGATGTAGCGCTGAAAGCACAGCAGGATATCTTCAACGAAGATGATATCAGAGCTGATGCAAAAATTTTGATGGAAGCAGCAGAAAGAGATATCGTCAATCAGGGCAGCCTGACTGCAGGTGCTGAAGACGTAGCTATCGACCTTTTAGCAGGCAGGGGTGATATCCTTAATACTAACAGCAGTGCGGCGATCACTGCCGTGGGCAAGGTGCAGATGCAGGCCCAGGCAGGCAATATCGGCAATGCTGCGACGATTGCCAGTGGCACAGGCGCTGATGTACTGCTTACTGCTGACGGTAATATCGTTAACAGCGGTGTAATCGGGTCAGGCAGGCTGGTAAGCTTTGCGGCCGGCAGTAATATCAGTAATACTGCTGCAATAACGGCAGTAGACTCCATTACAATGACTGCTGAAAACGACATCAATAACAGTGATATGCTTACAGCTGGCAGCAGTGTAATTTTGACAGCCGGTAATGATATCGGCAACACTGCTGCAATAACTGCAGCGGAGGCTATTACGATGGAGGCCGCGAGCGATATCACAAGTGACGGCACGCTTACGGCTGTTAAGGATGTACAACTGATCGCTGACGGCGGTAATATCAACATCGACGATGGCGGAACTGTCACTTCCAAACAGGGCAGCATCAACCTGGTAACTAAAAATACCGGTGCGGCAGGCCAGGGAGCGATCACGGTCAACGCTGCGCTGGACGCTAAAAATGCTATCAATGTGCTGGCTGATCACGGTGATGTCTTTATCGGGGCAGATGCAACGGCTCAAGATGGTATCCTGACAGTGAACGTGGCAGAAGGCAATATTAAGAGCAATCACTTTGACGGCGGTGAAAATCCTGGCGGCAGCGATGTCAAGCTGACATCGGTTAACGGTTCAGTGGATATTTACACAGGTAAAGGCGATGTTGATCTGCACGAGGTCTATGCTAAAGATAAAGCTTCTGTCGGTACAGAAAACGGCCATTTAAGGTTGTGCAAGATCGACGGCAATATCGTTGTCCTGATCATCAAAGATATGGATAACAACATGGACGTAAAAGAGATCATCGCCGGTAATCAGATCGTTATCAGCGGCAACAAGATTTCGCTGGATGATATTAAACAGCGGGATGATGCTGACGGCATGCTGATCATCAGCCCCGGCGGTGCTGATGCTGACGAGCCGATCGAGAGTTTTAACATTAAGAACATCAACACCGGCAACGGTGTCAGGTTCGACAAACTGTGGGTAAAAAATGCTGACCTGCATGTAGACAGCGGCAGATTTTATATTGACAAATTGGCAGTCGTAGATGTGGCCCATTTCAGCAATCGTGATATGCGGACGGCAGTTTATGGAACACCGGCGCTGCGTGATGGCAGTGACAGCATCTACTGGTACGACCATGCGGCAAATGATCCGAAGCACGATCTGCTGGGCTGGCATAACGACAATTATCTGGGCAACTGGATGCACCTGTACTTTACCGATAAATATCGGACACAGATCAGCAACGGTGTGTTACTATCGCTGAAGGATCATTATTATGTTCATAACCAGAGATTCACAGGTGAAGATCATCTGCGCTTCCTGAAAAAGGAAATGCCGCTGGATGTACATGAAAAGAATAATAATCCCAGGATTTCGCTCTATCAACGCTTTGCTTTGTACGAGCTGCCTGAAGCGGAACAGCAGGAAGGTGCTGAAGCTTCTATAGTAGTAGCGGAAGATGTATAGGCTGAGCGGCAAAAAATAGTGGAGGCGGCCTGGAGCCGTCTCCATAATCAAAAGGAGCTATGCAGATGAATAAAAAAGCAGAAGATTTTAAAAAATATTTAGAAACGAAGGCTATCACCTGCTTTACTGTAGAAGAGATCGATGATGACCAGCTCAACACGGTGGTGTTCAGATCGACAATAGAGGTAGAAGGGGTGCAGCTGCCTACGATTATTATTTTAGACAGCAGCATCTATGGTATGGTAAGGGTACTGATAGCGCCGAGCGCCTTGAAAGAGAGTAATGAACTTGACCTGCTGCGGCAGATCAACAGCACTAACAGTAAATACAAGGTGTTTAAATATTATTTGGGTGAAAACGGGGAATTGTATTTGGAAAGCTGTATTTTGCTGCCTAAAGGCAAATCAGAAGGCGATCTGATCTACACCGTGCTGGATGTTATCATCAAACATTTACAAGACGAGTATAAAAGTCTTATGAAGTTGATCTGGCAGTGAGCTGCGGCTCAAAATCAGCTGCTGCTATGGCAGATCAGTAAAAACTAAAACAGCTGCTTTCTAAAAATATAGAAAGCAGCTGTTTTTATAATGTGGTTTATTCGCCTAAATAATCTTTGGCGACGATGCTGCTCAGCAGCTCAAGTCGTACCAGGGCATCGTCGATATCGCGCCCCAGCAGATCACGGATCTGGTTAAGACGGTATAAAAGTGTATTACGGTGAATAAACAGTGCCTGTGATGTTTTAACAAGATTGCCGTTGCAGTATAAGTACTGACGCAGCGTTTCCAGCAGCTCCGAATTATTTTTGCTGTCATGCTGCAGGAGCACACCGAGATTATAGTGATAGTATTCGCGGATTTCTTCTTTATCATCGATTTTAAACAGCAGGCGGTATAAACCAAGCTGGGAATAGTAGACAATGTGATTGCTGCGTCCCATCTTTTTCCAGAGCAGCAGCGCTTTCTGCGCTTCCTGATAACTGATTTTGATCTGTTCGACATCGGCGTAAGGACGGCCAAAGCTGAGGTAAAGGTTGCTGCCGCTGTAGAGCTGGCTTAAAAGACCGCAGACAGTTTCCAGATAAGCTGCCGCCTCAGCTGCTTTTTCCTGTGTAGGCGCGCTGGCAAGGCAGATCACATTATTGCCGTAGACCAATGTGGTGACCGGCAGCTGTTTCTCTTTACAAAGACTGTCGACAGAATGCTGCAGTTTATCTTCAAGACTGTCATGGCCTGCATCTGTCATGATTTCATCAGCGGGGTGACTGACGTTAAAAACAGCAATAAATTTATATTCCAGTAAGTGGATATCGTTGATGATCGCCGTATCAAGCATTTGCCGGTAATCAACATCGGAAGCAAAAAGCAGGCGGCCCAGAAAGTTTTTTGACTTTTTGATTTCAAATTTATCACGCATTATCAGGTCGGTTATTTCGCGCGTTACATCAATCAGCTTTACGTCCCAGGGCATTTCAAAAAGCGGGAAATCGGCTGCGTCGGCCTGGGCCAGCAGTTCTTCTGGAATAGAGTTGATATATTCATTGCCGACCAAGATTACAAGACCGGCTAATTTTTTTTGGATACATTCTAAAATGAGATCCTTAAGTTTATCGGCGCTGTGCACAATGCCGGTAATAAACAGCAGCTCGCCGCCGTGAACCCATTGCGAGACAGTTGAAGTCTGTCCTACGTAGGGCCAGGTGACCGTACGGTCCAGGCCGTTTGGCCCGGCAACCAGCTTGATACGTTCAAAATATTTTAAAGTCAATAGATCCTGACAGGTAACAGACATGGTAGGCCTCCTTGTGGTCGAATAGTCAAATGCTTATTTTATTATATCAAATTCCAATACTCGGCAGCAGGAAATTTAAGCGGACGAATAAAGTGTAGCTAGTGTTACAAAAATTATTTATTATTATTTATACTCTAAAACATGAATTTTCAGAAACTGCGTGCTATAATTAAAGTAATAAGAAAAATAATAATTTATGGGAAGGTGTGAGTTATATGACGGCAGAATTCAAAAAATGCTGGATGCTTAAAATTTATACGGGCGAGGACGTTATAGTAGGCAACGATCCCCTGTACAGAACGATTCTTGAAGAAGCCCGCCGTTTAAAGATCGCCGGCGCTACCGTCATTAAAGGTATCGAAGGTTATGCGACCGAAGTGCGTGGGATCGACCGTCGTCCGGTATCACTTTTTACCGGTGTTTCCAACCTGCCTGTTTTGGTGACAATCGTCGATCAGAAAGAAAATTTGGAAAAGCTGATCCCGTTTTTAGAGAAAAAGGCTACGCATGCGCTGGTGTTGTTTGAAGAAAGTACGGCTTTGGTTACTGACTATATGCGTCAGGTGATTGCCAAACGTCAGGCTGACGGGCTGGAAAAATAAGTTTTGCCCTTATAAAAAAATTTGGCCGCAGGTTTTACAGCCTGCGGTTTTTTATGCCCGACAGCGTATTTATCGGCAGGACTTAGCAGGATTTTTCGGGAAGATTGCGAATAATAATAAGTGGTTTACTATGCCTGAAGGAGGGTATGCAAATGGATATGAATCAGGAAACTAAGGTCACTGTCATTGACGACCGGCTGCGTCAGGAGGAAGCTGAAACTTTGTGCCGCTGGGCTGCTGCCCGCGCCGGGGTTATCGTTGTTGCTCCGTTGCTTGGAACAATGGCGCTGATTGCTAATGATGTGTATCTGGTGATAAAATTAGGCAGTGTTTATGAAGAAGAAATCGGAGAAAAGGCGGCCGTAAGCCTGCTGAGTTCTTTAGGAGCTTATTTTGTAGGCAGTACGCTGACGACACTGATCCCGTTTGCTCCCTTGCAGATACCTGTAGCTGTAGGGACTACCTATGCGCTGGGACGGGTCGTTACCGAATGGCTGAAGGCCGGTAAACCGGCGGACCTGAGTCCGTTTAAAACTGTGTATGATGATGCTTTGCGTGAAGCAAAGAAAAATATTGAGCTTTTTAAAAATGACCCTAAAAAAGATGAACCACTGGGTGATGAAAGTAAAAAATACGATTTGTGATCAAACCATAATGAATGGAGGTCCTTTATGTACGAGAACTATGATGTAGCGATTATCGGCGGTGGCCCTGCGGCTGTTTTCGCAGCTTATGAATTTACTCTGAAATATCCGACGGTCAGTCTGATCATGCTGGAGGAAGGCAATCCAATCGAACGGCGTCAATGTCCGCTGGCTGCAAAAAAAGTGGATCATTGCCTGCGTTGTGTCCCTTGTGATATCATGCGCGGTTTTGGCGGTGCCGGTGCTTTTTCGGACGGTAAGTATAATTTTACGACTGAATTCGGCGGCTGGCTGAGCGAGTATATTCCGGAAAAGACTGTAATCGAGCTGATTGATTATGTTGATGAGCTTAATTGCCGTCATGGCGCTCCCGGCGAATATTTCAGCACAAAGAACAGTACTATCGGCGGTCTGGCGCTGGGACATGATCTGCACCTTTTAAACGCCAAGGTCCGGCATCTGGGGACTGAAAATAACCTTATTATTATGGAGCATATTTATAAATATCTGGCTGAGCGAATGGAGATCCGCTGTAATACCCATGTGGAAACTATCAAACGGCACGGTGACGGTTTTGAACTGGGCGTTCGCGGCGAGGATAAAGCTGATATTCGCTGTGATTATCTGATTGCTGCTCCCGGACGTGCCGGTGCGGAATGGTTTACCGAACAGTGCCGCGGACTGGGATTGTCCTTTATTAACAATCAGGTCGACGTAGGCGTGCGGGTAGAGGTGCCGGCGCAGGTCTTTAAACACATTACTGACGAAGTCTATGAAGCTAAGCTGGTCTACCGGACACGGCAGTATAATGATCTGGTCCGTACTTTCTGCATGAATCCCAACGGTTATGTAGTGGCCGAAAATACTGACGGCATCATTACAGTCAACGGGCACAGCTTCCGCGATCCCAAGCTGCACAGTCATAATACGAATTTTGCTTTACTGGTCAGCAATAAATTTACAGAACCGTTTACTGAACCGCATCAATACGGCAAACGTATCGCTTCTTTTTCCAATATGCTGGGCGGAGGCGTGCTGTTGCAGCGTTTCGGCGATTTGATCAAAGGCCGGCGTACTAATGAAAGACGTCTGGAAAAGAGCTTTACTAAGCCTACCTTGTCGGCTACGCCCGGCGATTTGAGCCTGGTGCTGCCTAAACGCCATTTGGATAATATCATCGAAATGATTTATGCGCTGGATAAGGTGGCGCCGGGGATGGCTAATGCCGATACCCTGCTTTACGGTGTAGAGGTAAAATTCTACAGTGCGCGTCTGGAACTTGATGATAAGCTGGAAACTAAGATCCCGAACCTGTTCGCCGTCGGCGACGGTGCCGGTATCACCAGGGGGTTGTCACAGGCCAGTGCGAGCGGAGTCCATGTTGCCCGCCAGATCGGCGCGCGGCTATGCGGAGGAGCGGATTAATTTTATGATGAACGGAGCAAAGTCATGACCTTGCCTCTTATCAGTATGCGGCAGATAACGAAACGGTTTCCCGGCGTTATCGCCAACAATAAAATAAATTTGGAATTGTATCCCGGTGAGATACATGCGCTCTTGGGTGAAAACGGCAGCGGTAAAAGTACTTTGATGAGTATCCTTACAGGTCTTTACAAGCCTACAGAAGGCTGTATCATGGTTGGCGGGGAGGAAGTAAAGTTTGCTTCGCCTGCTGACGCCATTGCCAGCGGTATCGGGATGGTACATCAGCATTTTAAACTGATCGAATCTTTTACGGTAGCTGAGAATATCGTTCTGAGCCAGAGCAAAGGTGGTTTTTTGCTGAAACCGGAGCAGATCATAGCAGATATTGAAAGTCTGGGTGAGAAATATGGACTGCAGGTAGATCCGCGGGCCTATGTCTGGCAGCTTGGTGTGGGAGAAAAACAGCGTGTGGAGATCTTGCGGATGCTTTATCATCGCAGCCGGGTGCTGATCCTGGATGAGCCTACGGCTGTTCTGACGCCGCAGGAGACACGCGAGCTGTTCGTCAATCTGAGAAAGATGGCAGACGACGGCTGTGCGGTAGTTTTTATTTCCCACAAACTCAACGAAGTCGAGGAATTGGCTGACCGAGTAACTGTTTTGCGCGGCGGCTGTGTAACCGGCAGCGCCGCAAAAGAAGATATGCGTCGCGACAAGCTGGTGCAGATGATGATCGGCCGCGAGGTGCTGAATACCTATGAAAAAAACTGCGAGCACTGCGGTGAAGTGGTGCTGCAGCTGGAGCAGGTTTCAGCTCTCAATGATATGAATACGGTTGGACTGAACAATGTCAGGCTTGCAGTCAGAGCTGGTGAAATTTATGGTATCGCCGGAGTATCGGGCAACGGTCAGCGCGAGCTGGCTGAGGTACTTGCCGGACTGCGGCCGTCGATGGGCGGAAAAATATTTTTTTACGGACAGGACCTTACCAATAAAAAACCGAAAGAAATGATCGAAGCAGGTATCAGTTATGTGCCGGAGGATCGTCTGGGTATGGGGCTGGTGCCAAATCTGGATTCTGTCAATAACGTGATCCTGAAAGAATATGACGGTAAATTTTCCAAAGGCTGGCGGATTCGGCGTGAAGCTGCTATAGCGGCGACAAAACGTATCGTAGAAGATTTTGATGTGAAGCTGGGATCGATTTTCCAGCCGGTGAAGATGATGAGCGGCGGCAATCTGCAAAAACTGCTGCTGGGACGCGAGATAGCCGCTAAACCCAAGCTGATGATCGTACTGTACCCGGTACGCGGCTTGGATATAGGTGCTATCGAAGCAGTGCACAAGCTGCTGCTGCAGCTGAAAGAAGAACAGACTGCGATCATTCTGGTATCGGAAGAGCTGGAGGAAATCGCAAAGCTGGCTGATCGTGTAGGCGTTATGTTTGCCGGGCAGATTTTAGGTGAATTCCCTGTCAGCGAAATGGATACAGAAAAAATCGGCGCTTTGATGGCGGGTATTACCGAAGCGGGAGGTGCGGGCGTATGAAGCTGGTAATGGAAAAACGTCTGGCACCCAGTCCGCTGATGCGCTCGCTGGTGCCGGTGGTGGCAGCTTTCGCCGCTCTGGTTTTCTGCGGTATCTTTTTTGCAGTGACGGGGCGCGATCCTTTTGAGGTATATTATGCCATGTTCAGCGGTGCGTTAGGTTCTGAGTATGGTATTTCGGAAACGATCGTCAAAATGATACCGCTGGCGATGTGCGGATTAGGCATTGCCATTGCCTTCAGGATGCAGATCTGGAATATCGGCGCTGAAGGGCAGTTTTATATGGGAGCCTGTGCGGCCAGCTGGCTGCCGCTGACTTATCCTGACCTGCCTTCTATGATTATGCTGCCGGGCATGCTGTTGCTGGGAGCTGCGGCAGGCGGGATGTGGGGACTTTTAGCCGGGTGGTTCAAAACCAAGTGGCTGGTCAGCGAACTGATAACTACGCTGATGATGAATTATATTGCAATTTTATGGGTCAATTATCTGGTCTATGGTGCGTGGCGTGATCCTAAGGGCTTGAATTTTCCTTTGACAGCGGCCTTCAGCGAGTCGGCTTTGCTGCCCTCTTTCGGAGATCTGCGCGTACATGCCGGTATCATTATTGTATTTGTTTTAGCGGCAGTTCTGGCAGTAGTTTTTCGTGATTCCCGCTGGGGCTACGAGACACTTGTTATTGGTTCCAATCCTACGGCTGCCCGTTATGCCGGGATCAATATTCCCAGAAATGTTTTGCTGGTGATGCTGCTAAGCGGTGCTGTCTGCGGGATGGGCGGCATGATTGAAGTCAGCGGCATCGTTGGCAAGCTGCAGCCGGGTATCAGTCCCGGTTATGGTTATACGGCAATTATTGTGGCCTGGCTGGCGCGGCTGCATCCGGCAGCGATTATCGTAGTAGCTTTTTTGTTTGCGATTATCCATGTCGGCGGGTTTATGGTGCAGACACTGGGGATTCCTTCGGCTGTGGCAACAATGCTGCAGGGAGCTATTTTATTCTTTGTCGTCGGCGCTGATATCTTTACCAATTATCAGCTGCGCCTGATCAAAAATGAAGGAGGCGAAGAGAGTGAATGAGACATTGCTCATTTCAATTTTAGCTGCCTCTATTACGGCCGGTACCCCTATTTTGTTTGCTGCGCTGGGTGAACTGATTTCCGAGCGAGCTGGTGTTACCAATCTGGGTGTGGACGGGATGATGCTGGTCGGTGCCTGTGCCGGGTTCATTGCCGCTCAGCAGACGGGCAGTCTTCTAAGTGGTGTTGGGATGGCGCTGCTGGCAGGTTCATTGATGGCGCTGATACACGCTTTTCTGACTGTCACCCTGCGGGCAAACCAGGTCGTCAGCGGTTTGGCGCTGACATTGTTTGGCACGGGTCTATCCGGGTATCTGGGTTTGGATTATGTGGGGCAGCAGGCGACTGTTGTTTTCAGTAAGCTGGCTGTACCGGGGCTCAGTGAGATCCCGGTGCTGGGGCCGGTACTGTTCAGGCAGGATCTGCTGGTTTACTGCAGTTATATTTTAGTGGCTGCTGTTGCTTTTTATCTGTACCGTACAAGAGCAGGGCTGTTTATGAGGGCTTTGGGAGAAAATCCGGCTGCTGTAGATGCTGTAGGCGTCAATGTTTTTGGACTGCGGTATTTATATGTGATCATGGGCGGTGCTTTAGCCGGTTTGGGCGGCGCGTATTTGTCGCTGGCTTATGCTCCCTGCTGGCTGGAAAATATGACGGCCGGACGCGGCTGGATCGCGGTGGCACTTGTAATTTTTGCTCTGTGGGATCCCTGGCGTGCGCTGCTTGGTTCGTATCTTTTCGGCGGCATTGATGCTTTGGGCTTTCATTTGCAGGTCGTTGGCCTGCCCGTGTCTGTTTTTATTTTGAATATGCTTCCATATATTTTTACAATAGTGGTTTTGATTTTGGTTCTGGCCCGCAAAGGGGGCCGTCTGGCAGCGCCTCAGGCGCTGGGGCAGCCTTATGACAGGGAAGAACGTTAAACGAGGAGAGCTGTTATGGAATTTTTTATTTTCTTATGCTTTATGTCTTTTGTGTCTTTTGCTGTGGCCTTCCTGGCTTACGGACTGGTGATCCGTCTTATGGGGACGACGAGTTCTGCAAGCCGTTATTCGCAGATCATTCTTGTGCCGATAGCGATCATTGGTTATGATTTTCTGACGATCACTGCGCCGGCCGAATACCGTTATGTTATCGGCGGCCTGCCGATGCTGCTTTTAGGATTAATGCTGCTGTATTACCGTTTTGGTAAAGGCGGCAGTATGGATGATGCTCCGGCACCGTCAGAGATCAAAAAAGTAAGTAAAAAATCCCTGAAGCATCAGGCGAAAAAAAATAAAGTTAAATAATTTTGCTTTAGCAGGAATTTAGGCTGTAAAAAGAGAAATTAACAGTGAAACCAATAAGCTTATTATTGATTTTGAATATTCTAAAAGCAGTTAAGATAGCAGGAGGTGCGTATTATGTTTAAAAAAATCTTAGTACCTGTAGACGGTTCCGAAACCGCATGGCGCGCATTGAATAATGCGTTGGAGATCGGTAAAAAATTTGAGAGTGAAATTTTGGTAGTGAACGTAATCCAGCCTTATAATAATGCTGCTCTTTTGGCAGTCCCGCTTGACCATGCTACGATTAATCAGGGTAACAGCGAATTGGAAAAAGTCGGTGATAAGGTTTTGGAACTGGCCAAAGAAATGGTCGGCTCCTATCCGCATAAAGTTGAATATGATATGGAAGTAGGGCATCCGTCGGAACGGATCATCGCTTTGTCCAAAAAAGTGGAAGCCGACGCGATCGTTTTGGGCAGCCGCGGACTCAGCGGCATTGCTGAATTTTTCCTGGGCAGCGTCAGTTCCAAGGTTTCTCAGTATGCAACAGTGCCGGTACTGATCGTAAAATAATTGCGGAGCTGTGTTTAAAGTTTTGATGAAGGATGATGAATATGTTAAAAAAAATCCTCGTACCTATCGACGGGACTGAATATTCCTGGCGGGCCATGGAATATGCCGCTTCGCTGGCAAAGCTGTCGGGTGGACACCTGGTTATTTTGACGGTCGTTAAGCCGGGGATTAAAGCTGTCGGCGGTGCTCCTTTGGAAGAAGAACTGGTCTACAGTGCCAATGGGCCGGTGATGCAGATCGGCAATGAGGTGCTGGGCGCTGCCAAGCACTTAATGGACAAACAGGAAATCCCCTGCGATTATCTGCTGGCTATCGGCAGTAGAGCAGCTGAAGAAATAATTAAGCTGAGCCGTCGAGAAAACTGTGACAGCATTGTTATTGGCAGCCGCGGTTTTGGAGCTTTGGAAGGGCTTTTAAAAAGCAGTGTCAGTAAAACGGTGATCGAAGAATCCGAACTGCCAGTTATTGTAATTAAATAAAAGTGGTCTTTGAGGCGTTGTGTATAAATTACACAGCGCCTTTTGTTGTTTTAAGAATAAAAATATTCTAAAAAACCAAAAATATTGAATAGATATTATAATGATGTTATAATACAAAAGGATAAACAAAATGCAAACTTTTAAAAATGTTAAAAATAAATATCCTGAAGAAGCTTTTTTTAACTAAAGTAAAAGTTGCGACTGGGAATATTTATAAAAGAGGTGCAGAAATGAGCTCGAAAATGATGGGTTTCGACGAATTTCCTCAAATAGCGCGTACAGAAACGGCAAGAGCGATCTATCTGATTGATGTTGATACCTGTGAAATTGTTTATATGAATAAGAGTGCAAAAGACATGCTGCAGCTGGCTTATGAAGATGACAGCTACTGCGGTAAAAAATGTTATACGGTTTTACAGGGACTGAACAGCAAGTGCAGGTTCTGCCGGAATAATCTGCTGACTACAGAGCGCATGTTTGTGGAAGAAATATATCAGCCGTCGGTACAGCGCTATTTACAGGTCAAGAGCATTTTATTCAATTATATGGGGCGTCGTCTGCGTTTTGAAATTCTATATAATTTTAAGGAAGAAGAACTGGAACAGCAGAAAAAATATCTGGATCAAAAATTGGAACAGATCCGTTGGGTAGATAATCTTACAGGACTGTATAATAGAGAGAAATACAGCAGTCTGTTGAAGGATATAGAAATTAAGAAAATACGGCATATTGGTATTGTCGATATGGATATCAACGGGCTGCGCAATATCAATGCAACCAAGGGCTATCATTCGGGTGACAGGGTCCTGATCAGGATAGCAGCACTTATCAAAAGTGTTTTTGGCGTTAATTCATTTCGTGTCGGCAGTGATGAGTTTGTCAGTTTGGCGCTGAATATGGATAAAGCGGATTTTGAAGCAAAAGTAGCGGCGCTGAAAGCTAAATTCAGTGCAGAGACAGATTTCAGGGTCTCGGTCGGCAGCTTATGGAGCGATAATTGCCGGGATATTTATAAAAAAGTATCTCAGGCAAATGCGGTGATGGAAGCGACAAAATCGTTTGGCTATAAAAATCTGACCGCCGATTATAATCATAAAGCAGAAAGCGCGCACCGGCTGTTGGCCGAGATCGCGGAAGGAAGGTTCAAAGTTTACCTGCAGCCGAAAATAAACCTGCAGACAGGTCTGATAGAAGGTGCCGAGGCCCTGGTCAGAAAAATCGACGATCAGGGAGTGATAATAGCGCCGGATAATTTTATTCCTGGTTACGAAGAAAATGGTTTGATAAATTATATCGACATCTTTGTTCTGAAGACAGTCTGCCGGATGCTGAAAGACTGGCGTGAACGTGGCGGCAGAGTTTTTAAGATGTCTGTAAATGTTTCGCGGGTAACGTTGATTGCGGAAGATACAATCAAAAACAGTGTGGCTATCTGTAAGAAATATGGTATTGATCCATGTCTGATAGATGTGGAGATCACGGAAAGCTTTGGTTTGCTGGAAAAAGAGCTGCTTGTGGATTTGATCAAACGGATGCATGAGGCTGGCTTCAGTATTTCCATGGACGATTTCGGTACTAGCTTTTCTAATCTGGAATTATTGTCACAGGTGCATTTTGATACGGTAAAGTTTGACAAAAGTCTTACGGACAGTATCGTAGACAATCCTAAAACGCAGATTTTGTTTAAGGCGGCGGTTTCTATGTGCCGTGAATTTGGCGATACGCTGACTTTGGCTGAGGGCATTGAAAATGAAGAGCAGCTCAAGGTTTTGCAAAAGCTGGGCTGCCAGTTGGGTCAGGGTTATTATTTTGCCCGACCGCTGCCTGAAGACGAGTTTTGGGAGCGTTATGTAAAAAAATAAAAAGCATAAAAATAACCCCGCTGCATTATTGCAGCGGGGTCTTCTTCTTCAGGTTCAGTATGAGCGTCGGCCCATTTCCGGATGCGCTACGGGTTTTAGATGCAGGCGCTTGGCCTGTTCTACGGCTTTATCCAGCGGCAGGTCCTGTCGTCCGGACTTGCTTTCAAAGACACAGCAGGGAGTATCGCTTCCTACTTCTCCGCCTGGAAGATAAATATATTCCTGATTATCGTTATCGCCGAGAATAATACCGGCCAATAATTGTTCTGCTAGTATTTTTGACATAATATCCTCCTAGAACATGCGGCGTTTCCACAACCAGTAGCCTGTACCTACAGAAATCAGCAGGGCGATGGAAGTGATGGTGACAAAACCGAATTCGTTACCTTCCAGAGGCACCGGAACGTTCATGCCCCATAAGCCGCCGATAGTTGTGGGGATAGCTAAAATAATGGTTACAGAAGCCAGGAACTTCATAACTAAGTTCAGGTTATTACTGATGATAGAGGCAAATACTTCCATCATGCTGTTAAGAATATGGCTGTACATTTCAACCATTTCAATAGCCTGCTTATATTCAATGATGACGTCTTCCAAAAGGTCTTCGTCTTCTTCGTAGAGCTTGATCAAATGTCCTGACTGATTTGTAGAACGCAGACGCAGCAGTTTTTCAGTAACGATATAATTGCTGCGCAGGGAAGTAGTAAAGTAGGTCAGTGACTTCTGAAGATCCAGCAGGTTGAATAACTCGGAGTTTTCCATGGATTTACGCAGATGCTGCTCTAGTTCATCAGTACGTTTGATGATGATACGAATATACTTTAGATATAAAGTAGCTGATTTATAAAGGATCTGGAACAGGAACCGCGTTTTTTTGAAGGTGCTGAAGAAACGATGATTATAGGAAGAAAAGTCAGCAACAACAGCGTTAGGCTCCAGACAGACGGTGACAATAAAGTCTTCAGCGATGATAATGCCGAGCGGAAGTGTGTCGTAGTCTTTGTTACTGCGTAAAAAAGGAATATCGACCAGGATCAGGATCTGGTCGTCTTCGGTTTCGATACGCGATTTTTCTTCTTCGTCAAGCGCGGCCGTCAGAAAATCCAGTTGGATCTTAGTAGCGGCGGCTATTTCATGCAGTTCTTCAGGGGAGGGACTGACAATGTCGATCCAGCAGCCCTTTTCTAATTGTTCAAGCTCAAGCTCATCGATGCCGTTTGGTGTACTTTTGAGGATCTTATACATTGCAGGTGCCCCCTTTCCTTGGAATTTGCGATGTTGTTATTTGTTTAGATGCTGCTCCAGGGCCTGAGCCAGCTGGTCGCCGCAGGAGGTGCTGCGGTTGCCGCAGTGAATGCCGCGCAGTTTTGCGGCAACTTCCTCGACGGGAAGTCCTTCTACCAGGATGCCGATAGCTTTAAGATTGCCGGGGCAGCCGTTGACGAAAGTAACATTATGGACCTTGCCGTCAACGATGTCATAATTTATTTGTTGAGAGCAGGTGCCGCTGGTTTTGTAAGAATACATAAATTTAAGCCTCACTTATCAGGGAATTTCAGATAAATAAATCTTCTGTAATCTTTTTTACATTCGACATAAAAATCTAAAATCCTTGTTGCCGGCAGCAAAGTATAAAAAATTTTACAAGGCAGCCAGCGAATGTAAATGAGCTAAAGAAAGTAAAAAAGTGTTTTAAAAAGCTGTTTTACTTCACTTTGCAGAAGAAAATTGATATAATTATATCCATACTTGATGGGTAGGAGGGTAGTATGGCAGCAGGCGCCTTCTGAGGCGCGGAGTGGTTTTAATAAGCAGCAATGTAGCAGCGTAGAAAGGTAGTGTGGCATTTGTCTATTCAGTTGATTATCGTGTGCGTGTATATCGCGCTTTTGTTTGGTATCAGTTTTTATGTTAAAAGGCGGGCTGATAAAGGCTCGACGGAGTATTTGTTTGCCGGGCGTAAATTAAGTGCCGGCCTGATCGCGGTCAATATTACGGGGCTTGCGGTCGGTGCGGCTTCTACAGTGGGCGTTGCTGAAAATGCCTTTAAAGTAGGTATGGCGGCAGGCTGGTATAATGCAGCCTGGGCAGCGGGGGCTGTCGTGATGGGGCTTGTTGCCGCTGGGAAACTGCGGGCGATGAAGATTTCTACGATCCCGGAATTTTTTGAGAAATACTATGATACGAAAGGTCGTGTCATCAGCGCGGTCGGTCTTGTTATTATTATGTCTGTTATTACGGCGCTGCAGTATTTGGCGGGCGGGGCGATTCTGGCTTCGCTGCTGCCTGACATTTTCAGTTTTAAAGGCGGCATGATGATGAGTGCCGTTGTTTTCATCGGCATCACCCTGATCGGCGGTCTGTGGTCCTCAGGTCTTTCCAATATCGTCAGCGTCTGTCTGATTTATGTCGGTGTCCTGTATTCCTGCTTTGCCGCCGTCAATAATGCCGGCGGGATCGAGAATATTGCGGCTCAGCTGCCGCCGACGCTGGATTGGTTCGATCCTTTGGCTGGTATACCGATGGCGGTCATTATCGGCTGGTTCATAGTTATGGTCACACAAGCGATCACGGCACAGGGACCGGTGCAGATTGCCTGTGGTGCCCGTGATGCCAAAACTGCCCGTAAAGGTTTTCTTTTAGGCGGCATTTTGATTTTCCCGATCGGATTTTTATGCGCGCTGCTCGGCATTGTAGCGAAGGTTTCTTTCCCGGATATTACGGCGACTATGGCTTTGCCGAAAGTCGTTATGAGTCTGAACCCGGTGGCATCAGGAACGACGCTGGCTGCCTTGTGGGCGGCCGATGTTTCTACTGCCTGCACGATCCTTTTGGGGGCGGGCACTTTGTTCAGTCAGGATATTTACAAACGTTTTATTAATCCTTCTGTCAGCGATGAAAAATTTGTCACTGTCAATCGTCTGACTATTTTCGGGGTTGGTTTGATAACCTTATGGTTTGCTTTCAATGCCGCAGGTATTTTGAAGACCATGATTGCCGGTCTGTCGATGACTACCGCTCTGACCTGTGTCTTTTTATTTACTGTGTTTGCGCCGGGGCTGTGCCGCAGAAGCAGTGCTTTTTATACAACGCTGGTCGGACTTTTAGGGCTGGTGGTCTGGGAATTTGTACCGGCGCTCCATGTTCTGCAGCATGTAATTTATTTTGAATGGCTTATTTGTATTGTAACCTTTTTAATAGTGGCAGTTGTTGATAAAACTCCGATTAAAGTACCGGAATATGTAGAGGAAGAGGCTTGATATTATGACCGACAGCAAACTCACCAGTATTGAAATCGGCCGTGCGGCCCTGAAAATAGCTGTTACAGGTTCACGCAGCGAAGAGCAGAGAATCAAGCAGGAACTGGCTGAACAGGGTATTCGTTCGACAGCGGTCGATTTTGGCGGGGAATTTATTCCGTCTATTGTCAAGATTGTTGAGCGTGCTGTAGTGGCAGCGCAGAGGCAGGGCCTGGTTTCAGATACGCATGTTGGCGCCGGTGCGGTAGCAGGCGCTGCTCATGCGGCTTTAGAGCAGGTGAAAACCAAGGCTTTGGGCTTTAATGTCGGCGGTAAGATCGGTATTGCCCGCTGCGGTGAGCATTTGTGCGTTGCTATTTATATGGCGGTAGGCGTGCTCAATCTCAATGAGTTGTGTGTAGGTCTGGCGCATCGTTCGCTGGATAATGTGGAATAAGGACGCAATAGTAAAAGCAGTGAGGTTATTATGAATATATTTGATGTTATCGGACCGGTAATGATTGGTCCGTCCAGCTCGCATACGGCTGGAGCCGTACGTTTATCGTTATTGGCGATCAGCATTCTGGGGGCCTGGCCGGTAAAGGCGCAGATTGCTTTGCATGGGAGCTTTGCTCAAACTTACCGCGGCCATGGCACGGATATGGCGCTTCTTGCGGGACTGATGGGCTGGCTGCCGGATGATGCCAGGATTCCGCAGGCAATGGATTTTGCGCAGAAGCAGGGCTTGGAATACGCATTTTCCACGATCAATCTAGGTGATCTGACACATCCAAATACGGTCTATTTTAAATTGACGGCTGCAGACGGCAGACAATGCGAAGTTATTGGTTCTTCTATTGGCGGCGGACAGGTTCTGGTAACTTCTATTGACGGTGCGGCTGTAGAACTGAGCGGTAAGCTGCCGGCGATCCTTACCTTGCATAAGGATAAACCTGGTGTTATTTCCCTGGTTAGCAGCGCTTTGGCAAGTGCCGGTATCAATATTGCCGGTATGCGGGTTTTCAGGGCGAATAAAGGCGGGTTGGCAACGATGGTCATTGAATGTGACCAGGTCGTGCCGGAGCCGATAATCAATCTGGTTGCTGCTTTGGAACCTATGCAGTCGGTGCGGTTCATCCGTAATGTTTTGTGAGGTGCAGCGTGATTAACGAGAAAATTTCTTTAAGGACCTGGATTGAGGACGCAGCTGATCAGGGTGTTCCGTTACATACTTATCTGCTGAAGCTCAGCAGCGAAGAGCTTGAACTGAGTGAAGATGCTATATTAGAGCAGATGCAGACAATGCTGCAGGTAATGGAAGAATCGGCAGCATTCGGTCTGACCGGGGTAAGTTCACACAGCGGCCTGACTGGTGGTGCTGCTAAAAAGCTGCAGGAGGCCAGACAGTCTGAAAATTATAAAAATATTTTAGGCGGTGTCGTTAACGATGCTGTGGCTTATGCCATGGCTGTAGGTGAATGCAATGCGGCGATGGGACGTATCGTCGCCGCTCCTACCGCCGGAGCCAGCGGCGTTCTGCCGGGAGTACTTTTGGCATTGAAGCAGCATTACAATTTGAACGAACGGCAAATGGCTGAAGCTTTGGTAGTGGCTGGTAATATTGGTATGGTCATAGCCAGCCGCGCTTCACTGTCGGGCGCTATGGGCGGCTGTCAGGCTGAATGCGGCAGTGGTGCGGCTATGGCGGCCGGTGCCGCTGTAGATGTGCTGGGAGGCACTCCGGAACAGGTAGGACATGCAGTGGCGATAGTATTCAAAAATATGCTGGGGCTTGTTTGTGACCCTGTTGCCGGTCTGGTAGAAGTGCCGTGTATCAAACGAAACGGCGGTGCCGCTGCACAGGCGTTGCTGGCAGCAGAATTGGCTCTGGCTGGTATCACAAGCTTTATCCCTGCAGACGAAGCCATTGATGCGATGAAGTCAGTAGGCGATCGTTTGCCCTGCACGCTCAAGGAAACGGCGGAAGGCGGACTGGCACAGACACCAACTGCACTGGCCTGGGCACAGGCTTATTTTGCCGCTGATGGTAAAATTTGAAAAATATTTTAGATAAGTATTAAATGGAGGTAAATCAAATGAAAAAAATTATTAAGACTGAAAATGCACCGGCTGCTATCGGGCCTTATTCTCAGGCTGTTATGGCTAATGGTATGTTGTATATGTCAGGTCAGATAGCTTTGATTCCTGAAACAGGCGAAGTAGTAGATGAAGGTATTGAAGCGCAGACGATCAGAGTCTTGAAAAATATGGAAGGCGTATTGTCTGAGGCAGGGTTGACTTTTGACGATGTGGTAAAAACCACTGTTTTTTTGACTGATATGGAAGATTTTGGCGTTGTTAACAGCATTTACGGTGAAAAGTTTGCTGAAAACGCTCCTGCGCGTTCCTGCGTACAGGTTGCGGGACTGCCGAAAGGTGTTAAAGTTGAAATAGAAGCAATCGCTGTCTGCAAATAATAATCCCTGCAAAAAAATGTAAAAAAGTTTATAAAAAAGATTGACATAAACTAGTGGCTATGGTAGAATAACATTCGTCGCCAAGCTATTAAGTTTGGACAATTTGGTGGCTGTGGTGAAGCGGTTAACACGGCGGATTGTGGCTCCGTTACTCGAGGGTTCGATCCCCTCCAGTCACCCCATAATTATCCGGTTTCTATCCTTGGGGCGTAGCCAAGTCGGTAAGGCACGGGACTTTGACTCCCGCATGCGTTGGTTCGAGTCCAGCCGCCCCAGCCAATGTGATCCACTAGCTCAGTCGGTAGAGCACCTGACTTTTAATCAGGGTGTCCCGCGTTCGAGTCGCGGGTGGATCACCATTTTTTTTGCCTGTTTGCGAGTGTGGCGGAACTGGCAGACGCACTAGACTTAGGATCTAGCGCCTTCGGCGTGCAGGTTCGACTCCTGTCACTCGCACCAATCAAATTATAAAGCTGTAGAATCGTTAGATTCTGCAGCTTTTATTTTTTACACTTGCTGATTATTGAACTATTAAAGTTCAGGGGCTAGCGAGTGTATTTTTTATTTGAGGCTGGTAGGAACTGGTGGAGAAATAATTAAGATTAATGTATAATATATGAAACAATAAAGGATATTAATTTTCTAATAGAATTAAAAACTAAAAAGTTATTGACAAAAACAGAAAATAATATTATATTAATACTAAAGAAAATATCATTAACAGCAGATAACAGACTGGGATATTTCGATTAACAAATGCGTATTCGGGCGCTGACCCCGTAAATAAAAAATATAGGAGGATAAAGACATGAGAAGTATTACAACATTAGACCTGCAATATGCCCATAGATTTTATGGGTTTAAAGGTGAAGCACAGTATCTGCATGGACATTCAGGTATTCTGACTATTGAGGTGGAAGATTCTGTCGAACCAGGTGTCAATATGGTATTTCCCTGTAATGAAATTCAAAAAACTGCCTGGGACGTTTTAAAGAACTTCGATCATGCACTGATTTTGAGGGAAGATGATCCGCTACTGCCGGCAGTACTTGATGTTTACGAAAAACAGGGTATCCGTAATGGCGCTCCGCAGAACCAGATGAAAGGTGCGGCTTTCAAGACAGAGCTGGCAACAGCATACCCGGATTGTCGTCTTGTGGTTACAAAAGAAACTATGACTGTCGAGGGCATGATTAAGATCGTTTATGATCTGCTTAAAGACAAACTCAATATTGCGAAAATAACTTTTGTCAGCGGTGTCAATACTGCTTCGGCAGAGTTCACAACCAAGAATCAAATTGATCGTTGCCCGCTGTGTGGTATTGCCTTGAATGAAAATGGTGTTTGCCCGAAGTGCGGCTATAAAAAATGATAGTATAGAAATAATGAAAACAGCAGGCCTATAAGGCCTGCTGTTTTTTGTTGGGATAAGATGGACGAAGGGTTAGAGGATATTCATATTAAAATTACTGGAGGAAAATAAAACAACAGCAATTTAAAGCAGGATACAGGGAAAATTTTTATTTGTATCTTGACTTGGAGTGAGCTTTAAGTGTTATGATTGATAAAAGAGGAACGCATAGGTGTTTGTAGAAAAAAATAGTGTTTATTTTACCATAGCAGAGAATATTACAGCGACGTGAAATTAGATAGCTAAAGTTTCTGCTTTAAAGTATATATGGGGGAAGGTTTGTTATGCGGGGGCTGAATAATGAAAAAAGATACGCCTTGCTGGACAGTCTGCGAGGGCTGCTGTTATTGGAGATGATCGTCTATCATTTTTTTTGGGACCTGGTGTATTTATTTGAGCAGGATTTGCCCTGGTTTCATAGCAGTTTGTGTTATTGGTGGCAGCAAAGTATTTGCTGGCGTTTTATTTTTCTATCAGGCTTTTGCTGGCCTTTAGGGAAAAGGGCTGTACGGCGTGCTGTGCAGGTTTTTGGGGGAAGTGTCCTGGTGATGGTTATAACGCACATTTTTGTGCCGGACCAGGCGGTTACCTTTGGCGTTTTATTCTTTCTGGGGTCAGGTATGCTGCTGCTGAAGCTACTTGACCGGCGGCTGTGCAGGCTGGCTCCTGTCTGGGGCATTACAGCAAGTGGTATGTTATTTTTTCTGACCCGCAATATCAACGACGGTTATTTAGGTTTTGAGGATTGGAATTTTTTCAAAATACCGGAGCAGCTGTATCTGAATAAATTCACTACTTATGTAGGATTTACAGAAGCAGGATTTTTTTCCAGTGATTATTTTTCTTTAATGCCCTGGTTCTTTTTATATTTGGCAGGTTATTACTGTCTGCGTTTTTGTGAAGCTCTGGGCGGATTGTCTAAGATCTTTGATTATGGCAGCGGCTGCCTGAGTTTTTTCGGACGGAGGTCTTTGTTAGTCTATCTTCTGCATCAGCCGCTTTTGTACTTGCTGCTGACGTTGATTTTGGGTGGTAAGGTATTGCTTTAAGGAGAAGGAGTGTTGAGAGTATGGAATATCGTGAATTGGGACGGACAGGTATTAAAGTCAGTGTGATAGCATTAGGGTGCGAAGGCTTTGTTACCAACGAAGGTGCCTTAACAGAGCAACTGCTGAATGCGGCAGAGCAAGGCGGCATCAACTGTATTGATTTGTATGCGCCGCAGCCGGAAATGCGCAGCCGTTTGGGTAAATGGCTGCGTGGCCGCCGCGGTAAATTTGTTTTACAGGCACATTTATGTACGGTTTGGCAGGAGGGACAGTATAAGCGGACCAGGGAGATCGGGGAAGTGAAAGCGAGCTTTGAAGATCTGCTTACACGGCTGGCAACGGACTATATAGATATTGGGATGATCCATTATGTGGACTCTCTGGAAGATTGGGAAGCGGTAGCTGGTGGCCCGGTAATGGAGTATGCAAGAGAACTGCAGGCTCAGGGAAAAATCAGATATATCGGCTTGAGCAGCCATAATCCTGCCGCAGCTATGCAGGCTGTACAAAGCGGTTTGATCGATGTACTGATGTTCAGCGTTAATCCCTGCTATGACCTGCAGCCGGCGAATGAAGACTGTTATGCGCTTTGGGATGGGAAAAATTATGACAGGCAGCTTGTGAATATGGATCCGGAGCGGGAAGCGCTGTATGAAACCTGCAGCCGCCTGGGCGTCGCTATAACCGTAATGAAAGCTTTTGGCGGCGGTGATTTGCTGGATGAAGAGCTTTCGCCGGCAGGAAAAGCTTTGACTGTTAATCAGTGTCTGCACTATGCTTTGACGCGTCCCGGAGTAGCGGCAGTGATGTCGGGAGCGCATACTGTTGACGAGCTGGAAAAATGTCTTGAATATACTACGGCTACTGATGTTGAAAAGGATTATGCGGCTGCTTTTGCCGCTTTACCGAAAATCAGCTGGGAAGGGCACTGCATGTATTGCGGACATTGTGCTCCCTGTCCGCAGGGAATAGATGTGGCAGCAGTAACTAAATTTTTGAATCTTACCAAAGCGCAGAACAGTGTTCCTGAAACAGTACGCGAACATTATGCTGCGCTGCGGCATCATGCCGGGGAGTGCGTGAAATGCGGTGCTTGTGAGAAACGCTGTCCATTTAAAGTTACAGTTATCCAAAATATGCAGGAAGCAGTGAAAGTGTTTGGTATGTAATAACGTAAATAATCTTAAAAATAAATTATTACTTGACTTGGAGTTGACTCCAGGTGTTAAAATAATCGCAGGAGGAGGTGTTGCTCTATGACGATTGCAGAAGTCAGTAAAACGTTTGGCTTGACAGCTGATACGCTGCGTTATTATGAACGAATTGGCCTGATACCGCCGGTCAAGCGCAGCAGCAGCGGTATTCGTGATTATGATGAAAAAGATTGTAATTGGGTAGAATTTATTAAGTGCATGCGCGGTGTTGGTATTCCGGTAGAAATGCTGATTGAATATGTGGCGATGTTCCGCTTGGGCAAGGAGACGATTGCGGCCCGTAAAGCTCTTTTGGTAGAGCAAAGACAGCAGCTTGTCGACAAGATAGTAGCTATGCAGGCTGTACTGGAACGGTTAGATATGAAAATAGATGGTTATGAGGAAAGATGCTTAAAATTTGAGGAAGAAAATTTAAGACAATAAATAAGATTTGCAGCAGAGGTCAGCCAGGAGTTGGTTGACCTTTGTTTTTTATCTTCGATCATAATAAATGTCTGAAAGATAATAAATATTTATATAAACAAATAAAAGTGATATAATTATTATTATACGCAAATGTTGACTTGAATAATATTGTTCGATGTTTTGGCTGGGGAGGTATTTAGGATGCTGAAAAGAATATTGACTGCTGTGTTGATGCTGTTTGTTCTGCTGGTAGTCAACAGTGCAGGTGCTTCTAATACAGTACGCATAGCCTATTCGGATATTGATAATTTTGTCGGTATCAAAGACGGACGGCTGGCAGGTTATGGCGTAGCTCTATTTGATGCAATTGCCGAACATACCGGCTGGACTTATGAATATAAAAGCGGTTCATGGGAACAGTGTCTGGAGTGGGTGAAAAACGGTGAAGCCGATTTTACTTTTCCAGCCCAGTACAGCGAGCAGCGGGCGGCGGATTTCCTTTTCAGCAGGCAGAACTGTATTTTAGATTTTGCTGCTATTTATACGTCCGGTACCAACAGCGATATTTTATATCAGGATTATCAGTCGTTGCAGGGTAAACGATTAGGCATGATCAAAGGCAACTATCTTAATTTATGTTTTGACAAGTTTGTGGGGAGTAAAGGCATCAGCGTTCAGAAATTTTATTACAGCAGTGGTGCAGAAGTCAATGAAGCATTGGCTGCCGGTAAGATCGATGCTATTATGAGTGGGAATTGTGTGCTTGACGAAGATAAAAAGCTGGTTGCTAAATTTGATTATCTGCCTGCGTATATCATTACGGGAAAAAACAATACGGCATTAATGGAGCAGCTGGATCAGGCGATGCGGGCGATAACGCTGGAAAATCCTTATTTTACTGCCGCGTTGTACGAGAATTTTTACGGACGTGCCGACAAGTTGGCCAAGGGGTTTACCAGGGCGGAACTTGCTTATATCCAGACAGCCGCACCGCTGCGTGTTGTCGGTGATGCCGATAATTATCCGATGGAATGGCTGGACGGTAAAAACGGCGTTTATAAAGGCACTTATCAGGATGTGCTGAAATTATTGGCTCAGAACAGCGGTTTAACGATGGAAATGACCTACACTCCTGATATGGCCTCGTCGTGGGAATTGCTGGCTGACGGCAGAGCTGATGTTATTTCCGGAATCGTCTGGACGAAAGAATTGGAGGCCCAATACGATTTTCTGCACACAGACAGCTTTCTAAAAGAAAATTATCTGATTTTGGGTAGGCGCGGAGAAAGCTTTGATTTTAACAGCCGTTTGAAAGTAGCTATGAAAACTTCATTTATAGGCACTGCAGATTACATCAGGCAGAAATACCCGCAGTGGCAGATTGTTGATGGCGACACTTTAGAAAGCTGTCTGGAAATGGTGGTCAACGGCGAGGCCGATATTATGCTGGGCAATTCTATTGTGATGACAACTAACAGGTATCTGAGCAAATATGCCAGCCTGATGCCTGTAATGACGGTAAGTATGGAAATACCTGTAGGTTTCGGCATTTCTAAAAAATGTCCGCCGGAGGTATTGAGTATTTTTAATAAATCAATCCAAAAGCTGGATGCAGGTGCTCTGGATAAAATAATTTTAGATAACAGCATCGTTAAACACAGAGCCTTGGACTGGCGGGAATTTATTAAAAATAATTTTCTTGTTGCCGGAACAGTATTTTTTGCGGTATTGGCTTTGAGTTTTACGGGTATTTTTCTATTTTTGAAGAACCGCCAGCAGGCCAGGTTTAATAATAGTTTGGCTGAAGCACTGGCTGCAGCGGAACGGGCTAGAAGCGCTGCTGAATACGCACATAATGCTAAAAGCGAATTTCTGTCGCGGATGTCGCATGAGATACGCACGCCGATTAACGCGATTGTCGGAATGAGCGATATTGCAAAGCTGCGCGCTGCTGACAGCCAGCCCGTATTAGATTGTTTGAAGAAGATCGATACTGCGTCCAGGCATCTGGCTGCATTAGTAGATGATGTTTTGGATATGTCCAAAATAGAAAATGACAAATTGCAGCTGACGCCGCAGATAGTTTCACTGCACAGTATCATCTTTTCGACCCTGGATATCCTGCAGCCGCTGGCAGAAAAAAAGGGTGTTCTTTTACAGCGGAAGGTAAATGTTGCAGATTGTTCTGTGTACGCTGACAGCAGAAGACTGCAGCAGATCATGGTAAATTTAGGAGCCAATGCAGTAAAGTTTACAGCTAAAGATAAAAAAGTTGTTTTAAAATGCGATATGCTTGAACAGGATGATGAGAGCATGCTGGTCCGGTTTGTCTTAGAAGATGAGGGAATCGGTATAAAAGAAAGCAATAGACAATGTATTTTTGAGGCATTTAATCAGGGCGGACGCAGTACAGATGCTTTTTATGGAGGAACGGGACTGGGTCTGGCCATTTCGCAGAAGCTGGCTCATATGATGGGCAGTGAGATCAAGCTTGTCAGTACATTTGGGGTCGGCAGTCGCTTCTGGTTTGATCTGCGTCTTGCCAAGACCTCTGTTTTGCAGCAAACGCTTGTAACTGATGAGATCGATCTGCATGGTTACAGACTGCTGGTAGTAGAAGATAATGAAATAAATATGGAAATTGTTTGTGAGCTGTTGCGTAATGTCGGGGCCGAATTTGCTACAGCGAGCGATGGTGAAGAGGCAGTCGAGTTATTTGGCGAGGCAGAGCCGTTTACTTATGACGCAGTTTTGATGGACATCAGAATGCCAAGGATGAATGGTTATCAGGCTGCTGCTGCTATCAGAGCATTGCCGCGTCCGGATGCTATCTCGGTTGTTATAATAGCGATGACGGCAGACGTGCTGGAAAATGATGTGGAACAGTCACTGGAACAGGGCATGGATGCACATGTTGCCAAACCGTTCGATACCCGTCAGTTTCTGTTTTTACTGCGCGGTTTATTGCAGAATAAAGAAAATATGATTTGTAAATGAATAAAGTATTGACAAATTTAAATAGCCTAATATATAATTTAGGAGCTGGATATTCTGGTAGGTGAGGCTACCACAGGGATATGGATTGCTGCCGCGGAGTGGTGGAGACACCATGAGCAGGTTTGAACAGGCTATGTCGACAACAAGGCATAATCTAATGCAATTTCACCGCCCTGTGGAGTTAAAGCTTGAACAGGGCCGGTTCTGATTGAACTGTAAGGTAAATTTGTTTTATTGCCGCGTCTTTGTTTAAGCATTGACGCGGTTTTTTTATTTGCCGCGGCCAGCCGCAGAATTTTGATTATAGATATTTTATAAAAAAGTGAGGTGAGAAGAATGGACGCAGGAGGCAGTAGGGGCATAAAACCAAAAGGCGAAGAACCAGGAAGCGGTCTGCCGTCAGGGCGTCTGTTCTTCCGCGACAATTACATATAAATACTTTGTCTTTTCGTTGTGTGTCCTACTTTCCTGAAAGTATGCAGTAAAACCGTAAGGAGGTAGAAAACAATGAAAAAGAAATTACTGTTTTTAAAAAATAACCCGCAGGAGATCCTGCATCGTGAGAAGGTCAATGAAAGACTGCGTTTTGCTGCAGCTCATGACGTGAACACAGTTCTGAAGTATTTGGGAACGACTGGCAAAGGATTGCCGTCCGGTATGGTAGAGCAGGCTCGTGAACGGTATGGCGATAATGTTGTGACGCATGGACAAAAAGAATCTCTGTTCACGCGTATCTGCAAAGCTTTTATTAATCCTTTTACAGCGATTTTGTTTGTTTTGGCGGCAGTATCGGCTTTTACAGATATCTGGCTGGCTGATCCGGGTGAAGAAGACGCCGTTACTGTGATTATTATTACGACGATGGTTATGATTTCCGGTATCCTGCGTTTTGTGCAGGAAACGAGAAGCGGTAACGCGGCGGCTAAATTATCGGCTATGATCGAAACTACGACCTGTGTGGAAAGAATGGAAACGGGTCAGCAGGAGATACCACTGGACGAAGTCGTCGTCGGTGATCTTGTTCATTTATCGGCGGGCGATATGGTACCTGCTGATATCCGTATTATTTTTGCCAGGGATCTGTTTGTCAGTCAGTCGGCATTGACCGGTGAAAGTGAACCGGTAGAGAAATATCTTTGCCTGGATGTTCAGGCAGCTTCTATAACAGAAGAACCTAATCTGGCCTTTATGGGCAGTAATGTCATCAGCGGTACAGCGGTAGGAGTTGCCGTAGCAGTGGGCAATGATACGCTTTTGGGCGAAATGGCCAAGGCGCTGAACAGCAAGCCTCCGAAAACCAGCTTCGAAAAAGGTGTCAATTCTGTTTCCTGGGTTTTGATACGTTTTATGCTGGTCATGGTGCCGGTAGTTTTGTTTATCAACGGCTTTACCAAAGGTGACTGGATGAATGCGGCCTTGTTTGCAATTTCCGTGGCCGTAGGGCTGACGCCTGAAATGCTGCCGATGATTGTGACGACCTGTCTGGCTAAGGGTGCAGTCGCAATGTCCAGAGAAAAAGTTATTATCAAAAATTTAAATTCGATCCAGAACCTTGGATCTATTGATATTCTCTGCACTGATAAGACCGGTACGCTGACGCAGGATAAGGTTGTACTGGAATATCATCTGGATATTGAAGGCAAAGAAGCGCCGCGGGTATTGCGGCATGCCTTTTTAAACAGTTATTATCAGACGGGTCTGAAAAATTTGATGGATATTGCCATTATCAGCAGGACGAAACTGGAAGAGGAAGAAAACAAAGATCAGCTGGGCGATCTGGAACATTTTTACCAGAAGGTAGATGAGCTGCCCTTTGATTTTGAACGGCGCCGGATGAGTGTGGTAGTAGAAGACCGGAATGGGAAAACGCAAATGATCACCAAGGGCGCCGTAGAGGAAATGCTGAATATTTCGGCTTTTGTCGAATATGCAGGGCGTGTAGTGCCGCTGACGGCTTCTATGAAAAAGCTGGTTATGGAAAAAGTGGATGCGCTTAATGCCGATGGCTTGAGAGTCATTGCCGTAGCGCAGAAAACCAATCCTTCGCCGATAGGAGCTTTTTCGATAGCAGACGAGAACGAAATGGTTTTGATCGGTTATCTGGCTTTTCTGGATCCGCCCAAAGAAACGACTGCAGCTGCGATCAGAGCTTTGCAGGAGCATGGTGTTGCCGTGAAAATACTGACAGGGGACAATGAAAAGGTTACAAAATGTGTTTGCCGTCATGTAGGACTTGCAGCAGAAAAAATGCTGTTGGGTTCTGAGGTGGAAGCTATGAGCAACGAAGAATTGGCGGCAGCGGCAGAGTATACCACTGTTTTTGCCAAATTGGCGCCGGCGCAGAAAGCCAGAGTAGTACGCCTGCTGCGTGAAAATGGACATTCTGTAGGTTATCTCGGCGATGGCATCAACGATGCGGCGGCCATGAAAGCCTCTGATGTTGGTATTTCTGTCGATACGGCCGTGGATATTGCCAAGGAATCGGCGGATGTAATTTTACTGGAAAAAGATTTGCTGGTTTTGGAAAAGGGTATTCTTGAAGGCCGTAAAACCTATGCTAATATGATTAAATATATCAAGATGACGGCTTCGTCTAATTTTGGTAATATTTTTTCGGTTTTGATCGCCAGTGCTTTTCTGCCCTTCCTGCCGATGGCGTCGATACATCTGATTTTGCTGAATCTGATTTACGATATCTCCTGTACGGCGATTCCCTGGGATAATGTGGACAAAGAGTTTTTGACCAAGCCCAGAAAATGGGATGCTTCCAGTGTCAGCAAATTTATGCTTTGGATCGGTCCTACAAGTTCTGTTTTCGATATTTTGACCTATGCACTGATGTATTTCATCATTTGTCCGGCCGTTGTCGGCGGCCATTTGTTTCACGAACTGAGTGATCCTGCCCAGCAGGCATTATATATCGCTGTTTTTCAGGCTGGTTGGTTTGTTGAGTCAATGTGGACGCAGACGCTGGTTATCCATATGATCAGAACGCCAAAGATTCCCTTCCTGCAGAGCCGCGCTTCAGCGCCTGTGACATTACTTACATTTATTGGTATCGCAGTGCTGACAGTGATACCGTTTACAGCGGTGGGACATGCTATCGGGCTGGCTTCGCTGCCTGGTGAATATTTTAGCTGGCTGGCCGCTATTACTTTGGCATATATGCTTTTGGCTACGATGATGAAAAAACTTTATATCAAGCGCTATGGAGAACTTCTATAGTTGTTTATAGACGCTGGAACGCATATAATATAAAGATACGAAGCGTAATAAATGGGGGAATGGATTAATGCTGGGGACTATCGTCAATACAAGCACGATCATTGCCGGCAGCGTGCTTGGCAGTGTGTTCAGACAGGGGATCAAAGAAAATTACAAAAAAGCACTCTTTGATGCGTTGGGATTGGCTACTGTTGCTCTGGGAGCTAATGCAGTAGTCAGCAATATGCCGCAGAGCAGGTTTCCCGTCTTGTTCATTCTTAGTCTGGCGCTGGGCAGCATTATCGGTACTTTGCTTGATATCGACGGCCGCTTCCAGCGTCTGGCAGGGCGGTTCAAAGGCGGGTCCGACCTTGGTCAGGGGCTGTCTACGGCAATACTGCTTTTCTGTATCGGAACCCTGTCTATTCTGGGGCCGATAGAAAGCGCGCTGTATGGTAATAACACTTATCTTTTTACTAATGCTACGCTTGATTTTGTAGCTTCGATGGTTTTGGCTTCCGCATATGGCATCGGCATAGCCTTGGCAGGAGTCGTACTGTTTTGCTGGCAGGGGTCGATCTATCTGCTGGCCGGTTGGCTGGCGCCATTTTTGACAGCTGAGCTGATGACAGAAATTTCGATTATCGGCGGAGTTTTTATTATGAGCTCCGGGTTTGCGATTTTAGAATTAAAAAAGTTTAAGACCTTGAATATGCTGCCGGCACTTATTGTTCCTGCAGTTTGGACACTGCTTTTAAAATGTTTTTCCTGAGTAAAAACGGTCTCATTTTAAAATGAGGCCGTTTTTTAGTTTTTTTAAGTGATTATCTTAACAAAAAAATAAGTTAAAAGTGTAAAATAGCTGTCAGAAAACAGGTTGTGGACTTGTAGAAAAACGTGGCGGTGTTATAATAAAACTGTAAGGAGAATTTAAAACAGCGGTTAGGGCCGAAAAGTTAATTGCTTTTTTAAATTCTCAGTGCTATAATATAGTAAAAGATAATTTTTATTTGTTGCGATTACACACTGCAAATAAATCAAAATTTTGAAAGGTGGTGGCAGTAATGCCAAATTTTGCAAACCCGTTTCAAGGTAATGTCAACAGAAAGTTAACCAAAGAAGAATTGATCCAAGCCGTACGTCTGGATATTGCAGGTGAGCTGGAAGCTATTTACTTGTATGATGCCCATGTACAGGCTACTGATGACGAAGTGGCAAAAATGGTTATTTCCGATATTCGTGACGAAGAAAAAGCCCATGTCGGTGAGTTGATGACTTTGCTGCGTTATCTTGATCCTGCTGAAGCAGAACATTTCATTTCCGGTGAAGGCGAAGTTAAGGAAATGCTTGAAGGCCTTGGTATGAAAGCTGCCGGGATTGCCGATGACAAAACGGAAGTTACCAATAAAGCGACTACCGTAGGCAGCCTGCTGGATAAATAGGAGGTATGGTCATGGAATTTTTAATGCGTGATGATGTTAATCTGTCTGCCGAGCAATGGCAGTCTATTGATAGTGCCGTAATCCAAGCGGCAAGAAATGTTTTGGTTGGACGTAAATTTTTACAGATTTACGGTCCTTTGGGTGCCGGTGCACAAAGTGTGAATGTAGATGTGCTGACTCCTGCTGAAAAAGGCAGTGTAGATTTCTTCGGTGAGGAAGAGGAAGCTGTAAAAGTTACAGGCCGCAGTTTTAAAGAGCTGCCAATGATCTATCGTGATTTTGTATTATCCTGGAGAGATATGGAACAGGCCAGACAGATCGGTATGCCGATCGATTTGGGTGCGGTCAGCGCTGCCGCAAATGCCTGCGCTCAGAAAGAAGACCTGATGATTTTTGCAGGGAATCCGAAAGCCGGTTATGAAGGCCTGGCTACGGCAGAAGGTGCTTTTAAAGTAAAAAAATCCGACTGGAGCAAAGATGAAAATGCTTTCAGCGATGTTGTTAAAGGTCTGCAGCATTTTGCGGACAAGAATTTGAGAGGCCGTTATGCTTTGGCAGTCAGCCCTGACCTATATGCACAGTTACAGCGTTTACAGGTCAGCACCGGATTACTGGAAAGCGAACGCATCAAAACCCTGGTTGGCGGCGGATTATATATGACTCCGGCGTTAGGTCTTAATAAAGCCGTATTGGTCTGCGCTGAACCGCAGAATATGGATCTTGTTATAGGTCAGGACCTTATTACCGGTTATATGGGTTCTGCTAAGCTGAATCACGAATTCCGTGTATTTGAAACAGCTTTGCTGCGGATCAAATGCAAAGATGCAGTAGTGGTTTTTGGCTGATCGTAAAATTTAAAGCCTGCCGGCATATTATGTCGGCAGGCTTTTTACTATGCAGAATAGCAATACTGAAAGCGTATTAATATTTATTTAATAAAAATACTTGATGTTTAATAATTGAAAATAAGCTATAATAAAATAAAAATGGATTATCGGTATTAAGGAGGCCGGGCATGGATAAAAAACGTGGTTATAATATAAAATATTTATTGCTGTTCACTTCAGCAGCTGCGTTGCTGTGCGCTCTGGCTGCATATATCAGCATTAACGATACCTATAAGTATACCCGTGAAAGAGCAGCTTTTCTGGCGGAAAGCTATGGCTCTCAGACGCGCTACGAACTGATGGATCTTTATGATGACGCTTTTGTCCTACGTGAGCTGATCCAGCAGGGTATGCTGGATGCCAAAGGTACAAAAATAGCCGTACACGAAAAAGGTTTTCGCAATATGTCAGAGCTTGGTATCCAGAGAATGAACAATGTCTGTACAGCCTTTGACGATATGGCTTTGATCACAAATGTATCTTTGGCTATGGCAGAAGGTCCGCTGCAGGACGGTATTCCTGAAAAAACTGTGATTTCCTATTGCTTTCCTTATGAAATCAATAAAAGTGCCCTGGGAAAAAATCTGATGATCCAGCCGAAACGGGATGACGCTATCAGGAAAGTGTATCGCAAGCAGGGCGAGTTGGTGATCGAAGGACCGTTCAGAAGGATTCAGGATAATGAGCTGGTACTGACGGGCAGGGTCGCTGTAAAAAATTCTGACGGTTCACCCTGGGGCTTAGTTGCTGTTACTTTGGATATGAATCCGGCAAGTCCGAAATATGCTTTGCAGAACATCAATTTTGCCGCACTGCAGGGGCAGAAATATCGTTATCATTTATACAAGATAGAAAACGGAGCCAAATTGACGATTGCTGCTTCTGACCATGCGGCAATGGCAATGACAGGCGGAATGAAATATGATATCGAACTGCCGAATGCCAGCTGCATCATAGAGGTAGACAAAGCAGGCGGCTGGGTTGGTAATAATATAATTTTTTTGAATGCAGGGATTGCCTTTTTTGTATGGCTGCTGAGTGTTTTTGCCGTAAAAAAATGGCTGGAAAATAAAGAGGCCCACCGTGAGATTGCAGACAGGGAAGAAATACTGCGTCAGATTGCCGATAATATCAACGGAGGCGTTTTGACACTGGTCAATGATGCCGGCTTCTGCATCCGTTATGCTAACGATGGATTTCTAAAATTGATTGGTTATACAAGGGAAGAATTGGAAAACGTACCTTCGTTTTTGAGGGCGCATTTGATATATGAAGAGGATGCGCCTAAATTTCAGGCATTACTGGATGGTGTCTGGCATCTTAATGATAAGATCGATTTGGAGATGCGCCTGCTGCATAAAAACGGGCATTATATACCTGTTTTGATCCGTGGCAGCGTGGGGATAGATAAAGACGGCATGCTGGTAATGTACTGCGTTATTGTTGATATCAGTGAACAAAAGCGTATCATCCAGGAACTGGAACTTGAGAAAGAGCGTTATGATCTTTTAGTGCAGGCTTCCAACGAAATAATTTTTGATGTGGACGTGCTGCCGGAGCATATTGCCTGGTCGCCTCTGTATCGCAGGATTTTTGGCTTTGAACCTTTTGGTAAGCTTGCTTCTGAGTCTGCGCCTCCGTTAAAATCGGAACCCGATAAAAATATTGCCGTTATCAGTGCGTTTATCCATAAAATTATTGCAGAGAAGCATTCCGACAGTGAAGAACTGCTGCTCAGTTATGCCAATGGCGAGCAGCACTGGTTCAGGATCCGGGCTAACTGCATCATCAAAAAAGAAACAGTGATCCGCCTGGTAGGCAAGCTGGATAATATTGATGCAGAAATGCTTGAAAAAGAAAAGCTGCAGGACATGAGCCGTATCGATCAGCTGACAGGAGTTTATAATAAAGCCGGCTTTAAAACCGTGGTGGAACCGCTGTTGAAAGAAAGCGGTTCGGGCAGCTTTATCTTTACTGACCTGGATAATTTTAAAACAGTCAACGATACCTTAGGGCATCAGACAGGCGATAAAGTTTTACAGGAAATGGCAGCAAAGCTGCAGCAGTTTTTCCGCTCCGACGATATTATCGGTCGTTTTGGCGGTGACGAATTTTATATTTATGCACCGGGGCTTTCGCCGGAGGCGACAGTCAAAAGGGCGGAGGATTTATGCCGTATTCTGCATACTACCTATGATGGCGTTACTGTTTCTGCCAGCATCGGCATTTGCTATTTCCCTGAGCATGGCCGGGATTTTGACAAGCTGGTGCATTTGGCTGATGTGGCCGCGTATGTTGTAAAAGAAAGAGGCAAGAGCGGTTATCATGTTTATGAGCCGGGTGATAAAATTTAATTTTGCTTGCTATTGCCGGCAAAAGATGCTAAAGTTAATTTAATATCATAAGTCGATCCACTGGGGGCGCATTATGCTGAGAGGCCGCAAGGCCGACCCTTAGAACCTGATTTCCGGGTAATGCCGGCGTAGGGAAGTGGCGTAAGCGCGAGCCAAAGCCAATTTCCTGCGGGAGATTGGCTTTTTATTTTGAAGGGGGAGTTTAATAATGGCAACACAGATGCAGTTGGCCCGTCAGGGCATAATCACAGAAGCGATGCTTCAGGTAGCGGCGCAGGAACAGTTGGCGCCTGAGGTCATCAGGGCTGGTGTAGCGGCAGGAACAATAGCTGTTTGCTGCAATATCAACCACAAAAATCTTGTGCCGCGCGGTGTAGGTCAGGGCTTGGCAGTCAAAGTCAATGCCAATATCGGTACTTCCAGCGCTTATCCTGATCCTGAACCTGAGCTGGCTAAGCTGCGCGCTGCTATTGATGCCGGTGCCGATTCTGTGATGGATCTTTCTACAGGCGATAATATCGACGCTTCACGTAAGGCTATCATTGCTGCATCCACTGTAATGGTTGGTACGGTACCGATTTATCAGGCAACAGTAGAAACTATTAAAAAACGCGGTGCCGTTGTTGAAATGACGAAAGAGGACCTGTTTGAAGTTATTCGTCAGCAGGCTGCCGACGGTGCTGATTTTATGACGATCCACTGCGGTATCAACCGTCAGGTTCTGCACGCTCTTGTCAGCGAAGGGCGCGTTATGGACGTTGTCAGCCGCGGCGGCAGTTTTATTACCGGCTGGATGCTGCATAATGATCGTGAAAATCCTTTATATGAATATTATGATGAAATATTGGACATCTGCGCGGAGTATGATGTAACGATCAGTTTAGGTGACGGACTGCGGCCCGGCTGCCTGGCAGATGCTACAGACAGGGCTCAGATTCAGGAGCTTTTGAATTTGGGGGAATTGACCCAGCGGGCCTGGCAGCGCGGTGTACAGGTAATGGTTGAAGGACCGGGACATGTTCCGTATAATCAGATTGCAGCTAATATGCAGCTGCAGAAGCGTTTATGTCATGGTGCGCCTTTTTATGTTTTGGGGCCATTGGTAACTGATATAGCGCCTGGTTACGATCATATTACTTCTGCCATTGGCGGTACTCTGGCCGCGGTCAGCGGCGCTGACTTTTTATGTTATGTAACGCCGGCCGAACATTTGGGGCTGCCTGACATTGATGATGTACGTGAAGGCGTGATCGCAACGAGGATCGCGGCTCATGCTGCCGATATTGCCAAGGGACTGCCCCAGGCTATAGCCTGGGACAGGGAAATGGCTGTCGCACGTAAAAATCTTGACTGGCCGGAACAGATTCGTCTGGCACTCGACCCGGTGAAGGCGCAGGCTTACCGCGACAAGAAGAATAAGGCGGAGGATGAAGCTTGTTCCATGTGCGGCGATTACTGCGCTGTCAAGATCGTGGGACAATATTTGGAAGCGCACAGGAAAAAACAATAATAACCGTAAAAAGAGGACTTACATATGTAAGTCCTCTTTTTTATCAGTCTTTGTATAAATAATCCTGTACTTTGCTGTGACTGTCTTCAGGTCCGACCATGATGAAGACGTCCCCCGCTTCGAAAAGCGCGTAGGGGCCCGGCGAAACGATCAGCTCTTCGCCTTTGCGGATAGCGACGACGGTAACACCGGTACTTTGCCAGAAGTTTATTTCCGAGATCATCTGTCCCAGGAAACGGCAGTCTTGAGTTATTTTTACTTCATAAGGCAAGATAGGTGATGCCAAACGGAATTTTTCAATATATTCAAGCAGCTGATGGACATTATCTAAAATATCGTCCTGTTGTTTTTTCTGTTGTTCCGATAAGGTTTCGATATTTTTTTTCAGTTCGGTAATGGTAGAAATATTGCGGAAACGGCTTACCAGCTGTGAGGCCCGTTCGGCCGAAAGCACTGTGCTGCCGCTGCCTGATTCAATGGCGACGATGCCGACATCCTGCAGCATGAACATGGCGCGGCGGATCGTTTCAGGAGAAACGGCATAATGAGCTGCAAGCATGGAGCGTCCGTAAATTTTTTCGCCGGCCTTATATTTGCCGGCAGCTATCTTGGAAGCGATATCGATAGCGATTTTCTGATAGATTGGTTCTGCTATTTTGTGTTTGTTAGCCATGGTATAGTCCTTTACAGTAAAAATTTAGTAAAAATCAACAGGCTTAAAATTTATATTTGTCTGCTGGCAAGGCGCAGCAGCAGACTCCACAAGTGGCCTGACAGGCGGCTGCGGAGATTTTCCGAAACAAACTGTTAACTGACAGCTGCAGATCTTCGCAGTGTAAAAAAGTAATTAAAGTAAATTGACAAGCTTTTATAAGTAAGTTAAACTAAAAAACAGATAGAAGCAACTCAATAATAACATAAAGTTGTCGGATTGAAAAGGGGGGAGTTTTGATGAAGAAAAAAATACTGCAGCTGTTGGGTATGGTTTTGTTTGTAGGCCTGCTGGCAGGCTGCGGCAGCAATAATGAAAAAACGGTAGTTTTTTCTGATGCCGGCTGGGACAGTGTGAAGTTTCATAACGCGGTAGCCGGTTTGATTGCAGAAAAGGCTTATGGTTTAAAAGTAGAAACGATGAACGGCTCGACGCCGATTATGGAAGCGGCGCTGGTGCGCGGTGATGTGGACGTAAATATGGAGCTCTGGACGGATAACGTTGCTACCTATCAGGCTGATAAAGCCGCTGGTGGGATAGTCGATCTGGGAATCAACTTCGATGATAATAAACAGGGCCTGTATGTACCGCGTTATGTGATCGAAGGTGATCCCCAGCGTGGCATTGCGCCGATGGCGCCTGATCTGCACAAGGTTTCTGATCTGGCCCGCTACAGTAAACTTTTTGTGGATGAAGAAAATCCTTCCAAAGGGCGTATTTACGGAGCTATCCCCGGTTGGGCAGTCGATGAAGTAATGTTTAAAAAGTATAAGCACTACGGGCTGGATAAAAATTATGTGTATTTCCGTCCAGGCAGCGAGGCGACCTTAAGCACAGCTTTTGTAACGGCTTACGAAAAAGGTTTGCCGATCGTTGGCTATAATTGGGAACCGACCTGGATCAGCGGCAAGCTGGATCTGGTGCTTTTAGAAGACGCGCCGTATAATCAGGCCGGGTTTGAAGCAGGTGAAACAGCTGCGCCATCAGTAGTTGTCATGGTATCGGCTAACAGCCGTTTTCCAAAACGGCAGCCTGAGTTTACAGAGTTCCTGAAAAAGTATCATACTTCCAGTGCTTTAACAGCGGAAGCTCTCGCTTATATTGCCGATAATAAGGCGACTTATGACCAGGCGGCCCGTTGGTTTTTACAAAAACATGATAATCTGCTTACGCAATGGCTGCCGCCCGATAAGGCCCAGACCATGCGGGCTGCGTTAAAAGAACAGTAAGGGGGCGGGCATATGACAAGTTGGTTGTTGAATTTTCCTAATATCAATCTGAATATAGCAGAACCGATAGATGAATTTGTACGTTACATCAATATTAATTACGGCGAGGTTTTTGTTGCTGCCAAAAAGATGCTCAGTATTTTTATTAACGGCATCAACGGCGCACTGGATATGATTCCCTGGTGGCTGATGATTCTGCTGGTAGTTTTTGCCACAAAAAAACTTATGAATAGCTACAGAAACGGCATCATTTACGGCGGCCTGCTGTTTATGATCGGTGCCTGCGGGTATTGGCATATGATGAATGAAACTTTAGCTATCGTGATCACGGCAGTAATTTTTTCATTGCTGATAGGTTTGCCGATCGGGATCGCTCTGGCGGCGGTACGCGGCGCTGATACGATCGTGCGGCCGATACTGGACGCGATGCAGACGATGCCGACCTTTGTTTATATGATACCGGCAGTTATGCTGCTGGGACCAGGAAAGGTGCCGGCGGTTCTGGCAACAGTAGTTTATGCTGTGGTGCCTGTTATCAGGCTGACCAGTCACGGTATCCGCCAGGTCGATCAGGAGGTTGTTGAGGCCTCCCGCTCGTTTGGTTCCTCCAGCTGGCAGACTTTGTTTAAGGTGCAGATACCTCAGGCGCTGCCAACGATCATGACAGGTATCAACCAGACGATGATGATGGCGGTGGCGATGGTAGTTACCTGTGCCATGATCGGTGCGAACGGACTTGGTATGGAAGTTTTGATCGCTATTAACCGTATGGAATCCGGACGCGGCATTATCGCTGGTTTCGCCATTGTTATTATTGCGATCATTATTGATCGTCTGACACAGAGCCTGGTGCAGAAGGAGGGTAAATGATGCAGGAAAAAGATACTGTTTTAGAAGTGAAAAACTTATATAAATTGTTTGGTCCATATGACTTCCTGGATGAAAGAAAAGCTGCCTTCAAGCTGTTGGAGCTTGGAGCCAGCCGGATGGACGTTATGGAAACGACAGGTATCATGGCTGCGATCAGCGATGTTTCCTTCAGCGTCAAAAGAGGTGAGCTTTTTGTACTTATCGGTTTATCAGGCAGTGGTAAATCAACTATCGTACGCTGCCTTAATATGCTGCATAAGCCGACAAAGGGCGAAATTCTGATCGATGGCGAGGACATTACCAAATATAATGAAAAACAGCTGCAGGAGCTGAGGCGTACGAAGGTTTCCATGGTCTTTCAAAACGGCGGGCTTTTGAGCCATCGCGATGTACTGGGTAACGTGGCCTATGGTTTGGAAGTACGCGGTGTCGGCAAAGAAGAACGTGAAAATAAGGCTATGGAAATGATCAATATGGTCGGACTGACGGGTTATGAGCACGAAAAACTCAGCAGCTTGTCAGGCGGGATGAAACAGCGTGTAGGTATAGCCAGGGCGCTTGCTAATGATCCTGATATACTTCTGATGGATGAAGCTTTTTCGGCGCTTGATCCTCTGGTCAAAAACGATCTGCAGTTTGAGCTGCTGCGGATCCAGGAACGCATGGGTAAAACTATTGTTTTCATTACCCATGATATCAACGAAGCCTTTAAGCTTGGTAACAGAGTAGGTATCCTGCGCGACGGCAGAATGGTGCAGATCGATACGCCGGAGCAGATGCTTGCAAACCCTGCAGATGATTATGTTAAGAAATTTATCCATAATGTCAATACCAGTAAGGTCTTTTGCGTGCGTAATATTATGTCTACGCCCAGCTGTATCGTTAAAGACAGCGATGGTGCCAATACGGCGCTTACCAGTATGCGCGCCAACGGCGTGTCCAGCGCTTATGTGGTCGGAGACCATATGAACTTCATCGGTATCGTTACCCTGGAGGGAGCTTTGGCTGTCCGTGACGGGAAAAAGACTTTCAGCGAAGCGATCATACGCGATGTGCTCCAGGTCAACGATCTGGACGCTCCCGTTGCTGATATAGTGCCTTTGGCAGCTAATGCTGCCTTTCCGCTGGCCGTGGTTGATGAAGAAAAAGTATTCCGTGGTATTATCACCAAGGCTTCTGTCTTGTCTTCCTTTGTTGCCTGAAAATCAGCAGATGTTAAAAATAAAAGAAGAGCTGCCAAAGCAGCTCTTCTTTTATTTGGTCATAAGGCTATTTTGGCGAGATGATCGCCGTCAAGCCTATAGCCGTAATTTTTGCGCGGGTCCCAATAATTGACCCGTACAATGTCGCCCTCTTGTAAAGCTTTTTCTAATTCTGTGCTGTCTAAAAGCCCCTTGCGGGTAATAAGATTTGTCAGAATAGTAAAGTTTTCCGCCTGTACTTCGATAGAATTAGCGATACAGTCTTTGCCGCTGTCACTGCCGTCACTTTTCAGCAGATCAAGATAAACACTGCGTCCTTTCAGATATTCGCTGATATCAAAGGCAAGCTTGTCAATGCCTTTGGCATCCTGGTCAAAAAGTCGTGGAGTTTTATTAAAAACGACCACGATGCCTGCGTGAGCTTTGGCTAAGATGTTGATAGGTTTTCCGCCGTGTTTGTTTGGTATAGTCAAGTGAGCTGTGGCAGCGTCATTGGCTGTATCTATTTTAATCCTGGGAATACGGGCTTGAAGAGCATTTGCAATGTAGTTAACAATCGTCTGCAAATTCAACACCTCCGTAGCATTATTATAGCATTTGTCAATAAATTGAGTAGTTTTAAAAATTTACAAAATACTTGCATAATATTCACATGTATACATGCGAAGGAAATTTACAAAAGTGATTAAATAGTGTATACTAATTGTGTGAGCAAGGGTGAACTATGTCTTGCCGCACATTTATTTTGCGTATCACTGGAACCGATAAGGCCGGTTCCCATATCTTGTACTCTAATTAAAAGAAAGAAGGGGATCAAATGACAAAAATGAAAACTATGGACGGTAATACGGCAGCTGCGTATATATCTTATGCGTTCACCGATGTCGCAGCTATTTACCCTATTACCCCGTCCTCTACCATGGCCGAAGTTGTAGACGAATGGGCTGCTCAAGGTCAGAAAAATGTTTTTGGTCAAACTGTAAAAGTATTGGAAATGCAATCTGAAGCTGGTGCTGCCGGTGCCGTACACGGTTCTTTGCAGTCCGGTGCTTTAACAACAACCTACACTGCTTCGCAAGGTCTCCTTCTGATGATTCCTAATATGTACAAACTGGCAGGCGAGCTGCTGCCGGGCGTGTTCCATGTTTCTGCCCGTGCTTTAGCTGCCAGCTCACTGTCTATTTTCGGCGACCACCAGGACGTTATGGCTACACGCCAGACAGGTTTTGCGCTGCTTGCTGAAAGCGGAGTACAGGAAGTTATGGATCTGTCGGCAGTGGCTCATTTGTCTGCTATCAAAGGTCGTGTTCCTTTTATTAACTTCTTTGACGGTTTCCGTACTTCCCACGAAATTCAGAAAATAGAAACTCTGGCTTATGATGATCTGGCTAAACTGATCGATTATGATGCGGTCACTGCTTTCCGTAATCGTGGGCTCAATCCCGATAATCCGGTCGTTCGCGGCACTGCTCAAAATCCTGATATCTATTTCCAGACCCGTGAAGCTGTAAACTCTTATTATGAAGCTTTGCCCGGTATCGTTGAAGAATATATGAACGAGATCAACAAGCTGACTGGACGTAAATATGGTCTGTTCAACTATTATGGTGCTCCGGATGCGGAAGAAATCATCATCGCTATGGGCAGCGCCTGCGAAACGATCCAGACTGTTGTCGAAAAACTTAACGCTGAAGGCAGGAAGGTCGGCCTTCTGGCTGTGCATCTGTATCGTCCGTTCTCGATCAAACATTTTATGGCTGCTGTTCCTAAAACAGTTAAACGTATTGCTGTTATGGACCGCACCAAAGAACCCGGTTCCTTTGGCGAACCGTTATACATGGATGTGCGCGGCGCTTTCTACGAAGCAGAGATTTCACCGCTCATCATCGGCGGCCGTTATGGCCTGGGCAGTAAAGAGCTGACTCCGTCTGAAGTGCTGGCGGTTTTTGAAAATCTTACTGCAGCAGAACCGAAAAATAATTTCACTGTAGGCATCGTTGACGATGTTACCAATACCTCTTTGGCGGTAACTACCTCGCTGGATACTACTCCTGCCTCTACCAAAAGCTGTAAATTCTGGGGCCTGGGCAGTGACGGCACTGTCGGCGCCAACAAAAGCGCGATCAAGATTATCGGCGACCATACGGATATGTATGCGCAGGGTTACTTCTCCTACGATTCTAAAAAATCCGGTGGTATCACTGTCTCGCATCTGCGCTTCGGGCATGAGCCGATCCGCGCTCCGTATCTGATCACTTTTGCAGACTTTGTAGCCGTACATAATCAGTCTTATGTAGACAAATATGATGTTACCGCAGGCCTGAAAAAAGGTGGTACCTTCCTTTTGAACTGCAACTGGTCTATGGAAGAGCTGGAAACGCATCTGCCGGGCAATATCAAACGCTACATTGCTAAAAATGCTGTTAATTTCTATACTATCGACGCGGTGAAGATCGCTCAGGAAATCGGTTTGGGCGGACGTATCAATATGATCATGCAGTCAGCCTTCTTCAAACTGGCGGATATTATTCCTTTGGCTGATGCCGTCAAGTATCTGAAAGAAGCTGTCGATCATTCCTACGGACTGAAAGGCCAGGCTATTCTTGACATGAACTATGCGGCTATCGACCGCGGTGTCGATGCTATTGTGAAGATCGATGTACCTGCAGCCTGGGCTGATGCTGCTGGTGACGCCAATATCGCAGTTACCGGCAACGAATTTATCGATAATATCCTGACTCCAGTCAATCGTCTGGAAGGCGATAACCTGCCTGTCAGCACCTTTAATAAAAATGTCGACGGTACTTTCCCCAGCGGCACTTCCGCTTACGAAAAACGCGGTATCGCGATCAATGTCCCGGAATGGCAAATGGATAAATGTATCCAGTGTAACCAATGTTCCTTTGTTTGCCCGCATGCAGTCATCCGTCCTGTTCTGATGACAGAAGCAGAAGCTGACAACGCTCCGCAGGGACTGGAATACAAAGATGCCATCGGAGCTAAAGAACTTAAATTCCATATGGCTATTTCACCGCTGGATTGCACCGGCTGCGGCAACTGCGCGCAGGTTTGCCCGGCTAAAGAAAAAGCCCTGGTTATGAAACCTCTGGAAAGTCAATTGGCCAAAACTGCTCATTGGGATTATACTGCCCATCAGGTTACGGCCAAACCTAATCCGATGAACAAAAATACTGTCAAAGGCGTTCAGTTTGAACAGCCCTTGCTTGAGTTCTCCGGCGCCTGTGCCGGTTGCGGCGAAACTCCGTATGCCAAACTGGTTACACAGCTTGTTGGTGACCGCATGATGATCGCCAACGCTACGGGCTGTTCCTCTATCTGGGGTGCCAGTGCGCCTTCCATGCCGTATACTACTAACAGCAAAGGCCATGGTCCCAGCTGGGCAAATTCTCTTTTCGAGGATAATGCCGAATATGGTTTGGGTATGTACCTAGGTGTAAAACAATCCCGCGAACGTGTTGCTGAAATGGTAAAAGCAGCTTTGGCTGCCGAGATTCCGGCTGATCTGAAAGCAGCAATGCAGGACTGGCTCGATAACATGGACGTCAGCGAAGGTACTCGTGAACGTGCGGAAGCATTGACGGCCGTTTTGGAAAAATATCAGGACCAATGCGATAAATGCGCAGCTCTGTATAAAGAAAAACAATTCTTTGTCAAGCGCAGTCATTGGATCTTTGGCGGCGACGGCTGGGCTTATGACATCGGTTACGGCGGTCTGGATCATGTTCTGGCGTCGGGTGAAAACGTTAACGTTATGGTTTTTGATACCGAAGTTTATTCAAATACCGGTGGTCAATCGTCCAAAGCCACACCGGCTGCAGCTATTGCCAAATTTGCTGCCAGCGGCAAAAAGACCAAGAAAAAAGATCTGGGCATGATGGCCATGAGCTATGGTTATGTTTATGTGGCCCAGATTTCTATGGGTGCCGACAAGAATCAAACTTTGAAGGCGATTGCAGAAGCGGAAGCTTATGACGGACCGTCCCTTATCATTGCTTATGCTCCGTGTATCAACCACGGATTGAAAGCGGGTATGGGCTGCAGCCAGCTGGAAGCTAAACTTGCTGTAGACTGCGGTTATTGGGCAACCTACCGTTATAATCCTGCTTTGAAAGAAAAAGGTGAGAATCCTTTCGTATTGGATTCTAAAGAGCCTACTGCTGATTTCAGAGAGTTCCTTTTGGGCGAAGTTCGTTATTCTTCCCTGCTCAAACAGTATCCTGAAACAGCTGAAGCACTGTTCGCCAAAACTGAACAGGATGCTAAAGAACGTTTGAATAACTATAAACGTTTGGCTGGCAAAGCATAAACCCTGCTGTAATAAAAAACAAACCGCCGTCGGTTTTGACGGCGGTTTTTGTTTTCGGGTGTGCTGTGCAGTCTACGGCATTCAAGAGGTATTTGTTGGAACTTGACGAGAAGGCATATTTGCCGTATAATATCAAAATAGCACGGAGAGGTGGTCGAGTGGTTTAAGGCTCTGGTCTTGAAAACCAGCGAGGTGCAAGCCTCCGTGGGTTCGAATCCCACCCTCTCCGCCATATTTTTACAACAGCGTTGTAGGGGCCTCGTAATAAATATTTGCGTTGGTACTCTTGAAAAAAATATCAGGATAGTGTATACTATCCAAGTAAGTCAAACGGAGTGGTACTCAAGTGGCTGAAGAGGACGGTTTGCTAAATCGTTAGACGGGGTGACTCGTGCGTGGGTTCGAATCCCACCCACTCCGCCACTATTAAAAGTTTCAGAGCCTTCGAGATTTTTCTCGAAGGCTCTTTTTCTATGTCTGGATAAAGTTTTAAAAGTTTTTCTGGTTTAAATACGCTGTTTCTGTGTAATAAACTTATCAGAAAATGAATAGAAAAAAATTTAAAGTGGCTTTTTATGAAGAAATAGTTGAATATTTGGAAGTTAGTAATACAATGAAAACATAACTTTGTTAAGCTTGAGGGGGCGAAAATAGTGAAATCAGAAAATAATATTGTTGAGGGTGCGCTCAAGGTCCACAAACTTACCTTTTGGGAAGCTGCCATGATCATTGTCGGCGCTAACATCGGGTCCGGCATTTTAGGACTGGCCTATTCGGCCAGAAAAGCCGGCTGGCCGGTATTGATGCTGTGGCTGATCATAGCAGGATTTTTTACGACGGCGTCAATGCTGTATGTGGCTGAAACTACGTTAAGGACCAGAAAGGTCATGCAGCTGCCGGGACTTGCTAAAAAATATGTGGGCGAGCTGGGAGCCTGGCTTGTCTTTATCTCAGTGGCGGCAAATACCATTGGCTGCCTGATTGCTTATACTAATGGCAGCGGCAGGATTTTAAGCGAGATGTTCGGTCTTTCTACACAGATCGGCAGTTTGCTTTTTTCTGTTCCGGCTGTTATTGTAGTCTGGTTTGGCCTGAAAGCGACCGGCGTAGCTGAGAAAGTTATCAGCTTTGGAATGATGGCGTTGCTGGCGGTGATCATAGCAGCATCTTTTTTAGCTGAGAACTCTGATTTGTCCAATGCGATTTTTACAAACTGGACTTATGCGATACCGGTTTTCAATGTTGCGATCTTTTGTTATATCGCTCAGTATGCCGTTCCTGAACTGGCAAGAGGTTTGGCACATGATCAGCAGAAGCTGGCGCCGGCTATTGTTACGGGAATGTCATTGACGATGGTTTTGCTGGCTTTGGTGCCGCTGGCAGTACTTTCTTTGACGGGGCCGGAAAATGTAACGCAGGTAGCAACTATTGCCTGGGGCAAGGCTTTGGGGGAATGGGCCTTTTTTACGGCCAATCTATTTGCTCTTGCTGCGATGATGACTTCCTATTGGGCAGTTGCCGGCAGTTTTCTTACCAACATCGTGGATAAGTTTAATTTTAAATCGGAGGACGATGTTAAGACCAGGCTGTTTGTTTTGTCATGTGTGGTTATTCCTCCGTTTATTTTGGCGTATAGCGGCTTGGTAAGCTTTGTCGACGCTATTTATCTGGCTGGTACGTTCGGCGGTGTCATTATGTCCGTGCTTCCTGTTTTGATGCTGCGTTCGGCAAGGAAAACAGGTGATATGGAACCTTCATGGCAATGCGGCTGGATAGCGTCTGCCTGGGTGCAGTGGTCAATGATCGTTTTATTCTGCGGTGCTGCTTTGTATGCTGTTTTAGGGTTGTTTGGCCTGCTGCCTGCAGCCTGGTAAGGAGATGACGAAAATGAAAATTTTTGCAAAAGATAAAGTCGTTTTTAACTTCAGTAAAGCTAATCAGCCGGTATATTTTGTGGAACCCGGAGAAACGTTTTGGGTCGAAACCGATGATTGTTATAGCGGGCAGATAAAAACAGAAACGGTTTTAAGACCTGATATCGATATAAGCATTATGGACTGTTCTGTGGGTCCTATCGCTGTGAGCGGGGCTGAACCGGGTGACGTTCTCTGCGTTGAGGTACTGGCTATTCAGCTGGCTGAGCAGGGGGTGATGGTTACATCTCCCGGTTTGGGAGTGCTGGGTGAAAAAATCACAGAAGCGCACACTAAAATAATTCCCATCAAAAATGGCTTTGCTGAATTCAATGAAAAAATAAGACTGCCGTTAACGCCGATGATCGGCGTGCTTGGCGTTGCTCCGGCGGAAGGCAGCGTGCATTGCGCTGTTCCAGGTGATCACGGTTCTAATATGGATACCAAGCTCATTAAGGTCGGCTCCAAAGTGTATTTGCCGGTATTTGTCAGCGGTGCCAATTTGGCGTTGGGCGATCTGCATGCCTGTATGGGTGACGGCGAGCTGAGCGGTACGGGAATAGAGACAGCCGGCAGAGTATGCCTGCAGGTGGAAGTTATCAAAGACCGGAAGCTGGCGCGTCCGATGCTTGAAACTCCTGATGCTGTTTATACGCTGGCCAGCAGAGCTGATATTCAGGAAGCTATCCAAACAGCAGTGCATGACATGGTAGAATTTTTAATGCTGAAAAAAGAATTGGATTTTGCTGATGCCTACAGACTGTTGAGTGCTGCCTGCGATATTCAGATCAGCCAGTTGGTGAATGATAATATCACTGTAAGGGTAAAAGCACCGAAACTGGATCTGCAGTTGGAGTCTGTTTTCTGAAACAGCAGAATAAACATAAAAAAATAAAACCACCCGTAATAAACAGGGTGGTTTTATTTTCAGCCCAGGCCGTTGAAGCGTGCCAAAGTATCATAAACTGTATGCGCCAGCTTATTTTTGTAAGCAGCAGGCAGCTGTTTTAAAACAGCAGATTCTTCTATCAAAGCTGCCAGGCTGTTTAAATTCGACATTTGGCAGCAGTTGGGCAGCAGGATATTGCTGATGATCAGCGACAGAGCGGGCAAATGTGTTTCCGGCTCCTGCTGCCAGTTATCAGGCAGGGCGTGTGCTATTGCAGTTTCTAAAAGAGTGGCGATATTTGTCATGATAGACCTCGGTTTTCGGTTTCTTGAAAATAGTATAACATAGGAAGGCTGATGTTGCTGAAACTGTAGACAAAAAAGAATTAATAGCATATAATTTGATGTAATATAAATAAAATAGTTAGAAGAATTTCAATAATATGCTTGTGTAATAATTTATGGGGAATTAAAAAGTTGGGTGTGAAAACGTGTACCATTATAAATTACAGGTATTGATTTTAAGCCAGGATAATCGTATATATGATGTTGTCAGTGCTCTTGAACCGCTGGCTGGTTTTGAGCACGAGCTGCTTTTAAGGCAGTCGGCAGACGCAGCTGTTAAAACTGCTGATGTTATTGTCTGTGAATTGTCAGGAGCAGTTTTGGCAGAGCTTGTCAAAAACTCTAAGCCGGATGCCGCAATAGTTTTTTGTGCTGAGCCGCAAACTGCAGAGCAGCTGGATGCAGCTGTTTACCAGTCGCTGACAGATCTTTGGATCAGGCCATGTACTGAAGCTTTTGTGGCTTTTAGGCTGCACAGACTTTTTGAACATATCAAGATCATAAAAGACTGTCATCTGGCGCAGCGTTATCTTGATACCGGAATCAACAGTATTCCCAGCCTGATCTGGTTTAAAGATATCCGCGGCGCGCATTTAAAGGTCAATGACAGTTTTTGCCGTGCCGTTGGTAAGACCAAGGCAGATGTTGAGGGCCGCGGCCATTATTATATCTGGGATATGAAAAAGGAAGAATACGAGCAGGGTGAGTATATTTGTCTGGAATCGGAAGAGATCGTCCTGCAGGAAAAGAAAACCTGTATTTTCGACGAAAAGGTCAAAACTAAGCATGGAATGAGGCAGTTTAAGACTTACAAGTCGCCGATTTTTGATGATAATGAGCAGTTGATCGGCACTGTTGGCATCGCGCACGACGTCACTGATCTGGAAAATATGGGGGCGGAGCTGGAAGTTATCCTGCGTAATCTTCCTTTTGCGGTTTTGCTGACTAACGAGGCCGGCAAGATTATCAATGCCAATGATATCTGCTCGCAGTATTTTACAGAAGGAAAAGAAGCTATGATCGGGCAGGAGTATCAGCAGTGGAAGCAGCAGAATTTAGCTGATATGAGTGAGATCAATGCAAAAGGCTATGCCGATGCAAAAGTGCTTGTCGGTCGGCGTGAAAAAAATCTGGAGATTTACGAAAAGCCTATTTTTGATGTTTTCGGTACGGCTGTAGGTATGCTGTGTATGTGCCGCGACGTAACCGTTGAACGGCTGCTGGAAAAGAAAATTATTTACAGTGCCAACACCGACCAGCTGACAGATCTTTATAACCGCCGTTATTTTTATGAATATATGACGCGTAATAAAATCATGTCTAAGCATGTCAACCTTTTTTATATCGACCTTGATAATTTTAAAAAGATCAACGATGAATATGGACATCAGGCCGGAGATACGGTTTTGGTAATGGTAGCCAAGCTGCTGAAGCAGACCTTCGGAGCTGAATTTATTGCCCGTGTAGGCGGCGACGAGTTTTTAGCGGTAGTTTTAGGCTCGAAGACAGATGCGGAGCTGGCAATTTTGGCAGAAAGATTTTTGAGCAGTCTGCAGCAGACGATTGCCGACAATGCTAAGTTCGCCGTGCTGTCAGCCAGCATCGGTATTGCCGTCAGTAATGCGCTTACTGATGTCGACCTGCTGATACGTCAGAGTGACTCGGCCTTGTACGAAGCCAAAAGAAACGGCAAGAAACAGTATAAAATATATCACAAATGACCATAAAAGCACTTTGCCGGGTATATAAAGGTAAAGTGCTTTTAGTTTTCCGGCGCATCAGAAAAAATTTATTGATATTTTAACAATGATAATGTAATTATTATTTGTTGCAATTATAATCATTAATGGTTAAAATTAAGATATAAATAAAATATATTGATAAAAGGAGCGATTATTATGGCAGTTGTACATATTACTAATGAAACTTTCGAAAAAGAAGTTATGCAGGCTGAAGTGAAAGTCCTGGTAGATTTTTGGGCATCCTGGTGCGGCCCCTGCCGTATGCTGGGACCGGTTATTGATCAGCTGGGCAGCGAACTGACTGATGTGAAAGTCTGCAAGATCGATGTTGATGCCAATCAGGATCTGGCAGCAAAGTATAAAGTTGAAACGATTCCTACCCTGGTCGTGTTTGAAGGCGGCAAGGAAGTGAAACGTTCTGTCGGCGTACAGCCGAAGCCGGCTATTTTGGCAATGCTGAAATAAATTGCGGCTGGGAAGCGGTGAAACTATGACTGAAAAACAAATTATGACTGATGTTTTGATCGTCGGCGCAGGTACTGCGGGCTTGACGGCGGCAGTCTATGCCGCTCGTGCTGGTAAATCTGTTAAACTGGTCGAGCAGTATTTGCAGGGCGGGCAGATCATCAATGCTTCGCATGTAGAGAATTTCCCCGGCTTTGAATCCATTGCCGGCTTTGAATTTGCCGAAGCACTTTATAATCAGGCTATCAAAATGGGTGCGGAAATCGTTTACGATAAAGTGACCGGACTGCAGGATTACGGCAGCCATAAAGGCGTACAGACTGAATATGGCGGCGAACTGCTTGCAAAAGCAGTGATTCTTGCGACCGGAGCGCGGGTGCGTCCGCTGGGCCTGGAAAATGAAGACCGTTTTATTGGTTCCGGCGTTTCCTACTGCGCTACCTGTGACGGAGCCTTTTTTAAAGATAAAAACGTGGCCGTTGTCGGCGGCGGTAATACAGCGCTCGATGATGCGCTGGTATTGAGCTTTACCAGTAAAAAGGTTTATCTCATCCATCGCAGCGATACTTTCAGCGGCGAAAAACGGTTGCTGGAAAAGCTGCAGGAGCATGATAACGTTGTTTTCATTCTTGACAGTGAAGTAACAGCCATCAATGGCTCTGAACGGCTGGAGTCGCTGGGCATCCGCAATAAGGTCAGCGGCGAGGAACAGACGCTGGATGTCGATGCCGTTTTTATTGCTATCGGCCATGTTCCGGATAATAAAGCTTTCGCGTCTTTGGTTGAGCTGGACGCTTATGGTTACATTAAAACTGATGAAAATTGTGCGACTTCCTGTCCCGGCATTTATGCTGCCGGCGACGGCCGCGTAAAAAAGGTGCGCCAGCTGACGACGGCTGCCGCTGATGGTACGGAAGCTGCCCTGGCGGCTTGCGATTACATTGACCTTTTATGATGGACGAATGGGTGGAACAATCTTTTTAAGGATCGTGATACCTGATGAATATTGATTTGGATATGTACCAAATGACTGCTGTAGCAGTAGTTGTATACTATGTTGGCCTGCGTTTAAAACGCAGGTTCAATATTTTTGACCAGTACTGTATCCCGGCTCCGGTTATCGGCGGCGTTCTGTTTTCGCTGCTGAATCTGGTCATGACGACCGGAGGTTTTTGGCATTTGACGCTGGATACATCGCTGCAGGGATTTTTTATGACGATGTTTTTTACCAGCATTGGTTATACGGCCAGCTTGCGTATGCTGAAAGAAGGCGGACTCAGCGTTTTGAAGCTGGTAGCTGTCTGCGCCGTGCTTATCGTTCTGCAGAACCTTGTTGGTATCGGACTGGCCTCTGTTTTTAATTTGGGGCCGCTGATCGGTATGGCGACGGGTTCGATCCCTATGGTCGGCGGGCATGGTACGGCTGGTTCCTTCGGTCCTCTGCTCGAACAGATGGGCGCGCAGGGGGCGGCGACTGTGGCTATTGCTGCGGCAACCTTCGGTCTGGTTATGGGCAGCGTTATCGGCGGGCCGATCGCCCGTTATCTGATCGATAAAGACAATCTTTTCTGTTTTGAATGTGTGCAGGAGCCTGTGCATAAAACTCCTGTTGTCGGGAAGGAAGCTTATGCTGTCGATAAAGAATATTTCCTTTTCGGCATCGGTCAGCTTTTGGTGGCAATGGGTATCGGTTCCTGGATCACAGGCCTGATAACATCTTTTGGTGTTACCTTCCCGTCGTACATCGGGGCGATGCTGGCGGCTGCTGTTATTCGCAACCTGTCCGACCTGACCGGAAGGTACGAAGTTTTTTCCAAAGAAATCGACGTTATGGGCAGCGTGTCGCTGTCGATCTTCCTTTCAATGGCATTGATGGGACTGAAATTGTGGCAGCTCAGCGAACTGGCATTGCCTCTGGTGGTAATGCTGCTGGCGCAGACGGCGATGATGGCTTTGTTTGCCCGCTTTGTTATTTTCAATTTAATGGGGCGCGATTATGAGGCCGCTGTTATTACCGCTGCCGGCTGTGGCTTCGGTATGGGTGCCACGCCTAATGCCATGGCTAATATGAATGCTATCGTTGCACGTTACGGGCCGGCGCCTAAAGCTTATTTTATCGTACCTTTGGTCGGCAGTCTGTTCATTGATTTTATCAATGCCTTTATTATTACCCTGTTTTTGAATATGTTTTAAAGTGCTGTTAATAAAAAAATACCACCCTTTGGGTGGTATTTTTTATTTTGCTTATTTTGTTTTTACTTAAAACCTTCCAGCAGTTTGTTAAAGTTTGCCTGCGGCATTTTTTCAACGTTTTTAATAGTGTTGAAACCGGCAAGGCCGCTAGCCTGTTCGTAAGAAGCGCGGTCGTTTTCATACAGCAGCCCGGTCAGCATACCTTCTTTTTCCATAATATGCCGTGCGGCCGCACCTTTATCATGCGGGTCGTAGCCGGCAATATCTTTGACGTCGCTCAGATGCTCGCGGAACCATTCATAAGTATTGGTATGGTTAAAAGTTACGCAGGGGCTGAACACATTGACGAAGGAAAAACCCTCGTGACGTACGGCTGCGACGATCAGATCTACCAGCTGCGGTAGCTGGGCTGAAAAGCCCTGCGCTACAAAAGTTGCTCCGGAAGCTAAAGCCAGTTCCAAAGCAGCGATCGGGGTCTCAATATTGCCTGTCGGCGTGGTCTTGGTTTTAAAGCCAACATCACTGCGGGGAGATGTCTGACCTTTGGTAAGGCCATAGACATGATTATCCATCAGGATATAAGTGATATTGACGTTGCGGCGCATAGCATGGATAGTATGCGCTGTGCCAATGGCAAAGCCGTCGCCGTCGCCGCCGCAGGCGATAACGGTCAATTCAGGGTTTGCCAGCTTAACGCCCTGGGCAAAAGGCAGAGCGCGGCCATGAGTTGTATGCATGCCGTAGGCGTATAGATAACCGCCGATACGGCCGCTGCAGCCAATGCCGGAAACCAGTGCCAGCTGATGCGGTTCCAGATTTAGTTTTACTGCTGCCTGCTGCAGAGCCATTTGAACGGCGTAATCACCGCAGCCCGGACACCAGTTGGGTTTTACCTGATTTTGAAAACTAGCTAAATTCGACATCTTACAGCACCTCCTTGCATTTGGCCAGCAATTCTTCTTTATAGAAAATATCACCGTTGTATTTTAAGATAGAATGCAGCTCCGGACAGGGCGGTACATTCATTTTTATCAGCCGTGCCAGCTGTGCCGTGGCATTGTGCTCGACGACGACGATTTTTTTCGCTTCCTGCAGATAATGGTTGAGAGCGCAGACCGGGAAGGGCGATAACAGCCGAATCTGGACATGATTGACGCGCAGGCCTTTTTCGCGCAGCTCCTCAGCAACTTCGCTGATGACGGCGCGGGTGCCTGCCATACCAATGATCAGCAGATCGCTTTGCGGATAAGGAGCGTCTTCATAAAGCGGGCTTTCAAATGTATCAACAACGCTGCGGACCTTGCGCAGGCGTTTATCGGACTGTGCTGTACGCATGGCCCTGTTTTCGGAAGGCCGGCCAACTTCATCATGCTCCAGCCCGGTGCCGAGGCTGATGCCGTTTGGCGTGCCCGGCAGGACTCGCATGGAAATGCTGCCTTCTGCTTCCAGATCATAGCGTTTAAAATACTCCGGCGATTTGATTTCCGGCAATCCGTCCTTGACCAGCTTGCCGCGCCGCACCTGCAGTTTGCCGTAATCAAGGCTGGTTACGGACTGTTTGCCTAAAGACAGCTGCAGGTCAGAAAGCACGATGACCGGACATTGATATTCTTCAGCCAGATTAAAGGCTTCAAAAGTGTCGTAAAAAGATTCTTCTATAGAAGAAGGCGAAATAACGATTTTGGCAGTGTCGCCGTGTGTATTATAGATCGCTGCCATCAGGTCCGACTGCTCATGCTTGGTCGGCAGGCCGGTACTGGGGCCGCCTCTTTGTGTATCGATCACGACCAGCGGGGTCTCTGTCATTTCCGCCAGGCCGATTGCTTCCGCCATCAGCGATAAGCCTGGGCCTGCTGTCGCAGTAAAAGCGCGGGCGCCGGCATAAGCTGCGCCGATCGCCATCGTGCAGGCCGAGATCTCGTCTTCCGTCTGCAGCATCACGCCGCCTTCGGCAGGTGCGTATTTTACCATATATTCCATAATTTCTGAAGAGGGAGTTATCGGATAGGCCGACATGAATTTGGCGCCCGAGGTCAAAGCCCCCAGAGCTACTGCTTCATTGCCCAACATAAACAGCTTCGGCTGTGGATTTTCCAGCTCCGGCATCGTAAAGGCTGCCAGCAGATCATGATAATTATTTTTAATATATTCGTAGCCCGTTTCCAGCGCCAGGCGGTTTGTCTCCATGACCTCGGCGCCTTTGCGGCCGTATTGTTTTTCCAGCAGCGGCAGCAGTTTGGCAGTATCGATGCCCAGTAAAGCGGCGGTGATGCCTAAAGCCAGAATGTTTTTCGGCAGTGTTTTACCGTCTGCTTTGCTCAGTTCGTTCCAGGATAGAGCAACAGTGCGCACTTTTGGCTTTTTACCTTCCAGCCAGGCAGTATCGGTAACTAAAATGCCTTCGGCCGTCAGTTCAGGCGCATCCACCTCCAGTGTGTCCGGGTCCATCGCGATCAGCAGATTGCAGCTGCTGGCGATCGTAGCTACCGGATGGTTGGCGATACGCAGCTTATAGCTGGTGTGGCCGCCCTTGATCCGGGACGAAAACTGACGGTAACCATACACGTCATAGCCCAGAGAGCATAAAGCTGCGGCGAAAATCTCGCCCAGGCTCTCTAAGCCTTCGCCCTGCTGGCCGCCGGCCTTCCACGATAATTCTTGTTTTTTCATACAATATCCCTCCTTATTAAAAGGTTTTTTAGTACAGGTATTTACCCGGGAGAAGTTTAAAAAATTCACCCTGTGCAGATAAGTTTCTGTATCTATAGTTTAACCTATTTCTGCGGAAAATAGCAGTAGCAATTAGATTTAAAAACTTTTTAAATATGTTGAAAATAGCCTGCAGATACGGCAGTACAGCTGCAAATAAGTAATTTATAAAAGCATAGCCTGTAAAAATAATTTTTCGTTGGCAAACAGGACGCGGCAACGCTTTGGTAAAAACAGCGAATTATCCGAAAATAAAGAAAAATACAATCATTAGTTATATTTTTAACAAAATAACTTGCAATAATTCTGAAAATAATGTAAAATATGTCCAAACAATGAATTATATATAGGATAATAATTGTTTTTTAACCTGTTTATAATGCGTTGAGGAAAGTATCGAAGCAAAGCAGTGCGCCGAGTAGAGGAAACTAGGTAACTCGCATGAAGCAAACTGATGCGCACAGATTCCTTTCCGGGATGTTTTATAAAAATAAAATATTTCCGAAGGAGGAAATAACAATGAAAAAATCTTTAGTATTAGCAATGGCTATGGCTTTGGGCGTAACTGCTTCTGCCTATGCTGCAAACCCCTTCTCCGATGTACCTGCAGGTCATTGGGCATATGATTCCGTAAACAAACTGGCAGCAGCTGGTATCGTTGACGGTTATGGCAACGGCACTTTTGGTGGCGATCGCCTGATGACCCGTTATGAAATGGCACAAATAGTAGCAAAAGCAATGGCAAAAGGCGCTAACGTAGATCGTTTGGCAGCTGAATTTGCTGACGAACTGGACAGCCTTGGCGTACGCGTTGCAGCTTTGGAGAAAAAAACCGACAACGTTAAAATCAATGCTCAAATCCGTGCTCATTATCAATCCTATGACAAACATACTAAAAAAGATAGTAGTAAATTGCGTTCTCGTATTTGGCTCAATGGTCAAATTAATGAAGATTGGAAATATGTTGGTATGTTGCAAAACGAGCAGGATCTTCGCAACGATAAGGGCGATGAAGATACTGATTTCCAACGTGCTTTCGTTACCGGCCGTATTGGCGGCGTGAAAGTTGAAGCTGGTCGTAACAACACTGCTCTTGGCGGTGGCGTAGGTAATATCCTCAGCAATCGTACCGATTCCGTTAAACTTGGTTTTGGTAAAGATTTAAAAGTTGGTTTACAATATGGTAAAGTTTCCAGCGGCAATGACAAAACTCCTAAGGCTGACACTTATTGGGCTGCTACTGTAGGTGGCGAAATCGGAAACCTCGGTTTGACTGCTGGCTACTACAATTTTGATAATGTTTACAAACTTGGTCAATATACTCGTAAAAATAATGGTGGCGTAGATGACGCTATCTGGGCTATCGGTGCTGACTACAAATTTGGCGATTTCAAATTGGATGCTACTTATTTGAAATCTGATGCTGATAAAACTGAGGCAGGAGTTAAACTTGACGATGACGGTTATGTAATTGGCTTGACTTATAAAGGCGCTAAAGCTGCTAAAGCTGGCACTTATGGCATCTACGCTAAATACTATGACCAGGGCGCTGGCACCTACATCCATCATGGCATGAACACTGATTTGGCTAACGATTTCGGTGCTTATGGTTTCAAAGGTTACATGGTAGGCGTTAACTATGCTTTGGCAAAAAATATCGTTGCAGCTGTTGAATATTCTGATTTTGACGCTAAAGACAACTACACTGGTAAAAAACCCAGTGACAAAACTATCTGGTCCGAAGTTGTCTTCACTTTCTAATTTTAGTGAATCTGCTTCTCTAAGGGCGATCTTATGATCGCCCTTTTTTATATCTTGGAATCAAAATCATTGAATGTGTTATTTTAACTTTATTATAATAATTGACATATTATCCGCTTTGGCTCTATTTTTTTTGTTTGTTTTATGATAAAATAACTTATAATTGATAGTTATTTGAAGGAGGTTATATCAATGAAAAATATTCTGCGCTATTTATTGCTGGCTTTAGTTGTGATTGGTTTTACTGTCCCCGTTTTCGGTAAAGCCGAAGCCGCTAAAATAGCTATTCTGCCGCTGGCGAATAATGTAGCGGATGATGAGCTTTCCAGTCAGGTTTTCTTTAATGAATGTATGGATTATTTCAAATTCCCCGAATTTGACATGATCGATGATACTGTGCTTGACAAAGCTTTGAAGGAAGAAAATTATGCTGCTGTTGGTAAAAATGGCCCTGACGAAGCAATGCTCAAACGTATCATGGCTAAAACAGGCGCTGATATGGCCTTGATGATGAGCTTGGATGAACTGAGCCTGGAGCCGCAGATGGGTATGATCGAAGATTATTATAAATTTAAAATCAAAGCTCGTATCATGTATGTCAACGGTCTTACTGGCAAGGTCACTAAAGATCATATCAATGATGAAGAAATGGTCGAATACCCGGTTATTGCCCGCAGTGATTATGAACATAATGAGTTTCGTAACCATGTGATTCGCGAATTGAAAAAAGTTGCTAAATTTTAATATTATTTCTAAAACCGGCAATCTTTATGATTGTCGGTTTTAATTATTATATTTATAAGTTCGATTTATAATTATAATTTATAAAATTGCATAATAAAAGATGAAAAGAAAATCAGATTACATTTTTGCTGCATAAAAATAAAAAATACTTGTCAAATTAGTGAAAATACGGTAAAATAAACTAAGTTTATAATCAGTTGATTAAGGAATAATCTTTATAGTTGGATTTGCAGAGGAAACAAGGCAACTCGCCGCAATGATTACTAAAGAAGTTATTCTAAAACAGCAAAATTATAAACTTAATAATTTCCGAAGGAGGAAATAACAATGAAAAAATCTTTAGTATTAGCAATGGCTATGGCTTTGGGCGTAACTGCTTCTGCCTATGCTGCAAACCCCTTCTCCGATGTACCTGCAGGTCATTGGGCATATGATTCCGTAAACAAACTGGCAGCAGCTGGTATCGTTGACGGTTATGGCAACGGCACTTTTGGTGGCGATCGCCTGATGACCCGTTACGAAATGGCTCAAATCGTAGCAAAAGCAATGGCAAAAGGTGCTAACGTAGACCGTTTGGCAGCTGAATTTGCTGACGAACTGGACAGCCTTGGCGTACGCGTTGCAGCTTTGGAGAAAAAATCTGACAACGTTAAAATCACTGGCGAAGCTCGTTTTCGCTATGTAGATCAAAAGGCTAGCGCTAATTTGGACGCTGATGGTAAAGGTCATGGTCATGTAGCAGACTTACGTTCTCGTATCTGGTTGACTGGTCAAGTTAATGAAGATTGGAAATATACCGGTATGATCGAAAACATCCAAAATTTTGCTGATGACAAAGGTAACGAAGATACCAATTTCCAACGTGCTTATGTTGAAGGTAAATTGGGAGGTATGGCTGTAACTGCTGGTCGTTATAATATGTTCCTTGCAAATGGTAACATTTATGATGACCGTGCTGATGGTATCGAACTCGCTTATGGTGATAAAATTAAAGTTACAGGTGTAGCTGGTAAAGCTGATCCTGGGACTGATGGATTAGCTGCTAATAGTTATGCTGGTGGCGCTATTGGTGCTGACTTTGGTGTAATCAATGCAACTGCTGGTTATTACAATTTTAAAGATATTGGTGCTAAGGATTCTGGTGTTGACAATGCTATCTGGTTCGTAGGCGCTGGTACTACTTTTGGCGATTTCGGACTGAATGCTATGTATCTGAAAGGCGATGGCAGCGGTTATGATGGTGCAGACAAATATTTTGACGGTATTGATGATGACGGCTGGACTGCTGGCCTGACCTTTAAAGGTGCTGAAGCTACTGAAAAAGGTACCTGGGGTCTGTTTGCCAACTACTATGACCAGGGTGGCCAAACCTATATTGCCCATACTACTGATGCCAATACTTTTGGTGGCGATGGCTTCAAAGGCTATGGCGTAGGAGCTAACTACACTGTTGCTAAAAACATGGTTCTGACTGCTGTATATTATGATACTGAAAACAAATTTGACAGCAGTGAAAAAGATCATAGAATCTGGACTGACCTGACTATTACTTTCTAATTTAACTGAATTAGATACTGTAAATTTAAAAGCGGCTGCTTAGGCAGCCGCTTTTTTCAACAAAACAGTTTTTGATTGTTAGGAAATGTGTTAAGATATCTTCAGATGCTTTTTACTGAAGGAGGTAAATAATGAAAAAATTCTTTAATTATGTGCTTTTGGCGTTAGTCACGATTTGCTTTGCTCTACCATTGGGCGGTAAGGCCGAAGCGGCTAAAGTAGCCGTTGTGCCGCTGGCTAATCATGTTGCCGGTGATGAACTGGCCGGTACCATTTACATGCAGGAAGCTTTGGCGCTGTTCCGTTATCCTGAATTTGACCTTTTGGGTGAGGATGTAGTGCTGGAAGCTATCGGCAGTGAAAATGGCCTTGCTGATTACAGCAAAGCCGCTTTAGAGAGGGTAGCTAAGGCTACCGGCGCTGACATTGTAGTGGCCATGCAGCTGGATAAACTGGATGCTAAGCGGATGCCGCAGCGTAAAGAAGCAACTTTGAAAATGGATCTGCGCGGCAAATTTGCTTCGCTGAATACTGTTACCGGTGCTTATTATTATAAAGACCTGCGTGATACCAGAACGATCGAGGAAGCCGTTACGGTGCGCGGTGACTGGGAACATGAAGTATTGCAGAATGTAGTGCGTAATGCCTTTAAAAAGGTTGCGGGAAAATAACCCGTAGTTTTATAAAAAATAACGTCAGCCATTAAGGCTGACGTTATTTTTTATCATTTATATTTTTAAAGGAAACGTAATAAAATTTAACAAAGGTTCTTGTGAAAAAAGCAAATTTGTATCTCCTCTTGTTTTTTACAGTTAAAATGTGCTAAGATGTTCAGAGTAGACATCTAATCTGGTATAGAGGAGGCTCTTTAATGAAAAAAATTATGAATTTTGTACTAATGGCTGTTTTGGCTGTTTGTTTTGTACTGCCGGCAGCAGGTAAGGCTGAAGCCGCAAAATTGGCTGTTGTCCCGCTGGCTAACCATGTAGAAGATAATACTACTGCAAGTATGATTTACATGGAAGAGATTATGGATACGTTTAAGTTTCCTGAGTTTGATATGATTGCCGAGGACGTTGTGGATAAGGCAGTAGGCAGCAGGAATATTTCTGATTTCAGTAAAGCCAACCTGGAACGTATTGCCCGTGAAAGCGGTGCGGATATCGTTATTGCCATGTCGCTTGATAAACTGGATGACAGAGCTTTGTTCCCCCGTCGCGAACCTACTTTGAAGCTGGATATGAGCGGTGAGTTTGCATTTTTGAACAAAGTTACCGGCAGATATTATGTTAAAAAGTATTCTGACGATATGGAAATTGAAGAAATTTTGACTGTACGCAGTGATTGGAAGAGCGAAGAATTTGCCAAGACTGTACGCAGTTATTTGAAAAAGGTGACCCAATTTAAATAAGCTTATTATTGAAAGTGGCAGCTGATCATAGATCAGCTGCCACTTTTTTAGTTCCTGCTGTCAGTCACCTTCTCCTCCCGATTGAGAAGGGTCGAATTTCCATTTGCGATGACGTTCAAAATCACTGTCATTCTTACGTTTTTTGTCTTTTTTATGGTGACGGTTTTCCTCTGTGCGTTTTTTCTCTTCCTGACGTTCCCAGCGTTCACGGTCCCGGCGCTCTTGCTTGTCGGATTCATATTCTTTGCCGCGCCGTTTCTTTTCACGGCCCCAGGCTTCCTGTTCTTTGCGTTCCCTATCGGCCATGCCCAGGGTTATGTTCGTATAACTGCTGACGTTTTGATAATAGCTGTTTCGAGAGGGGGTCGGAATAATATTATTTGAGGCTTCGGAGCTGAATGAAGGCAGGCAGGCTGCCAGGATGATACCTGCTGTAAGCAGCGTTTTTTTCATTTTAGGACCTCCTTTATATTCGTAATTTACTTATTCTAACATAATTCATTTGTTATATACAATGGCCTTATTTTATAAGAATAGAGATAGGATAGGCGAAAATAATTTTTGGTGTAATAATGCAATTTTAAAAAATAAAATTATAGGATATTGGCAGAAAAAATAATTAAAAGCTTATAAAATGATGAATTTACTGATTTTTAGTTAAAATAAATAAATAGTAATTAACCTTGCAAAAAGGAAGGCCAGTGTTTAGAATATATAAAAGCTTATACTTTTAGATCAAAAAAATAATGAAATGGATTTCCGTAAGTAGAGGAAACAAGGCAACTCGCACTAAAGGAGATTCGGAATTATTTATTTGAGCGCAAAGTCTTTATAAGCTTAATAAATTTCCGAGGAGGAAAGAAACATGAAAAAATCTTTAGTACTTGCAATGGCAATGGCATTGGGCGTAACTGCTTCTGCCTATGCTGCCAATCCCTTTTCCGATGTGCCGGCAGGCCATTGGGCGTATGATTCCGTAAACAAGCTGGCGGCAGCTGGTATCGTTGACGGTTATGGCAACGGCACTTTTGGTGGCGATCGCCTGATGACCCGTTATGAAATGGCACAAATAGTAGCAAAAGCAATGGCAAAAGGCGCTAACGTAGATCGTTTGGCAGCTGAATTTGCTGACGAACTGGACAGCCTTGGCGTACGTGTTGCAGCTTTGGAGAAAAAATCTGATAATGTTAAAATTACAGGTGAGTTCCGTGCTTTGTATGCTAACCATGAAGGTAAAGGCAGCATTTCCAACGATTATGAAAGCACTTTGCGTTCCCGTATCTGGATCACAGGTCAGATCAATGACGGCTGGAAATATACCGGTATGCTGCAGAACACGCAGGATCTGTCTACTGATTCCGGTGACGAAAGCACTGATTTCCAACGTGCCTATCTGGAAGGCCGACTCGGCGGTATGGATGTAACTGCCGGCCGTTACAATGCATTCTTTGCTGACGGTAATATCTATGATAATCGTGCTGATGGCGTGGAAGTTTCTTACGGCGATAAAATCAAGATCATTGGTGCCGCTGGTAAGGCAACTGACGATCTCGATAAGCTGGGCGTTTCCGGAACTACCGGCGGCAGCTATGCCGGCGGCGCTGTAGTTGCTGATTTCGGTAAATTCAACGCGTCTGCAGGTTACTATAACTTTAAAGACATTTTAGCTAAAAACAGTAAACTTGATAATGCAATCTGGTTCGTAGGTGCTGGTACTGAGTTTGGCGATTTTGCTTTGAATGCCATGTATCTTAAAGGCGATATGAGCTATCATGATGTTGATCTTGACGGCCTTGATGATGACGGCTGGACTGTAGGGTTGACCTTCAAGGGTGCGGAAGCGGCTAAAAAAGGTTCCTGGGGTCTGTTTGCCAACTATTATGATTTAGGCGGACAAACCTATATTGCTCATACTACTGATGCTAATACCTTTGACGGACAAGGTTTTAAAGGTTATGGTGTAGGTGCAAATTATACTGTTGCTAAAAATATGGTTTTAACTGCTGCTTACTATGATACTAAATCTAAATTTGATACCAGTGATAAAGATAAAATCATGTGGACTGATCTGACGATCACTTTCTAAGACAGATTTTTGCAGTTAATTAAGTAATCTGAACTAAAAACGGCCGCATATGCGGCCGTTTTTGTATACTTTGGAACAAGTAAGAAAATTTTTTTCAAGAGAATACATAAAGCGGAAAAAATGGATTTTAAAATATAGGCGATTTATTATTATCAAAAGCAAAAGAAAAGCGGAATTTACTGATTTTTAGTTAAATTAAATAAATATAAAATAGTATTGCAAAAACTAGAAACGCACGCTAAAATAAACTAAAGCTTATAGTTTTTAAAGTTTATAATAATTGAAAAGCGGATGGCCGTAGAGGAAACTAGGTAACTCGTATGGCGCATTCCTTAGGAAATTGTTATGAGCTGAAAAACTTGGCTTAATAAATTTCCGAGGAGGAAAGAAACATGAAAAAATCTTTAGTACTTGCAATGGCAATGGCATTGGGCGTAACTGCTTCTGCCTATGCTGCCAATCCCTTTTCCGATGTGCCGGCAGGCCATTGGGCGTATGATTCCGTAAACAAGCTGGCGGCAGCTGGTATCGTTGACGGTTATGGCAACGGCACTTTTGGTGGCGATCGCCTGATGACCCGTTACGAAATGGCTCAAATCGTAGCAAAAGCAATGGCAAAAGGCGCTAACGTAGACCGTTTGGCAGCTGAATTTGCTGACGAGCTGGACAGCCTTGGCGTACGCGTTGCAGCTTTGGAGAAAAAATCTGATAACGTTAGAATCACTGGTCAGGTACGTTATGACTACACTGATTATTCCGGCGATATCGACGGTTATCGTTCCAAACTGCGTTCCCGTATTTCCATCAACGGTCAAATCAATGACGACTGGAAATATGTTGGCATGCTGCAAAATGACGAGAATTTAGCAGATGATATCGGCAATGAAGGCACTGAATTCCAACGTGCTTACGTTGTAGGTAAAATCGGTGCTGTAGGCGTTTCTGCAGGTCGTCAGAACCTGAACCTTGCAGATGGTAATATCTATGATACCCGTTATGATGGTGTAAACCTGACTTTCGGTAAAGAAGTGAAATTGGAAGCCTTCTATGGCAAACCGACCAACTCTTTCAAAAACTGGGGCTTCGATAAAATTTATGGCGCACGCGTTAATGGTAAAATCGGCGCTTTAAATGCAGAAGCCGGCTGGACTAAATTTGAAGGTGATGCTACTCCTATCACCAGCGACGACGACAGCATCTGGAACGTTGGCGCAACTTATAACTTCAGCGATAAAGCATCCCTGGGCGTTATGTACTTGAGATCTGATGTTGAAGATCTTGACGGCGATAAAGACGGCTTTGTAGTTACCGGTACTTTGGGCGGCGCTAAAGCTTCCAAACCGGGTTCTGTGGGCTTAGTTGCTAAATACTATCAACAAGCTGCAGGTACTGCTATCCAACACACCATGAACGGTGAATATGGACCGACCTATTCAGGTGAAGGCTTCAAAGGTTACAGCGTAGCTGGTTACTATACTGTTGCTAAAAACATGATCGCCGGTATCGAATACTATGATCTGAAACAAACCTATTCTGACGACAAAATGAAAACCTTGTGGTCTCAATTGATCGTTACTTTCTAAGATTAACTTAGAGACTTAAGCGGACGCGTATGCGTCCGCTTTCTTTTATTTTATGCTGAGATTGGTTGAAGATGATCTGCTGCCTGAATTTGTTTCAATAAAGCTTTCTTAAATTTTTTTATTCCATTAACTTGTTTAAAGTTAAACTTTTTTGCAATTAAGCTAATTTGCATCTGTGGTTGACGGGGTTTAAGATAGGTGACGTAGCCGATAGATTTCAGGAGCAGGCGGCAGCAGACGGAAGAGGTAACAAGGTGACTTGTCCGAAATGTTGTTGATTTCTGTTTGGAATTTACGGACTGCAGAAAATATCTTTCCTGAGGAGGAATAGAAAATGAACAAATCTGTAGTTTTAGGTATGGCGATGGCTTTAGGCGTAACTGCTTCGGCTTACGCAGCTAATCCGTTTTCTGATGTGCCGGCAAACAGCTGGGCTTATGATGCTGTCAATAAACTGGCGGCAGAAGGTATTATTGACGGTTATCCTAATGGAACTTTCGGCGGCGATCGTTTGATGACCCGTTATGAAATGGCACAGATCGTAGCCAAAGCTATGGCTAAAGGTGCTAATGTGGATCGCCTGGCCGCAGAATTTTCTGACGAACTTGATTCTTTAGGTGTGCGCGTTGCCGGTCTGGAAAAGAAATCGGATAATGTAAAGATTACCGGTGAGATCCGTGCCCGTTATGTTGACCAAAAGGCGAAAGCTAACCAGGGCAGTAAATATGATTCTGACTTGCGTAGCCGTTTGTGGCTGAATGGTCAGATCAATGATGACTGGACTTACACGGCGATGATCCAGAATATTCAGGACTTCAGTAATGACCAGGGCGACGAAGGTACAGACTTTAAACGTGCTTATGTCAATGGCCGTGTCGGTGGCGTTGGCTTGCAGGCAGGCCGTATTGATGCGTTCCTGGCAGACGGCAATATTATGGATGCCCAGGCTGACGGTCTGGTTGCCACTTATGGTGATCGGATTAAAGTTAAAGCTTACATGGGCAAGGCTTCTGACGATACTGATTTCGATGTCAATAATGTTATTGCAACTAAAACAATTGCTAACAGATATTACGGCGGTGAGGTTTCCGGTAATCTTGGCGATTCGCTGAACCTGGCTGCCGGTTATGTGAAGTTCCAGGATGTTATGGGCAGAGATTCTGGTAAAGATGACGGGATCTGGCATGTTGGTGCAGCATATAACTTTAATAATGATCTGACACTTTCCGGTATGTACCTCAATTCTAACTGGGACGGTGAAAGAAATTCTGACGACGACGGCTGGACCGTTGGTTTGAATTATAAAGGCGCTCAGGCATCTGATGCCGGTTCTTATGGTATTTTTGCCCGTTACTATGATCAGGGCGAAGGTACTTATTGGGAACATACTACCGATGCCAATACTTTCTGGAATACAGGCTTTAAAGGTTATGCAGTAGGCGCAAACTATGCTGTTGCTAAAAACATCGTTGCTACTTTGGCCTATTATGATACCAAAGCCAAAACTGTTACCAGTGAAGGCAGCAGCTTGAAAGATAAAAGGCTGTGGACTGACGTGACCTTTACTTTCTAAATTTAAGAGCTGTAAAAACGACCGCTTTGGCGGTCGTTTTTTTATCTGTAATTATCCATAGAAGCTTAATGGCAATTGTGGTATAATATGAACAATAATATTGTTGACGAGGTAGAAATGGATACACAGACTTTAAAGTATATTGGCAAAGATTTGTATAAAACACATATTTTGAAAGAGTGGAAACGTTACATCGTTTTTATGACGCGTTGTCATTTACATAAAGGACATATTAACGATTTACTGGATTTTTTTAAAGCAACTCCGCAGCGTCAAGCGATGCTGGAACATACTACTTCATTTGTGGAACAAACTACCCGTGCGTTTTTTTATAAAGATTCTACCTGGGATGAGCGTATTGCCATAGTAAAGAATCATATTGAATATATGGAAAATATATTTAACGATGAAGCTATAGCAAAATTATATGTTAATGGCGAACGTATCAGGTTGTGGGAAGATGTATATGAAGAACAGCCGGTGGTAATGGAACTGTGGTTTCATGGAGGTCAGCGTAAGGAAGGCTGCCTTTCGCTGGTGCTTTCATTGGGTGCAGACGAACTGTATCAGATCATGTTTTGGCTGGCGCCGTCGCCGGAAGATAATGAACTGTCACTGTGGATAGGCGCGTTGCAGGGAACTCCTAACGGCAGTGAGATCATAAAAGGCCTGACTAAAGCTTTTTTTGGTTACCGTACCAAAAATCTGATTTTCTATGGTATCAGGAATGTGGCGGCAGGATTGGGATGTAAGCATTTATATGCCGTTTCCAATGCCGGGTATTATGCGATGAATCATGTACGCAGGGACCGCAAATTAAAAACTTCGCTGGATGATTTCTGGCAGGAATGTGAAGGACAGGTATGTAAAGATCAGCGTTTTTTTGAAATGCCGATAGAAGAATACCGCAAATCCATGGAAGAGCTGAAGCCTTCTAAACGGGCTCAGCATAGAAGAAGGTTTGCGAAAATGGATGAAATAACTGAATCTGTGACAGAAGTGTTAAATAATTATAAAAAATAAAGGCGTGACCACATTATCTTGTGGTCGCCTATTTTTTTTACGCACTTTATATGGTATAATAGCTTCATAAAAATAATAAATAACGGAGGTATTGTAATGAAAAGACGACTCCTTACTTTGCTTTTGACTTTGGTTTTCTGTGTAACATCAGTTGCGCCTGGTTTTGCCATGAATGCTGATGATTTGGGCGGCGCTGTACCGGCTGCGGCAGCAGTGACACAAATGTCTGCTACTGATAAAATTTCCGCGATGGAAAAGATGTTATATGGTACTGAGCAGGCAGGTGCATTGGTCGGCCGTATGGATAGTTTGGAAGATGATGTTTATGGTACTGTTACCAGCGACGCTATTTTAGATCGTATTGATAACCTGTATGATTATCTTAAAGGCAGCCCTGCCAGTAATGAAGCCGGTTTTTTAACTAAACTCAACGCTATTGAATGGCAGTTTAATGAAAGTATGTCCGGTGGTCCTGCCAAGACCCGTATCGAGGCAGTAGAAATGATGCTTAACGGCAAAATTGATGAAGGCTCTCTTTCTTCCAGATTGGAAGCTTTGGCGAATATCGCTTTTACCGATGGTGTGATTTCTGTTGAAAGCGTTACTTTGCCGAAGGATTCTGTGATTAAAGTAGAATTTACTGAGGAACTGAGCAGCAGAGAAGACAAAGCCGGTGAACCTGTGCATTTTAAAATTGCTGACAATGTTTATGTGAATGATGTGCTGGTACTTCCTAAAGGTGCGTTAGGAGAAGGTACTATCAAAAAGGTTGTACAGCCGCGCAGCTTTGGCCGTGATGCCCGTATTGACGTAGATTTTACTCATGTTTATGCTCTTGACGGAACTAAGGTTCCGGTCTATATCGGCGATCTGGCTAAACAGGAGGCTAAGACTGCAGCCGGTGCAGCAGGAGCGGCAATCGGCGGCATGATCGTTTTAGGGCCTATCGGTGCTTTAGGCGGTGCCTTTGTTACCGGTAAAGCAGTAGTCATTCCCGTTGGTTCTACTACTTATGTACAAACTATGGAAGATACTACTATCCAGGGTATGGTTTATCAGGGAAAATAAAATTTGAATTATCAGTAAAACCCGCCTTAGTGGCGGGTTTTTTATTTAAAATTGTGATATAATATGTAGTGGATATTTGTATGCTTTTTTATAAATGATAAATTTGACTGAGGAGAGAAAGCATGAAGAAGAAAGTCTTAGCAACTGCTTGCTTAATGAGTTTAGCAGTATCACAGGCAGCTTTTGCCGACGACTATGTTACCGGTGATTCGCGTTATGCTGCGCCTGATTTTCAGGAACAGAAGCAGGAGCGGGAAGCTGGTGTAATTAAAGATAAGAGCAAGAAGAAGAAACAGGCGGAGTCTGCTGAGCCGATGCCGATAACCTTATGGAGTGACAGTGCTACATATGACCAGGGCAGCGGAGACTTTTTTGCTGAAGGTAATGTCAAGATAGTGCAGGGGGATGAAACTATTCTGACTACCAGGGCTGAAGGCAATATGAAGACCGGGGATGTCTGGCTCAAGCAGGGCGGAACACTGCAGGAGCCGGATACTACCATGAATGGGGAATGGGTCCATTATAATTTTAATTCCAAGACTGGTGAGATCAAGCAAATTGACGGCAAAGGTGCCAAAGACTATTTTAAAGCACCTCATGCAACGATTTATCCGGATAAAATAGTTGTGGACGAGGGCGGACAGACAACACGCTGTCCGGCTGTGGAGCATGACCCTTGTCTGCTTATAACGGCAAAAACTTTTGAGATTTATCCCAAAGAAAAAATGGTCGCCAGAGATGTTAAGGTTTATGCCAAAGGCAAGCATATCTACTCGCGTGATTTATGGGTCAATAGATTAGATGGTGAGAGTGAAAATAGAATAATGCCGCGTATCGGGTATGACGGCAGCGATAATGGAATGTATGCTAAACTGCAGGTCGATTATAATTTAGGTCCGAAAACAGATTTTTATGCCGATCTGGCTTATTATTCTAAGGCCGGTTATAAACCCATGTACGGCATCAATCACGATGAGCGTAACTTTAATATAAAGTTTCAGGACGGCTGGGATGAAGAAGATGACGAATGGATCCGCAAAGAAAGAGATATCGGCTTATATTATAAAAACCATCGTTTGATCGATAACTTGCCGTTGACATACAGTGCGTATATTACTCATGGTTTATGGCGTAACGAAAAGAGCAGTATCAAAAGCTGGCATACAGAGTATGCTGCTTATTTGAATCATGACCGGATTTATCTGTTCAACAGTAAAAATACCTTCCTTGATCTGACTGTAGGTAAAAAGTGGGTAACAGAAAGTTATACTGATGAAACGCAGTCCACAATGATGTATTATGCAACTTTAGGTCAAAAGCTGGCGCCGAAGTGGGATACCTGGGTCGGCTATTACCGTGAGGACAGAACGAGCAATCTCTATGACTACGGACAGCCTGATATGGGCAGGGAGCTTCGCAACGGACTGAGCTTTAAACTGGATGATAAAAATACTTTTACGATTGTCAACCGTTATGATTTGGGCAAGCATAGTAATTATGAAACAAATTACAGATGGACGCACAGGTTCTGCTGCTGGGCCATTGAATTTGAATATGAGCAGGATCACAGAAAAGATCATGGCAATACTTTCAGAGTCCGTTATAACTTCCTTAATTGGTAAAGCAGGTGAACTATGGAAACCATTAAACAGCGTTTTGCTGAACATATTACTTTGGCACAGCAGGTTGCAGAAAGCAGAATTTTAGAGCAGGTTGCAGCCAGTGCGGAAATTATTCGACGGGCCTTGCAAAACGGCAAGAAGGTCTTGTTTTGCGGCAACGGCGGCAGTGCCGCCGACAGTCAGCATTTAGCGGCTGAATTCGTAGGACGCTTTCAAAAGGAGCGCAACGGTCTGCCGGCTATAGCTTTGACTGTAGATACTTCTATTTTGACCGCGGTAGCTAACGACTATGGCTATGATACTGTTTTTGCAAGACAGGTGCAGGCCTTAGGAAATACCGGTGATGTTTTGGTCGGATTATCAACTTCGGGTAACAGTAAAAATGTGTTGGCGGCTATTGATGTTGCCAAAACTAAAGGGATACAGTGCATCGGGATGACGGCTCAGGGGGGCGGCAAGATGGCAGAGGTCTGTGATATCTGCATGGCTGTTCCCTGCCCGGTTACGGCTCGAGCGCAGGAAATACATATTTTGATTGGCCATATTCTGTGCGAATTGGTGGATGGTGAATAAAGTGACGAATTTGTCATGTACTGCTTTTTTAGCTGAACATATCCAAAATTTAAAAATTGCCGTGATTGGGGACGTTATGCTCGATCGTTATTTTTATGGCGAGGTCAAGCGCATTTCTCCGGAGGCTCCTGTGCCTGTTAATAAGGTCAAACGCATAAAGTCTGTTTTGGGCGGCGCCGCAAATGTAGCTGCAAACCTGGCACATTTAGAATGCAGGGTTTTTATGGGTGGCGTTACCGGGGCCGATAACAACAGAGAAGTACTGGAAGCGATGATGGCCGAAAAAGGTATCGATCACAGTGGTTTGATCAAGTCGCAGCAGCGTGAAACAATCACGAAGATGCGTATCTTGGGAGCGCAGCAGCAGATGCTGCGCCTGGATTTTGAAGAAACAGGAGATTTGTTTCCGGAAGAAACAGAGGCCTTATCATTATGGCTCCAGAATTTACTGGAAGCCGGATTGGACGGTGTGATTGTTTCTGATTATGCCAAAGGTGTCTGTTCGGATAATTTTGTGCAGTGGGTGATCGCGGCTGCGCATCAGTATCAGGTGCCGGTGCTTATTGACCCGAAGGGGGCTGACTGGAATAAATATCGGGGCTGTGATTTCATTACTCCAAATTTAAAGGAGATGTGCGAGGCGGCTGGAGAATTTGTTCCTAATGAGGATGAAGAGGTTCTGCGTCTGGCCCAAAATGCCCGGGAAAAATATGCGATCAAAAATGTTGTGGTCACCCGCAGTGAGCGGGGGATGACTTTAGCCGGTTTGGATGGTCTGGTGATTAATGACCCGGCTACGGCACAAGAGGTATTCGATGTTTCAGGTGCCGGTGATACCGTAGCGGCAACGCTTTTGGCAGGCGCTGCCGGGAAGCTTGCCTTACAGGATGCAGTATTTATGGCTAATCGTGCTGCAGGTATAGTTGTAGCAAAAGTTGGTACGTATCCTGTGCATCGGGAGGAACTGTTAAAGGATCTGCTGACGGAAGAGCGTAAACAGGGCCGCGGTTATAGAACTTTGAGCTGGTCCGAGATAGAATCTTTGGCTAAAACCTGGAGATCCTGCGGGGAAAAAATAGTTTTTACCAATGGGTGTTTTGACATTCTGCATGTAGGGCATGTCAGCTATTTGGAAAAAGCGGCCAGGCTCGGCCGGCATTTAGTCGTTGGGTTGAATTCTGATACTTCGGTACGGAAACTGAAAGGTGATGTCAGACCTTTAGTACATGAGCTTGACCGTGCACGCGTTTTAGCGGCACTGGCTTGTGTTGACGCAGTGGTATTGTTTGAACAGGACACACCGACGGAATTGATTGAAAAAATACGTCCTGATATTTTAGTCAAGGGCGGTGATTATAAACCTGAGGAAGTTGCCGGCAGGGAATATGCAGGCGAAGTCAGGATCATTGATTTTGAGGATGGCTATTCGACGACTGGTATTGTGGAGCAGATAGCTCAATTTGTGAAGGAGGGCAAACTATGATTATTGTAACCGGCGGTGCAGGTTTTATCGGCAGTAATATCGTTAAAGGCTTAAATGATCGCGGACGCGATGATATTTTAGTTGTGGATAATCTGACTAATATGGTCAAATTTAAAAACATCCAGGGACTGAAGGTCATGGATTATATGGATAAAGTGGATTTTTCTGAGGCCTTAAAGGCTGGTAAATTTGCTCATGAGAATGTTGATGTTATTTTCCACGAAGGCGCCTGCTCTGATACGATGGAATATAATGGCAAATATATGATGCAGAATAACTTTGAATATACGAAAAATCTGATGCATTTTGCAGTTGACCGTAAGATACAGATGATTTATGCGTCGTCGGCTTCCACTTACGGCAGCGGTACAAACGGATTTCGTGAAGAACCTGCCTGTGAGGAAGCTTTAAATGTTTATGCGTTTTCCAAATTGTTTTTTGATAATTATGCCCGTCGTTATTTTGGCAAGACCAACAGTCAGTTAGTCGGCCTGCGCTATTTCAATGTTTATGGTCCGCAGGAAAATCATAAGGGTAAAATGGCATCTATGGTTTTCCAGATGTATAATCAATGGCTGGCAGAGAAAAAGGTTAAATTATTTGATGCTTACGGAGATTATGGTGCCGGTGAACAGACAAGAGATTTTATTTATGTAAAAGACGTTGTTAAAGTTAATTTCTTCTTCTGGGATCATCCTGAAATCAGCGGGGTCTTTAACTGCGGAACAGGGCATGCCCATACTTTTAATACTTTGGCCAAAGGTGTACTGAAACATTTTGGCAGCGGCGAATTGGAATATGTGCCGTTCCCAGAAGTATTAAAGGGTAAATATCAGAGCTATACTCAGGCAGATGCGACGAATCTTTTGGCGGCAGGGTATGACGGAGGTTTTACTGACGTGAATAAAGCTGTTGCTGAATACTGTGCTATCCTGGACAAGAGCGGCGGTTATTATACTCATGGCGCATAAGGCAGTCTTTTTTGACCGCGACGGTGTGCTGAATATCGATAAAGCTTATTTATATAAGATCGATGAACTGGAGTGGATAGAAGGCGCGCTGGAGGCAATAACCTATTTAACACAGTCCGGGTACCTTGTTTTTGTTGTGACTAATCAAAGCGGGATAGCACGAGGTTATTATACGGTCGGTGAAATGGAAAAACTGCATCAGTATATGTCAGATATTGTTTCTAACAGCGGCGGGAAGATAGAAAAGTTTTATTATTGTCCGCATCTACCGTCTGGCAGCGTTGCTGAGTATGCTGTTGACTGCGAGTGCCGCAAACCGAAACCGGGACTTATTTTACAGGCTATGGCAGAATATGATATCGATCAGGATAAATCTTTTCTGATTGGTGATAAGAGACGTGATGTAGAAGCGGCAGAGGCCGCCGGGATCAAAGGGTATTTGTTTGAAAAGGGAAATTTATTGGACTTTATCAAGCTGATAATTCCTTAAATAAGTGTTATTAGAGGCATACATGGAATATAAAAATATTTTACTGATCAAAATGAGTTCATTGGGTGATATTTTGCACACGCTGCCTTTTGCGGCAGCTTTGCGGCAGCGTTTTCCCAAAGCGAAAATAACATGGCTGGTGCATCCGCAGTTTGCCGGTTTTGTACCTGATCCGCCTGTTATTGATGAGATAATTTATTTTGATAAGGTAAAGTTCAATAAAATGAATTTACTGGCTAAATTGGCGTATTTCCTGGAAATGCGCCGATTATTGCATTCTAAAAAATTTGATCTGGTAATAGATATGCAGGGGTTGTTTAAAAGTGCGGTGCTTGCAGCTATCAGCGGTTGTTCTGATCGCATTGGATATTGTGAAATGCGTGAAGGCAGCTGGTTGGTCAGTAAAGCGATTTGCGGCAGTCACAGTAATGACCATGTTATTGAGCGTTATCTTGATGTGGCACGTTATTTAGGCGCTTCGGCAGAGCAAATTGTTTTCCCGTTGCCTGATTTGTCCAAAGAGACTGTTTCTGTGCAGGGAAAATTACAGAAAAATGAGCTGCAGGGTGAATATATAGTTGTTGTTCCCGGGGCAAGGTGGAAAACAAAAGAGTGGCCGGCAGAGCATTATGCCAGTTTGATCAAAATGATCATTGCTGATGGCTGCAGTGTTGTTTTGGCAGGTGGACCTGATGATACTGCTAAAGGAGAAAAAATTACGGAGTTGACTGGAAAGCCGGCGCAGCTTATAAATTTGATCGGTCAGACGAGTCTGCGCGAATTAGCAGCGCTTATTAAAGGCTGTAAGCTTTTTATCAGCGCGGATACAGGGCCGCTGCATTTTGCAGCAGCGTTGAAGAAACCTTTGATTGCTATGTATGGACCGACTAAAGCTGATCGGACCGGCCCGTATGGCTCTGATGACGCGACGGTTATTTTGAGTACGGCTGCATGTGCCGGGTGTTTAAAAAAAGAATGTGACGACTGGCATTGTATGTATGACATAACACCTGAGATGGTATATGCGGTTTATATCGAGAAAAGCAGGAGGCTGTAATGGTTGAACTCAATGGCAAGAAGATACTGGTAACGTTTTTAATGCACTTGGGTGATTTGACTTTAACAACGCCTTTTATCCATGCTCTGCGTAAAGCTGCACCTGATGCAAATATTACTATGCTGGTAGATGAAAAACTAAAAGATGTGGTGCTTTTTAATCCGTACCTTGATGAAGTTGTCACGATAGATAAAAAAGGCCGTGACAACAGTATTTTGTCTCTATGGGCCTGTTCCAGGCATTTAAGCAAACTTGATTTTGATGTGCTCATTAATTTGCATCCTAACGAGCGCTGTTCTTTTATTGATACGATGACAAATGTTAAACTGCGTACAGGTACGACGCATAAAATATTTAAGTGGTTCTGGGATGTTTTTACGCCGCTGGATAGGTCTATGCATGCTGCTGATATGTATCTTGACGTATTGCATCAGCTAGGTGTGCAGGATCTGAGTAATAACGGTCTGGAAATTTTTCCGGGGGAAGAACATTTTTTAGAAGCAGAGCTTTTCTGGCAGGAACAAAATATTACTGATCAGGATAAACTGATTGGCTTTAATATTGGCAGCGCCGTACCGACTAAACGCTGGCCGCCGGAACGTTTTGCTGAGGTTGCAGATATTTTTGCGGCCAAGGGGTATAAAACAGTATTTTTTGGCGGGCCAATGGATGAAGAGATGGTTGCGGAAGCAACAGGTTATATGCAAACACGGCCGATTATTGCTACAGGACATTTTGCTATTGGCGGGTTGGCCGCTGCAATGCGCCGTTGTTGTTTGATTATTACTAATGACAGCGGTCCTATGCATGTGGCTATCAGCCAGAAGGTGCCTATCGTTGCTATGTATGGACCGTCAAATCCGAAGCTTTATGGTCCTTATACAAAGGATGCTGTAATAGTTACGGCACAACCGCCTTGTCAGGGATGTGCAGACGGAATGAAACACAGCTGCGATGATCTGCAGTGTATGTCCAGGATGACGGTAGAACAAGTTGTGGCAGCAGCGGATACAATAATGTTGAATAAATAATAAAAAAGCGGATATGATATCCGCTTTTTCTGGTTTATTATTAAGAGAGTTGGTTCTAGTTGGAAAAATTCAGTTTGTTCTTTAGAAATTTACAGCAGGAATTAAAGCTGTTTTTGTTTTTTACAATTTTATTTACCTTGTTTAGAATTGTTTTTATCAGCATATATAGTTATCAGCTTGAAGATGGCAGTTATAGGGAAGTTATACTCTGTTTGTGGTATGGATTGAGGTTGAGCCTTAAAACCACAGGGATAATAGTATTGATATCAGCTGTTTTTGCAACGCTGCCGCAGCTGTTATTTACAAAATGGCCGTCTGATTTGTTGAGAAAAGTAATTTCTTCATTATCAGTAGTGTTATTTACAGTTTTATTTTTTGCAAGAGTGCCTTATTATAAAATTTTTAATTCAGGATTCAATATCATGCTTATTAATGGTATGTATGATGATATCAGTGCTATCATAGATACTGCTGTTAATGAATATCAGCTGTTATGGCGTTTGCCGGCAGCAATTATATGCGGGATTATTTTAGCATGGATATTATGTAAATTTTTAGATATAAGAACATATAAGATCAAGTTTATCAGCAAAAATAAAAGATGGTTATATAGTTTTGGTATAATAATATTTTTGACAATATTTTGGATATTTGTTCGTTATGGGGGGGCATTTAGTTATGCCAAATCAGTAAATTGGGAAAATGCCGAACGGCTTAAATCCAATTTACTTAATGAAGCTATATTGGATGACGGACAGTCATTATACAGAGTTAAAAGTATTGCTGGGAAAATTAAAAAAATTAATAATGTAGAAATTAGTGCGGATGCACTTCGGCAAAAAATAGAATTATTAGGAGGGAATCCTTCAGCCGGTAATATTGATGAAGCCTTCAAAAAAGTTGTTGCTGTTCCAAAATTGCAGCAGCCGCCGGGGAATGTGGTGCTTATAATCGGCGAAAGCCATGCTTTATGGCCATTTTTACCAGAATATAAAGATTTGGGATTAGTAACAAAGGAACAAAATTTGCTCAATTCGCCTAACTGTTTTAAAACCAATTTTATGTTAGCTCAGGGGACGGGAACGATGCCTACGATCAATGGTTTCGTGACTGGACTGGCAGATGCTGGAATTTATCCTAACAGCCAGCCGGAAAGTTATAAAACAAAATATGGCACAGGAATCGGTAGTGTTATGAAAGCTTTAGGATATAGAACAGTTTTTTGGTATGGCGGGTTTGAAGCTTGGCAGGATATCAAACAGTTTACTTTATCCCAAAATTTTGATGAGTTTCATTGTGCAGGCGATTTTCAGTATGAAGGCGGAAATTCATGGGGATGCCCTGATGAAATATTGTTCAAATATGTAGAAAAATATATAGCTGAAGAAAAAGACGAAAGAACATTCCATATTATTTTAACGACAAGTAATCATCCGCCTTATAATATAGACGTTGTAGCCAAAGGCTTTCCTAAAGAAGAAATAAAACAAAAATTGCCGGATAGTTTGGGTTCTGATGAAGAAACTTTAAATGAAATGGGACATATCTGGTATGCTGATCAAAGTATGGGCAATTTTATTGAAAAAGTTGAAGCAGATAAACCGGATACACTGTTCGTAATAACAGGCGACCATGCTGAACGGTTTGACTTTGCCAAAGAGGTAGATTTAAAGACATTATCTGCAGTTCCCTGTATCTTTTATGGCAAGAATGTAGATAAAGATTTACTTGCGGATAATAAAGTTGGCTGTCATCTGCAGATCATATCCACTCTGGCAGAAATGGCAGGCCAAAAGGGTGACACTTACAGCAGTATTTGGCCCAGTTTGTTTGATTATAATGGTATTGTTTTCAACCATCGTTTATGGACAGATACTGAAAAAATATATAAAATAAACAGCGAGATACCAAATGCTTTGGCAAATAAAATAAAAGCTGCCCGTCAATTAACTGCGTGGAGAGTTTTAAAAGGAAATGATATCCAATAATCTTTATCTGGCAATTGAAATAATATTGATTCAATTACTATAGATTAAAGCAGAATAAAGATGTTATAATATCTAATCAGGTACTAATTTTAAGGAAGAAGGAATAGAGTGTTTGACAAAAGATTTTATCCGCATCTATGGTTATTGATTATTTATATCCCTTTTGTATTTATTGTCAAAGAGTTTTTGCCGCAAAATGCAGCTCGTGAAAACGGGCCTATTGAAAATTTTCAGTTAGTTTTGCTAGCTGTTGGGATTTATTTATGTTGGCAGGCCATGAAGAAAACACGTGTTTCAATGGATAAATATATTTGGCAGGCAGGAATGTTGTTTTATATATTGTTGTTTGGACGTGAATTAAGTTGGGGGCGTGCGCTTTTAATGCAGTCTGATGGAACCATGCCGCAATGGAGAGAGTTGGGGATTTTGGGAGACCTTGCTCATCCGGTAATCGGGATATTGATAGCTTTATTGTTGTTTTTATTTTGGCGCGGCAGATTTTTACGGTTTTTGAAAACCGTAAAAATACCAATGTGGGATTTAATATTTTTAGTTCTATTTATAGTTTTAGTTGATATAAGTGAACATTATAATTGCAGTATTTTTCATGGCGAGATTGACGAAGAACTTTTCGAGTGTGCTATGTATTTTGAGATGCTGCGAGTGACTGGTTTTGTATTTAAAAATAAAAAGCAGGTGTAATATTATGGAGAAGAAGTTAATTTCTGTTATTGTACCTATGTATAATGTAGAGAAATATATTGGTCAGTGTCTAGAATCACTTATAAAACAAACACATAAAAATTTAGAAATTATTGTAATCAACGATGGTTCTACAGATAAAAGTAGGGATGTTGCTCAAAGATATGCTACGGATGATAATAGAATAAAAATATATGATTTTGCAAATGCTGGTGTCAGTGAAGCAAGGAACAGGGGACTGAGGATCGCACAAGGAGAATACATAGCCTTTGTTGACAGCGATGACTGGATTGCAGAAAATATGTATGGTAAATTATTAGAATGTGCGTTAAAGTATAATTTGGATATGGTGAAGTGTTCGGTTTGCGAAACTGATACTAGAGTCAAGCGAATTATAGTACCTGATGATAGAAACGTAAAAAACGAATGTGATTTGGGGGGGGTACACAGGAAGTCTGTTAAAAAAATATTATTTTGAAGGTCTTTTGTGGAAAACGGTTTGGAATGGTTTATATAAACGGGAATTGGTTCTAAAAGTAAAGTTTCCCAAGAGACTATGTTTTGAAGACAATTATTCCGCCGGTATGTATTTATTTTACGCATCAAAGATAATGCTTATAGAAGATGTTTTATACTATTATAGAATAAATTTAGCCGGTATAAGCAAATCCGGTCCCAAATGGCCTTTGGATATAGCGTTTGTAACCGAAAAATTGATTAGGGATCTGTTAGCTAACGGGTTTAATGATGTGGCCTTTATAAATAAATTGTATGAAAAATTAGCGCGAGAAATATTTCATTTTATCAGGCTTGGTAAGGATAACAGGTTCAAACTTATAAAAATCGACAAGAGCCTGTTTAGTTGGTTATGCAAAAACTTAACTTGTAGGCGGCATTTAATATTAAGATACTTAGTGTTGAAGTATAATATTAAAATTGGATAATAAATGGAGTTTATAATGCAAAAAATTGCGGCAGTTATTTTGACTAAAAATGAGGAAAAAAATATTCAAGCTGTTATTGAAAATGCACGCAAGAGCGTTGATGAAATAATAGTTATTGATTCCGGCAGTACTGATAGGACCGTTGAATTTGCTCAAAAGTGCTGTGCTAAAGTTTTTTTCCGACAGTGGGACAACGATTTTTCGGCACAGCGTAATTTTGCTTTGGATAAAACAGACGCTGATTATGTTTTATATCTGGACGCTGATGAACGAATGTCAGATGAACTATGTCAGGAAGTAAAAAAAATTGCGGCAGATGGAGAATTGAAACAATATAGCTTCATGCGTAAGATCAATGCTTTTGGTTTTGAATATAAATATGGTGTTTTTATACCTGATGAAGTAATAAGGGTATTTCCAAGAGAGTACGTTCATTGGGAGAATAAAGTCCATGAAAGACCGGTCTGCCAATTACCAAAAGTTCAATTGCATGGGTTCGCAGACCATTATACCTTTAATTCTTTGCAGCAGTGGTTAGACAAAGCTGGTAAGTATACTACTATTTGGGCTCAGGATAACTACAGCAGAGGTAAACGTGTTGGAGTTAGTGCCGCTTTTTTGCATGGTATTTATGGATTTATTCGAGTGTATTTTATACAGCTGGGTTTTTTAGATGGCTGGGGCGGAATGTATTCAAGTTGCCTTCACTCATTCTACACAATGCTTAAATATTGGAAATTATATGAATCAAATGATTCATAATCATAAAAATATATTGTGCTTAAGAGTTTTATGTTTTGATGTTATTACTTAAAACATCTGTAAAAAAACAAGCTATGATTAAAAGCCGCTACGTGGACGGAGTGTTTTAATCATAGCCTTTTTTTATTTACATAAATTGATAAGTTCCTGCTTACAAATAATAACTGAATTTTCCGGGATATCTTTATAAACAATTACACCTGCTCCAACAACACTGTGTTTACCGATATGTACGCCTTTTAAAATTGTCACATTGCTTCCAATCCAGCAATCTTCTTCAATAATAACTTTTTCAGAGGAAAACCCCTGCTTACTTATTAAACATGATTTATCTTTATATTCATGATTATGGTCATAAATCTTTACATTCTCACCAAAAATGCAATTACTGCCAATAGAGATTTTTTCCCTTGCTGTTATTGAGCAATTATTATTGAAAAACACATTTTTTTGAATTTCTAATATGCCGTTTTCTTCAATAAAAACGTGAAATCCGCTTCTGAAGTGAAACTTTTGAGATCGAAACTGATTGCCGTACTGTAAATTTAAAGATAAGATTTTTAATCTGCGATGAATAGTATTTTTTAAGCGCATTAGATGCTTGATGATCAAACGTAAAAACATATACAACCACCCTTCAAACATATAAAAAATTGGAGTGCTATCAATAAGGTTTTAAATTAAAGATTGTAATAAGACTATAAACCTAACATATAAATTGTTTAATGGAAAATGCGGCAACCGATATAATATTTACAAATCTTTTGATAATGGAGTTTTGCCGAGGTTAGTGGCCAGCGTTTCTTTGTTAAAGCTATAGCGTGAAGAAGCAATACTTTGACTTTCTTCAAAGTGACTGGAAGATATGTTCATGATGCTGCAGAGCAGATCATAAATAAGATCGTTGGTGAAAGGTTTTGAAACGTTATTTCTTAAGTTCTTGGAAACGGCAGGGTTTTGTAATTGATATTCATCTGCAAGGTAAGCGAACATAGGTATCCGAACAGTGGCAAAGCTGGAAAAATCCGGCTGGCGGCGCTTATCAGGAATTGTTGCATGATCTGAAAAATAAACCATTGCCTGCAGATTAAGTTTCTCACTAGCGAATTTATAGACTTCTTCTAATATTTTATCTGTAAAAGCAAGAGAATTATCATAATTATCAATGAGATGATATTTCCCCGGCGTTCCCCAGATAGTGAAATCTTTTGGGTAACGAGTTTGGAAATTATCATGACTGCCCATAAGATGTAAAACAATAAAATTGTTTTTTGTAGGATCGACTTCTTGTAAATAATCGAGGAGGATAGTATCAAACTGTTTTTTTGACGAATCCTGCTGTGTCCATTTTGCAACATCCGCTGTTTCTGCTACCAATGTTATTTGAGTGTCGGCAGAGCCTATCCTGCCCTGATTGCTGTACCAATAAGTTTTGTAACCAGCTTTGCTGGCGATATCAATAATTGAAAATGATTCTTTAAATTTTTTTGTGTTGTATTGATTACATTCTGTTAAAGCACGTTCTAGAACAGGTACAGTCTGGTTCCAACAAGCATAAGCATCAGGGAAGAGAAAGAATCGGTTATCATCTTGATGGGTAGATAACCAGGGAGTGGTGTCTCTTGGATAATCGGAAAATAAACTCATGTGATCGCGGGAGGCAGATTCGCCAATTGCTACGATAATCGAATGAGGAGCAGTAAGAGCGGCTTTATTATTTGTTTTTACATCTAAAGCAGAAATGTTTTCTTTGTGAAATCTGCGATATTCAGCAGCTTCTTTAAAGTATTCTTTTACATCAAGGAAAAGTTCGACAATGCCAGTGCGATAAAATACACTTCGTTTTCCATTACCCCAGAGATAGAATAATAAAAAGAGCATCAATGCAATTAGTACAAACGGCGCATAGGCGTGAAAATATTTTGGATAACTTAAGTGAGACAACTGATAATTAAAATATAAAATTAAGGAAAACGTTCCCAAGAGAGTGCAGAAAGTAAAAAATTTCATTTTATTTGAAATGGCTGCAAGAAATTCCAAAGCTTCATTTTTATCGGTTTGTTGCAGTGCCATCATGCCGGTTGCCGAAATACAGCTATTATATAAAAGAAAATAAATATATTGAAAGATAGGGATCAATAATAAAGTAAATTCTAAAAGTGTCAAGATAAATAGCGTGATTGGATTATAAAAGGAATAAATTTGCAAAAGCATTTGCCAGGAAATAAAAAAAGAAATCAGATACAGACCGAAAACTATGTCTAAATGGTAACTGAAAGAAACACTGCGTTTTTTATTGGTTAAGAAATATAGTGTTGGATAGGTTATGATCCAAAATGCACCGATGAGAACAGGCACTGTGAATTGCTGTGATATCAGTGTAGTATCGATTAAGCTTGGGGGCAGTGTAACGGAAATTACACAAGGTAAAAAACGCCGCATTTGCAGATAGAATGCTTTGTTGCCCAGTCCTTTTGATATGTTTGAATAGAAAATAAAAATCAATACATAAGATATTAAAGTTGAAATTATGAAAGGAAAATCAGTTAACGATGACAATGCAATACCTCCTTTGACCATCAATATTATATCATAATAATTAAGTAAGGTGATGGAGGGGATGTATTTTTATTGAGATTTGGTATATTATGTACTATAATGATATAAAAATTATATACCCGTGAATTTGAGGAGACAGTATGAATGATTATATAAATGTTATTTTGGCTTCAGACAATAATTATTCTCAACATTTATGTGTGACTATGGTTTCTCTTTTGCAGAATACTGCTGCAAAAGAAACAGTTAAATTTTATGTTTTGAGTGATAAAATAAGTGTGGCAAATCAATCGAAAATAAGCGAAACTGTAAGGACACTGGGAGCAGGTATAATGTTTATTGATGTTAATGACACGGTGTTTTCTAATGTTTATGTCAGCGGGCACATCAGCAGGCCGGCATATTTTCGTTTAATGATTGATGAATTGGTACCAGAGGAAATAGATAAGATTATTTATTTGGACGTTGATTTACTGGTTTTTAAGGATATCAAGGAACTTTGGAGTTATGATTTGCAGGGAATGCCTGTTGCAGCAGTAGATGATTATGGCATAGTTTCATCTTTAAGATTGCGTAAACAAAAGAATAAGGTTATAGGGCTGCAAGATGGTAAACCGTATTTTAATTCGGGTGTATTGGTGTTGGACTTAAAACAATGGCGTGAAAAAAAATATGGGAAAATGGTAGTTGATTTAGTTCAAAAGCAAAAATTCCCGCATCATGATCAAGATGCATTAAATAAGATTTTTATGGATAAATGGTTTGAATTACCCTTGGAGTGGAATGTTATTCCACCGGTATTCAATCTTTTTATGAAAATTTTATTGAATAATAAATTACGAAGGAAGGCAGTAAATGCAAGATGCGATCCTGCAATTTTACATTTTGCAGGACGATATAAACCTTGGGAATTTGTAAAGACCGTTGGATTTAACGATAAATATTATGAATATTTATCATTAAGTAAATTTGCAAATGTAGAAATGCCGCAGCCGAGTAATGATATGGATGGAAAATCTATTTTCAGGCAAGAACTGAGATTTAAACTGGCATCTTTATGGAGTCGGATTTTGCAATAAATTTTAAGGAGAGATGGTTAGTTCATGATGAATGATAAAATGGTGAATAGGTTAGCATGGATTATATGTTTTGCTCTTTGTATACAACGTTTATCAATGGCATTAGGAAGCATTTCCTGGGGGATAGCAATACTGTTATTTATTATTTTGATTTATAAAACTAAAAGAACAGGACAAAGTTTAGCCATAGAAGAGAGTTTTAAAGGTTATTATCAAGCGTATCTTATATGTGCGGTAAGTTTTATTCCTTCTATATTTGTTTCCAGTGACATCGGAAGTGCAATGAAGCTGTTTTTTGAAATGTGGCTTTATCGCGTAATACCGTTTTTTATGGTTACAGTATTTATCAAGGATACTGCTTTATTGAAAAAAATATTGTTTGTATTCTTGAGCGTTATCAATATTGACTGTTTGGTAGCCGCTACACAGGTGTTTTTAGGAGTTGCCCCTAGAGGGTGGGGGTTTGGTGGGAACACTTTGCATTTGGCATCAATATTATGTGTTATAATACCAATGTTATTGGTAGTTGTTTTAGATGATACATTTTTAAAAAAAGAAAAACGATTTGCCTGTATATCTTTATTTTTCTGTTTTATAGGCGTAATTGCTGGGTTAAGTCGTGGCGCGTGGCTTACATTGGCTATTGTATTGCCATTGTTATCAATAAAATATATTATGAATAATACGAAACGTATTATAGCATCTTGTTCTATAATTGTTTTGGTTATAGGCATATTTATATCATCTCCAAAGTTATTGTATAGAGTTGAATCCATCAGCAATGTAACAACAGATACATCTAATTTAGCTAGATTAGCTGTTTGGCAATCCGGACTGAATATGTTGCGGGATCACCCTGTGACTGGAGTGGGTCTAAGTAGTTTTGTTGAAGTGTATAAAATAAAATATACACTTCCCGATGATAAGATTGGCCTTTCACATGCGCATAATAATTTTGTTCAGATAGGTGCTGAAACAGGTATTGTTGGTTTATTGGGGTTCTTATATTTAAATTGCTATATCATAATCAGAAATTTTGCTGAATGGAAGAAGGATCAGAATCCTTTTTCTTTGATGCTGTTAAGCGGCTGGATGGGTTTTACAATATTTGGCATGCTTGATCTTACAATAGACGCATCTGCAATAATGAAAATATTGTGGTTTTTGTTAGGAACGATATTGGTATTAAAAAGCAACCAACACCTTAAGCGATAAAAATATTAATGTTCTTAATATTTGCGAGAATAGAATAGTGGTATACTTTTCATATAAATAAGATTTTGATAGTATAGTGGTTTTGTTTTTTATAAGTGTCAGTATTTAGATTTATTGGAGTGTTACATGTCTAAAAAAACGTTGTTCGGTGTCGATTATACTGACAAAGAATGGATCAAGATAATTTTATATTTGTTTGTTGGCGGGACGGCGGCGCTGGTAGAGTGGGCGTTTTTTTACGGCTTTAACCAGGGGATGGGTATGGAGTATATGCTGGCGACGGCTGCAGCGTTCTGTCTGGCAACGCTGTATCATTATTTCCTGGGTAATATTTTGGTTTTTACCAGCGGGGCCAGATACGAAAAAGGTAAAGAACTGTCTTTAGTTTTTGCCGTTAGTATTATGGGGCTTGCTTTTAATTTGATTTTAATGTATATTTTTGTAGGAATGATGTTATTGCAGCCGATGTTTGCCAAAGTATTGGCCAGCTGCATTGTAGTCATTTGGAATTATCTAGCCCGTAAAAAGTGGATTTTTTGACAGCGCGTATTTGCCGGTAATATCGGGTAGATTGTGCTATATTGATGAAGTAAGGCCAGTTGTATTTGCTGGATTGATGAAATAGGAGATTAAGATATGCCGAATCGTGTCGACATTGCAGCTTTTCAAAAAGTAATGATCGTTTATAATCGGAACTCTGGCAAGCAGTTGTTTGCAAGTATGCTGGCAAGAGTAAATGAAGTAAAAAAAAGATTGAAACAGGTCATTGATCCGAAAAGCTTGGAAATTGTTGAAATTAAGTCTTTCGAGCAGGTTGAAGGTCTGGCAGCTCGTATTTGTCAGGAAAAATATGACTGGATAATTGTTGCAGGCGGTGATGGTACTTTGCGTGCAATAATCGATGTTTTTGCCAAACATGAACATATGCCGTATGTCAGTGTTTTTCCTGCCGGGACAGTTAATTTGGTAGCAAAAGAACTTTTAATGAGCAATGATCCAGCAAAATGGGTCAAACGCGTTAGCAAAGGAATTGTTTCTCCTGTGCAGCTGGGTAAGGCCAACGGTCATATTTTTTTAACGGTAGCAGGGATCGGGTTCGATTCGCTGGTAGTCGATAACGTATCTGAACTGGAGAAGAAATTGCTGTCAAAGCTGGCTTATGTTTGGCAGGGAACAGAGATGATGCGGAAAGAATTTGTCTATAGTAACTGGCGCTATAAGTTTCAGGTGCGGTTAGATGATGAGGAAGAATGGTATGAGGCTTCCTCTGTAATCGTTGGCAAAAGCCGTTATTATGCAGGCCGTTACAGCTTGTTCAATGGGGCTTCGTTATGTGTGCCGCAGCTGCATGTAGCTATTTTTACCGGTGATACCAGGGCTGACTTTATGCGCTATGCAGCAGTCATTGCGATGGAAGCGCTGCAGCTTGATAAAAGTATCATCATCAGGCATGCGCAGAAAATAGAGATTCGTTGTAATGTGGAAGATTTCGCTGCTGAGCTTGATGGGGATGCTATTACTTCAGCACCGCTGCAGATAGAGCTGCATCCTGTTCCCATCAACTTTTTAGCATAAGTAAGCGGATGTGAAAATATGTATAGGCGCAGTATTATCTTAGTAATTCTTTTGCTGCTTTTTGCGGCTGAAGCATTTTTTGCGCGTCAATTTTATATTGAAATAGTACCGTTTCCTGAAGACGAATGGTGGATGACGGTCGTTAATAATTGCCTGCGGGACCTGCTTTTAGCTGGTGTAGCGGGCTTATTGTATTTCAGGAGAAATCGTCTTGCTGATCGTACGAAACGTTATTTCCCGGTAGTTGTTATTGGTGTGCTGTATTTGCTGATTGCTGGCTTTATGGTCAATCAGCTGAGCCTTGATAAAGGGTTTTTAACGGTATTAGCTGTCCTTACAGGTTTAAACAATAATATTGTTTTAGTACTTTTGGCGGCAATGTGTTACCATAAATGGCCTTCTATGCTAATGAAGTCAGTTTATTTTGCTGTGTATTTTATAACTGCGCTGACAATGATTTTTGATGCGTTTTATTTTTGGCAGACTTCGATGCATGTCGAAAGTGTTTTGTTCAAAAATTTAAATATTTATGCTGTTCAGGGTGTTTTATCAGGTATGACGGCGATACAGCTTGCAGGGATAGGTTTTGCTGTTGCTGCTGTTTTATTGTTATTCCGGGTGACGAAGCCTCAAAAACGTAAACCGAATTTTGCCTGGTCGCTGTTGTGCGTATCCGTATTTTTTCTGGGCTTGAATCTTTCATATTGGTCAATGGTGCAGGTCAATAAATATATTTTGACGGAATATGTTTGTGTTTGGGGCGACGAAACCAGTGAAATGATCCGCAGTGATTATCGTAATTTATTGACGACGCCTGTCAATATTAATTTTGCCAGCAAAATGTTGTTTGATACGGATAAGATCGCCAGACGTAAACATATTGAGCAGCGCCCTCTGACAGCAAAAGACGAACGTGTGCTGAAAGAACTGGGGATTTTAAGGACTCAGCAGGTGCTGCAGCCTTTGGAAGCGCAATATGATAAAATTGTATTGCTGGTTTTGGAATCAGTACATCGTGATTATATAGGTTTTTATAATAAAAATATTCCGCAGGAAACGACACCGTTTTTAGACAGCTTGCTGGCAAAATATCCTCGTCTGGATAATTACTATTCTTCAGCGATCCCGACAACGCAAGGCTTGAATGCGACTTTTCGTTCACATCTGATTTTTGATGAAGAGATCAACGGTGCAAAGCAGGGATCCCTGTTCAGATCCGTACAGGAAGCAGGCTGGCGCGGTATTTTTATGAATGCGTCCAGTCAGTATTATAGTAATGAAGTGCGCGAATATCCGCAGCAGTTTGGCATGCAGGAGTATTATGCCAAAGAATACCTGCAGGATCTGGGATACAGCGGCGCCAGCGGCTGGGGTTATCATAATGATGTGTTGTATAAGGAAACGCTGCGGCTTTTAGAAGCCGGGCGTAAAGATAAAATGCTGCTGGTAACCAAAACTCTGGATATGCATCAGCCATATCCTTACTATGGTATCAGCTGGGAGAATATGCCGCCGGCAGTACGCGATCACAAGCTGGTGACGATTCGAGGCATGTATTGGGTCGATCAGACACTGAAAAACTTTTTTGAGGAAGCTGAAGCCAAAGGTTTGATGGATGACAGGACTCTCTTTATAATTACAGCTGATCATAATCCTCATTCAGGTGGAGAATATACAAAAATCGTAACTAATGAGAATGACAGGAAAAGTATTGCCCCTATCCCGTTGCTTTTCGTATCTAAAAATTTACAGCCGTTGAATAATTTAATGACGAAAGATTATGCTTCTCAGATCGATTTGGCTCCGACCTTACTATATCTGGCTGGTCTTAAGGCTCCGGAAGATTTTATGGGACGTAATTTGCTGGAAAGTGTCGAAACGCCGTTTGCTTTAGGATATTTTGGCGGAAAGGCATTCTATTATTCTGCTGACCTGTCTTTTGAAGATCAGATGGATAATCCTTCGCCGGCTACAGAATATGAAGATGCGCTGACAAATTATATAATTCATGAATATTCCGAACGTCAGCTTAAAAATCAATAAAAATATTCAGCACATAGTGAATGTATTTTGTATACATATACGTAAATACTGGAATTTTACATCGCAGCAATGCTATAATACCTTGTATTAATTTTTTGGGAGGGGTTATTTATGATGGTAATTATTGGTGCAATTATTGTTATCGGCGTCATTTATCTGCTGTTGAAAAGACATGAATCAAGAATGGTGCTGATTGCTGCAGGTATTTTAATGGCTGTTATTGCTGGTAAACCTATGGCAGCATTGGATGCATTTGCTAAAAGTATGACAAATGCCGGACTTATTACTTCCGTATGTTCCTGCATGGGTTTTGCTATGGTTATGAAATATACCGGCTGTGATAAACATTTGGTTGTCGCTATTGGTAAAGTGCTGAAAAAAATGGGCTTTATGCTCATACCTGGTGCTACTATTGCGACTTTTATCATTAATATAGCAATTCCAAGCGCGGCAGGCTGCAGTGCTGCTGTCGGTGTTATTTTTATTCCTATTCTGATGTCTGCCGGTATCCACCCGGCGATGGCAGCAGCTGCCGTAAAATCAGGTACTTATGGGAGTATGCTGAATCCCGGCCTGGTACATAACGGCGTTATTGCCAAATTGTCTAATGTTGAAATCACCGAAGTTATTACTCACCATATGATGGCTGATATCGTTGGTGTTATTATCGCTGCAACCACATTGACTATCCTTGCTATTTTCCTGAAAGAAAATAAAGGTTATCTGCCGGAAGGCGGTAACGATGCGGTGGCTGAGGATTTAAAGATTAATCCGCTGTATGCTCTGATGCCGCTGCTGCCGGTAATTATTTTACTGGTCGGTTCTACAGGTATGGCACCGATTCTGAAAATGGGTGTTCCTCAGGCTATGTTGATCGGCGCTTTGCTGAGCTTGGCTGTGACTCGCAGTAACCCTACCAAGCTGACGAAATCTTTCTTTGATGGCATGGGGGATGCTTATGCCAATATTATTGGTATCATCATTTCTGTTGGCGTTTTCGTTTCCGGAATGCAGTCTCTGGGGCTGGTCAAAGCCCTGATCAACTGGATGCTTGAATCTACCGGCATCGTTAAGATCGCTGCAACCTTTGGCCCGTTTATTCTGGCAATGATCTCCGGTTCCGGCGATGCTGCAACTGTAGCTTTTAACGAAGCTGTTACTCCGCATGCGGCACAGTTTGGATTGCAGGCTATTGATATGGGTTCCATGGCTGCCTTGGGTGGAACCTTGGGACGGACAATGTCTCCGATTGCAGGTGCGACCATTATCTGCGCCGGTATTGCCGGTGTCGATCCGATGGAAGTTTGCAAACGTAATGCTTTGGGTATTACTCTGGCCTTGCTGGCAGGCATGGTCATTCTGCTGTTCTGATTTTAGCAAGGAACGCCCGCTTTTGTTGCGGGCGTTTTTCTATTTATTTATTTACAATACTGTATTTTGCAAAAAATCTGCGTTCTGCAGCACTATGCTTAACATTTTTTTGTGATATAATAAACGTCGGAGGGATAATGTGAAAATTGAGAATTTCATGCAGGCATTAAAAGAATATCGAAGTCCTTTGGTTTTCAATCCTTGGCGTGATTACGACCCCAAATGTGATATAAGCAGTGATGCTCCTGTTATCCGTGCGGCTAATTTGACCAGATATTTGCAGCTGCGTCAAAAGGCGCATTATTTATTTATTGCGGAAGGTCTTGGTTATCAGGGCGGACATTTCTCGGGAATGGCGATGACTTCCGAACGGATTTTACTGGGCCTGCATCCTGATATAAAGCCTGAGGCAGTTTTAGGTGAATGGGATTACCGCAGAACCAGTAACCCTGAAAGTGAACTGCTTAAAAGTACACAAAAACAAAGCGGTTTTAATGAGCCTACGGCTACAGTAATGTGGAATACTTTGGCAAGACATGAATTGTCAGCTTTTGATACCATTTTATGGAATATTTTTCCCTTTCATCCGCATAAAAAAGATGATCTGCTTACTAATCGAACTCCTACGAATGAGGAGCTGGATGCGGGTATAGAATATGCAAAAATGCTGTTGGCTTTAGTGCCAACTTTAAAAATAGTTGCTATTGGTCAAAAATCAGCAGGGACACTGCAGCGTTATGGAGTTGAATGCGTAGCTTGCGTTCCGCATCCATCCATGGGAGGCGCCAATCGTTTTAAGGCTGCAGTTGCACAGCTGTTTACTAACGGGGAATGATTATGGAACAAGCGCATGAAAATAAAATGACGCGTGACGAAACCTTAAAAGTAGCATTGATGGTAGGTAAAATTTTACTCAAAAGCGGTGCGGAAACGTATCGTGTAGAGGATACTATTAACCGCTTTTGTATTGCTAATGGCTATGAAGTTGATATTTTTGTAACCCCGACGGTAATAATTTTGGGTAACGAACAGGTTGACAGTTTTAACTGTGTCAGCCGAATTCGTTATCGTACCACCAATTTAGGCATGATCAGTGAAATGAATGATATGTCTTATAAATTTGAGCGCTGGCCAATGAGCTATCGTGGAACGATGGCCTGGCTGGAAGAAAAACTGAAAGCACAGGTGCCTTATGGCAAATGGAAGGTTTGTCTGGCTTCTGCTATAGCATCAGCTTCTTTTTCGGCGATGCTGGGCGGCAACAGCCATGATTTTATTGCTGCTTTTATAACTGGCGGTATTGCCATGCTGGTTTTGAAACAGATTGCAGGCTATCGCCCAAGTGCGTTTTGGGAGAATGCGCTGGCTGGTGTGGCAATTGGTGTCGTAGCGCTCATTTGCTGTGCTGTAAGCGTGCAATGCACGATGGAAAAAATCATTGTTGGTGCTTTGATGCCGTTTGTACCTGGTGTGGCTTTTACTAATGGGCTGCGTGATTATATGGCAGGAGATTTGCTCTCCGGCAATGCGAGGATAGCAGAGGCTCTGCTCTTTGCTGCATCTATTGCTATTGGTATCGCCTTCGCGCTGCGTGCCTGGGTATTGTGGGGGTGGGATTTATGGAAATAATCACTTCCTTTATTTTTGCATTTATTGCAACAATGGCTTTTGCGGTATTATTTCAGTCACCTAAAAAAATCTTGCTGACAGATGGTTTGATTGGAGCTGTTGGCTGGGTGGTTTTTATAAGTCTGCGTGATCAGATGGGTTACAGTTCGTTTTATGCTAACTTTTTCGGGACGCTTGCTTTGGCGCTTTTGAGTGAGCTTTCAGCACGGATTTTTAAACAGCCGGCAACTGTTTTTGTCATTCCCGGTATTATTCCGTTGGTTCCTGGGTTAGGTATCTATAAAGGGATGTTTGCCGTGATCAATAATGATTATAATGGCGGTATGTCGATTCTGCTGACGGCAATAACCGATTCGTGCGCTATAGCCGTTGGTGTGATGCTGGTTTCCAGTTTATTTCGTGTTCTGAAGATCAGGAAAGACAGAAGATTTTTAATCAAGTATCATGGTAAGGACGTTTGCTGAGGCGATAGAAGATGACAGATAAAAAGCAGGATGAGAAAAGCTTTGACAGTTCTAAAATCAATACACAGGAACTGCAGAAATATAAACAGGATTACAGCGAGCACAGCTTTAAGGAAAAACTGCGGAAATATGCCAAAATAATTGGTGTAGGGGCAGTTTATAAAGTTCTGCAGCTGTGGTATGTTTTACAGAAACCTGATGTGCCGTTGAAACAGAAAGCACTTATTACGGGAGCTATCGGCTATTTGATTGCGCCCTTGGATTTTATTCCCGATTTGACGCCTGTTTTAGGTTATAGTGATGATTTTGTGGCTATTACTTATGCTTTATTGCAGGTTCAGGGATATGTGGATGCAGAAGTTAAAGAAAAATCTAAGCATTTTATTGAAGATATTTTTGGGACTGATGCTGTCAGTGAATTAGACTAAACTTGTTGTGGAGGGTTAGATTTGGGTTTACTAGAGTTATTGCTTTTAGCCGTAGGTCTGGCGATGGATGCTTTTGCAGTTTCTATCTGCGGTAGCTTGGCTTTAGCTCCGGCTTCGCGTTTTAGTGGAGCCTTGCGTTTTGGCATCTGGTTTGGATTTTTTCAGGCACTGATGCCTGTTGTTGGTTTTTTCTGCGCAATAAGGTTCAGATCTTATATTGAAACCTATGATCATTGGATAGCTTTCATTCTTTTGATCTATTTGGGAATCAACATGCTGCGTGAGGCCGATGCTGCTGACAGCTGTAATTTAAAGCAGCATTATAATATCAGGGAAATGCTGACATTGGCTGTAGCTACCAGCATAGATGCTTTAGCGGTTGGTGTGAGTTTTGCTTTTTTAGATGTGGATATCTGGACTGCGGCCGGGCTGATCGGTCTGGTAACTTTTATTTTTTCTATGGTAGGTGGTTTGGCTGGCTTCAGGTTAGGAGAGAGGATCGGCAGCAGAGCTACGTTAGTGGGCGGCTGTGTCCTTATCATTATTGGGACGAAGATTCTTTTGGAACATACCGGCTGGCTGTAATTTATAATTTTGAAAGGTAGTGTTGACAATGGCAGAAGCAAACAAAGAAAGAATTTTTGATGAATTTGTGGAATTGGTTTCTGTTCCCTGTCATACTCTGAAAGAAAGGCAGGTTTTTGAACTTCTGCAGCAGAAGCTGAAAGATCTGGGTTTTGTGACACAGGAAGATGATGCAGGTAAAGAATTAGGCGGCGAATGCGGCAATTTATGGGGATGGTTGCCGGGGAACAAAGTCGGAGCGAAACGTGTGCTGCTGACCGCGCATATGGATTGCGTGGAACCATGCGAAGGCATCAAGGTCGTTAAAAAAGATGGTAAGATCCTGTCAGATGGGACTACTATTTTAGGCAGTGATGATAAATCCGGTGTAGTGGCTATTCTGGAAGCAGTGCGGATGCTGCAGGAAACAAAGGCTGAACACGGTGATATCCAGGTTTTGTTCACGATTGCTGAAGAAGGCGGTGTTAACGGATCGCGCTGTATGGACAAGAGCCTGTTGCATGCCGATGTTGGCTATGCTCTGGATAGTGAGGGCCATCCGGGAGAAATCGTTACGGCTGCTCCTGGACAGGACAGGGTACATTTTAAAGTGCACGGTAAAACTGCCCACGGCGGACTTGCTCCTGAAAAAGGCATCAATGCGATTCTGGTTGCAGCTAAAGCTTTAGCCGGTGTTGAAAAATATGCCAGGATTGATGAAGAAACGACTTGTAATATCGGCGTTATCCATGGCGGGTTAGCTACTAATATTGTTCCTGATCTAGTAGAGATCCAAAGCGACGTTCGCAGCCGTAATCTGGATAAACTGGCTGCTCAGCGTGATTATCTGGTTAATACTGTCAATGCAGGTGTTGTTGCTAATGGCGGTAAGGTGGATGTGGAGATCATTCATAAGTATCAGCCTTTTGACCTTAGTCATGATTCTGACGTTGTGACGCTGGCACTGGAGTCCTGCAAGGCAAACGGTTTTACACCGGATGTTACGGTGACTGGCGGCGGCAGTGATGCAAACTTTATTAATGCTTATGGTGTGCCCTGTGTCATTTTAGGCACTGGTATGAGTGAAGTGCATACGGTCGATGAATTTATACTAGAAGAAGATCTTTATAACAGTGTGCTGATGGTTTACGGAATTCTGCAGGCTGCGGCAAAATAAAAAATAAAAATACCTGTTATCTAAACGTTGATTATGTTTAAATAACAGGTATTTTTTTATCCCAGCTGCACGCTGAGCTCGACACCGAAAACTTTGGCAAACCAACGGATATGCTGTTTGATCTGATGCATTTCGATGCTGGGTATACCTTCGGCATGTAATGTCAGTACAGCATGTTTTTTTTCGATACGTGGCTGAATGCCGCGTATCTGATTGGTTTGTGAATAATCAAGGCTTTCTGCCAGCGCCAGCAATAAAGCTAATTTATTGATAGCCTGCCAGTGATTTTCGTTTAACAATTCTTTGTAGTTTCGATCCCGAAAATAATTTTTGGAGATTCCGTTATGCCAGCCGGCGATAGCGGAAGTTATCAGCTGTTCACGATGTGAAAGCCCAAAAATCTGAGCGTTTTGGATCATATACGCACTGTGCCGGGCGTGGCTGTAGAAGTTGATTGTGATACCGATATCATGCAGCAGAGCCGCTGTTTTCAGCAGCTTTCGATAATCCTTGTCCAGCTTATGTAAATCTTTCCAGGCGTCAAACATAGTCAGTGCAAGCTCGGTGATATGTTTGCTGTGCGTAGTGTCAGGGGTATAGAGAGTTAAAATATTCTGCGTACTGCGATCCAGGATATCGGGCGCGATCAGGGGCATATTTTCGGATTTGGAATAGTAATCGAAAAATAATCCTTCACGTAAACCGCAGCCGGAAATGATCATTTGTTTACAACCGGTTGTTTCCAGTAAACAATTAATGATACCGGCACCGGCTAGAATAATATCGGCACGTTCGCTGCTGAGACCGGCTATTTTACGGCGCTGTTCTAAAGTTGTGCTGCGCAGCTGGCTGAAAATATCATGGAAAGCCTGTGCTGAAAATTTGTAGTTATGGATTTTTGAAGACGGGTATTTACTGCGCTTCTGCTGCATTTTGCCAAGGGTACGCGCCGTACCGCCGACGCCTATAAGCGGCAGCCTGTTTTGTTTGAGCCAGGGATGCTGTGAAAGACGGCTGAGCAGGAAAAAGCTCATATCGCTGTAAACATTAGGTGACATAGTACCGCGTGTATTGAACATATCGGTAGTGTTTACTGCGCCGAAGGGCAGAGAAACAGACTCAACGATCTGCCTGTTTTTAAAGAGGATCAATTCGGTACTGCCGCCGCCCAGGTCAAAGATAATACCATCTTTAACCGGCAGTGTATTGATAACGCCCAGATAACTGATGTAGGCCTCGGTATTACCTGTAATGATATGCAGGGTAATACCTGTTTCTGCTTCTACAAGACGCGTCAGTTCAGGGCCGTTTGGAGCTGAGCGGATAGCGGCTGTAGCCACGGCAATGGTTTTGTCGGCATTATAAAGCCGGCACATATAAGCGAAGCTTTTCATCGTTTCCAGGGTCGAAGCGAAAGCTTCTTCTGTTAAACGACCGGTTTTATCAAGCTTCTGACTGAGCCGCAATGCTTCTTTTTGATTATAAACCATGTTGTAAGCGCCATTTTTATAAATATGGCTGATTACAAGACGGGCTGAGTTAGAACCGATATCGATGATTGCGATACGCTGCATATTTTTCACTCCCAGTAAATAGAAAACGTTCCTCGATTAAAAAGATATATTTTATATATTACTCACAGATTAAAAAAATCCTGCGTAATTTAAGTGATTTTGTAAAATTTTACGTAAAGAATTGTAAAAAGTAACGTTTGTGCAAGGATTTAGAGGTCTGATGTCGAATTTAATATAAAATGGAAGGAGGTTTGTTTGTGAAAAAGAAAAGCTATACAACCTTTGCCGCGATACATCTCGGATCAGAGATGATCAGCATGCAAATAGTTGAATACCGCAATATGAATAAGGTAAAAGTAATCGAACAATGCAACCACAGAGTCAAATTGGGCGAAGAAACTTTTAAAAATAAAATTATTCCTTTCAGTATGGTCAGCGAAATCTGTGAACTGCTGCAGGGCTACAAACGCCTGATGTCCGAATATGGTGTGGAAGAATGCAGTGTGCAGGCAACGACCGCTGTGCGTGAAGCGTTGAACCAGGTGTTTTTGCTGGATCAGATTTATATTAAAACTGGTTTGAAAGTAAAAGTTGTTGATATGCCACAGGAAATTTATACCAAGTATACGGCGATCAGGCAGACTTTGCGCAGTGAAGGCATTAACGGCAAAGATTATGGTATGCTGCTGATGGATATTTCTTCGGGTGGGTTGGGCATCACTTTTGTTGATGATGAAAAAATTAAATATCAGCAGAATTTTCATGTGGGCATCATCAGGATTAAAGAAAGTTTTAACCGTAATCAGCGTAACGGTATGCAGTTCAATCTGGCGCTGACAGAGTTTTTGGCCAGTACGATGGGGCCTGTGCGTGAAGCTCTGAAGGATGCCAATATCCGCTATTTGATCCTTTCCGGTACGGAAACCGAACTGCTTTTACAGATGTTGGGACTGGATACTCAGGCTAAGGTAACAAGGATTAAAGCCGAGGAGTTTATGGAACTTTTTAATAAGGTCCACAAACTAAATCTGCCGCAGATCATAAAGGTATTCAAGATAAAGGAAAGTGTGGCAGAATTAGTACTGCCGACGATTCTTTTATATGAACAGCTGCTGGCTTTAGTGCCGACAAAAGAGATAATTATTACCGCAGATCGTTTTATCGATGGCATTCAGCTGCTGCATATAGGGCCGAAGACAGATAAAGAGTATGCTGCCGAGCTTGGAAAAGAGCAATTAAGCCTGATCCATAATATCGGCGAACATTATAATTATGACGTTAAGCACGCCAAACAGGTAGAACGGCTGGCGCTGGCAATGTTTGATAAATTAAGTAAAAGCCATGGTATGGATGAGCACTGCCGCACTTTAGTGCAGGCTACGGCGCTGTTGCATGATATCGGTAAATATATTTCGATGCGCAGTCATTCGCTTTATACCTATAAGCTTATTATGTCAACGGACATTTTAGGGTTCAGTGATAATGATAAAAAAATCGTGGCGCTGGCAAGCTATTACCATGCCAATCAGCTCTTTGAAAACAAGGCCGGCAGTCCGGAAATGGAAAAAGAACTGACGCCGTTAGTAGCGAAAATAGCTGCCTTAGTGCGTCTAGCTGATGCGATGGACCGCAGTTATCAGCAGAAAATCAAATTTTGCAAAGTCAGCATTAAAGATGGAACGATGTTAATTGAAGCTAAAAGCAAGGTCGATTTGACTTTGGAAGAATGGACTTTCGCTGGTAAAGCGACATTTTTTGAAGAAGTTTACGGCTTGAAAGCAATTTTAGAACGGGTGAGTGAATAGATGAAAAGCATAGATTTGAACAAACCTGAATATTTTTTTAACCGTGAATTGAGTTGGCTGAAATTTAACCTGCGCGTACTGAAGGAAGCTGCAGTCAAAACGACGCCGCTGCTGGAACGCTTGAAGTTTGTTGCGATTACCGCGTCTAATCTGGATGAATTTTTTATGGTGCGTGTGGCCGGACTGTGGGATAAGTGGGAAGATGGAATCAATCAGCGCGATGCTTCCGGACTTACAGTCAAGGAACAATTGGATGAAATCAGCGCTTCTGCGCATGAACAGGTCAAGCTCCAGTATAAATATATGCTGTCGATTCTTAAAGAGCTGGAAAGTAATGGTATCAGGATCTGCCGTGTAAGTAAGATCAGTGAAAAAGGACGCGGCTGGCTGGATGAATATTACCGTGAGGTTGTTTATCCGGTTTTGACGCCTATGGCTGTCGATGCTTCCAGACCATTTCCTTTTTTGGCGAATAAGACACTGAATTTGGCGGTAGAGATCATCAATCAGGACGAAGAGCAAAGCATGGGTTTGGTGCAAGTCCCTTCAGTATTGCCGCGGCTCGTCGAGGTAGAGGGTGAAGGCAAGCGGACTTTTGTATTTTTGGAAGATATTATCATTGAAAATTGCCATGATCTTTTTAACGGCTGCCAAATTTTGGATGTAGTGCCGTTTAGACTTACGCGTGACTCTGATCTTGACGTTGATGAAGACGATATAGATAATTTGCTGAAGGAAGTAGAGAAATCTCTGCGTAAACGAAAACGCGGCGCAGCAGTGCGTTTGGAATTAAATAAAACAGCTAATCTGCGTATCAAAAAATTCCTCAGTGACAATCTTGATTTATCAGAACAGGAAATTTTTGAAATTAACGGACCGCTTGATGCGACCTGTTTCTTTAAATTTGCCAGTCTGTCTGGTATGTGGCCGTGGCTCTATGAGCCTTTTGTGCCGCAGCGTCCTTTAGAATTGCCGGATGACAGCGATTTATTTAGCGCTATCAGGAAAAAAGATATTTTACTGCACCATCCCTATGAAAGCTTTGATCCTGTTGTAAAGCTGGTTAGTGATGCCGCCTCAGACCCCAAGGTTCTGGCGATTAAGCAGACTTTATACCGTGTCAGCGGTAATTCACCTATCGTAGCCGCACTGGCGCGTGCTGCTGAGAATGGAAAGCAGGTCACGGTATTAGTAGAGCTTAAGGCACGGTTTGATGAAGAAAATAATATTATCTGGGCCAGACGTCTGGAACAAGCCGGATGCCATGTTATTTACGGACTTGTAGGGCTGAAAACTCATGCTAAGATCATTCTAATCGTACGTAAGGAAGCCGATGGCATTAAACGTTATGTTCATCTTGGTACTGGCAATTATAACGACAATACAGCCAAGCTGTATACAGATATGGGACTTTTAACCGCTAACGATCAGTTTGGCAGCGACGCCTCGGCATTTTTTAATCTGCTGTCAGGTTATTCGCAGCCGCCATTATGGAATAAACTGGTAATGGCGCCTTTAGGGCTGCGCGATAAAATTTATGAGCTTATTGATAATGAAATAGCGCAGGTCAAAGCTGGCAACAAGGGACACATCATTGTAAAAATGAATTCTTTGATCGATCAGCAGGTCATTCAAAAATTATATGAAGCTTCGATCGGAGGCGTACAGGTAGAATTGATTGTACGCGGTATTTGCGGATTGCGTGCCGGAGTGGAAGGGATCAGCGAAAACATCACTGTTCGCAGTATTGTAGGCAGGCAACTGGAGCATAGCCGCATCTTCTGGTTTGCTAACGGCGGGGAACAGCAGCTGTATCTGTCCAGTGCCGATTGGATGCCCAGAAATCTCAATGATCGTGTGGAACTGTTTTTCCCGGTCGAGAGCGAAGAGCATATTAAGCGTATCAAAGAGATTCTTGACTTGTATCTGCGGGATAATGTCGGTGCGCATATGATGCAGTCTAACGGTACCTACAGACGTGTGACCAATAAAGCAACGCCTGTAAGTGCTCAGAGCTCCTTATATGAGGAAGCGCTTTTGGCGGCCGCTGCTGATAAAATTCCGATGGAAGTAAGACTGCGGCCCATGTACAGCAAAGACAGTAAAGAGTAATTTAATTGCGTAAGTAATACTGCTTATTGTAGAATTTGCTGCGAGTTGCTATAATGTATGCAGAAGTTTTGAGGAGGAAAAAGAATGAGCAAATTTGCTGTAACCTTGAACCATCATGGCAATTATGGCTATGTTGAATATGATAGCGAAAATAAAAAAGCAGAAATTGTTTTAGGCGTTGCTGAAGCAAAAGCCAAAGTAGAAAAATTTTTAAATGAAAAGCTGACTTTGGATGTGCAGGAAGGCGATACGGTCCGGCAATTTGTTACTAAAACACTGGATCCGTTGGAAAACCTTGATAATTTTAAAATTTGCCTGACAAGACTTTGGTTCAATACGGACGTCTTGGTGGAATGGAGTATGCCTCCGGGAATGACAGAAAATTTGTGATTGAACGCTTTCTCTATTTGTGTTATAGTAAAAGGGTTCTGAAAACAATAGAACATTTACGTCTTGGTAGCTCAGTAGGATAGAGCGATCGCCTCCTAAGCGATAGGTCGGGGGTTCGATTCCCTTCCAGGACACCAGTAAACACACGCGTTTGCCGATTCGGCAGGCGCGTTTTTTTGTTGGCAAAACTATTATTGGAAAAATGTGGATATGCATTTTAGTACTAAGGATATGAAACTCATGAAATTTTATTTTAGTTCAGATTAATATGGAATAATTGACTTGCAAAGCAGTAGAGAAAAAATAACTGAATAATAATCAAAACAAAAAAGCCCTGCCTTATAAGGCAGGGCTTTTTTGTTTTTTAGCTGTGAGAATATGCAACAATTGGTTTATTTACAATATAAAAAGCTGCCAAGGGTTGCTTGAGGCTTAAGCTACTGCTGTATTAGTGCACAGTTTATTTTTGTGTGGAAAATACTTTAGTAAATTAAGCAAAGTAAAAAAATAACTCAGATCAGTAAGACGTAAAAATGATTTGGAGATTATTTCTCCGTAGAAAATTATATGTTGGCGGCAAGCCCATGCAGGCGGGATTGTTACGATAGAAGTTCTGGCGTTTTACTCTAACTTTTTTAAAAAAACATATTAAAAAGTAAATGAAAATTTCTTGCTTGGATATTTTGTTTGTAACGGGTGTAAGATTTATCCGAAGCAAGAAACCGCATAAAGAAAAATGCTGCAAAGCTGGCTTTATGTATGATTTGCCGAAAGCCAAGATTCCCATCTGCTGCTGACGGCAAATAATCGAAAGGAGAGGTTTTATTATGAATCAAGACGACAACAGTAATAAAATAGGTGTCGTTGCTGCAACATTGATGGTTGCCGGTAATATGATGGGTTCCGGCGTATTTATGTTGCCTGCGAATTTGGCGGCAATAGGAGGCGTTGCAGTATTCGGCTGGATAGTTACCTGTATAGGTGCTATTGCTCTGGCACTTACATTTGCAAAGTTATCTTCTATTGATCCTGCTGCCGGCGGTCCTTACGCTTATACGCGTCAAGCCTTCGGCGATTATATGGGGTATCAGACAAACCTCATTTACTGGCTGGCAAATGTTATCGGTAACGTTGGTCTGGCAGTTGTAGGTATCGGTTATCTGATCAGTTTTTTCCCGGCTTTAAAAAATCCATTTGCTTTTGCTCTGGCGCAGATCTGCGTTATCTGGCTGTTTGCTTACGCTAATATGATCGGCCCTAAACTGGTCGGGCGTATTCAATCAGTAACCACTACTCTGGCATTGATTCCTATTATCGGTACCGCAATCTTAGGCTGGTTCTGGTTTGACGGCAAAACCTACATGGATGCATGGAACGTAACAGGTAAAAGCACTGTCAGTGCTATTGGTATGACATTGAACTTTACTTTGTGGGCTTTTATTGGCGTCGAGAGTGCTTCTGTATCTGCCGGCGTTGTTAAAAATCCTAAAAAGAATGTTCCAATTGCAACTATTGGTGGTGTAATTTTAGCCGCTGTCTGCTATGTTTTAAGTTCTTCTGTTATTATGGGCATGATTCCGAACCATGCACTTGCAAATTCATCGGCACCTTTTGCTGATGCCGCAAGACTGGCCTTCGGTGAAATCGCTGGTAACGGCGTAGCTATCTGTGCGGCTTTAGGCTGCCTGGGTTCGCTGGCAGGCTGGACGCTGCTGGTTGGACAAAGTGCTAAAGCTGCTGCTGATGACGGTTTGTTCGGTAATGTTTTTGCCCGTACCAACTCTAAAGGCGTGCCTTCTGCAGGCTTGGCTATTGTTGCTGGTATCATGACAATACAGGTTTTGGCAACCATGTCGCCTTCTGCCAGTCAGCAATTTGGTAAGATCGCATCAATAGCCGTTATCCTGACTTTACTGCCTTATATTTATTCCAGTATTTCTATCAAGGTTTTAGGTTATGGAAAGTTATCACCGAAAGATTACAATAAATCATGTATCATCGGTTTGATAGCAGCTGTCTACAGTATGGCTGCACTTGTAACATCCAATGGTAACCAGACACGGTGGTCACTGATCTTCGTTATCGCTACGATCGTATTCTTCTCCGGCGCTGTTACCAGAAAACATGAGCTGGAAGAGCTGCACGAAACTCCTGGCGGATTCTCGCCGAGATGGGTTCGTTACACTTCCCTGGCTATTACGATCCTTACCTTGGTCGGTACGTTCTGGTACTCTGTCGGTATCGATAAAAATATGGAACTCAAACATCGTACTAACATAACGACTACTACACAAGCTCCGGATAAGGTAGGTTCTACTACTACTCAATCTGTTAGCATAGATAACTAAAAAATTAATTAAGGAGTGAAAAAAATGATTATTTCCAAAACAAAAGGCAAAAGAATTTTGTTGGTACATGACCTTTGCGATCATAATACCCTGGATGAAAGTGCTCTCGATAAACTGAGTAATGTTTTAGGAGAACATGAAATTGAAGTGCTCAACGCTACAACAGCATTCGATGCCGAAATGATGATTGTCGCTGACCCGATGATCCAAGCAATACTTCTGGACTGGGATCTGGCAGAAGACAATACACATCAGGCTGCTAAAGATGTTTTAAACAAACTACGCAGCCGTGCCGAAAACGTACCTGTATTTTTATTTGCAGATCGTGCCGACGTTGCTGATATTCCTCTGGAAGTATTGAAAGAAACCAGTGACTTCATCTGGTTGTATGAAGATACTGCTAACTTTATTGCCGGCCGTATCGAAGCAGCGATTGATACTTATTTGAAAAATCTGCTGCCGCCGATGTTTAAGGCTTTGGCTAAATTCTCTCAGGTGCATGAATATTCCTGGCATACTCCGGGTCATACCGGCGGTACTGCTTTTATGAAAGCACCTGCAGGACGTGCTTATTTTGATTTCTTTGGCGAAAATCTGTTCCGCAGCGATTTATCGATCTCTGTCGGCGAACTTGGTTCTTTGCTTGATCATTCCGGACCGATCGGTGCCAGTGAAAAATATGCCGCTAAAGTATTCGGCGCTCATCGTACCTATCATGTTACCAACGGTTCTTCTACCTCTAACAGAGTAATCTTTATGGCTTGCGTAACTCATAATCAGGTTGCATTGTGTGACCGTAACTGCCATAAATCCATAGAACAGGCGATGACCATGAGCGGCGCTATCCCTAACTATATGATGCCGCTGCGTAACTTCTACGGTATTATCGGTCCTATCCCGCCGCAAGCTTTGCAGGCTGAAGCAATCAAGAAAACTATTTCTGAAAACTCCTTGATTACTAAAGATATAGATTCTACTCCTGTACATGCAATCGTTACCAACTCCACCTATGATGGTTTGTGTTACAATGCCCGTCGTGTTGAAGAATTACTTGGACAAAGCGTTGACCGCATGCATTTTGACGAAGCATGGTATGGCTATGCCCGCTTCAATCCTATTTATAAAGACCGCTTTGCCATGTACGGCAATCCTGCCGACCACAAACCAACTGATATGACGGTTTTTGCAACTCAATCCACCCATAAATTACTGGCTGCTCTTTCTCAGGCTTCCTTCATTCATATCCGTGAAGGTAAAAAGAATGTCGATCACAGCCGTTTTAATGAATCCTTTATGATGCAGGCATCTACCTCCCCGAACTATCCGATTATTGCTTCTAACGATATCACAGCAGCAATGATGGATGGTAAAGGCGGTAAAGCGCTGACTGACGAATCGATCCATGAAGCAGTAGCCTTCCGTCAATTGATGGCAAAACTGAATGCAGACTTTGCCGATCAGGGCGAATGGTTCTTTAACTGCTGGCAGCCTGATTTTGTTAAAGACGCTGAAGGCAAGAAAATTGCTTTTCGTCTGGCCAATCCCGAATACCTGGCTACCGAACCGGAATGCTGGGTCCTGCATCCTAATGAAGCATGGCACGGCTTCGGTGATATCGAAGACGGATACTGCATGTTAGACCCGATCAAAGTATCTATCACCACTCCGGGCATCGGTCCTGACGGGTTGGGTAAAATGGGCGTACCTGCTTCCATTTTGTCCGCTTATCTTACTGCCAATGGCATCATTCCTGAGAAGACAACTGACTTTACTGTTCTGATGCTGTTCTCTATCGGTATTACTAAAGGTAAATGGGGCACTTTGATCGATACCTTGATCAAATTTAAAGAAGACTATGACAACAACACTGCTTTGGAAGAAGTATTGCCTGATGTTGTTAAAGCAGCTCCACAGCGTTATGCAGGTATGGGCCTGCGCGACTTGTGCGAGGAAATGTTTGCAGCAATGAAAGAGCTCAAAACGACAGAATTTATGTCCGAAGGTTTCGCTGTATTGCCGCATCCTGATATGAGCCCGGCAGCAGCTTATGAACAACTGGTGCTTGATAATGTTGAAAAAGTAGATCTTGACGGTGTTGCTGAGCGTACCTTAGCTACAGGTATTGTTCCTTATCCGCCTGGAATTCCGCTGATCATGCCTGGTGAAAATGCCGGTCCTGCCGACGGCCCTGCACTTGGTTATCTGAAAGCCTTAGAAGGCTTTGACAGACAATTCCCTGCTTTTGAACATGATTCCCATGGCGTAGAAGTAGAAAATGGTAAATATTACGTTACCGTTTTGAAAAAATAACGGTCAGCTACCGTTCATATAGATACCCTTTCCCCTTGATAACAGGCGTCACCAGTTTCGGTGGCGCCTGTTATTTTTATACCTTTTTAAAGGTGGGAATGTAAAATACAAAACCAGGTCTGAGAGTGAAGAAATAAATAAAATAAAGCTTGCGTTTTTACTGTGTATGGCTGACAATAAAAGCAGAGAACTTTTGGTAAAGGTTGTGAATTGTGATGAAGAATATAGATTTGACAGAGGTTTTGGCTGCTGCCAGAGGCGAAGTCCCAGCTGACATAGTGTTAAAAGGCGGTTGTATTTTCAATAGTTTTACAGGTGAATGGGAAATTGGCGATGTAGCTATAGTTGGAGAAACTATTGCCGGTATCGGCAGCTACAGCGGTAAAAAAGAAATTGATGTTACCGGTAAATATGTGACTCCCGGTTTTATGGACTCTCATCTGCATATTGAAAGTACAATGGTTGCTCCGCGTGAGCTGGCAAAAATTTTACTTTTGAATGGAGTAACGACGATTTTTGCCGATCCTCATGAAATTGCTAATGTCCTTGGAACAGCAGGGATTGAATTGATGCTTACAGAAACAGAGGCAATACCTTTAGACGTTTTCTTTATGTTGCCTTCTTGTGTGCCTGCTACTGAAATGGAGACCAGCGGGACCGTGCTTACGGCTGCAAAGCTGGAGCCGCTGGTCAGTCATCCAAGAGTGCTGGGATTGGGTGAGATGATGAATTATCCGGGGACGATCAATGCTGCGGCAGCAGTGCTTGATAAACTTGCGTTGGCTGGCTGCAGCCTGTGCGACGGGCATGCTCCAGGTGTAAGCGGTAAAGCTCTCAATGCTTATCTGGCCGCAGGGATCAGTTCTGACCACGAAGCAACAACGGCGGATGAAGCAATGGAGAAACTGCGCCGAGGTGCTTATCTGATGCTGAGAGAGGCTTCTGGGGCCCATAATTTGTTAGCCTTACTGCCGGCAGTAACGCCGCTTAATTGCCGCCGCTGCTGTCTGGCAACAGATGACAGGCATTTAGATGAGCTTGTGAGTGAAGGCAGCATCAATTATTTGATTGAGATTGGTACAGCGCATGGTTATCCTGTTGAACAGTTATTACAGATGGCGACCTTGAATACAGCAGAAAGGTTTCGACTGTATGACAGAGGTGCATTAGCACCCGGTTATAAGGCGGATATCTGTGTTTTTAATAATCTGGTAAATTTTCAGCCACAGTTGGTCCTAAAAAACGGTGTCGTTATTGTAAATAAACAAAAACTGCTCTGGCAGTCACCGCCGCTGCTAAAAGCTCCTGAGAATACCATGCACTTGGAAGATGTGCGTGAACAGCAGCTGCGCTTGCCGGTAATGAATGGCAGAAAGGCCCGTGTTATCCGCATTGTTCCAGAGCAGATTTTGACTGAAACAGAATATGTGCAGCCTAAAGCAGAAGCTGGTTTCGTTGTGAGTGATACTGAGCGTGATATTCTAAAACTGGCAGTTTGGGAAAGACATGGTAGTAATGGGAATACAGGTGTAGGCCTGGTACGGGGCTTTGGTTTGCAGCGCGGTGCTTTGGCTTCGACTGTAGCGCATGATTCGCATAATCTGATTGTGGTCGGGGTTGACGATCAGGATATGCTGACGGCTGCAGTTGCTTTGCAGGAAGCAGGTGGTGGTCTGGCAGTGGTGGCAGATGGAGAAGTAAAAGCTATGCTGCCTCTGCCTCTTGCCGGTCTGATGAGTGATCAGAATACTGAATATGTGCAGCATAAGCTGCAGCAGCTGAACTTTTGGACTGCTGAACTAGGAGTGCCGGAAAATGTGAATGCTTTTAATTGCCTTTCATTTCTGGCGTTACCGGTTATTCCCAGTTTGAGGCTCAGCGATAAAGGCTTGGTCGATGTTGGTAAATTCGCAATTGTTGATCTATGGGAATAAAATATAAAAAAAACGCTCCTTAAAAAAGGAGCGTTTTTTATGTTTCAGGCTTGTACTTCAGTTTTAGGGGCATCTGTTGGTGGAGCTGCTTGCTTTTGGACCAGCGGTGTTTCAAAATAAACGCTGGTACTTGGGAATGCACAGCCAAGATTTTCTTCTTCTAACATTTTCATAATATCGATGTTGATTTGCTGGCGGACATCCATAAAACTGGCGTAAGCGCTGGCCTTAGTATAGCAGATTATTCTGATGTCCAGGCTGCTGCCACCGAAATCCTGAAAATTGACGGTGATGCCGTCGTCATAAACACCATCATGATGCATGAGATATTCGCGCAGGCGGCCGACAAATTTTTCCATTTGCTGATAGGTCGTGTCGTAGGTCAATCCCAACACAAAATCAAGCCGTCTTTTTTCACGTTTACTGAAATTGGTGATGGCCGTGTTGGAGAGCAGGGAGTTGGGGATATAGACAAGTTCCTGTGGAAAAGTACGCAGACAAGTGCTGCGGAAAGTGATTTTTTCTACAGTGCCTTCGATGCCGTTAGCCGAGATCCAGTCGCCGATCACAAAAGGTTTGTCAATGATGATGACCAGACTGCCGAATACGTTGGCCAGAGAATCTTTAGCGGCTAGGGCGACAGCCAGTGAGCCAATACTCAAACTGGCGATAAACCCGGTAATATCGTAATTCCATTCTTTGGCGATCATGACAAAACCCAAAATGATAAGCAGGATGCGTAAGGTTGTGGAAACCACATTGGATAGCGCCAGATCAAATTCAACGCCTGCTTTAAGGAGTACCTTCATTGCGATACCATGCGTAGTGTCGCTGAGGTTGTAAAGGCCCCAGATGAAACAGATGATGAAAAAGCTGCGCAGAAGCTGATCGATAGAAGGATGGTCAGCTATAAAGGTCAAAGGCGAGCAATTAAGCGCTGCATAAATAGCAAAAATAAATAGGAAAAAATGCACTGGCTTTTCAAAAGCGTTCAGCAGGTCTTCTCCGTATTCAAAGGATGTTTTGCTGTTAAAACGATGCAGTACACGCAGTAATACGGCTCTGTAAAAATAACGTAAAAATGTAAAAAAAACAAACGCCAGAAAAGGTCTGAGCCAGGGCTGCAGAAGAATAAAAAGAGCGTCCAGATCCATTGTAGTTACTCCTCTAAAAGATATTTGTAGATATTGTAACATTTGCGTAAACAAAAAACAATAATTCACATAAGAGTCATACAATTATCTAACTATTTATCATAAATATGTTATAATATATTTTAATCTTCGTTAAGGAGGACTTTGTGTGGAATTTTTAGTAGAGTGGGCATTCGGAGCCTTGATCGTGGTTGTAGGTCCGTTGCTGACGCTGCTCGACCTGCCGGGCAATACAATTATGTTAGCTGCAGGCATAGGTTATGCTTTTTTTGATGAAGCCAGATACTTTGATGGACGTCTTTTATCGGCGCTGGTGCTGGTTTATGCTTTTGGTGAGATCTGGGAATTTATCGTATCGTTTTTTGGAATTCGGCGGCATAAAGTATCGTGGGGTGCGGTATTTCTGATTGCTGTCGGTACTTTTATAGGCGCTGTCATCGGTACAGGCTTTTTCCCGGTGCTGGGCTCTGTTTTGGGCGGCGCAGTTGGTTCGTATATCGTTGCCTTCGGTTACGAGTTTATGCGTACCAGGAATAAGGAGAATGCGTTCGCGCTGGCCTGGAAGGCAGCACAGATACAGTTTGTTGCCATGCTTGGCAAAATCGTCGCATCGTTTGCGATGGCGCTGCTGCTTTTTAAGCAGATTTTTTTGAATAATTGAAACAGTACAATATTAAAGGAGGGTAAAAAATGGTATTTAAATTTTTACACAACAATTTTAATGTGCTTAACTTGGAAAAAAGCCTGAAATTTTATGAGGACGCTTTGGGATTAAAAGAGGTCCGCCGTAAAGTAGCAGGTGACGGCAGTTTTATTTTGGTTTATTTAGGCGACGGACAGACTCCGCATCAGTTGGAATTGACCTGGCTGCGTGACCGTAAGGAACCGTATAATTTGGGCGAGAATGAGTTCCATCTTGCATTTGAAGCTGAAGACTATTCTGCTGCCCATAAAAAACATCAGGAAATGGGCTGTATCGTGTATGAAAATCCAGCGATGGGTATTTATTTTATTGCTGATCCTGATAATTATTGGCTGGAAATTATTCCCAAACATTAATTTTTAAAGAGAGGTGACAGTAATGACCGATCTGAAAAAAATGACTGTGGCTGCCAGCGGTAAACTGCGGCAGGTGGCCTATGATATATTGAATGAACAGACTAGACTGCTGTCATGGCAGCAGGGCGGCAAAGTGCCGCAGGAACAATTTGACAGCTGGCTTGCAGAAGCTGAAGGACTTTATTCTATTGGAAATATTAAGGTTGATGAAGCTTTCCTGGCCAAAGCACCGAAGCTGAAGGTAATTGCTCAGGCATCGGTTGGATATGATAATATTGATATCGCTGCTTGCAGCGCACACGGAATTGCAGTAGGTAATACGCCGGGCGTACTGGTGGATGCTGTTGCCGATCTTGCGTACGGGCTGATTTTAGATAGTGCCAGAAGTATTGCCCGTGGCTGGCGGCACGTTGAAAGCGGCAAATGGGGCGAACGGAAGGGCCTTGGCTTCGGCGTTGATCTGGCTGGAAAAACTCTGGGAATTGTCGGGTTGGGTGACATTGGCAGTGCCGTAGTGCCCAGGGCCCAGGCCAGTAAAATGAAGGTTATTTATCATAACAGGCACCGGCGTGCTGATGAAGCAGCGCTGGGCATCAGTTATGCTGGATTTGACGATTTGCTGCAAACGGCGGATTTTGTTTTGGTAACAGTTAATTTAACACCGGCAACGGCTGGAATGTTCAATGAAGAAGCTTTTGCTAAAATGAAACCAACGGCGCGTTTTATCAATATTTCCCGCGGCAGAGTCGTCGAGACGCAGGCACTTTATGAAGCTCTGCGAAGCGGGCAGATCGCTTATGCGGCGATTGATGTGGTTGAACCGGAACCATTGCCCGGTGATCATCCGCTGCTGACACTCTCCAATATTACGGTAACCCCGCACATTGCCGCATCAACGGTGGAAACACGTGATGCCATGGCGAAGCTGGCAGCTGCGAATATTTTGGCAGGTTTGGCGGGGGATCCCTTACCGGCGCAGGTGCAAATAAAAGACTGACAAGTAAAACAGACCAGAAGAAAGGAGGGGGAGCAGTGAAGAAAATGTTATGCCTGCAAGATGTATCAGGTGTGAGCGAAGTCGATTTGGCTGAACGCCTGCGTATCATTACCGGCTGGAAAGCCTGCAGAACTGAAGAATGTGAACGGCGGTTTGAGATCGACGGGGAAGAGGCAGTATTGAGATGCCGCGAAACGGAGTTGCAGCCGCCGGTAAAAAACAGTGAATTAAGGCTTATTGCGAAAGAAGGCATCGTAATCATGGCGGCCAAGCTGCTTCCTCTTCGCGAGATGACTGTTGTTTATACCAGTAAAGAGCTAACGAAGCTGAGTACGGTTATCGAAAAACTTTGCTGCCGGATGTCGCTGATTATAGCCGAACCGGATCTGAAGCAGCGTTTGGCCCAGGAGAACGGAACCTATGATTTTAGGAAGCTGCCTGCCTATAAAAATGGCAGTCTGCAGGCGATGGCCGTTTGCCATCTTCCTTGGCAGATTTATGTGGTCAGTAAAGCCTGGCAGCAATTTCTGCAGCAGCCGGAAGAAAAGGTTTTTGTCAGACAGCTGCGGGTAAAATTGCGCCGGCTGCGTTCGACTTTGAGTTTTTTTAAACCGGTGCTGCAAAAAAACAGTACAGTTGCCTGGCAAAATACCCTGCGGCAGCAGGGTGAAATACTGTCACGGCTGCGTGAGCTGGATGTGGCTTTAATGACCTGTGAAAAAATAAAGTTGCAGGCAGCCGCTTCAGGCGGTAAGCTGACAGTACCAACTCAGGTGGAAGAGCTCCTGCAGAAGCTGCGTGTGGAGGAAACTGCAGCATGTCTGCAGAAGGCGGACCTTAGCATCATGACCAAAACGCTGGCGCAGTTCAGTATTTGGTTGCATGAGAGGCCACTGGATTCAAATCTGGCTGATAAAAAAATCAGGAAATTTATCAGCAGACGTTTGAATGAGTGGAGTGAAAAACTGGAAACTATTGATAGAAAATATCCGGATTTTCATAATATGCTGGAACTGCACCAGATCAGGATTAAGATCAAACGTTTTCGTTATGCGCTGCAGACTTTGCCGGAAGTACCGCGCGACAGTAATCTGCTGCGGCGGTTGAAAAGACTGCAGGATATGCTGGGCTTTTTACATGATGATTTTATCAACGCTAAGTTAGTGCAGTGTTTTCTCGAGGATGCTGGTAATGTGCAGCTGCGCTATGAGGCAGGGCTGTTTGCCGGATGGGAACGCGCTAAAGCAGAGGCGGCGGTAGAAATGCTGCCCCAGTTGTGGGAAGATTTCTGCGGCGCGTTGAACGCCTGGCGTAAAGCAAACTTGTAGACAGGAGCGCTGTATGAAAGAGTGGGAAGATTTTTTAAAAGGTTATGGCTTTGTGCCCTGGTCAGCTGGCGGGATGCAGGGATGGTATCGTCAGACTGCATTTGTCAAGGATTGTCTGGCAGGTGAAATTGCCCGCTATTATGCGGATGATTATATAGTGATCCGTCATGAAGGCGATAGATCAGTAAATTGGCTGCGGGAACATTGGCAGAGCAGGGAAGACGTTATGACGCACAGGTTTCTGCTGTTGGACTGCCATGAGACCAGATTGACAAAAAAAGTTTTTTGGCTTGGTATACGCGGCTGGTTGGAAATATTGCAGTATAAGGAGGGGGATGCGGAAAAGCGTTTTGATGATTTGATCTATTTAGCGCAGCAACGGCGCTGCGGCAGAATAATTCTGCAATAAGTTCGCGAAGGGGATATTTTATGTTACTGACCATTTTTGTAATTACGATTCTTTGTTTTGCTGTCGCTTACAAATTTTATGGCGGCTTTCAAAGCCGTTTTTACGATTTAGACCCAAATCGTAAAACTCCGGCTACTGAATTACAGGACGATATTGATTATTGCCCTGCTCATCCGGCGGTTTTGATGGGGCATCATTTTGCCTCGATTGCTGGTGCCGGCCCTGTTGTAGGTCCCATTGCGGCAGCGGCAGCACTTGGCTGGCTGCCAACATTACTTTGGATTATTATCGGTTGTATTTTTTTTGGTGGCGTACACGACATGGGTGCTTTGGTTGCGTCTATTCGTCATAAAGGTATGTCGATCGGCGAAGTTGTCCGTCAATGGATCGGTGCCCGCGGCCACAAGTTATTTCTTGCTTTTACCTGGCTCAGTTTAACACTGGTAATTGCTGTATTTTTGGAATTAGCAGCACAGACCTTTGCTGCTGACCCCGCTGTCGCTTTCACAGCGACCCTGTATATTTTTCTGGCGATGGTTTTTGGTGTCGCTATTTATCACTATGGTATATCTTTAAAAGTCAGTACGATTATTATGCTGCCGATTTTATTCGGTTCGCTGATATTTGGTATAGAAAGCTCCTGGGTGCAGTCAACCTTTGCTCTGAGCCTTGATACCTGGCGTATGGCTTTGATCGTGTATATCTTTGCCGCTTCAGTATTGCCTGTTTGGCTGCTTCTGCAGCCTCGCGATTATCTGGCCTCGTATATGTTATATTTTTCCGTGTTTATCGGCGGTGTGGGCATGATTTTTGGCGGTGCCAGCTATGAAGTAAAATTACCTGCATTTAAGGGGTTTGTTACTGCTTCCGGAGACTGGCTCTGGCCGCTGCTGTTTATTACAGTAGCCTGCGGTGCTATTTCAGGATTCCATTCTCTGGTTGCTTCCGGCACTACGTCCAAACAGCTGAAGCGCGAAACTGATGCTGTTCCTGTTGGTTATGGTGCTATGCTGCTGGAAGGTGTTGTTGGCGTTATTGCGTTGGGTACGATTATGATGAGCGGCGAAATGCTGCAAGGCGGTCCGACTGTTGTGTATGGCAACGGCTTAGGCCAGTTTGCTTCGCTGCTGGGTATTTCTCCGCGCGTTGGTACTGCACTTGGCTTACTGGCTCTCAACTCCTTTATTCTTACCTCGCTTGATACGGCTACCCGTTTGGCGCGTTATCAGCTGCAGGAATTTACAGGCATGAGCTTGAACAAATATCTTGCTACAGCTATCAGTGTTGGTGTGGCCTTAGCTCTTATTTTTGTTAAGACCGGTAAAGTTGCTGCATGGCAGATGATCTGGCCTGTTTTCGGCGCTACTAACCAACTGGTTGCTGCGATTGCGCTTTTGGCAATGGGTGTTTGGGTAATTCGTTCTCTGAAAAAAAGCGCCGGATTCATTATGTACCCGATGGCTTTTATGCTGGTAACTACTATTGTGGCTTTGGTACAGATGATTGCCGCTAATTTGAATAACTATATCGTATCAGGAATTTCTACTGTTTTGCTGGTACTGACTGTTTTACTGCTCAAAGAAGCATATGCGGCGCTGAAGGCCGCTAAAGCAGAATAGAAAGGACGGTGACTTATGACAAAAATACCATATAAAATCAATTTATCCGAAGATGAGCTGCCAAAATATTGGCAGAATATTCGCCCTTATATGCAGGAGGCTCCGGACCCGTTTATCAATCCGGTGACCTTTAAGCCTTGTACTGCTGATGATCTGCGCCCTGTTTTCTGTGACGAGCTGATTGAGCAGGAGCTGGATAATACCAATAAATTTATTGAAATTCCGGAAGAAATCCGTGATTTTTATAAAATGTATCGTCCATCACCATTGACCAGAGCCTATAATTTGGAAAAAGCGTTGGGTACGACGGCAGAAATTTACTACAAATTCGAAGGCACTAATACTTCCGGTTCGCATAAACTCAATTCTGCTGTTGCTCAGGTTTATTATGCTAAGCAGCAAGGACTGACTCACCTGACTACGGAAACAGGTGCCGGACAATGGGGGACTGCTCTTTCGATGGCCTGCGGTTATTTTGGCATTGATCTTTCCGTATATATGGTTAAGGTTTCAGCCGAGCAAAAACCTTATCGTAAGGCCGTTATGGAAACTTATGGTGCCAGAGTTATTCCTTCACCTTCGGATACTACTGAAGTAGGACGCAGGATTTTGGCAGAAAATCCCGGTACAGGCGGGTCCTTGGGCTGTGCTATCTCAGAAGCAATGGAAGTATCGATGAAAACAGATAACTGCCGCTATGTATTAGGCAGTGTACTTAATCATGTAGTGCTGCACCAAAGTATTATCGGCCTGGAAACTAAGCTCGGACTTGATAAATACGGTGTTCAGCCGGATATAGTCATCGGATGTGCCGGTGGCGGTTCGAACCTTGGCGGGTTGATTACGCCGTTTATGGCAGATAAGCTTGAAGGAAAAAATAATATTCATTTTATTGCCGTTGAACCGGCTTCCTGCCCTTCCTTGACCCGCGGCAGATATGCTTTTGATTTCGGTGATACCGGACAAACTACACCGCTGATGCGGATGTATACTTTAGGCAGTGGATTTATGCCTTCACCTAACCATTCCGGTGGACTCCGTTATCATGGTATGTCGCCGATCGTCTCTAAACTTTATCATGATGGGATGATGGAAGCGCGCAGCGTGGAACAGACAAAAGTGTTTGAAGCAGCTACGATGTTCTGCCGCTGTGAAGGTACATTGCCTGCTCCTGAAAGTTCACATGCTATTCGTGTAGCGATGGACGAAGCAATTAAATGTCGTGAGACCGGCGAGAAAAAAGTTATTGTTTTTGGTTTGACCGGTACTGGCTATTTTGATTTAGCCGCTTATCAGGCTTATAATCAGGGAACTATGGTAGATTATGTTCCTACTGATGAAGATTTGGAAAAAGGCTTTGCTACGCTGCCAAAAGTAGAATATTAAAATTAAACTCCTGCCGCCTATTGCGGCAGGAGTTTTTTGTGAAAAAAGTAAAGCCCCTGCTTATTTAAGCAGGGGCTTTAGTTATTTGTTAATCTTCACAGCAGTCTTCCAGCAGTTTTTTTGCATCGATATATTGAGCAATACCTGCCGCTACTTTTTTAGATTCCTTCATTGCCAAAACTACGGTTGCAGGGCCGTGTACTACATCACCGCTGCTGAAAACTCCGGCTCTGGTAGTCATACCGTAAGGGCGTTCACGGGTAATAACAAAACCACGGTCGTCGACCTGGATACCTTTGGTAGTAGAAACGATACGGGCGGCAGGTCGCTGTCCGATAGCCAGGATAACACAATCACAGGGAATGACTTCCTGACCGCCTTCGGTTACGAACTGACCGTCATCAGTTTTGGTGATGTTTTGTACTAAAAGTCCAGCCAGATCTGTTTCGTCAGATTCTGCCGGTTTGCGGCGGATATTGTTTAAAGCACGCATCTGCTTTTTGTTCAGATAAGCAATGGGCTGCTTCAGAAAATTGAATTGTACGCCTTCTTTAACTGCCGCTTCGTATTCAGACGGGAAGCTGGAAATTTCGGCTTCGGTTTTATGATAGACGATAGTCACGTTTTCTGCACCGCGGCGTATTGCAGTACGAGCGGCATCCATAGCCACGTTGCCGGCACCGATAACTACTACGTTATCGCCGTCATGCAGCAGTGTTTCACTTTCGTCTAATTTTCCGGAATCTGAAAGTACTACCATACGCAGAAAATATGTGGCAGTCAGAATACCGGACAGTTCTTTACCTGGGATATCTAAAGTACGTGGCAGAGAAGTGCCTGTACCCATAAAAACAGCATCATAGCCCTGTTCGAATAAATCATCAACTGTAAAGTCTGGCCCGACCAGCATGTTGGTCTTGATTTCTACGCCTAAATGCAGCAGTTCAGTGATCTCGCGGCGGACAACGTCTTTTTGCAGACGAAATTCCGGGATGCCGAACAGCAGAATGCCACCAGGTTCTGATTGTCCCTCAAGAATAGTGACGGCGAAATTCATTTTAGCCAGATCGCCTGCCACCGTCAGACCTGCAGGTCCGCTGCCGATAACGGCAACTTTTCCGCGTTTGCCGGTAGAAGGAGGAAGCGGCTTCAGATTATTTTCGTGAGCGAAATCAGCGATAAACATTTCTAAACTGCCGATTTCGATTCCGTGTTTATTTTTAGTTAAAACGCAGTGAGCTTCGCATTGACGTTCATGCGGGCATACACGTCCGCAGATAGCGGGCAGGTTGCTGCGTTCGGCAATTGTTTCGTAGGCCAGACCGATATTGCCTTCACTGAGTGCGCGGATAAACTGCGGGATATTGTTGGCTATCGGGCAGCCGGTGCGGCAGGTGGGCCGTGCACAATTCAAACAGCGGCGCGCTTCATTGATAGCTTCCGACATGGTCATTGTTCTGCTCATTCGTTGTTACCTCGCTTTTCATTTTGCTCGCGATGTTTTTTGATGATTTCTTCCAGTTCTTCCAGTCTGCTGTCCATACGTACCATATAATCTGCCAGACGGTCTTCGTAATCGGCAACTGGATCGGGAAGCTGGTTATGGTTCAGATCGATTATGCTGTCAGGGCTGCTCATATCGCTGGCGGCAATGCGGACTCCATCTTTGGTAACGATACGGCCGGGAACACCTACTACTACCGAGTTTGGCGGTACTTCCTTTAATACTACCGAACCGGCGCCGATCTTGGAATTGGAGCCGACTGTAAAGGATCCCAGTACTTTAGCACCGCTGGAAACGACTACGTTATCGCCGATTGTAGGATGACGTTTGCCTTTTTCCTTGCCGGTACCACCGAGGGTTACTCCCTGATAGAGCGTGACATTAGAACCAAGTTCTGCGGTTTCGCCAATAACAAGGCCCATACCATGGTCGATAAAAAGTCCGGGTCCAAGAGTTGCTCCGGGGTGGATATCGATACCGGTCAGAAATCTGGAAAATGTATTAAGCAGCCGGGGAATCAGTACCCAGCCTTTTAAGTATAATTTATGCGCTAAACGGTGGAGCCAGATAGCATGCAGACCGGGATAACAAAGTGCTGCCTCCAGCCTGGTTTTGGCTGCAGGATCGCGGTGCATAACTGCATCAATGTCGGTTTTAATTTGGTCTAACATGACAGACTCCTTTCGTAAACAGTTTTAAAGTGACTTCTTAACTTATATATTTTAGCACAGGGTATTTTCCAATGCAAATTATTGCAATGACAGACATTATCGCAGAAAGTTAAAAATATGAATAAAGTATACAAAATATAATGGAATTGTAAAATTTTGTAAGTTGTGGTAAAGTTTAAAGAAATAAAAGTTCATAATCAAACAAAATGCTGAGAATTAAACCTGTACCACTGGTAGTATTTATGCTATAATTAAAAACGATTTACAAGAATAAAGTGTATACTATTTCAAAGCGAGGTGTTTATTACGGACAAAGATGTGATGAAAGCAAAAGTATGCGCCGCTATTGATGCCTGGGCCGCTAAAGTCGAAGCTTTAGCGCAGGATATCGAAAGGGAACCGGAACTTGGCTTTAAAGAAACTAAAACAGCAGCTAAAGTCACTGCTTTTTTACAGCAATTAGGTTTGACACCTCAGACTGGTTTGGCCCTGACGGGTGTCAAAGCCCGCGTTGTAAGCGGACGTCCCGGACCTACTGTGGCAGTGTTGGGCGAACTGGATGCGATAGGGTGTCCGGACAGTTGTAAAGCAGATCCTCTGACCGGTGCGGCGCATGCCTGCGGCCATAATTTACAGGTTGCAACAATGGCTGCTGTAGCCTGCGGGATTACGCAGTCTGGTGTTTTGAGTGAATTATCAGGCGATGCCGTATTTTTTGGCGTTCCTGCTGAAGAATATGTAGAACTTGCTTACCGCAACAAATTGATCAAAGAAGGCAAACTGCATTTTCTTACCGGCAAGGGGCAACTTATTTATGAAGGCGCTTTTGACGATATCGATATGGCGATGCAGATGCATGCTGATAAAAATATGCCGGCAGCAACTGTATCCATTGGTGAAAGCAGCAACGGCTTTATTGGTAAAACAATTCAGTATGTAGGTAAAACAGCTCATGCAGCCGATGCGCCTGATCAAGGTATTAATGCTCTCAATGCGGCTATGCTGGGACTGATGGGAATCAACGCTTTGCGTGAAACTTTTCGTGAAGCAGACGTTGTTCGTGTTCATCCGATCATTACTAAAGGCGGCGACTTAGTAAACTCTGTTCCTGCCGATGTCAGGATCGAGACCTATGTACGCGCTAAAACCATGGAAGCGATCGAAGCGACTCATAAAAAGGTGGATACTGCATTGAAAGCCGGCGGCGATGCCGTAGGAGCACAGACGGTTATTGCCACGATGCCGGGGCAGTTGCCTTTGGCCTGCAATAACAGGCTGAACGAGTTGTTCGTAACCAATGCTAAAATTGCCGAACCCAATGTAGCAGTTAAAGATGCCGGACATTTCAGTGCTTCAACTGATATGGGTGACGTATCGCATTTACTGCCGGTTATTCATCCCTTTATTGGCGGGGTCGACGGCTTTTTGCATACGGCAGATTTTCATGTAGTCGATTTTAAGCATGCTGTATTGTTGCCTGCTAAGGCTTTTGCGATGATGATCATTGATTTGCTGGCCGACGATGCCGAATTGGCGCGTCAGATCAAAGCGGAGCACCACCCGCTGCTGACAAAAGAAGAATACATCGCCAAGCTTGATAAATATTTTCAGTAATTATAAGCTGTAACAGGAAAATGATGGAAAAGGGAAGGTGGATTTTGTGAAAAACATTAAAGTTCATGCCATCGTTTTAGCATTGATCATCATTGCGGAAATGATTGGTAACGTTTCTTTCAAGATCGGCGTAGGTACTATTGTACTGCTGCCGATGCTGTATGCCCTGATTATGGGTATTTTTATGGCACCTAAATTCTTAAAGGTAGTTAATCAAAAGGATATGCTGGATGCAAGCTCGCTGATCGGCATTACACTGATGCTGCTGATGGCACGTTACGGTACTTTGGTTGGGCCGACGCTGCCTAAAATTCTGGCGGCTTCTCCGGCTTTGATACTGCAGGAGTTTGGTAATCTGGGCACTGTTTTCATCGGTGTACCTGTGGCTATTTATTTGGGCCTCAAACGTGAAACTATCGGTGCGGCTCACTCCATTGCCCGTGAACCTAACGTAGCTTTGATCGGCGAGCGTTATGGTCTTGACTCTGCTGAAGGGCGCGGAGTTATGGGAGTGTATATTGCCGGTACGGTTTTTGGGACTATTTTCTTTGGTGTTATGGCCAGTTTTGCAGCTGCGTACCTGCCTTTCCATCCTTATGCGCTGGCAATGGCAGCCGGTGTCGGCTCTGCCAGTATGATGACTGCTGCTGTAGGATCTTTAAGCGTTATGTATCCGCAGATGGCGGATCAGATCGCTGCTTTTGGTGCAGCCAGCAATATGCTCTCCGGTCTTGACGGCCTGTATATGTGCATATGGATGGCTTTGCCGCTGACAGAGTGGCTGTATAAGAAAATCTACCGCTTAAAATATGGTGTTGAACCGACAGGAAAGGATGCTGCAAAATGAAAATCAAAGATACACTGATCGTATTATTTATTGTCGGCGCCATGTCTCTTGTCGCCAACGCTATTGGCACCAAATATACTATCGTGGAAGCAATTCCCGGTCTGCTATTTTTAATATTTTTGGCAATTGCCGGTGTTGTTCTGGCAAAATATTTGCCGGGACGTATCCCTGCTGTTGCTTATATCGTAACTTTGGGCTGTATCCTGACTTATCCGACTATGCCCGGCAGTGACGTGATCAATGAAGCTGTTAAAAAAGTAGGCTTTTTACAGCTTTGTACTCCGATTCTCGCTTATGCCGGTATCGCTATCGGCAAAGACCTTGATGCTTTTGCCAAGAGCGGCTGGCGGATCGTTGTAGTTGCCTGTGTAGTTTTTACAGGCACTTATATCGGCAGCGCGATTATTGCGCAGACTATCTTGAAGGCACTGGGACAGATTTAATCAGCAGTATTTTCAGGCACTGGCCTTTGGCCAGTGCTTTTTCTTTGACCACGTTACTAAATTTACAGAGGTAAAAGCGAATGAGTTGAATTTATCGGCAAGATAAAGTACAATAGAAGTTAGAATTTTACCATATGGGAGGTATGATTATGGCTGAAGTTTTAGCAAAAACTACATTTTCCAGTGTTATTCACAACAACGAAGTTTGTGATGAAATAGTTAAATGGGGCAATGCTAACGGTTATCCTGTTACGAAAGCAAAATTACAAAATAAATTAGATGCGTATGTAGGGTTTTCGCCTGAGTATATGATTTTGGCAAAACGGCTGCCGCCTATTCCCGGAGGCTGGGATGTGACTGTCGAAAGCTACGAACCCGAAGAACGTATCATTCCGCTCAATGTTAAACCGGAAACAGGAGAGATCAACCGCTTTATCGTTAAAATGATGGAAGAATATGTTAAAGAAGGTCTGAAAATGGAGCTTGCTGAAAATATTTATGAATCTTATGGTACGCACCTGCGTGATTTAAAGGTCGTAGGTCATCCGATTCTCATCAATAATTTTGAAGATTTTATAGAAAATATGCGTTGATTGCCAGAACCTGCGTTTTACGCAGGTTCTTTTATAATTGCAGTCAATATTATACAAGATGGCACGGTAGATTTTTGGTAGGATAAGAAAAAGGAGCCTGCTGTGAAAAATGAAAAACGTTTTGTAAAATATGATAAAGAACTGCAGATAGAAGCCTATTGGTTTCAGGGAATCCTGCAGAAATTCCCGCAGCATTTTCACGAATATTATGTGCTCGGGTTTGTTGAGAAGAGTGGCCTGCGTCATATGTGCTACGATAATGTGGATTATTATATAACTGCCGGTGATGTGCTGCTGTTCAATCCCTGCGTGCCGCATAACTGCGAACCAATGGATAATGATCTGCTTGATCTGCGCTGCCTGAATATTAAACCGGAGATTATGAGTCAGTTTATGCAGGAATTGACAGGCAGTGAGGAAGTGCCGCTGTTTGCCAGCCCTGTTTTACGCGGTGACGAATTGTCTGGATCACTCCTGCGTGAACTGCATCAAATGATTATGCAGGAACGGGAAGACCTGGCGAAGGAAGAAACTTTTTATTTTTTGCTGGAACAGCTTGTTGCTGCCGGTATCAGTAAAACCTCTATCGAGGCGAAAGCCCCGCCTGTACGCAGAGTAACAGAACATCTGCTGGGGCATTATACAGAAAAAGTGACGCTGGAAGAACTGGCAGCTGTGGCTTGTATGAACAAATATTCCCTGCTGCGGCTGTTTACGAAAACGGAAGGTATCACGCCTTATCGTTACCTGGAAACAATAAGGATCGGCAAAGCCAAGGAACTGCTTGCTCAGGACCTGGAGCCTGCTGAGGTTGCATTGATGACCGGTTTTAGTGATCAAAGCCATTTCAGTAAATTTTTCAAAGAGGTCATTGGCCTGACACCAGGGCAATACCGTAATATTTTTAAAGTAAAACAATAGGAGAAGCTATGCAGAATAAAATTTTGATGGGGCATCTTTTTGCTCTTGTAACGATCTTGCTCTGGGGTACGACATTCATTTCGACTAAAGTATTGCTGCGCAGCTTTACTCCGATAGAGATTTTGTTTTTCCGCTTTATTATGGGGCTGATAGTTTTGTTTCTTATCTATCCGTATCGGTTGAAGGTGACTGATAAAAAACAGGAATGGATCTTTGCCGGTGCCGGATTAAGCGGTATTACTTTGTATTATCTGTTTGAAAATATTGCGCTTGTGTATGCTCCTGCGTCTAACGTGGGAGTTATTACGGCCACAGCACCATTTTTTACAGCATTACTTGCCTGTCGTTTTTTGGCAGGCGAAGCTCTGCAGAAAAAATTTATAGTCGGGTTTGTACTGGCGATTGCCGGTATCGCCATGATCAGTTTCAACAGTGCTACACAACTGCAGATTAATCCTTTAGGAGATTTTCTGGCTTTAGCGGCAGCTGCTACATGGGCAGTTTATGCTGTATTGTCTAAAAAAATCAGTTCATTTGGTTACAATGCCATCCAAAGCACACGGCATACTTTCATGTATGGTTTGGTATTTATGCTGCCGGCACTGCTGTTTATGGATTTTCGCTGGGGTTTTGAGCGGCTGGCTGATCCTGTCAATCTGTTTAATTTGTTGTTTTTAGGTATCGGAGCGTCGGCGATGTGCTTCGTGACTTGGAATATGGCAGTCAAGCTGCTGGGAGCTATTAAGACCAGTGCCTATATTTATCTGGCACCTGTAGTTACTGTGATTACCTCTGTTATTGTTCTGGATGAGAAAATCACAGCGGTTATCGCCTTCGGTATGCTGTTGACGATGACAGGACTGCTGCTTTCAGGTGATGTTGTAGCTTTGATCAAAGCAAATATGCGCGGTAGGGGAAAGTAAAATATTTTGTAAAAAGAAAATTTAAAATAACGTCTGCGAAAATGCAGGCGTTATTTTTTATGATATTTATGCCTTATAGGATATAAAAAAGCACCCGCAGATAAATCTGCGGGTGCTTTTAAACAGTTTTTACATATCCTGAATATGGGCTTCAGCTACGTCAAAGTCTTTGACTATAGAAGCATCGGGTTTTTTATCCAGCAGGCTGACAACATAAATAGCCAGAGCTGAAATGATGAAACCGGGAACGATTTCGTAAATACCGGTGTAAGCAAAAAATTCTTTCCAGATAAGCACTGTGCTGCCACCGAAGAAAACGCCTGCAATAGCGCCTTTGATAGTAGTGCGGCGCCAGAAAAGGCTGAACAGTACAAGCGGGCCAAAAGAGGCGCCGAAGCCTGCCCAGGCATATGCTACCAGCTCCAGGATATAGTTGTTGGGGTTGGAAGCCAGCGCTAATGAGCAGCAGGCCACTAAAATTACAGATAAACGGCTGACAAAAACCAGTTCTTTTTCACCGGCATTTTTACGCAGCAGCGCTTGGTAAAAGTCGGTGGAGATTGCTGAAGCTGTTACCAGCAGCTGGCTGGAAGAAGTACTCATGATCGCGCCCAAAATAGCGGAAATGATGATGCCGGCCAGGAAGGAAACGAAGAATTCATTGTTAAGAACCATAAAAACAGTTTCGGCATTGACGCCTGTCAGCGTATCGCCCAACAACACGCGTCCTACAAGTCCGACCGTAACTGCGAAGAACAGTGAAAAGATTACCCAGACCATAGCGATACGGGTTGCCTGAGGGATCTCTTTGGCAGAGCTGATGCCCATAAAGCGTACCAGGATATGCGGCTGGCCGAAGTAACCCAGGCCCCAGGCCAGCAGAGAAATAATTGCCGTAGCGCTTAGTGTGACGCCGGTAGCGTCGGTAAAAAAGCTGAAATAGTTGGCGTTCATATTATAAAGTTTTTCAAAGGCTGTTACCGGACCACCGGCTTTAAAAATACCGGTTACAGGAACGATGATGATCGCAAAGAACATCAGGCAGCCCTGGAAGAAGTCGGTGCGGCAGACAGCTACATAACCGCCGGTAAAGGTGTAAAAAACTACAATGCCTGCAGTGATGAGCAGTGATTCAAAATAAGGCAGTCCAAAAACAGTATTGAATAAGCGTCCGCCGGCAACGAAACCGGAAGCTGTATAGATAAGAAAGAAAATAAAAATAAAAATTGCCGAAACGACACGCAGGATTTTTGTTTTATCGCGGAACCGGTTTTCAAAAAAATCCGGTAAAGTGATCGAATCGTTGGCTATTTTGGTATAAACACGCAGCCGCTTAGCCACAAACAGCCAGTTCAGCCAGGTTCCGATTGCCAAGCCGATAGCGATCCAGAATGCGCTGACACCTGCTACATACGCATAGCCCGGCAATCCCATCAGCATCCAGCCGCTCATATCTGAGGCTTCGGCACTCATTGCCGAGACCCATGGCCCTACCTTACGTCCGCCTAAAACATAGCCGGCCAGATCCTGTTCTTTTTTCATATGGAAAATCCCTATGCCGAACAGTGCTAAAAAATACAATCCAAATGCAAAAATGATGCCCCAATCTTGCTGCATCGCGACCCCTCCTCTTTAATTCAACAAAAACAGTATAAATATTATACACTTTTTTTAACCGCAGGTGCAAGAGTCAGCCTTTCCTTGACTGAATACGGCCACTGATATATAATATTTGAAGAAGTTTTGTAGACCGTTCCTTTTATTTATTGAAAGGAAGGTGCAGGCATTGAGGGGCTTGCTCCGTTTCGAACATAGGTTAACGCGGCGAAAGGGAGTAAGCTCTAGTCGTTTTTATGGAGTGAAAAGTGTTATGCAGCCTGTGAAAATACATATTTACAGCCAGTCACACAGCAGCGCAGGGACGGAAAATATCGAGACCACAGCTTACGGGAGACTGGCAGAAAAAAATAATAAATATTATGTTTTTTATGATGAATCTGAAGCAGCAGGTCTGGCAGGCACTAAAACTACTATCAAGTGGGATTATGAGAGAGTCATTATTCTACGCAGCGGCACGGTGGATTGCAGGCAGGAATTTGCCGGAGGTCTGGTCAGTGAAAGTATGTACCGGACTCCATATCTGGCTTTGCCGATGCGGCTGACGACAGATTATTTATATGTTTACTGCCGCGACAAAGTCTGGCATATCGATTTGGAATATGTTTTAGAACTGGAAGGACAGACACGCAGCAGATTTAAGCTGAAGATGGAAATCGAGGAGGATGTCAAGCGTGAATATGAAGGAAGCACTGGCTGCTGCCATTAAAGCTGCCGCGGTTAAAGCGATTGCCGCCGGTACGATCAAAGAGGGAGACTTGCCGGAGGTATTATTAGAGGTGCCGCCGCAAAAGGAATTTGGTGATTTTGCCACCAATTTTGCCATGCAGTCAGCCCGCGTCTTAAAATGTAATCCGCGTTTTGTGGCTCAGGCTGTGATCGACAATCTGGACTGCCCTTATGTTGCAAAGGCTGAGATCGCGGGACCGGGGTTTATTAATTTTTATCTGAAACAAAATTGGACAGCCGAACTTTTGGCAAGTATCGTAGCAGCAGGTGCTGATTACGGCAATCTGCCTGCCAGAGGCGGCGAAAAGATCCAATTGGAATATGTGAGCGCCAATCCTACCGGACCGCTGCATGTCGGCCATGGCCGTGGTGCTGCGGTAGGCAGTTCACTTGCCAATCTTCTGAAAGCGGCAGGCTATGATGTTACCAGTGAATACTATATCAATGATGCCGGCAATCAGATCAATAATCTGGCTGCTTCGGTCAATGCCCGTTATCTGGAAGAGCTTGGTGTGGATGTGGAGTTCCCGGAAAACGGTTATCATGGTTATGACATTGTGGAAACTGCCAAACGCATCGTCAAGATCTACGGCGATAAATTCCTGCATATGGATGAGCAGGAACGTTTGCACGAATTCCGTACGATTGCCTTAAAAGAAAAGCTTGCTGCTCTAAAGGAAGATTTGGAAGCCTTTAACGTCACATTTGATGTCTGGTTCAGCGAGCAGACACTGCATGATGCAGATAAGATCAACGAAGCCTGCGAACTTTTGACGGAACGCGGCTATATGTATGAAAAAGACGGAGCATTGTGGCTGAAAGCTACTGCTTACGGTGATGATAAGGACCGCGTCGTGATCCGTGATAACGGTGTGCCTACTTATTTGGCTGCTGATATTGCTTATCACTGGAATAAATTCAGCCGCGGCTTTGACCGTGTCATCAACCTGTGGGGCGCTGATCACCATGGGTATATCGCCAGAATGAAGGCAGCTGTAGGCGCTTTAGGGTATGATCCCGAGCAGCTGGAAGTTTTGATCCTGCAGATGGTCAGTCTGTACCGCAACGGTGAGCTGGTCAAGATGTCGAAGCGTACGGGTCAGAGCGTCACTTTGAACGAGCTGATCGAAGAAGTCGGTACTGATGCTGCCAGATTCTTTTTTGCTATGCGTTCGATCGACAGCCAGCTGGATTTTGATCTGACCCTGGCTACTGAAAAATCTAATGAAAATCCTGTGTATTATATTCAATATGCACATGCCCGCATTTGCAGTATCATGCGTCAGCTGGCTGAGGAGAATGTTGTTGAAGCGGCTGCTGCCGATTATAATCTGCTGACAGATGCGACAGAGCTGGAACTGATCAAAAAACTGGGCGAATATCAGGAAATGCTGGAGCTTGCGGCTAAAGAACGCGCGGTACACCGTGTGGCGCATTATGTGCACGATCTGGCCGGACTGTTCCATTCCTTCTATAATCAGTGCCGTATCCTGGGTGTGGACCCGGAAGTGCAGCAGGCACGGATCAAACTGGTACAGGCGACCCGCCATACTATTAAACATGCTTTGAATATTTTGGGCGTATCGGCACCGGAAAGAATGTAATTTTTGGAGATAAAAAGCCATTTTATGAGGAACGGGAGGACAATCATGACGAAATATATTTTTGTAACAGGCGGTGTAGTTTCTTCGCTGGGGAAAGGGATCACAGCGGCTTCGCTTGGACGTTTGCTGAAAAGCCGCGGCTATAAGGTAACGATCCAGAAATTTGATCCTTATATCAATGTTGATCCGGGGACAATGAGCCCTTATCAGCATGGCGAAGTTTTTGTCACCGATGACGGTGCTGAGACCGACCTTGATCTGGGTCATTATGAGCGCTTTATTGATATTAATTTGTCAAAGAGTTCCAATGTGACCGCGGGCAAGATCTATTTGTCCGTTATCAATAAAGAACGCCGGGGCGATTATCTGGGACGTACAGTGCAGGTAATCCCTCACATTACTAATGAAATCAAAGAGCGCGTTTACCGCGTTGGCCGTGATGATAATGCTGATTTTGTTATTACAGAGATCGGCGGGACCGTCGGCGATATTGAAAGCTTGCCGTTCCTTGAAGCTATCCGTCAGGTAAAAAAAGAAGTTGATCGTAACGACGTCTTGTATATCCATGTAACACTTGTTCCTTATATAGCTGCTGCAGGTGAGCTCAAAACCAAGCCGACCCAGCACAGCGTTAAAGAGCTGCGCAGCATCGGCATTTCCCCGGATATCATTGTCTGCCGCAGTGAACGTCCTATTTCCAAAGATATGTGCGAAAAAATGGCTATGTTCTGCGACGTTGATCCGGAAGCTGTAATTCAGAATCTGACCGCGGCAAGTATTTACCAGGTTCCGATGCTGATGGAAGAACAGGGTATGGATTCCATCGTGCTCAAAAAATTGGATATGCCTGATAAACCAAAAGATATGACTTACTGGCATGAAATGGTAGAGCGTATACTGAAGCATTATGACCGCAAAGTAACGATTGCCGTAGTTGGTAAATATGTTGAATTACAGGATGCTTACATCAGTATTACAGAAGCATTGAAACATGCCGCTGTTGCTAATGAAAGCGAACTGAAAATAAAATGGGTAAACGCCGAGAATATCGAAGCGCCTGAAACTGATATGCAGAAAATTATGGAAGGTGTAGATGGTATTTTGGTGCCTGGTGGTTTTGGCGACCGTGGCATAGAAGGAAAAATCAAAGCTGTGCAGTATGCCCGTGAGAACAAGGTCCCGTTCTTTGGTATCTGTCTGGGTATGCAGTGTGCTGTTATCGAATATGCTCGTAATGTCTGCGGTTTGGAAAATGCTAACAGTGCCGAATTTGTAGCTGACTGTAAGTATCCTGTCATTGATCTTATGCCGGAACAGGTAAGTGTAGAAGATAAAGGCGGTACGATGCGTTTAGGTCTTTATCCTTGTAAAGTTTATCCTGGTACTTTGACTGAGAAGGCTTACAAGGAAGAACTTGTTTACGAACGTCATCGTCACCGTTATGAAGTAAACAACGCTTTGCGTGAGCAGATAGTTGACGGCGGTCTGAGAATCGGCGGCACTTTGCCTAACGGACGTCTGGTTGAGATCGTTGAGATCCCGGAGGACAGACATCCCTGGTTCCTGGGTGCACAGTTCCATCCGGAGTTTAAATCCCGTCCCACTAATCCGCACCCATTATTTAGAGATTTCATTGCCGCTGCTTTGCGGGAACAAAAATAAGACTCTGAAGAAAAACCCAAAAGCAGACTGCGAGTCAGTCTGCTTTTTTTGTAAAAGGAGTAGAAAGTATGCTGAAAAAAATTTTTATCAGTGCGATTTTATTGATCGCTGTCCTGTCTTTTGTAGTGTCGCTGCTTTCAGGTAAAAATAATGATGAAAAGGTTATTGCTGCCCCGGCAGACAGGGTAGCAGTCATCAATATCGAAGGGACTATCGTCAGCGGTGAACCGGGCGAGAATATCTGGGGTGAAACTACGGGTGCTTCTTCAGGCCGTCTGATGCGTGAGATCCGTGAGGCGGCTGCCGACAGCAGTGTAAAAGCACTGGTGCTGCGTATCAATTCCCCAGGCGGCAGTGTTACCGCAGCAGAAGAAGTTGGCCGTGAACTGAAACGTTTTAAAGAAACTACTGATAAACCGATCATTACTTCGATGGGCGACAGTGCTGCTTCGGCAGCTTATTGGCTGGCTGCTTACAGCGATACCATTTATGCCAATCCGTCTACTTTGACAGGCAGTATCGGGGTCTATATGCCCTATATGAATACGCAGGAACTTTTCAAAAAAATCGGTATCTATACTACTAAAATCAAAAGCGGTCAGTACAAGGATATTATGTCCGCTGACAGACCGATGACTCCGGAAGAACAGCAGATATTACAAAATATGGTCAATCAGATGTTTGAGAATTTTGTCGCCGTGATCGCTGAAGGGCGTAAAATGGATATCACTAAAGTAAAAGCTTTGGCGGACGGACGTGTTTATACCGGTCAGCAGGCTCAGGCAGTCGGGCTTGTCGATGAACTTGGCAATTATTATGACGCTTTGGAGGCAGCAGGTAAAGCCATCGGAGTAGATGGAATACCGGAAATTAAAGAAAACAAGCGTCAAAAACCCTGGGAAGTATTTTTCAGTGCCCAGTTATCTAAAATGATGCTGGGGCAGTTGGAAATGCTACTGCAAAAAGACGCGGCTGGAATGTCTTCACCGCAGGCGGCGAGGTGATGCCTTATGAGGCGTAAAACCTTTGACGTTTTGTTTGAAACCAGAGATGGCATGCGTTTGTTGGTACAGGAGCGCTGCATGTGGCGCAGCTTGTGGTATTTTGCCTTAAGCGTGGGTCTGTTCAGCGGCGTTGTAACAAATCAGTTGTTTTTAGATCAGGCGCTGTCGGTACGGTTTGCTGTTATTGCGGCCGCTGTTTCCATTGCCGGCGTAGTTTTGTCGATGTATGGTTTTTTGCTGCACGGGATTTTGGAAACTTTAGGAGCCATGGCCGGTGATGCTGTGGGATTGATCTGTCTGCTGGGTTATACGACTTTACCGTTTTTGGTCATGACTCCGGTAGCTTTGCTGGGGACAAAACTGGGCCTGCCGGGGATGCTGGTAGTAGTGGGGGCCTGTATTACAGCGAAGCTGTGGATGCTGTACCTGCTGATCAGAGCCTTACAGGTGGTTTACCTGATAGATTTTAAACGGTCGCTGGCAACTGTAGCATTCAGCTTGTTGCTGCTGTATATCGCTTTTGTGCTGCCGCTGCAGATCGTGTTTGAATTGCTGATGCTTAAGATAAGTTGATAAATTTAACTTAAAATAAAGTAATTTTTATTTTACTCTGCAAGTTACGGCAGAAAGTGATATAATTAATATGATTTTATATGATCGTATCAATAAAGGAGATGGTTGAGGAATGAACAGAGAATTATCCATGGAGTTCGTACGTGTTACCGAAGCTGCAGCAATTGCCTGCGGCCGCAGTGTAGGACGTGGTGATAAAAACGGTGCCGATCAGCTGGCGGTCGACGCTATGCGCAAGGCATTCGATACGGTAAATATCAGCGGTACAGTAGTTATCGGTGAAGGTGAGATGGATGAAGCGCCGATGCTGTATATCGGTGAGAAAGTCGGCGGCGGCGGTGCCGAAGTCGATATTGCCGTTGACCCTGTTGAAGGTACGAATCTGGTAGCTAAAGGTCAGCCTGGCGCAATCGCGGTTATTGCCATCGCACCGAAAGGCTGCCTGCTGCATGCTCCTGACATGTATATGGATAAGATCGCTGTCGGTCCTCGAGCTAAAGGCTGCATCGATATTGATGCGCCGGTCAGTGAAAACCTGGAACGCGTGGCTAAAGCCTTAGAACGTAAGGTTTCTGACCTGACCGTCGTATTGCTGGACCGTGAACGTCACTATGGTATTATGGATGAGATTCGCCGTGCCGGAGCACGTATTCAGTTGATTACTGACGGCGACGTTAACCCGATCGTCAATGCCGGCATTGAAGGTACCGGCGTGCATATGTATATCGGTAAGGGCGGTGCTCCTGAAGGCGTACTGGCTGCTGCCGCTATCAAATGTCTCGGCGGTGATATGCAGGCACGGTTGTGCCCTGAAGATGATGAACAGATCAAACGCTGCCTGGAAATGGGCATCTGCGATTGCCAGCAGGTTTTGAGCTTGGACGATATGGTCAAAGGCGACGACTGCATGTTCACTGCGACGGCTATCACCGAAAGCAATTTGCTCAGCGGTCTGCGTTATTTCGGCGGCGGTGTACGTACACATACCGTTTCCATGCGTTATAAAACCGGTACAGTACGTTTTGTTGACGCAGTACACAGCTTTGACCGCAAAGATTTTGCCGTTAAACTGTAAGTTTTACAATCTTCAAGGGTTTTAGCTCAGGCTAGAACCCTTTTGTTTTCAAGGGTAAACTGATGAAATTGCAATTATTGGACGCTATTGGTGAAATAACGGAAGCCCGTACCGCTGCCGGGTTGTGGCAGCAGGGTCAGGGGTGTTCGCTGACTGGTCTCAGCGGAGCCGCAAAAACAGTATTTTTGGCAGCTCTGGACCGGCTTTTGCCGGAACAGGGCTCTTTAGTGTTTCTGCTTAGCGGCAGGGACGATATTCGTGAATACCGCAGGACTTTGAATTGTTTTTATTCGGATTTGCTGATGCAGGAATTGTATCCTGTCGATCTGCCGCTGGTGCAGGCTGATTCGCGGAATCGTGAGATTCAGGCTGGGCGCGTGGCGGCGATGCGTATCTTGCAGGGGGAAGAACGGGGTATCGTTTTTGTGACTGCGGAAGCATTGCTGCAGAAGCTGCCGATACCGCAGAAGGTTTTGGGAAGCGGTGTTGTTGTAACATTGGGGCAGCAGCTTGAGCAACAGGAACTGCTGGAACGTCTGATCGAACTGGGATACGAGCGTACTACTCAGGTAGATGCCATCGGTCAGTTTTGTCTGCGCGGTGATATTCTTGATATTTTCCCGATCAATAGTCAGTATCCTGCCAGGATCGAATGGTTTGATGATACTATTGATGCGATGCGCAGTTTTGACCTGGATAATCAGCGCAGTATTGAATCTTTGAGTGCTGTTAAAATCGTGCCGCTGCAAATTGAGTCCGGCGAAGATTTTTCAGCTTCGGTACTTGATTATTTAGCTGCTTCGACGCGCTTGGTAGTAGATGAGCCGTCACGTTTATTTGAACTTTTACAGAAACTGTACACTGAAAGTTCTGGTTATGCCGATGAATTATGGTCGCCTGCTGAGCTGGAAGGTTTTTGCGCTCAGAAAAGAGCCTGGGTCGTAGCAGCGCTGGGACACAGCCGTTTGCAGCTGTTTAAGGATATCAATGTGCCTGTGCGGTCTGTAGCGCCGTATAATAGAAATCTGGAATTGCTGACAGGCGATCTGCAGGGCTGGCTGGCTGACGGGCAGGTGCCTGTGGTGATGATGAGCAGCGATATTAAAGCGCGCGGGCTTGCTGACAGTCTGCAAAGCCGTAATTTAAACGCTGCTTTTGTAAAAGAGGGTGCACTGCTTAGACCGGGACGCATCACTGTCATCAGCGGCGAGCTGACGGCAGGGTTTCGGTTCTGGAATGAAAACTGGCTGCTGCTGACAGAAAATGATATTTTTGGTATGCAGAAAAAAAGACGGCTGCATACCAAAAACAGCGGTGCTCAGCTGCAGTATTTCTCGGAAATCAAGGCTGGAGATTATGTAGTCCATTCAGTTCACGGTATTGGACGTTATATCGGCGTGGAGAATGTCCTTGTTGACGGCGTGCATCGTGATTATCTGCTGCTGGCGTATGCCGGTGACGACAAACTGTATGTCCCCGTGGAACAGGTTGGCATGCTGCATAAATATGTCGGTAACGAAGGGCAGTCTCCAAGGCTTTCTAAAATGGGCGGAGCCGACTGGAAACGTGTGCAGAGTAAAGCCCGTGCCGCGATTACCGAGCTGGCTGAAGAACTGCTGCGATTATATGCGCAGCGTAAGATCGTCCCTGGTCATGCTTTTGCTGAGGATACCGAATGGCAGCGTGACTTTGAAGAACGCTTCCCTTATGAAGAAACTCCGGATCAGCTTAAAGCGATCGCGGAGATCAAGGCTGATATGGAAAAACCTGAGCCGATGGACAGATTGTTGTGCGGTGATGTCGGTTATGGTAAAACAGAAGTTGCTATCCGCGCTGCTTTTAAGGCTGTTATGGATGGTAAACAGGTAGCAGTAATGGTGCCGACGACTGTTTTGGCGCAGCAGCATTTTATGACCTTCAAAGAACGAATGCAGCCTTTTGGGGTCAAAGTAGAGATGGTAAGCCGCTTCTGCACTCCCAGGGAACAAAAACGAATCCTGAATGATCTGGAAAATGGTCAGGTGGACGTTCTGATTGGGACACACCGTTTATTACAGCAGGATGTGCTGTTTCCCGATCTGGGATTACTTGTCATCGACGAAGAACAGCGTTTTGGTGTGGCTCAGAAAGAAAAAATCAAACGTTGGAAAACAGGCGTTGATGTGTTGACCTTGTCGGCGACGCCGATTCCGCGTACTTTACATTTGGCGCTTGTCAACGGACGCGATATGAGTGTGATCGAATCACCGCCGGAGGAACGGCTGCCGGTAGAAACTTATGTGGCCGAATATAATCCTGGAATGATCAAAGAAGCGCTGGAACGTGAAATGCGCCGCGGCGGCAGGATTTATTATGTGCATAACAGGGTTCTTGGTCTCGAAAATATTGCTGCCGATCTGCGCAGTCTGGTGCCGGGGATCAATATCAGGATCGCTCATGGTCAGATGTCAGAGGATATGCTGGAAGATGCAATGATTGCTTTTTATGAAGGCAGCTGTGATGTGCTGCTGTCGACTTCGATCATCGAAAATGGTTTGGATGTGCCCTTGGCCAATACTATTATTATCGACGGAGCCGAAAATTTTGGCTTATCGCAGCTGTATCAGATGCGCGGCCGGGTAGGGCGCTCCTCTCGTTTGGCTTATGCCTATTTCGTTTATAAACGTAATCGTGCTTTGAGCGAGGTCGCAGAAAAACGTTTGCAGGCGATTCGTGATTTTACAGAGCTGGGCGCCGGGTTTAAGATCGCGATGCGTGATCTGGAGATCCGTGGTGCCGGTAATCTGCTGGGGGCGCAGCAGCATGGACATATTGCAGGTGTGGGTTTTGCTGCCTATTGCGATATGCTGGAGCGTACGATCCGTAAGCTGAAGGATGGCGTTGAAGACGGTATCCCTGAACCGGATCCGGTTCTTGAGATCAGCGTTGACGGATATATTCCCGATGACTATATAGCTGACCCTCGTTACAAGCTTGAGCTGTACAGACGCTTTGCCGGCTTGGACTATGGAGAAAAAGACGATCTGCTTGACGAAATTATCGACCGGTTTGGAGAACCTCCGGAAGAGGTGGAAGTTTTATGGCGTGTGGCCTGTCTGCGGGCTTTGTGCCGACTGCTGCATATTCGCGGTATCAGTGTCAAGCCGGGCGAGCTGCGTATTACCTTTGCTGAAAATGCTGCTATCGATCCGAATGCCCTGATGCAGCTTATCAGTGAGCAGCAGCAATATATGAATTTCAAAAGCGGCGTGCAGGCCCAGCTTATTTTCCGCACAGTCAAATTAAAAACTGACAGTTTGACCTGGCTGGAAAAAAATCTGCCGCGGCTGGCTTTTGATTAAGCTATACAGAGACAATAAAGTTGATTATAATTAATTAAATGAAGAAATCAAGGGAAGGACGAGGGTATGACCAAGGATAAGTTTTTACGTGGCGCCATGATATTGACGCTGGCGGGGCTGATGGTCAAGATCATTGGCTCGGTCAACAGAATACTGTTATCCAGACTGCTTGGCGGCGAAGGTATCGGGCTTTATCAAATGGCATATCCCGTTTATCTTTTGATGCTGTCCGTATCTTCGGCCGGTATCCCGATTGCGATTTCGATCATTGTAGCCGAAAAAGTGGCAAAAGGAGATTTTGCCAGCGCCGGCAGGGTATTCAGGGTCTCGCTGGGGCTGATGGCCGCAACGGGGCTTGTGTTTGCTGCCGGGCTATATTGTGCGGCCGGCTGGCTGGTCGATAGCGGACTGGTACGCGATCCGCGGGCTTATTATGGATTGGTAGCCTTAACTCCGGCGGTGTTTTTTGCTACGATCCTGGCCAGCTTCCGTGGTTATTTTCAGGGGTATCAAATGATGACTCCGCCTGCGGTCTCACAGATTCTGGAGCAGTTTGTACGTGTTGTGACGATGGTCGTACTGGCCTATTATCTGCTTCCGTACGGATTGGAATATGCGGCGGCCGGGGCTGCTTTCGGTGCTGTGCCGGGTTCTATTACCGGACTTATTGTACTGAGCTTTTTTTATCTGAAGAACAAATTGCGTTGGCAGCAGGAAATCAGCAGGCAGATCACTGAAGAACCCGAAAGTATCGGGAAGATAGCCAAACGGCTGGTATTGCTGGCGCTGCCTGTTTCCTGTGCTAATATTATGGTGCCTGTGACGAGCAGTATTGACATGCTGCTGGTGCCTAATCGCTTAGTGGAATCAGGTTTTTCGGTCGAAGAGGCTACGACCCTGTTCGGTTACCTTACAGGGATGGGTATGCCTTTGGTCATGATGGCTACTATTCCGACGCTTTCCCTTACAGCAAGCCTGGTGCCTGCTGTTTCAGAAGCATTTACTCTGGGCGATAGGAACAGTATCGATCAGAAAACAAATATGGCCATGAAATTATGCTGTTTACTGACTTTTCCTGCCGCTGCAGGAATGTGGGCTTTGGCTCAGCCTATTTCAAAATTATTGTATGGCACGCCTCTTGCGGGCGAGGCAATCAGAAACCTTGCTCCCTCTATTTGCCTGCTTGGTATCCACCAGATAACCACAGGTATGCTGCAGGGAATGGGACAGACTATTATTCCTATGTGGAATATGCTGCTCAGCGCGTTGGTCAAAGCTGCTGCTGTTTGGTATCTTACGGCGCTGCCATGCAATATTGTCGGTGCCGCCTGGGCCTCTAACATTAATTTTGGCTTGGCAGCCGCTCTAAACATCTTCTTTTTGATTCGCAGCGGCATCACTTTTAAAGTGTATGCTTTGGGGAAAATATTACTGGCGGCAGTTTTGATGGCAGCAGTCAGTATGCTTTTATACAATTATTTAATAGTTTATTGGGGCAATACTTTTGCGACGGCGGTAACGATTTTTGCAGCTGGCATCGTTTATCTATTGACTTTGATAGCAAGCGGAACGATCGGCAGGAAAGAATTGCAGAAACTGCCTGTGATAGGTTCCAGATTCAAGTAAAGGGATGGTAAGATGGAAAAAGGAATTACTGTTGTAGGATTGGGGCCTGGCAGCGCCGGGCATTTGTCGCTGGAAACAATGGCAGTGCTGAAAAGCGGCGGCAAGGTTATTCTGCGTACGGCTGTACACCCAACTGTAAAGGAACTTGAGCGGTCTGGTATAAAATTTACGTCCTGCGACGCTGTTTATGAACAGGAAGCGTCTTTTGAAGACGTCTATCAAAAAATTGTTGCTTCTATTTTACAGGATGCGAAAGAGCAGGAGGTAGTTTATGCTGTTCCAGGCAGTCCTTTGGTTGCTGAACGAACTGTGGTGCTGCTGAGGGAACAGGCTGCAGCGGCCGGAGTGCCTCTGAAAATTTTACCGGCGATGAGCTTTTTGGATCTTGCATATGTCGATTTAGGCATTGATCCTATTGCCGGGTTGCGTATTGTTGATGCCCATGATTTTGATGCGCTGGCAGATGCGGGTAAATATCCGCTGATGATCACGCAGGTCTATAGTCAGCTGGTGGCGTCGGATGTGAAAATCAATTTGATGGAAGTACTCGCTGATGAAGCGCAGCTGTACTTTTTACGTAATTTAGGCCTGCCTGATGAAGAATGTCTGCCGCTGAAGCTCTATGAGCTGGACCGGCAGCCGCATATCGATCATCTTACCAGTGTCTTTATTCCGGCACAGGAGCAGACTGTTGTGCAGCATGTCAATGCTTTGCAGGAAGAAAAAACGCTGTGTTTTGATGACGATGATGATTTTTACTGTGATATTGAGGATTTCCGCTATGATGCTGAACTGCTTCCGCTGACAGAAGTTATGCGTAAGCTGCGTGAGCCAGGCGGCTGTCCCTGGGATCGCGAACAAACGCACAGCAGTATTCGCCGTAATATGATCGAAGAAGTCTATGAATTTTTAGAAGCTGTTGATAATCACGATTTTAAAGGTATGGAAGAAGAACTTGGCGATATTCTGATGCAGGTTGTTTTCCATGCGCATATGGCAGCTGACGCAAACCTGTTCTCTTTGCAGGATGTTATTGATGGAGTGACTGAGAAGCTTACCCGCAGGCACCCGCATGTATTTGGTTCACGTAAAGTTTCAGGCAGTGATGAAGTAATAAAAAACTGGGAAGCCATTAAATTGGAAGAAAAAAAGGAACGGACGCATGTTCTTGATGGAATTTCTCCGGGACTGCCGGCGCTGATGCGTGCTTACAAGCTGCACAGCAAGGCTTCCAAAGTAGGTTTTGACTGGCCGGATACCGCAGGCGTCTGGGAGAAAGTTCTGGAAGAACTGCACGAACTTGAAGAGGCAGTAGCCGGAGGCAGCCTGAAGGAAATGGAGCATGAGCTGGGAGATTTGCTGTTTATTTTGTCCGGTTATGCCAGACATATCGGATTGGAACCGGAAACAGCTTTGAATGCTGCGAATAACCGTTTCATAAAAAGATTCGGTTATGTAGAGAAAAAAGTACAGGTTTCAAAAAAAACATGGCAGGACTTTTCATTGGCTGAATTAGACGCTTTTTGGGAGTTGGCAAAGGATTTTGAGAAAAATAATTAAAAAAAGGCGTTTTTTACACAAAAATTAAGAAAAAAATAAAAAAAAGATGAAATGTTAGCAGGAATATTGCTTTTGATAGCGAATTAGAGTTTTAGTGAATAACCTTAGTCGTTGTGTTTAAGCGGTTTTCGCCTAAACTGGCGCATACAAAATTTAAGGGGGATTTATTGTGAACAAAACTGAACTTATTGCTGCAGTAGCAGAAAAAGCTGGCCTCACCAAAAAAGATGTAGAGAAAGCAGTAGCTGCTTTACTCGAAACCGTAAAAGGTGAAGTTGCTAAAAAGGGCAAAGTACAACTGATTGGTTTCGGTACTTTTGAAGCTCGTACTCGTAACGCTCGTACCGGTAAAAATCCTCGTACCAACGAACCCATCAAAATTCCGGCAGCAACCGTTCCCGCTTTCAAAGCTGGTAAAGCTTTCAAAGACGCTGTTAACGCTGCTCCTGCAAAAAAACACAAAAAATAATCTTGGGTTTCAAGAATGCCGGGCCAAACAGCCCGGTATTTTTGTCTGATTAATTAACAGGAAGGAGCTCAAAATGGCTGAGATGCGCAGAAAAAAACGCCGCAGCTCTAATGACTTTTTATGGGTCCTGATTATTTTACTGATCATCTGCTTGGGCGTATTGGGCAGGCAGGAGTACAAGATCTACCAGATCAATAAGGAAATGTCAGCCACTCAGCAGCGTGTCGACGAATTAAAAAAAGTTCAGGCTGAGCTTGAAGCTGAACGCAAACGTTTGGACGATTTGAAATATATTGAAAAACTGGCGCGTGAAGACCATAATATGGTTGGCAAGAACGAAGTACCGCTGTTTATAGTTGATGAACAGGAAAAGCAGCAAAAACAGGAAACAGAAGCTGAGGAAAAGAAAAAATAACAGCTGTACAGTCGATTTTACTGGCGTACAGCTGTTATTTTTTATCTTTTTTCATATATTTGTACAATGCAGTTGACACTGATTTTAAAAGAAGGGTATAATACTTACTGTATAAAGATTTTTTAAGGGGGATTATCCGCTTTATGTCACTCGAAGTTGGTGCAATCGTTGAAGGTGAAGTTACTGGTATCACAAATTTTGGAGCGTTTGTGCAATTGCCTGAAGGAAAAGTTGGTCTTATACATATTTCCGAAGTCTCCAATGTATATGTAAAAGATGTACATGATTTTTTAAAGGAAAAAGATAAGGTCAAGGTCAAAGTGTTGTCTATTGACGAACGCGGTAAGATAGGTCTGTCCATTAAGCAGCTGACACCGCCGCCTCCGGCACCTCCGAAACCGCAGCGTCCGGTAAGTCAGGAACGTCGTGCACCTAAAGTGGCACCTCCTGTTTCCTTTGAAGATAAATTATCGCGCTTTTTAAAAGACAGCGATGACAGATTATTAGATCTGAAACGCAATACGGAGTCTAAGCGCGGCGGCCGTGGCGCCAGCCGCGACAGATAATGTCTAAAAAGGCACTTCCAGCAGAGGTGCCTTTTTTATTTGGGTTGTAGGATAATAAGGTGAAACGATGAAAGAACACAGGCAAATTACTGAAATTCTCGATCAGGTAGAGGAACATCTGCCTGTCGGCAGTAAAATAATTGTTGCCTGCAGCGGTGGGGCCGATTCAATTGCTTTGGCTGATGCACTGCTGCTGCTGCAGGAAAAACGGAAGTATCAGCTGGTAGTTTGTCATGTAGAGCATGGTTTGCGTGGCAGCGAAGCTTTGGCTGATGCTGATTTTGTTGTGGAATTCTGCCGGATGCGTCAGGTTGCCTGTGAAGTTCTGCGTGTTGACGCTAAAAAATTTGCTGCGGAGAGTAAACTTTCTGTAGAGGACGCGGCTCGTAAATTACGCTATACTGTTTTATTTGAGATTCTCAGTAAACACAAGTCTGAGTATATTGTGACAGCACACCACCGTGACGATCAGGCAGAAACCCTGCTGCTGCATTTGCTGCGAGGCAGCGGTGCGGAAGGGCTTGGGGGAATGCGCTGTCACAATAACAGTATCGTACGGCCCTTTTTGCAGGTGAGTCGTCGGATGCTGGAAGCATATTGCGCAATGCGTAGCTTGGATTATCGTACTGACAGCAGTAATATGGATTTGTACTATACGCGGAATAAAGTGCGGCATATATTGCTGCCTTTGCTGGAGCGGGAATTCAATCCTAATATCAAACAGGCTTTAGCACAGACTGCGACGTTGACTGCTGAGGATGCTGATTGCTTGAATGAGCTGGCAGAAGAGAAGTTTTTGCAGTATGTGCTGCAGGACGATCATTCCTGCAGCTGTGATACAGCCTGGCTGCTTTCGCTGCCTGCCGCGCTGTGTTCACGTATCATCAGGATGATGTGGAAAAAGCTTGGAGCTGCAGGTCTGCTTACCTTTCAGCAGACGCAGCAGGTGATCGGCTTGGTGCATAAAGGCAGTAGCAATAAAAGGCTTATGCTGCCTGGCGGGACCTGTGCTGTATACAGCTATGGTAAGCTTACAGTTGCTGCAGCTGAAACACCGTCAGCGATAGCAGCGCAGAATTATGTTTTTGATTTGGCTGAGCTGCAGAAAGCTGGCAGGCTGCAAGTTGAGCTCCCAAACGGTATTTTAAGTTTGGGTTACTTTAAGGGATCAGCAAGTCCCTTGGGGCATGCAGCAATATATCCCTGGCATTTGCTGCAGGACAGGCAGCTGGAAGTGAGGCAGAGGCAGGACGGCGACATATTTTTTCCGGCCGGGTCTTTGGGAAGCAAAAAATTAAAAAAGTATTTTAACGACATTAAAGTACCTCCGGAACAGAGAAAAAGTCAGCTTTTAGTAACCTGCGGTAAACAGGTCCTATGGCTGGTGGGAGGGAAAGCTGCAGGCTGGCATGAACAGGAGCAGGGCTGCGAAGCATGGCTGACGTTGGATATTAAATATTTCAGTCTGGGAGATGACAAGTAGTGGATATGCATGAAGATATTGGTAAAATCTTACTGACAGAGGAAGAAATAAAAGCGCGGGTCCGGGAATTGGGAGCCCAGCTGAAACAAGATTATGCAGGCAAAGAAGTAGTAGTAATAGCACTTTTAAAAGGCGCCGCTTATTTTGCGACTGATCTGACTTTGGCAATGGATATGCCTGTCAAGATCGATTTTATGGTCGCGTCTTCTTATGGCAACAGCACTAATAGCTGCGGTAATGTCAGTGTTAAGCTTGATGTGGCTGAGGAACTGGCGGGACGGCATGTGATCCTGGTCGATGACATCATTGACACAGGGCTGACCCTTGAAGCTGTTTGCTGTATGCTGCAGCAGCACAAGCCGGCTTCTATCAAAACAGCGGTAATGTGCGATAAGGCCGACAGGCGCGTCAATGGTAAAAGTGCGGATTATGTAGGCTTCTGTATTCCTGACGAGTTTGCTGTAGGCTATGGATTGGATTACGCCGGTAACTATCGTAACTTACCTTATATCGGTGTTTTAAAGCCTTGTGTTTATGCGCGTACATGATTTTATCGACTAATGGTTGTAGAATTTCCGCATCTATATTATAATAAAAAAATGACGTTACTGTAATTTGGTAGACGATCGCAGTGGAAGGAGGAGCAATTCCTTGAATAGATTTTTTAAGAACGTGACGTTCTATTTGCTGATTATAATCGTGGCAATCTGGATGATCGATTATTATTCGGCCAGCACGGTCAGCAAAACAGACATCACTTATAGTGCGTTTATGAAGCACGTGCAGCAAGATGAGGTCAAACAGGTAACGATAGTTGATAATGTCATCAGCGGTAAGCTGAAAGATGGTAAAGATTTCTCAACTGTGGCTCCCAGTGATGACAGCCTGATCCCGACTTTACGTGCCCGTGATATTGAAATTAAAGCCGAGCTGCCGCCGCAGCCGCCTTGGTGGACGACTATCTTAAGCTCGCTTTTGCCGATGCTTTTGATCGTCGGTATTTGGTTTATGCTGATGCAGCAAAGCCAGGGGGGCGGAGGCCGGGTTATGAATTTCGGCAAAAGCCGTGCCCGTCGTTATGACGAAGACAATATTAAGATTACTTTTAAAGATGTCGCCGGTGCTGATGAAGCTAAGCAGGAACTGGAAGAAGTTGTCGAGTTCCTGAAGCATCCGAAGAAATATAATGATCTCGGTGCCAAAATACCGAAAGGTGTTTTACTCTACGGGCCGCCTGGTACAGGCAAGACACTTCTGGCCAAGGCTGTCGCTGGTGAAGCTGGCGTACCGTTTTTTAGTATTTCCGGTTCAGATTTCGTAGAAATGTTTGTCGGCGTAGGCGCTTCCCGTGTCCGAGATTTGTTTGAACAGGCTAAAAAGAGCGCTCCCTGCATCGTTTTCATTGATGAGATCGACGCTGTCGGCCGTCAGCGTGGTGCAGGCTTAGGCGGCGGTCATGATGAGCGAGAACAGACCTTGAACCAGCTGCTGGTCGAAATGGATGGTTTCGGAGCTAATGAAGGCATCATTATGATTGCCGCAACCAACCGTCCCGATATCCTTGATCCGGCACTTCTGCGCCCGGGACGTTTTGACAGACAGATCGTCGTTGATCGTCCTGATATCAAAGGCCGTCAGGAAATTTTAAAAGTCCATGTTAAAGGGAAGCCTATCAGTCCTGAAGTCGAGCTTGGCGTTATTGCCCGCAGAACTCCTGGTTTTACCGGTGCGGATCTGAGCAATCTGGTCAATGAAGCTGCGTTGATGGCTGCCCGTAAAAATAAGAATAAAATCGATATGCCTGAAATGGAAGAAGCGGCGGAGCGTGTTATTATGGGCCCCGAGCGCCGCAGCCGCGTGATCAGTGATAAAGAAAAACGTCTGACTGCCTATCATGAAGGCGGCCATACTCTGGTAGGTATGCTGCTCGATAATACTGATCCGGTTCATAAAGTAACTATTATTCCGCGTGGGCGTGCCGGCGGTTATACATTGAGCCTGCCGAAAGAGGACCGTTACTATGCGACCCGCAGTGAAATGCTGGACGAATTGAAGGTGCTTTTAGGCGGCCGTGTTGCTGAAGCTCTGGTACTGAAAGAAATTTCCAGCGGTGCCAGCAATGACCTGCAGCGTGCTACATCTCTGGCCCGTCAGATGATCTGTGAATACGGTATGAGCCCTGAATTGGGTCCGATGACGTTTGGTCATCGTCAGGACCAGGTTTTCCTGGGACGTGATATTGGCAGAGATAAAGACTACAGTGAAGAAGTCGCTGCCAAGATCGATAAAGAAATCCGTAAATTTATTGATGAGGCTTACCAGAAAACGGAAAGTCTGCTGAATGAAAATATGGATAAACTGCATTTGATTGCGGATGCACTTATTGAAAGAGAAACTTTGGAAGGCGAAGAAATCGATCAGTTGATGAAATACGGTAAAATTTTATCTAAAGAAGAGAATACTTCTGAGATCGGAACTCCGGAGCCGGCAGAGGTGCAGCCCGCAGAATCTTCTGCAGCTCCCAGCGAGCAATAGTCTGTAATCTAAGACCGTCCCTTGAATTTCGGGGACGGTTTTTCTGTGACTTGACTTTTGGTTAACCCAGTGCTAATCTAAGGGTAACATTGTGTGGGAGTGTGATGATATGCGGGAACGCATTTTAGAAATATTGCGCAGTAAAATGCCTGCTCCTGTTTCAGGGGAAGTGCTTTCTCAGGAACTGGCAGTATCGCGTACGGCGATTTGGAAGCATATCCAGGCTTTAAAAAATGAAGGCTATACTATAGAATCCGTACCTAAAAAAGGCTACATCCTGAAAGAAGTACCTGACAGATTGAAGCCTGCAGAAGTTGTCGCTAATCTGAAAACGAAATGGCTCGGACATCATATACACTACTGTGAGCTGACGACGTCTACAAACGAACTGGCTAAACGTCTTGCCGGTGAAGGCTGCGAAGATGGCCTGGTGGTGATCGCGGAAGAGCAGAACTCCGGCAAGGGGCGTTTGTCACGCGGCTGGTTTTCTCCGTTTGCCCGTGGAGTATGGTTTTCGGTTGTCTTAAAGCCGCCGTTCATGCCGCAGGAAGCGTCGAAGTGTACGCTGCTGGCAGCGATTGCCGTCGTGAAAGCCGTAAATAAGTATAAAGGCGTACAGGCATCGATCAAATGGCCTAACGACGTTTTACTGGACGGTAAAAAACTGGTGGGCATTTTGACAGAAATGAGCGCTGAATTTGGACGGATAAATTATATCGTTATCGGTACCGGTATCAACGTCAACGTACCCAAAGAGATGGTGCCGGAAGAACTGCGAGCAACAGCTGTATCGCTCGCTGATGTTGCCCGTGAGCCTATCAGCAGAGTCGAACTGCTGGCTGATGTGTTGGGCTATATGGAAGAACTGTATGAAAAAGTTTTACATGAAGGTTTTAAACCGGTGCTTGAGGAATGGAAAAAATATTCTTCGACTTTAGGTCAGCAGGTCAAAGTTATTGCACCTGACCAGACTTATTTCGGTGAAGCTGTCGATATAGACGAAGATGGTCTTTTAATGGTAAAACGCGAAGACGGCAGAATCGAAAAAGTCATTGCCGGTGATGTTTCGATCCGGCCTGCCCAGGCCAAGCAGGGGGAATACGCGTAATGAAGATCAGAGAGATGCTTCTGGCCGGAACCTTTGTCACGATGATGATCATCAGTGCATATATCATAGTTCCTATTGGGCCTGTTCCCATTACGATGCAGCCTTTGGTCGTGCTTTTGGCCGGTATGCTTCTGGGAAGCCGCTTAAGCGCGGTTAGCATATGCGTGTGGGTGATGCTCGGCTGTGTGGGACTGCCTGTATTCAATCAGGGACAGGGCGGAGCTGTGATGCTGGTCGGACCTACCGGAGGCTTTATCATTGCATTTATTATTACGGCCTGGCTTGTTGGTTATCTTACAGAACGTGACCTGGAAGCAAGTTATTTAAAAAATCTTATGTATATGTGCGTGGGAATGCTGGTATGCTATGCGATAGGCCTCATCGGCTTCAAGCTCAGCTTCCAGTACTTTCTGCAAAAGCCCATGAGTTGGGACAATGCCATACTTTTAGCAGTTGCGCCATTTCTTCCATTTGATATAATAAAGGCTGCAGCGGCTGCGCTTATTGGCGCTAAAGTGCGCAAGGCTTTACTCCTGGCAGGTCTGCTTGAGCGGACTAAATAAGCTCCTTGAGGAGGAACATGAATGTTATTAGTAATTGATGTAGGTAATACCAACATTGTAGCAGGTGTTTTTGACGATAAAGAACTGGTCTGCCATTGGCGCTTTTCCACAGATCGCAGTAAAACTGCCGACGAATATGGTATTTTATTACGCAGTATGTTCAATTATACGCGGATGCCTATGGATCAGATTAAGGCAATCATTATTTCCAGCGTTGTGCCGCCGCTGATCGTACCGCTCTGCCATATGTGCGAGCGTTATTTTGAGCTGACGCCTATGGTCGTAGGCCCCGGTATTAAAAGCGGTATCTCACTGCGCTACGACAACCCCAGAGAAGTCGGTGCAGACCGTATAGTTAATGCGGTTGCCGCGTTTGACAAATACAGCAAAAAAGGTATGCCGATGATCATCGTTGATTTCGGCACCGCGACTACATTTTGCGCCCTGCTGCCGACAGGCGAATATTTAGGCGGCGCTATCGCCCCTGGTATCGGTATTTCTACAGAGGCTTTGTTCCAGAGAACGGCAAAACTGCCGCGTATCGAGCTTATCAAACCTAAAAACGTTATCTCGCGCAATACTGTAAATGCAATGCAGGCGGGCGTTATTTACGGTTTTGTCGGTCAGATGGATGGCATTGTCAGACATATGAAGGAAGAATTAGGCGGTAATGCTTTTGTTGTCGCTACTGGCGGGTTTGCCAATACGATGGCGGCCGAGTCCGATTCTATTGACGTAGTAGAGCCGTTTTTAACCTTAGACGGATTACGGATTCTGCACGAGAAAAATTCTAAATAAGCAAAGACCCGCTGTCTGGCGGGTCTTATTTCTATAGTATTTCAAAATTGGGAGTGGATTATGCAGATCGGCACTTTAAAATTAGATGTACCTTTGTTGCTGGCGCCTATGGCCGGAATCACAGATCTGCCCTTTCGGGTCATTTGCAGAGAACTTGGCTGCGGTATGACTGTTTCGGAAATGGTCAGCGCCAAGGGGCTGCTTTATAAAAATGTCAAAACTTTTGATATGCTGCGCATCGATCCGGGTGAAAGACCTACGGCGATCCAGCTTTTTGGTTCTGTTCCGGCAGAATTGGCTGAAGCCGCAAGGATAGTCGCCGGGAACGGTGCAGATGTGATCGACTTTAATATGGGCTGCCCGGTGCCTAAGGTCGTCAATAATGGCGAAGGCTCGGCTTTGATGAAAAATCCGCAGCTGGCCTACGAAATTCTGGCGCGGATGACAGACGCTGTATCTGTTCCGGTTACTGTGAAATTTCGTGCCGGCTGGGATTCTGAACATATCAATGCGGAAGAAATAGCTGTACTGGCAGAAAAGGCGGGCGTAGCAGCCGTAGCAGTACACGGCAGGACAAGGGAACAGTTTTATAATGGCAGGGCAGACTGGCAGGTTATCGCCAGAGTCAAAGCGGCTGTAAAAATACCGGTCATCGGTAACGGTGATATCTTGACAGTAGCTGACGGACAGAGGATGCTTGCAGAAACAGGCTGCGACGGATTGATGCTGGGGCGTGGTGCCGACGGCAATCCCTGGCTGTTCAGCAGATTGCAGGCTGCCTTGTCGGGACTGCCTGTGCCGCAGGAACCGCCCTTAAAAGAAAAACTTGCTCTGGCATTGCGGCATCTGGAGATGCTGATAGAATATAAAAATGAATCTGTTGCTGTTAAAGAGATGCGTCGGCATATCGGCGCCTATCTCAAGGGTATGCCTAAAGCTGCCGAATATCGCGGCAGGTTCCATCAGACAGAAACCTACGCCGATTTTAAAAAACTGCTGGCAGAATATATCGAGGCCGCAGAAAAATTCGGCGCCTGAAAACGGTTAAAATAAATAAGATAATACTAAATCTAATAGCAAATATTGTAGGAACACTTTAAATATGCTAAAATGATATGTCATCAGGGACAAGTTTTTTAGAGAAAGAAGTAGAACAATGATTGCCTCTCAGACAACTGAATGCAGCTGTAAACATATCGTAAGTGTAAGTTTGGGATCTTCTGAGCGCAATGCTAAAAGTACTTTGCAGCTTAAGGGGCAGACCTTTATAATAGAACGGCTGGGCACTGACGGAAATCTGCAGAAAGCTCGGCAGCTTCTGGAAGAGCTGGATGGCCGGGTAGACGCGCTGGGATTGGGAGGGACCGATCTTTATGTATATGCCGGCGGTCGGCGGTATACTTTTCGTGAATCGGCCAAGCTGATCGAAAATGTCAAAAACACCCCTGTGCTGGATGGCAGCGGGTTGAAAAATTCTTTGGAACGTATTCTGATCAATCGCCTTGCTGCTGATAAAATCATAGACTTTCAAGGGAAAAAAGTGCTTATGGTCTGTGGTGTAGATCGTTTTGGTATGGCCGAAGCGTTGGTAGCCAATGGCGCTGACGTTACTTTTGGTGATTTGATTTTTGGGCTGAACTGGGATCATCCGATCAAATCGCTGCAGACTCTGGATAGTTTTGCAAAATTGCTGGCGCCGCTTCTGACAAAGCTGCCCGTAAGGTGGTTCTATCCGATGGGCGCCAAACAAAGTGAGAGAAAACCGCAGCACCAGGGCTATTTTTTAGAGAACGATATTATTGCCGGTGATTTTCATTTTATCAGGCGGTTTATGCCAGATAATCTGGCAGGCAAGACTATTATTACCAATACTGTTACAGCCGGTGACCGCAAGCTGCTGCGCAATGCCGGAGTACGCTGTCTGATCACAACGACGCCGTCTTTGGACGGACGCAGCTATGGTACCAATGTGATGGAAGGCCTGCTGGTGGCAGCCAGCGGTGCTGATAAACAGCTTGATGCGGCTGTCTACGAAAAATTACTGGAAGAATATAAGATAGAATCAGGGTTAGAATATCTGAACGGAGAGGAGGAGCACATTTAATGGAAAAGTTTGCATTTATCATACATCCGCTGTCGATTCATGATATGGCTCACGTATCGCCTGTTTTGAAATTTATTCCTGACAGCTGGCTGGAAAGTGCTCTGAAGCTGAAAAAACCTTTTCAGGTTTCACATATCACAGGTATCAAGAGCCCTTACGCAGAAGCGGAAGGCTGGTTTATCGGCTGTCCCCTGACATCGAAGCAAATGGTTGAACTGCCGGAAGAATTTGTTATGGACAGGATTATAGAATCAGGGAAGATCGCTCAGGAACTGGGCGCTAAAGTGGTAGGCCTGGGCGCATTCACCTCTATCGTTGGCGATGCAGGCATCACAGTGGCGAAAAATTTAGATATAGCTGTGACATCGGGCAACAGCTACACAGTTGCAACAGCACTGGAGGGAACCCGTGAAGCAGTAAGGCTGATGGGAAAAGATCTGGCAACTGCGCATGTGACTATTGTCGGTGCCAGCGGTTCGATCGGTGCGGCCTGTACAAGGATTCTGGCACGCGAAGCAAAGGATATTACAATGGTCGCAAGGCATCTGCAGCCGTTGGAAGAACTGGCGCAAGAGCTTTCGGGCAGTGTTGCCGGCAAATTGACGGTTTCCAACGACATCAAACACAGCCTGAAGGATGCCGATGTTGTGATCGCAGTTACCAGCGCCGTAGATTTTCTGATCGAACCTGAGGATCTCAAGGCCGGGGCCATCGTCTGCGATGTGGCAAGACCGCGTAACGTTTCGCGTGAGGTAGCTTCCAAACGCAAAGATGTGCTGGTCATAGAAGGCGGTGTGATCAAGGTGCCGGGTAATGTCGATTTCCATTTCGATTTTGGCTTCCCGCCGCAGACTTCTTTTGCCTGTATGGCAGAAACAATGATTTTGGCACTGGAAAAGCGTTATGAAAATTTTACTCTGGGACGGAAACTGACTATCGAACAGATCGATACGATCTCGCAATTAGCCCGTAAACACGATTTCAGTCTGGCTGGCTTCCGCAATTTTGAACGGGCCGTTACAGATGAAGAAATCGCGCATATCCAGGGTTTTGTCGAACAGGAACTGGCAATGCGTAATATCTGAGGTTGACAATAAACCAACAAAAAATTATAATTTAACCTAGTACATTATATTATTTATCCGTTGATCCCAGTGTCAGGCATTGCTGCTTGGCACTGTTTGTATTGTGAGGCGGCGGAAAAATATGATTTTAAAGGAGTAATACCATGGGTGCTAAAGAAACTATTTTAACGGCCGAAGGTTTAAGAAAACTGGAGGACGAATTAGAAAATCTTCGTTCTGTAAAACGTCAGGAAGTTGCCGAGCGTATTAAAGTAGCCATTTCTTATGGCGATATAAGCGAGAATTCCGAATATGACGATGCCAAAAATGAGCAGGCCTTTATCGAAGGGCGTATTATCGAGCTGGAGCAGATGATCAGCACGGCTACGCTCATTGACGAAACTGCGAAAAAGAAAAAAGGCACAGTTATTCTCGGTTCTACCGTTATCGTTAAAGATATGGAATTTGGAGACGAAGAAACCTATACCGTTGTAGGCACTACTGAAGCCGATCCTTCGCAGAACCGTATCTCCAATGAATCACCGGTCGGCGCTGCGATTTTGGGACAGAAAGTAAACACTGTCGTACAGGTGCATACTCCTGTAGGCGAGCTTTCATATAAAATAGTAAAAATTAAATAGATCTGATTTTTTAGGAGCGAGAAATATGTCGGAAGAAATTAAAAATCAACAAGCTGCCGAACCGGAAGCTTTAACAGAAACAGAAATCAATGAACAAATGCAGGTGCGCATCAATAAAATGCACCAAATCGAAGAAAAAGGCTGGAAACCTTTCGGCCATAAATTTGAATGGACCCACCATGCTCAGGATATTGCCGACCAATTTGAAGAATTAACGGCTAATGAAACTGTTGTCCGTCTGTCCGGCCGCGTTATGGCTATCCGCGGTCATGGCAAAACCTGCTTTATCGATCTGATGGATAAAACAGGCCGTATTCAGCTTTATGTACGTAAGGATGCCTTGGGCGAAGAAAACTATACCTTGATCAAACTGATGGATATCGGCGATATTATCGGTGTAGCCGGCACAGTTTTCCGTACGCATATGGGCGAATTGTCTGTTAAAGCGGTTGCTTTGGAACTGCTTTCCAAATCTCTGCGGCCTCTGCCGGAAAAATGGCATGGCTTGAAAGATGTAGAAATGCGTTATCGTCAGCGTTATGTTGACCTGATCGTTAATCCTGAAGTCCGCCGCACTTTTGTTCTGCGCAGCCAGATCATTAAAAGCGTTCGCGAGATTTTAGACGGCAGAGACTTCCTGGAAGTCGAAACGCCGATCATGCATTCTATTGCCGGCGGCGCAGCCGCACGTCCGTTTATCACCTATCATAACGCGCTGGATATGCAGCTTTATATGCGTATCGCGCCGGAACTGTATCTGAAGCGTCTGATCGTCGGCGGGATGGAACGTGTTTATGAATTAGGGCGCGTATTCCGCAATGAAGGTATTGATATCAAACATAATCCTGAGTTTACCATGGTCGAGATCTACCAGGCCTATGCTGACTATAATGATCTGATGCATTTGACTGAAACCATTGTTTCACAGACTGCACAGAAAGTGCTCGGCACGATGAAGATCAGTTACGAAGGCCAGGAGATCGATCTGACTCCTCCCTGGAATAGAATGACTATGATCGAGGCCGTAGCTAAATATACCGGACAGGATTTTTCCGGTATCAAAGACCTCGACGAAGCGCGTAAAATGGCAGATGCTATCAACGTGCCTTACGAAAAAACTTTCGGCATCGGTAAAATCATCAATGCCTGCTTTGAAGAACACGTAGAAGAGAAACTGATCCAACCTACGTTTATCACAGGACATCCGAAAGAAATTTCACCGCTGGCCAAAAGCAGTGAAGCAGATCCTGAAATTACAGACCGTTTTGAAGGCTTCATTTATGCGCGAGAGATCTGCAATGGCTTCTCCGAGCTCAACGATCCTATCGACCAGCGTGAACGCTTCCAGAAACAGGTGGAAGACCGCGCTGCCGGCGATGATGAAGCTCATATGATGGATGATGAC